>OLQI01000001.1_pt1 | contig 799835 bp, 786 predicted proteins | sample 1672171 | NCBI WGS metagenome assembly OLQI01 (sample SAMEA3136655, study PRJEB25190) | human gut metagenome
TTCTAACAGCGTGAGAACCAATATAACCGGCCCCACCAATAACTAATACTCGCATGGTGTGCTCCTTTACTGAATTATTTATTTGAAATCGATTACATTATAGCACGAAAATCAATAAATGATTTATTTGATTAGTAAATAATTTAGTAATAGCACAATTATTAAGACTGTGATAAAGTAATTGTGAATAGAGAAAAGTGGTGGAAATATGACAACAATTAAAGAAATCGCTGCTAAATCCGGTTTTTCCCCAGCGACTGTATCGCGTTTATTAAGTAATGATCCACGTCTTTCAGTTACTTCTGAAACAAAAAGTAAAATTTTAAGGGTTGCAAATGAACTAGGATATTTTAAAAAGAACAACAATAAAGTTAATAACCTAAAACCAGAAATTGCTGTACTCTATCGTGTAAATGGAAATGAGCAACTGCAGGATGAGTATTTTTCTTTCTTGCGTGATGCCATTAGAAAGGTAGCGATAGAGAAAGAGATTAAGCTAACATTATTTACAGAAGTAGATGAATTGATAAAGCAAGCTTCACTTTTTCAGGGCTTTCTTGGAGTAGGTACGGCTGAACTTAACTATAAGGAACTGAAAAGACTGCATAATGTTTTGCCAAGCGGTGTATTTATTGATATCAATCCAGCACCGCAATTATTTGATTCGGTTCAACCTAATCTTGAATTGACTGTACAAGATGCAGTTAAGAAATTAATTGCTCAAGGATATACAAATTTAGGTTATATTGGGGCTGAAAGTTTTACTTTAGACCATCAACCTCAACGTGATATTCGTGAAATTACATTTACAGAGTTCTGCAAAACACAAGGAATAAAAAAGACTGAAGTTTTTGCTAAAGGAATTGTTAGTGTAAAAAATGGTTATCAATTAGCAAAAGAAGTAGTTAAAAAATTAGGTAGAAATTTACCGGATGCCTTTATTATTGCTTCAGATACCTTAAGTGTTGGGGTTTTACAATACTTCAATGAGGTAGGAATTAGGGTTCCAAAAGATACTGCTATTATTAGTATTAATAATAGTGAAGTAGCTAAATACATTTCACCGCCTCTTACTTCATATAATATCGATCAAACTGCTTTGAGCAAGTTAGCCATTTCTGTTTTATTGATGAGAATAACCAACTCAGATTTGCCCAAGGTTCACGTTACGATGAATACTAATTTAATTATAAGAAAGAGCTTTAACTAAGTGTATTGAACTAGTTCAATACACTTTTTATTATGAAAACCAGTAAATATATTTACTAAATTAATAAATAGTTTTATAATCGTCTATGAAAACGATTACAAATAAATAATTGATTTACGAGGTAAAAATTATGAATAAAGATGAATTACTTAAAGATTATCAAGAAATATTTGGTGAAGCAGGAAAGGATGTCTTTTTCTCACCTGGTCGAATTAACGTAATTGGAGAGCATACAGATTACAATGGTGGTCATGTTTTTCCAGCAGCAATTAGTTTAGGTGTTTATGGTGTCTATGGTCCAAGGACTGACAATAAAGTTCGTCTTTATTCAGGTAATGTCGATGGCGATATTGTCGAATTTGATTTAAATGATGATTCAGTAGAAAAAGATGATCGCTTTTGGGCTAATTACTTTAAGGGAATGATCACCTATCTTCGTCAAAGAGAATATGGAGAAAAGATTAATCATGGTTTTAATCTATATGTTAAAGCTGATTTACCATCAGGATCTGGCTTATCTTCGAGTGCTGCGATTGAAATGTTAATGGGAATGATTTTGAAGGATGAGTTTGATTTAGATGTGGATCGTCCTAGCTTAGCAAGACTGGGTCAAAAAACTGAGAATGAATTCGTGGGATTAAACTCAGGAATTATGGACCAATTTGCATGCATTATGGGAAAGAAAGATAGTGCTATTTTTCTTGATTGCAACACAATGAAATATGAATATAAACCACTTAAGTTAGGTGATTACGAAATTATTATTATGTCGACTAACAAAGAGCATACCCTAGCAGACTCTGCTTATAACGATCGTGTTAGCGAATGTCACAACGCTTTAGCAAAATTACAAACTAAACTAGATATTAAAGCTTTAGGTGAACTTGACGATAATACTTTTGATGAATATTCATACTTAATTAATGACGAAACAGAGTTAAAACGTGCTCGCCATGCTGTTAGTGAAAATGGTAGAACTATCAGAGCAACCAAAGCAATGGAAGATAATGATCTAGAAAAGCTAGGGCGTTTAATCAATGCATCTCATATTTCTCTTCATTACGACTATGAAGTAACTGGGAAAGAACTTGATACTTTAGCTGAAGCAGCTTGGAAACAAGATGGTGTATTAGGCGCTAGAATGATTGGTGGCGGTTTTGGCGGTAGCGCAATTGCAATTGTAAAAAAGGATGAAGCTGAAAAATTTAAGCAAAATGTTGGAAAAATTTATCGTGATGCAGTTGGGTACGATGCAAGTTTCTATGATGCGGAAATTGTAGATGGAACAAAAAGAATTTAAGCTTAAGGAGCTACAGAAATGAAAATTATTGAGAAATTTGCAGATGAAGTCATTGCGAGTGGAGCATATAAAGAATTAGATCGTGTATATGTAATTAATAAGATCAAAGCTTTAGTAGGTGATGAAGATCAAGAATATGATGGAAAACAATCTCCAGTAAAACAACTTGTTCAAATAGCCGTTGATCGCAAAATTATTCCTGATGACAATACTTCACGCGAAGTTTTAAATGATAAGTTATATGATTTAAAAACGCCGACGCCTTCAAAAGTAAATGAAATTTTCTGGCAAAAAATGCAAAAATCTGCTAATGCAGCAACTGATTGGTTTTATAAGCTTTGCGTTGATAATAATTATGTAAAAAAAGAAGCTATTGCCAAAAATATTGTCTTTTCAGGAAAGAGCTCTAAGAATCATGAATTAGAAATTACGATTAATCTTTCAAAACCTGAAAAAGATCCTAAGGCGATTGCTGCGGCAGCTCATAGTACCGGTAATAAATATCCTCAATGTGCACTTTGTCTTGAAAATGAAGGCTATGTTGGCGGATATGGAAAGAATGTACGTAGTAATTTGCGAATAATTCGTATAATGATTGGTGGCCGTCCGTGGGGCTTTCAATATTCACCATATGCATATTTTAATGAACATTGTATTTTCTTAGATCAAAAGCATATTCCGATGATCATTAATCAGCAGACTTTAATTAATTTAGTAGATATTGAGAAACAACTACCAGAATATTTTGTTGGTTCAAATGCTGATTTGCCAATTGTTGGTGGCTCGATGCTTGCTCATGAGCATTATCAAGGTGGTCGTCACGTCTTTCCAATGATGAAGGCGAAAATAAAAAAAGTGATTAATTTTGATCAATACCCAGAAGTTAAAGCTGGAGTAGTTGATTGGCCTATGAGTGATTTACGCTTAATTAGTAAAAATTCCTTAGATTTAATTGATTTGGGCAGTAAAATTATTGATTTTTGGGATCACTATAGTGACCAAGATCGTCAAATTAAAGCCTTTGATGGTGAAACTAGACACCATACAGTTACTCCAATTATGCATCGTGAAGGAGAAGATTTCGTTTTAGATTTAGTTCTTCGTGATAACAATACTAGTGATAAATATCCATTAGGAATTTTTCATCCACATGCTGAGCTTTGGCACATTAAAAAAGAAAATATTGGCTTAATCGAAGTTATGGGAAGAGCCATTCTCCCAGGAAGACTTAAGAAAGAACTAGAAGAAGTTAAAAAATATTTACTTAATGAAGATAATGAAATAGCTGATAGCCATCTTGATTGGGCCAAGAAAATCAAAGCAGAGCATCAGATTACTAGAGAGAATGTAGATAGTATTTTGCAACAGGCTCTAGTCGAAGTGTTTGATCAAGTTCTTGAATGTGCTGGTGTCTTTAAAAATAATAAAGATGGAGAAGCTGGTTGGCAAAAATTTACCAAGGCTTTAGTAAGCGAGGTAGATAAATAAAATGAAAACAAGTTTTGTAAAATATGGTGTAAAAGATGGGCAAGATCTATGCGAGATTAGCCTTGAAAATGATCATGGGATGCAAGTTAAGCTTCTTAATTACGGAGCAACTTTAGAAAAAGTTCTACTCAATAGTGAAAATATGATCTTGTCATTAAACAGTCCGGAAGACTATTCAAAAGAGAGAAATTTTCTAGGTGGAACAGTTGGTCGAATTTGTGGTCGTGTTCGCTTAGGACAATGGAAACATGGAAATCATATTTTTCAACTACCTAAAAATGATGGAGAAAATCATATTCATGGTGGTATTGGTACTGACATGAAAGTTTGGAATTTTAAATTAAAAAATTCCAATCAAGAATCTCAAGCTGATCTTTTCCTTTTTGATTCAGATGGTGATAATGGCTATCCTGGCAATATGAAATTACATGTAACTTACAAGCTAGATAATGAAAATAATGTGTCATATAAGCTTGAAGCGGTTAGTGATCAATTAACTATTTTTAATCCAGCAAACCATACTTATTTTAATTTAGGTGAACAAGCAACTGATTTACAATTACAACTTGCAGCCGATTACTATTTACCAGTTGGTAAAGATGGGCTACCAAATCAAGGAATGCAAAGCGTAGAAAATACAGTTTTTGATTTTCGAAAAGGTAAGAGAATAGCTGAAACATTAAACAGTGATAATAGTCAAATTAAGTTACGCAATGGTTTAGATCATCCCTTTATCTTAAATGGGATGCAACCAGCAGCAGTTTTAACATCTGATAAACATAAAATGGTTATGACAACTAATGCTCCTGCAATTGTTACCTATACAGCTAACCACTTTAATCATACTGGTATTGCAAACAATATTGGTCAATATGACGGAATTACTTTAGAAGCACAATGCCCACCAGCAGAAGGGATAAACTTAGGTGAAATCACTTTACTTCCTTATGAAAAGTTTGAGCGAAAGATTAACTGGAACTTTAGTTAATTAAGAGTTTTTTCAAATATCGAATAGAAAAGAAGACGTTAAATCTTTTGCGAGCAGAATAATTAAATTGTTAATTATGATAGCAATTTCATTATAACTTGCGTTAAAATAGCAGATGAAACCATAAAATTTACGTAAAGAGGAAATTATGAACGCAAAAGAAATTTATAGTCAATGGACTAATGCAAATAATTTACCTGATTATTTAAAAGATCAATTAAACAAATTAGGTAAAGATGAAAAGTGGATTGAAGATGCTTTCGGACAAGATATTAATTTTGGTACTGCTGGAATGAGAGGACGGCTTGAACCAGGTACTAACAGAATTAACTTGTTTACTGTGGGAAGAGTAACCGAAGGACTTGCAAGATTAATTGATGAAAATGGTGAAGAAGCTAAAAAACGTGGTGTCGCAATTTCTTTTGATTCACGTTATCACTCAAGAGAATTTGCTGAGCATGCTGCTCGTATTTTAGGTGCACATGGAATTCATGTTTATTTATTTGATGATTTAAGACCAACTCCTGAATTGTCATTTGCTGTTCGTCATTTAAATACTTTTGCTGGGATTAATATCACTGCTTCCCATAATGCTAAGCAATATAATGGCTACAAGGTATATGGTGAAGATGGTGCTCAAATGGCTCCAGAAAATGCAAATCGCTTGTTTGCTTACGCTCAAAAAGTTGATGATATTTTTGGCGTTAAAGCTGCTCCAGTAGAAGAATTGCGTGCTAAGGGTACATTACAATTAATTGGTGAAGATGTGGATGAAGCTTACTTAGCTCATTTGAAGGATGTTACTGTTGATCCTGAAATGGTTAAAGCTAACGCTAATAAGCTAAAGATTATTTATACTCCATTGCATGGTACTGGTAAAATGCTTTACGATCGCGCATTCAGACAAGGCGGTTTTGACAATGTCATTCCAGTTCCAAGTCAATCAATTATTGATCCTGAATTTCCTACAACTATTAAGCCAAATCCCGAATACCGTGATGTGTTTGAACCAGGCTTTAAGTTGGCTAATGAAGTAGATGCAAATGTTATTATTGCAACCGACCCAGATGCCGATAGAATGGGTGCGGCTGTTAGAAAATCAGATGGTGACTTCCAAGTTCTAACTGGTAATCAAATTGCTACTTTAATGGCATACTACTTATTAGTTCACATGAAAGAAAACGGAACTTTATCATCTGATTATGAATTAGTAACTTCAGTAGTTTCTAGTGCACTTCCATTTAAGATCGCTGATGATTTTGGTATTAAGACCAAGCATGTGTTAACTGGCTTTAAGTACATTGGTGAAGAAGTTGACCGCATGAACAAAGAAAATGACAGTAAATTCTTAATGGGCTTTGAAGAAAGTTACGGCTACTTATTTAAACCATTTGCTAGAGATAAGGATGCTATGCAAGGTGCATTGATGTTTGCAGAAGTAGCAAGTTACTATGCATCTAAAGGCATGACTGTTTTTGATGGTTTGCAAGAAATTTGGCAAAAGTATGGTGTGGCTTACGAAATTACCAGGGCTATTGAAATGCCAGGTATTGGTGGTCAAAAGAAAATGGCTGAATTAATGAGTAAATTACGTAAAGAGCACTTAACTGAAATTAATGGTGCCAAAGTTGTAAAAATCCAAGACTTTGAAACTCAAGAAACCATTGAAGGAAACAAAAAGACTCCATTAACTGGCTTCCCTAAATCTAATGTTTTGAAGTACTTCTTAGATGATGAAACTTGGGTTGCTCTTCGTCCATCTGGAACAGAGCCTGTAATTAAGGCTTATGTTGGTGTAAACAAGAAGGATATTGAAACTGCGGAAAAGGCAGCTGAAGAATATCAAGATGCATTAGCAAATTTATTAAAGTAATGCAAAAATAGTGCGAAAATACGTTCGCTGTAGTAAAATGAATACGTTAATAGAAGTTGGGCTATTTTAGTCCAACTTTTTTTGCGGAGGATCGAAAATGATTAGACGACAAAAAAACAAAAAATTTGAACTTGTTTCTAAATTTCAACCAGCAGGTGATCAAGAGCAAGCAATTAAAAAGTTGACTGATGGTTTTGAAAACGGTGAAAAGGCCCAAATTTTAGAGGGTGCTACTGGGACAGGTAAGACTTTTACTATGGCGAATGTAATTGCTAAATTAAATAAACCTACTTTAGTAATCTCGCATAATAAAACTCTTGTTGGTCAGCTTTATGGTGAATTCAAAGAGTTTTTCCCTAAAAATGCCGTTGATTATTTTGTATCTTACTATGATTATTATCAGCCTGAAGCTTATGTGCCACAGTCGGACACATATATTGAAAAGGATTCATCAATTAATGATGAAATTGACCAGTTGCGTCATAAAACTACCAGTGATTTAATGTCAAGAAATGATGTAATTGTCGTTGCTTCAGTTTCATGTATTTATGGTTTAGGTGATCCAAGAGAGTATGCAGCAAGTGTAGTATCTATCTCTGAAGGCCAAGAAATTAGCCGTGATGTATTACTACGGGACTTGGTGAATATTCAATATGATCGTAATGATATTGATTTTCAACGTGGTCGTTTTAGAGTCCGCGGTGACGTGGTAGAGATCTTTCCTGCTGGTTATTCTGATCATGCATTTAGAGTTGAATTTTTTGGTGATGAAATTGATCGGATTGTTGAAGTAGATTCTTTGACTGGTGAGGTAATTGGTGAACGCGAACAAGTTTCTATTTTCCCAGCAACACACTTTGTTACTAATGAACAAATTATGCAAAGAGCTTTGGCTTCAATTAAAGATGAAATGAATATTCAAGTTAAAAAATTCGAGGGAGAAGGTAAGCTTTTAGAAGCTCAACGAATTAAGCAAAGAACTACCTATGATATGGAAATGATGAGTGAAGTTGGCTACACTAACGGAATTGAAAATTATTCTAGGCACATGGAAGGACGTAAAGCTGGTCAGCCTCCGCATACTTTACTTGATTTCTTTCCTGATGATTTTCTAATTTTAATTGATGAATCGCATGCTACAATGCCAGAATTAAAGGCGATGTATAACGGAGACAGAGCTCGTAAGCAAACTTTGATTGATTATGGTTTTAGATTACCTTCAGCTCTGGATAACCGACCACTAAAATTAGAAGAGTTTGAAAAGCATGTAAACCAAATTATGTATGTTTCAGCAACTCCTGGAGACTATGAGTTAAATCAGACTGATCATAAAGTTGAACAAATTATTCGTCCTACTGGACTGCTTGATCCAGAAATTGAAGTTAGACCAATTAAGGGACAAATTGACGATTTAGTTGGTGAGATTAATAAACGAATTGATCGTGATGAACGCGTTTTTGTTACGACTTTAACTAAAAAGATGGCAGAAGACTTAACTGATTATTTGAAAGACCTGGGGATCAAAGTTCGCTATTTACACTCAGATATCAAGACATTAGAACGTTTAGAGATTATTAGAGACTTAAGGCTTGGTAAATTTGACGTTTTAATCGGAATTAATCTTTTGCGAGAAGGAATCGATGTACCGGAAGTGTCTTTAGTTGCAATTCTAGATGCAGATAAGGAAGGTTTTTTACGTTCAACTAGACCTTTAGTTCAAACGATAGGACGTGCTGCTAGAAACTCAAATGGTAAGGTAATTATGTATGCAGACTCAATTACGGATTCGATGCGAGAAGCAATTGATGCTACAGAAAGAAGACGTAGTTTGCAGATGAAGTTTAACAAAGAACACGGCATTACACCTAAAACTATTGTTAAACCTATCAGGGATGTTATTTCAATTACTAAAGATAGTGATGAGAAGGAAAATAAAGAAAGTTTTGCTGATCTAAACTTTGATGAATTGACTAAGAAACAAAAGCAAACCATGATCAAAACTTTGACTGCTCAAATGCAAGAAGCTGCAAAGAAACTAGATTTTGAAGAAGCAGCTAACTTACGTGATGCAATTATGGATTTACAAAAGCAAGTACATGAAAAGAAAAAGTAGAGGAGGAAAGCTAAATGGCAAATGATAAAATTGTAATTCATGGAGCGCGTGAACATAATTTAAAAGATATAAGTTTATCGATTCCAAAAGATAAATTAGTAGTTATTACCGGCTTATCAGGTTCAGGAAAAAGTTCATTAGCTTTCGATACTTTATATGCTGAAGGTAGAAGAAGATACGTTGAGTCACTATCAAGTTATGCTAGACAATTTTTAGGCCAAATGGATAAGGCTGATGTTGATTCAATTGATGGCTTAAATCCCGCAATTTCCATTGATCAAAAGACGACGTCTCATAATCCGCGTTCAACAGTTGGAACTGTAACAGAAATTAATGACTATTTGCGTTTATTGTGGGCACGCGTTGGTCATCCAATTTGTCCAAATGATGGAACTTTGATTGAGAGACAAAGCGTGGATCAGATGGTAGATCGCGTAATGGATTTACCTGAAAGAAGCAGAATTCAGATTTTAGCTCCAATTATTCGCGCTAAAAGAGGAGAACATAAGGAAGTATTTAAACGAATCCAGCGTGCGGGTTATGTACGGGTAATTGTAGACGGTGAAATGCATGAAATCACTGATGATTTTGACCTAGACAAAAATAAACGGCACAGCATTGATATTGTTGTTGACCGCTTAATTGTTAAAGAAAATATTCGAAGTCGTTTATTTGATTCTGTTGAAGCTGCTCTTCGTTTGGCAGATGGCTACATGGATGTTGATGTGATTAAGGGTGAACGTATTAACTTTTCTGAATACTATGCCTGTCCAATATGTGGCTTTACGGTCGGCGAAATGGAGCCTCGTTTATTTTCATTTAACGCGCCTTTTGGAGCTTGTCCTGATTGTGATGGATTGGGGATGAAATTATCAGTTGATGAAGATTTAGTTATTCCTGATAAGGATAAAACTTTAGCAGAGGGAGCTTTAGTGCCATGGTCTAATTCAAAATACTATACTGCCATGCTTGAGCAAGCATGTATGGCTTTAAAAATACCTGTGGACAAGCCATATAAAAAATTAACTAAAAAGCAAAAAGATCTAATTTTAAATGGATCTAAAGGGAAAAAAATCAAATTTCATCTTGAAGGTGACTTTGGTGTAAATGATACTGTTCAAGAATTTGAAGGAATTTTAAATAATATCAATCGTCGTTATCATCATCCAATGTCAAAATTTATGCGTGATGCAATGGGTAAGTATATGACTGAACTTACTTGTTCAACTTGTCACGGTAAGCGATTAAATGAAAAGGCATTAGCAGTAAAAGTAAATGGCAAAGATATTGCTGAAGCTTCTGATCTGTCAATTTCTAAGTCATTGAACTTTTTTAATTCAGTAAAATTAAGTGAACAAGAAAAGATGATTGCTAAACCAATTTTGAAAGAGGTACGTGATAGATTAACTTTCTTAAAGAATGTTGGTTTAGACTATCTGACTTTATCTCGTTCTGCTGGAACTTTATCCGGTGGAGAAGCACAAAGAATTAGACTAGCAACCCAAATTGGCTCTAATTTATCTGGCGTTATGTATATTTTGGATGAGCCATCAATTGGTCTTCATCAGCGAGATAACGATCGACTTATTTCTTCGCTGAAAAAGATGCGGGATCTTGGTAATTCTTTAATTGTAGTCGAACATGACGATGAAACGATGAAACAGGCCGATTACTTAGTTGATATGGGACCAGGAGCAGGTGTATATGGCGGAAAAGTAATGGCTGCTGGTACACCAGAAGAAGTGATGAAGAATCCTAAATCTTTAACTGGACAATATTTATCAGGTAAAAAGATCGTTCCTGTACCGTTAGAGAGAAGAAAGGGTAATGGTAAAAAAATTACTGTTACTGGTGCTGCAGAAAATAACTTGAAGGATATTTCAGTAGATTTCCCTCTAGGGAAATTTGTTGTGGTAACCGGCGTTTCAGGTTCTGGAAAATCAACTCTTGTAAACTTGATTCTGAAGCGTGCTTTAGCACAAAAATTAAATAATAATTCAGCTAAACCAGGAAAGTATAAGTCAATTAAGGGATATAAAAACATCGAAAAAATTATCGATATTGATCAAAGCCCTATTGGGCGGACACCACGTAGTAATCCTGCAACTTATACTAGTGTATTTGATGATATTCGAGCTTTATTTGCACAAACTAATGAAGCAAAAATGCGTGGATATACTAAAGCGAGATTTTCTTTTAATGTTAAGGGCGGTAGATGCGAAGCTTGTCATGGTGATGGAATTATTAAAATCGAAATGAATTTCTTACCTGATGTTTATGTACCTTGTGAAGTTTGTCATGGGACAAGATACAATTCAGAAACTCTTGAGGTAACTTACCGTGAAAAAAATATCTCGCAAGTTTTGAATATGACAATTAATGAAGCTTGCAAATTTTTTGAAAATATTCCTAAAATTCATCGTAAGCTACAAACAATCGTTGATGTTGGTTTGGGGTATGTAAAACTTGGGCAGTCAGCCACAACTTTATCTGGTGGGGAAGCACAGAGAATGAAATTAGCTTCTGAATTACAGAAGCTTTCCACGGGTAATAATTTCTACATTTTAGATGAACCAACAATGGGTTTACATACTGATGACATTAAGCGGTTATTAGAAGTATTGCAGCGCTTAGTCGATGAGGGAAATACTGTTTTAATTATTGAACATAACTTAGATGTTATTAAAAACGCTGATTGGTTGATTGATTTAGGCCCTGAAGGTGGAGATGGCGGTGGTCAAGTTGTGGCTACTGGTACTCCAGAAGAAGTTGCTGAAGTTAAAGAAAGTTATACGGGACAATACTTAAAACCAGTTCTCAAGCGAGATATTAAGTTAACTAAAAAGTTAATGAATAGCAAAGATGAGCAGGAATAAAGTTAATGGTGTTTTAGTAAATTAAGTGTAGAATATTATCTAGGAGGATATAAAAATGAACGATATTTATAATTCTAGACACCAAGGCTTTGATTGGGGTTCATTCATAGCAGGAATTTTGTTTATTGTTGCATCATTCTTACTATTACGTTACCCTGGTCGTGGTTTAAGCGCATTTGTATTTGTATTTGGTATTTTGTCAATTTTACAAGGAATTATTTGGATTTCCGCATATGTAAAATTCCATAATATTTTTGATTTAAGCTGGGTTACGTTAATTTCAGCAATTGTCGATATTGTAATCGGAGTTTTATTCTTATGTTCACGTGAAATTGGTGGATTAACCTTAGCTATTTTATTTGCTATTTGGTTCTTAGCCGACTCAATTATCGGTATTATCTTTTCATGGCACTTGCGCGAATATTCAACTGGCTATTTTGTTCTCTGCTTAATTTTGAATATTGTTAGTTTGATTATTGCTTTTGCTTTGCTATTTAATCCAGTGCTTGCTGCTATTACTTTGGTTTATTTGGTAGCATTTTGGTTAATGGTATTTGGAATCAATGAAATTTTTGTTTCATGGATGCACAGATAAAATAAAAAGTCGTTTTTAAAGTAGTTGATTATGATAACTACTTGTGACAACGACTTTTTATTTTATTCAAAAAATGAAACACCCGGTATGTTATAATAGCGATTAAGGAGGGATAGCTATGGCTGAACAAAAGAAACAATTATTGATTGTTACTGGTATGAGTGGCGCAGGTAAAACTGTGGCAATCAAAGCTTTAGAAGATATGGGATATTTTGTGGTAGATAATTTACCACCAGAATTATTGGGAAGTTTCTGGGAATTAATTAACAATTCATCAGATTTTAGTAAGGCAGCAGTAGTTGTTGACTTGAGAGTAAAAAGCTTCTACAAAGATTTGGTTGACGAAATTAAATCTTTAGAAGATAGTCAAAATGTTCAGTCGACTGTCTTGTTTTTAGATGCTTCAGATGATGTATTAGTATCTCGGTATAAGGAAACAAGACGTTTGCCACCATTAGCTCATACAGGACGCTTATTGGATGGAATTCAAGAAGAAAGAGCTATTTTATCAAGAACTAAAAATATATCAAATATAATTATTGATACCTCCCGTTTAACTACTAAGGAATTAAAAGCTAAATTAGTAGATAAGTTTGGAGATAATCAAACTCGGACTTTTTCAATTGAAGTAATGAGTTTCGGCTTTAAGTATGGTATTCCAATTGATGCTGATATTGTAATGGATGTGAGATTTTTACCGAATCCATTCTATATTCCTCAACTTAAACCATTTACTGGCTTAGATCGTCGAGTTTTTGATTATGTAATGAGCAAGAAAGAAACTAAAAAGTTTTATGCTAAGTTTTTAGACATGTTAGAGACGGCTATTCCCGGATATATTGCGGAAGGAAAAGAAAAATTAACTATTGCAATTGGATGTACTGGTGGTCAACACCGGAGCGTTTCAATCGCTCGCCAATTAGCAGTTGATTTGGCTAAGAAATATCCTGTTGATATTTCTCATCGAGAAATTAGTCGTTATATTGGACAATAAAGGAGATTGTTGGGAGATGGCGTACGGAGAAAATAAAATTGTACGTGTCATTCGCGGACGTCGCCCTAAAATTGTTGTTATTGGTGGTGGGACAGGGTTACCTGTTATTTTGAATGCTTTAAAGGAACAAAATGCCGATATAACAGCTATTGTAACTGTGGCAGACGATGGTGGATCATCAGGTGCAATTAGAGATTATATTAATGTGGTGCCGCCAGGCGATATTAGAAATGTGCTAGTTTCTTTATCCGACTTACCACAGGAAGAAAAAGATATTTTTCAATACCGTTTTAATTCATCTGACTCATTTTTTGCAGGTCATGCAATTGGAAATTTAATTATTGCCGCTTTAGATGAAATGCAAGGGAATATTTTTGATGCTGTTCAATCGTTATCAAGAATGATGCGAATTGATGGGCGAATTTTCCCTGCTTCAAACGAACCCTTAACTTTAAATGCAGAATTTATTGATGGGACAACTGAAGCTGGTGAAACAGAAATTACTTCAAAGGATAAGCGCATTAAACGGGTATGGGTAACTGATACTGATTCTGACGATGAGCCAAAGGCAGTTTTACCTGTTTTAGCTGCAATTATGCAAGCAGACGCAGTGGTTTTAGGACCAGGTAGTTTGTTTACCTCAATTTTACCTAATTTGATGATTTCTAATTTAGGTGATGCTGTGAGACAAACTAAGGCTGAAGTTATTTATATCTGTAATATCATGACGCAGCAAGGTGAAACAGATCATTTCACAGCAGCGGAACACGTTCAAGTTATTAATGATCATTTAGGTGGTCATTATATTAATACTGCCTTAGTTAACGGAGCTAAAATTGATATGAGTAAGTTTAATCCGGCAGATTATGATGCTTATCTTGAACCGGTAAGAAATGATTTTGCTGGGTTACGGGCTCAGGATTGCCGTGTAATTACGGCTGACTTTATTGATCAGCATAGTGGATTAGTTTTTCATGATGGTAAAAAAGTAGCCGATGAAATTTTAAATTTGGCTTTTGAAGCATATTGCCGAAGAAAAAAGGAACAGGATTAGTTAATGGTTTCATACGCAAGTGATGTAAAAAAAGAACTTACTAGTCTGCCAGTTCATCCAGAACATGCTAAGGCAGAATTAGCAGCTTTTTTGCGAATGAACGGAGTACTTAGTCTTCATGACCATCAATTTAGTCTAGATATCACAACTGAAAATCCAGCCATTGCTAGAAGAATATTTTCTTTAATTAAAACAGCCTATGGAATCGAGCCGCTGCTAATTGTTTCTAAGAAAATGAAGTTAAAGAAAAATTATCAATATTTAGTTAGGCTTCAAAAACAAGTTCATGAAATTTTAAGCGATCTAGAGATATTTGACAGTGATAATGGCTTGATTACCGGAATTCCTGAGAAGATTATGACATCAGAACAAAGGGCAATGTCATACTTAAGAGGCGCTTTTTTAGCAGCTGGAAGTGTGAATAATCCTGAAACGAGTCGATATCATTTAGAGATCTATTCTCTTTATGAAAATCATAATAATGATTTACTGGAATTAATGAATAGTTTCTTTTATTTAAATGCAAAAGCTACAAAAAGACGTAATGGATATATTGTATATTTAAAAGAAGCTGAAAAAATTGGTGATTTTCTACATATTGTAGGTGCCGTCAATGCAATGTTAGCATTTGAAGACTTAAGAATTATGCGGGATATGCGTAATTCGGTGAATCGGTTAGTAAATTGCGATACAGCAAATTTGAAGAAAACTGCGAATGCAGCAGCTAAGCAGGTTGAGGATATTCAATTAATTGAAGAAAAAGTGGGGTTAGAAAATTTGCCAGAAAAATTGGCAATCCTAGCACACTTTAGATTAATGCATCCTGAACTTTCACTCAAAGAAGTTGCAGCTCAGGTTCCAGATGGCCCAATTTCAAAGTCAGGAGTTAACCACCGTTTTCAAAAAATTCGTGAAATGGCGCAACAGTTAAAAGAAGAAAATTAGTCAAAAAAATAGAGCTCACATCTATCGTGAGCTCTATTTTTTGTTAAATTAAACTAGTCTTTCTTTTGGTTAACCAAAATTTCATCAATTAGACCATAGTCTTTAGCTTCTTCTGCTGATAAGTAATTATCGCGTTCAGTATCTTTAAGGATCTTATCAAGAGGTTGCCCAGTAGTTTCATGTAATATTTGGTTAAGCTTCTTACGACTCTTCAAGATTTCATTAGCTGCAATTTGAATGTCGGTTTGTTGACCTTGTGCACCACCTAAAGGCTGGTGAATAAGAACTGTTGAATTTGGTAATGCAAAACGTTTACCCTTAGTTCCGCTAGTCAAAAGAATTGAAGCCATTGAAGCAGCCATACCAATTGCAATTGTAGATACATCTGACTTAATAAAGTTCATTGTATCCATAATTGCGAGACCAGAAGTAATAACACCGCCTGGAGAGTTAATGTATAGAGAAATATCTTTAGTATTGTCTTGTGCATCTAAGAATAAAAGTTGAGCGATGATTGAGTTGGCCATTTGGTCGTTAATTTCACCGCTAAGCATAATAATTCTATCTTTTAATAATCTTGAGTAAATGTCGTAAGCACGTTCACCACGTGCAGTTTGTTCAATAACTGTAGGTACGAGCATTAATTTTACCTCCTAAACAAAATTAGCACTCTAATAAGTACAGTGCTAATTAAATCACTTACTTTTAATCATGTCAACTAATCAAACTTAATTTTATGTAGAACAAATGAACGATATAGCAAGCATATCGTTCATTTAAAGTTACTTCATTAATGGGTTAGTTCCATCTTCTCTTTTTTTGATTGCTGGCAAAATTAAGCCTAAAACAATCAAGATAATTGGAGTAATGATGTTAAGAAATAGGGTAAATGGATCTGGTGAGTAGATTCCTAAAATACAACATGCTGCTGTAACAATAAAACACCATATCCCAGCTGTATAAGCTAATCCTTGATTCTTTGTCATTTGGTAAGAAGTATCAAACTTCTTTTGTTGCTTTCTAAGTGCAATATATGCTGCGAATACCCATAAGTAACGCATTGGCATTGTAGTTGAATTTAATTTAACTAATTGAGCCATAACTGCCTGTGCATCAGGTAATAAAGCTTGTGCTGCAATTAAACCACCTGAAAGAATTACAACCATCCAGATACCGTTAATGTAGGCACCATGTTTATTTATCTTAAGAAGCTTCTTAGGAATAAAGTTTTTAGCTTCTTTACTACCTAGTAGCATTCTTAAAGGGGCATCAATACTAATAACTAAAGTAGAGAATTGGCCAATAACGTTACACCATGAATAAATATACATAAATAAACCACCAACATGGTAATACTCGCCTAAACGTTGAAAGGCCATGTAAGCACCATTTGAAATATATTCGTTTAGATTGTTGTTAACAACTTTAGGATCAAACATTAAAGCCATAGCAAAAGTTCCTAAAATTGCAGAAACCATGACCATAATTGCTAAAGCCATCATTGCTTTAGGAAAGTTTTTGGTTGGATTTTTAACTTTGTTTACATAAGGAGATATCTTTTCACATCCACCGACAGCAAAAACTAAAATTGAAAGAGATGTTAAATATTTAAGGTTGAATGTGGGCATTAAACTCTTCCAATTAAAATTGATTGAGTAATAACCAGCATGGGGGTTAATTGCTGGTGCAGCAAACATCATAATAATAAATAAAATTGACATGATGAACATTGATGATCCAGCGATAGTGGCTAAACTTTTAAGTACTGGGATACCTTTAGTAGTAACCCAGCAGAAAAAGAGGAAGACCACTAAAGTGGCAAATTGAGTCCAAGCAGTTGGAAGACCATCATACCATTTAGTGTTGCCGAAGATTCCCCAAGCCATGGCTCTTAAGCCACCAGTACCTTTACTTGAAATATATACTACGTGGCATGCCCAATATGTCCACCCAGCGTAATAGGCCCACTTTGCACCCATAGTAGCATTAACCCATGAGGAAACACCACCATTAGCATTTTTAAAAGTTGCACCTAGTTCTCCAACCATTAATGCATAGGGAACAAAATATAACAGGAACATTAATATCCAGCTGAATATAACTTTGGTACCGTCAAAGTAAACATAACCGTTAACAACGTTACCGAAGCCCCAGACAGTTGAAAATGCCATCATCGCTAGCGTTGGCCAGAGCATTTTTTTGGCATTAGACTTTTTTTCTTCTTCGATCATAAAATAACCTTTCTGTCTATGTACATAATTAACACCAAATTTAATTATAACGAAAATGCTTACAGATGATAGATTTTTTCTAAATAAAGTGACAAAATACAAAAAAAGACAGCCAGATTGACTGACTGTCTCGTACTATGCGCCCCCTGAGAGTCGAACTCAGATTTTAAGAACCGGAATCTTACGTGCGATCCATTACACTAAGGGCACGACAAACTAAAATAAGTATATCAAAAAAAGAAGAAAGTACAAATTAATTATTCTGAAGGATATATCTTGAATTTAAAAAAAGATATTGCTATACTAAAAAATGTCGAGAGAGAAATGTGAATCTGAAGTTAATCAATTCGCGTCTCTCTAATATTTTTAAGCTTTTTGGGTCGCTGACCGTCATATGGCGGTATCGATTTTGACCCAATAGAGGGAGCGAGCAATGGACTCGGATTTAACCTTGTTGCAAAGCTTAGTTCCTGATGTTTTAAAAATAATTCGGCAACGTTTTCTTGTTCTTGAACAGATTTCGCTGTTAGCTCCAGTTGGGCGACGAGTTGTTGCTAAAAAATTAGGATTAAGCGAGCGCAATGTGCGAACTGAAACTGATTATTTGCGACAATTAGGTCTGATCAATATTCAGAGCTATGGGATGGAATTAACTGATAAAGGAAAGAGAACTTTAAAAGAAGCTGTTCCATTAATTGATCGTTTATTCAATGCAAGCCAAACTGAAATTGAATTGGCACAGAAGTTGGGTATTGATCGAGCAATTATTGTTCCTGGTGATATGGATCGGCAAGAGCGTGTAGTTGATTTGATGGGTGAACAACTTAATTCTGCCCTGGATCTTCTTTTACCGCTAGGAAAAAGTATCATTACCGTATTGGGTGGTACTACTGTTGCTGGAGTAGCTCGTCATCTTTCTCCTAAATTAAGTCGCTATCGCGATTTGTTGTTTGTTCCTGGAAGGGGAGCAGTTGGAGAAAGTGTTGAAATTCAAAGCAATACTGTAGCTCAGATGATGGCATCTGAAACGGGAGGTAGGCATAAAGGCCTATATCTACCAGAAAATGTATCATCTGAAGCCTTGACTTTATTACTTCAAGACACAGATATTGCGAATGCGATTTCAAACATTTATAATAGTGATATGGTGATACATGGAGTTGGTAGAGCAGATGTCATGTCAAAGAGACGTGGCTTAGATGTTATGACTAATTCTAAGCTTCGAAATGATGGAGCTGTGGCCGAATGTTTCGGGTATTTCTTCGACCGACAAGGTAGACTTGTTAAACGTATCCCACGTATTGGTCTTCAACTAGAAGATTTAGATAAAATACCTCATGTATTCGCAATTGCTGCTGGTGCCAGCAAGGCTGCAGCAATTGCGGCTTACATGCATCATGCTCCCAAACAGACGTGGTTGATCACGGATGAAGGAGCCTCAAACTTGGTTTTAAAGGGGAAGTAATTCCCGTTTAAAATAAATTGTTACTTACATATTTCCTAAGGAGGAATATAGGATATGACAGTTAAAATTGGTATTAACGGTTTCGGCCGTATTGGTCGTTTAGCATTCCGTCGTATTATGGATTTAGGCGAAAAGTCTTCAGATATTGAAGTTGTTGCAATCAACGACTTGACTACTCCAGCACTTTTAGCTCACTTACTTAAGTACGACTCAACTCATGGTACTTTCAACCACGAAGTTTCAGCAACTGATGACTCAATCGTAGTTGACGGTAAGAAGTACCGTGTTTACGCTGAACCACAAGCACAAAACATTCCTTGGGTTAAGGATGATGGCGTTGACTTCGTTCTTGAATGTACTGGTTTCTACACTAGCAAAGCTAAGTCAGAAGCTCACCTTAAGGCTGGTGCAAAGCGTGTATTAATTTCTGCACCTGCTGGTTCAGACTTGAAGACCATTGTTTACGGCGTAAACGATGATACTTTGACTGCTGACGACAAGATTGTTTCAGCTGGTTCATGTACTACTAACTCATTAGCACCAATGGTTAATGCTTTACAAAAGGAATTCGGCATTGAAGTTGGTACTATGACTACTATCCACGCTTACACTTCAACTCAAATGCTTTTGGATGGTCCTGTACGTGGTGGTAACTTACGTTCTGCTCGTGCTGCAGCTATCAACATTATTCCTCACTCAACTGGTGCTGCTAAGGCTATTGGTCTTGTTGTTCCAGAATTGAACGGTAAGTTGAACGGTCACGCACAACGTGTTCCAGTTCCAGATGGTTCTGTAACTGAATTAGTTTCAATCTTAAGCAAGGATGTAACTGCTGACGAAGTTAACGAAGCAGTTAAGAAGTACGAAAGTCCTTCATTTGCATACAACGACCACAACATCGTTTCTAGCGACGTTTTAGGTATGACTGCTGGTTCAATCTTTGACCCAACTCAAACCATGGTAACTACTGCAGGTGACAAGCAATTAGTTAAGACTGTTGCTTGGTACGACAACGAATACTCATTCACTTGCCAAATGGTTCGTACTTTATTGAAATTTGCTACTCTTTAATCATTAATTAATTATTGATTTTAGTAAGCAGACGAGAGAAGGCGGAGGGAATTACTTCCTCCGCCTTTTTTCAAATAATCTATCGGAGGTAAATTAATTTAAATGGCTAAATTAATCGTTTCAGACCTTGATCTTAAAGGTAAAAAAGTTTTAGTTCGTGTTGACTTCAATGTTCCAATTAAAAATGGTGTTATTGGTGATGATAACCGTATCGTTGCTGCTTTGCCAACTATTAAGTACATTATTGAACATGGTGGTAAAGCAATCTTGCTGAGCCACTTGGGCCGTGTAAAGTCAGATGCTGACAAGAAGGAATTATCATTACGTCCAGTAGCAGAACGCTTAAGTGAGTTATTAAAGAAGCCTGTAACTTTTGTACCAGAAAATGAAGGTAAAGAAGTTGAAGAAACCATCGATAAAATGAAAGATGGCGACGTTATTGTTCTTGAAAACACTAGATTCCAAGATATTGACAATGACTTTGGTAAACGTGAATCTAAGAACGATCCAAAACTTGGCGAATACTGGGCAAGTCTTGGCGATGTATTTGTAAACGACGCATTTGGTACTGCTCACAGAAGTCACGCTTCAAATGTTGGTATTGCAACTGCTATGAAGAAGGCTGGTAAACCTGCAGCAGCTGGTTTCTTACTTGAAAAGGAAATCAAGTTCTTAGGTGATGCTGTTGAAAACCCGGTTCATCCATTTGTAACTATCCTTGGTGGTGCAAAAGTATCAGATAAGATTGGTGTTATTGAAAACTTAATTCCTAAGTCAGATCACATTTTAATTGGTGGTGGTATGGCTTACACATTCTTAGCTGCACAAGGCCACAAGATTGGTAAATCATTATTTGAAGCTGATAAAGTTGAACTCGCAAAAGAATTATTAGCAAAAGCTGGCGATAAGATTGTATTGCCTGTAGATAATGTTGCAGCAACTGAATTCTCAAACGATGCTCCTCACGAAGTTGTTGGTGATGATATTCCTGACAATGAAATGGGTCTTGATATTGGTCCTAAGACTGTTGAAAAATTTAGAGACATCTTAAAGGATGCTAAGACTGTTGTATGGAATGGACCTATGGGTGCATTCGAAATGCCAAACTACGCAGAAGGTACTTTGGAAGTTGGTCGTGCATTAGCTGACTTGAAGGATGCTGTAACTATTATCGGTGGTGGTGACTCAACTGCTGCTGCTAAGCAATTGGGAATTGCTCCTAAGATCAGCCACATTTCTACTGGTGGTGGTGCTTCACTTAACTACCTTGAAGGTAAAGAATTACCAGGAATCGCTTGTGTTTCTGACAAGTAAAATTAGGAGGAATTTTTAAATGCGTACACCAATTATTGCTGGTAACTGGAAATTACATATGAACCCAGAACAAACTGTTGAATTTGTAAATGCAGTTAAGGGTAAGTTACCAGATCCAAGTAAAGTTGAATCAGTTATTGCTGCACCTGCAGTTGATCTTTATGTTTTAAAGAAAACTGCTGAAGGCTCAAACTTACATACTGGTGCAGAAAATGCATACTTTGAAGTTGAAGGTGCATTTACTGGTGAAACTTCACCAAAAGTTTTAAACGAAATGGGTATTGACTACTGTATTATTGGTCACTCAGAACGTCGTGGCTACTTCCACGAAACTGATGAAGACATTAACAAAAAAGCTAAAGCTTTATTTGCTAATGGCGTAACTCCAATTATTTGCTGTGGTGAATCTCTTGAAACTCGTGAAGCTAATAAGCAAGAAGAATGGGTAGTTGCTCAAATCAAAGCTGCTTTAGATGGTTTGACTGCAGAACAAGTTTCTAAGCTTGTTATTGCTTATGAACCAATTTGGGCTATTGGTACTGGTAAGACTGCTTCTGCTGATCAAGCTGAAGAAATGTGCAAGACTATTCGTGAAACTGTAAAAGACTTGTACAACGAAGAAACTGCTGAAAACGTTCGTATTCAATACGGTGGTTCAGTAAAACCAGCTAACGTTAAAGAATTAATGTCTAAACCTGATATTGATGGTGGTTTAGTTGGCGGTGCTTCACTTGATCCAGAATCATTCTTAGCATTAGTAAACTACCAAGATTAATTAACAATTTATTTAAACGGAATTAGAAAAAGGAGAATCTCCATGTCTGTTATTACTGATATTCACGCACGTGAAGTTCTTGACTCTCGTGGTAATCCAACTGTTGAAGCAGAAGTTTATACTGAATTAGGCGGCTTTGGTCGTGCTATTGTTCCATCTGGTGCTTCTACTGGTGAACATGAAGCCGTAGAATTACGTGATGGTGACAAGTCTCGCTTTGGTGGTCAAGGCGTTTTAACTGCTGTTGAAAATGTTAACGGCGAAATTGCTAAAGCTGTTATCGGTTTAGATGTTACTGATCAACGTTTAATCGATCAAACTATGATCGATTTAGATGGTACTCCAAATAAAGGTCGTTTAGGTGCTAATGCAATATTATCTGTTTCATTAGCAAGTGCTCGCGCTGCAGCTGATGAATTAGGCTTGCCTTTATACGAATACTTAGGTGGTCCAAATGCTCATGTTTTACCAACTCCAATGATGAATGTTATCAATGGTGGTAAGCATGCAGATAACAACGTTGATATTCAAGAATTCATGATTATGCCAGTTGGTGCTAAATCACTTCATGAAGCTGTCCGTATGGGTGCAGAGACTTTCCATACTTTGAAGGGCTTATTGCAAGAACGTGGTGAATCAACTGCCGTAGGTGATGAAGGTGGTTTTGCACCTAACTTGAAGAACAACGAAGAACCATTTGAAATTTTAGTAGAAGCTATTCAACGTGCTGGCTACAAACCAGGTCAAGACATTGCTATTGCCTTTGACTGTGCTGCTTCTGAATTCTACAACAAGGATACTAAGAAGTATGTAACTGTTGCTGATGGTCGTGAATACACTGCTGAAGAATGGACTTCATTAATTGAAGATTTAGTTGACAAGTATCCAGTTATTTCCGTTGAAGATCCTTTGGACGAAAACGATTGGGAAGGTTGGAAGACTTTTACTGAACGTTTAGGCGATAAGGTACAAATTGTTGGTGATGATTTATTTGTTACTAACACTAGTTATCTTGAAAAAGGTATTAAGATGGGTGTTGCCAACTCAATCTTAATTAAACTTAACCAAATTGGTACTTTAACTGAAACTTTTGAAGCTATTGAAATGGCTAAGGAAGCACGTTACACTGCTGTTGTTTCTCACCGTTCTGGTGAAACTGAAGATACTACAATTGCTGATTTAGTTGTTGCAACTAATGCTGGTCAAATTAAGACTGGTTCAATGTCAAGAACTGACAGAATTGCTAAATACAACCAATTAATGAGAATTGAAGAAGCTTTGGGTTCAACTGCTCAATACAAGGGAATTCACAGTTTCTATAATTTACACAAACAATTTTAATTAATATTTAAAGTGAAAGAAAAATGGGTGTCGCTTAAGGTGGCTCCCTTTTTCTTTTAGCATTCGTTAGTTAAATATGGTAAAATCAGTACAGTAAGAAATTTAGGTAATGGAGGCAGCGCTTTGTATAATATCGTCATGACGCTACTCATCATTGTGAGCTTTTTAATTATTATTGCTACATTGATGCAGCCGCAAAAGCAACAAGATGCCTTAAACGCATTGTCCGGCGGTGCAGTATTTAGTGGCCAGACAAAAAAGCGTGGATTTGAAGCATTAATGGAAAGAATTACCGCTGTATTGTTGGTTCTCTTTTTCGCTCTTGCTTTGATCTTGGCAATACTTTCATCCAAGTAAAAAAAGCCTTCCGGTCATAGGGGGGCTTTTTAATTTCTTTTAGCTTAACTTATCTTATAAAGAAATTGAGGCAAATTAGATAATGACACAAAATGAACGAGTTTTAGCTGATGTTTATGAGACATTCAGACATAATCCTCAAGAGCAATACGATGTAGATCAACTTGAAAATGATCTCAGCCGTAATCAAAGATTAAATTTTCCAGATTTAGTTAAAGCTTTAACTTTTTTAGAGCACAGTAAAAAAATTGTAACTGATGGTCAAGGAAAATATCAGTTGAATCAATTGAATACTGTTGCTGAAGGTACATTTAAAGCAAATGATAAAGGATTTGGTTTTGTTAAATTTGATGATGAAAGTATGGAAGATGCTTTTATTGATAAGCACAATACTAAGTTTGCAATTGATGGAGACCATGTTAAAGTAAAGATCATCGCAGGTGCAAATCCATGGAATGGCAGAGGACCTGAGGGTAAAATTGAGGAAATTACTGAACGTGGAGTTGAAACTTTAGTTGGTGAATTTCATCCGTATGCTGATGAAGTAGTAAAATCAAGTGGCTTTTACAGTTATGTTGTTAGTGAAAATCGTAAGTTAAAGAAATATAAGATTAATATCACCGATAACGGTGTTAAGCCACAAATGGGTGATATGGTAAAAATTTCTATTACCAAATATCCTAACGAAGATCAACCTGATGAAATGCAAGGTGTAGCTCTTTTAACTATTGGTAATAAGAATGATCCTGGTGTTGATATTATGTCAATTGTAGTTGACAATGATATTCGAACTGATTGGCCTGAAGATGCTATGGATCAGGCAAATAATATTCCAGATCATGTAACAGAGGAAGAAAAAGCAAAACGTGTTGATATTACTGATCAACCTGCTGTAACAATTGATGGGGACGATTCTAAAGACTTTGATGATGCTGTAGTAGTTTGGAAGCTTCCTAATGGTAATTATCACCTAGGTGTACATATTGCTGATGTGTCCCATTATGTAAAAGAAGGAAGTCCTTTAGATAAAGAAGCTTTTGCTCGTGGTAATAGTACTTACTTAGTTGACCGTGTTATTCCAATGCTTCCATTCAGATTATCAAATGGTATTTGTTCGCTTAATGAAGGCGTTGAACGTTTGGTTCTTTCATGTGATATGGAGATAACACCAGAAGGTAAGCGTGTTGGGTATAGAATATATCCATCAGTTATGAAATCCCATGGTCGTTTAACATATAACAACGTTAATAAAGTTCTTGATCCAAATAATCATGAAAAGCTAGAGCAAAAATATGAAGACGTTGCTCCAATGCTTCATGACATGGCTGATTTACATAGTATTTTATATAAACAGCGTCACCAACGCGGGGCAATTGATTTCGAAGAACCAGAAGCTAAGATTATTGTTGATGATAAAGGTAAGCCAACTGATATTGTTCTTCATGAACGTGGTACTGCTGAAAAAATGATTGAATCATTTATGTTAATGGCGAATGAAACAGTTGCTGAAGATTATTACAAGAAGCATGTTCCTTTTCTTTACCGTGTTCACGAAACTCCAGATCAAGAAAAGATGCAATCATTCTTTGAATTTGTAAGTGCATTTGGCTTAAATGTAAAAGCTGATCCAAATGATGTAAAACCAAAAGATTTACAGAAGGTGGTAGCTAAGACTGAAGGTACACCTGAAGAAGCAGTTGTGCAAATGATGATGCTTCGTAGTTTGAAACAAGCACATTATTCTCCAGAACCACTTGGTCACTTCGGTTTGGCAGCTAAATACTACACTCACTTTACTTCTCCAATTCGTCGTTATTCTGACTTAATGGTCCACCGAATGATTCATGAATATGCTGATAAAAAGATGGATAAGGATGTCCAAAAACATTTCAAGTCACAGCTTCCTGATGTTGCTGAACAAACTTCAACACAAGAAAGAAAGTCAATTGATACTGAACGTGGTGTAAATGATTTGAAGATGACGGAATTCATGGCTGATAAAGTTGGTCAAACTTTTGATGCTATTGTTTCATCAGTAACAAGTTTTGGGATGTTTATTCAATTGCCAAATACTGTTGAAGGTTTGATTCATATTTCTAACTTAAACGATGATTATTACAACTTTGATGAAAAGTCATTGACTTTAACAGGTCGCAATTCTCACAAGCAATTTAAGATTGGAATGCCAATTAAGGTTAAGTTAATCAATGCAGATGTTGAGCAACATCAATTAGACTTTGAAATTTATGATCCAAATGCCAAAAAACGTCCACAAAGAGGTTATAGTCGCGGTAAGCGTAGCTTTAATAAGGGACATAGAAATAATAATGGTAAGAATAATAAATCTTTCCGTGTAAATAATGGTCATAATTTTAAGATTCGCCATCGTCAGAATACAACTGTTAAAACTAATAAAAAGTAATTAGGAAGAAAACGATGAAACAAAAAGCAGATAACTTGATTGCTCAGAATAAAAAGGCAAATCATGACTATTTTATTAAAGATACTCTTGAAGCAGGAATCGCTTTAACTGGTACCGAGATTAAATCAGTTCGTGCTCGCAGAATTAATTTACGTGATGGATATGTTCAAATAATTAATGGATCTGCTTTTTTAGAAAATGTTCATATTAGTGAATATAAAGAAGGTAATCGCTACAATCATGATCCTTTGAGATCACGGCGCTTATTGCTTCATAAAAGAGAAATTGCTCGTCTAGCTGGAATTCAAGCTCAACAAGGAATGACAATTATTCCTTTGAAAGTTTATTTGAAGCATGGTTTTGCCAAAGTATTAATAGGCGTTGGTCAGGGGAAGAAGCAATACGATAAGCGACAAACAATTAAAAAACGTGATCAAGATCGAGAAATTCACCGCAAGTATGGAATTTAATTAAGTAGGTAGGTAAAATGATTAGAAAGGCAAAATTAACTGATTTCCCGTTAGTTTTTCCAATTTTAAAACAAATTTTTGATGAAATGGATATGGATACCATTAAAGCACTTCCAGAAAGTCAATTCTATGATTTGATGAAGCATGGCTTCTATTCACCTCATTATCGGTATTCTCATAATCGAATGTGGGTAGAAGCAGATGAAATGGATCGTCCAGTTGGGATAATGGTAATGTATGGTTATGATGATCAAGGACTAATTGATATTTCATTAAAAAGTTCATATCCTAAGGTCGGACTGCCTCTTGATGCAATCATTTTTTCAGATAAAGAAGCATTGCCACATGAATGGTATCTGGATGCTATTGCAGTTTCTCCCAAACATTGGGGAGAAGGTATTGGACAGCAATTAATTAAGTTTGCTCCTGAAGTTGCTAAGCAGAAGGGATATAAAAAGATCAGTTTGAACGTTGATCAAGATAATCCTAGAGCAGCTCGTCTGTATGATTACATGGGCTTTAAAACAACTTCGACAATGACGATAGGAGACCGTATGTATAATCATATGGTTAAAAAAGTTAATTAAATCAAAAGAGAATTAATCGTAGGTTAAATAGATTAATTCTCTTTTTTGATTATTAAATTTAAAGAAATATTTAAAAATAACACTATTTACATTATTACTATTGTCTAGATTGATAAAACCTGATAAAGTAATAAAACTGTCAGTCATAGAAAGGTAGCGTGATCCTTTTTTTAGAAAGGAAATAAAAATGAGATGTTGGCAGAATTGGAAAGAGTTCAAATAACTTTACATAGTATGTTATCTGAACCAAATGTAAAGAAAGTAAATATTTCGAAACTTTGTAGTAAAGCAAAAATTAGTCGAAAAACTTTTTACTTACGATATGGAAAGATAAATAACTGTATCGAAGCCTGTATTTTGTTTGAATTAAGAAAAGAATTACGCAAAAACAAAAAAGAAAGTCTAAATCAACTTCTTAATGTTTTATGTGAATATATTCAGAAAAATAAACAGTATTTTTATAATGCTTATCATTTAAGTGAACAAGATTGTATGTGTGAAAAGATGAAAGAGCATTTCTTTCGGTATATTCGATCTTATGTTTATAAAAGAGGAAGTTTTTCAGAACTTATACTTAAACAATTGACCAACTTGTTATATGATCGAATTTGTTTTTGGATTAGCCATGGATGTAATAAAAACTATAGTTTCTTACTGGAAGAATTAGCGATTATTATTGAATTGATTGATTTTCAAAAACAAATTTGTTCTCATAAATTTCAAGTCTTTAATTTCTCACACTACTATTTAAACTACGACTAAGAGAGAGCGTTAACTCTATTTTGAAAATTAAAAGTTGGTAGGAATAAAGGTTTAGTATGCCATTGTGTGAAGAGCAGACTAATTAAAATAATAAAAGGGACATCTTCGGGACGTGAAATATCACAGCTCCAAGTAAGTCCAGCATCAGTGACTAGCGAACAAACGCTAGCCACTTTTTTAATGCCTGAATAAAAACTATATCTGCCTTGTTTTAAACTTCCTTTAATCCAATAGTTTAATCTAGTAATATAGAATAAATTTGCAAACCGACTATTTATTTTTTTTACTTTGACTAGGGAGTGGTTGATTACATCAACGCTATAGCTAGTTAGAAGAAGATTAGAGTCTAAATAGAGCCGCCCAATCTCAACATGATTAATATCAGTGAGAATGATCGGTTGATTAAACTCATTAAGGTTTCCTTTTAAAATATAGACAATCTCTCCCTGGTGGTTTTTGACCGGGATTTGACCACAAGTTTGACCTTGGGTAAGTTGGACAGTATAACGCATAATTTCATCTGCCTTTAGGGAAAATTATGTTTATTTACAGAAATGGCGAATTGCATATGCAACACCATTCTCATTATTGGTTTTAGTAATAAAATTAGCAATTTTTTTGATTTCAGGTGCGGCATTTTCCATTGCAACACCAATACCGGCCATTCGAATCATTGATTCGTCATTAAGATTATCACCAATAGCCATCACTTCATTAGGCTGATAGCCCTGCAGTTTTGCGTAATCCATTAAAGCAATTCCTTTTTGAGCCTTAATATTATTTATTTCAATGTTAGTTGAAGAACTTGCAGTAACAATTAAATCACCAATTTTTTTAATTTCTTCGCGAATATGATTAAAGACTTTTGGACCATCTGGATGAAAAGCGACAAATTTCATTGCTTCAAATGATGGCTTTTTAAGTAGGTCTTTAAAATCAGGGACGTATTTGATTTTCATGATTTCGTCGGAGCCAGCAGCAAAAGAAACTGCTTTTTTGAAAGTTAGTTTTTTATTAAGGTCAACTAAAAGATCAGAAAAGTTAGCGATCCTTCGCAAACGAGAATCAGAATAAACATGATCTGCTCCCACTATCTCAAAATAGAAGCCAGAATCTTTAAGTAACTTATTAATCTTGAAGCTCTCTTCTTTAGGTATTGGCTCATTTACAATTAATTTGCCCGCCGTATTAAAAACCATTGCACCATTTAAGTTAATGAAACCAGTGTGAAGTCCAGCTTTTGCCAATATTCCTTGCGACTCAGAAGGTGCCCGCCCAGTTGCTACTAAAAATTCGATTCCTTTAGCTTGTGCTTCTTTAATAGCAGAAATATTTTCAGATGAAATTTGCATTTGTTTATTTAATAGTGTGCCATCCATATCGCTTGCAATAAGTTTAATCATTTTAAGTCCTCCGATCTTTTATCTATATGATATCATGAACTTGGATTTCTTAGAGATACAAGAGGATAGAATAAATATGAAAAAATTAATTGGAAATGATTGGGATGAAATTTTAGCACCCGCTTTTGATAGTGAACAATATCAAAAATTACATGATTTTCTAAAAAGTGAATATCAAACAAAGCAGATTTTTCCAGATATGTATCATATTTTTACTGCTTTTAAATTGACTTCTTTTGCAGATACTAAGGTTGTGATTTTAGGCCAAGATCCTTATCATAACCCGGGACAAGCTACGGGAATGAGTTTCAGTGTTAATCCTGGTGTTGCTTTGCCGCCATCGTTAAAAAATATCTATAAAGAATTGTATGATGATGTTGGTGCCATTCCAGTAAATCATGGTTATTTGAAAAAGTGGGCAGATCAGGGAGTTTTATTGCTTAATGCAGTATTAACAGTGCCTTATGGAAATGCCAATGGCCATCAGGGAAAAGGCTGGGAAATAGTCACTGATGCAGCTATTAAAGCTCTTAGCGATCGCGGGAAAGTTGTATTTATTTTGTGGGGAAGATTTGCTCAAAATAAAATTCCGTTAATTGATGAAGAAAAGAATGTCATTATCAAGTCTGCGCATCCTAGTCCTTTTTCAGCAGACCGTGGTTTCTTTGGTTCCCGTCCGTTTTCGAGATGTAATGATGCCTTGACTAAATTTGGTGAGAGTCCAATTGATTGGCAATTGCCACAGGAAGTAAGCCAATCAGATATGGCATAGTTTTTGTTTTGAGAAAAAGCTTTGAAATTGTAAAATATTAGCTAGAGATAAAAAGAAAGGCTTAATTTGTTATGAAAGTATTTGACTCACTTAAGAAAAAAGCAGAAGAATCAAAAAAAGTGATTGTTTTTCCCGAAGGAAATGATGAGCGAATAATTAAGGCTGCTGTTCGTCTTGCAGAAGAGGGAATTGTTGAACCACTTTTGTTAGGAAAACCCGATGAAGTGATAAAATCTGCTGAAAAATTAAATGTTGATTTAGGTTCAATTGAGATTATCAATCCGGCTGTCTACCCAGATTTTGAAAAAATGTGCCAAGATTTTGTGGAATTAAGAAAAGGAAAGAATACTTTAGCAGAAGCAAAAGAAATTCTACAAGATGTTTCTTATTTTGGTACCATGTTAGTATATGAAGGAAAAGCTAATGGAATGGTTTCTGGTGCTACTCATTCAACGGCTAATACTGTTCGTCCAGCTCTGCAGATTATTAAAACTAAAAAGGGAATGAGCCGTGTTTCAGGTGCGATGATTATGGAACGTGGAGACGAAAAATATATATTTGCGGATTGCGCAATTAATATTGATCCTGATAGTGAGACATTAGCCGAAATTGCTTATCAATCCAGTAAAACAGCTGAAATGATTGGGCTTGATCCTAAAATTGCAATGCTTAGTTTTTCGACTAAGGGCTCAGCAAAAGGAGCAATGGTAACTAAAGTCCAAGATGCGACTAATTTAGTACATCAAAAATATCCAGATTTAGTTTGCGATGGCGAATTACAATTTGATGCCGCTATTGTTCCGCGCGTAGGAGAAGCAAAAGCTCCAGGTTCTGCAGTTGCTGGACATGCTAATGTTTTTATTTTCCCTGAACTTCAGTCAGGTAATATTTCGTATAAGGTTGCTGAGCGTTTAGGTGGCTTTAGTGCAATTGGGCCTGTATTGCAAGGATTAGCTGCTCCAATTAACGACTTATCACGTGGATGTAAAACAGAGGATGTATACTTATTAGCTATTTTAACTGCTGCTCAAGCAAACATGGAGAAGTAAAATGGAATCATTAGAAATAAATTCTGATGAACAAATGCAAAAATTAGGTCAGGCAATTGGAAAAAGTAGCCAGGGACATGACCTGCTCCTCTTATCTGGTGATTTAGGTGCTGGAAAAACCACTCTGACTAAAGGAATTGCTCGGTCATTAGGTATTAGACGTCCTGTTAAAAGCCCAACATTTACAATTGTTAGAGAATATCGTGAAGGTAAAATACCACTTTTTCATATGGATATGTATCGGCTAGAAGATGGTGACTTATCAAGTATTGACATGCCTGGATATCTAGCCGAAGACGGATTAGTGGTAATTGAGTGGCCACAATTTATTATTGATGATTTGCCAAACGATTATCTTGAAGTAACGATTAAGCGGATTGATGATTCATGGGATTCAACCAAACGAATAGTTGAATTTAAAGCTGTTGGTAAGAGAAACCAAGCTTGGTTATCAGATATAAAAAGATCTTTTGAATAATAAAAATGGTTAAGCTTAGATTGGCTTAACCATTTTTTTGATTGGATCATCTCCAACACGTTTATTTTCTTCAATTAAAATTCCCGCACAAGCTTCACTATCACTTAAAGCGTTATGGTGATGCCATAAGTTAATATTTAAAGCTTCTGACACTGTGTCTAATTTGTGATTAGGAAGATCAGGTTCGAACGCCTTGCTAATTGCTAAAGTATCAATTGCAAAGTAGTGAGGAGCTGGAATATTATAGCGGGCGAGCGACTTTTCCATTACCCGGCAGTCAAACCGTGCATTATGAGCAGCTACTAACATTCCGGGTTGATACAATTTTTTTATTTTAGGCCAAACTTCAGCCATTGTTGGTGCATTTTTAACGTCTTCGGCAGTAATACCATGAACTCTGATATTTCGACCATCAAAAGGCATTTGCGGATTAATAACTGTATAAAAACGGTCGACAATTTCATTGTTTCTAACCATAATCAAGGCAAGAGAACATGCACTTTCAGGATGACTGTTTGCCGTTTCAAAATCCATTGCAGTAAAGTTCATTTTTATCCCCTAAATAAAATATTATTTTTCTTTTTAGTATAACACTTAAGGTAGAAAACTAGCTATTTATTGCGGTATGATTAAAGGGACGATTATTTAAGGAAAAGAGAGATTGAAAATGCAACTAATGGACTTAAAAAAACAGGGAATTGATATTCAAGAAAATATTCCATTGAGCCGCTTTACGTTTACTAAGACCGGTGGACCTGCGCAATATCTTGCTTTTCCTAAAAATTTAGATGAATTAAAAATCTTAGTGGAAACAGTTAAAACTAATAACCTACCTTTGACTGTTATTGGAAATGCTTCTAACTTAATTATTAGAGATGGAGGAATTTCAGGTCTAGTTTTAATTCTTACTAAGATGGATGAAATTGTTGCTAACCAAGAAGAAGCAACAGTTACTGCAGATGCTGGCGCTAGAATTATTGATACATCTGAAGCAGCATGTGAGGCCGGCTTAAGTGGTTTAGAGTTTGCAGCTGGTATCCCTGGTAGCGTTGGTGGAGCTGTCTTCATGAATGCTGGTGCTTACGGTGGCGAGACAGAATTTGTCATTAAATCTGTTCGGGTCTTAACTCGTGAAGGCAAATTTAAAACTTATACTCACGATGAAATGGAATTTGGCTATCGTCATTCACTAGTTCAGGAAACTGGAGATATAGTAATCAGTGCTACTTTTGGACTTGAACCAGGAGATAAGTGGGCCATTAAGGCTAAAATGGAATACTTTAATGGCTTACGTAGAGCAAAGCAACCACTTGAATATCCTTCATGTGGAAGCGTCTTTAAGCGCCCAACAGGCCACTTTGTGGGTCCAATGATAATTAAAGCGGGTCTTCAGGGAAAAAGAATTGGTGGTGCCGAAGATTCAATGAAGCATGCGGGCTTTATTATCAATGTTGGTGGTGCTACAGCTACTGATTATTTAGATTTAATTCATTTAATTCAAAAGACGATCAAAAAAGATTTTGATGTTGATTTGCAAACTGAAGTAAGAATTATAGGAAAAGAAAAAGATTAGATACTACGACAAAGCTACAAGTAACGGCTTGTAGCTTTTTTGATGAGATGGTGAAAAAGTTGAGCGATATTATTAAATTAACGCATGTGCGTAAAGAGTATGACGATGGGTTTGTGGCTCTAAAAGATATTAATTTAACGATTGAATCAGGGAAATTCTATTCTTTATTAGGGCCATCAGGATCAGGCAAGACAACTATTTTAAGAATAATTGCTGGATTTAGTGAACCAACAAGTGGTCAAGTATTTTTTGATGGAAAAGATATTACCAACTTGGATGCAGCCAAGAGAAAAATTAATACGGTTTTCCAAAATTATGCCTTATTTCCGCATATGAATGTTTTTGAAAACGTTGCTTTTGGTTTGCAAATCAAGAAAAAAGATAAGCAAGAAATAAAGTTAGCTGTTAAAGAAGCTCTTCATATGGTTCAGTTAAATGGCTTTGCAAATCGCGAAATTTCTGAATTAAGTGGTGGGCAGCAACAACGTGTTGCAATTGCAAGAGCAATTGTGAATCAGCCAAAAGTTCTACTTTTAGACGAGTCCTTATCTGCCTTAGATAAGCGTTTAAGAAAAGATATGCAATTTGAATTGCGTGAAATCCAAAAAAAGTTAGGAATTACCTTTATTTTTGTTACTCATGATCAAGAAGAGGCTTTAGCTATGAGTGATGAAATTTTTGTTTTAAATGAAGGAAAAATCCAACAAAGTGGAAGTCCAGTTGATATTTATGATGAACCAGTTAATGATTTCGTAGCTCGCTTTATAGGTGATTCAAATATTCTGAGCGGAAGAATGATTAAAGATTATGAAGTGGAATTCGGTAATCACCGTTTTGAATGTGCTGATGCAGGAATTAAACCAGGAGAAAAAGTAGAGGTCGTTTTAAGGCCTGAAGATCTAGATATTACTGATATTGAACATGGAAAGTTAAGAGTTATGGTTGAAAGTCAGCTCTTTTTGGGAGATCATTTTGAAATTAAGGCCATTGATAGTGATGAAAATGAATGGCTGATTCACTCGACTAATCCAACTAGCATTGGAAAAGAAGTAGGGGTATATTTTGATCCTGAGGACATTCATGTGATGCGTTTTGGTGAAAGCGAAGCAGAATTTGATAAACGTTTAGAGGCATATGAAGGAGAAGAGTAAGATATGAAAAAGAGTAGGCTATTTTTTCTTGTGCCTTATGTACTTTGGCTTGGTTTATTTGTTATTGCTCCGATTATTTTAATTACTATTAATGCCTTTAAAGGTGATGATGGTTTTACCTTGAAAAATTTCCAACAATTTTTTGTTAATGGAACTTTTTTGAGAATGACGCTAAATTCATTTTGGTATGCATTTTTAATTACCTTAATTACCTTGTTAATTTCCTATCCGATTGCATATATTTTAAGTCAAATGAAAAATCAGCAATTTTGGCTACTTTTGATTATTTTACCAACTTGGATTAATTTGCTTTTAAAAGCCTATGCATTTATCGGAATTTTCGGCAAGCATGGATTGCTAAATAACTTTTTAAAGCTTTTTGGTATAGCACCGGCAAATATTTTATTTACTGATTTCGCTTTTATTTTTGTAGCGGCTTATATTGAAATTCCATTTATGATTTTACCGATTTATAATGCAATTTGTGATATTAATCCGGCTGTAATTCAAGCAGCTTATGATTTGGGTGCAAGTAAGTGGCAAACATTTATGAAGGTTTTATGGCCACTTTCTAAATCTGGAGTTGAGTCAGGAATTCAAGCAGTATTTATTCCTTCACTCTCTTTATTCATGTTGACAAGATTAATTGGCGGAAACAGAGTAATTACGCTTGGTACTGCAATTGAAGAATATTTTATGACCACAATGAATTGGTCAATGGGATCGACAATTGGGGTTGTATTAATAGTCCTAATGGTAATTGTTATGCTATTTACTTCGTCTGATCATCGTCGTAAAAAGGAGATCAAGCTATGAAAAAAATAAAATGGTCCCGGATTTATTTCGCTTTTGTCCTTGTTTTGATGTATTTACCCATCTTTTATTTAATATATTATTCTTTCTCAAGTGGTCATAATATGGATCATTTTGAAAAATTTACTTTAAGTCATTATCAGGATTTATTTAACGATAATCGACTACTAGCAATTTTTCTAGAAACAATTTTATTAGCTCTCTTATCTAGTTTGATTGCGACAGTAATTGGAACTTTTGGTGCAATTGCAATTAGTCAGACTAAGAATAAAAAAGGACAAAAAACTTTATTAGCATTAAATAATGTTTTGATGGTTTCACCAGATGTAATTATTGGTGCCAGTTTTTTGATCTTTTTTACTTTTTTAGGAATTGGTTTGGGCTTTGGGTCAGTATTATTAAGTCATATCGCATTTTCAATTCCGATTGTTGTATTAATGGTTTTACCGCGTTTAAAAGAATTTGATTACTCTTTAGTCGATGCTGCTAGAGATTTGGGTGCTTCGACTTGGCAAGTTTATAGCAAAGTAATGATTCCAGCTATTACACCGGGAATTTTGGCTGGCTTTTTTATGGCTTTGACTTATTCATTAGATGATTTTGCAGTTACTTTTTTTGTAACTGGAAATGGATTTTCAACATTATCTGTAGAAATTTATTCACGCGCACGGCAAGGGATTAATTTAGAGATCAATGCCTTAAGTACCTTAATGTTTATCTTCGTAATGGTTTTGGTATTAATTTATTATGTAATTACTAATCACAAATCCCATATCGGTAAGGGGCGTGCACAATGAAAAAGTTATTGATTGGAATTTTAGCTATTTTAGCAGTTTGCTTGGGGTTAGAGGCTTGGGCTAAGAAGCTAGATAATAGTGGTGTTAGCGCCAATAATAAGAATTTAATTATTTATAATTGGGGCGACTATATTGACCCTAAGCTGATAAAAAAATTCGAAAAGCAAACTGGCTATCATGTAATTTATGAAACCTTTGATTCGAATGAAGCTATGTATACGAAGGTAAAGCAGGGAGGCACTGCTTACGATATTTGTGTTCCTTCTGATTACATGATTTCGAAAATGCGAAAGGCTAAGTTACTTGATAAAATTGATACAAAAAAAATTCCAAATTATAAAAATATCGGAAGTGAATTTTTGCATCACTCATTTGATCCTAAGAATACTTATTCAGTCCCATATTTCTGGGGGACATTAGGAATTGTGTATAATGACAAGTTTGTAAAACCTGGACAGATAAAGCATTGGAACGATCTTTGGTCAAAAGATTATCGTCATAATATCTTATTAGTTGATTCTGCTAGAGATATTATGGGACTATCATTAGCGTCGATGGGGAAGTCATTAAATACTACTAATTCATTAGATCTTAAATTAGCTAAAACTAAATTAGATGGATTAGGCCCCAATGTAAAGGCTATTATTTCTGATGAGCTAAAAATGTATATGATTCAGAATGAAGCAGCTGTTGGTGTAACATGGTCTGGTGAAGCGCGGACAATGTTAAATGATAATAAACATTTACATTATGTGGTTCCACCAGAAGGTTCAAACTTGTGGTTTGATAATTTTGTTATTCCCCGTACTGTTAAAAATAAAGCAGGGGCATATGCTTTTATTAATTTTATGCTTGATCCAAAAAATGCTGCTCAAAATGCCGAGTATATTGGTTATGCAACGCCAAATATCAAAGCTCAAAAATTACTACCTAAAGAGATAAAAAATGATAAGCAATTTTATCCAAGCAAACAAGCAATGAAAAATTTACAAGTTTATCAAGATTTAGGCCCTAAGAAAATTCAGGAATATAATGATCTGTTTCTTGAATTTAAAATGTATGGTCGATAAGACGGTAGTTTAGGTATAATTAAGGCTTAGGAGGGATGAGTAGTGAAATTTAACATTGAGCAAATATTTACTTGGCAAAATTTAATGAACATTATTGATATTCTGATTGTTTGGTATATTATTTATCGCTTAATTATGTTGGTAAGAGGAACCAAGGCTGTTCAATTAGTTAAAGGAATATCTCTAATTATCGTAGTTAGAATTATAGCCGGATTATTACACTTACATACCCTAACGTATTTTGTTGATCAAATTCTCTCTTGGTCTGTAATTGGAATAATCGTTATTTTTCAACCAGAAATTAGACGTGGACTTGAACATTTAGGAAGATCGCCAATTTTTGGTGGCACAACTATGACTGAAAAACAGGCCGCTGAGAAAATGATTGGAGAATTAGATAAGGCGATTCAATATATGTCCAAAAGAAGAATTGGGGCTTTAATTACGATCCAGCAAAATACTGGTTTGGAAGATTATATTGAAACTGGTATTCCGATTGATGCAGATATTACTGGCGAGTTATTAATCAACATCTTTATTCCTAACACGCCATTACATGACGGTGCAGTAATTATTAGAAACAATCGAATTGCGGTTGCTGCTGCTTATTTGCCACTTTCAGATAATAGTATGATTCCTAAAAAGCTAGGAACTCGTCACCGGGCAGCAGTGGGTATTTCAGAAGTTACTGATGCAATTACAATTGTTGTATCTGAAGAAACAGGTGGTGTAACAATCACTCGTAATAGCCAATTTATGCTTGATTTGACTAGAGAAGAGTATTTGAAGTACTTAAATGCTCAATTAGTTCCAAAGGAAGAAGAAGAGAAGCCAAAATGGTATCAACGAATTGTAAATCATGTTTGGAATTGGGGGTCAAATAAAAAATGAAAAAGTTTTTTGATAAACCTTGGTTCTATCGCATTGTTGCATTGATATTGGCAATTTTACTGGCCATTTATGTTTCGTCTAATCAACAGGGGTTTGTAACTCAAGGACGTCGAGAGGAAACTCTGAAAACTGCGACCAAGACGCAAGTAATTAAAGCTCCCCTGCAAGTTTCTGTTAATACTGATAAGTATTATGTAACTGGCTATCCCGAAAAAATAAATCTTACTTTAGAAGGATCAAATGCGCTGGTTACTTCAACTATTAATACTCAAAATTTTCGTGTTTATATTGATTTAAGCCATTTAAAAACTGGAGAACATACGGTACCAATTAAGGTAAATGGTTTAAGTACTCAGTTAACTTATAGTGTGAGTCCAAGTAAAGTGCGCGTAAACATTCAAAAAAGAAAATCTCGTACCCTTCCTGTACAAATAGAGTATAATAAGAGTGCTGTATCTCATGGGTATAATCTTGGCACAGCAAAGAGCGATCCAGAAGTTGTTAACATTACTGGCGCTAAGAGCGAAGTTAACCAAGTTGATCGTATCGTAGCTCGTGCAAATTTACCAAAGGGAATAGACAGCACATTTGAGCGTGAAGAAATGCTGGTAGCACTTGATAAAGAAGGACATCAACTCAATGTTGCTATTGATCCAGCAACAGCGCACATTACTATCCCAATTAACTTGTCGAAAAAAAAGGTTAAAATAAACGTGACGTCCAAAAATGAATCATCAACTCATGTTTATTCATTAACCGCGAAAGAAGAAACAGTTGAGATATATGGTGATGAGAATACGCTAAAGAAAATAACATCTCTTCCTTTAAAGGTTGATTTAAGTGGCATTAATCAAGATGTTACAAGAGATGTAACAATTAAATTACCAAAGGGCGTAGTTAAGGCTTCACCATCAGTAATACCAGTTCATATAAAGGTGACTGATACTACTGCTAAAAAGGAATAAAACAAGGAAAGGTTGTTAAAAATTATGCTTAAATATTTTGGAACAGATGGTGTACGGGGAGTTGCTAATGCTGGCTTAACTCCAGAAATGGCTTTTAAATTAGGTCGTGATGGAGGATATGTTCTTACCAAAGATAAAAAAGATGGTGAAAGAGCTAAAGTATTAGTTTCGCGTGATACTCGTATTTCTGGACAAATGTTAGAATATGCATTGATTTCTGGTTTACTTTCCGTAGGAATTGAAGTTTTAGAAGTTGGTGTGATTACGACCCCAGGCCTTTCTTACTTAGTTCGTGCTCAAGGTGCAGATGCTGGTGTTCAAATCTCAGCTTCTCATAATCCAGTTGAAGATAATGGGATTAAGTTCTTTGGTAGTGATGGTTTAAAACTATCTGATGCTAAAGAAGAAGAAATTGAAAAATTAATTGATGCACCAGAAGATACGCTTCCACGTCCTTCAGCTGAAGGTTTAGGTACTGTAACGAATTACCACGAAGGTGCTTCAAAGTACTTGCAATTTATTGAAAATACTTTACCTGAAGAATTAGGCGGAATTAAAGTTGTTGTAGATGGTGCAAACGGCGCAGCTAGTGCTTTAATTTCAAGATTATTTGCTGATATGGGCGTTGATTTTACTACAATCGCAACTCATCCCAATGGCTTAAATATTAATGATCATGTAGGTGCAACTCATACTAAGAAGTTACAAGAAGAAGTTGTAAAGCAAGGTGCTCAATTGGGCTTAGCATTTGATGGGGATGCTGACCGTTGTATTGCTGTTGATGAAAATGGTAACGAAGTCGATGGCGACCATATTATGTATGTAATTGGTTCATATCTTGCTGATCATGGCCGTTTAAAGAAAGATACGATTGTTACAACTGTGATGAGTAACTTAGGCTTTACTAAGGCTTTAGAAAGACGTGGCCTTAAGAATGTCAGAACTCAAGTTGGTGACCGTTATGTTTCAGAAGAAATGAGAGCTAATGGTTATAATCTAGGCGGTGAACAATCTGGTCATGTTATTATCAGTGACTATCATAATACTGGTGATGGAATGCTTACTGGATTGCATTTATTATACGTAATGAAGGATACCGGTAAGTCATTAAGTGAATTATTAAGCGACTTTAAGGAATATCCACAACGCTTAATCAATGTTCCTGTTAAAGATAAAAAAGACTGGAAAGAACATAAGCGTATTACCGAAGCAATTAAAAAGGTAGAAGAAGAATTGAGCGATGAAGGACGGATTTTTGTTCGTCCATCTGGAACTCAAAGTTTACTTCGTGTTATGACTGAAGCACCAACACAAGAATTAGCTGATAAGTATTGTGAAGAAGTGGCTAAAGTCGTTGAAGAAGAGATGGGTTCAAAATAAACTGCCTTGATTAAATTATAATAGGTGATGGCGTTCACCAATTTAACCGATTAAGATCTGACGACGCCTACTTTCTTATGTGTAATAAGGGAGTAGTGTCGTCTTTTTTTGTATAATAGAAAGGAAAGCGAACGTTTACATAGGAGAAAATTGATGAAGATAAAATTAATTGCCGTTGATCTTGATGGAACTTTATTGAATGATAAACAAGAAATAAGTTATGAAACAAAGGAAGCTTTACAAAAAGCATCTCGATCAGGTATCAAAATCGTTCCCTGCTCGGGGAGGCCATTTCCAGGAATTAAAGAGTATTTAGATCAGTTAGATCTGCAAGATCCTAATCAATATGCTGTTGCTTTTAATGGCGCTCTGGTTTTGAATGCACAAGGAAATGCGGTAGTTGAAGAATTACTAAATTATCAAGATTTCCAGTTTTTTGAAAAAATAGCTCAGCAACTGAAAGCTAACTTTCATGTTGAAGTAAGGGATAAGTTTATTACATTAAATCACTTTGTCAACTACTATTTATCGCGTGAAAGTTGGCTAACTAGAATGCCAATTGAAGTTTGTGAGTTAAAAGATATAGCAAAAGATTTAAAATTTACAAAAGCTATGTTTTCAGGTGCTCCATCAGAAATGGAAAGGGTTTATCGTGGTTTACCTCAAGAAGTTATTGAAAAATATAATGTTTCTACCTCTGATGAAACATTAATTGAAATTAATTCTAAGCGGGCTTCAAAAGGAAACGCTTTGAAAGAATTGGCACGGAAACTTAATCTTAAACAAGATGAAGTAATGATTTTTGGTGATCAAAAAAATGATATTTCTATGTTTGACGTTCCAGATTTTTATAAAGTGGCTATGGGAAACGCGGTATTAGAGATAAAGAAGCGAGCTAATTATGTTACTCGAACAAATAATGAAGATGGAATTGCATATGCAATAAGAAGGTTGGTTTTTAATGAATAAAAAGTTGAAAAATTATATCAGTGTTGGTTTATTTGCATTTTTTGGAGGTGCATTACGTGCTTATTTAAATGTAATTTGGTCACAGGCTGGAACTTTTGTAGCTAATATCATTGGTTGCTTTTTATTGGCATTTCTAACATATTTCTTTATTGAATTTAGAGAAGGACGAGATTGGCTAGTTACAGGGTTAAGTACAGGTTTTGTAGGTGCATTTACAACCTTTTCTAGTTTCCATTTGGATACGTTTAAGCAATTAGAAAACGGAATGAATAATCAGGCACTGATATATTTCTTTAGTTCAATCTTTATTGGATTTTTATTTGCTTATTTAGGAATGATTACAGGAAAAATATTAGGTAGAAAGTTGGCAATAAGAGCATGATAAGTGCACTTCTAACAGCTGGTTTTGGAGCAATTTGGGGAGCAGTTCTCAGATACGGAATTACTAATTATGGTAAAAAACATTGGTCTAGCAACTTTCCTTATGCCACTTTATTAATAAATCTTACTGGAGCATTTTTGTTAGGACTAGTTTTTTCGCGCAACTTATCGCCATTTATTTATGCTTTGGTTGGAACTGGGGTACTGGGAGGTTATACGACCTTTTCTACATTAAATGTTGAATTGCTTTCTCATTGGCAAGACCATAATTATAAAATATTTCTTCTTTATGCTTTATTATCTTATGGCGGTGGCTTAATTTTAGTTTTTGCAGGATATAAAGTTGGATTAATGATTTAGAAAAAATGCTAGCAAATTTTAGGTTTGCTAGCATTTTTTCTAAGGCTATTTAATTTTAGTTTTTAATTGATACTTTTCCGATTTCACTTGTGATTATTAGTGAATTGCTTGAATTTTCATCGCCAACGTATCCTTCAATTTCATCGTATTCATTATTGCCATAAATAATGGAGTCGAGTGGAAGATCGGTAGGACCGATTTTCTTAGTATTAATTTTGAATTTAAATAATTCTGTTCTTGGTACATTTACACGGATACTTCCAACTCTGCTTTTAATTGAAAAACTAAAGTTAGATTTATCAGCAATTGATAAATTTATTTTACCAATTCCAGACTTAATATCACCGCTACCTTTAATATTATTTAGGCTCATATTTCCTGTATCAGTGACTAAATCCATTCTTTCGCTATTAAGGTCATTAATAATAATTTTTCCACTCTTTGTATCAATAAAAAAGTTTTTGGTAGAAATATTATCTAAATCTATGTTTCCACTGCTTGTATGATAAGAAATTTCTTCTTTTGCGCAAACATGATCGCTAGTTAAAATTCCAGAATGCGCATTAATATGAAACACATTCGCAGATGTACTAGAAACAGCAATATCGCCTGACTTTAGGTCTGCCTGGACGCGTTTAAGCTTAGAGTGAGCTAACAATAAATCTCCAGAAACTGCAGTAACATCAAGCAGGCAATAATTTGTGACTTTATTAATATAAACATCACCGCTTTGACTTCTAATTGTTAGAAAACCAGTAAAATTTTTAGGTAAAAATAATAAAGTTTTGTTTTTAAAAATTCCAACCAGCTTACGTGGACCTTGGGTAATTTTTAAGACATTGCCAGCTTTTTCGACCGTTGAATGAAGATTTTCAATGTTTCGAGACATAAAGTCATGCACAATTAAGTTTGATGAATTAGTGGGTAAGACCAAAATATCGCCCAAACGGTAGTTAAGGTGAATCTCATCAATTTGATTTAATTTGAGATTTAATTCGTTAACTAATTTTGAATCAAAGATTTTAGCAAAAAAGTCATTGTATTTACTGTAGTCAGTTTCTTCTAAATTCTTTAATTGTGATAATAAAGTGTCTAGATCAGTTAAATTTAAAAGTGCTTTTTGTTCTGCTTCGACCTGACTTGCACCATGCTGAATTTCTTTTTTTATTAGGTTGTTGATTTTTTTACTCAGAGTATTTTGTAAAGGTTTATTTTCCTTGATATGAGGAAATTTATTGAAAAATTCTTTTAGTTTTTCATCAATCATGCTGAACTCCTTTAATATTTGTTACACTTTTATTATATAGCACCCCAAAAAACTTTATGTATTATTTTGGGGATTATAAAAGACTATTAAAATTTTCGTTAGGAGAAAAAATGAAATTTATAAAATGGATTTGGAGATTAGTTGTAGTTGGATTAATCTTTATTTCATTGAGTTTGACTTTAACAAGTCCAGTTGAATTGAAAGTTGATAGTACCGCTGGTCTTGTGAAAAGCTCAATTAATAAAGTTGTTGACCAAGCGAATAATAGTGACTTGCAAATGGGAGTTGCCTTTTTGCAAGAATCAGGAATCGAAGATACACTTTTATCACAATTACCCAAAAATATTGAATTAAAGACATCATATCAAGGGCTAAATCAATTGAGTACTAATTATTTAGCCAATGGTAAATTAGCTGCATCTGATTTAAAACTAAATAATGATACGCAGCAAGAACAAGTTTTTAATCAGTTAATATTACAATTAGTAAATGAACAATTAAGGCAGAATTCTGCTGATGTAAAACAAGCAGCCGAGATTTATCATTTGATTTATTTCCTACTAATTGGTCTTTATATTTTGGCAATGGTAATGGTTTTATTTGGTAAAAAGATTGCAATTTTACCACTTTTAATTGCCGCAGTAGGTTCATATGGGGTTTTATCATATGCAGCTGAAATTGCCACAAGCTCGCTTCAACAAAGCGTTTATACCGGGATCAATGTAAGTTTAAGTAGTGGATTAAGTCAAGCACTGATTACTGCGATTATTGCTGTAGTTGGATGTTTATTCATTAGAATTAAGCAGAATAAGGAGTAAAAATGCTGTTTGAAACAAGTGATAATATAAAAATTAATTATAAATTAACTGGGAAAGGGAAGACGATTGTCTTAGTTAATGGTTTTGGGGCATATCAAGAAATATGGTCTGCTCAAGTATCATTTCTTAATAATTTAGGATATCAAGTACTTACTTATGATCATCGGAATATGGGGAAGAGCCAACGAACAGAAAAAGGTCATAATATTGCCCGTCTAACACAAGACTTAGAAGAATTAATTTCTTTTCTAAAAATTAAACAGGCTACTTTCATGGGACACTCAATGGGCGCTTCGATTATTTTCTGTCTAATAAAAAAATGGCCAACTGTAGTTAAACGTGCATTAGTGATAGATCAATCACCTAAGATGCTTAATGATAGGAATTGGAAGTATGGTTTTATGGACTATACAAGTGAAAATTATCATGAAAAATGCCAAGAAAGACCTCATGTTCACGAAACTTTTGCAGGACTAGATGATAATGTTTATGCCCAACTCATGAAAGCAAAAGAAGAAGATCCGTTTAATAGAAAAGATAATGTGGACTTATTAGAAAATCATATGTCGCTAGATTGGCGAAAAGTTATAGAAAACGCATCAATTCCAATTACTTTTTTTATTGCTAAGGAGAGTCCGTATTATCGTGAAGGATATGAAAAACTTCTTGAAGAAAAAAATGATCAAGTAGATAGTTTTATTATGTCACCAACTGGTCATGTAATTATGGCGGAAATTCCTAAGCAATTTAATAGCAAATTAAAAGATATTTTAGGGTAATAAAAAAGAGGCTTATGCCTCTTTTTTGGTAATTATTTTAACTTTTTATTGATATTTGCTAAATTTTGGTAATTTTCTGTTATCCACTTCAAATAAGTTGTATTGTTTGGAATGGTTTCACGAACTTGCAAGATTGGAATCTTCTTTGATTTAGCTCTTTTAACGAAATTGTTAACAGTGGAACTATTTACTTGGGAGTTCTTAACAAAGAAAGAGATACCACGATTATTAATAGTTTGATTCATTTGATGAACAATTTTGGCACTTGGATCGGTTTCATTTTCAATTGCTTCTTCAAAAGCTTTATCACCAATCTTAAAGTGGGTAGCTTTCAAAGCGTAATCGAATACTGGTTCACTAACATATACTGGCTTTTGCTTTGTACCATCAATAGAATCAGCCATTTTTTGAACTTTTTTTATTTTTTCTAAGTATTTAGTTCCATGTTCTTTATAATAGTTTGCATGCTTTTTATCAATTTTAGATAAACGCTTTACCAAATAGTTGACATATTTGGTTGGCATATTTAAGTCAAACCAGATATGAGGATTATCACCGCTTTTCAAATTCATTAAGTCTTCGCCAACTAAGACAGCAGACTTATTACTTGATTTAGCTAATTTTGCTAGCCAGGAATCATATCCTAAACCATTAGCTACAATAATTTTGGCGTCTTGAACTTTTTTTGCATCTGCAGTAGTTGGTTCGAAATCATGGGGATCGGTGGAACTACTAGTAATAATGGCTGTTGTCTTACCGTACTTACCCAAAACATTTTGGGCAATATCAGCATAAACATTGGTGCTCGTAACAATCGATATTTTGTTAGACGATGAATTATCCTTTTTGGAGCAACCAGTAAGAACAAAAAATAATGTTCCCATTACAATAAAAAGAGAAAAAATCTTTTGATAATATTTTTTCATTTTGTATATTTATCCTTTCAAGGTATTGGAGCTATATCTTTATTCAATATAAATCATATCAGAATCTGGTAATGTTTTTTAATTTGATAATTTATTTTTTAATAATTTGTCTTAGTTGGCTTGTGTTATAGTAGAAAGAAATTATGAAATTAAGGTTGAGAAGAAATGAAAGCTACAATTTATATTACAGGTAGTATTGCTGCCTATAAAGCAATTAATGTTGTACGAAATTTTCAAAAAAAAGGACATGAAGTAAGAGTAGCTATGACAAAAGAAGCTGTCCACTTGATCGGTACCCAAACATTAGCTGCTTTAACTAAGTATCCAGTATTGACTGATCTCTGGGAAAAAGAAAGAGCTAATCAGATCCAGCATATTGAATTGGCTGATTGGACAGAAATGGCTGTTGTAGTCCCAGCAACTGCTAATTTTATTGCCAAAATTGCAAATGGTATTGCTGATGATGCGGCAACTACGACTTTTTTAGCAACAGCTTCACCTAAATACGTAGTTCCAGCTATGAACAGTCATATGTGGAGTAATCCAGCCTTTCAAAGAAATCTAGCATTATTAAAACAAGATGGAATTGCTGTAATGGATCCTGCTACTGGGCGCTTAGCTGAAGGATATAGCGGCAAGGGAAGGATGCCAGAGCCAGATGACATTATGGCTTGGATAGATGATTCTCTTCAAGCTAAAAAAGTATTAGCTGGTAAAAAAATTGTAATTACTGCAGGTGGAACCATATCTCCACTTGATCCAGTTCGTTTTTTGGGTAACCGTTCGAGTGGTAAGATGGGAATAGCTTTAGCTAAAGCTGCTCTTGCTGCTGGGGCAGAGGTGATTTTAATTTCAGGACACATTGCTGTTTCATTACCTAACTCACCTAATTTAAAAAATATTAAGGTAGAAACTACTGAAGAAATGCTCTCAGCTGTTAAGACTGCTTTTTTAGGAGCAGATGCTTTGATTATGGCAGCTGCTGTAGCAGATTATGAACCGGTAAATTATATTACTCATAAAATCAAAAAGCAGGATCAGGGGGATGAGTTAAAGATTTATTTGAAAGAAACTCCTGATATTTTGAAAAAAATGGGAAGTATAAAAAAGGCAAACCAAGTTGTTGTTGGCTTTGCCGCTGAAACAAACAATTTATTAGAAAATGCTTCTAAAAAACTGCAAGAGAAAAACGCTGATATGATTGTTGCAAATGATGTCAGTCATGGAGTATTTGGTAGCGATAAAGATAAAGTTACGATTTTAAGGCAAGATAAAACAATCGAGAATATAGTAGAGACAACTAAAATTGAAATTGCTAAAAAAATAATTATTTTGGTTGCTGAAGAACTTGAAAGTAGGAAAGTTGAAAAATGAAAAAAACAGTATTAACGAAGCGAGAAATGATCTTTGTTTGTTTGATGCTCTTAGTGCTTTTAGGTTTATTTATTTCTAGTTCAATGACTTATCACGAACAAGAGATGTCACCAGGATTTATTCATCGACATTTTCCAATTATTGAAAGAGTAGTTGGAAAGTGGAATATCTATTATGCTGGACGTTGGCACAATGCATTTTTGGACAATGGGGAAGCGGGAATGACTCAATTTGTCATGAGAAAATTTGCCCATTTTTCATCATATTTTTTAGTTGGTTTATTTGCTTGTTTAGGCTTAGACCGCTTATTTAAAAAATGGTGTGGCCCCTTATTTATTTGGCTAGGGATTATTGGATTAGCGGGATTAGATGAATTTCACCAATATTTGACTGGAGATAGAACTCCAAGTCTTCACGATGTTGCTCTTGATTCAGCCGGAGCACTTTTAGCTATTTTATTCTGTATTTTTATCTACTGGATTAGACACCATCAAGAAAAAAGTAATTCATAATTAATCATAGATTGAATTTAAACCTTGAGTGCGTTATGATTGACAAGGTTAACTATATTAAATAAAAAGAAAGAAGGATTCTTATGTCAGGACATTCAAAATGGCACAATATTCAAGGCCGCAAGAATGCGCAAGACGCTAAGAGAGGTAAAGTTTTCCAAAAATTATCTCGTGAAATTTATATGGCTGCAAAGAGTGGTGGTCCTGACCCTTCAGGAAATCCTACTTTACGTATGGTTATGGATAAAGCACGTGCAGCAAACATGCCTAAGACTAATATTGAACGTGCTATTAAGAAGGCTGAAGGTAATTCAGATGAACATTATGATGAAATTATCTATGAAGGCTACGCACCCGGTGGTGTTGCAGTTTTAGTTGAAGCTTTAACTGATAACAAGAACCGTACTGCTTCTGATGTTCGTGTTGCCTTTACTCGTAATGGAGGTTCACTCGGTGCAACTGGTTCTGTTGCTTACATGTTTGACCGTAAGGGATATATTGTAATTGATCGTTCCACTACTGATGCTGACGAAGACCAAGTTTTACTTGATGTTATGGACGCTGGTGGGGATGATTTAGAAACTAGTGATGATGCATTTGAAATCTACACTGATCCTAAGCAATTTACAGCTGTACGTGATGCTTTAGAAAAAGCTGGCTACAAGTTAGCTAACGCTGAATTAACTATGATTCCGCAAAACACCACTCCAGTTCCAGCAGATAAAAAAGAGCAATTTTCTCATTTAATTGATGCATTAGAAGATAACGATGATGTTTCTAATGTTTATACTGCCGCTGCAGATGATGATGAATAATAATTTATCAAGAAATAGACCTAATTTTCATTTTAGGTCTATTTTTTTATGGCTGACCTTTGCGTCAGTCTTTTTTTTACTCAATTTTTAAAATAATAAAAAAACTATTACATTTTTGCGTACTAATAAGTGTATGGCAAAGGAGGGATTAATTATGAACGAAGTATCAGAAGTTATTTTAGAAAAAGCAATTAAAAGCCATGCTAGTGATATCTTTATTTTTCCAGCTATTGGAGGCTATGAAATAAAGATTCGAACTGCCCTAGGCTTGAGTAAAATAAAAGAATTAGGCCAGCAAGCAGGAAAAGAATTACTTAATTATTTCAAGTTTCAGGCGCAAATGGATATATCTGAGCGTCGTAGACCACAAGTGGGTGCTTATCAGACTAAATTTGGGGATGAAAAGGTTTTTTTACGCTTTTCAAGTGTGGGGGAATTTGAGGGAGATGAGTCTTTAGTAATTCGATTAATTTATGGAGAAAAAAGTAATAATTATTTTCTCTCGGAACAATTCGATTTGCTAAAAAGACTTACCAATCAACGGGGGTTGATAGTGACTAGTGGTCCAACAGGATCGGGAAAGACTTCAACCATGTATGAACTAGCACAACTAGTGGGAAAAGAAAAAGTTGTAATGACTATTGAAGATCCGGTCGAGGTTTGGAATCCCAATTTTTTACAAACACAGGTAAATCTTGTTGCGGGAATTGCTTATCCAGATTTACTAAAGGCTGCTTTACGACATAGGCCGGATATTTTAATTATTGGGGAAATTCGAGATCAAGAAACTGCCAAAATCAGTATTAACGCAGCTTTAAGTGGACATTTGGTTTTAGCAACTATTCATGCGAAAACAGCCTTGCAAACAATTTCACGTCTTGAAGGATTAGGAATCACTAAAGATGAATTATGCAATTGTCTGACAGCTGTTTCTTATCAAAGGTTGCTACCAATAAAAAATCAAAATAAAGTTGCTTGTTTAATGGATATTAGGTATGGAAAAATACTTGATCAAGCTATTGCGTTTAATGACAATCGCCATGATTTGAGTAATTGGCAAAGTAATTTAGAGCAGTTAGTTGAAAGAGGAAAGATTAGTGAAGATACGAAGCATCTTTATGAAGAAGGATAAACTAAACAGCGCTGCTCAATTAATTTTTATTGATTATTTAAGACAAGCACTAATTAATGGTTATTCGCTTAATGCTAGTTTAAAACTACTGCCTAAAATATGGAGTGGTAATTCTAGCCAATTAGTCTATATAAGTAAACAAGTTGAAGAAGGCAGGCAACTTGGAGATGTATTGCATGAAGTGGGATTTTCTAGTACTTTATCTGCACAAATAAATATGGCGATTATTGATGGAAATCTATTGTCTTGTTTAGACCAATTAAGTAAACTTATTCGATTGAAAAATAAGCAGTTAAAGAAATTGCGAGGAGAATTGGCTTATCCAGCACTTTTAATTGGAATGATGGTTACGCTATTGATTTGTATGCAAACCTTTTTAAAGACAGAAATGTCAGATAATGACTGGACGAGTAATTTAATGTTAGGTGGACTTGTGTTGTTAGTTATTATAGGTGCATTTCTTATTAGTAAGATAATCATGTTGCTCAATAAACAAGATTATTATGCCCTGAATAAATTAACTAGGATACCTATAATTGGACCAACATTAAATTTATATGTTCACTATCTTATCGTGTCTGACTTAGCTGTTTTACTGATCAATGGCTTCTCACTGCAAAAAATTTGTCAACTTACTGATCAGCAACCAAAGAATTCGTTGCAACAAGTTTTAGGAGCAAAAGTGAAGAATCAATTAGAAAAAGGAATTGAAATTAAAGCAATTATTGAGAGTGAAGCTTTTATTTCTAATAATTTAATTATGCTTTTAGAGACTGGAACGACAAGAGAGCAAATTGGGAAAAGAGCATTATTGCTTAGCAAGACACTTTTCTATGAATTAAATCTCAAATTAAACAGTTTAATCGTTAATTTGCAGCCGCTGTGCTTTATTTTTATTGGAATTTGTATTCTAGGAATGTATTTAAAAATTTTAATGCCAATGTATCATTTAATGGAAACAATGTAGAGGTAAAAATGAGAAAGTTAAAGCATTTTATTATGAAAAATAAACAGGTAAAAGGATTTACCTTAGTTGAAATGGTAATTGTAATTGCCATTATTGCGATGCTAATTTTGTTAATTGTTCCGGGCTTAAGTAAGCAAAAAGAAAGAGCGACTACCAAAACAGATGAAGCCTTAAGAACAACGATTGAGACCCAAAGACAATTAGCTGAAGATAATGGAGATGGTACTTCATTAGAAGAGCTAGTAAAGAAGGAATATATTTCTCAAAAACAAAAAGAAAGATATGAAAAATTACCGCAGAAATGATTTTTAAGAGAATAAAAGCTTTTACTTTGATTGAAACGATAGTTACTTTAACAATAATTTGTTTACTCGTGTTAATGCCAACGCTTTATGTTAAAAATATTAAGGAACAGATAATCTTAGACAGTACCACGCGTCAAATTAGATCAACTATCAATAAGTATTTGCATCTCTCAACAGTAGAAAAGAAGTCGTATTTTTTATCATATTTTGACAATAATTCTTCAATTCAGATAATGGAGCCGCATCAAGTGTCAAAAGTATATTTGAATCGACATGTTAGAGTTTATAATTTTGATAATTTATATATTAGCAATCGCGGAACCATATCGCCGAGAACAATTACTGTTAAGAGTGGAAGCAAAGAAAAGAAAATTAAAATACAGATGACATGGGGTAGGATGGTTGAAGAATAGAAAAGTCAAGGGCTTCATTTTATTGGAAGCATGTGTAGGCTTCACGATAGCCTGTTTAGGAGTATTGCTTTTAGGGATAACAATTAAACAAAATAGACAGACTGAAAAACAGATTGAAAAACGAGTAGATAAGGCTTATGCGGAATATATTTTTAGACATAGTGATAAGAAGACATTATTAGTGCATGATCATGTCTATCATAGAAAATAAAATAATGAAAAAGATAAAGGGTTTTACCTTATTAGAAGCTGTATTTGCAATCGCAGTTACTATTTTATGTGCGCAAATATTATTTGGACTTATAGGCACACTTAGAAAAATTAATCGCCAGAAAACCGGAGTTAATGAAATTTCGTATAGTTATGTACAGATAAATAATTTCTTAAAAGAAAGTGGACATGTTGAGGTAAGTACAACGGGTTCAGATCCAACTAAAATTGTTCTTAGAAAGTTATCGGATAAGAAGAAAAAGAATGGTGATTTAATTTACGATACATATGTAATTGATATGAGTTCAAATGATGTTTTGAGAATGAGAACAGATGAGGGAGGACACATGCCGCTACTTTTTCAAGTTAAAAAAATAAAATGTTCTACTTCAAAAGATTCTTTTTCTATTTTAGTAACTGAAAAAGATGGTAGACAAAGCGAGATGTTTTTCAAAACAGATTTACCAAAGAAAAAGGAAAATAAAATACAGGATGAGAAAAAAGATAAGAGTAAAAAGGCTTAAGGGAAGTGCCTTAATTAGTAGTTTGCTGCTTATTAATATTTGCATTACCTTTGTAATGATGTATCAACGCAGTTTTACTGAAAATATGGAAAGTAATCTTTCTTTGATAAATTATTTTTCCAAGTAACAATGATTGCTTGCTAGTATTTGATGATACCTATAGAATATTAGAAGGAATATTAAAGAAGGAAGAAAAATGCAAAAAGTAGAAGAATTATATCCAAAATTTCAGACAGCTATTGAGCATTTACAAAAAGCGCTGAATGTTTCTTTTTCATCGGCATTGACGGAAACCTTTGATAATCTAGAAAATGGAAAAATCAAAGTAGAATCAGGTGCCCCAGATAAAGAAACCGTAGCTGAATTAACTGAAGAGTATCGTAAATTAGATTATGATAATTTGCCACGTACCTTAAAAGTACAAATATTTACTTTATTAACTTTAAAAGCAATTACTCAAGATGCCAGTGACTATAACTTGATGCCCACACCTTCAGTAATTGCTACAGTAATTGCTTTGATTTGGCAAAGAATCGTTCCGACAGGTAAAAAAACTGTGGTTGATCCCGCAATTGGAACTGGAAATTTACTTTATTCGGTTATTAGACAGCTGATTCAGGAAAATCATTCACAAAACAATTACAAATTAATTGGAATTGATAATGAAGAAGCATTATTGGATTTAGCAGATATTGGCGCCCATCTTGAAGATTTAAAGATTGATTTATATTGTCAAGATGCTTTAGATCCATGGATGATTGAAAAAGCGGATATAGTGGTAAGTGATGTGCCAGTAGGTTATTATCCATTGGATAATAATGCTGAGCGTTTCGAAAATCATGCAAAAGAGGGACATTCGTTTGCCCATACTTTATTTATTGAACAAATAGTAAATAATCTTAAGCGTGATGGTTTTGCATTTTTAGTAGTACCTAGATTACTATTTACTGGTAAAGGATCTACTGAATTCATGACTTGGCTGGCTAAAAAAGTTAATATTCAGGCGATTGTCGATTTGCCTGATGACATGTTTTCAAGCCAAATTCAACAAAAATCAATTTTAGTTTTCCAAAATCATGGGGAACATGCTCTCAAGCGAGAAGTTTTGGTGGCTAAATTAGATTCATTAAAGAAACCAGAATCTTTAGTAGCATTTAATATGAAACTAAATGACTGGTATCATAAGAGTGAAAATTAATTTATATAATACGAGAGGTATATAAAATGAAAAAAGTTTTAGCAGTAAACTCAGGTAGTTCATCATTTAAATACAAATTATTTTCTCTAGATAATGAAAAAGTAATTGCATCTGGTATGGCTGACCGTGTTGGTTTACCAGGTTCTGTTTTCACAATGACTTTAGCAGATGGTAGTCAACATGATGAACAAAGTGATATTGCTAATCAAGAAGAAGCAGTTCAAAAGTTGCTAAGTTGGCTTAAAGAATACAATGTTATCGATTCTTTAGCAGATATTGCTGGGGTAGGGCATCGTGTCGTTGCTGGTGGTGAAGAATTTACTGATAGTACAGTCATTACAGATGATAATCTTTGGAAGATTTATAATATGAGTGACTATGCACCATTGCATAACCCAGCTGAAGCTGACGGCATCTATGCTTTCATGAAAGTTTTACCTAATGTACCTGAGGTTGCTGTTTTTGATACTTCTTTCCACCAATCGTTAGATCCTGTCCAATACTTATACTCAGTACCATATAAGTACTATGAAAAGTTCCGTGCTAGAAAATATGGTGCACATGGTACTTCAGCTCGCTATGTATCACGTCGCACAGCTGATTTACTAAAGAAGCCAGTTGAAGATTTAAAGATGGTTTTATGTCATTTAGGTAGCGGTGCATCTGTCACTGCTATTAAAGATGGGAAGTCTTTTGATACTTCAATGGGATTCAGTCCGGTTGCAGGAATTACAATGAGTACTAGAAGTGGTGACGTTGATCCTTCTTTACTTCAATTTATTATGAAAAAAGGCAACATTACTAGCTTTAATGAAGTTATTAAGATGTTAAACACCAAATCTGGTTTACTCGGTCTTTCAGGAATCTCCCCAGATATGAGAGATATTGAAAAAGCAATTAAAAATGGTGATAAGCAGGCTAAACTTACAAAAGATATTTTTATTAACCGAATTGTTCGCTATATTGGAGCTTATATGACTGAAATGGGTGGTTTAGATGTTTTAGTCTTTACTGCAGGAATCGGAGAACATGATGCAAGTGTAAGAAAGCAGATTATGGATGGCCTAACTTGGCTTGGTCTTGAATATGATGAAAAAGCTAATAAGGTCAACAAGGAAGGAATTATCACTACACCAGATTCAAAGATTACTGCAATGATTGTTCCAACCAATGAAGAGTTAATGATCGCACGTGACGTTGTTCGTTTAGCTAAATTAGATAAGTAATCGTGAGAGCAAGATTATAGCATTTTAACAGTGACTGTGATATCATTGAAACATCTGGGGATGTTTTGGGATTCGACAGGCGTAGATTCGCGTTGACTGCGATTCGTAGGTCACGTCTACGTTAAAACGTCACAGTTAAATTATAACTGCAAATAACGAAAATTCTTACGCAGTAGCTGCTTAGTCAGCCTGCGTGATCCAATGACGGATTGCTCGTGTCTGTCTGCGGGTCTTACCATTTAACGAGCTACGTTTAACTACTTACCTTAATAGTTAGAAATAAGATTCTTAGGTTAGTTTTGATAGTTTAGCCCTGTTATATGGCGTTTTATCAAAACGAAATTTAAGTAATATAACTATGATCGTAGAGGTTAACGACGGAATACGTTTGGACAGGGGTTCAATTCCCCTCATCTCCATAAATAGTTTAAGGAATGTTGATTTATCAACACTCAAGCATGATAAAACCACCTTTTGGCTAACTTTTGGCTAAAAAGGTGGTTTTATTTTTATATATTTAGCTGTGAAATGGAGTTTATAGAAGATATTTAAATAAGTTGATTTAAGTTACCTAAGAAGGTAACTTTTTTATTAACTAGAAATTTTAATGACAGTTTTTAGCTAATAAGCTCGGTCAATTACTGAGCGCCTTTAGGTCTATAAACAACTTTTTCTATATCGTCAATTGAAATTGGCATCATAGCCATTGTTTTCTTTTCTTGTTCAGGGGTTTCAACGCCATAATCAGGTAAAAAGTGAGTTGCATCTAATTGGTCCATTAGACAAACTAATTCACCTGTTTTTAAAATAACTTCATCATATTCTTGTGGAATGAGTTTATTCATTTCTCTTCACCTCTTTCTTTATATAATGAAAATCTTTTCAATAGAATATCATAAATATTCATCAACATGAAAAATTATAGAATCTTATTATTCAATACGGTTTTTATATGTCTTTTTGATACAAAATTGATAAACGATTGACATTTAATGAAAAAGTGTAGATCTTTAAAGCTATACAAATTTTTCAAAATAATATTTATTTTTATAATAAAAGATGATAGTCTGTTAGTTGAAATGTTAAACGCTTAGCATGTAGGAGGAGAAAAGATGTTGGAAAATAAAAAACATAAAAAGATGTCTTTAAGCGGAAAATCTTTATTAATGGGGACCTTGTCTACAGCAGCAATTGTATTAAGTGCTTCCACTGTAAATGCTGCTACTAATACTGATACTGTTGATAATGCTAATGCTAGTCAAGTTACCACAGTAAAAGCATCTGCTTCGGTTAACAAAAATGATAATAGTGGATTAAAAGAAAATGCTACGAACGACAAAGTAGCTGGAACTGAGACAAATCTAAACTCTAGTTTAAATTCTGGTAAAGAAACAAGTAGCCAAGTTAATGACAGTAAGGAAGATAGTTCATCAACACAAGTAGGAAGTACTCCAATTTCTTCTGCAATCATTAATAATGGTAAAGCCTCTAGTGATTTAAACCAAGATTCTGACAATATTTCCGATCATTTTAAGGATAATAATTCTCAAGGGCAAAGTTCAACTTCTTCAGAGAAAACCGAATTAAAGGGAAAAATCAAAGAAATTGTTAATAATTCTGGTATTGATGTCACAAAATTAACTAATGATCAAATTAATAATTTAAATAAAGTTAATTTTGATAATGATCCACAAGACGGAACAAAATTAACATTAAACGATTTAGATGCAATTGGACAGGCTCTTAATAAGAAGAGATCCAAAATATGCAGTTCCATATTTTAATGCAAAAGAAATAAAAAATATGGATGCAGCGGTAACTAAAGATGCACAAACTGGTAAAACTGAAACTTTGGAAATCTGGGATTCGTGGCCAGTACAAGACCCTATAACTGGTTATGTATCAAACTATAAGGGCTACCAACTTGTCATTGCAATGATGGGAATGCCTAAAAAGAACGATAATCATATTTATCTTTTGTATAATAAATATAATGATAATGAATTCTCGCATTGGAGAAATGCGGGTTCTATCTTTGGATATAATGAAACTCCTGATTTACAGGAATGGTCAGGATCTGCCATTGTAAATAAAGATGGTTCTGTTCAACTATTTTATACAAAAAATGATACATCAAATGGTAAGCTAAATGATCAACAGTTGGCAACAGCTAATTTGAAGTTAAATGTTGATAACAATGGTGTTTCAATTGCTAGTGTTGATAATGATCATGTGATTTTTATTGGTGATGGTAAACATTATCAAACTTATGATCAATTCTCAAATGGTAAAAATAGAAATAGAGATAATTATACATTACGAGATCCTCATGTAGTGGAAGAAGAGAATGGTGATCGTTATTTAGTATTTGAAGCAAACACTGGAAGCAATAATTACCAAGGCGAAGATCAAGTTTATAGATGGGCTAATTATGGTGGAAATGATAAGTTCAATGTCAATAATTTCTTGAGCTATTTTGGTAATAATGATGATCAAGCTCTCGCTTCTGTGGCTAATGGTGCACTGGGAATTTTAAAATTAAGTGGGGATCAAAACAATCCAACTGTTAAGTTAGATGATGTTTACTCACCTTTAGTAACGTCATTAATGGTTAGCGATGAAATGGAAAGACCTGATATTGTTAAAGTTGGAAATAAGTATTATCTATTTTCAGCAACAAGATTGTCTTGAGGAACTAAAGGAGAAATTACTCGGCTTGCTAATAAGGTTGTTGGAGACAATGTAGCGATGATTGGCTTTGTTTCTGATAGTTTAACGCATGGTTATGTGCCATTAAATGGTTCTGGTGTTGTATTAACCGCTTCAGTACCCGCAAATTGGCGTACGGCGACATATTCATATTATGCAGTTCCTATTGAAGGAAAAGAAAATCAACTTTTAATTACAGCTTATATGACTAATCGTGGTGAAGTAGCTGGAAAAGGTAACAATTCGACTTGGGCACCAAGCTTTATCTTGCAACTGAATCCAGATAATACTACCACTGTTTTAGCCAAATTAACTAATCAAGGTGTTTGGGTTTGGAATGGTGATAGTGAAAATAAAAATATGATTGGTAGTCTCGAAAAAGATTCTCCAAATAGTGCTGCTTTAGATGGAGAATGGGGCAAGTTTATTGATTGGGATGCAATTAATAGTTATAGTTTGAAACCACATCAACCTGTGACTCCAAATGTTCCAACAACTCCAGAGAAACCTGAAAACTCAACAACACCAAATACTCCTGATACTCCACGTACTCCAGAAGTTCCAACTACTCCAGTTAAGAAAACTACTCAGTCAGAACCTCCAAAGGCAGGAGTTAAAGACGGTATTGCTGCAACAATTTTAGGTGCTGTAAGCTCAATGTTAGGAGTTATCGGTTTAGCAGGTATTTCAAAACGCAAGCGTAATAACTAAATTTATAAAAAAGATGAGTTTTAATATGACTCATCTTTTTTTGCTATAAATATAATTTATTCTAGTATGAAAAACTGTAAATTTTCTCCAAATTATCTTTTCCCTATAATAAATTTGAAAAGTAATCGTGGTGAAAAGCCAATCTATAGCATAAAAATATATTTCATTATGCTTAGCAAATATTAGACATTTACTTTTCATAATTTAGACTAAATATTTGAAAGAGTTTAATAAAGAGGAAATTTATGCAAGAAATTAATGAAAAATACTTTGAAGGAGAAAGAGCTTTATATGGTCTTTCTAACGCAATTTTAGAGAATGTTACGTTCGGTGAAGGAGAATCGCCGCTAAAAGAAACGCAGAATTTAGAAATAAAGGCTAATATTTTTAAATATAAATATCCTTTATGGTATTCAAATAATATTAAAGTTACTGATAGCACATTTGAAACAATGTCAAGAAGTGGTATTTGGTACACTAATAATATCTCAATTAAAAACTCCAATTTGCAGGCTCCTAAATTATTTAGAAGATGTAAACATGTTTCTTTAGATCACGTATTTTTTTCTGATGCTGAAGAAACAATGTGGACTTGTGAGGATATTACTATTAAAAATACTGAGATTAATGGTGACTATTTTGGAAAAGATAGTTCTGACATCTATATGGAAAATGTGCGCGTGATTGGAAACTATATTTTTGATGGTGCTAAAAATATTGTCTGCAAAAATTGTAGTTTTGTATCTAAAGATGCATTTTGGAATTGTGAGAATGTAACTTTAATTAATTGTCAAATAGATGGGGAATATTTAAGCTGGAATAGTAGCAATATTATTTTCAGAGATTGTACTATTGAAAGTGATCAAGGGCTTTGCTACATGGATCATGTTACTTTAGAAAACTGTATTTTAAATCAGACGACTTTAGCTTTAGAAAAATGTAGTAACATTAACGCAACTATTAAGAGTAAGATTACGAGCGTTAAAAATCCTATTTCTGGAGTAATTAAAGCGAAGAAGATTGAAACATTAATTATTGATCCAGCAAAGGTGGATCCTCGTGATACTAAGATTATCTCTGAGGAAACAATCGTTAAAAAAGGTTCAGTTTCTGATCAAAATCAAGAGGGTGAATAAAATTGGATTATGATTTTACAACCGTGATAAATCGGCGACATACAGATTCAGTTAAGTGGAATGTTAAAGATAGTGAATTACCAATGTCGATTGCGGACATGGATTTTAAAACAGCACCTGAGATTGTTTTAGCAATGCGTGAAAAACTTGAACTAGGTGCCTTTGGCTATGAAGAAGCCGGAGCCGATTATTTTAATGCAGTAAGTCATTGGTATCAATTAGAGCATGGTGCAGATGCTGATCCAGACTGGATGATTTTTGCTACTGGAGTTGTGCCAGCCATTTCGTCAATTGTTAGACGTGTTTCTCATATAGGTGATAATGTATTAGTGCAAGAGCCAGTTTACAATATTTTTTATAATTCTATTGAAAATAACGGTCGGCATGTATTATCAAGTGATTTAATTTATAGTAATGGGAAGTATGAAATTAACTGGCAAGATCTAGAAGAAAAGCTGGCTAATTCTTTAACTACTTTGATGATTTTCTGTAATCCGCACAATCCTACAGGAATTGTATGGAAAAAGAACGAAGTGAAAAGAATTGCTTCTTTATGTCAAGAAAATCATGTAATTCTTCTGTCTGATGAGATTCATGGGGATTTAGTGCGTAATAACGTCAAATATACACCTGCTTTTTCTATTGCTAAACCCTTAAGAAGCAATGTAATTAGTTTAGTATCTCCAAGTAAAACTTTTAATGTTGCCGCCCTTCATGCCGCAACTGTGATTATTCCTGATAATAATTTACGTGATATCGTTAATCGTGGATTAAATAGCGATGAACTAGCTGAACCTAATCTTTTAGCTATTCCAGCGACAATTGCTGCTTATACGGAAGGGTTTAATTGGTTACATGAGTTATTAGCGGTAATTGACAATAATTTTGCTTATGCTGAAAAGAAAATAACTAAACAGTTAAAAGATATAAAAATTGTTTCTGGTCCTGCAACTTATTTAATGTGGTTAGATGTGAGTGAAATCTCACAAAATAGTCAAGAATTAGCTGATTATATTAGAAAAGAAACTGGGCTAATCGTTTCACCTGGTATTATTTATCGCGGTAATGGCAATAAATTTTTACGTCTTAATCTAGCATCACCAATTTCAATGGTAGAAGATGGAATTAGTCGTTTAATTACTGGAATTAAAAAATATTCAAAAAATAGTTGAAAGTGGTTTCAAAACCATCTCAAAAAGATATATACTTTTATTGAGGTGATTTTTTTATGGAACCATTATTTTTAACACCATATTTTAGGCCAAAAATTTGGGGTGGTCGTAAGTTAAATACAGTTTTAGGATATGATATTCCAGATGGAAAAGTTGGAGAAGCTTGGGTAATATCTGGATATAAAGATGACGCTTCGACAGTTAATGCTGGTCCTTTAAAAGGAAAGACATTAAGAGAAGTATATTTAGAGCATCCAGAATTATTTGGTAATCCAAAAACTAAGGAATTTCCGCTATTAGTTAAATTCTTAGATGCAAATGATAATTTGTCTGTTCAAGTACACCCAGATGACGAATACGCTAGAATTCATGAAAATGATTCTGGAAAAACTGAAAGTTGGTATGTGCTTCATGCTGAACCTGGTGCTAAACTTATCTATGGGCACAATGCAACCAGTAAAGAAGAATTAGAAGATTGGATTAAAAATGGAAAGTGGTCCAAATTGTTACGTTATGTACCAGTAAAAGAGGGAGACTTTTTATATGTACCTTCTGGAACGGTTCACGCTTTAACTAAAGGGATTATGGTCATTGAAACGCAACAATCAAGTGATGTAACCTATAGATTGTATGATTGGGATCGAGTAGACAAGAAAACTGGTAAAAAGAGAGAGTTGCATATTAAGCAATCTCTTGATACTATTCAAGTACCACATAAAGATCCGAAGCTGAAAATTACATCTGAAACATTAGGAGATGCAAAGATTACTACTTTGGCTCAGCCACCAATGTCACCGCATTTTTATTTATGGCAGATTGATGTTGATGGGAGTTTTGATTGGAGTCTAAATGATCATCCTTATCTTTTAGTTTCTGTAATTAAAGGTAACGGTAAGTTTATTGCTGATGGCAAAGAATATAATATTAAATTGGGTACTAATTTTATTATTCCTAATGAAATGAAGGACTTTAGTTTTAGCGGTGACTTACGTTTAGTAATTTCGGCTCCTGGTAAAGAATAAATTTAAGTGAATGGAGTTGGTCAAATGATATATATTGGTTGCGGGGTAATAATGTTTGTAATCGGAGTCATTTGGCTGATCGCTCCTTCACCTAATCCGAATCAAGTTTATGGATATATGTCATATTTGGCTTCAGTTAATGAGACAAGTTACAAGTATGCTCAAAAAGTTGCACGAAATTATTTTATGCTTTTTGGTTTAATTCAATTTTTATTAGGATTAGGAATCCATTTATTACACTGGGATCGCTATTTCTTAATCTGGTTACTTACTTTTTATTTGTTTATTTTGGCTCCGATAATCTTAACTGAAAAGAAATTGCAGGCTTTTTTACGTGCCCGGCATGAATTACCACATGATTATATTGAACCAGATAAAATTAAACATATTAGAGTAAAAGGATTTAAGGATAAATAATGCTAAAGATATTAATGGTTGAAGATGACAATTCTGTTGCAGAAATGATGAGGATGTTCTTCAGTAAAGAACAATGGGAAGTAGATATAGCAAAAGATGGTGTAGAAGCTGTTGAGATGTTTAAGGCGCATCCAGATTCTTATGACATTGTAACGTTAGATCTTAACTTGCCTAAGAAGGATGGAATGGAAGTAGCTAAAGAAATTAGGGCTATTTCTCTTTCAATTCCAATCATTATGTTAACGGCACGTGACTCAGAAACTGATCAAATTTTGGGACTGGGCATTGGTGCAGATGAATATGTTACTAAACCATTCAGTCCATTAGCATTGATTGCTCGCATTAAAGCTTTATATCGAAGAAGTCATATAGAAAAAGATATGCATGCTTCTAATGGTTTAAAGTACGATGTAATTACTAAGCATTTAAAGATTTCAAAAGATCGAAGAGAAGTGCGCTTTGATGATAATATTGTTGAAGGTTTAACCCCGAAGGAATTTGATTTACTTTATACTATGGCTCAAAAGCCAAAACAAGTTTTTTCTAGAGATAAGCTTTTAGAATTAGTTTGGGGATATGAATTCTTCGGTGAAGAAAGAACTGTTGATGCTCATATCAAAAAATTACGGCAAAAATTAGAGAAAGCTGGTCCTCAAGTGGTGCAAACAGTTTGGGGCGTGGGTTATAAGTTTGACGATTCTGAGGTATAGAAATTGAAACTATTCTACCAAGAAATGTTGGGTTTTCTGCTGGTAATTATTACCAGTATTGTAATTATCGGCTCATCCACAATTCACTTTGCCACCATTCAGGCATATTCTCAAAGCTATTCACGTTTAGAGGGGTATGGAACCTCAATTGGAAAATTGGCTTTAGCTAAAGATAATCCTAGACATGAATTAGATGCAAAATTTTTAAAGAATTTACAGGTAGTAATGGAAGGCGAAGATGTAAATCTTCGCATTTTTAATAATAAAAATAGGCAAGTTTATCCTGAAACTACAATGAACTGGGCTTTGCCACAGAAATTGTTTAAGCAACTGAAGAATGGAAAAACTATTCGAATTAGAAATGATCATGAAGATGGACGTGTGACGTCTTTTTCTAATAAGGATGCTTATACCAGTGTAATTGTTCCTTGGCGTAGCAAAGGAAAACTGGTTGGAGTTATTTGGATTGGTTCACGTGTACAGAATGTCGAACAGATGATTGTACGTGAAAAACATAATCTAATTACAGCCTTGCTTAGTTCTCTGGTAATTGGTGGTCTAATTAGCTTTATATTGTCATATTATATTTCTAGAAAAATCAAACTTTTATCAAATGCTACTAAAAAAGTCGCTCAAGGTGACTTTAATGTGCATTTGAAACATAAAGATACTGATGAAATTGATGACTTGGCACGTAATTTTAATATTATGGTTAATGCGTTAAAAGAGTCAAATGATGAAATCAAGGCACAAGAGAAAAGACGAGAGCAATTTATGGCTGACGCTGCCCATGAAATGAGGACGCCTTTAACTACAATTAATGGATTACTTGAGGGTTTTGAATATGATGCTATTCCTGAAGAGGCAAAGCCTAAGTCAATTGCTTTGATGCATAGTGAAACTAAACGACTAATTAGGTTAGTAAATGAAAACTTAGATTACGAAAAAATCAGAAATAATAAAATTAGTCTAATTCAATCTCGATTCAATGCTACTGAAGTCTTAACGAACTTACTAACTCAGATGAAACAAAAAGCTATTCAAAAAAATGATAAGTTGATTCTTAATTGTCCACCTGAAGTTGAGGTTTATGCAGATAAAGACAGATTTACGCAGATAATGGTCAATTTAGTTCAAAATGCTTTGCAGTTTACTGAAAATGGAAAAATCAAAATCTCTGCTTGGAGAATTAAACATGGAGCCCAGTTTGAAATCGCAGATACTGGTATTGGCATGAATCAAAAGCAGATGAAGTATATTTTTGAAAGATTTTATAAGGCTGATCCATCTAGAGCTAAAATTGGGTCTGGAGAATCAGGTTTAGGGCTTTCTATTGTTTTATCGCTTATTAAGCAACATGGCGGTAAGATTGATGTAGATTCAGAACCAGGCAAGGGAGCAAAATTTACTGTGACTTTGTATGATAAGGGTTATAAAGAATTTATTAAAGATTAAAGAGTGGCAAAGGCAAATCTTATTTTTAACAAATTTCAGATCTTAACTTAAAACAAAATCCTACTAAATCAATGTTAGATTTAGTAGGATTTTTCATTTTTTGGGTTTTTCTCAGACACTTTTTGACTTATTTTTCAGGATTATCTTTTTTAGGAGCATTGTCCTGATGGTTTTTGTCTTTGTCGCTTGTAGCAGACTGAATATTCTCAGGAACCTTGTTGATTTCGTCTTTATCAATTTCAGAAGCATCTGTGCTGTAAAGATCGGTAGTTGTGCCTTTATGCTGAGAATATAGAGACGTAGATTTGTTACCAAGTTGTTTTCGTAATGTCAGCATTTTTTGATAATTGACTTTATAGTCAAACTCATTTGGATTTGTCGGAATAAAGCCAGCAGGAGTGTAGAATCGTAAAAGATTATGATTATTCAATAAATCTGAATAGTGTAGTGAAGTGCGTCCATAGCTAGCTAATTTATTGATTTCTTCTTTTTGCTTTTTATTAAATTTAGTAATTTTTTCTCCAGTTTGCTGGTTGTAAACTGTTCCTTTGGTTCCTTTACCGCCAATGATTACGTACTTAGGAGTAATTATCGTGCCGTTTCTAAAGACAACGACTTGACGATATTGTTTAGAAAATAGGTCTTGTCCAAATTGAATATAATTCTTATTTGAAATTCCTAAAAGGTGCAGTAAGGTTGGAAGTACATCAATTTCACCACTAATTTTATTATCTACTTTACCTTTGATTCCATCCATATGTATCATGAATGGAACCTTTTGAAGTTCAGCAGTATCATAGGATGTCCAATTGTTGAAGTCTTTGCCTAGAACAGGTGCTAAAGCAGATAGTTCGTCGTCTGAACTACCCACACCATAATGGTCACCATAGAGAATGACCATTGTATTTTTATCAAGACCACTCTTTTTTAGATAATCAAAAAATTCTTTGATTGATTGATCAAGATAATGGGCTGTTTCGAAGTAGTTATTGATTGTTGTATTTGAAGTATCAGTAGTAGTAAAGTTATTGTCTTTATCTTCTGGGTCTAATTGGAATGGGATGTGATTAGTAACAGTTAAATATTTAACATAAAAAGGTTGCTGCATTTGTTCAAGATATTTGATACTTTCACCAAATAATAACTTATCTTTTAGTCCATATCCAATTTTGTCATTTTTCTTTTGTGAAAAGTAGTTTGCATCAAAGAAGTAATTATAGCCAAGATTCTTATATACTTCATTTCGATTCCAAAATGTTCCAGTATTACCATGAAAAACAGCTGAAGTGTAGCCAGTTTGACGAAGAATTTGCGGAGCACCTTGAAATGTATTTTCAGACCCTAGGGAAGAGAATAATGAACCGTCTGAAATACCGTATGTTCCAGTCTCAAGCATGTTCTCAGCGTCACTAGTTCTGCCTAAGCCTACTTGATGATAGAAGTTGCTAAAACTAACTGTATCTTTATTATGATAAAGCGAGTTGAGAAATGGCGTGACCTCTTGACCGTTAACTTTTAAGCCAATTAGAAATTGCTGGAAACTTTCGAGGTGTAGGACAATGACGTTTTTACCTTTAGCTTTTCCAAAATATTCTGGATTAGCTTTAGCGTAATGTTTTTTAGTGAAAGCTAATACTTGATTAATATCTTCGGCATTAGCATTTTTCTTAACTTGGTTTGACTGTGCGCTTTTTAAAAGATCGTATACTGAATAAGTATCAATTCCTAAGTATTTAACTACATAGGAGCGATCAAAAGTGTTTCTTAACAGACGTGGACGTGAAGTTTCAGCTAAAAACATATTCAAGGTTAGCATGAAAACCCCAAATGATGAAACTGCAAATGGTCGCTTAAAGCCATATTTACGTGGATCAATTTTGATAACCTTTATAATTAATAAGATAATAATGATTATAAGGTCAAGCCAGAGAAGGATATCGCTGGGATGCAGTAGAGCAACAGTACTTTTACCTAGCCCTTGTGATACTTTACCGGTATTTTGGATAGTTTTACTGGTTAAAAAATCTGAGAATTGACGATAATAAATTACATTTGCAAAGAGTAAAATTGTATTTATTGTATCTAAAACCAGCATAGCAATGTATGAAATTAGTGGTTTAGAAAAATAAAGTCCTAAGCTCAAGATAATGATACATGTACCAAGTGGAGTTAACCAAACAATAAAATGCTGGTATGGATCACTTAAACCAAGCTTAAAATCAAAATAAGCCGCATACATATATTTTGCCCAAAAGCAAAGTGTAAGGATTGTTAAGAATCCAATTCTAGTTTGCCAAAAATTACGTTTTATTTTATTCACGCTTCACTACTCCTTTTAATAAGGAATATTTTACTGGTAATTTTAAAAAACGACAAACTTTTGTTAAAGGTTTGCGATTTTTTAATATTTTAGAAAAAAATGTCTTTCATAGAGAGCTTTACGTTATAATTAAGCCAAAATTACGGAGTCGGTTAGGTTATGCTTTTTTTACAACCCTTATATGAATATATCTATCATCATTATGCAGCACATATTAATCATTTTGCTCTAATTAAGCTAATTTTGTATAGCTTAGATAAGACAATTTTTTATTTTATTATCTTTGCAATTATTCGTTTATGTTGGCTATTATTTATAAGACATCGAAGAACATTAAAATCAGAAGCATGCGTTTGGATTTTTAGCTTTTATGTCATTTTATTATTAATGCTTACGGTATTTAGAGATACATATTTTCCATGGCAATTAACCTTTAATTTTCATCGCAATTTAAGTGATATTAATCTAGTGTTTATGAAAGAAACGCTTAAGCTGACCCAGGGAGAGAGTATGCTTGATTTTTTCTATAATTCGCTTGGAAATATTTTATGGTTCGTTCCATTTGGTTTATTATTTCCAACAGTTATTCAGAAAAAAAATATGCTTTTAACGATTTTTTCCGGTGGTTGTCTTTCAGTTTGTATTGAAGGATTACAATTTGTTCTTGAAACTGGTGTAAGTGATATAGACGATGTCTTTTTTAATGTTTGCGGTACGATAATTGGTTTTATAATATATCGAATTATTTATCGATTCTTATAATAAAAACTCTAGTTTTATGAAGAAGTAACTGCTAAAATAAGGTTTGTACGTGAAAAAAGTTACAAAAAAGGAAGTTTAAATAATGAGTAAAGTTGTTCACTTTGATGCAAGTAAATTAACTCCGTTTGTTCATGAAAATGAATTAAAGGAAATGCAAGCAATGGTAACTGCTGCAGATAAAGAATTACGCGAAGGTACTGGCGCAGGTAGTGACTTCCGTGGTTGGATTGATTTACCAATTAATTATGATAAAGACGAATTTGACCGTATTAAAAAAGCAGCTAAGAAGATTCAAAATGATTCTGAAGTTTTAGTTGGTATTGGTATCGGTGGTTCTTACCTTGGTGCCCAAGCTTCAATTGAATTTTTAAATAGTTCTTTTTATGGCAGAGAAAAAGAAAAGTATCCAACTGTTGTATTTTGTGGTAACTCTCTTTCAGGTTCATACCTCTATGACTTACTTGAATGGTTAGGAGACAAGGACTTTTCAATCAATATTATTTCTAAGTCTGGTACTACTACTGAACCTTCAATTGCTTTCCGTGTCTTGAAGGATAAGTTAATCAAGAAGTATGGTAAAGAAGAAGCTGCTAAGAGAATTTATGCAACTACTGACCGTGCTAAGGGTGCGTTAAAGACTGAAGCTGATGCAGAAGGCTACGAAGAATTTGTAGTTCCAGATGATATTGGTGGTCGTTTCTCAGTATTATCAGCTGTTGGTTTACTTCCAATTGCTGTAGCTGGTGGAGATATTGATGCAATGATGAAGGGTGCTGCAGATGCACGTGCTGCATACACTGATCCAGATGTATCAGAAGATAATCCTTACCAGTATGCTGCTCTTCGTAACATTCTTTATCGTAAGGGTTATACTACTGAATTACTTGAAAACTATGAACCATCATTAAGAATGTTTGGTGAATGGTGGAAGCAATTAATGGGTGAGTCAGAAGGCAAGGATCAAAAGGGCATTTACCCATCTAGCGCTAACTTCACTACTGATCTTCACTCACTTGGTCAATATATCCAAGAAGGTCGTCGTAATTTAATGGAAACTGTTATTCGTGTCGAAAATCCAGAACATGATGTAACTATTCCAGACGATAAAGAAAACTTAGATCAATTGAACTTCTTGTCAGGTAAGACTATGAACTACGTAAATGATCGTGCATATGAAGGTGTAGTTTTAGCTCATACTGATGGTGGAGTACCAGTTATGACTGTTGATATTGAAAATCAATCAGCTCACACTTTAGGTTACTTAATTTACTGGTTTGAATTAGCTGTAGGTATTTCAGGTTACTTGAACGGTATTAACCCATTTAACCAACCAGGTGTTGAAAGTTACAAGAGAAACATGTTTGGTCTTTTGAACAAGCCTGGTTATGAAGACTTACATGATGATTTGACTAAACGTTTAAAATAAATCTACTTAGCATATTTTGATAGTATGCGGATTAATATAACTATAATTAATAGTTAAAGAAAGGGTAGAGGCGATTGCCTCCACTCTTTTTTATTGGAGAAAAAATGAAAGTACAAACTAAAAATACACTTGCAGTTTTGGCAACAGCATTCATGTCTTTTGTTGGAATTTTAACTGAAACTAGTTTAAATGTAACTTTTCCTGCTATGATGAAGCAATTCCAAGTTTCATTGGACACTATTCAATGGATTACAACTGGCTATTTGCTGATGATTGCGATTATTATGATTAGCTCTTCTTATCAAAATGAACGATTTACAGCAAGACAATTGTTCATTTCAGCAGCAGTTGCCTTTATAACTGGAAGCATGATTTCTGCTTTTGCATCAAGTTTCTACATTTTGCTTTTAGGAAGATTAATTTCAGCTCTGGGAGTAGGTCTATGCACTCCGATGATGTTTAATTTAATCGTGGAGGTAATGCCTAGGCAAAGCTGGGGATTTTACATGGGAATTGCTGGTTTAGTAATTGCAATGGCACCGACTTTAGGTCCTGCATTTGGAGGCAGTGTTTCGTATTATCTTAATTGGCGCTGGATTTTCATTATTGCTGCAATTTTTGCCCTCTTTGTCTTTATTTCCGGTATTTTTGTAATTGGAAGTTATCATCCGGTTCAAAAGAAGTCATTTAACTGGCTAGCTTATATATTTTTAAGTCTTAGTTTAGTAAGCTTAGTTATTGGTGTAAATCAATTAAGTAAAGGATTACAAAACTGGCGTCTTTGGGGACTATTAATCTTAACGGTTGTTTTGTTCATTTTATTTGTGACAATTTCAAAAAGATCTACTCGAAAGTTGCTTGACTTGAAAGTTTTTGAAGATAAAGCTTTCGTTTTTGGGGCATTTGCGTACTTTTTGCTTCAATTTATCAATATTGGTGTAAGTTTTGTATTACCCAATTATATTCAAATTGTTAACAAACAAAGCTCTTTAATCGGTGGTCTGGTTTTACTTCCAGGAAGTATTATTGCTGGACTTTTAAATCCGTATTTTGGCCGTTTATATGATCGCTTAGGTGCAAGAGTGCCATTATATGGTGGAGCTTTTTTAATGGCATTAGGGAGCTTCTTATTGGCTAATTGGGGACTAAACTTAAATACCTGGATGATTATCTGCTTTTATGGAATTTTGATGTTAGGACATCGAATGTCGTTCAGTAATACAATGGCCCAAAGCTTGAAAATAGTAGATAATAACCTTAAGTCAGACGCAACTGCTGTTTGTCAGACAGCGCAACAACTAGCTGGTTCAATGGGAACAGCAATTTTAGCAGCAATTATAGCTATTTTTCAGAATAAGCATACAGCAAAATACACTACTTTGACTGCTCAGGGAAGTATGGCAGCATTTTATTTCACTTTTGGCCTTGGAATTTTGATTTTGATATGTGATTGGATTATGTTTAAGCTGAGTAAAGAAAATAAGTAAAAGAAAGTGTAATTAATAATGAACAAGAATTTCTTGGCGGTAGAAAAAGATATCCATGGTTTTGCTCAAGAGCTTTATTTTAGAAATGAGGTTGCAATTGATCTTGTAGAAAAGGATGAACAGAAGGATTTACTGCATTTTGATAGAAAAGATGTTGCAAAATTGCAAGAAATTACCAGTGTTTTGCAAGATTTTTGTCAACCGCAGATTCGTGCAATTTTACAAGTCAGTGAAAATACAAAAGATGTGAAAAACGATTTTAAATTGATTCAAAATCAAGCGCATCAACTAATCCAGAACTTTTCTAACTTAGAGAAATTAGTTACTTATTCAGAAACAAAAGCTAAGAAAAAAAGTAAAAATTTAAGTAAACAGTGGCTAGAATTAAAACAAAATCTGCTGAAAATGGACATTAATCGAATTAAAGAGATTGAGAAAAGTAGTAAAACTATGTCATAAAGTAGGATAATAAGTGATATAATTGAAAAGCTGCATCATGGTGAGTAAGACGTGATGCAGCTTTTTTCATTTAAAATTACTTTTTAAGAAAAATTATTATGAAACTTGACAGATTTACGATATTCAATTATATTTACATATGTTGAATTTGCCCGTTGGTCAAATGGTTAAGACGCTACCCTCTCAAGGTGGAGTTACGAGTTCAATTCTCGTACGGGTGATAATACTGAGATATAGCCAAATTGGTAAGGCACAGGATTCTGGTTCCTGGATGTTTCGGTTCGAGCCCGAATATCTCAATATGTTACCGTCAGATCGTTGATCTGGCGGTTTTATTTTATAATCCAGGTGGTAGGATGATAGAATTTTTTAAGACTCAGCATTTAATTGAAAGTATGGTTAGTGAGCGCATTGTACCAGGGGTAAACTACGCATTTATTAAAAAAAAACAGGTGTTTACATCAACAGTAGGTTTTGCTAGTTTGATGCCTGAGATTGAACAACTTAGTCCATTTGCACTTTATGATTTAGCAAGTTTAACTAAGGTGTTAGGGACTACTAATGTTTTCTTAAAATTAAAAGAAGAGGGTAAACTTAATTTTACTGAGCCACTTCAAGAGTTTATTCCTGAATTTAAAGATGATCGTATTCGCCTTAATCATTTATTGACGCATACTAGTGGAATTCGTGGTTGGATTCCTAATCGAGATGAACTAGCAGCTCCTGATTTACTAAAAGCAATTATCGGCTTACCAGTTACTGATGAATTTGAAACGAAAATGCGGTATGCAGATACCAATTTTATTTTATTGGGATTGGTACTTGAAAAAATATATGGTTTACCTGTCCAAGATGTAATTATGCAGAAGATTATTTTACCAGCTAAGCTGAAGGAAACAACATTTCATCCAAAAGCATCTGATTGTGTGCCTACCGCTTATACTGAACAAGGTGAGTTACTGCAAGGAATTGTACATGATCCTAAAGCACGTGTACTAGGTAAGGATTGTGGGTCAGCTGGCTTATTTTCAAACTTAGAAGATCTAATAAAAATGACGCAGGCTTATTTAGGACTACGTCATGATATTCTACCTTTAAAGCAGGATACATTAGCTAACTTATTTCAAATTGAAACACCTAAAAACGTACATCCTCGTTCTTGGGGATGGGATTTACGCTTTGATCCAGTTGATCAGCATCCACTTATTTATCACACAGGTTTTACTGGTACTTTTATCTTAATTGATCGCCTTAATCAAACTGCGATGGTTGTCTTAACTAATCGAATCCATCCTAGTGGACATAATCATGTCTTTCTAGCGATGAGAGAAAAGATAGTTGATACATTTCTAAAAGAAAATATTTATAAAGGCTAATAAAGGCCACTGTCATAAGCGACAGTGGCCTTTTATGTTACATACCTGCTTTAATAATTTTCTTTTCACCCATAGTTTTACGAAGTGAAAGCATAGCAGTGTATGTAGCCAGAATATATACTTTTTTAGTTGGTAATTTTGAGATTTCATCTAATAAAGCATCATTATTGGTAGCTGTGGTCATTAGACCCGGATTAAATCCAGCAACCTCTAATCTAAAGCCCATATCATGCCAGCGTTTCCCACCAACTAATACTTTTTTGATTTTATCTTTGTTGAGGCCTTCATAGTCTGCGTCCCAAATCCAAGAGGTATCAATTCCGTCTGCATGGTTTGCATTCAAAAGAGCAACTAAAGAATAGTTATCTTTCTCAGTGTTGAGCATATGAAGAACTTCATCAAGGCCAACAGGATTTTTGACTAAGATTAAGTCGATTTCTTTGCCGGCATAATTAATTAATTCTTGGCGACCAAAAATTCGCTTGTTTTCAGCAAAACTTTGAGCAACTTCTTCCTCGCTTAAATCAAATTCACGCGCAACAGAATAAGCTGCTAAAGCATTGTAGATGTTATAAGTTCCTCCGATGCCAATACTGTATTCTTTTTCACCCATTTTGAATTTTAAACTATTTGGAGTTTGATCAATAATTTGATTTACACTATAAGTTAATTCTGGTCTATGATAACCACAATTAGGGCAGAAGAAATCTCCTAAATTTGCGTAAATTCGTTCATGATAATGTAAAATATGATCACATTTTGGACATAACACACCATCAGTATTTACTGGAGCTTTAAAGTCATTTTCAGCTTTATCATCTGGTAACTTAAATCCATAAAATACTTTTTTATTTGGAAGCTCAACTGAAGAGAAGATACTTGCATCCCCGTTAGCAATAATTGTAGCATTTGGGGCTAATTTAATTCCGTCAACAATTTTTTGGTAAGTAGTATAAATTTCACCATAACGGTCCATTTGATCACGAAAAATATTTGTCAAAACAAATACACTCGGATGAAGCAATTTTGTTACCATTTTTACATTTGCTTCATCAACTTCTAGTACAGCAATTTTCTTTTTGGCTTTCTTATTTTTATGAGCTAAAAATGCTGTAACGATTCCTTGTTGCATGTTTGAGCCGGATGGATTGGTTAAAATATCGCCATATTTTTTCTTTAATGCTTCTACAATCAAAGCAGTTGTCATTGTTTTACCATTAGTTCCAGTAACAATGATCGTTTCATAGCCTTTTGCTAATGAATTTAATACTTCAGGATCAATTTTCATGGCAAATTTTCCAGGAAAACTCGTCCCGCCCTTTAATACATTATGAAGAAACCAGTAAGATGATTTACCGGCTACCTTAGCGATGCCTGATTTTAAATTCATATTCTTATCCCTCACTTTAAAACTAAATTTTACTATAGCATATCAATAAAATGAAAACGACCTTTTTATTTTTACCTGCACGATTTTTAAATTTACTTTATACTAATTAGGATAATACTAGTGAAAGTACATAAACTTGATAATGGAGGAATTTTGCAGTGGCGCAATTGTTTTTTCGCTATGGTGCAATGAGTAGTGGTAAGTCAATTGAAATACTAAAGGTTGCCCATAATTATGAGGCGCAAGGTCGGAAAATTGCCTTGATGACGAGTAGTGTGGATGATAGGAGCGGTGTTGGTACAGTTGCTTCTAGAATTGGCCTGCACCGTAAGGCTGAGCCGATTAGTGAAGATTTGAATTTGTTTGATTATGTTTCAAAAATGAATAAGAATGATGTTGAGTCTGGTAATGGGACTGTAGCTTGTGTTTTAATTGACGAGGCGCAGTTTTTAAAGAAACATCATGTTTTAGAATGTGCAAAAATTGTTGATGAATTAAAGATTCCCGTTATGGCATTTGGCTTAAAGAATGATTTTCAAAATCATTTATTTGAAGGCAGTGAAAACTTATTGATTTTTGCTGATAAAATAGAAGAAATGAAGACCATTTGTCACTATTGCGGTCATAAGGCTACAATGAATTTACGAATTAATTCTGGAAAACCTGTTTATGAGGGTGAACAAGTTCAAATTGGCGGAGATGAGTCTTATTATCCCGTGTGTCGTTTTCACTATTTTCATCCCGATAAACAAAGATAAAAGTAAGGAAGGATAATAAAAATGGATAAAGTGATGGCCCAATTAGAAGGATTAGTTGCCCATTATGAAGAACTTCAAGAAATGATGGCCGATCCGGAAGTTATTAATGATACTAAGCGTTATATGGAAATTTCTAAAGAAGAAGCTGATATGCGCGAAGTCGTACAAAAGTATCGAAAATATAAGTCTGATATAAAAGAAATCGACGACAATAAAGAAATTATTTCAAGTGAATCTGATGATGATTTGGTTGAAATGGCTAAGGAAGAAAATTCTGAATTAGAAAAAGAAGTTGCTGAATTAGAAGATGAAATCAAGATTTTGATGCTTCCTAAAGACCCCAATGATGATAAAGATATCATTATGGAAATTAGAGGAGCTGCTGGTGGGGATGAAGCATCCTTATTTGCTGGTGACTTACTTAGAATGTATGAGAAATATGCTGAAACTCAAGGCTGGAAAGTATCTTTAATTGACTCAGAGCCAACTGAAGTAGGAGGCTATAAGCGCGTTGCTGTTATGATTACCGGCGATAAAGTTTACTCAAAATTAAAGTATGAAAATGGAGCTCACCGTGTTCAACGTGTACCTGTGACTGAATCTCAAGGCCGTGTTCACACTTCGACTGCGACAGTTGCAGTTATGCCGGAATATGAACAAGTAGATATTGATTTAGATCCTAAAGATATTCGTGTGGATGTTTATCGTTCATCTGGTGCCGGTGGTCAGCACATTAACAAAACTTCTAGTGCTGTTCGTATGACTCACCTTCCAACTGGAATTGTAGTTGCTATGCAAGATCAACGTAGTCAACAGCAAAACCGTGAAAAAGCGATGCAAATTTTAAAATCACGTGTTTATGATTATTATGAAAGTCAAAATCGTGATAAATATGATGCTAAAAGAAAAGATGCAGTGGGTACTGGAGACCGTTCAGAAAGAATTAGAACATATAATTATCCGCAAAATCGTGTAACTGATCACCGAATTGGCTTAACTTTGAACAAGCTAGACCGAGTAATGAACGGTGAACTTGATGAGATTATTAATGCCTTAGTTCTTTATTACCAGACCCAACAACTAGAAAAGATGGCTGAAGAAAATGCCTAAAAGTTTAAAGCAGATAAAAGAAGCTGTGTTAAAAGATAGTCCTGAACTTCGTTCAGATGACGTTGACTATGTCCTGGGCGAACGATTAGGCTATACACCTTCAAAATTTGCATTACATATAAATGATGAATTAAATCTAGATCAAGAAAAACAAGCATTGAAAGATATGAAAAAATTGCGTAGAGGAATATCTCCGCAATATATTTTGGGATATGCTTGGTTTTATGGTTATAAAATTTTGGTTAATCGCGGTGTTTTAATACCTAGATTTGAAACTGAAGAGCTTGTTAAGTGGGCTCTTGAAAATATTAAATCTGGTGAAAAAATTCTTGATTTAGGTACTGGTTCGGGAGCAATTATGGTTGCTTTAGTGAAGCAGGCTCAAGATCAAAAAATCGAAAATCTAATTCTATATGCTAGCGATATTACTGATGCTGCTTTACGTGAAAGCGAAGAAAACTTTTTAAAATATGACTTGGATGTTAGAACTCGTAAAGCTAATGTTTTAGTAGGTTTAGAAAAGTTTGATACTATTGTTTCTAACCCACCTTATATTAAAACTAGCGAAAAAGGTTTAATGGATGCAAATGTAATAAAAAATGAACCAGATACTGCATTATATGGTGGAGAAGATGGCTTGGATTTTTATCGAAAATTTGCTAAACAAATTCGTTCGCATTTGTATTCTCATGGGCAATTTTTTCTGGAATTTGGTTTTAGCGAAAAAGATCAATTAAAAGATTTGTTTGAAACGGAATTGCCAGACTTTAAAATTGAGTTTAGAAATGACTTAGCAGGTAAGCCAAGGATGGTTCATGGAAGGTGGAAGAAATAATGGAAACTAAGATTTTCAGTAAAAAACAAATTCCTGAAGCAGTTGAACTCTTGAAGAAAGGTGAATTGGTAGCCTTTCCAACTGAAACTGTATACGGTCTTGGTGCTTTAGCAACTAATGAAAAAGCTGTTAAAGGAGTATATGCGGCTAAAGGACGTCCAAGTGATAATCCATTAATTGTCACTGTTTCTGATGAAAAAATGATGGAAAATTATGTTAATGAAGTACCAGAGCGAGCAAAGAAATTAATTAAGCATTTCTGGCCTGGTCCATTAACAATTATTCTTTTTGTTAAAGAAGGTACTTTACCGGATGCTGTAACAGGAGGACTCCCAACTGCTGCTTTTCGTTGCCCAGATGATGAAATGACCCATGGCCTAATTAGTGAGCTAGGAAAGCCAATTGTAGGTCCGTCTGCCAATACTTCAACCAAGCCAAGTCCAACAACAGCAGAACATGTTTATCATGACTTAAAGGGGAAAATTGCTGGAATTATTGATAATGGACCAACGGAAATTGGTTTAGAGTCGACAATTGTTGATTTATCAGTAGAAACACCAACTGTTCTTCGCCCTGGAGAAATTACTCCTGAAGAAATTTCAAAAGTGCTTGGAGAGGAAGTTTTGATGAATAAGGGTACAACTCAAACTAAAGGTGTACCAAAGGCTCCAGGGATGAAATATCGTCATTATGCTCCTAGTGCTCCAGTATTTATCGTTGATAAAGAAGCAGACTTTTCAAAAATTAAATGGGATAAGGAAACTGGAGTAGCTGCTTTAGATGAAGTGCTTGATAAAATTGATAGTTCTAATAAATATAGTTTAGGTAAAACAATTGATAAGGCAGCGCACAACTTATTCGGTGCTCTCAGATACTTTGATAGCGAAAATAATATTAAGCGTATTTATGTGCAAGGTTTTGATCATGGAGCAATTAGTCCTGCATATATGAATCGCTTAAACAAAGCAGCTGCTGGACATCATTTTCATTAATATTAAAAGGCATGTATCAAAAACATGCCTTTTTTCGTACGATTTAAGAAACATTTATCTAATAATTTGTTAAAATAATGAACGAAGTATTATTTTTAAAATAGGAGGCCATTATGGGTAAGTTTACCGTTTTGAATCACCCGTTGATCCAACATAAGTTGACGATCATTCGTAAGAAGGATACAGGTACGAATGAATTTCGTCAAATTGTTGGTGAAATTGGTGGACTCATGGTGTATGAAATGACACGTGATTTGCCATTGAAGAATGTTGAGATTGAAACTCCAATTGGAAAGTCAACTCAAAAAGAATTAGCAGGTAAGAAATTGGTTATTGTACCAATTTTGCGTGCTGGTCTTGGAATGGTTGATGGTGTTCTTCAAATGATCCCATCTGCAAAAGTTGGACATATTGGTATGTATCGTGATGAAGAGACTTTAAAGCCACATGAATATTTCTTCAAGATGCCACCAGATATTGAAGAACGTGAATGTATTATTGTTGATCCAATGCTTGCAACAGGTGGATCCGCAAATATGGCTATTGGAGCATTAAAGAAGCGCGGTGCTAAAAACATTCGCTTAGCTGTTTTAGTAGCAGCTCCTGAAGGTGTAAAGGCCGTTCAAGAAGCAAATCCAGATGTTGACATCTATGCAGCAGCAGAAGATGAAAAATTAATGGATAACGGTTACATCTATCCAGGCCTAGGGGATGCAGGAGATAGATTGTTCGGAACTAAGTAATTTTACTCAAAAATCTTTTGAAATTGAAATTTTTGGGTGTTATCATTTTTAGTGTGTTTGAGGTATTCAGCACAAGAAGGGAGGTCACGAAGTGAATGAGAAATCTGTAGTCGTTAATGTATTCGGCTTGAATTTCAATGTAACTAACTGCTTAGGGGGAACGTTAGTCGCAATTGCGGTTTTCTTTCTTGTTTGGTATTTAGGACGCAATGTTTCTTTAAAACCTAATAAAAAGCAAAATTTGTTAGAGTATCTAATCGATTTTACAAATGGAATTGTTAAAGATAATGTTGCTGATGTAGATGCACAAAAACATCTATCTCTTTATGCCTTTACCCTATTTATGTTCATTTTCTTTATGAATCAGTTAGGTTTGTTCTTTGAGTTTTCAATTAATGACCATATCCTTGTCAAATCACCAACTGCCAACCCATTGATTACAATGACTATGGCTATGATGACATTGCTTTTGTCTTATAACTTTGGTGTTCAGAAGTTTGGTGCTAAAGGTTATTTTGCAAATTATGCAAAACCGGTTGGATTTTTACTTCCAATCAATATTATTGAGGAATTTACCAATTTCTTGACGTTATCACTACGTCTTTACGGTAATATTTATGCCGGTGAAGTTTTACTAACTTTAATCGGTGGACGTTTTGCAAAGAGTGCGGGTTGGTTTACCGTCATCGCTTCGGTTCCACTAACTTTAATCTGGCAAGGCTTCTCTGTCTTTATTGGCTCTATCCAGGCATATGTATTCGTAACTTTATCAATGGTGTACATTGGTAAGAAGGTTACTGAAGAATAATTTTACGGAGGTTTTTTCTATGAAATATTTAGCTGCCGCAATTGCCGCCGGTTTAGCTGCTTTAGCTGCTTCCTGGGGTAACGGAAAAGTTATTTCAAAAACTATTGAAGGTATCGCAAGACAACCAGAATCTGCTAACAACTTGAGATCAACTATGTTTATCGGTGTTGGTTTGATCGAAGCCGTTCCTATTTTGGCTATCGTTATTGGTTTCTTGATTCTATTCCTGTAATTTGCGTTTTAGAGATAAGATCGTAATTACGAGAAAGAAGGGTTGAGACATGCAATTTATGTTTGCAGCCTTAAAATTAGAGTTAGGAGATACGCTTTACTATCTTCTGATCTTTGCAGCTCTGCTCCTTTTGGTTAAGCATTTTGCTTGGGGCCCAGTAACAAAGATGATGGAAAAGCGTCGTCAAAAGGTGATCAGCGACCTTGATCAAGCAGAAAGTGACCGTAAAAAGGCAGCTCTTCTTGCTAATCAACGTGAAGCGGCCTTGAAAGACTCTAAACAAGAGGCAACACAAATTCTTTCTACTGCAAAGAGCAATGCGGAAAAGACTAAGAGTAGTATTATTAGTCAGGCTGATCAAGAAGCTGCCGCAATTAGAGAAAGAGCATCTAAAGACGCTGCGCAAGCAAAAACAGATGCTTTAAACGAAGCTCGTGATCAAGTAGCAGATATTTCTGTAGCAATTGCTGAAAAAGTAATTAGTAAGAGTTTATCTGCTGCAGATCAAAAGGACTTGGTAGATCAATTTATCAAGGGGCTGAATGACTAATGGCTTTAAGTAGAGAAGAAATTGCTTCCAGATACAGTAAAGCTTTGTTTGCTTATGCACAGGATGCTAAAAAGCTTGATGAAGTACACGAAGATATGAATGTGTTGCTTCAAGTCGCTAAAGAGAATCCTGATATGCTACGCTTGTTAAGCGATCCAATTATTCGAAAGAATCAAAAAGAAGATTTTTTATCAAGTTTTAGTGGCGAGTTTTCTTCTGAGACAAAGAATTTTTTAGACTTTCTCTTAGAATATGGAAGATTCAATGCCTTGACTGAAATTATCAACGCATTTGATGCGCTCTATGATGAAGATAAAAATATTGCTTCTGGCACAGCAGTGAGTGCTATTAATCTTGATGAGGACGAGTTAAATCGTATTAGTCAAGCTTATGCTAAGAAGTATGGTTTTAAGAAATTGGTTCTGACAAATGAAGTGGATTCCAGTATCTTAGGAGGTATAATCCTCAAAGTCGGGGATCGCATTATTGATGGTTCGATAAGAACTAGATTGCAACAAATTCGTGAGCAATTAATTGAAAATAGATAAAAGAGGTGAAACCATTGAGCATTAAAGCGGAAGAAATTAGCGCTTTGATCAAGCAACAACTTGAGAAATATGATGATAAGCTCAACGTCAACGAAGTTGGTACTGTTACCTACGTCGGTGACGGTATCGCCCGTGCTCACGGTCTAAATAACGTATTATCAAGTGAATTGTTACAATTTTCTAACGGTTCATACGGTATTGCGCAAAACCTAGAAGCTAATGATGTTGGTATCATCATCTTAGGTCGCTTTGATGATATTCGTGAAGGTGACCAAGTTAAGCGTACTGGTCGAATTATGGAAGTTCCTGTTGGCGATCAATTAATTGGTCGTGTTGTGAACCCATTAGGACAACCAGTAGATGGTTTAGGTGAGATTAAGACTGATAAAACTAGACCTATCGAAAGTAAAGCTCCTGGTGTTATGGATAGACAATCCGTTAACCAACCTTTACAGACTGGTATTAAAGCTATCGATGCTTTAGTTCCAATTGGTCGAGGACAGCGTGAATTGATTATTGGTGACCGTAAGACAGGTAAAACTGCTCTTGCTTTAGACACAATCATTAATCAAAAAGGACAAGATGTCATTTGTATTTACGTTGCCATTGGTCAAAAGGAATCAACAGTTAAAAACTCTGTTGAAACCTTAAAACGATTTGGTGCTATGGACTACACAATTGTAGTAGAAGCTGGACCTAGTGAACCAGCACCAATGCTTTACATCGCTCCATATGCAGGTACTGCTATGGGTGAAGAGTTTATGTACAATGGTAAGGATGTATTAATCGTATTTGATGACTTGAGTAAACAAGCCGTTGCTTACCGTGAAATTTCCTTACTTCTTCGTCGTCCACCTGGTCGTGAAGCTTACCCAGGTGACGTATTCTACTTACACTCTCGTTTACTGGAACGTAGTGCTAAGCTGAATAAGAAACTTGGTGGCGGTTCAATGACTGCCTTACCATTTATTCAAACTCAAGCTGGAGATATTTCGGCATATATTCCAACTAACGTTATTTCCATTACTGATGGACAGATTTTCTTGGAAGCCGACTTATTCTTCGCTGGTACTCGTCCTGCCATTAACGCTGGTGAATCTGTTTCTCGTGTTGGTGGTAGTGCACAGATCAAGGCTATGAAGAAAGTAGCAGGTACATTGCGTGTTGACTTAGCTTCATATAGAGAGCTTGAAAGTTTCGCTCAATTTGGTAGTGATCTTGACCAAGCTACTCAAGCTAAGTTAAACCGTGGACGTCGTACTGTTGAAGTATTGAAGCAGCCACTTCATAAGCCACTTCCTGTTGAAGATGAAGTATTGATTCTTTATGCTTTAACACATGGCTTTTTGGATGCTATCCCTGTACCGGATATTCAACGTTATGAACTTGAATTATATGATTACTTTGCAAGTAACTATAATGACTTGCTTGATGTAATCCGGACAACGGGAGATTTACCTGAGGAAGATAAGCTTAACGAAGCTTTAAAGAACTTCAACGAAGGTTTTTCAATCAGTAAGAAATAGAAGAGGAGGTTTTTTCATTGGCAGAATCTCTCCTTGAACTGAAAAAAAAGATTGCTTCAATCCAGAAGACAGGTCAGATCACTGAAGCTATGAGAATGGTTTCTGGTGTTAAACTGAATAGAACTGAAAAGCTGGATCAAGAATATACTATTTATAACGATAAGGTTAGAGCAACAGTTTCTCACTTGATGAGTTCACAAATTGTGAAGCAATTAGGTAAAGAAACCAAAGAATATAACGAATTTGGTGGCTCTGCCAGCATCGATTATAGTAACTTTTTTGATTTAGGTACTCTTGCGTCTTTAGTTCAACCTCGTAAGAAAATTAAATCTACTGGTTACTTAGTAATTAGTGGTGATAGAGGTTTAGTTGGTTCTTATAACAGTCAAGTTATTAAGAATATGATGAGTATTTTTAAAGATGCTGATGCTCAAGATAAAGACGTTAAAATTTTGGCAGTTGGTAGTGTAGCAGCACAATTCTTTAAGAAACAAAATCTAAATGTTGTGTATGAATATAGCGGAGTAAGTGATGTTCCAACTTACAATGAAGTAAGAGACATTATCCAGACTGCTGTTAAAATGTATTTAAATGGCGTTTATGATGAGCTTTTCGTTTGTTATACGCACCACGTAAATACATTGACTTCTGCTTTTAGAGTAGAGAGCATGCTTCCAATATCTGACATTGATATTAATCATAAAGATACAATGCCAAAAGATTATATTATTGAACCAGATGTTGATTCAGTGCTAAAAACAGTTTTACCACAGTTTGCTAAATCAATGATCTTTGGTGCTATTTTGGATGCTAAAACTGCAGAACATGCCAGTTCAATGACTGCAATGCAGAGTGCATCTAAAAATGCTGATGATGTTGTATCTGGTTTGAAGACAAAATTGAACCGAGCAAGACAGGCACAGATTACTACCGAAATTACTGAAATTATCGGTGGAGCAAATGCCTTAGAATAAAATAGAAAAGGAGGTAGATGTTTTGGGTAAAGGCGAAATTGTCCAAGTTATTGGACCTGTCGTTGATGTGGAATTTCCACTAGATAAAGATTTGCCTGATATTAATAACGCCTTACGTGTCACAAATAACAATGGTGATACTCTTGTTCTTGAAGTTACACTAGAACTTGGTGATGGTGTTTTAAGAACTATCTCAATGGAATCTACCGACGGTTTGAGACGTGGAATGGAAGTTGAAGACACTGGTGCTCCAATTTCTGTTCCTGTTGGTAAAGATACTTTAGGACGTGTCTTTAACGTATTAGGTGATCCAATTGATGGTGGTCCTGCTTTAGGTAAAGATGTAAAACGTGAAGGTATTCATAAAGAAGCACCTAAGTACGATGAGTTAAGTACGAGTGAAGAAATTCTTGAAACTGGTATTAAAGTTATCGATTTGCTTGAACCATATGTTCGTGGTGGTAAAGTTGGTCTATTCGGTGGTGCCGGTGTTGGTAAGACAACTATTATTCAGGAATTAATTCATAACATCGCTCAAGAACACGGTGGTATTTCCGTATTTACTGGTGTTGGTGAAAGAACACGTGAAGGTAATGACCTTTACTTTGAAATGAAGGCATCTGGAGTTTTATCAAAGACTGCCATGGTCTTTGGTCAGATGAACGAGCCACCTGGTGCCAGAATGCGTGTTGCATTAACTGGTTTGACTATTGCGGAATATTTCCGCGATGTTGAAGGTTTGGACGTATTATTGTTTATTGATAATATCTTCCGTTTCACTCAGGCTGGTTCTGAAGTTTCAGCTCTTCTTGGTCGTATGCCAAGTGCCGTTGGTTATCAACCAACTTTAGCAACTGAAATGGGTCAATTGCAAGAACGTATTACTTCAACTAAGAAGGGATCTATTACTTCTATTCAAGCTGTTTATGTTCCAGCTGACGACTATACCGACCCAGCTCCAGCAACTACATTTGCTCACTTGGACGCTACTACTAACCTAGAACGTCGTTTGGTTGAACAAGGTATATATCCAGCTGTTGATCCACTTGAATCAACTTCAAGCGCATTAGATCCAGAAGTTGTTGGTGAAGAGCACTATGAAGTTGCTGTTCAAGTTCAGCATATTTTGCAACGTTATCAAGAATTGCAAGACATCATTTCCGTTTTAGGTATGGATGAATTATCAGACGATGAAAAATTAATTGTTGAACGTGCAAGAAAGATTCAATTCTTCCTTTCGCAAAACTTCTTTGTTGCTGAACAATTTACTGGTCTTCCAGGTTCTTATGTTCCAATTAAAGAAACAATTAAAGGATTCAAGATGATCATTGATGGTAAGTTAGATGATCTTCCAGAAGATGCTTTCCGTAACGTTGGTCCGATTGAAGACGTTGTCAAGAAGGCTGAAAAGATGGGAGTTACTCCTAAAAATCCTGAAGCAAAAGCAATGCTAGAAGCAAAGTAGGGTGATGCGTTATGGCAGATCCAGAAAAGATTTTAAAAGTTAGCGTTGTAACACCAGATGGAATTGTCTATTCTCATAATGCAACTATGGTAGCAATGAGAGCAATTGATGGTGAACGTACGATTATGTATGATCACCTTCCAATCGTTACTCCTTTAGCCATTGGTGAAGTTCGAGTAAAGAGAACGCATGAAATGAATGATCGTGTTGACCACATTGCTGTTAATGGTGGTTACATTGAATTTTCAAATAATGAAGCAACGATCATAGCAGATAGTGCAGAACGTGCGCGCAACATCGATGTTGAACGTGCTCAATCAGCTAAGAAGCGTGCTGAACAACACATGCAAGAAGCTAAAGAGAAACATAACGAAAGAGAAATGTTAGAAGCTGAAATTGCTTTGCGTCGTGCAGTTAATAGATTACATGTACGTGAAAATTACGGCAAATAATAGAAGAAAAAGACGAACATCTTGTTCGTCTTTTTTTATGGAGAAAATTATATGATGAAACAAGTGGGAGTTCATGCTGTTGTTAGTCTTATTACATATTTGGTAACTATTGCATTTTCTTTTAAGGCTGTAAAAGGATTGAGAGTTGATCAATTATTCAAGAAAGGTCATACTTTTGAAATTCAAATCTTTTTACTTTTTATTTCTATTGCATTAGGTTTTTTAGTAGGGCAATTTATTTTAGCCTTAGTAGATCAATCACTTGCTTTAAAGATGTTTTTTTAAGGATTTTCATAAGAAATTGTTTAGAATGGCAGTTCTTTGTACTTGTTCTTAAAGTAAAGCGGTATTTATGTTACAATTTTTAATGATTAAATACTGGAGGCACTAGCGTGGCAAGAGATATAGGAATTGATTTAGGAACCGCAAATGTTCTAATAAATGTATCCGGCAAAGGGATTGTTTTGAATGAACCTTCTGTTGTTGCTGTTGATACTGATAAAGATAAAGTTGTCGCAGTCGGTACTGAGGCATATAAGATGGTAGGACGTACACCAGGTAATATTAGAGTCATTAGACCATTAAAGAATGGTGTTATTGCTGACTTTGACATCACAGAAGAGATGCTCAGCTACTTTATTGAAAAATTAAATGTAAAAGGTTTTATGTCTAAACCAAATATTTTGATTTGTGCTCCTACAGGGGTTACTTCAATTGAGCAAAAAGCAATTATTCAAGCAGCTGAAAAATCTGGTGGTGGACGTGTATATTTAGATTTTGAGCCCAAAGTAGCAGCTGTTGGTGCTGGCCTAGATATTTTTAAACCTCAAGGAAATATGGTTATTGATATTGGTGGTGGTACGACAGATATTGCTGTTTTGTCAATGGGAGAAATTGTAACTTCTCGTTCACTTCGTTGGGCTGGTGATAAGATGAATCAGGCCATTGCAAGTTATATTAAGAGAAGCAAGAATCTTTTGGTTGGTCAACATACTGCTGAGCAGATTAAGATTCAGTTAGGAACTGCTTTTGAAGCTGATCCAACTAAGACAATGACTGTCCGAGGACGTGATATGGTTGATGGCTTGCCAAAGCAGGTAGCAATCAATGAGTTAGAAGTGCAAAAAGCTCTTGAAGACGGATTAATGTCAATTGTTGCAGCAACAAAAGAAGTTTTGGAACAAACTCCACCAGAATTATCGGCGGATATCATTGATCGTGGTATTATGCTGACTGGTGGTGGAGCTTTGCTTAAGAATATTGATAAATTGATTACTTACTATCTTCAAGTCCCTGTGTTAAAAGCCGACGATCCATTAGAAGCTGTAGCAAATGGTACAGGTGTATTACTTAAAAATATTGAAAATCACCAGAGACACTAATTATGAATAGAGAAAGTTTTGATTTTTCATTAGTAAATAAACATTTAAAAAAAGTGGGAAAGATAATTTTGTATTTGTTTGTGACAATGCTTTTAGGAGCACTTATTGGATGCGGTGTTGCAAGCGGTAATCCTTTTGCAATTTTCTTTCCTAGTACATGGGTTCATTTTTTTGAATTTTTAAGTTAAAATGAATAAATTGTTAATTGGGTTGGTAAATGTTTATAAGAAGTTTATTTCTCCAATTTTGCCACCAACATGTAGGTATTATCCTACATGTTCAACTTATATGATTGACGCTTTAAAAAAGCATGGGGCAATTTTAGGCTTAATAATGGGAATATCGCGAATAATACGCTGTAATCCTTTTGTTAAGGGAGGAGTAGATCCAGTACCAGATTATTTTACCCTGCGCCGTAATCCGCATCCGGAACGATATGAAGATGAAATTATTGCGCAGGCATTTCATTCGAATAAAAAGTAGGAGAATATATATATATGTCTAGAAAATTGGAAAGTATTGATATTGAAGTTAATGAAAGAAAGGGCACTCCTATGCCTACATGGGAAGTTATTATTCCAGGTAAGCGTTCTATTGGAATTATTGAACAAGAAGAGGAACGCTATCATGTAGTATCTTCTAAAACTAACCATAGCCTTTACTCTAAGACGTTAGAAAGTGCTATTAATGAATTACTTTCATACTTTACTTTGCATGAAAAATAAACAAAGTAGGGATATACAATGACAAAAGTTGAAAATAAAGCAGATTGGTATGATCGCATCGCATGGGGTGTTGTAGTTCCAGTCTTTTTATTAGCAGTCATCAGTCTGTATGGTATTTGGGTGGCAACAGTAAATGATCCCAAGATGGGAAGTCCCAAAAAAGCTGTTTTAATTCAAGCTGTATGGTATTTAGTTTCAATTGGATTAGTAATTTTTGTGATGCAATTTGATGCAGAACAGCTTTTTAAAATCGCGCCCATAGCTTATGGTATAGGTATCATTTTATTAATTGCTGTGCTGTTTTTATATAATAAGCAGGTGTTTCAAGATACTGGTGCAAAGAGTTGGTTTAAACTTGGACCATTAACTTTTCAGCCATCCGAGGTAATGAAACCGGCTTTCATTTTGATGCTAGCCAGGGTAGTAGAACGACATAATGAGCAATATGCCCATACTTTTAAAACTGATTGCGTTTTAATTGGAAAAATCTTTGCTTGGCTAATTCCAGTTGCAGTTTTACTAAAGTTGCAGAATGACTTTGGTACTATGCTTGTGTTTTTTGCAATTGTTGGTGGAGTAATCTTAGTTTCAGGAATAAGCTGGAAAATAATTATACCAGTCTATGGATTAGTTTTTATTATTGGCGCGGCAGCTATTCTTTTGGTTACTACACCTGGGGGACAGGCATTTTTAGGAAGTGCGTTTAATTTTAGAGCTTATCAATTTCAAAGAATTAACTCTTGGCTTAATCCTTCTCAAGATACTTCATCAGGTGCCTATCAGTTATGGCAGAGTATGAAGGCAATTGGGTCTGGTCAAATTTGGGGCCATGGTTTTGGAAAAGTGAGTGTCTATGTTCCAGTTAGAACATCAGATATGGTTTTCTCAGTAATTGGTGAATCATTAGGATTTGTTGGATGCTGTGCTTTGATTTTGATTTATTTCTATCTAATTTTTCAAATGGTTAAAATTACTTTTGAAACAAGAAATGCATTTTATTCATACATTTCTACTGGGATTATTATGATGATCTTATTCCATGTTTTTGAAAATATTGGAATGGGAATCGATCTATTACCTTTAACTGGTATCCCGCTTCCGTTTGTTTCTCAAGGGGGATCTGCCTTGCTGGGTAATATGATCGGTATTGGACTCATTTTATCAATGAAATGGCACCATAAAGACTATATTTTTAGTACTGCAGGAGATTTTTAAGTTAAAAAAAAGACCTTGTCCATTTAGGATAAGGTCTTTTTGGTACCGTTAATTTTCTTGATTTTTCTTAATATCTTCATTTTGTGCGGCTGGCTGACGGATTACTAGAACATCGCAAGCTGCAGTACGAGTAACGTATTCCGTAATACTACCGATTAAAAGTCTTTCAACAGCGTTTAAACCAGTGGCACCTAGAATAATTAAGTCAATATTGTGTTCTTCAGGAAATTCATGAGCAATGATATTCTTTGGAGAACCAAATTCGATTGAGTAATGAACATCTTTAACACCGGCATCTTTTGCGCGGTTATAATATTCTTCGATTTTAGTTTTTGCCTCTTCAGATACTTGTTCAACCATTGCAGAATCAAAGCTTGAAACATCTTGAAAGGCACGTGTATCTACTACGTGAAGAATTTCAAGAGTAGCACCATTTCTTTTGGCTACTTCAACAGCTTTGCTAAACGCAACGTCAGCTTCTTTAGAACCATCTACGGCAACTTGGATATGTTGGTATTGTTTTAACATGTTGATCACCTCTCCATCAATATTTTACCAAAATTTGATTTAAATAGAGTAATAAAACTATTCATTTAAATTCATAAAGGTGAAAGAAAAAATTGAAATAGCCATTGCAGCAATGATCAAGGTAATGAAATTAAATATTTTGGGTAAAGTAAACAAGATAATAATTCCAATAATACCGGTTAAAACTAGTACTAAACTTGTTACTGTAAACAAAGTATTGATTTTGCTGTTTCCAATAAAAGTAAAAATGATAAATTGTCCCTTGTTCTTACTTCTAACTAAATACCAAGCTGTAATAAATACTAATAATATAAAAATTAGCATTAAGACTTTTAATACCACTTATGTAAACCCTCACTTAATAAAAAAAGCGGCTTGCGCCGCTTCCTTAAATTTCACTGGAATCTGAGTTGACTGCAACGTAATGACGCTTGTTGAACCCGCAGTGTTCAATATTTGAATCTATGTCGCAGTGAATATGGATCCTAGATTAGACTAGTATTCCGATTCAGATGTTATTCATAAATTCCAACGTCTTTAGTTTGATCGGTCAACTTTGTAATTAGGTTGATCAACTCAGATCAACTATATTCTAGCAAAGATACAGTTAATGTCAACAAATTGAATTTACTTTTGTAAGCCGTCATGTTGCATCTTTTTAAGTCGAAGATACTGTCTTTTAAGTGCATCTTCTATTTTTGAATTACCCTTAGGTTTAAAATAAGATACATTTTTTAAATTATCAGGTAAATATTGTTGGGCAACCCAATCTCCTTGGTAATCATGTGGGTAGACATATGAAACTCCATGGTTTAGGTTTTGTGCTCCTTTATAGTGCGCATCTTTTAAACTATCAGGTATAGGATCATTTTGCTTATTTTGAATGTCACTTATTGCAGAATCAATTGCAACAATTGCACTATTACTTTTAGGAGATAAGCAAAGTTCAATAACTGCATTTGACAAAATAATACGTGCTTCTGGAAGGCCAACCATTTGTGCAGCTTGAACTGCATTAACGACGCGGCTGCATGCAGGCGGATTTGCTAAGCCAATATCTTCATATGCAATTACTAATAAACGCCTACAAATTGCTACTAGGTCGCCTGATTCACAAAGATTACCTAAATAATAAAGGGCAGCATCAGTATCAGAGCCGCGAATTGATTTTTGAAATGCAGATACTAAATCATAATGGCCATCACCACTTGCATCGTAGTTTTGGGACTTGAATTGAATGGAATCTTGCATTTCTGCTTTATCAATAATTAATTTATCTTTAGGAGATTTAGTTTTTTTCTCTTGATCAGTTGATAAAACAGCTAATTCTAAGGCATTAAGCGTTGATCTTAAGTCGCCATTTCCTTTGTCTATTAAAAGGTTACGAGCATCTTTTGTTAGTTCAACATTGTACTTTCCTAAACCATTTTCAGAATCGGTAAGCGCACGATCAATTGCCTTCGAGATATCAGTACTTTTAAGTCGATGTAATTCAAAAATCTGACACCTGGATCGAATAGCAGGAGAGATGGATATATATGGATTCTCTGTTGTTGCTCCAATTAAAATAATATTACCTGATTCTAAAAGCGGAAGAAGAAAATCTTGCTTGGTCTTATCCAGTCGATGAATTTCATCCAAAAGAAGAATAACTGTGCCACTCATTTTTCCTTCTTCAGCAACAATTTGAAGATCCTTTTTCGTATCTGTTGCTGCGTTAAGCTTTCTAAAAGCATATTTGGTAGAACCAGCAATTGCACTGGCAATACTAGTTTTTCCAATACCTGGGGGACCGTAAAGGATCATTGAAGACAATAGTTTGGCTTCAACCATTCTTCTAATTATTTTTTTATTTCCTACTAAATGTTCTTGTCCAACCACTTCATCTAAGTTCTTGGGTCGCATACGATAAGCAAGAGGTTTCATCTTTAATCCTTTTTTCTAAATAATCTATTCCAGAAACTTTCTTTTTTGGGTTCGGAAAGTTGTTCATGAGGAGCTTCTGGAGCATAAACTTGATCAATTTCAATCCGATAATGATTAATAGCAGTTTTTGAAACTACTAAAACGCCAGTAGCGTTTGGCTCATCTTTTGCTGTATCATCATTTATTAAGGTAAATTTTATATCTTGCTGCGAACATAAGCCCATTAATTTGTTGATAAAATTGTTTTGAGGCATTTTTCCATTGATTAAAATGGTATATCCCTTGAAATCATTAATATGTTTTAAAAACAGGGTATCTAAGGTTGGATTATTGGTTTCTTCTACAGTCATTCGTACTAAAACTCGCTCTCGTAGAGAACCTAAATATCTTCTTCGCTCATCTGGGCAAGTTTGAGGAGTAATCCCCTTAGCAGCATTTTCAAGTCGTGTATTTAAATCTTCAGTCATAATTTTGTTTTCCTTTTTATGGTTAAAAGTTTTATTCTTAGTGTAGCAAAGTAGAAGAGGAGAAAACAAAAAAGTCTTCCCACAATTGGAAAGACTTTTTGTAATGAAGCAGTAAATATTAAAGCTTCTTGTTGTACCATTCAACGATAAGAGCTTCATCAACTTCTGGTTCCATTTCGTCACGTTCTGGAAGACGAACTAAAGTACCAGTCATCTTGCTGTCGTCAAATGAAACAAATGGTGGACGTGATACAACTGCATCTAAAGCGTCCTTAACTTGTTGCAAGTTCTTTGACTTATCTCTTAAGCTGATTTCTTGACCAACTTTAACTTCGTATGAAGGAATGTCAACACGCTTGCCATCTACTAAGATGTGACCGTGGTTAACAAGTTGTCTAGCTTGTTCTCTAGTTGAAGCTAAACCTAAACGGTAAACGATGTTGTCTAAACGTCTTTCAAGTAAAGCCATAAAGTTAACACCGTGCTTACCTTCACGAATCTTGCCGGCACGGATGAATAAGTTTTGGAATTGACGTTCATTTAAACCAAACATCCAACGTAACTTTTGCTTTTCCTTTAATTGTTGACCATATTCAGAAACCTTAGCACGGTTGTTAGGACCATGATCACCAGGTGCGTAGTTACGACGGCTAATTTCCTTACCAGTACCTGAAAGTGAGATACCTAAGCGTCTTGAACGTTTCCAACTTGGACCAGTATATCTTGACATAAAAAAATCCTCCATAAAAAATAGTAATTTTTTGGAGTAAAATATGAGAAATAAGTTCAACATTCGTGCATCTCAAGTTGCATGTTTCGCCCAGTGCAGCGCGGGTTACTCGTTCACTAAACGCCTCAAGATGTTGACGTTCTTGTCACTTATTGCTGCAAATATTTTACACGAAGACTATTATAGTAAGAAATATAATTTAAAGCAAGTAAAAGTAAGGATTTTCTAGCTGGGATTGAGATGAAGTCTGGTATAATTAATATGAAATATGGAGGGTATTATGTCATCAGGGTTATCTATTCTTATTATTGTAATATTAATTGCTATAATTGCTGTAATTGCTACAGTTGTTATCCTTAATAAATATTTTAATCACCAGATTGCGGAATTAGATGCGCTAACTGATGAGTTAAAAGATTTGAGTGTTGAAGAAGACATCAAGCGTCTACAAAAGATGGAATTAGCCGGTAAAAGTTTAGAGACTTTTAAAAGATGGCAAAAAGTATATCAAAAAGTTGATACTAAAGATGTTGGAGAATTGAAGCATCTTCTTGAACAAGCAGCGGGACTTAACGCAAAGTTTAATCTGATAAAAACGCATCAACTAATTAAAGAAGCAACTGAACTATTGCAAACTAATCAAGATAATGGTGAACGTAGTAAACAAATATTTACTAATTTATTAGAAGCAAATCGTGATAATCAAAAACACTATGCTGCATTATCAAAAGATTATCAGCAACTACGCAAGAAAATTTTGTCGCAGTCTTTTAATTATGGAAATGCAATTGATCAAATTGAAGAAGATTTAGCAACCTTAGAGAGTGATTTTCAGACTGCCAAGAATTTGTCTGGTGAGGGAGATCATGAAGAAGCTAAAAAGGTATTGACTAAGATTGATACTAAACTTACATCATTAAAGACTGATCTTCCTAAAATAGAGAACTTTGATCAAGAACTAAAAAATGTTTTTCCAGATCAACTCAATGAGCTTAGCAATACTTATCGTCAAATGGTAAAAGACAAGTATAAGATTACAGAGGTTGATGTTTTAGAAGAGATTAAAAGCTTAAGAGAATTAGTTGATGAAAATAAAAAGAGCCTCAATAAACTAGATCTTGCAAAGGTTGAGAAGAGTAATAAAGAAGTAAGTACAAGAATCGATAGTTTGTATGATATTCTTACTAAAGAATTTAAAGCACGACCGTTTGTTGACAATAACCAAGATAAAATTGTGCAGATTCTCTCTCATATGAGTAATGCATCTAATCAGCTTGTAGCTAAATTAGAACATGTTGATCAGAGTTATGAATTAACGCATGGTGAACTAGCTGAAGCTAGACAACTAAAAAGTCAGGTCAGCCGGATGAATGCCGATTTTGATGTTGATTGTCAAAAAATTGCTGATGGTGACGGTGTTTACTCACAAATTGAAAATAAATGGTTAACAATGCTTGATAGTTTAAAAGAAATTGAAAAGACTGAAAAGAGACTTTCAGGCGATGTAGACGGATTATTTGACGCAGAAAAAATTGCTAACGATTCTATTATTCATTTCAAACAAGAAATTTCTTTGGTTTATCGAAAAGTTGAACGGCGCCGATTACCTGGAAAACCTGAAAGTTTCATTCAAATGTATACTTTAGTCTTGAATGAAGTTAAGCATACAGATAATGAATTGAATCAAGTTAGAATAAATATGGAAAAAATATCTAGCGAATTGATCCAAATTCAAGAAGATATAGAACGCTTAAAGAAAGAAGCCGATGAGATTCTAAATTCCGCTGACCTGGTTGAGCTAACTATGCAATATTCTAATAAGTATATTTCAAATCCAGAGATTAAGCGTGCTCGCAAAGAAGCTTATGACTTGTATCAAAATAAATATGAATATAAGGAAGCGCTAGACGTAATTGCGACTGCCTTAGAAAAGGTTGAGCCTGGGAGTTATCAAAGAATTGAAAAAGAGTATTATAGTGAGCAGGAAGAAGCCGAAGAAGAAGAGTAAATGATTGAAGCGATAGACTTTTTAAGTTAGTATTTTATATGATTATCAAACGACCATTTTAATGGTCGTTTTTTAGAGGAGAAAGAAAATTGATCTATTTTGATAATAGTGCTACAACTGCTGTTTATCCTGCAGTTTTGGAAACGTATGACAAGGTAACAAAGGATATTTGGGGAAATCCTTCAAGTCTACACAAAATGGGAGATCGTTCACACCAACTTTTGGAAGCTTCTAGAAAGCAAATTGCTAGTTTATTAAATGTAAAACCACATGAAATCTTTTTTACTTCAAGTGGAAGTGAATCAGATAATTGGGCTATTAAAGGGACAGCTTTAGCTAAGAAAGAATTTGGAAATCATATTATTACTTCAAGTGTTGAGCATGCTGCTGTTTCAAACTCAGTACGTGCTCTTGAAGACTTAGGTTTTCGTGTGACTGTTCTACCAGTTGATAAGAATGGTCAGGTTGATCCAGATGATTTAAAAGCTGCCCTAGATAAGGAAACTATTTTAGTTTCAATTATGGGTGTAAATAATGAAATCGGTACAATCCAACCAATTAAGGAAATTAGTAAGGTATTAGAAGATTATCCTAATGTTACTTTTCACGTTGACAATGTCCAAGCCTTGGGAAAAGATATTTGGGATGAAGTATTTACTGATAGGGTTGATTTAATGAGTTTATCAGCTCATAAGTTTCATGCACCTCGCGGTGTTGGTATTCTTTATAAAAAAGAGGGCAAGATGATCAAGCCACTAATTGATGGTGGTGGTCAAGAAAAGGGCTTACGCTCTAGCACAGAAAATTTGCCTGCAATTGCGGCTACCGCTAAGGCAATGCGTTTATATTTATCAGATGAAAAAAAGAATGCAGCACAAGAACTAGCAGTTAAGAAAAAAATCATTTCTTATTTAGATGGAAAGCCAGGAATTCATATTTTCTCTCCGATAAATGATAAATTTATTCCAAGTGTTTTATGCTTTTCTTTAGAGGGGATTCGTGGAGAAACTCTAGTTCATACGCTTGAATCTAAGGAAATTTATGTTTCCACTACTAGTGCTTGTTCTTCAAGAAGTGGCGTTGAGAGCGGAACCTTAAATGCAATGAAGGTTGAAGATGATTTAGCAACTGGTGCGATTAGATTAAGTTTCGATCCAAGTAATACTATTGAAGAAGCTGAGCAATTTATTTCAGTTTTTGATAAAATATATAAGCACTTCGCTGAAATTAATCATTTGAAATAAGGTGAAAATATGCAATATACAGAAGTAATGGTTCGCTATGGCGAGCTATCCACTAAAGGAAAAAATCGTAAAGATTTTATTGGGAGATTAGCTGGTAATGTAACAAGAGCTTTGCAAGATTTCCCAGAAATTGAAATACATCCTAAGCATGATCGAATGCATATTGTCTTGAATGGAGCTCCATTTGATAAAATCGATCAGCGATTAAAACTTGTTTTCGGTATTCAAACTTATTCGCCAACTATAAAGGTTGAAAAGAATCTTGATGCTATCAAGAAGGCTTCCCTTGAATTGATGCAAGCAACTTTTAAGGATGGAATGACTTTTAAAGTTAATACTAGACGCAGTGACCATGAGTTTGAATATGACACTAATCAATTAAACGCTATGATTGGTGACTACTTATTTGATAATATGGATAACTTAAAGGTAAAGATGAAGAAGCCTGATTTAGTCTTGAGAATTGAAGTTCGTCAAGATGCAATTTATATTTCAAATCAGCTTCTCCACGGTGCAGGTGGGATGCCAGTTGGTACTGCAGGAAGAGCAGTAATGATGCTTTCAGGTGGAATTGATTCTCCAGTGGCTTCTTATTTAGCAATGAAGCGTGGAGTTGAAATTGATATGGTTCACTTCTTTAGTCCACCATATACTACTGAAAAAGCACTCGCTAAAGCAAAAGAACTTACTGGAATTTTAGCTAATTATTCTGGAAAGATTAACTTTATTGCAGTACCTTTTACTGAAATCCAAGAACAAATTAAGGAGAAATTACCAGAAGGCTATTTAATGACTATCCAACGTCGTTTTATGCTTCAATTAGCAGACCGTATTCGTGCAATGCGTGGCGGTCTAGCTATTTTTAATGGTGAATCTGTTGGCCAAGTTGCTTCTCAGACACTAGAATCTATGGTTGCAATTAATGATGTAACTTCAACACCGGTTCTTCGTCCCGTAGCTACAATGGATAAAACTGAAATTATTAAATTGGCTGAACAAATTGGTACTTTTGATCTTTCTATTGAACCATTTGAAGATTGTTGTACAATTTTTGCTCCACCACGTCCTAAGACTAAGCCAAAGCTAGATGAAGCTCGTAAATTAGAAAATAGACTTGATGCTGAAGGGATGATTCAGCGTGCTATTGATGGAATGGAAATTACTCCAATTTATCCAAATCAAAAATTCTTGGATGACAAGGCTGAAGAAGACGCAGAATTATTATAAAAAGAGTGCTGGCAGACGCTGGCACTTTTTTATTTAAGAAAGATAAAGTAAATGAGAATTGATAAATATTTAGCCAATATGAATGTTGGTTCGCGTAAAGAGGTTCACGGCATATTAAAAAAGGGAGTAGTTACTGTTAATGGGAAAGTTGTAACTACGCCTAAAAAGCAAGTCAAAGAAACTGATGAAATTACTGTTAATGGTAATGAAATCATGTATAAAAAGTATCATTATTTTTTATTAAATAAACCCAAGGGAGTTATTTCAGCAACTGAAGATAGGAGTCAAAGAACTGTTATTTCTTTGCTTAAACCAAAGGATCGCTATCAAGATATTGCAGCTGTTGGAAGATTAGACAAGGATACGACTGGTTTGTTGCTTTTAACAAATGACGGGCCGCTAGCCCATGAACTGTTAGCCCCAAATAAGCATGTCGCTAAAGTATATCGAGCAAAAATTGCTGGTGTGGCAGATCAAGAAACTGCTGAGAAATTTGCTCAAGGGTTAATTTTAGGTGATGGGACTAAGTTAAAGCCCGCTAAATTAAAAGTTTTAAAACAGGATCAGGATAATAATCTGTCACAAATTGTGATTGAGATACAAGAAGGAAAGTATCATCAAATTAAGCGAATGTTTGGAGCAGTTGGGATGAAAGTATTGGAACTAGATAGAGTCTCCATGGGCAAATTACATTTACCTGCTGATTTAAAGCGCGGAGAATATAAAGAGATTGATCTAGCTGAGATTAAGTAAAAATAATTTGACCTACTTTAGAAAGAGTAAAAATAAGATGAAAAGATTTACCGTTGCTATTTTTCTACTATTTCTTGTTTTTCCCTTTTCTTGCGGTTTTTTAAATATAGCGCATTGAGGGGATAATGAGAATGGTAGGTATGCGGAACATAGTTGGGTGGCCTATGATCGTGCAGTTGGTGCACATGTAGATTATTTAGAACTTGATTTACAAAAGACTGCCGACAATATTTTGGTTGTTAGTCATGATGAAAATATGAGTCGCGTTTTTGGAATTGATAGAAACATTAAGGATTATCCGTATCGAAAACTAAATATATATATAAATCAAAATAATGAATCAATGCATAGTCTTGAGGATGTTTTTAAGCGCTATCAAAATTCAAATGTCAAGTTTATGATTGAGCCTAAAGGTGACGATGATACTAAATTGTTACTGCAATTAATAAAAAAATATCAGTTAGAAAAACGTGTGCTGCTGGAATCTTTTTCTAAAGAGGCTTTAATAACCTGCTCAAAAGTAAGTCCTCAAATTCCGACTACGCAATTATCTGGAGATTATCAATCATTATCTTTGTCTAAATATTATGCAAATAATTTTTATTCTGAAAAAACTGCAAATTATTTAAATGAGCATCAAAAGGGTTATTTACTCTGGGGTGTTAATACGGTAGATCAAATGGAACAATATGTGCAGCCAGAAGCAGGAGTATCAGGAATTTTAACTGATTTTCCTATTAAACTCGCGACTGTTCTACATGCAAATGATGCCTTTAAGAGACACTATGAATCAGTTTCTTATCCAAGCAACAATATCTCTGGAGACATATTGTTAAAAAATGGCAGACGAGTATATGCTAATCAAGTTAAATTAAAGGAAAATAAGCTTTATTATCATGTTAAACCAAATTTATGGATAAATTATAATGATTTAAAGAATTCGAATGATTTTGCGCCTCAAGCAAAGACTGGAAAGATTATACTCCGAAAGAAAACTGCTGTGTATACAGATCCTTCCTTTAAGAAAAACTCTGGTAGAAAACTAGCTGCTAATAGTGCCTGGAATTATTTTGCGGTGAAAAAAATTGACGGAAAAACTGCTTATAATCTGGGTGGTTCGCAATGGATAAGACAATAAAAATATTGCTAGCGTAAGTAAAACATGATAAACTTATACTCAACATATAGGGAGTAACCGGCATAAGGTGTACTTGCGGCGTCAAAACGAAATTAATTTTTCCGCTGTAAGTTTAAATGGTGAGACTATTGGCTAAACATTTTTTGTTCAGACAGTGGTCTCTTTTTTTATGCCAAAGTCTGTTTTTCCTATTAGATGGAGGGTTTAAGTGAAAGCATACTATCGTGAAAGCAAAGAAGAGCTTATCAAAGAATTAGGAGCTAATGAAAAGCAGGGGTTAACAAATAAAGTTGCTCAAGAAAAATTAGCACAAGTAGGACCAAATGCTTTAATCGAAGGTAAGAAAAAAAGTATTTTAGAAGTCTTTTTAGAGCAATTTAAAGATTTAATGGTCATCATCTTGATTGTTGCCGCTGTGATTTCTGCGTTTACTGGTAATTTAGAAAGTACTGCAGTTATTATTGTTGTTTTAATTTTGAACGCAATTTTAGGAACAGTCCAACACGTTAAAGCTGAAAAATCATTAGAAGCCCTAAAGTCTTTGTCAGCACCTGCGGCAAAAGTTTTAAGGGATGGTGAAAAACAAGAAATTGCCGCAAAAGATGTTGTTCCTGGCGATATTCTTTTACTTGAGGCAGGCGATCTAGTTACTGCTGATGGTAGAATTTTAGATAATTTTTCATTACAAGTAAATGAAAGCTCCTTAACTGGTGAGTCAACTAATACTGATAAATTAGATACAACTTTTGATAAGGAAGTTCCCTTAGGAGACAGAGTAAACATGGTTTATTCTAGTTCGCTTGTAACATATGGACGAGCAAATGTCTTAGTTACAGCAACTGGAATGGATACTGAAATCGGTAAGATTGCCACCTTAATGAATGAAACTAAGGAGCGTAGAACGCCTCTTCAAGTTTCACTTGATCAATTTTCATCACGCTTGGCAACCGCAATTTTGATTTTCTGTGCTTTGATCTTAGGATTACAAATGTGGCGTGGTCAACCTTTACTAGACGCGCTATTATTTGCAGTAGCACTAGCTGTTGCTGCTATTCCAGAAGCTTTAAGTTCAATCGTTACAATTGTTCAAGCTATGGGAACGCAAAAAATGGCTAAGGAACATGCCATTATCAAAAATTTAGCAGCTGTTGAATCATTGGGCTCAGTTTCAGTAATCTGTTCTGATAAAACTGGTACTTTAACTCAAAACAAAATGACTGTTGAAGATATTTATATTGGTGGTGAAGTTCTTAAGCCCGAAGAACTTAACTTAAGTAATCAATTGCACCGCTATTTACTATACGATGTAGTTTTGAATAATGATGCTAGTTTATCTGATGGTAAGAAGATTGGTGACCCAACAGAATCCGCATTGCTTGAAATGTATCGTAAGGTACCAGGAATTGATCTTGGAAATGGAAAGCTAGGTTTATCAGAGAGTGAATTAAGAAATCACTTAGATCGTTTGGAAGAAGTACCTTTTGATTCTGATCGAAAGTTGATGAGTACAAAGCACCTGATACATACTGTTCCTACAATTTTTGTTAAAGGAGCAATCGATGTTTTACTTAAGCGTTGTATAAATATTCGCTTTGGGGATGAAGTACGACCAATCACTGAACAGGATCGAAAAGAGATTTTAGCACAAAATAATCATTTTTCAGAGAATGGTTTAAGAGTGCTTGCATTTGCATATAAAGAAAGCGATGAAGAGTTATCTGCCGATACTGAAAAAGACTTAACTTTCATTGGTTTAGTTTCAGAAATGGATCCACCAAGAAAAGAAAGTGTTGCAGCCGTTGCTCGTGCAAAAGAAGCTGGTATTAGAACAGTGATGATTACGGGTGACCATAAGGTAACTGCAGTAGCAATTGCTAAAAAGATTGGTATCTTTACAGATGGAGATTTGGCATTAACTGGCTTAGAATTAGATGCCCTAAGCGATGAAGAATTAGATCAACAAATCGAAAAAGTTGCAGTATATGCGCGTGTTTCTCCAGAAAATAAGATCAGAATTGTTAATGCCTGGCAAAGAAAGAACCACATTGTATCAATGACTGGTGATGGTGTTAACGACGCTCCCGCTCTTAAGAAGGCTGACGTTGGTGTGGCAATGGGTATCACAGGTACAGGAGTATCAAAAGATGCAGCAAGTATGATTTTAACTGATGATAACTTTGCTACAATTATCAAAGCTGTTGCAAATGGTAGAACAGTTTATGAAAATATCAAAAATGCGATTGGTTACTTATTATCGGGTAACTTATCGGCAATTATTACTGTTTTATTTGCTTCAATTGCTGGATTGCCAGTACCATTTGTTGCAGTACAACTTTTATTCATTAACTTAGTTACTGATTCGCTTCCAGCTTTAGCAATCGGAATGGAGCCAGGAAATCCTGATATTTTAAAGCGTAAACCACGCGATCCTAAAGCTAGTTTGTTAGATAAACCATTTGTTACTCAAATCAGTACGCAAGGCTTCTTAATTTCGTTAAGTGTTATTACTGCATTCTTAATTGGCTTAAAAGACAGTCCTGCAATTGCATGTACTATGGCATTTTCAACTTTAACATTTGCACGTTTGCTTCATGGCTTTAATTGCCGTTCACAACATAGCATTTTTAAAATTGGATTTAAAAACAATTGGTACAGTTTAGCAGCCTTTGCATTGGGCACTGCACTTTTAGCCTTAATTCTCTTTGTACCAGCACTTCATGGATTATTTGCTGTTCAGCCATTAAGCGGACAAGAAGTTTGGCTAATCGTGATTTTAGCAATTATTCCGACAGTTTTAATTCAGTTGGTAAAAGTAATCAGAGAAAATAGAGGGTAATTCTCACCTTTTCTCTTGTTTTCTTTCATGCTATAATCATAAACAAAGCAGGAATCAAGAGGAGTAAATTCGTAGTACAGAGAAAAGTCAGTATGCTGAGAGACTTCAGAATTTTACGAGTAGCTTGATTAGCTGATTAATTGAACTTTAGTAGGTTAATCCGGACACTTCAGCACCGTTATCGCTTATAAGAGAGGTATACAATTGTATACTTAACGTAGGTGGTACCGCGGAAAATTTCGTCCTAGACAATATAAGTTGTCTAGGACTTTTTTATTGGAGGAATTTTAATGACAGATTTAGCACCTAAATATAATCCTAATGAGGTTGAAAAAGGTAGATATCAAGAATGGCTTGATGAAGATCTTTTTAAGCCATCTGGCGATAAAAAGGCTCACCCTTATTCAATTGTTATTCCACCACCAAATGTAACTGGAAAATTACACTTAGGACACGCCTGGGATACAGCAATTCAAGATACATTAATTCGTTTTAAGCGAATGGAAGGCTATGATACTCTTTACCTTCCAGGTATGGATCATGCTGGTATTGCTACTCAGGCTAAAGTTGAAGCAAAGCTGCGTAAACAAGGTAAAGACCGTCACCAGATGGGACGTGAAGCTTTTGTTAAGCAAGTTTGGGACTGGAAAGATGAATATGCAAATATCATCAAGGGTCAATGGGCTAAAATGGGACTATCTCTTGATTATTCAAGAGAAAGATTTACTTTAGATAAAGGTCTTTCAAAAGCCGTTAGAAAAGTTTTCGTTCAATTATATAACGAAGGACTAATTTATCGCGGTGAATATATTATTAACTGGGATCCAGAATTACAAACTGCTCTTAGTGATATTGAAGTTATTCACAAAGACGATAAGGGTGCATTTTACCATGTAAAATACCCATTTGCAGATGGATCAGGCTTTGTTGAAATTGCAACTACTCGTCCTGAAACTATGTTTGGTGATACAGCTGTAGCTGTTGCACCAGGGGATGAGCGTTATAAAGATATTGTAGGAAAAGAATTAGTTCTTCCACTTGTTGGTCGTCATATTCCAATTATTGAAGACCAACACGTAGATCCAGAATTTGGTACTGGTTTAGTTAAGATTACGCCAGCGCACGATCCTAACGACTTCCAAGTAGGTAACCGTCATAATCTTGAAAGAATTAATGTAATGAATGATGACGGAACTATGAACGAAGAAGCTGGTAAGTATGCTGGTATGGATCGTTTTGAAGCTCGTGAGGCTCTAGTTAAGGACTTAAAGAAAGAAGGATACTTAATTAAAGTTGAACCAATTGTTCACTCAGTTGGTCACTCTGAACGTTCTGGCGTTCAAGTAGAGCCTAGACTTTCAAAGCAATGGTTCGTTAAGATGAAGCCACTTGCCGAAGAAGTTCTTAAGAATCAAAAGACTGATGGTAAAGTTAACTTTGTGCCAGAGCGATTTGAAGGTACTTTGAACCACTGGATGGAAGATGTTCATGATTGGGTAATTTCTCGTCAATTATGGTGGGGTCACCGTATTCCAGCTTGGTACAACAAGAAGACTGGTGAAACTTACGTTGGCGAAGAAGCACCTAAAGATATTGAAAACTGGGAACAAGATCCAGATGTTCTAGATACTTGGTTCTCAAGTGCACTTTGGCCATTTTCAACATTAGGCTGGCCAGATACTGATAATCCAGACTTTAAGCGTTACTTCCCAACTAACACTTTAGTTACCGGATATGACATTATTTTCTTCTGGGTATCAAGAATGATTTTCCAAGGTCTTCACTTTACTAAGAAGCGTCCATTTAAAGATGTTGTTTTGCACGGTTTGATGCGAGACGAACAAGGACGCAAGATGAGTAAATCACTCGGTAATGGTGTTGATCCGATGGATGTTGTTGATAAGTATGGTGCCGATGCTCTACGTTGGTTCTTATTAAACGGTACTGCTCCTGGTCAAGACACTCGTTATGATCCAAAGAAATTAGCTGCTGCTTGGAACTTTATCAACAAAATTTGGAATGCAAGTCGTTTTGTAATTATGAACTTGCCTGAAGATGCAAAACCTGCTCACATGCCAGACACTACGCAGTTTGATTTAGCAGATAGCTGGATTTTTGATAGATTAAATCATACTGTATCAGAGGTTACTCGTTTATTTGATGAGTATAAGTTTGGTGAAGCTGGTCGCGAACTTTATAACTTTATTTGGAATGACTTCTGTGACTGGTACATTGAAATTTCTAAAGTCGCTTTAAATGGTAATGACGAAGAATTAAAGGCTAGAAAGCAAGAAAACTTAATTTGGATTCTTGATCAAATTTTGCGTTTAATGCACCCAATTATGCCGTTTGTTACTGAAAAACTATGGCTTTCAATGCCCCATGAAGGTAAGTCAATTATGACTGCTAAATATCCAGAAACTCATGCAGAATTTGAAAACAAGCAAGCTGATAATGACATGGCATTTTTAATTGAAGTTATCAAGGCTGTACGTAATATTCGTATGGAAGTTAATGCTCCAATGTCTTCACAAATTGACATCATGATTCAATTAGATGATGAAGCAAATAAACATATTTTGGATGACAATTTCGAGTATGTAGAAAACTTCTTGCACCCTAAAGATTTGCAAGTTGCAGCAGATATTGAGGCACCAAAGCTTGCAAAAACTGCCGTAATTCCAGGTGCTCAGATTTTTGTTCCATTAACTGAATTAGTTAACGTTGACGATGAACTTAAGAAGATGGAAAAAGAAGAAAAGCGTCTTGAAGAAGAAGTACAAAGAGCTGAAAAGAAACTTGCAAACCAAGGCTTTGTAGCTCATGCTCCTGAAGCTGTTGTAAACAAAGAGAAGGAAAAGAAAGCTGACTACGAAAGTCAACTTGCTGGTGTTCGTGAACGTATGAAAGAATTAAAGGAAAGTAAATAGAAGTGAAGTTTACTAATGTTGACCAAGTAATTAACAGAATATATTCTTTACCTAAGCTGCACCCTAAAAATGATTTGAGTTACGTCAAAAGGATTTTAAAACAATTAAATAATCCTCAAGATAGTGTTAAGACAATTCATGTTACCGGGACGAATGGTAAGGGGTCGACATCCTATTATTTGAGTAATCTATTACAAAAGGCCGGTCAAAAGACTGGCCTTTTTGTGTCACCTTATATTTATGAATTTAATGAAAGAATTCAATTAAATGGCAAGAATATAAGTAATAGGGACTTAGTCGAAGTAGCTAACAAAATTGAAGCAGCTATAAAAGAACTGAAAAAAACTGATCCTGATTTTTCTTTAGTAACATTTGAATATGAAGTAGCTCTTGCTTTCCAATTTTTTGCTCAAAAAAAATGTGATTATGCAGTAATTGAAGTCGGAATTGGAGGCGAGCATGATAAGACTAATGTGATTACACCAGAAGTAAGTATTATTACAACTATTGGTTTGGATCATGAAAAAATAATTGGACCAACTTTAGCAGATATTGCTAAGGAGAAAAGTGGCATAATCAAACAGAATAAACCAGTTGTGCTAGGTAATATTCCTCAAGATGTTTTAGATATTTTACTTGATAAAGCTCAAGCAGAAAAATCGAAATCATTTTTATTGGGAAGAGATTTTAAAATTAAATTATCTAAAACAGCTATTGAATATCAAGATTTAGAAAATAAGTATCAATTTTTGAAGCGTCCTGTAGTAGAAGCATATGATATTGGGGTGGCAGTTCGGGCGGTTCAACTTTTGAATTTACAGTTAAATAAACAAGAGATTGAAGCGTCGATTAATAAGACGCAAATTCCTGGTAGATATGATATTGTTCAGACTGCACCTAAAATTATTGTTGATGGAGCACACAATTTGCAGGCGATGACGAATCTTTTGCACTTGATTCGAAAAGAGAACCAAGGTCAAATATATATACTTCTTGGAATGATGAAAGACAAGGATTTGGGTCTAGTCACCAATTTATTCGAAGATGAAAAAGTTACCTTAACTCGGATAGATTATCCTAGAGCTGCGAGATTAGAAGATTTTCCTAAAGAAGCTCAGAAAAAATATAATTATGAAGAAAATTTCGAAGTAGCTTATACTAACTTGAAGAATAAATTGAAGCCACATGATATCCTATTAGTGACGGGATCTTTTTATTTGGTTGGTGCAGTTTTGAATTACTGCAAAAGAGGTAAAAAATGAAAGTTGAAAATATTGCTGAACCAATTGAAGGCATCATTTTTGATATGGATGGATTACTAGTTAATTCTGAAAAGCTATATTGGGATGCAAATATTGTTGCCGCTAAAGAAGCAAATTTAAACATTCCAGATGATAGTTACTTAAAGCTTGTTGGTTCCTCGGTTAAAGAAATGGAAGAATTTTATCATCAACATTTTAAGACTGAAGCAGATCGCGATAAGTTTATTAAAAGAACTGATGAGCTAGTTTGGGAGTGGACTGATCAAGGAAAACTGAAGCTTCAAGCAGGTGTACGAGATGCATTAGTAGAGTTTAAAGAAAAAAATATCAAACTCGCAATTGCATCAAGTAATTATGATGAAGTAGTAGCTCATAATTTAGAAGTTCTAAAAATAAAGGACTATTTTGATTTTTATCTAAGCTATAAAGATGTCGAAGCAGGAAAAATAAAGGCTAAGCCTGCACCAGATATTTATTTGCTAGCAGCTCAAAAGATGCAACTGCCAAAAGATAATTTGTTAGTATTTGAAGATTCTAGCACAGGTGTTGCGTCTGCAAGTGCTGCAGGTTTAAAATGCGTAATGGTTCCAGATTTAAAGCAACCAACAATTTTAGATAAAAAGAATGCGACATTAATTTGCAAAGATTTTTACAGTTTTCTTAAAAAAATCAAATAGTTTTTTCGTAATAAATATCAAAGGAGTAATTGATATTTATGAAAAAAGAAGAACTATTGCAAACTGATGTCGATCTAGTAAAAAAATTAGCTAGATCTTTGAAAGAAAAAGATATTGTTACTTTTGATAGTTTATTTAAAAAGCTAGAAGAAGTAGGCATAAGTAGTTTTAAGGAAATGTGGCAGTATGCGGCTAGTCCCAAATGCGAAGATGAATTAGCAGTCGTACTGCAGCTCATGCTAGAGCGTATAAAAGGCGTTAATAATAAAGAAATTGAGAGTTTCTATTCTAGTTCGCAGGTAGGATGCTATATAGCTGATAAGTTATGTGGCCGTCCGCAAGAAGAACTATATGGAATTTATCTTGATTCAAAGAATAAAATTATTGCTGAAAAGTTGATTTTTCAAGGGACAGTAAATAGGGCAGTTGCCCATCCACGAGATATCTTTCGCTGGGCAGTAATTTATAACAGTACGGCTTTTTTTGTAGCTCATAATCATCCAAGTGGGGATGAACAACCATCTCAGCATGACCTGCGATTTACTAAGAAATTAGCAGAGGCAAGTAAGTGTATGGGAATTGATTTTCTGGATCATTTTATTGTGACTGATAATACTTATTTAAGCTTTCGAGAGATGGAACTTCTTTAAGTCTTCCTTAAGTATGAGCAAATTTTCTTAAAGCAAATTTTTACATTAGATTTTCTATGCTATAATATCTAAGACTAAATAAAGATACGATTTAGGCTAAAATAATTAAAGAGATAAATTTAAGGAGAGATTTTGCGTGTTTGGATTAGGATCTAAAAATATTGGGATTGATTTGGGAACTGCCAACACACTCGTTTATATTGAAGGTAAAGGCATCGTTTTGCGTGAGCCTTCTGTTGTTGCTAAAAATACTCAAACGGGTGAAGTTATTGCTGTTGGTTCAGAAGCCAAAGAAATGATTGGTAGAACTCCTGGCTCAATTGTTGCTATTCGTCCGATGAAAGATGGAGTAATCGCTGATTACGATACAACTGCTGCAATGCTTAAATATTTCATGGAAAAGACTGTGGGTAATTCAAAGCCTGCTGCTATGATCTGTGTGCCTTCAGGTGTAACAGAAGTTGAAAAGAGAGCAGTTATTGACGCGGCTAGAGTTGCAGGTGCACGTGAAGCATACGTGATTGAAGAACCATTTGCAGCAGCTATTGGTGCTGGTCTTCCTGTTATGGATCCAACCGGCTCAATGGTAGTTGATATTGGTGGTGGAACTACTGATGTTGCAACTATTTCATTAGGTGGTATTGTATCCTCCCGTTCTACTAGAATGGCAGGAGATAAGTTCAATAGTGCAATTGCAACTTACATTCACCAAAACTACAATTTATTAATTGGTGAACGAACCGCTGAAACAATTAAGATTCAGATTGCTTCTGCTTCAGTTGAAAAGGCAAAAGAAATTGAATCAATGAATATCCGTGGTCGTGATCTTGTAACAGGATTGCCAAAATCAATTGATATTGAGGCAGTAGATGTTTCAAAGGCAATTCAAGAAGTAGTTCAAAATATTATTGTAGCGATTAAAGAAACTTTGGAAGAAACTTCTCCTGAAATCGCTGCAGATGTTATTGATCATGGTATTGTGTTAACAGGTGGTGGAGCTCTTTTAAAGAACTTACCAGAGGTTATTTCAGACGCTACTAAAGTTCCAGTCTTTATTGCTCAAGATCCACTTGATTGTGTTGCAATTGGTACCGGTGAATCTCTCAAAAATATTGAAGTTATGCGTAAGAGACGTTAATTTGGAGACCGGCGTAAAAGCCGGTCTTTTTCTATTAACTTTTAAATTAGGAAGATAGTAGTAGATGAAAAAATTTCTCAAAAACAAAAAGTTATTGACAATTTTCGTACTAGTTATTTTAGTTTTAAGTATGTTGTCTATTTCCATCCGCTTACGTAATAAGAGAGAAACGCCATTCTTAGTTCAAAAAATTGGTAATGATACAGTTTCAATTGTTACAAGAGTAGTGAATTGGCCAATTAATTTGGTCTCTAATGGGGTGGCTAATGTCGAAGATTTATTCAATACTCAAGCTGAAAATGATCATTTGAAAAAACAAATTGATAACCTCGCTCAAACTAAGGCACGGAACAGCTCTTTGGAAGCAGAAAATACGCAATTAAAACAAGCTCTAAAATTAAAGAAAACTTTAACCGACTATACTATCATCAATGGGTCCGTAATTTCTCGTGCTGCTGATACTTGGTCAGATTTATTAGTTATTGATCAAGGGTCACGAGCTGGAGTTAGGAAAAATATGCCAGTAATGTCTGGTAAAGGCGTAATCGGAAGAGTGGTTGAGGTAAATAGTACAACTTCTAAAGTTGAATTAATTACTACAACTGATAAGTCTACAAATAAGTTTGCTGTAGAAGCTGATGCAGCTAATGGTAAAAAGGTGCATGGTGTGATTTCTGTTGAAGGAAATAATCAATTAGCGTTTACACAAGTGGTTGATGGGCAGAAATTAAAGAAAGGTACTCAAGTTTATACTAGTGGAATGGGTGGTTTATCACCAAAAGGTCTTTTAATCGGAACAGTTACAAAGACAACACGAGATACTTTTGGCTTATCAGATGTTGTTGAAATTCAGCCGGCTGGTAACCTTAATGATCCATCGGTTGTATCTGTAATTAAAAGAAAGGTTGAAGAGTAATGGCAGAATTGCGTCGATGGTATGTTGCCATTGCCTTATTTATGGCGCTAATTTTGGATGGAGTATTAGCCTATAATTTACAAACTTTTATCTTTCATCGAGGCTTTTCTGGCAGTTGCTGGCTGACAGTTGTTGGGATTACTTTAATAGCCCTATGCGATGATAAAAATGATGCCAATATCTGGCTTTGTTTGGGGTTAGGCTTTATTGCGGACCTTTACTATTTAGGCGTGATTGGTATCTATACAGTAGCATTTCCCTTAATTTGTTTTCTTATTCAACAGAGTGCACGTTTTCTTCCTGAAGTATTTTGGTTTCGCTTATTAATTTGTTTAGTTGTTTATCTCTGTGTGAGCTTTTATGTTTATCTAACATTAAATCTAGTAGGGATAATTCAATTATCTTTTGCAAGTTTTTTAAATAGTATTTTACCTAATTTGCTATGGTGTTTTATCTTAGTTTTGTGTACTTATTGGTTTTGGGTAAAACTTGCTGAAGAGTATCCATTTTTGAAAAAAGAATATTATTTTTAAACAAAAAGGAGTCGCATGATTGCGACTCCTTTTTTGCGTAAAATAATTAAAATTGAAAGACACCAGTTCCGATTAAGGCAGTAGCTACTACACCAAGAAGGGTAATCACTGCCATGAACCAGGCCATAACAATAGTTAATTTCTGAAATCCGGATTTTTTCTTACGTTTTCTCATAGCTGCCTCCTAAATTAATAATTCTAGTTTACCATGATTTTAATTATAATTTTATATTTAATTGAAATAGTTTAAAATAAACTTATTGGAGGTCTTTCATGAATTTTTTGCTTATCTTTTTAGTCCCTTTATGTGGGATCGTCGTTGCAGCTTTTTTAATGAAGTTATTTCCTAAGGCTCAATTTAGTGGTTATGATATTTTACCATTTTTTTTCATTGCAGCTTGTCAGCTCTTGACGCAAGAAACTAAGCAACCGTCATTTTTGCCTTATGGCTTTTTATTATATTTTATTTTGGTAGTAATTGTTTCTGTTTATACCGCTGTCAAGAATAAAAATATTTCTGTTGCAAAAACTTTGGGTACATTGTGGCACTATCTCGCTGCTTCTTCCATTGTTTGGTATGTGGGTCTCTTAATTTTGCTGTTATTATAACGTTTTTCCCCACTTTTTCTATTAAAAATCAAAGTGCTCTTATCCTTGTGATAAGGGCATTTTGTTTTGGATAAAATTATGATTATCATAAAATAACAGAATATCTAAATAAAAAGTGTAAAACTTGTGGTAGAAAGTGGGGAAGTGTGGTAAATTATTCATTGGAAAGGGGGCTAGACCATGTTCATGGGCGAGTATCATCATAATCTCGACAGTAAAGGGCGGCTCATTATACCGGCCAAATTTAGAGACGAGATTGGCGAGAAGATGGTATTTACTCGTGGAATGGAGGGCTGTATTTTTGGCTATCCAATCGAAGAATGGCAAAAAATTGAGGCTAAGTTAGCCAAACTTCCACTGACAAAGAGAAGTGCACGTAAGTTTACGCGTCTTTTCTACTCAGGTGCGATGGAGAGTGAGTTCGACAAGCAAGGACGTGTTAATCTGACCATGACACTGAAAGAGCATGCCGCACTCACTAAGGAATGTGTGATCGTTGGTGTTTCTAATCGAATTGAAATTTGGTCAGCAGAACGCTGGAATGATTTCTCAGAAGAAGCCAATGAGAACTATGACGATATCGCAGAAGACTTGGATGACATCGAGTTATAAAAATTATGAAATTCAAGCATAAAAGTGTGCTTTTGCACGAAACAATAGACAATTTAAATCCAAAAGATGATGGTCTTTATGTTGACGCAACTTTTGGTGGTGGCGGTCATGCCCGATATCTACTCAGTAAGTTGAATAGAGGAACAGTTATTGGATTTGATCAAGATGAATATGCAATTTCGATGGCAAAAGAAAGTTTTGCTGAGGAATTGAAACCAGGAGCTGAACCTAAATTAATACTGGTTCACGATAACTTCTGTCATTTGAAAGAAAATCTGGTAGAGCTGGGAATTTCAGATGGAATAGATGGTATATATTACGATCTTGGAGTTTCGTCTCCGCAGTTTGATCAACCTGAACGAGGTTTCTCTTATCGATTTGATGCTCGATTAGATATGAGGATGGATCAAAGCCAAGAGTTAGATGCCTATACAATTGTAAACACTTGGTCACAAAAAGAACTAAGTGACATTTTGTATAAGTATGGAGATGAAAAGTTTTCTCGTCAGATTGCTAGAAAGATAGTAGATCGAAGAAGAGAAAAACCGATTGTAACTACATTTGATTTGGTAGATGTAATTAAGGATGCAATTCCAGCATATGCAAGACGAAGTGGAGGGCATCCTGCTAAGAAGAGCTTTCAAGCAATTCGAGTTGCAGTTAACAATGAATTAGGTGTATTGCAAGAATCTCTTGAAGAAGCAATTAAGCTATTGAGACCGGGTGGTCGAATTAGTGTGATTACTTTTCAGTCTCACGAAGATAAAATCGTCAAAAAGATCTTTAAAAAGTATTCTGAAGTCGAGATACCACGCGGAATGCCGATGGTTCCGGCTGACAGTAAACCAACATTGCGATTAATTAGTCGCAAACCTATCATGGCAAGTAGTGATGAATTAGAAGAAAATAACCGCTCACACAGTGCCAAGTTAAGGGTTGCAGAGAAATTATAGTTTTTTAGTTAATATTTAAGGAGAAGAAGATGGCTGATAGCTCAGCAAGAAATTTAAATTATCAACAAAGTCAACAGCAGACTGAGCAGCCAAAGAAAGCAATTGTTCTTAATCCCAAAAGCGTTCCTTGGACAGCATTTGAAAAAAGTTTAGTCGTTCTAGGTTCACTTATTACATTAGGATTAATGATTTTATTGGTTTCAGCCAGCATTTCTGCTACTAGTGCCCAGCACCAGTTAGCAAATGTTGAGCAGACGATAATTTCTCAAAAGAGTCATAACACTGATCTTCGTCAGGAGATTGGTGAATTAACGTCAACTACTAGAATTAATAAAATTGCCCGTGATCAAGGCTTGCACTTGGTTGAGAGTAACATTAGGAATGTCCGTTAATGAAAAAGTTTAATAACTTAAATAGAAATAGATCCAAAGCCCACGGCTACCGCTTTACGGTGGGGAGAATCCTCCAGCTAGTCTTGGCTTTGGTTTTTCTTGTATTTATAGGTAGATTTTTATATATAGGTATTTCGAATCAGGTTGCTGGTGAGAATTTAAATAAGCGAGTAAATCAAATTTACCGGCGAAATGAAGTTCTAAAAGCGACGAGAGGAACAATTTATGATAAAAATGGTTTAACTCTTGCAGAAGATGCTCATGTTTTTACTGTATATGCAATTTTAGACAAGAGTTCAATTGATTATCATAATAAGCCAATGTATGTGACAAACAAACGTAAGACCGCACAAAAGTTGGCCGAGGTGCTTCCGTTAAGTGAAGAAAAAATATATTCATATTTGACGCCGAAGCATAAGGCTTTTCAGGTAGAATTTGGTTCTGCGGGTACTGGCTTAACATTGTCTCAAAAGAAAAAGATTGAGGCAATGAAGTTACCAGGAATTAAATTTGTTGAAACGCCATCTAGGCTTTATCCAAATGGTAATTTTGCTTCGCATATTATTGGCTTAGCTCAACCTCAAAAAAGTCAGGGAACAAGTAATTTAGTTGGTACTATGGGAATCGAGGCTTATTTTGACAAGCAGTTAGCGGGTAAAGATGGTTATCGTGAAGCATTTGTGGATGCGGAAAATTATCAATTACCTAATGGTCAAAAGACAACTCGTGCAACTCAAGATGGTGATAATATTTACTTAACGCTTGATTCAAGACTCCAAAGTTATTTGGAAGTTTTAATGTCTCAAGTACAAGATAAATATAAGCCGAAGGCGCTAACAGCAGTTGTAGAAGATATCAAAACTGGTAAAATTTTGGCTGCTTCTCAGCGTCCTACTTTTAACCCTCAGACCAAACAAGGTTTAGATACTTCTTGGCGTAATATACTAGTTCAAGATTCTTATGAACCAGGTTCAGTTTTTAAGGTCTTGACTTATTCAAGTGCAATTGAAAGTGGAAATTACAACCCTAATGAGCAATATAAATCTGGTGCAGTTACTGTTCAAGGATCAACAATTCATGACTGGAATAATAGTGGTTGGGGAAGTATTCCATTTAGCCAAGCATTTCCAAGATCAAGTAATGTTGGGTTTGTAAAGCTTGAGCAAAAGATGGGAGCTAAGACATGGAAAGAGTATTTAAATAAATACAGAATTGGCAAAAAAACAGGAGTAACCCTTCCTGGTGAAACAGCTGGAATTTTAAACTTTTCTACCCCATTAAACCAAGCAGTTACAGCATTTGGACAGGGTGTTAACGTTAATGCGATGCAAATGATGCAAGCATATAGCGCTTTAGCAAATAATGGACAAATGGTGAAGCCGCAATTTGTTGAGAAAATAGTTTCTCCTTCAGGAAAAGTAGTAGAAAAATTCCACCGTACAAAAGTTGGTGCTCCAATTTATTCTGCTAAGACAGCAAAAACTGTCTTAAAGGGAATGCAAGATGTCGTGAATGCATCTTATGGTACAGGGGCTGCTTATAAGATGCCAGGAAAGAGTATCGCTGTTAAAACTGGTACGGCTCAAATTGCTGGACCACATGGAGGATATTTAACAGGTGATAATAACTATATTTTCTCTGTAGTTGGTGTAACGCCTGCTAATAATCCACGCTATTGTGTTTATTTAACAATGAAGCAACCTCAAAAGATGTCTAAACCAGCAGAAACAATTCTTTCTTCTATTTTTAAGCCGATTATGAATCGTTTGATTTCTCTTTCAGATTCGACAGCAAAGGTTAACGAAAAAGTAACTGTTCCAGCTTTAACTGGTAAAAGTATTGAAAAAGCGAAAGAAGAGGCTAACAACGCTGGCGTTTCAATTGAGATTATCGGAACTGGCAAAACAGTTAGTCGTCAATCAGTTAGTGCCGGGGTAAAACAAGGTACGGATGATAAGATTTTCTTATTTACCGGTGGTCAAGTTACTTGCCCGAACATGATCGGGTGGACAGAAGCTGAGGTTAATAGCTTTATGACAACAACTGATATTCCAATTACAATTAATGGAAAAGGGAAAGTTACAAAACAATCTATTCCATCTGGAAAAGTAATTGATAAAAATAGTAAGTTATCAGTAAACTTGAAATAACAAAAAGTTAAAGGAGTAATACAAAATGCAGTTTTCTTTGATACCGTTCATTAGCAGTTTTGCTCTTACGGTTATCTTCTTACCGTTGTTTATTGGCTTTATGCGAATGAAACATGAAGGCCAAGTGATTAGAGATGAAGGGCCAAAATGGCATGAGAAAAAATCTGGTACCCCAACTATGGGTGGAGTTGTCTTCATGCTTGCCAGTGTTATTTCCACCTTATGGGTTTTAATTTGGCAGAAAGATTTAAATAAGACTACTTGGATTTTAATTATCGCTTTTTTAGGCTATGGAATTATTGGTTTCTTAGATGATGGAATTAAGTTATATTTCAAACGTAATTTAGGATTAAAAGCTTGGCAGAAATTGTTAGGTCAAATTATCATTGCTGCTTTGATTATTGCCCTAGCATTTAGCGATCATTTTGCCTTTGAATTATATATTCCATTTGCAGGAATGGTAAGAAATTCTTTCTTATTCAGTTTATTTGTACTTTTCTGGTTAGTTGGATTTTCAAATGCAGTTAATTTATCCGACGGCTTAGATGGTTTAGCAACTGGTTTATCTATTATTGCTTACGCAACTTATGCCTGGATTGCCTACCAAGAAAGAAATTGGGTAATTGTTGCATTTACTTTAAGTGTAATTGGTGGTTTAGTTGGTTTCTTTATTTTTAACCACAAACCAGCTAAAATTTTCATGGGGGATGCAGGTTCCTTAGCTCTTGGCGGAGGATTAGCAACTGTATCAATTTTCCTTCATCGGCCATGGTCATTACTTTTAATCGGAATTGTATTTGTTTTAGAAACACTCAGCGTTATTTTGCAAGTCATTTCTTTCCAAACTACTGGAAAAAGAATTTTCAAGATGACACCGATCCATCACCATTTCGAAATGCTTGGCTGGCCTGAATGGAAAGTTGATATTGTATTTTGGATTGTTGGTTTAATTGGAAGTATTATTTATTTAATTATCTGGGGTTAATTTTAAAATGAAAAAAATAAAAACATATGAAAATAAAAATATTTTAATTTTAGGTTTAGGAAAGAGTGGCTTTTCAGTAGCTAAACTTCTTTTAAAGCTAGGTGCTAAACTTACCTTAAATGATAAAAAGGACTTATCTAATGATGACCGCGCAGCCGAATTAGATAAATTAGGTGTTCGAGTTATTTCGGGACATCATCCAGTAGAGATTTTTGATAAGGAAAAATTCGACTATCTTGTTAAAAACCCCGGCATTCCTTATGAAAATCCAATGGTTGAAAAAGCGCTAAAACTAAACATTCCAGTTATCACTGAACCAGAGATTGCACTTAATGTAAGTGAAGCTCCATATGTTTGTGTTACTGGTTCAAATGGTAAAACGACTACTGTCATGCTCACACAAAGAATTATGGATCATCATTTATCTAAAAATGGTGGCCACGCTTATGCAGTTGGTAATATTGGTGTGCCAATTTCAGAAGTTGTCGAAAAAGCTACAAATAAAGATTTACTTGTAGTAGAAATGTCTAGCTTCCAATTGCTTGGTGTAACGGATATTAAGCCTAAAGTAGCAGCAATTGTAGATATTTACAACAATGTTCATCTTGATTACCATAAGACCTTTGATAATTATGTTGAAGCTAAACTAAGAATTACTCAATCCCAAGATCAAAACGATTATTTTATTGCTAACTTTGATCAAAAGAATATTTTAGACAGAGAATTAAAGAAAACTAAAGCTAAAGTCCAAACATTTTCTGAAACAGATAAGACAGCAGATTATTTTATTGGTGATGAATATCTTGAAAGTAAAGATGATCATCAAATTATGAAGATCAGCGATATTAAGATCCCAGGTATTCATAACCAACAAAATTGCCTAGTAGCAATTGCTATTTCTAAATTGATGGGTGCAGACGACAGTGATATTCAATATGCATTAAGTACTTTTACTGGTGCTACACACCGTCTGCAATATGTAATGACTTACAATGATCGTAAGATTTATAATGATTCAAAATCAACTAATATTGAAGCAGCTACAGTAGCTATTCCTTCGTTTAAAGAACCAGAAGTTTTAATTGCTGGTGGATTAGATCGTGGCTTTATGTTTGATTCTCTTGTCCCACTATTTAAAAAACATGTAAAATCAATTGTGCTTTATGGTGAAACTAAATATCTTTTAGCTGATGCTGCTCGTAAAGCTGGCATTAAAGATATTGTTATTGTTAATACTTTACAAGAAGCTGTTCCACGTGCATATGAACTGAGTGAAGCAGGAGATGTTATTTTGTTCTCACCAGCATGTGCTTCTTGGGATCAATTTAATACTTTTGAAGAACGTGGAGACTTTTTTGTAAAATTTATTAAGGAATTAAAGACTAAGTAAAATGAGAGTAATTTTTTCTGGTGGCGGAACTGGTGGCCACATTTATCCAATTATGGCGTTAATCGAGCGTTTGAAAGAACGTAAGTTAGTTACAAACGATGAGATCTTATTTGTTGGAACTGATCGTGGATTAGAGTCTAAGATCGTTCCCGCAGCTGGAGTTCCTTTTAGAACATTAAAAATCAAAGGATTTGATCGTAAACATCCTTTAAAGAACTTTGAGACAATTGAGCTCTTCATTAAAGCTACTAAAGAAGCCAAACAAATTATCAAGGATTTCAAGCCTGATGTAGTAGTCGGAACTGGTGGGTACGTTTCAGGTGCGATTGTTTATGAAGCAGCCAAAATGCATGTACCAACAATTATTCATGAATCTAATTCTGTTGTTGGATTAGCTAATAAATTCTTAGCGCATTATGTCGATAAAATTTGTTACACATTTGATGATGCTGCAAAGCAGTTTTCAGAAAAAAAGAAACTTGTTAAAACAGGAAATCCACGCTCTCAGCAAGTTCTGGGACTAAACAAAGAAAACGTTGATATTGCTAAAAAGTGGGACTTAAATCCTAATATGCCAACTGTTCTGATCTTTGGTGGTTCTCGTGGCGCTTTGGCAATTAATCAAATCGTTGAAAAATCTCTTCCAGAACTTGAAACAAAGCCATATCAAGTTATTTGGGCTACTGGGCAACTATATTATGGTGATGTCAAAAAGAAATTGGCTGGCAAGAAAATTAGCTCAAACGTGAAAATTGTACCTTATATTGATAATATGCCAGGTTTATTACCACAAATGACCTGTGTTGTAGCAAGATCAGGTGCAACTAGTTTGGCCGAATTTACTGCACTTGGAGTTCCTGTAATTTTGATTCCTAGTCCTAATGTAACTCATAATCATCAAATGAAGAATGCGATGGATATGGAAAAAGCAGGCGCTGCTCTAGTGATTGCAGAAGATGATTTGAATCCAAATAATTTTGTATCGTCGATTGATCATATTCTGCTGGATACAAATTATGCTAAACAGATGAGTGAAGCATCAAAGAGATTAGGTGTACCGGATGCATCCGATCAAGTAATTTCAGTAATGGAAGGTTTAATTAAAAACAAATAATGAAAGGAAGTGAGGTATGTGACCAAAAAGAAAGATAAAATAACCAAGAAAGATCCTAAAAAAGAATTATCGGGATGGATTGATTATAAAAATAAAGTTAATAATAATGAGAAAAAACGGGTCTCTGCCTCACTAACTAAATTGCAGGCTGAACGACGACATGCTTTGTTAACACGCTTGGGATTTATAATTCTTTTTTCATTATGCTGTATTTTGGCCTTGGGCTATTATGTATCTCCAAAAGCTAATGTAGCAAGTGTTCAGGTGAAGGGTGCACCCGAGTTAAATAGTAAGCAGGTAGTTAAAACTGCAAATATTTCTCCTGGAAATAAGATTGTATTTTGTTTACTAAAAGGAAAAGAATACAGTAAGCAATTGTCGGATGCTTTTCCTGAAATAGAAAAAGTACAGGTGAGTGTACAGAATACTAATCATTTAATTCTAACTATTAAAGAACGTCCAATTATTGGTTATATCCATGAAGGGATAGGTTATCGAAAAATTTTGGCTACAGGAAAAGTGGGTAGTCAGGTGATTGATAAAAACAAAATTGATAAAAATAAACCTTTATTCATTGGATATAATCAGAAAGTTTCTCTTAGCGAAGATATTAAGGTTTATGCCAGTCTCCCACAACATATTCGCGATCAAGTAAAGATGCTGAGTGGTGAAACGCGCAGACCGACACAGATCGTTTTAGTAATGAAAGATAATAATATAGTTATTGGAAATCTTTCAACAATTAAAAGCAAGATACAGTACTATGACAAAATCAAGAGTCAGCTTAAAGAACCGTCAGTAATTGACTTTGAAATTGGCGCTTATAGCAGGCCGCTAACACAAGCAGAAAAAGTAAAATTAGGGCTGACTTGAGATTAGTGAGAATGTAAGCCATATGTTAAAATTTATTGTATAGTTATGTTTTGGGGGCATTACCTTGGATAAAACTGATTTACTTGTAGGCTTGGATATAGGAACAACAAGCGTAAAAGCAGTTGTCGCAGACACTGCATCAAATGAAATGCAAATTATTGGTGCCGCAAATGGACCTACCAAAGGAATGCGGCATGGAAAAATAGTTGATATTGATCAAACTGCTGAAAGTATCAGTGCTGTTTTAAAGAAAGTAGCACAAAAGACAAATTCTAAAATTTATCGAGTAGTGACTGGAATTCCAGTAGGCTTATTACAATTGGAGAATGCAGTCGGATTAATTAATATTGAAGAAAATGGTAGAGAAGTTACAGATAACGATGTAAAACGTGTTTTAGTGACTGCGATCGATACTGCTTTAAAAGATGGTAGAGAAGCAATTGCTTTTTTACCTAATAAATTTTTAATTGATGGAAAAACGGATGTGGACGATCCAAGAAAAATGATCGCGCATTCTCTCGAAGTTCATGGCATATTATTAACTGCGCCTAGTGCCGACCTGCACAATATTCGCAAAGCTATTGAAAGAGCAGGGTATCAAAATAACTTCTTTGTTCCTACACCATTAGCAATTGCAAGTGTGGCTCTTGATGAAGGCGAGAGAACATTTGGAACAATTATTCTCGATTTAGGTGGAGGTTCAACGACAGCCACTGTAATTCACGAAAATAAGATTAAGTACGCGACAATTGATTTAGAAGGTGGAATTGATATCACCAATGATATCTCAGTTGTCCTGAATACATCTAAAAAAGAAGCTGAAAAGATCAAATTGCAATTTGGATATGCTGATCCAAGTTTAACTTCTAGTGACAATCAATTTCCAGTTAATGTGGTAGGCGAGAATGCTCCTAAGATGATTGATGAAGAGTATTTGAGTGAAATAATCAATGCTCGTCTTGATCAAACCTTTAGTCGAATTGGAAAGGGACTAAAGTCTCATGATGCATTTAGCCTGCCGGGCGGTGTTGTGATTACGGGTGGAAGTAGTGCACTTCAAGGAATTGACGATATTGTAAAAGACGATTTTGGCGTTAAAGCTCGAATTTTTCAACCTGACCAAATGGGACTACGGAATCCAATGTATGCAGCAGGCTATGGAGTAGTAAATTATGCTTATAGCTTGGCAGATATTGACTATTTAGTTAACAGCGTTATTTATGGAAATCAGGTTGCTACACCTGTTTCTAATCAATCTTCGTCTCAAGAAAATATGAAATTTTTCAAAAGACGTCTAACTCCTAGTGAAATGGAGCAGAAAGAAGATTATAATAAGACTAGTGCTACATCAACGGTCTCTACGTCTGAAGAGAATGATGATAATAAGAATAATAAAAAAGGAATCAAAGAATTCTTTAAGAAATTTTTTGATTAATAATAAGGTGGTTTAGTAAATGGATTTTACTTTCGATTCTGATGACAACAAAAATGCAGTCATTAAAGTAATCGGTGTTGGCGGTGCCGGTGGTAACGCCGTTAACCGAATGATTGATGAAGGAGTACAAGGTGTTTCTTTTATTGCTGCAAATACTGATGTACAAGCTCTTAATAGCAATAAAGCAGAAAACAAGATTCAGCTTGGACCTAAACTTACTCGTGGTTTAGGTGCGGGTTCTCATCCAGAGGTTGGTCAAAAAGCTGCCGAGGAGAGTCAACAGACAATTGAAGACTCACTTAAAGGTGCAGATATGATCTTTATTACCGCTGGTATGGGTGGTGGTACTGGTACTGGTGCTGCTCCAGTAATTGCTAAGATCGCACGTGAAACTGGCGCTTTAACTGTTGGAGTAGTTACTCGTCCATTCACTTTTGAAGGACCAAAGCGTTCAAAAAATGCGGCAGAAGGAATTGCTCAATTAAAGCAATATGTTGATACTTTAGTTATCATTGCTAATAATCGTTTGTTAGAAATGGTTGATAAGAAGACGCCTATGATGGATGCCTTTAAAGAAGCTGATAATGTTCTTCGTCAAGGTGTTCAAGGTATCTCTGATTTGATTACTTCAACTGACTATGTGAACCTTGACTTTGCTGATGTTAAGACTGTTATGGAAAATCAAGGTGCAGCCTTAATGGGAATTGGCCGTGCTAGTGGTGAAAATAGAACTGTTGAAGCTACTAAACTTGCTATTTCTTCTCCATTATTGGAAGTTTCAATTGATGGTGCTAAGCAAGTATTGCTTAACATTACTGGGGGACCAGATTTAACTTTATTTGAAGCTCAAGATGCTTCTGATATTGTTTCAAAAGCTGCTGGTGATGGAGTAAATATTATTTTTGGTACATCAATTAATGCAAACTTGGGCGATGAAGTTGTAGTTACAGTAATTGCTACTGGAATTGACTCAAAAGCAGAAGAAGAGGCTTCAAAACAACCAATGCGTCGCCCTTCACGTCCAAGCCGTCAAGAAGTAGTAAATCCAGAACCTGCAAAGAAGGAAGAAACTGAAACAGTTCCTTCACCAATGGAAACTTCAGAAGTTAAAGTTGAAAATACAGTTTCAAACGAAACTTCTGCTCCAGCTACTCCAGAAGTAAATGCAGAAAAGAAAGAATCTCAAGATACTTTACTTGACCCCACAAGCGTTTGGAAGCAAGATAGAAAAGAAAATAAGCGTCCACAACCTGTAGAAAATGAAGAAAAAGATGACGATGAGTTCGATTCATTTAGTTCAGACGACTCTACTAGCATTTCTCAAATCGAAACTAGTGCAGATGATGAATCAGACAATGATATTCCATTCTTCAAGCATCGTCGTCAGGATTAATATTTGGAGGAAAATATTATGGCTTTTGACAAATTAGGCAGATTTTTTGGTATTGCTGAAGATGATGAAATGAATGAAGCACCATATTCTGAAGCAGAACAACAAGGGGAAGAAGTTCCTCAAGCTCAAAAAAATGAGAGAAGAGCTAATGTTGTTTCTATCAATTCAGGCGTAGGTGCTACTAGCAAGATTGTATTGTACGAACCACGTGTATATTCCGATGCAAAAGAAGTAGCTCAAAATCTTCTCAATAACAAGGCTGTTATTATTAATTTTGCTCGTATGGATGATGAACAAGCACGTAGAATAGTTGATTTTATCACTGGTACTGTTTATGCCTTAAACGGTGAAATTCAGCGCGTTGGCGATAAAATCTTTTTGGCAACTCCACCTAAATTTGAAACTGATGGCAAAATTGCTGAATTAGTTGAAAAGAAAGATAAAATGGATTAATGATATTTTCAATTGTAGGCTGGATATTACGTATTATCTCTGATTTATTGAATATCTATAGCTTTCTGATTGTAATTTATACTTTACTAACTTGGATTCCAAGGTTACTTGTAACTAAAGTTGGTCGAGTATTAGGAAAAATCGTTGAACCTTATTTGGAGATATTTGAACGTTTCATCCCTCCAATAGCCGGAATTTCCTTTGCTCCAGTGGTAGCTTTATTAGTAATTTATTTTGTAAATAATTATGTTCTTTATTGGATAGCAAATATAATTAGGTACGTACTTATTAGATAAAATGGAAAAAAGACAAGCTAGTAGTTTTTATCAACATTTTGATGAAAGTGAAAGACCGACGGTAGATTATTTCGTCGGTCTTTTTAATCAATTCTTATTTAAAAATGAGCCAATTTTGACTGATTTCTTAAATCCTAGGGAACAATATATTTTTAGAGAAATTGTTGGTGGCTATGCACAATTGTATAGCTTTGGTGGTTTTTCAAATGCTGAAAAAAAGAGGCTGCTTTTATGCGATTGGATTCAAGCATATGAACCCTCAATGTTTAAAATTACACTTTTTGAAATTGCTTATCCGCACAAATGGGCTAAACTTACTCATAGTCAAATCTTAGGTGTCTTGACCCATCTAGGTATTAAATTAGATACTTTTGGCGATATTATCAATGTGAGAATGGAACGTGGCAGTTTTTTGTTAAAACTGAATTGAAGAATTACTTCCTTGAACAAGTTACTCGTGTTGGTAGGACAAAAGTAAAGTTGCATGAATTTCCACTTTCAAAAGTTTTAGTGCAAGAAGATGATAGTAAAGAATTGAGTGTGATTACCATTTCTTTACGTTTAGATGCAGTGGTTAGCGCTGTTACTAATTTAAGTAGAAGCCAAGTTAAAAAGATGATTGAAGATGGTGAAGTAAAATTAAATTGGCATCTTGTAGCTCAATCTAATATAATTGTTTCTGTACAGGATATGCTTAGTATTCGCCATTATGGTAGATATGAGATTATTAATCTTACCACTACGAAGAAAGGTAAGAAACGACTTGAAATAAAGGCATGGCAAGCAAAGAAAAGGTGATAATATGACATTAACGCCAATGGATATTCATAATAAAGAGTTTGCAACTAAACTTCGTGGATATGATTCCAAACAAGTAGATAGTTTTTTAGATCGAATTGTTGATGCATATGGGGATGCACTTGACCAAATTGTTGATTTAAAAAATGAAAATGTTGAGTTAAAAAAACGTGTTGAAAAATATGACAAAGTAAAAGATTCGATTAATGAATCCTTAATTTCTGCACAAGAAAATGCTGAAGAAATTAAAAAGAAGACAAATGTCGAAGCTCAAGAAATTATCAAAAAAGCTAATCAAGACGCGGATGATATTCTTAAAAAGGCTCAAGATGATGGGGATAAAAAGAGAGCCGAACTTCAGAGCCAGTATGATACTTTGAATCATGATTATGATTTGCTTAAGGCAAAAGTTGAAGACTTTAGAGAAGCCGTTCAAGGAATGTTAAAGGATCAAGTTAAAGAATTAAGTGATTCTGATTGGCAATATTACTTAGATAAATATTATGGTCGTTCACGTTTGTATCCAGCAGATGGATCGCAACCAGTTGAAGATGAGTCAATTCCTGATGGTCCAATGGATAACGAAGTAGCACCACAAGAAAATGTTGTATCAGCTAATCCAGAGGTTGACAATAATGCGGTAAATGAAGTAAACTCTGTTCAAGAAAAGGAAGATAAGCCAGGTGTCTTGACCGGAGATAGTCCAGTTAAGGAAAGCATGCATGCTACAGAAGAAAATACCCAGCGGCGTGATGGTCCTGTAATTATTTTCCCGGATGATTTAAAAAATAACTAATTTAAGTCGACAGTACCAACAAGTAGACGATTTAGCGAGTTAGTGATGGTGAAAGACTAACACTTGTCGAAAGTTAATCAGCTGCCAATTGGCTTAAACGTTTGTCTGTGCGATACACAGATATAAGTGGAATGGAATAACTGTATTCTGTTGTTCTGTTCAAGTTAGGTGGTACCACGAGAAGCTTCGTCCTATTTGGGATGAAGCTTTTTTTATATAAGAAAGGATTTTTTATGAGAGTCAAAGATACATTGAATTTGGGCAAAACTAAATTTAAGATGCGCGGAAATCTTCCAGTGCGTGAAGCTCAATGGCAAAAAGAATGGGAAGAAAATAAATTATATGAACAAAGATTAAAGCTCAATGAAGGCAAGCCTCGCTTTGACCTTCATGATGGCCCTCCATTTGCTAATGGTAATATTCACATGGGTCACTCATTAAATAAGATCTCTAAGGATATTATCGTTCGTTTCAAGAATATGAATGGTTATTATGCTCCTTATGTTCCTGGTTGGGATACGCATGGTCTTCCAGTTGAACAGCAACTAGCTAAAAAGGGCGTTGATCGTAAAAGTATGGATCGCGCAAAGTATAGAGAACTTTGCCGTCAATTTGCTGAAGAACAAGTTAAGAAGCAAATGACCGACTTTAAGCGTTTAGGCGTAATGGCCGATTGGGATCATCCTTATATTACTTTACAGCCTAAGTTTGAAGCTGAAGAAATTAGAGTATTCGGCGAAATGTTCAAAAAAGGTTACATCTACAAGGGTAAGAAGCCTGTTTATTGGTCATGGTCAAGTGAATCAACTTTGGCTGAAGCAGAAGTTGAATACCATGATATTAAATCACCAAGAATCTATGTTGCTTTCCCAATTGAAGATGGAAAAGGAATCTTAGATTCAGATACTTCACTTGTAATTTGGACTACTACTCCTTGGACTATTCCAAGTAACGTCGGAATTACTGTAAATCCCAAATTTGATTATGTAATTGTTGAAGTTAACGGTAAAAAGTATGTGATCGGTGCTGATCGCCTTTCAGCAGTTGCTGAGGATTTAGGCTGGAAAGACTATAAAGTTCTTAAGACCCTAAAGGGTACTGATTTCGACCGAATGACATATAGACATCCTCTTTATGGTAAGACTGGGTTAGGTCAATATGGTCTAGTTATGAACGATACCTATGTTACTGATGATGATGGTACTGGCTTAGTTCATAATGCTACTGGTTTTGGTGAGGATGACTACAATGTTGGTCGTCGTTATGGTTTGGCAGTATTTGGTCCAATGGATGCACAAGGTAGATTTACTAAAGAGGTGCCAGATCCTGACCTAGTTGGTATGTTCTATGATGATGCTAACAAAGTGGTGACCGATAAACTTGAAAAAGCTGGTGCACTCTTAAAACTTAGCTTCTTCACTCACTCATACCCACATGACTGGCGCACTAAGAAACCAGTTATCTATCGTGCAACTACTCAGTGGTTTGCTTCGGTTGATAAATTTAGAGATCAAATTTTAGCAGAAATTGAAAAAGCTAGCTTCATTCCAACCTGGGGTAAAACTCGTCTTTACAATATGATTAAAGATCGTGGTGACTGGGTAATTTCTCGTCAACGTGCCTGGGGTGTTCCACTTCCAATCTTCTACGCAGAAGATGACACACCAATTGTTACTCCGGAAACAATTGAACACGTTGCTCAAATTTTTGAAAAGGAAGGTTCTAATGCTTGGTATACTCATACTGCTGAAGAATTGCTTCCTAAAGGATTTAAGTCAGAGCATTCACCAAATGGTAAATTCAGAAAAGAAACCGATATTTTAGATGTTTGGTTTGATTCTGGTTCATCATGGGCTGGTGTAATGAAAGAGCGAGATGGTTTAGGATTCCCAGCAGACTTATACCTTGAAGGTAGTGACCAATATCGTGGTTGGTTTAACTCAAGTTTAATTACTTCAGTAGCTGTAACCGGTAAAGCTCCTTATAAACAAGTTTTATCACAAGGATTTGTGTTAGATGATAAGGGACACAAGATGTCTAAGTCATTAGGTAATGTAATCTCACCTAATGATGTGGTTAAGCAAATGGGTGCAGAAATTATTCGTTTATGGGTAGCCGGAGCAGATACTACTTCTGATGTCGCTGTTTCTCAAGATATCTTACGTCAGTCTGCTGAAAGTTACCGTAAGATTAGAAATACTATGCGCTTTATGCTCGCTAATACTACTGACTTTGATCCTAAGCAAAATTCAATTGCTTACCCAGACATGTCTGGTGTTGATCAATATATGGAAATCAAGTTGAATCGCTTGATTGAAGAAGCTATTGAAGCATACAATAAGTTTGATTTCAATAGTGTTTATAAGAAAGTATTTAGCTTTATTTCAAATGACTTATCTGCCTTTTACTTAGACTTTGCTAAGGATGTTCTTTATATCGATCCAGAAGACAGCGAAACTCGTCGTTCAATGCAAACTGTGATTTATGACGTTTTAGTTAAGTTAACTAAGTTGATGACACCAATCTTGCCACATACGATGGAAGAAGTTTGGGGCTATTTAAAGGAACCGGAAGATTACGTTCAACTTGCTAATATGCCAGAAGTAGAACATTTTGCTAATGAAGATGAAGTTCTAACAGACTGGAATGACTTTATGAAGGTTCGTTCTGATGTCTTGAAGGCTCTTGAAGAAGCACGTAGCGCTAAGGTAATTGGTAAGTCATTTGAAGCACACGTTACTCTTTACCCAACTGAAGAAACTAGAAAACTTCTTGATAAATTAAATGCAAATGTAAGACAGATTTTAATTGTTTCCGATTTAACAATCAGTGATGATCAAGCACCTGAAAATGCAGAAAAATTATCAACTGCTTCAATCGTGGTAGAACATGCAGCTGGTGAAGTTTGTCCAAGATGTCGTCGTACTACAACTGATGTTGGTAGTGACTCACGCTTCCCAGAATTATGTGCGCGTTGTGCAGCTATTGTAGCTGAAAACTTTCCTGAAGCAGAAAAAGAAGGCTTAGAGAAATAATGCGTAAGGGTACTGTTAAACAATTCGATTCGAATTCTGCGTACGGATTTATTGAGGATGATCTAACGCACTCATCTTATTTTGTTTTTTATAAATCGATTAAAGAAGAGGGTTATAAAAAGTTAAATGTAGGACAAAGAGTACGTTACCAATTAGCACAAGGAAAAAAGGGTCTACAATGTATCAACGTTTATGTTGATCATGACTAAAAGGAGAAATTAAGTGAATCTAAGAGAAACTGAAATCTCAAACAAGCCTGTATTCGAAGGTAGACTTATCGACTTAAACGTTGAAACTATTAGTCTACCTAATGGAAAAACAGCAACTCGTGAAATAGTTAAGCATCCCGATGCTAGTGCAGCAATTGCAATTAATGATGAGAAAAAAATGCTTCTTGTAAAGCAATGGCGAGAACCTATCAAACAATTAACTCTAGAAATTCCTGCAGGTTTAATTGACGAAACAGATGCATCTCCACTTGATGCAATGAAAAGAGAGTTAAATGAAGAGGGCGGCTATAAGGCAGAATATTGGGAAAAGGTAAGTGAATTTTATACTTCAGTTGGATTCTGTGATGAAAAAATTCATTTATTCTATTGTGATACTTTGTCAAAAATTGAGCACAAACGTCCTCTTGATGAAGATGAATTTTTAACTCAAGAATGGTACAGTCTTCCTGAGATAAAACAATTAATTGCGTCAGGCAAGATTATGGATGCTAAGACTGTTATGGCAATTACATTCTGGGAAAATATGATTTTAACAGGAAACCAAAGTAATGACTGAAAAACGGGCAGATTATCGTAAAAAGCAACAGCAGAAAAAAATAAGAAAAATTTTTGATAATTTTAAGCGCTTGAAGAAAGATGATCAACAAGTTGATGAGGTTGATCCAGAACCAACAGTTAAGGAATCTGCTAATTTTGAGTCAAGAGAGGATTTTTCTTCAGAAGAAGAGCGTGAAAATAGAATTAATCGTTTAAAAAAGCGTTTGAACTATGCAATTTTAATTGTTGTTGTTTTATTAATTATAGTTTTGTTCGCTTTGTTTAAACTTTAGATTTAGAGGTAAAAAATGAAAATTGCGATTATTGTTCCAATGGAAGAAGAGGCCGAATTTTATAAAAAGCATTTTAAGTCTGAAACTAAAGAAGTTTTTGGTACAACTGAATTTGATCACTTTTCAATTAATGGAAATGACATTTACTTAGGTCTTAGTGGAATTGGAAAAGTTAATGCGGCTATGAACTTAACTAGCTTATTAACTAAAGAAGATATTGACTTAGTGTTTATGACTGGTTCTGCTGGTTCAATGCAAGAAAATGTGAAAAGAAAAGATTTAATTTTGGTAGATAGTTTTGCTTACCATGATGCACATTGTGTGAGCGCTGGAGAATACGTTGAAGGTCAAATTCCACGTGAACCAGCAAGATTTAATCTTAAGAGCCCAGCACGTGAAGCATTTAAGAAGTATCTTTTAAGCCAAAATGTAGACTTTAAAGAAGGTCTTGTTGTTACGGGGGATACTTTTGTACAATCTGAAGCACAAAAAGATGAAATTAAAAAGAACTTTTCTGACGCACTTGGGGTGGAAATGGAAGGAGCAGCTTTTGCACAAGTTGCTAGACATTTCAATACGCCTTTAGTTGCTATTCGTGCTATTTCAGATAATGGCGATGCTAATGCTGATAATGACTTTGATAAGTTTGTTAAAGAAGTGGGTGCTAAAGCAGCCAGCGTAATTTCATCTTATCTTGAAGAAACAGTTTTAGATTAGGGTAATGATAGACTAAGTTCAGATGAACTTAGTCTATTTTTTATGTTAAAATAAAATAGCCACTTCCAAAATGTAAGAAAGATAAAGAGGTATAACATGACTAGAAAAAATGTATATTTGGATAATGCGGCTACTACTCCGATGGATCCAAAAGTAATTGAAAAAATTAGTAGTGAGATGACCAATGATTTTGGAAATGCTTCTAGTCAACATGCATTTGGACGTAAAGCACGTCAAGTGGTTGAAGCAGCTCGTCACCAACTAGCAGAAACAATTAATGCAGAAGATAAAGAAATTATTTTTACTAGTGGTGGATCTGAAAGTAATAATACTGCAATTTTTGGGACAGCACGTGCTAGAAAGAAGATTGGCAAGAAAATAATTACTACCAAGATTGAACATCCCTCTGTTTTGAATCCAATGAAACGTTTAGCTCAAGAAGGATATGAAATTGTTTATCTTGATGTAGATGAAGCTGGACATATCAATTTAAAGGACTTAAAGAGAGAATTAACGCCAGATACGATTCTAGTTTCAGTAATGGCAGTTAATAATGAAGTTGGTTCAATCATGCCTCTAAAAGAAATTGGTGAACTAGTTAAAGACTCAAATGCCTATTTTCATGTAGATGACGTGCAAGGATTTGGAAATATTGAAATCGATGTTAAAGATATGAATATCGATTTATTATCTACTTCTGCTCATAAGGTTAACGGACCTAAATTTTTGGGCTTTCTTTATGAAAAAAATGGCTTAAATGTAAGTAATCTTCTTTTAGGAGGAGAGCAAGAACTAAAGCGTCGTCCAGGGACTGAGAATGTTCCAGGAATTGCCGGCTTTGGCGTTGCTGCCCAAGAATTGAGAGAGATGGACAAAAAACAGCTTCAGGAAAATTATCGAAAGTTTCAGCAAATAATTCTTGATGAACTTGATCAAAATAAGATTGACTATGAAATTAATGGCTCACTTAAGGGAGCCGTTTCCCATCACGTTTTAAACTTGTGGTTAAAGGGCGTTGGAACTTATTCTGCTTTGACTAACTTAGATTTGAATGGTTATGCAGTTTCAGGTGGATCGGCATGTACAGCAGGTTCATTAAATCCCTCTCATGTGTTAGAGGCAATGTATGGTAAAAACTCTCCTCGTATTGAAGAATCGATTCGAATTAGTTTTGGACGTTTTACTACTGCAGATGAAGTTAAAGGTTTTGCAGATAGCTTAGTTAAAATGTGTCAACGATTAAGTAAATAATTAACAAGTTCTAACCATTTTTGGCTAGAACTTGTTTTAATGTATAATGTTATTGAAAATTATATACTTGACACTTACAAAAAATAAGATAATAATATTGAGAGTGATATTTTATGGCAAATACAGTAATTATTAATGGCGATAATCGTAAATTTACAATTAGTCCAGAAATTAAGCGTTACGCTTTAATTGATGCAGGCTTTACTAAGACTAAAAGAGGCAATTTCATGTATAAGCATCCTTTATATAATGAATCCCCTTATAATGCGACCTGTCAGTTGAAACTAACAATTAACGAAGATTTAGATCATTTAACAATGGTAGTCACTGATACTAATGGCTTACAGAAAGTTAATATTTTTAAAAATAAGCAGTTAGCACCAATGGTTGAGTTACTTGACTTCATTTTAAAGGATCTTGAAGATCGTCAGATTATTGCACCTTGCTAAAAGGAGAAAAAGATAAAATGGTAGATAACAGCAAAATTAGAGTCGTTGTTGGAATGAGTGGGGGAGTCGATTCTTCAGTTTCTGCTCTTTTACTCAAACAACAAGGCTTTGATGTTGTCGGCGTCTTCATGAAGAATTGGGATGATACTGATGATTCCGGAGTTTGTACGGCAACTGAAGATTACGAAGATGTAAAAAAAGTTGCAGATGAAATCGGCATTCCTTATTATTCTATTAACTTTGAAAAAGATTATTGGGAGCGAGTATTTGAATATTTCTTAAATGAATATAAAAAAGGCAGAACTCCTAATCCCGATGTAATGTGCAATAAAGAAATAAAATTTAAATCCTTCTTAGACTTTGCAATGGACTTAGATGCAGATTATATTGCAATGGGGCACTATGCAGCAACCAAAGTTGATGAGAATGGTATTGTACATATGATGCGGCCAAAGGATGGCAATAAGGACCAAACTTACTTCTTAAGTCAACTTTCACAAGATCAACTGAAAAAGGTAATCTTCCCACTTGCTAACTTAACCAAGCCTCAGGTGCGTGAAATCGCAATTGCTGCAGGCCTTGCAACTGCCAAGAAGAAGGATTCAACTGGAATCTGTTTTATTGGTGAACGTAATTTTAGAAAATTCTTGAGTGAGTTTTTACCAGCTCAATCAGGAAAGATGGTTACTCCTGATGGAAAAGTTGTGTGCGAGCACGCTGGATTAATGTATTATACTATCGGTCAAAGATCTGGTCTTGGTTTAGGTTCAACGAAGGAATCAACTGATCCTTGGTTTGTAGTTGGTAAGGATTTAAAAAAGAATGAATTGATCGTTGAACAGGGATACGACAGTAAGCTTTTATATGCTACTAGCTTAGATGCAAGTGGTGTTTCTTTCTTTACTGGTTTACCCGATCATGACATTGACTTGAAGTGTACAGCTAAGTTCAGGTACCGCCAGCCAGATGTTGGTGTTACTATGCATTACCATGCAAAAGATAATACAGTCCATGTTGAATTTGATGAGCCTGCACGTGCCGTTACACCAGGACAGGCAATTGTTTTTTATAATGGCGAAGAATGTCTTGGCGGAGCAACTATTGACCGTGCTTACCAGAATGAAAAGCAATTACAATTAGTATAGTCAAAAGAAGTCTCAATGAGGCTTCTTTTTGTTTTTAGAAACTGTTATTTTCTGTCCTGAAAACTTATAATAAATAGTAAAAGTGGAGGGAAAAGTATGCAATTATATTTTGTTAGACATGGAAAAACAAAGTGGAATTTAGAAGGGCGCTATCAAGGAGGTAGTGGTAATTCACCACTATTGCCAGAAAGCTATGAAGATATTAAAAAATTAGCTGAGTACTTAAAGGGAACTAAGTTTAGGGCCTTTTATGCTAGTCCTTTACAACGTGCTTTAACTACTGCTGTAATGCTTAGAAATGATATGGGGATTACTGTTCCAGTTATTGTAGATGATCGCCTAAAAGAGTTTAATCTTGGCGATCTTGAGGGAATGAAATTTGTTGACGCTGAGAGTCAATACCCTGATCAAATTAAGGCCTTTCGTTATTCGCCAGAACGCTACGATCCATCAACTTTTCATGGTGAAGACTTTGAACACATGATTAAACGTGGTAAAAGTTTAATTAGTGATATTGTTAAACGCTATCCAAATAAAGATGATAAGGTGCTTTTGGTGAGCCACGGGGCAGCTCTATGTGCATTAATTAGAACTCTTGAAGGTTATGACGTTGCTGATATTAGAAAACGTGGCGGCTTGACTAATACTAGCCTGACGATTCTTGACACTGAAAATCAAGGAAAGACCTTTAATGAAATAGCATGGAATGAAACAAGCTATTTAGATCGAAAGATTACTAGTAGGGATACAATTTAAAAATGGATAAAAAAATAGCCAACTTATATGATGCTGGCAAAGTTGATGATGCTATACACTTATTGATTAAAAAAATAAATAATCATCCTAAAAATATTGAAAATTATTTACAGCTTTCAACTTATTTGATTGAACAAAATTCGGCTGATCAAGCTTTAGAATTATTAGAAAAAGCTCGAGGACTTGTTGATCAACCAGAGGCTTTAACTTATAACATTGCTGTTTGTTACTACATGCAGGGAGATTTTGCTAAATCGTTAGCTTTACTTAATTCGATTCCAGATGATGAAGAAACGATGTATCAAAAGTCCTTGATTTTTATGAAGTTAGGCCAATATCAAAAGGCACTAGCTTATGCTTTAACTTTGAAAAATCAGGATGAGAGGACTTTAGAATTAATAGGTGATATTTGGCTTAGTCTGGGAGATTTAAAATCAGCAAATCAAACTTATAGTAAGATTCTAAAAGATCAAAGAAATGCAAAAGTTAACTTCTTGCTAGGTTTAACTTTATTTGATACTAATCCTGATAAGGCAGAAAAATATTTTAAAGTTTCGAAAAAACAGAATCCAAAATATTTTGCCCAAGCGCAAAAACAATACAATGCTGTAGCAAAATTGATTAGAGGTAAAAATGGCAGAAACTAGTTTTACTGGACGAATTAATGGGATTGTTTTTGAAAATAATCAGGATCTTTTCAAAATTATTGATGTAGATTTAATTAGCAAATTAGCAGATTATGATCGTGATAATATCCGGGTAACTGGTAATTTTGGTGATATTCAGATTGGATCGACTTATAAATTTGTCGGTCAAATTGTTGTACATGAAAAATTCGGTAAACAATTTCGTGTTAGTTCATATGAACCTGTTTTACCACATGAAGAGGGAAGTCTAGCTAAATATCTAAGTTCTGATAAATTCCCTGGTATTGGTAAAAAAGCTGCTGAAAGAATTATTGATAGTCTAGGAACGAATGCTTTAGACCTGATTAAGGCCAATCCAACTGAAATTGATGACCTTGATTTAACACAAAAGCAGAAAGATAGTTTACTATCTGGAATTAATCAGATGGATTCTTTTTCAGAAATTGTTATTAAACTAGCTAAGTATGGAATTAATAAAAAAACTGCTGGAAATATTTATAAGGCCTATCATGGAGATTCTCTTAAAAAACTTGAAGAAGATCCTTATCAAGCCGTTGGTGAAATTAGAGGTTTTGGTTTTAAAACAGCTGATAATATTGGCCAAGCACTTGGAATTGAATTAAATGATCCAAGAAGGGTTAGAGGTGCAATTTTAAGTATTTTGCAGAATGCTCTAAGTACGCTGGGAGACACTTATGTGGCACTAGATGATTTATTAACGCAAGCGTATGAATTGGTTCAGGCTAGTTCTTATGATGACTTAGCAAATAGCGTGAATGAGCTTCAGCGACAAGGTAAGGTAGTTGTTTCAGGTGATAAAGCAGCCTTGCAAGAAATTTTTCAAACGGAGCTTGATATTTCAAATGAATTAAAACGTCTAGTCAAAAATCGGGTAAAAAAAGAAGACTTCAGTGATGAAAACATTGAGCAGGCAATTAATCATGCTGAAGAAGAACTTGAGATTAAGTATGACGAAACGCAAAAGAATGCGATTAAAAATGCTTTAAATAATCCAATTTCTATCCTTACTGGTGGACCAGGTACTGGTAAGACAACAATTATCAATGGAATTTTAATGTGCTTAAAGGAACTTGCTGAGATTCCGAGCGGGGCTTTATATAGTGAGGATCCACCATTTTTATTAGCTGCACCAACTGGTCGAGCAGCTAAGAGAATGAGCGAAATTACTGATATTTCTGCTAAAACTATTCACCGTTTATTAGGATTAGGTATTGGAGAAAATGATGCAACTGATGTTAATGAATTAAATGGCGAGATTCTAATCATTGATGAAATGTCGATGGTGGATATGTTTCTATTTAAGCAGTTGTTATCAGGCATTAATTCGACGAAAAGAATTGTTTTTGTTGGGGATCAAGATCAGCTGCCCTCGGTTGGAGCGGGAAATATTTTCAGTGACTTAATTAAGTCAGAAGCATTCCCAACAACTAGACTCCAGGTAATCCATCGGCAAGGAGAAGATTCATCAATTATCAAGCTAGCTCATGCAATTAACGAAGAAGCTGCTGAACAGATAATTTTTAATAAAACTAAGAATTATTCCTTTATCCCTTGTCAACCTAGTTTAGTTGGAGATGCAATTGATCAGATTGTTAACTTAGCTATTAAGCGTGGTTTTAAAAAGGATGATGTTCAGGTCCTTGGAGCTATGTATAATGGTCAGGGCGGAATCACTCACTTGAACGATATCTTGCAAGATGTAATGAATCCAATGTCTTCAAAAACTAAAGTAATTGAAGCGCATAATGAAAGCTTTAGAATTGGCGATCGTATTCTTCAATTACAAAATAATCCCGAAAAGGATATTTATAATGGTCAAATTGGCAAAATTATTGGACTTAATCCAGATGATAAGGCGAAGATCTTAATTGCTGATTTTGATGGTCGAGAAATAGAATTTAACGTTAAAGATTTAAATGATATTGCTCGTGCTTATGCAATTACAATTCACAAGTCGCAGGGATCTGAATTTCCGTTAGTTATTTTGAATCTTACTATGCAGAATTATATGATGTTGAGACGTAACTTGCTTTATACGGCAATTACCCGTGCTGAGAAAAATCTTGTCATGGTAGGAGAAAAAAAGGCTTACCTTATGGCCTTACGTACGCCAGGAAATGACCGTAAGACGGATTTAGCTTCTAAGATCAGGCATGAGCTAGGACTGAAAGAAGTAGTTGAGCATAATTCTAACGCAAATACTAAACAAGAGCAGGTTCAAACTGAAATTAAGGAAGAAATAAATGAACCCAAAGACTATATTTTAACTCCTGATTTAATTTATTCTGGTAAAATTGACCCAATGATTGGGATGGAAGATATAAAATTAAAAACAAGAGATTAGTAAAACAAGCCACCTCGTTATGAGATGGCTTGTTTTGCATTTATTTCAAAAGTTTAAAATGATCAACTTCAAATTTTAAGTGGAATTTTCTTCTATTCAATTCTTCTCCATCAAGTTGACCGTATTCTGCTTGATAGGTTTCTACTTCAATTTTATTAGCTTCAAAATAATGAAATTGCTTGCTTTGCATATGTGATCCATTGAGGAGAAGCTTAGAAAAGAGATACAAGAATTTGGCCAAGTTAGGCTTTTCTACAATCGCAATATCTAATTTATGATTATAAATATTAGCAATTGGCAAAATTGGAACACCACCGCCAAAGTAGGGATGATTAGTTGTCGTAACTAAGTATGCGTGATCGTAGGAATAAGTATGTTCATTAGTTAAAATCTTAACTTTGAAATTATCTTGTCCCTTGAGAGCTTGAGCAATATTTATTCCATAAGTTAAATTCCCTATATTGATTTTGTTAAACTTAGTTTTGAGCTTTGAATGATTGGTTTTATTGACCACAAACGCATCAAAGCCAATTCCTAAATTATTGACAAAGTATTTTTCTTCACCTGTAAGCAAATCTTGATATCTGCCACAGTCGACATTTGTTACTGTTGGATGATTTTTGATTTTTTTGATAAATTTCAAGGGGTTATTTTGAAGTTTGGCTGCTCGAGCAAAATCATTTCCGGTACCAGCTGGAAAATAGGCAAGGGGAGTGTCAGGATGAAGTGAATTTTTTACCCCATTTAAAGCCTGATTCAAAGATCCATCACCGCCAACTACAACAATACATTCATGATTATTGTTAATTTCATTAGCTGTCTTAGTTGCAATCGGAACGAGTTGTCCAGGATAAGTAGAAATTTGTATATTATATGCCAATTTTTCTTTTTTCAGAGCAGCTTCAATTTCTTTGAGGGCTTTTGCGCCTTTATCGCTACCAGATTTTAAATTTACAAGTAAATGAACCTTTTTCATTGTTAATTGCCTAATTCATATAAAAATAAGCCCCATTTGGGGCTTATTTTATTTCTTTTCAATTAGCATTGGCAAAATCATCGGTCTTCTTTCAGTCTTAGAATATAAGAAATCTTGAAGATTCTCAATAATTGCCTTTCTAATTTCATTTTCTTTTGGTTGCGGATCTTTAGCCATTTCAGTCTTAAGAACATGGTAGACATGCTTCTGTGCTTGACTAATCAATTCAGTTGATTCACGCATATAAACAAAACCACGACTTAAAATATCTGGCCCTGCTAAAACACGTTGATGTTTGTAGTCAACAGTTGCTACCACTACCACAAGACCTTCTTCAGCTAAAATTTGACGGTCACGAACGACGATATTACCAACATCGTCACTACCAGAAGTGTCAACAAAGACATCCGGGATATTGATGTGACCAGCAATTCTTGATGAATCTTTGGTTAAAGCAAGTACATCACCATTTTTTAGAACGAAGGTATGATCTTTAGCCATTCCAGTAGACTGAGCAGTTTCAGTATGAACAACTTGCATTCTGTATTCACCGTGGACAGGAATAAAGTATTCAGGCTTGGTTAACTCGATCATCATCTTTTGTTCTTCTTGACCAGCGTGTCCAGAAGTGTGGACATTATGAATCTTACCATGAACAACATTAGCGCCCGCTTCAGTTAACTTATTAATTAAGTGGTTTACGCTAGTTGTATTGCCCGGAATAGGGTTAGATGAGAAGATTACTGTATCGCCTGGTTGTAATGAAATTTGACGGTGAGTTCCATCTGCAATTCTTGAAAGAGCTGCAAGTGGTTCTCCTTGAGAACCAGTACATAAAATCATCGCTTTTTCAGGTGGAGTATGGTTGATTTCATTGGCATCGACTAAAGTTCCTTCAGGAATATTTAGATAGCCAAGATCAATACCGTTTTGAACACCATTTTCCATTGAGCGACCAAAGATTGCGACTTTTCTTCCAGTGTCAACAGCTGCCTTAATAGCAGTTGATACACGATAAAGGTTAGAAGCAAAAGTAGCAAAAATAATTCTACCTTTAATTCCAGTGATGATATCGTGTAGGGAGTGAGCAACAAATCTTTCTGATTTTGTAAAGGTTGGAACTTCTGCATTAGTTGAGTCAGATAGGAGGGCAAGTACGCCTTCTTGACCTAACTTAGCCATCTTCTGAAAGTCAGGGGCAGGTTGATTCATTACAGGGGTTAAGTCAAACTTAAAATCTCCCGTAAAGACTACTGCACCTTCTGGAGTATGAACTGCAATTCCCAAAGTATCAGGAATTGAGTGAGTTGTTCTGAAGAAACTGACTGAAAGCTTATCAAATTTCAAAACCGTATCTTCATGCTCTTCGTGAAGTTCACTAGAATTTAAAATTCCATGTTCATCAAGTTTCCCGCGAATTAAAGCGAGGGCAAATGGTGTTGCATAAACTGGAATTTCAGGAATCTTCTTTAAAAGGTAAGGGATTCCGCCAATGTGGTCTTCATGTCCGTGAGTTACAACTAATGCTTTGATTTTTTTCCTATTCTTAATAAGGTAAGAATAGTCTGAGATAACATAATTAATTCCCATCATGTCATCTTCTGGGAATTTGATACCGCAGTCCATGATGATAATCTCATCTTGGTATTCAACGCAGTACATATTACGGCCGATTTCGCCTAGACCCCCTATAGCGAAAACGCCGACTTCATTATTCTTTAATTTCAAGGTCGTTATTTATCTTCAGATTTGAAAGTTGTCAGCTTAAAATCTGGACTTTGCTTTTCATAAGCAAGTGAGTTTCCAGTTAATTCTTGGATGAGTTCAATATTGTAGGGGGTATTATCCTCAACCATAGTTCTTGCTGCAACTACATTATCTGCTTCTAAAAAAAGAGTTTTAGTAGTTTCTCTTCTTGGATTAACGATCTGGTCTTTTTGGTATAAAACTTTGTAGATCATTTCTTATAATCTCCTTATATTAAAACGTTCAAAAAAACTTCTGCGAAAAAGTCGCAGAAATTCATAGCTATTAAAATTTTATCATAAACTTACTTTTAAGTATACCAATTTACATTATATATAGTACGTAAAAAGGCGATAGAACATTTTGTCCTAACGCCCAATTTCCAAAAAATTAAGAACTAATTTTTAAGAAATAACAATGGTATCTTCTGCTAAATCAAAAGGATTTCGCTTATTGATACGGTCATAGAATAAGTGACCATTTAAGTGGTCAATTTCGTGAGAAGCAACAATTGCTGGATAATCCTTTAAGCGAATTGTCTTTTCTTCGCCATCAACTGTATAATAATGAATCTTTAACTTATCAGGACGAGGGACATAGCCTTCAATATCTTTGTCAACACTTAGGCAGCCTTCGCCTTCAGCAAGACAAGCTTTTCTAACTGATTCAGAAAGAATTTTTGGATTGACAAAAACTTCTTTGAAAATAATCTCACCTTTATCATTTGGAACTAAAAGGGCAGCCATCTGAATGCTCTTGCCGACTTGAGGAGCAGCTAGGCCAACGCCAGCTCTTAATTGGTGCTTTTCAGCAATTTTAGGATCTTGCGAGTTAATTAAATATTGCATCATTTCGTCAGCTAATTCTTTATATTCATCAGCTAATGGGAAGGTTAAAGGCTTAGCAACTTGTCTTAAGACAGGGTTGCCATCGCGCGTAATATCATGCATTAAAATCAAAATAAATATCTCCTTAATTTCAAATTTGCTATGAATATGATAACAATTGAAAGAAAAGACGGCAATAATCGAAGTTTTTGGTATAATATTTTTGTTAAAAATAAACAGTTCACAGCTTGTACTTTCGTTGACGGCATGATATTTTTAGAGTAGAATTGTAAAACGAAACTATAGAGATATAAAGCTTCAATAACTGCATTATTATTTTGCATAAGATAGCTGTGACTGGAGTCACAGTTTTTTTATGAAGTTCGGGGAGGAATTTCTTTTGCAAAGAAGAGACGATATTAGAAATATTGCCATTATCGCACACGTTGACCACGGTAAGACTACTTTGGTTAACCAATTATTAAAACAATCAGATACATTGCCAGAGCACATGAACCTAGAAGACCGTGCTATGGACTCCAATGCTATTGAACGTGAACGTGGTATTACAATCTTATCTAAGAACACTGCTGTTAAGTATGGTGACACTACAATTAACATCTTGGATACACCAGGACACGCTGACTTTGGTGGTGAAGTAGAACGTATCATGCACATGGTTGATGGATGTTTATTACTTGTTGATGCCTACGAAGGTACTATGCCACAAACTCGTTTTGTGCTTAAGAAGGCCTTAGAAGCTGGTGTTAAGCCAATCGTAGTTATTAACAAGATTGATCGTCCAGGTGCTCGTCCAAAGGAAGTTCTAGATGAAGTTCTTGAATTATTCATTGAATTAGGTGCTAGTGATGAACAACTTGATTTCCCAGTTGTTTATGCATCTGCTTTAAATGGTACTTCTTCATATGACTCAGACCCAGCTAAGCAAGAAGAAACAATGGATCCTATTTTTGATACTATTGTTAAGAACATTCCTGCTCCAGTTGATAACTCTGATGAACCTTTACAATTCCAAATCACTATGCTTGATTGGGATGATTATGTAGGTCGTATCGGTGTAGGTCGTATTTACCGCGGAAAAGTTAAGGTTGGAGACAACATCACTGTTATGAAACGTGATGGTTCAACGCAAAACTTCCGTGTTACTAAGTTATTCGGTTACTTCGGTTTGAAACGTAACGAAATTCAAGAAGCAAAAGCCGGCGACATTATTGCTATTTCAGGTATTAATGATATTTATGTCGGTGAAACTATTGCTTCTGCAGATAAGCCTGAAGCATTGCCACTTCTTAAGATTGATCCACCAACTCTTCAAATGGACTTTGTTGCAAACGACTCACCATTTGCAGGTCGTGAAGGTGACCAAGTTACTCCTAAGAAACTTGAAGACCGTTTGATTCGTCAAACTCGTACTGACGTTTCTTTGAAGGTAGAACCAACTGATCAATTAAATGCCTGGACTGTTTCTGGTCGTGGTGAATTACACTTGTCAATTTTAGTTGAAGAACTTCGTCGTGAAGGATTCGAATTACAACTTTCACGTCCTAAGGTTATTTACCGTGAAATTGATGGTCAAATGTGTGAACCATTTGAAGCAGTTCAAGTTGATACACCAGATGCTTACGTAGGTTCAGTTATTGATTCTCTTTCACAAAGAAAAGGTGAAATGAAGAATATGGAATCTACTGGTAATGGTCAAACTAGACTTGAATTCTTAGTACCATCACGTGGTTTGATTGGTTACAACAACGAATTCATGTCTCAAACTGCTGGTTACGGAATTATGAACCATACTTTTGATTCATATAAGCCAGTAGTTAAGAACTGGGAACCAGGTCGTCGTAATGGCGCTTTGGTTTCAATTAACCAAGGTCAATCAACTACTTACTCACTTCAATCAGTTGAGCAACGTGGTGAATTATTCATCGGTGCTGGTGTTGAAGTTTACGAAGGTATGATTGTAGGTCAATCATCACGTGAACGCGATATTGCTGTTAACGTAACTAAGGGTAAGAACTTAACTAACACCCGTGCAGCAGGTAAGGACCACTCAGCTTCAATTAAGACTCCTAAGACTATGACTTTGGAAGAAGCTATTGAATTCTTGAATGATGATGAATACTGTGAAGTAACTCCAGAAAGCATTCGTTTACGTAAGAAGATCTTAAACACTAACGAAAGAAAAAAGGCAGATAAGAGACGTAATAAGTAGTTAAATTCTTATTTGATTTTTAAAAGTAGCTCATTTTGTGGAGCTACTTTTTTTTATCCGTAAAGGTAGTGATATAATGAGAAAGATTATTTAACTAAAGGGGCAAGTATATCGTGCGACAAAAATTAAGATACTTAGACTATAGCATCTTGATCCCATACCTGATTTTGTCAACCATTGGGGTTATCATGGTCTATTCAGCAAGTTCAGATATTTTGTTAGTAAATGGCTTTTCACCTAGTGTATATATGAAAAGGCAAATTATATATTTTGTTGCTGCATTTTTATTCTTTGGAATTCCATGTTTTGCTTTGAAATTAAAAATATTCAAAAATAGAAAATTTGTTATGTCTTACTTAAGCATTTCATTTTTAATGCTATTCTTTTTGATTGTCTTGAAAGTAATTAGTCATGGAAAAGCTGCTATTAACGGTGCAGTTGGCTGGATCAATTTGGGTTTTATTAATATTCAACCTGTGGAAGTAGCCAAGTTGTCTTTAGTACTATATTTAGCTTTTGTTTTATCAAGACGGGATGGAAAGTTTGTTCCAGGTCAAATTTGGCATAATTTATTTGGACCGACAGTTATTTCGTTTATGATGATTGGACTGGTTATTTTAGAACCAGATTTTGGTGGCTCAGCCATTCTGTTTATGATTGTGTTTGTGATGTACAGTGTTTCTGGTATTCCAACTAAGTTAGCAGTTTATTGGCTTATCGGGCTTTTCGTTGGGATTGTCTTGCTGATGCTAGTGTTATTGGTTTGGACACCAGGATTCATTAAGGATTCTTATCAGTTCCAACGCTTATTAGCCTTTGTTCATCCCTTCAAACTAGAAAAAACTGGTGGTGCTCAGTTAGTTAATTCCTATTATGCAATTCACAATGGCGGTTTATTTGGTGTTGGCTTAGGTAACAGTATGCAAAAAAGAGGTTATTTACCAGAGCCATATACCGACTTTATTTTATCTATTACTGCTGAAGAGTTAGGTGTAATTGGTGCGATTGTGATTATTTCCTTATTATTCTTCCTGATGTGGCGCATTATGGAAGTTGGAATTCACGCTGATTCACAGTTCAATGCTTTGGTTTGTTTTGGTGTGGTAACTATGATTTTTACCGAAACGCTCTTTAATGTAGGAGCAGTTTTGGGTCTTTTGCCGATCACTGGGGTAACCTTGCCATTTATTTCTTATGGTGGATCTTCAATGATTGTCTTAACTGCTGCTTTAGGATTAGTCTTAAATATTTCAGCTGCTGAAAAGAAGACAATGATAGAAAGTAGGAGTGTACTTTGAGTTTGGTTTTTAAAGATGAGTCAAATAACAAAATGACGGCGCGCACACAAATAATTGTTTGGCTTTATCAAATTAGCGATCAATACAAGTTGCGCCGATTTGGCAATATTATCTATTTTTCACGTAAAAATAAGTATGTAGTTCTATATGTAAGTTCAGAATATGCTTCAAAGGTAATTACTGAATTAAAGAGTAAGAATTATGTCCAGTCAGTAGAAACTTCAAAAACCGATAAGCTTGATTTTTCTGCTGAACACGAAGAAAAGATGATGCGTGAACTAAAAGAAGAAGCAGAAAAATTACGAGAAGAAAACGAGGATTTACGAGTTTGAGGATTATTGCAGGAAAATATGCTAAACGTAATTTACATACTTTAAAAAGTAATGCTACTCGTCCGACTAGCGATAAAGTAAAGGGCTCTTTGTTTAACTCCTTGGGGCAATTTTTTAATGGTGGGCGAGTATTAGACCTTTATGCTGGTAGTGGAGCTTTAGGAATTGAAGCTGTTTCTCGCGGTTATGACAATGCAGTTTTAGTTGATATTAGTGGTCAAGCATGTCAAATTATTAGGAAAAATGTTGAACTTACTAAAGAAGAAGATAGATTTAGAGTTCTAAAGTGTAGTGATAATCGTGCCATTAAAATTTTAAACGAGGAAGGGAAAAAGTTTGATTTAATTTTTCTTGATCCTCCGTATGCTAAGCAAAAGATTGTTAAGATTATGACTAAATTACTTGAAAATGATCTATTAAATGATAATGCATTGATTGTAGCTGAGACTGATGAGCATGATGAATTACCAGAAGTTTCTGGCTTTTCAATTATTAAGGATCATCAGTTAGGTAGAACAAAAGTAAAAGTTTACAAGAGGAAGTAAAATGACAAAGGCAATTTTCCCTGGGAGTTTCGATCCAATAACCAATGGTCACGTTGAGGTGGTTGAAGCAGCAGCCAGAATGTTTGAAAAACTGTATGTAGTAATTATGACGAATACAAGTAAGAAGTATCTTTTTGATGAAAAAGAGCGCTTAGATTTGGCTAGAAAAGTTTTTGAAAACGATGAAAATGTTGAAGTGATTGCTCGTCCAGCTGAATTGACTGTTGAAGTAGCTCATGAGCTTAATGCTGGGGCAATTGTTCGAGGATTGAGAAATACCACTGATTTTAATTATGAGCGTGATATTGCTGGAATTAATAAGACTTTAGATCCAAAATTAAATACAGTTTTATTGTTTACTCGTCCAGAAGATAGCTTCATTTCTTCAAGTATGATTAAAGAAACAGTATTTTTTGGTGGCAATGTTTCAACTCTAGTTCCAAAGTCAGTGGCAGCTGCTTTGAAAGAAAAGCTGAGGAATCGAAATGATGAAGAAAAATAAAAAATTAAAATTTTGGCTGCTAGGAATAGCAGCATTTTTAATAGCAGTTGTTTTTTGTCTATGGCCTACGCAATACTATATTGAAGCGCCGGGGGAAGCTTTTCAAATTAGTAAGTATGTTAAAAGTACAAGAAAACCTAATCCTAATTTTTATCTAGTAACTGTGAGTGAACGTCCTGCAGTTATGATTGACTATTTAACTAGTTTCTTTAGGGCAGGAGATAGTCGTTATTCAAAGACTGAATTAATGGGGACATCAAGTAGTGCTGAATATAATCAAATGCAGCAATACTACATGGAAACTAGTCAGAACAATGCAATCTATTACGCAGCTAAGAAAGCAAAAGTCCCGTATCGTCAAGAATTTTTAGGCGTTTATGTGATGGAAGTTATGAAAAATTCAACTTTTAAGAATAAGTTGAAAGTTGGAGATATTCTAGTTAGCGTAAATGGTAGAAAATTTTCTTCTAGTCAGGATCTAATAAAATACGTTTCTTCATTAAAGCATAAAAAAGTACAAATAGCAGTTATTCGAGGAAAGAAGCATCTGACTTTTTCGGGAAAAACAGTTAAATTATCTGGGACCAGTCGTTATGGAATTGGTATTCAGTTGGTAGATCATACGAAGGTCATAACTGATCCCGCAGTTAAAATTGATGCAGGAGATATTGGCGGCCCGTCTGCAGGTTTAATGTTTACACTTGAGTGTTATCAATTGTTTACTGGTAAGAATCTTAGTTCTAAGAAAATAGCTGGTACGGGAACAATTGATAGTGATGGTAAGGTAGGAATGATTGGCGGCGTTGATAAAAAGGTAATAGCCGCCAGCCGTCAAGGAATGAAAGTCTTTTTTGCACCAACTGATCAACCAGAAGGTGTTAAAAAGAATGAAACAAATTATGCCGAAGCAGTCCGAACTGCTAAGAAAATACATACTAAGATGAAGATTGTGCCAGTAGCTTGTTTCGAAGATGCACTAAATTATTTAGAAAAATAAATTGAAAGCAGCAAAAAAATTGCTGCTTTTTTTCGTAATAAATAATGAGGTGATAAAAATGGATTTAGAAAAAATCAAAGAATTCATAATAGAAAAGAAAATTTGGGTGATTGGAATTATTGTTTTGATCCTAGGTGGAGGATATTTTATTCAGAAAAATAACCAGCCAGCAGTCAATAACACCCAGGTCTTGAGCGAAAATAATAAGACCCAGTCAACGGAATTTTCTAAAAGTGAGAATAAAACTACCCAATCTACATCAAACTTAAATAGCTCATCAAAGCAAAACACAGTAACTGTAGACATTGCTGGAGCTGTTAGACATAGTGGTGTCTATACATTGAAAAATGGGGCTAGACTAAACGATTTGTTGAGAATTTGTGGCGGCTTAACTGATAAAGCAGAGACGCGGGCAATTAATCGAGCAGCCTTATTAAAAGATCAAGATCAAATTTATGTCCCGCATATTGGTGAAAAAGTAGAAAATCTTCCTGGAAATGGAACTTCTAATAGTAATAATGTTGCTTCTGATTCTTCTAGTTCAAATTCAGAGCAAGTTCATTTAAATTCAGCAACGGTGCAGGACTTACAAAAGTTAAACGGCGTTGGTCAAAAGAAGGCAGAGCAAATCATTGCTTATCGTGATCAAAATGGTGGCTTTAAGCAAATTGAAGATTTGACCAAGGTAACAGGAATTGGTGAAAAAACTTTTGAAAAGCTCAAAGATCAGTTGGCACTCTAGTTTCTATGCCACTGGATTTTATTTATTGCTTGGCTTAGTTTGTATTTCAGCAACTTTTCTTATCTTGCAGACCAGTAACCTTATCCAAGGTATTGTTGCTACATTGTTTTTAATTATTTTTTGTTTGTTGCTAATTTATAAATTTCCGCAATATTGGCATTTAGTTGCAATATTTTTAGGAGTAATTATAACTTTATGCTTTATTAATCAAAGAACAAGTGAATTAGAAATTGGGGAGCCGATTCTAATATATAGTGATCAAGTGAAGGTGAGTGATAATTTCTTCTATGGAGAAGGAAAAATAGGGAAGAATAAAGTTTTAGTCAATGGAAGTGCAAATAAGTCTTTTGAAAAGGAATTAAATAAATATCATGCCGTTTATTTGGTAAACTACAAGGCAAAAGTAGAAACAATTATGCCTGCAACGAATCCTGGTGAATTTGATTATCAAAAATATTATCGCAGTAAAAAAATCAGGGAAAGAGTTAAGCTTGAGAGTTATCAAATTTATCCTAAGCATATTGTTGTTTTTGATTGGGTTCATATGCTCCGTAAATTTTTGATGAATTATTTTGAAAAAATGCCCCAATATACTAGATTTTTTGCTAGTGAAATGGTGTTAGCACAAAACCCGAGTACAGATAATAAGGTTTTACTGAATAGTTATCGAGACTTAGGCATTATTCATCTTCTGAGTATCTCCGGTTTACATGTGAGTTTATATATCTTAGGTATTACATGGCTAGGGACAGTGATGAAGAGAACAGAAGAAGAGGTTACAATACTTTGCGTTACTTTTTTAGTAATCGAAATCTTATTGTCTAATTTTCAGGCTGGCTTTGTTCGTGCAAGTTTAAGTTACTTTTGGGGTGTTTTCTTTAAAAGAAAGAAAATTATGGTTAGTAGCGGCGACAAGTTAGGGATAGTGGTTTTAACGCATTTGCTTTTTAATCCTTTATTATTTTTAAGCAGTGGAGCTATTTTGAGCTATTTACTAGTTTTTGGTCTAGAAATAAGTAAAGACTTTAAGAAAATTAGACAGAATTTTGCTCTTAATTTGTTAATCACACCGATTTTATTACATAATTTTTATCGGATTAATTTTTTAACTGTCATTTATAACTTTTTAATTGTTCCAATTTTTAATTTTATTCTCTTACCACTGACCTTTATTGTAATTTTTTTGTTTTGGTGTTTGCCAGCAACTGTAAAGTTAAGTGAACCAATTTTTAAAGGACTTGCAGATTTAACTAATTTTATTGCTGATAAGCAATTGGGCTTAGTAACTTTTGGTCAAATCAATTGGCTGCAAACAATATTTTTATTAGTTGTGACAGTATTTTTAATTATTTTACCTAAACATAAGATTCAAAAATTAAAGTTAAGATCGATCATAGTTGGAGCATATGTTAGTATTTTTTGCTTGATTCATTTTCCTTTAAAAGGACAAGTTTCTTTTATTGATGTTGGCCAAGGCGATAGCATTTTGATTACTACGCCTTTGAACAGAAAGAATTATTTAATAGATACCGGTGGAAAATTGAATTTTGGTAAAAGGAAAAGCGAGCCGCAATTAAACCGAATTACAATTCCATTTTTATATGCTCAAGGAATTGATCATTTGGATGGCGTTTTTTTAAGTCATCAGGATGCAGATCATATTGGTGATTTAAAAGCACTCCTTGATCAAATTCCAGTAGAAAAATTATATTTTGCTAGAGGATTAACAGATAACCAATCTTTTAGAAGGAAAATAAATGGACATTTAAAAGATGTCCAATTAGTTCCCTTACTTGCAGGAGATAAAGTTAAAACTAAAGATTTAAATTTTGATGTAGTTTATCCTTTTAAACCTGGCTTGGGTAAAAATGAAGATTCTCTGTCTTTAACTTTTAAGTTAGCAAATAGACGTTGGCTTTTTAGCGGAGACTTAGGTAGAGAAGGAGAAAAAGAAATTTTAAATCACTATAATTTACAAGTAGATTATTTCAAGCTGGGGCATCATGGTAGTAAGACTTCTAGTGATCCAGACTTTTTAAAACAGTTAAATCCGCAACTTGTTTTTATTTCATCAGGACGAAATAATCGCTTTGGTCATCCCCATCAGGAAACTTTAAAAACATTGAAAGACCTGAGCATCCCATACTTAAATACGCAAGATAGTGGTACAATTACTTGGAATTACTCACCGTTTAACAGTGAGACAATTACGACTTTTTATAAAGGAAATACAAAATGACATTAATCTCTCTTTTTAAACAGACTAATCCTAAGAATGCTAATCTTTTGATCCAGGGACCAGATTCTTTTTTTAATGATTATTTAGTGCGTAATTATCTTAATCAAAAGAAATTTACAGACCTTGATCAAATAATTGTGGATTGCCTTGAAGATGGGTTGGATGAACTAATGGCTACTTTAACAGAGTCTTCTTTGTTTAGTTCTAAGAAAATTGTCGTTGTTAAGAATCCTTTCTTTTTAATGGCTAAGGTCCCGCAAAAGTATAAAAAGCAAATTGAAAAATTAACTAAAATTATTGAACATTTAGATGACTTAGAAGATATAGTGGCTTTTGTAGCTAATTATGAAAAAATCGATCGCCGAAAAAAGATCAGTAAATTTTTGCTGGAGCATGTTAATGTTGTTGAAACAGCGCTTAAGCCTTATGAAGTGAGTGGGGTAATTAAAGCAATTAGCAAGGAAGAAGGCTACCAAATTACGAACATGGCGCTGCAAATTTTAATCCAAAGAAGTGATCAAGTTTTAGATGCAGCGTTAAGTAATTACTTGAAATTAAAAAATATTGTTGGGGAAGATAAAAGAATTACAGAGACCCTAATTAATGAAAATATTGATCGCTCTCTTTCAGAAAATATTTTTGAAATATTAAGAGCCGCTTTTAATAAAAATTATCAAGAAGCTACTCAGCGTTTAGATGATCATCTAAGAGAAGGAGCAAGTGCGATTCAATTATTAGCTATTTTTGAGTCGCAAATTGAATTTTTGACTTGCGTTAAAGTTCTTCAAAATCGGCGTTGGAGTAAAGATCAAATTATTAAAGAGTTAAAGGTAAATCCATATCGGGTAAAGTTAGCTATGGAGAATAAAGTTTCTTTGAACAAGTTAGCGAGCCTATTAAAGCAGGCAATTGAACTTGATTTTGGATATAAAAATGGAACATATCGCGGGGATGAGTTTTTAAAACTTTTCTTACTAAAAATTTAGACGACAAAAAAGCCCGGAGAATTATCTCCGAGCTTTTATTTTGTCTAATATAAAGTGTCAAGCAAGTGATTACTTGTTAGCAGCCTTCTTAGATAAGCGTGACTTATCACGGTTAGCCTTGTTCTTAGAAATAAGACCTTTAGAAGCAGCCTTATCTAAAGCACGTGCAGCTTTAACTTCTAAATCGAGGACATCTTTTGCGTCATTTTCAACAGCTTCGTTGAATTTTCTTACAGCAGTTCTCAATTTACTTAATTCAGCAGCATTGCGCTTGTTAGCAGTAGCAGTAGTCTTAACACGTTTAATTGCTGATTTAATTTGTGGCATCAAAATCACCTCGATAAAATAGATTTACTCGTTAATTATACTTAATAGAAGCTTTTGGTGCAAGGTAATTTGGGCTTGCTTTTTTAAAAACTTCAATGTAATATTATTATTTGTTGGAACCATTAACGCTGTTTTCCCGCCGCCGACGGTTAACGTTGTTAATGGCAATTATTTAAAAGAGAGGTATTTTCTAATGGCTATTTCAAAAGAAAAGAAAGATGAATTAATTAAAGAATACGCACGTCACGATGGCGATACTGGTTCTCCAGAAGTTCAAATTGCACTTTTAACTAGTGATATCAACAACTTGAACGCTCACTTAAAGGCTAACAAGCAAGACCACCACTCATACGTTGGCTTACTTAAGAAGATTGGTCACCGTCGTAACTTACTTCGTTACTTGAAGAACAAGGATATTCAACGTTACCGTGATTTAATTAACAAGTTAGGTTTACGTCGTTAATCTTAATAATTCATAAGCCTCAGCTACTCTTTGTCATAAAGAGTAGCTTTTTTGTTTCTTTCAAATTCATATAAGTATATGGTAAAATTAATTAGATTAACTTCGTTTTGATCATTAAGATCCATAAATAATTTAAGTAAATATAGAAAGAAGCAAGAAAATGTCACAAAAGATTAAGATAATGATCTTGGGCGGCGCACGTGAAAATGGTAAAAATATGTACGCTGTTCAAGTAGAAGACGAAATTTTTATTATGGATGCAGGTTTAAAATATCCTGATTCATCGTTACTTGGAATTGATGTCGTAATCCCTGACTTAGATTTCTTCCGTGATTATGGTGATAAGATTGCCGGTATTTTCTTAACACACGGTCATGCTGATTCAATTGGTGCTTTGCCATATATCTTAAGAGATTATGATATTCCAGTCTTTGGTTCAAAATTAACGATTGAATTAGCTAAGATTGCTGTCCAACGTGAAAATAGACGTCGTAAAAATGACTTATTCCATGTTATTGATGCAGATACAGAAATTGAATTTAAGAATGCAAATGTATCTTTCTTTAAGACTACGCACTCAATTCCAGATTCTTTAGGTATTGATATTTCTACTAAAGAAGGAGAAATTGTTTACACTGGAGACTTTAAGTTTGATCCATCAGCAAAAGACGGTTTCCGGACTGATTTTGTACGCTTGTCTGAAATTGCACAAAAAGGCGTTTTAGCATTACTTAGTGATTCAACTAATGCTGAAGCTAACTTTCCAAACGATCGTCAGACTAGCATTGAAAAGTATATTTTTAATATATTTGAAAACTATGACGGCCGCATCATTGCGGCAGCTAAAGCATCGAATATTGTCCGTGTCCAAGAGATTTTTCAAGCAGCAGCAGCAACTGGAAGACACGTTTTCTTAACTGGCAGAGATGCGGGTAAAATTGTCTACACTGCCATGAAATTAGGCTACTTAAATGTCCCTAAAGGCTTGTTAGTTCATAGTAAAGATTTAAAGAAGATTCCTGATAAAGAATTAGTGATCTTAGAAACTGGTCGCATGGGTGAGCCACTTAAGTCACTTCAAAAAATGGCAACTAACCGCCACCGCATGATCAAAATCAAGAAGGGTGACTTGGTATTTATCGCTACTACTCCTTCTCATTCAGTTGAAACAATGGTTGCTCAGACAAGCGACATGATTTACCGTGCGGGTGGTACGGTTAAAGAACTTGGTAGAGATAAGCATACTAGTGGACACGCAACCGGTCGTGATTTGCAATTGCTAATTGATACATTGAAGCCTAAGTTCTTAATTCCAGTTATTGGCGAATACCGTTTACTTGAAATTCATAAAGATCTAGCAATTGAAGCTGGAATGAATAAGAAAGATATTTTCTTACCACATAATGGGGATGCTTACGCTTTAGAAAAGGGTCGTTTCTATCGTACCGATGCTGTTCCTGGTGAAGATATCATGATTGATGGTTCTGGTGTTGGGGACGTTGGTAACATTGTTTTAAGAGACCGTGAAGTTTTATCTGATGATGGTGTCTTTATCGCTGCTGTTACTATCGATAGAAAGAAAAAGAAAATCATTTCAGAACCACGTGTTTCAACTAGAGGTTTTGTTTACATTAAGGCTAACCATGCTTTGATGAATGGTGCTTCTGATGTAATCAAAGAAGCAGTTAACAATAACTTTGAACATAAGAAATTTGACTGGACTGAATTAAAGCAAGATGTTCGTAATGATGTTGAAAAGTATCTTTACAAGCAAACAGGTCGTCGTCCGGTTGTTTTGCCAGTTGTAATGGAAGTTAACCAAAATAGACATCGTGCAATGGCTAGACGAAACAACCAAGAAAATAATTCAGAAAAGCGTCAAAATAGAAGAAGTTATCATAAAAAAGATTCAGAACAAAAGAAGGCAAAAGCATAATGACACATGCAAGCAAAGACAATTTTTTGCTTTTAGCTAAGGAAGCTAAAGAACATAATGACTTGCCGCAAGCTAAACAATATTTGCTTGAAGCTTTACGATTAGGCCATGATTCAGATATTGTTTGTGAGTTATGTGAAATATACTTAAGCCAAGAGAAGGGAGATCAGGCATATTCTTTAATTAAAGAGGAGCCTGACCTTTTTTCTAATAAGAAGGTTTACGACACTTATCTTAAGATTTTGAAGTTTCAGCATTATGCAATTGAAGCTAAGCAATTAGAATACTTACTTGATAAAAAGTTACCGCTCAAGATTGAACCAGTTAGCCAAATTAAGCAGCTAGAAATAATGAAAAATTTTAAAAAGCTTAAGTATATTCAGGAAAGAGATTATTTGCTCTTATACTGTTTAAGCGTAGAAAATTTTACTAATCTAGCAAAAAGTATTTTGATAGATCCATCTCCTAATTTTGCATTACGGCTTTCATTATGCGAAGACTTGGTGAAACTTGGAGATAACGAAAAAATTCAAGTTTATATTTTGGGAGAATCAAAAGAGTTTATTCCTAAGGAAACAGACTTACTTGAGAAAAGTCCAATTTATCGAGAAGTTTGCGTAAGTTTAGCTGATTATTTTAGACAGGATCCAAGCAAATTACCTTTAATGATTGGCGAAATGAATGTTTGTTTAGGGATGCTCTATCCACGGCTAAGAGATTATATTAAAGATCCGGACCAATTTGCTCATGATTTCAGAAAATATCTTGAGAAAAAAGAAGGCGGAGCAAATCAGAAACTTCTAAATAAAATATATGAATATTTGGCATATGAAAAAGCAACAAATTCTGATTTTTAGTCCCGATATTGAGCAAAAAAGGTTTACATTTTCTCTGGATCTAGTATAATCAATAAAGGATATTTTCAAAGGGGTACGAGCTAGGCTTTTACCTTTGAAAGTAGTATAATAATCAACAGAGAATTATCCGTTACTTACTCAACGGACTTCTTGCAAATTTACAGGAGGGTCATATTAATGGCAGAAAAAGAACATTACGAAAGAACTAAGCCGCACGTTAACATTGGTACTATCGGCCACGTTGACCATGGTAAGACCACTTTAACTGCAGCTATTACTACTGTTTTGGCAGAAGACGGTTTGGCACAAGCTGAAGATTACTCACAAATCGATGCTGCTCCAGAAGAAAAGGAACGTGGTATTACTATTAATACCGCTCACGTAGAATACGAAACTAAGAATCGTCACTACGCTCACATGGATGCTCCAGGCCACGCTGACTACATCAAGAACATGATTACTGGTGCTGCACAAATGGATGGTGCTATCTTAGTTGTTGCTGCAACTGATGGTCCTATGCCACAAACTCGTGAACACATCTTACTTGCTCGTCAAGTTGGTGTTAAGTACATCGTTGTATTCTTAAACAAGGTTGACTTAGTTGACGATCCAGAATTGATCGACTTGGTTGAAATGGAAGTACGTGACTTGTTAACTGAATACGATTACCCTGGTGACGATGTTCCTGTTATCCGTGGTTCAGCTTTGAAGGCACTTCAAGGTGACCCAGAACAACAAGACGTTATCAGAAAATTAATGGAAACTGTTGACGAATACATTCCAACTCCAGAACGTGATACTGACAAGCCATTCTTAATGCCAGTTGAAGACGTATTTACTATCACTGGTCGTGGTACTGTTGCTTCTGGTCGTATCGACCGTGGTACTGTTAAAGTTGGTGACGAAGTTGAAATCGTTGGTTTAACTGACAAGGTTGAAAAATCAACTGTTACTGGTTTGGAAATGTTCCACAAGACTCTTGATCTTGGTGAAGCCGGCGATAACGTTGGTGTATTGCTTCGTGGTATTGACCGTGACCAAGTTGAACGTGGTCAAGTTTTAGCTGCACCTGGTTCAATCCAAACCCACAAGAAGTTCAAAGGTCAAGTTTATATCTTGAACAAAGATGAAGGTGGTCGTCACACTCCATTCTTCTCAGATTACCGTCCACAATTCTACTTCCACACTACTGATGTAACTGGTAAGATTGAATTGCCAGAAGGTACTGAAATGGTTATGCCTGGTGATAACGTTGAATTCACTGTTGAATTGATCAAGCCAGTTGCCATTGAAAAAGGTACTAAGTTTACTATCCGTGAAGGTGGTAAGACTGTTGGTGCTGGTCAAGTTACTGAAATTCTTGACTAATTCCAGACTTCTTAAAAAAGATGTATCTTAGGATACATCTTTTTTTTATTCAAAAATTTAATAAATCTCTCTCTGGATTTGTGTTTTAGCAGCGTTTAGGGTAATATAGTTAAGTGTGCAATAGCAAACCCAAATTTGACATCGGAGGTATTTAATTAATGTCTGTAAAATGGGAAAAGACCGGTAAAACATCCGGTGAATTAACTTTTGAAATCTCACAAGAAGAAGTAAAAAAAGGCTTAGATCAAGCTTTCAAACGTGTTAAGAAGAACTTACGTGTACCTGGTTTCCGTAAGGGACACGTTTCTCGTGTTGTTTTTGACCAATTTTATGGTGAAGAAGCTCTTTACGAAGATGCTTTAAACATTGTTTTACCAGAGGCTTATGCTGCTGCAGTTAAAGAAGCTGGTATTGATCCAGTTGGTCAACCACAAATTACTCCTGTTTCAATGGATAAGAACAAGCCTTGGGAAATGAAGGCTACTGTTTCTGTTAAGCCAGAAGTTAAATTAGGTGACTACAAGGGTATCGAAGTTCCTAAGCAAAGTACTCGCGTTTTAGTTAAAGACGTAGATGCAGAATTAAACAAGCGTCGTGAACAAAATGCTGAATTAGTATTGAAGGACGGTAAAGCTGCTAAAGGTGATACTGTTACTATCGACTACACTGGTACTATTGATGGTAAGCCATTTGATGGCGGTAGTGCTCAAAACTACTCATTAGAATTAGGTTCTGGTACTTTCATTCCTGGCTTTGAAGATCAACTTATTGGTCACAAGGCTGGCGATGATGTAGACGTTGTTGTAACCTTCCCAGAAGATTACGGTGCAAAAGACTTAGCTGGTAAAGAAGCACACTTTGCTACTAAGATTCATGAAGTGAAATCTAAGGAATTACCTAAGTTAGATGACGAGTTTGCTAAAGACGTTGATGATTCAGTAGAATCACTTGATGAATTAAAAGATAAGATCAAGAAGGACTTGAAGAAGCACAAGGAAGAAGACGCAAAAGACGCTATCCAAGATGCTGCAATCAAGGGTGCAGTAGAAAATGCAACCATTGATGAAGTTCCTCAAGCAATGATTGATGAAGACGTTCAAAACCAATTGAACCAATACTTGGGCAACATGCAACGTCAGGGTATTGATCCAAAAACTTACTTCAAGTTGACTGGTACTACTGAAGCTCAATTACGTGAACAATTAGCTAAGGGTGCTGCAGAACGTGTTAAGACTAACCTTGTTTTAGAAGCAATTGTTGCTAAAGAAAAACTTGATGCAAGTGCTGATGAAATTAAGCAAGAAATTAAAGACTTAGCACACGACTACAACATGGATGAAAAAGTTGTTCGTCGTAGCTTGAGTGATGACATGCTTAAGCATGATATTGCTATTAGAAAAGCAATTGATTTAGTTGCTGACAAGGCAAAGCAAGTTGCTAAGAAAGCTACTAAGAAATCAACTGCTAAGAAGTCAACCAAAGAAGACGAAAAAAAGGCTGATAAGTAATAGTTGATAACTAGTTAAAGAAAAGGCGGCTATGACAGTCGCTTTTTTCTTTACTATCAATTAATAAGACAATTTTCTTTACTCTGCCAAAGTGAACTGCTAAGCTTATTTTGACATAAAGTAAGTGAAAAGGAGGAAGGCTCATGGCTAACGAAATTACTGAACAAGAAGAAGTAAAATGTTCTTTTTGCGGTAAACCACAGTCACAAGTTAAAAAAATTGTGGCTGGAAATGGAGTCTACATTTGTAACGAATGTATTGATCTTTCCAAAAAAATTATTGATGATGAATTAAAAGCAGATTCTATCAAAGAAACCAAAGATCTGCCTAAGCCAATGGAAATAAAAAAGCAACTAGATGAATACGTAATTGGCCAAGATCGTGCCAAGAAGGTCCTTTCAGTTGCTGTTTATAATCACTATAAACGTATTAGTCAAATGGATATTGATAGTTCTGGAACTGAATTGCAAAAGTCAAATATTGCTTTGATTGGGCCAACTGGTTCCGGTAAGACCTATCTAGCTCAAACTTTGGCTAAAATCTTGAATGTCCCATTTGCTATTGCAGATGCAACAACTTTAACTGAAGCTGGTTATGTTGGTGAAGATGTAGAAAACATCTTACTTAAATTATTGCAAAATGCTGACTATGATCTAGAACGTGCACAGCGCGGAATTATTTACATCGATGAAATTGATAAGATTTCTAAAAAAGCAGAGAATGTTTCAATTACGCGTGATGTTTCTGGTGAAGGTGTACAGCAATCTCTTCTTAAGATCTTAGAAGGAACTATTGCTTCTGTTCCACCACAAGGTGGACGTAAGCATCCACAACAACAGATGATTAAGATTGATACTACTAATATCTTATTCATTGTTGGTGGTGCATTTGATGGCATTGAAAATATCGTTAAGAATCGTCTTGGCAAGAAGACGATCGGTTTTGGTGCTGAAAATGGTCTTAATCAAGTAGATGCAGACGACTGGCAAAAGAATCTTACAACTGGGGACTTAGTTAAATTTGGCTTGATTCCTGAATTTATTGGTCGTATTCCGATTATCACTACACTTGATAAATTGAGTACTGAAGACTTAATTAGAATTTTGACTGAGCCAAAGAATGCTTTAGTAAAGCAATATAAGAAATTGCTGTCTCTTGACAATGTTGATCTTGAATTTACTGATGGTGCTCTTAAGGCGATCGCTGATATGGCGATTAGTCGTCATATGGGTGCACGTGGATTACGCTCAATCGTTGAAAATTCATTGATGGACGTAATGTATCGCACGCCAAGCGAAGATAATATTGAGAAGGTAGAAGTTACCAAGGATGTTATTACTAAGCATGCGCAGCCTAAGATTACTTATAAAGAGAATGAGTCTCAAGAAACAAGTAAGGCGGCTAAATAATGAAAGTCGTAGATACAGAATTTGTAATTAGTGCCGTTTCCGAAAAGCAATATCCTAAGGATGATCTGCCAGAGTTTGCTTTAGCTGGACGTTCAAATGTTGGTAAATCGAGCTTAATCAATACTATTGTTAATCGTCGTAAATTAGCTCGTACTTCTCAACAACCAGGTAAAACTCAAACGCTTAATTTTTATAAAGTAAATAATGAGCTATATTTGGTTGACGTACCAGGTTATGGCTATGCGAAAGTTTCCAAAAAGCAAAGAGCTGCTTTTGGTGAAATGATTCAGGATTATCTTGAAACTCGCGCTGACTTGAAAGGGCTTGTCCTTTTAGTTGATGCGCGTCACGATCCAACTGCTGATGATATTAATATGTTTAATTATGCACTCTATCTAGATATTCCAATTTTGGTTGTAGCAACTAAGATGGATAAACTTAAGAAGATGGAAGCAAGCCAAATTAAGCAGAAGATTGGTAAGAGCCTAGATTTAAAACAAGAGAATGTATCTTTTTTACCATTTTCTAGTGTTTCTAAACTAAACGTGGATAAATTCTGGGACTGGATCGAGGATAAAATGTAATTTTAAAAAATTGCATAATTTAATGATTAAATCCGTCTAACTTTGTTATAATAAAAGACGTTGAAAATATTGAACTAATAATATTTCAACAACCTTTGAAAAAAGAAAAATACCGGTTGGAGCTGATAGACTCTAATCGGTATTTTTTCTTGCTTAAATAAATGAATTAGCTTTAGAATTGAAATATATACTTTAAAGAAATAAGGGAGAAAAATGACTAAGAAAATCTTGTTTGTTTGTCATGGTAATATTTGCCGTTCACCAATGGCTGAATTTATTACTAAGAAAATTGTCAAGGATCTGGGTAAGGAAGATGAATATGAAATTGCATCTGCTGCTACAACTGAAGATGCAATTATTGGCGGCGTTGGACACGATATTGATGTACGTTCACAAAGAGTGATGAATGAACATGGTATTCCTTTTAATCATTGTCAAGCTAGAAAAATGGTTAAAAGCGACTACGCTAAGTATGATTATATTGTTGGTATGGATGAAGAAAACTTTTTTGATATGAATCACATTTCGGCAGGAGATCCAGAAAGAAAAGAATATAAACTCTTATCTTTTACTGGTTCAATGATGGACGTAGATGATCCATGGTATACGGGTGATTTTGAGGCTGCATATCAAGATATTTATCGCGGCTGTGAAGCTTTGATTAATAAGATTGAAAAGTCAGGCAAATAATGCAAGTTTTACCAATTTTTTTAATTATTTTAGCGGTAGTAATTATGGGGTATATTTTTACTTCTAAAAATCGCTTTTACTTCTTGAAGGCAATTATTTTATTTTTGGTGTTACTAATTTTTAGTACCAGTAACTTTTTAATCTTTTTCGGTATTGCTGCTTTATTTATTAATCGAATCCACGATATGAAGCTGGGAAACCTGTTCCTGCTTTTGGGAGCCCTGGTCATTCTTTCAGGTCTTTTTCTCTATGAAGGATTGAAAAAATTCAATAAGTTTCATCAGATTTCAGAGATCACATTAACGTTAATTGAATATTGCATTCAGTGGTCGCTGATTTATGTTACGGTGTATCAATCAATTTTCAATAATATTGCTAAAATTCATACCATTACCAAGATGATTAAAACTGTCCGTATTTTAAATCCAGATCTTTTAGTAGTGATTGTTTTACCATCATTTATTTCAATTTGGATTTCGGTTGTGCTTTTGAAAAAATATCAACATGATTTGTAAAAGATAGTCTTATAGATGAAAATTTAACTGTTATCATGAAAGGTGTGCCTGCAAAAGAAAATTTAATTGCAGCAATTAACAGTATCAGAAGACTAACTAATCTCTGATTATTAAGTTTCTTCTATTTAAAGTGTAATTTCTTAAAAGTGAAATTACACTTTTTCTATAAGCTTAAAAAGCTCCAAAGATCAAAATTAAATGGTAGGATAATAATGAAAGAAAAGGAGAAACGCCTATGAAAAAAATATTACTAATGAGTGCAGTAGCCCTCAGTTTAATCGGGGCTAGTGCTTGTTCAAATAATTCAAATTCGACTAGTAATAGTAGCAAAAAGAGTTCAAAAACTGTCCAAAAGAAGCACTGGGACAAAAAGAAGGATCAAAAACTTGCTAAAGAAATGGATAAATATGGTAAGAACAAGAAGCAAACTTACACTAAATATGATGGTAAGAATAAGCTGACTACTGCAAGCCGCATTTATCCGGATGCCTTCAAAAAAGATACTTTTAAACTAAACGGTAAAAAGATTAGTATTGGCTGGAGTCCTCAAGGCGAGCATCATTATGACTATGATGTAATGGCTATTTATAATCATGACTTGACTAAAGATGGTCAACATAGGACTTTTCTTTTCTGCTGGCACAAGCAAAAGCCGATTGTCCTGGTAGATGAATCAAGTAAAGGCAATGTTGTTAACTTACATGTCAGCCAAGATAAGTCATTAAACGGTAGTTTTTCAAACATCATGAATGGTGAAAATATCTAGCCGAAAAGTCTGCGTCTGGCAGACCTTTTTGTTTCTAAAAATAAATATCCGTATAATAGATGACAAGTGAGATGATTGGAATAGGTAGGGAATAAAAATGTTAAGTAAGAGAATGAAAGAATTGCTTGATATGGTGTATGAAACACCGAATACAATTGATCTAGCAATAGTTGTACAGACGCCTAATTTTGAAGAAACCTTCATTAGTGATAATTTGAGGCGTTCTTATCAACCAGCAAGAGCTGAAGGGCTAATTTTTAGGTTGATTGGCACTTTTGTCCAAAAACTTGACTTAGATTATCATGAATTTATTGATGTCTTAAAAGGCGACTTAGAAGATGATCTCTTTGACGTAGACGCTATGAGAAAGTTAAAACGTCCTAGTCAGAAGCTTTCTGAGGATAAATTTAAGAAAGCAGAAAAGCGCGTTGAAGATGTAGTTGATTTTGCAGAAGAATTAGTCAGTGAAGGAGCAATTGGCGATTACGTATTAGTAGTTAACTATACTGACCAGCTGGGGGATGTTTTTTTCCATGATACTAGCGATCAAAATATGTCGACTTATCATGATATTCAAGTCATGTTAATGGAATATGCCAACCGCCAGCTTCTTAATCCAGTTGCGGTCATAAAAGACTTAGAGAGAAAGCGCCCAGCTCCAGCTAAATTACTTAATAAGTCTGCTTTTGAAGATCGAGAAATTAATGGCTTTAAGATAGAAGATTTTTGGCAAATTTACCGTGTTCCTTATCAAGGCGGTCAGTTTGATTTAGAAATTCCAGAAGGTCTGCGCTTTGAAAAAGTGTTAATTAAGTATAGTAAGAATTTGCAGCGTTTAGATTTAACTTATTTCCTCTTATTTGTTAGAACTGACCGCTATGTTTATCTAGTCACCCCGGCTTTTAAGACTGAGGATGACTTGGTAGAGGCTTTAGCAGGATATTTGACTACGCTAGAAGTTAACATGGATTTTACTGATGAAAAATTTAAAGAGATCAGCGATATGATGCTTGAAGAGAAGTCCTACTTAGGCTTAGTCCACGGCGGGGATGTCGCATATGCCATTGATTTGCCGGTAAAACGTGAAATAAATGATGGTCAAGAAATTCGTAAGCAAATTAATGATGTTTTTAGTGATTTGTTGACTTATCAAAAGTTAGACACTGTCCATGATTTTTATTTATTTGCAAATGTTAAAGAAAATAATTTCACTGGTGGGATGATGAAAGAAAATAACCTAACTAGTTACTTATTGAACTTCGTTGAATTATTAGCATATTTGACTCATATGTACCCAAATCTAGCACCAAAGAAGATTATTGACTTGGTTGCGACTAAAGAAGAATTAAAACGCAAGCGGAAATAGTTGCTTTCTTTGCTCAAAGTTTCTATTGTAGAAGTGAGAGTGTAATTAAGAGAAAGAAGAGTTGAAAATGAGAATTTCCGTTTGGAGCGATTACGCATGTCCATACTGCTACATTGGTGAAACTTACTTACAAAGAGCAATTAAAGAATTAGGTGTTGAAGACAAGATTGAGTATGACCTTAATGCTTTCCAGATCGACTTAGATGCACCAAAATCAACTAAGAATACGAATGCTGCTCTCTTAGCTTATGAAAAGGCAATGCCATTAAGTAAAGCAAACGCAGCTTATGATCACGTTAAAACATTAGGCAAAGCAGCAGGTCTAACAATTAATGAGGCAACTGCTTATAACACTAACACGATGGATGCTCACCGAATGGTTCAATGGGCTAAGGACACTTACCATGATTCTAAATTAACTGCAAATTTAGCTGATGATTTATTCTATGTATACTTTACTGAAAATAAGGAATTAGCCGATCATAAAGTACTGCTTGAAATTGCAAAAAAGAACAATTTAGACATAAATGAAGTAAAGAAGTTATTAGAATCAAGTAATTACCGAGATGTTGTTATGCAAGAAGAGGCTGACTTGCAAAGCCGCGGTATTCAGTCAGTACCTTACTTTATCATTAATGGTCAGCAATTTGATGGTGTTCAAGATGTTTCAACCTTTAAGACAGCGATTGGAGCAGCCTTAGGGATGAAGCCAGCAGAGTTTTTGAACTTTTAGAAGTTATTTTAAGATCCTACGTTTTTATAAGCGTAGGATCTTTTTTATATGGTGATTTTCTGGTATTATTATAGTTCTGAATAATATCTGTTATATAATTTTGAAAAGGAGATGAAAATGAAAAACAAACTAAATCTTTTTAACGTTGGACTACCAGATAATGAAGACTTAAATAACTGGTCCAAAGATCTAATTAGGCAGAGATTAGAAACCACAGCAATCACGTCGGACCTTGTACCATTTGTATCTGAAAATTCAAACTATGAATTAAATGAGAATATGGTAGCTCTATATGATTTCCATCAAAGACCAATTAGAGGAAAATATCAGACAATAATTTTTGATAAAAAAGATGGTATTATTTTATGCCAGAAAAACAGCCGTCAGTTGATTAATCATTTGTTAAAAGATCAAATGATTTTAGGAGCGGTTTTACAAAAGAAGCTGCAAAAAGAACTTGGCTTTTATTATCGTCACACAATTTCTTTAGGAGAGATCGCTTATTTTTCAATGAGAGCTCATTCTGAAAAGCATACTTCCTGGATTGGTTTGCATCATATGCAGACAGTACAGCAAGAAGATGGAAAAGTAACTTTTTCTTATCAAGAGAATGGCTGTAGTTATAACTTTGAGTTTGAAGATTGTGCGCCGCACTTGTATAAGCGGTTAGCTGAGGGGATTACTCATAATCATGTTTTGGGACAGATGCTAGTGAAGTATGCTAATTCGCATGGCTTTCATTTGAATCTCTGCAAGTGCCGAAAGAATAACTTGGTTGCTAATCAAGAATACTTTTACTTAACTAAAATTCAGAATGCCATGAACTTAACTGAGCTTGCTGAAGAAACAATTGAAGAATTTCACAAAAATTATGGTCGCCATTGTGCTGACTTTTTTGATATCAAAGATTGGCAAGTGCAGGACCATAACTTGATTTATCGATTGTCTAGAAGAATTAAATCAATCTTGTAACACGCTTTTTGAGCGTGTTTTTTCTTTACCAGAAATTGACAGGATAAAGAGCGAAGCTGAGGGAAAGGAGTTAGTAAAGAAAAGATAGAAAGTTAGAGTTGACTAGGTTTTGCGCTGCCTAGCTCTTGGATTTTGATACGACTTTGTTCTTGATATGATGCTCAATGCACAAGCGCTTGTGACATTACTTAAAGGAATGGTCACATGATTAGAGAAGAAAGTTTTATTAAAGCATGGGAAAATCGTCGTTTAGTTGGTGGAGCAATTAAGGCAGCCGGCGTAAGGCGAGATTATCAAGACTATGCTGATTTATTTCAAGATGGTGTTTTGATTTATGCAGGGATGATTGAAGAAAATCCAGATCAAAATATTGATAAGCTAGCTTTTAAAAAGATTCTTTGGCATACGCTAGATGAATTAAGAAAGATTCAGCGCCGAGAAGAGAAAAATCAAGAAATAGATAACGCACAAGATTTTTCAAAACTTGAAGTTGATTGGGATAGCTTAGTTGTTTTGAAGGATGAAGTTAAGAAGTTAAACAAGATTGAGCGACTTTTGTTCTTTGAGCATTTGCTGGCGCAAAGAGAAATTTCTGGATTGGTTGAGCGGGCGGGATGCTCCAGAAGAACCTTGCAGAGAGTGAAAAAAGATTTGCTTTTAAAATTACGAAAATCACTGTAAAAATAAGTAAGATCCTCTCTTAAATAAATAACATAATGAGTTTTTAAACGAAGTCATATTGATTTTATGGGGGGGGGTGAAAGTATACTTATATGCGTGAAGGTGGTTAGATCGCTATTTAGAGCATGTTTTATATTTAATAAAAGTGTTTTTTTATGCTAATTGTGAATTTTCTATGAATTTTCAAATATTTTTTGTATAATGATTTTTAGTGTTACTAAAAAACGAAAAATAAAAGAGGAATAAAATGGATCATAATAATAGTGATAATGAATTAAGACATCGCTCACATCATCACCGTCATCATCGACGTAAAAAGTTTTGGCGTATCTTTTGGATTGTATTAGGTGTTTTCCTTGTGGTGGACATCATTGCGGTTATTATCGCTTGGCACAATATCCATGTTGCCACTAACAATATGTATAATCCGATGAGTAACGAAATTAGTGATCGAAAGGTTAGCGACACCCTTAAAGATAAAAAGCCAATGAGCTTGCTTTTATTAGGAACAGATACAGGTGAATTTGGCCGTTCTTACAAGGGTAGAACTGATACCATCATGATGATGGTAATTAACCCTAAGACTAATAAGACTACAGTTGTTAGTTTGCCTCGAGACATGAAAGTTAACTTACCGGGTTATCCAGATTATTCACCAGCCAAGATTAATTCAGCTTATACTTATGGTGGTGTAGACGAAACTGTCAAAACGATCAAAAAGTACTTCAATATTCCAACTGATGCTTACGTAATGGTAAACATGGGAGGATTAGAAAAGGCGATTGATCAAGTTGGAGGAGTGACAGTTAAGTCACCATTAACCTTTGATTATGAAGGTTATCATTTTACTAAGGGCGCAACTTATCATATGAATGGGAAGAAAGCTTTGGCATTTAGTAGGATGCGATATGACGATCCTCAAGGAGATTATGGGCGTCAAGAGAGACAAAGACTTGTAATTATGGCATTATTAAAGAGTTCCATTTCTTACAAGACAGTCGTAAACCAACCATTCTTGAACTCAGTTTCTAAGCAAACCATGACGAATTTAACTTTTGACAATATGGTTGCTTTAGCTCAGAATTATCGTCATGCAACTGATAATGTGACTACTGACTACGCTCATGGACAAGGCGACTGGGAAGGCGGCGTTGCCTATGAATCAGTTAGTCAAGCAGAGTGTCAAAGAATTAGTAATAAGTTACGAGCTGCCTTAGGGCTTAAGCCGGAAACCTTAAAGACAGGAGAATAGGAAAAAGTGGAAAACAGTACAAAAACTGAAAATACAATCGATTTACGTAGATTATGGATGCTCCTTCGAGCACATATCTGGTCTATTATTTTATGGGCAATTGGCTTAGGAGCAGTTGGTTTTATCTTAGCTGCTTTTGTGGTTGAACCTAAATATACTTCAACTACTCAAATCTTAGTTAACCAGAAGCGTAATGAAAATGATGCAAATCAAGCATTTAATGCACAACAAGCTGATGTTCAGGTGATTAATACCTATAAGGATATTGTTACTAGTCCAGTTATCTTAAAAGATGCTTCTAAGTGGATTAAGAACCCTACTGAGGTAGTAAAGCCTGCTAAGAAGGCTAAATACAGAACTTTGGCAGATGGTACTAAGAAATTAGTTAGTCCAGCAGAACCAGCAGTAGTTAGAAGAGCTGGTCGTGGATATAATGTTAGTGCTAAAGAAATGCAAAAAGCCGTTTCTGTTACTACACAACAACAATCACAAGTCTTCACTATTAGTGCTAAAAGTAACGATCCTGAAAAGACTCAGGCAATTGCAAATGCGGTAGCTCAGACATTTAAGAGTAAGATTAAGGGCATTATGAATGTTAATAATGTAACTATTGTGTCTCCAGCTACACGTGGTATTAAAACTTTTCCAAAAACTACACTCTTTACTTTAGCTGGAATCGTACTTGGCTTAATTATTAGTGTTGCGTTAATCGTTTTACGTGATTCATTTAATACTACAGTAAGAGACGACGATTACTTGACTAAGGAATTAGGTTTAACTAATTTAGGTCATGTATCACACTTCCACTTATCTAATAATTTTAGTATTAACAATAATAATAATTCTGGTAAGAAGAAACGAGTATAGGAGCGTATAAATGGGATTATTTAATAGACGTAAAAAACGTGGTACTGATGAAACCATGCAATATGGTGCTAAGTTAATAACTGTAGCTAAACCACAAAATCCAGTTAGTGAACAATTTAGAACTGTAAAGACAAATATTGATTTTACAAGTGTCGATCATCAAATTAAGGCCTTAGCCTTTACTTCTGCTAATATTAGTGAAGGTAAGTCAACTGTTACAGTTAATACTGCTGTGACTATGGCTCAAGCAGGGAAGAAAGTATTACTAATTGATGCCGATCTTCATAGACCTACGTTGCATCAAACTTTTGATATTCCTAACCGAGTAGGATTGACAACAATTCTAACATCACATTCTAATGAAGTAGACATGGCAGATATTGTAAGAGAAGATATTATTCCAAATCTTTCAGTTATGCCTGCTGGTCCTATTCCACCTAATCCAGCACAATTATTGGGTTCTAATAGAATGCGGGCATTCTTAAACATGGTTAAGGAGCACTATGATTTAGTTATCTTAGACCTTGCTCCTGTTCTTGAAGTTTCTGATACCCAAATTCTTGCTGGTGAAATGGATGGAGTAGTTCTTGTTGTTCGTCAAGGCGTTACCCAAAAGGCAGGTATTGAACGTGCCTTAGAAATGCTTAAGCTAACAAAAACACATGTTTTAGGGTATGTAATGAATGACGTAAGAACGGGTCCAGATGGCTATGGATATGGCTACGGTTATGGATATGGCTATGGATATGGTCAACAAAAAGATGGAGAATCGAAGTAGAGAAAATGGTATTAGTTGATATTCACTCACATATATTGCCAGGTATTGACGATGGATCGCCTGATTTAAATTCATCATTAGGGTTAGCTGAGGCAGCAGTGGCAGATGGAATTACTCATGCATTGATGACGCCGCATACTTTAAACGGAAAGTACCTAAATCATAAAAAAGATATCATAAAAGAAACTGCTGATTTTCAGAGAGCGTTAGAAGAAAACAACATTCCTTTAACGGTCTTTCCTAGTCAAGAAGTTCGTTTAAATGGTAATTTACCTCAAGCCTTGGACGACGATGATATCCTTTTTTGTGATGAAGATGGCAGATATATGTTATTGGAATTTCCAAGTGAAGATGTACCAACTTATGCCAAAGATATGACTTTTAAATTATTGGGACGGGGGATAACACCAATAATTGTTCATCCAGAAAGAAATTCTGGTATCTTGGCTCATCCAGAAAAATTACAAGAATTTATTGAACAAGGATGTTTAACACAAATAACTGCTAGTTCGTATGTAGGTGTATTTGGTAAAGAAATTGAAAAATTAGCTGATAGATTTGTAGAAGCAGGACAAGTAGCAACTTTTGCTTCAGATGCACACACATTGCCAAAACGAGAGAGTCGAATGCATGACGCTTATGAGAAGTTGGAAAAGACGCAAGGATTGGATGTTGCTAATAGCTTTAAGCAAAATGCGCGAAACATTATTAATTCTGATAATGTTAATTTAAATTGGAAACCTTTAAAGAAAAAGAAACGGTTTTGGATATTTTAGCTATTATATGGGGGATAGAAGCATAGTGGAGAGAGAAGAAATAAAGGAAGAGACTTTTGAAAAAATCAAAAGTGATGAAGATGGTCGTGTCTTCTATCATTTCTTTAAAAGGACTTTAGATATTGTAGTTAGTTCTTTAGCAATCATTGTTTTATTTGTTCCTAGCTTAGTAATCTCTTTTTTGATTTATCGTCAAGATAAGCACAGTCCTTTCTATGGTCAGACCAGGATAGGAAAAGAAGGTAAACCATTTAAGATGTGGAAATTTAGATCTATGGTATATAATGCGGATGAAGTACTGAAAAAAAATCCAGAATTATATCAAAAATATATAGAAAATGATTTTAAACTTCCAGAAGGTGAAGATCCTCGAATTACAAAAATTGGGACTTTTTTAAGAAAAACATCATTAGATGAGATTCCACAATTTTTAAATATTTTCGTGGGACAAATGAGTTTGATTGGTCCAAGACCAATTGTTAAAAAAGAACTTGTAGAATATCGAGGTTTAGATAGAAAAATGTTTCTTTCTGTCAAGCCAGGAGCTTTAGGATTATGGCAAGCAAGCGGAAGGAGTAATGTAGGTTATCCTGAACGTTGTGATATTGAACTAGAGTATGTTAAAAAGGCTTCTTTATGGTTTGATATAGTAGTTTTCTTTAAATGTGTAATAAGTATATTAAAACAGGATGGTGCGTTTTAAAAAATGAAAAATATCCAAATTTTAGTAGCCGCTCACAAAGAGTTTCCGATGCCTAAATCTAAAGGATATATGCCAATATTAGTAGGGTCTCAGAAAAATTATAAATCGGGTATTACTTATCAAAGAGATGATGAAGGCGAAAATATATCTGAAAAAAATCCTAACTATAATGAGTTAACAGCTATTTATTGGGCTTGGAAGAATTTAAAAGATGTCGATGCTGTAGGATTGGTTCACTATCGACGTTTTTTTTCGATAAAAAGCCATATAATTTAGATAATGTTATAAATATTGAAAAAGTAGAACAACTCTTACAAAAGTATGATGTACTTCTTCCTAAAAAAAGAAATTACTATATTGAAACAAATTATTCTCATTACATTCATGCACATCATAAGGAACCTTTAGATAAAACACGCGAAATAATTGAAAAGTTATATCCAGCATATTTAACAGCTTTTGATAAAGTAATGAAAAGTAAAAAAGCACACATGTTTAATATGTTTATCATGAGGAGAGATGCTTTTAATTCATATTGTGATTTTATGTTTGGTGTACTAAATAAATTAGAAAAAGAAATTGACATATCTAATTATTCAGTGCAAGAAGCAAGAGTATTTGGATATATCTCAGAACTTTTGATGGATGTTTGGCTCTATACCACAAAAGAAAATTATAAAGAATTGTCTTGGGGGCAGATCGGGTCTAAGCATTTAGTTAAAAAAGCTATTAGTTTTATTAGTAGAAAATTTGGTATTGGTAAAAAACAGACACATTTTTAATTATATGTTATCGGAGAGAAAATGAACCCATTAATATCAGTAATTATTCCTATATATAACGTAGAAAAATACTTATCAAAATGTTTAGATTCAGTCATTAATCAAGATTATGAAAATCTTGAAATCATCCTTGTTAATGACGGCACTAGAGATAACTCACTGGCTATTGCTAATACTTACCAAAGTAAAGATACAAGAATAAAAGTGTATTCACAAAGAAATCAAGGTCTTTCAGCTGCGCGTAATATTGGTTTAGATAAGGCTAATGGAGATTATATTACTTTTATTGATTCGGATGATTATGTTTCAAAAGACTATATTTCTTATATGTATAATCTTTTGAAAAGAAATGATTTTAAATCTCCTTTAGCTATTGCGTCATTAATGGATGTATTTTCAGAAAGTGGGAAAAAAGTTAATACCGGTAATAATCAAGAATATACTTGGAGTGGAAAAAAGTGTATTGAAAAAATGTGTTATCATGATTTAGTGGATACATGTGCTTATGCAAAATTAGGGACAAAAGAATTATACAAAGATTTTCGTTTTCCAGTAGATAAAGTTTTTGAAGATATTGGATCTACATATCAATTATTTGAAAATAGTAAAACAGTTGAATGCGGGTTTAAACCGATTTATTTTTATAATATTCGAGAAAATTCTATAACAACAGATGGATTTAGTGATAGAAAGTTAGATTTGCTTGAAATGACTGATAAAATGGCTACAAGTGTAGAGAAGCTGTATCCTGATCTGCATGATGCCGTTTTAAGAAGACAAGTTTATGCACGATTTAGTACATTGAATCAAACTCTTTATGTTAAAAATAGTCCAAAAATAAAAGAATTAAGGGGAAATTTAATTAATTATATTAAAAAAAATAAAAAAGCTGTTCTTTCAAATCCTAACACTCCTAAACGTGATCATCTTGCATATAAATGTCTAGATTTAGGATTTCCTATATATAAAATGTCATGGGGAGTGTATTCTAGATTAAATAAGTAAATTCGTATGTTAAATTAAGGTGAATATGAATGTATAAAGTATTAGTGTTTGGAATTACAACAAATATTGGTGGTATTGAGTCGTTTATCATGTCATATTATAAAAGATTTGATAGGAGAAAAATACACTTCGATTTTTTATGTAATACACATGATAAGGTTGCTTATGAAGATGAATTGCAAAAACTTGATAGTAAAATTTATAAAGTGGCTATGCGAAGTGAAAATCCATTTAAGTATAAAAAAGAAATGGATAGCTTCTTTAAACAGCATGCAGATGAATATGATTGTATGTGGGTAAATGTAAATAGTTTGACTAATATTGACTATTTAAAGCTAGCTAAAAAATACGGAATAAGAAGAAGAATTATTCATAGTCACAATTCTCAAAATATGGATGGTAAGTTAAGAGAATTATTACATTTTTATAATAGAAAGCGAATTACAAAATTTGCAACAGATTTTTGGGCATGCTCACCTTTAGCTGCTAAATGGTTTTATGAAGATGATCTTTTACCAAAAGTTCAAATTATAAAAAATGCAATTGATTTGGATAGAGTAAAATTTGATCAGCAAAAACGTAAAAATATAAGAAAAGAATATAATTTAGAAAATAATTTGGTAATTGGAAATGTAGGAAGATTGCATTTTCAGAAGAATCAGAAATTTTCTATAAATCTTCTTAGAAGTTTAGTTAACAAAAATCCAAATATAAAAATGGTATTTGTTGGAGATGGCCCTGATAAAGAGGATTTAAAAGAAAAAGTTAATAGCTTAAATTTGAGAAATAATGTTATTTTTGCAGGAATTCAAAGTGATATTTCTGGTTGGTTAAGTACTTTTGATTTATTCTTATTTCCATCGAAATTTGAAGGATTACCCATTGCAGGCCTAGAGGCACAAGGAAATGGTTTACCTGTAGTTGCTTCAAAAAATGCAATTCCTAAAGAGGCTGCTTTAAATAATAATGTATCTATTTTATCTTTAGATAATGGTTATGATAAATGGAGTGAAAATATCCTTCAGTATTCTAAACTAAATAGAATAGGTTTCGAAGAGATAAAGAATAATTTTGAAAAAGCGGGATATGAAATAAATTCTGCAGTGCCAATTTTAGAAAAAAAGTTTAATATCGAGGAATAAAAGGATGAATATAAAAGTTGATGGTGTAGTAGTAACGTATAATCGATTATCGTTGCTAAAGGAGTGTCTGACTGCTTTGTTAGATCAAGAATATCCATTAAATAAAATTTATGTTATAAATAATAATTCGAGTGATGAGACTGCCTCTTATTTGAGGAAGATTAGTAAGAAGTACCCCACAATTATACCGGTAAATCTTAAAAAGAATGTTGGAGGTGCTGGTGGATTCAATGTAGGTCTAAAATTTTTTATGAAAAAAAGTAACGCTGCTTATGCGTGGATAATGGATGATGATACAATTCCTTCTAAATCTGCATTATCTAACCTCATCAATAAAATTTCGGATATTTCTAATTTGGGATTTTTATGTAGTAACGTAAAATGGAAAGATAATACTGCTGCACAGATGAATGTTCCACAAACAGAAGAAAATTGGAATGAAAAGGCTGATTTAGGTTTGATTAAAGTTAAATCAGCATCATTTGTATCCATTTTATTCCCACGTGAAGTAATCAAAAAAGTAGGTTATCCAATTACTGATTTCTTTATTTGGGGTGACGATGTTGAATTTACTTCTCGAATTACGAAACTTGGTTTTGAAGGATATCTTTCAAACGATTCTATTGTTGAACATAAAATTAAAAATAATATTGCTACTAATATAGTTTTAGAAAAGGATATTAATCGAGTCAAAAGGTATTATTATGCAAATAGAAACTATATCTACACTAATAGAAAATTAGGAAGTAAAAAGGAACTCTTTAAAGCATATATTAGTAAGGGAATTTTTGAACCAATTAAAATTCTTAAAAATGCGGAAAATCATAAGTTTTATCGATTAAAGGTTTCCTTCAAAGGGACTATAAAGGGAATGACGTTTCATCCAAAAGTGGAGAAATATAGAAAATGATAGTTCTCACTTTAACCCTATTTATTCTAACTATATTATCTTTTTTTACAAATAATAGAAAATTTACAGCACCTTCTTTTCTATATAGTATTTCGTTTCTTTTTGCTAGTTTTTTTGCTTTATTGAATGAAAAAAATTGGATGTTAAATTTAAATCATACAACTTTTTGGATAATAGTCTTGAGTGTACTTGAATTTATTATAGTATGCTTATTAGTAAAATGGATTATTAAAATAATAGAAAATAGTTATATGAAGGAAAAAGATGTAGGGATAAGTATTTTTAACTTTTCAAAAGGGAAAAAGCAATTTATAGCAATTGAGATAGTACAATTTCTTTTTATTATTTTAAGCGCATTAATAATAATGAAAGTAACTGGACAATCAAATTTAGCAAGTGCAGTGAACACTTTGAATTATAGTAATAATGGTTTTATTTCGGTTGATGTTAGTCTTCCGACATATGTTAACTTGATGTTAAACTTTAACCAATATATAGGAATAGTTGGAGAATATTTATTTGCTGAAAGTTTAATATTAAAGCGAAAGTTTAATATCTGTTTATTTATTGAAGTATTACTTACTTTAGCCTCTTCTCTATTGACTGGAGCCAGAGGTGGAAGTTTAATGTCGTTAGTAAGTATTATTATTTTCTTATTTATGTTTATTTATAAAGATAAAAGATATAATTCATTACGAATAGGAAAATATGTTTTAATAGTAACGACCTTAATAATTATAGTGTTATTTTTGTTGCAGTGGTCTGCTAGCTTTGTTGGAAGAAATGTTGAGTCTTTTAAGGGCTTTGAATATATCTCTATTTATGTAGGTGCAGAAATAAAAAACTTAGACACATTTATAACTACAAATGCATTTCCTATCCATGGACAAGTATTTGGCGAACAAACTTTTTATTCGATTATAAATTTTGCAATTAAGCATTTAGGATTAAATTTAGCTAATTATAAATTAGCATTACCATATCAATATGTTAACGGAATTAGTTTAGGGAATGTTTATACTACATTATATCCTTGGCTGTATGATTTTGGTTTTAATGGAGTTGGTGTTTTAACTGCTTTAATGGCAATTATTTCTGAAATTTTTTATAGTATTTCTGAAAGAAATACTATAAAAATAGCGCCAATTAGTCGATTGTTTTATGGAGGAATTATTGCTCCGACAATCGTATTTTCATTCTTTTCAAATAAATTTTATGAAGCTTTTGATGTAATTACATTATGTATTGCATTAATAATTTGGTGTTGGTTTAATGCTGTTTTTGATAAATATAAACAGAAAATAAATTAGGAGTGGAAACATGAAGTATTTAATAGTAGGCTCAGGTCTTTTTGGAGCAGTGTTTGCTCATGAAGCAGCAAAAAGTGGTAATAAAGTTACTGTAATTGAACAAAGAGATCATTTAGCAGGAAATATTTATACTAAGGAAGTTAATGGCATTCAAGTTCATCAATACGGAGCACATATTTTCCATACATCAAATAAAGAAGTATGGGATTATGTACAACAATTTGCTGAATTTAATCGCTACACTAACAGCCCTGTAGCAAATTACTATGGTAAAATGTACAATTTACCATTTAATATGAATACCTTTAGTGAAATGTGGGGAGTACGAACTCCTCAAGAAGCTATGGATAAGATTAATGAACAACGTCAAGAGATGAGTGGTAAAGAACCACAAAATCTAGAGGAACAATCAATTTCTTTAATTGGTCGTGATATTTACGAAAAATTAATTAAGGGATATACCGAAAAGCAATGGGGTAGAAAAGCTACAGAATTACCAGCATTTATTATTAAAAGACTTCCAGTTCGTTTAACTTATGATAATAATTACTTTAATGATGACTATCAGGGAATTCCTAAAGGTGGTTACACCCAAATAGTGGAAAAAATGCTTGATAATGAGAATATTGAAGTTAAGCTAAATACTGATTTCTTTGATAAAAAGGATGAATATTTAAAGAATTTTGACAAAATTGTTTACACGGGCATGATTGATAAGTTCTTTGGTTATAAGTTAGGCGAACTAGAATATCGTTCCCTTCGTTTTGAAACTGAAGAAAAAGATGTAGATAATTATCAAGGTAATGCAGTGATTAACTATACTGATGCAGAGACTCCATATACACGTGTAATTGAACATAAACATTTTGAATTTGGTAAGGGTGATAAAGACAAGACCATTATTACTCGTGAATATCCTGCTGATTGGAAACGTGGAGATGAACCATACTATCCAGTTAACAATGAAAAAAATAATACTTTATATAAACAATACAGAGATTTAGCTAAAAGAGAAAACGATAAAGTTATTTTGGGTGGTCGTTTAGGCCAATACAAGTACTATAATATGGATCAAGTAATTGCAGCTGCTTTAGAATCTGTAAAAAACGAATTTGGTGAATAATTTTTATGAAGGTCATTAAGAATTACCTTTACAATGTTGGCTATCAAGTTTTAGCAATAATAGTACCTTTAATTACATCAGCATATGTCAGTCGAGTTTTAAGACCAGAGGGTGTCGGTGCTAATTCCTTTACTAACTCCATAATTCAATATTTTATCTTATTTGCAAATATGGGTATTGGATACTATGGAAATAGACAAATAGCCTATGTGAGAGAAAATAGAGAGCAAATGTCGAAAACTTTCTGGGAAATCCAAATAGTTAAAACAATTATGACTCTTTATGCTTTTGTGGCATTTGAGATTTTTATGATCTTCTATACTCGACAACCTGAGTATATGTGGGCACAGTCCTTAAATTTAATTGCAATTGCATTTGACATTTCATGGTTTTATGAAGGAATAGAAGATTTTAAGGTTACAGTTCTAAAAAATTCATTGGTGAAAGTTTTATCAATGATTGCCATATTTTTGTTTATCAAAGGGCCTAATGATGTAACTTTGTATATTATTGTTCTTGCTCTATCGACATTAATTGGTAACTTAACTTTATGGCCAAATATTAGACGTGATCTTGGTAAAGTTTCAATTAAGTTTTTGAATCCGTGGCAACATTTTTTACCTATGGCTGAATTATTCATTCCCCAGATTGCAACACAAGTGTATGTACAACTTAACAAGACCATGTTAGGGGTCATGGCTAATGAAACGGCATCTGGGTATTACCAATATTCAGATAATTTAGTTAAGTTGATTTTGGCGTTGGTTACAGCAACGGGAACAGTTATGTTGCCACATGTTGCTAACGCAGTTGCGCATGGTGATATAAATAAAGTTAATCAGATGCTATATAAATCATTTGACTTTGTTTCTGCTGTTTCTTATCCCATGATGTTTGGATTAGCAGCTATTTCTTTGACTTTAGCGCCAAAATATTATGGTCCGGGATACGGACCAGTTGGACCAGCAATGATGATTGAATCTATTGTTATTTTAATCATTGCTTGGAGTAATGTATTAGGAGTCCAGTATTTATTGCCAACGCATCATCAAAAGCAATTTACTATTTCTGTTACTTTGGGTGCAGTTGTAAATTTAATTTTGAACATACCATTAATTAGACTATGGGGATTGACAGGTGCGATGTGGTCAACTGTTTTCTCGGAAATTTCAGTTACACTATATCAAATGTGGGCAGTTCGCCATATGCTTAATTTTAAGGAATTATTTGCTGACTCGTGGAAGTATTTCATTGCCGGTTTAGTAATGTTTATACCTGTTTTTTGGATGAATACCCATTTAAGAAGTTCTTGGTTGATGATGGGGGTAGAAGTTCTAGTTGGGATAGTTATCTATGTTGGACTTTTATTTATCTTACGTGCCAAAATACTTGATGAAGGTAAGGAACTAGTTGGAGAGAAGCTGAAGAAATAGTCTTTAATAAAATTGATAGGATAACAACTTATAGTGTTAAAAAATATAATAAATACGATACACCAAATTTTTAATGTAGTTAGTAAAAACTTAAAAAGTATAGGATTTAAGGCTGGACGTTTAAGATTTAATAGATTAAAAAATCATAATGAGTATAGTTTTAAGAACAAACAAAAGTTTGAATTGCAACAAAAAGAATATGTAAATTTTTGGATGTATAGAATTTTTATTATGTGGATAGTTCTTTATCTTCTGATTTACTTTATTTTTATTTTACAGGTAATACCCCAAAATTTATTTATACAACGTATTTTAGGAATTATGGTTATAATAATTTTAGCCATAATAATTATTGTTCTTTTGATTATAGAATGTATAGGACACCTGATGATGTCATATATATTTGGAGTTCCATTATTGGCCTTCCTACTGACATATGTGATCTGTAGTTGTATAAAACATTCTCAAGTTATACTTTTTGCATATTTTATTGTTTGTTTGATATCGTATAGTTTCTTTATCTTTATACTACCAATAAATATCTTCAGAAAAATAACTCCTCAAATTGTATTTCTTCCAATTATTAGTAGTATAGTAGTTCAATTGATTACTAATTATAGGGATGTAATGCTTAATTACACAATGAGTGGCATAACTGATAAAGTAAGCAACTCTTTTTTTAAAGATAACTTTATGCCTATAAAAAGTAAATCTGATTTTATAAAATGTTTATATGAGATGTATGTATATTTATTTGTTGAAAGAAAAACAAATATATTTTATAATCAATTAGCTGAGCTATGTGGAGGAATTACACTAACATTTTTAATTGGTGGGATTATTGTAACTATAAGAACGCACTACTTAGATTCAAAAGCTGATAAAAAATGGAAAAATATAATTTATTCTTCTAGTGTTAAGTATAATGACTTAATAGAGTGTGCTTATATTGGTGGCAGAAACTATGAGAATTTAATATTAAGTAATGTAGATTTCATAAAAATTATTAAAGACGAGGAAAAAGATATTTCAGAAGAAAAATCATGGAAAGAGAGAATGAAAGATTGGTTTAAATCTATGTTTAAACGTTGACATTTTGAAATAAATCTTTTAAAGTACAGAATTAAGGCTGGTGTCAAGCAATCTTAAATAAGAGATGAACTACAACACTTATTTTACAAACAACCTAAAGTAGGGGATGAAGTGTAACATGACGATGTTATGATTTACCTCTTACTTTTTTGTTTAAAGTTAAAGGCTGTTTTATAAATCCTGTTGATGGATAGTTTTGAATAAAAATCAGGCAACTTGAAAATAGTTGTTTGATTGGTTTTCTTTGATGATATTTTCTTCTAGTCTGATTCTAATTAATAAATGTGAATCCAGCTGTAGACCTGTTGATAGGAAAAGTTAAATCTAACAGAAGCTTCTGAATAATTTTTATCATGATTAAGACAGTATTGAATAATTTGAATTCTTTCTTGCTGGGGTGTCGTTCATCTTACTTATAGTTATATAAGTCTCCGGATGTGGAATATAATCCCAATTTCTATATGACTATTATACTTGGAAATCCATTTTCTTACTGTGGCAACGCTTTAATGCCATATTTATTAGCTAAAGAAGCTAATGATGTTTTACCAGTTAAATATTCTTGAACAATCTTTTCTTTAAGTTCTTTAGAGTAATTATTGTTATATCGAGCATGACTTAAGAAAGAAGCTTGATTGCTTTGATAATGTTGTTATCGGTAACAAAATGGTCTTGGGTATGTTAAGTTGTTAATTAGTTATTTCAACAGAGCTCATATTGTCATTTAAATATTATTCAACTGTCTCTTTCTTTTGTAGAGAATTTTTGGAAAACATTGAATTAAAGTGTAAAAAGATGTAAAGTTATATTGCCGAATCATTAAAAGGCTCTAAGAGCCTAAATAACTGTGATCTGTTTATTATAGAGGACAGTTTTAGATTAGGAATTAGACAACTAGAAATAGTTGCTTAATTCCTTTTCTTTTACGATAATTTTGTTTATTTATTAATTTTAATAGATTAATCAGGAGAAGATCATGCAAATTCTGAATTTTATATTGAGTATTCTGAATTTTATATTGAGTATTATAGAAGATACTGCTTCTAGTATTTTCTCTAATTTTATATTAAAACGAATTAGAAAGAATAAAAAAGATAATAAAGAAGAATGTAAAAAATCTGTAGATGAGAAAAAGTATAAAACTGATTTTGCAAAAAGAATCGATCAGTTAATGTTTTTAATTAATCAAGAGAAATATTATGGTTTTGAAGAATTAAATCTTAGCAAACTAGCTGAATATTTAAATTTAGAATCTGTAGAAATATTAAAGCAATATTATAAAGAATCAAGAGAACCGACGTTTCAATTTATTGATTCAGTAGCTGAAAAATTAGGCGTTAATCACAATTGGCTAAAAATGGAGAGGGCGAGCCCTTTTTATCAACGCATTATCATTTGCCGGAATATAATAATATATCAAGAAATGACAGATTTATATTTGCATTTAGGAATTCTCAAGATAAAGAATTTATTTTTGTTAAATATTATTTAGACGAAAGTAAACGCTATAAATATATCACTTATATAAAGAGTGTACCGTTTAATAATGAAATAGGCTATGGGGGATTATCCGTTCTTAAAGATGCCTTTAAAATTTTAAAGAAAATAAATTCGTATAATCCTAGTGATCTTGAAATGATATGTAAGCTTTCGAATGATGAATACGAAAATTTGAGGTTGGGTAAGATATATCCCGGTAAAGTACTTAATTATAAAGTTAGTCCTGCAACATTTTTACTTGATGATTTTATAGATCCAACAGGTGTGACAGATGATGACTTTATAGAATTTTACGGATCTGAAATTTTTAAATTAAGAAATAAGTTGTATAAGTATATGAAGAAGTAACTATAAAACTGTATTTAAGGAAAAGCGTGTATGATTAGTAGGCGATTAGCAAACATAAGAAAATTTTGTAAATCTAAGAGTAACATGATTGGAATTAGTATATCTCTAATAGTTGCATTTGGTATATTTAATTTTATGTTAATAGGTATGTTTATACTCAAAGCTAACATTATAAGTTCACTTTTGTTAACGATGATAATAGTTTTGATATTTTTTCTTATTTTAATAGTAGTCTTGTCTCTGAATTCTTTTGTCGATCGGTTACGTGTACTTTCAAATAATTTTCACTTAAAATTTTTACAAATATCTAATATTCTACTTATTATTATATTTCTATTTTATATAATAATGATTCTTAGATCTCTATTTATTGTTACTTTGCTTGGTAAAAAAATCTTTGCAGTAATTGGAGTAATTACTACATTATTTAGTTTTTGGATCGGCTCATTAAAGAAAGTACAGTTATTAAATGTTTTAATTGTTGCAGAAAATGTGCAATATTGTAGTAATGAGTATAAGTTAAATGGAGAAACGTATTTTAAGGTAAGAGCACAGTGTGAAGGCAATAGTGAAGATATTATTGAATTCGCTGGATTTTGTTTAAGTAAAGATTTTAATATAATTGAACAAAAAGAATCTGAATATAAAAATTTAATATATAAGCCGTTTATTAATAATGTGGACGTAATTACTATACCCGAAAAAATAGAACCACATAAATTGAGTTCATGTATTGAAATATCTGTTAAATCAATTAAAGATAAATGCAAAGAAGAAGGTATTACTTTAGAAGAAGATAATAAAGTTTATATATTATATAAGGATTCAAAAGAAAATTATTTCGGAGCCGGCGTCGTTTTAAATTAATAAAATGAGAGAGTATATATATTGAATTTAGATAATATTTTAGGCCATTATTATCAGTATTTAATAATATAAAGCAATCAAAATCGTCTAAGAAAAATTTGGAGTACAAAAAAGAAGTAGTTAAAAATAATGCGACTTTAAAGAAGATAGAACTAAATAATGAAAAATCTCAAAATGAAATTACCGAGAAGTTAGCTGTTACTATGCTATTACCGTATTTAGAATTGGATATAAATAAAAGCAGAAATTACGTAACAGGTGAAACTCCTAATATTAAAGGAAAATATCCACAATTTTTTAGTGAAACTCCATTGAAAAACTACAATTTGTAATGGCATTATTTAAGCATTTTCATTTATGAAAAAACTACTTTAACAAATGAAAAAATAGCATAAAAGATTTTAAAAAGGAAAGATAAATTATAATGATTAAATCAACAATTTTAGAATCATTAAAGTTTTATAAAGAATATTTAAATGGAAATGATAGCCATGTTGAAGCGGTTGAAGTATCCAATCAGAACAGTGGAAAAAACTCAGAAATTAAAAAATCCTGCTAAATCTTGGCATTAATAAACCTTGATTTAGTAGGATTTTTCTTTTGAGTAGAAGTCCAAAATTAACTAAAAAGAGACTTTTTTCCTAGACACTTTTACTTTATCTTGATATTGTTTAATTCTTCTATTTATTTGTCTAATAGAAATGCCTAGATTTTTAGCAGCCCTATGTTTGTTCCCATTATGATCAATAAGATCTTTAATGACTTTATACTGTTCTTCATATTTCATAGTTAAATAAATCCTCTTCACTTAATCCATAACCTCCAATAAAAGAGATTATGACATAGTTAATATCTTATTGGGACATTTTCCTAAGTTAACAGTTAAGACATTATCACTTGTTAATCACACAACTAATAAATATAAACAATAATTTTGTTGAAAAAAATATATAGTTGTGATAACATGAGCTGTAGCCTTTCTGGTGTAATGGTATTGACTACATAAATAATAAAAAATATAATAAACGACAGATTTGCGTGAATCTGTCGTTTTTATATTATTAAAAAAGTTAGGTAAGTCATGAACAACAAAAATGATATTTTAAATTCTTGGATTTTAATGGAACAATTGGCTGAAGGAAATGTCAATACAAATAGAAGAGATAAGAATGCAGCAAAGCGATTTGATTCAAGTAGAAGTGCTAAATATGGCTTTTACCAATACTTCCGCTGGTGTGTTAAGCAAAAATTTAAAGATCGAAAACGTGATAATCCAGGAATTATTTTTTATTTAAATACATTTAAATTTAAAGAAATTATCGATATTATAATTCGAAAATATAATTTAGAAGATTTAGAAGTTGGGTTTAATGAAGAGCAGCTAAAGTTTAGTATAGCTATATGCTTTGATAAAGATATGAAATTGTTAGAAGATAAAACTTTTATAACTATGAGTAGCTATATTTTAGCTCAAAACGATCTGATCAATGATCAAGATGAATTTAAAAAATTTGAAAGCTCCATCAAAAATAAAATCCATGAATTATTTAGTTTTCAAAATGACGAACTTTCTCAAGAAAATTTTGAATTGTATTTTAATCAAGTATTTGAAGAAATAATAGATAATTTTGCTTTTAATATTTATTGGTCAATTGTTGGAGATATCGATACGGATGATATTAATTTACATTCGTTCTTTCTTGATGATTTAATTTTAGCTAAAAAAAGTAAATCACCGCATTTAATTAAATATTTGGAAGGTATATCCAACAATTCACGAATTAATCTAGATCCACTTAAGAATATAAATGAGTTTAAAACTATTCTGCAACCTAAAAATTACCCTCTAGGACATTTTTTGAGTAAATATCCTAGTTCTTTAATGCAACAGGTAGCAGTTAATTTAGTTATTAATGAAAAAAATGATATTCAAACTGTTAATGGTCCTCCTGGTACTGGAAAGACTACTCTATTAAAAGACATATTTGCTGAACTTATAATTCAGCAAGCAAAAGAAATATGTAATTTAAAAAATAAAAATGTTTCTTTTCTATCAAATAGTAAAATTGAACAGCCGCAGTTACCTGTGCAGTTAGCAGATAAGAATATTGTTGTTGCATCATCTAACAATGGTGCCGTTCGAAATATTGTTGATGAGTTGCCTCAAATTCCCGAAGAAAAAGACTCATTTACTGAGATAATTGAAAAAATAAAATCTGTGGATTATTTTTTTGATCTGGCTAATTCTAAAAAACAGAATAATAGATGGGGATTGTTTTCTTTAGAAGGTGGTCGTAAAGAAAACATGAATCGGATTATTTCGATAATTGATCAAATGATTAAAGAATTAAAAAGTAAAAACTTTGTCTCTGATGTAAAAGTTTACGAAAAATTTTTGACGCAATTCAATAAATTAGAACATAAAAGGAAGACATTACAGGGATATGCAGATAGATCAGTACAAAGAAAAATTTGGAATAAAAAAGTAAAAAAATATGATCTAAAGCTTGATGATAAAGGAGAGATAATTTCATCTAATTTGGATTTGAAATTAAGGGATGCAAAGGAAAATATAAGTTTATATCATCAACAATATGATCAATTACAGACTGAAATAGAAAATAGAAGAGGACTATTTAGTAGATTATTTAGGCGAAAAAAGGAGAAGAATGAAGATAGATTAAAAATCGAAAAAATAAATCATAATTTGGAGAAAGAAACTAAACAAAAGCAATATCTAGAAAAGAAATTGCATAATTTGGAGAATGAAAGTTACCTAAGATCAATTTACAGGTTTATAGCAAAAGAGGTAAAAATACCAAATTATAAGCGTGATTTCTATAAAGAAGAAAACTATGAAGATTTTGAAAACGAATCTTATTGGTATACTAGTAATGATCTTAAAGAAGAATCTTTATTATTTATTTTAGCTTTAAGAGTGAGAAAACAGTTTTTATATGAAAATAAAGAATCTTTAAGTAAGGCACTAAAGAATTGGGAAGACCAGGATAAGCGCGTAAAGGAGAATCAAAATCAAATCACTTTGTTTGCTTGGCAATGGATTAATTTTGCTATTCCTGTAATTGGTACGACGTTTGCTAGTTTTCATCGAATGTTTAGAAATTTAGGTACAGATTCCATATCAAATTTATTTATTGATGAAGCAGGACAAGCTATTCCTCAATCAGTTATAGGGGCACTACTTAGAAGTAAAAGAATAGTTGCTGTCGGAGATCCTGCACAGATAAAACCAGTTAACTCTTTGGACTCAAAGATTATATCACTTATAAGAGATCGAATTTACCATGTAGATGAAAAGTTTGTTTCTGCAAATGCTTCAGTACAGACGCTTATGGATCAAGCAAGTAAATATGGATATTATAGAGATAGAAATAAGTGGATAGGAATTCCATTATGGGTTCATCGTCGCTGCCTTAATCCTATGTTTAGTATTTCTAACGAAATTTCATATGATAATAAAATGGTTTTACCTACTGAAGTAAAGGAAGATGAAATAAAAGCTGATATAGAAAGACAAATGTCAGGAATTGCAGGGTCAGCTGATTGGATAGATGTGTCTGGTCGATCCGATGGAAATAAATATGTCGAGAGACAAGCAGATGAGTTATGTAAGTTAATTTACCGTTTGGTACAAAAAAAAGCCAATCCTTTTAATGAAAAAGATATATTTGTTATTACTCCATTTAAAAATGTAGCTCAAAAGTTGTCGAAAAAGCTCAAAGTTATTGATTTAGGGTACGGTGATCAGATTAAATTTACGAGATATAAAGATGGAAAGCCAACTAATATTGGTACAGTTCATACTTTTCAGGGAAAAGAAAATGAGGTAGTGTTTTTAGTTTTGGGCACTTCTAAGAAAGAAAAAAATGCTGCTTCCTGGGCAGTTAAAGAACCCAATATCATAAATGTTGCAGCTACTAGAGCTAAAAAGTGGTTTTATATTATTGGAGATAAGGAGTTATATAAATCTCTACATTCACCTTCAATTAATAAAACTATAAATATAATTGATGAGTATAAGAAAAAAATAGCCGAAAATACAAAAATTGAACAAGGTAAAAGGTAATTTAAAACCTATTGAATGATTGTCGAATAGTAAGTAGCAATTCTGTTAAAAAAGAATTAATTAAGGTGAGAAGGGTACAGAGGGAAATAATATGGGTACTAGTGAAAGAGATATAAAAAAGTATTTGAAAGTAGGAGATAATTTTGAAAATGTTAGACAATTACAAAATTATAAACTTACTTTTCAGAAAGGAAATTATTTTTTTGTGGAAGGGGCCGACTGTAGAGATAATACAAAAAATCAGAGTAACATAATAAGAGCAATTCTTACCTCCACTAATAATAAAAATGATATAAAATTAAAAAATCAGCGTCAGAAAATAAAAAATAAATTTGATCCTTTTGATTGTGGTCACCTTTTAGCTGTTGAATTAATCAAATATTTAAATATATGTGATATGTGTAAAAAAGAGTTAGTAGTCAACGAATATAACTTATTTCCTCAATTCCCTCGTGCTAATCGAAATGAAAAGGAAAATATTGGACAAGCTAGGTTTGAAAACTGGTTAATGAGCTATATTAAAACCAATAAGAATGATTCAATTTACTATGAAGTAGAAAAAATATACCGAGACGATTGCTCTAAAAATGGAATTCCAATTGGTACTCGTTTGTTAGCTCGTAAAAATGATGCACAGAATGATAAAAATTTAGAATGGAAACCAGATGAAAAATTAAAATTACCATTTCATGTTTTTATTCCTAACTATCAGGTGAAATCAGATAATATCGAAGGATTTAAAGATAAATATTGTGTGGAGAATTTAGAAAAAGCAAAAATTGATATTTATCATGATGCAAGTAGTGTATTAAAATAGTAAAAAATATTTAAAATATGGTAACAGATACTTTAAATAATATTTTTCATAAATACTCTTGATAAATTTAAATTTTATTTATATCATAGTATTTGCGTTATGATGAAATTAGGCATAACGGAGAAGGATTGTAGTCAAGACCTTGGCACAGAATTTATTAGTAATATTAATAATAAATTCAGTTCCAAGCTCGGCAGCTTGTGAATATATTTCTAAATCGGTTGTTGACCCTACTGCACTAATGAGTAGTAGGAATAATTCAACATATTGTGATGAAATCATAGTAACTCCTTTCGGCTTCATTATATCGTGAAGTGTGATGACATGACAGAGTAGCTATAATTCAGCTAGTATTGTGTCATGAATTATAAGTTTTTTGTACCCACTGGTTAGGAACGCTACTCTCCGTTGCCAGTGGGTATCGTCATTTGTAGAGGTAATTTATGGATATAGATGCGTGGTTTAAAGATCAAAAAATATTAGAGAAGAGTAAAAGAAGATATGTTCATTTTGATCTTCGAACCGATTTAGTTAAGTGTAGGAAATATATTACTAATCCGAAAAAAATTGCACAGCATGGTTTCTATCCTTTTATAAAATATGATCTTGAATATCATAAGTATAATAGAGTAGAAGGAAAAAAGATCAAAAAACGTACCATTTGCTATGCAGCCCATATTGATAGTTGTATTTTTCAGTATTATAGTTTTTTAGTCAATATAAAGTATAATTCTCGTTTGAAACAAGATAATATCCATGAGGTTCCTATTGCTTATCGAACGGATTTACATACAGAGACTATTTCTGAATTTAAAAAGATCTATAAATTTATGATCCAACACCCTTCCTCTTATGTCATGATTGGTGATTTTACTAGCTTTTTTGACAAAATCAATCATCAATATTTAAAAGAGCGATTATGCGATTTACTACAGGTGGATAGACTTAGTCCAGACTATTATGCAATATTTAAACGAATTACCAATTATGATTATTGGGATTTGAAAGACTTATATAAGTTGAATAACCTTGATTCAACTAATAGAAAAGACAAGTTTGAACTAAATTCAAAGCTAAGAATTCTATCTCCAAGTGATTATAAAAAAAATCGATCACATATTAAGTGTCATAAAGATAATAAAGGAATTCCACAGGGTTCAGCGATTAGTGCGTGTTTAGCAAATGTGTATATGTTAGAAATTGATAAAATGATCAATAGATTTGTAGTAGCGCATGGTGGTATTTATAGAAGATATAGTGACGATTTTATAATTATTCTACCTACAGATACTAGTTTAATAAATGATGTTGAAAAAATAATTCTAAAATTTGAGGATTTTAAGAATAAGGATATTTTGGAGTTGCAGCCGGAAAAGACACAAGTTTATAAATTGCAAAATCATTCTGTAGTAAATATTGGTCATCTTTTTACCCCAAAATTGAATGAAAAGTATAAAACAATTAATTTTATTGGATTTACTTTTGATGGAAGTTCAATAACGGTTCGCGATAAAACGACAAGTAAATATTATTATCGAATGCATCATAAAGCTAAAGGAATTGCTCACCAATATTGGCGAGGTAAGGGATACCAAGGGTCCGATAATTTATATCGTTTATATTCTCCAAATGGACAGTATGGAAGAGGTAATTATTTTACTTATTTAAGTAGGGTCCAAAATGCTTTTCCGAAACATGCAATTATGATTCCAGAAAATAGAATTATGACGAAGATTAGGCTAACTTTGAAGAAGAATAGGTGGGGATAATGGTGAAACTTGAAATAAAACTTTTTTACATTTAGAGTTAATGTTATAAGTACATTGTTTATTTATTTTTGTGATCTATTAAAGATATGGTAAAATTGGTCATTAAATATTAAGGTGAGAAAATGAAAGTGAATGCGGTTGATCTATTTTGTGGAGTTGGAGGATTAACTGCCGGTCTCCAACAAGCTGGAATTAATGTTGTAGCTGGAATTGATATAGAAGCAAAATGTAAATTTCCATATGAAAAAAATAATAATGCAAAATTTATTAATGCTGATTTGAAAGAGATACAGAGTAAATATATTAAAGATTTGTATCCTAAAGATACAGATATAACGGTACTAGCTGGGTGTGCACCTTGTCAACCATTTTCTTCATATAGCTATAGATATAAGGGATCCGATGTAACAAAAAATAAAATGGATTTACTTGATACCTTCTCTCGAATTGTGGAAGATATTGAACCAGACGTTGTATCAATGGAAAATGTGCCTCAATTGGCTAAAGAAGACATCTTCGCAAATTTTATTGCAACTTTAAAAAAATTAAACTATAAAGTAACTTGGAATATTGTGTATGCCCCAGCATATGGTGTGCCTCAAAAAAGAAAGCGGTTAGTTCTTTTAGCAAGTAAAGAATATAATATCACGCTGATATCTCCGCTGTTTTCCAAAGAAAATTATCCTACTGTAAAAGATGCGATATTTGGCCTACCCAAAATTAAAGCAGGTGAAAGTGACGCAAGAGATAAAATGCACCATTCTCCTAAATTAACAAAAATTAATCTTGAAAGAATAAAACAGTCTAAGCCAGGTGGAACATGGCATGATTGGGAAGATAAATTAATTCTGAAGGCCTATAGAAAAAAAAGTGGAGAGTCATATACATCAGTATATGGTCGAATGAAATGGGATGAACCTGCTCCAACAATAACAACTAAATTTTATGGATATGGAAATGGTAGATTTGGTCATCCAGAGCAGAATAGGGCTATTTCTTATAGAGAGGGTGCATTGCTCCAAACATTTCCAAAAACCTATAAATTTTTTAACGATAAACATCCTATTTCTGGAAAAGATTTAGGAGTAATGATAGGAAATGCAGTTCCTGTAAAATTGGGAGAGGCAATTGGTAAGAGTATTATAAAAGGTATAAATAATGAAGAAAAGTAATAAAATCACAGCAAAAAAAGTTAAGGATGCACAGCGCCAAATAGAACTTTTACAAAAACAAGTTCATTATGATACTAGAGATTATCCTATTGAATATTTGGTAAATAAATATGACGATAAAACATTCTTTGCTCCTATTTATCAGAGAATGGCTGGAGTTTGGGATTTACATAGAAAAGTTAGATTTATAGAGTCAATAATCCTTGGATATCCTATTCCATTGCTGTTTTTATCTGATGATGAAAAGAGTGGAAAATTGGAAATTGTAGATGGATTGCAACGTATATCAACTTTGTCTGATTTTTTTAATAATAAATTAATGTTACAGAAAATGGATAAATTGGATAAGCTGAATGGATTTGAATTTAAAGATTTACCAGAGAGTGAAATTTTAAGACTAAAAGCATATTCTTTAAGAGTAATTGTATTAAATAGGACTACGGATGAAGAGACTAGAATAGACTTATTCAACAGAATAAATACTTCGTCTTTAAAAGCAACTGATTCAGAGGTTAGAAGTGGAACAGAACTTTTAAATCCGTTAATGAAATTGATAAAAAAGTTAGCTAAAGATAAAAATTTTAAAAAATTGACTGATTTATCTGAACTAAAATTAAAAAGAATGGAAGATATTGAATTAATTTCAAGATTTTTTGCATATTCTCATAATTATAAGAATTTTCCGCATAGTGTTAGAGAATTTATAGATAATTATGTTTCTCAATTTAATCCTGATAATAAAGAGGTTAAGAAATTTACTAAGGCTATAGAGAAGAGTTACGAAGAAGAATTTATAAAAACTTTTAAATTTATTGATGAGAATTATCCTCAAAATATATTTAAAAATAAGAGAAATCAAACTCCTAGAGTTCGTTTTGAAGCAATTTCAGTAGGAACAAATTTAGCTTTAAAAACGAATCCAAATTTATCAGTAACTAAAAAACAGATTTTAGATTTAGTTGAAAATAAAAAATTTCAAAGATTAACTACTTCAGACGGAAGTAATAGTAAGATAAAAGTAAAAGAAAGAATTGAATATGTAAAGAAGTATCTATTAAAGGAAAGCAAGTATCAAGCATAATGGAAGATCTAAGTTTTAAAGAAAGAGTTGAGGAACTAAATTTTTACATTAAATCTATAAAAAGGCTAGATGAAATTCTTAATTATGAGCGTGATAAAGAATTAAATAAAAAATTTAATAGTTTGAGCAAAAATTATAATGCTAGTAACTTAGTAGTAATATTAAAATCAAACGCGTGTATGATGATGTATAATCTTGTAGAAGCTACTATTAAGTCTTTAATTGCAAATATATATACAGATATAAATTTAACTAGACTAAAATATAATGAGCTGAATGAAAAATACAGAACCATTATAAAAAATTATAAATTTAACAATAACAGTGCTGAAAAAATAAAAGAATCAGCTACTGACTTGATTAATAATATTTTAAATGATGAGTATATGATATTTGAAGTTTCTAATTTCAAGTTATCTGGTAATGCTGATTTGCGAAAGATAAAAGAAGTTTTAGAAAGACATAGTATAGATTTAAATAATAAGCAAATACAAAAATATGGATCTCCATTAGTTTTTATAAAAAATACAAGAAATAGTTTAGCACACGGTTCAAGAACATTTACAACTATAGGAAGTCAAATAACTATTTCTGATATAGAAAAAGATACAAACGATATAATAAATTTTTTGACATACTTAATAGATCAAACTAATGATTTTATTGCTAGCAAGGGATATAGAGTATAAAACCAGAATGAATTGGTAGGAATAGTCCAATTATTAAAATGTAAGATTTGAATAATTTTAATAGATGAACTAATACTTTAATTTTTCAATATTTAAATTACATATAGGTAATAGCTATATTGAAACAGAAGATAAGGCTTAGAATACACTAATTTAATTGATAAAAATGGTATTGCAGGCTGTTCCCTATTTTTGTACACAGGAGAATTGAAAGATAAAAAGTCCTATTAAAAAAACAGATTTGGCTTTTTTCTCTATAAATGTTTTATCTATTATTCCTTGAACGCATATTCGATATAATTCGAATTAGTTAGGAACGAATACGCGTCTGATTATTGACAATAATTATAAAAATTATAGGATAGAGACTAAGAAAAGTGGCGGTGGACTTCTAAGTGAGGTCGTTGCAGAAAAACACCTCTATTAACAAAATAGAGGTGTTTTTGTATGTAAAAAAATTTAAACATGTTGATGAATAAATTGAGCTTTTGAAAAATCAGGGTTTAGTTTTTAAAGATTTGAATTTAGCTACCTAGATTAAAACAGTAGTGGGATTAAAAATGCAAAAATACTATACAAGTGGAGAATTTGCGAAAAAGGCACATGTGTCGATTCGTACAATTCGCTATTATGATCAAAAAAATTTATTAAAGCCATCAACGCATACTACAAGTGGTGCTAGACGGTATACTGATAATGATTTTGCAAAGTTGCAACAAATTCTTCTATTGAAATACCTAGGATTTTCTCTAAGCGATATTAGAGAGATGACTTTAGGTTCAGGAGACAGGCAGCTACTGCTTGATTCACTGCAAATTCAAAAAAGACTGGTAGAAGAGCGACTTAAAGAAATGCAAAATGTGGCAACTGCTATTGATTCTACGAGTAGCACCTTAAAAGCTGGTCAAGAAGTTGACTGGAGAAAAATGTTAAATTTAATTCATTTAACTTCAATGAATCAGTCTTTAAGTACGCAATATCAGAATGCTTCAAATATTTCTGCCCGAATTAGGCTGCAACGAGATTATTCTCTCAATAAAGAGGGATGGTTCCATTGGCTGTTTAACCAACTTAACTTAAAGCCAGGGATGAAGATTCTTGAATTGGGCGCTGGCAATGGTGCTTTATGGTCTCAGAATTTAGATAAACTGCCAAATAGTTTAACAATAGTTTTATCCGATATTTCAGAGGGAATCTTAGCAGATGCTAAGAATGAAATTGGCGATAATTCTGAATTTCAATATGCAGTTTTTGATGCTCAAAAGATTCCTTTCGCTGATAATACTTTTGACTTGGTGATTGCTAATCACATGCTCTTTTATTGTGACAATATTCCAAAGACTTTAAAAGAAGTTCGCCGGGTAATGAAAAAGGGCGCATCTTTTGCCTGTGCAACTTATTCAAAGCGCCATATGCATGAAATCACTGATTTAGTTCAAGAATTTAATCCTGAAATAGTTTTATCTTCTACAAATCTATATGATCGTTTTGGTCTTGATAATGGTGAAGAAATTTTAAGTAAAGATTTTACAGACGTTTCTTGTCATAAATATCAAGATGCAATTGAGCTATCTGAATCTACACCAGTAATTTCTTACATTTTATCCTGTCATGGTAATCAGAATGAGCTTCTGATTGACCATTATGATGAATTTAAAGACTATGTTAAAAATAAAGTGAAAAACGGTTTCTATATTACTAAGGATGCCGGATACTTTCATTGTAAGAAAGCATAGTCTTTTTTATTTAGAACTTGAAGGTGACGTAACGTAATGCTGCATACTTCAAATGAGTTTAAGAGGAGACTAATATGAAAGTTATTGTTACTGGTGGTGCCGGTTTTATCGGTTCAAACTTTATTTTTTACATGTTAAAGCAACATCCTGACTATGAAATTATCTGTTTAGATAGTTTGACTTATGCAGGTAACTTATCTACTTTGAAGGATGTTATGGATAATCCTAACTTCAAGTTTGTTAAGTTAGATATTCGTGACCGTGAGGGTGTTTACAAGTTATTTGAAGAAGAAAAGCCTGACATAGTAGTTAACTTTGCTGCTGAAAGTCACGTTGACCGTTCTATCGAAAACCCAGAAATTTTCTTAGAAACTAACATTATTGGTACCTCTGTTCTGATGGATGCTTGCCGTAAGTACGGTATCAAGCGTTTCCACCAAGTATCAACTGATGAAGTATATGGTGACTTACCATTAGATCGTCCAGATCTTTTCTTCCACGAAGATACTCCGCTTCATACTTCAAGCCCATACTCATCAAGTAAGGCGAGTGCAGACTTATTGGTTGGTGCATATGGTAGAACTTTCCACCTGCCAGTAACTATTTCACGTTGTTCTAACAACTATGGTCCATATCAATTCCCTGAAAAATTGATTCCTTTGATGATTCAAAGAGCCTTAAACAATGAAAAATTGCCAGTTTACGGTGATGGTGAGAACGTTCGTGATTGGTTATACGTTGAAGATCACTGCAAGGCAATTGATCTTATCTTAGAAAAAGGTACTCCAGGCGAAGTCTACAATATTGGTGGACACAATGAAATGCACAACATTGATATTGTTAAGCTTATCTGCGATTACTTAGACAAGCCTTACTCATTAATTGAACACGTCACTGACCGTAAGGGACATGATCGTCGCTACGCAATTGATCCTGAAAAGATTCACAATGAATTAGGTTGGTTTCCAGAAACTATGTTTAAAGCCGGTATCAAGAAGACTATTCAATGGTACCTCGACAACAAAGAATGGTGGGAAAACATCATTTCTGGTGATTACCAAAACTACTACGACGAAATGTACGGCAAGAAGCAAGTTTTAGATAAGGACTAATTCAGCATGAAGGGAATTATTTTAGCAGGCGGTTCAGGTACTCGTTTATATCCATTGACTTTAGTAACCAGTAAACAATTATTGCCAGTTTACGACAAGCCAATGATTTATTACCCATTATCTACCTTAATGTTAGCTGGTATTAAGGATATTTTAGTTATTTCTACTCCAGCTGATACTCCACGATTTAAGGAGTTATTAGGTGATGGTTCACAATTTGGAATTAACCTTTCTTATAAAGTACAACCAACACCAGATGGCTTAGCACAAGCATTTACTTTGGGCGAGGATTTCATTAATGGTGAACCTTGTGCCATGGTCTTAGGTGACAATATTTTTTACGGAAACGGTTTTACTGATTTACTTAAGAATGCTGCCGAAGATGCACAAAAGGGTAAGGCGACGGTATTTGGTTACTATGTAAATGATCCTGAACGTTTTGGTGTAGTTGACTTTGATAAAAATGGTAATGCAGTTTCTATCGAAGAAAAACCAGAATACCCAAAGAGTAATTACGCTGTAACTGGTCTTTACTTCTACCCAGCTGGAGTAAGTGAAAAAGCTGCTCAAGTTAAGCCAAGTGCACGTGGCGAAGTGGAGATTACTAGTTTAAACGATATGTACTTGCAAGATGGCGACTTATGTGTACAACTTTTAGGTCGTGGTTATGCATGGCTTGACACTGGTACAATGCAAAGCCTTGTTGACGCTGCTAATTATGTAAAAACTATTCAAGATAGACAGGGGATTACTTTTTCTGCTCCTGAAGAAATTGCCTATGTACATGGCTGGATTGATAAGGATCAACTCCTTGAAGCAGCAAAGCACTATGGTAAGAGTCCATACGGCAAGCACTTAAAGTCAGTTGCTGAAGGTAAAGTTCGTTATTAATATTTTTAATTAAAGAAAGAAGCTTTTTAAAAATGGGACAAATTAAAGTTGAAAAAAATGTTGGTGGCATTGAAGGTTTAGCAGTTATTACACCAACTGTTCATGGAGACGATCGTGGCTACTTCATGGAAACTTTTAACCAAAGAGACATGATGGATGCTGGCTTTAGCATTAACTTTGTTCAAGATAACCAATCAAGTTCAACTAAGGGTGTGCTTCGTGGTTTACACTTCCAAAAGAAGTACCCACAAATTAAATTAGTTCGCGCAGTTCGTGGTAGCGTATTTGATGTTGCTGTTGACCTTCGTAGTGAATCTAAGACTTATGGTAAATGGTACGGTGTTGAATTAACTGCAGAAAACAAGAAACAATTCTTAATTCCACAAGGCTTTGCTCATGGTTTCCTTGTTTTAAGTGATGTAGCAGAATTTTGTTACAAAGTTAATGACTTCTGGCACCCAAACGATGAAGGTGGTATGGCTTGGAACGATCCTGAAATTGGCATTGAATGGCCACACCTTAAAGGCGATTACCCGGGTAGTCCAGATGCTTCTGGTTACACTCTTGATGATGGTACCAAGCTCAACATGGCTGAACGTGATCAAGAATGGAAGGGCTTAAAGGATACTTTTAAGTTTTAATTAGTGAGGTAAATGAATGAAAGTTTTTGTAACTGGCGTTAATGGTCAACTTGGCCATGACGTAATGAATGAACTTGCTAAGCGTGGTTATGAAGGTGTAGGTTCTGACTTGGCACCTGAATATGCTGGTGTTGCTGACGGAAGCAGCGTTACCAAGGCACCTTATGTTTCTTTAGATATTACTGATGCGAAAGCCGTAGACAAGGTTATTTCTGAAGTAAATCCTGATGTTATTGTTCACTGTGCTGCTTGGACTGCAGTTGATATGGCTGAAGATGACGACAAGGTTGCAGCTGTTCGCAAAGTTAACGTTGACGGAACTCAAAACATCGCTAACGTTGCAAAGAAATTAGATGCACCAATGGTTTACTTGTCAACTGACTATGTCTTCGATGGTCAGGGAACTACCCCTTGGGAACCAGACTTTAAGGGCTATAAGCCTTTGAATGTTTATGGTGAAACTAAGCTTGGCGGGGAAGAAGCTGTTGCTAATACTTTAGACAAGTATTTCATTGTTAGAATTGCTTGGGTATTCGGTGTAAATGGCTCAAACTTTATCAAGACTATGCTTAAGGTTGGGTCAAATCACGATGAAGTTAAGGTTGTTAGTGATCAAATTGGTACCCCAACTTATACTTTTGACTTATCTCGTCTTTTGTTAGATATGATTGAAACTGATAAATATGGCTACTACCACGCAACTAATTCGGAACTACCAGCAACTGAAAGTGGCTATGACGAAAATGGTACTAAGACTGGTTATATTTCTTGGTACGATTTCACTAAAGAAATTTATCGTCAAGCTGGCTACAAGACAAAGGTTACTCCTGTAACTACTGAAGAATATGGCTTATCTAAGGCAGTTCGTCCATTTAACTCTCGTTTAGACAAGAGCAAGTTAGAAGAAAATGGTTTCAAGCCACTTCCAACTTGGACTGATGCGATTAGTCGTTACTTAGATATCTTAAAAGATGACGGCTTCTTTGATGATTTGAAGAAGTAGACTTTTTTAATTGAATAATACCGAATTGAAATGGGACTAAGCGTTTTGAAGCTTAGTTCTTTTTTGATAACTGTATTAAATATAAGTTTAAGGAATTTATGATGTTGAAATAACTAAAGTTCAAAGTAAAGATGGAGATTTTATCTTAAAAGGAAAAACGGATGCGCCAGATGGTAGTAAAATTTTGGCGCAGGGGACATATGATAAAGAAGAGAATGAAACGTCTGCAACCGATGATGACAATTATGCAAAAGTAAAAGATCATAAATTTACAATTCAGTTAGATACTAATAATTCAACTAAGGAAGAAATTTAAAAAGGACTGAAAATTAAAGTTAAGGTTATTGCTATAGAAAAATATTCGACGGCATTTAAGGATTATTATCTAACTAAAAGGGTACGAAAAATAATAGCCTAAGAAATTGATCCTAGTACTTTAACGGTTGATAGTAAATTAGCTGACTATTATATTAATGACGAAGATGATTCTGATGAAACGGACGATTCAGATAGTGATGACTCAGATAGCCATTCCGCAGATACAAAAAATGAGAAGTTGGATGCAAAATCTGAAGATAAGTCAGAGACTAAAGCAGAAGATAAAGAGACATCAAAGTCGGATAATTCAGATGCTTCCAGTGAAAATGATAAATCTCAATTAAATGATGATCGCTCTTCAAAGAATGATAATACTGAAGGAACTACTGATAATTCCAGCCAAACACAAGATGGATATAATATGAATTCAGAAAATGCAGTGTATTTTGATTCTGAAGAAGAAGCTCAGGCTGCAGGATTTGTCCGATCCAAAAGATAATGGAGTCCACTTTAAATGGTGATAACTACTAATCTATAGTTTAGTAGTTTCGAGAACGATTATTATGTACCATATTAGATAATTTTCTAATTGCTATGTGATTATAAAGATGGGGTATGTCTTACGACATATCCTATTTTTCGTTTACAATATTATAAGCAGATAGGAATTGAGTAAATAAAAATAGTTGCTTAATTCTTTTTTACGATAAAAGTTGGAATTTAAAATTATGGGGATAAAAAATTTTAAGAATGTAGTGTGTTCGAGTCGAATATAGGAAAATAATGTGAATCTATTATCTTTTGTACTATATTTATATTGTATTGTATAATTATTGTAGCTCCTGAGCTACAATAATTATGAGAGAAGGTTGAAGGAGGTGTCTTCTTCAAAAGATGAAATTGAAAAAATCATTCAAGACATTAAAAGTCGAAGAGACAGTTGGTTACTTAGTCGAAGAAGGAAAAATATTGTAACCTTAACAGAATTAGGGCTAGATCAAGAAGAAATATTTGAAATAATTATTGAGAATTTATCATGGACTGATTATGTACAAGGACCAGAACTGGATGATCATGAACCATCAATTCCTGGAAACATTTGGATATTTGGCCTAAATATAGAAAATAATGAATTATATTTAAAATTTCAGGATCGTCCAACAGGTATTGTAGTTTGGATTTCAATTCATAAGGCGGCATACAGACTGAACTATCCCTATAAATTAGGAGAATAAAGTAATGAAAAAGAAATTTTATAATCCAGAAATGAATACTGTTGATATATATGAGGAAGTTTGGATACTAGAAAAAATTAATATTAAAGATGAAAAAAATTTATTAGTAAAAAATCATTATTGGAGAGATAAGTTTGGAGAATTATGGGCTGATTTTGACAATCCAATGGAAAATGTTTATCGAGGTTTTGAAGCATATAGAACAAGAAAAGGTTTTTTATCTCCAGAACAAATTAAAAAAATTCGAAATAGTGTAAATATGTCTGTTAGAGAATTTGCTGATGCACTGGGGATAAGTTCATCTACTTTAACCAAAATAGAAAATAATCATCGAATTCAGACTAAATATCAAGATCAACTTTTTAAACTAGTAAATTTAAATAAGAATAAGTTTCTTCAAGAGATTGAAAAAATAGACGAAATTAATAAAACTTTAGAAGAAATAAATACTGCGATAGATGAGCAAAAATATATTATAGAAAATAATTATTATAGTAAATTTAATTTTGATGAAGATTATAAAGTTAAAGTTGATAAAAGCATTGGAGTAGTTGCATAATGGCTATTTTAGAATTTAAAAATTATATAGTTAATAATATGTCATATATAAAGAATAAAAATTTTGATAGGCAGGATAATGAGATAAATTTAAAACCTATAATTAGTGCTGATTTTAATAGAAAAGATGATACTATCGATGTTAAATTGACTGTTTTAATTGGTTCATTAGAAGATAAAAAGATGCCTTTTAAAATTGAATGTGAGGTAGTAGGAGAATTTAAATATAATGCTGATAAAAATGATACAAAAATATCTGAAGAGGCAATTATAAAGAATAATACTGTTGCTATTCTTTATCCATATATTAGACAATTAATATCTTCTCTGACTCAACAATCTAATGAATATCCTAGTTATATTCTTCCAACTATTAATGTAGCCAAGGTCTTGAAGGAAAAAGATAAATAGACATTGGAATTTGAGAGAATTTTATTTATTAATTATTGAGAAAAATAGTAATGATACTTATTCTTAATTGGGTTGAAATATCATCGCTAGTTTTTAGATGTTAATCAAGCTTATTGCGTAATTTTTTATTTCTACCTAAAGTAAAGTTACTGATATCCTTGACTAAGGGTAGAAAATATGACTGATTCATTTGTTCGGACATTATAAACACTATTGATGATATAATTAACTTATAGATAGTGCGGTGGAGTAGCTATTTATAAAGGCCAAAAGTGCTCTATAGAAAATAGAGGTAGTTATGAAAAAAGTAGTATTAATTTCTACCATCCTAGCAATTATTGCAATGACGACATTATTAATTACACATACTTTGATTTGTGGAAATACTGCGGATGATGGGGCAGCATGTGGCACACGTACAACTACTATTATTTATAAGAACGGAACGAAAAAAATTATTAAAGAAACTGGTTGCAAAGTATAAATAATATATGTCAAATAATCTAAATTGTGAGACAAATCATGATATTGTCATATTATGATTTGTCTCTTTTTTGCAGCCTTTTCAAACTAATTTTCACCCCTACGGTGCAAAAGTGTATTTTAAATGTAAGCGCTTGTTTAATATTATATAAGTGTCAAGAGAAATAAAAATAAAGTATTAATGGAGGATTTAAAAATGACTAAGAATGTTTTATTAGTATGTGGTTCAGGTGCATCATCAGGTTTTATGGCTGCTAACATGAGAAAAGCAGCAAAGAAAGCCGGTTTAGATTACAAGATTCAGGCTCGGAGTGAAGCAGAATTAGGTGACTATGCAGATCAGATTGACGCTTTAATGGTAGGACCTCACTTAAAAGCAGAATTTGATGCAATCAAGGCACAAGTGCCTGATAAGGTAAAAGTAATTTTAATGAAGCCAGATTATTATTCAATATTAGATGGCAAAGCAGCAGTTGAAGACTTACAAAGTCAGCTAAGTTAAATTCATAAGAGGTAAATAAAATGAACGGTTTTATGAATTTTCTAAATACTAAATTTGCACCCAGAGCGCAGAAGATAGCTAACAACGGTTGGATTGTAACCATAAAAAATTCTATTTTGGAAGTACTTCCATTTATTTTTGTTGGTTCGTTCATTACTTTATTAAATATTCCACTTAATTTTTGGAAGTGGTGGCCAAATTTAGCACCAATTAGTAGCTTTACATTTGGTTTAGTTTCAATTTTTATTGCTTTTCTATTTCCATTTAATTTCATGGAGCATATGAAATTAAACAAGCAAAGAATCATAGCAGGACTGTCATCAGTCGCTTTATTCTTAATGCTCGCTAATCCAACTTGGGATAAGAGCGGATCAATTATTTCTTACCAATTTTCCGAACTCGGTGCTGGTGGTATGTTTGTTGCCTTAGTTGTAGGTATTTATACTGCTCTAATTATGGAAGCATTCGGTAAATTTTCATTTTTTAGCGATGACACGTCGATGCCAGACTTTGTTATTGCATGGTTTGATTCTATGCTACCAATCACAGTAGTAATCGCAACAGGTTGGTTATTGTCAGATATCTTACACTTTAACTTTTATCAATTAATTGTAAATATTTTTTCACCATTAGCTACATCGCTAGATACTTGGTGGGGATTTACCTTATTCCTGTTCTTCCAATGTTTTATTTATTCAATGGGAATTTCAGGTTGGGTTTTAGCAGCTATTGATCAACCTGTAATGCTTGCAGGAATTGCAGCTAATGCACGAGAAGTTGCTGCTGGCCATGCCGCAACTCACATCTTCACTAGCGAGTTAGTTTATAGTTTTCCATGGATTGGTGGGGTTGGTTGTACTTTACCATTGGTTTTACTAATGCTATTTGCAACTAAATCTAAGAGAATGAAGGCCCTGGGGAAAGCATGTATTTTACCTTCAATCTTTAACATTAATGAACCAGTTGTATTTGGTACCGTAGTTTGGAACCCATATTTAATGATTCCGCTTTGGATTAACGGAATCGTTTTACCATTAATTACTTCATTATGGTTTAAAGCGGGTTTGTCTCCAATTCCTCACTCTTTAATGCAAATGTGGTACATTCCATTTCCATTTGTGACTTGGATTGTTAGTCCAGCTATTAGTTCACTAATTTTATTATTAATCTTATTTGTTGTAGGTGGCCTAATTTGGTATCCATTCTTGAAGGTTTATGACAATAGTTTAATTAAAGAAGAGAAAGCATAGGGAGAGTTTAAGATGAATGAAAATGACAAATCTGTTAAAGACACCATGGAGATAATTATAAATGCTGGAGACGCTAGAGAATTAATCTCTGAAGCTTTAGACAATGTTGCAGATTTTGATTATAAGGCTGCAGAAGGAAATATGGAAAAAGCAAAGGAAAAACTAGTAATAGCTCACCGTTTACAAACAGCTAAAATTCAGCAAGAAGCAGAAGGCAAGAAAGTTGAGTATTCAGTTCTGTTCACTCATGCACAAGATACTTTAATGACTATTAATAGTGAATACAAGTTAACAGCTCATTTAATCAAGGTCTTTAAAAAGCGTGATGAAAAGGAGAAACATAATGATTAAGATGCGGAAAAACAAGTATCCATATTTTTCTAAAAATTTTCTTTGGGGTGGAGCACAAGCAGCTAGTCAAGCTGATGGTGCTTATCAAGAAGATGGTAAAGGTTTAAATTCATCTGATGTCCAACCTTACTTAAAAGGTTTATCAAATGCTGAAATTCAAAAAATTGAAACAGAAGGAATGACAGTTGAACAAGTAAAGAAGAATTCCGAAGATACAACTGATTATTATCCAAAGAGATTTGGAATTGATTTTTATCATACTTACAAAGAAGACTTAAAACTTCTTGCGGATGCAGGTTTTAAAACTTTTAGAACATCTCTAGATTGGTCAAGAATTTTTCCAAATGGGGATGATGAAAAACCAAATGAAGCTGCTTTAAAGCATTACGATGAAATGATTGATTACATGATAAAGTTAGGTATTGAACCAATTATTACTATGAATCACTATGAAACGCCTATTAATATTACTTTGAAATATGTTGGTTGGCCAAATAAAGCAGTTATTCCGATGTTTGAAAAATTTGGTAAAGTTTTACTCGATCGTTTTGGCGATAGGGTAAAGTACTGGATTGTAGTTAATCAAATCAATATGGTCCAGATTGAACCATGGCTTTCTGTCGGAGTAGCTAGCGATCAGTACGATAATATGCAAGAAGCATTGTATCAAGCTATGCATAATCAATTTGTAGCAGCTGCAGCTATTCAAAAATATGCAAAATCATTACATAATCCTAATCTTCATATTGGAACGATGGTAGCTGATGGAACTGTATATCCAGCAAGTAGCAAGCCAGACGATATAGTTTTGGCTATGCAGCAAAATCGTATGCAATATTTTGTTACAGATGTTCAATTTAGAGGAGAGTATCCCAAGTTTGCATTGAATTATTTTGCTGATAATGATATTCATCTTGAAACTACTGAAGAAGAGTTAAAGCTAATCAAAGATAATCCGATGGATTTTTTAGCTATTTCTTATTACTATTCTAAGATGGTCGATTCTACGAAGAATGAAATGCAACCGGCAGACACTAGTGACAATCCTAACCTAAAGCAAAGCGATTGGGGATGGGCAGTAGATCCACAAGGATTATACAATTCACTTTCTCAATATTATGATCGCTATCAAAAACCAATTATCATTGCTGAAAATGGATTTGGGGCATATGACAAATTAGAAGATAATCATGAAGTTCATGATCAGTATCGTTCCGATTATTTAAGAGCGCATATTGAACAAGTAGGGCGCGCTATTCACGATGGAGCTGGTGTAATTGCTTATTGTGCTTGGGGACCAATTGATATTGTCTCTTGTTCTTCACAACAAATGTCTAAGAGGTATGGCTTTATTTATGTTGACTTAGATGATGAAGGAAAAGGTAGCGGTAAACGTTATTTGAAGGATAGTTATAATTGGTATAAAAATGTAATTTCTTCTAATGGCGCCGAGATCTAGTTAGAAAGTGGGATGGTTGTCAATGAGTAAGAGAGATAACTTATTAAAATACTTACAGAAAAATCCAAGTTGGCATACATCTCAAGAATTAGCCATCGAAATTGGTGTTTCTAGTCGAACAATTAAAAACTACATTAATTTTTGGAAAGCAGAAAAATATCCAATAGAATCTGGCATTAAAGGTTATAAGTTAAAATATAAAAAAGTTTCTGAAAATGAAAAGACTGTAGTTTCTACTCAGAGTAGTTCTAAGGAGAGAATTAACTGGATTATTAATTATTTCATTACAAAAGATTCAGTAATTAATTTTTATGATCTTGCAAGCAAATTGTATGTTAGTGAAACTACAATATTGCAAGATTTAACGAAGGTAAAAAATAAGGTAGCCTCTTTTGGAATGAAGCTAGAGAGACATGGTGATAACTTTGAGTTGATCGGGGACGAGAGAAGAAAGAGAAGTTTGTTGAGTGCATTAATATATGAAGAAACTTCTGGAACCTTTATGAATCAAGAAGTTATTCAAAAGAATTTTGAGGATATTGATGTTAGCTTGCTTCGAAAAATAATCTTAGAGTCATTTAATCAACGAAATATTTATCTTAATACTTTTGATTTGAATAATATTCTTTTACATTTTGTGATTGTAATTGAAAGATTAAAACATGGACATGTAATATCAAAGACTAACTTTGAAAAAGATTCTAACATTAACAATAAAAATGTACTCGCATACAAAATTGTGCAATCAGTTGAAAATGCACTTTCAATAAAGTTTGAATTACCAGATTTTAAAGAATTAGAATTAATTGTTGAGGCATCTGTTATTGACAAAAGTAGCAATCTACATAATAAAATTAAGCCAGAAACAGCAAATATGGTAACAGATTTGATTAGCTATGTTTGGAGCAATTATCATATTAATTTAGATAATGATAATTTCAAGGATCGATTTGCCCTTCATTTAGATCGTTTAATTGCAAGAGCCCGTCAGGAAAAGATTCAGCATAATCCCATTGCGACTAATATCAAAAATTCGTCGCCTACTATTTATGAATGTGCAGTAATTATAGCAGACAGAATATCTCAAAAGCTGAATATAACTATTGATGATAACGAAATCGGATATATTGCAATGCATATCGGAAATGCAATGGCAGAACAAATTTCTGATAAACAAAAATTAGCTGCGGTTATACTAATCCCCCAGTATTATGACAATGCAGCTGTGTTAACAAGAAAGATTCAAAAACATTTTGCTCAATATATCAATATTAAAGATGAAATTTATGATCCTATTCAATTGCATGCAAGGAAACTAAAAATAGATCTCATTATCGCAGTTGATACAAATTATGTTGACGAAAAAATAAGTACGGTTAATATTTCACAATTTTTCTTAAAAAATGATATCCAGAAATTAACGATTGCAATTGCTACTAAGCAGCATCAGCTTAGAAAGGATATCTTTCAAGAAAATTTGTTTAAGTTTTTTAATAGTGAAGATTTTGAAAAAAGTGATGAAATTACTAATATAGATGATTGTTTCGATTTAGTTGGTTCTAGATTTTCTAAAGAACGAGTCGTTGATAAGAATTTTAAGCAGGCGTTGTATAATCGTGAAAATATGTCGAGTACAGCATTTGGTAGAGTTGCAATTCCGCATTCGTTAACAATGTCGGCTAACAAGAGTCGTGGCTTTATTATTATTAATCCGCGTGGTATTAAGTGGAGTAATAACAATGAAGTATATTTAGTTATTGCCCTCGCGATTGATCCTGATAATAAGAAGTTGTTTAGGGATGTATTTGATGAATTATCAAACATTGTGACAGATATTAATAATGTGAGCCAATTAGTTCATTGTAATAGCTACAGTGAGTTTATTATTAAATTAGTCGATTTATTGTAATATTTAATAATTTAAAAAATCTATCAGTTTAGCAAAATTAAACGCTATGCTGATAGATTTTTATATTAATATGAATAATATATTTATATAAAATATTAGTTTTCAAATTGAATAATTGATTTAAAAAATTTATAGTAAGCATAGGATTAGAAGTTATTAAATAGATATAATTTAAAAGGAGGTCGACCGGACAATGAGTATTTATAGAAATGACGATATTTTAATTACAGACTTAATGGATAGAATTGATAAGTTAGAAAATCAAGTTACTGATTTGAAAAAAGTCTTTTATAAACAATCTGGAGAAAGTCACACCACATTTCTATATGGTTGTGAAGTACGTGGTTCTGATTATTTACATCTTGAAGATAAGGTAATTCCTCGGCTAAAAGAGAATGATCCCGTTCTATTAATACGTGAGGCTGATAATAAGTACGATAAAAATGCTATTTCTGTAGCTACACCAGCTGGGCTAAAATTAGGTTATATTCCACGTGAACATAATTTAATTTTTAGTCGTTTGATTGACTCTGGTAATCTTTTATTTGGTCGAGTAAAAAACTTCCATTGGGATGGTAAAAATTTGGAGTTGGTAATCAAAGTTTACTTGGCAAATTAGAATATTTTAAATAAGGTAAATAAATATTTTTATTAAAGGTTTTTGGTAATTAAACTCATAGACTTTTAGCATAAATAGTTGGAGTGGGAAATGCTATATAAACAAATAGAACAAAATAAGCGGAATACATGGATCATTTTGGGATTGTATGCTGCTTTATTACTTATATTAAGTATTTTTCTTGGAATGATTTTTACAAGATATGTTGGGATTGGATTTTTTATCATTGGTCTGATCTATATTGCACACGTATATTTTGATGCCACGCAGCATTTAATGAAAGTTACGAATGCGGTTGAGATTACTAAAGAAAGTGATCCTGAAATATACGAGCTTGTTGAGGAACTCTGTCTAGCAGGAGGCTTACCAGTTCCTAAAATTTACATTACTCCTGATTCAGATCCGAATGCTTTTGCAACGGGACGCGATCCTGAACATGCAAGTTTGGCTCTTACGCAAGGGCTGTTGAGCATGATGAACAAGAAAGAAGTGCAAGGCGTTATCGGACATGAACTTTCTCATATTAGAAATTATGATACACGCATTACAGTTTTAGCTAGTGCTTTGACCAGTTTAATTACCATAACTGGGATTGGAATCGTATTATTTGGTTGGGGAGTATTGACTAGTGAAAGCAAGGGCTGGCTAGGACTGATTATTAAATTTTTTGCAATGTTTTTAATTATAGTTGGTGGGATTATTTCGATTATTGGTATTCCACTAGCTAAGTTATTGTTTTTACTAGTTTCGCGTCAGAGAGAATATTTGGCCGATATAGGTTCAGTTGACTTAACACGTGAACCAAGCGGATTGATTTCAGCTTTGTCTAAACTGGAGAAAATGGAGGAAAGTGAATCAACACCAGAAATTAATTCTCAAGATTTAGCTTTGGAGCATTTATATTTCAACTTACCGCATCCATGTAACTGGATTGATCGACTATTTTCTGATCATCCTCCGCTAGATAAGAGAATAGAGCGGTTGAAGAATAGCGATAAGATTGAGTAGAAGAGAGGACCAGCATCATTTTTTGATGTTGGGTCTTTTTGTTTTATTAATCAAAGTAATGGACTGATAAATCAAGGAACTTTTAGTTTTCTCTACGCCAGGGGAGCCACCAAAAAAGGATGTTTCTATACACCGGAAACATCCTTTTTAAAGTACACTTATTTACCAATCAATTGTTGAAAATCGCTAACCAATTTTTGAAAAGTTGCATTCAAATTTTGCATAAATTCATTTTGATTATTTTTCATTTGATTCAGCAAAGAATCAGCTTGATTAGGATTTTGTTTGATCTGATCAATCGTAGAGCCCAATTGATCAATTTGATTTTGCAAGGCTTGATTATTAGCTGCATTATTTTTCAATTGTTGATTTTCGTTCTTAATTTGATCTAATTGATTCTGCAATTCTTCCTTATTTTGATTTTGCTTATAATTATTGATTGCATTCTGCAATTCTTTGTTTTGCTGCATTAGTTGCTTGTTTTGCTCTGACAAATTATCTAACTTGCTATTAGTATTATTGAGCGCATTACTTTGAGCTTGTTCATTTTGAACAGTATCATTATGTGCTTGGCAGGCTGAAATTCCAAAAATTATTGCAATTAGTAATACAAGAACGCCAAGTACAATATAGACAACTTTTTTCTTGCTTTTCTTTTTTGAACTAGGTGTTTGAGATGGGGTCTTATATTGTGGAGCAGGAGTAGGTTGCACTGGAGGGCGAGTAGTACTATTTACATTATTCTTATCAGTGACCCAGGCTTGAATTTTCTTAGTTGCATATTCGTTATTAGAACCAATTGCAGTGATGATTACCGGATAAACGCCTGCTTCTGAACGGTTAACAGCCTTTTTATTAATACTTAAATTATCATTTGAAATAAGCTGTCCATTTTCAGTTACAGTCAACTCTAATTGAGAAATTATCTCTTGGTTAGTTAAGTTTTGGTTTAGTGGCCATGTGATAGAATCAACACGGGTATTAATTTGCAAAGTCATTTTTAATTCCTTCTAAAACTCTAATCTATGTATATTAATTATACTAATAAATAAGTATTTAGAAAAATGAATCGATAGTAGTAAAATAAAACTTAATTATTATAGAAAGTGAAACCTTAAATGATTAAACGTTCTGAGCCTGTAACTTTAACTAATATGTGTATGATTAAGAAAAAAGATAAAATTTTAGTTCTTGATCGAAATGATCCTGTTTGGCCTGGTTTAACGTTTCCCGGTGGCCACGTTGAATCGCATGAGTCTTTTCATGATTCTGTAGTTAGAGAAATAAAGGAAGAAACAGGCCTCTTAATTAAGAATCCGCACTTAGTTGGAGTAAAACAATTCTTTGACAAAAATGATGAACGATATTTAGTATTTTTTTATGTAGCTACTGAGTTTACTGGAACAGTAAAAGCTTCTGATGAAGGAAAATTGACCTGGATGACAAAGGAAGAATTGACAAGTAAAAAATTAGCCTATAATTTTGATCACGATTTGCCAGTTTTCTTTGATAAAAATTTAAGCGAACATTTACTAGATGGAAAAATAGATCAAACCTACTAAAAAAAGCACTCAACAGAGTGCCTTTCATATTAGTCATTTTGAACATCTTCGCTTGATTCGCTTGAATTAGAATCATTATTCTGAGTAGTTGGTGATTGCTTTTCTTCAGTTGAAGGTGAAGCATCATTGGATGAAGAACTTGAAGTTGATGTACTTGGTTCTGATTTAGAATTACTTACAGCTGAATTTTGATGGCTTGAATCGGTGTTATTATTAGTTGACCAATTATTACTGTAATAGTAATTGCTTTTTGGAGTGTAATAACTATAATTTTGACGAGGAAGAGTATATAAAGAAGTACCAAAGTTTGATTTTAAGCTTCTATTGGTTTCAGTACTGTTTTCGTGCTTAGAATTATTTAAAGATGGAAGAGCTGAACTGGAACTTTGAACTTCTGAGCTTGAGTTATTTTCATTCTTATTAAGGGTGTCAATTTGATCATCCATCTTTTTATTTTCATCTTTAGACTTATCTTTATCTTTTTTCTTTTTATCTTCGCTCTTCTTTTTAGGCTGTTCCACTTTCTTATGTGACTTCTTATGAGAAGAAGATTGAATGATTGCATAATCATCCGCGGAAGACTTATGTTTAGGTTCCACTAAGTTATTACGGCAACCTGCAAGTAACAAAAGACCACAACTTAAAGCACCAACAATTAACTTTTTCAAATTAAATTCCTCCACTTAAAACTTCCTTTATTATAACCAAAATTCTCGATATAAGATAGCAAAATTAGGCTATTTTAACTTTATATGAAAATAATATATATTTTTCAAATTTAGAAGCTTAAAGAACAAATTCGGCGAGAGAAAAGATATAATAGAAAGTGTAGTTAATTAATTTGTTAAATAAAGAAGTTGGAGGTCAAGCTTATGTATGATCTTGAAGACGTTATGATGAAATCTTTTAGAGATGATAATGGAATCAGTTCTGCATTTTCTATTGAGCCAGTCGATGATAATGAGTACCGGGTTTCTACTAATGTTGTCGATGGGTTAAATGATATGATCCACTTTAATTTGATTGTATATCCTAATGGAACTTATGCTTTAAATGATCGTGTTTTCACCGCTAGAATGATTGATGATAATATTGGAAGTTTTTCAAGTATTGCGGCTGATGTTGCACGTTTAGCTAGTGAATTTGGCGTTTTGCTTGATGATCGTGGTGAATTAACTCGTGATTATATCAATAGTCGCGATTTGAGGAGTGAAGTTAATAACTTTACTCAATTATTGAATCGAGTAGTTGAGTTTGCTCAACTTAATAGATATTAAAGAAGTCACTATAATCAGGCTTCTTTTTTTTTGCCATTTTAGGTTATAATTTGTTGAAAATAGGGGAGTGATAAAAAATGGAAGAATCTGAATTAAAATTAATTAAACATGCTTCATTCGACTGGTTAAAACAAAATATTCAATTTATTCAAGCTGGAGAAGACATTGAAGTTGCAACACCGCTAATTGGCGCCTATGGTGATTTAGTGTATTGCTGGATCGAGAAGGAAAAGGATGGAGCATACCGAATTACAGATGATGGTGGAACATTGTTCAAATTAGATCCAGCTCAAGAAAATTTTGATTTACTTGAAGAAGCAGCTGATATTGTAATTGGTGCTGGTTTTGAATTTGATGAAGATAATTCAGAAATTTATCAAATTGTTGATCTAGAGAATATGGCACAGACTTTGAGCGATCTAACTCAGTTGCAAGTTGCTTTAACTTATCTAGCTAGTTAGAAAAATATCTCATCGTGATCTCAAGTATAAACTTTGGCTTTTAAAAATAGATATGATATAAAGATAATGAAAGCGCTAAAAGTAGCGATTTCTTAAAATATTACAAAGAATGTAAAAAATCTATTAATTTGTAATATTTTTGTAAAACTACTGTATAATAAAAGTAAATAGAACAGCAAGTTAAAGTATAGCTTACCTTGCTGAGGAGCGTGAATTATGATGAGACAAATTAAGAAAAGAAACATAATGACTGGTTTAGGAGCAGCAGCGTTGCTGGCTTCTTTAAGTTTAAATGGTACTGCTTTTGCAGCAAGTACTGATAGTGCAAATGCAGGTGCTGAGCAAGCAAAGACTTATCAAACTCAGCTTGAGCAACATAAAAACTTACAAGCTTATACTAATCCTTTATCAGTTAAAACTTTAACCACTACCAAAGGCGTTTTACCAGATGCAACAAGTGGTATTTCTAATTGGAGTACAGTTCCAGCTGGTACAGTTGCCAACTGGGATAAAACTCCTGAAATTAACAAGGTAGGTACTAGTTACGGCACTGTTTATGTGACTTTTCCTGACGGATCAAGGTCAAGGCTTGCAGTTTATGTAACTGTTAAAGATACTGCTGTAAGTCAAGATAGCAAGGCAAGCAAGAAAGACTTAAATAGTGGTTCTGCCACTTCAGCTACTGATCAGCAAGATAATGCTTCTAAGCAAACTACTAGTGTAGAGAAAGATGTAGCTAAAGAAAATACAAGTAAGAATAGTAGCGAAAAAACTAATAAAGATGTAGTAGTGAAAGATCTTGGTTCTACTACGGTAACTGAAAAGAATGTCAGCGTAGTAAACAATACTAAAGATAATAAGAAAAATAGTAAAAAATCTTCCAATCCTGTTTCAGTAGCTACGCAATTACCAGAAACTGAAGGAAAGGCTGTTAACCCGTTAGTAGTAATTGGTGGGTTACTAGTAGCAGCAATTGGTGCAGTTGCTATCTTCGGCAAAAAGATAAAAAATAGACTTTAAGAATAGTATAGAGATTAAAAAAAGAGCTTGCGATTTAAAATCGTAAGCTCTTTAATTTATCCAAATTTTTATTTTATATGTCTTAGTTTAGCTAAGAAGTTTTCATGCTCTTTTTCTAATTTTTCATCTTTATCAATAAAGAAATAACATGCAGCAGCAAATACAGCAACTACTGCGCCTAAAAGTAATGTCTTTGGCGTAAAATTGGTTACCATATAGCAAGAAATAATTAAAGCAATAATTGGAATGGTGTATTTCCCAGGAAGAGAAAAACCATGAGTTGGATATTCATTACTGTGCTTAAACTTAATAACGGCTAAAATTGATGGCACATACTGAACAAATGATGCTAAAACAGTACATGAAACAAGGAATAGGTAGCTTTGAGTAGCCAAGGCAGCAGATAGAATTGCTGTGAAAATAATTCCTACCCAAGGTGCATCATGCTTATTTTTCTTTCCAATCCATTTTGGTAACATTCCATGTTCATTAGCAAGAGAAGCAATTAATGATGGAGTATTAAATGATGCGCTGAAAGCAACACCAAAAATTGAAATCAGCATTCCAATAATCATGAAAGCAAAACCCCATTGACCAACGCCAGTTTTTAAGGCACTAGCTAGAGGATTAGAATAAGATCCTAATTTTTGACCACTTAAACCAATTGCTACTAAAAGCATTAAGCAATCAAGAATTGTGACACTAGTCATTACGGCAACCAAAACTCGAGGAATATTCTTTTCTGGATTATTCATTTGTTTTGCAGCAATCGGAATAAATGAAAAGCCAGTAAACAAATAAAAGATTGGTGTAAATGCATCGCCAAAATGTTTGAAGAATGGTGTAACACCGGTTAAAGCCGCATGCGGAATTACGGGAGTGAAGTTTGATTTTTTAATGAAGAAAGCTCCGATGATAATAAAGACAATTAAAGTAATTATCTTTGCAGCTGCTGAAATATTATTAACAATTTTTACCCAAGATCTACCAAAGAAATTAATAACTGAAAATAATAAAATTAAGAAAATAATACTACCAATATAGACAGCATTATTTTTGAAAATCGGCAGAAAACTCTTGAGGACAGTAAGTAAAGCTACTACTTCAGCTGAAAGAGTTGTACAACCTAAAAACCAAGTGAAAATGCCGAGTTCATAACCAGCAAAGCGACCAAAGGCATTATAGGAATAAAGCCATGCTGCTCCTGATTGTGTAAAACGGCTTGATAAGTCAGCATAGCACAAAGCAATCATGCTGACAGTGACAGCAGTACATAGAAGAACAAGAATTGCTGTTAGGTTCATGTAACGATAAATTACAGAAGGTAGCAGAAAAGTTCCTGATCCAATGACCGCATTAATACCTAAGAAATATATTGATATAAAGGAGAGTTTCTTAGGTACAGAATTATTATTAGTCATGTTTTTACCTCTCTATCTAGTAACGTTCTCCTTTATCTATTGTAATGCTTTGAAAAAGTAAATCTATACGAAATTTAAAGAAAAGCTAATAAAATCAATAACAAGTGGTTGACTTATTAATAATAAGTATTACTATTAAATTGTAAGTAAGGATAGCTAGGTAAGGAGAAAATTATGACTGAAATTATTCAAGTTTGCACTTTAGCTAAATAAGAATTTGAGATGCTTTTATTAGAATTGAAATTATGATTTTTATAATGTGAGGAAAATAAAAATGACAAAAATTGCTATTTTAGGTGCTGCTGGTCAAATTGCTCAATTAGTTGAGCCAATGCTATTAAAGAAGAACGATATTAATATGGTTTTATATCTACGTCATCCTAATAAGTTAAAGCAAATTAATGACGCTAGAGAAAAGGTAATTAAGGGAGACGCAAGCAATTTTAATGAGTTAAAAGAAGCTTTGGCAGATGTAGATCTCGTTTATGCAAATTTAGCTGGTTCAAATATTGAAGATCAGGCAAAAACTGTAGTTAAAGCAATGAATGCAAACGGTATTAAACGTTTGATCTGGGTCTCTTCCTTAGGAATCTATGATGAAGTGCCTGGTAAATTTGGAGAATGGAATAAAAATATCTTAGGCTCATATTTAACAACTTATCGGGCAGCTGCTGATCAGATTACGGCAAGTGATCTAGATTACACCATTATTAGACCAGCTTGGCTAACTAATAAAAATGAAATTAATTATGAGAAGACTGTTGGTGCCACAACTCCATTTAGGGGAACTGAAGTATCACGTTTAAGTGTAGCGGATTATATTGCTGATTTAATTGAAAATCCAACCAAGGATGTTAAGGCAAACGTTGGATTAGATAAAGCAGGTACTGATGGTGACAAGCCTGCTTGGTATTAAAAATTAAAATTAATGAAACGTAAAAAGAACGGTCATGACCGTTCTTTTTGTGTATTATATCTACAATATAAATCCTACTTCTTGATTCTAGTTTTGTACCATTTAATCCCGAAGTAAATAAATAAAATTAATAAAAGGGCAATAATTACGAGCGTGTAGTCATCGAAGATTCTGACTACAACTTGCCAGTTTTTTCCCATATAGTGTCCTAATCCAACTAAAACACTGTTCCAAACTAAACTTCCCAAAGTAGTTAAAATTAAAAACTTAGTCCAGCCAACATGGGCAATACCTGCAGGAATGGAGATTAAACTTCTAACAACTGGAATACAGCGACCATAAAAAATTGCGCCAATTCCGTGTTTGTCAAACCAGTTAATCGCTTTTTGTGCATCGTCTTTTTTGAAACCTAGAAGTTTAAATAGTTTAGTTTCAAGTAGTTTCTCTAAGCGCGGTAAGGTTAGATTTCTACTAATTGAGAATAAAATAATGGCTCCAATAACTGAACCTAGAGTAGACGCAAGGATAACTCCAATTAGAGTTAACTTTGTTCCACTAACTAAGAAACCTCCTAGTGTCAAAATTACCTCAGAGGGAATTGGAGGGAAAATATTTTCAACGGCAATTAAAAGAATAATGGCAATATAGCCAAAGCTTTCGATAAATTGTGTTAACCAAGTTGTCATCTATATATTTATTGTCTTTCTAAAATTTTGTCTATTTTTTCAAAGAATGAATCTTTATCTGCTTTTGTAACTTCAGTAATTTCTTTTCCATTAGGATCAATGAACATTCGTCCACTTGCTAAGCCTGATGTGATTACATTAGCTTTTACCTGACGAGTTTCAACAAGCTCAGGATAGAGTGCTGACATAGTTGTTAAAACGTCCCACAAGTATAGCTCTGCATTAGGTACAGAGATAATTAGACTGTATCCTAAACCAACTAAGTCGATAGCTGGATATTTTCTTAAACTTGCCCAGTGCTGCCGAAGTTCATCAGTTAATGGAAGTTCTTCAGTACTTTCAAGACCAACCATTTGAATCTTAAGGTCTGAATCTAAAACGCGTTTTACAGCTTCTGGATCCCAGAAAGCATTCCATTCCTGTGTTCCGTCTGCATCGACACTAACTACATTGCCATGTCCATCTAATGAACCACCCATCCAGTAAACTTTATCAATCTTTGACTGAATAGAATCATCTTCATCTAAAGCTCTTGCTAAGTCAGCAATTGGTCCTGTCATGACTAAGGTAACTGGTCCATCTGCCTTTTTTATTTTATCAATCATGTCTAAATGAGCAGGCAAAGCAGCTTCTGGTGTTTTAATTTCTCCACTTTCATTTAGAATAGGGAAGTAATTAAAGGAATAAGTTGCCATTCGCCATTCTTTTGGAAATTGATGAATTGCACGTGAATTTGAGCGAGCTACTTCTAGCTTGTCGCCGCGTAAGTTAAATTTATCTACCATTTTTCGACAAGCTTCTACTGCTGGATCAATATATCCGTCACCGTCAATTGCGCTAATTCCAATTAGTTTGATATCAGGTGTTTGCAATAGTAAAAGAAGTGAGACCAAATCATCGATGTTTCCATCATGATTAAAATAAATATTTTTCATTTATTTGCGACCTTTCATTTTGTTTACTTAACTATTTTATAAAAAGATATGGTATAAGGTAAATAAAAAAGACATCTTACTTGGTTTTAAGAAGGAACGTGATAAAATACTATGGGAATTTTATAGGAAGGAAAAATAATTGATGGCAACGGAACACATTGAAAATAAACTAAAGCTTTTACCAGATAAACCAGGTTGCTATTTAATGAAAGATATAAATGGCAATGTGATTTATGTGGGAAAGTCTAAGAATTTAAAGAACCGCGTTCGTTCCTATTTTAAGAGTAAGCAAGTTGGCCGGCGGGCTGAACTTGTTCGTGAAATTCGTGATTTTGACATTATTACAGTTTCATCTGATAAAGAATCTTTTTTACTGGAAATTACTTTAATTAAAAAATATCAACCATACTATAACGTCCAACTAAAACAAGGTACGGGTTACCCATATATTGAAATTACTAACGAAAGGGACCCGCAAACTCGTTTAACATCAATTGTTCATAAAGATCATGGCTACTATTTTGGACCGTATCCAAATGTTTATGCGGCTCAAGCAACGCTTAAGTTTATCCAAAAGGTTTGGCCGCTAAGAAGATGTTCAGGTCATCAGGGACGCCCGTGTCTTTACTATCATATGGGACAATGTCTCGGTGCATGCTTTAAAGAGGTCCCAAAGAGCGCTTATGACAAGCAAATAAGAAAAATAAAGCGTTTCTTAAACGGCGATATTTCACAAGTTAAGCAAGACTTAACTGAAAAAATGACTCAGGCTTCAATGGATTTGGAGTTTGAGCGGGCGGCTGAATTTAGAGATCAGTTAAAATATATTGAACAAACTGTTGAAAAACAAAAAATTATTTCTAATGATCATACCCAGAGAGATATTTTTAACTTTTATGTTGATAAATCATGGATTTCGATTCAAGTATTTTTCTTAAGACAGGCTAAATTATTACGTCGGGAAACTAGATTATTTCCATTAACAGATACTAATGAACCACAGGATGCATTTGTATCTTTTATTGCGCAATTCTATGGCCAAAGAAATCGTGTTTTACCCAAAGAAGTTTTGGTCCCAGCTGGTATTGATAATGAAGCATTAGCTGAAGTTTTAGGCGTAACTGTAAGAACTCCGCAAAGAGGTCAAAAACGTGCCTTACTAGAGATGGCACATGACAATGCTAAGTTGAAGTTAGATGAAAAATTCCGCTTGTTAGAATTAGGTAATAGAAAAACTAAAGGAGCACAAAAAGAGATTTTTGATGCTTTGGGTTTACCATATGGCCATCGAATTGAAAGTTTCGACCACTCTCATATCCAAGGAGCTGATCCTGTTTCTGCCTTGGTTGTGTTTACTGATGGTGAACCAGATAAACATGAATATCGGAAGTATAAATTGAAAGGCGAAGTAGAACACCAAAATGCGGCTGACGAAGTAGGAAATACACGTGAAGTAGTGAGAAGGCGTTATAGTCGTCTTTTGAAAGAACACAAGAAAATGCCTGACCTGATTTTAATGGATGGTGGTCAAATTCAGGTTGATGCTTGCTTAGATGTGTTGAGAAATGAATTAAATGTCAATATTCCTGTAGCAGGGATGGTTAAAGACGACCATCACCGCACTAATCACTTGATTTTTGGTGATCCTACTCAAGGAGAAGAATTAAAGCTAATTCCTTTAAATCCGAAATCAGAAGGATTCTACTTAATGACAAGAATTCAGGATGAAGTTCACCGCTTTGCAATTACTTTTCATAGAAGAACTCATGCTAAAAATGCACTTTCAAGTAAGTTAGATGAGATAAAAGGGATTGGTCCTAAGTCTAGAAATAAGCTTTTGCGAAAGTTTGGATCTTTAAAGAAAATCAAAGAAGCTTCAATCGAAGAATTACGAGATGCGGGTTTAACTCTTCCACAAGCGCAAACTGTTAAATTGAGTTTGTAAAATAACGAGAAAAGACCTGATTTAATAGGGCTTGATATGGTATCATAGTTAAGAAACTTTAAGAATTTTTTTTAATTATAACTTGATATATAAAAGGAGGCATACTTAATGTTTGTCGACCAAACAAAAATAGATGTACAAGCAGGAAAAGGTGGCGATGGAGCAGTTGCTTTTCGTCATGAAAAATATGTTCCACTTGGCGGTCCGGCTGGTGGAGACGGCGGACGAGGCGGCAGTATTATTTTAGTCGCTGATTCCGGTTTGAGAACTTTAATGGATTTTCGCTTTAGACGTAAGTTTAAGGCAGATAATGGTGAAAATGGCCGCATTAAATCCCAATATGGTCGCGGAGCTAAAGATGTCCGCTTAAAAGTTCCAATGGGAACAAGTGTCTACGACTTTAATACCGGCGAACTTTTAGGTGACTTAGTTAAAAATGGTCAAGAGCTTGTAGTTGCTCATGGCGGAAAGGGAGGCAGAGGCAATATTCACTTTGCTACCCCAACCAGAACAGCTCCAGAAATTGCTGAAAATGGTGAGCCAGGAGAATTTCGAACCTTACGCTTAGAATTAAAGGTATTGGCAGATGTAGGACTAGTAGGATTTCCATCAGTTGGGAAGTCAACACTTCTATCTGTTGTAACTAAGGCAAAGCCGAAGATTGCAGCTTATGAATTTACTACTTTGACACCAAATTTAGGAATGGTCGTTTTGCCAGACGGACGAGACTTTTCAATGGCAGATTTACCAGGATTAATTGAAGGTGCATCTAAGGGTGTTGGACTTGGAATTCAATTCTTACGGCATGTTGAACGTACAAAAGTAATTTTGCACTTAGTTTCAATGGATCCAAATAATGGTAGAGATGCTTATGAAGATTATGAAACTATTCGTAAGGAATTAGCAGGCTACACTAAGGACTTAACAAGTAAGAAAGAACTTATTGTAGCTACGCAAATGGATATCCCTGGTAGCGAAGAAAAACTTGCTGAATTTAAGAAGAAATTAGGAGATAAGACGGTATATCCTATTTCTAGTGTTACCCATCAGGGTGTTAGCGAACTAATGGGTAAGACAGCAGATCTAGTTGAAGAAGTTGCAAAAGAAGAAGCTGAAAAACCAGCAGAAATTAAAGTTGCCGAAAAAGAATATGTTTATAAAAAGCCTGAAGATGATGGATTTAAGGTTGAACGAACTGGTGAGCATAGCTTTGTCGTTACTGGCAATAAGTTAGAGCGTCTTGTTCAAAGAACTAATCTAGATCATACTGATGGAATTATGCTTCTTGCTCGTAAATTAAAGCGGATGGGTGTAGATGATGCTTTAAGAGAAAAGGGAGCAGTAAATGGTGACGATGTATCAATAGCTGACTTCACTTTTGAATTTGTAGATTAATAAAATTTAAAAAAGTTGGGAGTAAGACTTTTGAAAAGAAAGAACCGCTTTATTACAGGCTATGCCGGACTTCGTGCTTTAGCTGTTATTGGAGTAATTCTATATCACCTTAATCCAAATCGATTTATGGGTGGATATTTGGGTGTGCCGATATTTTTAGTACTATCTGGATATTTAGTTACGGACCACATGTTTCATGCCTATGAAGAGCGGGGAAAGTATGACTTTAAGTCTTTTTATGTAAGAAGAATTAAGAAATTATACCCCCAAATGATTGCTCTTTTATGGGGATGTAGTGCCTATATCTTACTTTTTCAGCAAAATCTTTTAGCTAAATTAAATCAAATAGTAGTTGCCAACCTATTAAATGTTTATAATTTTTGGCAAATCAAGAATGGTCAGAGTTATTTCGAGCGTTTTGCTTCCAATGAATCTCCCTTCGTTCATTTATGGACAATGTCAATTGAAGGGCAGTTTTATATTATTTGGCCACTAGTAGTTTTTCTATTAGTTAAATTAGCTAAAAAGAAAAAAATAATTTTTTGGATTATTACAGCCTTAACTGTATTTTCAGCTTTAGAGATGGCGTTTTTATTTAAGCCAGGTATTGATACAAGTAGAATTTACTATGGAACAGATACGAGATTCTTTTCATTAGGCCTGGGTGCAATGTTAGCCGTCTTTTGGCCAACATGGAAGTTAAATGCCAACCTTGAAAAAGGCGATAGACGACTCTTAAACGTAATTGGAGCAATAGCCTTAGTCGGTATTTTATTGATGTCTACTAGTCCGATTTTTAATCCACAAAAAGCTTTTGCTTACCGTGGCGGGATGTTTTTATTCTCTTTAGTAACAATGATTTTTGTAGGGGTAATTGCTCATCCTGGTAGCAGCTGGAATAAGTGGTTGACTAATCCTGTATTTAGCTGGATTGGTTCACGGTCATATGGAATTTATTTATATCAGTTTCCAGTGATGATCTTTTTTGAAGATAAGGTTAAAGATATTGCAGACCATGTAATTTTGTACCATTTAATCGAAATTATATTAATTTTAGTAATTGCAGAATTAAGTTATCGTTTTATTGAAAAACCATTTGGACGAATTGATTGGGAAAAATTGCGTCAGTTTTTATCAAAAGCCCTAAATTTACAAGCTAACCATTATCAATCAAAAGCTTTATTTTCGACTGGAATAGTTGTCTTTATTTTAGGTAGTTTTGGAATTCTTAAGGCACCAACTGTAAAAGCCGAAAATCCTAATCATTCAGAACTAGCAACTCAAATTAAATCAAACCGAAACAAGCAACTGAAAAAGAATAAAAAGTTAATTAAAGAAGCACAGTCTAAAAAGAAAAAGTCAACAACTTCAAAAGCAGAAATTTTAGCGCAAGCTAAAAAAGCAGCAACAACTAAACCCGTGAATAAAGATTTTGAAAAATATGGTATTTCTCAAGTTGACTTGCAATTAGCACAAAAAATTCAAGTAACTGCAATTGGGGATTCTGTAATGGCAGGCTCTAGTCAAAACTTGCAAAAACTAATGCCACATTTAATTGTTGATGCAGCTGTTTCTAGACAACTTGGTGACACAATTCCACTTTTTGAAGAGTATAAGAAAAAAGGTGCTTTAAATAATAATGTCTTGATCGGTTTAGGAACAAATGGTGTTTTTGCGCCTAAAGAACTTGATCGTTTAATGCAAATTATTGGACCAAAGCGACAAGTTTTTTGGATTAATACGCATGTTCCGACACGTGATTGGCAAGATCAAGTTAATGGTGAATTGGATGCAGCAGCGAAAAAATACCCTAACTTAACCATTATCAAATGGCATGAGTTTGCCGGGAGTCATCAAGATTGGTTCTATGATGATCATACGCACCCAACTACAGAAGGATCAAAGTTTTATAGTGCCTATGTAACTAAAACATTGGTTACGAAAGGAAAATATTAGAAATAGGGTTTTCATGGAAATACAATTTTTAGGAACAAGTGCTGGGCAGCCGTCAAAGAGTAGGAATGTTTCTTGTACCGCACTTAAATTATTAGATGAATTAAATGAAGTATGGTTATTTGATGTAGGCGAAGCTACACAACATCAAATTTTAAAGACTAATATTAGACCTAGAAAGGTGACGCGAATTTTTATTTCGCATACTCATGGTGATCATATTTTTGGTTTGCCAGGTTTTCTTTCATCTCGTTCTTTTCAAGGCGATGGTGGTCCATTAACAATTTATGGGCCTGCCGGAATTGAACAATTTGTGCAAACTTCTTTGAGAGTTTCAAAAACTCGGGTATCATATCCAATTAAATACGTTGTTTTAAAAGAAGACGGTTTAATTTTTGAAAACAATCTTTTTGCCGTCTACACTGCTCGACTAGATCACCGTGTACCAAGTTTTGGTTTTCGTGTGGTTGAAAAGCCACGTCCTGGTGAGTTGCTAATGGATAAGGTGGCAGAATATAATGTGCCAAACGGTCCGCTTCTTGGTCAACTGAAAGCTGGAAAGACGATTACGTTGAGTGATGGTCAAAAGTTAGATGGACGGGATTTCCTTGGTAAAGAGCGTCCAGGCCGAGTTGTTACGATTATCTATGATACGCGTCCAACGGAAAATATTGGCGAATTAGCTGATCATGCAGATGTTCTAGTTCATGAATCTACTTTTAATGGTGATGAAGAAAAAATGGCTCATCGTTATTTCCATTCAACCTGCTTAGATGCTGCTCGTATAGCGAGAGATCATCATGTAGGAAAGCTTTATTTGACTCATATTTCTGCGCGCTATACAGGAAAAGCAGGTAAGCAACTAGAGCATGAAGCGAGAAAAATTTTTAAACATACTCGTTTAGCCAATGATTTAGACAGTTTTGAAATTACATTGAGGGGATAATAATATGAGTAATTCATTGAGGGATAAAGTCGTAGTAGTTACTGGAGCTTCAAGTGGTATTGGACGCTCGATTGTGTTAGAGAGTGCAAGTCGCGGCGCCACTGTCATTTTAATGGCCCGTCATCAAGATAAATTAGAAGAAATTGCTAATGAAGCTCGTCAACTTTCAGGAAACGACGTATTTGTATTTCCAACTGATATTAGTAAAGCTGATCAAATTGATCGTGCCTTTAATGAAATTATTAGTCATGTTGACCATATTGATTATCTAGTTAATGCAGCTGGTTTTGGCGTCTTTAAAGAATTTTTAGAGACTTCACCTCAAGTAGTAACTGAAATGTTCCAAACTAATGTCTTAGGCCTAATGTACTTTACTCGTCTTGTTGCTCGAGTAATGATTGACCAAAAAGCTGGCCAAATTATCAACTTCGGTTCGATTGCTGGAATTGTACCTACTACTAAAACTGCAGCATATAGTGCAACTAAGGCAGCTATTATTCAATTTTCAAATGTTTTACGTTTAGAATTAAAGCCATTTGGTGTTAAGGTTATGACAGTAAATCCTGGACCAGTTTACACTAATTTCTTTAATATCGCAGATGAAAGTGGATCTTATGCAAATAATGTACAACGTTTTATGCTCGATCCTGATGATGTAGCTTGGCAAGTAGTTCATTTCTTTGGTTCTAATCGTCGCGAATTGAATTTACCATTAAGTCTAGCTACTTTAGCAAAACTTTATCAGATTTTCCCACGCATTGGTGATTGGGCAAGTTTAAAGTTTGCTAGTAGAAAGTAGGAGATAATAATGAATAAGCAAAGAAATTTAGTAATTGGGCTAATAATTGTTTTAGTGCTTGTAATTTTCGCCTGTTTAAATACTGAACCAGTGGCAATTAATTTTGGCTTTTTCCAACCTAAAATGCCGTTGATAATTGTTTTAGTTATTATGCTTTTACTAGGTGCTTTAGTTTCACTTCTAATTGGAAAAGGAGAAAAAGTTTCTCCTGATGTAAAAAAAGCACTAGCAAAACAGAAGAAAGAATTAGATAATAAATACCAGAGTGAAATTGAATCTAAAGATAAACAGATTGCTGAATTAAAGAAAGTTAACAATTCTGAAGCTACAAAATAAGATTGGACTTGATTTATCAGCTCTTAGATTGTATTATTGAAATACGTGAGTATTTAGTGAATTTGTTTATTTAAAGGTTCGCAAGTCTCAATTCTATAAAAAAGGAGATCTAACTAATGGCAGTTCCTGCAAGAAAAACTTCTAAGCAAAAGAAACGTTCACGTCGTGGTCATATTAAATTAACCACACCAGCAATGCATTACGATGCTACTACTGGTGAATACCGTTTAAGCCACCGCGTTTCACCAAAGGGCTTTTACAAAGGCCGTCAAGTTGCTAATGAAAAAAAGCAACAAAATAACGATTAATTAAAGACACCGTGGGGTGTCTTTTTTTATGTAATTTTTGATTAAAGGAATAGGTATTAATGAAATTAGTTATATTACACTCAAGTGATACGCATGGCTTTTTGATGCCAACTAATTATCAAAATAAGGACAACTATGATGCTCCAATTTCTCTTAGTCGCGTAAGTAGCGTGGTTAAAAGTGAAAAAGAAAAATATGGTGCAGACAATGTCCTAGTTACTGATAGCGGAGATTGTCTACAAGGTTCCCCCTTAGCTAGCTATACTCAAAAGTTGCCTGAAGACGAAGGATTGCGTAAATTTACTGAAGCTTATAATGAAGTGGGATATGATGCACGTGCATTAGGTAACCATGACTTTAATTATGGTTTGGATTATTTATCGTACTATGTCGATAACAATCGTGCTCCATTTATCAATGATAATGTTTTAGATGCAGATACTAATGTACCTTTCTTTGGAAAAGAATATACAATTGTTGAAAAAGCTGGTCTAAAGATAGGTATTATGGGAATTACTACTCAGTATATCTCTCACTGGGAGTCAGAGGATCATATTAAAGGCTTAAAGTTTGTTTCTGGTTATGAAGTACTTGCTAAATTAGCTAAAAAATTGCGTCCACAAGTAGATATTCTTTGTGCTCTATATCATGGTGGTTTTGAAAGTGATCCATTGACTGGTAAAGTAACTGAGCCTCATACAGGCGAAAATGAGGGCTATAAGATTTTAACTGAAATCCCGGAAATTGATGTCTTTTTAACTGGACACCAACATCGTCGCTTGAACTTAGTTACTCGTAACACGGCCATTGTTCAGCCAGGCTACCGCGGAGGAGCAGTAGGTAAAGTGATCATTGATTTTGATAAAGACAAGAATGGTAAAGTTAAAATCAATGATATGACTACCGAATTGATTGATAGTAAAGATTATGCACCAGATCCAGCAATTGAAAAGATCGTTAAGAGTCTTGATGAAGAAACACAAAAATGGCTAGATCAACCTATTGCGCATTTATCTGAACCTGCACCAATTGATGATGCTATCAAAGGCAGAATTGAGGGAGCACCTTTTATCAATCTTATTCAACAAATGCAACTTTGGTTTACTGGGGCAGATGTTTCAGCAACAGCAATTATGTCTGAATCTGCCCATGGCTTTTCAAAGAATGTAACAATGCGCGAAGTATTATTAAACTATCCATATGCAAATCAACTCTGCATTGTTAAGTTGACTGGAAAAGAATTAAAAGAAATTATTGAATATTCAGCTGGATTCTTAGAAAAAGATAAAGACGGTAAAATCAAATTTATTGATCGTTGGATTACACCTAAGCCAATGCTTTATCATTTTGATCTTTTCTACCCAGTAAAATATGAAGCTGATCTTTCAAGACCAGTTGGTCATCGATTGACTAAAGTAACCTTAAATGGGAAAGATCTTGAAGATGATAAGGTATACAAGTTAGCTGTCAATAATTATCGTGCTTTAGGTGGAGGATTTTATCCAGCTTACAGCATGGATAAGATTGAAAAGATCTTTGATCAGGACTACGTTCAAATGTTTAGCGAATACCTAACTCATGGTGATATTAAAGTAGATACTGCTAAAAACTACAAATTTTATTAATTAAGGTACTAAAAAAGCTGTTTCATTACGAAACAGCTTTTTAAAATATTCAAATTTAGTTCAATTAAAGTTTGTTGTACTTACTCTTGTCTTTGTAACTCTTGGCAGTAATGGCGGGAATAATAATTGCGAATAGCAAGCCAAAGACTGCGCCAATAATCAAAGATTGCATAGGATTAAATTGCATCTGAGTTAAAGATGCAGCGATAAAACCGATAACTTCGCAAAAAATGCATGACCAAACCATAGTAATAATATAGCGCATAATTTCTCCTTCTTTCGCTAGGTATCTTAGCAAAAATAAGAGTTTTACGCAAGCCAAGAAGAGAGAATTTGCTATACTTAAATTATTAGAAAGGGTGAGTATATGGGAGCAGTGAGTCTGCAAAACCTTAGTAGTTTTACATTACTGGAGAGTCCAACTAAAGTTAAAGATTTAGCTGAAAACGCAAAGAAAAAAGGTTATTCTGCACTCGCCTTGACGGATGTAAATATTACCTATGGCTTAGTTAATTTTTATAAAGCTGCAAAAGAAACTGGAATTAAGCCTTTATTAGGGATGCAGTTAAGAATCAACGGCTTGGTTGACCAGGCAAATAAGTATGATTTAATTGTCATTGCTAAAGACGATCAAGGATATAAGAATATTTTGCGTTTATCAAGTGCGGTCAATCTTTTAACCGAAAATGGTGAAAAAGAAAATGTTTTAGAGCTTGAAGAATTAAAAAAATATCTCGGTCACTTAGTTATAATTACGCCTAGTAACATACATAGCGAACTAAAGATGCTGCAAGCTAACAATCCTAAAATGGGAGCTAATTATATCCGTACACTGAAAGATTCTGTTCCTACATCTTCATCAATTTATTTAGGCATTTATGCTGATCAAGGACAGCAAGAATATATAAATTATCTTCGTTCATTAGCAACGCAATTTGAGCTATTGTTAACCGCGGTTGAAGACGGACAATATCTTAATCGTAACGAACAATTTTTAAGAAGAACCCTGCAAGCTATTAAGAGTAACACCCATTTAGAAAATGTGGAGCAATTAGCTAAGCAAGCTGGTTCGCATTACTTAAAAAATAGCGAAGAATTGCAGGTTAATTATCGAAAATTTGGGATTGAAGATGCTTTAGAAAACGCTGAAAAAATAGGTCAAATTTGCAGTGCTCAGATTACGTTTCAAGATCCTCAATTGCCAAAGTTCAAACAAAATAAGTTTCCAACATCAAAAGAATATTTGCATTCATTAGCACAAAATGGACTTGCTAAAAGATTTAAGGGAAGGATTCCGGAAAAATACCAAGCAAGATTAGATTATGAACTAAAAGTAATCAATGAGATGGGATTTGATGATTATTTTCTTATTGTGTGGGATGTGATGAACTTTGCCCATAGTGTTCACATTACAACTGGACCTGGACGAGGCTCAGCTGCTGGTTCACTTGTTTCATATGCTTTAAGAATTACTGAAGTCGATCCACTTGAATATAATTTGTTATTTGAACGTTTCTTAAATCCCGCTCGTCAACAAATGCCAGATATTGACTTAGATATTCCAGATAATCGACGTGATGAAGTAATAAAATATATGTTTGAAAAATATGGAATGAATCACGCCGCCCAAATTTTAACCTTTGGTACTTTGGCTGCTAAGCAAGTTCTAAAAGATGTTTGTCGTGTTTTTGGACTAAATAAAGTTGAAACCTATCGCTGGTTAGATGCAATCCCGCATGCAAAAGGAAAAATCACTTTAGCAGAAGCATATCAAAAATCAAAAGAGTTACAGCTTTTAGTTAATACAAATGCTTTTAGTAAAATTCTATTTGCGACTGCTGAGCATTTAGAAAATTTGCCGCGTCATTATTCAATTCATGCTGCCGGTTTAGTAATCACTGATGATTCATTAGCAGAGATTGTGGGCTTACAGGCGGGACCTTTAGGAATACCTGTAACGCAGCAAACCAAATTAAATGTTGAGTCCTTAGGATTATTGAAAATTGACTTTTTAGGCTTAAGAAACTTAACTATTTTAGGCAATATTATTGCAGCATTAAAGTCAGAAGGAGTTGAAATTGATCCTAATCAGATTCCGTTAAATGATCAAGAAACGCTTGCTTTATTTCAGCGTGGTGACACAGATGCCGTCTTCCAATTTGAATCCGATGGAATTAAGCGCGTTTTAGAGCAGCTTCATCCTGACAGTTTTGAAGACATTGTCGCTGTAAATGCTTTATATCGCCCAGGTCCAATGAATAATATTGGTCATTTCATTAATAGAAAACATGGCAAGGAAAAAGTTCAATATCCTGATCCTAGCTTAAAAAAAATCTTAGGACCAACTTATGGCGTTTTAGTTTATCAAGAGCAAGTTATGCAGACGGCTCAAGTTTTAGCTGGTTTTTCTTTAGGTGAAGCCGATCTTTTAAGGCGAGCTATGTCTAAGAAAAACGCTGATGTGATCCAAAAAGAACGAGAGAAGTTTATTCAAGGCGCTGTAAAACTTGGCAGACGAAAAGAGATAGCAGAGCAGGTTTATGATTATATTGCTCAGTTTGCTAATTATGGATTTAACCGTTCGCATGCAGTTGCATATAGTAAAATCGCCTTTTGGCTTGCCTATTTTAAGGTTCATTATCCTGGCGCTTTTTATCTTTCTCTTTTGAACAGTAATATTGGTAATCGTAATAAGATCGCTCAATACTTGATGCAAGCACAAGAAGCTGGAATTAAGACTTTGCCACCAGATATTGAGAACAGTAAGGCGGATTTTTCGCTTGAAAACGGCAAAATTTTAGTTGGCTTGAAGGCAGTTCGCGGATTAAGAAGTGATTTGCTGAAACAAATATTAGAAATTAAGCGTCCGATTAAGTCAATGACTGATTTCTTGTGGAAGATTGATAATAATTTGTTGAGTGCTGATGCTATTGCAAACTTAATTAAAGCAGGTGCTTTTGATCGACTAGCTCCAAATCGAAATGAACTTTTAAAAATAAATAAAGACCTAGTTGAAAGTGTAAAGATGGCAGGTTCAAATTTATCTTTATTTGAAACTTTGGAGCCCAAAATCGAAGAAGAAAAAATGCCAACTGCTGCTGAAAAATCAGCGATGGAAGTAGAAGCAATGGGCTTTAGTACTGGAATTAACCCAATCATTGCTGTTCAAAAATATGCTAGAAAGTATAACGCAAAAAGATTGCAGGCTTTTGAAAACAATGAACAGGGGATTGCAGTTGGCAAATTAATGAAGATAAAGCAAATCACCACTAAAAAAGGTGATAATATGGCTTTCGCGGTCTTTAGCGATAGTAGTGGCGATAAAGATTTTACGATCTTCCCTCAGGTATGGGAGAAAGTAGGAGAAAATTTAAAGATTGGCGAAATATATTTATTGCAGGTGAAGACGCAAAGTGATCGCTTTAGTCCGACAAAGACGCAGTTTTTACTTTTAAATGCTCGCAAAGTTAATTTTAAAGATTAATTTAAAACTTTTAAATTCTAGCAAAATAGATTCTGATAGGATTGAAAGCGAAAACATTTATTTAGCAGACTTTATTAACGAAAAAAATAGGATTATTTTTGAAGACAATGAGTTAAAAAAATGGTACGATAAAACCGATGTGAGTAAAACACAGAAAATCGTAGAGGTGAATTCATGAAACGGATTGGTATTTTAACTAGTGGTGGAGATGCCCCTGGTATGAACGCTGCCATTAGAGCTGTTACACGTACAGCTTTGGCAAACGGTATCGAAGTTTGCGGAATTCGTTATGGATATGCTGGTTTAGTTGCTGGCGATATTTTCCAAATGACTTCTGAAACAGTTGCGGACAAGATTAACCGCGGCGGTACCTTTCTTTATTCAGCTCGTTTCCCAGAATTTAAGGAAGAAGAAGTTCAACTTAAGGGAATCGAACAATTAAAGAAGCACGGAATCGATGCTTTAGTTGTCATCGGTGGTGATGGTTCTTACCATGGTGCATTGAAGCTTACAAGACATGGCTATAATGCTATTGGTCTTCCTGGTTCAATCGACAATGATATTCCTTACACTGATTTCACAATTGGCTTTGACACTGCATGTAATACTGCAATGGAAGCTATTGATAAAATTCGTGATACTGCAACAAGTCACCAACGTGTATTTGTTGTAAATGTTATGGGTCGTGATTGTGGAGATATTGCAATGCACGTTGGTGTTGCTACTGGCGCAGATGCAATTGTTATCCCAGAAGAACCTTATGACATTAAGGAAATTGCTGAAAACTTGAAGCAAGGATTTGCTAATGGCAAGAAGCATGGAATTGTTGTTTTAGCAGAAGGTGTTATGGACGCTAATAAATTTAAGGATGAACTTCTTAAGTATGGCGACTTTGATGCTCGTGCTAATATCTTAGGTCACATGCAACGTGGTGGAAGCCCAACAACTCGTGATCGTGTATTAGCAAGCGAAATGGGTGCTTATGCTGTTAAGTTGTTACTTGAAGGTAAAGGCGGCTTAGCTGTTGGAATTGAAAACAACAAGCTTTCTCACCATGATATTCTTGATTTGTTTGATGCAAAACACCACGGTAATTATGCGTTATACTCATTAAACAAAGACTTAGCCAAGTAGTTTTTGATTTTGTATTATAGGAGATTTTTTCAAGATGAAGAAAACTAAAATTGTTAGTACTTTAGGGCCAGCCTCAAACGATGTTGAGACTATTACTAAATTAGCTGAAGCAGGTGCAAACGTATTCCGCTTCAACTTCTCACACGGTGACCACGAAGAACACCGTGCACGTATGAACATGGTTCGTGAGATTGAAAAGAAGACTGGTAAACTTCTTGGCATTGCTCTTGATACTAAGGGTGCCGAAATTAGAACTACTGAACAAGAAGGCGGCAAGTTCACTATTAACACTGGTGACACTATCCGTATTTCTATGGATGACACTAAGAAGGGTAACAAGGACATGATCCACGTTACCTACGATGGACTTTACGATGATACTCATGTTGGTGGTCACGTATTAATCGATGATGGTTTAGTTGACCTTTTGATTAAGGAAAAAGATGACACTAAGAGAGAATTAGTTTGTGAAGCTCAAAACACTGGTTTAATTGGTTCTAAGAAGGGTGTTAACGCTCCTGGTGTTGAAATTCGCCTCCCAGGTATCACTGAAAAAGATACTAACGATATTAAATTCGGTTTAAAGGAAGGTATCAACTTCATCTTTGCTTCATTTGTTCGTAAAGCACAAGATGTTCTTGACATTCGTCAATTGCTTGAAGAAGCACACTGTGAATACGTAAAGATCTTCCCTAAGATTGAATCACAAGAAGGTATTGATAACATCGATGAAATCTTAAAGGTTTCTGATGGTTTAATGGTTGCTCGTGGTGACATGGGTGTTGAAATTCCATTTATCAATGTTCCATTTGTACAAAAGGAATTAATCAGAAGATGTAACGCATTAGGTAAGCCAGTTATTACTGCTACTCAAATGCTTGACTCAATGCAAGAAAACCCACGTCCAACTCGTGCCGAAGTTACTGACGTTGCTAACGCTGTTCTTGATGGTACTGACGCAACTATGCTTTCAGGTGAATCTGCTAATGGTCTTTACCCAGTTAAAGCTGTTAAGGCTATGGCTGAAATTGACATGCGTACTGAAAAGCAACTTGCTAAGCGTAACAAGTTAGCTCTTCAAAGATTTGAAGAATACAAGGGTTCAAACGTTACTGAAGCTATTGGTGAATCAGTTGTTAGAACTGCTGAAGAATTGGGCGTTAAGACTATTATTGCAGCAACTGAATCTGGTTACACTGCACGTATGATTTCTAAGTACCGTCCAAACGCTGATATCATTGCTATGACTTTCGACGAAAAGATCGAACACTCATTAGGTGTTGTTTGGGGTGTAAAGCCAATGTTGGTTGAAAAGCCTAAGACTACTGAAGAAATGTTTGACAAGGCAGCAGAACTTGCTAAAGAAACTGGTCTTGCAAAAGACGGCGACTTGGTAATTATCGTTGCTGGTGTTCCTTTGGGTGAAACTGGTACTACTAACTTGATGAAGTTACAATTGATCGGTACCCAACTTGTTAAAGGTTTAGGTGTTGGTGAACAATCAGTTATTGGTAAAGCTGTAGTTGCAACTTCTGCTGAAGAAGCAAACAGCAAAGTTCAAGATGGTGACATTTTAGTTGCTAAGACTACTGATAAGGATTACTTACCAGCAATCAAGAAGGCTTCAGGTATGGTAGTTGAAGCTTCAGGTTTAACTAGCCACGCAGCTGTTGTTGGTCTTTCACTTGGTATCCCAGTTGTTGTTGGTGCTACTGATGCAGTTGAAAAGATCAAGGATGGTTCTAAGATTACTGTTGATGCTCGTCGTGGTGCTGTTTACCAAGGTGAAGCAACTAACCTTTAATCTAAATTAATTAGCTTATTAAAATAGTCAGCGAAAGCTGGCTATTTTATTTTTGTCTTTTTTTCCTTATACTATATAGGTGACAGACAAATTAGAAGGATTGAGGCGCTGATATGTTAGGTGAAATAAGAAAAGGAAAAGTTACTGATGAAAATCAAACTGCTTTTTATGTACAGGTTGATGGCGTAACTTTTGAATTAAAGAAAATAGAAGTTACACAAGATGAGCCAATCCATTTAGGTGACGAAGTACAGGGCTTTATCTATGAAAATAAAGATAAAAAGAAGGAAATGACGCAATTTTATCCTTTTGCTCAAAAAGATCAGTATGGTTGGGCTACAGTAACTGAAGTGCGCCGTGATTTGGGTGTATTTTTAGATATTGGATTAAATGATAAAGACGTTGTTGTTTCTTTAGACGATCTTCCACTTGAAAAAGATCAATGGCCAAAGAAAGATGATCGTTTGTTAGTACGCCTTGAGACCGATGATAAGGAACGTATTTGGGCTAAGATGGCAGAAGAAGATGTTTTTGAACAGTTAGCTGCCAATTTTCCTGCGCATTTGGAAAACAAAAATATGTCTGGTACTGTGTACCGTAACTATGAAGTTGGATCTTTTGTAATTACTGATCAATATTACTTAGCCTTTGTCCATAAGTCTGAAATGTTCCGTCCCTTGCGTCTAGGGCAAAAAATTAAGGCACGCGTAATCGGGGTTAGTCAATATGGTAGATTGAATTTGAGCGTTCTTCCTCGAGGCTTTGAGGAGATTGATGATGATGCTCAAATGATTTTAGTAAGTTTACGCCGTGAAGCAACTAAGACCTTACCTTTTTATGATAAAAGCGATGCTCAAGAAATTAAGAATCACTTTGGTATCTCTAAGTCAGCCTTTAAACGCGCTTTAGGTCATTTATTAAAAAATAGATTAATTACTGAAGATAAAGATGCAGGAACAATTAGCTTGGTAGAAAAAGATGAATCAGACACAGACGATGAAGGATAATTTAGAAGATTATTTACGTTTCAGTCAAGTGGAACGTGGCTTAAGTCCTAATACCATTATTTCTTATCGAACTGATTTAGAAGAATATTTAGATTATTTACAAGATCAAAATGAAACAAGCTGGGAAGTTGACTATTTAGTTGTTGACGCTTTTCTTGCTACGCAAAAAGACAAGGGCAAGGCAACAACTTCAATTAGTCGAATGATCTCTAGTTTGAGAAAATTCTATCAATGGCTCTTAAGACAGGATATAATTGAACGTGATCCATTAATAAAAATCGATTCCCCAAAAAGTGAACGAAGATTGCCAACCGCTTTAAGCGAAGAAGAAGTAGATAAATTACTTGCGGCTCCTGATACGAATACGCCATTAGGAATTAGAGATCGTGCGATGCTAGAGTTACTTTACGCAACTGGAATGCGGGTGAGTGAATTAATAAATTTACGAACTGGTGACATTCATCCCGATTTAAAAATTATTAGAGTTCTTGGTAAAGGTTCAAAAGAACGACTTGTACCAATTACTGAAGTTGCTTTATCGTGGCTTGAAAAGTATCAAAAGGATGTTAGGGATGCTCAAGTACTAAAAAGCGGTCAATTTACTGATGTAATTTTTCTAAACAATCATGGTCATCAACTAACGAGACAGGCTGTTTGGCAGAAGATAAAAAAGTATTGTCAGCTGGTTGGAATAACTAAAAATGTTACTCCCCATACTTTGAGACATACTTTCGCTACTCATTTGCTTGAAAACGGGGCAGATTTGCGTGTAGTTCAAGAAATTTTGGGTCATAGTGATATTACAACTACGCAGATCTATACTAATCTGACGCAGAAGCATATTTTGGAGGTTTATAATCAAGCACATCCACGTGCTTAAATATTATGATCAGCAAATATAAAAAAGACTATGAAAAAACTGTAATGGGATATTTGTCTTATCTTCCAGATTTTAAAAATATTAAGAACTTACAAGAAGAGATGAAGTTATATACTAGTGATTCTAATCAATTTGAAGTTCTTATTTATAAAGAAAAGGGTAACGCAAGAGGTATTATTGGCATTCAAGAAGAAAAAAACTTTATAATTATTCGCTATCTATCTCTTGATCCAACAATGCGTGATTCAGAAACCAAACGCTTGGTAATGAAAGATCTAAAGCATCTTTATCCTGATAAAATGATTACCGCTTTACCTGACTGGGCCTTTTTATTAAGCTATTTAAAGGAAGATAAGACCGATGAATAATGTCGATGAATTAACTTTAGATCTTCCAAATTTTACGGGACCATTAGATCTACTTTTGCACTTAATTAGATCACAAAAGATAGATATTTACGATATTCCAATTGCGAAGATTACTGGACAATACTTAGCTAATTTGGCTCGCTGGCAGACTTTAGACTTGCAAATTGCTGGCGAGTATTTTGTGATGGCATCAACTCTTCTTAGAATTAAATCGCAATATTTACTTCCCAAAAATGACTTTGTTGAAGAAGATCAATATCAGGAAGACCCGCGTGCTGAACTAGTTGAGCAGCTGGTCCAATATTCAGTTTTTCAAAGAGTTGCGGAATACTTTAAGAAACGAGATGAAGAAATGCCAATTACTGTGGCTAAAGATCCATCTGTTTCGCCTAAAAAAGAAGTTGAGCCTCTTCCCTTAGGAAAAATTACAAGTGATGAGCTGGCTAATACTTTTAAAGTCGTTTTGGAGCGTTTTAAATTAAGAAAACCACAAGTGGGACAAATAGAAGTTCATGAAACTTCAATTGAAGAAATGACGACATTTTTAAAGGATAAACTTCACCATAGAAAAAAGGTTAGCTTTTTTGACTGTATTAAGAATTTTCAGGATCTTGATCAGGTAATTGGGTTGTTTTTAGCAGCTTTAGAATTATGTCGTGATCATAAAATTTTAGTAAAGCAAAATAGAGACTTTGGTGACCTAGAATTAGAGAAAGTTGAGACTAATGGCAAGTAAAGAAGCACAATTAGAAGCTCTCCTTTATGCAGCAGGGGATGATGGTTTGGAAACAGATAATTTATTACAATTATTAGAAATTTCACCATCGGCATTACGAGAGTTAGCAAATCATCTAAAAGATCGACTTAAAAATGATGAGAACTCTGGCTTACAACTGATCTGCATTAATCATACTTATAAATTAACTACCAGTGCGGAATGCGGGAATGTTATTTCTAAATTTTTCCAAAAAGATTTATCGAAGAATTTAAGTCAGTCAGCTCTTGAAATACTTTCAATTATTGCATATCGTCAACCGATAACACGGGTTGAAATTGATGATTTACGAGGTGTTAACTCATCAGGAGCATTGCAGACTTTAGTTTGGCGTGGACTGATTAAAGTAAATGGTAAAAAAGACGTACCTGGCCACCCTAACTTATATGTGACTACAGACTATTTCTTACAGTATTTTAACTATGAAAGTTTGGCTGATTTACCAGTAATAGAAGAGTTTGAATCAGATGACAATCCTGTGAACTTATTTGATCAGGATGAGAGAAGTAGCAAAGAAATAAATTTTGATGAAGGAGAGTAAAATGGCTGAAAGATTGCAAAAAGTAATTGCACAAGCCGGCGTTGCGTCAAGACGTAAGGCTGAGAAAATGATTACAGCTGGGCAAGTAACTGTTAATGGTAAAAGAATTACTGAGCTGGGAACGAAAGTTGAACCGAGCGACAAAATTGAAGTAAATGGAGTTCCAATTGAGAAAGAAACACTCCACACATATTTGTTTTACAAACCTCGTGGCGTAATTTCTTCAGTAAAAGATGATAAGGGCAGAAAGACTGTTGTCGATTACTTTGAAGATGTACCATATCGCTTATATCCAGTTGGTCGTCTTGATTATGATACTTCAGGCTTATTATTAATGACTAATGATGGTGAATTAGTTAATAAGTTGATGCATCCTCGTAATGAAGTGCCAAAGGTTTATGTGGCAAAAATTAAAGGACTTCTTTCTCCAGAAGATATTCACTCTCTTACACATGGGGTTCGAATTGATGGACGTAAGAGTGCGCCAGCAAAATTGAAGATTCTGAAGACTGATGAAAAGAAAAATACTCAAATTGTTCAATTAACAATTCATGAGGGGCATTATCACCAAGTTAAGAGGATGTTTGAAGCAGTTCATCATTTTGTTGAAAAATTATCTCGTGAAAAGTATGCTTTCTTGACTTTAAAATCACTGACTTCAGGTGAATATCGCGAATTAACGCATGAAGAAGTCTCTCGGTTAAATCACTTATCTGACTAACGTTACTTGTCAAGCTATGATAAAATAAAACTAATAATCTATAATTGTGGAGGATTTTGGAATGAAGGAAAATAAATCTCAGGACAATCAAGAACCTAAGGGTCCTTACAAGCATTTTGAACGTCCGACAACGTCTAGAAGTGCGATGCATCATCGCCACCGTTCAGAGCCTGCACCCGAACCAACTCCTAGTCGTCCAGATAAGAACTCTAAGGGTACAAACCATAGTCAGTTATGGGCTGGGTTGATTATAGTTGCAATAATTTTGATTGCCTTGATTCCGATTGTTTCTTCAAAGTTGCACTCTAATTCTAATAACTTGGCTGAAAAGAGTGTTAAAGTTTCAAAGAGTTCTTCTAAGTCTCATAAATCTAAGAGTAAAAAGCCTAAGCGTAGTTCTTCGAAGAAGAGTAAGTCTAAGAGTAGTGTGAAGAAAGAAGAGAAGAAATCGTCAAGCCAATCTCATGACGTAACTCCAGCTGTAACTAGTCAGTCTCAAAGTAGTCAAACTAGCCAAAGCAGTACCCAATCTTATGCTTCTAGTGCTAGTCAAACTACTACTCAAGGTCAAACTCAACAAGCAAACCAAAATTCATACCAAAATAATCAAAATACCTGGCAGAATAACAGTGGAAGCAGCTCATCACAAAATCAAGCACCAAGTTCTTACACTGTTCAAGAAGGCGATTCTTTATCAAAAATTGCTCGTGAAAATAACACTTCAGTGCATCATTTAGAGCAGCTTAATGGTTTAGAATCAGCTGATAGTATTAGTATTGGTCAATCAATTAAACTTAAGTAATTAAAAAACATTATTATTTACAATTTAGTTAAGAAGTATTATTATTTACTTGTAAAAAGTAAATAAAAGGATGTTGTCTTCAGGGCAGGGTGAAATTCCCGACCGGCGGTTAGAGTCCGCGAGCTACGATGTAGTTGAACCTTAGGTACCGATAGTTAAAGTCTAGATGGAAGAAGACAGACTAAAAAACTAAACATGATTTAGATTAATAAGGTCTGTTGCTGAGGCAACAGACCTTTTGTATGTTATGGAGGAATCATCATGCAAAGAAAAACTAGTTTAAGTCATGTCAGACTTGCTTATTGGCTTGCTTGGGCAATGATTGGTGCATTGGCATTTTTAATTATGAAAATTGAAGTCCCAATTATTCCAGGCTTTGATTATTTGAAGATGGACTTTTCGGATTCACTTGTTGCCTTGAGCACCTTAGTTTTTGGACCATTGGGCGGAACAATGATTGCACTCTTTAAGTCATTATTGAGTCTTTTTATTTCTGGTTTTAATCCAATTTCAATGATCGGACAACTGGCTGCGTTTTTAGCAAGTTTAGCTTATATCTTGCCATTTTATTTCATCAGTAAAAAACATGAGGATAAAGTAAAATATCAAATTTTTGGTTTAATTGTCGGTACACTAGCTTTAACGGTAGTAATGTCACTAGCAAATTATTTTGTTCTAACTCCAATGTATATTTCTTTAATGGGATTTAAGTTAAACTCATCACTTTTAACTTACGTTGTTTCTGCTATTATTCCTTTCAACTTAATTAAGGGTTTGATTAACAGTATTGTTGTTTTGATTTTAGCGAAAACTTTATTACCTGTTCTAGAGAAGTTTGTAAGACGTAATTTCTAAAATATTTTCTAAAAGAATTATGTTTAGCCAGAAGTCGAGTGACTTCTGGTTTTTGTTTTATGGTAGAATTTACTTTGAATGAAAAAGAAAGGACTCAATTTTTTAATGCAAGTAGCTATTGATGGTCCTGCATCAGCGGGGAAGAGTACAGTTGCTAAAATTATCGCGCATAATTTAGGCTATATTTATATCGATACTGGTGCAATGTATCGAGCATGTACATTAATTGCACACGACAATCACGTTGACTATGGGGATGAAAAGGCGATCTTAGACCTGGTTGACAAGAGCACAATTGAATTTAAGCAAGAAGATGGAGAACAGAAGGTTTATGTAAATGGCAAGGATGTATCAATTGCCATTAGAACTCCAGAAATTACTGAGAATGTTTCTCAAGTGTCAGCCTTGAAGTCAATTCGTGAAAAGATGGTTGAATTACAGCGTGAAATGGCTGGTAAACATAATGTTATTATGGATGGCCGTGATATTGGGACGACAGTTTTACCAGATGCTGAGGTAAAAATCTTCTTAATCGCTAGTGTGGCATCAAGAGCTAAGAGACGCTTTTTAGATTTTCAAGAAAAAGGAATTCACCAAGACTTGAAAGATATTGAACATGATATTGAAGTTCGCGACTATAAAGATTCTCATCGTGAAATTTCACCATTAAAAAAAGCAGCGGATGCAATTGAATTAGATACAACAAACCTTACTATTGATGAGGTTGTAGCTAAAATCAGCGAGATAATTCAAAAAAAGCAAAAAAATTAAACAAAAGTGTGGAAAAAAGACATCAAGTACTTTAAAATAAAGTATGATATTGGGAGGTAATTATGACAGATAATAGTAATCAATTCTTAGATGCTCTAAAAGAAATGCAGGGAGTTGAAGTCGGCAACATTGTTAACGTTGAAGTTTTAAGTGTTGAAGATGGACAAATCGCTGTTGGTGTTGAAAATGCAGGTGTTGAAGGTGTAATCACTAAACGTGAATTCACTAATGACCGTAACGCAGATTTGAACCAATTGGTAAAACCTGGTGATAAGTTTGAAGCTTTAGTTCTTAGAAGAGCTGGTGGCGATAAAGAAAACGGCGAATTCTTCTTCTCAGTTACTCGTTTGAAGGAAAGAGAAGCTTACAAGGAATTAGAAAAGGTCTTTGAAGAAGGCAAGACTGTTGAAGGTACTGTAACTGGTGCTGTTCGCGGTGGTTTATTAGTTGACGTTGGTACACGTGGTTTCTTACCAGCATCACTTATTTCTAACCGTTACGTTTCTGACTTGAAGCCTTACATTGGCAAGAAGATGAACTTGAAGATCACTGAAATTGATCCTAACAAGAACAGATTAATTCTTTCAAGAAAAGACTTAATCGAAAAGGAACGTGAAGAAGCATTCGAAAACGTTGCTTCTCAATTAGTTGTAGGTGATACTGTTGAAGGTAAAGTATCACGTTTAACTGGTTTTGGTGCCTTTGTTGACGTTGGTGGTGTGGACGGTTTAGTTCACATTTCAGAAATTTCTTACAAGCATGTTGACAAGCCAAGTGATGTATTGAAGGCTGGTCAAGATGTTAAGGTTAAAGTTATCGGTATTGATGACGATAGACACAGAATCTCCCTGTCAATTAAGCAAACTTTACCATCCCCATTTGAAGAAGCTACTGAAGGTTTACATGAAGGCGACATCATTGAAGGTGAAGTTAAGACTTTAACTTCATTCGGTGCATTCATCGAAGTAGCTGATGGAATCCAAGGTTTAGTACACGTTTCAGAAATTGCTAACAAGCACGTTGATAAGCCAAGTGATGTTTTAAAGGTTGGTCAAACTGTTAAAGTTAAAGTTTTGAGCGTTGACCCAAGTGACAGAAGAATCTCATTGTCAATCAAGCAAGCTGATCCTAATGCTGCTAAGAGTGAAAACTCACGTCCACGTCGTCGTCAAGATTCTGTAGCTGATAAGTACATGAATGACAATGACAACGGTTTTGCTTTAGGTGACATTATTGGTGATCAACTTAAAGATAAGGATTAATCGTCATTCGTCTAAAAAAGCTGACTCCGGTCAGCTTTTTTTATTTCTTAGATAAATAGAAAGGGGTAGAAATAATATGTCATTACCCATCGTTGCATTAGTTGGACGACCAAATGTTGGTAAATCAACTATTTTTAATAGAATTATTAATTCTCGCGTAGCTATTGTCGAGGATAAAGCTGGCGTCACCAGAGATAGAATTTATGCTCGTGCTGAATGGATGGGCCATGAATTTATCCTAATTGATACTGGTGGTATTACTTTAGACTCCGGTGAAATCGAAGAGCAAATTAAGGCTCAAGCTGAAATTGCGATTGATGAAGCTGATGTAATTGTCATGTTGGGAGATGTGACCCAACACATGACTAATATGGATGAAACAATTGTTAAGATGCTTTATCGAACTAAGAAGCCAATTATTTTAGCAGTTAACAAGGCTGATAATCCTGAACAAAGAACTGATATTTATGATTTCTATAGTTTAGGTTTGGGCGACCCTATTCCTGTTTCTGGTAGTCATGGAACTGGTATGGGTGATTTACTTGATGCAATTGTTGGTGAATTCGGCGATAAGGCCAATCAACATGAAGATGATTCGATTCGATTTAGTGTAATTGGTCGTCCTAATGTAGGAAAATCCTCACTAGTAAATGCTATTTTAGGTGAACAACGTGTAATTGTTTCTAACATCGAAGGGACAACGAGAGACGCCATAGACACGACTTTTACTAATGATGGGCAAAAGTATACTATTGTCGATACTGCCGGAATTAGACGCCGTGGCAAGGTCTACGAGAAGACTGAAAAGTATTCAGTTCTAAGAGCAATTAGTGCTATTGAAGAAAGTGATATTACACTTTTAGTTTTAGACGCTAGCACAGGCATTCGTGAACAAGATAAGCATGTTGCTGGCTATGCTCACGACGCAGGCCGAGGAGTAATTATTGTCGTAAATAAGTGGGATCTTCCTAAAAAAGATAGCACAAGCATGAAGGACTTTGAAAATACAATTAGACAGGAGTTCCAATACTTGGACTACGCTCCAATTGTTTTCGTTTCGGCAAAGACTGGTCAAAGAGTTCCTGATATTTTGAAACTAGTTAAAGAAGTTCACGATAATCAAACTCGTCGCATTAAGTCTAGTGTCTTGAATGACTTGCTACTTGAGGCAACCAGAATTACGCCAACGCCACTTGTTAACGGAAAGAGATTAAGAATCTACTACATGACGCAAGTTGCAGTAACTCCGCCGACATTTGTTGTTTTTGTAAATGATCCAGAATTATTGCACTTTTCATATCAGAGATTTTTAATTAATCAATTGCGCCAAAACTTTGATTTTGTGGGAACACCAATTAAAATCTTAGCTAGAAAACGTAAATAAGCCTAAAATTTCAAAAAAATAGGGATATATCTGCGAAAAAGCTTGCAACTAAGCGTCTTAGTGTGCTAATTTTATTGCAGGGAATAAATGAATAAATCATTTTTCTTATTTTTTAAAGGTTTTGTTTTAAAATACTATTAGTTCATTTCAGGAGGTGAAGTGGAATGGCAAACAAGGCAGAATTAGTTTCTGAAGTTGCTGCTAAAACTGACTTAACCAAGAAAGAAGTTGCTGCTGCAGTTGATGCAATCTTTAGCTCTATTCAAGAAGATCTTGCTAAAGGTGAAAAAGTTCAATTGATCGGTTTCGGTACTTTTGAAGTACGTCACCGTGCAGCTCGTAAGGGTCGTAACCCACAAACTGGGGCTGAAATCGAAATCCCAGCTTCTAAGGTTCCTGCATTCAAGCCAGGTAAGGCTCTTAAGGATGCTGTTAAGTAATTGTTCAGTTACTAGCAAAATAAAAACGTGCTAAGTTGTATAGCTTGGCACGTTTTTTGTGTACAATTATTGTGTTAGCACAAATGAAAAGAGTGAAAAAATGACTTATTCTGAACAACTACTAGATGCAATTCAAAACCATGACTTTTCTGATAATCATATTCTTCTTAAAAAAGCACTTGAAAATGATGATCCGGAAGTTTTAGCTTCTTTAGCTGAAAACTTAACTGATCTTGGTTTTACTGATCTTTCTAAGGAAGTTTACCGCTATTTGATTGCTCAGTTTCCAAGAGAAGATTTGTTTAAGGTATACTTAGCTGAAATTTTACTAAATGTTGGCGATGAAGATGATGGTTTGCAGCTTCTATATGATGTAAAGCCGGAAAGTGATGCTTATATCGAGAGCTTACTTGATTTAGCTGATTATTACCAAAGTAATGGTCTGATTGAAACAGCGCGTCAAAAGCTTCTAGAAGCGCATAAATTAGCTCCTGAAGAAGATGCAATTAACTTTGGCTTAGCTGAACTTGACTACTTAAGTGGCGATTATGGTGAAGCATTAGGACTATACCGAGAGCTTGCAAAAGAAAACAAGACCTTTGGCGAAGTAGTCCTAAGTCAAAGAATCGCTGCCTGTCTTGCAAAATTAGGTGAGTACGAAGAAGCGGCCAACGAGATTAAGAGTCATGAAAATGATATTTTGAGCATTGATGCATTATATGAAGCAGGTTTAATTATGTTATCTGCGGGCGATAATAAGGAAGCAATTAAGTACTTAGATCAAGTAATAGAAACTCAACCTGACTATGTAAATGCCTATCCATTACTTGCACAGGCTTATGCAGCAGAGGATAACAATGAAGAAGTATTGAGAACTGCTCAGACGGGACTTTCTTATAATGAACTAGATGAGGTCTTATATAGCTTAGGTGCTAAAGCAGCTGCTAACTTAAATCAGTTAGACGAAGCAGAACGCTTGCTTAAGAAGGGGCTAGAGATTGCTCCAGACAATAGTGACTTACGTTTGCAGTTGTCTAACTTGTATCTCCACCAGCACCAAGATGAAGCTAATATCGCCTTATTTAAGGATCTTGATGATGAAGAACTTGAACCACAAGCTCACTGGAATATGGCTATCTCATATCAAAGACTTGAAGACTATGATAAGGCCAAGAGTGAATTTTTGCTTGCTTATCCTGCCTTTCAAAAGAATGCAAGTTTCTTAAGACAGATGATTAACTTGTTCTATGAATTGCGTGAGATCCCAACAACTAAGGAATTGATCAAGAAGTATTTGCAAGTTCAACCTGACGATATTGATATGCAGGATATGTTAGATGAATTGAATAGTGAAGAATAATAGAGCGACTATTTAGAAAGTAATTGCTTTTGATCGTAAAGAATACCTCTCAAAGATAATTTGAGTGGTATTTTTTTATAGTAATTTATCCAATTGTTTGTTAAATCTTCTCAAAGAGATCTTAAGTTTAAAAATCTTAAAGATACTTAATTGTATTTTTTGTAATTTGTTTATATTTCTCTGCATATTAGCGATCGTACGATTACAATTATTACGATTATATTTTTGACTTAAGTTTTTGATATAAGCTTTGGGTAATTTATTTCCATAAATTTTAGTCAAGGACTTATTTAGTGAAACTAAGATTCTGACAAGTTTGCGATTGAATTCTTCTTGATAAGTTTTATTTTTTGCTTTAGTTAATTTGTCTCTTATAGTATTAAAGTTATTTCTTTTTGGATATTGGTAAGAATCAGAATCTAGCGCATTTTTTAGAAATTTCTTGAAAGCTGTTAAATCTTTTTTAGTAGGACTTTTCATAGTAATACTTACTAAACCATATAATTTTAAGAAAGTATCTTGATTTTGAAAAGCTAGAGTATCAATCATTGATGTAACGTTAAAAGGAATGAGAGTAGTATTGTCATCATTTGCAGCATATTTTTCTTGCTTGCGATAAGCACCAACGAGCATATCTGCCATTTGAATGCCTAATTCTTGTTTACTATCGCATGTTTGATAAGTAAAAAATACGTTGTTTTCCTCGCCTAGATTTTTGATAATTTGAGAAAGTAGCTTGCAGCTAAAATATTCACTTTCAAGCTGAGAATTTAAATTAGTTTGATCAAGGTAAATATTTAATTTTAAGTTAATAACAGGATTTTGCTGACGTAGATCTTCAATAATTCTCTTAATTGGGTAAATGTAGGATTGAAGCATTAATACTTGTTGCATAATCGTATTATCAAGAGTGGTATCGTTCTTATGGTAAGTAGGGCGTCGGTAAATATAAGCATTGGTTAGAAAAGGCTTAACAATATCTAACGCTAATCGATTCATCGTGTCTGAAACATTTACACTCTTTTTTTCTTTTTTATAATGAGAATGATAAATTTTTTGAAAATATCGGTTATATAAATCTTTTAGTTGAAAGGTGGAGATGACTAAAAAGCCTGTATAGAACTTTTCAGTTGTATTGTTAGATTGAGATTGAAAAGAAATGCTTTCATCAATAAAAATATGAAATTCTTTTGTATGACGGCGAGGTTGAAAGAGCTTCTTTAAGATCATGATTTTTCTCCAAGTAAGTTTGATAGAAGTATTATATCGAACATAAGTTCTGAAAGAAAGCGAACAAGGAAAATATTTTTGAAATTGTATTTTTTAATTCATATTTTTTTATTATGTAAAATTGATGAACATATATTCTTAATGAACTTGTTGTGAAATGGCTATTCAGGGTAAAATATAAGCAGAGAATATGAAGAATGAGGATTGTAGGATGTCTAATTTTGAAACAACTAAAAAAGACTATCAACAGTATGCTAAATTAGCAACTAGCGCTGAAAGTTTAATATATTCTGATCCTAAAAGTAGTGTAGCTATTTTTGGAAATTTCGCAGAACAATTAACACGTGAGATTATGCATCTTGAAGGTTTTGGTGACTGGAATCTAAAGCAAATAGATCGCATTAATGAACTAAAATATCGTGCTGATTATCCACCTGTTGTAACAAAGTATTTAGATGATATTCGTCGTATTAGAAATTTGGCTGATCATGATCATCAATTTGTAGTTTCTAAAAAACAAGCTTTAGAAATTGATAAAAAAGCTCATTTGATTTGGAGTTATTTCTTAGAAGTTTATTCTCAAGATAATCCAGCTAACTATCAAACTCCAATTGATCAAGCTAATATTTTTCAGATACAGCAAGCCCAGATTGATCAATTAAAAAAAGAATTAGAAGTAGCATTAAATGGTCAAAAGCCATTAGAGGTATCTAAAGAAGTTCGAGAACAACGGCGTAAGATTAGTGTTAAGTTCGCTAAGAAACATCAATTAACTGAAGCAGAAACCCGTCAATTAATTGATAAACAATTGCAAGAAGCAGGATGGGAAGCTGATACCGAGAAATTAAACAATTGGAAGCTTAAAACTGAACCTAAAAAAGGACACAATATGGCAATTGCTGAATGGGTGTTACCAAATGGGCAACGTGCTGATTATGCTTTATTTAAAGGGCTAGAATTTTACGGTATCGTAGAAGCTAAGAAATGGGATCAAGACATTGCTGGTCAAATGGCTCAACCAAAAGAATATTCTAGAGAAGTGCCATTTAGATCAGATTATTTGTTAGTCGATAATCAGATGGGAGATTATAAAGTTCCATTTATTTATACTGCAAATGGTCGTCCATATTTAAAACAATATAAAGAAAAATCAGGTATTTGGTTCTGGGATGCACGAAATCCTAAGGAAAATGCATATGCGTTAGAAGAATTCCATCATCCTGAAGATTTGGCTTTGAAATTAACTGCTAAAAATCCTGATGAGGCAAATCAAGATTTGGTTAATGACAATGACTTTCCTAAATTCGCTGATCGGGATTATCAGGTAGAAGCTATTAAGAATATTGAGGAAGCAATTAAAGATGGCAAAAAGCGTATTTTGCTGGCAATGGCAACAGGAACAGGTAAAACTAGAACAGCTATTGCATTGATGTATCGTTTGTTAAAACATAAACGTGCTCGTCGTATTCTTTACTTAGTTGACCGTAACTCATTAGGGAAACAAACAGCAGGTGCAATTAAGGATAATAAGGTTGATAATAAATCTGTTGCTGATATTTATGAGTTAAAAGAGCTGACAGACAAACTGCCTGATACTTCTACAAAAATTCAAATTGCGACTGTACAAGGAATGATAAAACGGCTTTTCTTTAATGATGATAATCAGGCAAAACTCTCTGTTGGACAATATGATTTTATTATTGTTGATGAAGCCCATCGTGGATATTCAGAAGATAAAGATATGTCTAGCAATGAATATAAGTATTACGGGCAGGAAGACTATGTTAGCCAATACCGCAGAGTAGTTGATTATTTTGATGCAACTGCAATAGGAATGACTGCAACTCCAGCTTTGCAAACTGTTGAGATCTTTGGAGATCCTGTTTATTCATATAGTTATCAGCAAGCTGTTCTTGATGGCTACTTGGTGGATCACGATGCTCCTATTATTATTCAAACAGAACTTTCTCAGAAAGGTATTCATTTTAAAAAAGGTGCCGAAGTTAATCTTTTTGATCAGGAAGAGAAGACTATTAATAAAGAAAAGTTACCTGATAATATGGATTTTGAACTTAAAGACTTTAATAAGGGAGTAATTAACGAAAACTTTAATAAAGTAGTTTGTGATCAATTAGCACAACAATATTTAGATCCTAGTGATTCCGATTTAGGAAAGACTTTAATCTTTGCAGCAACTGATGAACATGCAGATATGGTTGTTACATTGCTTAAGCAGTCTTTTAAAGATGCAGGAAATCCTGTTGATGATGATGCAATTGAAAAGATTACTGGTTCGATCAGACATCCTGATACAGAAATTAAAAAATTTAAGAATGAAAAGTATCCAAATATTGTTGTAACAGTCGATCTTTTAACAACTGGTGTAGATGTTCCAGAAATTACGAATATTGTTTTTTTACGACGTGTACAGTCAAGAATTCTATATGAGCAAATGTTAGGGCGTGCAACAAGATTATGTCCTAAGATTAATAAATCTAAGTTTACAATTTTTGATGCAGTAGGCATCTATGATGCAATGAATAAGGTAACGAACATGAAACCAGTGGTGAAAAATCCTGGACATAATGTTCACTATTTCTTGCAGCATAAAGAAGACTTTTTTGAAATTAATGATGATGTTGCTCCATATCAAATTGATATGTCAGGAGCAATAGAACGAAAAGTTAAAATCTTAGATGAGCAAAAGAAGAAAGAATTTGAGCGATTAGCTGAAGTTAAGTCAATTGATGCATGGGCTCGTGGCTTAAGTAAAATGAATAAAGAGCAATTTCTTGAACAATGGCCTAAATTTGAAAGACTTGATGAGCTAAAAGCAAAAAAATCAGTTCAATATATTTCTGATGCAGAGGATAAAGTAGTTAATGTAATACGAGGTTATGGAAAGAATAATCAGAAACCTGAAGATTATATTGAGAACTTTGATAATTTTATCAAGAAAAACATTGATGCAATTCCAGCTTTACAAGTTGTTGCTACTAGACCTAAAGATCTTACTTTTGATGAACTGAAAGATATTAAACTTAAGCTAGAACAAAATGGCTTTAAAGAAAATGATCTTCAAACTGCATGGAAAACCACTAAGCATGTACAAACTACGGCTGATATTATTAGCTTTATTCGTCAGGCTACTACAGGTTCAAAGTTAATAGATCATGATGTAAGAATTCATAATGCTATGCAGAAAGTATATGGATTAGCTGATTGGACTGTTCCTCAAAGAAAATGGCTAAAGAAAATTGAAAATCAGTTGAGAGTTAATACAGTTTTAGGACCTACTGCTGAAGAAGCATTTGACAAAAATTTGTATTTCAAGCGTCAGGGCGGGTATAAACAGATGAAGAAAATTTTTCAAGAAAATGCTGATCAAATAATTTATGTATTGAATGAAAATTTGTATGTATAAATATTAAGGAGAATAGAATTTCGTGAATAATCAAGAAATTGCAAGTAAATTATGGAAAGAAGCAGGAGTATTACGAAAAGGTGGAGTTACTTCACAAGATTATTTAACTGAGTTAACTTTTCTCCTGTTTTTAAAAATGTGTGAAGAACAAGGAGAGGAAGAGGGTATTCCTGAAAAGTATAGATGGAATAATTTAGTCCAAAAGGAAGGTCTGGAACTATTAAATTTCTATCGCCAGCTATTAATTGACTTAGGAAATCCCAAAATAACTCCTAATAAAAAGGTAAATATTATTTATAACAATGCTTCTACTACGATTTCGGCACCAGCTATTTTAGAAAAGTTAATCAAAGACATTAACGATTTAGATTGGTTTTCTGAAAGAGAAGAAAGTTTAGGAAACTTATACGAAAGCTTAATGCAAAGAAGTTTAGAAGAAGTAAAAACAGATGCTGGACAGTATTTTACTCCAAGAGCTTTGATTAATATGATGGTTAAATTAACCCAGCCTAAAGTTGGAGAAAGATTAAATGATCCAGCAGCGGGTACATTTGGTTTCATGGTAGCTGCAGATAATTATTTAAAGCACAAGACAGATGATTATTCTTCTTTACCGGAAGATGAAGAAGAATTTCAAGTTAAAGAAGCTTTTTCAGGAATGGAATTAGTTCCTAATACTCATAGACTTGCTTTAATGAATGAATATCTTCATGGATTAGACGGAAAATTAGAGTTAGGTGATTCTCTATCTACAAATGGTACTTGGATGAAGAATTTTGATTTGGTGTTAACTAATCCACCATTTGGTGTCGATGGATCATTACCTGGAAGGGATGATATTACCTTTCCGTCTGCTAATAACCAATTAAACTTTATACAAATAATCTATAATTCCCTAAAAGCAAATGGAAAAGCTCGCGCAGCTGTTGTTGTTCCTGATAATGTTTTATTTGCAGATGGTATTGGTGAAAAAATTCGTCAAAATTTGCTTAATAAGTGTAATTTGCATACTATTTTAAGATTGCCAGCAGGAATTTTTTATGCACCAGGTGTTCAGACGAATGTATTGTTTTTTACACGTGGTGAAAGTGATAAGGATAATACTAAGGAAACTTGGATCTATGATATGCGTCATCAGATGCGTTCATTTGGTAAACGTAATCCGTTAAATAATAAAGATTTTGAAGATTTTGAAAAGGTATTTTGCGTTGATGATCGCTCTAAGCGCAAGGAAACTTGGAATAAAGAAAAGAATCCAAATGGTCGCTGGCGTAAGTTTACAATTGATGAAATTATAAAGCGCCCTAATACTAGCTTAGATGTTTCTTGGATGAATGATGAAGAAGAGCAAGATAATCGTTCGTTAAATGAAATTTTGTCTGAAATGAATAATAAGTCAAAAGCAATTAGCGAGGCAATTGCAGAACTGAATAAGGCATTAGAAGGAATTGACGACAGTGAAGATTAATACTTTAGATTGTGATGCACAAGCTTTGAGAGAAAAAATTTTAGATTTAGCAATGCGTGGAAAATTAGTTCCACAAGATCCGGATGATGAACCAGCTAGTGAACTCTTAGAGAAAATCAAAGCTGAAAAAAAGCAACTGATTAAAGAAAAAAAGATTAAGAAAACTAAGCCGCTTGCCCCAATTACTGATAAAGAAAAGCCTTTTGATATTCCTGATAGTTGGGAATGGGTGAAGTTTGGTGATATAGTAAGTTTTTCTTTAGGAAAAACGCCAAGAAGAGGAAATAAAAAATATTGGGAAAATGGAACTATTCCATGGGTTTCAATTAGTGATATTAAAGATAAAAGATTATTGAATAAAACTAAAGAAGAAATAACAAATCAAGCATTAGAAGATAGTTTTAAAAATAATTTAGTTCCTAAAGGCACATTATTGATGAGCTTTAAATTATCTATAGGAAAAGTTTGTATATTAGATGTACCGGCTGTTCATAATGAAGCTATAATTTCTATTTTTCCTTTTATTAATAAAGATTATATAACTAGGGATTATCTATATTATTTGCTTCCTATAATTAGCACGATGGGAGAGTTTACACCTGCTATCAAGGGGAAAACGCTAAATAAAACTTTAATTAATGAACTTAAAATACCACTTCCACCATTATCAGAGCAAAGTCGAATCGCTGCTAAAATAGCGCAGCTATTCGCTTTGCTTCGCAAAGTTGAATCTTCTACTCAACAATACACAAAACTTCAGACTTTGCTGAAGTCGAAGGTACTGGATTTGGCAATGCGCGGAAAATTAATAGAGCAAGATCCCCATGATGAACCAGCTAGTGTTTTGCTTGAAAAGATTAAGGTGGAGAAAGAACAGCTGATTAAGGAAAAGAAGATTAAGAAGAGTAAGCCACTTCCTCCGATTACTGATAAAGAAAAGCCGTTTGATATTCCCGATAGTTGGGAATGGGTAAGGCTGGGTGATATTGGAGAAATTTTTGCCGGTGGAGATAAGCCAAAAAATTATTCCAAACATAAAAATGCAGATAATCCTTTCCCAATTTATTCAAATGGACTAAAAGATAAAGGCCTATACGGTTTTACTAAAACTCCTAGAGTAAAAAAAGATGCGATAACCTTATCAGCAAGGGGGACAGTAGGACATGTTGAATATAGATCTATCCCTTTCTTCCCAATTATTCGTCTGATTTCATTTGTTCCTTATAATAAAGAATATTTAAAATGCTTATTTTATTTTTTACAGAGTGAAGAATTAATTGAAAAAGGTGATGGATCCAGTATTCCCCAATTGACTGTGCCAAGATTAAAGCCAAAAGTTATACCTTTTCCACCTCTGTCGGAGCAACAACGGATTACTACTAAAATAATTAATCTTTTTGCTTTCCTCTAGCAAAAAAATTAAGTAATGAAAATATAGTAGAGGAGTAATGTAATGATTTATATCAAAAAATTAATATTAAATAACTTTAAAGGATATAAAGGAAATATAGAATTTGAATTTAATCCTAATAAAAATATTTTAATTGGTGACAATGGGATAGGGAAAACAACAATAGTTCAAGCGTTAAGATTATTATTAAAGGGATCACGCTTTGAATTTAATGGGGTGTCATATTTGGCCAAATATATTAATAGTGAAGTCAAAAAGCAATTTGAGAATTCTAATAGTCATTTGGTAGACGAATTACCTTATTTCAGTTTGATTGCTGTTTTTGGGGTAGAAAAAGAAGACAAGAATTTAAAATTAAAAAAATTTAATGGTGAGTATAAGGATAGTACTGGTATCCATAGCAACGAATACGGTATAAGTTTTAAATATTGTTTTGATGATCAATTTTTATCGGAATACACTAATTTTATAAATGAGAATAAAGGTAGGGATACATTCACTATCCCTTTTAGTATGTATAAAACAGAACACAAAACTTTTGCTGGAAACATATACCGAAGTATGATGGATCCCTTAAAGAGCATATTTATTGATAATGATAATTTTGAAGGAAATCCTTTTAATATGTTTGCTCGTCAAATTTATAATAATTTGACAACTAGGGAACGTATTACTATTGAAAGTAAGTTTAGACTTATAAATAAAACTCTATTTGATAATATAAATAACAAGAATGAAAACCAATATCATCTAAATATAGATCCAAATAGTTTAAAATTTGATTCAATCGTTGATGTTAGTTCGAAAGATGTATCACTTCAAGAGTTAGGAAGTGGAAAGGAGAATTTAATTAAAACGCAATTAAGTTTAGATTTAGATTCAAAGCTTATTGTAATTGAAGAACCAGAAAATCATTTAACGGCTAACAATACACGAAAGCAAATTGATCAACTAAATAGTTTAAAAAATCAATTAATCGTAACTACTCACAATTCTCAAATAGTAACGGGATTAGATTTAGAAAATCTAATTTGGATTCGTTCATTAAAAGAAGAAAAGCAAGAAGTACATTTTAATGAGCAGTTGGATGAAGAAACAAAAGAGTTTTTTAAAAGAAGAGATGATATAGATTTTTTGCGTTTATTAATAGCCAAAAAAATAATTTTAGTAGAGGGAGCAGCTGAATATATTTTGATGAGAACTTTTATTAAAAAGTCTCTTGGTGAAGACATGTCTGACTATGAGATTTTATCTATGCGAGGTCGATATTATGCTCCTTTTATAAAATTAGTTGAATTTTCAGAAGGAAAAATGGTGATTTTTACGGATAACGATTCTGATGTTGAATCAGATGATAACAAGGGAAATCGAATAGCACAAATAAAAAATCAAAATACTCAATATGATTCAATAAAAATTTTTTGTGATATGAATCCAAATAATTTTACATTTGAAGTATCTGAATATGAATCAAATAAAAATAAGATAGATGGAGAGTATCCTATAAATAAAAACGCACGAACATTTAAATACAATAAAAAAGATATGCCATCACGGCAGTTAGCTTTTATGTTAAATAATAAGAGTCAGTCAGCATTACTAATGCGTTCTAGATATGAAAATGGAACGTATAATATTCCAGGATATATTGAAGAAGGATTAAAATGGTTAAAGGAATAATATATTTAGCGAAAGCAGGTACTGGAAAGACTACTTTTATTACTTCTGGATTGAAAGAGCAATTTAAAAATAAGAATGTTTTGTTTATTACATATACGCGTCAAAATACTGAAAATTTAAAAGATAAACTTCAAATATCGTCTATTTCTTTTAAAGACTATGAGGTGCTTACGTTTTATCAATTTTTAGAGAGAGAATTAATTGCACCATATAAATTATCTATAAGAGAAAATCTAGAATTAAACTATGATATTTCGGGATTATATTTTAGAAATAGCAAAGAAATTAACAATAGCAAGTATATTAAAAAGAAGTCTTCAGCTTTTTGGCAAAGTGAATCTGGCGCACTTTTTGGTGATAAATTATCAGCCTTATTAATTGAAAAACGAAATCAGCTTGTGTTTGAAAATGCCGTTAAGAGGCTAGAAAAATTTTATGATTATATTGTTATAGATGAATTTCAAGATATTGTAAATCCAGAATTGAAAATATTACAAAAATTAGGGGCACAGATTTATAGGACATCAAGTTTAAAATTAATTTTAGTGGGTGATTTATACCAATCTTGTGTTGAGAAAACGTCTTTAAAAATATCACCATATGATAAATTTACTTCGAATATGAGTGAAGAAAGATTTGTTAGGGATAAGTTAGGATTAAAGACTAGATATTTTGATATTGATAATAGAAAATTAAAAAGTAGCTATCGTGTTCCACCAAAAGTTTGTGAATTTGTTAAATCGGTTTTAGGTATTGATATACAAAGTAAAAATACAAATATTTTAGGTGAAGTAAAGTACATTGACGATTCAAAATTAGTTTATTTAATAAATAGTGAAGACTGTAAGTTATTAACCTATGATAAAAGACAAAAAGATAAAATTAGAGATAAGTTTAATGCTGATGAATCTAAAATGATAAACTATGGTTTTTCAAAGGGGATGGAATATACTAATGTAATAATATTCTTAACATCTACATTAACGAATGCTTTAAAAAGGAATGATTTAAGTTCAATGTCAGTGGTAATTAAAAATAAATTTTATGTTGCATTAACTAGAACAAAAGGAAATGTATATTTAGTGCCGTATAATTTTATAAAGTAAAACAATGTCTAAAAAAGTAAAACTATACAACTTCATAATAGCCATTCTGGCTGTAATATCTATTATTCTTGTTATCCTAGACTATGCTTCAGTTATTAATTTAAATACTGGAATATGGATGTGGGTAGACAATGGCATCTTAATAATTTTTGCGATAGATTATTTCTATCGTCTAATTATTGCTAAGAATAAATGGAGTTTCTTTAAACATAATATTTTCGACTTATTATCAATCATCCCAGTAAATGGATTTTTTACACTTTTCAGACTAGCTCGACTAGGAAGACTAGCGAGACTTACGCGCTTGCTTAGAGTTTTGCGATTAGTTGGTTTAACTGGTAGATTGAGGAAAATTCTTTATACTAATGGTTTAATTTATCTTCTATATACTAGTCTTAGCCTTTTAATTATTGGTGCTATTACTTACTCTATGACTGAGCATGTTTCCTTAGCGCAGTCATTTTGGTGGGCAATTGCTACTGCAACGACTGTTGGCTATGGTGATATTTCTCCGCATACTTTTGTGGGAAAGATAGTAGCATTAGTTTTAATGCTAGTAGGAATTGGTGTAATTGGGATGTTAACAAGTTCGATTACAACATATTTTGTGAGAGAAGATAATAAATCTGATGATAAAGATACTCAGCTTGAAGAGATCATGCAAAAGTTGGATGAAATTGAAAAACAAAATAAAGATCTAAGAGAAGAAATTCAAAAATTAAAACAGAAATAGCGACAACATAAGCTACCTACCAAAGCCATGGCAGGTAGCTTATTTTCATCCTAAATTAAATAACACAATCATAACCCTGCGTTGCTAATTATTATACAAAGCCGTAGTCAACACTTATAATATTTTTTGTAAGCGATAACAAAGGCAAGGAATATAATTAAGGTTATTCCAGAGCGTATTGTTAAAGAAAACACTCCAGATGTTAATGCGGTTTCTGGTGCATTTGCTACAAGTCGGGCAATCAGCGAAGCCGTCCGCAAGGCTTTGAAAAATGTGAAGGAATAAAATAATTTACAATCACAATGCGGTTGTAAAAACGGTCGAAAAGCTTTTCGACCGTTTTTTGGTATAATTTAAATTAAAAATTATGGCGCATTTAAAGATGGATATTTAACTGCACTAAAAATAATATATAACAAAAATGTCAGGGAAAAAGAAATGATTGATTATAGAACTTTAAAGCATAGTGATAATGGAATGCCGACATGGGTTGCTTTTCTTGGTCCTGTATTGCAGGTGGCAAGTACTAAAAGAGAATGGATAGGGAAAGAATTGGATCAAGCAGTACTTGATGAAGTTGATTTACCTGAAGAACTTGCTAATTTAAGATATGCATCTAAATATCACGATTTAATCGCATATAATCGTGTCGGATGGGCCTTAAGTGAGCTAAAATTATCGGGTTTACTTAATTCACCTAAAAGAAGTATCTATAGGATAAGTGAAACCGGAAAAGAAGCATTAGCTAAATACGGACTGAATATTACACGTGATTTCGTTCATTCTCAGCCAGCATATATTGAACACCAAAATAAGTTGAAAAATAAAAAGGAAATTGATAATGATATCACTGAAGATCAAACTTTTGAATTAACTGAAAAGCAAATCAAAGATTGGTTTGATAAACAAAGTAGTGATTTATCTGAACAATTAATTGCTAAATTACGCAGTACAGATCCTTATCAATTTGAACATATGATGGTCCGGCTTTTAAATGAGATGGGATATAAAGGGACTAATGGACAATCCGTCGTAACTCAGAAATCTAATGACGGTGGTATTGACGGAATCATTAATCAAGATCCATTAGGTTTGCGTACAGTATACGTGCAAGTTAAAAGATATTCAGAAAAAAATATTGTAGGTAGTCCTGAAATTAATAGCTTTTTTGGTGCACTTAGACGTAAACAAGCAGATCGTGGTGTATTTATTACTACTTCTTCGTTTACTAATGATGCAAGGGATGCAGCAAAGCAGTTGAATATTGCATTAGTTGATGGGGAAATGCTGACAAATTTGATGATTCAGTACAAAGTGAGGGTACAAATTCGTCAAAATTATGAATTGTATGATATTGATGATGATTTCTTTGAAGAATAAAAATTCAAAAGATTATAAGCTAAAATTATAGTTGGTTTGAATGAAGCAACAACTTTTGCTCTCTAAAGTATTGAAGATCCTTGATATCATAGGATTCTTAGTTTAACTCTCGCAAAAAACGCGAACTTTCGCGAACTCTCACTTTGCGCGCGAAAGTTCGCGAGAGTTAAAAAATGGCAACAGATTAGTAGAGATCTGCTGCCATTTTAATTAGTTTAATAGCCAATCAATTAAATTAAGTTTTTGGATACCGTTGTAATTTGCTGTGCGGTTGATAGTGTCTAAAGTCAACAGATATTTAGGGTAAGAATCACGAATTTGCTCTAGCGATCTCAATTCGCGTTTTAAAACTTTTTCATCCATAGTGGTTAAAGCAACTTGATAATAGGAAAGCTCATTCATATCGTTAATCCCGACAAAATCCACTTCGTATTTATTGCTTTCTCCAACATAAACTGCTTTATTGCGTCTAAGTAACTCTAAATAAACAATATTTTCAATAATATGTCCAAAATCTTCTTGATGGTCAGGCAGGAGAATATTCCTAATTCCCATATCAACACCATAATATTTACTCTGACTATTTAGGAGTTGACGACCATGGATATCATATCTTTTTGCTTCATACATTAATAGACTGTCTAGAATACCGCCTAAGTATCGATCAACCGTTTTGTTGCTAGAGGAATACCCAGCACTTTTGAGAGTATTAGTTATCTTATTAATAGAAACCTGACTGCCGATTGAAGAGTAGAGGTTTTGAATAACTCGCTCTAAAACCGGTGTGTCTTTAATATTTAACCGAGAAACAATATCAGTCAAGACGATTGTAGAGTAAACGCCTTGAAGATATTCATTTCTTTCTTTAGGAGTATCAATAAATAAGGTATAAGGAAAAGAACTTTCAAGATATTTATTGAACATGTCATCATTATTAGTAAACTTATCGTTTTGTTTATGCCAAGCAACAAACTCAGAAAAAGATAATGGCAAGATTTTAAGTTCTACATATCTACCAGTAAGTAGTGTAGCAATTTCACTACTTAGGAAATATGCATTAGAACCAGTTAAATAGATATCGACATTATCTTTTAAAAATAATGAATCAACTACTCTTTCAAATTCTTTAACGTGTTGGATTTCGTCAAGAAAAATATAATTCATTTGATCAGGTAGAATTTTATTCTCAAGATAATCATATAAATTTTGAGCATTACGAAGATTATCATATTTCATATTTTCAAAATTTATACTAATGAATTGTTCATCTTTAACTCCTTCATGTTCCTTTAAATAATTACGAAATAGGTAGAAGAGAGTAGATTTTCCAGCACGGCGTACGCCAGATACTACTTTAATAATTTGTCTATTTTGCCATCTTTTTAAGAAATCTAAATATTCAGGGCGGTTAACGTATTTTTGCATAGTTTTGTTTCTCCATAGTAAACGATTGGCATATATAAAGTATGTATATTTATAAATATATTTTAGCAAAAGCTTGGAGTTAACTCCAAACTTTGATCTTTTTTAGCAAGTTTTTGGAGTTAACTCCAAATAAGCTATATTTTTTTACTTATTTTTGGAGTTAAGTACAAAAAAAGAAACCTAACCACAATGGCTAGGTTATTTCTTACTATCTTCTAAAGAAAATATGTCTCTTTTTTCTTTCATAAGTAAAGCCTTGGCCTAATGCTTCATGTACATCAATTACGGAAACAAAGGCATTGGGATCTTCACGCAAAATTAATTCTTTGACCTGGCTAATTTCTCTAGGAGAAACCACACAATAAATCATTTTCTTAGCGGAGTGATCATAGCCACCTTCGGCATTTAAAAATGTATAGCCGCGATCTAGCTGCACATCAATCATCTTAGCAATTTGTTCATACTTATCAGAAATAATAAAGAGACCGCGTGCTGCGTAAGCGCCAGCTTGGATTGAATCAGTAATTCGCGCTAATACAAAACTAGCAAGCAACGTGTAAATCATATGCTTAATGTCTAAATAAGTTAAGGAAATTGTCAAAACAAAAGCATCAAGACCAAGAAGCGACTTCCCAACAGGTATACCTAATTTTAAATCTAATATCCTAGCAATAATATCGGTTCCGCCAGTGGTGCCGCCATATTTAAAGACAATTCCGATGCCAAAGCCAGAAAAAAGTCCTGCCAAGACACCTGCAATAAAAAGATCATGTTCTAAATTCAATTGGTTTATAATAGGAATGTGTAACCAAAATGATAAAAAGAAGGATAGACAAAGCGTGCCCCAAATGGTCAAGGCAAGTAGCCGTTTGCCCATAAAACGATATCCGATTATAATTAAGGGGATATTTAGAAGTAACGTTGATAGACCAGGATTGATATGGAACCAATATCTAAGTAAAAGCGCAATACCACTTATTCCACCATCAGCTAGTTTGTTAGGGATACTGATGGCATCTAAGCTAAAAGCATAAATACTACAACCAAGAGTTATGAAAAATAATTGTTTAAAGAGTTGTTTATTGAAAATCTTAGTCATGTTACTTCCTTCTTTCTTACAACACTAAGGAATAATTAAGGGGAATGGGGAATATATGAAAATTACCAATTTACCGGAAGTTTTTACCGCCGCGCTTCCAGTTTTAAAGCAAATTAATGAAGCGGGTTATGAGGCTTATTTTGTTGGAGGCAGTGTTAGAGACTTGCTCTTAAATCGTCATATTCATGATGTTGATATTGCAACAAGTGCTTATCCAATGGAAATTAAGCAAATTTTTAAAAAGACAATTGATACGGGAATCAAACATGGGACAGTGACAGTTCTTTATGAAGGTGAAAGTTACGAGATTACAACCTTTAGAACGGAATCAGGATACCAAGACTTCCGCAGGCCCGATCATGTAACTTTTGTTCAGAACTTATCAGAAGACTTGAAGAGAAGAGACTTCACGATTAATGCTCTAGCCATGGATGTTGATGGCAATGTCATTGATCACTTCGATGGTTTGGGCGATTTAGACAAGCATCTAATTCGTGCAGTTGGTAAAGCTGAGAACCGTTTCCACGAAGATGCCTTAAGAATGATGCGGGCAGTTCGTTTTATGAGTCAATTGCAATTTACGCTTGAACCAGAAACTGAGCAAGCAATTAGCGATAATCATGAATTGCTCAGTAAGATTTCTGTTGAACGAATTCGCGACGAATTTGTTAAAATGGGGATTGCTCCCGGTAGTCAAAAGGCTTTTCAGATTTTCTTAGACACTGGTTTATCTGAAGAAGTTCCAGGTTTTAAAGGTAAAAAAGAGAATTTGGCTCTTTATCCTCAACTCAATTTTAGTCCTACTACTGAAGCTAATCTATGGGCTTTGATGATTATTTTACTAAAATTACCAAATGAGAAGATTCCTTCTTTTATGCGGATGTGGAAGAATTCTAATGCAATGGAGCGTCAAGTAGCTGATATTGTCGCTTTCTTTGACTTAATTAGTTCACGTGCTCCAAACAACTATGATTTATATCAAGCTGGCTTAGAAACTATCGCTTCGACCATTGATTTGGCGCATATTTTAGGTCAGCCAATTAACGGCAGTGCTTTGGTTGATGGTTATGAAGCTTTGCCAATTAAAAATAGCCATGATCTAGTGATTGATGGCCACTTTTTATTAAAAAATGGTATTCCAGCTGGACCAAGAGTGGGTCTACTACTAGAAGAAATTAAAAAGGCAGTCCTTGAAGGGGTAATTAGCAACAACGAAGCAGCAATTACTGAATTCCTTTCTTTAAATAATTAAAATAGCTAGCAAAAAGGCGAGCAGTGAAAAATCACTACTTGCCTTTTTAAACGTAAAATAAAATTGAAAAATACATCAAAATTGATCCGAGTAAAACAAACATGTGCCAAATCACATGTATATAAGGAACTCCGCGCATTGAAAATAAAATAGCACCAACAGTATAAGCAATTCCGCCCCAAACTAGAAGCCAAAAACCAGTTGGTCCAAGAACTGGATAAAGGGTGCTAGAAGCAATAATAACAATCCATCCCATTAATACGTATAAAATCGTATCTAAGACAACGTGTTTTCCTTGATTGAAAATATAAAACAAGATGCCAAAGATTGCTAGAGCTAAGATAATGCTAAACATTACCCAGCCTTTAGCGCCACCAATTGCAACGAAAGTATAGGGTGTATAAGTTCCAGTAATTAAAATAAAAATTGAGGAGTGATCAAATATCTGGAAAACCCTTCTAGCTTTAGTAAAAATCAAACTATGGTAGAGTGTTGAAAAGAGATAGAGAATAATCAAACTTGAACCATAAAGAGTAAAGGCAGTTACTCTTACCGCACTTCCTGTATGGGCAGCTTTTACAATTAAAATTACTAATCCAGCTACTGCTAGGCAAAAGCCAATACCATGAGTAATAGCACTAAAAATATTATTTAAAATGTTGTATGTTTTTGAGCGATTTTTGGGCTCTTGCCACAATTGTTTAAAAGACATTCATTGATTCCGCCTTATATACTTTTATAATCTATTTAATAAATTTTAACTCATTTTTGTATTTTTGATATACTTGAGGTTGTACTTAATAAATTCTAACATAGAATAATAATTAAAGAAGAATAGGGGATAGGAGCTAGCATGGCTAAGATTAAAGTAGTAACTGATTCCTCAGTTCAATTAACTCCTGAAGAAATTGATAAATATGACATTACTGTGGTTCCATTAACCATTACCATTGATGGTGAGACTTACACAGATGGCGTCGACATTAGCCGCGAAGAATTTGTGAAAAAGATGGATGCATCAAAAGAATTGCCTAAAACCAGTCAACCATCAATTGGAGTTTTTGAAAAAGTATTTAAAGATTTGACTGATGATGGCAGTCAAGTTGTAGGTATTTTTCTTGCTCGCTCTTTAAGTGGAACAATTGAGGCTGCTAGACAAGCTGCGGATTTGATTGGTAAGAGCAAAGAAGTAACTTTGATTGATTCTGACTTAACTGATCGAGCAGAAGCATACCAAGTACTAGCTGCAGCTAAAGATGCCAAAGAAGGTAAGAGTCTTGAAGAAATTGTCGCCCACGTTGAGCGACTTAAAGAACATCAAAAACTCTATATGATGGTTGTAAACCTCAATAATTTAATTAAAGGAGGTCGTCTCGGACCGCTTGCGGGTAAGATTGCTACCTTATTGAATATCCGAATTGAATTGCACATGCCAGGTGGTCATCTTGAAGTCGCTAAAAAAGGACGCGGTAAGAAATTTTCTAAAAATTGCGATAAACGCTTTTTAAAAGATATCGAAGAACACAAGCAGGAAATTAAAGAAGTAGCAATTTCTTATGTTGATACTCCCGAAGATATGAAAGTTTGGACTGAAAAGATTAAAGAAATTAATCCTGATATTAAGGTTTTAACTCGAGTAACTAGTCCGATTATTTCAACTCACGCAGGTAGCGGAGCATATGCAGTATTCTATACAATGGAGGAGTATTAATGGCTTATCGTGAAAGCTTTTATCGCTTTTTAATGACGCAAAGAAATCCAGGATCGGTAGACGATATTGCTCAATTTGCTAATAATGCTCAACACGATAGTTCTTTTCCAAAACAAGAAGAAGACTATGAAAAGTTATCAGACTACTTAGAGTTAAACGCTGGCTATTTGCCAAGCATGAGTGTTTTTGACAAGGCATATCAATTATATTTAGACAATATGAACTGAGGCTAATATGGCAGAAGTAGAACCCAATAATTCTCATCAAAAGAAGACTACAAAAAATAAAAAGAAACATCTTCCCAAATATGCTCAATTTTTGTTAACTGGTATAGCTGGTGCGGCGATTGGTGCAGGTTTGACCTTTGGAATTATGGAAGTTAAGGAATTAAAGTCGCCTTTTTATCAAGTTGAAAAAGTGTATGAGCAATTACAAGGTTCATATTATAAAAAAGTTTCATCGCAAACATTGCGCCAAGGGGCAATTAACGGGATGCTTGATAGTCTTAATGATCCTTTTTCAGAAGGATTAAGTGGCGCGAATCAAGAACAAGTTAATAACATCTTAGAAGGCTCAACTTTTGGCGGAGTTGGTATTCAGATGGCAGTACGCAACAATAAAGTTGTTGTGGACTCTATTGTTGCTAATTCTCCGGCTTCAAAGAGTACTATTAAGCCAGGTGATGAAATTCTTGCCGTTGACAATAAAAAAGTCAGCACAGCTCAGTTCACTAAAGTCGCTTCCTTAGTTAGAGGAAAAGTTGGTACCAAAGTAACACTCAAACTCAAGCGTGGTAATTCAACCTTTAATGTTACTTTAAAGCGCGCTAAAATTTCGCAGTCTAGCTTAACTAAACGTACAGAAGGTAATGCGACAATTATTACAATTACGCAGTTTGACGTGAATACTGCTAAGGACTTGAAGAGTGCCTTAAAGTCAATCAATACTAAAAAATATCCTAAGTTAATTATTGATTTGCAGGATAATCCAGGTGGTGAAATGAATGCTGCTCTGAAATCTGCATCTTATTTCTTGCCAAACAAGAAGATTATTATGCAATACAAGGACCGCAAGGAAAAAGAAGTAATTCGCTCTGATAAGAAGCTTTCAGGAGGCTTTCATACTTCACTCAAGCCAATTATTTTAATTAATGGAAATACGGCTAGTGCGAGTGAAATCTTTACAGCTGCTTTAGTGCAAAATCATTGCGGGGTTTCAGTTGGTCAAACGAGCTATGGTAAAGGAACTGTTCAGCAAGTGGGACAAACTGAGGATTCAGAGTATAAATATACAGTTGCTAAATGGTTGACGCCAAATGGAACTTGGATTAATCAAAAGGGGCTTAAGCCAACTTATCCAGTTTCTGAATCACCTTTAGCAAAATTGCCGCAATTCCAAAGTATGAGCGTTTTGAAGAAGTCCATGACTGGTGTTGATGTGGCTACCTTGCAGCAATACTTAACTGCCTTAGGCTATTTACCAAAGCATGTTACTGGCGTTTTTGATGATGAAACCAAGAATGCTGTAATTAAATTTCAAAAAGAACATAACTTGACAACAGATGGTATAGTAAATGGACAAGTACAAGCTCAGCTTTATCTAGCAGTCGCTCAAAAATTACAAGATGATAATCCTGCTTTAAAGAAAGCGTTGAGCTTAAATCTAAAGGATATGGAGGACTAAAATGGCAACTATTCAATGGTATCCAGGACATATGAACAAGGCTAAAAATCAACTTGAAGACAATTTAGACTTGATTGACGTCTTAATTGAAGTTTTAGATGCGCGTCTTCCAGTTTCTTCTCGTAATCCAATGATTGGACAATTAACCAAGAAGAAACCTCATATTATTATCTTGAATAAGTCAGATTTAGCTGACCCAATTCAGACTAAAAAATGGACTCGTTATTTCCAAGATGAGGGCAATTTCGTCATCTCAATGGATGCTCAGCATAATACTAATATGACGAGTTTGTTTAAGATTATTAAATTAGCTGGTAAGAAAAAGACAGAGAAGTTGATTGCAAAGGGTGCTTCTAATCCGATGATCCGCGTAGCGATTGCTGGAATTCCAAATTGCGGCAAATCGACGATTATTAACCGAATGGTTGGAAGAAATGCGGCGATTGTAGGAGACAAGCCTGGTGTAACTCGTGGTCAAAGCTGGTTAAAGACCAAGACGAATGTTCAAATTCTAGATACACCAGGAATTTTGTGGCCTAAATTCTCTGATCAAGAGGTAGGCTATAAGTTAGCAGCTTGTGGTGCAATTAAGGCTGATGTTTTTCATCCCGATGATGTCGCCTTATTTGTAATTGAATTTTTGAAGCAAAACTATCAAAAAGATCTTGCCAAATTTGCCCAAGCAACTAGTGAGGAGCTTGAAAATATGTCTAATCCGGATTTATTACTAGCTATGACTAACAAATACGGCATGCGGGATGATTATGACAAGTTTTCACTCTTTATGCTTCAACGTTTACGTAAAGGAAAACTGGGAAGGATTACATTTGATCTTAGATGACCATTACTGAAATAAAAAACTTGCTTCAAGGAGAAGTAAGTAGCGAACAATTAGAAGAATTACGTGCTGACGAAAGAAAAGGCGTGCAAAAGCTCTTAGTTAGTTACGAAAAAAGACAGCTTAAACGTGCGCAAGCTCTTGCTCAGTTTCAAAATCGTTTTTCTTATGAGAAAGAATTTTGGCAAAAAAATCAACTTGTTGCTGGAGTTGACGAAGTAGGAAGAGGACCACTAGCTGGGCCTGTAGTTACAGCTGCTGTTATTTTGCCCCATAATTTTGATTTGATTGACGTTAACGATTCAAAGAAACTATCTCCTAAAAAGAGAAAGACGCTTTTTCCTCAAATTCTGGCCAAAGCAGTCAGCGTTAGCGTTGGCTTAGCTAATAATGATGTAATTGATCGGATTAACATCTATGAAGCTGATCGCCTGGCAATGGCGCATGCTGTTCAAGGTTTAAAAGTAAAGCCAGATGCCTTGTTAGTCGATGCGATGAATGTACCGTTGAATATTCCACAAATCAAATTGATTCACGGGGATGCTAAGTCTAATTCAATTGCTGCTGCTAGTATTGTGGCTAAAGTTTTCCGTGACAATTTGATGGATGCCTATGGTAAAGTTTATCCAGAGTATGATTTTAAGCACAATGCAGGATATGGTACACGTGAGCACATGGAAGCCTTGAAAAAGTATGGTCCAACGCCAATTCATCGTCGATCTTTTGCACCAGTTAGCGAATACGAAAAATAAATAAAAAATAAACCTTCACTTTTGCGTACTTGATAGTGGAGGTTTTATTTTATGAATTTAAAAGAATTTTGCTTAAGATTAAAATTGCAACATGGTGTCGGTACTACAACTTTGGGTAAAATCGCTGAAAATTTTACGGCTGGCGAAGAAGTAACAGTTGACAAAATAGAGAGTTTATCATTAAAATCAAATATCCAAAATCTTGTTTTAGCTGCGATGAGAAATGATAAATTTAATTCTTGGATTGAAAGAATTAAATTGCAGTGTGATGTTGTCACTATCTTTGATTCAATCTATCCAGAAGGACTCCGCGAGATGTACAATGCACCTACGATTCTTTTTACTAGAGGAGATTTATCCTTGCTTAAAAAAGAAATTGCGACTATAGTTGGCGCAAGACAACCCACAAATTACAGCCGGTTTGTTTTAAAACAGTTAATTCCGCAGCTAATAGAGCAAGATTTTGTAATTGCTAGTGGTTTGGCTCGCGGAGTTGATGGGATTGCTCATCAGGAAACCTTGAAAAATAATGGTAAAACAATTGCCGTGGTTGGAAATGGATTGAATCATTTTTATCCGCAAGAAAATAAGGAATTGCAAGAAGAAATTGTGGCTAAGGGTTTATTAATTAGTGAATATTTACCAGACACACCCCCGCGTCCTTATCGCTTTCCTGAACGTAATCGCATTCTTGCGGGTTTAAGCAAAAATATAATTGTCACTGAAGCTAGAAAAAGATCTGGTTCTTTAATTACTGCAAATATTGCTTTAGAAGAAAATCGCAATATTTTTGCGGTTCCTGGACCAGTCTCAAGTCCCCTGTCTGAGGGGCCTAACGAGCTAATTGCTGCTGGTGCATATCCACTAGTTAATGCTGATTTTAGAAACTTGCTTTAGTTGACAAGAGTGAAATTTTTGGTATTTTAGAATTTGGTAGAAATTGTGCAAGGAAGGGGCATTTTATGCCTACTAAACGAAAATATAAAAAGAATTTAGTTATTGTCGAGTCTCCACATAAGGCTAAGACAATTGAAAAATATTTAGGTAGAAATTATCATGTTATCGCCTCAAAAGGTCATATTCGCGATTTACCTAAGTCCCAAATGGGAGTTGACGTCGAACACGACTATGAACCAAAGTATATTTCCATTCGCGGAAAAGGCGATACGATTAAAGAATTAAAGAGCGAAGCTAAAAAAGCAAAGTATGTTTATCTCGCTTCCGACCCCGATCGTGAAGGAGAAGCTATTGCTTGGCACGTAGCTCATGCTTTAAACTTAGATCCTAAAGAGCACAACCGCGTTGCTTTTAACGAAATTACTAAAGATGCGGTTAAAAATGCCTTTAAGAATCCTAGAACCATTGATATGGATATTGTCGATGCTCAACAAGCACGGCGTGTTCTTGACCGCTTGGTTGGTTATTCAATCAGCCCTATCTTGTGGCAAAAAGTTAAGAAGGGCTTGTCTGCTGGACGTGTTCAATCAATTGCCTTGAAGTTAGTAATTGACCGTGAAAACGAGATTAAGAACTTTAAGCCAGAAGAATACTGGACAATTGATGCTGATTTTGAAAAGGGTAAGGAAAAATTCAAGGGTGCCTTTTATGGCATTAAGGGTAAAAAGCAAGACTTACCAAATAATGAAGCAGTTCAGGATATCTTAAAACAGATTGATAAACGTAAGAACTTTGAAGTTACCAAAGTAGTTAAGAAAGAAAGAAGACGTCAGCCTGCTGCTCCTTTTACTACTTCAACTATGCAGCAAGAAGCCAACAAGCGTTTAGGATATCGTACTCGTCGAACAATGAGAATTGCTCAATCTCTTTATGAAGGGGTCAACCTTGGTAAGGGATCAGTTGGTTTAATCACTTATATGCGTACTGATTCTAAGCGTATTGCTAATGTTGCTAAGCATGAAGCTTCAAAATTTATCCATGAAGAATATGGTGCAAATTATGCAGCAATCAAGCCGCAACACTTTAAAAACGATGCTGATGCTCAGGACGCCCATGAAGCAATTCGTCCAACTTCAGCTTTTAGGACACCAGCTTCAGTTAAAGAATATCTAACAACTGAAGAATATCGCCTCTACACTTTAATTTGGTCAAGATTTATTGCTAGTCAAATGACACCAGCTGTTTACGACACTGTAAGAGCAGATATTGAACAAAATGGTGTCACCTTTAGAACAACTGGGTCAAAACTTAAGTTTGCTGGTTTTACTAAGGTTTACGATAACCAAAAGGAAAAGAATAATGAATTGCCTGAGTTAAACGAAGGCGATAAGGTTAAGCTTAAGAAGACTGATGACCGTCAGCACTTTACTCAGCCCCCTGCAAGATACACTGAAGCTAGTTTAGTTAGAGCTCTTGAAGAAAATGGCGTTGGTCGTCCATCAACTTATGCACCAACAATTGATACGATTCAAAAACGTTATTACGTAAAACTTGAGGGAAGATCAATTGTGCCTACTGAACTAGGTGAAATCGTTGATAAATTAATCGAAGAATTTTTCCCAGATATAGTTAACGTTGACTTTACTGCTCAACTAGAAGATGATCTTGATGGCGTTGAAGTAGGCAAAAAGAACTGGATCAAAGTCGTAGATGAATACTACAAGCCATTTTCTAAAGAATTAGACAAGGCTGATCAACAAATTGAAAAAGTTCAAATTAAGGATGAACCAGCTGGCTTTAATTGTGACATTTGTGGTGCACCGATGGTAATTAAGATGGGACGTTATGGTAAGTTTTATGCTTGCTCACGCTTCCCGGATTGCCGTAATACTAAGCCAATTGTTAAAAAGGTTGGTGTAACTTGTCCTAAGTGTGGTAAGGGAGAAGTTATTGAAAAGAAGTCTAAACGTAATCGCAAGTTCTATGGTTGCTCTCGTTATCCAGATTGTGACTTTGTATCTTGGGATCAACCAATTGGTCGTAATTGTCCAAATGATGGTCATTTCTTAGTTCAAAAGAAGAACAAGAAGGGACTAGTTATTCTTTGTCCAAACGGCGATTATCGTGAAGAACCAGAAGAAAATTAAATTATTATAAAAATCAATGATATCATTAAAACGAAAGCGGTTTAATGATATCATTTTTATATAGACTTGAAAGAGTCGAGCAGAAAGGAAAGATTGCATGGTAAAAAATGTAACCGTAATTGGCGGAGGCCTTGCAGGAAGTGAAGCTGCATGGCAATTGGCTAAGCGTGGCATTGAAGTAGATTTATATGAAATGCGACCAAAGAAAAACACACCTGCTCATGAAACTGCAAATTTTGCCGAATTAGTATGTACTAATTCAATGAGATCAAACCAACTTTCAAACGCCGTTGGTTTGTTAAAAGAGGAAATGCGTCAGCTTGATTCTTTAATTATGAAGGCTGCTGATGAAACAGCTGTGCCTGCGGGCGGAGCTTTAGCAGTTGATCGGGATAAGTTTAGTTCAGTGGTTACAAAAACTCTAAAGGACTTGCCGAATGTGCGCGTTCATGAAGAAGAGATTACTAAGATCCCAAAAGACGGGATAACCATTATTGCGACTGGACCACTCACTTCAGATACATTGGCAGAACAGATTAAGGAATTTTGTGGTACTGATTCACTTCATTTCTTTGATGCGGCTGCGCCTATTGTAGCTGCAAGCTCAATTGATCGTGACATCGTTTATAAGAAATCTCGCTATGACAAAGGTGAAGCAGCTTACTTGAACTGTCCAATGACTAAGGAAGAATTCTATAATTTCTATAAAAACTTAGTTAGTGCAGAAGCTGCTACTTTGCATGGCTTTGAAGATAAAAATGTCTTTGAAGGCTGCATGCCAATTGAAGTTATGGCAAAAAGAGGAGAAAAAACAATGCTCTTTGGGCCACTTAAGCCTGTTGGTTTAGAAGATCCTAAGACAGGAAAGACTCCATATGCAGTTGTGCAACTACGTCAAGATAATGCGGCAAGCACGATGTACAACATTGTTGGTTTCCAAACTCATTTAAAATATGGCGAACAAAAGAGAGTCTTTTCAATGATTCCAGGTCTTGAAAATGCAAAATTCGTCCGTTATGGTAAAATGCACCGCAACACTTACATTGCTAGTCCTGAAGTTTTAAATGCAAATTATGAAGCTAGAAAACAAGCTGGTCTATTTTTTGCGGGACAAATGACGGGGGTAGAAGGTTATGTAGAAAGTGCAGGTTCTGGTTTAATTGCTGGGATCAATGCAGCAAGAGAAGCCATAGGCGAAGAAACATTAGTATTTCCTAAGTCAACAGCTTTAGGATCGATGGCTCATTACATCACAACTACTAGTGCTAAGCACTTCCAGCCAATGAATGCATCTTATGCATTATTACCAAAACTAGATTATAAGGTTAGAAATAAGCAGGAAAGACACCTGGAAATTTCTAAGCGAGCATTGAGAGATCTTGAAGCCTTTAAGGAAGAAAAGAAGCTTGATTAATAATGTCTAAAGAAAATGATAAGTTAATCAAACAATTCCAAGATTACTTGAACTATGAACGTAATTATAGTAAAAATACTGTAAGCTCTTACTTAAACGATCTAGATGAAGCGAAGCAATTTTTTAAAGAAAATGGTGGCTTTAGCGGCTGGGATAAAGTTAAAAGTCGCGATGTTGAAATTTTCTTACAAAATTTAGCTACACAGAATAGGTCTAGAACAACTCAAGCGCGTAAGATGTCGAGTTTGAGATCTTTTTATCGCTTTCTCGTTAAGCGAGAAGTGTTAGAAAATGATCCCATGCAGACAATTAGCTTAAGATTGGGCGAAAAGAAACTACCACAGTTTTTCTACGAAAAAGAGATGCGCCAAGTCTTTGATAGTCTTGTGGGGCATGACAGGTTGGTAGTGAGAAATCGCGCCATGTTTGAGCTTTTTTATGCGACTGGGATGCGGCTAAGTGAGATGGCATCTTTGAAGCTAGATCAGATTGATTTTGATTTAAAAATTATCTTAGTTCATGGGAAGGGTAATAAAGATCGCTATGTTCCTTTTGGAAAAGATGCACTTGATGCTTTAAAGGAATATCGTGATGATGTTCGACCAGCTCTTCTTGGTCAAAATGAAGATTTAGGCTATGTATTTTTGAATAATCGCGGACAGAAGCTAACTGGACGCGGGATTGAATACATTATGCAGCAAGTGTTCATTAAAGCTGGAGTTGGCGGCAAGGTTCATCCCCACATGCTTAGACACTCTTTTGCAACTGAAATGCTCAATAATGGAGCGGACCTGAGAAGTGTCCAGGAATTGTTGGGACATGAATCTTTATCTACGACGCAGATTTATACTCATGTTACGATGAAGCATTTACAAGCAGATTATCAAAAATTTTTCCCAAGAAAAGATAAGAAAGACGAGGCATAATATATGACAACAATTTGTTCTGTTAGATACAACAATCAAACCGCCATCGCAGGTGATGGTCAAGTTACTTTAGGTGAAAAGGTAATCGCTAAGGCAACTGCTAAAAAGATCAGAAGAATTTATCACGATCAAGTAGTAATTGGCTTTGCCGGCGGAGTTGCAGATGCAGTTAGCTTGCAAGATATGCTTGAAGGAAAGCTTGAAACATACTCAGGCGATTTACGTAGAGCAGCTGTAGAAATGGCACAAAGCTGGAGAAAAGATCCAACTTTAGCTAAATTGCAAGCGATGGTAATTGCCTTTAATGACAAAGATTTATTATTAATTTCTGGTAATGGTGAAGTTCTTGAACCAGACGAAGATGTGGTAGCAATTGGTTCGGGTGGTAATTTTGCACAAGCAGCAGCAATTGCGATGACTCGCCATAGTAGTGGCATGAGTGCGAGTGAAATTGCCAAAGAAGCAGTTAAGATTGCTTCTGGAATTGATGTCTTTACTGATGACCACATTACTACTGATGAAATCTAGGTGAAATATTTTGACTGAAGAAAAAACTCCAAAACAAATTGTAGAATTACTTGATAAATATATTATTGGCCAAAACGAAGCTAAAAAATCTGTTGCTGTAGCTTTATATAATCGCTACCGTCGTTTGCAGCTACCTAAGCAGATGCAACAAGATATTACCCCAAAGAATATGTTAATGGCTGGTCCTACTGGTGTTGGTAAAACTGAAATTGCACGTCGTTTAGCTAAAATTGTTGACTTACCTTTTGTAAAAGTTGAAGCGACTAAGTTTACTGAAGTAGGTTACGTTGGACGCGATGTTGAATCAATGGTGCGTGACTTAGTTGAAGAAGCCGTTCGCATGGAAGAAAAAGAACAATTCGACCGTGTTAAAGTACAAGCAACTAAGAAGGCAAATAACCGCTTAGTTAAGTTAATCGTTCCAGGCATTAAGCGTGAAAACCGTGAAAATTCAATGCAGCAAATGATGCAGATGCTTTCTGGCAACTTCAACATGAACCAAGCTCAAGATAATGAAGAAGTAACTGATGATATTCGAAATGAACGTCTTAGCGTAGCTGATCAACTTAATAAGGGCTTACTTGAAAATCGTGAAGTAACAATTGAAGTTGAACAAGCACCTAAGGTTAACCCAATGGGCGACATGATGGGCCAAATGGGAATTGATATGTCGAGCTTGATGGGAGATTTAATGCCTAAGAAGACTGTTAAGCGTACTTTGAAGGTATCGGATGCACGTGAAGTTTTAATCCAAGAAGAATCTAAGAAGTTAATTAATTACGATTCTCTCTACCAACGCGCAATTGAACGGACTCAGCAAAATGGAATTATCTTTATCGATGAAATTGATAAGATTACCGCTGGCAACAAGAAGACTTCTGGTGAAGTTTCTCGTGAAGGTGTCCAAAGAGATATCTTGCCAATTGTTGAAGGATCAACTGTTTCAACTAAGTATGGCCCTGTTTCAACTGACCACATTCTCTTTATTGCAGCTGGAGCTTTTGCTGAAAGTAAGCCAAGCGATTTAATTCCAGAATTGCAAGGTCGTTTTCCAATTCGGGTTGAGTTAAACGCCTTAACTCAAGAAGATTTTGTTAAAATTTTGAAGGATCCTCAAAACTCACTTTTGAAGCAATATATTGCACTTCTTAAAGCTGACGGTATTAAGCTGGTCTTCACTCAAGAAGCAATTGACCGTATTGCTCAAATCGCCTTTGAAGTAAATCAAGGTACTGATAACATTGGTGCTCGTCGTTTAGCAACTATCTTAGAAAAATTGCTTGAAGATGTTCTTTACGAGGGTCCAGATATGAATGTGGGCGAAATTACTATTACTCAGAAGTATGTTGACCAAAAATTGAGTGATATAATTATCAATAAGGACTTAACAAAATTTATTTTGTAATTTTAGTAGATAAAGAGAAGTTAAATTATGGATTATCAATTAAAAAATAATTTTTTAACAGTAACGCTTTCTGATCAGGGTGCTGAAATCCAAAGCGTTAAAGATGTAAACAGTGGTCGAGAATATATTTGGCAAGCTGATCCTAAAATTTGGGGTCGTCATGCGCCAGTTTTGTTCCCTGTAGTTGGTCGCTTAAAGGACGATCAATATACTTATGATGGTAAGACTTATCATATGGGACAACATGGTTTTGCAAGAGATTCGAAGTTTACTGTTGAAGAACAAGACGATAAGCACATTGTTTTTCTTCTGACTTCTAATGAAGATACTAAAAAAATGTATCCATTTGATTTTGAGTTAAGAGTAACTTACAGCTTAGTCAATAACTTGTTGTCAGAACACTTTACGGTAACTAATACAGATACTAAGGAAATGATCTTTGGTATCGGTGGCCACCCTGGCTTTAATTTACCAACTGATAATGGTTTGACTAAGAATGATTATTACTTCAAATTTGCCCCATCCATGGATCATGTGAAGATTCCATTGAAGGCACCTTACCTTGACTGGGATAATCGTTCATTGCTTGCAACAGATTCACTGTTTGAAATTAGTGATGAATTATTTAAGGATGATGCTTGGGTCTTTGAATTAAAGCAACCTAATAAGATTTCTATTAGAACTGATAAAAGTGATTATCATATCAACGTTAAAATGGAAAATGCGCCATTTGTTGGTTTATGGTCACAATATCCTAAATCTGGTAATTACATATGTATTGAACCATGGTGGGGTATTGCAGACACCTTAGATAGTGATGGTCAATTAGAGCACAAGCGTGGAATGAATCACATTGCTCCAAACGAAGTTTGGGAGAATGGTTTTACAATGGCTTTCCACGATAAGGCTAAGTAATTAAAGATTTAAGACTTTGGTTGAGAGATCAAAGTCTTATTTTGTATATAGGTGAAAAAATGAAAATCGGATATCTAAAGAATTTGGGTAGACATGAATTAGAACAGGCGTCATCTAAGTGGCAGACTTTACATGAAAATGAAAAAATTGATTTAGAACCAGTTGGCTATGATGAGATTGAAGCTAAGATTCAAAATGGTGAAGTAGATGCAGTCTTAGTTAATTCTAGAAATGACATTTATCAAGCGCTTGCAAGCTATTCAGTAAGTGAGATTGCCTTACTTGCCTTAGTTCAGGCAGGTAATTTTAATAAGTATCAGCAAACTGTTGAATTAGATGAGTTGAAAAATGTGCCGTGTATTATGGTTGCTTCAGTAGCAGATGAGAAGAGCGAGTATCATTATCTAAAAGACATTTTGAGAATAAAGAACGATCTGATTGCAGTTGAAACTTTAGGTGAAGCAATTTTGATGGTTGAATCTGGGTCAGGTTACTTAATAATGAATGAAATGACTGCAAGTCATGTAGATGACGATCAGGTGCAGAAATTATTTTTGCTCAGGGATGGTAAGCAATTGCGTGAGAAGTATGTCTTACTTGCTAAGCCAGATGATGCAAGATTAGCAGAATTTAGCAAGATAATGAAAGAAAGTATTGATTAAAGTAAAATAATTATGTGAAGTATTGCCTTGATTGGTGTATTTTAAACGTCCAGTGTAAAAAGCTGGACGTTTTTTCCTGCCTTGCGATATACAAGTTCCCATTCTGGTGCGAAGTTTGGTACAATAGAATGTATGTTCTATAGAGAGGGTGAAAAGAAGTGCTGACTAAGTCGCATCGGATTTGCAGTATTGCAATCGTCGAATTAAGTTTATTGTTAACGAATCGCTTGTTAATTGATCCAGTTAACAACATTATTATTCTAGCTGCAACTGCAATCGGTGCTTCTTTACCTGACATTGACGAATACAACAGTTCAGCAAGTAAGAAATCAGTAATTAACTTCAGCCTTTTCCTTAGACATCGCGGGATTACACATTCTTTTCTTGGTTGGGCAATTTTTTCTGGTGGTTTATATTATTTAATGAATAAATTTATCCCTATTCGGATTAATAATTTAACTTCGCAGAATTACTGGAGTGCACTTTGGTTTGGTCTAGTAATTGGCTATTTTTTGCATTTAATTCAAGATAGTTTCAGTAAACAGGGAGTAGAGTGGTTAGCTCCATTTTATAAGAAAAAGAAAAAGTCACCGTTTCATTATAAAGTTGGTGGCTGTTTTGAAAAATTTTTAACTATTATGTCCTATTTAGCTGTAATAACGATAACTTTTTACTGGATCTGGATTTCCTTAACACCAGCGACGCAAGTCTTTTTGTTTTGAAAAGTCATTGCGCACCTTTAAGATAATTAGTGGGGGAAGATTCCAAGAGAGGAGTCCTAGTATGTCCCAATTATTAGTAATAGCTGGTTTAATTAGTCTTTTATATGTTGTGATAGATATGAAAAGTCAGGCTATTCCAGTTGAAAATGACACAGTCCACAAAGGGCGGTAATAGAAATTAAAGTGGCCAAGAGTTAAAATTGCTCTTGGTCATTTTTAATTTAGCCAGTATACTGATAATAACGAAACTATTAAAGGATATGAATTATGGATTCAAACGATTTAATTTTTGCCAAATTAGAACATAAGCGTCTGCGTTATAACTTGATTGCTGATTTATTTTTAATTGTTGGTGGAATACTTATTTTTAGACAGCCAGCGATGAGTATGTCATTTCAATTGCTGGGTTCTTTAATGATTATCATCGCAATGATCTTTACCATACTTTCTTTTAGAATCAGAAGTAGCAAGCAATATCGCGCCTTGTCATTATTAGTTAAAAATGAGCCAAGCAGTCTTAAGGAAATTATGAATTCGTTTGGTGCAGGGATGACTTTTTTAGCTTTGTTTATGGCTATTGGCTTCATGGTAATAATAGTCATCTTCTTTTTCTTACTTAGTCGATCATGGATTAAGGCATTACTATTTTTTATCACTTTTGAAACAGTGATTGATCTTAAAGACTTTATGAACAATCTCACAAAATTGAAGGATGAAAGTACGATTTAAGCTTTCATCCTTTTTATATCAGTTAAAATAATTGTGATTTAATGAGCATATTAATTTACTTTCAGTTTAAAATCCGATAATATAGTATCTATAAAATTTCGCTTTCTAGAGAGAATCAATTTATAACACTACAAAATTGCAGATTCCGTAAATTTTCCTGGGTTGGAATAGGCAATTAAACTGGAGGTATTTTTTATTGATAAGTATTGTTAAAAGTAGATCATTCGGTCTAGCAGCAGTAATGACCTTAATCTGTTCTGTTGCTGGAATTTTTATTGCTAAATTGCCATATCTTAATTTAATCGGTGCATTAGTAATTGCACTGCTACTAGGAATATCTTTACAGGTTTTACCAGTAGGGGTTAGAGAAGAGGCAGCACCCGGAATTGGATTTATTTCTAATAAGTTCTTGAGACTAGGAATTATTTTACTAGGCTTTAGGCTTAATCTAACCAAGTTAGCTGATGCTGGCATTAAGACTATTTTAGTGGCAATGTTAGGTGTTAGCGGTACGATTGTTTTAACTTATTGGTTAAGTAAAAAATTTGGGGCAGAAGATGAATTAGCAGTTCTATCTGCTTGTGGTACTGGTATTTGCGGAGCAGCTGCAGTAATGGGTGTTTCTCCTCAAATTGAAAGCCGCGATGAAGAGCGTAAAAGAGAAAACGAAGTTCTTGCGGTTGCAGTAGTTTGTGTAATGGGAACAGTCTTTACATTACTTGAAATTGTGATCAAGCCAATGCTGGGATTGACTGATTCACAGTTTGGAATTGTAGCTGGTGGATCTCTACATGAAATTGCTCACGCTGTTGCAGCTGGAAATGCATTTGGCGAAGCTAGTTTAGATAGCGCCTTGATTATGAAACTTTCTCGTGTTTTACTTTTAGCGCCTGTTGCCCTGATTGTTGGTTACTGGTATCAGCGAAGACTAGTTAAAGAGAGTGCAGCGGATCACACGCAAGCACCTAAAAAATTGCCTATTCCATGGTTCTTAGGTGGTTTCATCTTAACTAGTGTTTTAGGAACATTCTTACCATTTCCGCCAGTAGTTTTGGATAGTTTGGTTCAAGCAGCATACGTATTCTTAGGAATGGCAATGGCTGCGCTTGGAATTTCAGTTAACTTCAATGTGATCTTTAAGCGCGGTGGCACAGTTTTTGGTGCTGCGGCAATTAGTTCAACTTGTTTGATGATTTTCATGATTATCATGAGTAAATTATTCTTTTAAATATAGTAAAAAGGCGATTGCATCTTAAATCTTATGCAATCGCCTCTTTATATGTTTATAAAAAAATTAATTAGTTTGGCTTTTTCTAAAACAAGCTTATTTATCTTGATTCATTTAGAATAATTTCCTTTATTGGATTTAAAGCCTAAAAGGAAGATAATTATGGAAATTAATAAATTAAAAACTTTTGTAGAATTGGCTTCTACTTTGAGTTTTTCAAAAACTGCAGCAAATTTGTTTATAAACCAAAGTAGTGTGTCAAAACAAATTAAATCACTTGAAAGAGAACTGAACTGTGAACTATTTATCAGGGCAAAGCGTCAAATAAGAATGACGGAGTACGCCCAAATTCTTTTTCCAGCTGCTCAAAAAATAATCAAATTGAACGATCAAGCTTTGTCTGATTTGAGAAACTGTCTTCAGGATCGGGACGATAAGATTATTATTGGTGTTTTACCGACTTTTTGGAATTATTCTTTTTTTGATCAAATAAGTAACTTTAAAAGACAGAACCCAAATTTGAGAATAATTATTAAAGAAGGTGAAATAAACTATTTAACAAATTTATTCCAGCAGGGTAAATTGGATTTTGCTTTTGTAAGAACTACGTATGGCTATAAATCCGATTTTGAGGAATTTACAGTTGATCATGAATCTTTCTGTGCTTGTCTAAATTATGAACATCCTTTAGCTACAAAAAAATCTTTAAAACTAGCTGATTTAAAGAATGAAAACTTTGTCTTCTATTCAGGTGAAGAGATGTTATATCACACAGTATTTGACCTTTGCCGAGAAAGTGGGTTTGAACCTCAATTTTCTTTTGCCAGCCACAACATAAAATCGATCTTAAATCTAGTTAAGAATAATGAAGGAATTAGTATTCTCATGCATGCTCCTGAAAAAGCGAAAGATGTAACTTATGTACCGATTAAGCCAGCTTTTTCTACCAGATTAGTTTGCGTGCGACAACCTAACCAAGCTACTAAGATAGCCAGCGATTTTTGGAATTACTTAGTTAAATAATATTCTCTTTTGGAATTGAACTATCCAAAAAAAGAATTGCTAAGCATAGTGTTTTTTATCAAAATAGAGCCAATTAGTATTCCATAAATATTAGTTTTATTTATAGAAAGGATCTTGATTATGAAAGGAAAAAGAAGAGTAATTTTGCTAGGAGGAATGGTGCTTACCTCTTTAACCTTACTTACTGCTTGTCAAACAAGCGCCACCAATAATAATTCTTCTTCAGCTAATACTAGTAAAGTTGTTGCTAAGGCAACTAAGTATCAAGTATCTAATAGCGACATTAGTAACGCTAAAAAGCTCCTAATTAATTCAAGTAAATGGCACTATAACGCTAAAAACAAGGTTTACTATCAAGTAAACGTTAAATACGGTACTAAGACTAAGAGTTCTTATGAATCAATGGGAATTTATATTCCAGCAGCTTATGTAAATGCCAAAAAATCTGGTACTAATACCTATAAGATCTCAATTAATACTAATAAGAAAGTAAATGGTTATACTGCGTCAACTGCGCCAATTGTAATGCCAATTAATACGCCAGGCTATTCCGCACAGCAAGCACCAACTGGTTATGAATCTGGTTCAGCCAAGTTTACTAAGGCAGGATTTATCTATGTTCTTGCTGGTTACCGTGGTTTAAACCAAACTGATAGTTCTAACGGATCTTCACCATGGGGTGTTACTGATTTGAAGGCAGCTATTAGAACTTTGCGTTTGAATGAAAATAGAATAGCTGGAAACACTAATCGTATTTTCACTTTTGGCCACAGTGGTGGTGGTGCTCAAAGTGCTATTGTAGGTAGTTCCGGAAATAGTAAGGCTTACATTAAATATTTGAAGGCAATCGGGGCACCGCTTGCTACTACTTCTGGAAAGGCTACAAGCGATGCAACTGAAGGTGCGATGTCATGGTGTCCAATTACTAGTTTAGATACTGCTAATGAAGCTTACGAATGGAATATGGGACAGTATTCAACTAGTGGAACACGTGCCTCTGGCACCTTTACCAAGGCTTTATCAAACGATATGGCTAAAAAGTATGCTGAATACATTAATAAACTTGGTTTAAAGGATAGTAAGAACCAAAAACTTACCTTAAAGAAGTCAAGCTCAGGTATCTATACTTCAGGGACTTATGCCGAATATTTAAAGGCAGAAGTAGAGCAGTCGCTTAATAATTTCTTGAAGGATACTAAGTTCCCATATACAGCTACTTCAATGAATGGTCCAAGTGGAGCTGCACAACAATCTGGTTCTAAGCCATCAGGTCAAAAACCGAGTGGTGCACCAAGCAATAACATGAAGAATGGTAATAATAGTAAACCAAGCGGCAAGAAGCCAAGTGGTAGCATGCCAAATGGTGGCGCTGGCGCACCAGGTGGTTCACAAAGTAGTGGTAAAACATATAAGACCGTTCAAAGTTACATTAAGTCTTTGAATAAGAACGGCACTTGGGTAAAATATAACGCTAAAACTAATACTGCCAAAATCACTAGTTTGAAAGCTTTTGTGACTCATTGTAAAGAAGCCTCAAAGGATGTTGGAGCTTTTGATGGACTTACTCGTCAACAAACCGAAAATAATTTGTTTGCAACAACTACGAGAAAAAATGGCCACTTTGATTCTACGATGAGTAATTTACTTAGTGAAAATGCAGGTAAATATGCTAAATTAAAGAATTACAAATCTAGTTATGCTAGTGCCTTTGCATCAGATTTAAAGCAAAAAGATGCTCAAGGAAACACGATGACTACAAGATTAAACATGTATAATCCAATGTATTACTTGTCTGATTACTACAAGGGCTATAATACGACTAAAGTAGCTAAATACTGGAGGATTAGAACTGGTATTAATCAGGGCGATACTGCATTAACTGTTGAAACTAACTTAGCTTTAGCTTTAAAGCAAGATAGTCAGGTTAAAAGTGTTAACTTTGCTACGGTTTGGGGTCAAGGACATACTGAAGCTGAAAGAACTGGAAATAACGAAACCAACTTTATTAAGTGGGTTAATAAGTGTTTGAAAAATTAGCTGTGATATACATTTATAAAATACCAATATATCAAAAAGGCGATTGCACATCATTATTTGTGCAATCGCCTTTTTTAATCATATTTACTCCATTGATCTTGCAATTTTTCAATTACAGGCTGGACTCGATCTTTATTTTGTTTTAAGTAACAAGCATAAAACTTCTGATGGGCTACTTCGTCTTTTAATGGACGAACGCTACGATTATTAGGTAAATTAAGTCCCCATTATGAGTCTAAACTCGTTAAGTTTGTCGTAAAGAAAGGTAAAACAGAGTATTGTAAAATCTCGCTGTATTCACTGGATTCATTTTGAAAAATGATTTTGCTATCTGGAATCTCGTCTTGATAAATCTTAGTCCAGAAGCCAATTGGTGAAGGGCTTAAGATTGTTTTGCCCTTAAGCATCTTGAAGGATAGTTCCTTATGTTGATTAAGATTGCATTCGGCAGGTAAGTTAACAGACATTGATTCTGTGCCTAAGTAAGTTGAAGTAATGTCGCGGTCTTCAATTGGAAAGTTAAGCAAAAGGCAAATTACTTGATGGTCGGCTAATAAATTTTTAAAATTAGATTCAACTAAATCGCTGACGATCTGGATATTTTGGTCATGTAAAGACCGTAAAACGATTCCCGGTCCTGGTGCATTCACGCCAACAATTAAAGTGGTTTGATCTTTTTCAAATTGCTTGACTCGGTTAGTAAAATCAAGATTATCATCAATTAACTTTTTAGCTTCTCGGGCTGTATATTTACCAGTTTCGCTTAAGTAAAGCTTATTTGGTTTTCTATAGGGTGATGCCCAAATCTTCTTCGAGCTTTTTCATGGAATGAGTAACCGCTGGCTGGGTTAGACCTAATACTTCGGCAGTCTTAGCAACTGTGCCGTATTTGGCAAAAGTTACTAGTTCTTCTAATAAATAATTTTCAATCATAATTTACCTCACTATAAAACATATTTATCCTAGCATTAAAAACTCTGAATTTTCAAGTATAGATCTTCTTCGTATAATCATTTATGAAAAGTTTGAAAGGAAGAAGAATGACTTATGGCACGAGTAGTAATTTTAACTGGTAGTCCTCATTATGAGGGCTCTTCACAAAAATTAGCTGATAATTTTGAAAAAGGCGTCAGAGAAGCTGGCAATCACATTTATCGTTATGATGCAGGTCTTCAAGGAGATAGTCAGCCGCATTTTTTACAATTAGAGCATGCGCCTGGTATGGAAGTTGGCATTCCTGATAATGATGAGGTAGAAAAGAAAGTTATTCCAGAATTATTAGATGCAGATGTAGTTGTCTTGGTATCTTCACTTTATTATTTTGAAATTAATGCTCAGCTGAAAACAGTCATTGATCGTTTTTATGACTATAATCATGAATTAAAGGATAAAAAGATGATCTTTATGATGGCTGGTTATGGCACTCAAGAAGATATGGATGCAGTTAAGCTTCATATGCAGAAGTTGAGCGACTATATGCGCTGGCAAATGATTGATCAAATTTATGCAGATGATTCATGGAATAAGCAAAAATTAGCGAAATTTGCTCAAGCAGCTTATAACTTAGGTAAGAGTATTAAGTAAAACATTGTATATAGGAAGAAAAAGAAAAATAAAATGAAATACGCAGAATTTGTTAAGGCTGGTGAAATGAAAATTATTGATAAACCAATGCCTAAGATTGAAAAAGATGACGATGTAATTATTAAGGTCCTTCGTACTTGTGTTTGCGGCTCAGATTTGTGGGCATACCGTGGATTAGAAGAGCAAGGTCATAAAAATAGCGGTCACGAAATTATTGGAATTATTGAAGAAATTGGAAAAAATATTACTACCGTCAAAAAGGGGGACTTTGTAATTGCTCCTTTTACCCATGGTTGTGGTCATTGCCGGGCATGTTTAGCAGGTTTTGACGGTGTATGTATGAATCATGACTTGAGTGAAAACTTCTCTGGTGGCTATCAAGCAAAATATGTGCGTTTCCAGCATGCACAATGGTCATTAGTAAAGGTTCCGGGTAAGCCTGAAGATTATACTGAAGGAATGCTTAAGTCATTTTTAGCCTTAGCTGATGTAATGGCAACTGGTTATCATTCGGCTCGTGTAGCTAATGTAAAGCCCGGAGATTCAGTAATTGTTTTAGGTGATGGTGCAGTTGGCTTGTCCGCAATTATTGCATCAAAATTGCGTGGAGCTAAGCAAATCGTTTCTACGAGTCGTCATCCAGATCGTGAAAAGTTAGCACGTGAATTTGGTGCAACTGACAATGTGGCTGAGCGAGATGAGGAAGGAGTTCAAAATTTGATCTCCATTACGCGTGGTGGTGCGGATGCAGTCTTAGAATGTGTCGGCAGTAAGTTATCTAACGAAGAAGCTGTGCAAGTTGGTCGTCCGGGTGCAATTGTTGGCCGTGTTGGTTTACCACACAGAGCTGAATTAAATCCGGGTTTGATTTTTTACAAGAATATGAGTGTTGCCGGCGGTCCAGCTTCAGTGACTACTTATGATAAGGAAGTATTGCTTAAGGCTGTCTTAGATGGCAAGATTAATCCAGGCAAGGTCTTCACTAAGACATATGATTTAGATCAGATTAATGAAGCTTATCAAGATATGGCAGATAGAAAAGTAATTAAGTCCTACATTAAAGTTAGTGATTAATGAGAAAAATATGAATAAGTGGACAAATGAAGAAATAGCTGCTTTTGATAAGGCTCAAACTTTACACAATCGTCCTTATAATGATGATAAGACAACTTTTGAAGAAGACAATCCTGCCTGGGAAGTAACTGTCGATAATCAGGTTTTCATTCGCGGTGCTAAAGGGATTAAGGATACTAAATGGTATCAAGCTGGAACCAAAAATGGCGGTCAAATTGAAGTTGCTGGTCAAAAGTTTGAAGTGAAATACCAAGCAGTTAATAACGCAGAATTAATTAAGGATGTTACCGAAGCTTTTAATAAAAAATATCATGGTCAGTATCCAATTGACTTGATGGTGTCAGATCCTGTTGCTAAGGCAACAGTAGCCTTGGTGAAAAGATAATGAAGAAGAAAAATTTACTTATTCTAATTGTCACTGGAATTATGTTGGTTTTGACAGGTTGTTCAAGTCAAAGTAATTCGTCTGGTAAAAAAATCAAAATTACTTCAACGCCAACTTTATTTTTCCATGGCGGAGGTTCTTCTTATCATGCAGAAGAACACATGGTGTGGGCTGCTGAAAAGGCAGGCGTAACTAAGTCTCTAATCCGAGCAAATGTGAAAAAGTCAGGTAAAGTAACTTTAACTGGTACTTGGCCTAAAGATGCAAAGAATCCAATCTGCGAAGTTAATTATGAAGATAATCGTCAGCTTGATTTTAATAAGCATGGTGTATATGTGACAAATGTTGTAAAGGAATTGCAAAAGAAGTATAAGTTTAAGAAAATCAATATGGTTGGTCATTCTTTAGGTAATATTTCAATTATTTATTACATGCTGCGAAATGGAACTAATAGGAAGAGGCCACAAATTCAAAAGCAAGTTGATATTGCTGGCCATTTTGGTGGTTTAACTTTTGATGGAATTCCAGATTCAATTAAGCAACCTAAGGGGATGAAATTGGATAGTAATGGTAAACCGAACCAGATGAATGCTACATATAAGCAGATGACTAAAGTTAGAAGTATTTATAATAAGAAACATGTTAAGGTTTTAAATATCATTGGTGACCTAGGTAACCGTAGTGATGGTCGCGTAGATAATATTTCTTCCTTATCGCTTCAATACCTAATTGGTAGTGGCAATAGCACTTATCGAGTTTTAAAAATTAATGGTCGATATGCGCAACATTCAAAATTACATGAAAATGCGGAAGTTGATCGGGCATTGATTAAGTTTTTATGGAATAAATGATAAAAACTAGTATATTTCTTATTGAAATTGATAAAATTTCATGATATTCTAATTTTATCAATTGAAATTCATCTCTTAGAAAGAAGGGTCGCCGTTGCGTCTTTAATCTTGTGAAAATAAGCATAGTTAAATATATTTTTTTATTTTATATAGGAAGACTATGCACTTTTGACAAGATTAAAGCTAGGCACTATTTTCTTTTTGATATCTTAAAAGCAAGAAAGAGTCTGTACTTGTCATAAGTGCAGGCTCTTTTTTGAGGTGATTTGATGAGTAGTATCAAGATTTCGAACTTATCATTTAGATATGAAGATAGTAGCGATTATATTTTTAATAGATTGAATTTGGACTTAGATAGTTCTTGGCGTCTAGGATTGGTTGGTAGAAACGGACGCGGGAAGACTACATTTTTAAAACTATTAGATAAGAAGTTATTGGGAAGAGGAAAGATACAAACTGATTTGAATTTCTCTTATTATCCTATTTCAATTAATGATCTGGAAAATATCACTCTGTATGAGTTACAAAAGCAGTTGAATTTTGAGCAGTGGGAGTTAGAGCGTGAATTAAATTTACTAGGTGCTGATCCAAACCTGATTTGGCAACCTTTTAATACCCTAAGCGGAGGAGAGCAGACGAAAATATTATTGGCGCTTTCGTTTACTGATCAGAATTCATTTCCCTTAATTGATGAACCAACCAATCATTTAGATGAAGCAAGTCGTAAGGAAGTAAGCGATTATTTACGTATGCATCATCAAGGCTATATTGTGGTTAGCCATGATCGTGAGTTTTTGAATCAGGTAACGGATCGTATCTTAGCAATTGAGAATAGTGAAATTCATTTATATCAAGGAAACTTTGCGACTTATGAAGAAGTTAAAGAAGAAAGAGACGCGTTCAACCGTGAAAAGAATCAAAAATTAGCTGGTGAAATTGGTAATCTTCATCGGCAAAAGGAACAATTCTACCATTGGGCACAAAAGATAGAAGCTAAAAAGAAGTTAGGTCAAAAAACGCAACACATTATTAACCGAAGGTCTAGAATCAATAAGGCAGCTTTAGGTCATGCATCGGCGAAGATGATGAAGAAGTCGATTAGTGCTAGAAATAGAATGGATAAGCGGATTGAAGAAAAAGAAGGATTGATGGTAAATATTGAGGATGTGCCAAGCCTAACGATGAATTATTGCCCTAATTACCATCAAGTTCTACTTGAAATAAAAGATTTGAATGTAAGCATTCAAGAGAAGGAATTGTTTACTGATCTAAACTTAGTGGTAAGAAATCACGGCGTGGTGTCGCTTGAAGGCAAGAATGGAGCTGGTAAGTCGACATTGCTAAAGTTGTTGCTGGAAAAAGCAAGAGAGGTTAGTTATCGAGGTAACTATAGGTTGGCAAATGGATTGGCAATCTCCTATTTACCGCAAGACTTTACTATATACAAAGGAAGCTTAAAAAAGTTTGCTCAAGAGCAGAGGATATCATATGAAGACTTGCTTAATATGTTGAAGAAGATGGGCTTTCCGCGTTCAAACTTTGAGACGCCGATTGAAGAGATGAGTATGGGGCAGCAGAAGCGGGTTGCTATTGCTAAGTCATTAGTTGAGAAAGCTGACTTATACTTGTGGGATGAGCCAGCTAATTACTTAGATGTGTTCAATCAAGATCAGTTGATTAAACTGCTGCAAGAGGTAAAGCCAGCGATGCTCTTGATTGAGCACGATGAGTATTTTATTGAGCAAGTAGCAGATCAACGGATCGTTATATCAAATTAAACTGAATTTAAAAAGAGGATGATTTACAGCATTAGTGTAAAATTATCCTCTTTTTGAGTAATGGTAAATTAAAGAAATATATTTTGTTATTCCCTCGTTAGAAAGAAGAAGCAGACCGTCTAGCCAAAGATGCTATAAAAAACTATGGTAAATAATATTAAATAACTGTATCTAAATAGGACATACACTCCAAGACTTGAGTGATATGTTCTCTTTTTTTATTTGAAATTAATTATTACGAAAAAATAAACGTCACATTTGCGTAATCGATAGTGAGGATTGATTCCTTAAACTATTTATTAGGAGGACTTTTTCGTGAAAGAAGAGAAAAAGCCAGATGTAGCGAAACTATTAGGTATCACAGACGATCTGATGTTTCAAAATGTAATGAAAGATCCTGTGAATTGCAGGATGTTTTTGCATGAAGTTTTTCCAGATTTAGATATTCAAGGTCTTACTGTACGAACTCAGGAAAGGATTGCATTCAATAAGGAAGAAAAGTTTTCTGTACTAGATGTTTTAATAAAAGACAGTAAGGGTAGAAGATACGATATAGAGATGCAAGTCGCACCGCAAAAAGACTTGGATAAACGAGCACGCTACTACATGTATAAGATGATGGAAGGCGGCTTTTTACATCAAGGTGAAGGATATGGTGAATTAACGGCTGTCTATGTAATATTTGTTTTACCGTTTGATCCTAAAGGCAAAGGCTTGAAGCGATATACTTTCACTTACTCTGCTAGGGAAGATAAATCTGTTGAACTGAACGACGAATCTGAGATAATATACTTAAACAGCAAAGGGAAGAAAGGCAGCGTTAGTCAAGGACTAGAAGATTTTTATTCGTTGATGGAAGGTAAAAATACTACAAATAGTGAATTTATCAAACGAATCAAAAAGACAATGGATAATTATCGTAAAACAGAAGAATGGAGTGAACATGTGATGAATACGGAACAAATTAAAGAAATGGCACTTGCACAAGGTGTAGAACAGGGGTTGGAGCAAGGAAGAAGAGAAGCAAGAATTTTTGATATACGGAAAATAGTTAAGATTCTAAAGAGAATGAATCAAAGCGATGAACAGATCTTGCAAGAATTAAAACAAGATTATAGTGATGATTTTTCTGATGAGGAGTTAGAAAAATTTTTGAAGTAAAACTATTTTTATCCAAAAAATTAAAAAGCACTGATAACCACCGATACTTTAAGTAGAATGTTGTTAGTGCTTATTTTATTTAAATTTCTAACTAATGTATAAAATGAACGCGTTAAATTTTGCATTGCTAGTGTGATAGTTAAGATATTAACTATATTTATTCCTCTTCTAAAAAGGATTATAGTTAATAATAATGAAAAAGAACATTTAATTTTGTGATGGAGAAAAGATGATGGCTATTTTAAAACTAGAAAATATAGCTTATCAAGCTAATCAAAAGCAAATTCTACAAAATATATCCTTTGAAGTAGAAGAAAAAGCATTTTTAACCCTTATTGGTCCGTCTGGTGCAGGGAAAAGCACAATTTTGAAATTAATTGCTAATCTAATTAATCCAAATCATGGCAAGATTTTATTTAATGGCAAAGATATTATGAAAATCGATCCGCTAATATATCGTAGAAATGTTTCGTATTGTTTTCAGCAACCATCTTTGTTTGGAGAGAAAGTATCAGATAATTTATCCTTCCCATATGAAATTAGAAATCTCAAAGTTGATCAAGAGCGTGTATATCAGTTGTTACGCGATGTAAACTTAGGAGCAGAATATTTAGATAAAGATATTAATAGCTTATCAGGTGGTGAAAAGCAGCGAATAGCCCTAATTAGAAATTTGTTGTTTTTACCGGAGGTTTTACTTTTAGATGAAGTTACTACAGGTTTAGATCAAGCTAGTAAAGAAATTGTTCATCATCTGATTGAGCAAGTTCATCGGAAAGACGTTACAATTATTCAGGTAACGCATGATCAAAGTGAAATTGAATCAGCACAACATATTGTTCGAATTGAAAAAGGCGGCATTCTTAAATGAAAAATGTAATGGTAAGCAATTGGTCGTTAGTCTTTGCCTTCGCGCTGGTCCTAGTTTCAATTGCAATTTCTGCTAAAGAGAAACTTGGTTTAACCAAAGATATTTTAATTAGCGTGATTCGTGCAATTGTCCAGCTAATAATTATTGGCTATGTTCTAAAGTTTATTTTTCATGTAAATAATTATTGGTTAACTTTTGTATCAACCTTAGTTATTATTTTTAATGCATCGTGGAATGCCAATCAGCGAGATCCTAATCCTGATAAGAAATTTTATAATTCTGTTATTGCGGAAGCTGTCGGCACATACGCAACCTTAGCAATTTTAATTTTTTCGGGTGTGATTAAACCGATACCAATGCAAGTTATTCCTATTACTGGAATGATTGCAGGTAATGAAATGGTAGCTGTCGGTCTCTGTTATAAGTCATTAAATGAAAGTTTTCATGATTTGCGTCAGTCAATACTAGAAAAAATAGCCTTAGGTAGTGATATTAAAACAGCCTCGATGCCAATTTTAAGAAGAAGCATCAAAACAGCCATGCAACCAACAATTGATTCGGCTAAGACTGTTGGCTTGGTTAACTTACCGGGAATGATGTCAGGTTTGATTTTTGCTGGCGTTAATCCGATTTATGCAATTAAGTATCAAATTATGATTACTTTTATGCTTTTAGGCGCAACAAGTTTAGGGGCTGTAATTGCAGGCTACTTAGCTTATCGAAATTATTTTAATGAGAGAATGCAATTGAAATAAATAGGCCAGACTTGAATGTCAATAGGCCTATTTTTTGTGAAAAATCCGCTTACTTGAAAGTCATTTGTTTTGTATGTATACTTGCAAATTGTAAGTAAGAATATGAAATAAATGGAAGAAGGGAATTTGTCGTGACAGAAGAAAAGTATTACGGTGCTAACGCTATCGTGGATAGTTTAATCAATCATGACGTAAAATTCGTTTTTGGAATTCCTGGAGCAAAAATTGATCGCGTATTTGAATTGCTTGAACATTCTAAGAATCCACGTACACCAAAATTTATTTTGACTCGTCATGAGCAGAACGCAGCTTTTATGGCTGCTGGAGTGGGGCGAATTACTGGAAAACCAGGTGTAGTATTGACAACTTCAGGTCCTGGAGCATCAAATTTAGCAACTGGTTTAGTGACGGCGACAGCGGAAGGAGATCCCGTCTTGGCAATTTCTGGGCAAGTTCAACGAACAGATCTTTTGCGTTTAACTCACCAGAGCATGAAAAATGCAGCTTTGTTTGAACCAATTACTAAATATAGTGCTGAAGTTCAAGAACCAGAGAATATTTCCGAAGTAATTGCAAATGCCTATCAAGAAGCAGAAGCTGCTAAGCAGGGCGCAAGTTTCGTTTCAGTTCCACAAGACGTAACTGACGGAGAAGTAAAGACCAGTGTGATTGCACCATTAGAAGCTCCAAAGCTTGGACCAGCAAGTCCGATTGAATCAACCTTGCTTTCTCAGCGTATTAAAGCCGCCAAATTACCGGTACTTTTGCTCGGAATGAGAGCTTCTGATCCTGAAACAACTAATGCAATCAGACGTTTAATTGCTGAAACTCATTTACCTGTAGTTGAAACTTTCCAGGGAGCAGGAATTATTCCACGTGAATTAGAGGATGATTTCTTTGGTCGTGTAGGACTTTTTAGAAACCAACCAGGAGATCAATTGCTTAAAAAGAGTGACCTAGTAATTGCAATTGGCTATGATCCGATTGAATATGAGCCTCGTAACTGGAATTCTGACCGCAGCGCCAATATTGTTGTTATTGATTCCATGCGTGCAGAAATTGATAAAAACTACCAACCTGAACGCGAGTTAGTTGGAGATATTTCACAGACTCTTGATTTCCTTCTACCATATATGAAGGGCTATTCAATGCCTGAAGAATCTAAAGACTACCTAGATTCTCTGCGTAAGACTTTGCAAAAGCGCGATACTCCACCTACTGTAACTAAAGACCAAATTAAAAGTCATCCCCTAAGTATCATTCAAGCTTTGCAAGATAGGGTAACTGATGATATGACAGTGACAGTAGACGTGGGTAGTTTCTATATTTGGATGGCAAGACACTTTAGAAGCTACGAACCTAGACATTTACTTTTTAGTAATGGGATGCAGACGCTAGGAGTTGCACTTCCTTGGGCAATTTCAGCTGCTTTAGTTAGACCAAATACTAAGATTGTTTCTATGTCAGGCGATGGCGGTTTTATGTTCTCTTCTCAAGATTTAGAAACAGCGGTTCGCTTAGACTTAAATATTGTTCATATCATCTGGAATGATGGTAATTATGATATGGTAAAGTTCCAAGAAGAAATGAAGTATGGGGATTCAGCGGCTGTTAAGTTTGGACCAATTGATTTTGTTAAATATGCAGAAAGTTTTGGTGCCAAAGGATACCGCGTTGAAAAAGCAGTTGATTTAAATAAGGTTTTAGATCAAGCCTTTAAAGAACAAGGACCAACAATTGTTGATGTGCCAGTTGATTATAGTTTCAACCAAACATTAGGCAAGACGTTGTTAGATGACCAGATTCATTAACTCTGGAAAGGAAAATATCATGGAAAAATATGAAAGTAAAGTATTCCAGCATGGCACTTTAGGGATGCTGGTGCCTGGATTATTTGATGGAACAATGACAATTGAAGACCTGTTAAAGCATGGTGATTGGGGCATTGGCACAGCAAGTGGTCTTGATGGTGAAATGATTGTGCTAGACCATACACCCTATTTGGCTCAAAGTAATGGAGAAATCAGAGTTTTAAAAGCTGAAGAGAAAGTGCCTTTTGCGACAGTTCATTTTGAGCAAATAAAAGACAGTTTTGAAGCAACTAATTTAACTAAAACTGAGTTAGAAAACCGGATTTTGGCAGATTATCCCTATAAAAACGTATTCTTCGCAGTTAAAATTGTAGGAGAATTTTCAACAGTCAAAACCAGGGTAGTTGAGAAACAAACGAGACCTTATAAGACTCTACTTGAAGTAGCAAATGAGCAAGCAGTGTTTGAAGAGAATAGTGTTTCTGGTACTGTGATTGGGTATTTTGCACCAAAAGTATTTCAAGGACTAGCAGCTCCAGGATTTCATTTGCACTTTTTAGCAGATGATAAGTCGATTGGAGGCCATGTTTTAGGCTTTGATGTAAAAAATGCAACTGTCTACTTGCAACCATTTACTACAGTTGAGCAGCATTTACCGCTTGATAATCAGGAATTTTTAGATAAAGATTTAGACATTGCAGATATGCATGATCAAATTAAAAAAGCAGAAGGATAGGTAAAAAGTACATTATACTAACGTGTTTTAACAAAAGTATGATGTACTTTTTTGATTTTATAACATAATTTCGTTCCAATTTATGATATATGCGTAATTTGTTATTTAATTTTTGAAAATATAGGCATAAAAATAACCAAAATGTTAGAAATCATTCTTGATACTTCTGCGTTGTTGTGGTTTATTTCTCGTATAGAATTAATTATAAAGAAAGTCATAGAATTTCTAGGTAACTATATCTTAACTTGGTTGGGCATGTTATTATATTATTGTGATGCTGATATTTAATAAGTAGTTTAAAAATATAAGTGAAAAATAAGTGAAAGGATGATCAAAGCAAAAAAAAGTATTAAAATTTAAGCTCATTTAAGCAAATATACTACTTATAATTAGGCGAACTTAAATTTTTTTATATTGGAGGAAAATATGGTTTCAAAAAATAATATTAAGATGAAAAATGAAAAAATTAGAGACGAAAAGCAGCGCTTCTCTATTCGTAAATTTAGTGTAGGTGCTGCATCTGTTTTAATTGGATTAAGTTTTAGTTTATATTCTGGCCAACAAGCATCTGCAGATACTGTTGATAATAGTGATAAGTCGGTTGTAGCAAGTAATCAAAGTGAAAAAGACGATAGTCAGAATACTGCAAATAATGGTGAAGAGAAGTCAAGTACTAATCAAGCTCAAAGTACAGTAACTGATAATCTTGATCACAGTACTGTTGTTGCTAGTTACGAAGCTAGTGCTACAAATGATATAGCTAAAAGTGAAAATAATAATGCTGTTACTGAAAATAAGCAAGATGAAAAGTCTAATGCAGAAACTGCAAAGACCGAAAACACTACTTCTGAGCAAAAGTCAGAATCAAAACAAAATACTGCAAACAATGTAGTTACTGAGAAGACTGAATCTTCTAAAAAGACTGCTACTGTTTCTGATGCAAATAAAGCAACAGAAGATGCAAAGACTAACGTAGCTAAGACCACTACTGAAGTAAGTAATGCTGCGAAGAATACTACTACTGAAACTGCAAAAACTGCTACTAAGTCAGAAGACACTAATGAAGCTCAATCAGCAGCATTAAGCAACAAGACAGATGAAGTTGCTAAAGATAAGACTGAATCCACTGTAAAGACAGAAGCTATTTCTGATACTAATAATGCAGTAGATGTAAAAGCTAACGAAAATTCTGGTATTGAAACTAATACCCTTGAGTTAAACAATATAGTTAAAAATGCTTCTTTCTTAAGTGCAAAATCAGCTACTGAAAGTAAAGTTGCTGTTGCAACTGAGGATACTGAAGATCCTAATTCAGTAACTGTTAGTGATGCTAATGGTTTAATTGATGCTATTCAAAATGGTACTGCTACTACTATTAATATTGCTAATGATATTAATGTCGAGACTAATCCAATCACCGCAGCTAACCCTGCACCTATTAGATATGCTATTAAAAATAAACGTGATATTTTAATTCAATCTACTGCAGGCAATAAATTTAAAATTGACTTCGATAGAAGTTACTTTGATATGACAAGTAATGATTATGGGGTTGCTTTTAAAAATATAGATTTATATGGTAGAAGTTATTATGGTATTTTTAGAAGTGCACATTACTATACTTTTGATAATGTAAATTATACTGGCTCTCAACTTATATATACTGACGGTATTACTGGAACGACAGTAACTTTTAAAAATACTGTAAATTCAAATTCTGTTTTAAGCTATACTGGTCCTCTCGATGGAAAGACTAGAACGACGCAATATAACGGAGGAGCAGGTAATCAGCAAGTTCTTCAGTTCTCAACTGGAAATAATATAGTTAATTTTGATCCAAGTAGTAAGGTCAACTTTACTACTTACAATTCAAACGTTATTGAAATTGATAAAGGTTCAACAGTAATTAATGTTAGAAGTGATTCTGATGGGAGTAATGGAGCTCAAGTTGTATTAAATCCACATACTAAAAATAATCCAGAACAATATGGTATGACTATGGATTGGATTGCTCGTGGTATTGCTTCCAATGGTAATACAACTTTAAATATTGATAAGGGAGCAAATCTTGATATTAATTTAAAGGATGATTCTAATGACAAATATCATTCAGGAGCACTCTATCTAAATAGTGGTGCTATTATTAACGTTGCTGGCAACTTAAATATTGTTTCTGATGGACAACCATATTACAGATCAACTGGAATTGATGATCCAGTATATATTGGTGGAAACTCTAAAATTGATGTAAACGGTGGCTCTTTTACAGTAAATGCAACTAACATGGGTGATTATAAAGGCTCAGTTGTTACTTCAGCTGGTACTTCAACAATTTCTATTAACCACCATGGTAGTTTCCAAATTACTGGAGATGGTACAGCAGCAACAGGAGTTAGTTTAGTAGCCGGCAGTACCTTTACTTCAACACAACCAGCATTGTTTAATATCACAATGCCAGAAGGTGCAACAGCAGTTAAGAACGGTACAATTCAATTCAAAGGCGTTAAGACTTCTGAATCAGGTCAACCAATTGGAGAAATCAACATTGTTTATGCAGCTAATGGTACTCCAACAGTTACTAAGGTAACTAGCTATGACGAACAAACTACCATTGATACGCGTGAAGCTGGTAACAATGCTAAGAATGAAATTAACTTAGTTGCCTCCGGCCCAGAAGTTGATTTAACTAATGTTAGCTTTACTAAAGATGCAGATGGAAACTACATTATGAGCGGTAATGCAAATACTTCTGCTGCCGCAGGTGCCTTTGTTTACATTTCAGTAAATGGTGAAGTTCATCAAGTTGCTACTACTAATAACCAAACTCTTTGGACTATTGGTCAAACTGGAGACCCAAGTTCAGCTGATGAACCATACACCGTTGAAACTGGTACAGATGGTAAGTTCAGTGTCAACTTAGGTAAGTTGAATGACAGCGATCAAGTTTCTATTTATGCTGCTAAGGACTTTGTATCTAGTGATACTGACACTAAGACAGTTTCTGAATGGATGACTGATTCTTATCGTGATCAATTACAAAAGTTAGTTAATGAGGCTCCTACTATTGAGGCTGGCACTAACTATACTGACGCAGATGCAAATCTTAAGACAGATTACACAAATGCAATTAGTGATGGAAATACACTTCTTCAAAATACTAGTGCAACTTCACCCCAACTAGAAGCAGCTATTAAACAAATTACTGATGCTAAGACAGCTTTAAACGGCGATAGCAACATTGCTGTTGCAAAAGAAGCATTACAGAAAGCTGTTGATAAAGCTACAAATATTGAAAATTCTTATCAGTACTACAATGCACCTGAAAATCTTCAAAACGCATATAAAGCAGCCGTTGCCGCTGGTAATAATGCACTTAAGGAAACTAACCCAACTCTAGCAGATCTACAAAAAGCCTTAACTGACATTACCACTGCTGAAGGTAACTTGAATGGTAAAGAAACTAATAAGAATGCTCTTCAAGCAGCAGTTGACAATTCTACAACTGTAAAATCAAGTAACAATTATACTAACGCTGATGAATCTAAAAAGGCTGCTTACGATAATGCAGTTACTGCCGCACAAGCTATTTTAGATAAAACTAATGCAACCCAAACTGAAGTTGATCAGGCATTACAAAACCTTGAAACAGCAAATAATAACTTAAACGGTGATGCTAAGACCGAAGCTGCAAACAGAGCTGCTCTTGAAGCGGCTGTTAAAGAAGCTCCAACTGTAAGAGAGACACCTGCTTTCTACAATGGTACAGATGAATCTCAAAAAGCTTACAATGATGCGATTACAGCTGGTCAAAACGTTTTAAACAATACAAATGCTACAGCGGATCAAGTTAAGGACGCTTTAGATGCAATTAACACTGCTAAGGGTAACTTAAAGGGTGAAGCAACCAATACTGATGCTCTTCAAACAGCTTTAACTAAGGCAAATGATGCTAAGCAAACTGGTAATTATACAAATGCTGACCAAGCAAATCAAGAAGCACTTACTAACGCAATCACAGCTGGTCAAAATGTTTTAACCAAAAACAATGCAACTCAAGCTGAAGTAGATAATGCTGTAAAAACTATCAATGACGCAATTAGTGGCTTGAATGGAAACAGCAATCTTGAAGATGCTAAAAAGACTGCTACTGCAGATATTGAGAAGACCTTAAATGATAAAACTGCTGAGATTAACAAAGCAACTAACATTGATCAAGATAAAAAGACTAGTTTAATTAATGAAGCAACTCAAGCAGCAAATAATGCTAAAGAAGCAATTACAGCTGCTAAAACTACTGATGCTGTAACTACTGCCAAGGATACAGGTGTTCAAAACATCAAGAAAGTTACTGTGCCTAGTTTGGATAATGCTAAGGATCAAGCAACTAAGGCCGTAAGTGATGCACTTGCTGGTCAAACTGAGCTTATTAATCAAGCTAATAATCTGAGCGAGAATGAAAAGCAAGCGTTGATTGATAAAGCAACTGCTGAAGCTAATACTGCAAAAGAAAACATCGAAAAAGCTACAACAAACAATGGAGCAGCTCAAGCTGGTCAAGATGGTGTTGAAGCAATTCAAAAAGTTATTCCAACAAGTTTAGACGATGTAAAATCTCAATCTAATAAAGCTGTCGAAGATGCTTTAACTAAGAAATTAGATGCAATTAATTCTGCTACTAATTTGACTACTGATGAAAAGAATCAATTAAGTCAAGAAGCAAACAACGTAGCAGATAATGCTAAAAAAGCTATTGCAGAAGCAACTACTAATGATGCTGCAGTTCAAGCCGGTCAAGATGGTGTTAAGAGTATTAACAAGATTCAAGTACCAAATGAATCAACAGTCAAGACAGCTGCAAAAGAAGCAGTAGCTAAAGCGGCAGAAGCAAAGAACGAAGCCATTGATTCATCAAACCTAACTGATGAAGAAAAGGCTGCGTTGAAGCAAGAAGTGACACAAGCGCAAACAGCTGCTGATACAGCAATTGATAAAGCAACTACTAATGCTGATGTAGCCAATGCCCAAGAAATCGGTGTCAATAACATTAACAAGATTCAAGTACCAAGTGAATCAACAGTCAAAGAAGCAGCTAAGGATGCAATAGCTAAAGCGGCAGAAGCCAAAAACAAGGCAATTGATGCTTCGAACTTGACTAATGAAGAAAAAACAGCATTGAAGCAAGAAGTGACACAAGCGCAAACAGCTGCTGATACAGCAATTGATAGTGCAACCACTAATGCTGATGTAACAAATGCCCAAACAACTGGTGTAGATAATATTGATAAGATTCAAGTACCAAGTGAATCAGCAGTCAAAGAAGCAGCTAAGGATGCAATAGCTAAAGCGGCAGAGGAAAAGAACAAGGCAATTGACGCTTCGAACTTGACTAATGAAGAAAAAGCTGCGTTGAAGCAAGAAGTGACACAAGCGCAAACAGCTGCTGATACAGCAATTGATAGTGCAACTACTAATGCTGATGTAACAAATGTCCAAACAACTGGTGTAGATAATATTGATGAGATTCAAGTACCAAATGAATCAACAGTCAAGACAGCTGCAAAAGAAGCAGTAGCTAAAGCGGCAGAGGCCAAGAACCAAGCAATCGACTCATCAAACTTAACTGATGAAGAAAAAGCAGCTTTGAAAGACCAAGTAGCTAAAGCACAGAATGATGCCAATACAGCAATCGATAGTGCAGCCACAAATGCGGATGTAACTCAGGCTCAAGAAGATGGTATTAACAATATTAATAAGATTACTGTGCCAACTACTTCTGCAAACAAGGAAAAGGCAACAACTGATCTCAATAACGCAGTTGATGAAGCAAAGAAAGCGATTGATCAAGATAGCAACTTGACTGATGATCAAAAGCAAGCTGCAAAAGATCAAATTGATAGCGACGCTAAGACTGCTCAAGATGCAATTAATAACGCTAAGACTGATAATGATGTAAATACTTCTGTTGATAATGGTAAGGTAGCAATTGATAAGGATGTTGCAAATGCTGCAATTGATAATGCAGTAGCTGGTAAGCTTAAGGAAATCAAAGATCCATTAACTACTGAAGAGAAACAAACTTACACTGATTTAATTAATTCAGAAGCTAATAACGCAAAGCAAAATATTGCTAATGCTACTACTCAAGAAGAAGTAACTACTGCTCAAACAAACGGAGTAAATGAAATTAATAACACTGAGATTCCAACTACTTCTTCAGTTAAAGAAAAAGCAATTACAGCTATTAATAATGCTCTTCAAAAGAAGACTGACGAAATTAATAATGCAACTAACATTTCTTCAGAGGAAAAGTCCGATTTAATTAATCAAGCAACTAAGGCTGCCGACAGTGCTAAAAATAATATCAACAACTCAACTAATAATATAGAAGTAGCTACAGCTCAAACTAACGGTGAAAAAGCAATTTCTGATGTCGCTGTTCCAAACTTATCTGACGTTAAGAAAGAAAGCATCGATCTAATTAACAAGACCTTAGATGAGAAGAAGGCAGAAATTAATAATGCTACTAACCTTTCTCAAGATGAAAAGCAAAACTTAGTCAATGAAGCAACTAAGGCTGCTACTGATGCAATTAACAACATTAATAATGCAACCACTAATGATGACGCTAAATCAGCTGCTAATACCGGTGTTCAAAATATTGAGAATGTCACTATTCTAAGCCTAGATGATGCTAAGAAGAATGCTCTTCAAGCGATTGATGATGCTTTGAATTCTAAAGTAAATGAGATCAACAATGCATCAAACTTAAATGATAGTGAAAAACAAGGTCTAATTGATCAAGCAACAGAAGTAGCTAAGAATGCTAAAGACAACATTAGCCAAGCAACAACAAATGATGCTGTTACTGAAGCACAAAACAAGGGTATTCAAGACATTGCTAATGTTACTGTTCCAAGTTTAGATCAGGCTAAACAAGATGCTATTAATGCAATTAAGCAAGTACAAGCAGCTAAGAATACACAAATTAGCAACGCTAATAACTTAAGTGCAGAAGAGCAACAAGAATTAACTGATAAGGTGGCTCAAATTGCTAACGATGCAATTGCTAAGATTAATGATTCTTCAACAACTACTAACGATGCAGTTGCTTCAACACGTGATGACGCAATTAAGCAAATCACTGATTTATTTATCCCAACCTTAGATGGAGCACAAAATGATGCTATTAATGCAATTGAAAGTGCTAAGAATGCAAAAATTAATGACATCAATAATGCTACTTATTTAAACGATCAAGAAAAACAAGATTTAATAGATCAAGCTACTCAAGCTGCTAATGATGCAACTAAAGCAATTAAATCAGCTCAAACTAATGATGAAGTTAAGAATGCTGAAACTACTGGCTTGAATAATATTAATAACATCACTATTCCAAGTCTTGCAGAAAAGCAACAAGACGCTATTAAGGAATTAGATCAAGCACGTGATAATAAAGCTAACGCAATTGAAAATGCTGCTGATTTAACTACTGATGAAAAGAACAGTTTGAAGGATAAAGTTCAAGCTGAATACAGCAACGCAGTTTCAAATGTTACCAGTGCAACTACTGATGATGCAGTAACAGCTGCTAAAGACGCCGGTATTACTGCAATTAACGATATTGAAATTCCAACTAAGTCAGGTGCAAAAGAAAAGGCCACAACTGACCTTAACAATGCCGTTGATGAAGCTAAGAAGGCAATTGATCAAGATAGCAACTTGACTGAGGATCAAAAGCAAGCAGCTAAGGATCAAATTGACTCTGATGCTAAAAAGGCACAAGACGCAATTGAAAATGCAAAGACGGATTCTGATGTAAATGATGCTGTTGACAATGGTAAAGTTGCAATTGATAAAGATGTTGCTAATGCAGCAATTGATAACGCAGTAGCTGGTAAGAAGAATGAAATTGCTAACTCACCATTAACTGATGAAGAAAAAGCAGCTTTGAACAATGATGTAGATCAAAAGGCTCAAGCAGCTAAGGATGAAGTTTCTAAGGCAACAACAGATGAAGAAGTAACAAATGCACAAGAAAATGGCATAAAGAAGATTAATGATATCGCAGTTCCAACTGAATCAAAGGCTAAAGAAACAGCTAAAGATGCAGTAGCCAAAGCAGCAGAGGCTAAGAACGCAGTAATCGATTCTTCAAACTTAACTGAAGAAGAAAAGGCTGCCTTAAAGCAAGAAGTAAGTGATGCTCAAAAGGTTGCTAACACAGCAATCGACAACGCAACCACTGACGAAGCGGTATATGCTGCCCAAGAAGATGGCATTAAGAATATCGATAGCATCACTGTTCCAACTGAATCTCCAGCAAAACAAGCAGCTAAAGAAGCAGTAGCTAAGGTAGCCGAGGCTAAGAATGCAGCAATTGACGCATCAAACTTAACTGAAGAAGAAAAGGCTGCATTGAAGCAAGAGATAACTGATGCTCAAAATGCTGCCAACACAGCCATTGATAATGCAACTACTGATGGTGCTGTAACAATTGCCCAAGAAGATGGTATTAAGAATATTAATGACATCGAAATCCCATCAAAATCATCAGCTAAAGAAAAAGCAACAACTGATCTTAATAACGCAGTTGATGAAGCTAAGAAGACAATCGATCAAGATAACAACTTAACTGATGCTCAAAAACAAGCAGCTAAAGATCAAATTGACTCTGATGCTAACAAGGCACAAGACGCAATTGAAAATGCAAAGACAGATTCTGACGTAAATAGTGCTGTTGACAACGGTAAATTGGCAATTGATAAGGACGTTGCAAATGCAGCAATTGATAACGCAGTAGCAGGTAAGAAGAATGAAATTTCTAACTCACCATTAACTGATGAAGAAAAAGCAGCTTTGAACAATGAAGTAGATAAAGTTGCTCAAGTGGCTAAGGAAGCAATCAATGGAGCAACAACCACTGACGAAGTTGAAACTGCACAAGAAAATGGCATAAAGAAGATTAACAATATCAATGTGCCAGCTGAATCAACTGCAAAGCAAGTAGCTAAAGATGCAGTAGCCAAAGCAGCAGAGGCTAAGAACGAAGCAATCGATTCATCAAACTTAACTGAAGAAGAGAAAGCTGCATTGAAGCAAGAAGTAAGTGATGCTCAAAAGGTTGCTAACACAGCAATTGATAATGCAACTACTAGTAGTGCTGTAACAACTGCACAAGAAGATGGCATTAAGAAGATTAACAATATCAATGTGCCAGCTGAATCAACTGCAAAACAAGTAGCTAAAGATGCAGTAGCCAAAGCAGCAGAGGCTAAGAACGAAGCAATCGATTCATCAAACTTAACTGAAGAAGAGAAAGCTGCATTGAAGCAAGAAGTAAGTGACGCTCAAAATGCTGCAAACACAGCAATTGATAGTGCAACTACTGATGAAGCAGTAAATACTGCACAAGAAGATGGTATTAAGAAGATTAACGATATCGAAATTCCATCTAAGTCAGCTGTAAAAGAAAAGGCTACAACTGACCTTAACAATGCCGTTGATGAAGCTAAGAAGGCAATTGATCAAGATAACAACTTGACTGAGGGTCAAAAACAAGCAGCTAAGGATCAAATTGATTCAAATGCTAAGAAAGCTCAAGACGCAATCAATAATGCGAAGACAGATTCTGATGTAAATAATGCTGTTGACAATGGCAAAGTTGCAATTGATAAAGATGTTGCTAATGCAGCAATTGATAACGCAGCTGCCGGTAAGAAGAATGAAATTGCTAACTCACCATTAACCGATGAGGAAAAGGCCGCTTTGAACAACGAAGTAGATCAAAAGGCTCAGGCAGCTAAGGATGAAGTTTCTACAGCAACTACTCCAGAAGCAGTAACAGCTGCACAAGAAAATGGCGTTAAGAGCATCAATGATACTGATGTACCAAGTACTTCTGCTGCAAAACAAGCAGCTAAAGATGCAGTAGCCAAAGCAGCAGAGGCTAAGAACGAAGCAATCGATTCATCAAACTTAACTGAAGAAGAAAAGACTGCATTGAAACAAGAAGTAAGTGACGCTCAAAATGCTGCAAACACAGCAATTGATAATGCAACAACTAATGAAGCTGTGGCAACTGCTAAAGATGAAGGTATCGAAAAGATCAATAGCATTGAAGTTTCAACTAAATCAGCTGCTAAGGAAAAGGCCACAACTGACCTTAATAATGCAGTTGATGAAGCTAAGAAGGCAATTGATCAAGATAACAACTTAACTGATGCTCAAAAGCAAACAGCTAAGGATCAAATTGACTCAGATGCTAAGAAAGCCCAAGATGCGATCAATAACGCTAAGAGTAATACTGATGTTGATCAGGCAGTTGATAACGGTAAATTAGCAATTAATAAAGATATTGCAAATGCTGCAATTGATAACGCAGTAGCTGGTAAGCTTAAAGAAGTCCAAGATCCACTAACTACTGAAGAAAAGCAAGCATATACTGACTTGATTAACGATGCAGCAGTTAATGCTAAGCAAAAGATTGCAGATGCTACAACTTCAGAAGCAGTAACTAAGGCTCAAGAAGAAGGCATTAAGAACATTAACGATATTCATGTTCCGACAACTTCTCCAGCTAAGGACGCTGCAAATGCTGCAATTGATCAGGCTTTGAAGAAAAAAGAAGATGAAATTAACAGTGCAACTAATATCTCTTCTGAAGAAAAACAAGCTTTAATCAATCAAGCAACTGAAGCAGCTAATACTGCTAAGAGTAATATTAACAACGCAACCACTAATGCAGCTATTGAAACTGCTCAAGTTAATGGTGAAAAGGCTATTGCTGATGTGACTGTACCTGGTTTATCTGATACTAAGAAGGAAAGCATCGATCTTATCGACAAAGCATTGAATGAAAAGAAAGATGAAATCAATAATGCTGCTAACTTGAGTCAAGATGAAAAGCAAGATCTTATTGATCAAGCAACTAATGCAGCCACTGAAGCAATCGATAACATTAATCAAGCTAAGACTAATGATGAAGTTAAGCAAGCAGCTGACACTGGAGTTAAGAATATTGAAAATATTACTATTCCAAGTCTTGATGATGCTAAGAAGAATGCAAACCAAGCAATTGACGATGCATTGAATTCTAAGAAGAACGAAATCAATAATGCTACAAACTTAACTGATTCAGAAAAGACTGATTTAATTAATAAAGCAACGGATATCGTTAATACTGCTAAAGATAATATCAATAAAGCAACTACTAATACTGATGTGAAGGCAGCAGAAGATAAGGGAGTTGCTGATATCAATGATATTAACTTCACTAACTTAGATGATTCTAAGAAAGCAGCAAACCAAGCAATTGACGATGCTCTAGACTCTAAGAATAAAGAGATTAACAATGCTTCTAACTTAAGTGATTCAGAAAAAGCCGATTTAATTAACAAGGCAACTGAAATTGCGGAAAAAGCTCATGATGCAATTAATGGAGCAACTACCAATGACGCAGTTAATAAGGCTGAAAACAAGGGTATTGAAGATATTGCTAATATCAATGTTCCAAGCTTAAATGAAACCAAGCAATCAGCAGTTGATGCTATTAAGCAAGTTCAAAATGCTAAGAATAGTCAAATTGAAGCAGCTAAGAATCTAAGTGCCGATGAACAAAAGAGTTTAATTGATCAAGTTAACAAGATTGCACAAGAAGCAATTGCTAAGATCGATGACCCAGCAACAACTACAAACGATGCTGTTACTGAAACTCGTGATCAAGCAATTGATCAAATTACTAACTTATTCATTCCAACTTTAGATGGCGCACAAAAGGATGCCACTGAAGCAATCAATGCTGCTAAAGAAGCTAAGATTGAAGAAATCAATAAGGCTACTAATTTAACTCCTCAGAGTAAGCAAGATTTAATTGACGAAGTAAATAAGGTGGCTGATGATGCTACTGAGGCAATTAATGAAGCACAAACAAATAATGCAGTTAAGGAAGCAGAAACTAAGGGCTTAGAAGACATCAACAGTATTCAAGTTCCAAGTTTAGTTGAAAGTAAAGATAAGGCTATTAAAGCAATTGATGCTGCTTTGAAACAGAAGACTGAAGCAATCAATGCTGCTGATCTTGATCAAAAGCAAAAGGATGATTTAATTAGTCAAATTACTGAGATTGCTACTGATACTAAGAATAAGGTGTTTAATGCTACAACCAATGCAGATGTTGATGTAATAGCTGAAGCTGGAATCAAGGCTATTGAGGCTGTTAAGATCCCAGCTAAAACTAATACTGATAACAATGGCAATCACGAAAATAATGGTTCATCAACTGACCTAACACCAAACCATAATGATGAAGATAACAATAAACAAACTACTAACCATGTAGAAACTAATACTAAGAAGGAAAACAGTAAGCACGCTGACACTGTAATTACTACCTCAGTTCATGCTAAGAGTAATACTACGGTACGTCATAACAGTCGTGTCGTAAGTAAGAAGACTACTTTACCACAAACAGGTAAGAGGAACTCTAACTTAACTCTTGCTGGTGCAGCACTACTTGGATTAGCTGGTGTACTTTCATTATTTGGATTGGGAGACAAGAGAAAAAAGAATAACTAATCATAAATAGTTGATACGAAAAGAGCGATATTCCTGGGAAGGAGTATCGCTCTTTTCTATATATTTATTAAATAGAATAATTAAAAGCACTGATAAATCAAGCTTTAATTAAGATGATTATCAGTGCTTATTTTATATTTTTAATCCATACGCAGACATTAATTTCTTAGTTTTTGCCCACCAAATATGTAGGCAACATGCTGAAGTAAACGATAAAGTCCACGTTAAGATCCATGTACCAAAAAATGTCAAAAATGGATGATAAGTCGCATGATATGCCATATTTAAACCGCGCCAAATTAGTTGATTCCAAAAAACGTTAGCTAAATAAGCGCGGTAAGCATATGTAGCTAAGAAATGGAAATTGGTTAAACTAGTGTGTAAATTTTTTCTAACTTGGTGAAGACAAAAAGCTGAAATCAGTGAAATTACTGCCAAGCAGTAAAAGGTCATTGAAGGCTTATAGTATGGCGCATTGTTGAAGTTAATTGGATGCCCAAATCTTTGTAATTCAGTATTTGTCCAGATAAAGCAAGCAACAAAAGCAATTGAAATTAACCACCAAAACTTAGTAACGATGTGATTGTAATAATTACGGAATTGCGATGCTAAGACGCCATATACACCATAAATAAAGAATGAAATAAAGATGCGATCAAGTAAATACCAGTCGTGTTCATGAATACCGTGAAAGACATAGTAATCGTAAAAATATAACCACGCGAAATACAGAATAAAAGTAATAGCAGCTACCCAGACGCCGCGTTTGAGATTATTTTTAACATAGCGACTTATTAACCAGAAGATCGGCATCAAAATAATAAATTGTAGCATCATCGTGTTATACCAGAGATGAGGCGCTGCATTCCCGTTAATAAATTGCCAGCAAAAAGAGCCAATACTATTATAATGGTTAGCTTGTTGTAGTCAAGGCATCCCTAGCAGATAGATAAGTGTCCACCAAATAGTTGGTACAAATAAATTCGACCAATTAGTCCGCATATGCTTAGCATATGAAAATGATCCTTGCTCGTCATTAATGCGAATGGTGGTATAAAGAATACCAAAAATAAATGCTGGTGCCGTATATTTGACTAAATTATAAAAGATTCCGAAAATATCCTGAACATGAGTAGGCTGATTAATACTCATCATCATTGACATAATGGGTTGCGACATCACTGCAGTACAAGCGAAAACCTTCAGATAGTCACCAATATCGGCTGTTTGATAATTATTAAATTGACACTTTTGCATTAATTTTGTCTCTTTTCTTACTGCTTATTTTGTAACTATTTTAAATCAAATTAAGATAAAAAATGTTTGATAAGTTACATTAAATTTCAATTTTAGAGCGGTTTTTCAATTTAAAAATCAAAATAAAGCCAAGTAGATTTAAGGTACAGATAGCTGCAAATGACCATTGATATCCTTGCATACTAACATCAAAAAAAGAAAGCGTTGTAAAGAAATCACAAATTATGCCTTATTTATTTTGATAGGTGCTTGGTGAAATTCTATATTTCTTTTTAAAGAATCTAAAAAAAGCTCTGATAACTTAAAAATCCACAAGATAAGGCAACGTATTCAATACTGTTATCGTTATTCTTTAACAATTCACTTGCTTTGCGCAAGCGGTAATTTGTAATAAAGCTTTGTAGGTTCGTTCTGCTATGTTTTTTAAATATTCTAAATAGGTAGGAGCGATCAATATTTAAAATTACCGGGTTTATCTAATAAAGCTGAATATTCAGTTAACGCAGGAGTAAAACTTCAAGGACAAGTGTTAACACAGTTAGGTTTACGTTTACCGTATCAATTAAATGGTTGGAACCAAAAGATGGCACAAGTCTCAGGAGATTTTCAATTCTTTATTTATGATGTGAAGAAAATCTAATTTTATACTAAAATTTTTGATTTTAAAATGAGCAAGAACATAAAATTTAGATAATAAAGTCCAAATTTTATCGCCAAGCTCACAAATTAATGAGAGAATTATAGATAAATTCTGTAGAGATTGGATTTATAAAATGATATATCAAACTTTCGCTCAATTATATGATCAATTATTTGATTCAGATATGTATAAAAATTGGGAAAAATTCACTTTGGCTAATATTAAACGAAAAGATTGTAATTTACTTGATCTAGCTGGTGGTAGTGGACGACTAGCTGTTTTATTAGCAAAAGATGGAATCAATGTCACAGTGGCAGATTTTTCCGATGAAATGCTCAGTTTGGCTAATCAACATAGCGTTGAAAACAATGTTTCCATGCAGTTAATTGAAACTGATATGCGAGATTTGAGTGGCTTTGAAAAGTATGATGTGATTACGTGTTATGCAGATTCACTATGCTATTTGGATGATGAAAATGATTTGCTTCAGGTGTTTAATGAAGTAGCACAACATTTATAGAAGGACGGTATCTTTCTTTTTGACGTAATTACTCCGCATCAGACTGATGATGTGTATCCGGGTTTTATGTATAACTATCAAGATGAAGACCATGAGAGAGCCTTTATGTGGCAAAGTTATGCAGATGATGATGTTGAGCATGGAGTAATTCACGACCTGACTTTCTTTAATAGAATAGAAGATGGAAAGTACAATCGTTTGTCTGAAATTCATTATGAAAGAGCTTATGAATTGCCAGTTATTAAATCATTGCTAATGCAAGCGGGTTTTACTTCTATTGAAGTAGGTTCTGATTTTAGCTTAGAGATGGAAGATAAAAATGCCACTCGTTGGTTTTTAAGTGTGAAAAATAATATAAAAATGTCGATAGATTCATATAAAGGTCTATCGACATTTTTGATATTTTTAGAATTCAAATTTTCTTATAAAAATAGGAGTGGTGCGATGATCAAGATAACCTGCGCTTTGTGGTGTGATTTCTAGGACTCTTAAATCTTCTTTTGCAGCTTCGATATTATCTGCATAAATTTCAAAAAGTTGAAATAGCTATTAATCAAGATAGTTTAATTAATAGAAAAGAGTTAGCAGCTGGTTTTAAGCAATATGAAACAGAATATTATCAAATTTCATATCGTTGTATTTTGACAAAAGAAGGTGAACAAAAAGTTCAGTATAATTCTTACCCAATTATGAATAGTATTCATGATAAAGAAAAAATTTATTTGGATGGCAAGTATAATAGAGAAGAACTGCATTATTTGGTTAATTATCTAATTTCATTAGGTAATAATGTGAAAATTATTTATCCTGATGAATTAAAAGAAAGCTATCTTAACCAGTTAAAAGAGATAGTGCAGCAGTATGATTAGTTGTTCATAGTATAAAAAATTTGCTAAAGCAGAATATTGCGAACATAATATATTGTGGAGGCGATGAACATGAAAAATGAATATTGTCACAATGGAATGAAATGTCAGAAAGGCTGTCCTTGCGCTGGAAAAGATGGTATTTGTCATTGCAAAATGGTGAATGACAAGGAATGTGCGTGCAAGAGCCATTGCAAGGAACAAGATAAGAACTAGAAAAAAGACACTAATAGATTTTTGCAAAAGATGAATCTATTAGTGCCTTTTTGACTACATTATTTTAGTGCGTTTGACTGGAAATAGGAATGAAATAACTGGAATGACTAGATATAATATCATTGCTAATTTAGCATTAAACAATGATAAGACAATTAATATAATATTCAAAAATAAGGTTATGAACATTTTTCTAATGAAAGATCGACTTATAATAATATTCATTATTTGCGAATATTTAGCTGTTTTTCTAGCTCCAAAGTATTGAATTAGATATTCTAAAATCTTAGCAATTAAAAATACAATTCCAAAGTTTGCTACAGCAAAAGTAGAAGTTTCTGCCATAATCCATTTTGTCATGACTGGTAAAAGTGACAAGTCAGCTAAGAAGAAGAAGTCTAAGATAGCAATCGCTCTCGAAGGCTTGAAAATATAGTATGAGAAAGACAAATGCAAGTCATACCAAAAGTCTGCTACGATAAAGAATGTAATTAAGAATACAATGATATTATTGATAAATTGTTGATAATGAACTTCATGAAGTGCAGGCTGAATTTCTAAAACAATAATTGTAATGATGATTGCCATTACACCATCATTAAAAGCTTGTAAGTGTTCACGTAGACTTTCAGGCTCTTTTTTTTGAGCTTCAATTAATTCTTTTTTAACGTTGTTTAATTTTTCTTTTTCTTGATCTGAAAATTGATCGAAATTGTGTTTTCTGGGATTTCTTGGCATGAGTTACTCCTCTAATAAATAAGCTAGCTTTAATAATTATAACAAAACTTTATCTGCATTGATTTATTAATAGACCAATCATCATTAATGGGATAATAATTACAGTAAAAGTAAAGTGCTAAGATGAAATGTTATATACAAGTTAGACATTTTCTTGCAAGATTTTTATTAAAAGCGCATATTTTAGTTATAGATTATGAATGATGGAGGGTAGTCGAATGCTAAAAAATATTGTCTTTGATTTTGGCAACGTAATTATGAATTATAATCCTGATGAGATTTTGAATCATTATGAGTTAAATCGCCAAGAGCATGACTTATTAAGAAAAACTATTTTTGAATCAAAAGAATGGTCAGAAATTGACGCTGGCAAAATTGATGAAAAACAAGCTACAAATATTTTTATTAATCGGGTTCCGGATAATTTAAAGAAAAAAGTTAAACAAATTATGGCAACTTGGCCAGAAAATGTTGATTTCTATGAACCAGTTTTTAACTACATGGAAAAATTGCGTCAAGATGGTTATAAGATCTATGGTTTGTCTAACACAGGGATGCAATTTGCTAATTTTGTCAAGAATTCTGAAATGGGGAATTATTTCGATGGTTATGTTTTCTCTGCTCAAGAGAAGTTAATGAAGCCAGATAGAAGGATTTATGAGAAATTAATTGCTCGTTATATTTTGAAACCAGAAGAAAGTTTATTTATTGATGATTTAAAGGCAAACACTAATGCAGCAAAGAAATTGGGCATGCAAGCTTTTACTTTTAAAATCGATAAGCTAGGCGAATTACAAGACTATATTGCTAGTCATTAATTTAACTATAAAGTTTTAGGTGATTGAAGAATGAAGACAAATGATCAAATTGCAAATTGGGCAATGGACTTACAAAGTTTGGCTCAAGCTGGATTAAGATATGGACATGATGTTTTTGATCGAGAACGTTACGAAGAAATTCGTCGTATTGCTGGCGAGATGATGTCAGCTAGAACTGGAATTCCGGAAGAGAAACTTAAGACTCTTTTTTTAGGTGATGAAGGTTATCAAACTCCCAAAATTGATACACGAGCTGCAATTTTTAAAGATAATAGAATATTGCTTGTTCGTGAAAAAAAGACACAGGAGTGGTCACTGCCTGGTGGCTGGAATGATTATGATCAAACTACTGCTCAAAATTGCGTTAAAGAAGCTCGTGAAGAAGCGGGAAGAATAGTAGAACCGATTAAGATTATTGCAGTGCAAGATCGGAATCATCATAATAAGCCTGTTATTGCGACTAATATTACGAAAATATTTTATTTATGTAAGGAAATTAGTGGAAAGTTTACGCCAAATGATGAAACGGATGCATGTGATTATTTTAATTTAGATAATTTACCTAAACTTTCACTTGGACGAAATACTAAAGAACAAATTGCAATGTGTTTTGATGCAAATAATGATCCTGACTGGGATACTAAATTTGAATAAGATCAATAAAATAGCTCCAAGAAATATTGCTTGGGGCGTTTTTTTATGCAAATATAATAGCCACATTTTGGTAAAGAATGAATCTCCTTATCAGAATGTGGCTTTCGTATTTTATAGTGGTTGAATAGTTTGATAATAAAGTTAGTAAAAAATAGCTTAGGTTGTTTTTTGTTGCATGTTAGGTATAATTTTTAACCACTTAGTCAAATTTCATTGAAAAGTATCTCTATGATAGTAAAATTAAATTCAAATAAGATTAATTAATGAATAATAAAAAGAGGTACATAAAATGTTTTTCAATAAAAATGGCGAAACTAAAGATAAAGTTGTTGATGAAGTTTTAAGCAGTGATAGTTTTAATAATTTGAATCTTGATTTAATTGATCTTGATCTTAAAGTTGAAACTGGTAATAAGTTTGAAGTTCACTATTATGGACCTGAAGATGAAAAGCCGAGCGTTGAGCTTAAAGATGATACACTTGAAATTGAAGAACCGAGAGTAGAGTATAAGCACGGAAAGTTTTGGAGAAAAGATTTTATTGAAGTAAATATAGTTAGTCAAAGCGATAGTGGTGCTTTAGTTGTTACAGTTCCTGATGGTCATCAATTAGGTGCGGTAAAAGTTTCCTCAGTAAGTGGTGATACAGATTTTAAGAGTCTAAATCTTGATTCTTTAGTGATCTCTGCTGTAAGCGGAGATGTAAGTCTAAGAACAGTACAAACTGACGAAGTTAAATTAACCACAACCTCTGGAGATATTGATCTCAAAGAAGTTACAGTAAAACAAGGAAAAGCCCAACTAGTAAGTGGCGATTTTACACTGAAAAATAGTTTAGTCCTTGATCAATTTAAGGCTTCAACTACTTCGGGCGATAACTTAGTTGAAGATGTAAAAGCTGCTCAATATCAACTAAGTACTTTAAGTGGAGATAATTCGTTATTCGGAAAAAATGAAACAGCTGCCGAAGGAGATAGTACAAATAATGCTGGTACTATTATTTTAAGTACTTTATCTGGTGATAATACGGTTAAGTAATTTAGTTGAAAAGAAACTGGCTGATCATTGAGGATTTAAAAAATGGTTTATTTTTAAATAATGAATATTGAATAAGCAAAAAACAAATTTATAAAAAACTGTTGACATTTATGATGTTTATATTAAAATGATTATTAACAAATTTAATTAATCTGAAAACAAAGAGAAAGAAGAGTAGCATAATCTTAATTTTCAGCGAATCTCGTTAGGTGTGAGGAGATAAATTATAAGATTAAGTGAAAATCACTTTCGAGTTCTGATTCTTAATTTTAAGTGAGAAGAAGTGGGAGCACCCATTATAGTGCCTACGTATCGTCAAGTAATTGACTGCACGTGAAAGGTATTACTAGTGATAGCAATACGAACAAAGGGTGGTACCACGCTGAAGCGTCCCTCAACTAAGTAATTTAGTTGAGGGGCTTTTTTGTATTCAGAGATATTTTTTGGAGGGAAAGAATATGATGACAGATCATACATCACGAAAATTAACATGGAAGGATTATTTAGTGGTCGCTTCCTTGCTATTCGGTTTATTCTTTGGGGCTGGTAACTTGATTTTCCCATTGCACTTGGGACAACTTGCTGGAGCAAATTGGGGTACAGCCGCAGTTGGATTTTTAATCACGGGTGTATTACTGCCTTTATTATCCGTTTTAGCTGTTGCAATTACGCATGCTGATGGCGTTTATGATATCGGAAAACCGCTAGGTGCTGGTTTTGCAGTTGTATTTATGGTTTTGATCCATGCTACAATTGGTCCTTTATTTGGTACACCGAGAACTGCAACTGTTTCATTTACAGTTGGGATTGCACCATTTGTTCCTAAAAATATGCAAGGAACAGCCTTATTAATCTTTTCTGCTTTGTTTTTCTTAGCAGCTCTTGGTTTTTCTTACCATCAAAACAACATCTTATCTAATGTTGGTAAAGTATTAAACCCACTATTTTTATCTCTACTATTCTTAGTATTCCTTGTAGCTTTTGCTCGTCCATTAGGTAACCCGCAAACCGCAGCTGTAACTGCTGCTTACAAGCATGGCGCTTTAGTGAACGGATTCTTAGAAGGATACAATACAATGGATGCTTTGGCAGGACTAGCCTTCGGTGTTACTGTTGTTACAGCAGTACGCGGAATGGGACAAAAGAATGCTAAAAGTGTTTCAAAAGTTGTTGCTAAGTCTGGTTTGTTAGCTGTACTAGCTATCGGTTTTATCTACTTATTATTGATCTTAATGGGTGCAATGTCATTAGGCCGCTTTAAAGTTTCAGACAACGGTGGTGTTGCATTTAACCAAATCGTTAATGTTTATGGCGGTGTCTTCGGTCAAGCTTTACTTGCATTTTTATTAACTGTTACTTGCTTGACCACTGCTGTTGGTTTAGTTGCTGCTTTTGCTCAAGACTTCCACAAACACTTCCCACAAGTTAGCTACCACGCTTGGCTAGCACTTAGCTGTTTAGCTTCATTCTTAGCTGCTAACTTTGGTTTAGATACAATCATTGCATGGTCAACTCCAATGCTGATGTTCTTATACCCATTATCAATGGTATTAATTTTATTGTCTGTCTGCTCACCATTGTTTAAGACTGATGGAGTTGTATATTTCTTTGTAATCGTCTTTACAGTTGTTCCGGCCTTGGGCGATATGGTTGTAGCCTTTCCAAGTGTTGTCAGTCAAAGCTCATTTGGTTTAGCAGTAGCTTCTGTAAGAAACCATTTACCCTTAGCTAACATGGGGCTTTCATGGCTTGTGCCAGCTTTAGTTGGTTTGGCAATTGGATTAGTTGTTCATTTTGTTAAAAATAAAAAATTTGCTTCAACTTTAGAAGAAGATTAATTGAAAATATCTGCTGATTAACTTCAGCAGATATTTTTTATCTAAAGCACAAAGATGATGTTGATCGAAAATTTATCTTAGATCTGATTTCAAAGGAATTAACTAACTTAGCAACTTATTTTTAGACATTTTTGGCAATTATGTAGTGTTAAATTTGCGTATTTCTTCATAAAACATTTTATGAGGTAATAATTATGTCAGAATATAAAGTTCATATAATTAATACTGGAAAAGTTAGAATTGAGCCTGAATTAGCATTTGGTGGGGATCATTGTTCAACTGCTAAGGCTGCCGGCTTTTCAATTAAAAGATCACCTAAAATTTGGTTACCAGTAAATGTATTTTTAGTTGAAACACCAGATAAATTAGTCTTGCTTGATACAGGTTGGGACCATTCAATGAGTCCGAATGGCGTTTTTGATAAAAAAGCTCAAATTAAGTCTTTAGGTTCTTCACTTTTATATAACGTTAATCAAGGAGTGGTTGCAAAAGGGATGAGAGCAGGTGAACAGTTAGCTAAGTTAGGAATTAAGCCAAGTGATATTGACTATGTCATTATTTCACATCTTGACTGTGATCATGCTAATGGATTACGTCAATTCAAAGATGCCAAAAATATTATGGTGGCACGGTCAGAATATGAGTATGCTAAGAAGCATCCCTATATTCGTTTTAAGAAAAAATGGTGGGACGATGTAGATTTGAATCTGTATGATTGGAATGATAGTCAAGGCCCATTTGGTAGATCTTATGATTTATTGGGAGACAAGAGTATTGAACTCATTAATATCCCAGGACACACTGCTGGATTAGTTGCTACCAAGATCACTAATAGCGATGGCAAATATTTCCTTTATTATGGAGATGGTGACTATGGTGAAAAATCTTGGAAGGAAATGGTAACTTCTGGTATTTCAATGGATAAAAGTGCTCAAAAGAAGTCGCTTGAGTGGATTAGAAAATAAAGCTTAGATCCAAATTGTGTAAGATCAGTAGCTTGTCACGGGATTGAGGAAAAGCCTGAAGTATTTGAATTTTAAGTAGAAAAATCTAGTTAAACAAGTCCTTATGCACATCATTAAAATGCATCCCTTTATATATATCAGGGGTGCTATTTTTGATGGCCCAATTTGAAATTGTATTTAAAACTGGTAGCAGCGTTTTTCCCTTATTTGTTAATGAATATTCGACGCGAATCGGCATTTCATTATATTGTTTTCTTTCAATGATATCTTGTTGCTGTAATTCCTTAAGCGAATCAGCTAATGCTGCATCAGAAATATTTTCCATCTGATCTTTTATTTCACCATATCTCATAGACTTTTTGTGTCCTAAGATACACAAGAGTCTTGGTTTCCATTTTCCGCCAAAGATATCTAATGCGTAATCAACAGTACAATAGTATTCTTTTGGTAATTTTCTTTGATACATAATTGACCTCACTCAATAATTCTTTAGTAACTAAAGCTCTTTTTAATATATATAAATCCTTTCAACTTTATCTTACTATAAAAATGTAAGTTGATTAAAACAGAAAGGAAAATTGATATGGCAGTAAAAGCTTATTTAGAAGTTACGATGCAGATCCCAGCAGAAAATAGAAAGGCAGCTGCAAAGGTTTATAGTGATTACCGTAAACCATTTTTAGAAACAATTCCAGGCGCTGAAAGTAAGGCATTACTTGTTCGCGATGAAGATGTGCAGGTATTACACGGCTTTGATTCAGTAGAACATGCACAAGATTATCTAAAGAGTGAAATGTTTACTAAACATGTTTTTCCAGGCTTAAAACCTACTTGGACGGCTGAACCAGAAGTTAGAATTTTTTCAGTTGTTGGATAGAATACTAAAAATATCAAACGTTCTAGTTTGATATTTTTTATTAGGTAAAGAAAAAATGAAAATAACTAAAATCGATCTATTATATAGTGATCCAGTAGAAGATAATTGGCGGCCGTCTTTTTGTCGTATTTATACTGACAGGGGTATTTATGGCGATGGTGAAGTTGCTCTATCATATGGCGGAGCAAAAGAAGCTGCTTTTATTGAAATGAAAGAATTAGCTCCCATGTTAATCGGGATGAATCCCTTAGAGCATGAGGTCATCTGGCAGAAATTATACAGAAATAGTTTCTTTGGTAAAAATGCAGGTCCTGTAATTTTTGGCGCTATCTCAGCTTTTGATATTGCTTTATGGGATATTAAGGGAAAGTATTATCAAGCTCCACTGTGGGAATTACTTGGTGGCAAACAACGAGATCATTTAAAAGCTTATGCTAGTCAGCTCCAAATGGGATGGGGAGAGTCAAGAAAGCCTGCAGCTTCAGCTCAAGATTATGCAAATAATACAAAAATTGCCTTAGAAAAGGGATTTAAGACTGTTAAAATTAACTTTTTAACATTTGACGAGCGAGGAAAGCAGGTTCCATGGCAAAAGCAGACTGCTTTTTTATCGAATAATTATTTAAATTTAGCAGAAGAGCGAATAAAAGCAGTTCGTGATACTTTAGGAAAAGATGGCGAATTAATTTTAGAAAACCACGCTTTAACTGATAAGTTATCAGCTGTTCAGTATGGAAAAATGGCGTCGAAATATAATATTTTGTATTTTGAAGAACCAGTAAAACCTGATCCTGATCTATTAAGTTATGTTCATCAAGAAACAGGTCTAAATATTGCTTCTGGTGAACGAATGTATTCTCGTTGGGACTTTAAGCGTGCTTTTGATCAAAATAGCATTCAAGTTGCGCAGCCAGATATTTGTACGGCTGGAGGAGTAACTGAAGTTAAAAAGATATGCGATATGGCAGATACAAGTGAGCTTGGTGTACAAATCCATGTAGCCGGAAGCAACTTAGCAACTGCAGTGTCACTAAACTTAGAAGCAGCACTCCCTAACTTTGTGATTCATGAATATAACGTCAATACTGAGATGCCAAAAATGCTTAAGTTAACTAAATATGATTATGAACCTAACAATGGTGTATTCACTATTCCTAACAGGCCAGGAATTGGTAATGAAATATCTGATTATGCTTTTAAGCATAGTAGGGTAGTTACGGTTAAGTGAAATAGAAATTTCTGTACTTGATGGTGGTTTAGTTCCAACTTTATATTAAAAAATGTTTATCTAAAATTTAAAAGTAGAATTTAGGTCAAAACTGATCTGAATTCTGCTTTTTATTTGAATTTAAATAGATTAAATTAATGTTTTTTTAATTTTATATTGAGGTTTAAAGCTTAAAAATATAAAATTAATTTAAAATATAATTAAAATACAAAACACTTGGAGAAAAAGTATGAGCATTAAGCAACTATTTAAATCAAATAAAAAACAGTTTATTTTGATTTTTTTAATGGTGATTATTGGAATGGCGAGTGACTCACTATCACAATATTTAATGACGCCAGCGTATAATCATCTACGAAACATGAATTTATTGGGCTTTATTCTGTTTATGTGTTTAGCTCTAGGCTGTGATGGTGTCAGAATTATACTAATATCAAGATCAGATTATTTGTATGGCAAAGACGTACAGAATTATTTACACCAGATCCGTGCCAGAATTAGTCGCTATTTCTTTAAAAATGATATTAATCAGACTGCAAAAGTACAAAATAATATGGTTGCAAATCTTGATCAACTAACTACTAAATACTTAACTCCGATTAAAAATGGCTTTATGTATTTTTTAGCTGTAGTTTTCTCAATTGGAATTCTATTTTCTTTTAATTGGATTCTAGTTGTTGTAACTGTGATTTTAACTATTATTTCATTATTGTTACCTAAGGCCTTTGAAAAACTAACTTCTACGGCAACAGTTATTGTCACAAAGAAAAATGAAAAATTCCTCAATATTTTGGATAAATGGGTAAAAGGTCTAGATGAACTAAGAAGATATGCAAGTTTCGATATTTTTACTAGCTCGATTAATAATGGGGCAAAAGAGTATAAGAAAGCCGCAATTCATCAAGGAGCAACGATTGCAATTGCTGATATGGCTACAGCGCTTGTAAATATTGGCGGTCAAATGTTGCTTCTAGGTTTATGTGCTTACTTATATTTGCAAGGTAGAATTGCTTTTGGTGCTGTAATTACTACTGGCCAATTTAGTTCAACAATTATGAATGGTGTAGCAGCATTTGTGGCTCAATGGAATTTAGTTAAGTCAGCCAAAGGCTTAAATGAAGAAGTTCGTGAACTAGAGCAACCAGTTGAAATAGCCCAGGACCAACATGATGATCAAAAGGTTGCCAAGATAGAAATAAGAGATTTAGCTCTTCAATTTAAGAATGGTGAGAATATTTCATATCCTGATTTAACTTTCAATAAGGGTGAAAAAATTCTGGTAACTGGTGATAGTGGAAGCGGAAAGTCTACCTTGTTTAAATTAATCTTAAATAAACTTACTCCAAGTAAAGGTACCATTCATTTCATTGATCAGGATGGCAAAGAAATACATTTAAATCCAGATGAGTTTGTTTATCTGGCACAGGACAGCACACTCTTTCCAGACACGCTTGAAAATAATATCACTATGTTTAATACCAAGCTTAATAGTCAAGTACAACAAGTAACTAAAAAAGTTGATTTTGATAAAGATATTAATAAATTCCCAGATGGATTAGCTACACAAGTTGATTTAGATAAGAACAATCTATCTGGTGGTCAAAAGCAAAAATTAGTCTTAGCTAGAGCGTTAGTCCATAATTCTCCTTGGCTTTTTATTGATGAGGGAACGAGTGCAATTGACAGTGAGTCAACAAAGCATATTTTGCAAAATCTTTTAGCTACAGATGATTCTGTAATTATGATTGCACATAACTTTTCTAACGAATTAGTTTCAATGTTTGATCGGGTAGTAAAACTAGATAATGGGGGGGCACTAATCAATGAGCTTTAAAGACTTTATAAAGACGAATTACTTCAGATTTATTTACATGAATATCTTGTCAGTAATTTCTGGTGCTGCTGTCATTGGTGCGGGATATGTACAAATGTACTTTTTAACCGATGTTAAAAACAAAGATTGGCGTGGAATTTTGGTTACTGTCCTTTTGATAGGGCTTTTGTATATTGGCACTCAGGGGATGATCTACTACATTCAATTTGAAATTCGAATTCAAGAAGAAGAATATAATCAACAGATCCGCAATAAACTTGCCAGGCATTATTTCCTTGATCAAAGAAATCACAAAGTTGCTGATGTGCAAAATAGAATGACTAATGATCTTGAAATGGTTAGAACAAATTTCTTTGATTGGTATATTATAATTCCATTTTATGGGGCAATCTTTGTATCGGCGTTAGTAGCATTACTATCTATTAACTGGATGATCTTTTTAGCAAGTATCGTAATTGATATTATTTCTTACTTTGTTCCAAAACTAGCTCAAAAGAAGATGGAACAAGCGACAACCAATGTTTCCAAGCAAAACAAATATTATCTTGATGTTTTGGCAAAATGGTTTTCTGGCCTTGAAGAATTAAGAAGATACTTTGCTGGTGCAAAACTATTTAAAGTTGGTGAGCAGGCTTCAAATAAAGTAGAGAACGCACATATTAAACAAACAGCTGCTCAGCAAGAATTAATTGTTTTAAGTGGTTTTTGTAACTTAGTTGGACAAATGTTATTACTTTCATTAACTGCATTTTTTATTACAAAAAATGCTATTATCTTTGGTGCAATCATGTCTGTTCAAAACTTTGCAGCTAATGTTTCAATAGGTTTGCAGCAAGTAATTGAAGGTTTAAGTTTTATGAAATCTTCTAAAGAGTTGATGGGAGAAATTAGTCATGATTCTGCTGTAATTAATAAGAATAAAGTAGTGGGTGAGGAAGCTCCTCTTGCCTTTACTACAAAAAAATTGTCATTGAGTTTTCCAAATGGCGAAGAACTTGTTTTTCCAGATATTGATGTTAAACCAGGAGAAAAGATCTTGTTAAGTGGAGATTCTGGTGCTGGAAAATCTACGTTGTTTAAGTTGATTTTAGGTGATTTAAAGGCGAGTACAGGCAAAGTTGAATTTAAAAATGCAGCTGGAGATACAATAATCCCCGATATGTCGAGAATTGGTTATATCCCACAAGACCCTAATTTATTTCCTGGTACAATTAAAGAAAATATCACTATGTTTAATGATAAGTTGGATAGTCGAGTTGAAGCAACTATAAATGAAGTAAACTTCGATAAAGACGTTAAAAAATTTAAAAATGGAATTAATGAAGAACTTGATTTAGACAAAATTAATATTTCAGGTGGTCAAAGACAAAAGATTGTTTTAGCAAGAGCAAAAATTCATGATAGTGATATTATCTTGATTGACGAAGGAACTAGTGCTATTGATCAAAAAGCAACAATGAATATTTTGGGAAAACTGCTTAATAGTAAAGCAACAATTGTATTTATTGCTCATAACTTTAATGAGCATATGCGTCAGATGTTTGATCGAGAAATTTATTTAAGTAAAGATTAAATTCTTTTAGACTGCCTACTTGGTGCAAATTTAGTATTAGAAGCAAATTTTGGTATTTGATTTTTGCATCTTGTTTTAGAAAAATTACCACTCATTTAAATGGTGAATTATTTAAGTCTTTCTTTCTGTATTCTAATAGTGAATTCAGAAAGGAAGGCTTTTTATGTTAATTGAAACTTATAATTTAACTAAAAAATATGGTAAAAAGTTGGCTTTGAATAAAGTCAATCTAAAAGTTGATCGTGGTCAACTAGTGGCTTATCTGGGAACTAACGGAGCAGGAAAATCGACAACGATTAATATTTTAACTGGATTGTTAAAACCAACCAGTGGAACGATAACTTATGCTAAGGATTTGAAAATTGGTGTCGTCTTTCAAAATAGTGTTCTGGATGATGTCTTAAGCGTAAAAGATAATCTGAATTTGAGAGCGCAGATGTATCATGATGTTTCTAAAAAATGGCTTGCGCAATTAATTGATTTAATTGGTATTCGGAGTTTCCTTCATCAAAAATATGGTACTCTTTCGGGCGGTCGAAAAAGAAGAGTAGATATTGCTAGAGCTTTAATTGATCATCCTGATATTTTGTTTTTAGATGAACCAACTACTGGTTTGGATTTACAAACGCGGATCGTAATCTGGAATTTACTGCAGAAGCTTCAGAAAGAACAGGGATTAACGATTTTTCTGACAACGCACTATTTGGAAGAAGCAGAAAATGCAGATCAAATGTATATTTTAGAAAATGGACAAGTACTAGCTAATGGATCGGCTTATGATATTAAAGATAAATATGCCCCAAGTAAATTAGTAATCACGCTAAAAGAAAAGCAACGATTAGTAACTACATATCCAGTTATTGAAAGAAATAAAGAAACTGAAATTGATGGACTTGATCCTCATGAAGTAATTACGCTGCTGCACGATAATCAATCTAAGATAAAGTCTTTTGAATATCGACAGGGTTCAATTGATGATGCCTTTATTAAGATAGCTGGAAAGGAGCTACAATAATGTTTGCTTTAATTAAAAGAAATACTAAAATTTACTTTGCTAATAAACCAGGCGTAATTATGTCATGCTTTGGAGCATTGATTTCATTTGTAATTTATATTGGATTTTTACAGCAAAATCTTGTTAGTTCTTGGCAAAATGTTAGTCACGCAAAACAATTATTGGATCTCTGGACGCTTGGGGGAATTGTATCAATTGCCGGAATTACTACATCTTTTCAAGCACTGGGTCAAATGGTTAATGATAAAGAAAGTCGAGCAATTGATGACATGAAACTAACTGCTCTAACTCCTATTAGTGAAAGCATGGCTTATGTTGTATCAGCTACTATTGTCAGCTTTCTGATGCAAATTATTACATTTGTTGTTATGGCAGTATATTTTTCAGTAGTTGATAAAGTAGATGTAGTGCACAATGCATATTTACCTTGTTTAGGCTTCATGCTTTTGGGCGCACTTGGCGCAACATTATTAAATTTAATCATTGTAATGTTTATCAATTCTTCGACTACTTTTAGCCGATTATCAGCTGTGATTGGTGCGGCAGCAGGATTTATGGTAGCAACTTATATGCCATATGGAACTTTATCAAAAACTGCTCAAAATATAGTAAAATTATTTCCAAGTAGTTATGAAGCAGCAAGTTTTAGAAGCTTGCTTTTGAATAAATTAAGTCAGCAAGATGTGCCAACTAGAATGCGAGATCAATTAATTGAATATTTAGGAATTCATTTTAAATTTGGATCTCACCAGCTAAATAACTTTGATAATGCTTTAGTAATGATCGGGATGATTGTACTGTTAGCAGTTATTATTGTTATATTGGCACTTTTGCTTAATAGAAAGAAGAAATAGTACGTGGATGTCAAATTTCATTCAAATCCTAATCTAGAAGAGGATCAAATCGAAGTTAAAGTGATTTCTGCAAGACAAACGACTAACGTAAATAATCTTTTATCGTATATAAAGAATTTTGATAAAAAAGTTGATTCTCTTTTACCTGTGAAAACTGAAGATCGAATTTTAACAATTAAAATAGAAGAAATTATCAAAGTAGAAGTCGAAAAGACAGAATTAAGCTTTTATACGACTAATTCTGTGATCAAAACAAATGGTCGTTTATATCAGATTCTGGAAAAGCTAAATAATGATTTTGTCCAAGTATCAAAGCATGGAATTATTAATTTGAATTATCTTGAATCACTTGAAGCAGGCTTTACTGGCAATATGATTGCAAAGCTTGATTTTAAGCAGAAGACGGATGTTTCAAGAAGATACTTACCTGAGTTAGAAAAAAAGTTGGGATTATAAGATGAAAATATGGAAAGAAATTTTAATTTGCTTTTTTATTGGAATTGGTTTTGGTGCGACTATTTATTTATTAATTTTAGGAGTAACTTATGAAAATATAGGGGATTTGAGGGTTCCCTTAAAGAGCGTATTCATAGTATTTTTATGTAGTGGATTAATTGGTGAATTAAGTTTTTTATTTGACACTGAATTATCGTATTTTTTAGCAATGACTTTACATCTGATTGGAACTTTTAGTTTATTTTCGATAATGATGTTGTTAAATAATTGGCCTATCAATATCTGGACGCTGCTTATTTTTATTTTTTCATATGTTGTTATTTGGATAATAATAAAAGTAACCCAAGAAAAAGACATTCGCCGGATTAATCAACAAATCAAGAAACGCAATGGGTGAGTGATAAAATATTATTAAATAATAGCTGATAGAAAGTAGGTAAACCAATGTATCCTGATAAATTTCATTTAACCCAAGAGCAGAATCGGCGTTTTGCAAAGAAAAATTTAGTAAGATTAGTTTTCACTACTTCACGTTTTGAAGGCTTAAATACTACATTACCACAGACTCAAACTATTATTGACGGGATGAGTGCAGCAGGTGTTTCAATTGACGATACTAACGTGATTGTTCAATTAAAACGTGGCTGGCAATATGTAATTAGGGAAAATAGGCCTTTGTCTTTAAATATTGAGCAAAATATTAATTTGCTAGTAGCACGCTATGATTCATTAGATCCTGGTAGTTTTCGTACTGGAAATGTAACAGTAGAATTAGGAAATAGTAATGGCGAGTGGCAACCACCAGAAATTAATTTGGACCAAGAGCGTAAATTCTTTGATGAACTTATGCAAAAGGATACGTCCATTACTGATAAAGCTATGACTTTAATGTATCACAATATGAGAAATCAGCTTTTTTGGGATGGAAATAAAAGAACTGCAACTTTAGCAGCTAATAAGTTAATGATTGACAATGGTGCTGGATTAATTAGCGTGCCATTAAATAAGTGGGACAAGTGGAATGAATTAATCAGTGAATTTTACTTAACTGGAAAAATGGATAAGTTAAAAGATTGGACTTATGAAAACGGAATTCAGGGAATTGAGTTTTCGTCTGATACTGATTTACCTAAGCCAACTATTGATCCGAAAGATTATGAATAATCTACATCCATACCCTTAACGTATAATACAATATTACAAATAAATATTTTGCATGATGTTATTTCTATTCTAAAATAAAAGCAAAGTTAGAAATGAGGTAATAACATGGCAAAAAATGAAGAAGAAGTAAAAAATAGTGTTTTTGGTTTTGGTGATTTAAATGAAGCTTTTGCCAAATTCTTTAAGGGTACAAGTTACCTCAAGGCTTTAGCAGAAAGTAAAGAAGCTAAGACCGCAGTTCATAATGTAAGTTTTGAGCCGGGATGCCGCAATAATTGGCATATGCACACAGTGCCACAAATTTTAATTGCCGTAGCTGGTGAAGGTTGGTACCAAGAAGAAGGCAAAGCTCCACAAAAGATGCTGCCAGGAGATGTGGTAATTGTTAATCCAAATACTAAGCATTGGCATGGAGCTACAAAAGATTCCTGGTTTGCTCATGTTGTTGTGATGGTAGGCGACAGTAAGAATACATGGCTTGAACCTGTTTCTGATGAAGAATATGATAAATTAGACTGATTAATCGGAAAATTCAATATGTAAATTATAATTAAACCGAAAAAATCCTCCTAAAGTTAGATAAATAGAGTTTTGTCTTCTTTAAGAGGATTTTTTTATTTTTGAAAGTATTGTTTAACTAATGAGAAATTATTACTGTTAGCTGTTATTAGATCGATAGTTGTTTGTGCTGATTTTAAATTTGCTTACAAATATAAATCTAATCATCTGGAGTCAATTGATATTAGAAAAAAGAATAAAATTAAAAACAAGTTAGAATAATATTGACTTTGTTTAATTTATTATGTAATATACTTACTAAATAAATGGTATGAATAACCACTAAGAATAGGAAATTAGCTTTACCTTAACTAGTCAGCGAACCCAAGTTAGTGTGAGTGGGTATAGGAAAGTAAAGTGAAAGTAGCCTAGGAGTGCTTGAAGTGAGAGTAATTGTAACTTTAGGAGGGTGCGCCCGTTATAGCGTCAACGTATCTAGTTTTTCTATGTACGGGGTAAGGGAATAATAGTAGTATTATTCTAAAATAAGGTGGTAACACGCGTGATAACGTCCTTATAAGCTTTATGCTTATAGGGACGTTTTTTTATACCTAGTATTAATATAATTTTTATCGAAAGGAATATTAAAATGAAGATAAAAAAAGCGAGTATTAGGCAGTCAATGATTATTGCATCACTTATTTTCGGAATGTTATTTGGAGCGGGAAATCTTATTTTTCCAGTTCATTTAGGTCAATTAGCAGGTAGCAATTGGCTCATAGCGAGTAGTGGCTTTCTTGTTTCTGGAGTTTTGCTGCCATTAATGGCACTATTGGCAATTAGTATTACTAGGTCAAATGGAATCTATGATCTTGCATTACCGAATGGTCGTTACTATGCACTTATCTTTTTAATCCTTGTTCACGCTACTTTGGGACCACTATTTGCAACTCCTCGGACAGCCACTGTTCCTTATGAAATCGGAATTGCCCCTTATTTATCTAAGTCAACTAATACTTGGGGACTATTAATCTATTCAGCGATTTTCTTTAGTTTAGTTTATATTTTCTCAAATCATGAAGGTAAGATTACTACTTTAATTGGTAAAGTATTAAATCCTTTGTTTTTATTATTGCTGTTTCTGATCTTTTTGTTAGCATTTATGCATCCATTGGGTTCTGGAAATACTGCTGCTATAACTGCTTCATATGTAAGGCATGCTTTTTCCAATGGATTTTTACAAGGTTATAATACAATGGACGGGTTAGCAGCATTAGCATTTGGAATTACTATTATTACAGCAATTAAAGAACTAGGTATTAAAAAGACAAGACAGGTTTCAATTGAAACAGCTAAAAGTGGTTTTCTAGGAATTGCAGGAGTTGCTATCATATACTTGGCGTTAATTTGGTTGGGCGCGACTAGTTTGCATCAATTTAAATTAGCAGCAAATGGTGGGATTACTCTTGCTCAGATTTCACATTATTACTTAGGAACTGCTGGAGATGCGATTTTAGCAACTTTAGCAACCATTACTTGTATGACTTCAGCAATGGGATTAGTAATTGCCTTTTCACAAGATTTCCATCGTCGTTTTCCTAAAATCTCATATCGAACATTTTTACGAATTAATTGTGGGCTTTCATTCCTATTTGCTAATTTGGGTCTTGATCAAATTATTGCATGGTCAACGCCAATTTTAATGTTTCTTTATCCACTAGCAATCACATTGATTATTTTAGGATTACTTTCACCAATATTTAAGCATGACCGACTTGTTTACCAGATTACAACTGCACTGACCCTAATTCCTGCATTCTTTGACATGTTAAATGCATTACCGGCTAACTTACATGACAGCCAATTATTGCAGACATTACTTGGGTTTGCTCAACAATATTTTCCATTTTTCAGTTTGGGCTTTGGTTGGTTAACTTTTGGTATTGCGGGCTTAATCCTTGGATTGATTTGTCATGTACTAAAAGTAAGAAAATGTTTTGGACTACTTAGCGAATAGTGTGCCTTATAATCAACTACAAAGTTTACAGTAGGTAATACAATTATTGGAGCTATTGCAGATGGTGACCTTGTGATTGATTATCTGTTTAGATCAATTTAGTGTAATTTCTTTTCATTTAAGCTTAGAATATGAAGTGAAAGTATTGCTTTGATCAAAGGAGATATCTAATATGTGTACATCAATTTTATATAGTCCTAAAGACCACTATTTTGGCAGAAATCTTGATTATGAAATTGCTTATGGTCAAAAAGTGGTTATTACACCAAGAAATTATGAATTCGAGTTTACCGATTTACCAGCTCAAAAATCACATTATGCAATGATTGGTGTAGCTGCTGTAGCAGACAATACTCCATTATATTGCGATGCAATTAATGAAAAAGGATTGGGAGTTGCTGGTTTAAGTTTTGCTGGACAGGGCAAGTATTTTCCAGAAGCAACAAATAAAAAGAATATTGCTTCATTTGAATTTATTTCATATTTATTAGCTACTTATGAAACTGTTGATCAAGTCAAAGAAAGCCTAACTAATGCAAATATTTCTAATGTGAGTTTTGCTAAAAATACCCCAGCTTCAGAACTTCACTGGCTAGTAGGAGATAAAACTGGTAAGAGTATTGTTGTTGAGTCAGATGAAAAGGGCTTGCATATTTATGACAATCCAGTAAATGCTTTGACGAACGCACCTTTATTTCCAGAGCAGTTAACTAATTTGGCAAACTATGCTTCAGTTGTTCCAGGCGAACCTGATAATAATTTTTTACCCGGTGTTAATCTTAAGTTATATAGTCGTAGCTTAGGTACGCATCACTTACCAGGCGGGATGGATTCAGAATCACGTTTTGTTAAGGTATGTTTTGCCTTGAATCACGCACCAAAAGATAGTGATGAGGTAGAAAATGTTACCAATTTCTTTCATATTTTAGAATCTGTTGAACAAGCCAAAGGAATGGATCAAGTTGGTCCTAATAGTTTTGAATATACGATGTATACTAGCTGTATGAATCTGGAAAAAGGAATTTTGTACTTTAATTGCTATGATGACAGTAGAATTAGTGCTGTTGATATGAACAAAGAAGATTTGGATTCATCAGACTTAGTTGTATATGATTTGTTTAAGAAACAAGATATTAGTTTCATAAATTAATGAAACATTTCTTAGTTAGAAATTATTATCAAAATCAATAAAAAATCGCGCCCATAATCAAATAATCGATATCAAATGAACTAAAATGATATCGATTATTTTTAATTGAGCACGATTATTTGTAAAAACTAAAATATTAATTTAATTGTTGCCATCTCTTTTTCAAGGTAAAGGCAATATCTTTAGGTTCACGATCGCGAGTAAAAATTCCTTTATCGTTACCACCAACACGCATGATTCCTTAACTCGTCTTAAAGTCAGCAAAGTTCCAAACTAATTCGCCACAAATAAATGGATATTTCTTAAATATATCAAAATACATTTGATAATATTCATTTTGATATTCTTGGCTCCACATTTCATCTGGAAGGCGATGAGAAGAAGATAATGTATCAGCGCCAAACTCAGTAAAGACAAATGGTTTATTAAGCTTTAAGTTTTGCCAGCCGTCTAGTTCATCTTCCAGCATCTTTTTAGCATTAACGATTTCAGGACCACCAGCAACGTACCAACCATAATAACGGTTTAAGCAGACAAAGTCACAAAGTGGGTGAAGCTTATCCACTTTTGGACCGCTACCCATAACTAAAGTTCCAGTATAAGGACGATTTTGTGGATCCAATTTTCTCGCAAAGGCAAAAATATCTTTGAAATAGTCATAGGATTCTTGAGTAGTTGATTCTGGTTCATTGAATAAACTCCAGGCAATCACTGAAGGGTGACGCTGGTCGCGATCGATCATTTCTTTTATTTCTTGTTCATGGATCTTTTTTAATTCAGGCACAGTTTTCGAAGCAAAAAAGTGCGACTGATTAGAATTAGTTACATTAAGAAAGTTAGTTATTGAACGATTAAGACCAACAGCGGGAACCTCATCAATAATTAAAAAGCCATATTTATCGGCATATTGATACCATTCTTCGGCGTAAGGATAGTGACTGCTTCTAAAACAGTTAGCGCCAATCCATTTCATGCATTCGTAGTCGCGTTTGATGATGCTTTCGTTAATTGCTTTGCCTAAAACATTAAAATCTTCGTGCTTGCCAAAGCCTTTTAAATAAATTGGGTGATTATTGAGCAAGATTTTATCATTCACAATTTTAATTGTACGAATACCAATTTGTTCACTATATTCGTCAACTGTTTTTCCTTCTTCGATCATTTCAATCTTTATTTTGTATAAATAAGGATCACTTGGGCTCCAAAGGTGCGGATTCTTAATTGTTAAACTACCAGTATTTTTAGAAGTAGTACGTGCTACTTCCTTTTGATTATCGAAAAGTGTTACTTTAAATTCAGCATTAGTATTTGCTTCGATATTGTAGGTAATTGTTGCCTCATTATTTATTAATTGATAATTTAGTTTGAAATTAGTGATTTGGCTTTGAGGGAGTGCTAAGAGCCAGACATTGCGCATAATGCCGGAGTAATTGAAAAAGTCAAAATAAGGTTGAGCAAGTTTTTGACCGTTATCTAAGATTTCTTCGGTGCCGCAAGGAATAGCTTTTTCAGATAATTCGTTATTGACCAAAACAGTTACACGATGAGCTTGGTCGTAATTAATATAATTAGAAATTTTTACTTGAAATGGTAAAAAACCACCTTCATGTTGACCGACTTCATTTCCATTAATAAATACTTTCGCACGATGAGTAACCGAACCAAAACGGATATAAAGTTCTTTCTTCTTTAGAAATGAAGGAATAAAGAAGTCTTTTTGATACCAAAAGTATCCAGTATAGTATTTACGGTCTCGCTTAGTAGTTAATTCCGCAAACGTACCTGGTACAGGCATTTCTTCCGGATTAGGTAGTTGTTTGTTCCATCTCTCGTCAAGACCAACAGAATTCGGATCAGTTTCGAATTGCCAAGTGCCATTCATTAAAGTGTTAAACCGATATTTATTTTGAATTGGATATAGTGCAGATTCCATAGATGATTTTCCTTTCTAGCAAATTTTTTCTTTCATCTATATTTTACGCTTAGGGAGAGTAAATAGATTTGAAAATGGTTTAATAAAGTAAATCCCTTGACTGTAACCTTGCGTTACAGTTTATTTTATTTATAGAAAATAATTAAGAAAGGGATGTTGAAAGTGGCCAATGAAGATCGAAGAAAATGGTTATCGCTACTATAGTTATGAGCAACTCTATCAAATTGGTTTTATCTTGGGATTACGTGATTTAGGACTTTTGGTAGAAGAAATTAAAGATTATTTGGGCGATTCTAGCAGGGATGCATTAAATAAAAAATTAATACCTTTAAAAAATAAGATTGAACTTCGTATCCAAAATTTAAAGCAAATCCTAGCTATTTTGCGTCAAAAAGAAAATGACAACTTTCAACTAACTGATGTCGATTTTTATGTTGTGAAAGAATGTTTTTTACCTGATCACGACTTTTGGTGTTCGGATTTTAAGGCTGATTGTTCTGAAGTAAAAATTGCCTCTTCATATAGTCAATTTTACCAAGAATTAGGTGCTGGTGTCATGGCTAATAAGAACTTATCTGGTTTCATTACAGACTTACCTCAGGCAAAAGTTGATACCTATGCAAATTCTGGTGCAGGAATTGAAAAAGGTTTAACTGTAATTAGAAAATATGCCAAAGAAAATAATTTTAAAATTGGCAACGACGTGTGGCAGTTCAATATTGGCTTAAATATTGAAAAACTTGGTCTAACAAAAAATGGTATTTTAGCATATAAAATTTTAAAATAAAGAAGAAATTGAAGCTTTAGATAGGAGTTTAATTTGGAATTACCAACTCAAATAGAAATTAAAGGTGCAAGAGTCCATAATTTAAGAAATATTGATGTGAATATTCCACTTCATAAATTTGTTGCTATATCAGGCTTATCCGGTTCAGGTAAGTCTTCTTTAGCGATGGGAATTTTATATGAAGAAGGCTCAAGACGATATTTGGATGCACTTTCTACATATATGCGTCGTAGAATTAAACAAGGTGCACAAGCTGACGTTACTTCGGTTAAACATATTCCGTCTGCATTAGCTTTGCGCCAGCGTCCAAGTATTCCAAATGAACGAGCAACTGTTGGGACAACAACCGAGACTTTTAATGTTTTGCGTTTGATTTTTTCAAGATTAGGTTCGCCTATTTGTCCTAACGGTCACCGCGTAGCTCCAAGTTTAGATATCGCGGAAGCTATGTCTAAGTCAGGTGAAGAAATGGGACAAATTACTTGTCCAACATGCGGTGTTAAGTTTTATGTACCAAGTGCTGAAGATTTTGCTTTTAATTCTGATGGAGCTTGTCAAGAATGCGGTGGAACTGGTAAAGTTCGACAGCTTGATGATAGTAAATTAATTGCTGATCCTAATTTATCAATTGAGGACGGAGCAGTTGCTTCATGGAGCTTACCCGGAAGAAACTTTATGCCAAGCGTAGCTCAACATGCTGGAGTAAGGATTGATATTCCTTATAAGGATTTAACGGATAAAGAAAAAGATTTTGTCTTAAATGGTCCTGAGAAAAAATATAAGATGGACTTTTTGTCTGGAACAGGTCGGGTATTTCATGATTTTAATGCTTTATATGAAAATGCCCACCAAGCAGTTTTGCGCTCAGCAAAAAGTAGTAAAAGTGAACGTGCACAAAAGAGAATTGCAGAATTTTTCACTTATTCAACTTGCCCAGTTTGTCATGGTACGCGTCTTCGTCCAGAACTTTTGAAGCAGTTAGTTAATGGTAAAAATATTTATCAAGTTCAACAAATGCAGCTAGGGGATTTGCCAGCTTGGAGTAAGGAAGTATTAGCAAAATTGCCTGAAGATATGCATAAAATGGCTAGCTCTTTGATCAATGAATTTCTTAATAATCTGCAGCCGTTGCTTGATTTAGGACTAGATTATTTAACTATGGAGCGAGCTGGAAACACTTTATCAACTGGCGAACTTCAGAGAATTCAATTAGCGAGAACACTACGTACAGAAACAACTGGCGTTTTATATGTCTTAGATGAACCGTCGATTGGCTTGCATCCAGCTAACGTTGATGGCTTAATTAAAGTTTTGCGCAAATTAGTTGATCAGGGTAATTCTTTAGTAGTTGTTGATCACAACGTTGATATTATTAAAGCTGCTGATGAGATTATTGAAATTGGTCCAGGTTCAGGTGAACAAGGTGGTCAAATTTTAGATCAAGGCAGTCCTGGGGAAATTAAGAAAGATAAGCAGGCACTAATTGCACCACATTTAAATGGAGAAGCGCATTTAATGGCTAGAAAAGTAAATGACAGGAATTGTTACTTTAGATATTCAATTCTTGCCTGATATGCAGCAAACTTGTCCAACTTGTCATGGCGATCGCTATAATCCTGGAATTCAAAAGATAAAGTGGCATGATATGTCGATTGTAGATGTCTTAAATCTTGATGTTAACGAAGCGATTCCTGTTTTTAAGCGTGTGCCAAAGATTGAACGTGATTTGCAGTTGCTTAAAGAAGTTGGTTTAGATTACCTGCACTTAGGTGAGAGTACGCCAACTTTATCTGGTGGAGAAGCACAGCGTTTAAAATTAGTGACTCACTTAAGTCATAAGCAAGACGATACTTTATTTGTCTTTGATGAACCAACAATTGGTCTGCATCCCCTGGATGTTAAAGTCCTAGTTGAAGTCATGCAAAAATTGCTTGATCAAGGTGCAACTATTATTACGATTACACATGACCTGAATTTAGTTGTTAATGCAGATTATATGCTAGATCTGGGACCACCACGAGGTGGTGAAAATGGTGGTCGTATTGTAGCGCAAGGCCGACTACTAGAATTAATTAAAGATCCGCAAAGGTTAACTGTAGAGTATTTAGCTAATTATCTAAAACAATTTAACTTAGATTAATTATTTGATGTATGGATTTAAAGTAAAAGTAAAGAATTTATAAACATGCTTGAATAATAAAGAATAATTGTTTAATCTATTAACCGTTAATTGAATAAAGAAGCAAATGAACTGTTAGGTGAGACTCCTACGTAAATATACGCTGATGCCCAGCAACATCTAGAGATGCCAACGGGTTAAACAGGAATTGTCGACTTAAGGCTTTTCCCAGTCAGCTAGTTAAAAAATTTCACGTTACGTAGTGTTAAAACTGAACGACGAGTATAAATCGCTAAGTTAAGACCAATGCAGTTTTTGTGTTGGTCTTTTTGTTTGTTTGCCGATTTTTTAGAGGGAGAGATTACTATGTTAAAATTCAACTCTAAAGATCGCGTAGTAACTAATGCGACTTTGGCTAAACAAATTGCTAGACAAGAAAAAAATGAAGTCTTAAAGCAATTGCATACAACAATTAATGGATTAAATCCTGTTCAAGCAAAACAACGCTTGGAGCAAGATGGTTTAAATGAGGTCTCGAATAAAGAACATCATCCAAAATTACATTTTTTAATCGATGCTTTTATGACACCTTTTACTGGTGTGTTGTTATTTTTAGCAGGTTTATCTTTTTTAACTAACTATGTCTTTGTGCCAGCTGATCAAAAAGATCTGAGTACCGTAATTATCATGATTATGATGGTTCTGATTTCAGGAATTACTAGTTTTATTCAAAATGTAAAAACAAGTGATGCGGTTGACTCATTGCTAAACATGGTTTCTGTAACTACAAATGTTAAACGAGCTGGTGAAGATAAGGAATTACCAACTAAAGATGTAGTAGTTGGCGATATTATTAATTTAGCTGCTGGAGATTTAGTGCCAGCAGATATGTATTTGTTAAAGAGTAAAGACTTATTTTGTTCAGCGAGCTCATTAAATGGAGAGTCAAGTCCAGTTGAAAAGATGTCAGATCAGAAGCCAAAAGAAAGTGATAATTACTTAGATTATCCAAATATCCTTTATGAAGGAACAAATATTGTTTCTGGTTCTGGAATGGGCGTCGTTTTTGCTACAGGTGATAAAACCGTTTTTGGAAATTTGGCCCGTACTCTTGCTCAGAATAAAAACAAAGAGACAACTTTTGACATTGGAATTAAAAATGTTTCTAAAATATTACTAATTATGACAGCTGTAATTGCACCACTAGTGTTTTTGATTAATGGTTTAACTAAAGGCGATTGGCTAAATGCATTAATTTTTGCTATTGCAACGGCTGTTGGTTTAACGCCAGAAATGTTGCCAGTTATTGTGACCAGCAATTTAGTTAAGGGGTCTGTTGAAATGGCTAAGCATGAAACCATTGTTAAAAGAATGAATTCAATCCAAAACTTTGGCTCAGCTGATATTCTTTGCACTGATAAGACTGGTACCTTAACACAAGATAAAGTGGTTTTAGAACGACACTATAATTTAAACTTAGAAGAAAAGCCAAAAGTATTAGAGCTTTCATACTTGAATAGTTATTATCAAACAGGGATGAAAGATTTAATTGATAAAGCAGTTATTGATGCTGCTCAAGGAGAGTTAGATACAAAGAAAATTAATCAAAACTACAGAAAGATTGATGAAATACCTTTTGATTTTAAGAGAAGACGTATGAGCGTTGTCGTTATTAACCAGCAACACGAACATATTTTGGTAACTAAAGGTGCTGCTGAAGAAATGCTTGCTTGTTCTAACAGAGTAGAAATAGATGGTGCAATAAGTCCACTTGATGAAGATCAACGTCAGAAAATTTTAACTGAAATTGATGAGATGAATCAGGATGGGTTACGTGTTGTTCTTTTAGGATATAAAAAGAATCCAGCTCCTGTTGGTGAATTTAGCATTGATGATGAGAATGAATTAATCTTAGTTGGATTTTTAGCATTTTTAGATCCACCAAAAGACAGTGCTAAGGCAGCATTGACTGCCTTAAAAGAAGATGGCATTACAGTCAAAATTTTAACTGGAGATAATGAAGCAGTTACGCGAAATGTAGGGAAGCAAGTAGGTTTAAATATTGATCGAGTTTATCAGGGAAAAGACCTTGAAAATAAGACTAATGCTGAATTAAAAGAAATGGTGCAAGCATGCGATGTTTTTGTAAAATTATCTCCACAACAAAAAGCTCAGATTATTGACTTGCTTAGACAAGATGGTCATACCGTAGCTTATATGGGAGATGGAATCAATGATGCTCCTGCAATGAAAGCGGCAGATGTTGCTATCTCAGTTGATACAGCAGTGGACATTGCCAAAAAGTCAGCAGATATAATTTTGCTCCACAAAGATTTAATGATTTTAGAAAAGGGAGTACAAATTGGCCGTCAAGTATTTGGCAATACGATGAAATATATTAAAATTACGCTTTCTTCTAATTTTGGTAATATTTTATCAATTTTAGTAGCTTCTTCATTTTTACCATTCTTACCAATGCTTCCAATTCAACTTTTAATTTTAGACTTGATGTATGGAACGAGTTGCCTATCTATTCCATTTGATACTATGAATAAGCATTATTTATCAGAGCCTAGAAAGTGGAGTACAAAGAAGCTACCGAAGTTTATGTTCTACTTTGGTCCAACGTCCTCTATTTTTGATATCATAACTTTTGCTTTACTTTTCTTTATGGTTTGTCCGCAAGTAACGGGAACTAGTTATGCAGCAGCTAGCACAACGCAAAAATTAATTTTCTCAGCCATCTTTTGTACAGGATGGTTTATTGAATCACTTTGGACCCAAGAAATGGTTATTCATGCACTTAGAGATCCCAAACTACCATTTATTAAGCAACATGCTACAGCAATTGTTACTTGGGCAACAATCGGGATGGCAGTGGTGGGAACTGTCTTACCATTTATTACACCAATAGCTAAAGCAATAAAATTTGGTCCAATTCCAATGTACTTTTTAGCAATTGTATTTCTTTTGTTAATCTTATATATTGCTTTAACTACTTTAGTAAAGAAGTGGTATTTGAAATCAGAAAAATATTTGATTTAATTAACAAGAAATATTTTCTTTAAAGAATCATGGGTTAATTCTTTGATGCAACCAATTTCTAATATGTTAATGATGATTTTGGTAATCGGTATTTTAACCTATGGTGCAATTCGTGTAATGCAAGGCAGTCTTACTATGGGTGCCCTCATTTCATTTTTAATGTACTTGTTCCAATTAATGGGACCAGTAATTATGGTTAGCCAATTCTTTAACGAATTAGCCAAGACATCAGGTTTAACTGAACGTATTCGTGAAATGCTCAATGAACCCATTGAAGAATCTGCTGATGATCAAAAAGTTGATGTTGCTGGTAAAGAATTGCAATTGCAAAATGTCAGCTTCTCTTATGAAAAAGATAAGCAAATTTTGCATAACATTAATGTAGTGGCTAAACCAAATACGGTTGTCGCTTTTGCTGGACCATCTGGTGGTGGTAAATCAACAATTTTCTCATTGATTGAACGCTTCTACAAACCAACTTCAGGTAAGATTACCATTGCTGATGAAAATATTGACAATATCGATTTAACTAATTGGCGTCAGCAAATTGGTTTAGTTGGTCAGAATTCTGCAGTAATGCCAGGAACAATTCGTGAAAATTTAGTTTGCGGCTTAGATCGTGAAGTAAGCGATGATGAATTATGGCGTTAAAATTCCAATTTTTGGCTTTGGAACTTATGAAATTAGTCCAGATCAAACAAAGCAAGCAGTATTATCGGCTTTTGAAGATGGGTATCGCTTAATTGATACGGCGCAATATTATCAAAATGAACAACAAGTTGGCGAAGCAGTGAAAGCAAGTGGTCTAAATCGCGATGAAGTCTTTATCACAACTAAAACGATGACTGATGGTTATGAAGATACTAAGGTTGGTTTAGATGAATCATTGAGAAGAAGTGGACTAGATTATTTTGACCTGGTTTTAATTCACTGGCCAATAGGGCATGATATCGATACTTGGCATGCTCTTGAGGCAGCATATAAAGCAGGAAAGACGCGTGCAATTGGAATTAGTAACTTTAATAGTCAACAAACGTTAGATTTGATCCACCAAAGTAGTGTCCGTCCAATGGTTGATCAAATTGAAACTCATTTATTTTTGCAGCAATGGAAGATGCACGAATTTTTAGAAAAAGAAAATATTGTGCACGAAAGTTATAGTCCGCTTGGTAATGGTCAGCAAAATCTAATAAGTAATCCAGTTTTAAAAGAAATTAGCGAAAAATATAGGAAATCACCAATTCAAGTAATTTTGCGTTACTTGGTTCAAAACGATGTTGTAACTATTCCGCGTTCAACTAATCCAGCTCATATTAAGTCAAATATTGATATCTTTGATTTTGAATTAGATAATGATGATCTTAAGAGATTACGCGTTTTAGACGAACGTAAGCCAATTGATAGCTGGCCTGCAGAAATGCGTGAAGATGAAGATTATTAAAAAAAAGCTGAACAAAAAGTTCAAAATAAAAGCCGCATTTTGGTAAAGGGGTGAACATTTTTACCAAAATGTGATTTTTATTCAGTTCAAGTATAATAATTTAACCCTGATTTAAATGATGGGGTTAATAAATACTCAAATGTTGGGAGCTGTACGAGCGTATTAGCTTTTCAACTAATTATTGTTGATGAGGAAGATCCATTATATGAAATTGAGCTAAAAAATAAGTTTAACCTCCCTTTATTTACTGGAGAAAGAGAAATTAGCATGCTAGCCTCTGGTTTAAAATTAAAGGCGAAAAATAATGTTTTGAGTTTAGTTAGTGATGAAGGCGTGATTGATGATACAATTAGCATTAACGATATAACTAAAGATAAACAATCATTCGTTTTAAATAAAATTTAGTTTAGTAGTTAAATACCCACTCACTAGAATTGAAAGCTTTGCTTTCAATTCTTTTTTTGTAGAAGTGCACTATAAATCATATTCATACTACCAATAATTATTTTAATTTTTAATATATTTTCTGCAGTAATATATTAATCAATGAGAAATGTCATTAAGTTAAGACATGACTACTTAGCTTTGTATTTTAAGACATTGATTCAATATTGAATCAGCGTTTTTTCCATGTTTTTGATTAACTTAGTTTTGTTAATTCTCCGTTTCGCATTTTAAAGAAAAAAGTAGCCATTTCTTTGGCTGAATAGTTGGGGTGGATAGTCCAAAAACGAATAATTCCAATTAATGCAGAAATGCTGTAATAAGAAAATAGTTCTTGTAAGTCATTATTTGCTTGTAAATGCATCAATGAATGTGACAATCCTTCCATTTCTAACAAATGGTCCATTAACTTGGTTGAGAAACTTAGGTCACCATGACTGGAAATCAGAATACGAATTGTTACTAAGTTGTCTTTGAAGACCTGTAAAAAATTAGTTAGATATTCAATACCATTATCAGATTTTAATGCTAGTTGATCGAGCATTTTCTGATGTGGTTTTTTTAATGCCGTAAAAAGCCTAGCTTCAATCTGCTCAATAATTGCCCATTTATCGTTGAAATGGCGATAAATAGTAACACGATTAATATTTGCCATGTCAGCTAATTCATTCATCGTAATTTTATTTAAATCACGTGAATCCATTAATTTTAATAGTGCAGATTCTATTATTTGATCAGTTTTTTTGCTTTTCTTATGATATTTATTCAAAATGCAACACTCCATCTCATTTTGTAGTTAAATTATAGTCCTTTTTTCTCTAAGATTGAATCAACAATTAAGAAGAGAGGTAATAACCCATGACAGAAATCTTTAAGAAACATTGGTCAGAATATAAATATAGTAAAAACATGTTGCAAGATGCATTAATCAAGCATGTGATGGATTTAATGCCATATCGCATGAGCGATGAAGGTGAAGTCTTAGAAATCATTATGAATATTAAAGAAAGTGATGAACAAAGCTGGATTAATGCCTGGAGTAATATGGCAGCAAACTTACAGAGCCGTGCGCATAAGTTTGAAAAAGCCGGCAAACTAATTAGTGCTGGTAGTAGTTATCTGCGGGCTTCTACTTATTGGCGTGTATCCCTAATGTATTTTGGTGATTGGCAGGACCCTAGAATGCAAGAATTTTCTCAAAGAAGTAAAGACTGTTATGACCGTGCTTTAGAGTTAAATGGTTATCCTGGTGAAGCAATAAGAATTCCTTATGAAAATACTTATTTACCAGGTCATTTTTACCGCTCGCCGTTTGCTAAAAATAAAAAGGCACCATTATTAATCGTAATTCCAGGACGGGATACTTGGGCAGATGATACAATTTGGGTTACTGACGCGGCAATTAAGCGCGGAATTCATGCCCTAACTTTTGATGGACCTGGACAAGGGATGGCATTAAGACTGCAAGACTTAAAGTTTAGACCAGACTTTGGAAATGTTTTAGGACCAGTTATTGATTTCGCTCAAAAACAAGAGGAAGTTGATTCAGAACAAATCGGAGCAATGGGTATGAGCTTTGGCGGCTTTTTAGTAGCGCGTGGTGCAGCTTTTGATAATCGATTAAAGTTTATTATTTCAGATCCTGGTAATATGAATTGGGGTGGCATGATTGCTAAACGGTTAGAAAAAGCACTTAAAATACCAGCGATGATTCGACCTAATATGATTGACTTTGTTTTAAAAGACTATGAATGGAAGCATGGAGCAAATAATAAAACTATAATTAAAGAATTAAAGAAATTTGATAATACAAAAATTGTACAAAATATTAAAACTAAAACTTTAGTTTTAGACGGTTCCGCAGAGGTTACTCATGGAGCAGCGAAAAAGTTTTATGATGCTTTAACCTGTCCTAAGGACTACTTACTGTTTGATGAAAATTCAACTGCTCAGCAACATACGCAAATGGGTGGCTATGCAACTGGAACTGAATATATTATGAATTGGATTGAAGACAATTTTTAGTTAATAGGAAGGAGAAGCTAATGAAACTCTTTTTAATTGGTGCTACAGGTAGAACAGGATCTGAAATAGTTAAACAAGCTTTAACACGTAATGATGAATTAGTTGCTTACGTTCGAAATCCGTCAAAGTTAAATATAAATGATCCTGAGCTAACAGTAATTAAAGGACAACTTGATGATGTTGCAAAAATGGCTTCTGAAATGAAGGGATGTAACGCTGTATTAGTAACGTTAGGTAATCCAATTTCTAACAGTAGTGGTAAATTATTTAGTTTTGCAATACCTGATATTATTAAGGCAATGGATCAAGCAAAAATCAAACGATTAATTAGTCTTTCTGCATTAGGTGTTGGTACAACTTTAGCCAATACCAGTTATCCTTACCGTATGGGAGCCAAAGGATTTTTGAAAGGTAATTTTTCTGACCATGAAGCGGGTGAAAGTCAACTTAAGAATTCTGATTTAAACTGGACTACCGTTCATCCTGGTCCGTTGTTTAATGGCAAAAAGACTGAAAATCCTTTAGTTAGGGATGCTGATTCGGGATACAAGATGCCAGGTGCACCTCGAACTTATCGTAGTGATGTAGCACAGGTGATGTTAAGAATTATCAAGGATCGTAAAACCTTTGGTAAACAGTTAATCATGTGTTCAAAGCAAGATAAATAGCCCTCTTTAATATTAATACCTATTGGTACATTTTTAATTTTAGAGGGCGAAAAATCTACTTTTGATTAAATGAAAATAAGGCTTTGCGTTAAAAACTTATTGTATATTTTTTTGTTTTATGATACTATGCTTAATAACATAGCGAAAAAAATAGTGATTAAGTTTACTACGCGTATACCTTGGAAAACTCCAAGCAGTTATGTTCTCAAATTTAACTGTAAGGAGTTTTTTTCATGCACAAAAATATATATTATTCATGGGCTAGTAACTTTTATCGATTATTTATTGGCCAAGGGCTAGCTACTATTATTTCAGAAACTGTCAATTATAGTTTGCTTTTTTATCTTACCTCAATTTCGAAATCAGCCACTATTTTATCTATTTCTGAAATAATTTCTTTATTACCAATCGCATTATTTGCTCCCTTCGCTGGCGTAATGGCAGATAGAGTTAGTAAGAAAAAGATACTTATTTTTTCTGATACAATCAGCCTTATTGTTACTCTTTTACTATTTTTGCAGGCAATCAATAGCCACAATAATCTAACGATTGATCTAATTCTGATTTCAAATTTACTTAGATCAACTACTATTAGTATTCAGAATCCGACTATTCAATCTGCTGTACCTGAACTTGTACCTGATGATAAGCTTTTAAAAATAAATGGGCAATATAGTTCGCTTCAAGCACTTAATCAATTCTTTCCGCCGATTTTAGGTGGAATATTATATGGATTGCTGCCAGTAGACTATATTCTTTTACTATCAGGACTTGCAAACGTAATAGGTATTTGTGCCGTAATAATTACATGCTTTCCGAGGAATGAAGTTAATAATGCAAATCAACGAGGCTTTCACCTTCTGTTCGAATTAAAACAAGGTCTTCATAGTATTATTCAAGTTACTGGCCTGAATAGGGTGATTATTTACAAGGCTTTTTCCGTAGCTATTATTGTGCCATCAACTGCTTTATATCCACTTATGACTAGTGAACATTTTCATGGATCTTTAAAATTTGATGCGCCGTTAGTGGAAGTTTCAATTGCATTAGGTATGGCATTAAGTGGTCTGTGTATGGGAAATTTAAATAATTTATCACATCGACTTACACCTGCAGGTATTGGAGTGCTAGGAATCGGATTAAGTTTGTTTATTTTTGGTATACTTCCCGGCAATCATTATGGTTTTATAATCTTTATTATTATTAATTTTATTGCTGGGTTATGTATTCCTTGGATTGATGCACCTGTTCAAACATTGCTTCAAGATAAGATTGAACATAAAAACTTAGGAAAGGTAATTAGTTTTTATTTAATGATGATCGGATTGGCCGGACCTGCGGGTCTAAGTTTAAGTAGTGTGATAAGTAAATTTATGTCTACTGCTGAGATTTTTATTGGATCAGGAATACTACTTATTTTGATGCTTTTAGTTGCTTTATTTGATAGGAAGCTTAGAAGTATTTAAGCTAGTTGAATATATGAATTTAACTAACTACATAATTTATTTCTCTTCTAGATATGGAAACTTACTTACATTCATTGTCTTTTTACTTTTATTCAGAGATTAGGAGTAACCAAATAATCAAATTAGAAAAAGCGAGCAATGCATTTTAAAATTGAAAATCATTGCTCGCTTTTATAAACTAGAAACTTTTTTAGATACTTTTAGGTATAGCTATTTCTTGAAATTTTGATATCCGGCTTCGATAAATTTATTTAATAATTTTACATCATGAGACCATTTCTGATCTTTAACAAAATGATGGGCACGGTTAACTGCAAATGAACCATGAATAATATAAAGGAAAATATTGTTTTAGCTTTCTTTGTAGGTTTATTTTTAGGAGCCATTTCAATCTTTCTGGCTATTGGTGGTGGACCACTTAATGTATCTCTATTCGTAATAATTTTTCACTTCACAATGAAGCAATCGTCGGTTTATTCAATTGCAACGATCTTTTTCTCACAAATTACCAAAATCATTTCGATTGTTGCTAGTGCACAATATCAGATGTTTGATATGAAAATGATTCCTATGTTGATCATTCTTCAATTATTGGCGGTTATATTGGTACAGTTTGGAACCAGAAAATTTCATCAGCAAAATTGGAAAGTTTTTATACAGTTTTCATGATTGCTATTACAGCAATTACTGGATTTAATGTAATTCATTTTATATAAAAAAGCAGGTAATAAACCTGCTTCAATTAACTATCTATTTTTGTGGCTCTTTACAAAACGCGTAACAGTAATTATTCAGCAAATTACGAGCTAAGGAATTAACACTACCAGCAATCCCTAAGAATTGCTGGTCAACGGAAGACATAATAACTGAATTGTTTGGCGATTGGAAGAGTCCCATTCTGACTCCGTAAAATAAGGAAGTAACTACGAAGAGCCAAAGTGGTGAATTTAAGTTAAAGGAAGTCATAAAGGTAAAAATCGCAATTGCAATTAAAGCAGCAATTCGTTTGTTTTTCATGAAATTATCTCTTTCCTACTTTTTACAAGTTACAGATGAATGGTAATATTTACGTTTACAGATGTCAACATTAATTTGATTTTTGTCCATTAGTTTTGAGCAAAATATGATGGATATTAAATAATAAGTGTTACCATTAAAACTGTAAAGAAGAAACTATTGTGTTAGGAGGATTTTATGGATAAACGTAAAATTGTAATTGTTGGTGCTTCACATGGTGGTCATGAATCAGCAATTGAGCTGTTAGATAAATATAATGATGTAGATGTAACTGTTTATGAAGCTGGCGACTTTATTTCATTTATGTCCTGTGGGATGCAGTTGTACTTAGAAAATAAAGTTACAGCAGAAGATGACGTTAGAAACTTTGCCCCAGAAGATGTTGAAAAGAAGGGCGGTCATGTTTATGCCAACCATGAAGTAACTGCTATTCATCCTGAAAATAAGACTGTTACAGTTAAGGACTTAACTAATAATTCTGAAGAAGAAGTCCAATATGATAGGTTGATTCTTTCTTCAGGCGTAACTCCTAAAGTTTTACCTGTGCCAGGTAATGATCTCAAGAATATCTATTTGATGCGTGGACGTGACTGGGCTTCTAAGTTGATGAGTGCTGTTAACGATCCAGCAATTAAAAATGTTGCTATTGTTGGTGCTGGTTATATCGGTACCGAAGCTAGCAAAGTATTTGCTAAAGCTGGCAAGCATGTAACCTTAATGGATATGATTGATCGCCCATTAGGAACCTATCTTAATTCTGAATTACTCGATGTTTTGGAACCTACCTTTAAGAAAAATATGGACTTGAAGATGGGTGTCAAGATCGAAGGCTTTAACGGCAAGGGAAAAGTTGAAAGCGTAAAAACCGATCAAGGCGATGTACCAGCTGACCTAGTTGTCGTTTCAGCAGGTGTAATGCCTAACACTGATTGGCTAAAGGGCGTAGTTGACTTAGATCAAAGAGGCTGGATTAAGACTGATCCATACTTGAGAACTAATGTGAAGGACGTTTACGCCATTGGAGATGCAATTTTGCCACTTTCAATTCCAGCTGGTAAACCAATGCCAATTGCCTTAGCCACTACTACTAGAAGAGAAGCTCAATATGTGGTCGATCATATCTTCGAGGATAAGCCAGACCGTGCCTTCAAAGGTGTTATTGGTGCCTCAGCATTAAGTGTATTTGACTATCATTTTGCTACAGCTGGATTAAATCAATTCTCAGCAGCCAAGAATAAGCTTGATTACCAAACTAGTTTCTATGAAGATAACATGCGTCCAGCTTATGTTCCAGAAGCAGATAATCCTAAGGTATATGTCAGCTTAACCTTTAATCCATACACTCACCAAATCTTAGGTGGTGCAGTACTTTCCAAGTATGATATTACTGCTCAAGGCAATGTTTTAGCTTTAGCAATTAGTCATAAGATGCGTTTGGAAGACTTAGCTGAACAAGACTTCTTCTTCCAACCAGGATTTGATCGTCAATGGAGTTTGCTTAACTTAGCTGCACAACATGCCTTAGGTATGGCAAGATTCTAATTTAGTCATTAATAAAGATAAGTTATCAAGAAAAACTAGTCATGTTTTTACAACATGGCTAGTTTTTTTGTTGGATTTAGTTGTGTTTGGATAAAATAGTTAGTAATTACAATTGCTCATTGAGGGAGATCATTTCAAGTAAACTTTGGGCAGTAGAAGAGCCTTCGTTGCCTGCTTTTAAGCCCGCCCTTTGCAAAGCTTGTTCAATATTTTCTGTAGTTAAAATACCAAAAGTGACTGAAATTTTAGCTTGTAAATTCATCTGCATAATCGCATTAGTTACGTTTTGAATAATCATGGCATAATGATCAGTTTCACCCTTGATTACTGCACCGAGAGTCATAATTCCAGCATATTTATCAGATTTAATTAGTTTTTGAGCAGTGAAGCCTATTTCAAATGCTCCTGGTACCCAGATGACATCAATTTCATCGTCTTGGATTCCGAATTGATGAAGTGTTTCTTTAGCACCGCGAACCAAATTTTTAGTAACAATTTCATTAAATTTAGCTACGACAATCGCGATTTTTCCATGAGTATTAGTGAAGTTTCCAGTATATTCAGTCTCCTTGAGTTCTAATAAATGATGAAATCTCTTTTTCTTAGTTTGTAGGTAAAAACGATCAACATCATTAGGTGCAATTTCTAATGGAATACGTTTATTAATCTTAATACCGTAATCGTTTAATTGGTCAATTTTATCAGGATTATTAGTTAGCAAATTGATTTCTTTGATCTTCAATTCTTTGACAATCACAGCACCAACCAAAGGATTCTTCCAAGTTTGGAAGCGTCCTTTTTTAGCTTCTTGTAAAGCTAAATTCATATAATATTGGTCTTTTTCCATTTAAATCACTTCCTAACAGAACAAAAAAAGAACCTCGAAGCTAAACTTCGAGGTTCAGAAATAGTATGCAAGTTAAAAAATAATTCAAGTACGCAAATAAGCGTAGATTAAAATTATCCTTCTTCCATCTAGACTATAACTATCGGTACCATTAAGAGTTCAACCGCTTGCGCGGGTTGCGGACTTTATCGCCGGTCGGGAATTTCACCCTGCCTCGAAGAATATTTATTTAATTCTCATTCGGCATAAAGCTGCTTTTCTTTTTTGTCAAATGATATTTATAGGGCTCTTTTAAAGAATTTTCTGAAAAGTAAAGCAACGATTGTTTTTATTGCACATAACTTCAATAAAGGGATGCGTAAATTATTCGACCGTGAAATTCGTCTGGTAAAAGAATAAACAAAACATCACAAATTTCGGTGGATTGATACTGGAATTTATGATGTTTCTTTATGTATAAAATTTGAAATTAATTATTGATTTTGATTATTCTTATCAATTTAACTGCTAAAACTCAAACTTTCTCATAAAGATTGGGTGAGTTCGGTGGTCTAGGTAACTAGCGGTTTTAGGCGTGATTTCTAAAACACCTAAATCTTTTTTTGCTGCCTCAACATTGTCAACGTAAATTTCATTTAAATGAAAATTTTTGATTGCTGGTTTGTTTAGTTAAAATATCTACCATAGTATGACCTTCCTTGTCCTGAACGCCTACCAGCTTTATTATAGAATAAAAGACTGACATTTTTTGACAGGAAAGCTTGCACAACTATGAAAAAATCTGAACGACTTAATCAAGAACTACTATACTTAACCGATAAAAAGATCTTTCATTTAAAAGAACTAGAAGAAAAATTTGCAATTTCTGAACGAACAGCTTTGCGAGATATTACCGATCTAGAGCAGTTAGGCTTAGCTTTTTATAGTGAAACTGGGCGTAGTGGTGGTTATTACATTACTAATAGTAAGTTACTATTGCCCATCTGTTTTAATACGCAAGAGATCAACGCTATCTTTTTCGCTTTACAGGCAATAAAAAATCTTAGTGAAACGCCATACAGTAACGAATATCAAAAGATTCAGACTAAATTACTAAAGAATCTACCTCAAAAATTACAAAACCAAATTAGTCTTCAAAAAGAATTTGTTCACTATATTAGTCAGCCAAGCTTGAATGAAGTACCTTTTTTTACTTTGCTACTTAAAGCTTGTCTGAATAATAGCGTAATTTTAGCGCGAAATTTTCAGTTTATTAAAGAAGAACAAAAATTGCAGTTGCTTGATATATTCTACCAAGCAGGGAATTGGTTTTGTCATGCTTATAATTTGGATTTAAAACGTTGGTTTGTCTTGCGGCTTGATAAATTTGAAACAGTAAAGCTACTAAATACTAAACAATCGGTGATGAATAAAGAGCAATTACTTGATAGCTTCCGGCAATATGAACGGGAGCATTATTGCATCCCTTATCAATGTCAGTTAACCCAAATCGGTGAACAAAAAGTTGAGTATAATTCATACCCAATCATGCAAATTGACCATAAGCATGGAAAAATATATCTGAATGGTAAATATAACAAGGAAGAACTACATTATTTAGTCGACTATTTGATATCTCTGGGTTCTGAAGTAAAAGTATTAAAGCCAAAAGAATTAAAGGATAGCTATTTGGAAAAGTTAAATGAAATAATTCAGCAATATTAATTTGCTAATTCTGACATAGGTTGTCAGGATTAAGGAATAAAATAAAACTGAAAGGTTTTAGGAGGTAGAATTTATGACAAAGATAATGAACGAAGATTTTTTAGACGTTTTAGAAGATAAAGGACCAGCAACGATTATTTCCATCAATGGCAATCCAGCTAGTGTGGTTAATACTTGGTCACAATATATTAATGTGGTTGCGGATGATACTATTTTGATTCCGGCTGCTGGGATGCATTCAATTGAACAGGATTTCAAGAAAGATCCTAAGCATGAATTAACGATTACGATTGGTTCTTATAATTATCAAGGAACCGCTGGTATGGGTCGCGGGTATCATATTCACGGTAGTGGTCAATTTATTAATGAAGGCGCATATTTTGATCAAATGAAAGCACAATTTGATTGGATTCGAGCAGTATTAGTGGTTAAAATTCATGATGTTGAACAGAAAATATAGTAAAAAGTTTGGAGATTAGCTCCAAACTTTTATTTTTTACGCTTTTTCACTTAAATCTTGATTATGCAAAAGTACTATAATTGAAAGAAAAGATTTAAAGAAATAATCAATGACAATAATTGAACTGAAAAACGTTAATTATCAAGTGGGAAAACGAACTATTTTAAATAATCTATCTTTTGGGATAAAAAATGGTGACTTTTTAACTTTAATTGGTCCACGGGAGCGGGAAAAGTACAATTCTAAAATTAATTGCGAACTTAATCAGTCCCAGTTTGGGCACTATTTTTTATCATGGTAGCGATATTCAAAAATTAGACCCAATTAAGTATCGTCGACAAGTAATGTACTGCTTTCAGCAGCCGGTTCTTTTTGGCAAAACTGTTAAAGATAATTTATCTTTTCCCTATCAAATCAGAAATAAAGAAGTAGATTTACCAGCTGAATTTTTAAATAAAGAAATAAATTCTTTGTCAGGCGGTGAAAAACAAAGAGTTGCTGTAATTCGAAGTATTGTCTTCTTACCCAAAGTGCTATTACTTGATGAAGTTACAACGGGATTAGATGGAAAAAGTAAAGAAATAGTTCATCGTTTGATTGAATCTGTCCATCGACAAGGGACAACTATTGTACAAGTGACTCATGATCAGAGTGAAATTCAAGTAGCTAAAAATGTTTTAGAAATTAAAAGTAGGGGCTTAGTAAATGAAAAATGTAACGGTTAGCAACTTATCCTTAGTTTTAGCTTTTGCGCTAGTATTAGTATCAATTGCAATTTCCGCAAAAGAAAATCTGGGATTAACCAAAGATATTTTAATTAGCGTAATTCGGGCAATCGTGCAATTAGTGATTATCGGTTTTGTTTTAAAATTTATTTTTCATATAGATACCCTTTGGTTAACGGCTGTTTCGATAAATAGTGTTTTTATCGTCTTCATTTGCAGTGATTTGATTGGCGAATTAAGTTTTCTATTTAAAACGGACTTATCGTATTTACTAGCATTTATTTTTCATCTTATTGGAACCCTTGCATTATTTTCAATAATGATGTTTTTAAATAATTGGTTGATTAATTGGCAAACTTTATTTATTTTTATCCTTGCTTACGCGATGATTTGGTTAGTCATTAGATTGACGCAGGGATGCGATATTAGGCGAATAAATCAAGAAGCGTAATAAACAAAAAGTTAAATTCAAATAATCTTACTAAAAGTACGAGCACTTAATTTACAATATTAAGTGCTTTTTCTTGATGGTTATCAATTTTTGTAAAACTCATTTCTCCTAAACTAAAACATGTAAAACAAAGGAGAATGTAAATGGTAAAGATTCAACAATTTTTTGTTAAACATCAAAAGATAATTTTGGCACTTAATACTGTGCTGATTTTATTTGCGGAAACAGCTAAGTGGTTATTCCATATCAATGCTGCTTATCAAGTTTTGATGCTAATAGTAGGAATTATTGGCTTAATTCCAATTTTGTTAACAGCTATTTCATCATTAAAAGTAAAATTAGTTTCTATTGATGTCTTAGTATCGTTAGCAGTAATTGGTGCTATTGTTATTGGCGAATTTAATGAAGCGGCGATTGTTACCTGGCTTTTTGCATTAGGTGATGTTCTAGAAGAACTTACTCTTAAAAAGACTCGTAAAGCTGTGTCTGATTTAACTAAAATGGCGCCAAAAACTGCGTTGGTTTTGCAAGATGACGGAGCAACGGAAGAAGAGGACATAGATTTTATTGATCTTGGTGAAAAGATTTTGATTAAAACCGGCGATCAAGTCCCAGTTGATGGAGAAATTGTCGCAGGTTCAGGCTATTTAAATGAAGCCAATGTTAATGGTGAGTCAAAACCAGCTGATAAAAAACAAGGTGATCAAGTCTATGCCGGAACAATTCTAGAAGATGGTACCTTGACGGTAGAAACTACAGCAGCTGGAAACGATACTACCTTTGGTAAAATTATCGAAATGGTAGAAGAAGCTCAAGATTCTAAGTCTCATACTGAAAAATTAATCAATCGTTTTTCTAAATACTATACTCCAGCGGTATTAGTGATTGCGATTATCGTAGGCTTAATTACTAGAGACTTCAAATTAACGATTACAGTAATGGTTCTAGGCTGTCCCGGTGCTTTGGTTATTGGCGTTCCCGTTTCAACTGTCGCTGGTATCGGTAATGGGGCTAAGAACGGCGTGATGTTTAAAGGCTCACAAGTAATGGATGCGGCTCGTAAAGTTGATGAGATTGCCTTTGATAAAACCGGTACGTTAACAGTTGGCCATCCTGAGGTAAATAAAATTGAAGTTTTGAGTGGTAATAAGGATGAAATTATTAATCTTGCTGCCAATATTGAATCTCAAAGTAATCACCCGTTAGCCAAAGCAATGGCTAAACTAAGTGAGCAGAAGATTGATCAAATCAAGACTAAGACAGTTAAGGGCAACGGGATGATAGCTGACTTGGATCGAGAAAAATATTATTTAGGGAATTTAGCTTTAATTGAGGAAAATACCTTTGCTAATTCTAAATTAACTCAAGTGGTTAATAAATTAAGTAATTTGGGAAACTCTGTTGTAGTCTTAGCTAATAGTAATCAAAGTAAATTGGCTGTTTTCGGCATTAAAGATCGTCTTCGCCCAGAAGCAGAAACTGCATTAAGGCAATTGAAGCAACTAGGTATTAAGAAGTTGATTATGCTTTCAGGTGATAATCAAGAAACTGCTCAACAAATTGCGGCTGATTTGCCAATTGATGAAATTCATGGGCAAATGTTGCCAGCAGATAAGGCACAATTTGTTAAGAAGGAACAAGAAAATGGTCATCATGTTGCCTTTATCGGTGACGGCATCAATGATAGTCCGGCGTTAGCTAATGCCGATATTGCTATTGCGATCGGTAGCGGTACGGACGTTGCAGTCGATGTTTCAGATATTGTTTTAGTTAAAAATGATTTGCGTAAAATTGCCGATGCTTTATCAATTTCTAAACGAACGGTTTTAAATATGAATGAAAATATTGGGATTGCATTGTTAACTGTGTTGTTATTGTTTATTGGATTATTTACAGGTTATGTCGAGATGGCTAATGGCATGTTTATTCATGAATTCAGTATCTTGGTCGTAATCTTAAACGGCATGCGTTTAATTAAAAATCATCGAAAAGTTGACGGCCATCAATTTTCTGATAAAGAAAAAGATTTAGCATTAAACATGTAAGGAATAAGAAAGGAAGATTTTTATGCAAAAAGTAATGATGAAGTTAGGTGGCATGACTTGCCCATCTTGTTTAACCAAGATTGAAAAGGCAGTTGAAGATGTCGATGGTACAGATCAAATCAAGGTATTATTTAATGCCGGTAAGTTAAAGTTCATGATGAATACTGATAAGGCTAATGTTGACGATGTTAAAACAGCAATCGAAAAGATGGGCTATGAAGTCAAGGGTGTAAAGGCAAAGGAGCTAGCCTAATGAAGGCTGAGGAAGCATACAAGGCAGAATTAAAGCAAAGTGATATTGATCATCATACGCCTACAGCGGGTGCAATGGTGGATCACATTATTGCTAATTTATTAATCCATACTTTGAAAATAGATCAAGCTAAGTTCTTCGCCAAGGGGTCGGCTAGTTTATTTTTAGAACAGCGTGCTGATGAGTGGATCAGATATGAACAGAATGAGTTTAACCAGTTAAATCAAATTTTAGTTAATAACGGCGAAAGTATTCCTACCACTACTGATCAATTTAAAGAATATACTATGCTTGAGGAGAATGGAGCAAGTAAGTACGAAAATGGTCAAGATCAACTTTTCGCTTTAGTAAAAGACTTTGATACACAAATTTTATTTATTACTAAAGCAATTGCCTTAACTCAAAAAGAAACTTGGCCAGAATTGAGTGCTAATTTGATTGAACTGCTAGCCTGGATTAAGGAACAAATCCGTCAATCGCAAAACTTTTTAGGTCATGAATTGCGTGAAAGATTATATACTGAAGAAGATGATGACGACGATGATTTTTAACTAAAGGAAGTTTTTAGATGGCAGAGTTATGTGTACATTTAGTTCCATTATTTAATGCATTACCAATAAATGATCAAATGCAAATAGAAGAACTAGTTCACCATCAAAATTATCAAAATGGTGAATTAGTAATGGATCCTACTTCAAGTAATAATTTAGTAATTGTTGCTCATGGTGGTGCCCGCCTTTATACTTTAGACGAAAATGGCTGTGAAAATATTACCCAGATTTTAAAGACGGGTGATTATGCGGGTGAAAACTGGTTATTTGGTGAAGCAAATACGAATACTTATGTGGAAGCTACAGAAAATAGTGATATTTGTTTACTCAACCGAAATGATTTTTTAGCTTTAATGAAAAAGAAGCCAGAATTAAGTATTCAACTCTTAGAACAAAATATTATTAAAGTACGTGCTATGCATAAGCAAATTCAATTATTAAGTTTGCCTAAGGTAGAAGATCGACTATTGAGTTATTTACAGGCTTATGCAAAACAAGTGAATAAAAATTCATTTACTTTGCCCCTAAAAATGAAAGATTTAGCCTTGTATTTAGGCACTACTCCCGAAACTTTATCGCGTAAATTTGTACTGTTAGAGAAGCAGGGGAGCTTAAAACGAAAACTACGTCATATTGATTTATTATAGTTATTAAAGATCTACGAACTAACTGGTTCGTGGATTTTTTGATTATCGGAAATTAATAAAGAGTAGTTTTTAAATTCAAAAAGGAGATGCTCCTTTAATAAAATTTTATTAAAGGAGGGAGACAATATGTCACTAATTTATATTCGTCAAGCAGCCAAAAATGACCTTGAACAAATCATGCCGATTATTGATGAGGCAAAAAAGTTTTTAAAAGAAGAGGAAAATCCGCAATGGCAAAGTGGTTATCCCAATGTTGAGACTATTACAGCCGATATTAAAGACGGGGCCGCTTGGGTCTTAATCGTTGATCAGAAAATTGCTGTTTATACTGCAATTACGGATGGACCTGATCCTAATTACAAGCAGATTGATGGTAAATGGAAGAATGATCTTGATCCTTATGTGACCATTCATCGCGTTGCAATTTCTGATAAGTATCGCGGGATGCATCTTGCTAGCTATTTAATGAGCAGTTTGATTTCAATGCACTATGCGGAAGGCATAAGGAATTATCGCGTTGATACTTTTCGAACTAACGACGTAGTTTGGCATATTGTTGAAAACGCTGGCTTTGTAAAACGTGGCAATATTAAGAATATGGATCCAATTGATCCATACCGTGTTGCTTTTGAATTAAATTTATAGTTTTAGAATGAATAGAGGGGGCTTAATTGCATCCCTCTTTTTTAGTAGCATCTAATTAAATAGATTGTTAATTAAAGGAAACAAAAATTATGAAAATTGGATTTATCGGTATCGGTGTAATGGGTACAGGGATTATTAATAACTTACGGAAAAATAAATATGATGTAACTGTCTATAATAGAACAAAAGCTCATGCGCAAAAAGTTTTGGATAATGGGGCTAAATGGGCGGACAATCCAGCTGAACTAACTAAAAAAGTTGATATTTTATTCACTATGGTTGGCTTTCCAAAAGATGTTGAAGATATTTATTTTGGTCAGGATGGTATCTTGATTGTCGCCAAAGCTGGTCAATATGTTGTCGATATGACCACGAGTAAACCTAGTCTGGCACAAAAGATTGATCAAATTGGTGAAGAAAAAGGCTTACATATCTTAGACGCTCTGGTTTCTGATGGGGATATTGGCGCCAAAAATGGAACTTTAACGGCCATGATCGGTGGCCATAAAGAAGACCTTAATCATTTGCATGATTTATTCATAACCTTTGCTAGGAAATTAAATTATTTTGGCAGTTATGGTAGTGGACAACATGCTAAGATGGCTAATCAAATTATGATTGCTGGAGAACCATGACTGGCATGACCGAAATGCTGGTATATGCTAAAGCGGCACATTTAAATTTAGAACAAATTTGTCAAACCTTGCAGTCTGGTGCAGCAGAAAATTTTAGTCTAGATTCATATGGTCCAAAAATATTGCAGGGTGATTATACACCTGTTTTTTTTGCTAAACATTTTTTAAAAGATTTGCGTATTGCCTTATAAGAAGCTGATAAGATGCAGTTAGATCTGCCTGCGACTGAAGAAGCAAGGCATTTATATGAAATCTTGGTTGACCAAAAGAAATTGGGCAATGATGGAACACAAGCTTTGATTAAGTTGTGGTGGAAGTAATGAGTTTCAGAACATCATTAGCTGATAAAATGCGGCAGCTGCTGTGGTTTCACTAATTTGTTTTGTACTCACTTTTATCTTAAAAAATAGAACTAAACCAGAATTATAGTGAGATCAATGAAAATATATGATTACATCAATAAAGTTAAAAAATTAGATATTCTTTTGTCAAAGGAGATTGCTCAAATATTATTACGACAGGGCGTTCCTTTTACTAAATCACAAATTGAAGTAGTTATGTATTTATATCATCATCAAGATCAAGTTGTGTATCAGCGTGACTTGCCAGATGTTTTGGGAATTACGCGACCAATGGCTAATGGATTAGTAAAACATCTGATTCAGAAAAATGCTGTAAAATTAATCGAAGATTCAGATGATTCAAGATTAAAGCGTATTAAATTAATGCCAGTAGTAATAGCGGATATTGATTCTCGAACTGCTGCTTTTGCTAAAGAATTTAACCAAATGGAAGGTAAGATGACCAAAGGCTTTACTCAGAAGCAGCGTGATGAGTTCGATCAATTGTTGGTAAGAGCTATTAAAAATTTAGAAGAAAAGTAGGAAAATGAGCTTCATTTTTTGGTGTAAAGCTCATTTTTCTTTTTTATGATAATTTTTGATATTAAAATGATATTTTAATTATCTAAATCACGTATCACTATTAATGGAAAGAGGTGGTAAAATGCAAAAAATTGCTTATTATAATTCTCCTGTTGGTCAAATTTTACTAGCTAGTGATGAGCAAGGCTTAACTGGCTTGTGGCTTCGTATTGATCGCTTTTATGCTGATAATTTAGCTAAAGATCATCAACTTGGTAAAAATAAATATTTAGATGATGCTATTAGATGGCTTGATCTCTATTTTGAAGGAAAGAATCCTAAGTTTTTACCTAAATTACATTTAATTGGAACAAATTTTCAAAATCAGGTCTGGTTAGCCTTACTAGAAATTCCTTACGGTGAAGTTACTACTTATAAAAAAATTGCAGAAAAAGTAGCTGGGCGAGCAGATCATTTACCCATTCGAGCAGTAGAGAGTGCAGTAGGTAGAAATCATATTGCTTTAATTGTACCTTGCCATCGTGTAATTGGTAGTAATGGCAATCTTACCGGTTATAGTGGGGGAATTGACAAAAAAATCCAACTTTTGCAGTTGGAAGGAATTGATATTAGTAAGTTTTCACTACCGGCTAACTATAAATGACGACTTTGTTTAAGCGGTAGTTACGCTAGTTTAAGAATTTTCATTCGAGTCGAGGTAAATGTAGTAAATAAAGGTAATAGATATTCATTAATTGTGTGATTTTGCTTGGAACCAAGTTGATAATCAGCTAAATGTGCACCGGTACTGACTGCAACTAGCACTTCCTTGTTATCAAGTGCGTGGCCTTTACTACCATAAGCCCAGCCATGTTCAAGAACCAAATCAAACCACTTTTTCATAAGTGGGGGGAACGCTGTACCAGTACATTGGAAACTGAAAAATGATCCGGTCACTTTTTAATAGGGCATCTTGTTCTGCTTTAATGTTGATATTTTCATCTGGGTAAAGTTCATAAATATTCCTAACTTCTGTTGTTATATCTTTAATTAGCGCTTGGTTTACACTGGACTCTTTTAAGTCGGGGTGAAATAGAAAAATTGTTATTTTCATTTTGTTATCTCTCCTAATTCAATTTTAGTCAGTATAAAGTGCAACGTTGCGTTATAGTCAAGAGAGTAATAAATAAATATTATTTTTAATGTCCAGCAGTAGTTTTAATTCCGATAATTGAAACAATTAATAAAATGACAAAAATCCATGTCATCATATTCATTTGATCATGAAATAAGAATACACCAACTAGTACTGATCCAACAGCTCCAATTCCTGTCCAAACTGGATACGCGATTCCAATTGGTAAATGTTTCGTTGCTATAATTAACCCTGCAAAACTAGCTATCATCCCAATAATTGTTACAATTGCCCAACCAATTTTAGTAAATCCTTGGCTCAATTTCATCGTCGTTGACCATGCAACTTCGAAAATTCCTGCAATTACTAAATAAATCCAAGTCATATAAATTCCTCCAAAAGAAAAGAGCAATTGTATATCTCTTCAAAGGCCTAATGAGATATATAATTACTCTAATTCTTTTGACTCAAGATCCAGGAAGTTATGATGATAATGGTGTTAAACAAATTAACGTGATTGATTGGTTGTTAAAGAGCTGATACATAAGATGTCTATATTTACATATATTTCCGTGTAAATATAGACGTTTTTTCATCTCTTGCATTTCAAAAAATCATATGCTATTATTTTTCTTACTAAAAGTAAGTAAATTTAGGAGTTGATAAAAATGAATATTGAATTAGCTATCTCATCATTTGGTGAAACTACACCATTAGAAGAAACAGGAAAAGCAATTAGTCATGACCAAAGAATCAGAGATTTATTAGAAGGAATTATTCTTGCAGATAAATTGAATATTGATGCATTTGCAATCGGTGAACATCACCGCAAAGATTTCGCTGTTTCAGCACCAGAAATTATTTTAGCGGCAGCCGCTTCGAAAACTAAGCAAATTCATCTTTCAAGTGCTACTACAAATCTACCAACAATTAATCCAATTAGAGTTTACGAACAATACGCAACAATGGATGCAATTGCACCAGGTAGAGTTGAAATTATGGCAGGAAGAGGTTCATTTACTGAGGCATTTGATCTATTCGGATATGATTTAGAAAATTACGATGAACTTTTTATTGAAAAACTCGAAATGCTGCTTAAAATGAACAAAGAGGAAATTCTTGATTGGCCAAAAGGGAAATTTACACTTAGAGTTGACCATAAAGGAATTTATCCGCGTACAAAAAAGCCAATTCCTATTTCTGTTGCTACTGGTGGAAGCATAGAATCGACTATTCGCACTGCAGAGTTAGGTTTGCCAATCGTTTATGCGATAATTGGCGGTGATCCTTTGCACTTTAAACCACTAATTAAGTTGTACAGAAGAGTTGCAGAAAAAGTTGGCAATGATTTAACGAAGATGCCGATTGCTGCCCATTCTTGGGGTTGGTTAGATCAAGATAAAGAAAAAGCCATTAAAGATTATTTCTATCCTACTAAATTGTTAGTTGATCAAATTAGTACGGAAAGACCGCAATGGAACGGAATGACGTATGAGCAATATCTTGAATCGGTCGGAGAAAATGGTGCAATTTTTGTTGGTGATAGCGAAACTGTTGCAAACAAGATTATCAAAGTAATGGAAGAGCTTGGTTTGACTCGATTCTATCTTCATTTACCGATTGCTTCAATGCCACATGAAGATGTTATGAACGCAATTAGAATTTATGGAGAAGAAGTAGTTCCTAGAGTTAAGACGTATTTTCGAGAAAAAGATGAAAAAGAACGTCTCAGATTGAAGTGGAAGAATAATAAGTAAAGCTACGCTGTAACAAGATCTCGTTTTGCTGAGCTACCAATGGTAGAATTATCATAATAAATAGAAATAATGGGCGAAAGCAAAGAGGATATAACTGTCGTGGATAAACTAGAGATTAGAGAATATCATGAAGTTGATTTTGATAGGTTATGTCAGATTCATGATCAAGCAAGAAAACAAGAATTAGAAGCTGCTAATTTAAGTGGGCTTTTAAACCTTTAAAAATTGCAGCATATGAAGAAGATCTATTTTCGTATAATATTTATGTTGGACAAAAGGATAAAAAAGTTATTGGTTTTGTAGCGTTTAGTGATGATGAATTTGCTTGGCTTTACGTAGATCCAAGTTTTCAAAAACAAGGAGTTGGGAGTAAGTTAATAGAGTTTTCATTAAATAAAATGAAACGGCCAGTTTATTTAGAAGTATTAACGGGTAATCCCGCAAAAGAATTATATTTGCACAAGGGATTTAAGTTCTGTAAACACGAATCAGGAAAGATGCCAGGAAACGAAGCTTTTAAAGTTGAAGTGAATTTATTAGTTTACAGGTAGAAAAAAAGAGTTAAAGATATTTATTAGACATAATGAGCTACAAGAGTTACTAACTTTTGTAGCTTTTTTATATTGCAGATAAAACAAGATGATGATATTTTTTAATTAAAAGATAGGAAGAAGTGAATACCATGATTATTCGTAGAGTAACGATGGATGATTTAGGAGAAGTAGTAAATCTAGAATCTGCTGCATTTAAGATGACCAAGGAACAAACCAGAAATGATATGGTTGGAAGAATTGAAAATTATCCTGATACTTTTTTGGTAGCACAAGAAGATGGCAAAGTAATTGGTCATATTTTTGGTCCTACTTTTAATAAACGCTATATTGAAGATGAATTATATTTTGAAAATCATCCTAATCAAAAAGATGATCGCTATCAAATGGTCTTGAGTTTAGCGGTCTTGCCTAAATACCGCAAACAAGGCGTAGCGACAAAATTAATTGAAGCAATGACGCAAGAGGCCAGAAAGCAAAATCGTCAAGCTATATCTTTAACTTGTTTACCGAAATTGATTAAATTTTATGAAAAACGTGGTTTTCATAATGAAGGAAAAACTAGTGATGATATTCCAGATCCAACTGGTGTTACTAGTGTAAATATGATAAGGGCTTTATAAAATGACTAAATTAACTGAAGAAATGTATGCAATTTTTGATCGTGACGAATTTTCTTTTAAAAAGCTGAAAGAGGAATATTCTGAAGAGGAGCTAGCGCAAATAAAAGCAAGTTTTAAAGATGTTTGGCAAACATGGAAAAAGGTAAATCTTAGTGTTTATCTAAAATTACCACAAAATAAATTTGCTAAAGTTCATGTCGAAAGTTGGACAAATGGTTGGAACTTGCGCGATCATTATTGGGCAGCTTATCGTTTAAATACTTTGGCTGATAAAAGCCCCTGCATCGGTGTAATGCTTGATAAAAAGCAATTGCAAGTTTATTTAATGTTTCAACATTATAAGAGTGAAAAACGTGGTGACAGTTCTGAACAATATAATAAATTATTAGCTGATATTCCAACTTGGGCAAAGAATCGCAAAATTAGTAACTGGTACTTATGGGACAAAAATGAGATGGAATTTGTAGATCATTTGTCCTTGAATGATTATTTAAAAGACACACAAAAGCAAACTACATTTAATGAAGAAGCCATCAAAACAAGTTTCTTGCTGGGCAAGTTTGCTTTTAGAAATCAAGATCAAGTTGAAAATATGGAAGAATTTATTTTGGATGGGATTAAGCAATTATTGCCGTTATATGAAAAAATAGAGCGTTAGATAAATTTGTCTAAAACCAGCAACTGTGCTAATAATTAGGGTGAGATTTAATTTACTATAAGTAAGCGAGTGAATTTGACTATCCATTGGCAACTTTTAATGCTTCAATTGATAATAAGGCTAAGCTTACACAGATCATTAATACATATCCTTATCAATCTTTTGTTTTATTAATTGATGAGATTCACCGGATGACCACTACGCTGCAAGATTTTCTGCTGCCTTATTTAGAAAATGGACGTATTCTTTTAATTGGGGCAACTACTGAAAATCCTATTATGTCGATTGTGCCAGCAGTGCGATCACGGTGTCAGATTTTTGAATTCAAAACGTTAAGTGATGAAGATATTGAACAAGTTTTAGTCCGTGCTTTAAAAGAAGTCTTTCATTTTAAAGATGAAAATATTGACCGAAAAGCAGTTAAGATTATTGCAATTTCTGCCGATGGCGATTTACGAGTTGCATTAAATCTTTTAGAAACTATTCATGCAGTTAATGAAGACCTTTCAGTTGAAGAAGTAACGCAATTTGTAAAAGGACAACATTTTGCCTATGACCGAAAAGCAACTAAGCACTATGATTACTTAGCTGCTTATTCCGATTCTATGGCCGGTTCTGACACAGACGCAGCTTTATATTATTTAGCAGTTTTACTTAAAAATGGTGATTTACCTTCAGTAGTCAGGCGTCTGCGTGAGATTCCATATACTTACATTGGTTTAGCTAATCCTGAGCAAGCTACGCAGATTGTGATTGCAGCTAATCAAGCAGAAAAAATTGGGATGCCTAAGGCAAAATATCCCTTGATGTTTGCAACAATGCTGATGTGTTTATCGCCAAAGTCAGGTGTTTTTGATGAAATCTGGCAAAAATTAGACGAAGATACTGATCATCCAAGTAAGCATCCCATGCCACGAGGACTTCGTGATATGCACTATAAACATTCTGAAGAAATAACTGGTGGTGGACTAATTGACAATCCATTTGTGCAGCCCTTTCAGATCGCAAAGCAAAATTACATGCCTAAAGGGCTTGAAGGAAAAAGATATTATTTTGCCAAAGATAACGCAAGTGAGAAAAAGTTTGAACAGCAGTATTTGAAGCTGCATCGATATATTTATGGTAAGGATTATGATAAAGAAGGTAATAACTATGAAAATTGATGCGTTTGCACATATTTTAACGCCGTAATTTTATCAAGCAATGCTTGATATTGATGCGACAATTCCGCAAAAGTATCCTTTTATTAAGATAGAAACTTTAGTTAATTTAGATGAAAGAATAGCCAAGTGGCCTAATAAAAATACTAAGCAAGTTGTTTCTTTTGCAAATATTAATCCAGAAGACTTTGTTGACGGAGACGAGGCAAGTAAGATTGCCCAATATGCTAATCAAGAATTAGCTGGTATTGTTGCAAATCATCCAAAGTATTTTGAAGCTGGAGTAGGGATGCTGGCTATGAATAACATCCCTGCCTCACTTAAGATTCTAGAGAATATTGAGAAAAGTCCTTATTTAGTGGGAGCACAAATTTTCACACGTCATTTAGGAAAAAGCATTGCTGATCTGGAATTTGAACCTATTTTATTAAAAGCAGCAAAACTAAATCTTCCGTTATGGCTTCATCCTGTATTTGATAATCGTAAGCCTGATAATAATTTAGTCTTTTCTTGGGAATATGAATTATCGCAAGCAATGCTGCAGCTAGTTCAAAGTGATATTTTCAAAAAAGCACCCGACTTAAAGATTCTGGCTCATCACGCTGGCGCAATGGTGCCGTTCTTTAGTGGTAGAATTGATCATATTTTAGATCAAGAGCATGCAGAAATGTTTAAGAATTTCTATGTAGATACAGCTATCTTAGGTAATACTCCTGCCTTACAATTAGCACTTGATTATTTTGGTATTAATCATGTTTTGTTTGGAACTGATGCACCATTTGCAGTTATGCCAGCAGGTGCTGATAAGATAGTCACTGATGCAATTGAGAATCTTAATATTTCCGATTTATATGATAAGAAGATCTTTGAGACAAATTACCAACATATGATTAAATAACCTGTTCGTTTATGCAAGACTGAGTGGCTAAAGAACTGCTCAGTCTTTTTATTACAAAAATTTTATAATACATTTCTTTTTTCTTTGTTCTGACTAAGTGCTACATTTAAGATGAAGAGTAGAGATTGGAGGATGTATTATGTATAACTTTGATCAAGAACCAGAACGCCGGCACTTAGTCGATGAATCTGGCCTAAATACATTTCTAAGTAAACTATATGGTTTAATGGCTTTAGCAGTTTTAGTTTCTGCTTTAAGTTCATACTTAACAATGACTGTTTTTGCTAGACAGATGCTTAACTTAATGAATAATCATCCGTGGACAATGTGGTTTTTATTACTTTTACCAATAGCATTGACTTTAATTATTAATTTCAATGCTACTAGAAGTCCAGGAATGAGTTTTGTTTTACTAATGCTGACGGCAATTATTTATGGAGTAACTTTTGCCTTCATTGCGGGAGCTTATACTGGTGAAGATATTGCTTCAGCCTTTGTAGCTTCAGCAAGTGTCTTTATTGTAATGGCTATTCTAGGAACAGTAACAAAACGTGACTTAAGTAGAATTGGATCCTATGCATCAGCAGCCTTAATTGGCTTAATAGTAGCCATGCTCATCAACCTTTTCTTAAAAAATCCAACAATAGATTATATTTTCTCTTTTATTGCAGTTATTATTTTTACTATTTTAACTGCCTGGGATGCTCAAAGAATGAAGAATATCTATTTGCAGTTTGATGGAGAGCTTTCAACAAATGGTTTAGCAGTACTAGGAGCGCTTCAATTATATTTGGATTTTGTTAACTTGTTTCTACAGTTCCTAGATATTTTTGGTTCTAATGATAATAATTAGTCTTTAGCGTTCAAGCTTAATAACTTGAACGTTTTTTTACTTTTAATAAATGTTTTTGAAAATTAAACGATTTGTCGTTAAAATATCACTAATATTTTTCGTAAACATGCCACTGAAGGAACTTGTAAACTAATTGCTAGAGAGCATCCCGATTTATATAGCGCTTTTGAAAAAGGTGTTGAACCAACCGAAGAAGAAAAACAAGAAATGGCAAATTTAGTAAATGGTATCTTTGAAGAGAGAATGAAAAAGCATAAGATGTTGTAAAAATATCTTTCCATTCGCTAGGAAGTGAAAACTATGGAAATTGGCACGATGTTAAGAAATAAGCGAAAAATATTAGGACTAACGCAAGATCAGTTTATTCACGGAATCATTAGTAAATCTTTTTATTCTAAAGTTGAACGAGGATTAAATGAAATTAGCGCAAAGGACTTGTTTGCGATTTTAGAAGCAAATAATATTAACCTAAATGATTTCATAAATAATGCAGGTTCTACTAGTAAAAGCGATAGATTAAAAGTGGAAATTTTAGTTGCTTTTAATAATAAAAATAAACATGAGGTACAAGAATTAAATAAAAAAATACAAGTATCAAATTGTGATCAAACAATCAAACTATCTTCACTTTTGATCAACGCTATATTAAATAATCAATTAGATAAAATAAATTTAAATACTCGTAATGAAATAAAAAAGAAATTATTTGATGTAGAAAAATGGTGGAATAACGTTTACACGCTTCAGTTGTTTTGTAATTCAATGCTTATTTTTAGTTTTGACGATTTAACCTTTTATATACAGCAACTCACAAAGCAAAAGAATATAAATTCTTTGTCCTTTGATGTACAACGGTTGATTGGTTCTATCTGTATAAATTATTTCCATAACTGCTATAAAAATCATCAAACTGATTGTGCCAAATGGGGCTATCAGATAATTGATAGTTTAGCTAAACTTCCTGATTTAGCCATTTATAGGATTATTAAAAACTATTATCAAAATTTTTTTACTGGTAATCAAAAAGAAGCTGGTAAAATCATAGACTTTTTTAAAGATTATGATCTTAAAGAGATATACACGGTCTTACCTTAACTTATGCTTAAGTGTTTCAAATATGAAACATTTAAGCATTTTTTTATTTTCCATTCATACTAATACTTAAAATAAATTTTAAGAAGTGTTACAGATGAACCCAACATATCTCAAATCAAACCTATTAATTGGTTTAAAGTCTAAGAAAAATCAACTTCTCATTATACTACTCGTGCTGTTTATTATCTTTTCTTTATTTATAGTTGAAAAACAAAAGATAGGAGACGGGGCAAAAAGCTGGGAGAATTATGGTCAGTCTCTTCAAGCAAATGCAAATTATTTTGATAGCGAAATGCTAAAAAGACCGACTTATAAAAGCACATATGATAACTTAAACAAGCAGTCACAAGAGCTAGCTAGTCTACAAAATAGTCAAGTTTTTGTAGATCCTGTTCAATATCTGACTAGTTATCGCAACTTATTAAATACTATGCAAGCTGGTTATCACAACCACTACGCAGGCGCTAAAACTTTAAACGTACCATCACAATTCTTTATCAAGCAAGAATTGAATAAAACAGATTACCTAATTAAGCATAAAATTCCAATTTTTATGAATAATGAAAGTTCTGCGACATATCTAATTTATATTTTGTCGGTTTTACGAACTATTATATTTTTTTATCTTTCTTTTATTTCAAGTGATAGTTGGATTATTGATTTACGACATCAGTCTATCTTAAAAAATATTCCTTATCGTTTTAAAGATGAAGTATTTGGAAAAATTATTATTAATTCTACATTAGTTTTTTTGCCGCTTTTATTAGGGATGATACTAGCATATATATTTGCTGGCTTACGTCATGGGTTTGTTACTTTGAATTATCCAGTGATTTTTTATTCTACTAGTATATTAGCTATTCCTCTATGGCTATATTGCTTTTTATTCTTAGTATATCTTTCAGGCCTAATAATCTTTACTACTAGTTTGAGCCTATTTTTAAATCAGTTAACTAAAAATGTTTATCTAACGATTTTTATTGAAGTTATTCTTTATGCCTTATTGTTTTTACCTAAGGCTACTCTAAAATGGCTAGTATTTTTGCCTTTTCCATACCTAAATTTAACTGATTTACTAAATGGCAATTTGGCCAATAAACTAAATTTAAATAGCATTAATTTATTAACAGGATATTGCGTTTTATTAATATGGTCGATATTTTTACTTATCTTATTTAAATATTTGGCAGCAGGGAGGAAAAAGCAATGAAGAAGCAGTATTTTTTATTTCAATTAAAACGTTTTTTCACAAACCCTAAAAATATTGGCTTATTTGCTTTAACTTTTATCCTTTCTCTATATTTTAGATTAGTTAGCGTGCCCAATCGTCAATTAATTGAAAAGGTCGATCCCTATGCCATTAACGGAGAGTATCGTAGATATACATTATTCTTAAATAAAGCAACAACTAAAATAAAGGAAATGCAAGAATCTAAGAATACTCATGAAGTACCTAATGAAGGATATGTTAATGCAATCAAAACGTATCCAGATATTTTAAATTTTGATAAGCATCGAATTAATGGAATTAAGGCAAACAACTGGAAAGAATATGTAATTTACTCAAGTAAGTGGTACAAATACGTTGATCACTTGATTTTTGTAGATGAAAATCAGCAGTTCTTATATCCCGTTCAGTACTATCAGAATGATAATTACCGTGAAGATGGACACTTTGCTTATCAACGAACAGCTCATTTTTATGATGCACTAGCTAAAAGCAAACAGCCACTAACTAAAAATATTGTTGAAGAGAAAACGACTTTACAAATATTACAAAATTCTATTTCTGGTTGGACAACATTAATTCTAATTATTTTTGTAGTTCTTTTTGCAGCTGATATCGTAACTAATGATCGCAAATACTATTCAGTGTTGAAAGATATCCCATTAAGCAAAAATACTATTCTCTGGATTAAAACTGGGGTAGTTGAAATAGGTGTACTTTTCAACTACTTACTAGCTTTTATCGTGGTTACTTTGTGTACTGCACCTCGATATGGTTTTGGTTCATTTAAGCTAAGGACAACATTTTATACTGGAAGACTATATTTTATTCAGCCCTTTTAATATCCAACGCTTGGTAATTACTTTATTCAGTTTGGAACATTTGCTATTTTAATTGTTTTTCTATTTATTAGACTTACTATTTTACTTTCAATTATTTTTAAAAATGAATATGTAGCCGAATTATTAGCAAGCGTCTTTGCAATAAGTGGGAAAGTTCTATATTTCTCTTTAGGTATGGGATTTGTCTACCCAATTTTACAAAGTTTACCAATGACTTATTTTACTATTGGAGAAAGCTTGTCCGGAAATTTGTCCTATCTAATGGATTCACCAGGATGGGGATTTAATTCCGGTATAGTTCCACTAATGTTGTCAATTGTAATTATTGAAATTTTTATGTTAATTATTAGTAGGTCAAAGAGAATTAAACTGATAAGGAGATGAGATTAAATGCTTGAATTAAAAAATATTAAATTATCATTTGGGAATCATATAGTCTTAGATAATTTAAATTATAATTTTCAAAGTGGTAAGATTTATGGATTAGTTGCACCAAATGGCACAGGAAAATCCACTTTAATGAATGAATTTGAAACCGCAGAATGGATATATTGCGTACGATAATTTGCAATACAAGAATGAGAAGACAATTGTTAGATTACACAAAAAAATTTGTGCTTTTCCTGATCAAAGTGACTTATTTCCTTTTATGACTGGTAAAGATCATTTAAAACTCTATGCTAATTTATGGAAAAATAATCCTGAAAGTATTGAAAAGATTATTTCTACTCTTAAAATGGAAAGCTACGTCAGTCGAAAAGTTGAAACTTATTCATTAGGAATGAAACAACGTTTATGCTTTGCAATGGTAGTGGCAGCCAACACTCCAGTGATGCTTTTAGATGAAGTTATGAATGGCCTTGATCAACAGAATGTCCAATTGATTTCACAAGTTTTATTGGATTTGCGGTCGCAAAACAAGCTAATAATTATGGCATCCCACTTATTGCAAAATCTCCAACAATATGCGGACCAAGTCTTATTTTTAAAAGATGGGAAGATAATTGAAGACTTTAATAACAAGGCAGAAACTGAGCAGTACTTAGAATTTAAGAGTTCAACTCTACTTACTGATATTCTGAACAATGTTGAAGTTCAAACTTTACCAAATAAAACTAGTCTTATAGCAATTGATAATATAAATCAAGAAACATTTAATCAAATAACGAATTATTTGATTAAAAATAATATTTCATTTTCAGTTACGAAAATGCCTTTAGAAAATCTATTTAATAAATTCTATGGTTAATTTATAGCTCCTTAGCTAGTGGTCGATTGGCACATCCATTTGGTACGCAAACTGTTAGAAGAAAACAAGATCTTTTTTCAGAAAAAGATAAGTATGGTAAAACTGTCAATATTGATCGCACAATTATTGATGAAGTAGAGAAAATAGCTCGAAATCGCAACACTTCAATGGCCGCAATTGCTCTTGCTTGGCTCAAAACAAAGGTGACTGCTCCGATTGTTGGGGCTACAAAGGTACACCACTTAGATGCCTTAGAAGAAGCTATCAAGATTAATTTAAATAAAGAAGAAGTCCATGCGCTCGAGGCGCCATATAAAGCGCATGACCTAGAAGGCGTGATGGCTGATAACCGTAATCGTGAACATAATTGGACTCAGTATTTAATTAATGACTCTGAAAAATAGTCTTATTTATTTTATTTATTACTTTTCTAGCACTAAAATGAAGTTGTTAGAAAAAGGAGGACTATACTATGACAGAAGTTCCAACAATTACATTAAATGATGGTAATAAAATGCCTCAGTTAGGTTTAGGCGTGTTTAGAATTCCGGACCATGAAAAAGCAAGACAAACAGTAGAAATGGCTTTAGCAAATGGGTATAGAATGATTGATACTGCTGAGGCATATGACAACCAAATTGCAGTCGGTGAAGCTATTGCTGAGAGTGCTGTTAATAGAGATGACATCTTTTTAACTACTAAGATTTGGGTTTCAAATATGTCGTATGAAAAGGCTACAAAGGCAATTGATCATGACTTAAAAGAATTAGGTACTGATTACATCGATTTGGTATTACTTCACCAACCCTATGGCGATACTTTTGGTGCTTGGGATGCTTTAGCAGCCGCTAAGCGCGCAGGTAAAATTCGCTCAATTGGTTTATCAAATTTTTATCCTGATCAATATATGAACTTGGAATTAGCTCATAAAGATAAGCCAGCAATTAATCAAATTGAAATTAGTCCTTGGTTCCAGCAAACTAATGATGTTAAGTTCTTCCAAGGAAGAGACGTAGCAGTTGAGGCTTGGGCACAATTTGCAAATGGTAAGCACGACATTTTCAATAATAAAGTTTTGAAAGAAATTGCTGAGAATCATCATAAAACTGTTGGACAAGTTATCTTACGTTGGTTAACTCAAAAGAGCATCGTAGTTATTCCCAAGGCTGTTCATGATGAACATCAAAAAGAGAATATTAATATCTTTGACTTTAAACTAACACAAGATGAAATGGCAAAGATTAAGGAACTAGACAAGGGCGAAAGTCAATTCTTCGACCACCGTGATCCAGCTGCTATTGATAACATCTTTGGTGAAAGTTTGAGACAACTTCGTGATTCAGAATAATTAGGTCAATCTAATACAAAAGAGGCTAGCTTAGTACTAGTCTCTTTTACTTTGCAATTACTAAATGATAATCACCTAAAAAGGTGCTTTCAAAATCTTTTGGAAGTTTATATTGCTGGTTAAATATAACAATCATCGCATGAAAGTTCTGATAATTACGCAGTGTAAAATGATCGACATTAGCTTCAACTAAATCTTTTGCCTTTTGATAAGAAACTGGAAGTTGGTAATCTAAACAATTAAATAATCGTCTAGCATATTTATCAACGACGAACTCGCCTTTCTGAATACCATACATTAAGATTACATCTGCTGTTTCTGGACCAATTCCTTTAATGCTAAGCAGTTCAGAACGTAACTGGTCTTTAGATAATTGGCGACATTTATCTAGGTCAAAATCATATTTCTGAAAGTAGGTTGCTAATCTTTTCAGAGTAGCAGCTTTTCTAGTATAGAAGCCAGCAGAAGCAATGGCCCTTTCTAATTTATCATCGGGCGTCTTTAAGATGTTCTCTGGCCAGAAATTAGTGGCTTGGTACAGAGTTGCTAAGGCCTTATCAACATTTTTCCAATTAGTATTTTGAATCAAAATTGTTGACCAAATTACTTGCCAGTCGCTTCGCCCAGGCCACCAGCCATTAGGATCTAGGTGGTCGTACATTAAGTCATAGAGTTCATTCAAATTGATCTTTTTCATTATTATTCCTCCACTAACTAATTAATTATCATAATCTTAAGCATTCAATTTAACAAAAATATGATATTTTAGGTACTAATAGATAAAATAAAAAGATAAAGATAAGAAACTAGGTTTTGATAATGGAAGAAAATACTAAAAAAATGCTCGCCGGTTTACCATATCGTCCAGACACTGAGGAGTTAAGCAGAATTTCAACGAAAGCTCATCGTTTAAGTAGGGACTATAATCAAACCGCCGATGAAGATAAAGAAGTTAGAAAAGCAATTATTGATGAATTATTTCCAGATCATGAAACAGGAGTGTATTTACAAGGACCAATTGAGGTTGACTATGGAAAATTTACTAAACTAGGTAAGAATTTTTATGCCAATTTTAACCTAACTATTTTAGATACTTGTCCTGTAACGATTGGTGATAATGTAATGTGTGGTCCAAATACTTCATTAGTAACTCCACTTCATCCCTTATTGCCTGAGCAACGTAATGCACGTCTTCAAAAAGATGGGAAAATTGCTGATATCGAATATGGTGCTCCAATTACAATTGGCGATAACTGTTGGCTAGCAAGTAACGTGACTGTCTGTCCGGACGTAACTATTGGTAAGAACTGTGTTATCGGAGCAGGGAGCGTAGTAACTAAAAATATTCCTGATAATTCACTTGTTTTAGGAGTTCCAGGTCGGGTAGTAAGAAAAATCACCGAAAAAGATCGCTTAGATAATTATCCTTACTAAAAATTTGCTATAGAATCGCCTTGCGAACATTTGTTTGAATGAAGTATAATAACTATGAAAAAAGACTGTTAAAGCATTAACTTTAGCAGTCTTTTGTTCTTACTATTTATTTATTTTAGATTTACTATTGAGTAATCCATGGGATTTTTTATACCAATACCATAATCCAAAAGGAACGATATTTTCTTCATGATTGATTAATCGTTTAATATTAGAACGGTGTCTTACAAACAATAAGACCATCATAATTCCAGTAATAATAGTCAGAAAGACATCATGAAACCAGAAAGAACAAATAAAAATTATCACTATTGAAACTAAACTAGATAAACTTACGTATGAAGTAATAAAGAGCACTGGTAAAAATACTACTGCACATAGTCCAAAGAATTTTAGATTGTAGCCTAGGAATACACCTGCACTAGTTGCTACCGCTTTTCCTCCCTTGAATTTTAGAAAGATTGAGAAAGTATGACCTAAAATAGCGCAGGCACCGGCAATTAATAATAAATACTTTGGTCCCTTTAAATGGAAAATTAAAGGCAAATCGGTAGCAAGTGTTCCTTTTAATACATCAATAATTAAAACCGCACTTCCAGCTATCGGTCCCATTACTCTGAATGAATTAGTTGTTCCAATGTTTCCTGATCCAAAATTTCTTATATCTTCATGAAAAAATATTTTTCCGACTAACACACCTGTAGGAAAGGACCCAATTAAGTATGCTAAAATAAAAACTAGTAAATAATTCAACGTAGACATTTAATTTTCAACCCCATTTAAAATCTAAAGCTATTTTAACAGAGATTATAATAGCTGTGGGATTGATTTTGATTGTCTGTTAAAAATGGAGGCATTTATTTGGCTAAAACAAATAAAACGACCAGTTCATATGATGATTCTTCGATCCAGATTCTTCATGGACTAGAGGCAGTAAGAAAACGTCCAGGAATGTATATCGGTTCAACTGATCGACATGGTCTAAATCAACTAGTTTACGAAATCGTTGATAACTCAGTTGATGAAGCAATGGCTGGTTATGGTAAAGAAATTAACGTAACTATTCATAAAGATAATTCGGTTACAGTTCAGGACTTTGGACGTGGAATGCCAACCGGAATGCATGCATCAGGAATTCCAACAATTGAGGTTATTCTGACTGTTTTGCACGCAGGTGGTAAGTTTACTGAGAAAAATTATCAAACCTCTGGAGGCTTGCACGGTGTCGGCTCTTCTGTCGTAAACGCATTATCTTCTTATCTAAAGGTTAGAGTCGTTAGAGACGGACAGGCTTATGAAGAAGAATTTGAAAATGGTGGACATCCGATTGGCACTCTTAAGCATTTGGGTAAAACTAAAGATAAGAATGGTACCACGATTACTTTTAAACCAGATGCGACTATCTTTTCAACTACTACCTATAATTATGAAACTATTCAAGAACGAATTCGTGAATCAGCATTTCTTTTAAAGGGTGTTAAATTTACTTTAACCGATGAACGCGAACCCGAACATCATGATGAATTTCTCTATGAAGATGGAATTAAGTCATTTGTATCTTACTTAAATGAAGATAAAGATACGATGGGAGATGTATTCTACTTTTCTGGTCAGCAAAATGGCATTGAGGTAGAATTCGCTGGTCAGTATAACGATGGGTACTCAGAAAACTTTGTTTCATTTGTAAACAATGTCCGTACTGCTGATGGTGGTAGTCATGAGGCTGGTGCAAGAAGTGGATTTACTAAAGCTTTTAATGATTATGCTAAAAAGCAGGGCTTGTTAAAAAATAAAGATAAGGGTCTAGAAGGTAGTGATTACCGTGAAGGCCTAAGTGCAGTCTTATCTGTTAAGATCCCTGAAGAATTATTAGAGTTTGAAGGACAGACCAAGGGTAAATTAGGTACTCCACAAGCAAGAAGTGTTGTTGATAGCATTGTTTACGAGCAACTTTCTTATTACTTAATGGAAAATGGAGAATTTGCTCAAAGTTTAGTTCAAAAAGCTCAAAAGGCTAGGGATGCGCGTGAAGCAGCTAAAAAGGCCAGAGATGAAAGTCGAAGCGGCAAAAAGAGACGAAAGAAAGAAATTCTTTCTGGAAAATTAACCCCTGCTCAATCACGTAATCCTAAGAAAAATGAATTATTCCTAGTCGAGGGTGACTCAGCTGGAGGATCTGCAAAACAAGGCCGAGATCGAAAATTTCAAGCAATCTTACCATTGCGTGGTAAAGTATTGAATACACAAAAAGCTAAATTGCAAGATATCTTTAAGAACGAAGAAATTAACACTATGATTCATACTATTGGAGCTGGCGTTGGTTCTGATTTTCAAATTAAAGATGCTAATTACGATAAAATCATCATCATGACAGATGCGGATACTGATGGTGCTCATATTCAAATTTTGTTGTTAACCTTCTTTTACAGATATATGCGTCCAATGGTTGAAGCAGGGCGCGTTTATATCGCACTTCCACCACTTTACAAGCTTCAAAAGGGAAACGGTGCAAAGGCTAAGATCAAATATGCCTGGACTGATGAAGAACTAAGTGAAGACTCTAAAGATATGGGTAAAGGATTTGCTTTACAGCGGTTTAAAGGTTTAGGTGAAATGAACGCTGATCAGTTATGGGAAACTACCATGAATCCTGAAACTCGTACTTTAATTAGAGTTAAGATTGATGATGCACAACTTGCTGAAAAGCGTGTGACAACCTTGATGGGAGATAAGGTTGCTCCGAGAAGAAAATGGATCGACGAAAATGTTAAATTCCGCATGGGCGAAGATGGTTCAATTCTAGAAACAAGTAGAGATTAAGAGGTTAGATTTTTAAATGGTAAAAACTACTGAAAGAATTAGGGAATTACCTCTTGAAGAAGTTATGGGAGAAAGATTTGGACGATATTCAAAATATATTATCCAAGAACGTGCTCTCCCTGACATTCGAGATGGTTTGAAACCTGTTCAACGTCGTATTCTTTATGCAATGTATAAAGATAATAATACATATGACAAACCTTATAAAAAAGCTGCTAAGGCTGTCGGAAATGTAATGGGTAACTTTCACCCTCATGGAGATAGTTCTATTTATGGTGCGCTAGTTCACTTATCTCAAGACTGGAAGATGCGTGAACCCTTGATCGAGATGCACGGTAATAATGGATCGATGGATGGGGATGGTCCAGCAGCAATGCGTTATACGGAATCTCGTTTAAGTAAAATTTCTAATTTGCTTTTACAGGATATTGATAAAGAAACAGTTCAAATGATTTTGAACTTTGATGACACAGAATATGAACCAACTGTCCTACCTGCGCATTTTCCTAATTTATTAGTTAATGGTTCAACTGGAATTTCAGCTGGATATGCGACAGAAATTCCGCCACATAACCTAGCTGAAGTTATTGACGCAGCTGTTTATCTCTTGAAACATCCCGATGCCACCACAGATGATTTAATGGAATTTGTCAAAGGGCCAGATTTTCCAACTGGTGGTATTGTACTTGGGACAAAAGGCATTAAGGAAGCTTATGAAACTGGTCGTGGAAGAATACAAGTTCGCTCTAAGACCACTATTCAAGATATTAAGGGACACCGTCAACAAATCGTAGTTACTGAAGTTCCTTTTGGCGTCAACAAGGCGATGATGGTCAAGAAAATTGATGAAATCCGTTTAAATAAGGAAATTGATGGAATTTCCGAAGTAAGAGACGAGACTGACCGTCATGGACTTTCAATCGTTATTGAATTAAAAAAGGGTGCAGACAGTCAAAATATTTTGAACTATCTTTTTAAGAACACTGATTTGCAAGTTTCATATAACTTCAATATGGTTGCAATTGACCGTATGACTCCCGTCCAAGTTGGCTTGAAACGAATTTTATCTTCATATTTGACCCATAAAAAAGAGGTTGTTACTAAAAGAACTGAATTTGATTTAAAAAAGGCAAAGCAGCGACTAGAAATCGTTGAAGGTTTGATTCATGCGCTGGATATTTTAGATCAAGTTATTAAGACAATTAGATCTTCTAAAGATAAAAAGGATGCTAAAAATAATTTAATTGCTAAATATGAATTTACTCCTAATCAAGCAGAAGCTATTGTTTCTTTGCAACTGTACCGTTTAACTAATACTGATGTTAACCAACTTAAGAAAGAACAAACAGAACTAAATAAAAAGATTGACAAATTCAATGAAATTTTAAGCGACAATAAAGTTCTAGAAAAAGTTGTAGTTAAAGAATTAAATGCGGTCAAAAAAGAATTTGGTTCTCCAAGAAGAACTGAAATCACAGCTAAAGCAGCTAAAATTGAAATTAACGAAAAAGCTTTAGTTGCCGATGAAGACGTTCGTGTATTAGTAAGTAAAGATGGCTACTTAAAACGCTCATCCATTCGTTCCTTCCAGTCGACTGACACAAGTGATAATGGATTACCTGATGGCGATAAGGTTATTTTTGAAAAGACAATGTCAACCTTAGATAACCTTTATATTTTCACCAATAAAGGAAACCTTATTTATCGACCAGTCCATGAATTAATAGAAACAAAGTGGAAAGAAACTGGTCAACACCTTTCTCAAGAAATCGGACTGGATAATGACGAAGAAATCATTCGAGTATTTGAAATTAATGACTTAAAAGCAAGTTTGAACTTTTTAATTGCCACAAACGATGGCTATATTAAACAAGTTACCTTAGCTGATTTGCAGCCAACTAGAACTTATAAATCTCGTGCGATCACTGCAATTAAGCTTAAGAGTAAAGACAGTAAAGTCGTAAGAATTGATAAAGTTAAACCAGATAGTAAGCAAGAAATTACCTTAATAACTAATCAAGCATATGCAGTCAGATTTGATATTAGCGAAATTCCTACTTCGGGTTCTAAAGCAGTAGGGGTTAAATCCGTTAACCTTAAAGACAATGATTATATCGTAAATTATGTTATTGCCGATCCTAAATATGTTGACTTGATTCATATTGGGATTATTACTCAACGTGGGGCATTTAAGCAGCTAAAACTTAACTTAATAAACAAGGTAACTCGTGCTAAACGAGGTGTATTAGTACTACGTGAACTTAAAACTAAACCTCATCGAATCATGGCAATTAGTAGCTACGGCGAGAATCATATCTTGCATTTAACTACTTCTAGTGATCGTCATATCGAATTAAATACATCTGAATTTCCATTAGGTGATCGATATTCAAATGGTTCATTTGTTTTAGATCCAATGACAGATGGAACACCAATTTCATTAACGCTAGGTCAACCATTAGCAGACGGAAGAGATAGAACAGAAGACCTATTTTAAATGAAAGCTAAGAATAGTATTTTAAAGCTACTCTTAGCTTTTTTATTAAGGTAAATAATTATAGAAAAATAGCTTATATTTTATGTAAATATTTTCATTATCTAGATACAGGTGTTATGATAAAAAGTGTAGGATGAATAATAGGCTTTATAAAAGGCTATCAGAAAATAATTGTATGTATTTTAAATTTATATCAATTAGATGTTATTCCAGATTTATATAAGAGGCATTCAATCATGAAAACAAATACTGATGCAGTTCTATCTGCGAAATCTTTACGTTACTTTCTTCAATTAATTGATAACATGAGTTACACTCAAGCAGCTCAAATCTTAGGAATAACCCAACCTGCATTAACTCAACAAATTAAGAAATTGGAACGTGCAGTTGGATCTCCCTTATTTGGTCAAATGGGGAAAAAGCTCTATTTAACTGATGCTGGTCTAAAAATGGAGGAAACAGCCAAGGCACTATTTTCAACAGTTAATAATGCCGTTGATAGTATCCAGCAATATACAAAATCAGATACTGGGACTATTTCATTAGGTGTATTGTCCACTATTGAAGCTAGGGTTATCGATCAATTTCTAATTGAATTTAACCAGAAATATCCAGAGATAACCTTACATGTCGGCTTTTACAATAGAACAGAGCTTTGGGACAAATTAGATAATAATCAATTAGACTTAGCAGTTCTTTATATGCCAGATCACAATGCTACTGTAAAAAACATGAAGCAATATATGGCTAAACAAATTTATCCAGAATCAGTAGTATTTTTAACTCATAATCCAGAAACGAAATTTTATAAGTTAGCACAACATAAGTGGGTAACTTACCCTAAGGATTACTACTTGCCTCAAATTGTGCGTCGATTTTATGCTACTGAATTTCCAAATAATGAGTTGCTAACTCCAGTTACTTTTACTGCTCCTTATCAACTAATAAAATTTGCGGAACAAACTGATTACGACACTTATGTTTCAAAGAGCTTCTATAAGGCTCACAAGGCTCAAATCACGCTCTCCCCATTAGAGCCAAAACGTGAAACAAACTTTGAAAGTTGCTTTATTTATCGTAAAAACAAGAGTGAGATACCTCGATTAGTTAATTTCTTAAAAGAATGGGATAAATTTATTAATGAAAAAGATTATGATAGTCGATTAGAAGAGGTTAAAGTTAATATCTAGTTTTAGAAGCATTGTTTTTATAACTAAAAGCAATGCTTTTTAGTGCGGGATTGATTTGCTTAAGTTCAAATTTTAATCTAAAATATTAAGTAGATATAATTTTAAAGGAGCTCTATATAATGGCAAAAGAATTGATTTTTGGTCACCAAAATCCTGATACAGATGCAATCGGAACTGCAATTGCATACTCATACTTACAAAATAAATTAGGTTACGATACTGAAGCAGTCGCTTTGGGCGAAGCTAACGATGAAACTAAGTATGCCTTGAATAAATTCGGTTTTACTGCACCTCGTGTAATTAAAACTGCTTCAAACGAAGTTGATGCAGTTATGCTTGTTGACCACAATGAACCTCAACAAAGTGTTTCTGACATTGATAAAGTTAAAGTGACTCACGTAGTAGATCACCACCGTATCATGAACTTTAATACCGCTGATCCTTTATACTACCGTGCAGCTCCAGTTGGTTGTACAAGTACAATTATGTGGCAGATGTACAACGAAAAAGAAATTGAAATTCCACAAGATATTGCTGGAATTATGCTCTCAGCTATTATTTCAGATACTTTATTATTAAAATCACCAACTACTACAGATCAAGACAAAGAAGCTGTAGAAGCTTTAGCCAACATTGCTGGTGTTAACTACAAAGAATATGGTCTTAAAATGCTAAAAGCTGGTACCAATATTGCTGATAAGTCAGAAGAAGACTTAATCGATTTAGACGCTAAGAGCTTTGAATTAAATGGCAGCAACGTTCGTGTAGCACAAATTAATGTTGTTGACTTGCCAGAGGCTTTAGAGCGTAAAGAAGCTTTCTTAAAGGCTATGGATGAAGCTTCAAAGAGTGAAGGCTACGATATGTTCATGCTTTTGATTACTAATATTCTTGATTCAGATTCAGAAGCTTTAGTAGTAGGTAGTGATGAATCAAAAGCTAAGTTTGAAAAGGCATTTAATACTAAATTGTCAGATTCAGAAGTTAAGTTACCAGGTGTTGTTTCAAGAAAGAAGCAAGTTGTTCCTCCATTAACTAATGCTTTTGAAGCTTAAGTTATTATTTAGTTCAATTTTAGAAAAGACAGGTATGATCTTTCATACTTGTTTTTTTATTTAATTAGGAAAAATGAAATCATTACAAGTATTAAAAGATGTATTTGGCTACACAACATTTCGCCCAGGACAAGAAAAAGTTATTGATTTAGTTCTTAAAGGAGAAAATGTTCTAGCAGTAATGCCAACTGGTGCAGGAAAATCAATGTGCTATCAAATTCCCGCCTTAGTTAATTCCGGTTTGACTTTAGTAATTTCTCCCTTAATTTCGCTAATGAAAGACCAAATTGATTCCTTAAAGCAAAATGGTATTAATGCGGCAGCCCTAAATTCGGCGACTCCTCAAGAAGAAGTAAATCCAATTTTAAGACAAGCATATGAAGGCAAAATAAAGCTTCTGTATGTGACTCCTGAGCGATTAGCAATGGATTATTTTCGCTATCAGCTAAACTTCTTAGATATTTCATTAGTAGCAGTCGATGAAGCACATTGTATTTCACAGTGGGGACATGATTTTCGACCAGCGTATCGCCAAATAATGGATGGCGTCAAATCAATTAAGAGTAATCCGAATATTTTGGCCTTAACTGCAACTGCCACACCCTCAGTTCAAAAAGACATATCAGAACAATTGCAGATACCTAATAAAAATTATGTTATTACTTCATTTGCAAGGCCAAATCTAAGTTTCAAGGTAGTGGATAATCCTAAAAATACTAACTTGTATCTTTTAGACTATATTAAAAAGCACCCTAATGAATCCGGAATTATATATGCCAGTACAAGAAAACATGTTGAAGAATTAACTGACTATTTAGCTCAAAATGGTATTCTAACAGCTAGTTACCATGCTGGTCTTTCTAATGAAGAGAGATCAGATGTACAAGATGCTTTTCAATTCGATAAAGTACAAGTGATAGTTGCTACTAATGCTTTTGGAATGGGGATTGACAAAAGAAATGTGCGCTTTGTAATTCATGCTAACAGTACACCAAACTTAGAATCGTATTATCAAGAAGCTGGCAGAGCAGGTAGAGACGGTGAGCGTTGTGAGAGTATCCTAATCTATCATCCTAAAGATATCCGGCTCTATCGTTGGTTTATTGAACAATCTGATTTAGCTGATGAATATCAAAAAATACAGTATCAAAAACTAGCTATGATTACTAAATATGTTAATACCACAGAGTGTTTACAACAGTTTATCGTCAGCTATTTTGGACAAAGGTGTGAGCCCTGTGGTAAGTGCTCTAACTGTTTAGGAACCTTTATTGAAAAAGACATTACGTCAGAAAGTAAAAACATTATTGCAACTATTTATGAATTAGATGGTCGTTTTGGCAAGACTGTAGTTGCTGATGTAGTTTCAGGAGCAAATAATCAACGCATGAGAGAAATCGATGCAGCTCATTTAAGGCATTATGGCAGTTTAAAGATTGGAAAGAGTAGGGTCATAAACTTAATAAACTATCTAATTAGCCATAATTATTTACAACTGACTGATAGTCAATATCCAGTAGTTCATGTGACTAACTTAGGATGGGACGTTTTAGATAATAAAAAGATTTCTAAAAAAATAGAAAAATTAAGTCAAACCTATAATCAAATTCCGAAAGAAGAGAATGACTTATTTGTTCGCTTAAAAGAAGTTCGTTTAGATTTAGCTAAAAAACAGGGGATACCAGCTTTTTATATCTTTTCAGATAAGTCTTTAAGAGAAATGGCACTGCAAAAACCTAAGACACAAGCAGAATTTTTAAATATTTCAGGAGTAGGTCAAGCTAAGCTTAAATCCTATGGTCAAATTATGCTAGCTGCAATCAAAAATTACTTGAAAGAAGACGCAGACTAATGAAGTGTAGTTAAATAAAGTGTAAAATGAATTAGAATAGTATAAATTCAGGAGGATTAACATGGAATATCCACAATTAGACCTAGAAAATGCAAAAGGTCCAAAAGCCTTAATTCAAACAAATCATGGAGATATTAAAATTCAATTATTTGAAAAAGAAGCTCCAATGACTGTTGAAAATTTTGTCCGTTTAGCTAAAAAAGGCTATTATGATGGCACTACTTTTCACAGAGTAATTAGTGATTTCATGATCCAGGGCGGTGATCCAAAGGGTGACGGTACTGGTGGCGAAAGTATCTGGGGACATCCTTTTGAAGATGAATTTTCAAATAAATTATTCAATGTACGTGGTGCGCTTTCCATGGCTAATTCTGGGCCTAATACAAATGGCAGCCAATTCTTTATTGTTCAAAATAAAAACGTACCTAAACGCATGATTAAAGAAATGGATGCTGCAGGTTATCCTAAAGAATTAGTTAAGGCATACAAGCAAGGTGGAACACCGTGGCTTGATGGTCGCCATACTGTTTTTGGTCAAGTGATCAAAGGTATGGATGTTGTTGATGAAATTGCAAAGGTTCCACGTGACAAAGCAAATGATAAGCCAAAAGAAGATGTGATTATTAAGAGTATTCATATTGAAGATTAAACAAATTAAACATGGTCTAAATTGATCATGTTTTTAATTTGTTTTCACTATAACTTGGAGGTTAATCATGGGTATATTTTCAGATGAAAAATATCGTCCATCTGAATCGCGTATTTTAGCTACAGCATTGACTTTTTCTGCGGGATTTATTGATGCCTATACTTATATTCAACGGGGACATACTTTATCTGCTGGACAGACAGGAAACGTCATCTTCTTTGCGTCAGCATTTGCTGACCATAATATTGCAGGTATGTTAAACAGGGCAACAACGTTTATTGCTTTTACCTTAGGATTACTACTTGTTGGACTTTTTCATAAGTATGTAAAAAGTAATTATTGGCGTGTATTTTGTTTATTTCCAATTCTATTTATTTGCTTGGGCGTTGGTTTCGTTCCTAAAAACGTACCAAATTATTATGTAGTTCCGGTAATTGCGTTTGGTTTAGCGGTTCAGAATGCATCATTTAGTAAAATTGAAGGTATGGGATATAATAATGCATTCACAACTGGCAACTTAAAAAAATCTGTAGTTGCTTGGAGCGCATATTTCTTTGGTGAAGATAAGTCACAGCATAACGCAGCTGTTAACTATATGTTCTTGGTTATTGCATTTGCACTTGGTGCAATTATATCAGCATTGCTCCAAAAGATCTTTGTTTTAAAAACTATTTGGTTTGCTGTTTTACTTTTAGGAGCAATCAATATCGTTTATACGATCTCTTTAAATAAAAGAAAGAAACTATCTTTTTCTAAAAATGAATAATTAATAGAGAAACTTTGAGAATGATAAAACTCAAAGTTTTTTTACTTATAAAAGAGAGTAGCTTAGTTCATCTTGACTATACTTCGTGTAATACATATTATGTAAAGTAGAACATAAAAATATATCATATTTGTAATTAATCACAATCACCAGCCCAACCATCAATCAACTAATTATCTACTATTTATCAAAAGTTACTTTTTAAATTTACTAACATTTCAATTAGAACACATTAATCTTTTTACAGTCAGAAATTCTGCTTACCCCTTATTTCACAATTAATCAGCTGAAAATTCTAAGCTAAAGATTTTTATCAATTAATCAGATTAGATTATTAAAAAGCATTTTCTTTAGTGTTGAGATGACGATTCTACGTCTTTTAAAATGGTTCTTGATTAATAGTTGTTAAGTTGTTAGCTATAAGAACTCATAAATTACTGGATGCGAAACTTTTTTGTTCATGGCACATTTCTTTCATCTAAATCCAGTAAGCTTTTAATTAGATCATGTTAGTTCGGATATGCTAGATACTAAGTTGAATATTTCTTAAAATTATTATGAAACATTCAAAATAAAAGGTAAAAAGAGATAAAGCATAATCATAGTAAACCTGGTCATAATAATTTTTATCTATCAATTGTTATTGCGGGTATTTTAATTTATTTTCTTATTAAAATTAAAGTCTAGAATTATCAATATATACGTAATGGTCTTTCATTAAAACAATAATTTTAATGAAAGGCATAAGAGACTCTCCCGAAACATCAATGTTTTGCTGATAATTAATGCTTACAAATTACATTTAATTATTATAAAATTCTATTTTTACCTTTAAAATTACACTTGATTAGTGTCTTATCGATGTCTTCAAAATACGCTGTAAGTTTCAGCAAAAAATTCCCGTGAATTGATTTGATGTTTAATTAGAAATTATATCCCGGTCTCCTCTAATTAAATCCAAACATTTATACAGCCTTAACGTCTCAGTTAGTAAATATATAGCTCATAAATACTACTTTCAATCAAATTTTAAATATATAATCAACCCCTTAATTATCGTGAAATTAGCAAAATTAATTTAAAGTAACTTTTCAGTTCATCAATTATCAAATTACCTTAGAATTTTCGCATTCCAATTTTAGTTATGTTCCTCCTAGCAATCTGTAAACTAACTTCTACATTTTCAGGTTATTATTTATCTAATTTCTTCTTACTTATGGATACTCTCCCCCCTCTCCTACTTAGAAAAGATTAGGGGACAAGACTAAATTGCTTAAATAAGATATAATATATACAAACCTATGTTCGAGGAGACTATAAATTGGAAACTAACAAATATTTATCCTTAATTAAACAAGAGTTGGCGAATATGCCTGATTTTATAAAAGAATATAATCTTGGCACCACTCATTCATTAACTACAACATACCAATATTTAACAGAAATTCGTCGCTTTTTTGATTGGTTGAGACAAAATAAATTATCTACAGCTTCTTCCAACAAAGAAATTGAACTAGTGACACTAGAAGACATGCAACGAAATGATGTTATGCTTTATATTCATCATCTTAAACACACAAAAAATCAACAAGGACGATTAAACTCACCTACTACAATTAATCGATCAATTAATGCCCTGCGTTCTTTATATAAATTTTTAACAATTACCTCAGACAATAATCATGGAGAACCATACTTTGATCGTAATGTCATGTTAAAAATTAATTCGTTGAATGATACTAAGACATTGAATTACCGAGCTCATGTTCTAGAATCTCATATGTACATGGGTGATTTAAAATATCAATTTTTAGATTTTATTGAAAATGAATATGAGCATAAATGTAATAAACAGTCTCTACCGTCTTTCAAAAAAAATCATGAACGTGACATAGCTATTATTGCATTGATTTTAGGTACAGGAATTAGAGTTTCAGAATGTGTTAGTGTGAATGTTCGTAACATTAACCTAAAAGATGAAATGCTTGATGTGATTAGAAAAGGTGGTCAAAAAGATAGTGTCCCGATTGCTGACTGGACTATTCCTTATTTAAAAAAATATCAAGAAATACGTGCCGATCGCTACCATGCAGATAGAGATGATATAGCCTTCTTTTTAACCAGATGGCATGGAAAAACCAGAAGAATGACTGCAAATGCTGTTGAAAAGATGGTCAATAAATATTCTGCTGCTTTTGGAAAACCTCTAACACCGCATAAATTACGCCATACTTTGGCCAGTGAGCTGTACGAAGTAACTAAAGATCAAGTTCTCGTAGCACAACAATTAGGTCAAAAAGGAACTACGGCAACTGACTTGTATACTCACGTAGATCAAAAAAAGCAAAAAGCTGCTCTCAATAAGATCAATAGACATAAGAATCAAGATTAATTTAAGTATAGTACTATTTTAATTATAATAAATATGATAGTTTATATTAAAAATGAGAGGTATCACTTATGGAGTTAAGAGTTTTAAGATACTTTCTGGCAGTTTGCGAAGAAAAAAATATATCAAAAGCTGCTAATTCTCTTCATATTAGTCAGCCATCCTTGTCAAGACAGTTAAAAAATCTAGAAGAAGAACTTGGTGTAACCTTGTTTTACCGCGGACATCAAGAAATTACGTTAACTCAGGAAGGCTATTATCTTCAAGAACATGCTGAAGAAATTATTTCTTTAGCTAATAAGACACAACAAAATTTAAAACATTCTAAAATCATTTCTGGTGAATTATATATTGGAGCTGGAGAAAGTATTGCAATTAAGCGTGTAATGGATATTGTAAATAATATTGTTAAAAATTACCCTCAAGTAAAAATTCATGTTTTTAATGGGAATTCTTCTATGATCGAAGGGAAAATTGAGCGTGGTATTTTAGACTTTGGAATTACAATGGGACAATATGACACGACTCAGAACTTTAATAGCCTTACGCTTCCTGAAAATAATGAATATGGAATAATTGTAAGTAAATATCATCCTCTTGCCAAGCAACCATATATTGTCCCTGAAGACCTTCAGAAATATCCACTTATTATTTCTAAGCATACAGCTGATTCTGATAACTTTAGAGATTGGTGTACTGATCCGCAAAAATTAAATATCGTAGCCACATTTAATTTACCTGATAATCTGCAATATCTAGTAGAAAAAGGACTATATTGCCTACTAATTTATAAAGATTTACTTTCACTTTCCCCGGAGAGCAATCTTTGTTTTATTCCACTTCAACCCAAAATAATTGATCATAATCGGTTAATTTGGAATTCACGAGTTCAACTATCAAACGTTGCGCGTTTATTTCTTAAATTATTACGTAATTCTATAAAAAATGAAAAATAAGTTTAGTCCAGTAAAAAAAGCTTTGAAATTCCAAATTGGATTTTTCAAAGCTTTTTAAATTATCTATTTCTAATGACTCTGATCTGATGCAGGCTGCTGATTATTTTGATTTTGCCCTTGTTGATTATTAGTATTTGTATTATTGTTTTGCGACTGTTGGTTAGATTCTTTATTGTCTGATGACTGGCTTGTTGCGTTACTTTGGTTTTGTGAATCTTGCTTAGCATCATTATGCTCTTCAGATTTACTACTTTGTGATGAACTAGATTGCTGACTACTTGAGCTTGAACTTGATTGACTAGATTGAGAAGAATGTGAGTTTTCTGAATCTATATTGATATCAAAACTATCATCAGCTTTTGGATGGTACACTCTGTGGCTCTTCTTGGTAGAGGACTTCGATTTTAATGCATTAGGTGTACTTACTTTAATAGCATTGATTTCTGAATACGTACCCTCTTGCGAGATATTATAACCAGCATAAGCAAAACGCAAATAAAATGAAAAACTAGTCAAAACTAGGTGTCCACTTTTTTCTTTTAAAGTATATTCAACTTTTAGTCGCTTAAGTGCACCTTCGTTATCAAGACCTGAAGCATTACCCTTAAGCTTTTTAATTAGCTTCTTGTGGGTTTTATTCCAGAAACGTAAACTACTTCCGCTATAGCTAACACGATAAACAGAGCCAGATTTTTTCAGTTTCATATCATTCTTAATTGCTTTACTTCCACTTAAGATAATAGCTGGATCAAACTGACTGACTACCTTGTTAGGCGTCATTGTAGATGAAGCCTTCCATTTTGGACTTCCGGTATTATCCCACATCTTCTGATATACCTTATCTTCATTTAGCCACATAGAAGTCTTATCTACTTTAGCTTGTGCTTTAAGCGGGTCATTTTGATATTTGCCTGACCAAGTTCTAGTAGCCTCAATTCCAGGTGAATTCTTTACTTTAAATTTGTAACTCTTAAAATCAGTATTTAATGCTTCAGCAATAATTTCTTTATCACTACTATTACTTGTAGCTGAGTTAACAGTTGCGGGAGTTGAATTTTTGATAGCGCTCGTATTCATTGCTAAAATCACTTGAAAGACTATTACTAACGTAAATCCTACCCCTGCGACTAAGCCTAAAATTTTTAAAAATTTATTTTTCATTAATTTAGTTCACTCTCACTTTAGTTTTTCTTTATTTATTAAAAAAATAGGAAAGCAACTCTAACTCTCCTATTTTTCATATGATTATTTTTTACTAAAGTCCATTTTATCAATGTCTGCCATCCAAGTAATACCAAGAGATTTCTCTCCTAAATATGTGGCAATCACAGAACTAAAATTGAACATTTTGATGGTCATATTAGGGAAAGCGGCTTGAAAATCATCTTTAACCTTAGTAGCTTGTTCTAAGTCATTTGAATTATAAACGGTTAATGCTATTTTATCTTTAATTGGTGAATTATTTATTCGTTCAATAGTGATATTTTCTGCTTTCTTTACCGCACGCTTCATTGAACGTACTTTATCAAAGCTTACAATTTGATAATCATCTTTTTTAAATGTTAACAGTGGCTTAATTTGAAGCATAGTACCAATAAAGGCGCTCGCATTACTTAATCTGCCACCACGAACTAAATTATTTAAGTCAACTACAACAAATAAAACATCGATTGTATCTCTGATTTCATCAAGCTTAGCTAAAATTTCTTTAGGTTCCCACCCATTTTTAATCATTTTGGCGGCTGCAAGTACTAAGTTTCCCATTGAACGAACTGTCATTGCTGGATCATAAGGGTAAAGATTAAATTCAGGATGATTATGTGCTAAGTTAACTAAGCTATTGTAGAAACCGGAAATACCTGACGTTAATGGAATAGCGATAATTGCTTCATAGCCTTCATCTTTTAATTTCTGACATAGTTCAAGCATAGTACCTGGACTAGGTTGCGAAGTCTTCGGAAAAGGTGCTCCATCGCGTTCTAGCTCAAAAAGTTTTTCCGCAGTAATATCTATCCCATCCATATATTGCTTATCTCCAATGATAACTGGGATTGGTACTACAGTAATATCGTTGGCCTTGGCTTCTTCTGGGCTTATATCACTAGTACTATCTGTAATGAGTGCTATCTTCACGTGTGAAAACCTACCTTAAAATTAAAATGGCAGCATTAAGTTGCATGCTGCAATACTACTTATCAAAATGAAATTATATCATAAAATCAATTGTTTTTTAAATATAATCGTTGATTTATAACTCATCTGCCATTAAGTTGTTAACAACAATTTGCATCTTACTATCAAAATCTTGAATTTTTTCTTGACTCCAAGTAGAAAAAACCTGCGCCTCAATTTGTCTTAAAACATCTTTTAGTTCCTGGGCTTTGGCTAATCCTTCAGCATTCAAATTTAAAGATTTACTAGAATCCTTCTTTGAACGTTCAACTTGAATTAAAGCAGCAGTTTTTTTCTGCTTAATTTGTCTACTTAAGGTAGAAAGCGATATACTTAGTGCTTGTGCTAATTCTCCCATCGTCAATGTTTCATTCTGATGACGGTCGAAGAAAAGTAATAAACGAGTTTGAGAAAGATTTAACCCACATTTTTTATTAATCGCCCGCTTAATACTTTCACTAACACTATTAAATATTAGGACATCCATTTTTATTTACCACCTATGCTTATATTTCCCATTTTGTCTAATCAACAATAATTCTAAGACATAATTTAAATTTTCACAAGACTTGTGAAAATTTAACAACATTTGTGAAAAAATCACGTAATTGGTAACTAAGGAAATTTATAGTATTAAAGAGTATAATATATATACTATTTTTAAGGAGGACACTTATGGCTTTTGATGGCTTATTTATTCATAGTCTTTTACAAAATCTCTATCCTACTTTAACTGGAGGAAAGCTTACAAAAATCTATCAACCATTCGAACAAGACTTAGTTTTAAATTTTAGAAAAGATCGTACAAATCAACGTCTATTAATTTCTGCAAATGCTCAAAATCCGCGTTTTTATATTACAACAGATACAATTACAAATCCTGATGTTGCCCCCACTTTTGTCATGGTTCTACGTAAATACTTAGAAGGTTCAATTCTTAAAAAAATTGAGCAAGTCGGCGTAGAAAGAATTGTTAATTTTTATTTTTCTAATCGAAATGAGCTTGGCGACGAAATTCAACTTATCTTATCAGTTGAATTAATGGGGCGTCACAGTAATGTCATCTTATATAATGCTGATGATAATAAGATTATTGACTTGCTTAAGAGAATTAATCCTGATGAAAACCGGGCTCGTTTATTACTTCCGCATGCATCTTATGAATTACCACCGCTTTTACCAGGACTTAATGGTTTTCATTTATCTTTAGACCATTTCAACGATTTAAAGAAAAAATATCCTGAACCGATAGATTTTGTAAAGCAATTTAACGGTTTAGATGGAGATGATAAAAAAGAATTCACAGGTTATCTAGAAGATGACTTTTCCTATAGCTCCTTGCAAACATTTTTTAATCAATTTAATAGACCTAAGGGGTATGTTTTACAGACTATTAAGCATAAAGATCAAGTATATACTTATCTTCCCTATCATCTTGAGCTAAATCTGATTTACTCTAATGACGATATCAACGAAACTCTTGATAACTTTTACCGCGAGCAAGCTAATCGCGAATGGGTAAAACAAAAGTCTAAAAAAGTTGAAAATATCGTTAATAATGAACTTAAAAAGCTCAAGAAGAAAATTATTAAATTACGTAAACAATTAGATCAAGCTGAAAATTCTGAAGGCTATCGAATCAAGGGCGAATTACTTAATGCTTATCTTCATGAGGTAAAACCTGGCATGGAAAGTATTGACTTACCAAATTATTATGAAAATAATCAACCATTGAAAATAAAACTTGATCCTGCTCTCTCTCCTGCTAGAAATGCTCAGAAATACTTTACTCGTTATCAAAAATTACGTAATTCAATTAAACACGTTAACGAGCAGATAAAAGTAGCCAATGAAAATTTAGATTATTTTGATTCTATTCAGACCGCGATTGATAATGCTGATCCTCAAGATATTGATGCAATCAGGGATGAATTAATTAATCAAGGTTATTTGAAAGAACAGACTCACAACCGTCGACGCAAGAAGAAAATTAGCGAAAAGAATTTGAATACTTTCAAATTGAGTGATGGAAAGAAAGTATTAGTTGGAAAAAGCAATTATCAAAATGACTGGTTAACTTTAAAAAAGGCTGACAAACGTGATTATTGGTTCCATGTTAAGAACATGCCTGGCTCTCACGTAATATTACAAGATAGCAGTCCAAGCGATGAAGACATTAAAGAAGCAGCTGAAATTGCAGCATACTTTTCAAAAGGAAAAACTTCTGGTCATGTTCCCGTAGATTATGTTCAAGTAAAAAGAATTAAGAAACCAAATGGAGCTAAACCTGGTTTCGTTATCTATACTGGTCAAAATTCAATTGAAGTAACCCCTGATGAACACGACGTTTTAAGTAAAAAAATATAAAAAACGCTCAACTTATAGATTTCATTTTCTATAAATTGAGCGTTTTTATGCTTCCTCTAGTTTACATAATTTTAAATATTTAGTTTTATAATGGCTGTGTAGTCATTGCTAAGGTTTCAAGCACCGTTAGTACATCTTGCGCAGATTGTAAACTAGAAAAGACAGGAATATGCGTACTTAAAGCTGCATCCTTAATCATGATTGCATCATGACTAGCAGAGTCAGATAAACTAGTAACGTTAATGACTAAATTAATGCGATGTTGCTTAATTTTTTCTAATAAACTATTGCTACCCTCTTGAACCTTTCCAATAATTCCAGTTGTAATACCTTCTTCAGCTAAAACATTAGCTGTTCCCTCAGTAGCAAGCAATTTAAATCCTAACTGGTGGAATCTCGCAGCTATTTTAATTGCATTCTGTTTCTCAGAATCTTTAACAGAAATAAATACGGTCCCATATGTCGAAATCATTAAATCACTACCTTCATACCCCTTAAATAAGGCTGTTGGTAAATGCTTAGCACGTCCGATTACGCTTCCAGACGTCTTCATCTTGGAATCAAAGGTATTTTCACTTTGGTAAGATAAATAAGAAAATACAGGCATTTTAACATGAATTAGGTTATTTGATGGCCAAATGTCACTAGGTAATTCTAATTCAGACAGCTTACTTCCCAAAAGAACTTTCATGGTAATTGCAGTGATATCTCTTTTCAAAGCTTTAGTTAAAAAGGCTACATTATGGCCTGAATAACTCTTCATTTGCAATAAGTATATCTGATCATGAGCTAATAAAAAATGTAAATTAACTGGTCCTCTTAAGTGTAATTTAGTTGCAATACTAATTGCACTATCGCGTAACCTACGCTGATCATTAGTTGATAAGTTTTGGGGGCGATAAACAGCTATTGAGTCACTGGCATGTGATCCAGTTTGTTCGAAATGTTCAATAATTCCAGGAATAGTAACATTTTTACCATCAGAAATAGCAGTGACTTCGTATTTTTTGCCTTCAATGAACTTAGAAACCGTTATATGTTCTAATGAATTCTCGGCAATATATCTTTGTAAGGCAGGTAAATCAAAAACAACAGCAGACTTTTGTTTCTTGCCATTGCTGGTACCACCGATCAAAGCTGGAAAACCATTATCCTTTACAAAAGCAAAAATATTTTTCTCATTATCACATTGAAGAGCAGGAACAGGATTAACACCTGCTTGATATACCTCTTCAGCATGGTCTTCTTTTAAAATCTCTTTTAAATTAGGTTGTCCTAAAATCGTCAGCCCATGCTCTAAAAGCTGAATTCGATACTGATTAATTTGTTTACCAGAAAACTGAGTTACAACTTCAGTAATATTTTCTTTCCAAGCAACTTCTAAAATATTTTCTAAAGTAATTGGTTCAAAATAAACCCGGTCACATACATCATAAGCAGCACTAACACTTTCAGGATTATTACTAATAATTACTGGGCTAATTCCCTGCTCTTTCAATGTTTTCGCTGCATGATAGAGCATGTAATCAAATTCTCCAGTTAGAGATACCTGAAATGGTTTTAGCCCTAAAAGAAGACATTTTTTAGAATTAGCTAATGGTTTTACTTCGTCCTCAATCCCATAACTACTATAAACTGCCTTAATATTAGGATGTATTAATCCAGCTGTACCATCAATTTCAATATAACTTGGCTTAATTGACCATTTTGTACATAGATCAGCAATTGCTTTTTCTTCTCGTCCAATAATTTCAGCAATTAATCGATTAGAAAAACCGTTCTTTTTTACTTTAAGTAACAAATCAGGAGTTAATTCATCTGCTTGCAGCTTTTTTAATAAAATCAAAATATGATTAAATTTCTGCAAAAATACTAAATGAACATGTAAAAGTTTGTGTAACTTATGATAACTAATTCCTTTAGCTAAGGCAGCTAAAAGTGTTACTAAATGCATTTCATTAGGATGACTTAAATCTTGTAGTAACTGTTCTTCACTCTTAGCACATTCTTTATTAAAAGTTGTTACATTATTAGAAAAACCAGTTGTTGATTGCAAGGCTTTTAAAAATGCACTTTCAAAATTACGACCTATTCCAAGTGCTTGTCCACTTGAAGTAGTCTTATTGTTTAAAGCATAGTGATTATAGCCTGCTTCAGTAAATGACCAATAAGGTAATTTTACAAAGCAAGCGTCTTGTACTGGATCAACTGCGGCTGAAATACCAGATTGCGGATCAGTTATTTCATTTAAATTATATCCAAGTGCAATTTTTGCAGTTACATAGCCAATTGAATAAACACCACTTCTATATGAAAGTAGGCTAGTTTGTGTTAGGCGTGGCTTTATACTTAACACTTTATAGTTAAAAGATTCACCACTCTGTTTAACAGCAAAATGAATACTTAATGCACCATGCAAATTAAGGCAATTAGCAATTTTGCGACAACAATTTCGTAATCTTTGAATCTGATTGTTATTCCTGGTTAAAATGGGCGTAACTAGTAAAGAATCAGAAGAATTGATACCTACTGGTTCTAAGCTACCAGTATTACCAACAAAACAGAAATTGCCATTATTATCACGGACAATATCAAAAATCAATTCTTCCCAATTAGAGAGATCTTCACTTAATCGATAGTCTTGCCAATTAAAATGGTCGTCATTTTCTTCATCCAAAAAATACTGCTCTAATTGTGTTAAATTGCTCAATGAAATCATATTATCTGGACGATAATGCTGCTTCTTTGACAAAAGAAGTGGAAAGTGTGCATGTTCAACTATGCGTCTTAAATCTTCTTCTTTTTCTAAGATCCATTGATTAGCCACAGCAATCTTATTTGCCTTAAGGAAAGTATAAAAATTATGAGGTGTTGACAAACTTAAAGCCAAACTATTAATGGTTAATAGCTCAATGTTCATTTGAGCTAAAATTCCAGATTCTAATAACTCTTTAGTAAGTCTTAAGGCTGGCTTTCCTCCAAAAGCTGGAATAATAGCATCTGGCTTTTCCATTCGGATAATACGTTTCACAAAGGGAAGCGTCATTGGCTCAAGATAAACGTTTACATCTGGACGAGGATCAGTTGTTACTGTTGCTGGATTAGGATTAATTAGAACAACTTGAATACTACTTTCTTCAAATGCAGCTAAAGCTTGTTTAGCTAGAATGTCCAACTCTGTAACTTCTCCAACGATACTTGGCCCGGCCCCAATCACAAGAACTTTATTAATTTCATTATGTAAAGGCATAATTTACTCCATCATATTCAAAAACTGATCATAAATACTAGCTGCATCAAAGTTACCTGGTGAACCTTCTGGATTGAATGCAGTTGCCAAAACTTTATCATCTTTAATACTGAAACCAGCTAATAAATCTGACTTTAGGTCAAAATATTTACGTGAAAGATTCAATGATAAACTATCTGGAACAACTAATTGATCAATATTCATTGCCGTTTGCCAAATTCGATTATTAGTCTGTTCAATAACGGGAAAATTACTACCATTATAAGCCGGAATTAAGTCTAAAAGCTCTAAATTTAAGAAATTACTAATGGCAAGAAAGCCTAATCCAATTCCTAGAATTGGTAATTTTCCATAAAATTTATCAAAAACAGGCTTCAAAAAAGGTGCAACTTCTTCTACCCTACCTGGTCCATTAGAAATCACAATTGCGTCTGCTCGTAAATTAATAATGTCATATATTGATGCATTGTATGGTAAAACAACACTATTAATTTTGCGTAATGAAAGGGATCGTAGCAATGAATGTTTTAAACCTAAATCAATCACAGCAACAGTTTTACCAACATTTGGTGCAGCATAGGGATGCGTAGTAGAAATTTGAGCTGTTTTATTTTTAGGCAAAACAAGCGCCTTAATTTGATCAAATGCATGGGCATCATTGGTATCCATAATTGATGCCTTGATTACTTGTTTATTTTTTAATTTTTGAACTAACGCCCGTGTATCAACACCATAGATTGCCGGTATTCTTTTTTCCTTTAAAAAATCATTTAAGTCTTGAAAAGTTGGATTTGCAGAAATATGAAAGGCAATATCATTAGCAATTATTCCGCGCACGCTTGGATCGATTGATTCGTAATCGATGGCATTAATACCACTACCTCCAATCATTGGTGTTGTAAAAGCTAAGATTTTACCAAAATTAGCAGGATCTGAAATAGCTTCCTGATAGCCAAAATTACTAGTTTGAATGGCAAGTTCGCCTGTAGCAGTAATCGGTGCACCAAAACCGTGTCCCGAAAATGCTGTGCCATCTTCAAGAATTAAATATCGTTTCATAAATTAATGCTTCGTTTCTCGTCTTAAATTTTCTAGTTGTTTTTCAAAAATAGCTGGTAATGGTGCAGAAAACTCCAGCCATTTGTGTGTAGATGGTTGATAAAAACCTAAAGTTTCGGCATGCAGAAATTGACCATGGCCTGTCAATGTCTTTTTAGGTCCATATAAAGGATCTCCAGCTAAAGGATGACCAATATATTTCATGTGAACCCTAATTTGATGAGTCCTGCCTGTTTCAAGAACACATTTAACTAAACTATAGTCTTTAAATTGTTCAAGCACAGTAAAATGAGTTACTGCAGCTTTCCCTTTAGGATTAACTGCCATTTGTTTCCGATTATTAGGATTTCTACCAATCGGAGCATCAATAACCCCATTTTTTGTTTCAAAGTTACCATGAACAATTGCTAAATATTCTCTCTTATTTATTTTTTCTGCTAGTTGCTTTTCTAAACTTTCACGAGCTTTATCATTCTTAGCTACCATCAACAGCCCGGAAGTATCCTTATCAATTCGATGAACGATACCTGGTCGAAATCCTTCAGGACTATCAGCTAATTCATGTGTGTGATATAGTAAACCATTAACTAACGTATGATCAGGATGACCAGCGGAAGGATGAACTACCATCCCTTGCGGCTTATTAACTACAATCACGTCTGCGTCTTCATAAACAATATCAAGATTTAAATTTTGCGCCTCTAAAGATAATGGTTTTGCTGGAGGAACAGTAATATCAATTAAATCACCGGCTTGCACCTTATATGATACTTTCTCGGCCTTATTATTAACTAGAATATTTTTATCGTTAACTAGCTCTTTGATTTTTGTTCGGCTTAGATCTTTAATCTTTTCAGCAATCACTTTATCTAAGCGTCCTTTTTCTTTTTCAATTACTAATTGATAATTTTCGGTCATTTAACTTTCATCCTTTAATCCTTTTCACTTATAAATATCAAATAGATAAAAACAAGGACAATTCCAACTGTAATAGCACTGTCAGCAATATTGAAAATATTAAACTGAACAAAATCTAATTGCAGCATATCAATTACATATTTCAAGTGCAATCGATCAATAAAATTGCCGACAATTCCTCCCAAAACTAGGGCTAAACCAGTATCGAAAAGCCAATTTTTATATTTTGGATTAAAAAGATAATAAACTACCACCGCAATTGCAGCAATACTAATTAAGTAAAACAAGATCATTTGACCGCTAAAAATATTCCATGCAGCTCCATCATTTTGTAAATACGTAAATGAAAGAATTCCTGGAATAATAGTTTTCTCGTCACCTATTTTAAAATTAGTAACAATATAGTTTTTTAACCATTGATCGGCAACAACCACTAGTAAAGAAATTACTAAATATAAGACTTGCTTAGCTCTCTTCATTTAGAATAATCCTGAAATCTTTCCATTATTGTCTACATCGATGTCTAAAGCAGCAGGATGCTTAGGAAGTCCTGGCATGTCTAAAATTGAACCAGTTGCTACCACGATAAAGCCCGCACCATTCTTAAGAGCAAGGTCTTTAACATGAAGAGTAAAGTCCTCTGGTGCTCCAAGAATCTTCTTTTTATCGGTAAAACTATATTGCGTCTTAGCAATAATTACTGGTAATTGATCTTTGCCCATCTTCTTAATTTCTGCTAATTGCTTCTTTGCCTTATCCGAATATTCGATATCCTTTGCATGATAAATCTTATGAGCAATTTTAGCGATTTTATCTTCTACAGAATCCTCAGGCTCATAAACAGGAGTAAAGTCACTAGCTTTACCAGTTAACTCAACAACTTTTTTAGCTGCCTTGATTCCGCCTCTTGAACCTTCATCATGGTAAGAAACAACTTCGCAGTCAAAGCCATCATTTTGAACTAATTCCTTTAATTTAGACAATTCCTGATCAGTATCACTAGCGAATTTATTAATCAAGACCATTACTGGTACACCATAATGAGCCATATTTTCCATATGACGCTTCAAGTTAGCAAATCCCTTTTCTAAAGCAGGAATGTTCTCTTTATCTAAGTGATCTGTACTTTCTTCAGCTTGATATTTTAATGCTCTCACAGTTGCCACTACTACAACGGCATCTGGTCGTTTATCTAAATGATTTGATACAAAGTCCATAAACTTTTGACCACCAAGGTCTGCACCAAAACCTGCTTCAGTTAAAACATAATCACTTAAATGTAAGGCTGTGTTAGTAGCAATTACTGAGTTAGCACCATGAGCAATATTAGCAAATGGACCTCCATGAACAATAGCTGGAGTATGTTCAAGCGTTTGAACTAAGTTTGGCTTTAATGCAGTTGATAGTAAAGCAGCAATTGCTCCTTCAAACCCTAAGTCTTTAACATAAACAGGTTCATCTTTTACTGAAAAGCCAACAAGAATATTTCCAATTCTCTTCTTTAAATCATTAATATCAGTTGCTAAACATAAAATAGCCATTAGTTCGTTGGCTACAGTAATTGCAAAGCTAGCTTCATGTTCGATTCCATTAAAACGTGATCCTTGACCGATAGTGATTTTCCTTAAAGTACGATCATTAACGTCAATTCCGCGCTTCAACAAAATCCGATTTGGATCTAACTTTAAACTATTGTCTTGGTAAATATAATTATCGACCAAAGCAGCTAAAGTATCAATTGCACTAGTTAAAGCATGCATATCTCCAGTAAAATGCAAATTAATGTCTTCCATCGGAATAATTTGTGCATAGCCACCACCAGTAGCTCCACCCTTCAATCCAAAAACAGGACCCATTGAGGGCTCTCTTAAAGCAATTAAAGTGTTTTTATGGAGTTGGTTGCTAATAGCATCCCCCAAACCAATAGTAATGGTCGATTTACCTTCACCGGCAGGAGTAGGACTAATTGACGTAACTAAGATTAACTTTCCCAGTTTTTGGCTCTTCTTAATTCGGTTAATACCTCTCCAGCTAATCTTAGCTTTATCATTACCGTAAAGTTCAATTTCTTCTGGCTGAAGATCTATCTTTTGTGCAATTTCTGTAATTGGTAATTCTTTAGTATTCTGAGCGATCTCGATATCTGACTTCAAATTCATTTCTTCTTTCTCTTAAGTGCTAAAAGCAAATAAGTATTAAGTTTACCTCTTGCTTCATATATGTCGAATGCCTTCCATTGCCACTTAATTTTTAAGTCCTGAAGCTGAATTTTTTGACGATATGGTAATTTTAACCAATAAACACTTGCTTCTTTTTGAAAATAAGAATTAAGCCAGGTATAAATAACAATAATTGCGAAAATAGTTCCTAAAGCAATTGCAGGATAACTAATTGACTTGTTACTTTCATACCCAACAATAAAGGCTACAAAAATTAGTGCTAAGAGCCAGGAGTAATAAATTACACCGGCAGCTCCTAAAAAAATAAAATGTTTTTTCATAATTTAGAATTTAGGTCACACCCTATTTATTAATTATCTCTATTGTAACAAAAATAAAACAGATTTACGTTTTTGTTTAAAGTTGTGTTCTAGACTATAATATTAAGCAAGAATATGGAGGAAATTAATATTATGAAAATCGGCGTTTTAACTGACAGTTCATCTTATTTAACGAAAGAACAATGTGAGAAATATGGTATTGATGTACTACCAATTCCAATTATTTGGGACAATAAAGAATATCTTGATTTAATTGATATTGGTTTTCATGAATTTTATAAAAAATTAAATAGCTCTACAACTCTTCCTACCACTTCTCAGCCATCAATCGGAACAGTTAAAAAATATGTTGAAAAAAATATTAATGAGGGTTATACAGATCTAATTATTATTACGCTCTCAAGTGGTATTTCTAGTTTTTATAGTAATGTCTTAAGCGTAGCAAATGAAGAAACGCGTATTAATATTCATCCCTTTGACTGTAAAATCACATGTGCTGGAGAGGCAGATGCCGCAATCTTAGCTGGTCGATTAGTTAAGGCTGGAGCTGATATTAATCTAATCATGCATGACTTAAAGGATCTACGAAATACTACTGATGTTAGATTTATGGTAGATAATCTTAATCACTTAAAACGAACCGGACGTTTATCAAATGCGGCTAGCTTTGTTGGTTCTATTTTAAAAATCAAGCCTATCTTATCTATGGACGTTCAAAACGAAGGTAAGATTTCTGCAATTGCAAAAGAAAGACAGTATAAACGTGCTTATAATCATATTAAAAAAGATTTCAGTCGCCTAACTTCTAACATGCCTTATCCAATTCAGCTAACAATTTTTCATGCTGACGATGAAGAAAGAGAAGCTGCGTGGATTAATGATTATCAAACGAGTTTTCCAAAAATTAAAGTTGATCAAAGTATTATCGGTCCAGTTGTTGGAGTTCACGTTGGTCAACATACAATGGCAATGATCTGGTGCCGAGACTTAGATTCTTATTTTGATAAAAATGGTAAGCCACTTTTAAATATTAATTCTCAAGTAGTTGAAGATTAAAAAAAGACAAGTACTATAAATTTCATATAGTACTTGCCTTTTTTAGTTAATTTGCCTTTTAATACTTAATTTTCACATGTAAGTTATCATGTACAGAAGTATCATATAGAGTCTGCAAATATAATTCATATTGAAGATTTTCTGAAATTAGTCGTTGATAGATTTCAGACTTTTTTAGTTTTTGTAATTCGTCAAAATCGATATGATTCTTGCCAGTAAAGAAATGATAGTTCATTTCACCAAAAAGACGCCCCATCTGTCGAACACTCTTTAAATCATCATGATTTCGATACAAATCTTTTTGCATTAATTCTGCAGAAATAGTCCCTAACTGAATGTTTTCTAAATAATCATGAAAATGAGTTAAAGTCCAATTTTGCTTTTCTTTATCAGTTAGATAGTCTTTCATCTTAAAATGGTGACATGTGTAGCTAATTTCTTTTGGAGAAACTTTAACTACACCATACCCTTGATCATTAGAACAAAAGCATGCAGTTACAACTTCCGTTGCTGGACATGAATTTTGCGGTGACATGATATTTTGAGCGTGAATATGACCAGAAAAAACTAGTTTTACATTATATTGAGCTAATAATTTACGTAATTCTCGATAGTCATCAACCACATAGCCTTTATTTACTGCTGGATTATGTGCATAAAGATTATGATGCATACAGAAGATTACACGCAAGTTATTCTGACTAGCATATTGAAGCTGCTCTTTAATCCACTTTCTTTGTTCTTTACCTAAAAAGCCTGCTGTAGCTGGAGCAGTAGATGATTCTTCGTTTCCATAATCGTTGGAATCTGCCAAGATTAACAAATAATCTGGGTTCAACTGAACACTATAGGCTAATGAACTATTATCAACGCTAACTGCAGTTTCATAAGAAGTTCTAAAAATATTACGCCACATTCGAGGACTAATCTGCCCAGCATAATATTGCTTTTTACCATGAAATTCTCTTGCCCATCCATCATAAATATCATGATTTCCAGGAAGAACAAGAAGTTTAGTTTTAGTCAAAGGTTTAAAAATTTCCGCAAATCTCTCAGCTGAAACCCGCTCTCCATTAAAAGTTACATCCCCCGTAACAATAATTGCTGCAGGCTTCTTTTCTTCTGCCATTCTAACAAAAGCACTAAGAGCAGTTTCTTGATAATAAAGATCCTTGCCCTGACTAGTTTTTTGCATTTGAGAAAAAGCCTGACCATCATCATGTAAGCTATCTGCAATTAAATGAGTATCACTAATGACCCAAAAGCTCGTCTTTTTGTCTTGCGTTAACATTTTTATCTCTTATTTGCCCAATATTGATAATAATCAGTTCTTAAATTACCATTGTAAAATTTTCGTTTTTTAGTAGCTCTAGCACCAAAGAATTTTTCAAATTGCGGATCAGAGGTTAAATAATACTGACTAAATGAAGATAATGGACGCAAAGTTTGTCCCATTTCTTCATAAATTTTTTCAGCTGCCTCGCGGTCTTTCAATCGCTTACCATAAGGTGGATTAGCAATAATTACCCCATTTTCTAAGTCGGTCGCAAAGTCTTTTACAGCTACTTGTTTAAATTTAATATCTTGTAACACGCCAGCATTATGTGCGTTAACCTTAGCAATTTCTAAAATTGACTGATCAATATCGCTTGCTAAAATCGGAGCATGCTCTTGTTTTTCTTTAGTTTTTGCTTCTTCCACTAATTCGGGATGAATTTTTTTATCAAACCAGTCAAAATTATCAAAAGCAAACTTTCTCCAAATACCTGGAGCTATATTTTTAGCCTTCAGGGCTGCTTCGATTGCAATCGTGCCTGATCCAGTCATAGGATCGATAAAAGGATGAGAGCCATCAAATGGTGTTAATTCAATTAATCCAGCTGCAAAATTTTCCTTTAAAGGTGCTCCACCATGTTCAACTCGATATCCACGCTTAAATAAACTCTGGCCAGTTGTATCTAAGCTTAACCGTGCTACATCTTTATAAATATGAATATCTAAAGGATACTCAGCTCCACTTTCAGGTAAAAAGCCACGTCTCCGATATTGATCGGTCAGCTTATCTACAATTGCTTTTTTAACAATTGATTGCACATCAGGCTCAGAGTGTAATTTACTACGAACACTTCTTCCCTTCACAGGAAATTGTGCATCAACTGGTAATAATTCTGCCCAATCATAGCTATAAACTTCATCGTACAATTGATCAAAGCTAAATGCCTTGAATTCTTTTAATAAAATTTTGATTCGATCAGCACTTCTAAGCCATAAATTGGTCTTTACAACATCCTTTTGTGTACCTTTAAAAAATACACGTCCATTCTCGGTACTAGTCTCATAGCCGAGATTATTTAATTCTTTTGCAACAACGCTTTCAAATCCAGCGCCCATTGTCGCATATAATGTATATTCTTTCATTATTTATTCTCTATCTATACTAAATTTTTCTATAAAAAAAGGTTGAGCCAAAGCTCAACCCTAACCTACAAATCTCTATAAGCCACGTTCTGTTCCAATAAGATCCGGTTAAACCTTATCTTCAGCGACCATCTATCTTCATTAAAAATGACTTCGTCTTTAGTTCATTTACTTAGACGAAAGCGCCCCTACCAAATTTGGGTTGCCCGCTTGCAGGGTTTACCTCGTTCCACCAGCAAAGTTTCCCTTGCTGCTTCGTCACTGTGGCACTTTTCAGGATAGTCACACATGTCAAAAATAATTTAGTGCTTTTTCCGCCGTAACTTGATAAAACAAGTCCCCCAGCTTATTGGGCTGAGTACAAAAACTACAAGCATCTCAGCTTGTGCGTGCGTGGACTTTCCTCAGCTAGCATAAGCTAACCGCGATCGCTCGAAATTTGCAATAACAATTATATCATAGTTTTAATTAGCTTGGTAAGTTCTATCTTGTTGATTCATTCTTTGCTCAAGGTTGTAGACTTTACGCTCCAAAGTAGAAATACGTTGAATCATAGCTACGTTAGTAGTTAATTCAGGAGCTTCTTTTTCTTCATTTGCGCTATTTACTATAGGTTTCTGGATATTATGAGGAGTGTACGTCTTAACATCATCCTCAACTTCTTCATTTTTGAAATCTAACTTAGGAGCATCACTCTGAGTTGGTGCCTGTTTTTGTTGAGCTTTTAACTCACTAATTTGTGCCTGTAAATCTTCAATAATTGTCGCAAAAGTACTATAGTCAGAAATAATCGTATCAAGGTATGAATCTACCTCATCTGAGTCATACCCCTTCATTTTGGTCCTAAATTGCTTTTTTAAAATACTTTGTGGATTTAGTTGAATATCATTTAAACTTGCCATTTATTTCGTCAAACTCCTTAATTGCAGACTAATGTCTGTCTTTAATTTAGGCGATAAGGTGTTAACTAGTTATTAGCTCAATGGCACTCACCATATCGTATACAACTAGTATAAGTTATAAATTTTCTTCAGGCAATAATAGCCCCTGTTTCTAAAAAATTTCTTATTAAATTAGTCTTATATAAGCTACAAGCAAAAAAATTACTCTAAAATCTAATAAAAATTATTTTCTTGTCGATGATTTTCTTCATATTCTTCTGCTGATTCCTGCAAATCATAAAAGTCAATTATATCTACAGGGTAATCATGTCCCTCTTGATACTTTTGGATGGCTTCATAATCATATTTGGGCTTACCAGGATGTTCAGGATCATAAATCAGAACTGCGCGGTCGGTATGTTCCAACATGAAACTTTGATAATTTTTTAATTGTGCTGGACTCATATAGGGATAATTTGAAGTAGCAGCAGTGAAATCAACTTGTTCGGTTAAATTTTGATACTTCATCTGATTATTTTCATTCCATCTTTTAGAAAATTCTAAATAAGGCGTCATCAAGGCCGTATGAATGCTATATTCATTCTGAAGTTGAATTGCTGCTTCTAATGCCCATTGCTCAATTCCTAAGTTTGCACCACTAATTATCCAGTCAATTTTTCCCTCTTCAAGTAAGCTTTTAAAATAATTAGTTAGAGTATATTTAATTACAGTTAACTTAGGATCCTTATCACTAAAGATACCTAATTCATACGAACGATATCCAGTAACCCATAAACGCTTCATTGATGATCCTTTCTTTCTCTAAAAATGATTTAAAATCTTTGCTATAATGCTAAACAGGAGTGATGTTGATGGTAAAATATCCAACAGGCAGTCTAACACATTATACTAAAGATCAAACTGATCTTCTGCATCCAAGAAAGCAAAAACATCGTAAAGATGTTGTATTTTCTGATCGTGGAATGAACCTAGAGCAACAAATCAATGAATCTAATAAGTATTATCTTCTTGAAGATATTGCTGTAGTTCATAAAAAGCCAACTCCGGTTCAAATTGTCAAAGTAGATTATCCCAAACGTTCTCGTGCAGTCATTAAAGAAGCTTACTTTAGGCAGGCTTCTACAACTGATTATAATGGCGTTTATCAAGGTCGATATTTAGATTTTGAAGCTAAAGAAACGAGAAATAAAAGATCTTTCCCTTTGAAAAATTTCCATGAACATCAGATCATCCATCTTGAAAGATGTTTAAAGCAAAAAGGAATTTGTTTTACAATAATCCGCTTCGTAACTCTTAATCGCTATTTTGTAACTCCAGCGAGTTTTGTAATTAAAGCTTGGAAAACACCGCATAAGAGTTCGATGACACTTCAAGAGCTGATTGACAATTCAATTGAAATCAAAAGTGGATTTCGACCAACACTTCCTTACTTGGATGCAATAGATAATTTTATAGATAGGAACAAAAAGAATGGCAGATAACAATCAAAAGCCAACCAATTCTAGAATGGCTAACCTTCACCCCGAAGGTAAACCACGTAAAAGAATTTGGCTACAAATAATTAAATGGTTCTTTATTGTGGCAATGTTAATCATTGTTTCTGGGGTAGGACTATTTGCGTATTACGCTAAAGACGCTCCTAGCATTTCACAAGCTCAACTTCAAAGTGGAGGAACGAGTAGCCTTTATACTCGAGATGGGAAATTTCTTCTTTCTTTAGGTTCTGAAAAAAGAACTTACGTTAATAATGATGAAATTCCTAAAGAACTCAAAAATGCTATTGTCTCTGTCGAAGATAGGCGTTTTTATAAAGAAGGTATTGGGCTTGATCCAATTCGAATTGTTGGTTCTGCCCTAGTTAACGCTAAAAGCAAGGGCGTGGCTGCCGGTGGATCAACTATCACTCAGCAATTAGTTAAGCTTTCTGTTTTTTCAACTGCTGCTTCGCAAAGAACTCTTCGTAGAAAAGCACAAGAAGCATGGCTTTCAATGAAAGTTGAACGAGAATTTAGTAAAGAGCAAATTTTAGAGTTCTATATTAATAAGGTATATATGAATTACGGTAACTATGGAATGGGTACTGCAGCAGATTTCTACTATGGCAAGGATCTAAAGGATCTTGATTTAGCACAAACTGCTCTTCTGGCAGGCATGCCTAATGCACCAGTTACCTATGATCCATATGTTTATCCAGAAAAAGCTAAATATAGAAGAGATATTGTTTTAAGAGCAATGCTTAAAAACGACAAGATTACTAAGTCTCAATATACACAAGCTGTTAATGAACCAATCACTCAAGGATTACAACCAAAGAAGAACAATGCAACTTCAGAATTAAGGAAGGTTGACGATCCATATATTAAAGAAGTAATCAGCGAAGTTAAGAGCAAAGGATTTAATCCTTATAATGACAACTTAAAGATTACGGTTAATATTGATCAAGATGCACAACAAAAGCTTTATGACCTAGTAAACAATGGATCAGTTCCATTTACTAACGATAAGATGCAAGTTGGTGCAACAATTATTGATCCAAGGACTGGTCACGTTATTGCTATTATTGGTGGCCGTAAGCTACCTTCTGTTCAATTAGGGTTAAATCGCGCTGTTCAAACTGGCCGTTCAACTGGATCAACTGTTAAGCCCGTATTAGATTATGGTCCAGCAATTGAATATCTTAACTGGCCAACTTCTCATATACTAGACGACTCTAAGTATGTTTACCCTGGTACTAATATTCAGCTTTATGACTGGGATAATAAATACGAAGGTAAAATGACTATGCGCCATGCTCTAGAACAATCCAGAAACGTCCCTGCAGTTAAGACCTTAAGCAAGGTTGGAGTTGCACGTGCATCGCTCTTTGCAAGAAAGCTTGGCGTTAACGTTCCTTCTGATTCTGGTTTATCAGTTGCAATCGGGGCTAATGCTTCTTCTCTTCAAATGGCAGGCGCTTTTGGTGCTTTTGCTAATAATGGTGTTTACCACAAGCCACAATTTGTTTCTAAAATTGAAACACCGGATGGTTTAACTAGAAATTACGATAGCAGTGGTACTAGAGTAATGAAGGAATCAACCGCATATATCATGACTGATATGCTTAAGGGTGTGTTAACTAAGGGTTCTGGTACACAAGCTCGAATTAAAAACTTATATGAAGCTGGTAAAACTGGTACTGTTAAATATTCAGATGAAGAATTGGTAAGATATCCTCAATACAAGAACTCGCCAAAAGATTCATGGTTTGTCGGTTATACTAAACTTTATTCAATGGGTATTTGGACTGGATACGATAACTTGAAAGATGGTACCCCATCAGGCGTTGGTTCTTCTTCAGCTCAACTTCTATATAAGCAAATGATGTCTTATCTCATGACAGATAAAGCTAATAAAGATTGGACAAAGCCAAGCACAGTTGTTAGACGCAGAATTGCTAATGGTACCCAAGATAAAGTAGTTTCTCCTACTGCAAGCAATTCAAGCTGGCAATTATTTGTCAAAGGCCATGCGCCAAAAAATCCTTATAGTGAAGTAACCGTTGATAAACGGAAAGATGAAGATGACGACGTTGATACGAGATTTGATACAGAAGATGATACATCATCTAAGGGGCAATCTCATTCTCAAAGTAGCTCTTCATCAAGTCATGCTGAACAACAATCATCGAGTCAAAAGCAGTCATCAACTTCTAATAACAATAATAATTCAAATAATCAGAATCAAAACAATAATCAGCAAACGGAAAATAAATCCGATAATCAAAATAACAATTCCCAGCAAAATACAAATAATCAAAATAACCAAAATCAACAACAACATCAGGGAAATAATTCCAGTAATAATCATTAATTATTGAAATCAAATAAAAGCTCCAGAAGCATCATATCAGAGATGCCTTCTGGAGCTTTTTTGCATTGTATTTTAATTAAAAAAAGTCATTTTAAAGGTGGTAAAAAAGAATACGGATCTTGATCTTTAGTTCTAGCCGGCATTGTATATCGACCAAATAAAATCATTGCATGATGCGTCCGAATCCATTCTTCTTTTGGGAGTAATTCTTCAAGACGTTGTTCTACCTCGTGGGGAGTAGCTTTTTCCCCCACTATCTTAAATCTTTTAGAAATACGGGATACATGAGTATCAACTGCAATTGCAGGTATTTTAAAACCTTCTGCTAAAACAACATTAGCTGTTTTCTCTCCTACGCCAGGTAATGTCATTAAAGTCTTTTTATCCTGGGGAATTTCACCATTGAACTTGTCTGTAATGATCTGTGCTGTTTCCTTTAAATGCTTAGCCTTTGTGCGATACAAACCAATGGTGCGAATATGTGCTTCGATATCTCTAATATTAGCTTGGGCTAAGCTGGCGCTGTCAGGATAGTCATTAAAAAATTTAGGTGTTGTTTTATTAACCATCTTATCAGTAGTTTGTGCACTCATTAAAACTGCACAGAGTAAATGAAACTTTGTATCCCAGTGAAGCTCTCCTTTAGCATCCGGATAAAGAGATAAAATTCTTTTTAAAACTAATCGAGCTTCTTCATCCGATAATAATTTTTCCATTTAATCACCTAGTTTCGTTGCAGGAAATTTTTAATTTGATCTGTAGTTGTCAGACCATGTCGTTGCCAATTCAATAAAATTCGATCAACATACTTAAAATTATATACCTGCGCTAAAATTGCTTCACGCAAAGCCAATTTAACTATCTCTGGATTGTAATGGTCAATATTAAGCCAAGCAGCAATTTCTTGCTTTTCAATTGGACTTAAAAGACGTCCAAACTCAATTTCAAATTGTCTCACTAACTCTTGCAATGGATTTACTGATTGTCTTTCTTCTGTTAGTTCTCCTGCACGAACTTGATCGTTAGCATTCGTCTCTCTCTCATCAATAATTGTATCTAATTTTTGATATAAAGGCTTGAGATCATAAAAATTTGTAATTCTACCTTCGCTATCTCTCTTTTGCCCTAATTCAAGTAATTCCTTATCAATTAAATCCTGAATTAGCTGCGACACTTCGACTGGCGATAAATTCATTCTTTCTGATAAATCATTATTGCTTGGAAAGAAATTATTCATTTGTTTGAATGATTCTAATTGCAATAAAAGCATTGCTTCAATTTCAGATATTTTTAAAGAGGGATAGTAACGTAATAGACTATTAGAAATGACTGTAAATCCTTCATTTTGGATAGCCGCAAAAGACGCCATACATTTTTCCTTTCAAAAAAAGCTGAACTAAAATAGTTCAACTTTTTATATTATATTAAATTATTGATTATGGTTGCATTCTGTTAATCAATCTTGGGAATGGAATAGCTTCACGAATATGATCTAACTTACAAATCCAAGCAATCGTACGCTCAAATCCCATACCAAAGCCAGAGTGAGGAACACCACCAAATTTACGCAAGTCAAGGTACCATTGGTAATCTTCTAAGTTTAGCCCTGCTTCTTCAATTTGCTTTTTCAAAATTTCGTAGTTTCCTTCACGTTCAGAACCACCAAAAATTTCACCGTATCCTTCTGGTGCAATTACATCAGCACATAAGTATTCTTTAGGATTATCAGGATTCTTCTTCATGTAGAAAGGCTTAATTGTGGTTGGGTAGTTAACGATGAAGACTGGACGATCAAATTGTTCTGAAATATATCCTTCATCTGGGGCACCAAAGTCGTCACCCCATTTAATATCACGACCAGCTTCTTGAAGCATTTTAATAGCGTCATCGTAAGGAAGACGAGTAAAGTTTCCTTCAGTAGTTGGACGCAATTTTTCAGGATCTCTACCCAAGATTCTTAATTCGTACTCATTATTTTCAAGAACTTGCTTAACCATGTATGCTAAATATCTTTCTTGAATATCTAAGGATTCATCTTGGTGCATCCAAGCCATTTCTGGTTCCATCATCCAGAATTCTGTCATGTGACGACGGCCTTTAGATTCTTCCGCTCTAAATGTTGGACCAAAAGTAAAGATCTTACCGTAAGCCATGGCACCAGCTTCACCATACAATTGACCAGACTGTGATAAGTAAGCATCATTGTTGAAGTATTCTACGTGGAATAATTGCGTAGTACCTTCTGGAGCAGAATGCATAAAAATAGGTGCATCAAATTTAATAAATCCTTCTTTTTCAAAGAAGTCAACAGTTGCTTTAAACATAGTATTTCTAATTTGCATAATAGCAAATGGACGCTTTGATCTTAGCCATAAGTGACGATTATCAAGTAAGAAGTCAACACCATGTTCCTTGTTACCGATTGGGTAGCCTTCATTATTAGAAACAATTTTTAAATCTGAAATTTGAATTTCATAACCGAAGTGAGAACGCTTATCCTCATGAACAGTACCAGTAATATAAAAACTAGCTTCTTGACGTAAAGACTTAGCTGCTTCAAAAACTTCTTCAGAAACATCGTTCTTACGAACAACGCCTTGGAAAAATGCAGTTCCGTCACGTAATTGCAAGAAGATAATCTTACCACTTGATCGTTTATCAGTTAACCAAACATGCATCTTAACTTCTTGGTCTACATGTTTAGAAGAATATTTAATTGAGATTAATTCTGTCATTACTTACCAACCTTTTTAATTAAATTTAATTTTATTATACTAAAAAATTGCTCGTTAGTTTAACAAATTTACAAATTGTCCGCATAGGCTAATTCTTTTCCGTTTTTAAAGTTGTAAAGAACATAGCCATAATTGCCGTTTTTCTTGTTATAAGTCACTTCCCAGACTGGCATTCCTTTGTACCAACCTAATTGGCATTTAAGATTATCATGTCCAGGATGAGCCTCATTAAAAATCTTTAATATTTGCTCTTCGCTTTTTCCTTTATTTGCTTGATAAAGATAAGCTTTTTTGCTTTTTGGCAAATAGATGAAGTAATACTTCTTTCCCTTCTTACTAGTCCCAGCTAAACTATTACTTTCTACACTTCGGCTCAGATGATAATTTTTGGTGATCGTAGTAATTGGTGTTTTTTCAAGTGCAATTTCATTAGTTTGTTTAACTTGATCACTTGCCCGTTTAGTTGCAAAGTAAAACACAAAACATAAACATAAATATATTACTGCAATAACTCCGACCACAATTCCAGTAATTTTAAGCCCTTTTTTTACATATTTATTCATTCTGCTTACTATTCCTTAAAACATTTAGTAGTTGTTGTTTGCTGACTTTTTTGGCACTTACAGGAAGGCCAGCTAAAAATTGCTCACCATAAGATTTATTCCAAACACGTTGGTCTAAAATTACAAAGATGCCATGATCACGCTCATTCCTAATCAAGCGACCACATCCCTGTCTAAACCGCAAAATAGCCCTTGGCAAAGTGTCAACTTCAAAAATTTTGTTAGCACCAACCTGCTTTTTTAAACATTCTGTTCGCAGTTTTACTTCTGGTTGATCAGGCGATTCAAATGGTAAGCGCGTAACAATTGCCAAGTCTACCCCATTATGCTTGAAGTCAATTCCTTCCCAGAAACTATTTGCTCCAAGTAAAACAGCTTTTTCAGCAATTCCAAAACGCTTAGCAATCTTTTCATTTGAACCAGTTAATCCCTGAGCTAAAATTTCATAATCTTTTAAATTATTATTTTCACTTAACTTACTAAAGACATCACGAATAACATCTAAATTTGTAAACAAAACCAAAATATGATTGTAATTTTTAATTTGTGTAAGCAAATTACTGATAAACTCTTCATATTCAGGATTATTTGGATCTTCAGGCGCATCATTATCAGAGAGTGCATAGATTTTTAAATGTTTTTCAACCTTAAAAGATGGCTTGGCACGATAAGTTAGTGTTTTTTCAGGATCTAAATATAGGTTCTTAATTGTATATGAAAAATCATCTTGTTGCGCTAAAGTAGCTGAAATAAACAACTTTTTGTCAAAATATTGATATAATTGTTGCACTTCTTCTTCAGGATCAAGCATTAACCAAGTCAAATTGGTTGATAAGGGATCTTCCTCGTTACTAATTTCCAAAACAAATCCTTCATGATCTAATTTTTGTGGTTCGCTTAGCTGATCTAATAAAAGGTAATTCTGTTCTGAATAATAGTCAAGATGGTCTATCTCTTCTTGTAAGTCTCTTATTAAAACATCATCACTTGTCAAAAGATTCTTTTGCTGATGATATAACAAAAATAATAATTGATTTGTTTCTTGACGAACAATTTCAATATTATCCTGCATTTGACTTAGCAAACGTTTAAACTGAGGAACACTTCTAAATAAATCCTGTCCTTGAAAGCCTAAACTAACCGCATTTTGTATTCTGTCTTCCCGACTGGTAGCAAAATTTCGATTATCATAAAGTGCTTGCTGAACTTTGTTTATCGAGTGGATTAAATCGTTGGTATTTTTTTCAAGTTTATCCAAAATTATCTTAAACTCGATATTATTGCCAAATCTAACTTTTGCACTATCTTCTGCATAAAAAAGCAAGTTGCGCAAACGGCTGCACATGCCCCAAAAGCTTTCAAACTGGAGTGAATCATTTCTTGAACTTGCAACATTTTCAACAAAACGATGAGCCTCATCTACAACTAAAAATGAGTTTTGTCCCCAAATTGAATCCATATAATGGTTTGCCAAATAGGCATGATTCGTAATTAAAATATCAGCTTGCTCTTGTCTGCTCCGAGCCAGATTCCAAAAATCATATTCTGCAAATGCAGTTCCAATTCTTGCATCCCCGGGATGTTCAATTGCAGCAAATAATGGTGCTTGATAATTAGTTAACTGTAGTTCATCTAAATCACCAGTTTCAGTTTCAGTAAGCCAAATCAAAATTCCCATTTGTAAAATTAGAGTTTGCTGAATTGGATTATCAGTTTGATATAGTGAATTATAGAAACCGTCTAAATCTAAATAGTGACTGCTTGATTTAACAATTTGAGCGTCTAAATCTAAGTGAGTTACCCTTAAAAGTTGCGGTATCTCTTGTTTTAGGATCTGTTCTTGCAAGACCTTCGTAGGCGTTGCTACAACTAATTTTCTCCCTGAATAAAGTTCATATGCATACGCCATTAAATAGCTAAAAGTTTTTCCACTTCCATTTGGTGCCTCAACCACTAACGAGTTATCTGTATCACTATAGACAAATTCATGCAGTCGATTAATTAAACTTACTTGACCACGTCTAAATCGCAAATTTTTCTTAAATAACTTCTTCTTCTCATCATCACTTTGAGGGAACTCGCCTTTACTTGCAGTTCCAATTTGCCGCGTAGATCCAATTTGTTTCTTAAGAATTAAATGCTTTACTTGAATCAAATCTTTATCTAGTGGTCTCTTTGTTTGACGAGCAACTTGACCTATTTCATAAAAAATATAATCAGTATCTCGTAATAAGCCTTTAGATAAAGAAGTTAAAGTATTTAACGTCGCCTGAGGAAGATTTTCAAGTTTTTTAATAACCTTTAGCAATAACTTAGCTGTTACTAAAGCATCTGAATCAGCTCGGTGGGGATTTAAATGCTTAATTTTTAAACGAGCAGTTAAGTCGCGTAATTTATAGGATGGAAAAGTTGGAAAAGCAATTTGAGCTAATTCAACTGTGTCAATTGCCTTTCCTGTTAATGGCTCTAAGCCAGCATTTACTAACTCATAGTTCAAAAAAGGGAGATCAAAATTAACATTATGCGCAACAAAAATTGTATTCTCTAAAATTTTTCGAATTTTGGGAGCATAGTACTTAAAATCGCGTGCTTGAGCAACATCTCTATTACTAATATGAGTTAAATTTTCAACAGCTTGAGGGATTTCACGATGAGGATTGATTAAGAATGAATACGTTTTTACTACCTTACGCTTTTTGATGATTGCACAACCAAATTGAATAATGTGATCGCCTTGATTACGCTGCGTGCCTGTAGTTTCAAGATCGACGACCGCAAAAACATCATCTGTAAAGGCTTTTTTCATAATAATCTCCCTTCTATTCTGTTTCTAGTCTACTGGGACCACTTTCCTTGCGTCAAGCAAAATCAAATATTTTCCAATAACCTTTTTATCATTATTCATTTCATTTAAGGCTTGTTCGTATAGTCGCAATTGTCCCGTATATTTTTGTTTAATTTTTTCAATTGCTTGCTCTTCATTTGTTTTATCAACAAAGTCAGTTTTGTAATCAAATAAAACTAGGCCATCTTTTGCTTCAAAATATCCATCCACCGTTCCGTGAACTAAAATCTTCGCGGATGGATCAGAAAAGTCACTAAATAATTCACTAGCATTAACGAGACTTGAAAATTGGCTTTCTCTGTGCAATTTATTAGGTTGCTTCCAAAATTCTTTAGCAAAATCACTCATTACAAACCAATTTAAAGCTTCTTTAGACAAATATGGAACTATTAAAGAATTCAGCTTCCCTAATTCAACAAGCTGATCGATTTCTTGGTCTAAATTTTCTAGGTCTTTATTACCTTCATAATTATAATATTGCAAAACTAAGTGCATTGCCGTTCCTATTTCAGCCCCAGTAAATTTTTGCTCTTCTAAAAACGTTGGTGTTTCATCAATTGGCTGCAAATAACGATTACTTGAAGAAATAAGACGAGAGTTTTCAAGTTCTTTATCGATTGGATCATTAAAAGCCTTTTTAATTTCAGATACAGATTGATAAGCTGTAGTCTTAGTAGCATCTTCAAACGGATACTTAAAGTCGTACAATTCTTGGACTACCTTATTTACTTTGGAATTTACTTCTTGACTGTTCTCATTTTGACTTTTAACTTTCTCAGGCTCTAAGTCAAGATCGAATTTTAAATAATAGAGCTTATCTTGTTCTTCTAAGGCAGATGTCATATTTTGAATAGTTTGGTCAAAGTCATGTTTTTGTTCTAGTTCTGGTCCTAAAAAATCAAGCGGTGATTGAGCATTAATCTTTTTAACTAATGGAATTGTGTCTTTCTTTTGATCAAGCTCGCTTAGCCATTTCTTTTGTTTATTTTCAATTTCATTTACGCTTGCCACTAAGATCAATTTTTGCTGTGCTCTAGTTAAGCCAACATATAAAATTCTCGCTTCTTCTTCAAGCATTTGCTGTCTTTTTTGAACATCGGCTAAAGATTTAACCAAAGAATCAATACGATAATTTTTTTCTTTTATTGTTAAACCTAGTTCTTTTTGACTAATTGTAAAGTTCCCGCTTAAGTCTCTAGTTTGATACTGATGCCCTAATCCCATTACAAATACAACGGGAAATTCTAGTCCCTTAGAAGCATGAATGGTCATTAATTTCACTGCATTATCTGCTTTATCGCTTAAAAGAGGTTGAGCTAAATCTTTTTGATTTTTTCTCATTCGTTCAATAAAACTAATGAATTGATACAAACCTTTAAAACCAGCACTTTCATACGAAGCTGCCCGCTCATACAAAGATTCAAGATTAACCCTACGTTGTTGTCCGTTTGGCAGACCAGTAACAATTTCTAAAAGATGTGTTTTTTCGTAAATGCTCCAGATTAACTCAGAAATTCTGTGCGTAGCAGCAAATGAACGGAGTGTTTCAAGTTGCTTTAAAAATTCTCTGCATTTCTTCCCAAGAGCCGAGTTAACTGAAGCAAAGTTAGTAAGTGCAGTATAAAAATTGCCCGCTGGAGTTTTAACGCGAAGTTGTGCAAGTTCTGGTTCTTTGAAGTTAAATAGTGGCGATCTCATTACAGCTACTAGAGGGATATCTTGCTGAGGGTTATCAATCAACCTCAAGTAATTCATAATCATAATCAACTCAAAAGTTTGAAAATAATTTTGCGCATCAGTAACAAATAAAGGTAAATTGGCTTTTGCAAATTCCTGCATTACCTGTAAATTATCGCTTCTAGTTCGTGTAATAATTGCAATATCTGAATACTCAAGTGGTCTTTTAAGCTGCGTTCTTCGATCCCAAACTTGAAAATTTTCTGCTTTTAATTGCTTAATTCTCGCAATTACCATCTGAACTTCGCTAAAATCCATTTCATCGCCATATTGGTCCTCATAAGCTGACTGTGTTTGCTTTTTATCGGTAAAAATGTATTCGCTTGCTGTCGGTAAATCCGCTGGATAATAGCTAGCTCCAAACTGTAATTGACCTTCTTTCTTATAGTCAATGCCACCAAAATTAGTTGTTAAAACTGGATTAAATAGTTCATTAACTGTTTTAGTAACCCTTTTTGTTGATCTAAAGTTATCAGCCAAGATGATTTTTTCACTATCATTATCTTTGCCATAAGTATGATACTTACTCAAAAAGAGGTCTGGTCGTGCTTGCCTAAAGCCATAAATTGACTGCTTGACATCCCCAACCATAAAAAGCGTGTTCTGCCCCTTCTTTTTAATGGCTTTAATGATATTTTCTTGCAGCGCGTTCACATCTTGATATTCATCAATCAAAATCTCGTTAAATTTTTCTTGATAATATTCTTGTGCAATATGTGCGTTTGAAGTATCTGTTGTCAAAATACTAAAGGCAAATTGCTCCATATCGCTATAGTCAATTAAATTTTGCTCACGTTTTAACTGACCAAATTTTTGAATTAGTTTTTTCTCAGCAGCAACAATTGTTTTAACTATTTTTTCTGATTTTTGAAGGACTGCTACTTGCTCTTTTTCTTCAACTACAAAAAAGCTAGCAAAAATTTTCTTAAGTTGATCATTTAAATCTGATTTTAAGTCCTGACTTTCTTGATAGACTTCAATGCTTTCATCCGACCATTTTTTAGATTTTCGTACTGCTTTTTCAAATTTACAATTCATTAAACTAGCACGAATTTCATTATAAGGCTGGTCCTTATTTAAAGATTCAAGAAAGCTATCTAGGCGGTTAGAAAAAATGTCATAATTTTCTTTAACTTTAGCTAAATCAGAGCCATTTATTTCTGGTTCAGCAAGTAGAGCTTCTACTTCTGCTTTTAAATCAGATACTTCTTTAAGTAAAAGCGGCTTTATTTGCTGTTGCCACAAATTAGATTGAATTAAATTGTCACCTACTTCATAGCAGGTTGGCAGCTCATCGAGAAATTTTTCATAATTCGGTTGAGTCGTTACTGTATTATATAGCTGCAATAGCAAGTTGCGAGCTCCTTCTGCATCACGATCTCCTGAAAAATTATCATAAAAATCCTGAAAGTCTTGATTATCTTCTTCAAGATAATCCACCTCTATCTCTCGCAAAGCGCGTTCTTTCAAAAGCTCTCCTTGAGTCTCATCAGTTAAAACACTAAATTGCGGATCAAGGTCAATTACATAGTAAAAACGCCTAATCACATCTAAACAAAAAGAATCAATCGTAGAAATATTGGCTGTATCAATATCTAATAGTTGGTTACGTAAAAATTGGTTATCCGGTTCAACTTCAAGTTGATCACTTATTTTTTGTTTGATTCGTTCTTTCATTTCACGTGCTGCAGCTTTAGTGAAAGTAATAATCAGTAAAGAAGAAACCGGTGTGCCAGATAGAATTTTTTTTAAAACTCGCTCAACTAAAACTGTAGTCTTACCTGAACCAGCAGATGCGGAAACCAAAATGTCTTTTCCAGAATCATTAATTGCCTGATCTTGTTCTTTAGTAAACTTTGTCACCTATTCATCACCATCCAAATCCAGTTTTTCTTTAATTAAGTTCAAAAGCGTCTTTTTATCAATTGCTTTAATTTTATGGTAATTATTTTCTTTTAACATAGCATCAAAGAAGAAAATATCTTTAAAGTCAGAATAAGTTAAGGAACTCTGTTGTCCGTAAGTATATGGATCAAGTTTAATCTTACCTGATAAAATCTCACTACCAGCATTCTTAATTAAGTAGGAATTATATGCCAATAGCAATTCTAATTGATCAGGAGTAAAACTCTGATTTCGTGGCCAACTTATGTCGCCATTTACCTTTCTTTTAACGCTGCTATATATTTCTGAATTAGCTCGATCTTTCTCCATTCCTGGTTCAATCAGGTCCAGAATCTCTTCATCAGCAATTAAAATTCCGTTATACATTAGTTTCTTAGTACTTTCTTTGAGAAGATCCTTAATTTGATAGTTGCTCAGAATCATCTTATCACTACTTAAGCGTTCCAAGCTGCTAGTAATATTTTGATAAAAAGCTCCTAAAACATCTAAGTTTTTACCTTGAGCAAAAAACTTATTATTCTTTTTTAAGACTTCCAAATACGAAATCATTTGCATCGAAATTCCATTAGCAAAGAGACCTAAATCAAACTTTTTAGCAGAAGACTTATAGTCAATTACCTCTCCTAAAACTCGATCATTTACCTTAGCCAGATCAACTCGGTCCATTTTTCCTCGTAGATCAACAATCTTCTTTTTATTATTTTCATCTTTCCAACTATAGGATAGACCTGTTACTTTTTGATTTTTACCGAAACTTAATTCTGAATATTGTGGTCTAAAAGTTGTTTTATTTACATTGCTATGCCAATAATGAGCAACATTAGATGTGGTTTGGTCTAGCTTATGGAACAAATATTTATTGAATGGATCATTTAAAAGTTGACGATATCTGCCTTTTTCTTTTAACTCCTCTCGTACTTCAATTAGTAACTCTGTTAACTTACTATCAGTTAAATCAGCAAAATTTAAGTTTTTCTCTTTAATCTTTTTAACTAAATAGTCAAAAGTTTCATGATAATAATTACCTGCCTGAATTACATCAAGTTCATTTTCAAATCGCTTCTTTAAATGTAGGCCGTAATTTAAGAAATATTCAAAAGAATTCTGATAATAAGTTTCAAGTTGTGAAACTGTAGTCTCTATCCGATCTCCGTAAAGTTCCTGTGCCAATTCTGGTGAGAGATTTTCGGGAATATTCTTAAAGCTGCTTCCTTCAAGGACATTTTGAGCTACTTCGCCTATTTTCTGCTCAGTCATCTCTAAGATAGAATCTACCTTAACGGCTTGCTTGCTCTTTAAGTAAGTTAAATAGCCCAAACTAGCTTCCGGATTAGTCATAAAGGTTAAAAGATCACCAGCAGAATTAGGTAAATCATGCTGTGAAAACTCTTCTGCCTGGGTTAATCTAAGAAATTGTTTATAAAAGATAGATGGTTCTAATCGTTCATTTGCCGTATTAATTACAGGATAGGAAATATAAATCTTATCACTGGCTAAACTTAATGCATTACCAAACTGATAATTCTGATCTAGATTATTAATTTTTTGTTGATCCTCTAAATAGCCACTAGTATTATTCCCATCATTTAGCTGTTCCAAGTTCTCTGAACTAAAGAAACCTGGAATTTTCTCAATCTGCGGTAAATTACTACTTGTTGCCCCAATAATAAATACTTGCTTATAACCTTGTCCTTGAACCATTCCCATTTCAGAGATGTTAACTGCATCAAGAGTAGATGGAATTTGCGAGAAATTAGCCTCACTAAATCCACTAATTAAAAGATCAAAAAATTGTTCTAATGAAAATTCCTTGGCTACCAATAAGTAATCCTTTAGCAAATCGTTTAGGGTTGACCAAACTTGTTCAGGCTGCTGCGCTAACTGTAAGTCTCCAGCATCATTTGCTTCTTTTCGCCAAGCCTCTAGTCTTTTTGCAACTCGATTTTTAATTAAGAAGTTCCAAAAAATTGTCACTCCAGCTTGCGGATCTTTCTCTGCTTCTATTTCTTCAAAAAATTTACTTAGAATACTGATAAAGTATTGACGTAATCGCTCAAGTTCTTCCACCTCTTGCTCTGACTTATCAAGTGCAATTACTTCCGCATCCACAAAGTTTTTTAAAGGCTTGTTCCAAAGACTTCCCTTAATACCATGTGCCAACACAAAGTTTTCAAGTAAATCCACATCGTTTTGATAACGTGCTACGCTCTTATACCACTCGGGAATAAACAGCTGTGTTTTCATTAGCGCAATTACATTATCTGTTTGAAAACCACGCTTAAAAATTTGCTGGAGATTTTCTACTGCAACAACCAAGGGATGATATTTCATCTCCTTTTGCAGGTCATTGAAGAAGGGAATATTATTTTGACGCAAAATTGGCGTTAAGTAAGTTTCATATTCACTTAAATTTGGCGCTAAAACTAAAAAGTCTTGATAGCGATAGTGGTTTAAAGCAACTTGTTGGTAGATTGTCCGTGCGACAAAGTATGCTTCAGCATATCTAGAATCTGCTTTAACTGGTTGCAAAAATTTACTCAAACTTTCATCAAAGCTGCTAGTCTTAGTCCAAACACCATTTAACAGGGAGCTAGGATTAGTCTGACTGAGTGGAAATTCAGTAGTTTGATAATTTAATTGCTGATTTTGCCAAAAATGCTCTAGTTGTCCAATTGTTCTTTGAACTACATAATCATAGTCTCCAGGTTCCGCTTTACTGTCTATCTTGCCGACTTTTGTCTTAAATGCTAAAGTTGTATTTTTAGCTTTTTTTGAAATTAAACGCACTGAAGTTAATTCCTGCAAGGAAAAATGCGAAAAATCAGAAAAATAAAATTCCATGCTGCTCAAATTGTTGCTTTTAGCTAGAAACTCATTAAGCAGGAGCTGCATTTCATCTTTTGTTGCAAATTTTTCAGATAGCCGTTCGATAAAATCATCATAAATAATTCGCAAATCATGGACTTTATAGCTGGTTTCTTCATTTAATTTTTCATTATCAATATTTTCTAGTTCAATATTTCCAGCCCGAACTGATAAAATTGCTTCATACATTTGCTTTAAGGCACCAGACGTAATCTGATTCTTATTTTGAAATAGTTTTAGTTCATTCTGATGATCTTTAACAATTTGCTCAAGTAACATCACACTAGCAGCATCATCTAAAATCTGGGGCAACTTGATTGCTTCATCCTTCAAAAAATACCAGGCTAGTCGTGAAAACGATAAAATGTGCAGTTTATTAACCGCTACTTGTTTTTTATTCGTTAAAACAGAGAGCTTGCTAAGTGCGCGTACTTCTGTGGTAAACTTAATATGGTTTGGCACGATAATAAAAACATCGTGCGTTTTATCTTGGTAATATGACTTAACAGCTTGATCAATAATATCATTTTGCAAGTTGTCTACTTGTCTACCAGTAATTACATTAATCATAAGTCTCAAGTCTCCTTAGCAAATATTTTAGCATATGGAACAAACGAAATAGACTTAATGAAATTTATAATATAGGAACGATAATCGTGAATAAAAAAGTTGAAATTAAAGCACATGGAAAAGTGATTCTAATTGGTGAACATTCTGTTGTGTATGGATATAATGCACTTGCTTTACCAATTCAAGCCCTAAATATCAGCACAACTGTTGAAGAAACTGCTGGTCCTACTTGGATGGATACAAATCACTACCACGGTGCTTTTTTTGATGCACCAGATGAATATGACGGTATTAAATATATTGTTAAAACTATGTTAGCTAAAGTTGCAGATGCACCTAACGTTAAAATTACTTATAGTGGTGAAATTCCAATTGAACGCGGCTTAGGTTCAAGTGCAGTAGTAGCTCTTGGGACAACTAAGGCTTTATCACAATTCTTAAATTTGAATTTAGATCACGATGAAATCATGGAAATTACCAACCATGCGGAAATGATCAACCACGGTAAAGCTTCTGGACTTGATGCCGCTACTGTTAGCTCAGACTATCTAGTCTTCTTTAATAAACAGGATGGTCCGCAGCAACTTTCTCAAAAATTAGGTGCTACCCTCTTGATTATGGATACTGGCGAACTTGGAAATACCAAAGTGGCGGTTCAAGCAGTTAAAAAGCAAATGGATGAAAGTGATCTCAAAAAGAAACAAATTGCCCGTCTTGGGGAGCTTGCTACTGCCACTCAAGAGAATTGGCTAAAACAAAATGCTAAAGAAATTGGTAAGATCTTTAACGAAGCTCAAAGCATTTTAGCCTCATTCGACCTTTCAACTAAAAAAATTGATAATATTTGTAAAATTGCTAACGAAAATGGTGCCTTAGGTACTAAGTTATCTGGCGGTGGCCTTGGCGGAATCGTGATTGCGCTATGTCCTGATCAAGAAACGGCACAAAAAATTGCCAAAAAGGCTCAAGCAAATTTTGATAATTACTGGATTGAGGAAATCTAATGAAAAAAACTGCTCGTGCGCATACTAACATTGCGCTAATCAAATATTGGGGAAAATCTAATCAAGCTTTGAAGACCCCGCTCATGTCTAGTCTATCAATGACCTTAGATGCTTTTTATACCGATACTACTTTTGAACATGATTCTTCACTAACTGAAGATACATTTATTTTAAATGGTCAAAAGCAAACACCTGAAGAAAGTAAACGAGTTTTTAATTATATTCACCTATTACAAGAAAAATTTGGCTTTAATGATCATTTTACAATCAAGTCTACTAACCACGTTCCCACTTCGGCTGGCCTTGCTTCGTCAGCATCTGCCTTTGCGGCTTTAGCAACCAGCTTTGCTGCAAGTTATAGCTTAGATCTTTCAAGAAGAGAACTTTCGAAATTGGCACGTCTTGGATCAGGATCAGCAACAAGATCGATTTATGGCGGTTTTGTCGAATGGCAAAAAGGAATTGATGATGCAAGTTCTTATGCTGTTCCAATTGATGAAAATCCAGATCTTGACCTGTCCCTATTAGCACTTGAAGTTGATACAAAACAAAAGAAAATTTCTTCAACAAAAGGGATGAAATTAGCTCAAACATCTCCTTTCTATCAGCCTTGGCTAGCTAGAAATAAACAAGAAATTGCTGAATTAAAACAAGCAATTAAGGAAAAAGATTTTACTAAGATTGGCAAGCTCAGCGAATTAAGCGCTAATGAAATGCATGCTTGCAACCTAACAGCTAATGAGCCCTTCACATACTTTGAACCAGAGACAATTAAAGCGATTAAATTAGTAGAGAATTTAAGGCAGCAAGGCATTGAATGTTACTATACAATCGATGCTGGTCCAAATGTAAAAATTCTCTGTACCTTAAGAAATAGAAAAGAAATTATTTCAGCTGTTCAGAAATCATTGACTAATGTTAAAATAGTCGTTGCGAGTTTCGGCCCAGGCGTTACTCTGCTTTAGTAATTTGAAAATAAAAAGATTAGAGGAATATTCGTTGATTACAGAACAAGCACCAGGAAAATTGTATATTGCGGGAGAGTATGCAGTTCTTGAGCAAAACTGCCCTGCCATTTTAGTTGCAGTAAATGAATTTGTACGTGTATCTATTGCTAAGAGCACTGGCACTAGTGGTTTAATTCACTCTAAGCAGTATTCTCAAGATTCTATTCACTGGATTCGTAAAGGCAATCAAATGGTAATCGATAATCGTGATAACCCGTTTGAATACATTTTATCTGCGATTAAATTTACAGAACGTTTTTGTTTAGAACAAAAAGTTCCAATGTCTTTATATGACTTACATGTTAATTCTGATCTTGATTCAGCTGATGGTAAGAAGTATGGTCTTGGTTCATCTGCAGCTGTAACAGTTGCAACTGTAAAGGCAATTCTTAATTTTTATGGCTTACATTGTACAAAAGATCTTATCTTTAAACTTTCAGCTATCTCTCACTATAGTGTTCAAGGAAACGGATCAGCTGGTGATATTGCTGCCAGTGTCTATGGTGGATGGCTTGCTTATCAAACTTTTGACAAGGCATGGCTTAAGCAAGAATTAGCTACCAAATCTCTTAGCGATGTTTTAAACGAAGCTTGGCCTGGTCTAAAAATTCAATTATTAACTCCCCCTGAAGGATTAAATTTAGTAATTGGTTGGAGTCAAAAGCCTGCCTCAACTTCACAATTAGTTGATAAGACTAATGCTAAGAAGAAGTTTATTAAGACCCAATATGATACTTTCTTAGAACAATCTAGACAATGCGTTCTTGATATGATTAAGGGCTTTAATGAAAAGAATATTGCTTTAATTCAAAAGCAAATTCGTCTAAATCGTCAATTGCTAAAGGATTTTGCTGCACTTAATCATATTGCTATCGAAATTCCACGTCTGACTAAATTAATTAATATCGCAGAACAATTTAATGGTGCTGCTAAGACTTCTGGCGCAGGAAACGGCGATTGCGGCATTGTGATCGCTGATGAGCAAACTGATATTGAAGAAATGAAAAATATTTGGCGTGAAAATGGAATTATGCCACTGAACTTTTTAGTTCATTCAATAGCTTAATTAATTTAATACTAGGAAAAGATTATGTCACAAAGATCCCAAAGAAAAGAAGAACATCTAGCATTGGCTAAGATGTTTTTTAATAGTAATAAAAATAATGATTTCAAGCATATACATCTAATTCGCCCCGCTCTTCCTGAAAGTGCTGTTAGCAAAGAAAGTATTGCAACAGAAATGTTTGGTCAAAAAATTAGTGCCCCATTTTTTATCAATGCAATGACAGGTGGATCAGATGCTTCATATACTATTAATCGACGCTTAGCTCAAGCAGCTGCTAAAGAAAATATTCCGATGGCGTTAGGTTCTGCTAGCATTCTTGAAAAAGAAACTGATCAAATCAAAAGTTTCGAAATTGCGCGACAAGAAAATCCTGATGGCCTACTTTTCGCTAACGTTAATCCAACTACTAAACCTAAAGTGGCCCAAAAGATTGTGCAGGTATTAAATGCTAACGCCCTTCAAATTCACCTTAATAGTGTTCAAGAAGCTGTGATGCCTGAAGGAGATCGGGATTTTCATTGGCTTGATAATCTAAAAGCAATTCGTCAAGCAGTCGATGTTCCAATCATCATCAAGGAAGTGGGAATGGGAATTGACCCCGAATCTTTACGAACCCTCTTGATCAATGACTTTTCAATTATTGATTTAGGTGGAAGTGGCGGAACAAATTTTGCTCAGATTGAAAATGAAAGACGAAAAAATCAAAAATTAATGTTTTTAGAAGACATTGGTCTTTCAACAGTTAAAACTTTGCTTGCTGCACGAACTATTCCGGTTAATAAAACGATTATCGCAGCCGGTGGGATTACCAATGCTTTAGATATTTTCAAGTCCTTAGTTTTAGGGGCACAATATGTTGGTATTGCAAATTATTTCTTACAGTTTGCTAATCAAGATACCGAATCTTTGATTGTCGCAATTCAAAATCTAAAATATGAGTTACGTCTTCTAACTGCCCTATTTGGATTAAAGAATATTGCTGAAGCAGATGAAGTTAAATATTATCTTGATACCGATTTATATAATTTTACTAGACAAATTTATAACTAGTTACTTTCTTTAATGACTGCATTTTGCAGCCATTTTTTGAAGGCATCGAAAAAGGCTTTTGCATTTTTTACAAAAGCCTTTTTCTTCTAGTCTTTTACTAAGTGAATCTCTCGATCAAATAGATCATGCATTTTTTTATTAAAATTATGAGCAATAAAGATGATAGTTGCCTTACTTTTTAATAGATTATTCAAAATATCCATTGTCGCTTTTTGATCAATTGCACTTGTTCCTTCATCGATCAAAATAATATCACTATCATGAACCTTTGCACGAGCTAAAACAATCTTCTGTCTTTGTCCCCCTGAGATATTCAATTTATCCAAGTTAAGTTTCTTATCTATTCCTTCATCAAACTTCTTTAGATCTGCAGAAAGATTTACTTCTTTCACTGCCTCAGCTACTTTATTATCTAATTTGTCATTAAACATCGTAATATTATCTAAAATCGAAGCGGGAAAAACTACTGGGTCTTGTGGAAGATATCCAATTTTACGTAAGTCTGGCACGATCTGATTGCCATTTTTGTCTTCAAATATTATTTTTCCTGAACTTGGCTTTAATTCTCCAAGAATTAATTTAAATAAAGTTGACTTTCCAGCACCTGAATCGCCTGTTAATAAGATCTTTTCGCCCTCTTTAATTTGAAGATTAGGATAAGTTAAACTTTCTCCATTTGAAAACTTTAAACCTAGTGATTTTGTCTTGATTATCGCAGGAGCAATCGAACTATCTTTACTTGAAGAATGGACAGGTTCTGCAGACTTATCTATTTCCGTAACTAGTTTTTTAATACCTTTCATCTGACCACGGGCATTTGAAATTTGATTAATAGCTTGATTTAAATAAAATCTAAAATTACCTACAATTAGAAGTGCACTAATCTCTAATAAACCATTCTTAACTAAAAAACCTGACAATAAAAAGATAATCAAACCAAAAATTGCAGAGGCAATACCAGTAATAGCATTAAGCAATTTGGTATAAGTAGTTTGCTTAACGTTTGCATCTTCAAGTTTCTTACTTGCTAATTTAGAAACTGAAAACAGCTTTGCCCCAGCGGCAAATTGTCTTAATTGCTCTAAACCTGCAAGCCAATCATTCAGAGTATCTAAATAAACCTGATTGCTATCAGAAATAAGTTGATTTGCTTTTTGTAATGGTGTCTCAATTAGTTTCGGAAGGACTAAAGTAATTGCTACAATTAAGCAAATTGTTAGTAACAAGATCCAATTTAACATAATTAAATATATGATAATTGAAATGATCATGACACTACCATATAGTAAATTAAAAATAGCACCAATATAGTTTTCATTAACCATTTGTAAATCATTAGTTAGTCTATTTTGCATTTCAGGAACTTGATGTTTTTTGCCATCATAAAAGTAGTGCTTAACAATCTTATCTCTAACTGAATTATTTAAGTCTTGTGCTTGATATGTAATCAAATATTGACTGATATATATAAATACATAGCCTAGAGCAGCAACCACTAAACTTATTGCTGAAATAATTATAAAATTACGTAAATTCCGTGACAGAACAATTGTCGTTTCTAGTTGAACTAGTGCTGTATTACCAATTAATGTGATTGGTGTTAAAACAGTAATTATAACAAATAGACAAAATCTAACTGGATTAATTTTTATTAATTCCCTAAAATTCATTACTCGTGTCCTCCCTTCTTTTCTAACTTTATTTCATGATCAAACTTGGCCTTCAATTCTGGTGTAAAGTTGTGAGCAATCATTAAAACTGTTTGATCTGTCTTTAGCAATTCATCAATAATTTTTTCAGTGGCTTTTTGATCAATCGCACTAGTTACTTCATCCATCAAAACAAATGGCTGATGATGAATTTCACTCCTTGCCAAAACCACTTTTTGTCTTTGCCCACCTGATAAGTTTTCATTTTTTAAATCAACAACTGTATTGATACCAGCAGACATTTTAGCTAAATCAGTGCTTAGCTGAACTTTGTTAACTATATTAAGTACTTGTTGTTCAAGCTTTTTAGTAAACATTGTAATATTTTCTTTAATTGAAACTGGAAAAACTACAGGATCTTGAGGCAAATAACCTACTGTAGCATTTTCAAGTGGTTGATTATTTTTATCTAAGTAAGTAACAGTTCCACTTTGCGCCTTCAACTTTCCAAGTAAAACTGCAAATAATGTAGATTTACCTGTTCCTGAATCACCAGTCAGTAACACTTTATCTCCAGCTTTGATTGTAAAATCAGGATAAGAAATAGTTTCACCTTGATCATATGAAATTTTTAGATTTTTTACTGAAACACCATATGCACTTGCTTTAACCGTCCGTTTTTCATTGCGACGTAGTTCAGAAATTTCTTGACGTAATTCTTTTGTTGACTTGATTTGTGTGATTGCACTAGTAATTTCCCAAATAGCTGAGAAAACTGCAAATCCGAATGAGCCAGCAACTGCAAATTCACCAAAAGAAATTGAGCGATTTATAAACAAAATTCCAGCAAAGAAAGCCAAACCTACTTGTGCTAGGGCATTTGCCCAGCCATTGAAGAGATAAGAAATTGTATTATACTTGCAGCTCTTTTTACTTGCCTTAGTATAGTCATCACTCGCTTGATGAAGTTGTTTTCTTAATCTGCCATAAGCGCTGAAACGTCTTAATTCTTGTAAACCGCCAAGCCAATGTTCAATTACATTAAGTAACTTTTCATTCTTAGCATTAACTTCCTTAGTAGCTTGTGCGGTTTTCTTTTCCATAATCTTTGGAAGCAGAAAATTAATTCCCAATAATATTGTACTAACTAGAACCAAAGTCCAGTTCATCTTTAATAGAATTCCGACTGAAATAAATATTTCAAGAATTCCACTTAAAATTGAAACCCAAGGAGTAGCAAAATCAGTTGTTAACATTTTTAAGTTTCCTGTTAACTGATTTTGCATTTCAGAAACCTTTTCATCATTACCGGAATTATAGTAATGCTGCATAATATCTTCTCTAATATGATGTAAATAGCTCTGTGTTTGTTTAGTAAAAGCAATTGTTGCAATTGGTAATAAAATTGCTGCTCCTATTTCCATCCCTGCTTGAATAAAAGTCCAATAAATATACCCATTCAAATTTCCCTTAAGTATATTATTCAATGAATTTTTAAATAGATATTCTCCTAATGCACCTGTAATGGCATAAAGAATGTACAAAGCCATGATTAAGATTGAACGTGGAATATTACTTTTTATTAATTCTTTAAATGTCATTATTTTCCCTCCTCCGCTTTAGTTATTATTAATTTTACTAATACTTTTTTAATTTTCAATCATATTTTTTTAAGTGGTAATATTTTTCAACTAAGCGGTAATTTTAAGCTACTTTGTACTATGTTATACTAACTTTATCTTAAAAAATTGAGGTGAAACTAGGTGTTTATTCTAAATAACTTAGGATTAAGCTTAAAACTGAATTATTTTCTTTCAGTTATTAAGCTATATTTAAGAAATGTCCCCAAATTTGATGAAAGTTTGGGGTTTGTTAACTAAATATAGATAACTTTTCCCTGAACTTTCAAAATACTTTAAAAACACGTATTTAATAAGGAACGGGAAAATGCTAAAAAATTTAACTAATAAAGATAATTCTAATGTTGTTAACTTATTAATTGGAAGAATCGGAACTAATATTGCTGATTCACTGTTTTATATGGCGATACTCTGGTACTTTAAAAGCCACTTTCACTCACCAATATTACTATCGCTAATCTTTATAGCAGATTCAACGCTTGATATGTTTTCATTTACTTTAGGTCCAATAATTGATCGGTTAAATACTAAAAAATTACTTCAAGTAGTAACTATTATTCAAGCCATCCTTAGCTTGTTAATTATTCCATTATTTAACGATCCAAATTTACATCTTTTCGCAATCATATTTTTAATTATTGTTTATATTCTATCTACAATTGGTTCAACATTAATTTATCCAGCTGAAGACAAAATATTGCCAATCATTGTAAAAAAAGAAAATTTAGCTAAGGTAAACGGTATCTTTCAAATGTCATATCAAACTTTGGATTTATTTTTAGATGCCGGGGCAACAATTTTAATTACTTATTTGTCCATCAAAAATACAATTATAATTTCAGGTTTAATTTTCGCTTTTGCGCTCTTATTCTATGCTCGACTTAACTTTAATGTTCAATCAATTTCTTCAGATAAAGAAAATAGTACTTACTTAAAAGCTCTAATTAACGGATGGCAGGCTTTACAAAAAGAAAAGGATATTTTGATCCTAATCCTTCCCTTTGCTATAACCAACTTGTTCTATGGAATTTCTTCAATCGGGTTACCTTACTTTGCAACTCAATATTTAAACAGGAGTGCAATGAGTTATGGTGGTTTGGAGCTTGCTTCTTCAGTCGGTGGACTACTTGGTAGTATCGCAGTGCAACATTTCTATGTTAAAGACAACAAGTTAAGATTATTAATTGTTATTTGTTTAATTCTTTCAGGTATTTCAATTATTTTAGAGACAATTATTGCCCCAATTTTTCCTATCTTAATTTTATTATTCGCTCTGTTTAGTACCTTTTGGATCAGTATGATGAATATTAACTTTCGTGTACTCGTCCAGGAAAGTTTTCGCCCTAATCTGCTTGGACGAATTAACACAATTAATAGCAGTATTGTTAATTGCATGATTCCAATTGGATCATTTTTAGGAGGAATTATTGTTAAAAATCTTGGCGTTCTTCCCGCAATTATGCTTGAAGGAATAGCTCAAGTAATAACAGCATTCTTTTATTTAATTATCTTTATAGAAATTAAACACTAAAACCGAGGAATTATAAATGAGTAACAAGAAAAACAAAATCAATAATGCAGAAATTAAAACAAGAGTAGTATTCTATCGTCCTAGTCAATAATTAATTAAATTTAAGAAAAGAGAACATTATGACTCAAGATATAATTACTACGATTACTACAAAAGATAATTTTAAAAATGCCTTCATTAATGCTCAGATCAAGGCTACTGATAAGGTTATGGTTCATACAGCTTTAAGTAAGTTTTATTATGTTCCTGGTGGACCTGAAAGTGTGGTTCATGCTTTAGAAGAAACAATAAATCAAGGCACAATTATGATGCCATCAGAAGTCACTACGAATTGTGACCCCGCAAGCTGGGAATATCCTCCTGTTAGACAAGATTTGATTCAAATAGTCCGTGACAATATGCCACCATATAATCCTGATACTTCTCTGAGTGAAGGTTTAGGTATTACACCTGAATATTTTAGAAATTTACCCGATGTAGTACGTAGTTGCCATCCTTATCTACCCATTGCAATTTGGGGTAAAGATAAAGCTAAAATTGCTAGAAAACAACCACTTGATATGCCTTACGGCTTGCATAGTCCCTTAGACTATTTGTATCAAAATGATGGTAAAATTATTTTTCTAGGAACTGATTATGAAACTTGCACAATGTTGCACTACGCTGAATCAACAATTGATAGAAAAACGGAAACCTGTTCAGCAGCAACCGGGATAGATAAAACTGGAAAGACTATCTGGACTGATTACCAAAATATAGATATGGATTCATATGATGATTTTAATGACTTAGGACTAGCCTTTGAAAGAAACTTTCCTAAAGAGTTTAAACAAGTTAAATTAAACAATGGTTTTATTAAGGTCATTAAAGTAAAACCACTAATCGACTTTGCTAGAATATGGTTTAAGAAAAAAGATAAAAACTTATAGCATAGCAAAAAGACAGGAGTTATTTCTCCTGTCTTTTTTCAATTTAAAGTTCTAAATTATCTGAATTTTTCTTTTCTTCAATAAAATCTTTCATTACTTGAGGATTCTTAATTAATACATTAAGCAGTCTATTATTACAAACTGTCGGAATCTCACCTACTTCATATAATGCGATTGTTGAAGGACTCCAACCTAAAACTGAAGCCAATTGTCGTTGAGAGAGTTTCCATTTCTTTCTTAATTTTTTAATGTCTGCTGGACCCACAAAACCATATTTCTGACGATATATTTCCTGTGCTATTTCTACAGCTTGATCATCAAGTTCATTATCATTTATTAGTCGATCAGTATTCTTTTCGAATCGCGCAGGGGCAGTAACAGTAATTTCTTTGCCTTTGATATCGAACGTATTAGTATAGTTTTTAATATATGTATCCATTGTAAAATACCCCTTAATATAAAGCCTTATGAAAAGAATTTATCTTCTGACACTAACCTTTTTAAAATCTTCAATAAATACCTTTAAAATAAAAAGTTGTAGTTCAATATCTATATTCAATTAAACAATTACTGTCATTGTTGCAGCGCCAATAATAATAGCTAATCCAACTAGAGTAACTATCATTTCTTTCTTTGTCTTACTTTCATGTAAGAACCAAATTCCAGTTAATGTTGCCAAAACTACTGAAGTTTGCGACAAAATAAATCCTGTTGCCAAGCCGTTCATATCTGGTTGTGCTGAAATCAAGTATGTCAAAGCAGCAAAAGCAAAAAAGAAGCCAGAAATAATTTGCTTATAAGAAATTCCCTGAGCTAAAGCAATCGTTTGCTTTGGATTCTTAACTTTCAAATAAATTGCATAGAAAATTGCGACTAAGCACATTCCAATAGCTTGTGGTAAGAATGCCTTTGAGCCATCAATTTTTGCAGCTTGTGGGGCAGCTGAATAAGCCCAGTAACCAATTTCACCAATTAATAAAACGATGACTGCTTTTCTCAGCTTGGCACTGTTTTCATCAGTCTTCTTTTCAGTCCAAGTTGTCATCCAAGCTCCCAAAACAATTAAGGCTAAGGCAAGGAAGCCGACTAACTTATCACTTGTATTTGGCCAATCTCCTAGTGCAAACACACCCCATAAAGAAGTTCCTAGCAACTGAAAAGCCGTCGTGATCGGCATCGTACCTGATGAACCAATTAAAGTAAAGGAATGGAAAGTAAGTATTTGCGCACTAGCCCAACCAATTCCTGAAATAATTGACCAAATCAAGGCTGAATCTGTAGGGAGTGCAATTCCTCGCATCAAATTATAAATTACTGCAAAAATAAAAGTTCCAAAAGTTGCTCCAATAATTTGATTTACCGGTTTACCACCAATCTTTGAAGCTATTGTTGGAAATAAGCCCCATCCTATCAATGGTCCTAATCCAACTAAAAGTGCAATTCCTTGCATAGAATAATTCCTCCATTTCTAATTAATTAAAAAGTTACGCCACTTTCTAAAATCACATTAGAATATGGAGTTTTCTCTCCAGTTCTAATAAATGCCTTTGAGGACTTTAAGTCTTTCTTTAATTCTGAATGAGGAATAAATTTAATCTCAACGTTAGGAAGAGTCTTTTTAATTGCTTCTAATTGCTTAGGATTTTCAGTTTTAATTTCTTCAGCAATATACATTTTTTGAACTTCTAATTCTGTGAGAACTTCCTTTAAAACATCAATAAATGATGGCAATCCTGGTCTAACAGATAAATCAATCTTTTCAGTCCCAGCTGGCACAGGAGTTCCTGCATCCCCCACACCTAACCAATCCATATGTCCCATATCTGCAATCACTCTAGAAATATTTGAGTTCATTACTCCCGTCTTTTTCATGTTTAGTTAACTCCTTACTAAAATACGTTCTTAAATTTAGCATATGGAATTAATTTTACCATGTACCTACTATTTCTAGCTATTTTTATACAAGCGCTAATTTTTGTCGCTTATTTTATTTTTTCAAAAACTTCACAGACCATCGGTGCTTGAGAATAAAAAATTTTTCCACGCTCTTTATATTTCCGTGTAAAAAATTCATCATGAACCGTGCGCCAATAAGTATAGCTACAATCACCTTCTCCTTCATGATAAGCATGTTCTTGAGAAATTAAATTATATGGAATGATCTCAACGCATACATCTTTTATTACGCAGACTGGTTTAGCATTACCATCTAAAATAATGCCCCACTCACCTACTTTAGGTAATTTCTCATCTTTACCATACAATTCATAAGCTGACGTAGTAGCTGTCTTAATTTCTTTATCAACCAAAGAAGCTAACTCATTAGCATCTTTTTGATTTGCACCAAAGGCCCATGCTTCAACAGGTGTATTTTCATTTAAATTATGCTTTTTACAAAACTGATGCCAAAATGTTTGTATATTCTCATCCATATCTATTTGATCCTTGTTAAAATTTGGGCACCAATGCTTAAGCCAGTTCTGTGCGATTCACCGCCCCAATCACGCTCATCATAGTTATCCATATCAGCTAATGTATCTGCCGTAAACAAAAGCTGAGCAAAATCAATCTTTCTAAACTGGGCACAAGCAGCTAAAGCTGCACATTCCATTTCTACGGTTGATGCGCCTAACTGACGAAATTGGGCCACCTTTTTAGGCGTTTCTCTAAAGAATCCATCGGTTGTCCAAGTTGTTATCTCATCATAGTCCACATTTAGTTCAGTTAAAGCTTTTTCTACTTCCTTTAAAAATGAAGAATCTAATTCAACAAATTGTCCAGGTTGCATGTAGTGAAAAGACGTTCCTTCATCCCGAATAGCACGTGTGGGAAGAAGCATTGTATTTTCAGGCAAATCTACTAAAGCACCAGCTGTGCCAATAGTTAACACCTTTTTCTACACCATAAGCAATTAACCACTCAAGTAATTGAGTAGCTGCTGGTGCTCCCAAGGGTGCTTGACACAAAGTGAAAAATTCATTGTCAATTTGAACTTCATAGATTTTGGGGTTAAAAGAGCATGATTCAAATTCGCCCAAAGTGCGATGAAGATGTTGATACAAAAATGCGTTAATTTCTTTTTCAGGCACAAATGCGTAAAGTAATCTTGGATGAAAATGAAAGGGTTCTTGATCGTGATTTGGTTCAAGAACAGCATGCGGATTTTTGTCAAAGTCTAAAATAAATGGTTCTTCATTCATGTTTTCCACTCCATTTTTAGTTGAAATATTATAAATTCACTAATACCTGAGATCCAATATTCAAGCCAACGCTATATGAATCATGGCCCCAGTTACGTTTATCATAGTTATCCATATCAGCTAAACTATCAGCCGTAAACAAAATTTGCGCAAAACTTATATTTCTAAATTCTGCACAAGCAGCTAAAGCTGAACACTCCATTTCGACAGTTTTTGCACCTAATTCTTTAGCTTGTAAAACTTGCTTGGGTGTTTCTCTAAAAAAGCCATCTGTTGTCCAAGTTGTTCCCTCTTCATATTGAAGACCTAATTTTTTTATTTCATTTTCAACGCTTCGTACAAACTTTTTATTTAATGTAATAATCTTACTTGGTTCTTTGTAATAAAAGGATGTACCCTCTCCGCGAATCGCTCTTTGTGGAACAAATATCGTGTTTTCAGGAAGATTAGCCAGTGCTCCTGCATTTCCAACAGATAAAACTTGTTTAACTCCATAATTGATCAACCAATCTAAAAACTTTGTTGAAGCTGGTGCTCCCACTGGAGCTTGACACAAAGTAATTAATTGATTGTTGACTTCCACTTCATATATCTTAGGTCTAAATGAAACAGTTTTAAATTTACCCAGAGTCTTATGAGAGTGTTTATCTAAAAAAGAGTTAATTTCATCATCTGGGACAAATGCAAAAAGCAATTTTTCATGAAACTTATACTGTAAATTTTCGACTCCGGGCTCTATTACAGCTTGTTTACTTAAATCAATATCTGAAATAAATGTTTCTTCATTCATGTATACCCTCTCCCTTAATTTATAAATGGATAGTCTTCATCAAAGTAATGATAAATAAAAAGTTGATGTTGCTTGTTAAAAATCTTTGGTAATTTGTTTTTAGAAAAATACTTCAGGTCAAGAGTCTCAGAGCTGACCTCTTTTGACGTTTTTTCTACCAATTCAACAACAAATTCAATGGTCACTGCCTGTGCCACATCTTGATTGGGATAACGTTGGATAAAATTAGTTGAGACACCTAACAATGACTTAGTTCTTACTTTTAAGCCAGTTTCTTCTAAGAACTCTCGAACACATGCTTCTTGTGCTGATTCTCCAAATTCTAAAGCACCACCAGGCAAACCCCATGCATCAAAATCTGATCTTTTTTGAAGTAAGATTTTATTCTGATCATTAGCCAAAATTCCACCTGCAAAATTTAAAATAATTGGTTCATGACCAACTTTTTTGCGTAAAGTTTTAATGTAGGCTTGAGTCATTGCTATTCCTCTATGCTGGCGAGCATTCGCTCACCAACTTTCTTAAAAGCTATATCTTCAATTTTCTCAGTGTAATTAAAGATTCCAACTGCTGTTGTGAAAATTAGATATTGTTTCGTCAAACCTAATAGTTGATAATCCGAGTTTTTAGTAGAATATCCCTTTAAAAATGAGTCAATTAAATCCGGATTCAATGAGAAATCTTGATAAAACAATTTGATAAAGTCTTGATATACAGGACCAAGACGTGCTTTTTCAAAATCAATTAAAGTTAACTTCCCACCGATATACTTATAATTTCTGATTCCTACATCCCCATGTAAAACAAAATATGAATTATTTTTCAGATCTTTTTGAATTTCATTTTTATGCGTCATAAATTTTTCAGCTACTTTATTTAACTGACTTTTATAGAAAGAATCTTGAAAAGTATCTATCTCTGACAAGTAGTCATCAAATTGATTTTGGACAACCTTAATCTTAGGAAAAGGCTTAATTTGCATATGAAACTCACCTAAAACTTGTCCCATTTCAAAAGCTAAATTTTGATCAATAGTTGAGGGAATATCTCGAGGTTCAACGTCTTTTAATACTAAAATATATCTGTTATCAATTGAAAAAGTCGTTATCACTCGATCATTCATTTGCCTTGTAACCGTTTCTTCTGTATAACATCCTTGCTCTTTAGCAAATTGTTTTACAAAAACTGACTGCTGATACAAATTACTATAACCTACAAAGGTTTTATTAAGCGATTCATGGTTGATTGGTTTCAAATTACTTTGTAACTTTTGATTTAATTTTTCAATCAAAATCATTATTGGTCCTCTACTTAAATATCATTCATCACAATTGAAATTTCGTCAGCTAAATTCATTTGACTGGTAAAGGCACACTCCGGAATAAAGCCAATATAATCTTCTTCATTCCACCAGGAGCGCATTTTTTCTTCACCAAAAGAATATTCATGACGAGCTTTATGTCGCCTTATTGTTTCTTCAAATGGAATATCAAAATAATAAGCATAAATTTGACTACCAAAAAGCTGCTGAGATTTCTTAAACAAATCGGTATACCATTTTGCATTCAAGATACCTTCTAAGATAGTGTAAGAGCAGTGATGATAACCATATTCAAGCAAATTTTCTAATAAAGGCAAAGCAAATGTCTTTTCTCCGTCTTTAACATTCAGCATTTTCCTTCTAACTGTATCTTGCGGAATCAATAATGTATTGCGCGGCAATCGATAATGAATTTCTTTAGATAATGTAGTTTTGCCACTGCCAGAATTTCCACGAATTATAATTAATTTTGATGTCATTATTTTTATTCACTTTCTCTTAATACTGAAAATAAGATACAATAGCAAAAAAGTTTTATAGAAAATGGTAATTAATTATGAAAAAAGATATTAAATGCTATATAAATCTTTATGATTCAACTAAAGTTAAAACAATTGTTGGAAAGGCTACTAACTTTTTAAACACACCTGAAGCATTACAGGGAAAGAAAGAAGTAGAAAACGGTAATATTAAAAAAAATTGGTTCTTTAGACGATTTAGATGAATGGATTAAAAATCTATAACCTCTTTAACTATTTCTGCCATCATTTCAGCTGAGATATCACGAATTTCTTGATATCGTTCTAAGTCAAAATTATCTTTTCCATAGGTTAAGCCAGCTTGCGCCAAACTTTGAAGTCGCTTTGCCCAATCAATAAGTCGATCTTACTTCATATTTTGCTTCTTCTCTTGTTTATCCAAAACGCTATTCCTCCATAAAAAAGAGTAAAAAGTAATAAACTAATATAAAAATTAGGTGCAATACCGCTCATCGTTACTGCTCTTCCTTTTGATACGTCAATTATTAATCGTACGCCGAAAAGATTAGAGATTTGAAGAACATTAAAATTGATGAATAAATTAATCACAAAATAGAGCATTAATAGGATAAACCATATTCCCACTCCTTTAATCATTAATTTAAATAAGCTTTTCATAAATTTATTTCTCCAAATCTAAAACTAAAACAATTTCTTCTTCAATTTTTTCACCATTAGGCACAAAACCAGCAGCCTTGTATAGCTGTTCAGCAGCAAAATTTGAAGGGACGTAAGAAAGATACAATTTATTTCCATTTCCTAAAGGCATTGTTTTTATATATTTAATAAGCACAGCTAACGCATCTACCCCTAATCCCTGATCTTGATATTTTTGATCAATCATAAAACGCCACAAGCAATAATTATTACGAGCAACTTTTGGTGCACCTTCCCAGTGGTATACATTAAAGTTAATCATTACAAAGCCAACTAAATTATCTTTTTCATAGATAGCAAAGGTCTCAACCTTTTCACCTTCATTTTTAGTTGCATATGCTTCTAGCAAACTAGTCGCATTATCTGCAACATATTCTTTTTGATCTGATTTGACTTTAAGATTTACAACATCCCAAAGATTTTGATTAGTTACCTTTTTTAATTCCATGTTTCTTTTCTCCTAATATTATTTTTTTAAGATAAATTTTTTATGATCATTATCATCAATTCCTTGATACTCAAATCTACTTTGCTTAGCTACATTCTGACTTGCAAAATTCTGAGGATGAGTTCTTAAAATTAAATATTTGAGTCCTAATTGTTCAAATGCATACTTTTTAAGAAATTCGACGGATTCAGTCATAATTCCTAAATGCTGAAAATCATTCGACAGCCAATATCCAACTTCGCCTGACTCTGAATTTAAGTCATGCAAGTCAATCATGCCAGCTGGATTTTTATCAACTAAAATAACCAAATTAAATGCCGTACCATCAACCATTTTCTGTTGGAATTGCTTAATTGAATCTACTTCTTTTTGAACAGAATCAATTTTTTTAGCCCAAACTAACCATTTAGAGAATTCAACTAGATTTTTTTGAAGTTGATCAAACAAATCTTTCGCTTGCCAAGTTTCAGGTAAAACTAACTCAACATCATGTTTACCAGTTACAAATTTATGTAAAACAAACGGATAATTATGCAATCGTCCCACCTCATTTTCATCTTTTGTTTTTTAATTAAATTAAATATTACTTAAATATAATTAATATTTCAATAGATTACTTATAAAATTTTTAACTAAAAAAATAAGCAGAGATCCTTTACAGCCTCTGCTTATGACTTATTTAACTAATGTTTAAATCAACATGAAAGGAATTTTTTCTTAGCTTGTTAATGCTATTTAAATTAAATGATTTTCTTTATACCATCGAATAAAATCTGAAAAGAAAGGCAATGTAAAACTTACGTATCCACGTTCGGGAGCATAGATTAATTGATCATCTAATAAGCGTGCTCGATATACAGAAACATAATTTTGTAGTAACCCAAGTTTAACCGAACAAAATAATGATTTTTATCTTTTTCATAATTTCTTTGAACATTTAAAAGAAAAACTGTCTTTCCACTTCCTCTAACTCCTTAAACTAATGAAGTTTGATACTTTGCATCACTTAGATTTAAATGCATATTTTATACTCATTTTATACTTTGCAATAAATAAAAAAGCAGGTTCATACCAGAATCTGCTTTAGTCTTACTAATTACTTGTCAAACTTATCCAATCTAGTTTGACTTTGTGCGAATTTTCTTTCTTTTTCAATCCTAGTTAATAAATCTATTCGCTTATCTAATTCATCTTGCTCATAATCAGCCACTAATTCAAAAAATGACCCATAATTATCCTTAATTTGTGCTTGTTTTAACGCTTCCATATAAGCATTTCGACTAATCTTATTTTCTATAGTTTGACATATTACTTTTTACTATGCTTTAAAATTGCCAGCCAAATTAGATAACTGATTAAAATGATTAATCCAAATACTCCCCAGATAATTAAAGTAATAATTCTCATTTCAGGTGTTTGTACTACACCTGCGCCGTCAATTTTTCTAACGCAAAGAAATATACTAATCACTATAAATAAGATCAATACAATACTTCCACTAATTTTCCATGCTTTCATTTAGCATTACGCATCCTTTTCAATTACCTTCTCAACAGCCGGTGCAATCAAATCTTCTTCCAATTCCATATCAACTGGCTTATACTCCATATCGATACATTCGTCCCAATATTCAACATGTTTCTTATCAATATAGCTTTCTGATTCTTCAACGGCATTTCCGCCTTCTCCTTGAACCGAATACCAGTAAAAATAGGTATATCCATCTGGATTTTCCTCTTTAAAGACGCTCTCCACGTACATCTTTTCACCAGCCATTGTTGCGACAGTATCAGCGTGATGCTCATTTAGAAAGTCCATCCATTCTTGCGCTTTAGCTTCTTTCCCTTTTTTAATTCTAAAACGAGTAAGTTCTACTTTAGTCATCACTAATTATCTTCTTTCCGTGCACATATTTTCGTTTTGCATTAATTTTCATTTTCTTAACAATATCTTCACCAAGATCACTACCAAGCATTTCGGATATTCCTAGTAAAAATATTGCTACATCAGCCAGCTCTTCATTGATATTTTCTTGGTCTTCTTTTAACCAAGCTTGAAACAGTTCATTCACTTCACCGTACAGCAAAAGAAGTTCAAACTTAACATCAGTAGTATTAAAATTATGTTTTTTCTTGTTCTCAATAACTGCTTTTTGTAATTTTTTCGTATCTATAATCATAACTTCGATCCTCAATATTCTTTATTGGTTTCTGTTATAACTTACTTCATCTCCATCGTATCCTGCGAAAATTCTATTGGATACTCATCAGACCACTTTTCAACTACAGTTTTTACTACTTTAAAACCGTATTTTTCATACAATGCTTTGGCTGCCAAGTTATCAGTAAACACATCTAGCTTTATCGGTCTTTCTAATCGCTTTAAAGCAAACTCTATTAATTTCTTCCCGACTCCATGATTTTGAAAGTTTGGATCTACATATAAAAACGATAATTCATGTGGTCGTAACCCAACGAATCCGACTATTTTTTCTTCTTTAGTAGCTACATACATTTTGCATTTTAACAAATACCGTAAATATGGAGCATCCTTCAATTGGATAAACACCTGCTCCATATTAGCTGTCTCTAATTCCTGCATTCGCGCACGATCCATCACATGACACAATTGGTCGAAATCAGAATCTTTATACTTTCTAATGAACATTAAATATTAAAAGTCACTCCTAGCAAAATAAACAGTCCAATCGCCCAAGCAAAACCTATGGCAACTCCCAAAATCCAGGCCAGCCACATTTTCAGTTTTTTACTTAATAATCTTGCAGCCAATACAAACATTGCACTTTCAGAGATAATTGCTGGATAAGTCACCCAAGATTTTAAATTAAAAATTGGAAAAAGAAAGCTAATAATTGTTGAAGCAATAACTACAATAGCAGGTATTTTTATAGAAGTATTTTCATTAAATGAAAATACAAAACCAATAATAATTGCAATAAATAAAGGTGAAATATTAACAAACTACATTACATTTTCTTGCATGTACACTTCCTCCAAATTCTTTTATTAAAATAATATCTAATACTATTTTAATTTTCAACAAAATATGCTATATTATTTTCATCAAAGAAGAAACGACTTAAATGAAGTCACTTTGATGGGGTCTAGAAAGGTATATTTATGTCACTAAAGTTTGCTAACAAAAAGAAGCTAGCACTTTATGTCTTTTTAGCCTGCATAAGTGCTTGTGGTAATGTCGTTATCGCTTATGTCACGAAGATTATGCTTAACAGCGCGCAATATCATCGTGGCTCATTAAAACAATTAATTCTTATCGCTGCATTGGGAGCAGCATTACTGATTGTTATTATGTTTCTCAATTTTGCTTATAGATATTTACGTTCTGATATTACACGTGATATCAACTTGAAGTTGAAAGAGAAAACTATCACTTATTTAATTGCTCAACAAAATGATTCACAAAAAGACGGTCTAAATTTAATGACTAATGACCTAAAACAAATCGAATCATTAAAAATTACGAATGAATTAATGATTATTTCTGAGATTGCTGCTTTTGCAATTTCAATCTTGGTCGGTCTGATCAATTCCTGGCTTCTAACTATCATTTTCGTTATTGCTACAATTATTCCTGGTTTTATTCAAAAGTTTTTCATTAAGGATATTCAAGATAAATCTGCTATCTGGGAAAAGCAAAATGCTGAATATACTCAAGCTGCAGTTGATGCAATTAATGGATCAAAAACAACCATGCTGTATGATGCACAAATACCTGTTATTTCTTATGTCGCCAAGCAGGCAAAACAAATGGAAAATGCATTAAGAGCTTTAAACTACACTCAAGGTGCGATTTCTACGCTAATTATTACTATTGCTGACATTTTCAGCTTTATTATTCCATTCTTAGTTGGAGCAATTTTAATGTTTAATGGTCAAATTGGTGCTGGTACTTTAGTGATGATCGTGCAGCTATCCAACGACTTCATTAATCCAATTACAATGATTTTTGATCAGCTCAATCAAATTCGTTCGACTAAACCGATTTGGGATAAAGTTCAAAAAGCAATCAATTTTAATAATAAAAATGAAAATGCTGCAAATCTATCGTTTAACCAGCTATCAGTTGAGAAATTAACATATACAGTTGATGATAAAGCTATCCTAAAGAACGTAAGCTTCACTGTTAATGCTAATGAAAAGGTCCTTTTAATGGCTCCAAGTGGCTTTGGAAAAACAACCTTACTCCGCCTATTAATCGGTCAATTACAGCCAACGAGTGGTTCCATTATAATTGATCAACAAAATGTAACCGGTAATTGGCAAAAATCGCATGATTACTTTGGATACATTAATCAAAAGCCATTCATGTTTGACCGCAGCTTGCATTTTAACTTAACCTTAGGTAAAAAATATTCAGAAGAAGATTTAAATGAAGCAATTAAATTAGCTGGTCTAACGGATTTAGTCAAAGAAAAGGGCCTTGATTACCAGGTGGGTCAAAACGATAATAATCTTTCTGGTGGTCAAATTCAAAGAATTGAAATTGCCAGATCTATTTTGGCTAAACGTCCAATCTTGCTAGCCGATGAGGCAACGAGCGCTTTAGACAATGAACTATCATTGCAAATACATCAAGTTTTACTCAAAAATTCGAATTTTGCAGTAATTGAAGTTGCTCATAAGATCTCACACCAAGAAAAAGAAATGTTTGATAGAATTATTGACTTGAGCAAATAAAAAACATTGGTCCAGACTTAGGATCAATGTTTTTTACTATCTCCAATTATTTTCTCACAATCTTATAACGATTTGATCTATCTTCAGGCTTTCCATTATCAGCAGGATAGCCAATTGGCAAAAGTACTGAAGTTTCGTAACCCTCATCCATTCCCAACTCTTTTTGAACCTCAGGGAATTTATTTAGTGCAATTACTCCACCCATTACATAAACAGAAGCTAGGCCCAAATCAACAGCTTCAACCATTACATTTTCTGCTGCTACCGAAGCATCTCTTTCACCAAATTGACTATCTTTTTTAGTATTGATCATAAAAACAAGTGGTGCATTATAGCAAGAATTGTTAGTATTGTCCTCAATTTTCTTAAGAAGTTCTGGATCGGTAATTACACTTAGCTCCATAACTTCAGTTTGGTGCAGTGCACACGGTGCAGCTTGAAAAGCATCAATTAACTTTTGAATCTTTTCTTCATCTACTTTTTTACTAGTATATTCTCTAACAGCTCTTCTTTTAAAAATTGCGTTCATTTTCTACTCCTTAAATGAATATTTTTAATAAATCGCTTTCACAAATTTATTCTATTACACTAATATTTAATAAGCAATTCTTTAAATTTCAATTATTTGGTCAAAAGCAGACTTATTTTCATTATGAAGTTGATGACTAACAAAGATTACAGTTGCATCCTCTAGCCCTAAAAAAGTATTCTCCACTTTAAGCGCAGTTTTCTTATCTAAATTACTAGTACTTTCATCAAGTAAAAATAGTTTTCTCTTTCTCAATAAACCTCTAGCCAAAGCAAGCCTCTGCTTTTGTCCGCCAGAAAAGTTGTTACCATTTTCATTTATTTCTGTATTTAGTCCATCAGGTAAGTTACTTATTGTTTTCCATAGATTAGCCTTTTTTAGCGCGTCGATTATTTCATTATCTGTAAAATGTTCTCCTAAGGTTAAGTTATAACGAACAGTATCATTGAATAAATATGGAGTTTGCTCCACATAAAGTAAAATTTTCTGTAGAGCACTATACTTTAATCGATTTAGTTCTACTTTATTCAGCTGAATCTCACCGGTATAACTTCTTATTTGTCCAGAAATAATTTTCATAAAAGCAGTCTTACCACTACCCGATTTGCCATAGATTCCAACTTTTTGATTTTTTAAAATACATAGATTTATCGGATGAGCAAATACCTCTCTATCTTGATACTTCTTCTGTAAATTAATTACTTCCAAGGAATCAAACTTATTTTCAGTACAATCTTGTCCCTCTTCTTTATAATTCTTTTTCTCAGTTAAATGATACTTATCAAAAATTGGTTTTAACGCTGTCATTTCAGTCCATATCGGTGCAATTACAGCTAAAGAGTTAAAAACGTTATAAGCTAAATTTCCAGACGAACCTATTACACCAATTGAAATTATCTTTTCAAGCGCTAAATAGCCGGTCCACGCTTGAATTCCAACTTGACCTAAAATATTAGAAAAACCTGCGATATTATTAGCAATTGATTGGTACTTCGCTTGCTTAACCTTTTTATCTAATAAAAATAATGCTGCTTCAGTAACTCTAGCCTCCAATTGCTTTTCAACTCCAAAAATTGAAAAGGTATTAAATCCCCGTAAGCTATCATTAATAACATTCAATAATTTTTCATTAGCCTTAGTCGTCGAAAGACTAGCACTAGCAAGTCTTTTATGAATAAGTTGCGGTAAAAACACTGTTAAAAAAGAAACTAAAGCAATAATTGGGATAAAAGTCCATGAGAACTTAGCTAAGGCAATCATTGAAAACAAAGGATCTGTAATGATTTGTACGCTCTGCAAAATATTGTAAAAGCCATCATTTTCGATCGTAGTCACGTCATTAGTTAACCAAGACGCATAAACTCCCGTGTCTTGCTTATTAAATTCCTCAATTGATTTTCCTGATAATTGACGAATAATATCTTTTCTTAAGTCTAGACTCAAAAGCTGCACTGTCTTAGCCATTTGGATTTGCATCAATACTAAGAAAACAGACAAGACCGCAAACACTGCAATATCAATTATCACCCAATAAAAGAAGCCATGAAATTCTAACTTAATTAAGGCATTAAAAATATTTACGTTAATTAAAGCATGCGTCACTCTTAGAGCCGAAGTAATAATAGTTAAAACAATTACAATTCCTACTGCCCCAGGTCTTTTTCTTAAATAATGAAATAAGTAATTCATTTTGTTCACCTCGCTGCAATTATTATTGAGCAAGGTAAATAAGAAGAGACTGCTTTGTCGTAATAGAAATTGCATTGTCGTATACGCACATTTAGTTGCTTAGATGAGGCAAAACAGAAACGAAATCTTTCCATCCTGCTTTTTCAAGAACACCACCAATAGTCTTTACTTCATCTATATTTTTATTGAAAACAGCTTGATAATAATTCTTAAGTATTTTAACTAAAAGTAATTCCGAAGCATTTGAAAGTTTTGAGATATATTGTAGTGGTTGCTTTATCAATTCAGGTGTGTTGTGTTCATAACACTTATCTAAAAAGTTAATGCAAATTCCTCCTAAGATCTCTTGCGTCTTTATAGGCAACTCGGCTGGCTGTTGATACTTAACTAAAATTGCATTTACTAAAAAAGTTAGCTCATCTATATCGTAAACACGAATCGTTTCTCTAAATAACTGCAGCGAATTTTCATTCCAATTATTATCTTGAAAAACAAATTTCTTCAAATCGTTCTTTAATTCATCTGGAATATCATCTGCTTTTGTTAAATAAACATTCAAAACCAATTCAATTTGCAGCTGATAATACTTTTTTTGCTTAGAATCTGGCAATTGATCGATATCTTTTTTTATTGCCAAAAGCGTTTGCTTATCTTTTTTCTCATAAGCATCCCCTATTTCTTTTATAAAATCTCTTTTTTTCTGAGAATTAGAACTAGAAAGATGAGCAAAGAAAGCTGCATTGTCAATATGATGTCTATTGAGAATAGCAATTAATTCATCAGCACTAATTTGATGAATATTTCGTTCTACTTTTGAATAATAAGAAGTTGAAACAATGCCGGCTGCCATCTCTGTTTGAGTTAAGCCGAGAGATTGTCTTGTTTGTTTTAGCAATTCACCAATAGTCATTATATGTCCACCTCATCTTCTACTTTCTACAATTATAATCGATTTTTATGCGCCTAAATAATTTTTATCTGAAAAATATTTTAAAAACTATTTCATTTTACTAAAAATATTGGGATAATATAAGTCAAAATTAAGAAAAGGAGTCAAAGTATTATGTTAATGCGAATTTTACTAATTGTTTTGGTGATCTTACTTTTAGTTTTACTAGCTTTAAGCTTTCATATTGTTCCGCAAAACTATGAAGGCTTAGTTGAAACATTAGGTAAGTATTCACGCACTGTAAAAGCAGGCTTTGTGATGATTTTTCCTGGAGTTCAAAGAATTAGAAAAGTTTCGCTAGCTCTTCAGCCTTTAGAAATTTCTAAATACCGAATTATTACCAAAGATAATGCTGAAATTACTACTAGCCTAACTTTAAACTATCTTGTCACTGATTCTTACAAGTACTTCTACAACAACACTGATTCTGTTGAATCGATGGTGCAATTAATTCGTGGTCACCTTCGTGATATTATTGGTCGAATGGAATTAAATGAAGCTTTGGGTTCAACTAGTCAGATTAACGCGCAACTTGCGGATGCAATTGGCGATTTGACTGATATTTACGGCATTCGCGTTGTTCGGGTCAATGTTGACGAATTGCTTCCTAGTCCAGAAATTCAAAAGGCAATGGACAAACAGTTAACAGCCGACCGTGAAAAGACTGCTGCGATTGCACGTGCTGAAGGTGAAGCAAGAAATATTGAATTAACCACTAAGGCTAAAAATGATGCTCTAGTTGCAACTGCTAAAGCAAATGCAGAAGCTATTAAAACGCAAGCAGATGCGGATGCTTACCGAATTAAGAAATTGCAAGAATCACTTGATCAGGCTGGTGAAGGCTACTTTAGAAATCAAAGTCTTGATAGCTTCAACCAACTTGCTCAGGGTCCTAACAATTTAATCGTCGTTGATAAAGACGAAATTAGCAATTTAGGAAAAATTCCAGCTGCTAAAAAAATTTGGGATCAAAGCAAAAATGAAGACTAAGAAAGCAAAGACTTCTAACCTTTTTGAGCTAGAAGCCTTTTATTTTCACTAAGAAAGGATCAAATAATGGAAATCAACCGCAAAGAATTAAGACAAACTGCTCGTAAACAGCTTAAAGGTAACTGGCTGTGGGTAATTGGATTGTTAATTATTCCTGGAATTATTAACTTATTCCTTGAATACATAACTAATTATGTCTGGACCGGTAGTTTTAATACTAATAATCTTTATCTGGTTTCATGGTGGCAAGGCTTAGGCTGGAGCATATTCACTATAATTACCGCCTTGATTGCTACTATGCTTGCCTGGGGAGTTCAATATTCAACGCTGGCTTTTAGAGATACAGGTGAAAAGCCAAATGTTTTTAAAGCAATTTTTTCTAGTTTTACTAATGGCTATTTTTCTAAAACGTTCCTTACTAGCTTACTAACTACTCTATTTACTTTTTTCTGGGGACTTTTATTAATAGTTCCAGGGATCATTAAAAGTTTTTCCTACGCAATGACGCCTTACATTATGAAGGATATGATTGATTCAAAGCACGAAATGACAGCAACAGAAGCAATCAGTGAATCACGCAAGATCATGAAAGGCAATAAAACTACTTTATTCATCATTTGGTTAACTTTCAATATTTGGTATTTTATTATTACTTTAATTGGAATAGTTATTGCTTTTCTTTACCTGAAACCATTTAATAAACCGTTAGCTGATCTCATTTTCCAAGCATTGATTGCATATTTAATTGCAATTATTCTAATCGCTATCATCAACTTTCTGCTCTCCCTTTACCTTCAACCATATTATCGTCAAACTGTTGCCAATTTTTACCGCAGTTTAGCAGGCGATAAGTATCTAAAAAAAGGGAAATAATTAAATAGACTAGCAAAAAATACGATCTAAGACTCAATGTCCTAGACCGTATTTCTTCTATAGTAATCAAACAGCTGTCCATTTTTTATTGTGAAAATGAGTAAACAAATTCTTATTTTCTCTTAAAAGTTGCACAATTCCCTGCTTATCTATTAATTCTATTTGATTTTCCTTTAAAAACTGTATAATTGTATCAAGCTTTTGATAGTCAATATTTCCTAAAGACAATGTGTATTTCTGTCCATCTTTTGTATCAAGATATAAGTTAAGATAATCTGGGTTAAAATCAACAGGACTGATTCTGATATTTTTCTTATAGATAATTTCCGTATTTTCAATATTAGCTAGTTTTATCACTTGCTCATCTTTTTTATGTAAGCCTAAAAGCTGCATCAATTTAATAGCATCATTATTGCTATAAGAAGTAATTTTCACTTTCTCATTATTAATCCTCCAATAAGAATTAAAGCATGTTGGCAAAGTAATAAAAATTCCTAGAATTAAAACAATCAGAAATACCCACCATGGTAAATAGCCAAAGCCAGTAACAAATAATGAAAGTATAACAATTGCAGCTGCTCCGATTAAAACATGGCTAATTTTTACCGGTTTACCAATAACTATTTCATTTGCATTTTTCATCTCAATCGCCTTCTTCTGTCATTATCTATATTATAAAGCGCTTTCAAAAAATGCTAATATAATAAATAATCAAGGAGATCATTATGAAAAAAGTTAGTTTAACCCAATTTACAGAAACATCATTAAAAGAAATTTGGAAACAAGGATTTTCAAGCGATCATCCTGAATGGACCAAATTTAATGCGCCATACTTCAATGATTATCAGAAATTTACTAATTCTGAATCATTCAAAGAAAGCACCATTGCTAAATATTTATTAAGTGAAGATTGTCGCTGCATTATAGTAAATAATCAACCAATCGGTATGGTTTCAAAAGATTGGATTGATAAACAAACTCGCTGGCTTGAAATCGGAATCGTAATCTATGATTCAAACAAATGGAGCGGTGGTTACGGCACAACTGCGCTACAAATTTGGATTAATCATATTTTTCAAAATATTGACAAGCTGGAGCACATTGGGTTAACAACTTGGTCTGGTAATCCTTCGATGATGCACGTTGCTGAGAAACTCGGATTTCAAAAAGAAGCTCAAATTAGGAAAGTACGATATTACAATGGTAAATATTACGATTCCATGAAATATGGAATATTAAGGGATGAATGGAAAAATGTCTGTAGAAATTAAAAAGATTAAAAATAATCAATATATTGTTTGGTGCGATGAAAAAGACATAGGCACTATTACTACTTACCATAACGAATTCCATAATAAGTATCTTTATCTAAAATTTAACCTGACTAAATATCCTACTTACTTTCCATTTAGCAAAATCAAGCAAATCGAAGGTCAATCCCTTCAAGTAATGACTGATTCAACTAATACTAATTTAATCCATTTATTACTTCAAAATGGATTTAAATGTAAACGTCAATGCTACACTCCTGAAGTAACAAAAAAAGATTTGAAAATACAGCTTAATTCTAATTATTCTATCCATCCCTTCAATGCAAATAGTAAAAATTACTCTGCGCCATGTCATTTGCTGTATCAATACTATCAAGAAGTGCATCAAGCTGTATCTCCTTTAACTGTTTCTGAAAATACTTTTGTCAAAGAAGTTCCAACCAAAACTGGCTATTACAGTACAAATAAAGATGGGAAAATTGAAAATTTCGTTTTTACTGAAAAAAATGAGATAGCTTATATCTGCTCATTTAGCGAAAAGTCATGTGATCTATTTATTCAGGCAGTTTTAAGCAAAATGTTCAATAAGTATTCCTCTATTTTCTTTGAAGCAGACGACACAGATTGGGCTGCAACTAAGTTACTTGATTGCTTTAATGTCAATAAAGAAAATAGTTTTAATACTTACCTTTACTATTAGACTTATAATTAAAATAGAATATTTTTTTAGAAAGAAGCTAATAATGAAAATTGGTCTTATTCAAGCGAGTTCTCAAAAAGAAAAAACAAAACTTTAGAACATTATTTAAATGCAGCAATTAACTCTGACGATAAATTAATCAACTTCGGCATTTATCCAGACAGTAAAATTCAACTATCCTACGTTCAAATTTCCCTAGCAATTGCATTATTGATTAATAGTAAATCTTTAAATTTCATTGTTACTGGATGCTCATCTGGCCAAGGAATGATGCTGGCTTGCAACACTTTTCCAAATATTCAATGTGGCTACATTCCTACTCCACAAGATGCTTTTTTATTCAGTCATATTAATAATGGAAACGTAGCTTCTTTTCCTCTAGGTCTAAATTGGGGTTGGAGCGGAGAAATTAATTTTGCGGAAACTATGAAATCCCTCTTTAAACAGCCTTGGGGCACTGGCTATCCGCCCTCTCAAGCATCCCGAAAAATGGAAAATACTACAGAGGCAAAAGAACTTAACCAGCTCAATAAAAAATCGATGATTTCTATTCTTCCTTCTGTTGATCCAGATCTCCTGATTCCTGTCTTAAAGTACGAACCAGTTTATGATTTTATTATTAAAAATGATACAAATCATGAACTAGTTGATTTGATTCAAAAACTAAAGCAGGACTATTTCAATTAGACATAAATAAAGACCACGTCTAAATGATATAGTCCTGCTTTAGTGGATTTTATACTACTTCTTATCTTTCTTCTTTTTACTCTTTACTTCAGGTTCCTTCTCCTCATTAATGACATTTGGAGTTTGACCACCATTCTTTTTAGGCTTATCAAGACCTTCACCTGGTCTTTTCGGCGTCTTTTGGGGATCTGGAACAGTCGCAAATTTATCAAGCATTTGTTGTAAGTTGTTAGGATTGTTAAAAGTTAGTCCCATTGTTATCATCCTTTTCTTTTTCTATGATTATAAAACGGAATTAACAAACTGACAAATGTTTAGAAATAAATTTACTTAACCTTAAGAGCCTTGCTATAGTCAACTTCTCTTAAAACCTTAGCAAAATCAGGACGCTTAGTTTCCATATCCATCACTTTATGTAAGCCAGGTGTTAAGGCTTGCTCCTTTTCTTCTGCTTCTGACATTTCAGTGATTACTTCATTTCCTTTACCAGCAACTACCTTAGCTGCAAAGTTGGCATCAATTAGCTGTGCACGACCAGCTGCTACTAAATCGGTATAATTCAAAGCATCTTCTGCATCTGCCTGACTCATTACATCCCCAACAATGATTAACTTTGTATCCTCACCAATCACTGGTCTAAATAGTTCCGCAAATGTCTTATCAGAATCTTTTGGCTTAGCCTTATAGTCAGGGAGTGATAAGTGAATATAGTCAAAGTCAAACTTATTAGTTAACTTATTAATCAATTCAGTTGACTCCTGCCAAGTGTAACCAACATTATCTGGATTAATCTCTTCAGGACTAATACGGTAGCCAATAATAAAGTTCTTAGATGCATACTTTTTAACTACTTCAAATACTTCTTTAGCAACTGCTAGAGGAAATGCTTCATAATCTCCCCACTTATCATCACGATGATTAGAGAATCGTGAGAAGAATTGCTGAATTAAGTAGTGGTTGGCTCCATGAATTTCAACACCATCAAAACCAGCATTAATTGCCCGCTTAGTTGCAGCCCCGAAATCTTTTACCACTTGATCGACTTGTTCAGTCGTGAAGGCTTGGACTCCATAAGGTAAAAATGGATAGTTTGCCGTATCAGGGGCATATACTGGTAAGCCCAAGTGAGCGCGATAATTTGCTTCTCGTCCAGTGTGGGCAATTTGAAGAAGTGCTTTATTGCCGCCTGACTTCATTGTCTTTGCCATCTTGGTTAAGCCAGGTAAAAATTTATCATCATAAACTGCTAATTGAGTTCGATCATCTGCCCAAGTAATTGCTGGGCCGCCTGCTGGACTAACATAATTATATTCTGAAATAACTAAACCTGCCGAATTTGCACGTGCTTTCCAGTAAGCAAGCGTATCATCAGTAACTGCACCTTCTAAGCCACTATTAGTCAACATTGGGGGTTGAACCATACGATTATTAATAACTGCACCATGTTTAAAAGTTACTTTATCTGATAATTTTTTCATAACAATGACACTTTCTATAATTATCTTACTTTTTGTTAGTTGATAATTATATTGTAGTACCGGTCCTTTCTTACGTAAAGTAAGTGTTTAAAAAGCGGTATTTTTTAATACCGCTTCTCTCGTCTATTCAAATTTCAAAATATCATCAACTGGATATCTAACTGACTTCAATTCTTGTACGCTTGTATCTGGTTTACCAATCGCAATACCCATCACTGGAACATATTGTTCTGGATCGAGTCCCATCACACTAGCAGCTTTTTTAGCATCATAACCGGCCATTGCATTTGTTTCATAACCGTGTGCACGAGCAACTAACATCAATTGCATGGCAGCAAGCGAAGAATCAACCATCGCATCAGCTGTAAGCATTGTCTTATCTGCATGCTCATACAATGGTAAGAAAGTGTTGTAAACCTTATCTAATTCTTCCTTAGAAATTCTCTTTTCTTCATACATATGATCCCATAAGGCACGATACTTCTTAAATGCTAAAGTATTGCCAAAAATTTGAATAATTGCACTTGAAGTATCAATTTGCGGATTATTAAATGGCATGTAAAATTCATGCAATTTCTTCTTACCTTCGTCAGTGTCTACTACGATAAACTGCCAAGCTTGCAAGTTACATGCTGATGGTGCAGTAATTGTTTCCTTGATCATTTCTCTAAGTTCTTCACGAGGAATTTTTACAGTCTTATCAAAGTGACGAACTGAATGACGATTAAGTAATACATCCCTAAAATTATTATTTTCAAATTGTGTCATCAAATTTACCTCCCATATATTAGCGCTTACATATATAATTATAGACTAAATTTTTATCTACGCACACAAAAACGGATATGACCTAAAACCATATCCGATCTACATAGTTTGATACTGAACTAACACAATTGCGTTAGTTCTAGTCTTTTATTTAATCTATTCTTCTACAAATACGCCTTGAGAACTGGCCTTTAGTTGCTCAATTCTATCATCTAAGCCAACCTCTCTTAGACTTTCAATAAATTTTTCAGTCCTACTATGTTCAATAATTGTCATCACAGTAGAACCAGCACCACTCAAATAAGTAGCAAAAGCTTCATGCTGATGAACAATTTCTCTAATTTTCACTAATTCAGGAACTAATTTTTGCCGATATGGTTCGTGAAATTCATCTGCTTCAATCATTTTCTTAGCTGTTTCATAATCTTGCAAAGCTAAGCTAGCTGTTAAAGTCCCTAAAATGCTACTTGCATGTGTCGCATTCTTAAAAGCTAGCTTTTCAGGTAAAGCATTTCTTGAAGCTTTCGTGTCTAATTCATAGCTAGGAATATAAGCAACAAAGTCAAATGGAATCAACGGTAACTCTTGAAAATAATATTGATCCTCTATCTTACTTGCAACTACCATTCCGCCTAAGATAGCAGGCAGTACATTATCTGGATGTCCTTCAATCTTAGCAGCAATTCTACACTTATCTTGCTCGCTTAAATTAAGATTAGCTAGTTGATTTGCTAATTCAATTCCAGCTACAATCGCAGTTGAACTACTTCCTAAACCACGACTTAGGGGAATTTGACTCTTAACTGATAGATGATGCGGCGTTACTCTAGGAGCAAGTTCTAAAGCGGTTTTAACAATTAAATTATTTTCATCATGACTTATTTCATTCATATCGTGTTCAACAAACCATTTATCACTTGCTTCCAGTACATCAAGCTCTAAAAACATCGAGACGGCAGTTCCCAGACAATCAAATCCAGGCCCCATATTTGCTGACGTTGCAGGTACAAAAATTTTCATTTTCTATCCTTAATAAACTTCATACAAACTATAAACTTTAATATTTTTTTCTTTCAAAGAGCTAAAGAATTTAGCTTTTTGATCAGCGGTTACATTACCTGTTAAATAGTAGCCATATTGGTCATCATTCAAAAAATCAGCCTCTTCAATTTGATATCTATCCATTAAATTGGCTACTACTTTGTTTTGAGAACTATCAACTTTAAACCAATATTGTCTAGTAAAAATATCCTTAACACTCACTGAAACAGAGTTCCAATCAGTTTTAAAAGGAGCTTCTTTTTTAGCTACAGCTACTAAATCATTGATAACACTATTAGCAGTTGGAAGTTTGCCAGCACCTGGACCATAATAAAATGACTTTCCAATCGCATAGCTTTCTATTTCGATACCATTAAATTCATTCTTAGTCTGGCCCAGCATACTATTCTCAGAAACTAGCATGGGCATTACAACTGGATAATAAGTACTATTTTGAGTTTCAAGTTTGGCAATAAGCTTCAGTGTATAGCCAAATTTTTTAATTACTGCTAGTTCTTTTTTATCTATTTCTGTAATACCCATCATTTTAATTTGATCAAGCTTTAAATTAATGCCAAAGGCTAGTCGACCAAGAATAATTAACTTATATGCCGCATCCTTACCACTAACATCATTAGTTGGATCAGCTTCTGCAAAACCTAACTTTTGTGCTTCACTCAAAGCTTGCTCGTATGACCAGTTATTATCTGCCATCTGGGTCAAGATATAGTTACTGGTGCCATTAACAATACCAGAAATCTGCTTAATCTGATCTCCAACATAGTTTTGATTTAAGATTCTTAAAATTGGAATTCCACCAGCAACGCTTGCTTCGTAGAACAAGCTGCCTTGATGCTCTTTAGCAATTGACATCAATTCGGGGCCAAAACTTGCAACTAAATCCTTATTAGCAGTAATTACAGTACGCCCCTGCTTTAAAAGCTCTGATACATACTCTTTAGCCGGGTGAAGACCGCCCATCACTTCAATGACTACTTTAATATCCTGATCTTGACTAATTTGCTCAAAATTTGTAGTTAGATTTAGATCTGGGTATAAACTACGATATTTATCAATATTTCTTACCAATATTTTAGATGTCTTAAATTCTGTATTAGTAATTTGTCTTATTTTTTCTTTACTATGTTTTAAAATATCAATTACACCAGAGCCAACCGTGCCTAGTCCGAGCATTGCAACTTCAATGGTTTTCATTTTAAGGGCCTCTTTAATAATTTTTTTATTTTTGATTGTATCATAGTCACTAAACAGGTTACAATGATAAGAACAAACATGTTTTAAGAAGGAGTAATTTATGCAATATCGCAGTACACGTGCTAACTTAAATTATCAATTAGATGCTCCCGCAGCTATTATCCAAGGATTATCACCAGAAGGTGGACTTTTTGTTCCAACTACTTTTCCTAAGCCAATTTTTGACTTAGAACAATTTAAAAATATGTCCTATCAAGAAATGACTAAAAAAGTTTTAGCAACCTTTTTTGATGATTTTTCAGATGACCAACTTTCTCAAATTGTAGATGAAGCTTATGGTAATCAATGGGATGACAAAGAAATTGTCAAAATTGCTAAACATGCAAACAATTATTATCTGGAACTCTTTCATGGTCCAACGCTTGCCTTTAAAGACATCGCCTTACAAATACTTCCACGCTTAATGCATACAGCTATCAAAATTAAGCAAAATGATTCTGACATCATTATTCTAACTGCTACTTCAGGAGATACTGGTGGTGCAGCAATGAGTGGCTTTAAAGGTCAAGAACATACTCATGTTATTGTCTTCTACCCGTACGGCGGTGTAAGTCCTGTACAACTAAGACAAATGCTGGGACTTAAAGGCGATAACTTAACTGCGATTGCCATTAAAGGTAACTTTGATGATGCGCAAACTAACGTGAAGAAAATTTTTAATAATCAAGCTTTAGTTGAAAAATTAAAACTGAACAAATTGCAATTTTCTTCCGCTAATTCAATGAATATTGGCCGTTTAGTTCCACAAATTGTCTATTATTTTTATAGTTATGTTCAACTAGTTAAAAATGGTGAAATTACAACCGGACAAAAAATTAACTTTTCGGTGCCAACTGGGAACTTTGGCGATATTCTTGCCGGCTACTATGCTAAAAAATTGGGCTTACCAATTCATAAACTTATTTGTGCTTCTGATCAAAACAATGTTTTGACTGATTTCTTTAAAACTGGTACTTATGATCGTCAACGTAAGTTTTATTTAACTAACTCTCCTGCCATGGATATCTTAGTTTCAAGTAATTTAGAGCGCCTTCTATTTGACCTCTACGGTGAAGATTCTAATGAGTTAGCTCACTTAATGAATGAACTAAATACTAAAGGAAAATACACGGTTAGCCCTATTGTTAAGGAAAAATTAGATCAATTATTTGCTGCTGGTTTTGTTACGGAAGACGAAGTTGAAGATGAAATTAACCGTATTTTTATAGCAGACCAGTATACGCTTGATCCTCATACAGCTGTCGCTTCTTTTGTAACCAAGAAATATCAAGAAACAAGCCTTGATCAAACGTCAACGGTGATAGTTTCAACTGCTAGCCCATATAAATTCCCTGAAACAGTCTTTCATGCTCTTACTGGAAAAGAAGTAAAAGAAAAAGGCGTTCCAGCCATTAAAGAACTGAATAGTTTTCTACAAGAAGACTTAAGCGGGAATGTACATAATCTAATTCAAACTGGTAATTATCAAGAGCAAATAATTAAAGCCGGTGAAATGGAAAATACTTTACTTAATATTTTGGATATCTAAAAAAGGAATGAGTTAAAAACTCATTCCTTTTTTATAACCAATCATTAGCAACTAGTTTTTCAGCAATTTGAACAGTATTTCCAGCTGCGCCTTTTAATAAATTATCAGCTACAACCCACATATTAAAGGCTCCGGGTGTTTCTAAATCTGGCCTAATTCGACCAACAAAAGTATCGTTAGATCCAACTGCATTTAATGGTTGAGGATATTCTTGTTTTCTAAAATCATTCTGTACTTGAACTCCTGGGAAGTCTTTTAAAACCTTCTCTAGATCAGATACAGTAGCATTTTTATCTGCCAATTCAAAATAAACACTTTCGCCATGAGCAATTTCAACTGGAACACGAACACAAGTAGCTGTCACTTTAATATCAGCTGCATTCATATCGTTTAAGAGAATCTTCTTAGTTTCGTGAATCATCTTCCATTCTTCATGACTATAGCCATCGTCTTCAAAAACATCAATTTGTGGCAATAAGTTAAATGCTAAAGGATAATGCTTTTTATCTCCTGCAGTTGGCAAAACTTCAGCTTCATCTCTAATATTTTTACCTGCCATATAATCTTTAGCTTCTTTGAACAACTCTTCTAAAGCTGCATGACCAGCACCAGAAGCTGCTTGATAAGTTGATACAATTACTCGCTTCAAACCAAATTTATCCATCATTGGCTTTAAGGCCATTACCATTTGAATTGTAGAACAATTTGGATTAGCAATAATACCATGATGATTTTTAATTTCCTCGCCATTAACTTCAGGAACAACTAATGGAACATCAGGATCCATCCTAAATGCACTAGTATTATCAATGCAGACACTGCCTCTCTTAACAGCCTCAGGCAAAAACTTTTTAGAAACTGCACCACCAGCAGAAGATAAAACTATGTCAACACCGGAAAATGATTCTGGTTTAGTTTCTTCAACTTCTACTTCTTGATCACGAAATTTTAGCTTCTTGCCAGCAGATCTTTTAGAAGCTAAAAATTTAACTTTTTTAACTGGAATAGTGGATTGCTCAAGTTGTTTGATCATTCGCTGTCCCACTAAGCCAGTTGCACCTAAGATAGCAACCGTAAATTCTTTTTTCATAATATGTCCTCATTTCTTTTATTTGTAGGTTATAATGATGCATAATATAAGTCAACTAGAATTTTTCGAGGAAGGATAACTAATCCGTATGAAAGTAGCTAAATTCGGTGGCAGCTCCGTAGCTTCAGGCGCAAAAATTGCTCAAGTAATTAATATTTTAAATAACGATAATAAACGCCAAGTCGTAGTTGTTTCCGCTCCGGGAAAAAGAAATAAGACAGATACCAAGGTTACTGATCTTTTAATTAAGTATGCAAATCTTACCCTTCGTAAACAAAACTGTGAAAAAATTCAAGCCCAAATTTATGCTCGTTATGCTGAAATTGGAGAATATTTTGACTTGAGTATGCAGGGACTTAACGAGATCAAAGCTTTAATTAATGATCTTCCTACTCATACTTTTCCTAATCGTGATTATTTGATGGCAGCATTTAAAGCTCACGGCGAATTTTTAAATGCTAAACTCTTAACAATGATTATGAAAAAACAAGGATTTAAGGTGCGACTTCTAACACCAAGACAAGCTGGTTTAGTTGTAACCGGCAGTCCAAATGATGCTTCTGTCAACCCTGAAACTTATGTTAATCTCCGCAATCTTGAACTCGACCCCACTGAAAAAATTATCTTTCCTGGATTCTATGGAATTTCACCTTCTGGAAATATTGCCACTTTTTCACGTGGTGGCTCAGACATTACCGGCGCTATTTTAGCACGCGGTTTTAATGCAGAATTATATGAGAATTTTACTGATGTAGATGCCATTTTTTCAGCTAATCCTGCTATTGTTTCTCATCCCGAGCCAATTAGCAAAATGACCTACCGTGAAATGCGGGAACTTTCTTATGCTGGGTTTTCTGTCTTTCATGATGAAGCTTTAATTCCTGCTATTCAAGCACAGATTCCAGTTAATGTAAAAAATACCCAGCATCCCGAAAGACCAGGAACAATGATCGTGCCAGAGACCAACTTTAAAGCTCAACATACAATCACTGGTATTGCGGGCGGTAAAAACTTTGCTGCCCTCTATTTACACAAGTACTTGTTAAATAAGGGGGCTGGTTTTACATTAAAGATCTTACAAATTCTTGATCAACATAAAGTTGCTTATGAACATATGCCTTCTGGAATTGACGATATTACAATTATTTTCAAAAAAGAAGATCTTAATGCGGAACTAATTGATCAAATTTGTAATGAAATTCAAGTTTCGCTTAATCCAGATCAAATGCAGTGGATCGATGATTACGCAATTACTATGGTTGTTGGTGAAGGAATGCGCGACAAGCTAAGCCTGTGTGCAAGTATTCTCTATCCCTTAGGTCAAAAGAACATTTCAATTCAAATGATTAATCAAGGCGCATCACAGATTTCAATCATGATTGGAACTAGAAGAGGCGATGCCGAAGAAGTTATTCGAACTATTTATCAAACATTTTTTAATTAAAAATAATATCAAAAAGAGCGGTGAATCAATTCATCGCTCTTTTCATTAGGTTTCTCATTACCAAATAGTTATTCTATTTTCTGGATCAAGCCACATACCATCTTCTGGAGTTACATTGTATGCCTCATAGAATTCTTCTTGGTTTTGGGCTGGAATATTAACTCTGGTTGGCTGCGGTGCATGTACATCAGATTGTACTTCAGCCTTAATTGATTCCGGACGTTGTTTTTGCATCCAGCTCTTAGCATAAGTTTCAAAGAGATCTTTCATCTCTCCGCCCTCTGTCTTATTAGCTGCAATTGCACAAGAAAGTCCACTTAAGTCAGCAATATTTTCAGAAACTACTTGCTTACCATTTAACTTAACTGGACCATATTGTAAGCCATCGAAAATATCAGCAACTGCCTTGGTACGCTTGTTAAATTCTGCAAAGTCTTCCTTAGTCCACCAATTTTTCATGTTGCCCTTTTCATCAAATTGGGCACCGTTATTGTCAAAAGCATGAGAAACTTCATGACCAATTGTTGCACCAATTCCGCCATAGTTAGCAGCACGAGATTGTTTTGCATCATAAAATGGAGCCTGCAAGATTCCTGCTGGGAAGGTTAAGTCATTCTTATAAGGATCGTAGCAAGCGTTGTTCAAGTTACCCGGCATTTCCCAAATACTTTTATCAGGCTTTTTATTTAATCTTTGAAGAATATCTTTAATTCTTTCTTGATTAATCAAAACATGGTTTTCGTATAAAGTCTTGTTTGGATCTACAACTAAATTATCAAAAAGAGCTCTATTCTTTTCAGGATAGCCAACCTTTAACTTTAAAGCCTTTAATTTGATAATAGCTTGTTTTTTAGTAGGCTCTGAAAGCCAGGTATTTTCTTGAATTCTTTGTTCATAAACCTTAAGCATCTTTTTAATCATACTAATTACGTCAGCCTTGGCTTTGTCTCCGAGATAGGTCTTACCATAGTAAATGCCAATCACTTCATCAAAAGCCTCATTAGCTAGCCGATATGCATGCTTATCTTGAGATGGTAATTCTGGGACACCATAAACTGCTTGTCTGAATGGAAAGGCAGCTTCTCTAAAATCTTGAGATAAGTAGGTTGCACTTTTATTGATAAATTTAATAATCATCCAGTTCTTAAATTCTTCGAATTCGCTCTCACTCAAGAAATCATTAATATGGTTAAAGTAACGTGGTTCTGCTACAATTACCTTTTCAGGCATTTCAGGCAAAAGTTGCTTTAAGAATGAATTGATATCGAACTGATCAAATTTTGCTTCAAAGTCAGACAAACTAGCTGGATTATACATTGCCACTTCATCAGCCCATTCTTCTGTTGACTTTAAAATCTTAGAAAGTTTTTTATCAAATTCAATTCCACTCTTAGCCCAAGTTCTAGCTTGTTCTTCACTTATTCCAGCCATAGTAAGCAATTTTACAGTTTGCTTCTCTAAGACAGAAAGTAACTTTTTAGCATCCGGAACTTGATAAGCGGTAGTATCTGGCAAGAAAAGCTGTGGTCCAGTTGCATATAAGGCATTATGATCTGTATCCTTCATATCCTCAGATACATAGATATCAAACGGTAGTTCATAGCCACTTGATATTAATTGAGCCGCTTCTTGATTAAATTCTTCAAAATTTTTCAAAGAAGTTAGTCTGCTTAAGTCTTTCTTAATTGGTTCTGCTTGATCCTTATTTCTCTTATCAAAATCAGCTGCCAATTTGTAGTAGTTAATTGCCTTTTCAAAGTTTGCTACATCAGGAAGCGGCTTCTTACCATTGGCAAAATCTTCAAAATCCTTCATAAGCTTGTCTTCAATTCGCATGTCTAAAATCAAATTAATTCCAGTTGAAGTTCTGTCGGCTGGAATTTTTGCTTTTGAAAGCCATTCAGAGTTAACTGCTAAGTATAAATTATCTTGCGGTCTAGTATTAACATCAGGCTTAGTTAAGTCACCTGCGCCCCCACGAACGCTGAAGTATCTTCTCATAATTCCTTACCTCATTTCTTTAATTAGGTAAATGATATCATTATTAAAGATATTAAGCTAATTTTTATTTTCTTGTTCCACCAATAATTGAGTAGTAGAAACTAAACGATGATATTTTTGTTCGTTATGATATAAATCAACAAAATCTTCTGGTCCATCTTCGATAAAAGAATCATTAGAGTATGCCAAATAATTGTATGTTCTTGAATGGATAAAATTGTATTCTGCATTTTCTAATGGAATTTATTCTTCTTTCGCCAAAATCTTGCTGACTTCTTGAGTAATAGCTTCAATATAAAGTGATCTTTCGTTATCTAGATTTTCCATATTTAACACCTTCAAGTTGTCATCGATATTATTCATTTTCTAATTCTAAACCACAAAAGAACCGTATGCATCTTCAACATGCACACGGTTCTTTTTTAATCTACTGACTTCAAAGCTTCAAGCATATTAACTTCCTTAATATCACGATTTACAAAAATTGCCATAATCGCTGTGATCAACATTGGAATTATTGCTGAAAAAAGATAGTTACTCATCAAAATTCCAGGTCTAAACATCGCATTCATCGGAGCCAAATTGTCAATAATAAAACTATGAAGCCAATTTCCAATTAAAAAGCCAAATAGAATACCAAAGATTGAAAGAATAATCGTCTCACGATAAATATATAGACTAGCTTCTTTATTATAGAAACCTAAAACTTTCAAAGTAGAAATTTCTCTCATTCGCTCTTCTAGATTTGTCGTAGTTAAGGTAAAAATTACAACAATTGCTAAAAGTGCTGCTAAGCCAATTAATAAGAACATTACCTTATCCATACTTTGAATTAGACTATCAATTATTTGCTTATTGCTAGTATTTAAATTAATTGCATTAACCGCTTCAGTTTTCATCAATGAATTAGCAAAATCATCAGTTTTAACGCCTGACTTTAATTCAATTAACTGGGCATTGGTATTCATTTTCTGATCAAAATATCTCTCATAGATATCCGAATTCATCAAGACATAATGTCCCATATACATTTCACAAATCCGACTAATTGGCAATTTAACTTTTTTACCATTATTAGTATTTAAAGTTAACTTATCGCCAGGCTTTAAATTCAAGAGATTAGCCAGCTTTTCAGAAATAACCACGCCATGATTATTCAAGTTGATTTTTTGACCTGACTGTCTATTTCTTAGATTAATGTAGTTGTTAATATTTTTATCTTCTTTTGGCACAATTATTGAAATATCTTGATTTGTCCCGTCGATCTTTTTAGTAATATTTTCAAAATGTACTGGCAAATACTTATTTACTTGCTTTGAATTAAGTTTTTGTTCTAATTTTCTGCTCTGATTTCCAGACAAATCCTTTTTATCGACCGCAATTAGATCATATTTAATCAGCTCACCATATTGCTTTTGACCAATACCAGCTAAAGAATCACGAATGCCGAATCCCATCATCAATAAACCAGTGCATCCCGCAATCCCCAGAATTGTCATGATCATTTTTACTTTATAACGAAAAATATTCCTTAACGTAACTTTATAGTTAAAACTTAAACGTTGCCAAAGTGGTTTGATTCTTTCTAAGAAAATTCGCGAGCCATTCTTCGGCGGTTTTGGTAACAATAATTCACTTGTTTTTGCTCTTAAAACAAAAAATAGTTGAATTAAAGCAGCTCCTGTCGTACATAAAACTGCAATGAAGATAGTTAAGAATAGATACTTCCATGAAAATAAAGTCTGAAAATTCGTCAGTGTCAGATTAGCAGTATAAGAATTAAATATTATCTGCGGTAATAGCCAGTAGCCTCCAATTGCACCAATTAAGACGCCTGTTAAAGCAGCTGTTAAGCTATAAACAATGAATTTTAGACTAGTATCAGACTTGCTATATCCTAAAGCTCTTAAAACACCAATATTTTGTCTTTCTTCATCAATGAAGCGTGTCATAGTTGAAAAACTGACTAAAGCTGCCACTGCAAATAGAAAAACTGGGAAAATGTCAGTAATTAATTCAATTTTTTCTGAATTTGACTGGTAAGTATCATAACCAGGATCATTTTTACGATCATTAACATAATAAGAAATATTACCCAATTGCTTAATTTGCCACTTTTGCTTACTTAATTTACTTTCCTGTCTTTCCAATTGAGCTTTTTGCTCAGTTACGTTTAAGCCATTGCCTTCAGCTAATTGGACTTGCTGCTTAGCTTGATTAATCTGCTTTTGAGCTAATACTAAATTTTTATCAAGTTCTGTTTTCTTGGTTTTACCATTTTTATCTAGGGCTTTAGTGAGCTTTTTCTTTTTATCATCAATGATCCTTTGATAAGCACTAGAATATGGGTCTAAATTTTTTGTCTGATAAAAGCGAATTCGAGCAATACTATAATTTGAAGAACTAAAAGCACTCTTTTTTACTGCTGCAATCCCTGAAAGCTGACCAGTCCCGACAGTAGTTTGACCAATATTGCTTTTATCCGTATATTCGCTTGGTCGAATAAAACCAACAATCTTAAAACGATTAGTTTTCAAATTATTATGATTATCTAACTTAATCCATTCCCCTAAACGATATTTATCTTTAAGTAAATAACTAATCGCAATTTGGCTATTCTTGTTTGGCAACTTTCCACTAACTATTTTATTAGTGGAAACACTTTTAGTTTCTGATAAAACACGCAGGCTGATCTTGGAATTATTAACGGTTGTATCCTGCAAATATCCTAAATCTAATGTTGCATTTTTAGCGTGATTCCTAAGCGTCTGAAGATCTCTGTTATCAAGACCATAATTTGAACTGACTGTTAAATCTGCTAAATTTATATTTCGATAATACCTTTGGACGGTATATCTCATATCAGGACCGGCCATCTTTAAGCCAATAAAGGCAAAAGCACTAACTGCCATTAGTAACATAATCCCAATAAAGCGTCCCCAAGAATTAGTGAGTGAATTTACAGCATCTTTCCATAAAACTTTTTTACTCATGTCACTCACCTACCATTCAATTTTTTCAATATCTTGCGGATGAGCGTTATTTTCAATTTGCTTTATTTTTCCATCTTGGATCCTGATAACCTTGTCAGCTATTGGAGCTAAAGCTGCATTATGCGTCACAATGATAACTGTTGAATTTTTCTTTAAACTACGATCTTGTAGAATCTTAAGGACTTTTTTACCAGTCTGATAGTCTAAAGCTCCTGTTGGTTCATCACATAACAGTAAAGCTGGATTCTTAGCAATTGCACGTGCAATCGCAACTCGTTGCTGCTCTCCACCAGAGAGTTGGGATGGGAAGTTATTGATCCTATTTTCAAGCCCCACTTCTTTGAGGGCAACTTCTGCATCAAGCGGATTAGCTACTAACTCATTTGCCAGTTCTACATTTTCTTTAGCGGTTAAATTAGGTATTAAGTTATAAAACTGAAAAACAAAACCAATTTTGTTTCTCCGATATTTGGTTAATTCCTTGGCAGAATAGTTTGCAATGTTATTTCCATTAACAATAACTTCTCCCTTAGTAACATTCTCCATACCGCCTAAAATATTCAATAAAGTAGACTTGCCGGCACCAGATGATCCTAAAATAATTACCAATTCACCCTGCTCAATATCAAAGCTAAGATCTTTATTTGCCCAAACGGTAGTTGCGCCCGTGCCATACTTCTTTGAACAGTTTCTTAATTCAATAAAAGCCAATTTATTCATCCCCTATTTCTAGTATCCCTATAGATATATTGTATGAAAAATTGACTAATTATATGAGTAAAAAGCATTAGTATAACAGACTTTTTGGTAGTTCAATTATTTCTTATTAAAAATAAACTTTACTGCAATAAAAATAAGTATCAAAACACCAAAAATCAAATTCTCTATTATATTTCCCTGCTTAACAGCTAAAATTAAAAAGCCACACAAAACAAAAAAAGTAATAAGCTTGCTTAAATTACCTCTAGACTTCATGATAAATACTTACTTCCCTCTTTAATCGAAAGAGATGCCATCTCAGCATGATGCTTGCTAATAAAATCTTTTACCCAGTCTGGGTTAGTTTTAGAATAATCGCGTAACGCCCAACCAATTGCCTTATTAATAAAGAATTCTGAACTGCCTAAATTATTTTCTAAAATCGTATTTAGTAATTCAATGTTCATTTTATCCTTTCGCAAAAGCTGATGCTCGATCGCTACTCTTCTGATCCAAAAGTCATCATCCTGTGACCAAGCCAACATTAAATCGTTTACTCGGTCATCCCTTAATCCTATTTTTCCAATTGGTTTAATTAAACTATCAATTGTATCCCACCATTGTTTAGACTTTACATAATTAAAAATATGGTCAATGTCTTCAAACGTGAGATATTTTTCCAATGCAATTAGATAATCACAAACAAAGTATTGAGCCTCACGATGTTCATCTACCCATGCTTGATCTAAAAAATCCCAATCAATTTTTTTATTTGCTTTTTCTAACTTAATAAGGTCATGATAACTCTCTCTACGTTCTGGAGACTTCAAACCAAAAAACTTAAACTTATTTCTCAAATAGCTTTCCATTTGACTAGCTATTTCTGGATTGCTATTTTCGATTAACCTTTGTCTTAATTGTTGATACTTGCTTATTTCTTTCACGTCAGTTTCCTTACTTGTTAAAATAAATCTAGTATTAGAGAGGATGATAATCATGAAAATTTTAATTGTCATCGATGATTATTTCAATAAAAGCAATGGCATGTCAATTTCTACACAACGCTTTGTTAAACAATTTCAAAAAATGGGGCACGAAGTGCGTGTCCTAGCTTCGATCGCTGGTGGAGAGCCTGACTATCCACTTCCAATAATGACGATTCCAATTTTTAAAAATATAATTGCTAAAGAAGGCTTTCATTTTGCTAAACCTGAAAAGAAAACCATTGAAAAAGCTGTTAAATGGGCCGATCTAGTACACTTGAAAGACCCCTTCCCAGTTTGCGCTTGTGCAGGTAAAATTGCTAAACGATTCAAGAAGCCAATTACTGGTACTTTTCACCTTTATCCTGAAAATTTAACTGCTTCTGTTCCTATCTTAGATCATCCTAGCATCAACTCCACTTTTATGAAGCTTTTTCGTGATACTACCTTTAATTATTGCAATTACTTGCAGTGTCCAACAGCTAAAGTCAAACAAAGATTACAAAAATATCATTTCAAATCTAAATTAATAACTATTTCAAACGGCATTAGCGATTATTACTTACAAGATAATCAGCGAGAACTTAAAAATGACTCCTTCACGATTCTTTCGATTGGACGCTTTTCTAATGAAAAAGATCAAAAGACCCTTATTAAAGCTATTTCACTCAGCAAACATAAAAACAAAATCTGTCTCATCTTAGCAGGTAAAGGGCCATTAAAGTCTGAATATATTGAACTTTGCCGCAAATTAAAAATTAATGCCCAGCTTGCTTTTTATAGCAGAGATGAACTAAAACAGGTAATGAAACAATCAAATATTGTTGTTCATTGCGCTAATGTCGAAGTAGAAGGAATGGCTTGTATGGAAGCCTTTGCAACTGGCTGTGTTCCAGTAATTGCAGAAAGTCCACTTTCTTCGACTAGCGCCTATGCTTTAAGTCCTCAAAATCGTTTTCCAGCTGGCAATAAGCAAATTTTAGCGCAGAAAATTGATTACTGGATTACTCACCCTCAAGACTTAAAAATAATGAGTTCAAATTATCAAAATTATGCTAAATCACTTTCGATTGAAAACTCGGCTACCAAGGTTTTAGCAATGTTTGAAAAAGCTCAAAAAAATTATGTTTCAAACTAATATTCAAACATACAAATCTGTGATATCCTTATGTTAAATCTTTCACAAAAAGGAGGAAACTTTTTAATGTCCATCAAGAAGTTAGAAAACAGTAGTGACCACGCAATGGTTGCTGAAGAGGTTAAGATTTTGACCAACTTGCTTAATGAAAGTACGCGTCAATTGAGCGGCGACGTTGTTTTTAATAAGATCCAAGACTTGATCAAGATTTCTGCTCAAAAAGACTACGATGCTCTTGAAAAGCAAATTGCTAGTTTAACTAATCAAGAGATGATGGTGGTTGCTCGCTACTTTGCAACCCTACCCTTATTAGTTAATATTTCTGAAGATGTGGAATTAGCAAGTGAAGTTAACTTGCTCAATAATACTGATCAAGATTATCTTGGCAAACTTGAAGATACAATTGATTTAGTTGCACAAAAAGAGAACGCTCGTGAAATCTTAAAGCATGTTAATGTTGTACCAGTTTTAACGGCTCATCCTACTCAAGTTCAAAGAAAAACCGTTCTTGAATTAACCGATCAGATTCACGGCTTATTACGTAGCTATCGTGAAGTTAAGAATGGAACTATCAATCAGGCTGAATGGACTGAAAAGCTTCGTGCCTATATTGAAATTTTAATGCAAACAGATATTATTCGTAGTCACAAGTTGCAAGTATCTAACGAAATTACTAATGTTTTAGCTTACTATCCTAAGGCGTTAATTCCAGCAATTACCAAGTTTACGGCTCGCTATCAAGAATTAGCTAAAAAACATAATTTAGATCTTAAAGGCGCAACTCCAATTACGATGGGAATGTGGATTGGCGGCGACCGGGACGGTAACCCTTATGTAACAGCTGATACATTAAAGCTAAGTGCAGGTTTACAAAGCCAAGTTATTTTTGAATATTACATCAAAAAACTAAATAAACTTTACCGCACTATTTCAATGTCTACGTCTTATATGAAAACTTCCTCAGCTGTTGAAAAACTTTCAGAGCTCTCAAACGACGACTCACCATTTAGAACCAATGAACCTTATCGCCGTGCCTTTTACTATATTGAGAGTCGCTTGCTTCATACTGAATACCAACTTTTGGGTACAGCTGATAAAAATAGTTTTGTTAAAAAGCGTGACTTAGAAAACTTAGATAAGATTCCTGTTTATAAGAATCCTCAAGATTTCAAAGCGGATTTAATTACAATCAAAGAATCACTTGAACAAGATCATGACCAGGCAGTCATTAAAAGTTTCTTTACTGAGCTTTTAGAAGCAATTGATATTTTCGGCTTTCACTTGGCAACAATTGATATGCGGCAAGATTCTAGCGTAAACGAAGCATGTGTGGCTGAGTTACTCAAGAGTGCTGGAATTTGTGATAATTACAGTGATTTACCAGAAAAAGAAAAAGTTCAAGTCCTACTTAAAGAACTAAATGACGATCCACGTAATCTACATGCTAATAACAAGCCTAAGTCTGACCTACTTCAAAAAGAATTAAAAATTTACAAGACTGCACGTCAACTTAAAGATCGCATCGGCGAAGACGTAATTAAGCAGCATATTATTTCTCATACGGAAAGCGTTTCTGACCTATTAGAGCAAGCAATTATGCTCAAAGAATACGATCTTTTAGACAATCAAGGTGCCCGCATCCAAGTAGTTCCATTATTTGAAACAGTTGAAGATTTAGAGAACTCCCGCGAAATCATGAAAGAGTTTTTGAACTTAGATATTGTTAAAAAATGGCTTGCTTCTCAAAACAATTACCAAGAAATTATGCTCGGCTATTCTGATTCAAACAAAGACGGTGGCTACTTAGCTTCTTGCTGGAATCTCTATAAGGCTCAAAAAGATTTAACTGCAATGGGCAAGAAATTAGGCGTTAATATTACCTTTATGCATGGACGTGGCGGAACTGTTGGCCGTGGTGGTGGTCCTTCATATGAAGCCATTACTGCTCAACCTTTTGGTTCAATTAATGATCGGATTCGAATGACTGAACAAGGTGAAATCATTCAAAATAAATATGGTAATCAAGATACTGCCTATTACAACTTAGAAATGCTTGCTTCAGCAACGATTGACCGAATTGTTTCTAAGCAAATCGTAAGCGAAGATGATATTGGTGGCTTCCGTGATTCAATGGATAAGATTGTACTTGATAGTAATAAAGTTTACCGTAAATTAGTTTTCGAAACGCCTGCCTTTCTTGACTACTTCTTACAAGCTACTCCAATTAAACAAATTTCCAACTTAAATATTGGCTCTCGCCCAGCTGCAAGAAAGAAAATCACTGACTTCTCTGGTTTAAGAGCTATTCCATGGGTATTCTCCTGGTCACAGAGTAGAATTATGTTTCCAGGTTGGTATGGGGTTGGATCTGCCTTTAAGCACTTTATTGATTCCGATTCTCACAACTTAGAAACTTTACAAAAGATGTATCAGGGCTGGCCATTCTTCCACTCTCTACTTTCTAACGTCGATATGGTTTTATCAAAATCTAACATGGATATCGCCAAGCAATATGCGGACCTATGTGAAGATGAAGATACTAAGAATGTCTTTGACACTATCTACCAAGAATGGAAACTTACCAAAGAAGTTATTCTTCAAATTGAAGGTAATAAGGAGCTACTAGCTGATAATCCAAGCCTTCAAATGAGTTTAAATTACCGGATGCCATACTTTAATATTCTTAACTACATTCAGATTGAGATGATTAAACGGGATCGTGTTGATGACATTGCTGGTGTTTACGAAAGCATCTTACCAATTACTATCAATGGTGTAACTTCTGGCTTACGTAATTCGGGATAGTTTTAAGAATTTTATTTTGAGGAAAGCAACATGACAAAAGCACTATTAATTATTGATTATACTAATGATTTTATTGCAGATAATGGTTCTCTTACCTGCGGCAAACCTGCCCAAGATTTGGAAGATTATTTAATTGAGCTTGCAGATAAATTTTATGAAAACGGTGATTACGTTATTTTCCCAACTGACGGTCATACCGGAGATAAATTTAGCCCTGAATACAAGCTTTTCCCGCCACATAATATTGTCGGCACCCCGGGACAAGAACTTTATGGCAAATTAAAAGATTGGTACGAAAGTCATAAGTCTAGCGAACGTATTTATAAGTTTAATAAAAATCGCTACTCTTCTTTCCAAAATACCAATCTTGATAATTACCTACGTGAACGTAAAATCGATGATCTTTGGCTAACCGGTGTATGTACTGATATTTGTGTACTTCATACCGCAGTGAGTGCCTATAATTTAAATTATGGCATCACCATTCCAACTAAAGGCGTTACAACATTTACCGAGCATGGACAAGAATGGGCATTAGACCACTTCAAGAATTCACTTGGTGCAAAAGTAATATAATGTTATGAACGAAAAATATTACTATGAGATAATGTCACAAAATTAAATAAAAAGAATAAGCTGTATTACCTGTTCTAGAAGATAATACAGCTTATTTTCTTTGATTAAAATTTCTATTTTAAATTGATTAATTCAATACTATCAACACCGTCAATTTCACTGACATTAACGGACACTTGTTCATTAAGAGAGGTTGGAATATTTTTACCAACAAAATCAGCTTTGATCGGTAATTCTCGATGTCCTCGATCTACTAAAACAGCTACAGAAATCGATTTGGGTCGTCCATTTGCTATCAAGGCATCCATCGCTGCCCTAATTGTGCGACCGGTATAAAGAACGTCGTCTACTAAGACAACATTTTTGTTAGTAATATCTAAGTCCATCGGCTCTAAATCAGGTATTTTTTCCTGACTAAAATCATTTTTCCGATCATCCCGATAAGGTGTAATATCCAATTCACCTACTGGAACGTCGACTTTTTCGACCTCTTTAAGTCGATCACGCATTCTGCGAGCCAAATACACTCCACGCGTCTTAATACCGACTAAAACTAGATCTTCTACTCCCTTATTTCTTTCAATAATTTCATACGTAATTCTGACAAGAGCTCGCTTCATTGCAAGCTTATCCCAAATTTCTTTTGCCATTGTATCTCTTCCCTAATCAAGAATTTCTTATTTTAAGGCGTCTGTCGCAAATGATCTATTTTCAAGAGAAGTTAAAAGCGCGTCAGCTGTGTCAAGAGCAGTTAACAAGGGAACATTTTGTTGAATAGCCATCTGTCTAATAATAAATCCATCTGAGTTCTTTTCAATATCATGTCCCATAGTATTAATCACTAAGTCGATCTTCCCATCCCTCAGTTCATTCAAGATATTATCATCTGCATTTTCGTTTTCATGAACTTTGGTTACTAGATCAACATGCAAGCCATTATTCTTTAAAAAGTCAGCTGTCCCTTTTGTCGCAAAAATTCGATAACCAATTCTAGCAAAACGCTTAGCAATTGGTAAAATCTTATCTTTATCTCTATCTTCAATTGTCAATAAAACATTTCCGTTTTCAGGTAGCTGCATCTTTGCTCCTGCAAAGGCCTTATAAAGTGCTTTGGCAAAGGTATGGTCGCTTCCCATTACTTCACCAGTGGACTTCATTTCAGGTCCAAGATATGAATCCACATCTGCCAACTTACTAAAGCTAAACACAGGAGCCTTAACGCTAATCATTTCTGGCTCTGGAGCAAGACCATCGCTGTAGCCTTGCTCTGCTAAGCTTTCACCCATAATTACTCTAGTTGCAACTTGCGCCATTTCAATTCCAGTTATTTTACTCAAAAACGGCACTGTTCTACTTGCCCGAGGGTTTACTTCGATTACGTAAACTTCACCATTTCTAACAATAAACTGAATGTTCATAATTCCAACACAATTAAGAGTAAGCGCTAATTTCCGAGTAACGTCCATAATCTTCTCTTTGACGTCATCAGTAAATGTTTGTGGTGGATAAACAGCCATTGAGTCACCTGAGTGAACACCTGCATGTTCAATATGTTCCATAATTCCAGGCAATAGTACATCTTTACCATCACAAATTGCATCAACGTCGCATTCACGACCATCTAAGTAATCATCAACTAAAATTGGGTGATCAGCTGCAATATCTACGTGATCATGTAAGTATTCTTCTAGTTCGCTCTTATTATAAACAATTTCCATTGCTTTTCCACCCAGCACATAACTTGGACGAACTAAGACTGGGTATCCTAACTCTTCAGCTGCTTTAATTACGCCATCATGCGTTGTAGCAGTTAAGCCTTTCGGTTGATTAAGTTGAAGCTTTTTAATAATTTGGTCAAATAGTTCACGATCTTCTGCACGGTTAAGATCTTTAACTGTCGTTCCAAGGATCTTAACTCCATGTTTTTCTAAACCAGCTGCTAAATTAATAGAAGTTTGACCACCGAATTGAACAATGACACCTTCCGGCTTCTTTAAGTCGCAAACATTCAAGACATCTTCTAATGTTAAAGGTTCAAAATACAGTTTATCCGAAATTGAAAAGTCAGTTGAAACAGTTTCCGGGTTTGAATTAATTACAATTGCTTCATAACCCATTTTTTGTAGTGCTTTAACACAGTGAACTGTGGCATAATCAAACTCAACTCCCTGTCCAATTCTAATTGGGCCAGAACCAATAACAATAACTGATTTCTTTCCAGACTTATGTGATTCATTTTCACCATCATAAGTTGAATAGAAATAAGGTGTTTTGGATTCAAATTCAGCTGCACAGGTGTCAACCATCTTATAAACTGGAATGATATTTTGCTTTTTACGTAAGTCTCTAACTTGATCAGCCTTTTCATCCCATAAAGCAGCTATAGTTGGATCGCTAAAGCCATATTTTTTAGCTAAACGTAAAGTCTCAAGATTATCCTTACTTTCTTTAATGGTCTTCTCCATTTCAACCATATGACTCACAATATCTAAGAAATAAAAGTTAATCTTCGTTAATTCGTGTACATCTTCAAGACTGTACCCTCTTCTAAATGCCTCAGCTAAGTAAAAGAGACGATCATCTTGTGCTCTAACTAGCTTTTGTTCAATTTCTTCATCACTTGCCCGATGAGCTTTTTCTGAATATAAATCTTTTTCATCAATTTCAAGTGACCTTACTGCTTTCTGCATTGCTTCTTCAGCAGTTCGACCAATTGCCATTACTTCACCGGTTGCTTTCATTTGTGTACCCAAAGTACGATCAGCTTTAGAGAATTTATCAAATGGCCAGCGTGGAATTTTGCAGACAACATAGTCTAATGCTGGTTCAAATTCTGCATAAGTTGTTCCAGTTACTGGGTTCTTAATTTCATCTAAAGTCATTCCGATTGCAATTTTAGCTGCCATCTTGGCAATTGGATAACCGGTTGCTTTTGAAGCAAGAGCACTCGATCTTGACACTCTTGGATTAACTTCAATCACGTCATAATCAAAACTATTTGGGTCTAAAGCTAGCTGCACATTACAACCACCTTCAATTTTAAGAGCACGAATTAAACGTAAAGAGCAATCTCTAAGCATTTGGTATTCTTTATCGCTTAAAGTTTGACTAGGTGAAAAGACAATTGAATCTCCTGTATGAATACCAACTGGATCAAAATTTTCCATGCAGCAAACGATCATTGCATTATCGTCATGGTCACGCATTACCTCAAACTCAATTTCTTTATAGCCAGCGATGGATTTTTCAATTAAACATTCAGTCACTGGAGAAAGCTCTAAACCATTCTTAGCAATTTCAGCTAATTCTTCATGACTATGGCAGATTCCGCCACCAGTTCCACCCATCGTAAATGCTGGTCTAACAATGATTGGATATCCAATTTCATCACCAAATGCAAGAGCATCTTCTACTGTATTAACAGTTCTTGAAGGAGGAACAGGTTCGCCTAATTTTTTACATAATTCTTTGAATTTTTCTCTATCTTCTGCTTGTTCAATTGAAGATAATTTTGTTCCTAATAACTCAATATTTAATTCATCTAAAATTCCAGTTTTAGCCAAGGCTAACGCCATGTTCAATCCAACTTGGCCGCCAAGAGTTGGCAGAATTGCATCAGGATATTCCTGTCTAATTATTCTAGAAATTGATTCTACTGTTAGTGGTTCAATGTAAACCTTATCAGCAATGGTTGTATCAGTCATAATTGTCGCTGGATTTGAGTTGACCAAAACCACTTCGTAACCTTCTTCACGAAGAGCTAAGCAAGCTTGAGTACCTGAATAATCAAACTCAGCAGCTTGACCAATAATAATTGGACCAGAACCAATCACCATAATTTTATGAATATCTGTTCTTTTAGGCATGACGCTCTTCTTCCTTTCTTTGGTCAATCATTGACATGAAATCATCAAATAATGAATCTTCATCATGAGGTCCTGGTGTTGCATCAGGGTGGAATTGCACTGAAAATGCTGGATACTTTTTATGGCGTAAACCTTCAACAGTCCCGTCATTTACTTCAACATGCGTAATCATCAGATTTTCTTTATCAATTGAAGCAGAATCAACTGCATAACCATGATTTTGCGAAGTAAAACCAATATTTCCAGTTGCAATTTCTCGTACTGGATGGTTAAAACCACGGTGTCCAAATTTCATCTTGTAGGTTTTAGCACCATTAGCAAGTGCAAAAACTTGGTGCCCCATACAAATTCCAAACAAAGGAACATGTTTTTCAACTTCTTGAACCATCTTTGCAGCTTCAACCATTTCTTCTGGATCTCCAGGTCCATTAGATAGGAGCACGCCATCTGGATTAAGACTTAAAATTTCATCAGCGCTTGCAGTGTAAGGTAAAACAATGCAATTACAATCTCTTTCAGCTAACTCTCGTAAAATACTATGCTTAATTCCAAAATCAACTACAACAATGTTACGTTTAGAGCCTGGAACTGGATAAGAGTTCTTAGTTGAAACACGGCTAATTACACCTTGAGTAATATTTTGCTCTTTTAATTCTTGAGCAATCTTAGTGGCGTCTTCTTTAGAATCAGTGATCTTTCCTTTTAAGGTACCGTGAATTCGAAGTTTCTTAACCAATTCACGCGTATCAATTCCTTGTAAGCCAGGAATATTTAGTCTTTCTAAAAATTTTGGCAAAGTTGTTTGCATTCTCCAATTATCTGGATGACGAGCAACTTGATGACATACTACACCCTTAATTTGCGGTTCAAGTGATTCATAGTCTGCTAAGGTAATCCCATAATTACCAATTAAGGGATTAGTAAAAACCAAAATCTGGTCAGCATAACTTTGATCAGTAATTGCCTCTTGATAACCAGTCATACCCGTTGTAAAAACAACTTCACCGCTGCTTTCGCAGTCAGCCCCAAAGGCTTCTCCTTCATAAATACTCCCATCTTCTAAAATTAAATAGCGCTTCATTTTGTTCCCCTTTGATATACAACTTCACCGTCAACAAGCGTCATCACTGTTTCACCATATACTTTTTGACCAGTAAATGGTGTATTTACACCTTTTGATTTAAAATCTGCTTCCTTAATTTTGGTTTTATGCTCAATATCAAAAATTGCAATATCTGCATTTTTACCAGGTTCAAGAACACCTGCATTCTTAATTCCAAACACTTTAGCTGGTTTGTCACTGAGAAGTGCTAATAATTGTTCAAGCCTTAAAACTTTTTCTTCTTTTACAAATTTAGTATAGAGTGTGCTAAAAGCCGTTTCGCTTCCAGTAATTCCAAAAGCAGCGTCTTTCATGCCGCCCTGCTTTTCTTTTTTTGCATGTGGTGCATGATCAGTAGCAATCAAGTCAATTGTTCCATCTAGCAAACCAACTAGAAGAGCTGCTTGATCTTCTTTATTTCTTAGTGGCGGATTCATTTTGAAGTAACCATTGTCTTTAGGAATATCGTTATCAGTCAATAAAATGTGGTGCGGGGCAACTTCACAAGTTACGTTAATTCCACGTGCTTTAGCTAGGCGCACCAGTTCAACGCTTGTCTTAGTTGAGACATGGCAAATGTGATAGTGAACTCCAGTCTTTTGTGCTAAAAGTAGGTCACGCGCAATTTGAGTAGTTTCCGCAAGCTCAGTAACGGGTGGTAAATCAAGTCTTTCTGCTGTTATACCTTCGTTCACAATTCCTTTGTTAAAAAGCGAATCGTCCTGGGCATGAGTTGCAATGATTAAGTTGTTTTCTTTAGCTTTTTGCATTGCTAAATACATTGTTTGCGCAGTTTGTACGCCGTGGCCATCATTACTCAAGGCAAAGGCACCGGCTTTTTTCAATGCTGCATAATCAGGAATAATATCAGTTGTTTCATCGTTAGTTATTGGGCCATATTGAAAAATATGAACTACACCTTTACTCTGGTTTTCCTCCACCATCTTCTTCATTAATTCAGGTGTATTAGGAACCGGAGTAACATTTGGCATTGCACCGACGGTTGTAAAACCACCACGTGCTGCAGCTTGACTACCAGTTTTAATATCTTCTTTATAAGTTTGACCAGGATCACGGTAGTGAACATGAACATCGACTAATCCCGGACTAACAAGCATTCCTTGGGCATCAATGACATTTTCTGCATCTAAATCTATTCCAATCGCCTTTATTTTTTTACCTTCAATTAAGACATCAGCTTTAATTAAGCGACCATTTTGGTAAACTATTCCATTTTTTATTACAGTTGCCATTACTTAAGTCCTCCCAATTTTCTTCCACGCAAAACTGCTTCTATCATCGCCATTCTCATAAACACACCATTTTGCATTTGACGCGTAAACATACACTTATCGCTTTCAACTAAGTCTCCACTTAATTCAACGTCGTGATTAATTGGACCTGGGTGCATAATAATTGTGTCAGGCTTTAGTTCTTGGTAGCGTTTATGATTAATTCCATATTCTTCATGATATGCTTTGGCATCAAAGCTCTTTTCATTCGGATCACCGCTGTGTCTTTCATGTTGAACTCTCAAGAGCATCATGATATCCATTTCAGGAACTAGCTTGTCTAATTTCTCATATTTTCCATACTTATCATATTCACTTGAATACCAGTACTCAGGACCTGAGAAGTAAACCTCTGCACCTAATCTTGTCAACAATTCCATATTGCTTTTGGCCACGCGTGAATTAGTAATGTCTCCAACAATAGCCACTTTCAAGCCTTTAAAATGACCAAAGCGTTCATGAATTGTCATCATATCTAATAAGCATTGACTAGGATGTTGCCCACTGCCATCACCTGCATTAATTACGCCAATATTTAAGTGTTGATGCTTCTTTGGATGAATGAGATCTTGATAGTATTCATTTTGTGAGTGACGAATCACCTCAATATTTACTCCAACGGCATCCATAATCAGAGAGGTGTCATATAAAGTTTCACCTTTATTAACTGAAGAATGTGCTGGATCAAAAGGAATTACTGTTAAGCCTAATTTTCTTTCAGCCATTTCAAAACTAGTATGCGTCCTGCTTGAATCTTCAAAAAACATATTTGAAATATAAACTGGCTGAGTTAAACGCGGTGTTGCTCCACCATTTTTAAAGTACTCTGCTCGCTTAATTAAAGCTTCAACTTCTTCAACACTTAAATTTTCTACACTAACAAAATGTGGTAAACTGACAAGATTTATTTTTTCCATTTTTTATTCCTTCTAAAACAAAAGGCCTGAAGCATTTAATTGCTCCAGGCCTATTCTTCGTATTCTGGTACACGAAAAATATAGCAACCCTTCTGGCCCTCTCTGGAGTCAATTAAATGGTTGACTATTAAATTAATATTTCTAAACTATTTTGGTAAAGACTTCAATTCAACCGAATCCTTACCGTCTTTTTCTACCATGTTAACAGCAACTTGTTCGTCAGTTGCTGTTGGAATATTTTTGCCAACAAAATCAGCGCGAATCGGCAATTCCCGGTGGCCACGATCTACTAAAACCGCAACTTTAATTGAACTAGGACGTCCATCGTCCATTAAAGCGTCCATTGCTGCTCGAATTGTACGACCAGTATAGATTACGTCATCAATTAAGATAACCTTCTTATCGTTAATATCAACGCTTATTTTATTTGAATTAATTACTGGATCTTGCTTCAAGGACGCATCATGACGATCATCACGGTAAAGTGTGATGTCTAGTTCATCAACTGGCACATCAACGTCTTCTAACTTTTGAATACGATCATGAATTCTCTTAGCTAAGTAAACACCACGCGTTTTGATACCGATCAAAACCAGACTATCTGTTCCTTTATTTTGTTCAATAATTTCATAAGTAATTCGAGTTAGTGCACGCTTCATTGCTAATGCATCCCAAATTTCCTTTGCCATCTTTTACCCTCCTGATCTTGCCCATGAAAAAAGCTCCTAGTATCAGAGACTAGGAGCTTAGAGTAAAGTCAATACTTATTTAAGCCTGCCTTGCTAGCCTCACGGGACTAATTTTAAAGGACATTCATTGCTTTAAAATTACTGTAAATTATCTTCTTTGTCAAGCAATTTAATTAAATTCAACTTGATTAACAAGATCATTAATATTGTCAATACCTAGTTTTTCTAATTCATTAGGCAATTCATCAGCAATATGTTTTGATGCAATACTGTCTTTAAAATGAGCTGTTCCAACCGCAACAGCATTAGCACCAGCAAGCATAAATTTGATTACGTCTTGAGCTGAACTAATTCCACCCATTCCAATAATTGGCAAACTTGTACTTTGACGAACTTGGTGAACCATTCTAAGCGCAACTGGCTTAACTGCTTCTCCAGAAAGACCACCAACATTGTGACCTAAAACAGGTTTTCTTGTTTTAATATCAATATCCATCCCTAAAAGAGTATTAATTAGGGACAAACCATCTGCACCGCCCTTTTCAGCAGCTTTAGCAATTTGTATGATATCAGTAACATTTGGAGTTAGTTTCACATAAATAGGAACATTAGTAACTGCCTTAATTTTCTTTGTTAAAGATTCAACTACATCTGGATGAACACCAAAACTCATACCGCCTTGGTTTACGTTAGGACAAGAAACATTAATCTCTAAAGCATTAACTAAACCTGAATCAGATAATTTTTGGGCTACTTCAACATAACCTGTTTCATCTTCCCCACCAACACTAGCCATGATTGGTAAAGCAGGATAACTTTGACGTAAAGGCGCTAACTTATCTTTAATTACCGCATCAACTCCAGGATTCGTTAATCCAACTGAATTTAAAACTCCAGTATCTAAAACAGCTATTTGTGGCTGAGGATTGCCTGTTGTTGCATGAGGAGTAGTAGTCTTAATGACCATTGCTCCTAAATCATTTAAATCAAACTTCTTAGCTGCTGGAACATCTCCAAAGCCAAAAGTTCCACTTGCTGGCATAACTGGATTCTTTAAATCTAATCCTGGTAATTTTACATGCGTATTAATCATATTTTCCTCCAAAATGAATGCTCACGGTCATTCGATTATTTTTCAAGAACTGATTGTACACGCTTTTTTGTTTTTTTCAAAGTTAAAAATTTTATTTGTAATTCTTGACCGAAGGTGCTAAACTTCATTTTGATTAAACTTTAAACGGTACAGAGAGACCGCAAGTTAAAAATTATTGGCTTAAATTATCTGGGAAAGTCTATACCTAGTGTCTCTCTGCGCTCGGTGTAGACTTTTTTTATGGAGGAAAAATGACAAGACCAGTTATCGTTGCCTTAGATTTAGACAATGAAAAGAAATTAAATGCACTCTTACCTAAGTTAGGCAAACCAGAAAATGTTTTTATTAAAATTGGAATGGAACTCTTTTTCAATGAAGGTCCTGCAATTGTTAGAAATTTATCTGAGCAAGGCTATCAAATTTTCTTAGATTTAAAAATGAGTGATATACCTAATACTGTTTACAATGGGGCTAAAGCCCTAGCTCAATTAGGAATCACTTATACTACAGTTCATGCTCTTGGCGGCAGTCAAATGATTAAAGCAGCAAAAGAAGGTTTAATTGCTGGCACACCTGTCGGTAAAAACATCCCTAAATTATTAGCTGTTACAGAATTAACTTCAATTTCTGATGATATTTTGCACGAAGAACAAAATTGTAATTTATCAATGAAGCAGCAGGTTTTAAGTCTAGCTGAAACTGCTAAAAAGGCTGGCGCTGATGGAGTAATTTGTTCACCGCTAGAAGTTAAGAATTTGCGTCAAAATGTTGGTGACGACTTTTTATACGTAACTCCTGGCATTCGCCCAGCAGGAAATGCCAAAGATGATCAGTCTAGAGTAGCTACGCCAGCCCAGGCAAAAGAATGGGGTTCAACCGCGATTGTAGTGGGACGTCCGATTACCCTAGCAACTAATCCAGAAGCAGCATATGAAGCAATTAAGAAGGAGTTCAACTAAAATGCATAAAGATCAAATTATCAGCCAATTAATCCAAGAAAAAATTATTACTATTTCACCTGATAAACCATTTACATACGCAAGCGGGATGCTTTCACCAATCTATACCGATTTACGCTTAACTGTTTCCTATCCCGAATTGCGTGACATGATCGCTAGCGACTTAGCCAATTTAATTGCAAAAGAATTTCCTGAATCAACAATTGTCGGAGGTGTTGCAACAGCAGGAATTCCACATGCTGCTTTAGTTGCTGAAAAATTGCACCTACCAATGATTTACGTTAGACCCAAGCCAAAAGATCATGGAAAAGGTCGTCAAATTGAAGGCCGCTTCTCAGAAAATGATAAGATCGTTTTGATTGATGATTTAATTACTACTGGTGGCTCAGTCCTTAATGCAGTTAAAGCCACAGAAAAAGATGGTGGTCATGTTGCTGGTGTTTCTTCAATTTTCACTTATTACTTACCAGATGCCAAAGAAAACTTTAAAAAGGCAAATGTAAAATATGCACCACTTCTTTCCTACCCTGAATTGCTGAAGAAAGAAAACGAGTCTGGTCATATTACTAGTGAACAATATGATATTTTGAAGACTTGGCATAAAGATCCATGGGCTTGGGGTAAAAAGTTCAATAATTAATACAAATATTTGAAAAAGCAGAGATGATAGACAACGATTACATCCCTGCTTTTTTTGTTTATTAAGCGTTTTTTACAAATTCACTTGCATGCTCGCCAGCAATTCTTCCCGAATTCCAAGCAAAGGCATTACTTAATCCTTCAATAGTAGGATATGAAGAATCAAACAAACCCGAGGCATTATTTCCAACTGCATAAATACCAGGAATCACTTTTCTTTTAATATTTAAAGCCTCAAAATTCTCAGTTACAAATCCTCCACCAACAGTTCCCAAAGTAGTCGAATTGGCTCTTACTGCATAAAATGGACCATCTTGAACTTTTACATTCATGAATTTACTGTTTTTGTAAAAATCAGCATCTTTACCATTTTCTACTAGTTGATTATATCGGTTTATCTCAAGTGTTAACGTATTAGGATCAACATCTATTTTTTCAGCAAGTTCTTTAAAAGTTCCTGCTTTAAAAGCCGCTCCTTCAGAAATTGCTTCTTGCAAATCTTCTTCAATACTAGTAAATGGCCCAACTTTATGAGTCATTGGTTTTCCATCTAACAACCTAAAAGTACGTTCAAATGAATTAGTCCAGTTAAGTGACTCTTTCTTTAAATAATCAACTAGCTTTTGATCTATTAAGAAATAATAATAGCCACCATTCGCATAAACAGTATCACCCCAAAGAGCAAAGTCATATACTATATCCTCATTCGTAAATCTTTTACCCTCATTATTAATCCATAAAAATGGAAGATTGGTTAAGGTAAATATGGTATCGTTATGCCATTTTATATTATTCTTTGAAAAAACTGTAGCGGCATGATTTTCAAAAATACGCTTATAATCATTCACACCGCCCACTTCTTTCAGCATGCGTAATCCATCACCAGTTGCTTTTCTTTCACCCATAGAATATAAATTATCTGGATCAATTGCCAAGCTTTTACTGATCTCTTCCTTATTACCGACAAAACCACCATCGGCTAAAATGACAGCTTTAGTTGCTAAAGTCATGCTCCTTCCTTTGCTAATAACTTCAATTCCAGTTACTTTATTATTTTCATTTCTAATAATTTTATTACCCGTAGTTTCCGTCATTAAGACCCCGCCGGCTTTAATAAAATTATTCATTACTCTCTTAAAGCCATTAAATTTATCAATAAATTGATGGTAAGTTCTTGGATGATTTTGATGTACTTCTTGCGTATTAGTTACTAATTCAGTCTCTAGTCCATTATTTTTCATCCATTGAATAGTTGACGCGGACTTCTCTAAAATCAGCTTAGTCATTTTAGCGTTTGAAGAATGATGCGTATAATTAATGATCTCTTCATAAGCATCTTGGATACTATATTTTTCTCCACTTGCCTTTTGTGCAGCACTTTCAACTGCAAACAATCCTTGTGCACCGAACATACCGGCACCACCAAATTTATCTCCCTTTTCAAGTAAAGCAACTTTTGCACCACTTTGAGCAGCAGCTAGGGCAGCACTTATACCCGAAGCACCAGCACCTACAACAACAATATCGTATTTTTCCATATCCGACACCTCATTTCTATTCTTATTATATGAGTTTCTTAAACTTTAGCTTTCTATATTGTACTGACGCAGAGTAAAGGTTAGACTTAACTCTGAAAGGGCTTAAAAAACATGTATACTCAAGAATTAAATACATTCATTACTGTAGCAGAACTGGGAAGTTTTTCTGCAGCATCGAGAAAATTATATATTTCAAAATCAGCTATTATGCAGCAAATTAATTTACTAGAAAAAAAGATAGATTGCATTCTTTTTGATCGAAATTCGCATGGCGTGTATTTAACTGAAGCCGGGAAAATCTTTTTAATTCAAGCTCGAAAAATACAGCATCTTTTTATAGAAACTAATAAAATTATGCAAAATTATAAAAATACAATTATCGTTGGAACGGGTTATCTTAGTACAACTAATTTTCTTGAAGATTACTGGAATAAGTTTTCTAAAAATCAATCATTCAAGCTTCAATTTAAAGAAATTCAAGATTATGAAAATATTTCTAGTGATATCGATTTAATTGAAACTATTTATGCCAGCCAGCCTATACCTAAACAAAATTTCCTGTTCAAGAAAGTTTCAACTTCTCCTCTCTTAATAGGAGTTCCTCCCAGAAACAGATTAGCCACTAAAGAAAACATAAGTATGCCTGATTTAAATAATCAAACTATCTTACTCATTAAGAAAAATATCTTTAGCAAAACTTCAGAAATCGAAACTTATTTGACAAAACATTGCAAAAATATCAAGATTCAAACTTATGCCATCTATAACAGGGCAACTGTTAATGAAGCTTTAATAAATAATAAATTAATATTGGTGCCAAAATCTCTTTCTGACTTTTGTAGACCTTTTATTTTGAAAACAGTTAAATGGAATTTTAATGTAGATGTTGGCTTTTTCTATCGTACTAATGCTAATAAATTGACACACGATTTTATCGATTATATTTCTTGATAAAATCCATACTTCAAAGTTAATTAATCGCTTTATTTTGCTTGTGTTAGACTTAAGAAGAGTAAGTCATTTTCTTTTTTATTAGCATTTTGTTAATAAAAAATACAACATTTTTATTTATAATAATTGTAACTAGCAGAAAGGATGGATGAAATATGGATACAAATAATATTTTGTCTTACATAAAATGGCGTGGCGATATTTCCCTTTCTGCACGACCATTTGACGAAGTAGATGCATTAGTAATTGCCACATTTTCTTATATTCATCTCGATGGTATCGTCCCTGACTCTAATAAAGAAGTTTCAATTAAAGACGTTGCCCAAAAATATTTTAATTCATCAAATCAAAACTTAGATCACTACAAGTATCAAGATTTACTGAAATTAATGGCTAACTCAGTTCGGTTTGGGGATGCCAAATTATCTTATTTTGCTGATGTTCTAACTGACCGCATTCAATTTTCTGCGATAAAAATTAGTTTAGATAATGATACTAATTTTATTTCTTTTCGTGGTACTGACGATACATTAGTTGGCTGGAAAGAAGATTTTGAAATTAGTTTTAGAACTACTGGAGCTCAAAAATATGCATTGAAATACCTCACAAATATTCTTAAAACTACCAATCAAGTATATAGTCTCGCAGGACATTCTAAAGGTGGTAATCTAGCTGAATATGCGGCAGTTAACTTACCAGATGATCTAAAAGAAAATATTGACACTATTTATACTTTTGATAGTCCCGGACTTAGTACACAAGTTGATGGCGTAACCGATAAATTAAAACGCTATGTTCCAGAATTCAGTATTATTGGACGATTGTTTGAGCCAGAAAATATTACCCCAACCATTTTAGTCAGTGATCGGTCCAAACTTGCTCAGCATGATCCAATGAGTTGGGAAGTTTCAGGCTCTCATTTTATTACTAGAAACCATAGAAACCCTACTTCTAAAATATATAATCAAATTATCAATCAATGGATTGGCGAAGCAAATCTACAGGAGCGAGAAGCCTTAACTAATGATTTATTCAGCGCGTTTGCTGCAAGTGGCGCAACCAAAATTACTGAGCTTAATAAAAATGGTTTTGGCGGTTTTGGCGCAATACTTTTTTCACTTACAGATTCTTCAAGAAGAACTAGATTCGTGTTAGGTAGTTTATGGGAAACCATTTGGCGTAGTATTAAAGCAACGCATCTCGAAAAACTTTTTATTAATACTAATTCAATTATCGGTTGGGTTTTAATTCTTCTTGGTATTGTTGATCTCACAATTCCTGATTACGCTTATCGCGCGTTTGGTGGCTTAGTTGCCCTCTTTTGCGTAGGTTGGAGTGGTTATCACATTGTTGAGACCGCAAATTCTCATCTTTTGCCTAAACCCAAAAGATTCTTCATTATTTCCTACCTAATAGTTTTTGGCCTTGCAATTGCAATTATTTCAAATAATCGCTTGCTTAACTTCTTAGCTCATTACGTTTTAGGTATCTTCTTAATTGGTTTTGCATACGTAAGATTACGTAGCGTAATTGTTAAAAATAAGAAAAATGGAATCTTTAGAAATATTATTGATGTCCTAGAAAGTTTGATCGCTTTTGCTGCAGGAATTATTGTGATTATAAATCCAAATTACTTTAGTCGGCAGGCAGTAATTAGCTTAGGAATTTTATTAATTATTTATGGCTTTTTCCAACTAGTAATGGAATTATTCAAGCAAAGAAAACTACGTATGCCATCTAAACATCGCTAAAGATACAAAAAGCTTTCGGAAAATCTATTCCGAAAGCCTTTTATTTTTCTTGCAAAACTTTTTCAATCGCTGCAGCAGCCCCATCATGATCACAATCTTTTGTAACCATTTGAGCATTATCTTTTACAGACGTTACCGCGTTTCCCATAGCTACACCAATTCCAGCATATTTAATCATACTTAAATCGTTCTCTTCATCCCCAATAGCCATTATATTTTCACTAGTTAAATTCAATTTTTGACACAGAATTTTCAATGCATTTCCTTTTGAAACACCCTTGGGGTTAGCTTCATAGTAAAATGGGGCAGTTTTTGTAAATGTAATTTTATCGTCTAAATGCGCAAATGGCGTATGATCTGCAATTTTTTTATCCAAGTATTTTTGTTCATCAACGTACATGCACTTAATAATTGGCACATCTTTCATCTCAGCAGGAGTCCGATAAGAAATGCCTAAATTAACCAAATTAGCTTCGTATAGCGTAAAGTCTCCGATATCTCGATCGGCTGTATAAATACGATCTGGAGCAGAAGCATGAAAATGCAGCCCTAATTTTAAAGCTATTGTTTCTAAATCAAGGTAATTGTCATAGGTCAATTTCTTTTCAAATAAAACACTGCCAGAAGTTGTTTCAACTACGCCGCCTCCAAAGCAAACGACATATTCGTCATTTTGATTAGCCAAGTCTAATTCATGCAAAATTTGCCTTACACCGCTTAATGGCCTTCCAGTTGCAATCACAATCTTAATTCCAGCTTTTCTCGCCATTAAAATTGCATTCTTCACTCCCCTGGTCAGCTGTTTTTGAGAATTCAACAAAGTTCCATCAACATCAATTGCAATTACCTTAATTTCATTCATTCTCTTACCTCAACAAAGCTCCTAACAAAACAACTAAGCCAATACAACCAACCACACTCAACTGTAAACGCCAAGTAATCGTTAAATAAGCAATAAACTCCCGCACAAATGCATTTAGAGTAAAATACCATTTGGTTTTAGCTCCATAGCCAATGCAATCTAGCCCCATTCTCTTAGCTAAAACTAATGCGCGATACACATGATAAGAATTTGTGACAATTGCAAAATGTGAATCAGCTTTCATTAACTTATGTGAAAAAGCTAAATTTTGTCTAGTTGTCTTTGACTTATCTTCAACAATAATATCTTGTTTAGAGATTCCCTTTTCTTCGGCATATTTTGCCATTGCAGCTGCTTCAGGAATTTCTTCTCTTGGTCCCTGTCCACCTGACATAATAATTTTTGAACCTGGATTATTACGGTAAATCTCAATTCCACGGTTAATTCTAGCGGCAAGCAGCGGTGTCACTTTTTTTCCAATTAAACCAGCACCTAAAACTACGATATAATTTAATTTTTTTATCTTAAAATTAATCAGATTAATCCATGAAGTCAAAGTATACATCATCATAATAAAAATTAAATAAATGATGGTCAAATTAACAAATAAATACAAGTAGGTACCAAAATTATTGCGCGTTAATCGTCCAACTACAGGGAATAAGAATAAGTAAGCAATAATTCCAATTCCCATTGCTAATGATAAAAAGTTAGTCCAGCGATTACCTTCCCGAATTAAAATTTTAATTCCATTATAAATAAACATCACTATTAAAACTGCAATAAAGGCAAAGACCAAAACCATCAATGCAATTAAAATCACTGCAAAAACAAGTAGAACAAATTGGTGTGTAATTGGAAAAACCTCTGCTGCAATCATTAAGCTAACTACTGTGAGTAAACCGAAAGTTATTATTGTCCAAACTAACGTCATCCCTGACCACAGACTTCGTCTTTCATGGGTCAATACCCAAACAAAGGTTGCTAAAGCCAGCAAAAACAAAATTAATACAATTGAAAATGATAAGATCACTTATCATTTCACCACCTTAATGTAACGTAAATATCTCTAGATGTCCCCTTTTCTTAATTATACAAAATAAATTGTACTGATACGTTTGCTTCAGTATAATTAAGAAAATATTTTTAGGGAGGAATCAATATGACAGATCAACTTTTAGTAACAACCACTGAAAACATTCCCAACCAAAAATACGAAATTATTGGTGAAGTTTTCGGTGTAACTACTCAATCAAAGAATGCTATTCGCGATTTTGGTGCTGGATTGAAAAGTATTGTTGGTGGTGAAATCAAAGCCTACACATCCATGCTAACTGAATCAAGAGATCAAGCAATTAATCGTCTTCGCCAAAATGCAGCAGATTTAGGGGCAGATGCTGTAGTAATGATGCGGTTTGACTCAGGATCTATTGCAGGCGATATGCAATCAGTAGTTGCTTACGGAACTGCTGTTAAATTTATTGATTAGCTAAAAAGACTGACATTAGTCAGTCTTTTTTATTTTCTTAAGCCTTTAGGGTAGAAATTCTTCAAAATTTGATCATTGCCGATTTTTCCAAAACTAAAGATGTGATTTTGATATGCGACTAAAACAAAACCTCGCAATTCACTATTTACCTTAATAGTTTCACCATGTAGATAATGTTCATAATCAGTTTCATTTTTCAAATTGAGCAATTGCTTTTGCTCTTTTTGACCTAAAACTTCAGCTAACTGATGACTAGGTTCAAAGCGTTTTTTCTTAAGTAGGCCTAATTCAACACCATTATTTAAAATGTGTAATTCATTTAATAATTCTGGATCAACAGCTGGGACAAAAACATGACCATTACTTTGTAAAACTGTTTTCTGCCAATTTTCTAAACTATCTGGCAATACAAAATTATCTAAAACTTTTGCTACTGTTGTAATTTCACCCTTAGTTAAACGCGTAATAGAGCTCTTTTTCTGATGTTTTTTCTTTCTCTTCTTAACTTTACCTGAAGCATCTTCAACTGCTTCAATACTTCTTAAATGGGCTATAAATTGACCTTCACCAACTCCATTCTGAAACCAAAGTCTAACTGTATCTTTTAATTCAGGCAAATTAGACTTTGACCAATCTGATTTACCCATTGACATTCCTGGATATAACTTTAAAGGTTCGATTTTTAAATGGTAGTTTTCAACTAACCAAGCAACTATTTCTTCATCTTCTTCTGGAGAATAGGTACAAGTAGAATAAACCAATTCACCGCCTGCCTTTAACATTTTCATTGCTTGTGTCAGAATTTCTTTCTGTCTTGCCTGACAAGTTAAGACATATTCTGGAGACCAGTACTGCATTGCTGCAGGATCTTTTCTAAACATTCCTTCACCAGAACAAGGTGCATCAACCAGAATCTTATCAAAAAAATTGGGTAACTTTTTTGATAAACGTTCAGGACTCTCATTTGTAACTACAACATTTGTAGCTCCCCACCGCTCCAAATTTTCACGTAAATCTTTAGCTCGACTCTTTGAAATTTCATTAGCCACTAAAAGTCCTTTATTTTCTAAAAAACTTGCTAGTGCAGTTGATTTACCACCGGGTGCAGCACATAAATCAAGTACCTTTTCTCCAGGTTTTACATTAAGGGCAACGGCTGGATACATCGCTGATGGGTCTTGAGAATAAACATAACCGCTAGTCCACTCACTGTCACGTCCCGAAATTCCACCATAATAACCATCACTAGTAAATTCAATGGGGTCTGCAAGACTATATTGGACATCGTGATAATTATTCTTTAAAGGATTTAATCGAAATCCCTTCTTACTAGAACTATCAATTGCTGCAAAAAATTTATTGCTCTCTTCTTCTCCAAGCAAATTTTGATATTTCTTAATAAATTCAAACGGTAATGACATTATTTTTCCTTCTTAATTTTTATCGCAAGTAGCATCAACACGTATGTAATAATCTGCATAGCAAATACAACTAAAAATAAAATATAAAGTTGACTATGATTAGAATAAAACTTCCAAGTCTGTAATCCTAAACTAGTTAACAAAACTACAATTCCGTTTGCCAAGAAAAAACGTAGTCCAGAATCAGCCAATAAGTGAGCCCAGATTTTTCCAGGTACAAATTTTAGGTTTACCGGATTTTCAGCTAAAACAGCAGCTATAGCTGCAACTACAAGAGCAATTACCACACACAAGATAGCTGCAATTAGTTTCTTAGTAGGACTAATTCCATGCTGTCTATTGTAAGTTTTACTGAAATCTTTAGTCTGCATGTTTCCTTTTAAATACGCATGCATAGAATTAGCTTCGTTTTTGTTTAAACCATCTACTACGATCTTATAATTAGTAATTGACTCTTTGGCAGTGGGCTGATTAATCCCTGTTGAAAGATAATAAACTGCTTGTCCATTTTGACTTTCGTTATTTCTCTTTAATTCACCAATAATGGTTACATAATCATTATTTTCTTTTAGATAATGATTATTTTGTAAAGTTACAACTTTACTTTTGGTATCCGCTGAAATAACTGCAAAAGGAATTGATCCATCAAAGTCGCTTTTAGTAAAGTAACGCGAGCTTCCTTTGGCCAATGGTTGACTCTTTAAATTATAATTAGCCCAAATTAATACTCGATCTGGAATATAATCTGATTCAAAATGAATCTGCACTTTATCATGAGCAAAATTTTTATTTACATAGTTTAATAACTGCTTAATATTATGCTTTTTCTTAGATTTAAAAACATAATATGTACTCGACAAACCATTATTATTCAAAACTTGGTCAGCTCTTTGAGATTGCTGGCGAGATAAAATCATCCCTAATCCCAAAAAGGCTACAAAAGAAATTATTAAAAGAATAAGTCGTTTTAGTTTCATTATTTTATTTCAAAAACCTTTTCGTTAATAAAATCAAAGCTTTGAAAGCTGCGATTAATTTTCGTATTAGTCCTACATTTTGCTTTCTGCCAAAAATAAGTAGAATTTGTAGCACCATTTTTTTCGCCAATAAACAATAACACTGGTTGATGATCAAGACTACGATATAAATCAAGAATCTTTAAATCATCTTCGCCAAAATTAGGCGCCCAGGAGCAAATGATCAGATCAACTTCAGGATGCTTTTTAATTGCACTTAAGGCATCCAGATTCTCTGTTGCAAAAATCGGAGCTTCTCCGGTTGTTGAACTTTTAGCCCAAGAAAAAGAATCACTTGCTGTTGCCTTTATCCCCACCTGAATTAAAGCCTTCGACCAATATGCATTTCCTGCCATAATTTCTAAGCTTGATTTAACATGATACTCTTGCTTAATTAACCTAGCTGTTTCTAAGTTTGGCAAAGACCAAACTCCATATTCTCTTGAAAGAAAACTTCGAAAATTATTAAGTAAATTATTTGCTTCTTGGGCTTTATCTTTATTTCCAATTTTATCTATCATTATATCTAAGCTATCAGGTAAAAATCCAAGTGAATTAGGTGATTTTGGTAAAATCTTTTTTTGCTGAATATTGGCAATTATATTATTAATTATGTCAACTTGTCTATGAAGAGGTAAATAATTCAGTTCTCTGTCTAATTGATTGAGTTTAATTTGATACTGTTTCATTTGATACATTCCCTATGAAATGATTTTACCATTCAAAATTAATAAAAACAGGTATAATAAAAGTGATGTAAGCATTAAGGAGCAAAAATTATGTCAAAACATAAAACTGAATCGGCTGAATCGCTTGGTCATTGGCTCCTGCAGGTATTCATTCTAGCAATTGTAATTTTTGGTTTATATATTTTTATGTTCCACGTATTACTTGCTAATGAAACTATCACTGGACCATCAATGCAGCCAACCTTTGAGAATAATGATCGAATCATTGCAGTAAGACATTCTAAGCTCTCACGTGGTGATATTGTGATTTTACGAGCGCCAGATCAACCAGACGCACTTTATATTAAGAGAATTATCGGAGTGCCTGGAGACAGCATTAAATCAAAAAATGATGTAATGTATATTAATGGAAAGCCAATCAAAGAGCCGTACTTAACAGAATACAAGAAAAAGCTTGCTAAGGGTCAACTATACACCAATAATTTCAGCCTGCAGCAGCTTTATCATGTAAAGCGAGTACCAAAAGACTGTTATTTCGTAATGGGCGATCACCGGAATGTTTCAAAAGATTCACGGATGTTTGGCTTTATCAAGAAAAAAGATATTGTTGGTGAGGTCAAATTACGATATTTCCCATTTGATCAAATACAATGGTTTAAATAGATTTTTTTAGAAAGTGTGAATTATAAAATGAGTCCTGAAGAATTATCCGATGCAATTATTGAGTTTGAAGTTAAAAATAATGTCAACGATACAGCGCTTGCTTTCTCAAGTCACCTATCTGTAGAAAAATTGCATGCGATGAAGACTGGCGAAGCTAAGTACACAATGGAAGAAGCTGAACAAGTTTTAGATTATATTCAAGCTAATTCTTAATTTAAAATTACTGGCAGCAAAAAAAGGAATAGGGTTTTGAAAACAAATTTTCAAAATCTTATTCCTTTTTCTTATATCTTCGCTTCATGATACTTACGCAGAAGTACGACATTAATTGCAATCAGAATTATATCAACTGCTAAAACAACTGCCATGGTCAGATAATTACCAGTTAGATCAGACCTAACGTCAATAGCATCTTTACCTAAAGTTGTTAAAAACATTCCATTTTGTAAAAATCCTGTCACTGAATCCATGACGAACCAATAAACATTAATTAAGAATATTAATCCGATGCAAGTTAGCGAAACAACTACAAGGAAGTAAACTAGTTTACTTATCTTTTCTGGCAAGAAATCGCTAACTATTTTTCCAGTAAAGTTAATTAAACTAACCGCAAGATAAATAAAAATTCCAATTAAAATCAGCAAAACAATAACTGAAATCAAATCTGTTATATGGATATCTTGCCATAACTTTCCTTCACCAATTGAGCCGAAATTTTTAAATGTCGTTTTCCAAAACTCGTTTGTGCCAATTATTGGTAAACCTGCAATTAATATCATTGCTAATTGAATAACTACTAAATATAAGCCATCAACAATTGCAGAAAACAAATTTGCAAGTAGCAAGGTACTTTCCTTGATTGGTGCTAAACGCCAAGTCTGAGAGGCATAAACTTGTTCATTTTTTCTACTTGATAGAAATAAGTAAGCTACATCAAACAAAGGTGTAATAGTAATAAACGAAATTAGGAAATATGCCTTACTTTCACCTTCAAAAGCAGAATAAAATAGTGCCCAAAAACCAAGCAGAATACCAACTACTATTTGTAAAAATACAAGACGCCGAACTAGTCGTACCTTATTTTTAGTTAATTCTTTAAATATTGATGAAAAAGACGTCATTTGGCATCCCTACTTTCCCTCATGGAAGTCCTTCAAAAGCCAGATATTAATTGAACCTAAGATAATATCAATTAAGGCCATCATTAAATTACCTTCAGCAAATGCAACTAGCCCATTACTTGTTTCGCCCCAACGTAATTGATTTAGTAAACTGCCTAAATTGTTTGTTAATACAATAAAGATAAAAATCAAAACGATCATAATCACGAAACGAATTAACTTACTATGCTTATCAGGAAGAAAATCAGTGATTGTTCTACTTGAAAGATTAAGTGTTGTTACAATGCTATAAACTAAAATTGCAAATAATAAAAATGCTAATAATGCACTTAGCATTTCTCCGATTGGAAATGAATCAGAGAGCTTTTTCCAAAAGTCACCTGCCTGGCTTGACTTAGAGATAGCTTGATTAATTTCCCAGATATTGGTTCTTACATCATTACTTATTAACGCTGGTAAAAATGTAACAACGCCCATTCCAATTTGGATTAAAACTAAGTAAAGTCCGTTAACAATAGCTGATAATATATTAGCTAAGTAAAACTTACTTGATGAGATTGGAACTAAGCGCCAAGTTTGTGAGCTATATTCTTTCTCATTTTGCCAAGCAGAGAGCACTACATAAGCCATATCTGCCAAAGGGGCAAAAGTGAAGACCATTACAAACCAGGCTATTGGTTTATCTTGATTAGAAAATGCACCGCCATTTGAAAATAATGCCCAGAGTGCGAAAACGGAGGCTGCTACCAATTGCAAGAGAGCCAGTAAATAAACGCTGCGACGTTTCTTTTTACCCATTTGATTAAATAATGCTTTAAAAGTAGTCATGTTTATTCAGCTCCTTCATCTGCATATAAGCTTTCATAGTATTCCTCAATACTATGTCCCTTTGCTCTAATATCATCTGCTGAGAGATGACTAGCGATTTTCTTATCTTTTACAATTACAACTTCATCTAAAATCGTCGTAATTTCATTTACGAAGTGATCAGAAATAACAATAGTGCTATCTGGGCTCTTCCAAAGTAAGATTGAATTAATAATTCTTTTTCTAGCCATTGGATCAATTCCAGAAAACGGTTCATCAAGTAAGTATAATTTTGCTTCTCGACTCAAAGTTAGCGCAATTTCAAGTTTTTCGCGCATACCACGTGATAATTGTCCTAACTTCATATCGTTGTTGAGTTTCATAAATGAACGTAGCTGTTCAAATTTACTACTATCAAAATCAACAAATAATTTTTGATAAAATTCTTCTACCTCGCCAACCTTAGTAGAATCGCTTAAACCTTTTAGGTTATCTGTCATAGCAATGTTAGCCTTGCGGTAAACTTCACTGCCATCGCCATTAAGAAGTACTTCTCCTTGATAATGTTTGGCAATTCCTACAATCACTCTCATCAAAGTAGTCTTACCGGCACCATTTTCACCCAAAAGCGCAATAATCTTACCAGAATCAACGTCTAAATTTACATCTTCAAGAATAGTTTTTAAATTTTTGCGATATGTTAATCCTTTTACCTCAAGTAGTTTACTCATTTTAATCTCCCTTCTTCTCTTCTATGAACTTTTTAAGCTCCTCAAGCGTCTTTTCTGGAGTTAGGCCCAATTGTGCTGTGCTTTCTAGAAATTCGCTCATTGTGTCCTTAATTAGCTCTCTACGCTTTTGTAAAATCAGCTCTGTATCCGTTGTAACGAATGATCCCAGTCCTCTTCGAACTTCAAGAATACCTTCAGTATTCATTTGGTTAAGTGCTCGTTGAACAGTATTTACATTTACAGTTAGATCAACGGCTAATTGGCGAACTGAAGGAACTTTCTCTCCTGGCTTTATTTTGCCCAGAGCGATTTGTCGGTAAAGATACTTTTCAATTTGAACATAAATTGGAATATTATCTTGGAATTGCAATCTTTACACCTTCTTCACTAGTGTATGGTTTATCTATTACACTAATATAATACCAACATCTATTTTTAAATACAAGTTATATTTTTGTTTCACAGTTTTAAAATTATATTTTTTAATAAAAAAATAGCAGACAAAATGCTTATATTTCAAGCTTTTTATCTGCTATTTAGCAGGTTAATAGTATCAGTGTAAAACTATTTTTAATTTTTAATTAATTTATAAATGTTGATATTTGTACAACTAAGCAAGTTCAAGAAAAATAAAAAGTAATGAATTTAATCAAAAATAGTTAAAAATTGTTTCACTTACTATTTATTTCTTATTTCTCTCAACATTCAATTGATTGATCTTACGTAAAACATCCACAGCTTTCCACATACTTTCGAGAACAGTATATTCATATCTACCATGCATGTTTTCTTCACCAGCAAAAAGATTTGGACAAGGCAAGCCCATATAAGTTAATTGTGAACCATCAGTACCGCCACGAACTGGATCTTCATTGACAGTAAGACCTTCAGCCTTATAAGCATCTCTAGCTAAATCAACAATCTCCATATGCTTTTCTAATTCATCAGCCATATTGTAATATTGATCCCACATCTTAAGCTTAATTCTCTCACTGCCAAATTCGTCATTCATCTTCTTAACGATGTCTTTAACCAGATTTTTTCTTCTTTCAAGTCCATCGCGTTCAAAATCACGAATAATATAATCCATATGTGCTGAATCAACAGTTCCATCAAAATTCATTAAGTGGAAAAATCCTTCTCGACCATCAGTGTGTTCTGGACGATCATGTTCAGGTAATTGATTATGGAAATCAATCCCAACCTGAATTGCGTTGATCATTTGTCCCTTTGCTACTGCTGGGTGAACATTTACTCCTTGAATATCTAAGCCAAATTGAGCTGCTGAAAACGTACCCCAGTCAAGTTTTCCTGGTGCTTCACCATCAACTGTATAAGCAAAATCTGCTCCAAATTCTTCAACATCAAAATGTTCTGCTCCGGTTCCAATTTCTTCATCTGGAGTAAAAGCTAATTTAATTTCACCGTGTTTTTCTTCGGGATGTTCCATCAAGTATTCCGCAAAAGTCATAAGTTCTGAAATACCACACTTGTCATCCCCACCAAGTAAAGTATCGCCAGAAGCTGAAATAATAGTTTGACCCTTATAATTTTTTAAATGCGGAAAGACTTCAGGATCTAAGTAAAACTCACTATTACCTAGTTGAATCTTGGATTTACCGTCATAATTTTCAGTAATTTGTGGTTTCACATCAACTGAATTAAAATCAGCTGTATCACAGTGTGCTAACAAGCCAAATGTTGGCACCTTATAGTCAATATTTGACGGAATAGTAGCAATTACACAGCCACTTTTTTGATTATAATGAACATCTTTAAGGCCTAATTCCTCTAGGTCCTTCATAATTACATTCTTTTGAAAGTTTTCTTCTCTTTCAGTTGATGGAAAACGGTCTGAATGCTCATCAGATCGTGAGTTTACTTTAACGTATTTTAAAAATCTTGGTAGTAAAGTTGGATATTCTGTCATTTTAATCTCCCCTAAAATAAATCTTGAAATGGATTAGTAGATACTTCTGATATTACTACAGGCACATTCCAATTATAGTCCTTATTCCACTTTTCAAGACGCTCGCCTACTTTATATTTAAAGAGCTTCTCAGTATAGTGACCTGGATCAACTACTGTTAAACCTGCAGATATCATATCATGCCCAACGTGATAATATACATCACCAGTAATAAATGCATCGACACCATCTACCAATGCCTGGCGCCAAAATTTGCCACCATCACCACAAATAAATGCTACAGTAGAAATTATTTTATCATTATCAGCAGTGATTAATCTTGCCATTGGAATTTGCATTTTATCTTTCACGTAGTAAGCAAATTCTTTAGCGGTCATTGATTTAGGTAATTTTCCTTTTCGACCAATTGCGATTCCATCAGCATCTAAAGCAAAGGGTTCAACATCTCTTAACTCTAATTCTTCTGCTTGCCAATCAGCTGAGCCATTTTGAGCTTTATCAGAATTAGTATGAATTGAATATACAGTAATACCGTTAGCAATTAATTTGCCATACATTGCATTTTGAGGATCAGAAAAGTCCAAATTCTTTGCTGGTCTGAACATTACCGGATGATGACTAATGATCAAATCAACGCCCTTTTCAATTGCTTCATCTACTACCTGAGGACGAACATCCAAAGTAGTCATTACCTTAGTAACTTCAGCATCTATCGATCCGATTTGCATTCCAACTGGATCACCTTCAGAAGCAATTTCTTCTGGAAAATCTTCTCTTAACCGTTTTACAATATCTGCTACTTTTGTCATTTCAACACTTCCTCAATCATTTTAATTAAGTCATTTATTTTGTTGATCTTATCCTCATCTTTATTCTTAGCCTTATTCAAATTAGCCTTTAAATTTTGATAGTATTTAAGTTGATTAGTCCACTTTTTAATAAAAACAAGATTCTTTTCTTTTAATAAAAATGGACCAAATGCCAATTCCTGCTCAGATAAATCATGCTTGTTTGTCTTAATTTCTGCCTTAATTATTTCATAAATATGGCCAGCCACTTCAATAATTTGCTCAGCAACAATTTCATATTGATGATCCATCAACCACTTTCTTACTAATGGTTCACCAATATTAGCTTCCAAAATTAAGGTTGGATACTTTTTACCTTCTTGATAAGCCGTTTCTAAAAGATTAGTCATCAGCTTTCCGCCCATTCCCGCGATTACCACGGTATCAATTCGATCTTCAGCCTTTAAAGTCTCTAAGCCTGATCCTAATCTTGTTTCAATTTTATTTTCTAAACCTGCTTGTTCAATATCTTGTTTTGCATTATTTAAAGGACCTGCAGCAACGTCGCTTGCAATCGCAAAATCTATTTTTCCTTCTTTTACTAATGCAATTGGCAAATACGCATGGTCGGTACCAATATCAGCCAATCGGCTTTCAGGATCTACCATTTTACCAATTTGAGCTAGTCTTTCTTCTAACACACTCTCACCTCTTACTAAAAATTTTAGCATAGATGGCTTAAAACTTACTTGAAAATATTTTATAAGAAACAAGCCTTGTAGCAATTTTACGATTACTACAAGGCTTGTCATCATATAAATATCTTAATCTAAGAAATCTTTCAATTGATTTGAACGACTTGGGTGACGTAACTTACGCAAAGCTTTAGCTTCAATCTGTCTGATACGTTCACGAGTTACTCCAAATACCTTACCAACTTCTTCAAGAGTACGAGTACGTCCATCATCTAGACCGAAACGTAAACGCAACACATTTTCTTCACGGTCAGTTAAGGTATCAAGAACTTCCTCAAGTTGTTCCTTCAATAGTTCATAAGAAGCATGTTGTTCTGGACTTGTGGCATCCTTATCCTCAATAAAGTCACCTAAGTGAGAATCATCTTCTTCACCAATTGGAGTTTCAAGAGAAACAGGTTCTTGTGCGATCTTCAAGATTTCACGAACCTTATCAGTTGGCATGTCCATTTCAGCACCAATTTCTTCTGGAGTTGGTTCTCTACCTAAATCTTGCAAAAGTTGTCTTTGAATTCTAATCAACTTGTTGATTGTTTCAACCATGTGAACTGGAATACGAATAGTTCTAGCTTGGTCAGCGATTGCACGAGTAATTGCCTGTCTAATCCACCAAGTTGCATAAGTTGAGAACTTGAATCCTAAACGATAGTCAAACTTGTCAACAGCTTTCATTAAGCCCATGTTACCTTCTTGAATTAAGTCTAAGAAGGACATTCCACGACCAACATAACGCTTGGCAATAGAAACAACCAAACGTAAGTTAGCTTCAGCAAGTTCTTGCTTCGCTTCTTCGTCGCCAGCTTCAATTCGCTTAGCTAAGGCAATTTCTTGGTCCGCATTCAACAACGAAACACGTCCAATTTCTTTCAAATACATCCGCACTGGATCGTTCATTCTTACACTTGAAGGTGCAGACATATCCTTTAATTCAGCTTTTTCAACATCTTTTTGTTTCTTTAAAGCTAATTTAGAAGGTTCGCCTTTTTCATCAACGATACTAATTCCATTGTCTTCAAATTCTTGAACAAGTTGATCTACCGCTTTTCCTTGAAGATTATATGGCTTAATTAGTTGAGCAGTAAATTCTTTTTCAGTGATTTGTTTATCTTTTTTAACTTCCTTAACAACTTCCTTGACTTTCTTATCAAGTGTCATTGTTGCTTCTTTTTTGGTAGTCTTACTCTCTGCCATGTAAAAAAGCCCCCTCTAAAACTTCTTTCTTCTTAACGCAATTACTTTTTGCGCTATTTCAAGCTCCAAACTATTATCTTGTTTTCTTTGAGCTTCCTTTAATTGACTAAGCAAGTCGTTTAATTGCTCATCAATCTTGCTCTTTTCCAATGCCCTTAATTGATCATCTAACTCACGCTTAGAATAATCAGGAGGCATCGGAATCATTTCCATATTAATAATTATACCTTGAAGTTCCTCAGGAATAAAATCAATAAAACCCTTCACTTCTGCTTCATCATGGGTTTGATGATATTTTAGCCAAAATTCTGCTAATTTTGCATAACGCTCATCCGGGAATAAAAACTGCTGACTTAAAAGGTAATCTCTTGCTTCATCACTATGTATAAATAGGTACAGTAAGCGATCTAAAGCTGGATTTCTAGTTTCACTATCAGTTCCTGCTTGAGCCTCTTTAGGCTCTGCTGATTCACTTACATTCTCCATTAATGTAGATGCTTGATAAGCTTGCTGGTGATTTCTAGCTCTTTGTAATTTTCGTCTCTCACGTACAAAAGTCACTTTAAGAGATTCACGAGTTACGCCAGTTTGACGTGCCAATTTATCAAGATACAAATCAGCAGCTACAGGATCATTTAATCCTGCAATCATTTGGACAGCTGCTGTTATATAAGCTAGTTTTTCTCGATCATTATGCAAATTATACTGATTTGCTAATCTTTCAAGTAAAAAATCTGTTGAACTAAGAGCACCTGCAACTTCTGCACGGTATTTTTCTTTTCCATATTTTTTTACATATTCATCTGGATCAAGATTTTCTGGTAAAACAATTATTCCTAAATTAAAGCCTTGAACTTGCCCAAATAATTTTGTTGCACGTTCAGCAGCATGAATACCAGGTGGATCTCCATCATAGTTAACCAAAATATTAGGTGTAATTCGCCTTAGCATATAAACTTGCTCGGTCGTTAAGCTGGTTCCCATTGAAGCTACACCAGACTGAATGCCAGCTTTATAAGCAGCAATAACATCCATGTAGCCTTCATAAAGAATCAAATGTTTTTCACTTCTAGCTGCTTTTTTTGCTTCAGCAAAATGAAATAACAGTTTAGATTTATTAAAAATCTTAGTTTCTGGACTATTCATATATTTAGCAATAGTTTTATCATTGCTAATTCTTCGACCAGAAAAACCAACTGTATAGCCTGATTCATCCCCTAAAGGAAACATCAAACGATCACGAAAGCGGTCAAACAATTGACCATCTTGCGATTCAACAAATAACCCACTTTCTCTTAGATCATCATCAGTGTAATCTTTCTGTTTTAGATAAGTAAGGAGAATATTATCACTATCTGGTGCATACCCTACCTTAAAATGCTTTAGCAAGTCATCGGTTAATTCACGCTTTCTGGCATAATTAAGCGCTCTTTCGCCAACTTTGGTAGTTAGCAGAATATGTTGGTAAAATTCCGTTGCCTGCCGATACATCTTCTTTAATGGACTAAGTGACTTGGCTGCTTCTCCGTAACCTTCTGGCATCTGAAGATGCGCCAATTCAGCCACTTTTTTAACACTTTCAGGAAAAGTAAGATGATCCTGATACATTAAAAACTTAAATACATTTCCGCCTTTGCCGCATCCAAAGCACTTAAAAAACTGCTTACCTTCACTAACAGTAAAAGATGGCGTTTTTTCTTGGTGGAAGGGACAAAGTCCTAGATAGTCTTTACCCTTTTTTTCTAAAGAAACATATTGACTTATTACATCAACAATATCGACAGAATTGCGAACTTCATCGATAAATTGTTCAGGAATACGTCCTGCCATCAATGGATCATCCCAATCAACTATTATTTAATTACTAATTTACTTAAGTCACCCATTCGATCAGCCAAGTTATTAACCTTTAATAATTGTGCCAAACGATTATTCTTTACTTTTTCGTCCTTATCAAGAATCATATTACTTTCAAAGTAATTGTTAATTACAGGTTGTAATTCAACAAAACCTTTGTATAGATCGGCAATACTCAAATCAGTATTTTCTTCTAGTGCATTTACACCAGCGTTTAGTTCTTCTTCACTTACATCTTGGAAAAGACTTTCATCAACTTTAGCAGCATTTCTATATTTTGCCTTCTTCAAAATGTTAGTAATTCTAGTCAAACTTTCAACTACTGGCTTAAAGTCAGCATCATCGTGGTGCATTTGTAAAGTCTTAGCTGCTGCTAAAATTTGAATTGGATCTTGTTGGCTAGATGCAAGTACCGCATCGATAACATCGTAATCATACTCTTCAACTTGCAATTGTTGCTTTACACGGTCACGGATAAAGTCAGCAATTTCATTCTCAGCTTCAGCATCCTTAGGTAATTTAGCTGCAGTTTTACCAGACAATAATTGAATTAATTCTGGTAAAACATCTTTGACAGGAAGTGACCAACCTTCGTTCAACAAAATTCTTACAATTCCGTAAGCGTTTCTTCTTAAAGCATATGGGTCATTAGATGATGAAGGGATCATACCTGCACCGAAGAATGAAATAATTGTATCTAATTTATCAGCAATTGAAAGAAGAGAACCCACAGTTGTACTTGGCAAATCTCCTTCAGCACTTGTTGGCATGTAGCTTTCTTTAATTGCTACACTAACATTTTCATCTTCACCCGTTAAACGAGCATAATGCATTCCCATTACACCTTGTAATTCGGCAAATTCACCAACCATTGAGGTAACAAGGTCAAATTTGTAAATATCACTAACTCGATCAAAATCCTTCATTTCAGTTTCTGAAATATTGAATTTCTTACCAAGGTAGTCACCAATAATTTGGACACGTGCCATATGTTCAGCAACAGAACCAATCTTGTCGTGGAAAGAAACATTCTTAAGCTTGTCAACAAAGTGAGCTAATGGGTATTTCTTATCTTCATCATAGAAGAATTGAGCATCATCTAAACGTGCAACAAGAACTTTTTCATTACCGGCAATTACGTTATCTAAGTATTCACTGTTACCATTTCTAACAGCAATAAAGTGATTAATCAACTTGCCATTTTCATCATAAACTTCAAAGTATCTTTGATTATCTTTCATTGAAGTAATTAAAACTTCATCTGGGATATTCAAGTACTTTTCATCAAAAGAACCAGCAAAAACAGTTGGATATTCAACTAAGTTGGTAACTTCTTCAAGTAATCCCTTATCAATGTTTACTTTCCAGTTATGTTGAGCAACTAATTCTTGAATTTGATTAAGAATCATGCCCTTACGTTCATCAGCATCGGCAATCACATATTGGCTCTTCAATGCTTCTTCATAGTCATCTGCATTTGCAAGTACAACGCTATCACCTAAAAAGCGGTGGCCTTGAGTTTTGCGACCAGCAACTACATCAAGTAATTTAACTGGTACAACTTCACTACCAAGTAAAGAAACCATCCAATGAATTGGACGTACAAACTCAAAATCATTGCTGTCCCAACGCATTTTAGTTGGGAAAGTCATGGCTTTAATGATATCGCTCATGCCCATTAAAATGTCAGAAGCTTTTTTACCTTCTTTTTGAACATGAACATAAGCATATTCAGTTCCTTTAAGCTCTTCAAAGTAAATATCGTCAGTCGTCATCCCTTGACCACGAGCAAAACCTTGAGCAGCTTTCGTCCAATTGCCATCTTTATCTTGAGCAATTTTCTTAGCAGGACCTTTTTTTACTTCATCAATATCATCTTGCTTTTCAGCCAAGTCTTCAACCAAAATAGTCAAGCGACGTGGAGTTGAATAAGTCTTAATGTCTTTAAAAGAAAGGCCATTTTCCTTAAGATACTTTTTAGTACGATCAGCTAATTGCTTAACACTTCTAGAAACAACGTGAGCTGGCATTTCTTCAGTACCAATTTCAAATAAATAATCTTTAGTCATTGTTTTGCCCCGCTTTCTTAGTTTCTTCTTGGTGTTTCAATAATGGGAAGCCACGCTTTTCACGTTCTTCAACAAATCCCTTCGCAGCAAGGTGAGCCAAGTTTCTAATTCTTGATAAGTAACCTGCTCTCTCAGTAACTGAAACAGCACCACGTGCATCAAGTAAATTAAATGTATGGCTACACTTCAAGATGTAATCGTAAGCTGGGTGAATCAAGTTTTGACTCAACAAACGTTTAGCGGTTGCTTCATAAATATCAAAGAACTTAAGCAACTGGTCTTGATCGCTTTCTTCAAAGGCATACTTAGAATGTTCATATTCTGGTTGCTTGAAAATATCACGATACTTGACGCCATCTCCCCATTCAAGGTCAAAGACTGAATTGACATCTTGAATATAAGAAGCAAGACGCTCAACACCATATGTAATCTCACTCATTGTTGGTTTTACATCAAGTTCGCCAACAACTTGGAAGTAAGTAAATTGAGAAACTTCCATTCCATCAAGCCATACTTCCCAACCAACACCGGCACAACCCATAGATGGATTTGCCCAGTTATCTTCAACGAATCTGATATCATGCTCAAGAGGTTCGATTCCTAAAACTCTTAAACTATCTAAGTAATATTGTTGAATGTCTTTTGGTGCAGGCTTAATAACAACTTGGAATTGATGGTGTTGGTATAAACGGTTAGGGTTATCACCATATCGACCATCAGCAGGTCTTCTTGAAGGCTCAACATAGCAAGCTGCCCAAGGTTCTGGCCCAACAGCACGTAAAAATGTATATGGACTCATTGTCCCGGCACCTTTTTGCTCATCATATGAAGGCATAATCATACAACCTTTAGAGGCCCAGAACTGTTCCAATTTAAAAATCATATTCTGGATATTCAGTTTTTCTGACATCTATACTCTCTCCTCACAACATAGGCATAAAAAAAGCCTATGCAAAAATTGCATAGGGACGATTTACTTCGCGGTTCCACCCTAATTCAGGAAAATATTCTTCCTGCCCTTAATTAACAACTTTGACTAAAAGGTGCCTTTTCCCAAATGCACTTCCACCATTCTGCACTCGCTGTCTTGGTACTTTTCTATTCCTTTATAGTTGTCAAAATACGTTTATATTTTATCATCTTTTATAAAAAAAGACTAGTAAGAAACCTCACTAGTCTTTAAACGAATATAAAAAGTCAACAGCTAAAAAAGCGCCAATTCATCAAGAAACTTCTTAGTTTTCAAGTTAAGATCTAAATAGTTAGCATACATCCGATCAATAACCTTGCCAGAATTCTTTTTTAATTGCGGATTAATTTTTACTTTTCCTAAACGATCAATATCAACTAAAGCTAGAGTCCGTATCAAAGCAACTACTTTAGGATCTAGATGCATCCTTTGACTGACACTATTAAAGTGATCACTACAAATAATTCCACCTAATTCCAACGAATAGTCAAACGTGCCTTGCACCTTCCCGCAAATTAAACATCGATCTAACTGCGGTGCTACTCCATATGCATTAAGCAACTTCAATTGCACCATTTGGGTAATGACTGCCGCATCTTCTCCAGAATTTATCTTCAGCAACACTTTCATAATCAAATCATAAAAGCTCCCAATATCCTTATATTCAACAAAAGCATGGTCAAGCAAGTCTAAAACATAACTCGAATACGCATTCTTAGTTAAATCTAAATATAATTGGTCTAACTGCTTTACATCCTTAAAAGTTCGCAGCGTACTGATTCCCTTCCAATTTGTATTTACAATATATTTTCCATAAGAGAAGTTAAGGGTTGCAGCTCCTAATCTGGACTTTGGTCTCAGTGCTCCTCTAACATCTATTGTAAAAATACCATGATCTTTCGTCATGATCTTGGCTAGAACATCAGCTTCTTTATATTTTTTTCTTTTAAAAATTAATCCTTGAACCTCACAAAGTTCACGTACCATCTATCTTAATTCCTTGGCATTATATCCAATAGATTTAAGGAAGGCAGGATCAGAACGCCAATTCTTTTGAACCTTAACCCATAGACGTAAATTAACTTTTTCGCCTAATAAAGCTTCAATTTCTTGACGTGCAGCAATTCCAATCTGCTTCAGCATTTGACCCTTTTTACCAATTATAATGCCTTTTTGACCTGGACGTTCAACATAAATTGTAGCCTCAATTTGAAGCTTACCACCTTCATGATCCCGCATTCGGTCAACTACCACGGCCGTTGCATGTGGGACTTCTTCATGAGTGAGCTTCAAAACTTGCTCGCGAATTAATTCAGCCACAATAAAATATTCTGGACGATCAGTCAATTGGTCTGCATCATAAAATTGCGGACCTTCTGGCAGATACTTGGCAATTGTTTTAATCAATTCGGAAACATTATTTCCTTGAGAAGCAGAAATTGGAACAATTTCAGCAAAATCGCCTAGATTCTTATACGAATCTATAATAGATAATAACTTATCTGGGTGGACTTTATCAATCTTATTTATCACTAAAAATACAGGTTTTTTAATTTTCTTAAGAAGTTCAGCAATATATTGGTCTCCCTTACCTGCTGGTTCAGGTTCAACCATAAATAAAACAACGTCTACTTCATCTAAAGCCGAGTAACTCGACTTATCCATAAAGTCATCTAACTTGTTTTTAGGCTTATGAATCCCAGGAGTATCGATAAACACAATTTGCTCTTGATCATCAGTATAAATACCAGATATTTTGTTTCTAGTTGTTTGTGGCTGTGGTGACATAATCGCTACTTTTTGACCTACCAAAAAGTTTAAAAGTGTCGACTTACCAACATTGGGTCTACCAATTAAAGCTACAAAGCCTGATTTATAGTCCTTTTTTTCATCCATCATTGTTACATCCTTTTATTTAAGTCTTAGTGAATTTGCTTTCCGTGATTTTCCTGATCTGGATGAAGCGGAAGCCCATATTCACGTAAAACTTTGCCTTGGATACCAAACATTACTTTAGCTTCATCATCTTCAATATGATCAAAACCATTTAAATGCAAGTATCCATGAACTAGTGTATATCCAAACTCACGATTAAATCCAGTTTCATACTCGACACTATGTCTTTTTATTACTTCTGGACAAAGAAATAGATCTCCAATATCTTCAACAAAATCAGGATCATCATTAAAAGCAGACATAAAGTCTTCGTCTAATCCATCTTCAATTGCAAAAGAAATCACATCGGTTGGTCGATCTTTTCCACGATATTTTTTATTGATTTCGTGAATTTTTTCGGAAGAAACAAAATTAATACTCATTTCTTGAGCATTTTCCTTATTAATTTCTTTTTTGGCCGACAAAAGCAGATTGGTAATCCAAGGAATCCAATCTTTATCGTCATTATCTAAGAAATTAACTTCATCATTGAAAGAAATATCTAAGTTATTCAAATTTTAGTGTCCTTCTTTTTCATAAGCTCTAACAATTTTAGCTACTACTGGGTGACGAACAACATCATTGAAGGTAAAGTTAATGAATTTTACTTGTTCAATATTTGCAAGTATATGTTCAGCTTGCAATAACCCACTCTTTGCTTTTCCTGGTAAGTCAATTTGAGTTTGGTCACCATTAACAACCATCTTAGAATTAAAACCTAATCTAGTTAAAAACATCTTCATTTGAGCTTGAGTAGTGTTTTGTGCTTCATCAAGAATTACAAAAGCATCATCTAAAGTTCTACCACGCATATAAGCAAGAGGTGCAACTTCAATCACTCCTCGCTCCATCAACCGATTAGTCGTTTCAACTCCTAAAATTGCATATAAAGAATCATAAATTGGTCTTAAATATGGGTCAACTTTTTCCTTCAAATCTCCAGGTAGAAATCCCAGTGATTCTCCTGCTTCAACAGCTGGTCTGGTTAGAATTATGCGTGATACCTCACCTTTCTTAAAGGCCGCAATTGCCATAACTACTGCTAAAAAAGTTTTCCCTGTACCAGCCGGTCCAATTCCAAAAACAACGTCATATTTTTGAATAGCTTCGATATAGCGCTTTTGCCCCATGTTCTTAACTCGAACCGGGCGTCCCTTAGCATCCCTAATTAAAATCTTATTGTATAACTCACCAAAGAACTCCAAAGTTCCTTTGTCGGCCATTTTAATTGCGCTTACGACATCAGTTGCAGTAATAGTAACTCCTCGGGTAACAACCTTATCTAAAGCAGTAAAAATTTGCATAATTTTCTTAACAAGGCTTTCTTCCCCAGTTACTTCAATCTCACTACCAGTATCAGTAACTTGTACATCGTAAGATTCTTCAATTAAACGCAAATTTGCATCGTTAATCCCAACTAAGTTCATAATTGTTTCAGGTTTAGTTGGTGTAAATGTTGCTTCTATAGTTTGTCCCACTTAAAATTGAACCTCCATTATATCAAGTGATTAGTTAAGCTTCTTACCAACAATTGAAGAAGCGGCCTTGCCATCAGCCTTACCTTTGATTTTTGGCATTAAAGCTTGCATAACTTTACCGAAGTCTTTCTTAGAACTTGCACCGACTTCTTTAATTGTCTCCTCAACTGTTTGTTCAAGCTCTTCTTTAGACATTTGTTTTGGCATATATTTTTCAATTAGTTGCATTTCTTTTTTAGTTTGAGCAATTAAATCGTCTCTACCTGCCTTAGTAAATTCTTCTAAAGATTCTTTACGTTGCTTAAGTGCACTAGACAAAACTGTTAATTCATCATCGCTAGTTAGGTCATGTCCCACTTTAATCTTATAATTCATTACTGCAGCCTTAAGTGAGCGAATAGTTGTTAAAGCATCCTTATCTTTAGCCTTCATAGCTGCTTTCATATCTTGCATTAAAGTATCATTTAGTGACATTTATTTTTCTCCTCTTTAATCAAAACTTACAAAGTCTATTTTAAACTTTTTATACAAAAAAAGCTCTTGATAGAGCGAATTTCTATCAAGAGCTTTCTTTATATTAATAATGTCTACGCTTACGAGCAGCTTCGGATTTTAACTTTCTCTTAACGCTTGGTTTTTCGTAGAATTCACGCTTGCGGTATTCTTGCAAGGTACCACTTCTAGAAACGGAACGTTTGAAACGACGAAGAGCATCATCAATAGACTCGTTTTCGTGAACGATTGTCTTAGCCATGTGAGATCCCTCCTTCCATTTCTTGGCACACAAATATGTGCCACAACAATATAGTTAAATTATAGCTAAACGAGAAAAGTCGGTCAATAGTCGATTAACATTTTTCTAACTTATTTTGGTATAATTTAGGTAAACAATGAGGTGAAGATATATGACTGAAGAAAAGAAAGAAAATCAAAAAATCGTTAACTTAATTATTATCTCTGACTCTGTTGGAGATACTGCGTTTAACATGGTGCAAGCTGGTGCTGTTCAGTATCCAGATGTGAAGTTTAATTACCGTCGCTATCCATTTATTACTAATCGTGAAAAACTAGAAAAAGTTTTCGACGAAATCACAGAATTTGAAAACGTATTAATTGCGTTTACATTAATTCACGAAGATGAACAATTAGCCGCAATCAAATTCGCACGTGAACATAATATGAAGTATGTAGACTTACTTTCAGGTGTAATTGAAAACATTCACTCCTTAACCGGTGAAGAACCAAAACACGAAATCGGTGCTGTCCACCACATGGGACAAAACTATTTCGACAGAATTTCTGCAATGGAATTTGCCGTAATGTATGATGATGGAAAAGATCCTAAAGGATTCTTAGAAGCAGACGTTGTTTTGCTTGGAGTTTCAAGAACTTCGAAGACCCCTCTCTCATTATTCTTAGCAAACAAGAATTTGAAAGTAGCTAACTTACCTCTTGTCCCTCAAACCCATATTCCAGATGAAATTTATAAAGTTGATCCTAAAAAGATTATTGGCTTAACTAATGACCCATCTGTCTTAAATGAAATTAGACGCCAAAGAATGATTGCTTACGGCTTAAATCCTGATACAACTTACTCAAATATGGATTCTATCAATGCCGAACTTGACGCTGCTAATAAGCTTTATAAGAAACTTGGTTGTTACGTAATTAATGTTGCACACCGTTCAATTGAAGAGACAGCTGCTTTAATTATGGAACATCTCGGCATCGATGACTATGCGAAATAATTAGTTTTATGAATGTATTTCAAAAGGCTTAACCTACAACTTATGTAGATTAAGCCTTTTTTACTTACCTATTAAACTGGTTTCTGCTCCTTGAAGCGTCCATATACTTTATCAACTTCGCTTACACTCATAAATGCATAAGGATCAGATTGAATAACAATATTATAAATATCAAACATATCGTAACGATCAATGATTGTCATTAAAACAGTTTTTTCCGTATGACTATATGCACCTTCAACGTCATGAAAGATTGTAATACCGCGGTGCATCTTGCGTTGAATTCCTTCAATAATATGTTTCGGGTGTTCGGTAACGATAAAGACTTGCATTTTTTGATGTTGCGTATAAACAGCGTCAATCACTCTACCATTAACAAAAATGTTCAAAGCCGTATATAAAGCTCTCGTCCAGCCAAAAACAAAACCAGCACAGATAACAATGATCAGATTAAAGAAAATGTTAATTTGACCGAAACTTTTACCAGTCTTTTTTCTTAAAATAATGCCTAAAACGTCTAAACCACCTGTAGAAATTCCTGATTTCAAGGCGATTCCTGTCCCAACTCCATTAATTACGCCACCAAATAAAGCACAAATGATTGGATCATAAGTAATCTTGATTGGAGCAATTACTCGCATCATAATCGATCCAAGTAACACGGCAATAATGGTAAAAATTGTAAAGCGATGTCCTATTTTACACCATCCCAAGATAAAAAGCGGAATGTTTAAAACAAAGTACATCACTGAGGTCGATAAGGTAAATGGCATGAATCGTTCTGACACTGATTGAATAATCTGCGCAAATCCCGTAATACCAGAGGCGTAAATCTTACCAGGTCCCCAGAAGAAGTTCAGGGCAACCGCAACCGCCAAAGCATAAAGAAAGGCAGCAGATAATTTCGAAATTAGATAGTGTCTACGAGACAGCTTTTCTAATTGACTCATCTTGATTTTCCTTTTTATATCAAATAATATTTTGCACTATCTATTCTAACAATCATTATTAAAAAATAAAGCTAATTCTAGTGCCTATTTAGCTATTATTTTTTCCAGTGCTTTTCAATAAATTGTGATCTGCCACCAGCTTCTTCAATTTGATAGCGCAAAGGGTCTTTTTTATAAAAATCTTGATGATATTCTTCTGCAGGATAAAAAGGCTCAGCAGGTTCAATTTCTGTCACAATTTGCTGATCAAACTTGTGCGAATCCTCAAGTTGTTTTTTAGATTCTTCGGCAATTTTCTTTTGCTGCGGAGAATTATAAAAAATTATCGGTTGATATTGACTACCACGATCTTGAAACTGTCCCATAGCATCTGTTGGGTCAGTCACTTGCCAATAAATATTAACTAGTTTTTGATAAGAAATAATTTTAGGATCAAAGGTTATTTTTACAGCTTCAACGTGTCCTGTTGTTCCAGTACAAACTTCTTCATAACTTGGATTCTTAACATGACCACCAGTATAGCCAGAAACAACACTAATGATGCCTGGGTAAGTGTCAAAAGGTTCAACCATGCACCAGAAACATCCACCAGCAAAGATAGCCGTATCATAGTGCGATTCTTTAGTGTTATCAAGGTTTTTAGCTACTTTCATTTTATTAGCACTTCTTTCTAAATTTGAATAATTCTGGATTATTTTCACTATTTTTTCGTTATAGATTTATATATAAAAATAGCGGATTAATTATTTAGTTCATAATCAATTCACTATTTAGCTTAAAGTATTTACTTGATTTTTACTATTTTTTTATCTTTAATAGCTCTTCTTCAATTACCGGCAACCAGCTTAACTTATATCCTGCACGCGTTGGGTGGATCGGATCAAGCATATAAAGTTCTCTATCTTTTTCATTGTAGTTAAAAGAATCATCATCCCACAAATTAAGAAAATCAAAATTCCACTTATTTTGTAATTCCTTAACTCTTTCAACCATTTGACCATAGAATTCTGAATCAAATTTTGGATTACTAAAAATCAAAACAGGACAATTCCAGTTCTTCTTTACATAATTTAAAATATATTCAATTGCACCCGTTACTGTCTGTGTATCAAAATTATCATCTGTAGCGATTTCGCCTAGATCTTCTTTTCCTTTAATTGCATCGTTAGTTGAAAGTTGCAAGACAAATGCTGTTAATTTTTCTAAAACTGGCAATCTTCCGATTCTACCAATGTATGAATTAGAGTCATTATCAACTAGCGTTGTTCCCGAAACAGCATCCTTAAAAGCACAAATATTATCTTTTTTACTTAAATAGTCAACAAATGATTCACCTAAAGCACCAGCACCATATGTTACTGAACTTCCTAGAAACGCAATTTGGTTATTAATCAGATCACTTGGTTCCATCTTAGTTTGGGCAACACTATATTTTTTAGCGTTTCCTTCTGCTTTAATTACCTTAGTTAAAAATTCAGGATTATCCTTGCCGAATTTCAATAATTCAGGAATATGTTCTTCAGGTACATCTAAGTTATAAAGTTCTTCTTCAAAATTCATTTTCTATCGTCCTTTGAATAACTTCTGATAATTTTTATAACCTTCCTCCTCTAGCTTATCATAAGGAATGAACTTTAACGCAGCAGAATTAATACAATATCTCAAGCCTCCTTGATCAACAGGCCCATCTGTAAACACGTGCCCTAAATGTGAGTCAGCTATTGGACTTTTTACTTCGGTTCGTTCCATTCCATGCGATTGATCTCGATGATAAACAAGTTTTTCAATTGGTTTAGTAAAACTTGGCCAACCACAACCAGCATCGTATTTGTCTTCACTAGAAAATAATGGCTCACCAGATACCACATCAACATAAATTCCTTTTTGGTTAAAATTATCATACTTTCCAGTAAAAGGATATTCAGTCGCAGCATGCTGAGTAACTTCATATTGCTCTGAGTTTAATTTCTTCAGTGCTTCTTCTTTATTAAACATTTTCTCACCTTCTTGTTTAAACATATCAAATTTTAATAGAAAATTGTTGTTTCATGATTTTTGTTTCTATACAATAATCTATAATACTAACGGAGGGATTTATATTATGACAAAATTAGCAAATGACTTATCACTTACAAAAAATACACGACTAAATTCTTTAGGACCTTCAAAAATAAGAGCTTTTGATGCAAAGGCCTCTCAAATTCCTGGAATTATTAAATTAACAATTGGCGAGCCAGATTTAAATACACCAGATCATGTTAAAGAAGCAGCAATTGCTGATATTAAAGCAAATGACTCTCATTATGCTCCACAAGCTGGTAAACCAGAATTGCAAGATGCAATTAGCAAATACCTTAACCGTAGCCTTAATGTAAAATACGATCCAGCAACAGAAATTTGTGTAACTGTTGGTGCGACAGGCGCTTTAAATGATGTATTTATGTCAATTTTAAATCCAGGAGACAAAATTTTAGTCCCTACTCCTGTTTGGGCACTTTACTTCCAATTGATTAAATTAACTGGTGCTATCCCAGTTCAAATGGATACTTCAAAAGATGGTTTTATTCTTACTCCTGAACACCTCGAAACAGTTTTACAAAATGAAGGTAAAGGTGCCAAGGCAATTATCTTAACTGATCCATCAAACCCTACCGGGCGAGTATATCCAGAAAAAACTTTAAAGGCACTAGCAGAAATTATTACTAAATATCATTTATTTTCTGTAACTGACGAAATTTATGGAGAATTAGTTTATGACAATAATGTTCATCATTCTCTATCACAATATATTCCTGAAAGAAACATTTTAATTTCTGGCTTGTCAAAAGCCTATGCAATGACGGGATGGAGATTAGGATATATTGCTGCTCCCGCAGATATTATGAAAACAATTCAAAAGGTGAATGCTTTCTTAGTCACTTCAGTTACCGATAATGTACAAGCAGCAGCAATTGAAGCCCTAAACAATGGTCAAGCTGATCCGCTTGAATCCAGAAAAATTTACGAAGATCGACTCAAATTCATGAAAGCTGGATTAGAAAAATTAGGTTTTGAAATGTCTACCCCACAAGGAGCTTTCTACATTTTTGCTAAAATTCCAGATGCCTTTGGTACTGATGATGAAGCATTTGCAAATGAACTAGCTACCAAGGCCAAAGTTGGCGTAACTCCTGGTCGCTACTTCGGGGATGGCGGTCAAGGATACGTTAGAATGTCTTATGCTTCCTCAACTGAGCAATTAAAAGAAGCATTAAAACGAATTGCAGAATTTGTTGAAAATATTTAACTTATCCAAAATAAAGCACTGATAGCTTGAATTGAGCTTATCAGTGCTTTTTTATACATTATGATTTTCCAATATTCAACAATCTTCAAGTTTAATATTATCTAGTTTCAGCCAATAAAAAAAGAGTAAAGACTATCTCTCAAAAATAATCCTTACTCTTATTTATTAAGCTAATTTTTTATTCATCCCAAGTTGAATTCTTATCAGCGTCTTCTTGAGCTTCCTTTTCAAGACGTGCTTCAATTTCCTTCACGCTGTCTTCATACTTGTCTTCTACCTTAATACCAATGTCATCTAATTGTTGATCAGCAACAGGTGCTGGAGCATGCATCATTGGCTCTGAAGCAGAAGCATTCTTTGGAAAGGCAGTTACGTCACGAATGTTGTCTTTTTGAGCTAACATCATTGCAAATCTGTCTAATCCAATTGCAAGACCTGCATGTGGTGGGAATCCCATGTCCAATGCATCAAGTAAGTAGCCAAATTGTTCATAAGCACGCTTCTTAGTAAAGCCAAGGGCCTTGAACATCTTTTCTTGAATTGAACGTTTGTGGATACGAATTGATCCACCACCCATTTCGTCACCATTCATAACAATATCGTATGAACGAGCATGAGCCTTATGTGGATCAGTATCAAGTAACTTAATTCCTTCATCATCTGGCATAGTAAATGGGTGGTGAGCAGCAATCCAGCGACCCAAACCTTCGTCATATTCAAATAGTGGCCAATCAACAACCCAAACAAAGTCGTAAACATTTTCTGGAATAATTCCAGTTTCTTTAGCGAATTCACGACGTAAATGGTCAAGAGAATCAGTTACAACCTTCCACTTATCAGCAACGAATACTACTAATTCGCCACCTTCAAGGTCAAATTCTTTCTTCAAAGCTTCTTTATTTTCATCAGTTAAGAAGCGAGAAACAGGACCTGAGAATTCGCCATCTTCATATTTAACCCATGCCAATCCTTTAGCGTGGTAGCGTTTGATGTAATCTTGTTTTTCTTCAATCTTCTTACGTGAATATTGCTTAGCACCATTCTTAACAGCAATCCCCTTCACGTAGCCACCATCAGCAATTGCACCAGAGAAGACCTTGAAGTCAGAATCTTTGAAAATTGGACTTAAGTCATGAATAAACATTTCGTAACGAGTATCAGGCTTATCAGAGCCATACTTATTCATTGCTTCATTCCAAGTAATACGCTTGATTGGTGTCTTCAAGTCAATTCCCATTACATCTTTCATGATCTTCTTCAAAAGACCTTCAGTATAGTCTTGAACTTGTTTTTCATCAGTAAATGATGTTTCCATATCAATTTGGGTAAATTCAGGTTGACGATCACCACGCAAATCTTCGTCACGGAAACAGCGTGCTAATTGGTAATATTTATCAAAACCTGCACCCATTAACAATTGCTTGAACAATTGTGGTGATTGAGGAAGTGCATAAAAGCTACCTGGGTAAATTCTTGACGGAACAAGGTAGTCACGAGCACCTTCTGGAGAAGACTTACCTAAAATTGGAGTTTCAATATCAATAAAACCATGTTCATCAAAATATTCGTGAGTTGCTTTTAAAATCTTTGAACGAAGCATAATTGCCTTTTGCAAAGTTGGACGACGAAGATCAAGGTAGCGGTACTTCAATCTAGTTTGTTCGGCTGCATTAATATCATCTTTGATTTCAAAAGGTGGTACCTTTGACTTATTTAAAATATCAATTTCAGTTGCATCAACTTCAACTTCACCAGTCTTCATATCTGGGTTTACGCTAGAGCGTTTAACAACCTTACCTTTAACTTCAATTACGTCTTCGTTGTTAAGAGAATCCGCAATATCCATTAATTCTTTACCAGAATCTTTGTTAACAACAACTTGAACAATACCTTCGCGGTCACGAAGGTCAATAAATACCAAGTTACCTAAGTTACGAACGCGTTGTACCCAACCATAAAGGGTTACTTCTTGTCCTTCGTATTTGCTAGTTATATTGCCAGCATAGTCCGTTCTTTTTTCCATATTCATCATAATTTTTAATCCTCTATCTTTTCCATTACAGATTTCATATCATTTAGATCTTCTAAGCTTAAGTCTAAAGTCTTACCATCAGCTAAACGTTTAATGTTAAGTACGCCATTTTCAAGCTCTTTAGCACCCAACGTAATTACAAATTTGGCATGCACACGATCTGCTTTTCTAAATTGTTGTTTTAATTTCTTTTGATCAACATCATATTGAGCTTTAAAGCCTTGCTTACGAAGGGAACGCGCAATTTCAACAGCCTTCATTTCTGTTCCTTCGCCAATATTAGTGATGAAGAAATCAATACCTTCATCTTTAAATAAAGCTGGATTTTGTTCCTTAAGAACAAGCATTAATCTCTCTTCGCCAATACCAAAACCAACGGCTGGAGTTTCTGGACCGTCAAATTCTTCTACCAAGTGGTTGTAGCGTCCACCACCCAAAATTGTGGTTGCTGATTCCCATAAGTTCTTATCTTCAACCATAAATTCAAAGATTACACCAGTATAGTAATCAAGTCCACGTACTAAATCATCATCTAATACATAATTAATGCCTAATTGTTCAAGCATATCAGTAATAGTTTCAAAATTCTTCTTAGAGTCTTCATCTAAGTAATCAACGATTCTTGGAGCGTCAGGTAAAAATTGCTTATCTTCATCAGCCTTTGAATCAAGAATACGAAGTGGGTTCATAGACAAACGTCTTTGTGAATCCTCTGAAAGTTGCTCTTTAAGAGGCGTGAAGTAATTTACTAAAGCATCATGATAATCTTTACGTACTTGCGCATTACCTAAAGTATTAATGTGCAATTCATAATTCTTAACGCCTAACTCAGCTAATAAATCGTGCCCCATCATGATAGTTTCAACATCAGCTAGAGGACTATTTGAGCCAAAGCTTTCAACACCAATTTGGTGAAATTCACGTTGACGACCTGCTTGAGGTCTTTCATATCTAAAAGTATTGTCAATATAGTAAACATTAAATGGCTTTACTACATCAGGACCATATAATTTATTTTCAACATATGCCCTAACCACACCAGCTGTTCCTTCAGGACGAAGTGCAATATGACGACCACCTTTATCGTTAAAGTCATACATTTCCTTTTCTACAACATCTGAACTTTCACCAGATGAACGAGAAAAGACTTCATAATTTTCAAAACTTGGTGTCCGAATTTCACGATAATTTGCACGTTTGAAGAAATTTCTTGCAATTGTTTCAACTTTTTCCCATGAACCAGAATCTGCTGGCAAAATATCGACTGTACCTTTTGGTCTTTGAACTTTCATTTAATCATCCTTTAATATATTAATAAAAAAACGCCCTTGAACTTAATCAAGGGCGCAATAAATTAGCACGGTACCACCTTTTGCTTGCTGCGATTAACGCTCGCGAAACGAACTATTATCTGTTAAAGGTGTCACAGATCGCAACCTATCCGCTCTCTCACCAAACGAGCGGTCTCTGAGATAGATCATGCTAATCTACATTCTTTGTCATCGATAATTCCTTTTTAGCTTATATTTTTCAGCCAGTAAAGTCAACCTTTGTAAGCCTTTACTTAAAGAATTAAATATCTAGCACAATTGTAAATGGGCCATCATTCTCAAGACTAACCTGCATATCAGCTCCAAATTCGCCGGTTTCAACATGAAAGCCTCTATTTTCTAATTCTTGATTAAAATCTTCCCAAAGATCTTTTGACTTAGGAGGTCGCATTGCCTCTACAAAACTTGGACGATTACCTTTTTTAGTATTAGCTAACAGGGTGAATTGACTAACGCTTAAAATTTCTCCATTAACATCTTTTAAAGACAAGTTAGTTTTTCCATCTTCATCTTCAAAAATACGCATTTTAGCAATTTTATCAGCAGCCTTTTTTACCTGATCTAGCTCATCGCCTTCACGTAACCCAACTAACAGAAGAAAGCCACGTTTAATTTTACCCACAACTTCATTATCAATGGTAACTTGGGCTTTATTCACTCTTTGAACAACAACACGCATTAATTAATTGACCTCTTTGCTTCATAAACATTTGGCACATCACGCATCCGGCTCAGGATATCTTCTAGGTGTGCTGCATCTCTAACTGACACAGTAGCATAAATATGTGCCATGTTGTTACTATCTACTTTTCCAGAAATATTAACAATATTCTTTGTCTTTGAATTTAAAGCATTGATTACATCACTTAAAAGACGGGAACGATTGAAACCATAAATCTCAATATCTGCATTATAGTTTTCTTTATCTTTATCTTTAGCAATGTTTTCCCAAGCCACATCGATTAATCGCCCTTGTTTCTTAGCTTCTTCAGTAATATTAGGACAATCAGCACGGTGAATTGTTACCCCGCGTCCCTTAGTTACGTAGCCAATAATCGGATCTCCTGGAACTGGATTACAGCATTTAGCTAAGTGAAGCATTAAGTCAGAAACACCTTGGACCATTACGCCATTATTATGCTTAACACGCATAATATCAGCTGGTGCATCAGAACTATCATCTTCTTCAGTTGAACTTTGCTGGCCAGCATTCATAATCTTTTCTTCAAGTTGCCGCTGCTTTTCATCTTCAGCCTTCTTACGTAGGTCTTCAGTTAATCGATTAGCAACAGTAGCTGCAGAAATTTCTCCATACCCAACGGCTGCAAACATTTCTTCTTCATTATGATAATTAAAATGACCAATTACCTTTTGAATGTGTTCTTTATCCATGAACTCTTTTGGAGCTAAATCACGGTTAAGTAATTCTTGTTCAATAAAGTTCTGACCTTTTTCAATATTTTCCTCGCGATCTTCAGCCTTGAAGAAACGCTTAATCTTATTTCTTGCTCTTGAAGTCTTGACTAAGTTAACCCAATCACGGGATGGACGAGCTGAAGTCTGAGTGAGCATTTCAACTACGTCACCATTTTTAAGTTTATAGTCCAATGGAACAATCTTGCCATTAATTCTAGCACCAACTGAATGAGCACCAACTTCTGAGTGAACCATATATGCAAAATCTAATGGTACTGAGCCTTTTGGAAGTTCATAAACGTCACCTTTAGGAGTAAAGACATAAACACGATCTGAAAAGATATCAGTCTTAACACTCTTCATAAATTCATGCGAGTCTTTTGTTTCATTTTGAAGTTCAAGAATTTCTTGGAACATGTTAAGCTTCTTATTTGCATCAGTTTGCTCAACTTCGCCCTTAACGCCTTCTTTATATGCCCAGTGTGCAGCAACACCGTATTCAGCAACCTGGTGCATCGCTTCAGTTCTAATCTGAATTTCAAGTGGCTTGCCGCCAGGTCCAATAATTGTTGTATGTAACGATTGGTATCCGTTAACTTTTGGAACAGCAATATAGTCTTTAAAACGGCCAGGCATTGGCTTCCATTTAGTATGAACAGCACCTAAAACGGCGTAACAATCACGAACAGACTTCACAATTACACGAACTGCTAGTAAATCATAAATTTCGCTAAAGTCTTTGTGCTTATTAACCATCTTCTTGTAGATAGAATAAATATGCTTAGGGCGTCCATAAATCTCATACTCAATTCCTAAGCTATCAAGCGTTTGCTTTAAAGTTTTAATTGCATCAGCAATGTATCCTTCCCGCTCACTTCGCTTAGACTGCATTAAGTTAACAATTCGGTAGTATTGCTGAGGATTCAAATAGTGCAAACTCATGTCTTCGAGTTCCCACTTAATAGTTCCGATACCTAACCGGTCTGCAAGTGGTGCATAAATGTCTAGCGTTTCATCGGCAATCCTTCTCTGCTTGTCAGGACGTAAATGGTCCAAAGTGTGCATATTGTGCAAGCGGTCAGCAAGCTTAACCATGATTACTCGTAAATCTTTAGCCATTGCGATTAGCATCTTACGGTGATTATCTGCTAGATATTCTTCGTGACTCTTCGACTTATATTGAATCTTGCTTAACTTTGTTACACCGTCAACAATAAAAGCGACATCTTTTCCAAACTTTTCCTTAATATCATCATTAGTTACCGGCGTATCCTCTACAGTATCATGAAGATAACCAGCTGCTACCGTATCGGGATCTAAACGTAAAGTAGCTAAAGTTCCCGCAACTTGAGTTGGGTGAATTATATAGGGTTGTCCAGAAACTCGAAACTGACCTTCATGAGCATTCTTAGCAAATTTATATGCCGATTCAACAAAAGCTAAGTGTTCATCATTCATATATTTCTTGCATTCTGCAAGAACTTCTTCATGAGTCATCTCACGATATTTTGACATAAAGCATCACCTATTCTTTATTTCTTTTCTTTGTAAAAATCATCATGCCAGAGTCCAAACAACTCAAAACTTAAATATACTAAGCAAAGTAGAAAATTATATTTTGCAAAATGAATTAAAACAGCGATTGCAAACACTACTGGGAATAAAAGCAACCACCAATAGCTCAATTTTCTAATTTGCATAATGCGGCCAATTTGGTAACTTAAATAACTATTAAAAATAAAGAATACTAATCCAATTCGCCAAACACGGCTTAAATGGACTAATGGACAAATAATCCAGACAATTACTCCTAACAAAGTTAACCAAACTAGTGGCATAAATGATTTTTCATTTATTTTACCCCACCAAGCCTTAAAATTAAAATTTTTCTTTTCTTCACTATTTTTCTTCATTTTTTGCTTACCTTTTCTTTTAATATATTTTTAGTCTGGTTTTCTAGCGATTAATAGACCAATCCAGCGTCCTTCTTGCATTTTCATTTTAATCTCAAAGTTATTTTCTGCAAGAGCTTTTTCAATTTTTGGCAATTGCAAATAATCAATTCCTGAGAAGATAACCTTTCCTTCTTCATTTAAATGACTATCTAAGTCTGGAATTAATTCTAACAAAATATCTGCTAAAATATTGGCCACAATTAAATCATATTTATCATCAATATCTTTTAATAAGTTTGCCTTGCGTACATCAATATTATCGACATCATTTAACGCAATATTTTCTTTTGCGGCAGTTACTGCTTCATCAGAAATATCAGTTCCTAAAACATGGCTTGCCCCTAATTTACTAGCTGCAATGGCTAAAATGCCTGATCCAGTTCCAACATCCAAAACCGACATTGGTTTGACTATGGCTCGCTCCATTGCAAGCAAAACAAGTTGAGTTGTAGTATGACCACCCGTTCCAAAAGCTAGACCTGGATCTAGACGGATCAATTTTTGATCAGTAAAAGCTGGATGGTAATCTTCCCATTCAGGAACAATAGCCAGATAACGAGAAAAATCAATTACGTGATAATATTTCTGCCAAGCTGTATTCCAATCTTCATCTGCCACTTCTTTAGTGCTAATTGAAACTTCGCCAGTATCTAAGCCATAGCTCTTCATCTCCGCAATTTTATCCATAATCTTTTTAATTAGATCTTTTTTATCAGCACTTTCATAATCAAAATATGCTGTTAACTCTAAATCCTTTGGTAAATTTTCAATATCATCAAGTTCAACCAAGCTACTATCATGTTTTTGACCTTCAGCAATAAAATCGCTTCGCTTACGACTTTCAATTCCTTGTGCATCTAGTTCATCTTGCATGAAAAAGCTTAATCCATCTTCCAACTCATGACCACATTCAACTTTTACTGCTAATAATTTCACTAATCTTGTCCCCTTTTGACATGTTAATTTCCCACGTTTATGATATTAACAGGTGAGAAAAATGTCGAAAAAAAATAAAAAGAAAAAACTTAATAAGACGTTAGTCGAAAAAATGCTCGACCAGCAAAAAATTCCATATAAACAACTATCATTTAACACCATACAAAAGGGTGATGTTAAACAAATGGATACTTCCATTTTAGACGATGAAGAGGCTTTGGTCTACAAAACCTTAGTATGCGAAGGAAATAAAAATAGCCCAGTAGTTGGCGTAGTACCAGTCACTGAGCATTTGAGTATGAAAAAACTCGCTAAAGCTTCTGACAATAAAAAGTGCGAATTGCTTCCTCTTAAGAAGCTAGTTGCAACAACTGGTTATGTTCACGGTGCAAATACACCAATTGGAATTTATCAAAAACATCATTTTCCAATTTATCTCGACAGCAGTATGAAAGAACATGATCAAATTGCTGTTTCAAGCGGTGAAGTTGGACGCAGTATTATGATTAATCCAGATGATTTACAAAAAATCACCGAAGCCACTTTTGTTGATTTATTAGAGTAATTAAAAAACTTCCTCAGACTAGAATTTCTAGTTTAAGGAAGTTTTTTTGCATTATTTTTTAACTATTTTAACTAATCTAAACACGCCATAAATCAACATTACTACCCAACCAAGAATTGAAATATAAAGTAGAATTGTAAACCATGTTGGTGTCTTAAATGAAAGAATTGCAGTATTTCGACCTTGTTTTGATTTAACAATTGGCATTCCGATCTTATTGAGTTTTGGATTTACCTTTTTGCCATTTACTGTTAGTTCAGACTGATGGTAAATAAAAACTGGAAGCGTAGTTGACTTAGCGGTTTTCCCATTCCACTTAATTTCAAGTCGTCCCCCTGATAAAACTTTTTTACTAAAGTTTTTTCTTTGTGGTGCCATGTTCATTAGCATTCCTGTAACATCAGCAGATTTAATTTTTTTCTGGACGGGAAGATAATCAGGAGTATTAATATCAATTTTATTAATATATGCTTCTAGCCCCTTCTCTTGCATCTCTCTTGAACTATTAGTGATTCCCTTATTATAAGAAATATTATTATTAATTTCATTAAAATCAGCTCTGACATTAAATAGAACTATTACTATAGCCAAACCACTAGCTAGCAAGCCAAGCTTTTTGCCGTGTTTTTTAATTAGTTCTGTAATTGTTAAACCTACCCCAACAAACAATAAAGGATAAGCTACAACAGTAAATCGATTTGGAAATTGTAAATATCCAGTTACAGCTGGAAAATTGTCTTTAACAAACTGCCACGGGAATAAATTAGAACTTAAATAAAAGAATACTAATCCTTCGAGAGTAACAAAAGTATTGATTCTTGAAGACTTAAAGTTAAATGCTACATAAATTATTTGTACAATAAATAGCAATAATGTGACTTCTGTAATCGACGTCCACATAGTACTTGTACCAGCAAGTGAAAGATTGACAGAAGTAAGAACAGGTGAAAAATCAATTGGAGATGCCATTTGGTTTGTCGGATAAAGAAGCAAAAATGCTCCCCACACATTTGCTGTTAAAACAACAAATAACACCACAGCCTTAAAGACATCAAACCACATCTGACGTTTGTTTTCACTTAGAATTAACCCATAAATAAAGAAAGGAATTAAGGCTAAGATAGAAAAGAATGTGCTCAATAAGTGAACCTGTGCCACGATTGCCATCACGACGCCTAAACTGATCCAGCTAAATCTCTTCTTATAATTATTTAAAAGATTAATTCCTTGAATTAAAACAAAGGGTATTAAAACTGCACCCCAAGAATTAAAAGCGTTGGACCGTAACCAGTAAGCAATATAACCTGTTGTCAAAAATAAAGCAGTAATTACTGAGGAAACAGTCCTTGTCATCTTTACCTTTCGACTTAAATGATATACTCCTAAACCACCAACTAGAAAAATCAGATAAGTTATTACAACTTGAAAGCGAAGCCAAGAACTACAAAATAGCAATAAAAATCCCATTATGTAGGCAAAAAATGGACCATAAAGTGCATTAACTATTCGACCACTTTCACCCATTCCATAGTTCATCTGAAAATAAGAAAAATTATGGTTTTTAATTTGCTGATTTGTATCATAAAAACGATGAAAATGAAAAGCAGTATCATCTAAAGTAAGACCTGATCGAGTGCTCAATATCGTCCAAATCAAGATAGTTGCAATTACTAAACTTAAAATTATCGGGATAAGATAATCTATTACTTTACTCTTATATTTTTTTATATCACTATTTTTCATTTTTAACCTCTGATAACCTAGTTATTTGACTTTTTAATTGTATCATTCAACTAGCTAAAAGATTATACTTATTTTAAATTTCATTTTCCTATCGGCATATTTACCAAGTTTCTTCCCTTACGATATGCCTGCTTGATGTCATTTAAAGTTAAATCTTTTCCTTTTTGGTCATAAACAACTAAGACTTCCCTTACTCCGTCCGCAAATTTACTTAAGAATCTGAAAATCGTAATTTCTGCAAAGAACAACACTAGCAGTAAGAATACCGCTGTTGCTGAAATACGAGAAAGAGCAAACAAATTATGGAAGAAAATAACTGCCAAGACTAAAGCTAAAAAGGAACCACCTAACACAGTCCATCTAAATTTATTCAAAGGTCTTGAAATATGGTACAGAACCATCATCCCCACAGCCACTAAAAGCATCGTAGCAGTTGTTGCCACTTCTTGTCGTCCTAAAGCTAAAACCATATCAGCAACTACCAAGATCGACACAGCGAGCATATCCGTAATTCCACCTGGAATTGCACGGGATAAAACATTCGGGATAAATTTCCCGCGAATACGGTTGTAGTTGTTTTCAAGAGCAAGTAAAAATGAAGGAAGCCCAATCGTAAACGCCGAGATTAAGGCAATCTGTGCTGGTCTTAATGGATACGACATTGTAAAAACGAGAGAGAAAATAGCCATCAAGAATGAAAAAATATTTTTAACTAAGAATAAACTAGCTGATCTTTCAATATTGTTAACGACTTTTCTACCTTCATCGACAACCTTAGGCATTCTAGCAAAGTCAGAATCAAGTAATACTACTTGAGATGCTTGCACAGCAGCGCTATTTCCTGATGCCATCGCAATTGAGCAATCTGCACTCTTCATCGCCAAAATATCGTTAACACCGTCACCTGTCATTGCGACTGTATTACCATTTTTTTGAAGTGCTTTGATCAACTTCTTCTTTTGATCTGGTTTTACCCGACCAAAAACATTGTATTTTCTGACAACTTCTTCGTAGTCACCTTCACCAATTTCAGTAGCATCAATTAGTTTATCAGCATCTTTAATTCCAGCTTGCTTAGCTACTCTAGCTACTGTTAAAGGATTATCTCCTGAAATAACTTTGACATTTACTCCTTGACGTTCAAAGTACTTAAAGGTATTTCTAGCTTCTTTTCGAATGGGATTAGAAATCAAAATATAACCGAGTAAATCAACTTCTTTAGAGAGTTTCTGCTTTTCATCTTCTAAAGCTTCCGGATATTTTGCAAAAGCTAAAACACGGTAGCCTTGACTAGTATACTTATTGATTTCTTTTTCATAATCTTTAAATTGACCACGCAATACAAACTCCGGTGCACCCATAAGTAACGTGCTTTCACCAACAACGGCTCCACTATACTTATTTACTGATGTGAAGGGAATGATTTTTTTTACTTGAATATTAGCCTTTTGGTTAAAAGCGTTTGCTACCGCCTTAATCGTGGCATTATCATGTGGCATATTTTGAGCAAAAACAGAAATATTTTTTGCTAAATCATCTTTATTTGTATTAACCGGGATAATTTTTTCAACTTCCATTTTTGGTTCAGTAATTGTCCCAGTTTTATCAACGCATAAAACATTAACTCTGGCTAAAGTTTCTACACTTTTCATATCATGAAGCATTACTTGCGAACGAGCCAAACGCATAGCAGCTAAAGCTAATGCAATCGTTGTTAATAGATATAATCCTTCTGGAATCATCCCAATTACTGCCGCTTCCATTGATACCACACTATCAGCTAAATTCAAGTGGTTTACATATCTAGCTACAATAAACAGCGCAATTCCACATGGAATAATAATGATCCCAACCCATTTAATTAATCGATTAATCGAACGGACCATTTCTGATCCTTCTTTGGAATTCATTGCCTTAGCTTCTAAAGTTAACTTAGAAACATATGAATTCTTCCCAACTTTTTCAAGGCGCGCGTATGCTTTTCCAGATACTACGAAACTTCCAGACATTAATTCTGTACCAACGTCTTTTTCTATTTCATCTGCTTCACCAGTTAACAAGGCTTCATTTACACGTAATGTTCCAGAAATCACCTGACCATCAGCCGGGATTTGATCACCAGTCTGAAGAACAATTACATCTCCTAAAACTAAATGTTCAATAGGAATAACTTCTTCTTTTCCATCGCGAATTACGGCAATCTTTGTTGTATTCATTACGTTTAACTTATCTAAAACTCTTTTTGCCCGTAATTCTTGAACAATTCCAATAATCATATTCGCAATAATTACTGGTAAGAAAGTTAAGTCTTTATATTCACCAACAATTACTAGTAAGATAGACAACACTAGAAAAATTAAGTTGAAATACGTAAAAGTGTTTTCTTTAATGATTTGCCATGCTGTTTTAGCTTGATCATTAACAGCGCGGTTTACTTTACCTTCTTTAGTTCTTTGGTCAACCTCTACACTCGTTAACCCAATTGGTTGCTTAAAATTATCTTTCATTTATTTTCCTAAATTTAATCCACACGAAGTGTATCGTCTTTTTCTATTGTTACTTCACCAACTACATCCGTATTAAAAAATTCAGCAATTTGATGTACATCCCATCCTTGACCTAAGCCCCACATTAACTTAGTAATGGCACTTTCTGATGTCATATCACGCGCACTAATTGCGCCTTCAAGAAGGGCTTCTCTCCCTACTTCGTACTTGGTAAGGTCGCTTCGTTCATATAAACATTGACTACTTGCAATCACTGGTATCCCATAGCGAATTAATTCACCCACTGCTCCTACCATATTTCTTCTAATATAATTCATTCCGCCTAAGCCATACGCTTCAATGACGATTCCTTTACATCCACTCTCAACCATCGCAAATAGCAACTTAGGATCAAAGCCAGGGAATAATTTTACTAGTGAAACATGGGGATTAATTTCCGTATTTAAAGTACATTCTTTAGTATTTTTAGGTAAATTTTGCTCAGAAAAAACCAGACCATCGGATGTAACCTTAGCAACAGGTGGCACGTTTACGCTCTCAAAAGCATCAAAGTTTATTGTCCTAACCTTTACACTACGACATCCCAGCATTACTTTTCGATCAAAAGCTAAGTAAATATTTGGATGACAACTAGCTGCAGCAGCAAAAGCTAATTTTAAATTATCCGGTGCATCACTTAAGACAACATTAATTGGTACCTGACTTCCAGTTAGAACAACTGGAATATTAATATTTTGTAGCATAAAAGTTAGCATTGAGGCAGTGTAAGCCATGGTATCTGTTCCGTGAGAAACTACAATTCCATCATACTTATTTCGATTCTCAAAAATTTTTTCTGCAATAAGTTTCCATTCCTCTGGTTGAATATTTGAAGAATCCAACTGTAATATATCTTCGACCGTAATATCATACGGTAACTCACCCAACATATTGATTAATTGTTCTCCAGATTCCTTAGGAACTAAACCTGCATCTGACACAACAGAAGCAATTGTGCCTCCAGTAGAAAGCAATAAGATTTTCTTTTGCATAATCGTCACTCATTCTTTATTTTCTATCGTTCTATTAATTATACGAAAAAAGCTGCCATAGTTTAAATTCTATGACAACTTTTTGTGAAAAAATTATCCTGCATGCCGCCAGTCTTTGTCCATTAAAATACGTGCTGCAATCAGTCCTAATGGTAAACAAATAACAATCATCAAGGCTTGCACCATCCATAATGCACCAGCATTCAATGACGTTAATCCCAAATTAAACATTGCTCGATACATATACAAACCTGGAACCATGATTACTATTGAGGGCACAGTGATTGCAATTCTTGGAAAACCAATTTTACGTCTAATAATTGACGCAAGCATCCCTGCTACGAAAGCTCCAATAAAAGCAGCAACTGCTGGAGGTACGTTTGACCAATTAACTAAGCTTAAGCGTAAGGTATTGGCAACAGCTCCTGAAAGACCAGCTACAGTTGCCATTGAGATCTTAGAATTAAACATAATTGAGAAACCAAAGACCCCGCAAAAACTAGCTATTAACCTTAAAAGAGTCAAAACTAGTGGAGCTAAATTTAACTTTTCAAAATTCTGTGGATGCAAGTTTAAAATTAAAGCCATTATCCAACCAACCGCTGTGGCAACAACAATAATCATAATTGCATAAGCCATTCTTTCTAAACCTGATCGCATATCCAGCTTAGAAAGGTCAAGCCCTGATGTAATAAACGGAAATCCTGGAATTACAAATAACATTGCTCCAATATAGCCATCTAAATGATGTAAACTTACTGGATAAAATAATCTGATTAAATAAAAACTTCCTACATAAACTGCGCAGGCAACCGCTACGGCAACAGTAATATTAGCCAAAATAGTGAGATGACGGTCTGCCATTTTACGGCGAACATAATTTCCGCAGCTAGCCCCAAAAAAGGCACAAATAACTTCGAAAATTCCACCACCAAGTAAGAAGATAAATCCTCCACAGGCTAAACCAGCTGCTAACCCAACTTGCCAAGGTGAATACCGTGACTTCATAGTTGAAATTTTTTCTAAACGATTATGAATTTGACCAATAGTCCAGTTTCCATCATCTTCTTTAAACTGATTAACAAAATTTTCCATTCGGTCTAATTTTGTAGTATTAACGCCAGTTGTTGGTAAGCTCAAGGCCTGAGTATAGCTCTTCCCATCGGCATCAACACAAGTATATTCAATTGATACTAAACCAATATCAGTACTACAAGTCATGTCTAAGCAACGAGCAATTGTATTCATCGCAGATCTTACTCGCCAAGCTCCTGTCCCATATGACAAAAGCATCATTCCAATATGACCTACAATCACAGAACGCTCAGCCAAAGTAGCATTTTTAGCAGGTGTAATATTATCACTCGTAAAAAATTCTTGCCAACGAATTCGCATATGATGGTGATGCGACAAAGTATGCTTATGGTGTAATTGATTTACACGCTCAATTTTGTTTTCCTTGTTTTTCACTTTTCATAGTCCCCAAACTTTGATTAAATATCATACCTTTAAAATTTTATCACAGAAAAAAGGCCTTGCACTCTTAATTTAAGTAAGGGCAAAACCTTTTTCTATTTAGAATCTATTGTTTATAGCTCAATTCCATCAACAACTTCTTTCATTTTTGTTGCTGAATAAGTCATTTTCTTTTTCTCATCTTCTGATAAGTGAAGCTCGATCACATCACTAATTCCGTTCGCAGTAACAACCGCTGGACTTCCAAGATAAAGATCATGAATACCATATTCTCCAGTCATTGGAGCTGATAACGGCATAACGCGAGCATTATTTTCTAAAATTGCCTTACAAATTTGAGTTAAGCACATTGCAACGCCGTAGAATGTTGCACCCTTGTTAGCAATAATCTTGCCACCTTTTTTGCGTACATCAGTTTCCAATTCAACTAATGTTTGTTCATCTAATTCTTTGTAAGAACGAAGTGGTTTTTGGTCGATAATAGCTTCATCGAAGTTTTCAAAAGAAGTATCTCCATGTTCACCTAAAACATAAGCATCAATGTGATCAACATTCACACCAGTCTTGTGTGATAATGCTACACGCAAACGTGCTGTATCAAGAGATGTCCCTGTTCCAATAACCTTATTCTTAGGAAAACCAGATAGTTTTTGTGTTAAAGTAGTTAAAATATCTACTGGATTTGCAGAAACAACGAAAATACCATTAAAGCCAGAATCGACAATTGGCTTTACAATGGATTCTAGGATTTTAACATTAGTATTTACTAAATCTAATCTAGTCATTCCCGGTTTTCTTGCAGCACCAGCAGTAATTACGGCAATATCTGCATCTTTAGCATCATTGTAATCTCCGCTCTTTACTGTACATTGACCAACAAATGGGGCTAGATCTTCTAAGTCTAACGCATCCCCTTCAGTAATTTTCCTAACTACATCGCAAATTACCAATTCATCAATTTTTACATTTTGTAATAAATCATTTGCAAAAGTTGAGCCAACACGACCGTCACCGACTAAAAATACTTTTCTACGACTCATTTTTATATATAACTCCTTTGAATGAAAACTTAATTTTTACACTTTAAGTATACACAAATAAGCTATTTATTGAAACCGCTTTATTTAATTAACTTTGCCATGGTTTTCCCTGCTTCACGTCCAAAAATAATCGTTTCAGCAATTGAATTACCGCCAATTCTATTATTTCCATGCAAACCACCACTAACTTCACCAGCAGCATATAGTCCTGCAATAAAATTGCCATTTGTATCATAAACTCTGGTATCAGGCGCAATATGAATTCCGCCCATTGTATAGTGAATAGCAGGTGCAATATGAATCGCATAATATGGTGCATGATCTAAGCTAGCCATACCAGTTGTTCGTCCAAATTCTGTGTCACTATTCTTTTTAACTGCTTCATTCCAACTTTGAAGAGTTTTTTTCAGATTTGCAGCCGGAACTTTAATATTTTCAGCTAATTCTTCAATTGTACTTCCATGAACAACCAAGTTAATTGAGTCATAGAATTCGATTGCTTTAACTCTATCTCTAACTCCTTGATCAAAAATTAAATACGCAGAATGTTCAGGCGTTTCAGTAATCGCATTAGAGACAATCTTACGAGTACTTAATTCATTAATAAACCGCTCACCATCGCGGTCGACCAAAATTGCTCCCTCGCCGCGCACTGCTTCACCAATCAAATATGCGTGATCGGTATCTTGCTGCACAGTTGGATGAACCTGAACTAACTCCAACTGTTCTAATTGTGCCCCAACTTTATCAGCTAACTTCAAACCGTCTCCAGTAGCACCTGCTTGATTGGTTGTTTTATAATCACGCAAATCAGGACGATATTTAGCAATTAAATCTTTAGCAGCACCAAAACCACCAGTAGCAAGTAAAACTGCTTTAGCTCTTACTTGATGTTCCTTATTAACTTCTACACCAGTAATTTTCTTATCTTTATCTTGTAACAGGCTAGTAACCTTTGAATCGATAAAAATTGGAATGTGACGCTCATCTGCTAGCTTAAGTAAATTATTAACTAAAAAGGCACCGATTGGAGCCATTGAAGATGGACGGTGAGTTCTCTTTTTAGACATACCACCTGTAATAGTTAAATCATCTACCTTAATGCCTAAATCTTCAAGCCAAGCAATAGCTAGCGGTGCATGCTCAACAAAATAATGAAGCATTTCACGGTCATTCATATAACCGCCGCCTTTTAGCGTTTCATCATAAAATTTTTGCATACTATCGTTTATTCCTAGACGAGCTTGAACGATACTTTCAGCTGCATTCATCCCTGAACTGGCTCTCATAGTATTTCCACCTAAAAAGCTATTCTTTTCTAAAATAGCAACATTTAGGCCATATTGATGCGCCTGAATTGCAGCTGCTAACCCAGTACCGCCACTACCAACGATAATTGCATCATATTCTTCCTTTAAGTTATCTACTGTTTGTGTTGGAAATTTATATGCCATGCTTTTCCCTTCTTTTAATCATCAATTGGTTTCGTGTTCATCGCATTGGTCATTGTGATTGGCTTCATCCATTTATCATATTGCTCTTTAGTGACTAATCCACTCTTTAAGGCTGCTGTTCGTAAAGTTGTATTTTCTTTAGCTGCAGTTTGTGCAATTGTAGCTGCTTCATGATAGCCAATATGAGGTGAAAGCGCAGTAACAGTCATTAAGGAATCAGTGACATCTTTTGCCATTCTTTCCTTGTTTACAGTCAAACCATGAATCATCTTATTAGCAAAGCTTGAAATAGTTCCTGATAAAACATTTGCGGATTCTAAGAAGGCTGCAATCATGACAGGTTTGAAGACATTCATTTCAAAGTTTCCTTGAGAAGCTGCCATTGTGATTGTCGTGTCATTTCCAAATACTCTCAAGCATGCCATAGTAACCGCTTCTGCTTGAGTAGGGTTGACTTTACCTGGCATAATTGAGGAACCAGGTTCATTTGCTGGCAAATTTAACTCTCCTAATCCAGCTCTGGGTCCAGAACCTAGGAAGCGAATATCTTGAGCGATCTTAAACATATCGGCAGCTAAGGCTTTTAGAGCACCATGAACAACATTCAAGCCTGAGTGATTTGCTAAACCGAAAAATTTATTAGTTTTTACATCAAATTGGTGACCATATTTTCTTGATAAACGCTCAGCAATATCTTCAGCCATACCCGGAGCTGCGTTAAGTCCAGTACCAACAGCAGTTCCTCCAATTGGCAATTCATATAAAGTTTCTTCCAATTCATTAATATAAGCTAAATCATGATTTAGAGCAGCAATATAGCCTGATAGTTCTTGTCCAAAAGTCAATGGAACAGCATCTTGTAAGTGAGTTCTACCTACTTTAACTGTAGTCCAATATTCATCTTGCTTAACCTTCAATTCTTTAATTAAGTGTTTGACAGATGGTTTTAAATCATCTAAAGCTTGCGTAGCCACTAAATTCATTGCAGTCGGGAAAGTATCGTTTGAAGATTGTCCCATATTCACGTCATCATTAGGTAAGACATTCAACCCAGGATGATTCTGATTAGCTAAATTAGCTACGACCTCATTAACGTTCATATTAGTCTGAGTACCAGATCCAGTTTGGTAAACATGAAGTGGAAAGTATGGTTGCAATTCTTCATTATTTAGATCGAGCAATTGATGAATTGCTTCAATAATTGCGCGTCCCTTTTCTTCCGTTTCAGTACCAGCTTCAATATTAGCTTGAGCAGCAGCTAGTTTTATTTGAAGAAGTGCCCGAATAATACCAATTGGCATTAATGCTCCAGTGTGGAAATTGTCTTTACTTCTTTGAGTTTGTGGGCCCCATAATGCTTTTTCAGGAATTTCCACCGGACCTAATGTATCACTTTCAACACGATAACCTTTTTTTACCATATTTTTTGTCCTCCGTTTTCATTATCTTCATTATAAGCTACATTTAAATGAAAGGGCATACAAAAAGCGGAGAATATAATTCTTCGCTAATATAATTGTATTAAATTATACTAAAAATACTTATTCAATGCCATCTGATTAACGTTCTTGGTGATTCAATTTCTTTGCTACTAAATCTCCAACTACTTGTACAATTAGCACTAACAATAAGACCAATAATGTTGCTACTAGAGTAACGTCATTATTAAATCGATTATAACCATAAGAAATAGCTGTATTACCTAAACCGCCAGCTCCAACAGCACCAGCCATTGCTGTTAAGCCGATTAAACTAATCAAAGTTACTGTCGAAACTCTAGCTAATTCGGATCTACTTTCTCTTAAATAAACATCAAAAATAATATCTTTGGTTGATGCACCTAAAGCTTCAGCTGCTTCAATCTTTCCATTATCGACACTTTCAAGTGCAACTTGAACCTGTCTAGCAAAAAATGGAAAAACACCTAAAGTTAATGGTACTAAAGCAGCTTTCATCCCAATTTGAGTGCCGACAATTTTTTGAGTAACTGGAGCAACAAAAGCCAGTAAAATAATAAATGGAACGGCTCTAAAAATAGATACTAGTTTATCAACGATCCAGTAAACAACTTTATTGGCTAAAATTCCTTTTGGTTTTGTCAAAACGAGCAGTAAACCAAAAACTAAACCAAGAATTCCTCCAAAAATAGCTGACCAAAAAGTCATAAATAAGGTTTGGAAAATAGCTGTTCCCCAACCAGCATCTCCGCCCCACCCTAGGGCCACAACATTAGGAAAGTTTTTAGTCAAAAAACTAATCATTAGTCAGCACTCCTTTATCTAATTTTGTTACTACAACATTTTTACTTTCTAAAAATTTAATTGCTTCTTTTTGTTTTTGCTCATCAAGGTTCAATAAAATGGCAAGTGTTCCAATTGGTTCACCACTTAAGACTTCTACATTTCCATACAAAATACTTGCTTTAGTATTTAATGAAACATCTAAATCAGCAACTACTGACTTAGTAACATCATTAATGCTATAAACTAACTGATATAATTCTGCATTATCTGCTAGCTTATCAAAGTTGTACGTATTTAAAATATGTTGAGCCTGCAAAGCTCCACCCACAAATTGACGTGTAAGCTGTTTTTGAGGATGTAAAAATACTTCTCGTAAGTCACCTTTTTCAATTATTTTTCCCGTTTCCATTACAGCAATCTTATTTGCTACTCGCTTTACTGCATCCATTTCATGAGTAATCAATACAATTGTTAAACCTAATTTTTTATTTAAATCATAAAGCAAATCTAAAATTTGATTAGTTGTTTTGGGATCAAGTGCACTAGTTGCTTCATCAGAAATCAAAATATCAGGATCATTAGCTAGGGCACGGGCAATTGCTACACGCTGTCTTTGACCTCCAGATAATTGTGCTGGATAAAAGTCAGATTTATCCTTCAAACCTACTAATTCTAATAAATGAAGTGATTTTTCTTCTAATTCCTTGTCAGATAAATGCGTATGCTGCAATGCAAAAGCGACATTTTCAATCACAGTTTCTTCATTTAAAAGATTAAAATTCTGAAAAATCATTCCAATTTTTCGTCTTTTTTCCTGAAGTTGCTTTTTAGAAACTTGAAGTTTACCTTCTTTAAACAAAATGGTTCCATTAACTTCTACAGAACCAGCAGAAGGATATTGCAGTAAATTAATTGTCCTAACCAAGGTAGATTTCCCTGCACCAGAGAAGCCAATCACACCATAAATATCGCCCTTGTTTATTTCTAAATTTACATTATTAACTGCCTTATTTTCTCCAAATTTAACAGTAATATCTTTTAAATTAATTTGTGCTGTCATTCGACTTTCTCCTCTCTTACTTCAACTTCAATCCCCAAGCTGCAATTTCGGTCTTACCGTAGAGCTTTTCAGATAACTTCTTAGTCTTTTCAGTCTGATATGCCTTAACTAGATCTTTGTAGATCTTGTTATTCTTATCCTTTTTGTTAGCAACAATAATATTAATCCATTGTTCTGAATCTTTATTTAATGGCTCAATATAAATTGTCTGCTTATCACCTAATTTAGCTGGAACAGCGTAAGTGTTATTAACAATACTTGCATCAACATCACCAATTACTCTAGCCGTTTGCTCAGCACTAACTTCTTTAATTTTTAATCCTTTAGGGTTTGAAGTAATATCAGCAACTGTAGCTAATTTAACGCCTTTTCTTAATTTAATTAATCCTGCATTCTTTAATACATATAAAGCTCTTGATTCATTAGAAGCATCATTTGGAACTGCAATTGTAGCTCCTTGTGGCAACTCATTAATATTCTTATATTTCTTTGAATATAATCTGATTGGAGCAATATAAGTATTTCCAATTGCAACCAATGAACCATGATTTGCCTTATTCCAAGCGTTTAAAAATGTATAGTGCTGAAAGGCATTTAGATCAATATCACCATTTTGAAGAGCCTTATTTGGCTGGTTATAATCAGTAAAATTCTTAATTTTAATTTTTATACCATAATCTTCTTTAGCAGTTTCTGCGACGCTTTTCCAAATCTCTGCGTCTTGCTTGGTTTGACCAACTACCCCAACAACTACTTCTTTTTGATCTTTTGTATTAGTACTCGTGGGGCTAAAACTAAACCACCCAGCAATGACGATTAAAACTGCTACCACTGACCAAATTATCCGATTTCTAATTCTTTTCTTATGCATCGTGCTTTCCTCCTAAAACAAAAAAGCACTCATCCCAAAAAGGACGAGTGCTCGCGTTACCACCTTTAATTTGCTATTTACTCACGTAAATAACCTTAGTAAGTAGCTCTTAAACTTAATTAAGAATTACCTTGCGTTGTTAACGATCGCAACTCCGTTGGTAACTTATTATTAAAATTCATTACCACCATTTTAATTTCTAGTCCATCTTCAATTAGCTGTCCTATCTATTTCCACCACACATAGACTCTCTAAAAGAACATCCCTAATTTACTCAACTAGCAAAATGTTTAAGTTAATTGTTAAAAATATATTATAATCTTAATCAATTTTCGTCAAGTCTTTTTTTAATTTTTTATTTTCTTATCGAAACCATTATATTATCCTGATACATGAGGATATTTATGAATGGAGAAAGTAAGATGAAAAATAAAGTTGTCAAAATAATTATGTGGATCCTCTTTTGGTTCTACCTAATTCCATATTATCTTGTTAAAAAGTTTTTATTCAAAAAAGCCGCTCATCCAATTTTTTGGGCTAACTGTGTCACAATTGGCTTATTCTTCGTATTAGGATTGGTCACCTCTCCTAGTTCGCACAATACAAGCCAACAGTCTACTCAAAAAACTACTTTAACTAAAAGTAAAAAAGTAGCCCACAAAACTATTACTAAGACAATTACTAAAAAAGTAGGAACGACGGAACTTAATAAAGAAAAAGCTAGAGCTAAAGTTCTTACGCAGGAAGAAAAAAACAAGCAAGCTGAATATGATAAATTAAAAAAGCAACTTGATGACTATCAAGCAAAAGAAGAAAAGCAAAAACAAGAAGCTGAACGGGAGAGAAAGGCTGCTGAAGCTCAAGCTCAAAAAGAAGCTGCTGCTAAAAAGAAAGAAATTGAAGAAGCACAGAAAAAAGCTAAGCAAAATCAAGAAATAAACAATAATGGCTCATCTAGTCAAAGTCAAGGTGATCTATATACTGCAAATCAGGGTACAATTGTCGGCAATCGCAATTCAAAGATCTACCACGTTCCCGGACAAGCAGGCTACCACATGCATTCAGCCAATGCAGTCTATTTTAATAGTGAGCAAGATGCTATTAATGCTGGTTATAGAAAGGCGAAAAGATAATGATAAATAAAAAAATTACTCAATTTTTAGCCGCTGCCCTCTTGTTTTCATTAGGAGCCGGTCAAACATATACCTCTCAGATAAGTTCAGCTAGTGCTATTAAGATTGTTAAAAAATACAAGTATGACTATAGTAATCAAAAAGAAGCTAGTCGTTTAAAAAATAAAAATCATAAAGTTGAAAAGAAAATTAGTTCTCTAGATAAAAAAATAGCTGATCTTCAAAAACAATTAAAGCATTACACAAATCCCAATGCTGTTGAGTCTTTAAGTAAACAAAAATTGTCTACTCTCAATTACGAAGGTAAAAGCGTTGTTAATGTTAATAACAATAATCCTGATTTTTCAAAGGAAGACTTGGATACCAGCCAGGGCGCTTGGCAAAAATATGGTGATCTTGATTCTCAAAATCGAGTAACAGCAGCCAATGCACTTTTAAACAAATCATTAATGCCCAAGACTAAAAGAGAAGCGCTTCATGTTAACCCAACTGGCTGGCATAATAAAAAGATAAATCATCATTGGCTCTTTAATCGTTCACACTTAATTGGCTACCAATTAACTGGCCAAAACAATAATTGGAAAAACTTAATGACAGGAACTAGACACTTAAATGATCCTGACATGCTAATGTATGAAAATGAAGTAGCCACTTACTTAAAATCTTCGCCGACCAATTATGTCCGCTACCGAGTAACACCAATTTTTAGAAATAATGAATTACTCGCTCGCGGAGTTGAAATGGAAGGACAATCTATTAATTCAAATGACGTTCATTTTCATGTTTATATTTTTAATGTACAAGATGGAGTAACCCTGGATTATAATACTGGAAACAGCAAAATTTCTTAAAATTTAATAAAATAACTACATTAAAATTTTGATATTTGTTATACTGCTTTTCGCCTCTCTCAAATTTCCTAAGTTTAAATTAATTTTAATAGCTCATAACACCAATATGGTTAGCGTTTGTCCAGCAGGTTTTGGTGTATGAATATACTAAATGAAGGAAGATAATATTATAAATTCTTCATTTAATTACAGTTTAACTTTATTCTAAAAAGCGCAGGCAGAAATCTGTGTGAAAGGAATTGTGATTGAAGTGATAGACAACTTAGGAGCTGCGATCAAAAAAAGACGCAGGAGTTTGAGAATGACTCAAGAGGACCTTGCGGAATTCAGTAGTCTATCAGTAAATTTCATCTCTAAGATTGAAAGAACAGGTAACCAAAATATCAGTATTCAAAAATTAGATGCGATTGCAAAAGCACTACAAACATCCGTAATTACTTTAATTGATGAATCCTCAAAAACTCCCAAATCACAGACATTTGTAAACAAGTTAAGTAATGACCGTGTTTTTCTTGACAAACTTACAAATGACATGAAAAAGCTTCCTGTCGCTCAGGAAGAAGCTTTAGCTAAGAGTTTTATTACTATAATTAATACTTTTGCTAAAGAAGATAAATAAAAAACTTTGACATTTAGAATTACAATTGTATTCTATCTGTCAAAGTTTTTTCTTTTTAAAATTTAATTTTGATAGTTAATATGTTGCTTTTCAAGCAATTCATAATCAATTAACTTGTCACTATCTAAATTTTCATTGCTTAATTTAATAGCATTAATTTGATTATTTTCATAGTTGGTATAGTAGAAAGTTCCAGTCTCCAAATTAGTTCCATCAGAGTAAATAGTATATTCATATGAATTTGGACCTACTTCATCTGTTCCTTTTGGTTGTTCGACAGAATGAAGAATATGGAAATAATTTGTTATACTACTTGCCTCATCCTTGCCTTCAGGTGCATGAGCTCGAACAAAGGCAACTTTAACAAATCGACTGGCGGAATCCATTCCACCTGGTAAGTGATGTGTGCCTAATCCCCTACTATAAAGATTAATATTTGCATCAGGAATCAAAGTGTTTTCAGGTTGTGCTGGAGAAACATTAATATAATTTGCTAAATTAGCAAATTGTTCTGGAAATTCAGGATTATTGGTTAAAACACTTACTGGATTGTCATAGACATGTAAACCACTTACAGTCGATTCTACCACAATTGATTTGCCTGTCTTATCAGCTATTAACCAGTGTAGTGGTGATACTTGTAATTTTTCAGAAAAATTAATATCTACCAAATTAATATTTTTCAAGGCATTTTTTACTTCTTCAACTGAAGTATATTGACTCAATAAATATGGAATCAATTCAAACGGGGCTACATTGTCTTTTTCTGCTGATTCAGAGAAATAGTGACACGGCCCATCAAAATTAAGTCCAGCAATTCCTAGCCCTTTTTCATTCGCTGCATCAAAATATAAAGGATAGTTATCTTTAACGATTGCCATCCCAATCATAGCATAGGTTGCCTTTCTATTAGGTAAATTCCGATATTTGAACACATAATTTCTCGGTGTAATTACTGGGTGTTCACCAAAAGAAATTTCTAAATCTAAATTACGCCCAAAATAATGTTGGCCGTTTGAATCATAAATAATTGAGGTACACATTTTACAAATCCTCCTTAAAAAAGCTCACAAGTTTTATAGTACTCTTTTTTGACAAAATAAAAAGGAATTTTCACAATAAAATTCCTTTTTTCTTATATTTTAATAAATATTTTCTACTTGCTCCTGAATTGTTGGACTGTTTAGAAATTCATCATAACTCGTATCAGCTCGACTAACAATTCCTTTAGGTCCAACTTCTACAATATGATCAGCAATCGTTTGAATAAATTCATGATCATGGGAAGTAAACAGAATTGATCCTTGATAATCTTTCAATGCATCATTAAGAGAAGTAATTGACTCTAAGTCCAAGTGATTTGTTGGATCATCCATTACCAATACATTAGCTGGTTCTAACATCATCCTAGACAGTTGGCAACGCACCTTTTCTCCACCGGAGAGCACCTTAATTTTCTTCTCAATTTCTTCTCCAGAAAAGAGCATTCGACCTAAGAAGCCGCGTAGGAAAGTATTATCATCCTGTTCTTTAGTAGCATATTGACGTAGCCAATCTAAAATCGTTAGTTCATCATTGTTAAAGTTAGCGTTCAAATCACGAGACATATAGTTAAAAGCAGTTGTTTGTCCCCATGTCACAGTGCCAGTTTCCGGTTTTATTTTACCAGCAATAATATCCATTAAAGCAGTAGTTGCTAAAGTATTGCGTGATAAAAAGGCGACTTTATCGCCAGGGCGAACGATAAATGAAACATGATCTAAAATCTTTTCACCATCAACACTATAGGATACATCTTCTACTTTCAATAAGTCATTTCCTAAATCACGATGCATTTCAAACTTGACATAAGGATATTTTCGAGAAGATGGCTTAATATCATCAAGCGTAATTTTCTCTAACTGTTTCTTTCTTGAAGTAGCTTGTTTAGATTTAGATGCATTGGCTGAAAAACGTGCAATAAATTCTTGCAACTCTTTGATTTTTTCTTCTTTCTTAGCATTTTGGTTAGCTGCCAATTCAGATGCAAGTTTGCTTGATTCATACCAGAAATCATAATTGCCCATATATAGCTGAATTTTGCCATAATCTACATCACACATTTTCGTACAAACCTGATTTAAAAAGTGGCGATCGTGAGATACTACAATGACAATATTTGGATAGTCAGCTAAAAAATCTTCAAGCCAGTTAACAGTATGAACATCTAAACCGTTAGTCGGCTCATCAAGCAAAAGAATATCAGGATTACCAAACAAGGCTTGCGCTAATAAAACTTTAACTTTATCTGCTTCTGGTAACTCGCTCATTTTACTTTGATGCAAGTCTTCAGGAATACCTAAAGATTGCAACAATTTAGAAGCATCAGCTTCCGCATTCCAACCATCAAGTTCCGCAAACTTTGATTCTAGTTCAGCTGCCTTTACACCATCTTCATCACTAAAATCAGGTTTAGAATAAAGCTCATCCTTATCTTTCATTACTTGATAAAGTTCTTTATGCCCCTGAATCACTGTATCTAAAACAGTACAATCTTCAAACGCAAAGTGATCTTGATTTAAGCTAGACATTCTTTCATTAGCGTCAATAGAAATATTTCCTGTTGTAGGTTCAATTTTACCTTCTAAAAGTTTTAAAAAAGTAGACTTACCCGCACCATTAGCGCCAATTACTCCATAACAATTACCGGGAGTAAATTTTAAGTTAACATCTTCGTATAAAGTACGACCAGATAAATTTAAACTCAAATCTGAGACAGTAATCAAATTATTTTCCCCTCTTACATCTATTTTTTATAGAAAACGATCGACTGAAAAATTAGTGCAAACTAGTAACAAATGTAGCTAATCCAAATAAGATTCCTGGAAAGTTAGCTACAAATAACGGCCAATCTTTTTTCTCTCTTAACAAGGCATATAAAACCCAAATAAGGCAGTTAATAGCCGCAACCAATGGCTGAATTGGATTACCATAATTTCCCTACAAATTATTCATAATTTGAGGAATATAAGAAACATACATCAAAACAGACAAGACAGATCCAATTCGTCCAATTGTTAACACAGTTTTATTATCAAAAGATTTAATTTTCTTTTTCAACTAATCTTCCTTTCTATCTATAGTATCTAGTTTACTTACTTTCCATAACTAACTCAAGCATAAAAAAAGAGATTGATCAAAAATCAATCTCTTTTTAAAGAAATATTAACTTAAATTAGTCTAAGTCAACGTTGTCTGGGAAGAATGCTAAACGTTCACCCTTACCAAGTTCTTCTTCAATTTCAAGTAAACGGTTGTACTTTTCAACACGTTCTGAACGAGCTGGGGCACCACTCTTCAATTGACCACCGTTAACAGCAACTGCGAAGTCAGCGATGAAGGTATCACCAGTTTCACCTGAACGGTGAGAAATCATAGTGTTGTAACCATTCTTACGTGAAAGACGAATAGTTTCAAGAGTTTCAGTAACAGTACCGATTTGGTTCAACTTGATTAATGAAGCGTTACCAGCACCTTCGTGAATAGCCTTGTTCAAAAGCTTAGGGTTAGTACAAATGAAGTCGTCAAGAACAATTTGGATACGGTCCTTGTGGCTTTCAGTGAACTTAACCATACCTTCAACATCGTTTTCATCGTATGGGTCTTCCATAGAAATTAATTCTGGGAATTCGTCAAGTAACTTGTCGTAGTAATCTGCCAATTCTTCGTCAGTAAGAACTTTACCTTCAAGGTGGTACTTGCCGTCTTCTTTGTTGTAGAAGTATGAAGCAGCACAGTCACATGCAATAGCAATATCTTCACCTGGCTTGTAACCAGCCTTAATAATTGATTCATGTAATGCCTTTAAAGCTTCTTCTGAGTTCTTCATGTTAGGAGCGAAACCACCTTCGTCACCTAAGCCAGTTTCGTAACCCATGTCTTCAAGAACTTTCTTCAAAGTGTGGTATACGTTAACAATCTTTTCAAAACCATCACGGAATGAAGTCTTAGCAACTGGAGTAATCATGAATTCTTGAATATCGATACCGTTGTCTGCGTGTTCACCACCGTTAATAACGTTGTGGAAAGTTTGAGGCATTTCAAGGTCAGTACCACCAAGGTAACGGTACAATGGTTGGTGGTTATCCTTAGCAGCTGCACAAGCAGTAGCCATAGATACACCCAAGATAGCGTTAGCACCAAGACGACCCTTGTTTGGAGTACCGTCTAAAGCGATCATAGTTGCGTCAATGTTTGGTTGATCGTGTGGATCTAATCCCTTTAAAGCATCGTTGATTTCAGTGTTAACGTTGTTAACAGCGTTCATAACACCTTTACCACCAAGACGTGAACCACCATCACGTAATTCAACAGCTTCGTTTTCACCAGTTGAAGCACCAGATGGAACTTCGGCCTTACCTACGACACCGTTTGAAAGGGTAACGAAAACTTCAACAGTTGGGTTACCACGTGAATCAAAGATTTCAAGTGCATGTACATTCTCAATAACTGATTTGAGCATTAAAAAAATCCTCCTTAAATTTGTGGCGAAAAATACAAACTAACCGAATTGGCGCTAGTCAGTGTCTTTCGTCGCTTTTAGGCATAGCCCTTTTGACTACAGATTTATTTTAAAGCAACTTTGTGAGTATGTAAACTAAAGAAGGCAATTATTTTTTTGCAAAAAAAGATTGACCTTTTAAAAGGCCAATCCCAAAAGTTGTTGTGCAATTGTAAAACAAAATAGAGCTAAACTAGTCGCTCCTAAAACATCAGATGGATAATGTGCTCGCATGTTTAAGCGTGATATAACTACTAATCCCCAAGCAGTTATCAAAATGATTAACAACCAAATACCCATAGTATGTCCAAAAATTTGCCAGAGCATTAATGACATTATTGTTGCACTTAAAACATGACCGCTTGGAAAGCTATATCCATCTCGATATGTTTTCATCGATAGAGGTCTTTGTCTTTTTACTGAATGCTTCAAAAAAATTCCAACTGCATCGGTTACTGCTAAAGTGCCAAGTGACCAAACTGCCAGCCAAGGATGATTAAGCAAAACTAAAAGTCCAGCTAGCAAAAAATCCCAAACTACAATCACCTTAGGCTCATTTAAAATCGTAATAATCTTCCAAATCTTGCTATCTCTATTTCTAACAAGCTTATGGTGCAATAAATGATCATAGAAATTAAAGAGACGTGAATTTCTAATATTAAATATTAATCCTAACAGAATTATCGCTGAAATCATTAATTGAATTAAACAATGTAACTTCACTTTTATCTAACCTCAATCAAATGTGCTAATGCTCATTGTAACAGCAAATAAATAAAAGACATATGTTTTTAAAATTTATTTAACAAATTAAGATAAAAATAGCGGTATATCAATATTAAATAATACTAATATACCGCTAGGCTATATGAAGTTAAGGAGAGTACAGGATTTGAACCTGCGCGCCGGTATAAGCCGGTTCGCCGGATTTCGAGTCCGGTGCATTACCACTCTGCCAACTCTCCAATTGCAACGTTTTTATTATAGCAATTAAGAAATAAATGGTAAATAAAAAAATCCCAATTCTAAAATTTGTCTTCAAAAAGTCACTATTCTTTCATATTTTTCATGTATCTTAAAAATATACTGATTGACAATGAAAGGACTCATATTATGGCAAAGATAATTATTTACAAGCCCCGCAAAATAAAATTAATGCGCCAGGCTATTGAGCGTTACCTAAACCATAAAATTATTAAAAGCAATTAAATTTCTAGCCAACCGTTTCGGTTGGCTTTTTTGGTTAAAACATTTCAATAATTTTTTCCATTAACGGTGTAACTTGTCTATCCTTACGCCATACAATATTTAAATGAGTAACCCAGTGCGCATGTTTAATTGAAACAATACTACTTTTTGCGTATGTCTGCGCTATTGATTGGGGAACTAAAGCAATTCCTAAGCCTTCATCAGCCCAGTGAATTGCCGTTCGGGCATCATCGCAAGTTACTGCATAGAAAGGTCGAATCCCTTGATGACGAAAACTCCGATTGAATATTTCCTGAAAACGACGATATAAAATAATTGGCTTACCTTTTAATTGACTTAAATGTTCAATCTTTCCTCTATCAAAGTCATTATTATTTGTAACTGCAACCATCGGCTCTTGATGAAAATCTTTAAAATTCAATCCTTCAAGGTTAAACGGACTTCTTACAATTCCTAAATCAATAATTCCATCTTGCAATTGTTCAATAATTCCAAAGGTATTTGCTTCATGTATTTCAAAAGATACATTGGGGTAATATTCAATTAATTTCTTAAATTGCTTATTCGGAACAACTCCTCCGCAAGAAGAAATAACTCCAATTCGAATTTTACCTAATTCACCTGTTTTAATTTGCCTTATCTGACTTGTCGCAGTTAAGCTAAGGTCAACAATTTTTTCAGCATACTTTTGAAAAGCCTTCCCCTCTTCAGTTAATTCCATCCCATGAGCATTTCTAATAAAAAGTTGTGCCCCAATTTCTTTTTCTAATTGTTTCAATTGATAACTCAATGGTGGTTGAGCAATAAATAATTTTTTAGCAGCCGATGTAATCTGTCTTTCTTCAGCTACCACTAAAAAATATTTTAATTGTTTTAGATTCATTATCGTTCATCTTCTTAATTGATATCTATTTTTTTAATATCTTATATCTTAATTTGATATTTTCTTAATAGCAAGAACTGCGCTAAAATACTTTAGGAAATAAAGATTTAATGGAGGATTTTCATGGAAAATAAAGACTTAAATGGACTGACTGACGCCCAAGCAAAAGAGCGTCTAAAAAAAGACGGTCTCAATGAAGTACCTGAACCTGAATTTAATTTCTTTAAAGAATTCATGTCAAAATTATGGAACTTATCTGCTTGGATCTTAGAAGCCGCCCTAATCTTAGAATGCATTTTGGGCAAGTGGATTCAGTCCCTATTTGTTTTACTGATGCTTTTGTTTGCTGCTTTTAATGGTGCAACTCAAAAGAAAAAATCTCGTCGAGTTTTAAATACAATTTCTCACGAATTAACTCCTACTGTTTCAGTAAAACGAAATGGGAAATGGAAGCAGATTAATTCAAAGTTTTTAGCTGCGGGAGACTTAATTAGTTTAAAACGCGGAGATGTTTTGGCCGCTGATGTAAAAATTGTCCAAGTTCAAATTACAGTTGATGAAAGCTCTATCACAGGCGAGTCAAAAGCTATAAAAAAATCTGTTGGCAAAACTGCCTATGCTGGAACTACTGTAGTTGATGGTGATGCGCTTGCGACAGTAATTGCAACTGGAAGTAATTCTCGCTCAGGTAAAACTATTAACTTAATTAATAATTCTGCAGCTCCAGGTCACTTGCAACAACTTCTTACAAGAATTATTTACTACCTTTGTTTATTAGATGGAGTTTTAACCTTAATTTTAGTAATTGCTGCTTTAATTAGGGGACAAAATGTCATTGAAATGTTGCCATTCTTGGCCATGATGTTCATCGCTTCTATCCCGGTTGCAATGCCATCTACTTTTGCCTTATCTAACTCCTTTGAAGCTACGCGCCTTAGCAAAGAAGGTGTTCTAACTTCAGACTTAACAGGAATTCAAGACGCTGCTAACTTAAACTTGCTTTTACTTGATAAAACTGGAACTATCACCGAAAATAAAACCGCTGTTTCTCAATGGGATAATTTAAGCAAACTTCAAAATAAAGAGGTTTTAGCTTTAGTTGGAGCTGCAATAGATAAGCGTAGCCCAAGCATTATCGATACAGCTATTAACGACTATCTGACAGAAAAAGGAATTACTCCTGATATACCTAACTCTTTTACGCCTTTTACTTCCAATACTGGCTATTCGATGGCTGAAGTTAAAAACTACAATATTAAATTAGGTTCTTTTAAGCAGCTATCTTTAATTGATAAAAATGCTGATCAAGAGGCAAAAAACATTGATTTCACAGCGGGACGCTCAGTTGCTGTTTTAATTAACGATAAACTCTCCGGTGTATTTATTTTACGCGACAAAGTCAGATCAGATTCAAAGAAGGCTTTAGAAGAGCTTAAGAAGCGTGGGATCAAGCCAATTATGCTGACTGGAGATAATCGCAGAACTGCTGAAGCAGTTGCAAAAGAAGTTGGCTTAACCGGAAAAGTAATTTCAATTCACGATTTTAATGATAAAACTGATGTTAATGATTTAGCAGGAATCGCTGATGTGCTACCTGAAGATAAATTAAAAATGGTTAAACTTTTCCAGGAAGATGGTTATATTGTTGGAATGACTGGGGACGGTGTTAATGATGCACCAGCCTTAAAACAAGCTGAAGTTGGAATCGCCGTTTCAAATGCCGCTGACGTTGCCAAACGCAGTGGTAAGATGGTGCTTCTAGAAGATGGTCTTACTCCAATTGTTAAAATCTTAGATGCTGGACATCGCGTTTATCAAAGAATGACGACTTGGTCTTTAACCAAATTATCTCGTACAGCAGAATTAACTATGCTTCTAACATTTGGCTACTTATGTTTCAACTACATCCCAATGGCCTTAAATGCAATGGTTATTTACACTATCATGAATAATATGGTAACGATGATGATTGGTACCGATAACACGCATATCACTTATAAGCCGGAAAGCTGGAATATGCTTAAATTAGCCAAAATTGCTTTCTCCCTGGCAGCTGGTTGGACTGTGATCGGTTTTGGTTTTGTTTGGTATCTGGTTTCTCACAATTATGCTCAAGGAACAGTATCAACAATGGTTTATGTTTACCTCGTTTTAAGTGCAATGTTAATTGTCTTAATCACTAGGACTAGAAAATTTTTCTGGCAATCAGCTCCATCAAAATCAGTTGCAATTGTTCAAATTATTGATGTTTTATTAACTTTTACACTCGCACTATTAGGCTTAGCGATGACAATCAACTTTACCAATCTTGGATTAACAATAATTGTAGCTTTAATCGCCGCTATCGTAATTGATTTGTTCTATCAACCAATTATGAAAAATAAATAATTAAAAGAAGCAGACTACTATTTTGAAAGTAGTCTGCTTCTTTTTGTTCGCTAAGATGGAATTTTTAATGAATATTATTAAATAAATTAATTTCGATACGTTTCCTTAATAAATAAAACAGAAATTGCCGCTAAAATCCCGGAAATTCCTGCCGTTAGCATCATTGCAGGCATTGAACATTTTAAGAGTGGAAATAAGATGAAACTCAACAATGAAGCAATAATTTGCGGTAAACAAATTGAACAGTTAAATAGACCCAAGTATGTCCCCATATGTTTGCCAGATAAGGCATTTGAAACCAGCGTCAAAGGATAAGTATTCATTGCTGCCCAAGAAATTCCAATTAAAATAAATGACAAGATAAGTAAATTTTGAGATTTAATAAAAAAGATCGAGCCATATCCCACAGCTCCAAATAATAAACTAATTCCATACCCCAACTTATGATGATTATTTGGTACTTTTGCCAAAATATATGACCAAATTACTGCAGCAATTGATTGCACAGCAGTCAAAACGCCAAACCAGTTGCCTGCAAGCTGATAACCAGCAGAGGCTGGGTCAAATGCCTTCCATACATTAGCTGCGATTGCACCTGTAGCATAAGTTGATAAATATTGAAATGAGAACCAGCAAAATAATTGGACTAATGAAACTTCCCAGAAGACTTTCGGTGCTTTTTTTAATAAGACAAACCAATTTCCATCTTTTTTATTATCTTCTTCATTAATACCATGATAACGTGCATAAGTTCTAGGATCATATTCATGCACCTTTGTTACTGTTAACAAGCTAGTAATAACAAGGATTACGTCACCTACATAAAAAGAAATTACAACTGATTGTGGTACTACACCCTTTTTAGCAGTATTAGCAACTCCAAGAATAGTCAATAGAAATGGAAAAAATGCTGCGATTACTGCACCAGAATTCGAAAGCATACTTTGAATGCCATATGCATATGATTTTTGTTCGTCATTAACCATATCACCAATCATCATTTTGAAGGGTTGCATAGCCATATTTGCAGATACATCTAAAATAGCAATTGCAATAGCACCAAATACCAAGGCTTCAACCGATCCATAACCTAAACCAAAACTTCCGATATTTGGTAGCAGTAGCATCATAATTACCGCAAAAATCATTCCAATTAATAAATACGGTAATCTTCTTCCGCCAAGCTTAGGTGCCCAAGTTTTATCAGAAAGTGATCCAATGGCTGGTTGAACAACTAAACCAGCCAAAGGCGGTAAAATGAAAAACCAACCTAACTTCGTAGGATCCGCACCCAAAGTTTGAAAAATACGACTCATTTGTGATGTTTCAAGTGTAAAAGCAATTTGGATACCTAAATACCCAAAATTAATCATCCAAATCACACTTTTAGCAAGTTCTGGTAAACCAGCTACTTTATCATTTTCATTCATAGTTTTCTCCCTCGCTATTTAACGCACAAGCGCTTTCAATATTTTATACTAAGTGAGGTTGAAAATGCTTTCAACGGAAAATGAAGTGTTACCGGTAACTAAATGTATCAAAAAAGCTAACAATTATTACAACTAAATAATGATTGTTAGCTTTTTATAAAGTTTATTATTTTTCTATTCTTTTATATTCTAAAAAATCGTATGCAAATTTATTTTTCTCATCTGCTTGATGAATTTCAGAATTAACTGATTTAAAATCTCCATAATTTATCTCTGGCATCAGAGTATCCCCCTTAAAAACATGGTGAATCTTAGTCTTTTCTAAAATATAAACCTCGTCCATAAATTCTTCAAAGACTCTTCTTCCGCCAATAATATCAATTGTTTGGTTGCTATGATGCTTTATCCAGTTCTTTAATTCTTCAAGTTGAGAAAAAATTTGGACGTGTACATTATCTTGGTATTTACGCTGTAAAGTTGGACTAGTCGAGAGAATAATATGCTGTCTTTTAGGTAATAATCCAGGGAAACTTTCAAAGGTCCGTCTTCCCATAACAATTACATGATTAGAAGTTAAATCCTTAAAATGCCTTAGATCAGCTGGCAAATGCCAGGGCAAGGTGCCTTGATAACCAATATGTCCGTCTTCATCCTCTGCCCATATAAATCTTATCATTCTCAACTCTCCCTTATAAATTGTATAAACTAAACAGCGACAGGTGCTTTAATAGTGCCATGATGCTTATAATTAACAAGTTTGATATCTGACATTTCAAAATCTTCAATCTTTTTCTTATCAGGATTTAACCAAAGCTTTGGTGAATCATAAGGTTTTCTAGTTAATAATTCCTTTACTTGATCAAAATGGTTCCGATAAATATGTGCATCCCCTAAAGTATGAATAAATTCACCAGGTTTAAGACCAGTTTCTTGAGCTATTAAATTAACTAGTAAAGAATAGCTAGCAATATTAAAAGGAACTCCTAAAAACATATCTCCAGATCTCTGATAAAGCTGAACACTTAAACGACCATCATTAACATAAAATTGAAATAAAACATGACAAGGTGGCAGCGCTGAATTTGGGACATCTTCTGGATTCCAAGCACTAACAATTAATCTTCTTGAGTATGGCGTCTTTTTAATTTGATCAATCACATTTTGAATTTGATCAATAAAACCTCCCTCTCGCTTTTGCCAGTGACGCCATTGAGCGCCATAAACATCTCCAAGATTACCAAATTTGGCTGCGAAGTCTTGATCAGCTAAGATTCGTTCACCAAACCTCTTCATTTCTTCTTGATAAACTTTCTTAAATTTGGCATCCTCTTGACTTCTGAGCCCAAAATTAGTCATATCAGGGCCATGATATTCATCACTTTCAACCCAGTTCTTAAATGCCCATTCATCCCAAATATGATTATTATGCTCTAACAAAAATCGAATATTAGTGTCTCCTCTTAAAAACCACAATAATTCACTTTTAATAAGACCAAAAGGAACTCTTTTAGTAGTTAAAATAGGAAAACCATCACTTAAATCAAACCGCATTTGAGCCCCAAATAAACTTCTTGTCCCCGTTCCAGTTCTATCTTCCTTATCATGACCCTCAGTCATAATTTTATTTAATAAATCCAAGTATGGTTGCTCTAAAGTTGCCATTGTCTTTCTTCTTTCTATTGCGCACGTTATAACTTAAATTATCATAGATTTAGTGCTTTGGTAAATACAAATACTATATTTTGTATATTTCGAGATATGGTAGAATTAATTATCTATACAATTGGAGGGATTTTAATGATTTTAACCTGGGATATCATCAGACGCATTATTGAAATACTTTGGTTAATTAATGTTGGCTTAGCTATCTGGACAGTTTTTCGCAGCCATCGTGATATCGCCTCAACCTGGGCTTGGCTTTTAATTCTATCGATCTTACCATATGTTGGTTTCATTCTATATTTATTTACTGGTCGCCAACTATCTCATGATGATATTTTTTCAATTAAAGCTGAACAGCAAAAATTCCGAGACCAGTTTTTAAATGAGCAAAATAAATTATTAAAGTTACATGATCTATTACCTAATAAAGATCAAAATCCCCGGGCACGAAGACTGGTTGAATTAAATTTAAACAATGACGATGCTCTCCTTACCTTTAACAATGAGGTAGAAACTTTTATTGATGGAAAAGTTTTATTTCAAAATCTCATTAAAAATATCGAACAAGCAAAAAGTAGCATCAATATTGAATTCTATACTTTTTATGATGATCAATTAGGTAACCAAGTTCTAAAAGCATTAGAAAAAGCTGCTAATCGCGGTGTTAAAGTTCGAGTTCTTTACGATGCTAGTGGTTCCCGCGGTACAAAGCCCTCCTTTTTCAATAAGCTTCGACAACTAGGTGGAAAAGCCCAACCATTTATTTCAACAGCTGGTAATCGTTTCTTTACTACCCCGCGTGCTAATTATCATTTACACCGAAAACTAGTTATCATCGATAATCAAATTGGTTATATTGGTGGTTTTAATATTGGGGATCAGTATGTTGATCGAAGCAAAAAATTCGGTCATTGGCGCGATACGCATTTGCGAGTTACAGGACAGGCAGCCCTCCTGATGGAAATTCGTTTTGCAATGGATTGGAATACAAGTTGTCGTAAATCTCATCTTTCTACATATAGTGTTGATAATTTAATTGAAAACTTCAGATTAAATGTTGTTCAAGCTAAGAACTTAGTTCCAATGCAAATTGTTTCTTCAGGTCCTGATAACAGTAATTTTGGTATTCGTCGTGCCTATGAAGAAATAATTGCGCAAGCCCAAAACTACATCTACATTCAAACGCCATATTTAATTCCAGGTGACTCAATCTTAGAAGCCTTAATTATTGCTGCAAAAAGTGGCGTAGACGTTCGAATTATGATTCCATCTATGCCAGATCATCCCTTCGTTTATTGAGCAACTGAATATTACGCCAAGTACCTGGTTAATAACGGCGTAAAAGTTTATAAGTATGATAATGGTTTTATACATGCTAAAACCATTGTAAGTGGTTCTAATATTGCTTCCGTTGGCTCGGCTAATCAAGATTTTCGGAGTTACCAGCTTAATTTTGAGGTAAATGCTTTTACATACAATCCTGCTCTTACAACTGAATTAAAAGGAATATTTGAAAAAGATCTAAAAGAATCAACATTATTAACTAAAAAATACTTTAATGATCAATCTCACTGGCGCAAATTCAAACAGTATTTCTCAAGATTGCTATCACCTATTTTATAAAACTGGTAAAAATAAAAGAAGCCTCCTAGTTTTCTAAACTATAGAAGCTTCTTTTATTTTTTCGTTATTCTTCTCCATCAACTACAGTAACGCTTTTTCTTTCTTGATATGAATAATATATCCAAGCAATAATTCCAAAGGCTACTGGTCCAATAGCAGTCCAGAAGGATGTTGCATAATCTCCAGTAAAGAGCGGCTCAACACAAGTAAAGATAATACCAATTGCAACCACAAGCCAAACCACAAGTGTTACTGTCCAGACACGCTTTTTTCCCTCAATAAATACAAATGGACGATCAATTCCCTGCTTCATCTTAAAGAAAGGATAAGCTCCAATCAAAAATAAGTAAGGAGCTGACGATGAAACATTCATCATATCCATCAAAATAGTATAAAACTGACCCGCTGCATTACCACCAAAAGAGATAAATAAGATAATAACACTAACAATCACTGCCTGAACCCACATTGAACGTTCTGGCATGCCATGTTTATTCAATTTAACCAAGTTTTTAGGTAGAAGTTTAGGGTCACAGCCTTCAATAAAAGACTTAACAGGTGAATAAACCATTAAAAATGCTGCTGAAATTCCAGCCAATACATCAGCTAACCCAGCAAACCGAGAAAATGTTGCACCAAGTGTCAATGAAACCGAATGAGAAAGTCCGAAAGCCTTTCCTGTTTCAACCCCCAAATTGTTAATCAAAACATATTCCACATTGGCCAAATCAACATTTTTGCCACTTAATTCGCTACTCCAATTTGCAGCAACTCCACACATTAAAATGTTTAAGACATATAAAGCTGTCATCCAGATCATAGCTGTGATCAAGGCTTTAGGAAAAGTCTTTTCAGGTTTATCAACAGAATCAATTACTCCTGCTGAGGTCTCTAAACCACCATAAGCAAATAATGCATAAACAATGAATGACACCACAGCAATTGGAGATTGAAAAGCTGGATTAGGAGAATGAACTAGTGATTGCGTAGTCAACGGTTCTGCTAAATGTCCATGATTCAAAAAGAAAACCAAAATAGATACTAAAGTAAAGCCAATGGTAATAGCTAAAGTAAAAAAGCCACCAACATTACTTACAGCCGCAATTTTATCGACACCTTTAGCTGCAAAAAAAGTCACTACTACTAAAAATATTACTTCTAAAATTCCCAATAATTGTGTTGATGACAAACTTAAAAAATGCCAACTTTGCGTTGTATCATGACCTGAAATTGCAGTCGACACTGACACCAAGAAAAATTGAGTCGACGACACCAGCCAAACAACCCAAGCAGCTAGCCAAATAAAAGTACCAATAAATGCGGTTTTTTCACTAACTGATCCTTTAAGCCAAGAAAAAATTCCACCTTTAACCCCCTTAAAAGCAGCTCCATATTCTGCAAAAATTAATGCAGAAGGCAAAAAGAATAAAATTGCGGTTATAATGTACCAAACAATACTTGCATACCCCATTTGATAATAGGCAGTTAATGAATTGCTAAAGCCAAAAATGGCTGAAAAGATCATCAAAACTAGACTTTTTAATCCAATTTTGACGGATTTGTCTTTTTTCATAAAAAACTAAAACACTCCCTCTTTCAAACAAACATTAACTATTATGCGCTTTTTATTAAATTAATACAAAACTGATTGAAATTGAGCAAAATAAAAAAGGCCTTAATTTGGCCTTCTCAATAACTCTTATGCACCGTGGTACTTAACAAGAGAATAAATATCTAAATCAGGGAATTGTTCTCTTCCCTTCAAGTCAGTTAATTCAATATAAAATGCTGCACCAACTACTTCTCCGCCCAAGTTTTCAATTAATTCCTTAGTTGCGTGCAAGGTGCCTGCGGTAGCCATCAAATCATCGCAAATAACAACTTTTTGCCCTGGCTTAATTGCATCTTTATGCATTTCTAAGACATTTGAACCGTATTCTAAATCATAAGAAGCACTTTCTACTTCGCGTGGCAACTTATGAGGCTTACGAGCCGGTACAAAACCAATTCCTAATTCTGTTGCAACAGGACAGCCGACAATAAATCCACGAGCTTCAGGACCAACAATTACTTCTGCTCCACGACTCTTAGCGTATTCAGCTAATTCATGAGTAGCAGCTCGATATAGCTTCCCATCTTGCAAAATTGGGGTAATATCGCGAAAGATAATTCCCTTATTTGGGAAATCTTTTACACTTGCAATGTGTTCTTTAAAATCAATTGCCATTTAAAGAGAAACCTCCATTTTAGACTTTCATTGAAAAATCAGACCTAACGGCCTTTGACCTGTATATTTTACCAAATTTTTAGATTAAAATCAGTTTTATACCGAACTTTTTATTAATTTATAACTAGTAATGATCACTTTAAATATTGCTTAACGTAACTAATTAGTTGATCACTAGGCATTGTCTTTAGCTGATTTTTAAATTTAATCTGTGATGCTACACTGGTAAAATACTTTGAAGCAGTTAGTTTTTTACTTTCAGGACGTTTATTGCCAATAATTTTTCCATCAATAAATGAAACAAAGCGCAATTCAAAGAACACTCTTAAAATAAACAAAACAGCTTGATAATCTAAGCCGAGATAAACAGATACTACCTGATAATCTTCAACAGTTAGATTGGGGTGAGCATAAATATATTTCAATGTTTTGCCAAAAGCATCCCTACTAGGCAAATTAGTAATTGGCAATCTATCAAATAAAAAACGCAGATAGAGCTGATGATATTTATTTTCTAAAGCGGTATTTAATTCAACCTGATTACGCGGAGTATCTAATAAAGCTACAACCTCAGAATTTCCATGATAATCTCTAGCAAGACTAATCTTTTCTTCTGGAATTCCTAAACCATTTCTAGCCCAAGAAATAGTATTTTTATCAAAAATCAAATACTTATCCGCAAATCCCATCACATAATCTTCTTGCCTCATGTCTATCACTTGATCAAAAACAGCTAGTTTGGGTGCTCCATATTCAATACCAGCTAGCATTCCTTGAACAGACGAAACATTCTTCCAGCTATTGAGCGCTAAAGTTACATATAATTCTTTGATAAAAGGAAGCAAGTTCTGATTCAAAAATCCTTTATTAAAGCCAACAATTGTTAGCTTGCCATTATTTTTTTCTGCAGTAAACTTAACATGGTTCTTATCTTTTCCCATCTTAAATAGGCTCTTGATGTGCGGTTCGCTGATACTAAATATGGGCTCAGGATTTCCAGTTCCAAAGGGACCAACCAAATTAATTTCTGTTAATGTATCTGGTGTAACTTCTCTCAAATTTAATTCAAAATCAAAATCTTTTACTTCAAGATCCGTACTTGGCTTAAAACTTTTTTCAAAACGTGAACGCAACTCTTCAAGTTTATCAACCTTTAAAGATAAGCCACAGGCAAAATCATGTCCGCCAAATTTATCTAAAAAATCATCTTTCATTGGTTCTAAAGCATCAAATAAATTAAAGCCTTCGCTTGACCGACCTGAGCCTTTTAATTCACCATTTTCATCCTTGGTAAGAACAAGCGTGGGTTTATGAAGCTTCTCAACAACTTTATTGGCTACTAAGCCTAACACGCCCTCATGAAAGTCAGGATCATATAATACTAATGTATTTCGATGCTGCCACCCTTTTTCTTCAACTTGAGCCAAACATTTTTCATAAACTTCAGCTGTAAGCTCTTTTCTTTCATTATTTAATTCTTCTATTTTCGCTGCTATTTCTTCAGCCTGTTCTTCATCATCACTCAAAAGCAGTTCAACCGCTAAACTCGCGTCTGCCAGACGACCCACAGCATTTAATCTAGGAGCGATATTAAAGCCAACATCAGTGGCTGTAATCTATCCCATGGTTAAACCAGCTTGCTTAATTAAAGCTCGTAATCCTGGACGCTCTGTTTGGTTCAGAATATCTAAGCCACGCTTAACGATAATATGTCCTTCACCTGTTACTTTAACCATATCGCCTATAGTTCCAATCATGGCTAAATCTAATAGTTCTGGCATTGTATCCTGCATTAGTGCTCGGCACATTGTATAAGCAACACCGGCTCCGCAATAATCATCAAATGGATATTTTTGACCAGGATAGTTACAGTGAACTGTACTAAAAGCAGCTGGTTTTTGATCCTGAAATGTATGGTGGTCAGTTAATATTACGTCAACGCCATGTTCCTGGGCATATTTAACTTCTTCAACACCGGTTACCCCATTATCAACCGTAATGATTAATTTAGTCCCATCCTCTACTATCTCTTGGTAACGGTTCATACTTGGACCGTATCCATCTTTAAAACGATCCGGAATAAAAAAGTGAACATCGGCACCTAAAATTTCTAAGGTATCCATCATGATGCTAGTTGCCGTGATCCCATCAGCATCATAATCACCATAGATAGTTATTTTTTCACCATTATCAATTGCCTGATTGATGCGGTTAATAGACTTTTCCATATCGTGCATTAAAAACGGATCGGCCAAATCATTTTCATCTGCATTTAGCCAAAAATCCAACTTCTCCGCGGTATTAATACCTCTTAATGCGAAAAGCTTAGCTTGAATATCTGTTAATCCATAATCTTCAATTAATTCCTGATCTAAACTACTTGCTTGTCTTTGTTGCCATTTCATTATTTTTAGTTCACCTAAATCATTTATAACATCTAAGTTTCTATTATAGCAAAAGTTAAAGAGGATTTACTTCTTCAACAAAAGCAAATCCTCTTTATTTAAGTTTGAAAACTTGTAAATTCTTATCTGTAGCTGGCTTTTCAGCAATTAATTTTCCCCTAATCGCCCAGCGATTAACACCACCATCAGCACATGTAATTAAAGTAACAATATTTTGCTTAGTATTATCGACTAACCAAACAGCAGTTGGGTCTACAACCTTTTTCATATAAATTCGATAAATATAAATTTTATCAAGATTAGTTAAGTATACTTTTTCGCCCAATTTAGTGTCTTCAAGTGGTGAAAATAAAACACCCTTGGCTGTCATATAGTGACCTGCTAAAGGATAGTTTCCCTTGCCCATAACTTGGTCTGGACGCATTGTTCCACCACCAGTCGACATGGCATCATTACTTAACCCCTTCATAATTGGAAGATACATTTTTACACTTGGAATTGCGATTGCGCCAATTGCATCAGCAGTATTATTAACCCTTGATTTAGTCACCTTTCCAAAATCAATTTCTTCAACTTTTGAGAAATCGAACATTCCTTTTTTTGCTTGATTTTTTTTAACAGTATCTTTGTTTAATTTCTTCAAAGCAGTAGTCTGATTTTGTCGAACCATGAAATCTCGGATTTGACTATTAAAAATCATCCCTAAACCGATGATTAATAAAATAATCGCAGCAATTCTAACTATCCAAGCTTTTTTAGAAGTATTTCTTGTTTTTTTTGCCATACGTTTTTTATCCTCAATTTTATTAATGCTGTTATAAATTCTAACACATTTTTCAAAAAAGATACTAAATCAAGTTAGCTATAACTTGATGAAAGACTATTATATATTTTTAAAAATCAAAAAAGACGTACCAAAAAGCTTAGTACGTCTAGAAAGTTACAATTATTTACCTTTAATATCGTCATCATTCATTTTTAGAACAGCCATAAATGCGTCTTGAGGTACTTCTACCTTTCCGACTGCCTTCATTCTCTTCTTACCACGACGCTGCTTTTCAAGTAATTTAGCACGTCTATCTGGGTCACCAGTATGAATTTTCCAAGTAACATCCTTACGATATGGTTTAATTGTCGCACGAGAAATAATTTTAGCACCAATTGCACCTTGAATATCAACTTCAAAGTTTTGACGTGGAATTAACTTCTTAAGCATTGTTGTCATTTGACGAGCACGATTTTGAGCCTCTTCACGGTGTGCAATGAAACTAAGAGCATCAATTGGCTCTTTATTAAGCAACATATCAATCTTAACTAAGTCTGTTGCACGATAACCTGTTATTTCGTAATCAAGAGAAGCATAACCTTTAGTTGAAGACTTTAGTTCGTCAAAGAAATCATAAATAATTTCAGCTAGGGGCATATTGTAAATAACATTAACACGGTATTTGTCTAAATAATCCATAGTTACAAATTCTCCGCGTTTTCGCTGACATAGCTCCATTACTGGACCTACAAAGTCATTTGGCACCATCACTTCTGCCTTAACATAAGGTTCTTGAACTTCTTTATATTCACCAGCATCTGGTAAATCAGCAGGATTATCAATTAATTTAGTTGAACCATCATTCATAATTGCATGGTAGTCTACACTTGGTGCAGTCATAATTAAATCCATACCAAATTCTTGCTCAAGTCTTTCTTGTACCACATCCATATGAAGCAATCCCAAAAAGCCACAACGGAAGCCAAAACCTAATGCTTGAGAAGTTTCAGGTTCAAACTCTAAGGCAGCATCATTTAACTGCAATTTTTGCAGTGCTTCTTGTAAATCATCATATTTTTGATTATCAACTGGATACATACCAGAGTAAACCATTGGTGGAATTTGGCGATAACCGGGAAGTGGTTTCTCAGTTGGATTTTCAGCGCTAGTAATCGTATCACCTACACGAGTTTCACGAACAGACTTGATATTCGCAGTCAAGTATCCTACGTCCCCTGCAATAAGCATATCTTTTTTAACAGGATGAGGACTTGAAACACCAACCTCTGTCACTTCAAATTCTTTCCCAGTATTCATAATTCGAATCTTATCACCAGGTTTTACAGTTCCTTCTTCAATTCGAACCGATAAAACGACCCCGCGATAATCATCATATTTTGAATCAAAAATTAAGGCCTTCAAAGGAGCATTCAAATCACCAGTTGGTGCTGGTACCTTTTTAACAATTTCCTCAAGTAGTTCGGGAATTCCTTGACCTGTCTTACCGGACACTTCAACAGCATCAGAGGCATCGAGTCCAATCATCTCTTCAATTTCGTTTTTGCACATTTCAGGATCAGCTGAAGGCAAATCAATCTTATTAATGACTGGCAAAATTTCCAAATCATCGTCAATTGCTAGATAAGTATTAGCTAAAGTTTGCGCTTGAACACCTTGGGTTGCATCTACTACTAAAAGTGCTCCTTCACAGGCTGCCAAAGAACGCGAAACTTCATAAGAAAAGTCTACATGTCCCGGAGTATCAATTAAGTGAAAAATATATGTTTCTCCATCTTTAGCATGATATTTTACTTCTACCGAATTAAGTTTAATGGTAATGCCGCGTTGACGCTCTAATGGCATATCATCAAGTAATTGATTTTTCATTTGACGTTCAGATACAGTATCGGTTAATTCTAAAATACGATCTGCAATCGTTGACTTACCATGATCAATATGAGCAACGATCGAAAAATTCCGAATATGTTTTTGATAGTCTTGTAATTTTTTAATATCCATGTTCTCACCTTTTTCGCTCTATTAATTATATCAAAGGCTGATACTTAGATAAAATTCTTAATGTAATATTTTCAAAGATAATTTTTACTAAAAATAAAGCGTATATCTCATTCTTCATAGAGATATACGCTTTTAACTTTTATTCTCCGTTTAATTTATCTTTTAAACGTTCAAAAAAGTTCTTTTCTTGAGGTGAAATATTTCCTCCACCAGCTTTAACATAATCAACTAAAGCTTCTTTTTGTTTATCGTTAATTTTCTTTGGAATAACAACCTTAACCGTTACTTCTTGATCTCCATTGCCAGTACCGTTAATCTTAGGAACGCCTTGACCACGTAACTTGAAGTTAGTGTTAGGTTGAGTCCCGGCTGGAATAGTCAAATCAACTGGTCCATGAACAGTGTTTACGCGAATTTTATCACCTAGAGCTGCTTGAGCAAAAGAAATCGGTGCTTCACTATAAATAGTTGTACCATTTCTTCTAAACTCTTTACTTGGTTTAACTCTAAAGACAATGTATAAATCTCCGTAAGGGCCACCATTCTTACCTGCTTCGCCTTGACCACTTAAGCGAATTTGTTGACCATTGTCAATACCAGCTGGGACTTTAACTTCAAGTGTTTGCTTTTTATCAACAGTTCCTTTACCATGGCAAGTTTGACATGGATGTTTAATGATCGTACCACGTCCACCACATTTATCACATGTAGTTTGCTGCTGGATAACTCCAAGTGGCGTTTGACGAGTTACAGTCATGACACCAGTTCCGTGACACTTGTCACAGGTAATTGGGTGAGTTCCCTTTTCAGCACCTGAACCATCACAAGTTGGGCAAACTTCACTTCTTGTGTAAGTAATATCTGTCTTCTTGCCTTTGATCGCATCCATGAAGTCAATTGTCATTGTATAATCCAAGTCTTGACCCTTTTGAGGAGCAGTTGGATCTACTCGACTTCGTCCACCACCAAAAGCTGAACCAAAGATATCACCAAAAATATCACCAAAATCACCAAAGCCTTGAGATGAATAACCACCTTGGCCACCAAAGCCACCATAACCTTGACCGCCAAAACCAGCTTGACCGTTTACACCGGCTTGACCAAATTGATCATATTGAGCCCTTTTTTGCTTATCATGCAGAACCTCGTATGCTTCATTTACTTCTTTGTATTTTTCTTCAGCGCCAGGTTCATGGTTTAAGTCTGGGTGATATTTTTTTGCCAGCCTGCGGTAAGCCTTGTTAATGTCGCTTTCACTAGCATTCTTATCAACACCCAGCACATCATAATAATCACGTTGTGCCATCTGAAAACTCCTTCATTCATAAAAGAAAAGAACTACAATCACGCAGTTCTTTTCTTGTTTGATTTAATTATAAATCTTTTTACTTGTCAGGGTCTACCTTGTGAAAGTCTCCATCAACAGTTGAACCACCTTGACCGTTGCTTGAGACATTATCATTATTTGGTTGACCACCTTGCGCTCCTTGAGGTCCAGCTTGACCAGCAGCACCTTGAGCACCACCGTTTTGTTGGTAAAGTTTAACAGCTAAATCTTGAGCAGCCTTTGATAAAGCTTCCTTCTTTTCTTTCATTTCATCCAAGTTGTTATCTTTTTGAGCTTTCTTCAAAGCATCCAAAGCATCTTGAACATTCTTGGTTTCAGTTTCAGGAACTTTACCCTTAGTTTCTTTCAAAGTCTTTTCAGTAGTAAAGATTAATTGATCTACTTCATTACGTAAATCAACTTCTTCCTTACTCTTCTTATCTTCTTCAGCATGCTCTTCAGCATCTTTTTGCATCTTCTTAATTTCTTCGTCTGATAGACCAGAAGAACTCTTAATGGTAATCTTTTGTTCCTTACCAGTACCCATATCCTTAGCAGAAACATTTACAATACCATTCTTGTCGATATCGAAAGTAACTTGAATTTGTGGAACACCACGTGGTGCTGGTGGAATATCAGTTAATTCAAAACGTCCTAAAGTCTTATCATCTGCTGCCATTGGACGTTCACCTTGAAGAACGTGAACATCAACAGCTGGTTGATTATCTGCTGCAGTTGAGAAGATTTGGCTCTTTGAAGTTGGGATAGTAGTGTTTCTATCAATTAACTTAGTGAAGACACCACCCATAGTTTCAATACCAAGTGATAATGGAGTGACATCAAGTAAAACGATATCCTTAACATCACCAGAAATAACACCACCTTGAATTGCTGCACCTAAAGCAACAGCTTCATCAGGGTTAATTGAGTGATCAGGTTCTTTTCCAGCCCATTCCTTAACAGCTTTTTGAACTGCAGGAATACGAGTTGAACCACCATTCAAAATAACTTTGTCAATATCACTTACGCTCAAGCCAGCATCACTTAATGCATTGTCAAAAGCAATCTTAGTCTTTTGAACTAAGTCATCAGTTAATTCATCAAACTTAGCACGAGTTAAATCAGCTTCAAGGTGAAGAGGACCAGCTTCTCCAGCAGAAATGAATGGAAGTGAAATGTGAGTTGATGAAACGCCAGATAAGTCTTTCTTAGCCTTTTCAGCAGCATCCTTTAAACGTTGTAATGCCATCTTATCATTAGATAAGTCAACACCATTTTCTTCCTTAAAGTTTTGGATTAACCAATCCATAATTCTCTTATCGAAGTCATCACCACCAAGGTGAGTATCACCATTAGTTGATAATACTTGGAAGACACCATCACCTAGTTGCAAGATGGAAACATCAAAAGTCCCACCACCAAGGTCATATACTAAAACTTTTTCATCATTTTCATCTTTATCAAGACCATATGCTAAAGCAGAAGCTGTTGGTTCGTTGATAATTCTTTGAACATTTAAACCAGCAATCTTTCCGGCATCTTTAGTAGCTTGACGTTGTGCGTCATTGAAATAAGCAGGAACAGTGATAACTGCATCAGTTACCTTTTCACCTAAGTAATCTTCAGAAAACTTTTTAATGTATTGCAAAATAAAGGCTGAAATTTCTTGTGGAGTATATTCCTTGTCGCCAACCTTAACCTTGTAACCTTCTTCACCCATATGGCTCTTAATTGAAACAATAGTGTTAGGGTTAGTAATAGCTTGACGCTTAGCAACTTCCCCAACTTGAATTTCACCATTCTTAAAGGCAACTACAGAAGGAGTCGTACGGTTACCTTCTGGGTTAGTAATAATCTTAGGTTCTTTTCCTTCAAGTACGGCAACAGCTGAGTTAGTCGTACCTAAGTCAATACCAATAACTTTTGACATATATGTAACTTCCTTTCTTATTGAGCCACTACAACCATTGCTGGTCTTAATGTTCTATCTTTATATTGATATCCTTTTTGTAAAACTTTAACTACGTGATCCTTTTGATCATCATTTTCTGCTGCAACAGTTTGAACAGCTTGATGTAGTGCAGGGTCAAAAGTTTCACCTTCGGCTTTGATTTCAGTGATTCCTTGATCTTTCATTGATTTAACTAATGAGTCAAGTGTCATCTGAACACCCTTTTGGAGTTGCTTAGCTGCCTCATCATCTGCTTTAACAGCTAACGCGCGTTCTAAGTTATCCATTGCTGGCAAAACTTCTTTAGCGAGGCTTTGAGATTCATATTTAATCAATTGCGCACGCTCTTTTGCATAACGTGCTTGCATATTCTGAATCTCAGCTTCACTACGTAGATATTTATCTTCAAGATCCTTATTCTTAGCTCTCAATTCAGCGATTTCTTTTTCATAATCTTTTGCTGGATTTTCCTTAACTTCCTCTTTCGGAGTTGCTTTTGGATCTTTCTTTGGTGCCTTATCTGGGGTCACCTCGTCTTTTAAATCTTTTTCATGCGGAAACTCTTCTTTACTCACAGCTAACCTCCTTACTTAAATCTACCATAATAATCTAACAATTTCTTTGCTAGTTCATTCCTAAAATACTCGAGTAATCCGATCATCTGCGAGTATGGCATGTTAGTTGGTCCAAGTAATGCTATTGTTCCTTTACCATATTTACCAACACTATATTGTGCAGTCAACAAACTATAATCTTCAAGTAGATCTGATTGTAATTCAGAACCTAACTTAACTTGAACTTTCGACTTTGAATCATTCTTAATTTCATCTTTAGGATTAAAACCAATCAAGCTTGAAATAGCATCATTTTGATCAATTAATTTGTAGAGAGATTTAACTTTAGCTAAATCGTCACTTTCATAATTACTCAAAAGATTAATCTGACCATCCACATACATTTGCTCACTAGCAGCATCCTTAATAACATCTTGAAGCAAATCCAAAATTTCAGGTGCTGATCCACCAGCAACTAGATGGTCTGCAATTCTCTTAAGTAACACTTCATTAACTGAACTAAGTGGCTTTCCAACTAATTGATCATTAATTAGTCGAACTGCTTTTTCAATCTCTTCCCCATTTGTATGATGAGGTAACGTGTAGATTTGATTCTTTACATTACCGTCATCCGTAACTAATATTGCCATCACTTGATGGCTTGAAAGGGGAACGATCCTAAAACCAGTTACTTTAACCGAGCGAGTTTCAGGACCCGCTGCAAAAGCAGTGTAGTTAGTTAAATCAGACAGAATTTTTGCAGCTTCTTGTACGATTTCATTAACTTGTTGAAAGGGTTGGTCTAATTGATAAATAATTCGATTATAGACGGATGCTGGTATTTTTACGGGATTAATCAAATGATCTAAGTAATATCGATAACCAGCAGTTGAAGGAATTCTACCACTTGAAGAATGAGTCTTCTCAAGTAGTCCCTTTTCCTCTAGTGCCGCCATTTCATTTCGAACTGTAGCACTTGAAACCTTGACAGGCAGTTGATTCATCACGGTCTTAGAACCTACTGGCTCATGAGACTGAGTAAAGTCCATAATAATAGTCTTTAAAATAAGTTCTTGCCGTTCAGTCAACATTTTCTCGCCCCCCATCATTAGCACTCTTCTTCCTCTTGTGCTAACAATTAATATGATACCATAACTTAGCAATTGTGCAAGCAGAGTGCTAATTAAATTTGTTTTTTATAAAAAAAGGTAAGCAACAAGTGCTTACCTTAATCATTTAATTGGTAGTCTAATTACAGTTTTACGCCTTTCAGTCTTAGTTCTCCTTGGATCACTTAAATATATTTCATGATGATAGCGTGGATTTTGAATATCTATCTGATAATTTTCTTTTTTTACAAATCGATGTATCTCTTCAATTGTCGCTGGCTCATCATCATAACTACCAATGTGCATTACCTGAGCGCAAAGTCCTTCATCATAAGTAAAGAATTTAACTTGAGAAAAATCTTGCTTTTTCTTCTCAGTAGCTGTCTTAACTGCCCAATTAAATTCTTTTTCTGTAACAAAATCAGGCAGTCGAATCATCGATATCCAGGCGAAGTTCTCCTTGTGAGCATAATCAATTTTTTGCTTATCTTTTGACCACCATAGTCCTTCAAGTGGTGGCACTACATAATCAAAATATCCTGGAATTTTATGCTCACTTTTTTTGCTCATCTTGATAGTATAGGCAAGCCCATAAAGTAATTCTAACGCCTTGTGATAAGTCCCATCTTCCTGATTAGGATCTCCACTTCCTGAAACTGCGATGTAATTCATTTTAGGAACCTTAATAATTTCAGGTTGCTTTTTTGGATGATACAAATTTTTATATTCTTTTTTATAATCAAATGCCATTTTTATTCTTTCTATACAATCTGCTAGTCATCTACCTTTAATTTTATCCGTTTACTTGCTACTTGACTAATAAAATACTCACCATGCTCAACTAAAAGCATCGCTGGTTTAACCTTCTTTAAAACATCAATTAATTGATCTTGGTTAAACACATCTAGGTAATTTGCTGGCTCATCCCACAGATAAAGGTCAGCCTCTTCAACTAATGACTTAGCAATGGCCACTCTTTTTTGCTGCCCCATACTCATTTCTTCAATTCTCGTCTCAAAACTTGTTCTAGGAAAACCCATTTTTCTAAGCATATTAAGCATTTTCTCATAAGACAAATGTTCCTTTTGAACAAATTCTGCCAAAGTGCCTGAATATTCTACAAAATTTTGTGGTAAATAGGAAATTTTTAAACCATTAGTTAAACTTAAAATTCCTTGATAAGTTACATCTATATTTTTATTTAAAACACTTTTCAAAAAAGTAGATTTTCCCGATCCATTTTTTCCCTCAAGGGAAACAATTCCTCGTTTTTTAACAATTAAATTTAGGTCTTTAAATAACTTTTTATCTTGAACTTTCAAATCTAAATGCCGAGTTTCTAATAAAGTCGAGTGATAGTTTGGTTGAAAATTCATCTCTAATTCTGGCACAGATTCAACATTCCTTATTAAACCTTTTCTATCTTGGATATCTTTATTCATCCTTCTTTCAATATTTTTTGATCTTTTCATTATCTTAGCAGCCTTATGACCAAAAAATCCCTTATTAATATCTGCATGAATTTCATTCTTATGTGCACTAGCTTTTTTATTATTTTCTGATTGAAGTGAATATCCTTTAATACGCTGTCTACTTGCATTTAAAGTTTTAATTTGACCACGGAGTTTTTCATTTTTCTCCCGGTTAAACTTATCACGCTTCTCTTTAGTATCTTCATAGCTTGCATAATTTCCCTGATATAAATGAATCTCTGTATTTTCAATTGCAAGAACATGATTAGTTACCTGATTTAAAAAATCTCGATCATGACTCACAACAATATAACCTTGCGAATGTTTTTGCAAATATCTAACCACTTGTTTTCGCGACTCTTCGTCTAAATGATTCGTTGGTTCGTCAATTAATGGAAAAGCATCCTTATTAATAAAAGATAGAGCTAATAATATCTTAGTTTGCTCCCCTCCACTTAAAGTATTAAAAGGTTGCCAAATAAGATTAGCGTCTACTTGCATTAAATTCAATTCACGTTCAAGTTCCCACCGGTCAAATTGAACTTGTTCTTCTAAAGCAGAGAGAGTTAATTGTTCTTCATTTTCTACATAAAGAGGAAAGTAATTAAATTCAAGGTTAGCTTTGATGGCTCCTGTTCCTTGCAATTTTCCACGTAACAGATTCAAGAATGTTGTCTTTCCTCTACCATTTCTGCCTACAAGTCCTAATTTCCAACTACTATCCAAATCTAAATTTAAATTATTAAAAATATTTTCACTACTGTCGGAATATTTAAAAGAAAGGTTTGAAATCTTAATATTGCTCATATAATCACCTCACGAAAAAAGCCTACACTTTTGACAAGTGCAGACTTTCTCCTTATTAAGCAAAAAAGAAGATATTCCATCTACGTTCAATCTTGTCAAAAGTGCACAGTTGTCCCCTATAAAAGAAAAAATAATTATTAAAATTCAACTATGCTATTTTGCAAGATTAAAAACGCAATGGCGTAACCTTCTTTCAATATTAGATTTCAATTGATAAAGACATTTTATCACATTAATTATAAAAAGATAGATCCAAATAATTATTTTTCTAAATCATAGAAATATTGCTTTATATTTCGTTTATCTTGGTCTAGTTGACGTGATAATTCTTCAATTCCAGAAAATTTTTTATTTGAACGTATAAACTTGTACCACGCTAAAGTTAATGGTTCACCATATGCTTCCTCATCGAAATTAAAAATATTCGTTTCAATTGTTAAACCGTGGTTTGTTTTAAAAGTTTCGTTGTAACCAACACTAGTCATAGCATCATGCCATTTTCCATTTATTTTAGCCCTGGTTGCATAAACTCCCTCAGCTGGTAAAACTTTAGCATCAGAAATATCAAGATTAGCAGTCGGGAAGCCTATTTTATGTCCCCTTCTAAACCCATGAACAATAATACCTGAAGTTTCATATGGTTGGCCTAGTAAGGCAGCCGCTAATTCAACATTTCCACCTTGGATTGCCTTTCTAATGTAGGTGGAACCAACTTTAATTTTATCAATAGATTGTTTAGGCTCCACTACAATTTGAAATCTACCTCGCGCAAACTTGGGAAGATTTTCTACATTAGCAATATCTTTTGGACCATAAGTATAATCAAAACCTACCACAACTGTATCTGCTTTAAGTTTCATAATTACTTGATCTACAAAATCCTGCGGTTTAAGCTGACTAAATTCTTTAGTAAATTTAATAATCACTAAATAATCTACTCCCAGCTTTTCCATTTTTTGTTCTTTTTCATGGGCCGTTTCTAAATAAACAAATTTATGATCATTTTTGTATATCTCTTTAGGATGCTTATCAAAAGTCATCACCATTAATGGCAACTTCTTCTCCTCGGCTATTAATTTTGCATCTTTAATAAGTTTCTGATGACCAATATGCACCCCATCAAAAAAACCTAACGTTAAGATTACCTTTTGATTTGTAATAGGTGCAGAGATCGGATAATCTAAGGTTATTACTTTCATTTTTTACTCTCGCTATTCATTTTTTAAAAGCATCATCTCAGGGCGATAGATTTTTCCTTGTCGCTGATAAATAGCTTTTATATGACCATTATAAACCAAAGCGACCTTAGCATAACTGGTATTTAAATTGATACTTGCACCGTTTGAGACGCGCTTAAATTGATCCGGCGAAAGTTGAAATTGAGGTAATTCAGCAAAAAAACTATCAATTGGCTGAAGCCATTTTTCAGGAGTATCTACTTCTGCTTCAATTGTTTCTAAATCTACAGCTTGATTTAAGTCATAGCCTGAACTACTAGTTCGGGTAAGACTAGTCATTACAGCAGGAACACCTAATTTTTCACCCAGATCATTTACTAATGACCTGACATAGGTTCCTTTAGAGCAACGAATTGCAAAATCAAAGCTTTCCGTTTTTTCCAGTGGATCGTACTCAGGATCTTTTGTTAATTCATAACTATAAACATTGACTTTTCTCTTGGGACGTTCAACTGGAATATTTTCTCGAGCATATTCATAAAGTCTCTTACCATTTACTCTTACAGCTGAATAAATTGGAGGGACCTGTTCAAGCTTTCCTGTTAACTGCTTCATTCCAGCAATAATCTCACTTTTTGTAAATGGTGTAATTATTTTTTCTTCAGCAGTAGTTTTACCATCTAAATCATAGCTATCAGTTGACCGTCCAAACATTCCACTTCCAATATAAGATTTGGGCTTTTCATGCATCAATTCGATCAATTTCGTGGCTTGTCCAATAGCAATTGGTAATACGCCATTTACTTCAGGATCAAGCGTGCCAGCATGTCCAATTTTTCTAATTTGAAGTATCTTTCTTAACTTATAAACACAATCACTGCTTGTTACCCCACGTGGCTTATTTACTACTACAATTCCATTCAGCATATCTTAATCTCCAAAATAAAAGACGCCTTTCGGCGCCTTTTTACTTATTCTTATTTTCACGTTCTTGATCTTGCTTCTTTACTTGGTTAATTAAATTATCAATTTTTGAACCATAAGCAACAGAAGTATCACGTTTAAAAATCAACTCAGGAACTTTATAAACAGTCAAGGTTTGACCAAGCAAGTGACGCATCATTCCTTTTGCTTTATCAAGTCCTTCAGCTACTTCTTTTTCCTTTGCCGGGTCTTCTGTTAACAAGCTGTAGTAAATAGTTGCATATGACAAATCATTTGTGCATTCTACAGCTGTAATAGTAATATCACTTAAACGTGGGTCACGAATATCTTTACGTAAAATTTTTGTTAGTTCACGTAGGATCTCGCCTTCTACACGACCAATTCTATGTTTCATAATTAAGCTCCTTTTTGTGAAAAAAGATGCCTATTTTACAGGTACCTCTTGCATTTCGTAGGCTTCAAGTTGATCGTCAACCTTAATATCGTTAAAGTTTTCAATTGTGATACCACAATCGAATCCTTGCTTAACTTCCTTGACATCATCCTTGAAACGCTTAAGAGATGCAACTTTTCCATCGTATTTCACAATACCGTCACGAATTACACGAATACCGGAATCTCTAGTAACATATCCATTATCAACAAAAGCACCAGCAATTGTACCAATCTTAGATACCTTCCAAGTTTCACGAACAGTTAAGTTTCCAGTGACCTTTTCTTCGTATGTAGGTTCAAGCATACCCTTCATAGCAGCTTCAACATCATCCATAACCTTGTAAATAATGTTATAAAGACGAATATCTACACCTTCAGCATCTGCTTGACTCTTGGCGGTATTAGTTGGTCTAACATTAAATCCAACGATAAATGCATTTGAAGCACCAGCTAATGTAACATCAGATTCATTGATTGCACCAACACCAGAGTGAATAATGTTAACTCTTACGCCCTCAACTTCAATCTTTTCAAGAGATTGTTGCAATGCTTCAGCTGAACCTTGAACATCGGCCTTTAGAACGATGTCAACTTCCTTCATGTTTTCTTTCTTCATTGTGTCAAACAAATTATCCAAAGTAACATGTTGGACATTTTCACGTTGTTTCTCTAAAGCATTCTTAGCACGTTGTTCACCAACACTTCTAGCCGTCTTTTCATCTTCAAAGACCACTAACTTATCGGCTGCTTCTGGAACATCGTTTAAACCGGTAATTTCAACAGGAGCAGATGGAGTTGCCTTTTTAACTCTACGTCCCTTATCGTTAGTCATAACACGAACACGACCAAACGTATCGCCAACAACAATTGGATCTCCAACCTTTAAAGTACCTTGTTGAACTAATACGTCGGCAACTGAACCACGGCCTTTGTCAAGACGAGCTTCAATTACAGTACCAATCGCCTTTTGATCAGGATCAGCTTTAAGTTCCATAACATCAGCTTGAAGCAAGATCATTTGCAAGAGTTCTTCAACATTTTTACCTGTCTTAGCAGAAATCTTAACAAAGATTGTATCGCCACCCCAGTCTTCAGGAACTAAGCCATATTTCATAAGTTGTTCCATGACGTGATCTGGATTTGCACCTGGCTTATCAATCTTGTTAACAGCAACGATAATTGGTACACCGGCACTTTTAGCATGATCAATGGCTTCAATTGTTTGTGGCATTACACCATCATCAGCTGCAACTACTAAAACAACAATATCAGTAATTTCAGCACCACGAGCACGCATGTTAGAAAAGGCTGCGTGTCCTGGAGTATCTAAGAAAGTAATCAAACGATCATCGATTCGTACTTGGTAAGCACCAATCTTTTGAGTAATACCACCTGCTTCATGTTCAGAAACGTTAGTATGACGCAATCTATCAAGTAAAGTAGTCTTACCATGGTCAACGTGTCCCATAATTGTAACAACTGGAGGACGTTTTTCTTGATGCTTAGAAGCTTTGGATTCTTCCATTTCTTTAGTATACAAAGTATCGATATCTGAAATATCTTCATGCACTTTTTCTTGTGCTTCAATACCATATTCAGCTGCTAAGAGTTCAATAGTGTCTTTGTCTAAAGACTGATTTTGGTTAGTCATGACACCAAGCATAAAGAGCTTTTTAACAATTTCTGCAGGCTCTCTATGGAGAAGTTTTCCTAAATCTTGAGCATTCATGCCTTCTTCATAAACTAATGTTTCTGGCAATGGACGTTCCTTTCTTTGGGTTGGCTGCTTCTTAACTTCTTTACTTTGATTAATACGCTTATTTTTCTTATTTCTACGGCGACGTGCCTTATCAGAATGTTCGCTTCTTTCACGTTCATAATCTGGTACTTCACGTTTCTTGCGAGTAAAGTCTTTTTTGCGAGTCGGCTTTGCTTCTTCTTTTTGAGGAGCAGGTACAACTGGAGCAATCGGTTCAACCTTCTTCACAGTAGGTCTCTTTGCCTTGTTTCTTGCCGGCGATGGTTTTATAATCTTTGGACCAACTGGTTTTTGTGATGCTTGTACACGAGCTTTTACAGCTGCAGCTCCTTCGAGTTTTTCTTCTTTTGGCTTACGAGTATTTTCCACTTTTTTAACCTTTGATCTTTGAGGATTTTGTTCTTGATGCCATTTACGGCGGGAAGCTTCAGTCTGAGCATTTAATTCACTAGCTTCAGCTCGTTGCTTCTTCTTAAATTTATTCAATAAATCGCGTGCTGCCGATTTAGCCTCTGCTTGTGGTTTATTTCGTTCGGCACGACGATCATTTTGCTGCTTTTTAATCTTATTGTTTCTGCGTTTATTATTACTATGGCGATTATCATGATCATTTCTATTATCACGACGACGAATTGCACCTACAGAAACTTTTATTTTTGTTTTTTCTTTACGACTTGAATTTTTAGAATCCTTTTCAGTAGATGGCTTAGTAGTATTAGCAGACTTAAAACTATCTACTAACTTAGAAACTTGCTTATCATCTAGGGAGGACATGTGGCTCTTTACATCAAAACCCAAATCTTGTGCCTTTTTTACAACAATTTTGTTTTCAATGCCTAATTCTTTCGCTACTTCATAAATACGTTTTTTAGCCATCAAATCACACTCCTTCGTTTAAATTCTTTATCATTGCTTTGCTGAAACCTGAATCTGTAACAGAAACTAATTTTCTTTCTTTTCCAAGTGCTTGTGTTATTTCAGCGCTAGAAAATACATCAACTAATTTAACATCTTTTTTACGCATCAAAAAAGCAAGCTTATCTTTAGTATTCTGACTCACATCGCTACCAATAAAAATTAACTTTGCTTGATTTTTGCTTAAAGATATTTTTACTGCATCAAATCCTGTCGCTAGCTTTCCAGCTTTTTGCGCTAATCCAAGTAAATTCAAAGTTTTTTGTTTGTTTTGCAAAATTATTTATCACCAAACAATTCTTTTCTTGCTTTTTGATGATCAACATATGCATAAAGATCATCATAAAAATCAGCTGAAACTTTAACACCAAGGCTTTTTTCTAAAACCTGATTTTTTTGCGCTTCAGCAATCTTATCAGGTTCTACAGATACATAGGCTCCTCGACCTGACTTCTTTCCAGTTGGATCTACTGAAATATTTTTATCCTTGTCAACAACTACGCGAACTAATTCTTTTTTAGGTTGCATAGTATTAGTCAATAGATCCTTACGCATTGGAATTTTTCTTTTTTTCAAAGAAAGTCACCTATTCCTCATCTTTATCTGCATCATCATCTAGTGCTGAATCAACATCTTCCCCATTTGGAAAATCATCGCTTGAATCTTCTTCTAGTTGTTCAGCAGTAGATTCTGTAGTTTCTTCATTTGATGATTCATTACTATCATCGATATCTTGATCTGTTTCAACGTCATCGCCTTCTGAATCGACAAATTCGACTTGAGATTCAGGCTTAATGTCAATCTTATAACCTGTCAAACGGGCTGCAAGGCGAACATTTTGTCCACGCTTTCCAATAGCTAAAGACAATTGATAATCAGGAACAATTACTAGCGCATTCTTGTCATCATCATCACCACTAAATTGAACTGCGATCACTTCTGCAGGATTCAAAGCATTGGCAATAAAATCAGATGGATTTTCTTCGTATTTTACAACGTCGATATTTTCTCCGCCTAATTCGTTAACAATATTTTGAACCCGAGCTCCTTTTGGTCCTACTAAGGTACCAACTGGATCAATATCAGGATCATTACTCTTAACGGCAATCTTAGTCCTGTCACCTGCTTCACGAGCAATTGATACAATCTCTACAGTCCCATCATAAACTTCTGGAACTTCTTGTTCAAAGAGACGTTTTACTAAATCAGGTGCAGTTCTTGAAACAGTAATTTGAGCTCCTTTTGAATCGGACCCTACTCTAGTTACTAAAACGCGAACTTTATCTTGAGGATTATAATTCTCACCTGGTAATTGATCATTATGTGGCATTACAGCTTCAACGTTACCAATCTTTACGTAAACAAAGCGATTATCACGTCTTTCAACTGTACCAGTAACAATTTCATCCTTATATTGAGAATATTCACTAATGATATGTTCTCTTTCAGCCTCACGTAAACGTTGCATGATAACTTGTTTAGCGGTTTGTGCAGCTAAACGGCCGAAATCTTTAGGAGTTACTTCAAAGCGGATTTCATCGCCAACTTCATACGCACGATTAATTTCAAGTGCATCTTTAAGACTCACTTCAAGACGACTATCTTGAACTTCATCGACAACTGTCTTAATTGCATTAACCTTGAAATTGCCTTTCTTTTCATCAAAAACAACTTCTACATTTTGAGCTTGATTATAATTTTTCTTATATGCAGCTACTAAAGCAGCCTTGATTGCATCAACAATAATTTCTTGCTTGATGCCTTTTTCTTTTTCTAAGGTTGCAAAAGCTTCCACCATTTCTTTAGACATAAGTTTTTGATCATCCTTTCTAAAATTCAACTGCAAAGCGACTAGAGGCAATCGTCTTTCGAGGGATTGTTATTTCTTTGAGTCGTGTTTTGATCTTTACTTCTAAGACGATCTGATCTTGATTGAGATCTTTTAAAGTACCTTCATAAGTCTTTTCCCCATCAATTTTTTGATAAAGACTAACATGAATGTATGATCCTTTGGCGCGCTCCCAATCTTTTTCATTTTTGATTGGACGCTCTAAACCAGGAGATGAAAGCTCTAAAATATACGGCTCAGGAAAAGGATCAGGATCTAATTTATCTAACTTTTCTGATACCAATTCACTCAAATTTGCGATCTCTTCAATATCGATTCCGCCTGGGCGACGATCAACATAAATGCGAAGATAATATTGCTTCTTTTCCTTTACATATTCAACATCGACCAGTTCATCGCCTCTTGCTTCAGCTAAAGGCGTAACTACGTCTGCCACCAATTCGGTAACTTTTGTCAAATCTCTTCCTCCGTAATAAAAAGAGTGAGCATTGCTGCTCACTCGAATTTGCTATTCGAACTTCGTTCTTAGAATAGCATATTTGCTAATATTTGTAAATTAACACGCTAAAATAGTGACAATTGATTTTGATCTGGCATCCCTTCAAGAACTCCATTATTCTCAAAATATTCCATAATTGTTTGTGATACTTTTCCGCGTGTTGCAAGATCTTCTTTTGAAAGAAACTTTTGCTCTGCACGGGCAGCAACAATTTGCTTAGCAGCATTATCACCTAAACCTGGAACTGCATTAAACGGAGCTAGAATAGTATGATCATCAATAATCTTAAAGTCCATTGCTTCAGATTCATTTACATCGACCATCTTAATTTTTATACCACGTTCTAAACATTCGTTTGCAATTTCAAGAACAGTAAGTAACGACTTATCCTTAGCAGAAACATCCATTCCCTTATCTTGGATTTCCTTCATTGCAGCCTTTACTGTATTTTTTCCATGGCTCATTGCAACTAAATCAAACAAATCAGCACGAACTGAGAAATAAGAAGCATAATAAATCACTGGATAATATACCTTAAACCAGGCAATTCTAAGTGCCATTAAAATATAAGCCGTAGCATGAGCCTTCGGAAACATATACTTAATCTTCAAACAAGAAGGAATGTACCAGTCAGGAATCTTATCATTTTTCTTCAAAATTTCCATGTTTTCATCACTGATTCCCTTACCGTGACGTACAGATTCCATGGTAAAGAAAGCAACTTCTGGTTTTACTCCCCAGTGAATTAAGTCCATCATGATGTTATCACGACAACCAATTACGTTCTTTAGCTTGCAAGTGCCGTTATTAATTAAATCTTCTGCATTTCCTAACCATACATCAGTCCCGTGAGACAAACCCGAAATCTGCAATAATTCTGAAAAAGTTGTTGGCTTTGTTTCTTCAAGCATTCCGCGAACAAATTTTGTTCCAAATTCTGGAACACCTAAAGTACCAGTCTTTGACTGAATTTGCTCAGGGGTAACACCTAAAATTTCTGGACTTGAAAATAAGGACATTACTCCTGGATCATCAGGTGGAATAGTTAATGGGTCAATTCCTGATAAATCTTGCAGCATTCTGATCATAGTTGGGTCATCATGCCCTAGAATATCGAATTTCAAAATATTATCGTGAATAGAGTGGAAGTCAAAGTGCGTTGTAAGCCAAGCCGCACTTAAATCATCAGCGGGATACTGTACAGGAGTAAAGTCATAAATATCCATATTATCTGGCACAACAACAATACCAGCTGGGTGCTGGCCAGTTGTTCTCTTTACGCCGGAAGCACCAGCAGCTAAACGGTCAAGCTCAGCATTTCTTAGATGCAATTCATTTTCATCTTCATAATGCTTCACATATCCATATGCCGTCTTATCAGCAACAGTCGCAATAGTACCAGCTCTAAACGAATTATCTGGACCAAACATCACACGAATATAATTATGAGCAACTGGCTGATAGTCTCCAGAAAAGTTCAAATCGATATCAGGAACCTTATCTCCGTGGAAACCTAAGAAAGTAGCAAATGGGATATCCTGTCCATCTTTTACTAAGGGAGTTCCGCACTTAGGGCAATCTTTATCAGGTAAGTCGTAACCAGATCCATATTCCCCATTTTCAAAAAATTTAGAATATTTACATTTAGGACAACGATAATGTGGAGCTAAAGGATTAACTTCAGTAATTCCAGACATCGTCGCTACCAAACTAGAACCAACCGATCCACGAGAACCTACCAAATATCCATCTTTATTTGATTTGGCAACAAGACGCTGAGAAATAAGATAAATAACAGCATACCCGTTAGAAATAATCGAATTTAATTCAAGTTCAATTCTGTCCTCTACAATCTTAGGTAACGGTTTTCCATACAACTCATAAGCCTTATTGTAAGTCAGATCTTTCATTTCTTGATCTGCATTTTCAATATGTGGCGGATATAAGCCACTCTTAATAGGAGCAATTTCTTCAATTTGATCTGCTAACTTATTTGTATTCTCAATTACAATTTCTTTAGCAACATCTTCTCCTAAAAAGCTAAAAGCATCCAGCATTTCTTGAGTAGAATAAAAATGCAAATCAGGTAAATTCTTATTACGATTAGGATTTGATTTTTGGGCAGCTAATAAAATTTTGCGATAAATAGCTTCATGGGGCTCAACATAATGCGAGTCACCAGTTGCAACAACTGGTTTATTCAATTCTTTACCTAATTTGTAGATATTTTGAATAATTTCATGCAATTCAGCTTCATCTTTAATTAAATCATCGTCAATTAGCGTCTGGTAGGATGCAGGTGGTTGTACCTCAAGATAGTCGTAAAAGCGAGCCTTTTCACGCGCCTCATCATATCCCTTTTGCATCATTGAAATGAACACATCACCTTGCCAGCAACCACTACCAAACAATAAACCCTTATGATATTTTCTTAGTTCGGACTTAGGCGTTCTAGGTATCCGATAGAAGTATTTAGTGCTTGCTAGTGAAACAAGCTTGTACATATTCTTTAAGCCCTCTTGGTTTAAAGCAAGAACACTCATATGGCTAGGCTTAGCTCTTTTATATACTTGACCATACTTTGCATAGTCATTCATCTTACCTAAATCAGCTTCATGGAAACGAGCATTAAAAGCATCAAGTAACTTAAACATTAAATATCCTGTAGCTTCAGCATCTTGGTTAGCTCGGTGGTGATGCTCCAAAACAACATTATATTTTTTGGCTAGCGAATCAAGAGTATGTCGAGTCTGTTCAGGATGCAGCAATCTTGAAACTTCAAGAGTATCAACAACAGGTTGAGAAATTTCATCTAAGCCCGCACGACGTAAAGCAGCGTTTACAAAACCTACATCAAACTGAACATTATGTCCACATAAAGGACGATCTCCATAGAAATCTTTAAATTTCTTAATTACATCCTTTTCATCATCAGCTGCTCCAACCATTTCATCAGTAATTGATGTCAAATTAATAGTAGTATCACTTAAAGGATGATGAGGATTAATAAATTTATCAAATCTTTCAAGCACCTCACCATTTTTCATCTTAACAGCACCAATTTCGATAATAGTATCATACACTGAAGAAAGACCTGTTGTTTCAACGTCAAAAATCACATATTCACGATCACGATAATCCATTTCAGTAGGATTAAGCACGAGCAAAGCATGGTCATCAATCATATTAGCTTCATATCCATACAGGATCTTCATCTTCTCACTCGCACCAGTATGATATGCTTCTGGGAATGCTTGAACGTCAGCGTGGTCAGTAATTGCGATTGCTTTTTGACCAAACTTTTTGGCAGTTTTGATATAATCGCTAGCAGTACTAGTTGCATCTAACTGACTCATATTTGTATGAAGGTGCAGTTCAACTCGTTTTTCTTCTCCCTCATACTTTTCTTCTCGACCCTTATGTTCAATTAATTCCAAGTTTCGAATATTGAAAACAACATCATGCTGATATTGATCGTCAGCTGCATAACCTTGCATACGAGCCCAAACACCAGGCTTAATTCCTTTTAGATAATCAATTTGATCCTTATCAGAAACAAACTTCTTAAAACTGATTGAATCAGTATAGTCAGTTATTTCACCAGTAAAAATTACGCTTCCAGATTTTAATTCATGAATATCGGTATTAAAAATGTGACCTTCGATAGCTACATTACCGCTTCCATCTTCCAAATCTTGAATCTGAATAAATTTAGCCTTTTTATCAACCTTATTACTGCCCATTCTCGTACTTTTAATGGGCATCTTTTTCTTAGGTTCAGCTGGTTGCTTTTCATAGAATTCCTGCATTGCAGATTCATGTTGAGCCTGCACTTGTTCTAAACTTTTTAGATTCTCATCAATATTAGTTTCATCAACCTTGGTAGTAAACTTAATATTAAAAAAGCCATATCTTCTAAATTCGCTATTAAGTTCTGCTAAAACTTGTTCAGAAAGAAGCCCGTTTACAACATTATTTTGGGTTGGAATCAACCATTTTTCTTTTTCTAAATGTGGGGCTTGTCCTTGTAAAAATTCTCGAACCGCAGGTTTCAAATTAGTTGAATTTTGAATTGCATATGTCCAGTATTCAGGTAAATTTTTACTATTTCCATCCTTGGTCCGGACTAATAATTCAACATTTACAAACGGTTCAAATGTTTGATGGATAAGTTCATTAAGAGAACGATAAGTTTCAAAATCTAGTGGTGTATCAAAAAAAACGTGGATTTGCCACTTTCTTTCATTAGCGTATACATCCACGTTTTCAATTTCACCATTTTGGACAATATCGTTATCTTCAAACTTATCAGGAAACTTGATTTGATCTAATAGTTTTTTGAAAAGTTCGTTTTTATTTGCCACAAAAATTATCCTAACTCTTTTGTAATCATCGCATCCAAATCAGAAATGCTAATTTCCGTAGCCTTTTCATCAGTTGGACGCTTAACTTCTACAATTCCATCTTTTGCTTTTCGACCAATTGTAATTCTTAATGGTGCACCGACTAAATCTGCATCATTAAACTTAACACCTGGACGTTCATTTCTATCATCGTATAAAACATCATACTTAGTTGAAAGTTCTTTTTCAAGTTTTTCAGCCAATTCTGTTTGAGTTTCATCTTTCATCTTCATTTGAATTAAATGAATCGCAAACGGAGCAATTTCTTTTGGCCAAGCAATTCCGTTCTTAGTTAAATGCTGTTCAACTGCTGCGGAAAGCATTCTTGTAACACCAATTCCGTAAGAGCCCATGATTACAGGCTTCGCCTTACCATTGTTATCTAAGAAATCAGCACCCATCGTCTTTGTATAGTAAGTACCTAATTTAAAAATATGACCTACTTCAATACTAGTAGTAAATTTCAAAGGTAAATGATCAACTGGATCTGGTTCGCCTTCATTTGCTGTACGAATATCAGCAAATTCATCGACTTTAAAGTCACGATCTAGATTAGCGTTTTGATATTGATAATCAGTTTCATTTGCACCAACAACTACATTATAAAGGTCTTTAACCGTTTCATCAGCAACAATCTTGTCAGCCCAGTCGGCACCAATTGGTCCTACACCGCCTTTTTCCGAACCAGTAATTTCTACTAGTTCATCAGCATTGGCAGTTCTTACTTCGTCAGCATCTAAGACATGACCTAATTTAACTTCGTTAATTTCTTTATCACCACGAATCAAAACTAAGACTTTTTGATCATCGGCAATATATAAAATACTTTTAACAATTCTAGTCGCTGGTACTTTAAGAAACTCAGCCAATTTATCAATTGTGTCCATACCTGGAGTAGCTACTTTAGTTAATTCCTTTGCGTCTTCTGGTTCCTGCTTAAAGGTATCAATACTTTTAGCCATTTCAAGGTTTGCAGCATAAGTTCCCTTTTCATTTGTAGCAATTGTATCTTCACCAATTGCAGCTGGAGCTTGAAACTCAGTTGAGTTCTTTCCGCCCATTGTACCAGAGTCAGCAATAACTGGGTGAACAGTCACACCAGCACGATTAAAGATCTTTAAATATGCACCCTTTTGATCATCAAACTGTTCATCTAGTTGTTCACGAGTTGCAGCAAAACTATATCCATCAAGCATAACGAATTCTCTGCCGCGAAGAAGACCAAAGCGAGGACGATTTTCATCACGAAATTTTGTCTGAATTTGATACAAAGCAAGTGGCATTTGCTTATAGCTCTTCAAATTCTTGGCAACAATTTCAGTAAAAGTTTCTTCATGTGTAGGTCCAAGCAAACTTTCACGACCATGACGATCTTGAAGTTTAAACATTTCTGCGCCATATTTTTTATAACGACCAGATTCTTGCCAAAGAGTAGCAGGCAATAGATGAGGCATAATCATTTCAGGCACATTAATATTGTTCATTTCTTCTTCAATAATATTTTCTGCCTTACGTAATACGCGATAACCTAATGGTAAGTATGCACATACTCCAGCGGTTACCTGACGAATATAACCACCTCTAAGCATTAATTGATGACTTTTTGCTACAGCATCAGAAGGTGCCTCTTTTAATGTTGGCATAAAAAATTTTGATTGACGCATTTATTCCTCCAAAAATTTACTTAATAAAATATCGATAAATATCGTTTCCAGTTACAGCAACGATTAATAGTAATAGAATGACAAAACCAATTACATCTACAATAGCTTCCTTATCTTCAGGAATTGGCTTTCCAATAATTAGCTGAATTAGGTTAAGTAACAACTTACCACCATCTAATCCTGGAATTGGGATTAAGTTTACAATTCCTAAATTGATAGAAATCATTGCTAAAAAAGCTAGCAAATACGTAAAGCCCATATTTGAAACTTGAACTGTTTGCGAGTAAATACCAACTGGGCCAGAAAGCTTATTCAAACTAAAATGTCTAAATAAATTTCCGACTGCATTAAATATTAAACCAGTAGTACTAATACTTGTATCCCAGCCCCGTTTTAGCTTAGCTCCAAGGCTATTGTCAGGTTTGCCATAAAATCCTAGTTGATAAATTCTTTGACCGTCTATTTTTCTAGCTTTGGGTTTTACTGAGAAATCTTTAACTTTGTTTTCTCTCTTTACTGTCACTTCAACAGTCTTTCCCTTGCTTTTTGCAAGTTCAGAAGCAATTTGATTGAAATTACTAATCTTCTTGTCATTAATTGCAATAATTTGATCATTAGCTTTAATACCAGCAACCTGAGCTGGTTGATTAGCAATTGTACTTCCTACTGTTGTAGTCGGAGCACCAGGAGCTGCTAAAGACCAAATAATAAATACAATAAAACCCAATAAAATATTCATAAAAGGGCCAGCAAAATTAGTTGCTAGTTTTTTTCCAACACTTGCTTCTTGAAATTGTGTATCACGTGGCGCAATTAATAATTCAGTTCCATTTTGTTCGATAATCGTTGCATCATGATCAACGGCATATGTTTTAAGCTGATCTTCATTTCCATTTTCATAGCCTTGAATAATTAGATCATCTACCAAATCCGCTGAATTAACCTGCACAGGAATACCTTCAATTGGCATTTGAGATCCAGAAGCATCGATTCGCTTTACCTTATTTTGCTTATCTAGCTGCAAAACTACAGTAGTACCTGGATCAATCTTAGCAGCATCATCAGGACCAGCTAAACGCACATAACCTCCTAATGGAAGCCATCTTATCGTATAAGTGGTCTTGGCGCGCATTTTTTGAAATAGTTTTGGTCCCATACCAATTGAAAATTCACGAACCAGAATACCGCATTTTTTTGCAACAATAAAATGTCCAAATTCATGAACAAAAACAAGTATCCCAAAAACAACTAGAAAGATTAAAATACCTTTCATTTAGCAGTTCTCCTATAAAATACCCATAAATGCAACAACAGGTAAAACGAAAAGCATGCTATCAAAACGATCTAAGATTCCGCCATGACCAGGTAGGATTTTTCCTGAGTCTTTTACACCATAAAAGCGCTTGTAAGCAGACTCAACTAAATCTCCCATTTGTCCAATAATTGACAAGAAAAAGGCTAAAATAATCATTAAAACATTATTTCTACCAGTAGGAACTAACGCAACATAAACTGCTGCAACAATTACTGCACAGATAACTGCACCAATAGAGCCTTCCCACGTTTTATTTGGACTAATTACTGGCCATAACTTATGTTTTCCGATCTTTCGACCGACCATATAAGCCGCAATATCTGTGGACCAAACTACAGCAAAAACATAACCTAAGATTGCTAATCCAAGATGAGCATTTCTAATAGCTGCCATAAAGTGGAATCCAGTACCAATATATAATGCTGCAATAGTATAAACGCCAGCGTCATCAAAAGTTACTCTATTCTTAGATAAAACTGTTCTTACCAGCATTAACATTACAAAAATATAAAAAACATCATACTTATTCAAAAAAGCTGGTAAAAACTTAAAGAATGAGTCAGGCACTGCCATAGTCAAAGTGGCCAATAATGCCAAGATAAAATCCCAAGAAACAATAATCTGTTTCTTCATGATAAAAATTTCGCTAATTCCAACTGCTGCAAAGGCACAAGCAAGGACATCAATCCAGATGCCGCCCATTAAAACAATCGGAATAAATAAAATTAAAGCTACAATAGCTGTTATTACACGTTGTTTCATTTAAAAATCTACAGTTCTAATAATTTTACAATTTTCCAAATCGACGATTACGTCCGTAGTAATCTTTAACTAATTCTTCTAAATCATTTTTATCAAAATCTGGCCATAATTTATTTGAAAAACTAAATTCAGTATAGGCCATCTGCCACAACAAGAAATTTGATAGGCGTTCTTCTCCTGAGGTTCTAATCAATAAATCGGGATCATCATATGGAGTTAAAGAATGAGTTAATAAATGATCAGAAACCATCTTTTCATCAATATCATTAGGATTTATTTCTCCTGCTTTTACCTGATGAGCAATTTTTTGAACACCAGCAGTTATCTCTCGGCGAGATCCATAATTAAAGGCAAAATTTAAGATCATTCCGGTATTATTAGCCGTATCTGACATTGCCTTTTGTGTTACCAAGTAAGTCTTCTCAGGTAATTCATCTAAAAATCCCATGATATTTACCCGGACATTATTTTCCATTAATTCAGGCATAAACTTATCAAAAAAGTCAATTGGCAAACGCATCAAATAATTTACTTCATCCGTAGGTCTTGCCCAGTTTTCAGTTGAAAAGGCATAGAGCGTTAAGACTTTGATCCCCATCTCATTTGCCGCAAGCGCAATATTTCGTATATTGTCCATTCCATGTCGATGACCAACAAAACGAGGTAAATGTCTTTTTTTTGCCCATCTGCCATTTCCGTCCATAATTATGGCTAAATGATTAAGTGATTTTTTCGATTCTGACATAGTTTATCAAGTCCTAGATTAACCTTGAGTAATTTCTTGACTCTTTTGATCTGCTAATTTGTCAATTTCTTTAGTAGCATCATCAGTTACCTTTTGAACCTGTTTTTCTAAACTACGTTGTTCGTCTTCAGTAATGTCGCCATTTTTTTCTTGACGCTTTAAAGTATCCATTGCATCACGACGAACATTACGTACTGCAATCTTTCCTTTTTCAGCAAGTTTACCTACTTGCTTAGCAATTTCTTGACGACGTTCACCAGTCAATTGTGGAATAACAATTCTAATTACAGTTCCATCGTTAGCTGGTGTAATACCAAGATCAGAAGCCAAAATAGCATGTTCAATATCATCTAAACTTGACTTGTCATAAGGAGTTACCATTAATACACGTGCTTCAGGAATACTTACACTAGACATTTGTGTAAGAGGTGTTGGTACACCATAGTAATCAACCTTAATTCCTTCTAGTAGGCTTGCATTTGCAACGCCGGCACGAATACCGCCTAATTCTTTTTGAAAGACAGCGATAGACTTTTTCATATTATCTTTTGCTTTTTCAATTACTTCATTAGCCATTATTTATCACCCTTAATTACAGTACCAATATTTTCGCCCATAACAACTTTCTTAATGTTACCAGGCTTATTAACATTAAAGACAACTAAAGGAATATTATTATCCATAGATAGCGAACTAGCTGTACTATCCATTACCTTTAAATTCTTTGAAATCAAATCAAGTTGAGTTAATTCAGAATACTTTTTAGCATTTGGATCGACCTTAGGATCAGCTGAGTAAACTCCGTCAACACCATTTTTAGCCATTAAAATAACGTCAGCGTCAATTTCGGCTGCTCTCAAGGCAGCAGTAGTATCAGTTGAGAAGTAAGGATTACCAGTACCACCACCGAAAATAACTACACGTCCTTTTTCCAAGTGGCGCATAGCTTTACGACGAATATAAGGCTCTGCAATTTGTCGCATTTCAATTGATGTTTGAACACGAGTTGGAACACCTAAATTTTCTAAACCATCTTGCAAAGCTAAGCCGTTCATAATTGTAGCTAGCATACCCATATAGTCAGCTTGAGCTCTTTCCATCCCTAAGTTTGCACCAGTTTCACCACGCCACATGTTTCCACCGCCACAAACAATTCCGATTTCAACGCCCATATCATGTACAGACTTTATTTCCTCAGCTAAGTGCTTAATAACTTCTGGATTAATACCAGTACCTTTTTCACCAGCAAGAGCTTCTCCTGAAACTTTTAAAATGATACGTTTGTACTTAATTTGACTCATAAATTTACCTCCTCATATGCTTTTATCATTTTACCATAAAATCACTGTAATATATTATACAGAAAAAAAGGGAGCAGCGCTTTAGCGTTACTCCCTTTTAAGTAAATAATTACTTCATTTGTTCACGTACTTCAGCAGCAAAGTCTTCTTGCTTCTTTTCAATACCTTCGCCAACTTCATAACGTTGGAAAGCAACTAACTTAGCTCCCTTTTCCTTCAAGAATTCACCAACAGTCTTGCTGTCGTCCATAATGTAGTTTTGTGATAAGACTGCGAATTGCTTATCAACTTGAGTATTATCGTCAATAAAGCGTTGCATCTTACCAGGAATAATCTTATCCCAAATCTTTTCAGGCTTACCTTCTTCTTTAAGTTCAGCCTTAATATCTTCCTTAGCCTTAGCTAAAATCTCATCACTTAATTGCTTTTCTGAACCATAAACAAGGTGTGGCAATGGTTTCTTGTTTACCAAAGCACGACTTTCATTATCTTGATCAATCTTGTGGTTCATCACAGCTAATTGATCAGTAATGAATTCGTCATCTAATTCTTCAGGTGAAATAACCTTAGGACTCATAGCAGCAATATGCATTGCTAAATGTTTAGCAGTAGCAGCGTCAGCACCTTCTAAAACAGTGATAACTCCAATTTGACCACCATTATGTTGGTAAGCACCAAATTCTTGGTCATCAGTCTTTTCTTCCAAAGCAAAACGACGCAAAACAATCTTTTCACCAATTGTAGCAGTTGCGTCTACAAAAGATTGAGCTAAGGTAGTACCATCAGCCATCTTTAATTCTTCAGCTGCTTCCATGTTGGCAGGTTTACCTTCAGCAATAGTCTTAGTAGCTGCATTTACCAATTTAACAAACTTATCGTTTGAAGAAACGAAGTCAGTTTCTGAGTTAACCTCAGTAATAGCTGCAACATTACCATCAACGTAAACACCAGTTAAACCTTCAGCTGCAACACGATCAGCTTTCTTAGCAGCCTTAGCCATACCCTTATCACGAAGATATTGAACTGCCTTGTCCATGTCACCGTCAACTTCTACTAATGCTTTCTTAGCGTCCATAACGCCAGCACCAGTACGTTCACGTAATTCTTTAACTAATTGAGCAGTAATTTTTGCCATTAATATGTCCTCCTACAGAACTAACAGTAAAAACAAATTAGTCTTCTGATTTTTCTACAACTTCTTCGATAGATTCTTCGTCACCGTTTTCAGCTGCAGCTTTATCAGCCATTTCCTTTTCAACGTCTTCGCTATCGTCTTGACCCTGCTTACCTTCGATAATTGCGTCAGCCATAGCACCTGAAATCAAACGAATTGCACGAATTGCATCGTCGTTTGCTGGAATAACAACATCGATTGGATCTGGATCAGTATTAGTATCAACCATAGCTACTACAGGGATACCTAAAATGTTTGCTTCGTGAACAGCTATCTTTTCTTTCTTAGGATCAACAACAAACATAACATCTGGGATTCTAGGCATATCTTCGATACCACCTAAGAATCTTTCAAGTTTTTCCATTTCCTTAGTCAAAAGTGCAACTTCCTTCTTTGGTAATACATCGAAAGTGCCGTCTTCTGACATTTCTTTTAATTGCTTTAATCTCTTAACACGGCTTTGGATAGTAGTCCAGTTAGTCAAAGTACCACCTAACCAACGTTGGTTAACATAGTATTGACCTGCACGTGTAGCTTCTTCTTTAACGGCGTCTTGTGCTTGTTTCTTAGTACCAACAAACAAGAATACACCACCGTCTTGAGCAACTGCCTTAACATAGTTGTAAGCATCATCTAACATCTTGATAGTCTTTTGTAAATCAATGATGTAGATTCCGTTTCTTTGAGTGAAAATGTAAGGAGCCATCTTTGGATCCCATCTTCTAGTTTGGTGACCAAAGTGGACACCTGCTTCAAGCAATTGCTTCATAGTAACAACTGTCATAAAAAATTCCTCCTGGTTAATTCCTCTCAAGAGGTCGTATTAAATTCTGACCAAAAATTGGCACCTAGGAATTTAATCGCTCTTGATGTGATATAAATTAAATATGCAAAATGCATACTCAAATATTGTAACGAATAAAGTTCTTAAATGCAATTAAAATTTCACATTATGTTCTTTTAGAAAATCTTCTTTCCATTTTCTTGAGTGATGTTTAAACCAATACTCTCTTTTTAAAGCCAGCCTTTTATCATCAAACTCTTCATGATAGATCATCTTTACTGGTCGCCGTGACTTCGTATACTTAGCTCCCTTTCCTTCATTATGCATTTTTAATCGATGTTTTAAATCGTTTGTAAAACCGCCATAAAAACTTCCATCATTACATAATAAACAATAAAAGTAGTAGCTTTCTTTCTTAGATTCTTTCCCTTGCTTTTTATTTTCAGAAATAATTTGCTCTATCTCAGGTGTAAATGATCCATCTGGGTTGTGAACCACAATTGCATCCCTTAAAGTTAAGCCATCGCTAGCTGTATTTCTAATTGCCTCAACCACCACTAAATTTGCATCTGCATTTCTCTTTGAAACAAATGGCTGTACCCATTTCACACTTAAATGGTTTTCTAAACAATAATGCATAATTTCACCCAAACGCTCTGGGCGATGGACCATAAACATTTTTCCTTTCATCTTTAACATATCGCTTGAAACTTTTATTATTTGTTCAAGATTAATTGCTAATTCATGTCTTGCTAAAGCCTTTTTTTCATCTGGGTTAATAACATGTCCCTTTGGAACTTTAAAATAAGGTGGGTTGACAACAACCATGTCATATTTATCTTTGCCCAACTTCTTGGGTGCCTCTAAAGCATTTAAGCAGTGTACTTCGATTCGATTTTCCAACTTGTTTAGTTCAATGCTACGTCTTGCTTGATCAGCCATATCTGCTTGGATTTCGACAGCATCATAATGAGCTCGATTAAAATATGACATATAAATACTAGCTGCGGCGTTTCCACTACATAAATCTACAACTTTATAGTTATCATGTATTTTTATCTGTGCAAAGTAGCCGAGAAGAAGTGTATCTAAAGAAAAAGAAAAAGCATCTTTTTCTTGAATAATGCGTAAATCATCATTATACATATAGTCAATTCGTTCATTAGGTTTTAATAGATCCATTTTCTATACCCTTCTAAAAATTCTTTGCTGTATTGTATAATACTATACATAAAATTGGAGGAAACAATATGTTTTATAAAATTATTCGCCCAATTGCACGTTTTATTGTATGGGTACTTAATGGACATCTGCATGTTCATCACAAAGATCGGATTCCAAAGGGAAACTATATTTTAGTAGCACCGCACAGAACTTGGTGGGAGCCAATTCTTTTTGCCTTAGCCGCTAGCCCAATGGAATTTATGTTTATGGCAAAAAAAGAACTTTTTAAAAACCCTGTACTGCGCTTTATTTTAGTGCATGCACATGCTTTTTCAGTAGATAGAGATAATCCTGGACCTTCTGCAATTAAAATTCCAGTTAAAGGATTACGAAAGAGTGACCTCTCTTTAATTATTTTTCCATCTGGAACTCGTCATTCTGAAGAACTTAAAAGTGGCGCCTTTGTAATTGCTAAAATGGCCAATAAGCCTTTAGTTCCTGTTGTCTATCAAGGGCCTCTTACTTTTAAAGGATTACTTAAGAGACAACCATTAGAGGTTTGTTTTGGCGACCCTATTTATATTCCGCGCAAAGAAAAAGTCAACAAAGAAACTACGCCTGCCTTGTACCATCAATTAGAAGAGGCATGGGATAAACTAGATAAGGAACAGAACCCTAGTTTCCACTATATTGCAAAATAATTTTTTAGTATTTTAGTTTTTTAGTGTTAGAATAACATAGTCTAATGTAGAAAAGGAGAATCAGTAATGTTAGAAAAACCTTTATATAAAATGATGCTTAGTCATTCATTCAATATTCCAGTAAAAGTTACCTACTGGGATGGAAAATCAGAAGTTTATGGAAATGGCACACCGGAAGTGGAGGTTATTTTTAACAAAAAGATTCCTTTTAAAGATATTACGAGTAATGCATCTTTAGCTTTAGGTGAAGCATATATGAATAAGGACCTTGAAATCAAGGGAAGTATTCAACAGTTAATCGAAGCAGCTTATGAAAGTAGCCAATCTTTCATGCGTGCTTCAAAATTCAGAAAATTTTTACCTAAGCAAAAGCATACTGAAAAACAAAGTCAAGAAGATATTCAGAGTCACTATGATATCGGAAATGACTTCTACAAATTATGGCTTGATCCAACTATGACTTATTCATGTGCCTACTTCACTAACGGAAATACAGATGATCTTGAAGCAGCTCAAATTGCAAAAGTGCATCATATTCTTCAAAAGCTAGATCCAAAGCCAGGTAAAACCTTGTTAGATATTGGCTGTGGTTGGGGGACACTAATGTTAACCGCAGCTAAAGAATATGGATTAAAAGTTACTGGTGTTACCTTGAGTCAAGAACAATTTGATTTAGTTAACAAAAAAATTAAAGATATGGGGCTCGAAGATCAAGCAGAAGTTTTACTTGAAGATTATCGCGAATTAGGTAATCGTGACTTTGACTATGTAACTTCCGTAGGAATGTTCGAACACGTTGGTTCTGAAAATCTAGGTGAATATTTCAAGGATGTTGCTAAATATTTAAAGCCACACGGTATTGCTTTAATTCATGGAATTACTCGTCAACAAGGCGGCGCTACTAATGCTTGGATTAATAAATATATCTTCCCCGGTGGCTACATTCCTGGTTTAGTAGAAATTGTTTCAAGAATTGAAGAAGCTAACTTGCAAATCGCCGATATGGAAATGCTTCGTCGTCACTATCAAAGAACTCTTGAAATCTGGGATAAGAACTTTAATGACCATCGCTCAGAAGTTGAAGGCATGCTGGGGGAACGATTTGCAAGAATGTGGGATATGTACCTCCAAGCCTGTGCAGCATCTTTTGAATCAGGAAACATTGACGTTATTCAATATCTATTAACCAAAGGTCCATCAGGTAAAAGCTTGCCAATGACTCGTCAGTACATGTTAAACGATAGATAATAACTTAAAAATAATTTAAGCAGTAAAAATGCTCGGTCAGTCGGCCGAGCATTTTATTTATCGCTATTTTGTTGCAACTTATAAAGATTGTAGTAGTAACCTTTCTTTTCTAATAATTCTGTATGTGTTCCTCGTTCAACAATTCGTCCTTTATCTAAAACAATAATTTGATCAGCATCAGCAATTGTAGAAAGACGGTGAGCAATTGCTAGTGTTGTTCTACCTTGACGAAGCTTCTTCAACCCATCTTGAATCAAGTTTTCTGTTTCAGTATCAACATTCGCTGTTGCCTCATCCAAAACTAAAATTTTAGGATCTGTTACTAAGGTTCTAGCAAAAGAAATTAACTGTCTTTGGCCTTGGCTAAGTTCTGATCCGCCTTCGATCACTTTAGCATGATACTTACCAGGCATCTTTTCGATAAAAGAATCAGCCTGTACTGCTTGAGCAGCTTTTTTAATTTGTTGATCAGTAATTTGATTATTATATAAACGAATATTTGAAGAAATGTCACCATAAAACATGAATGGTTCCTGTAAAACCAAGCCTAATTTCTTACGTAACTCTTTTTTCGAAAACTTTCTAATATCAATATCATCAATTAGGACTTCTCCACTACCAAATTCATAAAATCTCATCATCACATTGATAATTGAGCTTTTTCCTGATCCAGTATGACCAACAATTCCTAGAGTCTCACCAGGGTTGACTACAAAAGATACATTATGAAGAATCTCATGTTTGCCATCATAAGAAAAACTAACATTTTTAAATTCAATTTTTCCTTTAGAGATTACTGCATTTTTATCATCTTCTTGCTTAGGCTCATATTCTGTTTCATCCATAATTCGAAAGATACGTTTTCCAGCTACAATTCCATCTTGAAAGAAAGTCATTCGATCCATCATAGTAGAAATTGGATTAAAGAACTGCTGTACATATTGAGAAAATGCATAAACAATCCCTGCTGGAACAAATGTCTTTTGAAGCGGAAAGCCAAAATACATCAATACTAAGGCTAATGCTAAAGAATAAAGCAAACTAGTCATCGGAGATAAAAGCAATGAGTTGACCCTAATCATATTAAAGCGAGTCTTCATCAATGTGCCATTTTCATTTTCAAAATGATTAGTCATTCTCTTTTCTTGCTTAAATTGCTGAATTAAGGAAACACCTTCTATTGACTCATTTAAATTTGTATTAATCCTACTTAGACGTTCACGAAAACCACGATACAATTTTGAACTTTTCTGCGTATAAATCCAAAAGACAAAACCTAAAATTGGCAAAAATAATAGCACAATTAAAGCAGCAAATTTATTGGTCACATACATTGCTACAAAAGCAGTTATTAATGAGAAAACTCCAATAACTACCTGACAAAGCACTCCCAAGAAATCACTCAAAGTCATCGTATCATTAGTAACTCTTGAAACAATTGAACCAGCTGGAGTCTGATCAAAATATCGCATCCCCAAACTATGAAGCTTACGATACAAATCCTTTCTGACACTCTCAAGCGTTTTTTCAGCTCCAAGTGCATACAAATACTGGTAAACAAACTGAAGAACTGCCTTAATAATCGTTCCCAGCCCATACAACAAGCCAGCCCAGATAATAATTTGAACTGTTGCTTTTTGTTTAATCAAATAATTATCTAAGAAAAATTGCAGTCCTCTCGGCAAAAGCATGTTGATTACACTTACTAAGAAAGCTCCAAAAACGGCGATCCCCATCTCTACTTTAAAAGGCTTAACATATTTTAAAACACGTTTAAAAATATGGATTTGTTCTTTAAGCGGGATTGCCTTTGACCAAACTGATTTAGTTTCTTCATTATTGTCCATCTATTTCACCCACCTTTGCTTGTAGTTCTTGTTTACGCCACATTTCAGCATACCAACCATCTTGCGCCAATAAGTCAGCATGTTTTCCTCTTTCAACAATCTTTCCATTTTTCAAAACTAGAATTAAATCAGCATCCATTACCGAGGTTAAACGGTGTGCGGCAATCAGCGTCTTTTTGCCTTTTCTTTCAGATCGAAGCGAATTCAAAATAGCAGTTTCTGTCTTTGCATCAACTGCTGAAAGAGCATCGTCTAAAATTAAAATCGGACTTTCTTTTAATAATGCTCTAGCAATTGATAATCGTTGCTTTTGTCCACCAGACAATGAAACACCATTTTCTCCAACTAAAGTTTGATAGCCCGCTGGCATCTGCATAATATCATCATGTAAATCACTCTTTTGAGCTGCAGATTCTATTTTATTCTTAGTTGCATCTTGATCAGAAAATGCAATATTCTTCTCAATTGAAGTAGAAAATAAAAAGTTATTCTGCGGTACATAGGAAATTTCATTTAAAAGTAGTTTTAACGGAATATTTCGAATATCATGTCTGCCTAAAGTTATTTTGCCTTGATAGTGATCAAATTCTCTAAGTAAAAGCTCAATAATTGTAGTTTTTCCAGCTCCAACTTTTCCAACTAAACCTAATGTTTGTCCTGGCTTTAACGTGAACTCAATATTTTGTAAAACCGGAATTTCCTTTTCATCAGGGTAAGCAAAAGATCTAATATCATATTTCAGATCACCTTGAATATCTTTAACTGTTAAACCTTGATCAGCATTTTCATCTGTAATTTGTGGTCTTTCATATAAAAGACGCTCAACACGATCATAAGAAGCTGATCCTCTTTCTAAAATATTAAATAAATAACCAATCGCAAACATTGGCCAGACCATATTAGAAATATAAGCAATAAATGAAACTAATTGCCCTACTGACAAAGTATGATTTGTTACTAGTAAACCACCATAAATAATTGTGATTACATAAGTAGCCCCAATAATTAAAGTTCCTAGTGGATCAAACATTGAATCCCACTTAAAAACCTTCTTATTGATCTGAATAGTTTCATCTACCATTTTATTAAAGGCAGTAGAATCTTGCGTGCTTTCGCCAAAAGCCTTTAATACTTTAATTCCAGAAACAGATTCTTGAGTTTTATTATTTAAACGAGAAAATGCCGCTTGTGACTTATCAAAGCTATAATGAAGTTTATCTCCTAATTTCCAGGCCCCTAAAGCCAAAAACGGAAGTGGCAAAAGTGCAATAACAGTTAAGCGAAAGTCTGTAAAGATAATCATTGCTATCATCGTTGTTCCACCAGTGACTAATGAGTCTACTAAAGTTAAAACGCCGTCTCCCGCAACATTTTGAATAGAATTGATGTCGTTTGTTGCATGCGCCATTAAGTCACCAGTCCGGTGTCTTTGATAAAAAGTGCGATCCATAACCATAAAGTGCTTAAACAAACGTGACCGCATTTGTCTTTCTAATTCAGCCGCACCACCCCAAATCTGCTTACGCCAAAAGTAGCGTAATAGATACAAAACAATCGCAGCGGCAACAACCGCTAAAATCAAAGCTGCATATTCACTCCAACTAATTGATCCCTTATCTAATTGATCAGCCATCAATCCTAAAATTCTAGGAGGTACTAAATTTGCAATCGAAGTTAAAGCCAGAAAACTAATTCCAATAATATATCTCTTTTTTTCTTGCTTGAAAAACCAGCCCAATTTGCTGAAAATATTCATTTTTTCACCTCACAATATACAAATAGACAGAGGAATCCGGTCCTCTGTCTATTACCAAATATTAGTAAAGTAAGCTACTACTTTTGTTGTTGATGCTTCATCATATTCATAACTTGATTAAGCTTCTTAGCGGATGGTTTTTGTCCCATTTGCGCCATCATAGCTGCAATCATATCTTCACTAATAGGAGGATTGTCTTGGAAATACTTCTTCATGTATGCACGAGCACCGTAAAATCCGCCGACAAGACCGATTAATAATGCGATAATAATAAGAAAAATTGCTAAACCTAAATTCATTTCCCAAAAACCTCCGAAAATTAATGTACTTTTTCAGCATACCAAAAAAACAGCTATTTTTAAAGTAAAAGATTAATCTTTTCTTAATCCTTTACGACGTTGTGCCTCTTTTGCTTTTTCTGAAGTTACTTCTTTACCATTTTCATCAATAACTACAGTGTCTTCTAATTGCTGCCTAAAGCCTGCACGGAAGTTCTCTAGAAAAGCGGATCTTAATTTCTTGCGTTCTTCAACTTCATCGGGAGTTAATTCGCGTTCTCTACTAATTTTAGTTAGCTCATTAATTCTTTTAATTAGCTTTTCTTCTTCTTTTTTATCCATAATTAAACACCTCACTAAACAATGTTAGTTTACCCTAATTATAGCAATAAAAAAAGACTCGACTACTAAGAACGCCTGTTTGCTGAGATAAAGTTTTTTTGTTAAAATACTAGTAAGTAACTAGATGGAGAAAAAATTATGACTGAACCACATGCAAATAAACAATTAGAAATTTTACGTTTTATTTACGATACCGTTGAAGAACGAGCTTTTCCACCTACAGTTAGAGAAATCTGTAGTGCAGTTGACCTTTCATCAACTTCAACCGTTCATGGTCACTTAGCTCGACTTGAAAAGAAAGGGTATATTTTAAAAGATGCCACTAAGCCAAGAGCAATTGAAGTAACTGAAAAGGGACGAGAAGCTTTAGGAATTAAGCCTAAAGATATTCCAATTGTTGGTGTAGTGACTGCTGGTCAACCAATCTTAGCGGTTCAGGATATCGATGAATACTTTCCTCTTCCACCTGATCTTGAAAATGATGCTGGCGAACTTTTCATGTTACGCGTTCATGGTGAATCAATGATTAATGCTGGAATTTTAAACGGTGATCATGTGATTGTGCGCAAACAATCTAGTGCAAATAATGGCGAGATCGTTGTTGCAATGACTGAAGACAATGAAGCAACAGTTAAGAGATTCTTTAAAGAAGATGGATATTATCGTTTACAACCTGAGAATGATACTATGGATCCAATTATTTTACCTGTGGTTCAAATTTTAGGCAAAGTTGTCGGTCTATACCGTAATAACATTGATTAAAAAAACTGGTTAGGAAATTAATTCCTACCAGTTTTTATTTTTTCACTAATTTAATTAAAGGTTTTATATTTAACCAATCTTGAGCAATTGTATCTGTCAGTTTTCGGTTATAAAAAACCGCGGCTGGGTGATATTGTGGTATTACCGTATATTTTTCTTTAGACCAAACGTAGCCATCTTTTTTACTATTTAATTTCAAAATCGAGGTATTTTTAATAATCTTACCATGCACTTTACTAATCTCATATTTATGATCAAGTAAACGGCTCAAAGCAGTCGTGCCCACAGTTACGATAATTTTAGGTTGAGCATATTGAAGCTCGAAATCTAATAAAGGAGCATGCGCTAGAATTTCTTTTTTAGTTGGTTTTCGGTTAGGGTATTTTACTACTTCTTTATTTTCTTTTTTACTAAATACCCTCTTAACACTATAAGGTCGACTTCTTACTGCGCTTGTAATGTAAACATCTTCTCGCTTTAAGCCAATTGAAGCTAATGACTTCATCAATTCTTTTCCTGAAGCACCATGAAAAGGAATCAGCGACTCTATTTCTTCTCTTCCTGGTGCTTCGCCAATAATCATTAGTTTAGGATGAACTGGACCAGCTCCAAAATTGATCCCTTCTAATTTCATCCCTCTTGATCTTTCCTTAACTTCAACTAATAACTTATCTGGATATCTCATTTTTAATGTAGTCCTGTGCCTTTTTTAAGAGTTCATTCAATTCTTCATAATGCAAGCATTTACTGGCCTCTTCTAAATTCACCCATTTAGAAGCGCCAATTTCACTTTTTTGTAATTTAATTTTTTGAGTTGGAATGAATTCGCTTAAAAACAAAGTTACTGTCTTCAAACGATCACGAGTAATTTTATAAGTGAGACTTTCTTTAAAATTAAAATCATAGTTTGGTCTTAATCCCACTTCTTCGTAAACTTCTCTTTTTGCCGCTTGTACATTATTTTCTCCAGCTTCAAGATGTCCTTTAGGAAAACCCCATGTACGATTAAGCATACTTTGAACTAATAAAAACTCTATTTCATTTTTATTAATTCTATAAATGATACTGCCCGCTGAATACTCATGCACTGTCTTCATTATGCGCCCTCCTCTTAATTTACAGTTTACTTCATTATAAGCTAAATTATCATTTTAAACCTTTTTGAGATTTGTTACTTTTCTATTTTTCTCTCTTATTTTTAGTTTAATCGACAAAATTCAAATTTAAGGTTACACTTTATGATGAAATAGATTAAATAAGGTGAAGAAATTGAAAAAACAAGAACAAACTGAAAGCTGGGGACAGTGGATTCTCCAAGTACTAATTTTAGTAGCGATATTTTTTGGTATATTCTTTGTACTAAATAAATTTGTTTTTGCTAATTTAACAGTATCTGGAATTTCAATGCAGCCAACTTTTGAAAATAATGATCGTGTTATTGCACTTCGCCATGCAAAGATTAAACAAGGCGATATTGTAATTGTTGATGCTCCTGATGAGCCTGGAGCTCTTTATATTAAAAGAGTTATTGGGCTACCAGGTGATACCGTTGTCAGTAAAAATAATCAGATCTATATCAATGGTAAAAAAATTAATCAGCCTTGGTTGAAGGCTGGTCAAAAGTTAATTGACAATGGTGAAGATGGTGTTTCTGGTACTAAATATACCAAAACTCAAAACTTTACTTTAAGTTCTTTAGCTAAAACACAAAATTACCGACAATTCTACACTGCTAAGCAACTAAAAGAAATGCAGAAAACTAACAAAGTTCCCGCTAATACCTACTTTGTAATGGGAGATCATAGAAGTGTTTCAAAGGATAGTCGTTACATTGGAACAATTCCACGAAGTAAAATTGTTGGCGTGGTAAAAATGAGATACTGGCCATTAAATCATATTACATTTTATTAATAATTAAGAGTTTCGTTTTTGAAACTCTTATTTTTTTGTATAAAAAAAGCTATCTCTTTCGAGATAGCTTCTCATATTGTCTTGATTAATTGAATTAACCGCGACGCTTTTCAGCAATTCTAGCTGCCTTACCATGACGGTCACGTAAGTAGTAAAGCTTAGCACGACGTACACGACCGTGACGAAGAACTTCAACCTTAGCAACACGTGGGTCGTTTACTGGGAAAGTACGTTCAACACCAATACCAGATGACATCTTACGTACAGTATAAGTTGCGCTAATACCAGCACCCTTACGCTTGATTACAACACCTTCGAACATCTGGATACGTTCGTGAGTACCTTCAACAACACGTACGTGAACACGAACAGTATCACCTGCACGGAAGTCAGGCATGTCATCACGTAATTGTTCTTTAGTTAATTCCTGAATTAATGGATCCATTATTTTCTCTCCTTCTACGGCATTCATCAACACTTAGTGCCAGCGGAATACCCATAAATAAGTGGCTTATGCCACAACGACTAGTCTACCAAATAGAGAAAAGCTTGTAAATACTAATTCTCTTTTTCAAGTTTAATTTCTTCAAGCATCTTCTTTTCTTCATTTGTTAGTTCTCGTTCAACCAACATATCTGGGCGATGAAGATAGGTTGCTCGCAATGCCTCTTTGTGGCGCCATTCAGCAATTTTTTGATGATTTCCAGATGTTAATACTTCAGGCACCTTTTGTCCTTCAAAATCAGCTGGACGAGTATATTGAGGATATTCTAAAAGTCCATGAGAAAAGCTTTCTTCAACTGGAGAAGCAGCATTTCCTAAAATTCCAGGCAATAAACGTACAGTTGCATCAATCATACTCATCGTCGGCAATTCTCCACCCGTAAGAACATAATCACCGATTGAAACTGTTTCATCCGCTAAATCATAGACTCTTTGATCGAATCCCTCATAGTGGCCACAAATAAAGGTCAAATTTTCTTCTTTAGCCCAATTTTGCGCCATCTTTTCATTAAAAGTCTTTCCTTGAGGGGCTGTAATAATTACCTTTCCTTTATTAGTTAAAGAATCCAAAGCTTTTTTTATCGGCATAATTTGTAACACCATGCCAGCTCCTCCTCCATATGGAGTGTCATCAACATGATGGTGGACATCTGTAGTAAAATCACGGAAATTAACTAAATTTAACTCCCATTTTTTATCTTCTAATCCTCTTCCTAACATTGATACTTGTAAAGGGGTAAACATATCTGGAAATAGGGTTAAAACATTAATTTTCATCTCGTAATCCTTCAAGTAAAGTTACTTCTATTCTCTTATTAGTTAGATCAACGTTGTTAACGACTGATTCAATATTTGGGATCCAAAAACTTTTGCCATGCTCTGGTTTTATCTCCCAAATATCGTTAGCACCAGGAGTTTCAATATTTGCCAAAACTCCAAGCTTTTCACCTGTTTTAGCATCATAGACTGGGCAATTCAAAATATCTTTGAAATAGTAGCTGCCCTCAGGTAATTCTTGCTGATCTGTTTCTGCTACATATAACTCTTTACCACGAACTTTTTCAGCTTGATCAATATCATCTATTCCTTCAAATTTAACCAAGTAGAATTGTTTATGACGACGTGTAGCTTCTACAATTAATTCTTGGTACTGATCACTATTCTTAATGAATAATCTGCTTCCATTAGCTAATCTTTCCTCAGGAAAATCAGTAGTTGCATTTACCTTAACTTCCCCCGTCAAACCATGAGGAGATAATATCTTTCCAACTTCAAAATACTCAGTCATTATACTTATTCTTTCTAATAAAAAAAGTTTGGGAAAAGCTTTCCCAAACTTCTAATTGCAATAGTAAATTACTTACCGTACTTTGCGTCGTGGTATCTAGTCATCAAACCAGCTTTTGAAAGCAAGCTTCTTACAGTATCTGATGGTTGAGCACCCTTTTCAAGCCATTCAAAAATCTTATCTTCTTCAAGCTTAACTTCATCAGGGTTAGTAAGTGGGTTGTAGTAACCAACTTCTTCGATAAAACGACCATCACGTGGCATACGTGAGTCAGCAACTACGATACGATAAAAAGGTTTTCTCTTTGAGCCCATACGGCGCATACGAATCTTAACAGACATTAATTAATTCCTCCTAAATTTCTTGACTTAAATAATATAGCATAAAGCTAAATGTGTGTAAAGTGCTTTTCCTTAACAGTTAAAAATTATTTTGAGCGATATCGTTTAATCTTCTTCATGCGCTTCTTTTTATTTTTCTTGAAGCGCTTATTCATTGATCTCATCGCCATCTTACCCATTGGTGAATTCATACCTGGCAGATTGGCGAATTCGCCCATATCTCCCTTAGTCATCTTTTGCATCATTTCTTTTGATTGCTTAAATTGTTTAATCATGCGATTGACTTCGGCAATTGATCTACCAGAACCAGCAGCGATTCTGCGTCTTCTTGATGGATTAAGAATATCAGGATTTTCACGCTCTTCAGGTGTCATTGAGTAAACGATAGCTTTAATATGAGAAATTTGTTTTTCTGGAATTTGGATATTCTTTAAAGCAGGGTTATTTCCTAAACCAGGAATCATTTTTATAATTTGATCCAACGGTCCCATCTTTTGTACTTGATCCATTTGATCAATGAAGTCATTAAAATCAAATGTATTTGCACGCATCTTCTCAGCCATTCTTTCGGCTTCTTTAGCGTCATAATCTTGTTGAGCCTTTTCAATTAAGGTCAACATATCGCCCATACCTAAGATACGTGACGCCATTCGATCAGGATGGAAAGTTGAAAGATCAGTTAATTTTTCACCTTGTCCAGTAAAGATAATTGGCAGACCAGTAACAGCACGAATTGAAAGAGCTGCACCACCACGAGTATCACCATCAAGCTTAGTTAAGATGATACCCGTTAGATCTAAATCATTATTAAATCCTTCAGCAACTTGAGTAGCTGCTTGACCAGTCATTGCATCAACAACAAGTAAAGTATTGTCTGGATGAGCAACAGCTGTTACACGTTTTAATTCATCCATTAACTGTTCATCAATTTCAAGACGACCAGCTGTATCGATTAAGACATAATCATTTTTATTCTTATCTGCTTCTTCAAGACCATGCTTTACAATCTCTGCTACATCTTGATTGTCTTCACTATAAACTGGTACATTTAACTGCTGACCAATTTGCTTTAACTGATCAATCGCAGCTGGACGATAAATATCGCCTGCAATTAATAAAGGTCGTGCTTTTTCATTTTTCATTAGATAATTTGCAAGTTTACCAACGGTAGTAGTTTTACCAGTACCTTGCAAACCGACCATCATAATAATGGTGGGAATATGTTGAGACTTATTAAGAGAAACAGCCTCTTCTCCCATCATCTTAGTTAACTCGTCATCAACGATTTTGATAATTTGTTGTCCTGGATTTAAGCTCTCTTGAACTTCTTTACCTAAGGCTTCTTTCTTAATCTTCTTAATAAAGTCTTTTACAACCTTAAAGTTAACATCAGCTTCTAGTAAAGCTAACCGAATTTCACGACTTGCATCGTTAATATCAGCTTCAGAAATTTTTCCTTTACCTGTTAAATTTTTTAATGCTTTTTGAAGTCTTTCACTTAAATTTTCAAAAGCCATGCTATTCTACTCCCATTTGTTTCAATAATTTTAAAAGTTCAATCTGAGCACGATTAATTTTGCCATGTTCAAGGGCATAAACGGCTTCAGTTATTTTTTCTTCTATTCTTATATAATCACGCTTCATATGAAGTTTATCTTCATACTTTTCTAAAGCCTTGCTGCTTCGTTTTAAATTATCATAAACAGCTTGACGAGATACGTGGTGATTATCAGCAATTTCACCTAAAGACAGGTCATTATAATAATAATCTTCAAAATAATCTTGCTGCCCCTTGGTTAAGAGTGGACCATAATAGGCAAACAAGTCACCTAGTCTTTCATTTTTTTCTAGTTCATCCATTTGTCTCACCTTGAACCAGTATAGCAAAAAAAACGTTTTTCTAAAATAATAGCCATATACTTTTAAATCAACTTTTTTAGTTTATCAAAAAGAAGGTTAAGCAACTGAACGCTTAGCCTTCTTTCTATTGAAACTTTTAATTATAGATTTGGATCCATCTTAAATGTTAACTTAGACATCTTAATGGCATCCGTGAACATTTGACCCATCAATTCTTCACTGTCTTTCTTAGTATGAGCAACGGTCTTTTGATTTTCACGAGTCAAGTAGTTAGTTAATTCTTCGCCACTCAAATCTTTAGCATTTTCAATAATTTCTTCAACTCTACCACGGTAATAGCGGTTAAGTTCTTCAAGGTACTTAGTATCAAGTTGAACAAATTGAGGATAGTGACTTTCAACCAAAGCAGCAAGGGACTTGTAATACCACCAAGCATCTTCTTTGTTGTAAGTCATTGAAGTGTTGTTAAATGCTGGATCAGTTTCATTCATATTAGCAAAGAATGGAATATATGGAGTAAATGTTGGACCACCAATACATAACCACATAATACCAGCCATTTCTTCAGGAACATCACTTCTAATTTGCAAGATATGTGAGTTTTGAGTTCTGTTTAATCCAATTGGACGGTAGCGGTGTTTTTCCTCTTCAGTTCCATGGCCAAATGGATCAAATGGCGTATCTTGATAATGAGAACCTAGTGCAAATTCAATATCTTCTTTAGCTAATTTCTTAGAAGCTTTTCTAATGAAAGGAATATCTGGATCTTCAGGGTCCTGTTCAATTTCTGGGTTGAAAAGTTTTTGAATATACCATTGACGACTGGTATTGTAATGACGATCCTGTTCAGTATAAGTTCCGAAAATATGACGGAAATTCCAACCTTCATGATCTGGATTCAAGTGATGCTCTTCAACGAATCCTTGAATTCCTTCACTCCACATAAAGTTATCTGGATCATCAAAGTTCACTTCTTGAATAGCTACGCGGTTACCAGTTGCAGCATAACAATCATCTGGAATACGTTGGGCAACCCAGTGGTGACCAGTAACAATTTCCATATACCAAATTTCATCTTTATCACCGAATAAAACTGAGTTTCCCGCTGGAGAACCATATTTCTTAATTAAAGCACCAAGACGCTTAACACCATCTCTTGCAGAATCAATGTATGGTAAAACGACGGTTTGCATACAATCTTCATCCAAACCATCTTTAACCAATGGATCAAAGGCTAAAGTTCTTTCATTACCATAAGTTGATTCAGTACATGACATGGCAACATTCTTTTGATTAATACCACTTTCGTCATAATAACCAAGTTTCTTATAGTCAACATTGGGAACAGCTGGTACTCTTTGAGCATCTTCTGGCAAATCCATTTCAAATTTATTAAGCCAAGACTTAATCTTACGTCCTTTTTCACCGTGAGCAGCCGGTTCAATGATGAATTTTTGAGGTGTAATTGCGCCAGCAGTATCATCATTACGTGAAATCATTACTGAGCCATCGATTGAGGCCTTTTTACCAACTAAAATAGTTGTACATGCACTTAAATGCTTCATTATTTACTCCTTTTATATTACTTATAGCTTCATCTATGATTAGATTAATCCTTGGAAGAGACCGATTGCAAATTTTTCTGCGTCAAAGTTTGCTAAATCATCAACCTTTTCTCCCAAACCAACTAATTTAACTGGTAAATCCATTTCATTTCTAATTGCTAAAACTACTCCACCCTTAGATGAGCCATCAAGCTTGGTTAAAACTAAACCTGTAAGTTTTGTAGTCTTATCAAAATCTTTTGCTTGAAGCAATGCGTTTTGGCCAGTTGAACCATCAAGAACTAAAAGAACTTCATTAGGTTGATCAGGTAAGATTTTCTTTATTGTTCGCTTGATTTTATCCAGCTCACTCATTAAGTTTACTTTATTTTGAAGACGACCAGCCGTATCAACTAATAGGAAATCTATTCCTCTGTCCTTAGCTTTTTTAACACCATCATAAACTACAGAAGCAGGATCAGCTTTTTCAGGTCCAGTGACTACTTCGACGCCATCACGTCGTCCCCATTCAACTAATTGCTCTACAGCACCAGCTCTAAAAGTATCAGCTGCTACCATCATGACAGACTTGCCTGAATCTTTGATTCTCTTAGCCAATTTACCAATCGTCGTTGTTTTACCAGCTCCATTAACACCAACAAACAAATATACATTTGGCTTTGCTTCTGGATCATCAGCTAGTTTTGAATCTTTGCCTTCGCCGCCTTTGTCGTAAATATCAACTAATTTTTCGACAATGACTTGTTTTAAATCGTCGTGACTTTTGGCATTTTGAAGTTTTGCTTCATCCCTCAAAGAATCGGTTAACTCTTCAGCTGTTTCAAAACCGACATCTGATTCAATTAATAAGTCTTCAAGGTCATCAAAGAAGTCTTCATCAACTGTTCTAAATTTAGCAAAAAATGCATTCAGACGAGCACCAAAGGAATGATTTGTCTTTTCCAATCCTTTATCATATCGCTCTTGTTCATCTTCTTTTTCAGCTGATTCTTCTTCAGTATTTTCAGCTAAATCAGTTTCTGGCTCAGACTCTGAAATCTTATCTTCATATTCTTCAGATTTTGATTCTTCTGAGGAAGTATCTTCAGCTTTAGTTGTCTTTTCTTCTACTTCGTTTTGACTTTCTTCAAAAGCACTACCAGCATCACTCCAGCCAGGAGTTTCGTCAGAGTCTTCGGTTTCTTCATCATGTTTGTCAGTTTCTTTTAAAGCTAGGTCTGACTCGTTTTCAGGTTCTTCAGCCTCAGTATTCACTTCAGAATCTTGAGCTTCTTCAGTCGTTTCCTCATCTACTTTATGTTCTTCTTTTTCTTCTTGATCTTCATCTTTATGACCAAAAAGAGATTTTTTGATCTTATCAAATAACCCCACTGCTAATTCACTTCTTTCTTAATTTCGTTTAACGATACCGATAAAACCTTGGAAATACCAGATTCCTGCATTACAATTCCATATAAATTATCTGCTTTTTGCATTGTACCGCGACGGTGAGTAATTACAATAAACTGAGTCTTCATGTCATAGTGATTCAAGAACTGAGCAAAGCGATCAACATTAGTTTCATCTAAAGCTGCTTCTACCTCATCTAAAATACAGAATGGTACGGGATTAACTTGTAGCATTGCGAATAGCAAGGTAATTGCAGTTAAAGCTCTTTCGCCACCAGACAAAAGCGTTAATTTTTGAGACTTTTTGCCAGGCGGCTGGGCAATAATCTCAATTCCCGTTTCAAGCAAGTTCTTGGGATCAGTTAGCTCTAATCTTGCATGTCCTCCGTCAAACATAATTGGAAAGATCTTTGCAAAGCTCTTTTCTATTTGATGGAAGGTTGTACTAAAGCGGTTCTTTACTTCGTCGTCAAGTTTAGACATAGACTCTTCAATATCTTTTCTAGCCTTTAGTAAATCAGTCTGCTGGCCATTTAAGAAATCATAACGAGTTTTAACATCTTCGTATTCTTCAATCGCATTCAGATTTACTTCGCCAATATCTGCTAAAGACATCTTATGCAAATGAACCTCACGCTCTAACTTTTTACGCAACTCTGTTGTATTTTGTCCTTTAGACAATTGCAACGCAGCTTCAAAAGTCAAAGAATATTCCTCACTCAAAGTACCAAGTTTTTGATTAATTTGAGATTTTAATTCTCCAAGTTTTGCAGAATATTCTTCCTGTTCGGCAGCTGTGTTTTTACGTAAGTTATAATTTCTGGTTGCTACTTGGTCAAGATTATTTATCTGAGCATCAAATTTACCTAAATCTTGGTTTATTTCAGCTAAAGCTTGTTGCATCTGCTTTTTCTTTTTACTTAATTCAGCGACTTGCTCTTCTATTTCAGTTTCGCTTTGACCATTTTGAGATAAAGCAAGTGCCTTGATTTTTTCATCAATGTCTTTAAGTCTAGAATTAGTATTTACCAATTGCTCTTCTAATTCTGCTTTTTTAGCATTAAGGTTTTCAAGCTTATTCTTTACTACAGCCAAATCAGAATTTAAGTTACTTAATTTAGTCTGAAGTTTTTGATAAGCCTCATCAAAATCATTTAGATCACTCTTTAACTGATCCATTTTTGACCTTTGTGTTTGAGCTAGCTTCTCAAGTTGATCTTTTTTAACTTGTGCCTTTTCAAGGCGACTGGTAAGTTCTGCTTCTTCTTGCTTTTTCTCAAGCTCAGCTTTTTGTTGTAGATCGTTTAACTGATTTAGTCGCTTTACTTCTTTTTCTTCATTTTCATACTTAATTGCTTGTTCACTAATCTTTTGATTTAAAGAATTCAATTCAGTATTTTTGGTTTCTAAGTCAGTTTGTAAATCAGATAACTTATGATTTAGATCATTCAAAGTCGCTTCTAATTTAGCAAATTTTTCTTTACCAACTTTAATTTGATTTGTTAATTTATCAATTTCCGCATTAGTTGCAAGTGGAGAATTATTTCTGGTATTTCTGGTTCCCCCCGTCATACTTCCGCCAGGGCTAATAATATCTCCGTCTAAAGTAACAATACGATAGTAACGACCAATTCGGCGTTGAACACGTAAAGCTGTATCAATAGTATCAACTACTAACACATTCCCTAAAAGATAAGAAATTGCATTTGAAATATTAACTTTAGTTTTAGCAGTTACTAAATCTGCCGCTACACCCTTAAATCCTTCGATGCTTTGAAGAGAATTTAATGTAGAAGTTGCAATTTCATTATGACGCAAGCCATCTAATGGTAAAAAGGTAGCTCTTCCGCTTCGAGTTTGTTTTAACAAATTAATTGCATCTCTTGCACTATTCTGGTCAATAGTTACTAAATCTTGTACTCCGCCACCTAAAGCAGTTGATAAGGCTGCTTCTAATTCAGCTGGGAAAGAAATCAGCTCGCCAATAACACCAACAATTCCATGAAAATCACTTTGATGGTTTAAAACGTATTTAACTCCATAATAATAACCTTCATGGCGATCTCTAATTCGCTTTAGCCCCTCTACTTGCGCAGAAATCTGTTGTAATTTATTTCTGACACTCAAATAGGTTTGTTCATTTTGATCTTTAAGCTTACTTTTTTGAGTAATCTTTTGATCAAGAGACGAAATAGTTTTGTTTAATTGTTGTCGTTTTAAAACAAGATCATGGCCTTGCTTCTTTAGTTCTGCAAGAACTTTTTGCGCTGCTGCTAATTGCTCTTCAACCTCTTGCTGGCGATTATTACTTGACTTTTGGCTTCGCGTCAATTCATTTTTTAGGTAAACAATTTCATTATTATTGCTAGTTTGATCTTGTAAAGTTTGAATATAATCGGATCGAACTTCCTCTAACTGATTATTTAATTGTTCTGGTCCTTGCTTAAGTTCCTGCTTTAATTCCTTTTGTTTCTTTAAAAATTCTGCAAGAACTTGATTCTGACTCTTTAGATCTTCTTCATTAGCCGTCAGCTGCTTAGATAAATGTTTTTGTCGTTCTTTTAATTCTTCAGCCTGAGCATTATATTCTTTTTGTGTCGCAACGTCATATTCTCTTGATTGTTGGTGCATCTGAAGATCAGTATTAAGAGCAGCAAGTTTTTGCGTCAAAGATAACAGCTCTTGTTGTTTTTCATCTTTTTCAGCGTGACGTGCATTTGATTGTTTGCGTTTTTCTTCTAAATCAGCCTGTGATTGCTTAACTTCATTATCTAACTTATCAAGTATCTCTTGATTAGCATTTGCTTTCTTAGCAACACCTTTTTTCTCTTCATTTAAGCTTTCAATTTCTAAACCTAAAAGTTGCTTTAACTTATGGTCTAGCTGTTCTTTTTGAAACTTATATTCTTTCGCTAAAGAACTTTGTTCATGAAGTGGCTCAATTCTGCCTTCTAATTCTTTAACTAAGTCATTAATTCTAATTAAATTAGCATTAGTCTTATCTAATTGCTTTAAAGCAGTTTCTTTTTGTTGTTTAAAATGAAGCACACCAGCTGCTTCTTCAAAGATCCCGCGACGCTGCTGCGGTTTAGAATTAAGAATTTCATCAACTTTTCCTTGAGAAATGATGCCCAAACTGTCAGAAGACATACCAGACTCAATAAAAAGTGTTCTAACATCTTTTAATCTTACGGGATGATGATTCAAAAGATAATCACTTTCGCCGTTACGCAAAATTTTTCTGGTCACGATAACTTCTTTTTCATCAGAAGCAAGTTGATGATCACGATTATCGAAAATCAACTCCACTTCAGCATGATTCATTGGAGCACGCATTTGACTACCAGCGAAAATAACATCTTTCATATTTTCACCACGTAAAGACTTGGCAGAACCTTCACCCATTACCCAGCGAATTGCTTCAGTAATGTTACTTTTTCCACTACCATTTGGACCAACGATTCCCGTAATACCATTATTAAATCTAATTGTCGTCTTATCAGCAAAAGACTTAAAACCATTTAAAACTAATTGTTGTAGTGGCACAGACTCACCTTTTCTTATTTATTTTTATCTAATGCAGCTTGAGCCGCTTGCTGCTCAGCAGCTTTTTTATTGCGGCCTTGTCCTTCAGAAATCTTTTTATCATTTACAAGTAATTGTACTTTAAAGGATGGCTTTGATTCATCTTCGGCAATTACTTGATATTCAATCTTAACTGGCCCATTTACTTGTAAACGTTCTTGAAGCTCAGTCTTATAATCTCTTGAAGCGTTAAAATCACCTTCAGCAATCAATGGATAAACTGTCAAATGCAAGAAATGTTGTACAGCTGGCATTCCTTGATCTAAGAACAATGCTCCATTAAATGCCTCAAAGACATCTTCAAGAAGTGTCTTGCGCTTTCTTGCCCCAGCCTTTTCTTCTCCCTTACCAAGATTAATTTCTGCTGGAAAACCACATTCAATCGCAAATTCAGAAAATCCTTCAGTTCTAACAATATTAGAACGCATTCGCGTTAATTCACCTTCATTTAATCTTGGAAAATGCCGATATAGATAATCGGATACAGCTAGTTCAAGAACAGCATCCCCTAGAAACTCTAACTTTTCATAATCTTTTCTCCCGGGATGTTCATTTGCATAAGAAGAATGAGTGAATGCATCTTCAAGTAAATTTTCGTTATTAAACTTTATTCCGTATTTTTCTTTTAAATTATTTTTAAAAGCTACTGAAACCATAGTTGCTTCCTTTCTTTAACCCTTTAATTATACCTATTTTCTGCTATTAAAAAAAGCTAAAGAAAAAGGCGCGGCCATCAGTCGCACCTTTTGTTTATTTGATTTTATTTAGCATAACCAACATAGTACCAGTTAGGGAATCCGCCACCCATACTCTTAGATGGAGCTAATGAGTAACCGGTCAGCTTGTTGTTAACAGCATAAATACTGTAACTATTTGAAACTGGAACAACGTAAGCTTCCTTGTCCATATATGCTTGCCATTGGTGGAATTTCTTAACTCTGTAGCTGTTATTAAAGGCTTTTTGAGAATCAATATCGTTCAACAAATCAGTATTTTCTTTAGTAACAAATCTACTGTAGTTAAATGGAGCCTTAGCACCGTACAAGTCTTGAGGTGAAGGCTCTGAAGAAAGTGACCATGCACCAATAAACATATCAACGTCCTTAGAATCATTTTGAACTTTATCGTAGAAGGAATTCATTTCCATCAAGCGGCCACTAGTTAACTTAACATTCAAGCCCAATTTCTTCCATTGCTGGATGTAATTTTGAATAATTGGTTCTTGAACCTTGCTACCAGTCATCGCAGCTAAACGAATAGTCAAAGGCTTGCCATTTGGTTGTACACGGTAAGTACCCTTCTTCTTGTAGCCTGCCTTATCAAGTAATTCGTTACCCTTTTTAATGTTATAAGTATAGCCCTTAACATCTTTATCGAAGTAATCACCGAATTGTTTTGGAATTAAAGTAGGAATTCTAAATGAAAGACCATATGAATATCTCTTGTAAACTTGATCAACATTCATACCATAGGCAATAGCTTGACGTAATGCTCTGTTGTTCATCTTAGCATCTTTATTCATCACGTTTTCGCCCTTAGCTGAATCCCACTTACCCACTTTAAAGCCTAGGTAAGAATATGAAAGTGGAATATTTGCAATAAAGTTTACTCCTTTAGTTCCTTTAATATTAGGCCACTGTGAATTACTTACTTGAGTTACATCAAACTTATTACTCTTAATGGATTGAGCAACTGAAGCTGGTGTAATTACCGAAGCTGTAATTTTATTTAAGTGTGGCTTACCCTTGTAATAATGTTCATTCGGAACCCATGATACTGATTGTCCACGAACCACCTTGCTTACCTTGTAAGGACCATAGAATAATGGATTTTTACGAACCTTATTACTTGAAATCAGCTTATCAAATGGAACATCTTTTAAATAATGGTAAGGGGCAGCTGCCTCCCAAATATAACCATTACCACTTTGGTTCATGCCAGGCTTCATTTCTTTAAAATGAAGTACTACTGTACGACCATTTTCACCCTCTGGCATTTCAATACCAGAAATAGTATCAGATTTTCCTTCATGATATTCTTCTAACCCTTCAAGGTCAGCTAAACTTGAAGTATAACGTTGAGAATGCGTTGCCTTATTAGCAATAATTTCATAAGCATATTCATAGTCTTTAGCAACTAATGGCTGACCATCTGACCATTTAACTTTAGGATTAATTGTAATAGTTGCAGTTTTTGCATTCTTATTAATCTTAATATCAGCAGCTCCGCCTTTAACAAATTTATAGGTGTCGTTAGTTGCAAACAATGACTCATCACCATATTGCATAACTTCTGAGTCAGTATTGTTAGTTGATAGCTCATCGTTAAAAATACCAGTAAAAGGTGTATCAGTAACTACGGCAACGCTAACGCTACCACCATTTTTTATTGCTTTTTTAGGAGTATACTCCTTAAAGTTAGGGTGACTCGTATCTTTATTGTTATTACTACAGGCTGCTAAAGTTAAGGCAACACCTGAAAGCAAAGTTAATGTGCTGATTAATTTGCCTTTCTTCATTAAATTTTCCTCCAATAATATTGGACAAGTTGATATATTTAATTTTAGCACTGAAAAAATTTTTAACAAATCACGAAAAAAGATCGTCAAATTTGACGACCTTTTGAAAATCTTTTTTAAATTGTTATTTTGCAATTCCAACATTGTACCAAAGACTATTGGCAGCTGAAGGTTTCAATGAGTAACCAGTAATCTTGCTGTTAACAGCATTTACATTGTAACTGTTAGATACTGGAACAACATAAGCTTCATCATTCATGTACTTTTGCCATTCATGGAACTTCTTGACACGGTAGTTTGTGTTAAATGCCTTTTCAGAATCCATTTCCTGAAGTAACTTAGTATTCTTAGCAGTTACGAAACGAGTAAAGTTGTAAGGAGCCTTTACACTGTACAAGTCATTTGGTGATGGTTCTGAAGATAATGACCATGCACCCATGAACATATCAACGTCTTTAGAATCATTTTGAACCTTGTCATAGAAGGAATTCATTTCCATCAAACGACCACCAGTTAACTTAACATTCAAGCCTAACTTCTTCCATTGTTGGATGTAGTTTTGAATGATTGGCTCTTGAGTAGAGTTACCAGTCATAGCGGCTAAACGAATAGTTAAAGGTTTGCCATTTGGTTGTACACGATATTTACCCTTCTTCTTGTATCCTGCCTTATCAAGAATTTCATTACCTTTCTTGATATTGTAATCGTAGCCCTTAACATTCTTATCGTAATATTGACCAAATTGTTTTGGAATTAAAGTTGGAATATGGAAAGTTAAGCCATTAGTATAACGTTTTGTTACAGCAGAAACATTCATACCGTAAGCAATAGCTTGACGTAATGCTTTATTATTCATCTTAGCATCCTTATTCATTACGTTTTCGCCTTTAGCTCCGTCCCACTTACCTACTTTAAAGCCTAAGTAATTGTAAGCTAATGGAATATTTGCAATCCAGTTAACGTTATTGGTATTAGCTACGTTTTTCCATTGTGAGTTAACAACACCCGCAATATCATACTTGTGACTCTTAATAGCTTGAGAAGCTGAGTTAGGGTTCAAAACTTGAATAGTAACCTTATCTAATTTTGGCGTACCTCTCCAGTAATATTTATTAGGTACAAAGGTTACGGCCTGACCACGAACTACTTTACTCATTTTATATGGACCAAAGAATAATGGGTTCTTTCTTACTTGATCAGAGGATTGTAACTTATTAAATGGAACATCTTTTAAGTAATGATATGGTGCTGCAGCTTCCCAGAAGTAACCATTACCACTATACTTCATACCAGGTTTCATTTCCTTAAAGTGGAGTACTACAGTTCTACCATTTTCACCATCTGGCATTTCAATACCCGAAATAGTGTTAGATTTTCCATCGTGATATTCACTTAAACCAACAATATTTTGAAGTGATTCAGTATAACGAGAAGATTTTGTTGCTTTATTAGCAATAATTTCATAAGAATATTCAATATCCTTAGCAGTTACTTGCTTGCCATCTGATCACTTTACACCTTTTTTAACGGTGATAGTAGCAGTTTTATTTTTATTATCCAATTTTAAGGTAGCAGGTCCCTTATCATTAATTTGATAAGTATCATTTGTATCAAATAAAGCTTCATTACCAGGAGCCATTGCATCAGAGTCGTTTTGAGTATCTGAAAGTTCATTTAAAAAGACGCCGGTAATTGGAGTATCAGTTTCAAGAGCTACACTTACAGTACCGCCCTTCTTAACGGCCTTCTTAGGAGTAGCTTCTTTAAAACTCTTAGTTGGGTTATCTACTTTTGAATTTGAATTATTACCACATGCTGCTAATGTTAAAGCAACACCAGAAAGTAAAGTTAAACTTCCAAATAGTTTGGCTTTCTTCATAGTTATATTCCTCCATCTATTTGGGACAAGTTGATGATTTAATAGTATCATCATCAAACTCATAAAACAACGCTTTTGCTCAATTGATTTTAATATTTTTTCATTTTAATTTATTCGTTTTAGCCAGATATCTTGATATATCAATGTTAAGCAACTACTTTCAGTTCCATAAAATTTTTATTTTTAAAGTCAAAAATTAAGCTTATGCCCATTATTTAAATAAATAAATTAGTATATTAGCTGTATTTTTAGCTATATATCAAAAAAAGCAACTCAATTATGAGTTGCTTTTTAATGTTAATACAATTAAATTTAATTTTCACGTTGACGAGCGTCTCCAGCTCTTTGAAGAGCACGACCAACGTAGTTAATACTCAATGAGATGATTAACAATAATATTGTTGCTGGCATCCATAACCATGGACGAGTAGTAACGTTAACTGGGTCGTTAGCAAATCCAATTAAAGTACCAAGTGATGGTGTAGTAGTCGGTAGTCCGTATCCCAAGAAAGATAAGGTAGTTTCAATACCAATGTTACCAGCGATCATTAATACAACATCAATAACTAAAGCTGAAGTAATGTTTGGCAAAACTTCACGGAAAATAATTGTTAAATTAGATGAACCCGAAGTCTTTGAAGCTAAAACATATTCACGCTCTCTTTGTGAAAGAACAAAGGCACGGAAGTATCTAGCAGTCGATGTCCATCCAAACATAGAAATTAACAATACTAAGGTTCCAGCATTGTAGTTAGGAATAACAGTAGTCAAAACAATGATAATTGGGAACTGAGGCAAAATCTGGATAAAGTCTACGATACGCATAATAACTGCGTCAGTAACTCCACCAAAGTAACCAGAGAATAAACCAACTAAAAGTCCAACACCTTCACAAAGTACAGTAACAGATAGACCAATTAATATAGAGTTACGTCCACCCATCATCAATAACTTCAAGATGTCACGACCACCGTCATCAGTACCGAAGACGTGACCTGATTCACCCCATCCATAATATGCTTCAGCAATATTAATTTCTGTTACTTGACCCTTGTTTAAGAACAATGAGCCGACAAAAGTAAATAGTAAGATAGCAACAATAATACAAAATGAAGCAAATGCTACCTTATCGCGCCAAACCTCGCGAACGATAATCTTAAATCCAGACGGTGGTAGAGAGGTTTTAGCATTTTGATCTTTTTTTGATGTATTTTTATCTTTAGCCATAATTTTCTACTCCTCCCTACTTGATCCGAATTCTTGGGTCAATGATACTCATGATAATATCAGATAATAAGTTACCAATTAAAGTTAACACACCAAATAATAAAATTAGGGCTGTCAAAGTTGTATAGTCACGTTGTCCAATAGAATCTAGGAACAACTTACCCATACCAGGGTAACTAAAGACTGATTCAATAACCATTGAACCTGATAATAAACCAGTAATAGTGTTACCGAAGAAAGCAGCGATTGGTAAAAGTGAGTTTCTCAAAATATGTTTATTAAAGACAACATTTTCTGGAACACCCTTACTACGAGCTGTTCTTACGTAATCTTCAACTTTGTTATCAACAATACCAGTTCTTAAATATTGAACAATTGCTGTAGTAGAAATTAAAGCACAAAGAATTGAAGGTAAAATCAAGTGATAGAACCTACTCCAGAAGTAAGCAAAAGTTCCTGGGTTGACATCTGCACTAACGGACCCAGAAATTGGGAACCAACCTAGTGTAAATCCAAATAGCCAGATACCTAAAATGTAGAAAACAAACGGAGGCACAGCATAAGTAATGTAGTTAAATATTTGTACTCCGTGATCTTGCCATTCATCTTGGTGACGGCCTGCTGTAACACCTAATGGAATTGCGATTAAGTAAGTTAAAACAACAGTCATTAAAGACAACCAGAAAGTATTAACTGCACGATCCCAAATCAAAGAAGTAACTGGAACCTTCTGAATATATGATTGACCTAAATCACCATGGAACATATTTCCCAGCCAACGAGTATATTGCACCCAAACTGGATCATTTAAACCATATTCTTGTCTTAATCTTGCAATTTCCTTAGGGTCTGAATTCGGATTAATCATTCCAGTAAATGGGTCACCAGGCATCATTTTAGCCAAAATAAAGACTAGCAAACTCAAGATAAGTAACTGGGGGATCATAATCAGGATTCGACGTAAAACCGTTTTCCACATACCTATTCTCCCTCCTTCAATTCTTGCTTAATCATTTCTTTAGGTAATGCAACGAAATGACGATCGCCAACTTTTTGAAGTGGCAAGACACGACCATCTTTTTCATACCACTTGTCTTGATCTTGCAAGAATTCTTTTTCTACACGTTGACGCTCTTCCTTATGTTGTTCTCTATGTTCAACGTCAACAACAGGAATTGCTGAAAGTAAACGTTTAGTATAAATATGCATTGGATTCTTATAAATTTGATCACGTTTACCAATTTCAACAAAACGTCCACGGTGCATAATCGCAATGTCTTCTGACATGTGCTTTACAACACCCAGATCGTGTGAAATGAAGAGATAAGCAATATTGTATTCTTGTTGAATATGCTTCATGAAGTTCAAAACCTGAGCTTGCACTGATAAGTCCAAGGCTGATGTCGGTTCATCGGCCACAATAAGCTTTGGGTGAGTAGCAACAGCACGTGCTACACCAATTCTTTGACGTTGCCCACCAGAGAACTCGTGTGGATACTTGTAAATTGCATCACTAGGCATCCCAACGATATCTAAGAGTTCTTGAACTCTCTTTCTTTCTTCATCAGTAGTTAAATTTTCGAAGTTTCTAATTGGCTCAGCAATAATGTCTTCAATACGTTTTCTAGGGTTCAAACTAGACATAGAATCCTGGAAAATCATTTGAACATCTTTGTTATAGTTGAGTCTCTTACGGTTTGAGGCTTTAGTTACATCAACGCCCTTGTATAAAATTTGTCCGCTGGTTACTTTTTCAACTCCGACAATTGCTTTACCAGTTGTTGATTTACCTGAACCTGATTCACCAATTAAGCCGTAAGTTTCCCCTTCTTTGATAGAAAGATTAATTCCATCTACGGCTTTAACATATCCAGTAACTCTATTCCAGAAGCCAGAACGAATTGGATAGTGAACTTTTAAATTTTTTATTTCGATTATTTCATCGGCCATAATTTCCTATCCTTTCTTTTCTTCATCTTGGAAATGGAAGCTTTGCCAGCAAGTACATCTTACAAAATGCCCTGGTTCCACTTCATGAATCTTAGGGTTCTCTTCATGAGCACTAGCTGGAATCCAAGGAATTCTTGCAGCAAATCTGTCACCAGTTCTAGGCATATTAACTAGCGAAGGAACTGTTCCATGAATTACGTGAAGATCTTGGCTTTCATCATCCGTTTGCGGCATTGAATGAAGAAGTGAACGTGTATATGGATGAAGTGGATTCTCAAAAATTGTTTTAACATCAGCTTTTTCAACAATTTGTCCAGCATACATAACTGCCACTTGATCAGCGGTTTCAGCAACAACACCTAAGTCGTGAGTAATCAAAATAATTCCTGAATGTGATTCTTTTTGAATTTCCTTAAGTAAATCCAAAATTTGTGCCTGAATAGTAACATCCAATGCTGTAGTCGGTTCATCAGCAATAATGATTTCTGGTTTACATGCAATTGCGATCGCAATTACGACACGTTGACGCAATCCACCAGATAATTCATGTGGGTACATCTCATACATTTCTTCAGGACGTGGCATACCAACTTGGTTAAAGAGCTCAATTACACGTGCATGACGAGCTTTCTCGCCCATATCAGTATGGTAGTAAAGTGTCTCAGCAACTTGATCTCCAACCTTCATTAATGGATTAAGAGATGCCAATGGATCCTGGAAAATCATTCCAATATTGTTTCCACGAATTTTGTTAAACAATGATTCATTTAAGTTAACTAAGTTTAATTCATTGTACAAGATATCTCCGGTTACTCTCGTATTTTTGTGGTCGTACAAACCAATAATGCTTGAAGCAATTGTACTTTTACCACAACCAGATTCACCAACAACTGCCAAAATTTCATTTCGTTTCAAGGTCAAGTTAATGTCATCAGCGGCATCATAAAACTTACCGTGCAAACGATATGCGGTATGCAAGTGTTCGATATCTAATAAAAGATCACTTTGCTTTTCCAAAGGCCATTCTCCTCTCAAACCTTACGACATTATTAAAAGTCAATTAGATTTTCAATTTAATGTCATTATTATAAACAAAAGATACTGCTATTTCAATAACTTTTATAAAAGTAAATGAAAAATGACAGTATCTTCTGAAATTTCAATGATTAAAATTTTAATTTTGGTGATTCTTAATATACTCTACTGCTTCACCAACAGTTTGTAATTTTTCTGCGTCATCATCTGGAATTTCTGCTCCAAATGTATCTTCAAGATCCATTACTAACTCAACGAAATCAATTGAATCTGCATCTAAATCATTCTGAAAATTTAAATCTTTAGTGATCTTATCACGATCAATACTAAAACGTTCTGAAATCATATCAGCAATTTTGTTAAAAATTTCCTCTTCGGTCATTTCTTTAACCTCCAAAAAAGTTTAGTTTAATTCTAAGGCATTTTTTTATTAAAGTCTAGCGAGATTCACTAAAGTATTTTTTATATTCACCAACTAAATCCTGACTAAGCATCCTATCAATTTGCAACAAAGTGTAGTAAATTGGTCGAATATTAGATCTTCCGTGTGTTTTAACAACAGGCGCATTAACGCCCAATAAAACTGCACCGCCGTATCTTGCTGTATCAAATCTTTTCTTTAAAGCAGTTAATCCTGGTTTAGCCAGCAAGGCGCCAACTTTAGGGCGTAAACCATTATTTAAGAGCGAATCTTTAAGTAAACGTAGAATCACACTAGCAGTTCCCTCAATAGCTTTAAGAGTAGCATTTCCAGTAAAGCCGTCAGTCACAATTACATCAGCCTTACCTTCCATCAAATCATTTCCTTCAACATTACCAATAAAGTTAAGCTTAGTTTCTTTTAAAAGTTTATAAGCTTCTTGATGAAGTGGATCTCCCTTATCATCTTCTGCACCATTGTTTAATAAAGCAACAGTAGGATTTTGAATATTTCTAATTTTTTGAGCATAGAAGTTAGCCATTTGAGCCCACTGAACTAAGTATTCAGGCTTACTCTGCGCGTTAGCACCAACGTCAATAATATTAAAGCCTTGTTCACTCTTAGCACTAGGCAGCGTTGGCATTAGGGCTGGACGTTCAACGCCCTTAATTCTGCCAATAATAAAAATTCCGCAAGCAAGCAGTGCTCCAGTATTTCCTAATGAAAATAATGCGTCTGCTTTTCCTGCTTTAACATAGTTAGCAGCAACTACCATTGAGGAGTCTTTTTTACGTCTAATCGCTCTTACAGGCTCGTCGCTATCGACAATAACCTCACTCGTAGCAATAACTTCAATTCTTTCTTTTTGCTCATCAGGGATCAATTGATTAATTTTCTCTACGTCCCCAAATAAAATAAATTTTGTATCTTTTAGTTTAGGTTTTACCTTTAAAACAGCATCAATAATGGCCTGAGGGGCATTCTCTCCGCCCATCGCATCAATTGCAATTTTTTTCATACTTACTCCGTTTAATTATTATTTAAATCTTTCTTATATTTTAGCACTTCTAGTAAGAATTTATTTTCTGAGCTAGTCAAATTAGGATCAGCTTTAATTAGGGTACGAGCTTCTTTTTGAGCCGTAACCAAAGTATTATAGTCATTTACCACATCTCCAACCTGAAACTGTGGTAAGCCAGACTGTGCTTTACCAAAAACGTCTCCTTCACCTCGCAGCTTCAGATCTTCTTCTGCTAACTTAAAACCATTACTGGTAGAGGTAATTATCTTCATCCGCTTTTTACCGATTTCAGTTTTAGGATCACTCACAAAAACGCAGAAACTTTGCGTCTGTCCACGCCCAATTCGTCCGCGCAACTGATGCAGTTGACTTAAACCAAAGCGATCAGCGTTAAAAATTACCATCATATTTGCGTTTGGAACATCGACTCCAACTTCAATCACACTAGTTGTAACAAGGATATCAATCTTGCCAGCAGCAAAGCTGTCCATGATTTCATTCTTTTGGTTGCCTTTCATTTGACCATGAAGCAAAACTACATTTTCATCTTTAAAGTAGTGAGCAAGTTTAGCCTGCAGATCTTCAGCGTTTTTTAAATCACTTTTTTCTGATTCGCTAATCAAGGGAGTTACAACATAAATTTGAAAACCTTTATCAAGCTGTGAACGCATTAATTCAAGAACTTCTTTTAACTTGCTTGATGTTGCCCATGAAGAAACCACTGGCTTACGTCCTTTAGGTAAATGACGAATCTCTGAAACAGCCATATCGCCATATACTGTTAAAGCTAAAGTACGCGGAATCGGCGTTGCTGTCATTGCTAAAACATCTGGAGCAACTCCTTTTTTAATTAATGTATTTCTTTGATTGACACCAAAGCGGTGCTGTTCATCAATAATTACAAGACCGAGATTCTTAAAATGAACATCCTTTTGAATTAAAGCATGTGTTCCAATCACTACATTGATTGTTCCGTCAGCTAATTCACGATAAATTTCTCTCTTTTCTAATTCCTTGGTATCACCAGTTAATAAGGCGACTCTAACTCCCAAAGGTCTTAATAATTCGTCTACTTTAGTAAAATGCTGCTGAGCCAAAATTTCCGTAGGAACCATCAAGGCTGCCTGAAAACCGGCAGTAATCGCGGCATAAATAGCAAAAACTGCTACAACTGTTTTGCCGCTACCAACATCTCCTTGAAGTAGTCTTCTCATTTGTCTTGGAGAATGAAGATCGGCAAAAATTTCATTAACCACTTTTTTTTGATCATCTGATAGTTCAAAAGGAATCGCTTGAATTAATTCTTTCACGGCAGCTAAATCATATCTTTTTTCTATACCAGGCACATCTTCATCCCTTTGAGAAAGAAGCTGAGCTAGTTGCACTTGAAAGAGAAAAAATTCCCTAAAAATAGCACTTCTACGCGCTATTTTGGCTTCATTACCATTTTTAGGATGATGCATTTTTTCTACTAAGGTTTGATCAGAAAGTAGGCGATACTTTTCTCGTAAGACTGCCGGAATTGTTTCCCCAACTTCAGGCAAGACTTCCTCTAGAGCCAGATCAATTAGTTTTTGTAACTTATTTTGCTTCAAATGACGGTTAACAGAATAAATTGGCGCAAAACCTGAGTCTTTCTTTTCTGCTACTAACTTAAAGCCACTTAGTGATTGTCTAGCCACCTGATACTTACCGTAAACGGCAACTTCCTTACCTGATTCAACCTTATCTTTTAACCAAGGCTGATTAAAAAAATTGACCATGATTATGTCATGATCAATTTTCATTTTAAAGCTGAGTCTTGTTTTTCGATAACCAAATCGGCTAACAAACGGATCTGTTACCACTATTCCCTTTAATAAGACTTTTTGTCCATCTTCGATTTGATCAAGAGGGATTGTCTCTAAGTCATCATATCTAAAAGGAAAATAAAATAGTAAATCATAAATTGTATTGATGCCAAGACCAGCTAAAGCCGTGGCAGTTTTAGCTCCTACGCCTTTTAGCTCAGTTACTGGTTCAAATAACTTACTCTGCTTATTATTCATATTTTATTCCACGGATACCAAGAAGTAGTAAACCGGCTGACCACCATCATGAATTTCAAATTCTAAATCATCGTGGCTTGCTTCAAGTTTTTTAACTACTGCATCAGCTTCTTCTCTAGTAGCATCGCTACCGTACATAATAGTGATAATTTCACTATCTTCATCTAACATCTTTTCAATCATAGATACAGTGGTATCAACTAAATCTGGATTATCAACCTCAATTGTACCGTCAACAATTCCAAGATAATCATCCTTTTTAACTTGGATATCATCGATCTTAGTATCACGAATTGCTTTTGTAACTTCACCAGATTTAACAGTATCTAAATCTTCAGACATTGCTTCAACGTTTTCTTCTACTGAAGCATCAGGATCAAATGAAAGCATAGCGGTTAAACCTTGAGAAATTGTCTTAGTTGGCACAATTCCAACTGGAATATCACTAACTTCAGCAGCTTGTTTAGCTGCCATAATGATATTACCGTTATTTGGTAAAATAATGGCTTTCTTAGCACCTGATTTAGTGATTGCGTCCATAATATCCTTAGTAGATGGATTCATAGTTTGTCCACCAGAAATGATTCTATTTACGCCTTCACTCTTAAAGAGTTCACGAATTCCGTGACCTGAAGCAACTGCAATAACTGCAAAATCAACACTTTCTTCTTGTTCTTCGTTATTTTCTAAGATAGTTTCGTGTTGAATTCGCATATTATCAATCTTAATTTTGCCTAATTGACCAAATTTTTTACCATAAGTAAAGACATCTCCAGGATGTTCCGTATGAACGTGAACTTTAGCAACTTCACCATCAGAAACTGCTAATAATGAATCACCTAAGTTAGAAAGATGCTCCCTGAATTGGTCAAGGTCAAACTTCTCTTTGTTTGGAACATCTGCAGTCAAGTCAACCATTATTTCAGTACAGTAGCCATTCTTAATATCACTCGTTGATAATTGAACTTGCGCAGATTCAGCTTGATGGTGAGCTGCATTAATTAACTCATCCATTTCACCTTCATCAAGTTGATAATCATCATTATCTTTTTCGCCAAGTATTCCTTCTAAAAAACCTTGATAAATAAATACGAGTCCTTGACCACCTGAGTCAACTACTCCAACTTGCTTTAAAACTGGCAATAAATCTGGTGTAGTCTTTAAAGCTTTCTTAGCACCGTCAACTACTGCTCTCATTACTTCACTGACATCATCAGTTTCATTAGCCTTGTTCTTACCTTCTTCAGCCGCAACGCGAGCAACAGTTAAGATGGTTCCCTCAACCGGCTTCATAACTGCCTTATAAGCAGTTGAAACACCATTTGCAAAAGCATCTGCTAAGTCTTGTGCAGTTAAGGCCTTTTTACCTTCTGTAGCTTTATAAAAGCCTCTAAAGAGTTGGGAAGTAATAACACCACTGTTACCACGAGCTCCCATTAGCATACCTTTTGATAGACTCTCTGTTAAATCGCCAACAGATTCACTGAGGTTTTCATTAACTGCCTTAGCTCCGCTTTCGATGGTTAAGTTCATATTAGTTCCAGTATCACCATCAGGTACTGGGAAAACATTTAATTTATTTACAAATTCAGCATTTTTGCCCATGCGATGAGTTGCTGCACGAACCATATCTCTGAATTGATCACTATTAATTTCAGTTAAAACCACAATTAGCTCCTCCAGATTGCATTAATCGTCTAAAATCTTTACGCCTTGAACAATGACGTTAACAGATTTTGTTTTAATGCCTAAAAGATTTTCAAGATTGTATTTTACACTATCTTGTACATTGTGACTTACTTCTGAAATTTTTAGACCATAACCCACAATAATATATACATCAACGACTATTTGATTATCATTAGTTTTAATTACTACACCGCGTCGATAATTCTCGCGATTTAAAATAGTGTAAGCTCCATCCCGCAAAGCGTTCTTTGAAGCCATTCCAACTACACCATAGTTAGAAGTTGCTGCGCCACCAACGACAGTAGCGATCACACTATTTGAAATATCAATTAAGCCATACTTTGTTTTAATTTTAACAGCCATCGTATTCCTCCATTAACGAAGAACAATTTTTTCTCAATTTATTTTAACACAGCAAGCTTTTATATCAACAATGTTAGTTTTAAGAAAATGAAAAGACAATATTGCACAAAACTAAAAGCTGTGATAAATTAGATAAGTACTACAACACAAATAAAGGAGGGTTTAGCACAAATGGCAAAAGACATTATTACTGGCCGCAAGACGGTCTTTGGTAACAAGCGTTCAAAGGCTTTGAACTCCGTGCGGCGTTCATGGAAGCCAAACCTTCAAAAAGTTCGCATCCTTGTTGACGGTAAGCCAAAGCGTGTTTGGGTATCTGCTCGCGCTTTGAAATCCGGTAAGGTTAAACGTGCCTAATTAAGAAGTAAAAAAATAAAAGGGATCAAGTATAAAACTTGATCCCTTTTATTTTTTATCTCGGCTATTAATTACAATTAAAACACCAAATTTACAAGAAATTTTTACTGCTTGCTGACGCAAATATTCATTTGAAGAATACATAGTTGGCACTTTCAAATCAACTGGGGCTAAATCATATTTAGCATTTTTAATACTAAAATCTTTCACCTCGGTTAAAGCACCAATCCCTAAATATTTGTAGTCAGAATTATAAGAAATTAAGTGTCTTCCTTTGCCAAAAAAGCGCACAATATTCTGTTTATCAACGAACTTAATTTGCTCTTTAAAACTGGCAAAAGGTGTTTTTAATACAGCGTACATATTAACAAAAAAATGATCTAATCTTCCCCCTGTTGCACCATATACAGTCAAATCATCAACCTTATAGTCAATAAATGCTGCATAATACAACATTTCTGAATCTGTAAAATCTTTAATAGGATTTGAGTAACGCATATCTTTAACTTTACGTTCAACTAATTGTCTTTCATGATTAGTTAATGAGTCATAATCTCCTAATGCAACATCAGGAACTATTCCTAGTTCTAATAAAAAAAGGCTGCCCCGGTCACTAGCCATAATTAGGGCGCCCTTTTTTTGTGCTAATTTAATTTTATCTGCTAAATTTTGTGGCCATTCTTCTTTTGGACCGCCTAATAATGCAATTGCTTTCATTTATCTTCTTTTTTCAACTTCATTACTTGGTCTTCAATACTGCCATTTCTAAAAATATACGATCCAGCAACAAAAATCTTAGCTCCAGCATCGCGAGTTAATTTTAAAGTTTCACGATCTATTCCGCCATCTACCTCAATCGGCAAATCTAGATTTTCATTTTTAATCATATCTTGAAGTTCAGTCAAACGATCAACCGATACTTCTTCGAATTTTTGACCACCAAAACCTGGTTTGACAGTCATTAATAGCACTTGATCTAATTTATTTAAAAAAGGCTTTAATTTATTAACTGGCGTCGAAGGATTAATTGCCATTCCGCAACGAACATTATGGTCTTTCAAATAATTTAACCAGTAATCTGGCTTATTTGTGGCTTCATAGTGAAATTCTAAAATATCACACCCAGCTTCAACAAAAAGTGGCAAAGTAGTATCCAAATTATTACTCATTAAATGAATTTCCGCCTTAGTAAAAGGAAATGAGCGTTTAAAATCTTTTACCAATTCTGGTCCATAGGATAAATTAGGAACAAAATGGCCATCCATTATATCAATATGAAACCTTTCAATGCCACTCTCAATGGCTGCTTTAATATCACGGCTTAAATGCATGTTATCTGCATTCAAGATTGATGGTGCTATCATTTCTTCACCTATTTCTTTAAATACTCAGGCATTCTGTTTTCAGAAATTTCCTGTCTAATCTTTAAATAAGAATCATAGCGGCTTTTAGCTATTCTTCCCTCTTCAATTAGTTTCTTAACCTCACAACCAGGCTCTTTTATATGCTGGCATCGTCTAAACTTGCACTTAACGCTTGCATCTTTTAAATCATAAAAATAATTTCCAAGCTCATCAACTTTAATTTTAAATAAGTCAATTGCTGAAAAACCTGGAGTGTCTGCAATAAAACCAGATGCATATTTAAAAAGCTTAACTTGTCTTGTTGTATGCTTACCACGATTTAAAGCTGTTGAAATTGCACCTGTCGCTTGGTTTGCTTCTCTTTCCAGCTTATTTAGCAAAGTTGACTTTCCCGCTCCAGATTGACCTGCTAAAGTCCAGATTTGATCTTTCTGAATCATAGTAGGCAATTGTCGTTCTAATTCTTCTGCATCTTCAAAAACAGAATAGCCAATTTTTTGATAATAATCTAACTTACATTTAATTGCTTTTAATTTTTCATTAGGCGTAATATCAGATTTTGATAAATAAATAACTACTCCCACATTTTTCCAAGCAAAAAAGGTCAGATATCTATCTAGCAATTCAAGTGAAAAATCCGGTTCAACCGCTGAAATGACTAATAATACTCTTGATACATTGGCTACTGCAGGACGTCCAATTTCATTAGTTCGAGGTAATATTTCTATCAAGTAATTCATCCCTTGATCGTCTAATTGAACAACTACTCTATCACCTACTAATGGCTTTTGCTTACGATCTCTAAAAACTCCACGTGCTCTAGTTCTAACTACCTTGTTCTCAATTTCAACGTCGTAATAACCGGAAATAGCGCTAACGATAGTCCCTTGTGCTTTATTCATTATTTATTAACGTCCTCATCTAAAATAGTATTGCCATTTCTTAATATCTTTATATGGCCATTTTTCTTAGTTAATTTAAAAGGAACAGTAAAACTTTGCTCAGAAGTAATATTCATATCACGATAAATATTATTAATCGAATGATCATCATCCGAAACATAAACCTGAATATGATCAGGTGTCTTTTGTGAATTACTTTGACTAGAATCTGCTGGATAATTTATTGTATATGACTTAGTAACCGTGGTAGTCGTAGTAGAGCTGTTTGAACTACTATTTGCATCTGTCTTTTTAGACTTAGCTACTATAACAGTTAAGGTAGAACCTGAACTTACGTCAGTACCCGATTCTGGCGATTGACGCAAGACAGTTCCATCATTCTTATCATCTGAATCTTCTTCTTCAACTTTAAGTGTTAAATGATTCTCACGAGCATAATCTTGAGCGCCCTTTAAAGAATAGCCTACAATATCCCTTAATTTTATTGTATGTCTTCTAGATCGGGTACTACTCGCCGAAGAAGGTCCTTTAGAAACTAATAAAGTTACAGTTGCCTTATCAGGATTAATTTGCTGGCCAGGCTCAACATCTTGAGCATTAACCTGATTCTTAGGGTTGCTAGAATATTCTTCAGTTTTAGCAACCGAAAAGCCTAATTTAACTAACTGTTTCTTAGCAACAGTATATGATTCACCAATCACATTAGGCATTTCGACAAGATGAGGCCCCTTAGAAATAATCAGATTTACCTTTTGTCCATCTTTTATTTGCGAACCAATTGGAGGCTTAGTTCTGATTACCTTTCCTTTAGGTACAGTATCAGAGTACTCATAACTAATTTTTCCAAGTTCTAAACCAGAAGAATTCAAAGAATTTTTAGCTTCTGTCTGCGTCATTTTATTAAGATTAGGAATATCTACCATATCTTTTCTACCAAGAGCAAAAAAGAGAATTACCATAATCACGCAAAATGCAATTAAAGCACCTATCCACCACCACTTATGGCCTTTTAGGTTATCTAGGAAATTCTTTTTTTCTTCTTTTGGCTCTGACTTTTCCTGTGTTTCATGATCTTTATTATGAACGCTTCCTTCTAGCGGAGGAATAACGATAGTTTCATCTGCTGCGGGATCATGTTGGGGCTTATAGACAGGTTCATCCTTACGCTTTGGATCCAAACAAGTATCTAAATCTTTTTTCATATCTAAAACAGACTTATATCGATCTCTCGGATCTTTAGCGGTAGCTTTAAAGACAACATTTTCTAGTGCTTGGGGAATTGACGGATTTTTAGCTCTTAAAGACGGCGTTTTTTCTTGAAAATGTTTCAAGGCAACTGCAACCGCATTTTCTCCCGTAAAAGGAACCGTTCCAGTCAATAATTTATATAAAATGATCCCCAAAGAATAAATATCTGATTGCTTTGTAGCCATACTGCCACGTGCTTGTTCAGGAGACATATAATGTACTGATCCCATAGCAGTATTAGTTTGCGTCATGGTACTTTGATTTAGTGCAATCGCAATACCAAAATCAACAATCTTAATATTACCCTTTTTATCCATTAAAATATTTTGTGGTTTTAGATCGCGATGGATCACATTGTGTTTATGTGCTAAAGCTACAGCACTCAAAATCTGATCCATAATATCAATCACTTTAGGCAAAGGAATTGGATTATTGCGTTGAATGTATTCCTCTAAATCGGAGCCATCAACATAATCCATTACCAAATAATGGCAATCTCCTTCCGTTCCTACATCAAGAATAGAAACAATATGAGGATGACTTAATTCACTAGTTGAAAGTGCTTCTCTTTGAAAGCGTTGAATAGTTTGAGGATCTTTTTGCAAATTAAGCCGTAATACTTTAACAGCGACTTTTCTTTGCAAAATGATATCCTCAGCTAAATAAACATTAGCCATTCCACCTTCGCCTAGAACAGAAATGATTTTATAGCGACCACCAAGTAAATGGCCCTTTTCCATCGCTATTTGTCACCATCCTTTTCTACATAGGCAAGTAAACAAACAGTAATATTATCTCCGCCACCTAAACGATTTGCTTCATTAATCAATTTATTGCAACGTTCTTTTAAACTTAAGTTCTTAGTGGCGAGAATTTGTTGAATTTGAGGATCCGTTAAAGAATTTGTTAGTCCATCTGTACAAAGAAGAAAAATATCACCTGCATGTACTTCAAGTACATCAAATTCTGGATTCACAGTACTTGAAACACCTAATGTTTCAGTAATGATATTTTTTTGAGGATGATTTCTAGCTTGTTGCTCAGTTATTTGTCCCATCTTAACTAATTCATGTACTAAGGAATGATCCTCAGTGATTTGCTTAAACTCATTTCCGCCATACAAATAGCAGCGTGAATCCCCTAAATGAGCAATTAAGATTTTTTCGGTAAAAGCAATTGCCAAAACAACTGTAGTACCCATCCCATTTAAATCAGCAAAACGGTCTGCTGTATTTAAAATAGTTTCATTTTCTAATCGCAATTGTACAGTTAGCCATTTTTGAGCTAAATCAGGATCAGTAAAATCTGTCTTTTCAAAATTGTGACCTAAATGGCTAACGGCCATTGTTGAAGCAACATCGCCGCCCTGATGGCCACCCATTCCGTCACAAACGATCCCCATAATGATATTATTTTGATTTTTAAATACTTTTACGAAGTCCTGATTAGTCTCTCGGACTCTACCAATGCTTGAAGCAAACGCTGTTTTAATCAAAATTATTTACCCTCGTTTTTTTAATTTTGCAATAAAAAATCCATCACTGCCATCTACACTAGGAAAAATTCTTACCATGTTCTGTTTTGGAAGCTTTCCTACCTGAACTGGAACTAAATCAAATTCAGGGTGCAGTTTCAAAAATTGATTAACTACTCCCTCATCTTCTTCAAGGCTAATCGTGCAAGTTGAATAAACCAACTCTCCACTTGGAGCTAAAAGTCCACTAATATTTTCTAAGATAGACAGCTGAATTCTAGCTAAATTTTTAATATCATCTAGTGACTTTTCATATCTAATCTCTGGCTTACGTCTTATTAAACCGAGACCAGAACAAGGAGCATCTACTAAGATTTTATCAAATTGTCCTGCAGTAAAATATTCTTGAGCTTTTCTGGCATCCAAAGCCTTTGTTTTTACTTTATCACTAACATGAAGTCTTTTGGCAGCATTTTTGACAAGCCTTAGTTTATTTTCATGAATATCTAAAGCAATTACGCTACCATTTGTTAATTTTTCTGCAATTTGAACAGTCTTTCCTCCAGGAGCACTACATGCATCTAAAACCTGTTCATTCCCAGTAAAATTAAAAGCATCTACAGCAAGTGAAGCTGCCGCATCTTGAATAGTAATTTTTCCGTCCTTAAACAAGCTGGTTTGTGCTACTCCGCCTTTACTTAGGTTCAAATTATGCCCTGTTAAACAAGATTCTTTAAAATCAAAACCGTCTTTTCTCAATGCGGTTTTAATTTCTTCGAACTTCCCTTTCCCTGCAGCCATTCTGATTGAGTTAGCTGCTGGTTGATTACTTCGCACCAAAATTTCTTTAGTCTGATCTTCACCAAAATGATCCAATAAATATTCTACCAACCACTTAGGAAAGCTTTCTTTGATACTCAAATAATCAACTAAATTATCAGACGATGGTAAAACTTTTCCTTGGCGCTCTAAAGCACGTAAAATTCCATTAACTAGTTTATAGCTACCACTATTTTTCTTACTAAATTTTTTAGCTAATTTATTTGCTTCATCAAAGATTGCATTTGCTGGTACTTTTTCTAGGAAAAAATATTGGTATGCAGACATTAAAAGTAATGGCATTAAAAATTTATCGCGTAATTTGGTCTTAATCAGCGGTTTTAATTGATATTCTAAAAATATTTTATATTGAATAGTTCCATAAACAATTCTTGTTGCTAAAGCCTTATCAGCTGGCTTTAACTCATATTTTACTAGTTCATTATTTAAAGCAATATTAGAATAGCTCTTTTGATTAAAAACCTTAATCAAAGTTTCTAAAGCAACTGTTCTCGCATTACTCATCAATTATCTTTTCTCCACTTGTAAAATGACTGCCTTGACCGTTTAAGTAGTCCTTAATATTCATTTTTTTCTTGCCAGTTGGTTGAACTTCAAGTAGTTCTAATTCACTTCCATTAGCCATGCTAATTACAAATCTCTTTTTATTAGTAACTAAAGTTCCAGCAGGAAAACTTGTTTTCTCAGCTAAAGGTTTTGCCTTCCAAATCTTAAATCTCTTGCCATCAAGCATTAAGTATGCGCCTGGATCAGGATTAAGGGCGCGAATCAAATTATTAGCTTGCTCAGCCGTCATTGATAATTTAATTTGCTCTTGTTCTTTAGAAATATTTGGTGAAAAAACTACCTTAGCTTCATTTTGAGGAGTCCGTGTAATTGTTCCATCAATAAATTTTGGCAGGGTTTCTAGCAGTAAATCTCTACCTAAAATACTTAACTTATCAAATAAAGTACCACTGGTATCGTCAGCTTCAATTGGTAAAGCTTTTTGAGAGAAAATATCTCCTGCATCCATTTTCTTAACCATTTCCATTATGGTAATTCCGGTTTCCTTATCTCCATTTAAAACGGAGTACTGAATCGGTGCACCACCACGATATTTTGGCAAGAGTGAACCATGGACATTAACCGGTGCAATCTTAGCAGACTTCAAAAATTTAGTTGGTAAAAATTGTCCATAAGCTGCAGTTACAATAAAGTCTGGTTCAATCTTCATTAATTCTGCAAGCTCATCTGATCCAGATAACTTAGCTGGCTGATAAACAGGAAGATTATGTTTTAGCGCAGTTTGCTTAACAGCAGATTGATGAACTACTTGCTTACGTCCTACTCGTTTATCAGGCTGAGTAACTACAGCCTTAACATCATATCCTTGATCAATTAAACCTTGCAAAACAACACTACCAAAATTTGGCGTTCCTAAAAAAATAACTGATGACATAGATTCAACTTCCTTCTTAACTACATTATTCTTTCTGGCTCATTATCAATATATATATTTAAACCACGTTTTTGCGCTAATTGTGCATCATCCTGAATTTGATGAAGCAAATCATGCAATTTAGGCTCATATTTATATTTTACCAAGATTTGGTAATAATATTGATTTTTAATTTTTGCTACGCTACTTGGAGTCGGTCCCAAAATAATTGTTGGAGCATGTAGATGCCGCATCAACTTTCTTTTAATCACAAATGCTTCTTTAGCAGCCGATTGCTCATTCTTTGATGTAATCATAATTAGTGTGGTATAGAAGAAAGGCGGATAGTTGCCTTGAAATCTAACCTGCATTTCTTTTTGGTAAAAACTCTCATAATCCTGACTTTGTGCTAATTTTATCGCATAATTATCAGGATTATAAGTTTGAATCATTACCCTGCCAGTTTTTTCTGCTCTTCCAGCTCTTCCTGATACTTGCGTTAGCAGATCAAAAGTTTTTTCTGCAGAATTAAAATCTGGTAGTGAGAGGGCAGTATCAGCATTAATTACACCAACTAAAGTTACATTGGGAAAATCCAATCCCTTTGCGATCATCTGTGTCCCTAATAAAATATCAGCTTTATGATCGCCAAAACTATCTAAGATTTTTTTATAACTTCCCTTACGTCTAGTCGTATCAACATCCATTCTTAAAATTTTTGCTTCGGGTAGTAATTTTTCAAGTTCTTCTTGTACTTTTTGTGTTCCAGTACCTAAAAATCTTATTTTTTCACTTTGACACTTTGGACATTTTCTTGGAATCGGTTCTTTATGTCCGCAATAATGACACTGCATCTGTTGGGTATCTTTATGGAGGGTTAATGAAATGTCACAGTTTGGGCATTTTAGGACAAAGCCACAATTGCGACAAAGCATAAAACTAGCGAAGCCTCGACGATTAAGAAGTAAAATTACCTGTTCTTTTTTAGCTATTTTTTCTTTGATTGCATCCACTAAAGGAATCGATAAATCAAACTGAGCTCCAGCAAATTCGACTGTTTTTAAATCAATTAAATCAACTTTAGGCAAAGATTTTTGATTAGCACGTTTAGTTAAAAGCAATAATTCATATCTTCCTTTTTGAGCTCTTGCACGACTTGCCAAGGAAGGCGTAGCACTCCCTAAAACAACTGGGCATTTATGGAATTTACTTCTCAATAAAGCAACATCTCTAGCATGATAACGAGGAGTATCATTTTGTTTATAGGAAGATTCATGTTCTTCATCAATTACTATTAAGCCAATATTTTTTAAAGGAGCAAAAATCGCACTTCTTGCTCCGACTACAACTTGAGCTTCTCCACGACGAATTCTGCGCCACTCATCATATTTTTCTCCTTCAGATAAGCCACTATGCAAAACTGCAACATTATCTCCAAAACGTTCTTTTACTTGCTTAACCATTTGCGGTGTCAAAGAAATTTCTGGAACTAACATTAAAGCATTTCTTTTCTGCTCAAGTGCGATACTAATTGCATGAAGGTATACTTCTGTCTTACCACTACCAGTAATTCCTTCAAGAAGAAAAGTTTTAGCTTCTTTTTTTTGAATACTTTTTCCAATTGAATTTAAAGCATGCGTTTGTTCTGAATTTAACTTAATGTGATTTTTCTGTTTCCTAGACTCAAAGTCTTTTAACGGATCACGATATATTTCTTGCTCTTTTTTTACAAGCCAGCCTTTTTTTACAGCGGTTCTTAGAACAGAACTTGACACATCCAGTTCAGACACTATTTTTGAACCTAATTTTGGATATTCATGATATTTTTTTACGATATTATCCAATAAAGCTTGCTGCTTTTTAGCGGTTTTTCTTAATCCTTTTAAAATCTCTTGGTATTCAACTTTAGTTTTCGTTAAAAGATAGATTGCAGCCTGTTTTTTCTTGGCTTTGTTTTCAACTAGGTATTCAATCTTAGCCTGATTATTTTTAATTAACTTTCTAATTTCTACAATAGTATTAAGATTTGAAACTTCATTTAAATCAAGTGGCTCACCTTTAAAAATTTTAAGCTTTTTTGCTTCTTCAGTAATTGGAACTAAAATTTTTCGATAATTTGCCCTCATTACCCTTGGCAACATCGATTGCAAGATTGTAATTCGGTAGGCAAAAATTTTATCGGCTAAAGTTTTAGACAAAGCAACTAATTCTGGAGTAAGAGGTGGCAATTCATCAACTACAACAAGTAAATCTCTCAATTTTCCTGAATAAGAAGTTGTTTTACTGATACCAACAACAAAGCCTTGTACTTTTCGCCTCCCAAAGGGAACGACCACTCTTGAGCCAACAGCTACATCAGTTAGTTCTTGAGGAATATGATATTCAAACACGCGATCAGTTTGCTTAGCAGCCACATCTACAATAACTTGTGCAATCATCTAACTTATCACCTACTAAAAAACCTTCATTGCTTAACAATGAAGGAAAAAATTCTAGCCAATATCTTCACGATGCTCAGGATCAATTGTAACTTTACCAGCAGCAATTTCTTCAAGCGCCTTGCCAACTGCTTTGTCAGACTTATAATGCTTTAAAGCTAACGGTGCTCCGGCTTGAATTTCGTGAGCTCTTTTAGCAGCTAAAACTGAAAGAGAATAACGAGAATTTACTCGTGACAGCAATTTATCAATAGATGGATATGTAATTTTCATCTGTTAATCCTCCTTAACCATATTTCTATAATCATTAATTACTCGCGGTACACGCACGTGTTCTGCTTCAACAATAGATTTAATATGATCAACTGCATTAGCCACAGTATCATTAACTACAGCATAATCATAGTCTTCCATCATTAAGATCTCTTTACGTGCCTGCTTCATTCTCATTGCAATTACCTTATCAGAATCGGTTCCGCGGTTAACAATTCGATGCTTTAATTCGTGCAAATCTGGTGGTGTTAAAAAGATAAAAACACCATCGGGCATCAACTTACGCACTTGTTTTGCTCCATTAACATCAATTTCGAGTAAAACATCTTTGCCTTCTTTAAGCATCTTTTGAACAGGTGCAAGAGGAGTGCCATAGTGATTACCTACATATTCATTATATTCCAAAAGTTCGTTATCTCTAATCGCCTCTTGAAAACGATCTTCCGAAACAAAATAGTAATCCTTGCCATCAACTTCACCTGGACGAGGCTTACGAGTCGTCATTGAAACAGAATATTCAAATGAAAAAGCTTTTTGCTTAACCATTGCACTTTTAACGGTCCCCTTACCAACACCTGAAGGACCAGATAGAACTAATAATAAACCTTGATGTGCCATTTTTGCTCCTAAAAATTATAGTAACAAGAATATATTGCACTAAAAAGCGAACAATTTCAAGAGTTTCGCAAAGAGATATAAATTCTGCTTGCAATTAAAAACATTTGTTCGTATAATACATAGTGCAAACACAAGTTCGGGATATACGAGGAATGAGATATGAATTTATTGAAATCACTTAATAATTATAGCAAAAAAATCTATAATTATTTCTTTAACTATAATATTAATAAGCTTACTACTTTTGCACAAGATCCAGGTAAAATTATTAGAATTTTAGAGCATGCGCTCTTTCATAAAGAATACATCTTACTCACCTACCAAAATGGAAAAACGGAAATTGGACAGCTAATTAAACGAACATCAGCTGGACGTTTTGTACTAGATAGTTATGATAATAATATAATTAGAATTATTGACTTAAATGATATCTTTAATGTTGAAACAGCATAAAAATAAAGGACTTCTTAAAGTGATGCAATTTTAAATCATCATTACAAGAAGTCCTTTATTTTATTTTTTAAAGCTTTCCATCAAATCAGCAGCATTTCTTTTAGCAGCATCAGTTACATCAGAGCCTGCCATCATTTGAGCAATTGCCGTAATTGCTTCTTCTTGAGTAAGAGGTCCAACTTGAGTATAAGTAGCTCCATCTTTAACTTGTTTTACAACAGAATATCGTTGATCACCAGCAGCAGCAACTTGCGGTGAGTGAGTTATCGTAATAACTTGTTTTTCTTGACCAATTGCATGCATTTTTTTACCAATAGCTGCTGAAACACGTCCAGAAACACCAGTATCAATTTCGTCAAAAATCATCGTTCCAACTGGTTCTACGCGACTAAAGATCGCTTTTAAAGCTAAAATTAAGCGTGACTGCTCCCCGCCAGATACTATCTTGACTAAAGGCATCAAGGACTCACCAGGGTTTGGCGCAATCATAAAAATCACTTGATCTGTTCCTAATTTTGTAAAAGAATCAGTCTCATTAATTCGAATAGAAAAACGAGCTTTTTCCATATAAAGATCAGCTAATTCTTTTTTTATCTTTTCCTCCAGCTCACGAGCAGTTTGTTCTCTTTGCTTATGTAGTCTTTTTGCCTTCCTGCTGAGTTTATTTTCAACATCAGCTAATTGTTTTTGAATTTTTTCTTCGTCCAAATCTCCAGTTTCAAATTTACCAAGTTCGCTCTTAACCTTCTGGGCAAATTTAAAAACATCTTCTAGAGTTGGTCCATATTTTTTCTTAAGAGTATTTAGAGTATCTAAGCGGCTAGAAACATATTGATAGCGCTCTTCATCAAAATCCATCTGATCCATTAGAGAAGACAATTCACTACGAGCGTCATTTAACGAATAAACTCCATCATTAAAACTAGTAGCAAAATTTTCAAATTTTTTACCATAATTGCTTAAATCTTCTGCTGCATTTTGTGCATCACCAAGTAAAGTAGCTAGACCATGCTCGTCATCGTCATATAATTGCATAAAATAATTGGCTGTATCAGCAATTTTTTGATAATTATTTAATTCATTAAATTCTTCTTCTAACTTTTCGTCCTCATCTGGATCAGTTAAATCAGCACTCTCAAGTTCATTATTTTGAAATTCTAAAATATCTTGCTTCTGAGCAATTTCTTGCGCATCTTCTCTTAATTTACGCAATTGTGAAGTAAGATGACGCCATCTTTCAAAATCAGCCGCATAATCTTCTAATTCATCCTTAAATTTAGGTTTGGCATAATTATCAATTAAGTCAATTTGCCGATCTGGATCCATTAAAATTTGTTGATCATTTTGGCCATGAATATCAACCAGATTTTTACCGATTTCTCGTAGTACATTAATTGTTGTTAGCTGACCATTAATTCTAACTACATTTCTACCCTTATGCGTTAACTCTCGACTAATTATTAATTGATCATCTTCAAATGGAAGACCATATTTTTCACATAATTTTTCAATTAACTCTTTTTGCTCGCTCAGCACAAATAAGCCCGTGATAACTGCTTTTTTTTCACCAGAGCGAATCATTTCATTTTGTGCTCGACTTCCCAGTAAGAGGGAAACTGCATCAATAATAATTGACTTTCCTGCACCTGTTTCTCCAATTAAAACAGTCATTTTTTCTTGAAAACGAACTTTAAGCGTCTTAATAATTGCAAAGTTTTTAATATCTAATTCAACTAACATTTTTTCTCACCTAAAGGCCACTAACTGCACGTTGAACCACATCAACTGGACTTCCTTGCCACAAATCTTGTCCAGGATTTGCTAAATCTTTACCTAAATGGATCAAAAACTCAATATTTCCCTTGCCACCCTTAATTGGTGAATAATCTACTCCAAGAATATTAAATCCAATCTTTTGAGCCATTTGCATTGTATGCTTAATGACATTAGCGTGAACATCGTGATCATGAACAATTCCATGTTTGCCCACATTTTCAGGACCAGCTTCAAATTGGGGTTTAATTAAGCAAACAGCATCACACTGATCTTTTAAAATTTCATACATTGGCGGCATGATTAAATCTAACGATATAAATGACACATCTGTCATTGCAAAATCGGGAAGCCCATCAGTAAAATCAGCAGGCTTACTATAGCGGAAATTTTGTTTTTCCATAACTATAACTTGCGGGTTGTCGCGTAATTTCCAAGCAAGTTGATTATAACCAACATCAAGGGCATAAACTAACTTAGCACCATTTTGCAAGGCAACATCAGTAAATCCACCCGTTGAAGCACCAATATCAAGACAAATCTTATCTTTCAAGTTAATATTAAATACTTGCAAAGCCTTTTCTAATTTAAATCCACCACGAGAAACATATTTTTTGCCATCATCTTTAATATGAAAAATCTCACCTTCAGGAAATTTTTCACCACTTTTGTCAATTTTTTGATGATTATGGTCATTAACTAAGCCCGCCATAATAGCTCGTTGCGCTTGGCTGCGAGAATTAAAAAGGCCTTGTTCAAATAATAAAACATCTGCACGCTTTTTAGCCATTTACTATAATACCTTCTGATATAAATTAAAAAAATCGCCTAACAAAGGCTGCTTAAAGATTTTTACAGCTTCTTTTCCCGTTTCAATCATTTTTAAAAGCTGCTTACGACTAGCTTCAATTCCAAGTAAAGTTAAGGTATTGTTTTTACCTTCATCTGCATCTTTGTGCGTAGCTTTACCTGCTTCTTGCTCTGTTTCAACTACGTCAACTAAATCATCATAAATTTGATAAGATCTACCAAACTGTTTACTAAAATTATCTAGGCGATCAACTTGATCAGTGCTTGCACCAGCATAAACAGCTGCCATTTTAACACTAGCTTCAATTAAGCAACCTGTCTTTAACCACTCCATTTGATCAATAACTTTGACGTTTTCTTTAACTAAATCATTATTAGTTGAATCAATATCAAGATATTGTCCGCCTACCATTCCGTTTGGACCAACAGCTTGTGAGATTATAATAGCCAAGGCCGCTGAATTACTACCTTCTGTAATCCATTGAATTCCTAATGGAAGCAAGGCATCCCCAGCTAAAATAGCTTCAGCCTCTCCCCATTTCTTATGAGAGGTAAGCTTTCCGCGGCGATAATCATCATTGTCCATTGCTGGTAAATCATCATGAATTAGTGAATAAGTATGTATTAATTCAATTCCGCATGCGATTCTTAATTCTGATTCACTAATTTTATAGTTTAATGTTTCAAGTGTTGCTAAGAAAAGAAGCGGTCGTAATCTCTTACCACCAGCCATGACTGAATATGACATAATTTTACTAAAAATTGGATTATCAACTTCACTTGCTAAGTGATCCTCTAAAAATTTATCAATTTGAGGTGTATATATTTTTTGAAAATCTTTTAAATTCATTTATTCTTCCTCAGGAGCTGACGCATTTTGGGGATCGAGCGTCTTCTCGTTTCCATCTTTATCAACTAACTTAGCAACTGTTTGCTCGGCATCATTAAGTTTCTTTTCCAGTTCACGACTCAACTTAACTCCAGCTTGAAATTCATTTAAAGCGTCTTCAAGAGGAACGTTGCCACTTTCAAGCTTATTGACAATTTCTTGTAATTCATTTAATTGTTCTTCAAAATTATTTTTCTTGGTTGCCATCTTTTTCTCTCCGAATATTTTCTACATTTACTTGTACTTGACCATCTTTGAAATGTAACTTTAATTTTTCATCAATTTCTAACTTATCAACAGAAGTAACTGTATTTCCCTCCTGATCCGTTGTATAAACGTAGCCCCGACTAATTGTCTTCAAAGGGCTAATGTCATCTAACTGCTGCATGGTTCGATTTAATTTATTTCTTTGATCTTTTAGATAAGTTGTCATTGTTGAAAATAAATTAGCAACTATAAAAGTTCGTTCACGTTCTAGCTGTTCTAGTCTTCGACCAGGATTAAGCGCCTTTAACCGTTCCTGAAGCAAACGTACACCTGAACGATCATGCTGAAGCTGGTTAGACATTGCTTGATTGAGTCGATGAGTAAGCATATCAACTTGTTGAATTTGTTGATCATAAATTCTAGTTGGCTCTTGTAGAACTGGAGCGTTCCTCAGACGATCTAAAATCTGACGTTTAGCACGAATATTAGCCTGCATTGCTGCATAAAGCCGAGCGCGTAATTGTACAATTTTAGTTAATACATCAGCTAAATTTGGCGTTGCATATTCTGCAGCAGCTGTCGGAGTTGCTGCACGAGCATCTGCAACTAGGTCAGCTAAAGTAGTATCAGTTTCATGTCCCACAGAACTGATAACTGGCATTTGCATTGCATAAATTTGACGTACAACCTTTTCTTCGTTAAAAGGCCACAGATCCTCTAATGATCCTCCACCGCGTCCAATAATAACTACATCATACTTATCGCCCTGCGCTTGAATCTGTTTTAGAGAAGCAACAATAGTATCAGCTGCTTCATCTCCTTGAACTTTAGCTGGATAGAGATCAATTTCAGCATGCGGAAACCGTCGGTTAGCTGTAACCATAATATCGTGAATAACTGCCCCAGAGGCACTAGTTACAACTGCAATACGATCTGGAAACAGTGGCAAACGCTTTTTATGATCTTCATTAAATAAGCCTTCTTTTGCAAGTTTTTCTTGTAGCTGTCTTAGTTGTTCATAAAGAGCACCTAACCCAGCTGGTTCCATCGTTTGAGCGTAAAACTGGTATGAGCCTTGCGGACCATAAACATCCACATAACCACTTACATAAACTTTCATTCCCTCTTCAGGCTTAAACTTTAATTTTTCAAAAAAAGAGCGAAACATAACTACGTTAATTTTAGACTTATCGTCCTTTAATGAAAAATATTGATGGGAATGCATCCTGAATCTAAAATTAGATAACTCTCCCTGTAAAAAAACCTTATGTAGATAAGGATCATTTTTAAATTTTTGTGAAATATAAAAATTTAAATCACTCACAGAAAGATAAACTGGATTATCTGCCATGCTGCTTCCTCGTTAAAATTACTGCTTGTTTCATTAAACTAGCAACTGTCAATGGACCAACTCCTCCAGGAACCGGTGTAATTGCTTCAGCCTTAGGGGCTACTGTATCGAAATCTACATCACCCATTAATTTACCATTTTCTCGGTTCATCCCAACATCAATCAAAACTGCACCGTCTTTTACCATATCTTCAGTTACTAAATGAGCTTTACCTACATCAGAAATGATTACATCAGCGTTTCTTGTCAAGTCTGCCAGATTCTTAGTCTTTGAATGAGCAATGGTTACAGTTGCATCTCGTTCAAGTAAAACTGCAGCCAAAGGCTTACCGACAATCACGCTCCGACCAATAATCACTGTATTCTTTCCGGCCATATTAATTCCGTAATAATCAATCAATGTTAAAATACTACGAACTGTCGCTGGAATAATATCACTCTGTCCTTCCCAAAGACGACCTAAGTTAAGTGGAGAAAATCCATCAGCATCTTTTTCAGGAGCAATAGTTTCAAAAATGGCTCTTGGATTAATTTGAGGTGGAACTGGTAATTGAACCATAATCCCATTAATATTTGGATCTTGATTAAGTTCCTTAATCTTTCCTAGAAGTTCAGCTTGAGAAGTATCAGCTGGAAAATGCAATCCAACTTCATTGATACCTACTTTTTTTGCTAAATTTCTTTTAACTCGCAAATAAATTTTACTTGCAGGATCGTCTCCAACTTCTATTACGCATAAAGTTGGATTTATTCCGTCATTTTTTAAATTTTTTATTTCTTTTTTCAAATTTTCTGTAATTTCATTTGCAGGAGTTTTTCCTTCTAGTAATTTTTTCACCTAATCACCTCATCAAAAAAAGTCGGCTCAACGAGCCGACTCATTAGTTAGTCTTTCTTAATGAAATTGGCCAAGAGACCATTAATAAATTTTTTGGATTCTTTAGAGCTAAATTCATCACATAAATTTAACGCTTCATTTAAAGCAGCTACTGGCTCAATTGCCTTACTATTTTGCATTTCATAAAGAGCCACTTCAAGGATGGCCAGATCAATTTCGTTAATCCTATTAAGACGCCAACCCTTTTTTAAGTATTTACTTAATTGCCCATCAAGCTCTTTTTTATTAGCTAAGACACCATTTACTATTTCTGCAGAATAATCCGGAAAACTCTTTAGCTCTAAAGCTTTTAGTGCTTTTTGACAAACTTCTTCCGCATCAGTTAAATTTCCTTGGTTAGCCAAATAAATTGCTTGCATTGCAATTCTTCTCATCTCATGCTGTGTCATTTAGTCGTCCTCTTTATCATCTGGGAAAAGTGCTTCTGTGTTAGCTTTTGCTTCAGATTCAGTCTCTTCTGTTTCTGAAACTAGGCCAACTACATGAACATTAATTTGAGTTAAATCTAAATCCGTCATTTGCTTCAATTGCAAAGTCAAGTTTTTCTGCAGTTCGACGCATACTTTTGGCACATTTACGCCATAGTCAAGATAAGCATAAACATCAGCAGTTAACTTATCGTCTTCAACACTTAAGGAAACGCCTTTACCTTGGTTAGAACGACCAAAAAGAGTATTAATGCCAGTCTTCAGCGTCCCACGCATTTCGCTGACGCCATCGACTTTTCTGGCAGCAATTCCTAGAATAACTTCTAAAACACCAAGATCAACTCGGGTTTCATCGCCTTTGTCATTGCTTGATAAAAGAATCGTTGAATTATCAGCCATATTTTTTACCTCAAAAATTATTTATTTGCACGAGAAACGTAAGTACCATCAGCAGTATTAATAGTTAATACATCACCTTGATTAATAAAGAATGGAACATTAACTACTAAACCTGTTTCCATAGTTGCAGGCTTACCACCACCAGAAGAAGTATCGCCTTTAATGTTAGGTTCAGTTTCAGCAACTTCAAGATCAACTGTGTTTGGTAAGTCAACACCTAAAGTTTCACCGTCGTGCATAATGACATTAACTACCATGTTTTCTTTTAAGAACTTAGATTCTCTTTCAACTTGAGCTTCTGGAATTTCAAGTTGTTCATAAGTAGTAGTATCCATAAATACAAAACTTGTACCGTCATTGTATAAGTATTGCATAGCTTTAGTTTGAATGTCAGCAGTATTAACTTTAGCAGTTGAACGGAAAGTGTATTCTTGTACTGCACCAGTTCTTAAGCTCTTAAGCTTTGAACGAACGAAAGCACTACCTTTACCTGGCTTAACATGTTGGAATTCAACAATACGCCATAAATCGTTGTTATATTCAATAGTTAATCCATTTTTAAATTCATTAACTGAGATCATTGTCATAGTAAAATTACCTCATTTCTACACTTACTTATCTTACCAATCTTATCCATTGTTTCGCAACATTAACCACATAATTAGATAAAATTATAGAATTAAAAGCTCATCTTTTGGCAATTGTGACATTACATAAGGATGATCGTCCTTAATCAACACATCATCTTCAATTCTAACACCGCCGCGATCTGGTAAATAAATTCCAGGCTCAACAGTAATTGCCATATTATTCTTCATAACTTCTTTTCCATATGGCATTGCTGGCGTACAGAGTTCGTGTACTTCTAGTCCAATTCCATGGCCAATCCCATGACCGAAGTATTCACCATAGCCTTGCTCTTTAATATAGTTTCTAGCAGCTTGATCGATATCTTTTCCAGTATTTCCAGCAATTGCTGCAGCAATTCCGCGCTTTTGGGCTTCTAATACAATATAGTATATTTTTTCTAATTCTGGTTCTACTTGTCCTAAAGCTACTGTTCTAGTGATATCCGCAGTGTAACCATGATAAAAGCTTCCAAAATCAATTACAATCAATTCACCTTGTTGAATTTTTTTATCACTAGCAACGCCATGTGCCCAGCTACCACGATATCCAGAAGCAATAATCGTTTCAAAAGAAGGACCATCTCCGCCATTCATTTTAAACAAATAGTCTAATTTAGCTCCGATAGCTCTTTCGCTAACTCCTGGTTTAATTAAAGGCAAGATCTCTTTAAAACTTTGAGCAGAAATATCAATCGCTTTTTGTAAAGTAGCCAATTCTAAGTCGTCTTTTACATTGCGAACTTTTTCAACTAATTCAGCACTTAAGACAAAATTAAGATCGGGACAGGCCTCTTTCAAAGCTTCAAATTGAGTTGCAGAAATAAATTCTCCTTCAACTAAAACATTTTTTACATCTAATTGTTTTAATTGCTTAGCAATTTCTTTAACCACATCCATTGTCTGCATTACGACCTTCATTTCACCAGGAGCTTGATGACGAATTTGATCCTTAAAGCGTGAATCAGACAACAAAACACGATCCCCTTCAGCAGTCAAAATAAGCTCAGCTTCTTCACCAGAAAAATTAGTTAAGAAACGATAATTTGCTTGATTAAAAATAATTAAAGCATCTGCTTGTTCTTCTTTAATCAATTTAGTAGTTTTATCAATTCGATTATTAATTAAAGTTAGCAACTCTTGATTTGAAGACATATGACCTACCTCCTGAGTAGATAAAAAAAGACCGAACGTTCCTTAGGGACGTCCAGTCTGCAAAAGAAATAATTATTTTGCTTCTTCAACTGGGTAAACAGAAACTTGTTTACGATCTCTGCCCAAACGTTCGAATTTAACAACGCCACTAGTTAAAGCAAACAAAGTGTCGTCGCCACCGATACCAACGTTCTTACCTGGGTGGATCTTAGTACCGCGTTGACGGAAAATGATTGAACCTGCGTTGATCTTTTGACCATCAGCACGCTTTGCGCCTAAACGACGACCAGCTGAGTTACGACCGTTAGCAGTTGAACCACCACCCTTGTGGTGGGCAAATAATTTAAGTGCTTCAAGATTATTAATCATCATAATTTGTTTCACCCCTTAATTAAGCTTCAATGCTTTCGATAGTTACCTTAGTGTAAGGTTGACGGTGACCGTACTTAGTGTGTGAGTGCTTCTTAGGCTTGTATTTGAAAGTAACAACTTTCTTTTCTTTGCCTTGCTTTTCAACTTTAGCAACAACTTTAGCACCTTCAACTACAGGAGTACCAATCTTAGTTGACTTACCATCATTTACAAGAATAACTTCATCAAAAGTTACTTCGTCGCCAGGCTTAACTTCAAGTTTTTCAACAAAAACGCTATCGCCCTTAGCAACCTTGTATTGCTTACCACCGGTTTTAATAACTGCGTACATTTGTACACCTCCGAAAAAATACTTAGACTCGCCGTATGAGGTGGAATTAACGTTAATTCTCTTCTTACCCCATAAACGTGCGGTTGCAGATGTGAGGTTTCCACAAATACAACTCTTACAGTATACTCTCATCCCTCTTTTAAAGCAATTCAATATCAAAATTTCTAAAAAAATACTAAAATAAATTTACAAGTATTTATAATAAAGAGAAAGAATATGCTTAAATTTTATGGTTATAAACGTTGTTCAACTTCTAAAAAAGCTCAAAAATGGCTTGATGATCATCAAGTTGTTTATCAATATCAAGACTTAGTAGAAAAACCACCTAAGCAACAAGATCTACTTAAATGGCTAACTGATTTTCAAGATCGCGGATTAAGATATTTTTTCAATACGTCTGGCCAAGTTTACCGCCAAATGCACTTAAAAGATCAAATAAACAAGATGACGCTTGAAGAAGCAGCAAAATTACTTTCACAAAATGGAAAATTAATTAAAAGACCCTTAGTTACTGACGGTAAAAAATTAACTTGCGGTTTTAAAGAAGACATATACGAAAAAACTTGGTTATAGTCCCCATTGTCCGCCATGAACACGCGCAACTGTGTCAGTGATAATAAAAGCATCTGAATCAATCTCATGAATTTTATTAATTAAAGGACCATATTCACGGGTATCAACTACTAATAGTAGCTGCTTTTTGTCATCATCACTGTAGCCACCAACAACATCGTAAATTGTTAAACCGTTATAGTTATCAAGTAGCATTGTCTTTAGTTCTTCAAAACGCTCGTTACTCATCACACGCACCTGATATTTACGGTCAAAGCCAGCTTCTGCATAGTTCATAGTCATGGCTGTCACTACTTGTGACAAGGCGGCTAATAAAAATGCATTCCAGCCATCAACGAAAATGTTAAGAAAAATAATTACCATATCAATTGCAAGTAATCCAATTGCTGGATTAATGTAAAAATATTTCTTTAAAATCATTGGCGGAATTGTTGTTCCACCACTTGATGCATTAACGCGGTATAGTAAAGAAACACCTAGCCCCATCAAAGCACCACCATAGATTACTGCTAGTAATTGATTATTAGTAATTTTAAAACTAGGCGTAAGTCCCATTAACACTGGAAGTAATAAACTACCTAAGGCAACGTTTTTCGTTGTCTTTTTTCCTAAAAAGATCGCTGCTAGAATAAGCATTAAAATATTAACAACTAAAACAGTAATTGACCGATTAATACCCCATACTGCATCAACTAAGATTGAAATACCAGTTGAGCCACCCGCTGCAATATTAATTGGACCATAGAAGAAATTAATAGAAATGGCGATAATTTCTAAGCCGGCTAAAAATACTAGCCAACGCATCCAAGATTTCTTTTTAATATTTTTTGTCATTTCATCGTCCTTCCTAAAAATAAGTTATTAATATTTTATCTAATTTTCATGCATCTTGTCAGCTACACTGCTTATTCCTAATTATTCTTTAACATTTTGTATTCTAATTGTTGGTTACCTTCATAAGCTGGCATCCCATTTTCTGCTCGATATAGTGCACGCTCAAATGCTTGATATCCCTTGCTAGAACTAACAGCAAATTTAACGTGATATTTACTTGCAAATTCGCTAATATTCCAAGTACTATCATGGGCGGCAAATGCAGTAACCAAAATTACAATGTCTAAATCTTTAATTTGACTTTCAATTACCTTTTTCTTGCCTTCAAATGCATCAATCGGAATTGGAATGCCATTGTAGCGGTTAACAATCCCTTCTAAAATCGCTTCATTTTGATTATCGCCAACAGCAATCCCTACTCGTTGATAATGTAAGTTCATATTTAACTTAGCTAATACCTGGGTACTTGCTACTACCTTTGTCTTTGCTTTTTTTGTTTTAGAAACTCGCTTAGGTTGCTCTGTTTCATAAATCCAGCGAACCTGAACTGCGCTTGCTGGATCTTTTTTTAATCTAACATCGCCTGTATACCAAGCTAAATCAACAATTGCGCCGTCTTCTAAATGAATATTGCCATTTTGATAATAGCTAGAATCAAGTGCAACAATTACTGGCTTATGATTAATAACCAGCTTTTCTCCATGGATATTTCGTGAAACACTTAAATTGCCTGGACTTCCTTGTACTACCCCATATTTAAAGTCTGCTATTTTGTCATAATCACGGCCGCGCAATTTTCGATAACCAACTACTCGCAAAACTTCAGCTTCATTTAAACTATTTGCTAAAGGCAAAGCTTCAACAATATCACCACTCTTTAAATTCAAATCATGAATTTGCCCCTCATTTACTTCAAAGACAACTTCACCATTATTATTGATCAAATCCGCACCCTTTAATGCACGAATGACAGTATATCTTCTACCCTTTCGATAATCGCGATTTTTTTCTTTTTTAGGCTTTACCGCATCCTCAAAAATTTTCCGATTTACTGCAGTACTAGTTTCTTCTGAAGCTTGAATAGCTTGGTCTAATAATCCTAATTTCTTTTCAAAATTTGTGGCAATATTGTGATCAAAGGTTAACTTATGTAGAGCTCCTAAGACAATTTTTTTAGCATTTTTGTCGCCTGGGCGTTCAATTAATGTAGTTATTCCCTGAAGAAAAGTATTTATTTGTGCAATAACTTTGTCATCCATTTTATTATTTACTGAGGTAGACTCTGCTTCGCCTGTCATACCCAATACTACCTTAATTGCATTTAAGCTATTTTGAAGACTTTTGTCATCGCCTGCAGTATTATTTAAAATTCTTTTTAAATTATTTCGATAATCAAACATTTTAATCACTTTCTTACTTACTTTTTATCTATTATATCGATTTAACCTGCTTCAATTCAAAATTTCTCTATCAATCTTTCAAGAAAGTGATATATTAAAGGTAAACATAAAAAGTGAGGGAAAATTATGACTAAATACACTGTTAAATTATCTGAAGAAGATTACCAAATGTTAAAAGATTGTCACTCAAAGAACCCTTCAATTATGAAGGCGTTAGAAGAAGCTAAAAAAGAAGATTAGTTTCTTACAATTTTTACCAAAATAAAACTCGTGATTAGATGTTTACACTAATCACGAGTTTTTTATTTATTATTTAAATATTTTTGACTAAAGAACAGTAGCCCAATAAGAATACTTAAATTTAACTAAGCTCTCCATTCGCCGCCTTGGCCGTAAGTATGTTTATCAAGTTCATTAATAATTACATGGATATGTTCCTTCGGTGCACCAGTATTCTTATGAACAGCTTCAGTGATATCTTTCATCATTTGAGTTAATTGCTCATCACTTCTACCCTTAATTAATTCTACATGTACAAATGGCATTTTAAATTTCTCCTTTTTTAACCAAAATTATAGCAGACTTATTTTAAGCTATACACTCTTTCTTAAAACTCTTCTTGCACGATCTCGCACTGCAAAATATAAAATTGGCGTACAAATTGCAGTTGAAATCGAATTAATGACCGTTGCTGGTAAACTCACAAAAGAACTCACTAAGGCTACATTTAAACTAGTTCCAACCATCAATGCTTCAACAATTGAAACACAGTAAGTTGTAAAAATTTTAGTTACCCCAGCGATAATTCCCAAAATAATAATATTTTTCTTGCTATCTTGATAGTGCATTCCTTTATATACTGCCGTTAAAACACTTGCAACTACCACCACTTCAAGCATTGTCAACCAAGAAGTGGCTGCATAGCCATTAAGTAAGTCAAAGCCGCCTAACCCAATAATCCCTGCAAGCATTCCATTCCGACATCCCAGATACAAAATTGCAACAGCAGTTAAGGTATTACCAAAATGGATAAAGGGACGACCAACTAAAGCAGGAACTGGAATTCGTAAAACCCAGACTCCTAGATAAATTATCGCCGCAAATAAACCGGTCATAATTATTGAAACTAACGAATTTTCCCTTGTTCGCATTTCCTAACTTTTTTTCTCCTCTACTTTCTTCATTAACCAAGATAAAGCACCTGCATAATTAGGTCCTAACCGTTTATCTCGAGTTGAATCAGTTGCTTTAATTGTCATTTTAACAAAAATTGCTGCTATCTGCGAACTCTCCTTTAGCGAATAACCTGCTAAAATTGCCGCTAATAAACTACTTGCAAACATATCGCCTGTACCAAAAAATGAACGTCTCACCTTATCAGTTTCTATTACAAAAGCTGTATCCTTGACTGACACTCCAGCAATCTTAATTTTATCCTGCATTTGAATTCCAGTAATCAATACCTCATTCACATTAAACTTTTTCTTTAATTCTAAAGCCAGCTCTTCAATCTCATCAATTGAAAAACTTCGATATTTTTTATCTAATAATAAGCAAGCTTCAGTTAAATTTGGTGTTAAAATTGTTGCAAAATTAGCAAGCACGCGCATTTTTGCCACATAATCTAAGTTTAAGCCGCGATATAATTTACCTGAATCTGCCATAGCAGAATCAAGCAGGACTTTACTGACTTTAAAATTAGAAATATGATCTATCCAAAAATCAATGGCTTCTTTGCCTAAATAACCTAAGTATAAATTTTCAAAATCAATCTTTTGGTCCTGCCAATGAGCAATAATTTTACTCATTTCGCTACTTAAATTTAAAAAAGTGTTATCGCCAAAGCCACCAGTATGGGTAGACAAAATCGCCGTCGGCAATACATCTGGTTGATAGCCACACGCTCCTAAAATTGGTAAAGCAACACTTAATGAAACTTGACCCAGGCAGGAGAGATCTTGACTAATCAAAAGTTTTTCTTTCATTTTAATGTTCTTTCTAATTTTAACCGCTTCTTTTTAACTGCATATCTTTTAGAATTCAGTTTAATTTGTAGCAACTTGTTATGCCAATAAATTAAGGCCATTTTGATCGCTAAACGATTATACCAACAATAATCATGCCTTAAATAATTATATGAATCCTTAAGGTTGAGCAGATGTTCTGCTGTAATGAATTGATTACGGCTCCAGTGCCAATCAGCAGCATTGCTTTTACGAATCCTGATTTTTTCAATTCGACCAACTGTTAACCGTGCTCGCCCTTTAATGTACTTACTTCTTGCAACAGTAATATAATTACCAATCATGGTTTGTTTCCAAAATTGATTGTTTTTCTTTTCAATAAAAAGTGCCCGTCTTAGCACCTTACTTAAGCAATACCACTCCTTATTACCGTCTGATAGCTCAATTAAACACCAAATGTATTCTCGTCTTTTTCGCAAATTTTCCCCAACTTTTTTTATTAGCTAAAACTATCAATTTCCTACTTATAAATCAATAAGTCAACTTCAACGTGAAATGTCTCATTTCCTGGCATTTTTCCTGATTCGTGCTTCAGAAATTTAAAACCTTTATGTAAATACAAACTTTTAGCAGGATTACCAGTTAATACTTCTAAATAGGTTGGTCGTTTCATCTTAGTTAATGAAAACTCAATCAGCTTACTGCCAATTCCTTGCTTTTGAAAACTAGGATCTACGTAAAGCCAGGCGAGTTCATCATCGCTAAATGCAACAAAAGCGACAATCTTTTCATCTATTGTTGCTACATAAATATTATATGAAAATAAATCTTCTTCAATTGCTGCAATTTTCAGCGGTTTAAAGGCCGCCTCTAAATTAGCCGCTTTTAGTTCTTGTTTTCTTGCTTGATCATGTATTACACATAAATCATTAAAGTCTTTTTTCTGAAATTCTCTAATTTTGATTTTATTCATAATATTTAAAAGGCACCTCCTCCGCTACCGCCACCAAAGCCACCTGATGAACCACCGGAAAATCCACCCGATCCACCAGAAGCTGATGAGTTTAAGTTTGCGCCTGAATTAAAGCTTGAATTAAAATTATTTGCAAATCCATCCCGTCCTGAGCTATAAAATGGACCCCAGAACAAAATATTTGTGTCATCAATTTCATCTGCAAATTCTATTTTAAGTTGTTTCAACACCTTTTTAGATACACCCAAAGCAACCGCATATGGCATAATTTCTTCCCACAGAGGCAATTCTCCGACTTCGCGCATTTTAAAATTACCAATCTTATCTAGCATTTTCTTAAAACCACGTACTTGATTAGTTGATTCTGCTCCCTTAGCAGTATATGGCGATAACTTTTTATTACTATAAATAGTTGCTAGAATTGCTAATCCTAGCATAATTGTGGCCACTATAAATAGACCTGCCGGTCCCTCACTAGAAAAGAAAGCAGCAATTATTCCAGCACCACTTAATACTAATAAGATGATCATTAAGACTAAATTAGTTTCCTTCTTATGTTCAACCTTTTTATCAAAAAAGCCAGCATTAATTGCTGCTTGTTTTTCCTTTTTTTGCCAATTAGCAAAGAGTTTACTTAGCTTAGAAGATCGTTGTTTTTTAAGTTCATAAGTTGTAAAACTTTTCCCATCGCCAACCTTATTAAATAAGTATCTCATCAAAGGAACTTCACCCATTAAATCTTTATCAATTAAAGAAATTTTATAGTATGTTTTTCTTCTTACCTTAATAGGTTCAATTTCTATCCTCTTTTTTACAGCTAATTCCATTAAATAAGCAGTTAATGATCTAGAACTTGGCTTATCGTCCAGATCCAAAATTTCAGCCATTACTGGTGAAACTGTAGGGACATCATAATTTCTAGGTAATTGCTTTTCTTTTTTAGGTTTAACTCCAGATTTCTTCAAAGTAAAACTTCTAATTATTATGGATAAAGAAAATAATCCTGATAGTACCAAAGCACCTAAGCCAAGCATTCTGCTTCTTTGACGACGTTCGTTAGCTTCATGAGCAAATTTTGCTTCCTGATTTAAGACATATTTTTTATGATTTTGGTCTCTAATATTTTTATTTTGACTTGTCACTGCCGTAGGAAAAAGGCTATGAACCTCTATTCCCTCATTTCCGCTTACATTTGCAGCTGTCATAATAATACTGCCTTTTTCAGAATTAACTGTAATCTGGCCCGACAAATCTCCATGAGCCCAAGCCTTAAGATCCTTAACTGAACTTGGGAAAAAGATCCCTACTCGAACGTTATCAAGGTCTGTATCCCAGCCATCACCAATAATTTTAAAATTAAGCTCGGCCGTATCTTTCCAGTTAATAATGGCATTCGTAATTTCATAAGTATAAATTATCGTAAATTTATCACCATCAGTTACGTTATGCCATACCTTAAAGCGATAACCATGATCGCTGTGACTCAATTCATAAGTATTATTGGCGTGACTATCACTTTGTACGACTGGCTGTGAATTTTTACCAGATATTACTCTAACCTGCTGATTTTTTAATTCTTGATTATCAGTAAGATTTTGTTGATAAAAAACGCCATGGGCATCATCGTCAAACTTATAAGTGATTCTTCTCTCCATCAACAATGATCCATTTGCATTTACATGGGCAGTAACATCAACGTTAGTAATATTATAATCTACATCAGCTAAAGCTGGTTTTGTGAAGATGATAGTCAAAGTTACAAGCATTATCATCCCAATTATTAAGTGAAAAAGTTTTTTCATAGGTCCCCCGTAAGAAAAAGTGAGCTGTGGCTTAATTATAACTTAATACACAAAAAAAGCGCTAGATAATATTCTAACGCTTAATTAGTAAATTATTTAGTTTTAAGCAGTTGCACTTTGCTTTTTGTGAACTCTGAGATAGTGAATAATCGCATATATTGAAAAGCAAGCAAAGAAAATAGCCGAAATCAATAATCCCATTTTAGCACTTGACGTAACTGCATTAATAATCATTGGTGAAATTGCACATCCTACATTAACTAGTACCAAAACAATGGTTGTTGCTAAGTTAACTGAATTTGCTGGAGCTGACCAGTCAAGCCAATTGTACATATATGGAACGCCCAAGCCAAAGCCAATTCCTAAAATCAAGCAACCAAGACTTAACATAACGAAATTACTTGCTAAAGCAATTATAAAGAAACCGATTGCTACTAAACCAAATCCTAACGGAAAGATCTTATCGTGTAGTTTCTTAAAGAAGAACCCAAATGATGCACCTATTGGAATGCCTACTAAATTCAAAACCCCAGTTAAAGCTGAAACTTCACTAACTGTTCCTAGCTTTTCTTGAACAACTAAAGCTGGAATCTTAAAGCTCATTGGCATATAAAATAGAAAAATAAAGAACATTAAAATGGCGATTAAAATCACTTTACCATTAATAGTTTGTTTTTCTTTTGCTTTCTTTGCTGTATTATTCTTTGTCTGTTTTGATGAAGGAAGTGGAACAAAGAGAATAAACAAAATCAAAACAGGAATTACTAAGAAGTAAATTGCAAAAGCAGCATGCCATGAAATAGTTAAAAGCCAACTAATCAGAAATGATGCAAGAGCTGCACCCAAACTACCCATTACATTTTGATAACCTACCATTGTAGCTAATTTTTCTTCATTACTACTATAAAACTGTGGAATCAAACTAACCGCAAGTGAGTTAAATAAACCAATTCCAGCACCGATCAAAAATCTAGAAATTAAAATAGGTGTATAAGCAGTGGCATACATTGGAAAAGTACCAGCTAATAAAGTTATTACCAACCCTGTAATAATAGTCGGCTTTTCTCCCATTAACTTAATTAAAAATGGGCTAATTAATAAACCAATTACAATTCCGATATTAGGGATCGTCGATAACATTTCAACCCCAGCTTTATCTATGCCTGGAAAAGCATGATACATTAGCGGTAAAGCAGGCGCAATGGCTGGTGCCATCATTAAAAAGATTGAAATCGATAATAATGATATCTTAAAGATCACATGATCTTGCGGATTCTTTTCTTTCATTTTATTTTCCTCCCACTTCATTTCTGCTAATCTTTGACAAGGTGCTTTCTGAAGAATTCAGCTTCTTCGTCATTAGCTTCTTTTGCTAACTCATCTTTTTGATTAATTAAGAAGACGTGTGGCTCAGGGTGCTTTTCATCGCCCCAAGACTTTTGAATAACTTCAATTCCCTTAGCTCTTAAAAATCCATCTAATCTAACAGCGCAATCATGAATGAAATCTTCATTAGCAGTCGAAATAAAGGTTGGCAGAAAGTCTTCAGTAATATACTTTTCAACATCAATTAAATCTTGATTCTTCGCACTCTTCATTACTTCTGGATCAAAATATGCTAAAGTACCGTCTCCAATCATGCCTGGATCTTTAATAAAAGTTGCTGGTGAGTTTAAAGCAACTGCTCTAAATTTTAAATCTGTCAGTGTATAGCCGCATTTTTCACGGTATTCAGGATTAGTCAAAATAACTGTATATTGTTCAGCCATTTGACCACCAGCTGAATCTCCAATTAAGAAGACATTATTTTTATCAAGATTATATTCATCAGCGTGATCTGCTACCCAATGAATATATTCATTTACTTGGTCAAGTTCCTTAGGAAATTTTACTTCTGGACCTAATTTATAGTTTGGATTAACAAATGCAAATCCTCTCTTTGCCATCCCTAAGCCATAAAATTGATAGGTTTCTTTTGTTCCATAAACCCAGCCGCCACCGTGAATATTAATAATCACTGGAATCTTACCTTTAACGTTCTTAGGTAAATATAAGTCTAATAAATTCCATTTGGGATCTTTACCATATTGAAGATCATCTATACGTGTTACTTCAGGAATATCGTGTGGCAACCCGCTATCTCTCTTATCATCATTCTCTTTCCAGCTAATACGCATTTCTTTAACTGCATTTAGAATCTCTTGATCTTTCATCATATTTCCCTCTCTCATTGAATTCGCTTTCATAATAACTAAAAATGAATCTAAAAAATAGGTCAATCTTAACCAGTTATTGGCGCAAATTGACCTATTTTATTAATTTCTTCTTCATTTCAGATGCACTTTTGCCATATAGTTTTTTAAAAGCTCTATTCATCGTCCTAATACTAGAAAAGCCACAGCTAATGGCAATTTGAGTCAAATTCTTTTTGGAATTCTTTAATTCGCCATAAGCATGTTCAGCTCTGACATTATTGATATATGTTTCAACCGTAAGTTCCATTTCTTTCTTAAAAAAGCGTGCTAAATATTCTTTTGAAATATTACACTTTTCAGCAAGTAAAGCTAAATTCAACTCTTCTTGATAATGATTATTTACATATTGCGTAATGTATTGCAAACGATTAATAGTATATATCTTACGCTCACTAATTTGTTCTTGATCCTTCTTATCTTCAGTAAAATTAGCTAATAATAGACATAAAATTTCATCAATTAAACGTTGCTGCTCTAAGTGTTTAGTTGGAATTTTGAGAAAATATACTTTAATAAATTGACTTAGTAACCCCTGCAAGTGAAGATAGACAAGTTTTTGTTTATCGGTAAAAGCAGCAGGGTCATTAATTTTAATGACTTGATGGGCAATATCAGGATATAGGTTAGTAATATAGTCATATGGAAAAATTATTGATAATGCAAGTGAATTAGTGTTTTTAAAGTCATGAATACTGTGAATCTCTTGCGTATTTACTACCAAAATAGTGCCTGACTTAGAAGAATAGTGCTTTTTATTAATCAAAAAATCATCTATTCTACCATTTTCAACATAACTTAATTCAATTCCCCGATGCCAATGCGGAGCAATGTATTTTTCAGAATTATGATCATGAAAAATAAAATACCATACAGGCAGCGGGTCAGTAGGAATTACTATTTCATGCTGCTTTATTTTCTTGCCATATGTCATTATAGTTTCTCACCATTTACATGAATAAAGAGATTGTACAGAGCACCATAAAGGTTAGCACCATTCTTAAACTTAGCTTCAACTATCTTTGGGCGAGTGAAAGTTTTTCTAATCAATTCATTATCAGCTAAAACTTTATCATAAGCTTGATTAATTCCTTGAACCACAATTGGCTGTGCAGAAATTCCGCCACCAATTGCAATTGCATCTAAATCCACTACAGCTTGAATATCGATAATAATAGCAGCAATTCGCTTGCAATACTCATCAAAAATTTTCTTTGCCTTCTCATTTCCATTATTAATTGCTTCAAAAGCAGCTAAACCATCAGTCTCCTCATCATTTTCGATGGCTTCGTTAACATTCTTAATCATTTGAACAGCAGAAGCATAACCACCAGCAAAGCCATCAAATCCAGGCTCTTTCATATTAAGCTGCAAAAAACTTAATTCACCTGCTTGAAAATGCGCCCCATTTAACAGCTTCCCATTAACAATTATTCCTCCACCAACGCCCGTACCTAAAGTGATAGCAGCACAATTTTGCATATCTTTTAGACTGCCAAGCCAATTCTCAGCTAAAACGCTGGCTTTACCATCATTAATCACCGTAACTGGAATATCATATTTTTTATACCTTACTGCAAAATCGATGCCATCAAGAAAAGGTAAAGCTCCGCCAAAGTGAATTTTAGTATGCGCAATTTTTCCTGGAGCACAAAAAGCTATCCCTTTAATTTCCTTTTTTAGATATTTCTCTACAATTTGATCAATATTTTTTAAAAATTGTTCTTTATCATGTGATGTCTTAATCTTACCTTGTTCGATAATATTCCCCGCATTATTAAGTTCAGCATATTTTACGTTTGTTCCTCCGATATCAATGCTTAAATAATTCTTTTTCATTATTATCCCCTCTTCTAATGTTTAGCGCTTACAAATGATATTTTATGGTGCATTCATTTTCAAAACAAGTCACAGATTGACATTTTTTAGTTTAAAAATTGACATTAAAAAAAGAGATCTTTCGATCTCTTCTCATTTTTATAAGCCGATATGTGCCCAAGGCTTCAAGTCAACAGCTGGCTCTTCCCAAAGTTTAACTAAGTCTTCAGATAAGTACTTCTTATCAACAACTACGTCATAAACATACTCTTCAAACCACTTTTGACTCATTTCGTAGAAGCCCTTGTGACCATACTTATCGCCCCAAGAATTTTCAACCTTCCACTTACGAATCTCACCATTGTCTTCGTCAACGCCGACTAAAGTCATATCATGTGTTGCAGATCCTTCACCAGTAGCTAAACGATCAGCCTTACTCATTTGAGTATCAACACTAAACAAGTCATCAGTCTTGTATAAATCGGTATCAAGGAAACCAGTTTTACGTTCCATTTGTTTTAAAACGTCATTTCCAAAAATAACTGCTCTTCCATCTTTCAATTGAGTTGCAGCTGCTCGTGCCAAAACTTCAATCGGCACATTTAAACCAGTAATTGGTTGACCGCCAGCAACATTATCATATAAACCTTGGTGGTATCGCTTGTTGTAATCATAATTAGGTGAGTTTAATAAGACAACATAATCATCCCAATTAAAATCTTTTAAATATTTTTCTGCAAATTGACGTGGAGTTAAATCTTTTTCTAAATGATACTTTTTATCGTCATCACGATATTCCAAATCAAACTTCTTTGGTGGTTCACCCAACGCTACTGCAGCCATGCGGTAAATTTCATTTAAGAATTCTTTCTTAGCTTTTTCAGCTTCTTCAAGCTTACCTTCTTGAACTAATTTACGTAATACTAGCGCATCTTTTCTTTCCTTACGGGCTAAGGAATCAATTAATGCAGTTGTATTATTTGAAGTTGCATTTTCTGGCATTGCGTATGATGGAACTACACCATACTTTTTCACCAGATTAATTGCCATTTGCCACAAACCACCATCTTGACCTGCAAAATCAAACCAGGTTTCAACTTCACGATCATCAACTGGCTTATCAGCTAAACGAATCATACTATCATAAAAAGCGTTAGCTCTTTCAATCTTATCCCAGAAGAAATTATAAGCTTGTGAGAAAGTAAAGTCCTTAACATGATATTTTTTACCAAAATGATGACGCAAAACATTCAAAGTTGCAAATTCCCAGCAACGACCAGAATGCTTTTGGTCAGTTACTCCACCAATATCAAGTTCGGTAGAAAAAGTGTGATTTAACCGTTTTGAAACTTCATCATTAAATGACGCTTCAAATAATCCATTTCGACGAGCAGCACGAGACGCTACTTTATTTTTATCATTTTTATTAAAATCTGCAGAAAAAGCTGCTAGTTCTTGTTCTGATAAAGCACCCATTTTTATCTCTCCTTTTAACTTCATTAGATTCATTTAATTAGTTTTAATCTTACATTAATATAAAAAATAAGCAAGTTATCTAGCAAAAAAGACCAAGTATTTTTGAATACTTAGTCTCTCTTAAATTATTTAAAATGCAGGCAGAATAAAATCTTTGAATTTATATAAATTATTCAAAAATTTCATCAATATCAAGTACTACTACAAATGCATTAGGAGTATCAGTACCAGATACAACTTTCTTTGCATATTCATCATCTTCATGAACATGTGCAGTTGCTAAAACTTGAACAGCAGTATGAGAAGGAACGTCTGCTGCAACTAGTGCAACTTTAGAGCCACGCTTAATGTTTTCATAAGCTGCACCTTTAGTCTTTTCAAGATATTGCATATGACTTGGATCTAATACAGTCATTGAACCCTTAGGTCCAACTTGTGGGTTGCCGTTTTCGTCAACAGTAGCAATATAAACTAAATTGTTCTTAAAAAGATCTGCTTGTTTTTCAGTTAATTTATTTGTATCTAATTTTTTCATAGTATACAGTTCCTTTCTATCACTTATCAATTACAAGTATAGGCCTCTTAAGAGAAAAAATCTTCTTTTTTGCTCAAGTTTTTATAATATTTTTATTATATTAAATAACAAATTGACAGTTATCTTTCAATCAATAAATATATAAATTATTTGCTTTATCCTCCCGTTCATATTTTTAATCAATAACATTTGCTTTAAATCAGTGGCTTTAAATTTGCCTATCTTCTAAAGATTATTTGCAATTTTTTGTATGAAGCTTGCAGTGAGGTATATCATATCAATATAAAAATAAATTTATAATTAAAATAAGGAAAATATAATTTTATGTTGACATATTTTCAAATCGGCGTATTATTATGAACACAAACATTATTATCAAACAGCTTTGATAAGGAAAAGTAATTAAGTGCTCGTCTCTCAGAGAATTTCTGGTTGGTGTGAAGAAATAGATAGAGTCTTAATGAAAATCACCTTTGAGCGTAAACTACGATTTAAAGTAGTTTAAGGGACAGCCCTTTATAGCGACGGCGTATCGTTCTCTTGTATTGAACCGTACGTTATTAAAGACTAGTTTTTCTAGTAAAAATAGGTGGTACAGCGACAAGACGCCCTATTGGATCATTACGATCTAATAGAGCGTCTTTTTGTTTTCTTAATCATGCTGTTATTGGATTTTTGACGAAAGGAGAATTTTATATGAAGATGTCAAAGTCCAAACTGCTGTATGTAACACTAGCGAGCTCACTAGCGATTTTATCAACTGCTTGTGGTGCCAAGAAAACTGATTCGAGCAACCAGCCCATCAAGTTTTCCCAGGCCGTTCCTCATAAAACCATTAAAAAAGGAGGAACCTTGACCTATGCTTTAGAAAATGAATCACCATTTACTGGAATTTTTTCAGCTGAAATTGCTGATACTAGTCCCGATTCTGAAGCAGCTGCTCCAGGAGACGAAGCACTTTTTGATATTAATGATCATTATCAATTCACCAATAAAGGAGCTGCCAGTTTAAAACTAAATCATAGTAACAATACTGCTGAAATCAAAGTGAAAAAGAAAGTTCGTTGGTCTGATGGCAAGCCAGTAACCGCTAAGGATTTAGAGTATGCATACGAAATTTTAGCTAATCCTAAAGTTCAAACTACTCAATATACCTCTTCGCTTGAAAATATTAAAGGAATGGCTGAATACCATCGGGGAAAAGCTAATAATATTTCTGGTCTTGAAATGCCAGATGGACCAAATGGAAAGAAATTAATCCTTCACTTTAAGGAATTAAAACCAGCAATGATGAACTCCGCTAATGGCTTCTTCTGGGAACACGCTGCTCCTTACCATTATTTGAAGCACGTTCCCTTTGACAAGCTTGTTTCTAGTCCGCAAGTAAGAAAGCATCCACTCTACTTTGGTCCATATAAAATGGATAAAACCGTTCAAGGACAATCTACTAGTTGGTCAAGAAATCCATATTACTGGCGCGGTAAACCTAACTTTGAACATATTTACATGTCAAATATTACTAATTCTAATGTCTCACAAGCAATTAAGAGCAAAAAATTCGACGTTGCAAATGTTCTAAGCTCACAATGGGAACAGGTAAAAAACACTAAGGGAGTTAATTTTGTTGGTAAAAAAACACTTAGCTACGATTACTTAGCCTTTAAAGTTGGAAAATGGGATGCAAAACTTGGTAAAAATGTTGAAAATCCTCATGCTAAGATGAATAATCCCGCTTTACGAAAAGCAATGGCCTATGCAATGAATGTTGATGTCATTAATAAACGGTTCTACCATGGTTTAGAATTCAGAATTAATTCTTTGATTCCCTCACAATTTACTCCATATTATGACAAAAATATTCCAACCTATTCTTATAATCTAGATAAAGCCAATAAATTACTAGATAAAGCTGGCTATAAAAAAGCACCTGGCGCACTCTATCGGAGTCAACCAAATGGTAAGCCCTTAGTTATCAATCTAGCAGTACGTGGTTCTGGCGAAAACAGCGAGGCCATCTGGCGTAACTACATTCAACAATGGAAAAAGCCGGTTTAAACGTTAAATTCTTAGGCGGCCGTCCGATGGAATTTAACCGCTGGGTAGCTGCAGTTAAAGCAAGTGATCCTAAAATTGATGTTCTTGAAGGAGCTTGGGGTGCAGCAGGTGATCCTTCTCCAAGCGTGTTCTACGGTGAAAAGATGCCTTATAATTTTGCCCGTTTTGTCTCTCCGACTAATACTAAATTATTGAATGAAATCGATTCTGCCAAATCTTTTGATAAAAAATATCGGGTGCAAAAATTCCACGAATGGCAAAGATGGATGTACAACAAAGCTTATGTAGTCCCAACTAGTGGTGCCTATTCAGTAACAGCTGTGAATAGTAAAGTCTCTGGTTGGTCATTAAAACCTTCAGCTAATGTTTGGTATGAAGCAGGTTTTACTAAATAATAAATTAATTAATATTAAAGAAAAACAATATCGACTTGTCCTAAAAAGGAAGCATCGCATACCAGATGCTTCCTTTTTTACTTGTCAATTTTTACATACCTACCATGTTCATCAAGAACACCCTTGAAGTGATATTTCTTACCTTCTTCAGTGCGGATATCCCCTAAGTCAATTTCGCCATATCCCTTCTCTGCATTTGTAATTTCAACATCACTAAAAGTATGTTCAAAAAAGGTTCGAACAATTTTACTCTTTAGCTTAATATCTTTTGAGCGCTCAAAAGCAGCAGCTAGGGTAAAACCATTATCAAGTTGATATTTAATAAAACCAATTAAATATAAAGTTGACAAATTGTATCTTCTCACACCGCTATTATCATCAGACACTGGCTTAATATAGCCCTTTTTTTCCCAATAGCGTAATTGTCTTTGGGACACACCAACTACTTTGCTAACTTCGCCAATTCCGACCTCAATATTCTGAAGAACATTATGAAGTATCTTTTTTGATTCCATTGTTTAATCCTTACCTCGTAATCTTATCTATAGTTTAATAGTTTGTGTCAATTTTTACAACATATATGTTAGATTAAATTACTGTAATGTAAGAAAATTTGACAATATCTAAATTTAAGCATATAGTTCTTATAGTTTGTAAGATTTTTTAACAATAGAAAGGAAAATTCAAATGGATCAACAACCAACCGATATTCACGGAAAAGCCTATAATCGAAACTTGCTTGTTCTAGTTTTAATTATTGGATCTTTCTGTACTGTGTTAAATGGAACCTTGCTTGCAACAGCTCTTCCCTCAATTATGCGTTCCTTTCATATCAGTACAGCAACTGCTGAATGGCTTTCAACTGCATTTTTATTAGTTAATGGAGTCATGATTCCAGTTTCAGCTTGGCTAATTAATCGTTTTGGCTCAAGAAAAATGTATTTGACAGCAATGTCAGTTTTCTTTATTGGAACAGTGACTGCTGCAGTTGCGCCAAATTTTGGGACTTTATTAACTGGAAGAATTATTCAAGGACTCGGCGTGGGTGTTACTATGCCGCTTCTTCAAACCATCATGCTTTCAATCTTTCCCGCTAATAAACGCGGTGCTGCGATGGGAACAGTTGGTATTGTTATTGGTCTCGCACCAGCTATTGGTCCAACCTTATCTGGGTGGATTGTTGATAATCTTTCCTGGCGTTACTTATTTAGTATTATTGCTCCAATTGCTGGAATTGTTATTATTTTAGCGTTTTTCCTAATTAAAGACGTTCTTCCAACTAAGAAAGAAAAAATTGACGTTTGGTCAGTGACAACTTCAACTATTGGTTTTGGTAGTTTACTTTACGGCTTTTCAGAAGCTGGTAATAAAGGATGGACTAACCCTGAAATTCTAGGATTTATTGGCGTAGGAATTATATTTGTTATTCTTTTTGGCATGCGACAATTAAAGATGACAGATCCATTTTTAGATATTACCGTCTTCAAACATTTCGAATTTTCTCTAGCAGCTGCTTTAAGTGGTATTACCAATTTAGCAATGGTTGGTATTGAAATGGTTTTGCCATTATATATTCAAAATTTACGTGGTGTATCAGCATTTCATTCAGGATTAATGCTATTACCTGGTGCCTTGATGATCGGAATTATGTCACCAATTACGGGACGTTTATTCGATAAATATGGTGCACGAAAAATGGCAATTACTGGAATGACCCTCTTAACACTTGGCACTATTCCATTTGTATTCTTAACTGCAGAAAGCTCATATACTATGATTATTGTTTTGTACGCAATTAGAATGGTCGGTGTTGCTTTAGTTATGATGAACGTTACCACTTCAGGAATGAACTCATTGCCTTTAAACAAAATCTCCCACGGAACAGCAGTGAACAATACTTTTCGACAAGTTTTAAGCTCAATTGGTACTGCTATTCTCGTTTCAATTTTAACTACTACAACCAACAACCATATGCCAGCAAAAGAACTGCTTCATACCCTCCCACTTCAATATAAGAATCAAGCAATCAATGCAACTTTAGATGGATTCCGTGCTTCATTTGCAATGAGTATTCTTTTTGCCTTAGTTGCTTTAGTTCTTTCTTTCTTCTTAAAGAAAGGCAACCGTGCACGTGAAAATCAAGAAGAGGTGAACGGATAATGATAATTGTAATTTTAATTTTGGCAGTAATTTTATTTATATACTTTAATGTCATCCCTGGGAAAGGTCATACTCTAGTTTCATGGATTTCTTTAATCATTACTTTGCTTTGCGTGCTGGGTATCGTCGAACATGACTACAATCACTGGGGACTGAAGACAGAAACACAGACTAGCACACAAAATTTAACTTCAAGCGTTAACCCTAACCTACCAATTTTACTTTATCAATCTCTGGGTAATGGAACAGAAAAAGTATATTTATATAAGACTAATAACAATCAAAAGAAGCCCAAGGCAATTAAACTAGATAAGGTTTCAACCAAAGTTAAGCAAGGTAAAGAAGCTAGTCTTAAGATAAGAACTACTCGATATGTTTATAAAAATAATTTTAGCCGGATTATGTTTAGTGCGTTTAGTCATAATAACGAGTTAAAACATAGAGAGTATATTTTTACCCTTCCTTCAAACTGGAAGGTTATCTCGACAAAAGATATGCAGAAATTACAAAAACAAATGCAAGAAAAAATGCAGTCTCAAAAAGCTGCATCCCTTCATTAATTATATTTTCTTCAGAAAAGACGTCCTGAGCGGCGTCTTTTTTTAGTCTTTTATTTTTAGCATTTCATCTAGTGGTACACGTGGAGCTCGATATTCATTAACTCTTGTTGCCATATCGGCATATCCTAATGCTATACCCATGGCAAGCCATTCAGAATCAGGGATATTCATAATTTCTTTAACTGATTCAGGGAATTTTACAATTTCATAAGCTGGCATTGAGTCAATCCCCATTCCTCTAGCTGCTAACATCAAAGTTTGACCAAAAGCACCCAAGTCATAATCTGACCATTGATTTGAATCTTTAGGAATGGTTAAGTAACAAATTGCTGGTGCATCATAAAGACGAGTCTGTAAATCTTGACGTGTCATACTAGACAACTCTGGATTTTCCCAAAAACGAGCAGTTGCTTCATTGTGCTTTAGCATATTTTCTCTGGGAAACTTAGCCCAATCTTCTCGGTGAGTAGTTGGCTAATCCGGATTTGCCTTAACACCATTCTTAACATTTTCAGCATGGCGCTTTTTAACTGCTGCTAGTGTATTACCGGTTGCAATATATACCTTCCAGGGTTGTGAATCTACCCATGAAGGTGCATGTTGCGCTAACTCAACAACTTTTTCTAAACTTTCTCTTGAAATTTTATCATCTGGGTTAAATAAACGAACTGCATGCCGAGTTAAAATTGCTTCTTCTACGTTCATCATATATTCCTTCTTTATTGTATTAATATCTTATATTTTAACCCTTTTATGACTATAAAAAAAGCTGCAACCACTTCTGATTACAGCTTAACATGACCTAATGAAGAAAATAAATTGTTACACTTCTTAGGAGGTTCAATGTGACGAAGTCACACCAATATTGATATTAAAGCAAAACCATTGATAAATCAATAATTTTAGATGTTGACTAGTTGCCATCAAATGCCACTAAATGTCAATTATTGCCACTAGTTTGTCCCTTTTCTGTCCCCTTTTTAAAGACCTAATTGCTTTCTTCTTTCTGCTACATACTCTTCAATATTAGCTAAATCTTCTTCAGTCGCTAAATTCAATATGAAGCTTTTAGCAGTTGAACGTTTATTGATGTATAATTTTCTAGCTTTATTTTTTTCATCCCATTTTTTATTAGCTTTAGCTCTTGCTTCTGTAATTTTAGCCATTTAAAATACCACCTTCCAGAGAACCAGTAAAGTTATTATTGTACCTAAAACAATTAAAAACCTTCTTGGATAAAATTCAAATTTCATCTCTTTATTGTTATATTTCTTCTGAATTTTTAGATTTTTCATTTGTAAAATTCCTTTTTATTTAGTAAAATGAAGATATAGAAAAGAAAGGGAGTTCCGTTCCCTCCCTCTTCAATTATTAGCTCCATTCAATGGAGATTTCGTAAACCATGAACCAAAGATTGATTTTGAAGTGCATCTTTATTCTTGGTTTTTTCTTATGCCTTTTTTTCTTCATCTTAAATTCTCCTTTCTATCCTGTATCGTTTTCCTCCTTTCAATTATTATAATACACGCTTTAGCGTACATTGTCAACAAAAAATAGAAAAATAATGCAAAAAAAATAGCCACTCCAGGAATTACCCCAGAGTGGCTATTTCGATTGTAGGATTTAACGTGCTCCAGCCAGTCCTACAAACCAGACCACGCGCACTAAGTTCACATAGAATTTCTTAGCACTTTTCCTCTAAATTATATCATAGTATTTTAAACCCGTCGATTTCGACCGGTTTACTTAAATATGCCCCATGCTTCATTGCCAACACGTCCGACTAGATAACCGTAGCCATTTGCACGCGGTTGTCTTAGCCAAACCCGACCTGATCGGTCTCTTGACCAAGCGTCATACTTCACTTCTACACCTGCTGATAATTGTGCAATGATTGAGCTTTGTGTGGTTGCTCCCCATCTAAGGTTAATTGCTCCGCCAGTAATAAAAGTACCATGTTCTTCATGCCAAGTCATTCCTTGTACATCGGTCCATGTCTTAGGCTGTGTGGAAGTATTAACTGGTTGTGATACTGGTTTGTTTACATTAGCATCAATTTTTAAAGACTTAACTGCAATATTACTGTCCACACTCAGGCCTTTCCAATTGTCAGTAAATTGCCAGATCGCTACTCCGTCCATTGATGGGAAGTAGCCAAAATTCGCGTCATTCGCTATTTTACCATTATATGCTGCTACCCATAAACAATCAGGATACTTGGCTAGAATTCTAGAAGTATTAATTTTATTTTTCATAAGATAAGCGCCTGAATATAGTAAAGGCTTATATCCAGCACTCACAATAGTATCCAAGAAAGTTAGAATTGCCGTCGTATTAGCTTCACGATCTCCTCCAGTTTCGTTTCCACTGCCTTGCTCATAGTCACAAGCTAAAAAAGATCCTACAACTACACCTGCTAGCTTAGCAGAACTAATAGCATAGTTTCCTTCTTGAACAGCTCTGTTGCTATCAGCACCAAAGTGAGCATAGTGGTAACCCATTGGTACCACATTATTTTGCTTAGTACTATCTACTTGCGCTTTAGCTTTAGGGTTACGATAGTCTAAGCCTTCAGATACTTTTACAAGAACAAAATTAGCCCCAGCGTTTGTATATTCAGTCACATTTGCATTATTAAAACTAGATACATCAACACCATAAGCTCGATTTTCAATTGTTTGCGTCATTTATTAAGCCTCTTTCTTTGAATCAGCTACAAGCTTTTCATACTCATGTTGAACAATGTTTCTTACAGTTGCTCTATCAATTGGAAGATTCGGATAGAGTTTTTGCAATTGGTAAAAGACCTCATCTGTTGCATCATAAAGTTTCTTCGATCCCTCTTTATCGTCAAGGGATGCTTGATAAGTAGTTGCCTTTAAAGCTAACTCGCCTGCTGTTTCTAAAACTGTCGCAAGCTTAGGGTGAGTGAGCTTTAATTTTTCCAATTTCTGCTTATTCATGCTGTAAGCAGTAGCCATTCCAGCTACTAATAAAACTACAATTGCCCAAATTAAATTAATATCTAATCTCATTTTCGTAATTCCTCTCTCAATTTTTCATTCTCTTCTTGTAGATGCTTAACCTGTTTCTTGTAATCGTCACGTTCGCTTTTTAATTCTTCGACAATATCTTGGAAAGTATCTCGCTTGTTTTTATGATATGCGTTATATGCAGTTATTAGCACTCCTAAGAATGTTCCAAGAGCACCGATAATTAGGTCTACATGCAAGCGAAGCACCTCCTAGCGATCATGAGCTACATGCAAAATCAAAAGAAAAAGGACTACATCGCCAATGACGGTGTGTCCCATTCTGAATTCAGATGTAAAGATAATGTGTCCTAATTGCAAGAATGCCAAGCCTAATACAATACCTCCACATACTACTAAAAGCGTACGAATTAATAAGGTATCGTCAGGTCTAAATGCAGTAGCAAAAAATAGCACTATGCCAACTAGCAAAATAAAAATATCTATTCGCCAGTCATTGAGCGCGCTTTGCAAATTAGGCGGCCAAAAGAAATAATGACGATCGTACCAAAGTGAGCCGCCAATAGCGATCATAGTTATTGCAATAATTACCTGAAGGTCATTAAGCTTGAGGTTGACTAAGTACCGTTTCAGCTTGGTCATAGTCCTCACCTGTGATTTCTTTATATCCTTCTTTGCTAAGAATGCCTTGTTGAACATAGCTTCGAAAAGTTAAGTTGGCTTCTTCTTTTTTACCGAACCATCCCCAGTTATATTGATTCTTCCATGATTCAATTAGTTCTCTTTGAACTTCTGCGATCATCGCTTGTAAATCCATTTTAAAGTCCTCCTATTTGATACTTAATTATTGTTGGATTGAGATCTTTTACCCAAGGCAACCATCATTGCACTTAAGTTAGCCACCATTCTGTTAGTTTGTTGAACGGAGGCTTGAAGTTGATCCATAACCTTATCGCTGGCTTCCGCACTTTGCAGAGCGTCTTTGTGAGCTTCTTGCAAGCTAGTAATACTTCCTTCAAGGGTCTTCAAGCTTTCGGTAACTGCTGTCAAACGTTGTCCGTAAGATTCTTCGCTGACGTCGTACCATTCGCCTTTCATCCAATCATATTTTGGAGACTTCAAGTTTGGATCAGGTGGAGTTACTACTAAAGGATATTGATTAGCTGTAATTTCATCAGTTGATGTAATTACCCTAAAAGGCACATCATCGTTTGACCAATAATAAGTCTTCATTGTTACAGCTGATGTTTTTTCTGTATTAGTTGCTGGTGTAGTAACTGGTTGAACATTTTCTGTTACGTTTTGTGCATTTGCAGTTTCTTCTGTCATAGTTAAATTCCTCCATAAAAAAATCCCTAACCATTTGGTTAAGGATTAAAAATATTAAATCGGTGTGTTAGTGTACTTATGCCATTGACCGGACCCATTATAAAGCTTACGGCCATAAAGGTCATCTCCCTCATATACAGTTTGATATTGAGTTTGACCATCTAAATTAGTGACCTTCAAAAATATTGTGTGACGATTGTCTGTTTTGTACGGCCCATTTTGAATAAGACAATTAACGAACTTTATAATTCCTGTTTCTCTATAAGCATTGCAGTCTACGGTTTGATTGCTGATAGTTCCTGATGGGCTATCATAGTCAACGCGGTGTTGAAACATAGTTTGTTGCATGGTAAAGCCTTGCAATCTATCAGATAGATCCGTAACGCTATTCATCATAGCAAACGTACTCCATCCCGGATAGGAGTTTGTTTTTTCAGATACTGTTCGAGCATAAACTTCTGCTCCTCGAAAAATCAACTGATAAATACTATTATTATCATACCTAATGGCGTTCATGTAAAAGTATTGCCGTTGATTTAAATCGGCCCATGGGCCATTTATAGCTACACAATTTATAAATTTATATATACCAGTTTCCCCATAAGTGTTTGAGTTTAAATTAACAGCCGTGTTTTGATCGATTCCTGTTGGATAGCGATAATCGGTATGGTTTCGAACATCTCGATAAGCTCTGGCAAAAGTAGCTAATGTTGCTTGATCTACTAGCCCAGGCTTTCCAGCCTGTTCTACTGTCGTAGGACCTGGCTGATCGGTTTCAATATTATAGTCTCTAATAACATTCACATTTAGATCGCTTTTTTGTGCTACATCAGGCTTACTTCTAATATTATTCCAACCTACTGATCCCGTATAGTATCCATCCATATTAATTGCAGCTACTTCGTCACCATCAGCACGTCTAAAAGAAATGTGATTAGAATCATCATCACCTAATTGAATAGCTAAATCTAGATTGTCGCCGGCGTTGTTATCGCCAAAAATCTTGATGCTATCAGATGCACCATTCCATTGGATTCCACCAATATTGCCCTCATGAGCATTATAGGGACTTTGCGCATCCCAATTAATCCAGCTTCCCTTCTGCATGTTGCCACCAGATAATGACAATTTAGTAGCTAAATCGCCAGCATTTGTGATTCGTTGCCAGTCAGTAAAGGTATTGCCATTGTACCAGCTACGAACATATACCTGATTTTCCTTTTTAGCATGCAGCATTTGTGTTCCATTTTGCATGCCATCTGAGTTTACCGTTATATCAAACCATGCTGGTATTGGAGAATTAGCTATCCCATCAGTTCCCCTAGCATGGTACATTCCTGGAGTCTTTATGGTATTGAGATCAGTATTATTTTTTATGGCTACTATTGGTACATGCTCTTGAACGGGTTTTAAAAGCCAATTACCAATCTTCCAAGTAAAGTGGATGCCATCATTTAATCCGCCAGTGTTTAGTTCAATGAACACGTCAGTGACATTATTAGTATCAAAAGTAAGGCAAAACAATTCTTTATTGACTGGATCAGCTGGCAAATCTTGATAAGCCAAAATATTATCAGTATTATTTTTATCATAAACTGACACTCTAAACTTATAATCATTATCAGCTTTCTTAGTTAATTGCTTTGAATTTTCCCATTCAAAGAACAATCTATACAAGGTATTAGGTGTCAAGTCGCTAACTTCTAGCATTGATCTTTCAATACCAGCAACACCAGTATAGTCATAGATATTCATTCGACTAACATCATCATAAGATATTCTAGCAGCAGCGATCATTTCGTTACTATTCCCCCACTGAGTCATATTAGATTTAAGCTGGATCCAACCTGGCTCAGAATTAAATATCCATTTTTTTAGTTCTAAATCTTTAGCAAAACTAGTCCAATCTATTTGGCCTAGACTTGCTCTTAGTTCGTTTACCTTGGCTTGAACTGCATCGGTTTTAGCATTCATATCTGGCAACTTCTTATTCATCAAGTCGGTTAACTCATTGATAATATTGCCAAATTTAGTTGTTAAATCCTGAACAGTATTATTTAAACTATTAGTTTTAACCTGCCATTCTTTAACAATTCGACTAAAAGTATCATCCCAAGAGTGCTGTTTTGCATTCCAATCAGCTTGGTCTTTATCAAGCACTTGCTTCGCATTGTCTTTGATTGCTTGGATAGTGTCTTGGGCTTGTTTATCAATGTTAGCTTTATCACCGTTCCACTGATCCCATATCTGGTTCTTGTTATTCGTCCAGTCCTGGTTAATAGCATTCTTTTGATTTGTGTAGTCTTGCTGACGAGCATTTTGTGCAGCCTTAAATTGATTTTGAAAATCAGCACTTAAAGAATTGTATTGATTACGGAAGTTCTGCAACTCTTGATCAAGTTGCTGTTCCGCTTTTTGCAATTCAGCCTGAAGTTCACCATCAGCTTGTTTAAGCAAGGTTTCCATCTGTTGCTTTAACTTTTCAAGGTCTGCAATGTAAGTCGTATTGTAAACCGTACACTTTAAGCCGTCTCTAACTTCAATATAGAAGTCAGTAGTTGAATCAATCTTCGACCCATTAGATTTATCAATAATGTCAAACCAAGCCGTACCTCTTGCAGAATGAACTTGATCGTGTAACTGATAAGTAATATGCCCTATTCTTTCATCCACGATTTCGACGTTATCATCTGAAACAAACTTATTGCCATCTTTATTTTCATTAAAGACGAGAGATTTATTTGTTAAATCGTATGGCGTTCCATCAGGATTGAGAATAAACGATTCTAGTATTTCACCTTTATCACTATCTCTTACCTCCACTCGACTTAAATTGGTCGTTTGTTTGTTCGTGCTTAGTGTCACTGCTTGGAGCATTCTTTTCGCCTCCTTTCAATTGATCTCTCATTCTAATCTCGTTTTGTAATTGTTCGATTACAACGTCTTTCCTAAAATTTAAAAGCTCTAAACGTGCAATTTCGTTTAGAGCTTTTGTTAAAACGGCATCATTATTCAATTATTTCACCTCAATCTAATGGATTCGCCCACCACGTTGCTGACGAATCCAAGCTATATCGGAAGCATACAGGTACTGACTACCAATTTTTAGTACTCCCCAGTTTTGATCCCAATCAAAAGCAACTTTTTCTTTACCAGGTGCTGTGTAAGAAAAGCCATGGTCACCCGACATAACTGCAACTTTTCCATCACCACCAATAGATCTAATGTAAGAATCACCATCAACAGTAATACCTTCAAGCTTAACGCCAGTGATCGTACCACCAGTAATTCTTTCAGCAATTAGCCGGCCTTGACTGTCTATGGCACTTCTAGCAACCCCATCGCGTCCAACGTATTCTAAGCCTTCGGCATTGAAACGGAGATATCCTCCACCATTGCTTAAAGCTCGCAATTCAGTTGGTTTTTGCCAGTTAGGATAAGCGGTAATTTCGCCACCGCCACCACCTGCGATCCAATTGTGGACGTCTTGAACAGTCGTGTTTATGGAAGTAATCATCTTATTTAGCCTGTCGTAACTATCTCGCCAAGCTTGATCGTCCATACCTAATTGTCTAGTCAATTTAAGCAATCCAGCTTTTTGGTCTTGATCCTTTTCTTCCATTACTTGCTTTAATTCGCCAAACAAGTGAGTTGCTCTTTTAGTAGCAGTCGTTGTATTCTTAGCCACCATATTAGTAACAAAATTGTTTAAAGCATGATCGTAACTAATAGGCAATTGCCCAATGGTGATACTAGTTGCAATTTCTCTAACAGGATCCCAAGTTATGGAAGTGCATTGAGCTTTTTCAAAAATACCTACTTCATCAAATAAAACACTCACATAGTCGTATAAATCTACTTGGGTTAGCTTTTGAAAACCGCCCTGCATCTGTTCATACGAAACTGTAAGAGAAATAGTTGGATAACCAATTCGATATTCTTTCATATACGCTTCTGCTACGGCCAATAATTTCTCTTTGTCATTGCCAATTCCATAAGATGATAAATCTACCGCTTGGACTCTCAACGGTGCATTAGTGACTCTAGCAAACTTAGAAATAAGTACAGTACCATCAAGTTCAAGCGTTTCTTCGCTGACTTCTGGTTCTGCATTAGAGTTATCTTCTCCTGGTGCAACATCTACAGCGTGAGCAAAACTAAAGAAGTCGGAGTTAATCCATTCATTCGTTCCAACTTCATAAAATGATTTACCTTGACTTGTTGACTGTGCCGTTATTCTTAAGAGGCTTCCTAAAGCATAATATTTACCAGTTGGACTTAATCCACTAGGATCACTATATACAGGAACTTGAGCCGTTTTTTGAATATTTGCTTTTTCTGCATCCTCTTCTTTATATTCGACAGTTCCCGGTTCTTTAAAGCTTACAGTATCGCCAGCCTTAACCCATAGTTCTCTCCCGCCTGATTGCCCGATGTGATACCATTTAGCACCGCCAGAATCAGTTGAAATATCGTAAATCGGATATTGTCCCCGATTATTCCAATTGACTGCACTTCCTGTTCCACCAGGACCAGACATTACAGTTACGTTTCCGTTAATACTTAAACGACCATATGCTTTTACAGTTGCATAATCGCCAGTTTTTGACAAAACAAAATATTGAGATGAAACCCATTGCGTATCCCTATTTCCTAAGTCGTACCAAATGGTTCCATTAATATCTTTAGCTTTCCAATAAATTTTATAGCTTGTACCATTATTTAAATACTGACCACTCTTATGACCCCCAAAAGGCGAGGTATAAAGTGGTACCTGTCCCGGTCCAGCATATGAAATAGTACCTACACCGTCATTTTTTACAATTATTCCAGTAATATCATCTGAAACTTCCAAAGTTCCCTGTGCATTTACTTTGTTAACGACATAGTTACCTGATTTATCAAAAGTAACTAAACTGGCTTCGACCCAACCGCCTGTATCTGTTTTATACCAAGTATCGTTGTTAATCGTTTGCTTATCTGTCTTAGCAACAAACTTCAAATACTCGCCATTTTTAATAGTATTGATTGGCGTGTGCCCTTTGAAAGGACTGCTAAATAAGCTAATCGTCCCATTAGCTAAATATTGAACAGTTGCTTTACCATCAAAAGGCTCGCCTTCTGGTTGTGGTTGTTCTTCGGGAGAATAGGTTACATACGGCATAATTGCATTATATGTTCCGCTCGTAGTTTCATCCCTAGTAATGGATTGCATATTACGACCATACTTAATTACTACTCCCTTATCTTTACCTGCATGTTTCAGCATTGTTAGATAATAGTTATTAAACCTAAATTCTCCATTGTATAAAGCTTCCATTGTGTTAGTGGTTTGATCCCCAGCTTGGTCAGCTCCAAAAATAGCAGCATTAGCATTACCTAACTCTTTAAAGTTCCAGCCTAAGTTTGCAACGGTAGGAATATCACTAGCAAAACCTAACCCTGAAACAGGCCATGCCAAAGCATCGCTAATTAAATCAAATGCTCTATTCGGCCCAGCATGTGCTTCACTGATATCCTTTTTGAGAGGAATATTCGATAAATCAGACCAGACATGATTAGCAGTAATTGAAATTGAAGTCATACTCTTAGATACGTCTACAATTCTAAATTGTTGATTTCTTTCATCATCTTCTAGTCCCATATCAGCCACAATTACCATGCCCTCAGTTATGTCTTTGCTTAAAGATGCATTAATCGGATAAGTCATTGCTAAAGTAGGTATCTGATTTCTATTTTTAGTAATTGAAATAGTAAGTAAATCCTTAAGTGATCCCAGACCTTCAGTATTAAAGTCAGAAATATATGTTTCATAAAGTCGAGGAATCATACAATTGCTCGCCTCCATCTTGGTTGATATTCAAACTTAGAATAATTACCTGATAGTGAAATACTATTTTTACCGGGTATTAATTCAGGGTACTCATGATTTGGCAAGATTGCTCTACTAGTTCGCAACTCTGTCATTGATTTGTAAACCAAACATTTCTCACTATCTATAAATAATTCATTATCTATATCTTTAAATTGATAAGCTAAACCATTAATCGTCAAAGTAAAGTCTCCATTACCTACGATATGAAAAATAGGTAGTGAATTCCATTTAGTAGGATTATAAACTGGACTACTTGGTACGTTTTGATAATTAATAGCTTCATCATTAATTAAAAAAGGTTTGCATGCTAAGCTCATAGTAACGTTAGCCCAAGTTTCATTAGTTGGAGTAACAACAGGGCTTTCACTTACAAAAGCTTCCCAGTGCCAGCCTTTAAACGGTTCAAAGTAAAATGGCTCAGACTTTACAAATTTATCTTTACAAGTCAGCCAGTCTCCGAAGTCCATGCCCCAAGTAAACCAATCTTTATAGAAAGTCGGGCGCTGAACAACAAAAGTAATTTGTTGGGTTATGTCTGTATAGCTCAAATTATCATTGATATATGAACCATTTACTCCCACAACTGACGTAAGTGAAACATTCCGTTTGGTAGTAGCTTGAACTAATGGATAAACTACCATAGCACCATAGTAATCAGAACCTGTTCCATGATAAATTAATCTACCTAATGACACTTATACCCTTCTTTCTATTAATTGAATTCAATCGCATTCTTGCATTTACAACTTCGGTAATTGAATTACCTAAAGCTTGTTTATCTACATTTATGCTAGTTTCAACTGTTGCGGGAGCTGTAAGAATAGCAGTAAGTAAATCGATAATCTTATCAAGCTTTTCGCCTAAACTTCCAGTATTCACAGTAGTTGGTTGAATATTGTCTCTAGCTGCAACAATTGCAGCAGTCTTGCCAAGCAATTCGTAAGAACGACTAGATTTAACTGCTGATAATGGAATAGCCATTTCTGGTCCAGCTTCGCCAAAAATAGAAGGTTGGTTAGCAATTCCACCATTTGCATATCTTGCATGACCAGTTGGTCCCCAACCTGCTCCAAAGTGAATATCATTGCGCCAATTAGAATCATTGAATAAAGCAAGCAATTGATCCCAGCCATGATAAATATTTCCATGGCCTCTAACTTTATATGCATTAAAAGTTCTTGTCTTATATTGCAATAATCCACGAGCTGGACCAGAACCGTCACCATCTGGATCAGCTCCTGGCTGTACAGCGCTAGGATTGCCTCTAGATTCACCAGCAATCATTGAAATAATCTTTCTGATTTCTGTTGGAGTAACTGAGGTATGCATTGTTTCAGCAGCCTTTTTAATGTCTTCGCCCCAACGATCAGCCCCTGTACCATTTGGATCTTTCTCATCGCCACCAAGACCAAACAAATCACCAATCTTGCTAATGAAACTAAAGAATCCTTTCAGTGGTTTCAACTCTTTAATAAATTTCTCTAAACCAGAGTTTGCTTTGACGTCTCCATCTCCACTCTCATTCTTTAAACCAGGAATACGGCGATAGCTTACTGCTCCTTCCTGGAAGTCTGATATCTTTGCCATACCTATACCAGAGCTTGGATTCATTGCCGACCAAATCTTTCCACCACCGGCATAAACACCAACGTGGTTACGACCTCCAGGTCCAAAGAATACTAAATCTCCGATTTGTGGATCTTTAACTGCACGTGAAGCTGAATACTGATCTCCAGAATAATGAGGAAAGCTTTTACCGAATGCTTTCTCTAAGGCATACTTAACTAATCCTGAACAGTCGAATGAATCTGGTCCTTCGGCACCCCATACATATGGTTTATCTTTACCATATTTTTCAACAGCACCTAGTAATCCTCCTTCTGCTTCACCATCAAGAGAACTAGATACCATATTCCAAAGAGTTTTCCAAAAGGCACTTACTTGTTTCTTACCTTTATCAAATCCTTTGGTAATCATAGTATGAAATGCACCACGAGATAGGCCTTTAACACCAGTCCATTTAAAAATACCATCTAAGTACTTTTGTGGACCAGAGACAATCTTTTTAGCTAAATCAAAGAACTTCTTCATGCCATCCATAGTGTTCTTAGCCCATGAACCAATGCCACCGAAGAAGTTACCTACGTTCTTGCCAATATTGCTAAAGAAACTACCAATACCACCATTTGCAAAGCGAGCAATCCCCATAGCATTCATTAAGTTCTTAGTATCAGTTGCATTAAGAATTTCATCACCAGGCATAAGCATTGTAGTAGTATTTCGACCTTGGAAAATACCAAATTCTCCAGTTGCTGGACGGTAAAGAGCTTCCTTATTGCCAGTTTCTGGTGAATCATTACCATCATTAACCATTGCTAATGTTGGTTCAGTAATTGCACGTCTTTGAGAGCCAAAATATCCAGTACCAGTAGCAAAGTGAGATAGCTTTTTAACAGTAGAATGACCACCACCAAAGAAGTAAATTACATCATTAACGGCGCCAATACCGCCATTAACTATATCAATCAAGCCGTTCATGGCATTTTTGCCTAACTTATGCATAGCCTTCCACATGTTAGAGAAGATACTATTTACTCCTTTAGATAAATTAGACCAGCCTTTTTGCCAATTTTTGCCAAAATTGCTGAACCATGAATTCATGTTTCTTCCCCACTTAGAAGAATCAGATTTCATATCATTCCAGGTGTTACTAGTATTACGTTTTATATCATTCCATTTATCTGAAAAGCCTTTTTTAAGCTTATTTAGACTGTCCCTTGAAGTAGCTTTTAAAGCTTCAAACAAGTTTCCATGATTTTTCTTTAAGTTTCTAGAAAAATCATCATAAACATCTAGTTCGGCCTTATGATGGTCTTTCCATTTTTTTCCTGCTTCACTAGCGTAATTTTTAAGATTGCCAAGTAAATCTTTTGTGCCTGATTCTGCACCTTTCTTGACGCTCTTCCAAGTACTATCAGCTGATTTATTGAGCCCTTTCCAGTGAGAACTCCATGATTTTTCGGCTTTCTTCTTATAAGAATTAAATGACTTAGTTAATCCTTTAACTCCATTATCATAATTTTTCTTGGTATCTTTAGCCCAAGACTGAACACCTTTCTTGGTAGACTTCCAATGCTTGTCCCAAGACTTTTTAAAGTCTTTAGTCCATTTTGAGGTTTGCTTACTGATGTCCTTATAAGCTGTCTTGAATAACGTACCCTTTTGAAAAGCCTTGACGTATTTATTCTTAGATAAATTCTTAAAGGTATCGCCAAAACTCTTATTAAACTTCTTAAAAAAGTTGTGCCCATTTTTAAGGAAAGTCTGATAGCCTTTTTGAATATTAGGTCCGAGTTTCTTAACAAAACTTTTGGAGTCTTTAACTGTTTTATCTAGATTTTTCTTAGAATCCTTACCAAATTTCTCAAAACCTTTACCGACTTTCTTCCAGTAATCATTCCAAGCTTTTTGCTGTTTCTTTTGGTTTTGTTCTCTAAGCTTATCAGCTTTTTGCCATTCTTTTTGAGATTTCTGGTTAGACTTTTGGACGCTCTTCCACCAATTGCCAATGCCTTTGTTCATTTTTCCGAAAGCATCTTTAGTAGACCAGCCTAAGTTTTCAAGCGACCAGAAATTTTTAGGCGGCTTTTTAGATTTCCAACCATTCAAAAATTCTTTGGTTGCTTTACCGCCCCAGCCACCAGCTACCTTACCAATCTGAGAACCGATTGCTGCACCAGCAGGACCACCAAAGAATAAACCAATACCGCCACCAATTGCAGAACCTATTCCTTTTCCTGCATCTTGGTATTGCTTCATTGATCCTTTCTTATCTTTGAATGCAGATAGGATAGATGAACCAGCATCTAAAGCAACACCTACACCTGCTACACCAGTAGCAACTTTACCAGCTGTTGACAAGCCACCAAATCCACCAGCAGATTTTAAAGATTGAAATGCACCGCCAAAAGACTTACCAGATAACGCATTGCCAGCTAAAGATTTAATTTTGCCAAAAACAGTTGAAGCAGTAGAACCTAATTTAGCTAATGCGGCTTCTGGTCCTTTCAGTTCTTTAATTGTATCTAAACCCTTAAAGCCTGCATGAAGTGCCTTAACCCCTTTATAAGCTTTAACACTACCACTAGCAATTGAAAATAAACCACTTGTAACTGGTTTCAAAGTCTTAATTGCTGCAATAGCAATAATTGCCTTAGAAATCCATTGAATCGCTTCTTTATTTTTAGCTAAATTATCTAATACCACTCTTAATTGTTTCAGAGGGTCTTTCGACTTTAAAGCATTCTTACTAGTTAAACCAAAGGCTTCAGCAATATCAACAATTATTTTAGAAAGAGTCTTCCAAGTATCTATTGCAATATCTTTGGTAATGGACATAAGATCAGACCCAATACCTACAATATCGCCTTTATGCTTGGCAATGTAGCCTAATGCTTGCATTCCAAGTTTAGCAACTTTTTGAATTGCTACACCAAGCATTTCAGCACCATCTTGTACTGGCTTTGACTGCATTAAGTCAGCTAACTGTTGCATTCCTGATGTCTTCGCATCAAATAATGGTTGGGCCATTTTAGCTTTTAAGCTATTCCACGAATCCTGCATTGACTTTGCAGCTCCGCCTTGGGTTTTTCTAAAAGCTTCAAAAGCCTTACCACCATCTTGACCAGCTTTTTCAACTAACTCTTCAAATTGTTTAGTTGACATTTTGCCAGAAGCAACCATCTTACCAAATGCTTCTTCTGACATTCCAGCTGCTTTAGACAAAGCCGCACCTAATCCCGGCGCTTGCTTACTCATTCTTTGCCATTGCATTGCTGAAACTTTAGAGCCACTAAGAGCCCTAGCCATCGCACTTGATAGCCCAACCATTTCTCCAGAAGTCATCTTAGTCGCATCCCCAATGGTTGCAATACTTTTAGACAAAGCTAAAGTATGCGACAAATTACCATTAGTTAAACGATTCATATTTAACTGTAGCTGATGAACTTCGTCCCCAGTCATTGCAGTATTAGACTTCAAATAGCCCATTTGATCTACTAAGATCTGAGTATCATTTTTATTTTTACCTAATCCAGCCCACTGTGCTCGAACTTTACCAATTACACCATCAAGCTGCATACCTGATGTAATAGTTGACTTTAGTCCAGAAGTTAATGAACTAAAACCCGAAGAAACAGCATTGCTTAAAAGATTTGCACTAAAAATCTTTTTAAACAAAGAATGCGTCTGTTTAGCTTCTCCATTGACTCCAGTAATTTTAGATTTAAATCGATCAAAAATTGATGGATTGGCTTTCTTCATCTCTGAAGATAAGCCCGACATTTCAGATTTGGTTTTAGCTAAGCTTGTGGCTGTCTCATCTACACGTACCTTCTGACGTCTATATGCTTCACTAGATTTACCAGCTTCAGAAGCAATCTTAGATAATTCATTAGATTGAATTTTGTAAACTTGATTTAGTTTGTCGTATTCACGTGATAAACCAGATAATTTAGCCTTATTAGCTTCCTCATGCTTGCCTTCTGCTTCAAGTCTTCCAACATAAGCATTACTTGACTCAGTAATTTTTCTAAGTTCGCTTTGTGCGCTTGCTAATCCTGACTTGTAGTAATCAAGCGAGTTACGAGCTTTTTCTTGTTGCTGACTTAATTTAGCAATTCTTGTAGTAGCATTAGCAACATTACGTTCAGCCGTAGCAATTTCTTTTGAATATCTTTCGTACTCATTGCGACCCTTTTCTGTGGTTGTATCAACCTTGCTCTGTGCTTCTTTTAAGCTATTTAATTCAAATTTATTACGCTCTAATAAAGATTGTTGCTTTTTTAAAGTGTCGCCTAATCCTTCATATTTAGCTTTAGCAGCCCCTAGTTGATCCCCAGCCGACTTTAATTCAGTGACCTGTGCCTTCCATGCGCTAGTAGCAGATGATACTTCATTCTTTAAAGACTTAAGCGTTTGAATTGGTTGTTCACCATCTAAAGAAATACGCGTATTAAAAGTTCCAACCGGAATTTTACCTGCCATTATTTACCTCCTTTCTAGTCTTTCCTTGTGCTAATTGACCTAGAGCCCATTCGCTCGCATCTACAGGTCGATCTTTACGGCTTTGAGCCTCCATAATTTGTGCCCAACGATCCGTATCAAAGGCCTCTATTTCATTAGGTGAAACATGACCATTAACGATTGCATCTTGCTCGGTGTAATCAATATCTTCGACAAATTCCGACCAGAATTTATTTATCTCCCACAGAGTCACTTTTCTTATCAGATTCAGAAGCCTCCGAATCTTCTTTAATATCCAAAATGGCAAAAGTTAATTTCTTGGCTACTTCTGCAATAGCATCAGTGCTTAAATCGCCACTTTCAAATTTTTGTTTTCTAGTTTTAGTATTAATGCCTGCTAAATCTTCAATAAAAGCTAAATATTTTTCAGTGATTTTTATCTCTGTTCCAGCAGTTAAAGTAACTTGATTCACTTGGGGTGAAATCGCTAAGGCGACTGATTCAACTCTCATATCCCAGTAGTCTGGATCAGTCGCGCCAAATCCAGTTCCATATTTGTCTTCTAATCGTTCTAGAGTACGTTCATCTTCTGCTTTGGATTTATCAAGCTTTTGCAAAATATTCATGTCACGAACTGCACTTGAAAACTTACGTTGTGCATCTAATTGAATTTGGGAAATATCCTTATTAAGTTCACCAGCTTTACGCTTCATTCCAAAACTATGATCTACTTCAATTGAACCTAATCCTAATTCCTTTGCATCTACAGTTATTTGAGTCATTATCTAAATTCCCTTCATATAAAAAAGCAGGATTCGAACCTGCTTCATTTGTTCCTACCTCTCCCACCCTGCTCTTGCTAATGTCCAGTTCCAGGTCCAGCCGGTGTAGAGGTCTGTTGAAAGCCGTCAACAATATAAGCCAACATTGCTTCCTCATTTTTCCAAGCCGGATCACGATCAGGATCTCCAACGAAAATTTGATAAAGCAAATTGTCAGTTGGGCGTGCTTGTGGAGTAACAGTAAATGTATCGTGAACAGTTACTGGAGAAGCTGCATCAGTTTGCATGTTTACACCAGTACCAGGTGTGAATGTGCAGTAAGGGAATGCATAGTATACTGGAAATCCATGATTTTCAGAAATTGCAATATAAGCACCTTTAAATAAGCGTTTATCTGCGCGCTTATAACCACCATGAGTTTCATCTTTATACATGCCTTGCAATAATGAACTAATATCAAAAGGCATGTCGTTCACTGCTAAGGTTGCAGAAATATTTTCAATACCAACTTCACTTTCGGCAGCGGTGTTAGATCCATAAACTTTTTGAATAGTCGGATTTAAACCTGTGATATTACTTTGAGTAGTACCTTTAGCAGTTTGCAGATCGGCTTGAAAAATACCTTGAGTTTTATAGCGACCATACTTCTTAAATTCATCAACGCTCTTTAATCTTGCGTTATCGTCTTCAGGAGCAATTAATGCTCTTGCAAAACCGTTTAATTCCATTAGGTTAAATTCCTTTCATAATTACGTAAAAAATGAAGGGTGAGTATATTCTCTCCAGTTTCTGGATCAAAGCCTTCATCAGGTCCATATGTCACTCTCCATTTGGGCACTAAAAAAGACACAATTGAGTTTTTGATTGTGTCTAAATTAGCTGTTTTATTTTCATTTCCAATAAAAACTTGGACTTCTATTTCTTGAACTTCCACAGTGGGGATGTTTGAACCATAACCGGCATAGCTTCCAATAACTGGAGTGATTAGCAAATCAGTTTTAGTGTTATCAATTTTCCCTGTTATTCGCTTTTTATAGTAACGATCTACGCCGGGCACTTTATTTAAAATAGCTTGATATGCGTCATTTATCGCTGTCATGGTTCATCACTTCCTTATATGCTTTCAATTCTGCCTCTTCAACTGCTCTTTTAGCTCCTTGCTGGGCCTTATCAACAAAATGCATATTAGCTAATTCTTTATCAGACATCTTATGCTTACCGTTGTTAATGATTTTTGCTAAAAAATCATAATATTTGCCTTCAAAGCCCACATCGGTATCGCCCGTATGCCATTTATCAGCAGTATAACCAGATTTATATGTAATGCTGTCCTGTAAGTGTTTAGTCTTTCGATGCCGATTATGATGCTTAGCATTAGCATGACCCGCAGAGCGCCCTCTTCTATAGATTTCATTACTTCGTGGCGTGTGGTCGTGCAATACCTGACTAAAAGCTTCGGCACCTGCTCCTGTTATCTTGGCCTTATCTTCAGGCGATAACTTCATACTCTGCTCTACTGAATCAATCCAATTATCTAAAAACTCTCCCATATCTTTAGCCATGATCTTCAACCTTCTTAACCGTTACTAAATCATAACTTGTGGGAGAGTTCTTTTCATCTGGATTTATATGAACAACCTCATACATCTCGCCATTAACTATAGCTCTTGAGATTTGATCCCAGAAACTATCTAAGCGATGACGAACTGCATACATTCGCTGGTCAGCTAAATTAAGTCCCTGAGCCTGAATAATTTGCGTTGTGTTCAAAGTATAAGGGATTGCTAAAGTCGTCCACAGAACGGTTATTGTAGGCTTGGGATTATCGTTTTGGTCGTATTCTGGTTCATCAGATTCTTTGCCAAACTCAATTCTCTGAGTCTGACGACTGGGATTTAGTATTCTGACCATCTTGATCCTCCAATTCTTTAGCATATCTTCCTCTTAATTGACCAATAATGGCATTCGTCACTATGTCAACATTAACTACAGCACCAGAAGTAATACTTACTGGATTTTGCACATAAGAAGCAGCTAAAGCATTACAAACCAACGTATATAGTGGTTTATTTTCTTCAGAAATATAGAAGTCTTTAACATCAGTACCAATTGCATGCTGAACATAACTTTCAGCGGCAATTAAGGCGTTTGACATTTTATTCTTTAAACCATCGTCTAAAGAATCATCTTCATCAAGATATCCTAATGACCTCTTAAGGCCATCAGTGATCTTAAGATAAGTGGCCATTAAGAATCACCTCTAACTATTTTGAAGTAGTTTGCTTATCAGTATCAGCAGTGCCTCTAGCTTGATCAGCAACTGTCTTAAATGAAGCAGCTGCAAAAGCTCCATCATCAATTAATTCAACATCGAATCGATCAATGAAACGAAGCTTAGTACTGTCGCTTTCAAATGAACCAGCACCAGTATTAGTAGTGTCAATTTGCATTTGTTGACGGTCAAATAAAGTAATTCCTTGCTTTAAGTCGCCAAAGTAAAGAGGGTGTGAACCGGAAACATCTGGCAACCACTTATCAGCAATACGAACTACAGGCTTGCCATCAATCATGTACTTATCTGGATTAGTTACATCTGGCTGCATTAAGTAGCGACCTTCTGCATCCTTTAATTTACTCAAAATGTTATATCCAGATTGGTTAGTGATAAAGCTTGAACTTGCTTCAATTGCTGGATCAAGAGTGTTGTTTTCTAAATCCTTAATGTCATCAAACTTAGAAATAGTTGGCTTCTTAGGAGCTTTGCCCATAACTTCAAGAATCTTAGCATTACGAGTAATAACGTCTTTTCTAGCTACCCAGTTAACTAACCATTGAATGATGTTGTCTACAGTATCCTTTAATAAGGTGTTAGTTACAGTAGTAATTCCAGCGTAACGATGAATTAAGTATTTAATTACTGTCAATTCTGGATCGTCATTATTGCCAATGATTGCAGTTTCGTCATCTAAATCTTTCAATGGCGTAATATCGTTCAATTTTTCGTAAACTCGTGAACCATGAGAAGTAGAAACATTTTCAACATTGACTAAGCTTTCAAGAGATACAAATGAACGCGTTAAGGTTCTAATTTGTAATTGAATATCTTCTGGAATAGTCAAACCTGCATTTCCAGCACCAGTAGTTCCAGATGATACTAAATTCTTAAAATCTGAAACAAATTGGTCCTTAATTGCTTTAATATCAGCTTTACCATCTTGCTTTACTGGCAATGGTTTCTTATTAATTGGTTCAGCATTCAAGTTAGCTCTAGCGTCTTCATAAGCTGACTTAGCTAATTCTTGATTCATCTTGGCATTCTTTAAACTTTCATTTAACTTGGCAACTTCATCTACAGAGTGGGAAGATTCATCTTTACCAAGATCAACAACAATTTGTGCGCGCTTATCTTCTAAATCTTGTACCTTTTGACCTGCCATATCAAACGCGTCTTTTAATTGATTGATATTCATTAATCTTAATTTTCCTTTCCAAATAAAATAGCCAGCTTCTTTTGAAGTTGACCATTATTCTTTTTATCTTCTTTTGGTAGAGGTTTAACGACATTATCGGTCGATTGATTATGAAGTAAATTCTTAATCTTGTTAATCATATCTGGTTTAACTGATAGAGAACCATCTGCATTTACTAAAGCAGGCTGTTTACTATCTTGAAACATAATTTCGTCTGCAAATCCTTTATCTACCGCTTGTTTAGCATTCATCCAAGTGGTATTGCACATTAGTCTGTAAACTTCTTGCTTATCCAAGCCAGTGCGTTGACTATATAGATCAACAAACGACTTATCAAGTGAATCCAAAGCATTTAACGCACTAGATAAATCATCGCTGTTACCCATAGAAATTGTAGAAGCTCTATGGATCATCATTTGAGCAGTAGGCGACATTTCTACATGATCTGCTGCAAGTGCAATCCATGAAGCGGCAGAACAAGCTTGCCCAGTAATCTTAGCTGTAACATTGCCCCGATACTCTTTAAGTGCGGTATAGATTTCACTTCCTGCGTCCACATAGCCACCAGGAGAGTTTATTTCAAGTGTCACGTCTGATCCATCAGCATCATTTAAAGCTTGCTTAATAGCCTTAGGATTAATGCTCTCATACCCTAAGTAATCATAGACATCAGCATAATCACTCGGAATTACTTCCCCGTTCATTTGAATTGTTACCATCATCATCACCTCCCTCTTGTTGCTGAATTAATTGAATAGCTTGTTGTGGTTTCTTTTCTGGATCAGGTAAATCGCTAGGCAAATAACCTGAATTTTGCAGAATAAATCGAGCCTGATTACCTGCAATTGTTCCATCTTTTGCTAAGCCCGAAATAGTACTTGCATATTGGTCTCCCATAGCGTCAATCGCAAAACGAATATCGGCTGAAATATTAGCATGAAGCTTATCATTTAACTCACTAATAATTGCTTGAACGTAGCGATTAAGCGATTTTGCATACTGACCGCCAATTTGAGTAATAGAAGATTGCTGGTCGCCTTGACCGTTTAAATAACTGTCTGGTACGCCATAAACTTTTGCAATTTGATCTCTAGTCCAATCAACTTGATTTAGAAGACTTGCAATATTGCCTTTCATTTCTAAGGGCTTGTAACCTTCAAGCGCGTCAATTACTACTGGTCCATCAGACTCGTGAATTTGTTTTGAAATTTCCTTTGATCTTGCAATTCTTGTCTTAGCGTCAAGTAAACCACCATGTTGAATGCTTAACACTGCACTAGCAGTGACAGACTGCTTCAGTGCTTTTAAAGTTAAAGCATTAGAAGCGTCTTTGATCTGTTGTTCATTGACTAAAGCAGAGAGTGGTGAGACTCCTGTTTTACCGCCATTTTTAGAAAGCAAGCGAATATGAATTACGTCAGAATCCGGCACATTTTCCATATATCCAATTGCTGGCTCATCAAAATTAATGTTATAGATTAAGCCTGAACCATCTTGAAGTAACATTGGTTGCACTTGCGAAGGTCTTAAATACTCCCAAGATAAATCAACGCCATTTGCATTTTTGTGCCTATAAGCGTAGCAATTTCCATCTAATAAGAGCTGTGCAAACATCCCTTGCCAGAAACTATAGCCATTAGTGGTTACGCTCGGATTGCTAATAATTGATTGAGACCTATCAGAATCAGCCGTATAGCGAACCATAGCTAAATCTCCTGATAATTGCATAATCAAAGAAAAAATATCAGAGTTCTTTAATGCAGTATCAGCAGAAACATATTTTTGAGCTTCCCCACCTGTTAAAAAAGTCACCCAGTCAGGATCATTTAAGGAAAAGCCTTGAGAGTGAGATTTATTTAGTTTAAGCAGAGGCATTAGCTACCACCCCCTTTCTCACCGCCTGCTGCGATAAGCTCCACTAAATATCCGGAAATTAAAAAGGCTACACCGCCAACGATGTAACCTAATGGTTCATTAATTTTAAAAGCTCCAAAAGTAATTCCCGCAAGTCCCGTAAAGTAGAAAATTACATCAATATACTTCCACAGCTGTTGTTTTAATTTAGTGACCAGCGTGCTCACCTCCTAGTAGTCCTGAATTAGGATTTTTAAACCAATCCAGAACTTGTTGTTCTGTCATCCTATCAATTTCAGTATCTTTATTATTTAAATCAGCATTTTCATCGAAGTAATACATCCCTTGAAATAGTGCATCAACTAACGCATCCACAACATCAATTTTCAAAGTAGCTTTGTCTTTATCTACTTGAATGCCAATTTTATCAGCCTTAACTACTGCATTAAGTAAAGCCTTTTGCATTACTGGATCATTAGGAATACTTACTTTATGCGTAACAAAAAGCTCTTGCAAAAATTTAGTCGGATTCGCAAGAGCTGATGTTCTTTGCTGAATATCCATAATGTACCAGTTGGTATTTACATTAAGTGATTCGGTAATGTTTTTAACTTGATAAGAACCAAATCGATCATAACCAAAGAATTTAACTTTCAATTGGTGCTGTTCAACATAGTTAAGCAGCCATCTATAAATCTGCTCCGGATTGATAATACCCTGTGGGTGCGCTGTAATTGTGCAATATTCAGGATATTGACGATAAACAATTCCATCTTGATTTTCTTTAGTCTCAATGTTTCCTGCATGTTGCCACGGAATAAAACTGTGTTGTTCTAAGCGGAATTGGCCGTCTCCATATGGATAAACAAAACCGATAGCGGTGTTATCTGAAAACATTGAATAGTCAAAACCGATAAATACTTCTCGCCCATCAATTTTAAAATCATTATCTACAGCATCTTCAACATCTTTCAAATTAAGATAGCTTGCAATTGATTGTTTTAACCATAGATTCAAGTTTTTGTTTTGAAATTTATGAAGTGTGTTATTAAGAATTGCTTGATCTCTTTGCTTAATTAAATTTCCTGTTCTACGTTCTCTTTCTTTATCAGATAAAGCAATTAAAGGATTACTTTTAACCCAAGTTTCAGGTTTGTAAGTCTCATCTAGATCATCTTGCATCCACACAAGACAGAGAGAGTTATCTCCTTTACGTTCAAAGTCCTTTTCCATGATATTTTGCATTTTTATTTGCTCATCATGAAATGGGCTTGTTGGATCAGGATAAGCAGAACTGATTTTAATAAATTGATGATATGGAATTACCTGAGACTGACCGTCTGGAATATCTGTCAGACGGTCAAATGACTTAAGTGCTCCGGCTTCATCATAAATTGCCAAAACGTTGTGAGTGGAGTCGTATTTATCCGCTTCATAAGAAATCTTCCATATTTTATTGTTAGTTTTCTTTTGAATAATTTGGTTAGCTTGGATTTCAAGTTGAGTTTTCTTAGCTAATGTTTTAAATGGTTCAATTGAAATAACCGTCTTCATCATCTTTTTAACATAACCAAATAATTTACTTGATTGATCAGAAGTGTTAGCAGTAACCAAGAAGTCCTTATTTGTGTAGCCCAAAGTATCTACTAAGAATGCCTTACACAATTGAACGGCTGCAATTTGAGTCTTACCTTGGCCACGTCCAACTGAAATATGAATATCAGTAAATCGTCTTTCATTATTCTCATCTTTCCAACCATTAATTTGACATAAAATAAATTTTTGCCAGTCCATTAACGGCATTATTTTATGAGTATCAACATCAGGAATTACAGATGCAATTGTTAAAGCTTTATTAGCCTCTTCCACATCATAGTGATATAGAAAGTCTTTTGTGTTTTGGCGAGTTAGGTCCATTAAATGACGAAAAGCATGCAACTTTTCCATGTATCCGGTCGTTTTTTCACAGTTTAAAACAGAAAATGCGTATAAAGTTGCAGGTTCACGATATTTAGCCTTAATATCTGACCAATCAATACTTTTAAAAGCACCGATTACATCATGAGTTTGTGTAAGATCAATTTTCATGATTTAAAGAACTCCTTCATTGATTCAGCAACTGATTTCTTTTCTGTGTCTGGCTCTGAAAGTTCCATAAGCTTATTTCTAGCTTGTGGACTTAGACCCAGTTGTTTACCAATTGTATTAAGTCTTCCTAAAGAATCAGACATCATATTGTAAGCAGGATTTTTCTTGAAACCCTGAAAATCACGACTGACCACTGAACCATCTACAGGAGAGAGAGAAGTTTTATAAACCTTTTGCTGAATGCCATTTTTTTGTAAATCTTCATAAGCCTGTCTGTAAATATCATATGCAGAACAATATTGCTGAATTAAATACTCGTCTGCACGAATAATCTTATTGCTTTTATTCAAATATGCGGTCAATTTGGGCCACAAATATTTGCCGTAAGTTCCCAGCCATTTCGGCGCTTGCGTTGGAACTTTTGGTTTAGTTAAGTCAACGTTCATTAGGTTTCACCCCGCTTTCAAAAAGTTTCAAAATTTAATATTTCACGCAAGATGACGGCTATGGTGCGGCTCTTCCATTTTCGCCACTAGGCGGGGGATAAAATTGATTTAATTTTCATTTGAGTATGATCGCTCATTAAAAATTAAATCGTCTTAGATCGCAGTTATTTGTCATCTCGTGCATTCATCAATTTATTAATTATTTCAATATCCGTAATGGCTGGTACATCTTTTAAAGAATTATGTAGACCAGTACCATAATACTTCTGCTCCCAGCGTGTCTTCTTGGCATGACAGTCCCTACAACACGTTACCAAATTATCTGCATTCTTCATTCTGTTTTGATCCCATTCAATAGGAACAATGTGATCGACAATGTTTCCAGGATTTATCCGACAATATTTGCACAAGTTAAAGTCACGTTGAAGAGCGAGAGCACGAAGTGACTGCCACTCACGAGAGTGATAGAACTTATTCTGCTCTGACTTAACGGAGTTACGATAGCGAGTGACATGATTGTAATGCCAAGTAGTAGAGCGTGAAGCTTGACGCTTGCGATACTTCTCACGTTCCGCTCTATACTCTGCTTCATACTTAATATGTTTGGTGCAGTAGTAATTAGGCATCATGGCAAACCCATGACATCCCTTATACTTACACCGTCTAACTCTTGGCATTTTATCATCTCCACATAATTCTTAGAGCAAAATAAAAGAGAGCTTGCTGTTTCCATAAGCAAACTCTCCAGCGATATCGTAAGCAGATAAAGCATGTAAATTGTAAATGACCTAAATAAAAATATAACAATTAAAATTGATGCTTGCGATATCTGATGACTGATAATGGAGTCGAACCATTACCAGCCTTACATATTTATATTTAAGGAGTGGTGTGAGCATTATGTATTCCGATTTAACTCACAGTACTACTATAGCTTATATTCTAGCCGTTCGACCATCACTATTATTCCGCTAAATTACCGGTATGATTCCGGTCTTTTTTATATCGATGCAAATCTATGATTGGTGAACAAGCCATGTATCTTTGCCAATGATCGAAGCTATCGGCAAAGAATAGCTGTGCTCTACGTCTTAGTACATTATATTGAGTATGACCATATCTAATTGCATCAGCTACTTGCCAACCCTCCATTTGATAAATGTAGAGATCACGCATTATTATTTTTGACATTTCAGGTAGATGGTAAATGGTATGATGGATTGCTCTTACCTCTGCCTCAGCGTTAAGACCACGAATGATATTTACTTCTGCATGATTAGTTCCACTGGAATGACCAGGTGCTAGAGATAAGCTAGGAGAACGTAAGTCAGTAAGATTACGACCAGCCATTAGAATTAATCTTACTAAATCATCAGTTAAGAATTCATCAACTCTATCGCACGTCTTATCGCAATCTAATTCTCTAAATAATAAACTCACATTCCCACTCCTCAAATTTACTGTTACTTTCAATACCTCATTTCTATATTTTAATACATATAACAGTTAAAAGGTATGGGTATAAGTAGACTAAAATTGCTTGTAAGTCCTGATATCATAAGAATCTTTAACTCGTTCTGTACCGTGCCCATCGATCATGTGTGAACCTAACGGTATCTGTTCCCAATGGAACTTTTTAAGATGATAAGCTTTATGGCGTCTATCACAAAGATAGTCAATTGCACCAGCAGTAGTTGGTGTTTTAAAAGCTTTACGGAGTGCATTTAAGTCTGTATAGAACTTACCATCAATTAAATAGTTATAGTGAGGTACAATCGGAATTCTTGCTTCTCTACGAAAAATTTCAATAACTGACGCTGCAAACTCTGTTTCAGCAGAGATTTCCCACTTATCAAATCCTCGTTCAAGAAGCTTAATACAATTAGCTCGTCTATCTTCAAACGTTCCAGAAGCCAGCTCATGAAGCTTAGTAAGCTGTGGGCTATCCATATCAAAACGATTAATTGATCCGTCCTTTTCTAATTGGTGTAAATAATCATAAAACTCAGTAGAAAGTGTCATGCAATTCCTCCTTCATAGTCATTAAATCCGTATCCTACTAAACCGCCATTAATAATCATTCGAGCATCATCAACTGATCGTGCAATTCCATGAATTATGTTATGAGATGTAAGCATGTGATGAAAACGTATCTGATCTTCTCTTGGTTTACCAGTTGCATTCTTAACTTCAATATAGAAAGCTTTGCCATCAATCCATCTAAAGCCTGACAAGTCGGGAAAACCAGAAGGTAATCCAGTAGAAAAGAAACGCCCATCTGGTGTTCTCATCTTTCCAACGTTAGCACGGAACACTGTACAACCATGCTTGGATAATTCAATTTGTATCTTGGATTGAATACTATGTTCAGATTCAGACATTGGTTTCACCTGCTTTAATGTAATTAACGATTATTTTCAGAGCTTCTTCATGACGTTCAATGTTATCAATTGTTGAATCATTAAATTTTGTTTGTGCATTAAAAGCTTTAGAAATCGTTTTATAATACTCGTCAATTTCTTTCAAAGTTTGTCTACTAATACTTTGTGATTTCTTTTGCAAATAATTGCTATAAAGGCAAAGTACAATGACCGTCAAAGGTCCAATTGTGTTAATGATCGTCCAAATCAATGTCAGCCTCCTGAATAAGCGTAATATCTTTAGTCGGAATATAAAAAAGACGAGTATCAATCGGTTTCTGACTAACCACATAAGAATTAGAGCCATAAGTAAAGTCAGGTTCGTATGGTTCATCTGTTAATCCTACATAAGTTCTAATAGGCATTAAAGGATTAGAATATTGCGTTAGTTTTATATCATTCATTTCGTCAGGACTACACAAAACTGTCATTTCGTCTTGAGAAAACCTTTTTAAAAAAATCATTGATCTAATCTTCATAATGTTTCTCCAATACATCTGCAACCATAGTAGTTAATTGTTTGTAACCATGTTTCTTTTAATCTTCCTTTAATTGCTTAATGGTAGATTTCTTAATAGGCATATTGGTTAAGTTAATAATATCTACAGGCTCTGTGATACGAGTATCAATCTCTAAATTAAAGACAGTTCTACCAGGATAGAACCTTTTAACTCCAAGACTTAAATTATTAATTGAGATATCTAAGCCAGAGTATTCACTTTCTATCGTCTTTTTCAATTCGTACTTTAGTTTTTCTTCGTTGCTTAATTTTCTTAATGCGTACATTATTTTTCCTCAATCTTCTTTGGTAATAGTTCAGTCTGAACACTAGTAAAGTCAACTGTTAATTTATTTTATGCAATCTCGTTAAGCGTGTTTAAATTTATTTTCTTAGAATCAGCAACAAGTGTAATCACTACATCACTACCATCTGCTTTAAAATTTTTAATACCTGCATCAAATGATAATTGATTACCTTTTAATTGCTTATTTGTATTGTCTGTCATTTTCATATACTCCCTACTACTAAAACTATTATTGCTAGCAGAATTAAGAATGCTGCTGCAAAAATCCAATCAGGCATAAATAAACCCCACCATAACTGCAACTCGTCTAATATCATGAAGAATTGGATCTTGCAACCATTCTCGATACTTATCGCTAACTGGCATATATTCACTTAAACCCCAACATTCCCAGTCCTCTCTTATTGACTTTTCATCATCAATATCTAGCAATGCTCTAAAAGCTCCTTGAAAAGTTAACCCCATTCCTGCCTGCATTTCGTGAGATGCCCAATCAATTCTTGCTTGAACAAAATCCGGTAACGGAAAGTTCATTGCAGGTGGTGAACACTTACCATCTACAACTCGCCAGCCATAAGCCCAACGATAACTTTCTTCGACACTATCTTTCTCTACTTTAAATTCTTTCATCATTTTCTCCTCTAATTACTCTACGCCAGCCTTCTATCACTTCATGATTAGACTTCGGCGTTTTCTTTTTTGATAAAATTTCATAGCTATATTCAAAATGCTCAAATGCGGTTTCTTTTACAGCTTTTTCAATCTCTTCTTCGGTAGCATTATCATCTACTTCAATATCTTCATAAGTATCTTCTGGAGGTTGATAATAATCTGGCGAATCCCACGAAACTCTAACTTTCATAGTTTCCTCTCATCCAGTCAGGTATCTCTAAACCTGCATACTTAAACTTATTTGCTTTCACGCACTTCACAAAAATCCAATCCACGAAGACGTTAAGCTTAAGCGTTCCATCTTCTTCAAGATAGCAATTAGGTATCCAGAAGTTTTGAGTTCTGTATTCTGTTTCAAAGTCTGGATTAAGTAAAAATCTCTTAGCTCGCAATCTATCGAAATGCTTCTGTGTATATTCAATCAACCTAAAAGGAATTCCCCTGTAGTATTGAATTTCTGTATTGTACCTAATATGTGGTTTTTGTTTTTGCTTTTTCCTAGCCAATTGATAATCTCCTTCCACATACTGGGCAAAATTTAACTTTTTGAGAATATATTTCAAACCCATCTTTTAAAAGTGCTTCAGCTCCAACTGAATATGAATAAATGTAGAAGTCATATTTAGTTGCTCTATATAATCTAATTTCGCAACTACCGTAACCTTTGTCAATTATGTTTTTACCAAAACCGTATGCATCAAAATCACAACAAAGACATTTTTCTCTTTTTATATCTTTTCTCTCAAACCTAGTAAGCAACTCGTCTACTTGATTTTTTCTAGTCATTTGTTAATTTATCCTCTGCTACAGAATCATCTTCTAAGTAAATTTCATATGTATTTTGCAAGCAACCTAGCAAATCCGGAATTGATTCTCCAACAACAGTGTCTGATTTATCTTTTAAAGATTTACCTGTAGCAAGTTCGATAGCATAAAATTCATCTTCAACTTCCACTATTTTGACTTCTTTATAGTCAGCTGTCTTTTTACTTTTTAAAATTACATTGTCCCCAGTTTCTGGTATTTTGAATCGCTTCATAAATTTTGTCTCCTTAAATCAAATTAGCATCCTGTAATAACTTATCTCTCCATTTTTTGTCCTTATTACAAAATGCTGTATCTTCATAATCCACTTCGTAACGATTTTTAGCCAAGTCATACGCAACTAGTAATACTTCTTTAAAGCCACACTTATCACAAATAAATGGTACTTCAATATTATTATTTTCAAGATAATCTAAATTTTTTAATGCTGCTACATCATTTACACTATCTCCAATATAATTTTCAGTTCTACATTTAGGACATTTCCAGTCTTCACCATTTAAAAACATTATTTTTTCTCCTTAGTCAAAATTTCATAGCTCCAGCCAAAGTGTTCTAACGCTACTTCTGCAACTTCTTTTTCAATTTCTTCTTCGGTGTAATCATCTGGTAATTCAATATCTTCGTAATTTTGTTCGCCTAAATGCGTAGCAAAATCTGGATATTCCCAATAAATTGCTTGAATTTCAAAAGTTAAATTGTAAATTGCAGAATCCACATCAACCGATAAAGCTGAATCTTCATTGAAACCCATGTAAATTTGTATTGGAGTATCATCAAAACTTACCAGCGGTTCATTACCTTGACAGTATTTACATTTATTATCTGTTGCTAGCATTCTATATTTAGTTCTCCAATCTGTAAAAAATATAAATTAAATATCTTTTCGAATAATCATCGCAAGGTTTAACCTTATAGCCATCTATTTCTTTTGGTAAAGGCTCATTAGGCTTAATTTGATGCACCATATTAAGTAACTGTTTTTGACTTAGTTTAATTTTAGGATCATAGCCTTCTACAAAGGCAACTGCACTGCAAAGCATCATTCAATCACCTGCATCTCATTCTCTAATAGTCAAAGCTTCCATATAATTTTTAATTTCAGCTGGATATTCATGCGTTTTACCATATTCATTGATTAATCTTTGAACGTCAGCTCTAGTCATGTCTCCAAGATCTAAATCAGGCACAAGTTCCTTCAAGCGCCTTTCAACTAAATAATATTTGTTTAGAGTTACTGGTCGAACTTGTCCTACTTTATACGTGTCCACCCATTCCTTGAAATATTTATAAAACTTTATGTGCCTTATCTTGCTCGGCAATTATCTCACCTCTTTTTGAACTATAAATTCTTTATTTTCAAAGCTATTAATGCCTTTTTTCAAATAAATAGTCTCTGAATTATTTGCTGAATAAAAAACATTATTTGGAATTTGATACCAAAGCTTATGAATTTTGCTTAAACGATATCCTTTTAGCTTCAATAGCTCTTTGTTTTTCAACTTGTGAAAGCTTAGATCAGTATAATTGCTTAATTGCCTAGTGTTTCTTGCATAGAAGTCAATTTTTCCATTTTGGATAGCTTTAAGTCGATATCTAAGTGGAGGTCTAAGAGAGAGCCCAGCATTGCACATAGCATGTTTAACAGTAGTCGCACTGCAATGCGCTAAATGAGTTGTATCAGTGAGCGAAAAGCCTTTAGTGATACAGTCTATAATGACATCTAGCTTTTCTGGATCAAGGCTACTTTCCCTTTTATCGTCAAAAAACATATTATTTTCACGCTGGATTTCAACTAAATCTTTATTACTATCTGGTACATTTACTAAAGAGCCATTTTTCTTTTCCACTTTGATAATTCGGTCAAGCCTTTTAAGAAAATCAATATGCCTTTTCTGATGATCTAAACTAAGATCTTCCTGATCTTCTTTAGGTAAACCCTCACGCTTTTCTTTTCTCCATGCAAACTTAAGCTCTACCATGTTCTGACCTTTCATAAAACTTATAAGGACTGTATCTTACAACATAGCCTAGATTAATTGCTCCGCCATTTTCTTGATCAAGCTAGCGTTTATTTCGTTGCAGTGCATCATAAATATCGTCAACTGTAAATTCTGGTGTCTTATATGTTTGGCCACTCATAAAATATAAGACAACTCCCACTTTGTAAGAATCATTCTTTCGATATGATGAGTTTAACGGCCTGTTAACTAGCTCTTTAGAAAGCTTATTAATATCTAAATTACTGTTTAAATTGTCTTTTCTGCTGTATTCATAATTTTTAAAATTGTATCTTCCCATTTTTTTCTTCTTGCCTTTCTTAATTTCTATTTATTGAGGGATGCTAATTTTTTTGCTACCTCTTTTAAAATTTCAATGCAGTCATCCCTGTCGTATGCAGCTGCGAATTCTTGCGTATCAAATCCAACGTAGATATGATGTTCATCATCTAATAGATGTCCAGCAAATGTAGGACATCCTGGAAACGCAGTAAAAGGATCAACTCCATAAAAATAATCCTGATCTCCCACCCCAGCATGTCTCAACCAATCCTTAGGATCATCTTTCTTTAATTCAATGTATCCGGCAAAGTACGGTCCTATATCCTTATAAGCAAGCTGCTTAACTACTATTCGGCGTCCATACCATGATTTGCTATAAATGTATTTATCCATCATGCACTCTCTTCTTTCATATCTGGTAAATTCTTGATACAGTTCAGCAGATAGCCCTGTGGATATTGCTCACTATAAATAACTGTTTTTTCTGCTGCTTTTCTTAGTAATCCAACATCTTTACCATGAACAGCTTTAACTAACTTGTCATATTCTTTTTCTGAGAAAGTAATTGGTTCTCTACGCCATCTGTTAGCAAACTCATTAAGATAATTGATTAATATTTCAATTAATTCTTGGTCTCTCTCTTTCTCTTCTTTAGAGAGAGATTTAGTAAAGTTCTTTATTTTGTTAGATGAGTATTTAGTTTGGTTAGTATTTAGTAGTTCTGGATTTTCCTGTTTAGGTTTAGCCTGTTTAGGCTTAGCCTGTATTGGCTTTTCCACTTTAGGCTTTTTCTTTCTTTTTTCGCATTTCTTTTGATAATATTCACTCCATTCTTTTTTTGGAGTTTCTGATAAAAGCCACTTGCTTCCCTTAAGCTGTCCTTTTTCATTTCTAACTCGACCCCTATATAAATAACCATTTTCTTCTAAGTGACGTAATGCAGTATTTACTCCATCTATCCCGTCCTTCTGATGCTTTGCTACTTCTCTTGCATAGAAATCCCAATCGTCAGGCTTTGACCACAAATATTCAAGCATTCCCTTATCTGCTAAATACAACCCGCTATCATTTATAGAAGTGTTTCCAATAACGGTATAATTTTTGTCATAAACCTTTTTAATCCGTACCATCTTGTTCACCGCCTGATAGTGCACATGCTATAATCAATATGAAATTCATTTTTTGTAAGTCCATCACTAATTACCGTTAGCGATGGGCTTTTTTCTAACTCTTTTTCAAACAGCACTGTATATCTATCTTTTTGAATCGGCTGCTTTATTTGATAAACATTAGAGTTTAGAACAAGCTTATTCATTGTTTTAATACTGAGCATTTCATCCCTCCTATAAGTTCGGCATGATTACGCAATAGAAGAGAATCATGAAAATTACTAATGTTGAAAAGATTCCAGTGAACATGAAGATGTCACTTTCTCTTGTACTCAAATTTGTTTTGAAGAAATCATTGACCTTCTTGTTAAACCATTTTGAAATTAAAATATCTGTTTTATACATTTTTAAACTCCTAAACTAACCCAAACTGCTCATTATAAATTTGTTGTGACTTCCAATCTAGAAACTCTTCAAACCTTTTAGCCTTAACATGACATCTTCGTTGGCTCTCCATTACAATTGCATCTTTATATGGAGAAACTAAGCACTCCTCGCGTCTTCTTCGCCACGTTGAGTATGACCAGCTATACTTCTTTTCAACTTCCTTAGGCGTTAAAATATCGCCCATTTTAGACATATCTTTTATTGCACCTTTTATAGCCATCTCTGCTCACCTACCTTTGCAACTCCATCAGTTCAGCAACTAACTTGCTGATTAATACTGGTGACTTCTCTTCTTTCATTTGTTTTAATGTGTAATCACGTAAGGCATTGATAAATTCTTCATCCATTTTTATTTACCTCTATTTTTCTTAAATTCAGATGTCATTTGCTCAAAGATAAATGTAGCTGCCGGTATATCATATTTAGTTAAACTCTTAATACGACTACAACCAGTTACAAATCTAATTGCTCCATAAATTTGATCGTGCAACGTTTGATATCCAGCACCATAACCATCTTTATTTTCATGGCACCAAGCATCAATCTCTTTGCTCAACTTGATCCATTCTTTGCTATATACTGGTTTTTTGACAGTAAATTGTTTATCTCGCTTTTGTAGTTCATATACTTCATTAGCAATTCGTTTAATATCTTCTTCTGATAAACTCATATCTGGATACCTCTTTTATTACCTCCGATTGTGATTTATTTATCTTCAATTTCAGCTGATATTTGACCGCTACCATAAACTTTAATTTTATTCGACGGCTCTTTTTCTAAATTACCTAAAACAGTAAGTACATTTGATAAGCTTTAAATTGTACTAATATAAATTCCATAATTCTTCCTGCTACCAGTCATTGCAGCAATGTTAGCAGTATGTTCTATCATTTTTAATATTTCTTTATCTATGCTAATTTTCTTTTCTTCCATCCCTGCTCATCTCGCTTTCTGCTATAATTTCAATAGAATTAATAAGGAGTATATAGTTAAATGAACTGGGCATTAATTAGTCAAATTGGTAGCATCATTGTTGCTGTAGTAGCCTCTGTTGTTACTTTTCTGAATAATCGAAGTAATAACAAAACTGTTAAAGAGTTAGAATTGACCAAGCAAAAGTTTGCGCAAGAAAATGAAAAACTTAAGAGAAATCAAGCGATGCAAGATTTCAAAAATAATTTAATTTCTAATTTTCTAGGCGATTTAGCTTCTTGCCTTAACCAATTTGATGACATAAACAATCTAAGACAAGCGCAAAAATCAGCTGGTCAAGTATTACCAATTTGTAATTCAGAAGAGAAAAAATTAGTTAACGATACTTTGTCAAAAATCGCTAAAGCTGGTGAATATGGGGCTGATCGAAACGATTTTGATACAGCTAATGAGTCTGTTCTTGCTACCTTGAGAGCATTTAACTATGACTTAAAGAAGCAACAATAATTGTTGTAACTATGAGAATTAAAATTACCGACACTACATTCAATGTGGTGTTTTTTGTTTTCTCATAACTCATCAAAGTTACAATTATTAATCCAAATACCCACATTGCTACTACAGCTAGTTCAATCATTTTTTACTTTCCTTTTTATCCAAAAATTCTCGCTTGGGTAAAATCCCAGCATTTTTAAAGAATTCATCATATTGTTCTTCAGACATTGGCTTGTCAGCTAGTGTCTTTTCTTTTGTTGAATTAATTAATTCAGCACTAATCTGTTGATCGTATGCTTCACATAACTTTTCAATTGTAGAAATGTAGAAACTTTTTGCTTGAAAATTATGTGATGCTTTTATTTTGCCTATATTCTTTTCAATTAGATTTAAAATCGAAATGTCATTCTTTTCTTCCATCACTATTCACCTCACTTTCTGCTAAACTGAACTAATAAGACTTAAGAATTTATTAGCTTAGCCACACACATACCAATCATCAGCAATCAAATCATCAAGTTTGGGATTCCATAAATGATCGTCTTCAAATGGAATTATAAAAACACAAAAAATTGAATTGGTTGGCAATAACATGTATGGAAGTTGAAATTGGCCGTAACTTTCACGAGTTATACCACGTCCTTCTTTTTTTGCTTGAATTAAGGCATCTCTAATATTCATATTCTGTTCACCTCTCTTTCTGCTAAACTAAAATCATCTGATAATAAGGAGATGATTCCATATGGAAAGTATTGTGTTTACTCTTGAATTCAATGATATTTATTCAAATGAACGTGCTAATAAGTATTTACAAAAGGGTTGGAAGCTTCTTCATGTAGGTACTAAATTAGTAAATTCAGGTGAACCAGCTGACTACGAAACGAGCTATGTAGTCGGTGCTAATGCTGAACAATATGCTGAGTATCAAAAAGAACAAGAGAAAACTAAAAATGCTGGACAAAACGTAAAAGATTGGCTTAATAACAACTAAATCTTTTTGTCAAGCAAATAATTCAAAAGTACTTGGTTTGCACAATCAAGTGCTTTTTTTGCATCTTCATAATTAAGATCATGGCTTCTTAAAACAGCAATAACTTCTTTAGCTATTGGAATTTGTTTAAGTGTTTCAGTTGCTTCAATAGGCTTAGATGTCACTGTGTATCTTTTCATTTACTCTTCCTCATCTCTCAAAAACTTATTAATAAAGTATTGCTGGCCTTTGTCGGTTACCTTTCTTTGTCTCGTAAATCATCAAGAGAAACATTCAAAGCATCAGCAATCTTGCATATATTTTTAAAACTCGGATCAACACCGTCAGGATTCGAATAGTTCTTTTTATAATTGCGTAATGTATTCTCGTTAACTCCACTTTCTTTAGCTAAACGATATATTGACATATGTTTTTCTTTTAAGATTTTTTCAATTTCATTCCACATATTTTGTATCTCGCACCTTTGTTCCCACAATATACTGTGTTATAATATTTTCAGTTGCCCATTGATGATGCGAATCATCTTTTGTACTGGGTGAATTCAGAGAAAACCTAAACCATAGGGCATGGCAACTCTGAGCTAAACTTCTAATTTGAAGAAAGTGCAACGCATAGGTTTATTTTTTAACCCACGAGCGCCCAGCAACTCTTTGAGTTGAACATATATGCTGAACTACTAGGAAACTTGTAGAGGCTAAGGATAAAAAGCTTTAGCGGTAACAAATTGAAGAAACCAGCATTTAAGTTTGAAGGTATTAACACTGCACAAATTGCTAAAAACTTACATGAACAAAATCATTTAGCAACTAAGATTAATACTAAGTTTGATAATATGAAGGGAATGAGCGCAATGACATTTAACTTTAATAAGGAAATGCCATCTGCCTCATCCTTCGCAACCAAAGTCAAGCCAACTAATATTGCTGACGTTATCGGTAACTTCAAGAGATAGCGGATCTATTTAGATCTGCTTTTTATTTTGTCCCCAATTTACTCTTCCTCATCATCAAGATAAATGTTATTCATACCAAGTAAGTCACACACATTGGCTAACAATTCATAATTAGATTCTTGAAGATCCTTTACTTCAAACTTTCGTTCTCCAGTCTTTACCCCTGAATCAGCAATTGTTGAAACTTTGCCAAAGGTTGTACCGGGGTTATTCAAAGCAACTAATTCTTTAAGTGCATCTTTAACATTTTCGTAGTTCATCATTATTTCTCCAATTCTTACATCGCTTATAGACCTAAATCAGTCTGTGCATTCATTCGTTGAATATCTTGTTGTAGTGGATATGATGGATACCAATTACTGATGAAATTAATTGCTCTATCAAAGTCTTTCTTTGATAAATCCTCATATCTTGAAATTACAAACGAATCTTTGAAATCATGCTCTAACTGACGAAAAACTTTGCGTCTTTTATTTTTATCTTTGTAAAAATTGCTCTTCTTACCACCGCAAACTTCTACCGATTTTCTATCTCTTGCTTTTCGGAGTTTAAATCGTTGGTCTGAGTCAATTTCGGATGTATTTTTAATAAAATCAACATCTTTTTCTACATTAGTCATACGTTCATCCAAATGAATGGTAGCTTCCATTTCTAGTTTCAAACGCTCTTCTGGTGTTTGCGGTAATTGATATGATCCGGTCTTTCGAATAGCTGGAAGCACCTCGCTTGTTACCCAGTGCTTAAACTTCTTAGCATTTGGAAGTTTGCTACTTAAGATGAGACTGTACATCCCTGATTCGTTAATAATTTGAATATTTTGATTTCCCCCAGGGGTCATCATTTTAGTGACCCCTTTATCTTCATCATCTACATGTTGACTAATTGCATTAGCCGCCTTTGCATATCCAAGAATGGTTGCCACATCTTTCCCTACAAAATATGGTTCATCATTAATTTTTAAAGTTCTTACTTCTTTACCTTCAAAACTAAATAATTGTAATTGACTACTCATTGCTTTTACTCCTTAATTTACTTTGTTGCTTTTTGGGAACACTTTGAGTAAAAAATATAGGAACTTTATCTTTATTAAGACCTAAGACTGTCATGATTCGAGCTAACTCACTCATTGAGATGTCTACCATGCCATTTTCTCTTTTCCCATAACTAGTTCTACTCATTCCAAGTTTATGTGCAAATTCAGCCTGATCATATCCTTTAGCTACTCGTTCAGCACGTAATCTTTTTAGATTAAGCTTAAGTTCACCCATTTTTTCACCTCTTTTCATCTTTCCCGTTTGGGAACAATTTAATAGTATTATCTTTGATCCCAATTGTCAACATTTTTTCAATATTTTTTCTCATTTTGTTTATTTTTGAGAACATATAGCCTATAATCGTACATATAAGGAAGTGAACAGACTTGCGTACTAATGATGAAGTAGTCGCCTATGTTGACGACTTACGAAAAGAACAAAAAATGTCTATAAATGATCTAGCGAAAGCGACTGGTTTAGCAAAATCAAGTCTTTCAAGGTATTTTAATAAATCTAGAGAATTCCCAGTAAATAAAGTCCATTTATTTGCTAAAGCTCTACATACAACATCAGAAGATATCTTAGGATTTAATATTCCCTCCAACTCTATCGACACCTCAGGGATGCACTACGTTCGAGTTCCTATTATAGGAACAATCGCATGCGGTGAACCTATCTTGGCCGAACAGAACATTGAGGGCTACACTCATGAATTATTTGAAGAAGAACCGAAAAAAGATGAACTCTTCGCACTAAGATGCAAAGGTGACTCAATGGAGCCACTTATTCCAGACGGTGCCCTTGTTCTTATCCATAAGCAACCTACTGTTGAAGACGATGAAATTGCAGCCGTTCAAGTTGACGATGATACCAAAGCAACTTTGAAAAAGGTTAAGCACGTTGGAAAAGATGTTTTTCTTTATCCTATAAATACAAAATACGACCCGATCATCTTAAACGAAGATAATCCAGGACGTATTCTGGGTAAAGCTATTCACATTGGGTTTGATATGTAAGGCGGAATAATGAACATATGAATAAAGAATTTAAAGATCTAACAAAAAATTCACAGTATTTGTTAACACAAATGCTTAAAAAATATCATCTCCAAATTAAATATGGTAAAGCTAAACATCAAGCGATTTATATTAATAGAACAGCTTGGGATACAAAGAAAGACTTTATGTCTTCCTATGATCTAGAAGATGTAAATACTTTTCTAAATGAATTACAGCATAATGGCTTTATCAATTGCAATTATGGAAGCAACGTTGCAGTTGATATTACATTAAGCAATAAATCACTAGAATGGTATGACCATAGATTTAGAGACAATTTTAATGATTTTTTGGATTTAGCTAATAAAATTAAAAATCTTATCCCGAAACTTCCCAATCCGTAGCTAATAGATCCTCTGCTGTTGGCTCCCACCGTTTTACTGCAATACTACCTTTAAAAGGTACTACTAAGCAGCAGCTAATAGTATTAGTTGGAATAATAGTTGTCGCCATTGGTTGTTTCGATGATCGTGAAATGCCTTTGCCATCTTTCATGGCTAACTCAATTGCCTTTGTAATTTTCATAATTTTCACCTCAAGAAAATTATATCAGGTGACACTGTTGAAGATGATGAAATTGCTGCCGTTCAAGTTGACGACGACACCAGAGCAACTTTAAAGAAGGTTAAACACGTTGGAAAAGATGTCTTCCTCTACCCTATAAATACAAAATACGACCCGATCATCTTAAACAAAGATAATCCAGGGTGCATCCTAGGTAAAGCTATTCACGTTGGGTTTGATATGTAGTAAAAGGTACTATGGATAAATATAAATTTTTAAAACAAATTTATGATAAAGAAAAAGTTGGCAATGCTTCTATAACTATTATTGCAGCAGTAGCAGAAAGTTATATAAAAAATAAACTTGGATTAAATTAGCTTTATTTCACAACCATCAACTAACATGTATATATTTGTTGGTTTGTGTCCCAACTGCTTTTCTGCCTTTTTTAAACCAAGTTCACTAATAGCACCTCGCCAATTAGTGTTTCCATTATCAGAAGTAAAGAGCAATCTATTATTGCCATCCTCTTTTGTAAAATATATTGTCTCTTTCATGTTGTTCACCTCAAGAAAAGTATATCAGGTGACACTGTTAAAATGATGAAATTGCTGCCGTTCAAGTTGACGATGACATAGGAAAACCAAGTAATTATTATTGAAAATTTATGTTTTTATATTTATCATTAGGATATAGCTGAAATGCCTGTAAAGTACACAGGTCGTTAAAACACCTCATGGTAGATATTCCATGAGGTGTTTTTCGTATATAAAATAAAAAGCAAGCATCCCTAGAATTTAAAAGTTCTTAGGGCGCCCGCTCTCTTCATGTTATGTCACTCTCCTGAGTTTAGCACAGCAAGCTGTGCCTGTGTCACTCGGAGGTGACAAACATGAATCAAATAATCATCACACTAATCATCTTACTTCTTTTGATTCACGAAATCAACAAGTAATCTAACCGCGGGCGCCCTAGCTGCGCGCTCGTTCCGATCGCGCAGCGCCTGTAGAAATCAAACTAAGATCGTCCATATTACCAGTGACATTAAACCTAAGGTGCTTGGAGGAAAATATGAATAAAAGACATATTCTAGCCATGTGTGCATGTGCCCTATTAGGCATATCCACTGCTGCTTGTAGTGCTAATACTTCGACTGCATCAAAGCAAGCAAGTAAAACCGTTAAAGTAAAAAAACACCAATCAAATAAAAAGCATAGTAAGAAAAAATCAGTAAAGATTGCTAAAAAGGATAAAGAAAAAACTGATTCAAAAGATAAATCTCAATCAGAACAAGAAGTAAAACGACAAGCTCAACAAAAAACGCAAGTTTCTTCTAATAATCAGCAATCTTCATCCAATCAACCGCAAAACCAACCTAACAATAATCAACAGTCTCAACAGCCACAGGGACAACAAAAGAGCCAGGGTGAAATAAACATGGAACGTGGATATGATCCAAAAGGTCACCCTCTCTTACCTGGACAAGATCATGCTGCTGGTTATAACCCAGATGGATCCGAAGATTCATGGGTTAAGGGGCAAGATGAGTGGCTCCATCGAAATGGTTTAATCAATCCGGATGGAAGTCCTACTCAAAAAGAAAAAGATATAGAAGCTCAAAATGAAAATGATGATTTTGGAGAAGATATTCCAGACGTCCCAGATCCCGAATAATTAATTATGGAGGTAGCCTATGAGTTGGTTAGACAATTTACCCATGGAGCCAGTTAATAAATTACTAAATCCTATTGCAGATTCTTTAGGTCAAGGTATTGGTGGAATCTTTTATTGGATCTTCCAAAAACCCATCCAATTTAAAGTGATTAAAGAAGCTGAGGTGCAAGACTTAGCAAATAAAACAGCTGAACGTTTGCAAAAGATCCCTGAAAAAAACAGAGACACATCAAATCGGGGCTTACTAATGAAGACAATAGAAGAAGCCCAATATTCAATCTCAGAAGATGACTTAAGAACAATGTTTGCAAACTTGATTGCATCTAGTGCTGATAATCGAAAAAATAATTTGATTTCTCCAAGATTTCCCACAATTTTATCTCAATTAAGTGGTGAAGATGCTCGTCTTTTACAAACTATCCATAATCAACCGTCTTTTCAACTTCCTTTAGGATTTCTTGAACTTCAATTTAATGATGTTAATAAAGGAAGTAGGAGACTTTCCACATATTTATCACTAACTTCAGATAACCATATATTATCTTCTATTGACGCTAACTTGGATACTTTAAGCTCATTAGGAATTATCAAGGTTCTTGACAATACGTGGCTAACAGCTTCTCACTATCTAAAACAGTATGATCTAATAGAAGACCTTTTACTCAACACACAAAAAATTTCAAAAATTAATATGGATGGAACCGTTGAACTAAATAAAGGAATATTACGAACTACAGATTTCGGTATTAATTTTTTAAATTGTGTTCTTTAATTAATAATTTAATTGCATCTACCTGTTTAGCAGAAAACACAGTTTCATTATAATGTTCAGTAATGTGTATAACTGCTCCACTTTTATCTATATAAAAATTTTTATTCAAACTTTTACTTTTTTCCATGTTTTCACCTCTCAATAATTATATCATCGTCTCGAAAACATGTTGAAGGCGATAACACCAAAGCAACTTTAAAGAAAGTTAAGCATAAAAAAAGCAGACATCCCTTAAGCACAAAGCTCTTAGGGCGCCCGCTCTCTTCATGTTATGTCACTCTCCTGAGTTTAGCACAGCAAGCTGTGCCTGTGTCACTCGGAGGTGACAAACATGAATCAATTAACATTCACATTGATTATCTTACTTCTTTTGATTCACGAAATCAACAAGAGATAATCTGACCGCGGGCGCCCTAGCTGCGCGCTCGTCCCGATCGCGCAGCTTAATAATAAAAAAGACTCGCAAGATATTAATTATCTTACAAGCCTAGCCCAAAATTGGGCACACGTGATCCTAACTCATATTCTAGCAGAATTTTAATTACCGTACCGCTATTCAAAATTATATGCTACAGTCTAATATCCACCAAGCCAAGCAATAAAAAACGACCCGCAAAGCGCTGATAACACTTCACGGGTCGTTCATCACTCTGACCAATGTTCAAAGCAAACACATATATATGCTAGATGAAAAGTTGAGCTGGTAACTCAACGCCTTTCGTCTACCCTATTTTAGCAAAATGGAGGTAAAAATCAAATGGTTAAATATTATACTCCTCAAGTAGAGCCTTTAAAAAATGGCAAATTTAAATACTCAATTAGGTATACTGATCCCTCTTTCCTGGGTGTACATAAGAGTTCTACCACAATTACTAAAAACACTGCTAAGGCTCGAAATTTAGCTGATGTGAAAGTCAAAAAGATGATCCAAGATAAGTTAAATATTCAATCTATTAAACAAATTACGATGGATAAACTTATTGAAGATTTACAAACTAATATGTCTAATCAGGGCTTAGCACCTAAAACTTTAGATACTTACTTTGCTTGCCTTAGTAAAATTTCTAGGACTTTCGGAAAAAGATCGGCTGATTCTATTACTACTATTGAACTTAATACATACATTAATAATCTTCTTTATAAAGATGAATTATCTAATGCTACTGCACATAAATATCATGTGGTTTTTACAAAACTTTTTGATTTTGCAATTCAATTTGGGTATGCAAAAAAGAATCCAGCTTTAAAAGTAAAAATTAATTTTAAAAATGAACGTGCTAAGAAGCAAGATCGAGTAGAAAACTGGTATCTTACCGATAAAGAACTGAGCAAATTATTTAACCATTGTTTAGAAAAAAAGAGAACTGATTTTTATGCTTTATTCAAAATGCTATACCTTACTGGTATGCGTGTAGGAGAAGGATGTGGGTTGCTCGTAAAGAATATATTTCAAGATAAAGAAACAAAGCTATGGTATGTTAATATTTCAGGCACTTTAATTAGTACTGAAGGACATCGGAATGAAAGACAAGAGTTTACCAAAACATCCTCTAGCCAACGAACTATTGTTTTGCCTAAAGAAGCAGTTGTGATATATAAAGAGTTTTCTAAGGGACAAAACTCTAATGATTTCCTATTTCATAATAAATACAGTAATACTAATGGACCGATAAATACATCAGCTGTAAGTAGATTTCTAAGAGAGTTTGTAAATGAACAGAAGTGGAAGAAGAAAGCTACTTCACATATCTTCCGTCATACTCACGTTTCCAAACTTGCAGAGGAAGGATATCCATTAAGTTTAATTACCTATAGAGTTGGTCATGCCAATTCTGATATTACAAGAAAAATTTATTTACACGTTACCCATAAACAACACTTAGAATTCGATGAAGCTATACAAAATTTTGAATAAAACTGTCCCTTTTCTGTCCCTTTTTAAGTTTAATAGCCACAAATAAAAGCCCTATAGCACTACTGCTGCAGGGCTTTCTTTATTATTCTACACTTCTTAGGAGGAGAAGTTTCGATCAGTCACCTATATCCTAGTTCAAATTTTAATAATTGTTAAGTGCCTAATTATAGACATCTTGTCTTTTTTCAAAAAGATGCATATATTAAGAATTAGCTTTTAGACTCTACTCATGAGAGGACTAATTTATGAAAAAATATCAATTTTTATCATTTAGAATAGCTGATATTGGCGACTATCTTAAGGTCTTTGCATGTACTGCAGTTATGGCGCAACCAATTATGGCCTTAGTTATGGATATTAAGCAACCAACACATACTCAAGATGTTTTTGGCTTTCTATATAACCTAATAAAATATACCGCCCCTGCTTTTATTTTTGGAATCTTATATACAACTATTAGAACTTATGATTTAAAAAAACATTTTTCTTATCGGAAATATTTTCGCAGTAATTGGTCTAATTTATTTGTACCGACCATTTGGTGGACCTCAATCTATTTATTAGAAATGCCCTGGGAACAACAAGTAAATAAATACTATAATTTTCCAACTTTTTGTTGGCAATTCATTAACGGAAATGCGGCACCGCACCTTTGGTATAACACGATGATGCTACAATTTATCACCCTAATGCCACTCTTTTGGGCGATTAGTCGCTATGTAGGGACGAATACTAAACGTGGAATAATAATTGCAATTGCCACATTTATCCTTTATTTCACTTGGCTTTGGTTTTACGATACCTATGTCTTTCATGGCATCCATCAAAATGACTGGTATTTACTGGATAGAGTTTTTATCTCTTTCTTTATCTATGGCGTCTATGGAGTTTTAGCATGGCAATTACGCGATTATGTCAACGCATTTTTAACTAATTTTTGGTGGCTACTTAGTATTATTTTTATTATTTGCTTTATTTGGACCAATATTGAACTGCAAGGTTTTGGCCACCCCATTAATTTTAATAATGCTCCATATTATAAACCTTCCATGACACTATACTCTTTAGCAGTAATTGCTCTTATTGCTGCATTTTGCTTACATCAAGTAAAGAAAAATTCTCAAACTAGTTTAAAAGTTTTTCATTTTCTGGCTATTTACGCCTACCGTGCGTATCTTTCTAATGTATTCTGGAACCAATTAGTTTGGCGCGGTCTAAACATGTCGCTTCATGCTCACTATCATCCCTTTTTAACTTTCTTTGGAACATGGATTTTTACTTGGTGTCTATCTTTTGCTTCTGCTTACTTATTACATCTTTGCTGGAGTTGGGTTAAAGAAAATAAATTATCGAGAATTAGTTTTCTGTTCAATTAAAAAGGCATTCTAATGACGAAAAACCATCATTGGGATGCCTTTTTATTTAACACTTAATTCTCTTGGATTTGGACTTGACCTTAATTAATCTAGCAATTTGGTTAATATCTGCATTATTTTGAGCAATAATCAATTCTTTATTTGACCGCGGATAATCAATAACTTGACCATGATTTGCAGCAAAAGCTTGTAAAAACAACTTGCTACTCCTACCATTTCCTTCCCTAAAGGGATGAAGATAATTTAAGCGATCAAGCAAAAAGGCATAATCGGTGTTGGCAAGTTCTTTTTGACTAGCCAATTGCCTCATTTTCTCATCTATCTCTTCAATTCCAAACTTAATTCGAGTATATTCTAAAAACTCAGTATCTCCTTTAATCAGCTCATAATCTCGAATTTGTCCTGCCCAATCATAAAGCCAACCAAACATAATTTTATGAATTTTCTTCAAGTCTTCAACGCTAGTAATCTGTTTATTCTTCCTCAAAAAAGCTAACGCGCGCACAGCTGAACCTAAGTATTCTTTTTGCGCTAATTCTGCTGCATCCTTAATATTAAGTTTATTTTTAAGTGTTCCATTGGGATAAAGAAATTTTCTGCGATACCATTCTGTATCTTTTCTCTCCTCAATCATCTTCCTCACCCCAGATCTGACTTATTTCAGTTTGGAATGTAGGAGATGGATTAAGTGCTTCATCAAGCAATCTTAAAATATCCTCTTCATCAGGTTGCCAACCTTCTAAATGCTCACTTTCTACCACAAAGCGAATTTGTTCATAAATTTCAGGATCTTCAATATAGATTCCTTGAATCATTTGGCTATGATCATTAATCTTTAAAGAATAAACCGGATCAAGTAATTCTAATAAATCTCCAGGTCGCATATTCAAAGATGACGACAAAGCTGATAAGACCGAACTGGACCAATTATCAGTATTTTCGTCGAGTGCTTTTCTTAAATCTTGTTCTGCCAAATGTTGATTTTGAGAAATATCTTTTAATGTAAGCTGGTGATTTGTAAGTAAAATTGATATTTTTGATAGCATAAGTATCCTCACTGATTATTAACTATCCTTATTTTAAATCAATTTTCGAAAAAACATTCAATTAAAAATAGCAAATTAGTCACTTTCAAGATCACTAATTCGCTATTTTACTAACTTATTTAAATTTTATTCAACAGTCACACTCTTAGCTAAGTTACGTGGCTTATCAACGTCTAATCCCTTATCTTTAGAAGCGTAATATGCAAGCAGCTGTGCCGGTACAACAGTTAAAAGCGCAGACATATAGTAGTTAATTTCTGGTAATACTACATCGTCGCCCTCTCTAGCGAAGTCCTTACCAACAATTGTAATAATATTAGCTCCGCGAGAAACAACTTCTTGAATGTTACCACGAGTTAAATCGGCAGTTGCTGGATCATTAATTAAAGCAATAACTGGAGTGCCTTTTTCTATAAGAGAAATAGTTCCATGCTTTAATTCAGCTGCAGCAAAACCTTCAGTTTGAATGTATGAAACTTCCTTAAGCTTCAATGCTCCTTCTAAGGCAACAGCATAGTCAATTCCGCGTCCAATATAGAAGGCATTGCGTGACTTAATTAAGTACTTGTCAGCAATTTCTTTTAAACTTTCCTTGCTGTCAACAAGCTGTTGCATCCCTTCAGCTGCAATGGCCAAATCATGCTTTAAGTTCCAGTCTTTTGCATCTTGATTATTAAGTGCTTCACCCAAAGCTTTAGCAAGTACTGCTTGAACAGCAATTTGAGCAGTATAAGCTTTAGTAGATGCAACGGCAATTTCAGGACCTGCTTCGAGCAGCATAGTGTAGTCTGCTTCTCTTGATAAAGTTGAACCCTCTACGTTAGTAATGGTTAAACTTGGAATATTACGCTTATTAACTTCTTTTAAAACAACGCGTGAATCAGCGGTTTCACCAGATTGAGTTAGAAAAATAAAGAATGGCTTTTTACTCAGCATTGGGAAATGATAGCCAGCTTCTGAAGCTAAACCAACTTCTGTTGGAATACCTGTGTAGTGTTCTAAAAGCGTCTTTCCTACTAATCCAGCATGGTAACTAGTACCTGCTGCATAAATGTAAATTCGATCTGCTTTAGAAAGAGCATCAATGATTTGAGGCTCAACCTTAACGTCACCATTTTCATCAAAATAAGTTTGAGAAATTTTACGCATAACGCTTGGTTGCTCATCGATTTCTTTTAGCATATAGAATTCATAGGTGCCTTTTGAAGCAGCATTTGGATCAATATCTAATACGTGAGGTTTACGTTCAACTTTTTTACCGTCAACAGTTTCAATTGTGTAAGAATCCTTGGTAATGTCACCTACGTCACCATCTTGTAAATCAACAAAAGTCTTAGTTTGATCTAAAACAGAGATTGCATCAGAAGCAATAATATTAAATCCATCTCCAAGACCGAGCATCATTGGTGACTTATTTTTTGCAATAAAAACATGGTCTGGTTCAGTATTATCAACCAAAAGAAAAGCGTATGAGCCCTTCACTAACTTCAAAGCTTCTTTAAATGCAGAAAAACCGTCTAAATTCTTTTCACGTGCAATTTTACCAATTAATTGAACAACCACTTCAGTATCAGTATTTGAATGGAACTTAACACCTTGTAAATATTTTTCTTTTAACTCCACATAATTTTCAATTACACCATTATGAACCAAGTAAAAACGCTTAGTTTCATCAAAATGAGGGTGAGCATTATCAACTGTTGGCTTACCATGAGTTGCCCAGCGAGTATGACCAATTCCAACTAAGCCTTGTTCATCTGGAGTTAACTTTTCTTTTAAGTTAGAAATTCTACCAACTGCCTTAGTTAAATATTCATTGCCATTAAGATCATTTAAATACATACCTGCTGAATCGTAACCACGATACTCTAAGTTAGTCAGACCATTTAAAATAATATCTCTTGCAGGTTTTCCAACAACACCAACAATTCCACACATACATTTTTCTCCTTTGGTATAGTTCATTTTAAATAAATGGACTATCTTTTATTTGTTGTCATATGAGCAATAATAACCCTATATTAAAAATTGGTCAAGAAGTTTTATTTGTAATTGGTCTATATCAAAAAGAAGAAAAATTGCACAAAAAAAAGACGCCCCATGCGGAGCGTCATATCAGTGATTTGGGTGAGATTCGAACTCACGACCCACGGTTTAGAAGACCGTTGCTCTATCCAGCTGAGCTACCAAACCAGTTCCTTAACAGAACATATTCTAGTATAGGGAAAAGGAAGTTGGATGTCAATTATTTTTTGAAGAAATTTATTTAAATTGATTTTTCAACTCCAAGCCTGCATGCAGCAGATTATCAGTGGTAAAAGATTAGATATACTATGACTCAAAATTGCCATTTTTATATCATCCGTCTTCTGGTAAACATATCCAAAAGCTACTCCGGATAAAAATCTATTCAAAAATGACCAATTCAGAGTTACATTATGAGCACCAGCAAAAATAATTGCCGTCAAAATAATCGCTATCCATGGATTTAACCTTTTGAAAATACCTTTTTGAATTCCAGCTTGAAATAATAATTCTTCTAAAGTGGGACCGATTAAAGTTAGGGATAAGATTAAAGGTACAGCTAATCCAGTTTTCAATGTTTCTGTAAATACATCCGGTTTGGCATTAACAAAGACAGAAAACATTGTTAATAACTGAAGAATAAAACAAAATACACCGGCTCCTAATGATAAAATCAGATTTTTTCGACTTAATTTTTTTGAAAAATCCAATTTATTATTTAGCCATTTACAAACATACCATTCCATAATAAATGTGATAATTGTAAAGATAATTATCATAAATATATTATGAAACATATTCACATGCTTAAAAGCTTCAATAAATTGTTGCTGACTATCGATTGACTATACAGGTGTACTTTCCAAAATTGGCACTTGCATAAAAGCAAAAATAAGAAATAGGCAAATGGCGATCCCTAACCATTTGAATACACACTTAATTATTTTCATCAAATTTCTCCTCAACTTAATCTTTGCTTTTATTATAGTGCTATTTTAAATCAGCTTATAGTGCTTACAGGCATTATAGATTCCATCTTCATTAATATCGCTAGTCACATAATCAGCAATCTGTTTCACCTGCTCTTCTCCATTGCCCATAGCAATACCAAGTTGAACAGCCTTTAGCATGTTTAAATCATTCTCGCCATCGCCAAAAGCCATGGCATCTGTTAAAGTTTGTCCCTGCAATTTAAGATACTTCTCAACGCCAGCTAGTTTACCACCATCTTTTGAAATAATGTCGACTGCATACTCATTCCACCAACTTAACTTGCAATTTGGAAGATTATCGACTAATTTCTTTAAGTCATCGCGCTTTCCATATGCAATAAATTGATAGACCTTTTCACCGTGATATTTACCAACTGGTGCAACTTTACTAGAAACAGCTTTTTGAGCAGCAACTACTTGATCTGTCACAAAATTAATGTATGGTCCTTCTTTACCAATCGTAGTAATCGGGACAGCCTCCTCTTTAATTAATTCAATCATCTTTTCAGTATCTTTTTCATCAATTGGATTACCAAAAAGTTCATTACCATTTTCATCTAGACAGAGTTGCCCATTCATCGTCAAATAACCATCAAACTTTATATCTTTAACGGGTAATTTTTTTAATTGGCTCATATCACGCCCAGTAGCTAACACAAGCTCGATTCCATTTTCACGTAAAAGCTTAAGTGCCTTTCTAGTACTTTTAGGCACACTATCTGTTTTATGCGAAACTAATGTTCCGTCAACATCAAAAAAGATTGTTTTTATCAAATTAAGTCACTCCTATTTTATAAATTATATCAAAAATGCGCTTTCAAAACTGAAAGCGCATCTTTTTTATTTATTTAATCTTTATTTTTAAGCAACTGCTTTAGCAATTGCAGCATTAACAGCAGCTTGTTCTTTCTTAACTAAGTTGACCTTAGTTTCGATTACTTTAGTATCCATCTTAATCTCACGAGTTAATCCTGGAGTATTGATCTTTGGTTCAAAGAAGTCTTTGAATTGTTTCAATCTTTCTTCAGTATGGAAAATATTTGCTGTCACAGTAATGAAAGTAGCAAATTCCATATCACCACCAACAGTTGCTTCAAGCCATGGCCACTCTAATCTAATCCAATTCCAAGCTTGTTCTTGACCAAATGGGTTAGCTAAAACATTGCGGTACCAAGCACGTAGGTCTTGTGGTTTAACAACTTGTGCATTTTCAAAATCATCAACAATTGCGTCAATAATTTCAGGCATTTTAGTTGAAGTAATACCAGCACATAAGTCTTGTTTGAGACTAGCGTCAGAAGTTTCTTGGTACTTCTTAAGCAACTTATCAAACAAGGTCATATTACCAAAGTTTTTAACTTCGTTAACTAAAACAGCACTTCTGATATCAGCTGAAATACCCTCTAAGTTATCGGAGTTTTCTGAATAAATAGCGTGAAGACCATTAATAGTATTATCATTATCAGCATATAGAGAAGCTGAAACAACGTATGGTCTAGTTAAGTTATCATCGTTAGACTCGCCTACCTTAGGAAGTAAGCCTAAACGCTTAACTTGTTTTTTAGAAAGCAAATCATAGAGTTTCTTCAATTGCTTTTCTTCATCTGAACCAGGTGTTACAAAATTACGTAAAGTAGCCATAATTCTGTACAAGGCATTATTAACAATTGGTGAAGTTGAATCTGCAAACTTAGGAAGAAGTGGCACAATATCTGCATAAGACATTTGACCACCTTCAGCTAACAATCTGAAGTCTTGGAGCAATTGTAACTTATCAACTGCGTCTAACTCATCAACATGACTTAAGATATCATCAAGAAGTGTTTGATCATACTTAACAATAAAGTCAGAATTATTACCAACATTTAAGCGGAAAGGAGTACCGTTATTAGCAAGTAAATCTTTGTAGTCACCAACAACTAATTCTTCATCCTTCATAATCTTAGGTACAGCTGCATAATTAGCATTTAATGGAATTTGCCACTTACGGCAAACTTCTTTACCTTCACCAATAAAGAATTGTTTTTGAGTTAAGACTAACTTGCCATCTTCAACTTTGGCATTAACGACTGGATAACCTGGTTGCTCTAACCAAGAATGCATAATCGCACCAATATCTAAGCCACTTGCTTTACCAAGTGCATTCCATAAATCGTCACCTGTGGCATTACTATATTTATGAGCTGCAAAGTAATTCTTCAATCCTTCACGAAGTGCTTTATCACCTAATAAAGCACGTACCATGACTAACATTCTTGAACCCTTAGCATAGACAATAGCTGAATCAAACAAAGCATCAATTTCAGCTGGGTCATTTACCATAACGTGAACTGATTGCACACCATCAGTAGCATCCCTTTGAAGAGCGGCAGGAACTTCAGAAGTTTGGAACATTTCCCAAATCTTCCAATTTGGCTCTAAGGCATCAATTGCTACATATTCCATCATGTTAGCAAAGCTTTCGTTAAGCCATAAGTTGTCCCACCACTTCATAGTTACTAAATCACCAAACCATTGGTGAGCTAATTCGTGAGCAATAACAGTTGCAACCAATTGCTTCATATCTAGTGAAGTATTATCAGGGTCAAGCAATAAATATGCTTCACGGTAAGTTACACAGCCCCAGTTTTCCATTGCACCTGCTGAAAAGTCAGGAAGTGCTACTTGGTATGAATGCTCTAATGGATATGGAGTTTCATAGAAATCTTCATAAAATTCAATTGAACGCTTAGCAATATCCAAAGCGAAATCTAATTCTTTTGCTTTATGTGCCTTTGTTGCAAATACACCAATTTCAACACCAGACTTAGTCTTAGTCAATTTCTTTTGCATATCGCCAAAGACAAAGGCAACTAAATAGCTAGACATACGTACAGTTGGCTTAAAGTAGTGAACCCCATCTTTAAATTTCTCTTCTGGTTGGTTAGAAATAATTGTTTCACCAGGCTTCTCATCAAACTTAATTGCAAGCGCAAAAGTAGCTTTAGCTTCTGGTTCGTCAACACATGGGAAGGCTTGACGAGCAAAAGTAGTTTCAAATTGAGTACCAACTAATTGCTTCTTTTCGCCATCCACTTCATAGTAAGAAGGATAAATACCCATCATTGAATCAGTTAACTTGCCTTCAAAGTCAACCTCAATTTTCATCTTACCAACTTTGCCAGCCTTAATATTAACGACTTCTTCTTTATCGTTATAATCAAAATCAGCTTTCTTTTGATCTACTCTAACTGAGGTAATCTTTAAGTACTTTTGATTTAATTTAACTAATTCTTCTTGAGCATCCCCAACTACAATAGTTTTACCGTGGAAGCTCATTTTTTCACGGCTAATATCTAAATAGATATCATAATGATCTGGGTGAAAAGTTTCATAAAAACGTTTAACTTCTGCCATATTTTGACCTCCAATATTTACAGCTTCTCAAGTATTTATTATAAGAAATAAAAATCTTACTTACCAGTTTTTGAATTAAAAATAATTTAGTTATATTCATTAAAATCTAAAAAATATCTTTAAATCTTAATTTGCTTTTTTTCTTCTTATTTAGTTAAAATATAAATAACATGTTTTATTTGTTGGGTGATTTTATGAAAAAGAAAGTTAAAATATTTATCTTAGTTTGTCTTCTTTTTTTAGGTATAAGCGTCACTACGACTAATACCAATTTTTCTCAACCAGCCTTTGCTTCAATGGGATCAACCGGTGGTGGTCACAGTACTGGTGGCTCTTCAGGCGGAGGAACTAATTACACTTCATCTGATAGTAGCGATGATAGTAACAATTCTTCTATTGGCGGTATAGTAGGTGGCTTCGCCATTTTAGTACTTATCTTTTTCAGTTCTTATATTATTGCTGCTCTTTTTGATTTCATATTTAAAGTACGGCTACGTTTTGAATATGATTCTAATTACCTCATTAAGAACTCTGGCGATAATAATTATAAACTTTTCTATCCTAATCAAGGATTCGATAAATACCAAAAACTATTGCATCGTCTCCATATCAAATTCACTAAGCCAGATCCTAAAGATGACTTCCCGGCTTATAAAGAGGTCTATATTCAAGCACAGTTCCTATATAGTCAGCTGTTAAGAGAGAAGTATGTTAACTCAAAGTACCAAGTTAAAAGTCTAAAGCAGTATCTTGATCGAAATTACTACAAGGCAATGGTTAAAGAAATTGAACTTAAGAGAAACACCGGAACAGTTGATGAAACAGTCATCGATTCTGTAATTTTTGAAGAAGTAGCCCATCTAGATAAAAGTTTGCTCCTTGCTAAATTAACTGTATTGGGCAAAGATAAAGAAATTCAATTTAATCAAGACTTTGATGCTAGTTTTAGTAGAAATAAATGGACGGATTATGTCCTCTTCGGTCTAGAAGATAATCGAAATCCAAAAATCATTAACTTAGTTTACGGCGAACACTTCCATCTTAATGGTGAAGATTTCAATGATTATCAATCTGGTAATGAATACACTGAGAACAAAATTAATTAAAACTAACCTCTTAATTTCAACAAAAATGTCGCAAAATTTGCGGCATTTTTATTTCTTCTTTTATTGAGGTAAAACTAGTAAAATTATGAGTAAGAGATTATATAAAAGGGAGCATATATTTAATGAAATACAATCAATATGGTTATCTTCAAACTGATTTTGACCAAATGATCAAAGAATTAGAATCCATCAATTTCTTGCCTGATAATTGGAAAGAAAACAGCTTTTCTGATCTTTTAGCTACTTTAGTTGAGAATTCAGTTGCGGAAGCAAAAACTTATGGCGCAAAAGAAGCTAAGCTGGCAGAATTCGCAGTTAGTGAAAATGAAAATTTAAAAGATTTTTTGGCTAAAGAGCCTGCTACAATTTCACGCAATAGTTTCTATAATATTGCTTTGCAATTGCTAGGATATCACGTGGGATATGACTATGATTTAAAAGATCCCCTAGCTCGCATGAAGGCTAATGCCCTTCCATATACCGAAAAAGAAGAGATTGATCGTGATGAATTAATTAAGGTCTTCTATCGTTTACTTAATACTCGTGCCAAAAACGGTCAAACCTTCATTGATAATATGGCTGGTAAGGGCTATTTCACTCAATTTTACGGTAATAATAAGTTTATGTACTTTAATGGAAAATCTTTACCTGTTTTTGATATGAGCAAGGTAATTCGTGAAGTTGTTTATGTCGAAAGCGATCTTGATACTGATGAAGATGGCAAACCCGATTTACTTCAAGTAACTGTCTTTCGACCATATCAATCAAACAACTTCAAGTTCCCTGCCCTTTATACAGCTGACCCCTATTTTGGTGGAATTATCGCTAATGAAAAACGTAATCACAATGTAGATGTCAACTTAGAAGATGCAAGCAAGAGTCCTTATCCTAAATATGAAGCAATGCCGACTGCTAAGGCTAAAAAGCCAGCTAGCGAAGATCAAGCGGCAACTGAAGAAGCAGTCCACAAAGCAGCTTATTCTTTAAATGAATACTTACTTGCACGCGGTTTCGCTAATGTCTATGCAGGTGCAATCGGAACTCGGGGTTCAGATGGTTTAAGAATTACCGGCGCTCCAGAAGAAACTGAATCTGCTAAAGAAATTATCGAATGGCTTCATGGTGACCGAATTGCTTATACTGATCGTACTAGAAAGCATGAAACTAAAGCATCTTGGTGTAATGGTAATATTGGAATGACTGGCCGTTCATACTTAGGTACGCTTCAAATTGCCATTGCCACTACTGGCGTAGCTGGACTTAAGACTGTAGTTTCAGAAGCAGCTATTTCTTCTTGGTATGATTACTACCGTGAACATGGATTAGTAATTGCTCCAGAAGCTTGTCAAGGTGAAGATTTAGACATGCTTGCCGAAACTTGTCAGTCTAACCTTTGGGATGCTGGCGACTATCTTAAGATCAAGCCAAAGTTTGATGCTATGCAAAAACGTCTCTTAGAAAAATCAGATCGTGAAACTGGTCAATATTCTGATTTCTGGGAAGCTAGAAATTACCGTCATCATACTGATAATATCAAATGTTCTTGGATCTCAGTTCATGGTTTAAACGACTGGAATGTTAAACCAAAGAATGTTTACAAAGTTTGGCAAAAAGTTTCTAAATTACCAATTGCGCATAAATTATTCTTGCACCAAGGTCCGCACTACAACATGAACAACCTACTTTCAATTGACTTCTCAGACTTAATGAATTTGTGGTTCTGTCATGAATTATTAGGCATTAAGAATAATGCTTACAAGCAATGGGAAGATGTTATGATCCAAGATAATTTGCAACCAGATATCTGGCATGAAGAACCAACTTGGAACAACGAACTAGGTAAAAAAGAAATTTACTTCCCTGATAAAAAAGGTAAGCTCTTAAAAGATGGCGGCGAAGATAATGATAAACTTTCATTCACCGACCAAGGCGGTAAAGTCTTCAAAGAAGCTAAGATTTCCGAAGGTAAATGGCAATATGACTTTATCTCTGGTGAAGAAAAGTGGCTTGATCAGCAATTACGCTTTGTAACTGACGAGTTCATTCATACTGTAACTTTAGTCGGTCGTCCTAAGATTAAGATGAGCCTTGCTACTTCTCTTCCAAAAGGACAAATTTCAGTAGCTTTGGTTGATTTAGGATCAAGAAAACGTCTTACTCCAATTCCTAAGTCTTTTAACGATCAAATTCAGGAATTAGGTTACCGTTTCGGAACTGAAGTAATGAAAGAATTTGTTCCTGATAAAGAAACAAAGGCTAAGTTGATTACTAAGGGGCATATGAACGTCCAAAACTACGCTGATATGAAACACGCTGAAAAGATTGAAGCAGGTAAATTCTATGACTTGGAGTTTGAATTGCAACCTACTTTCTATCGCTTACCAGCTGGTGCAAGGTTAGGTTTGATTATCTATTCAACCGATCAGGGGATGACTAAGCGCCCACTTGAAGATGAGACTTATACAGTTGATTTAGATAAAACTCAATTGATTTTTCATGAAATGTAAGAAACGGAGATGTTTTAGATGGAAACTTCAAGTTCGACTATGTATTGGATTCATTTTTAAGATGATAATAAAAAAAATATAATATATGCAAAAAAGCAGTTAGTCTTCAAAACTGAAAACTAACTGCTTTTATTTTGTTAATTTTAAAATTACTGTAAAAACAATAAATTCATCTTTATGACTAACATGAATCTTACCATGGAAAGTCTGCACGATCTCTTGTGCCATGGCTAAACCAATACCAAAGCCAGATTTCTTGGAGTTATGAGATTCATCCTCGCGGTAGAATCTCTCAAAGAAGTGAGAATAGTCTTTTCCTTTGCCTTCTTTATAAGTGTTAGCTACTCGTAAAATTGCATTAGTACCAAGCTTGCCCTTAGTCAAACTTACCTTAACTTCACCATCTTTATCACAATATTTTCGTGCATTATCTAATAAAATATTAGTCAATTCACTTAAAATATTTCTTTCGGCCTTTACATACAAATCTGGCATAATTATCGCATTATATTTCAAATCATTCTTCTGCATGACCGACTTAAAGTTAGTAACATTCTTTTTAACAATTTCAGAAAAGTTAACCTTATTTAAAACTACTTCTCCAGTTTCACCGGTTCTAGCTAAAGCAATTAAACGATTAATTAACCGAGTTAAGCGATCAACCTGCTCTTTCGTACTTTTATTCCATTCTGAATTATTCCCTAGCATTTCTTCCATTTCAGTATTTGCTGAAATAATTGCTAAAGGAGTCTTTAATTCATGCCCAGCATTAGTAATAAATTCGCGCTGCTTATGATAAGTAGTAATTATTGGTCCAATTGCCTTTTTTGATACTAAGATTAGAATCAGTGCAAAAACAATTAAAGCAATTAATCCCAGCACAACTGAAACTCTAAATAAAAGGGAAAATCGATGATAGATCAATGATTCGTTCAAATAGACAATAAACTGATTACCTTTTTGGTCCTTACCTACTCGATAAGCATATTGATTATTGCCAATACTGACTGATCCACTAGTTACTTTATCCTTAAAAACCTGCTTACTCGTATTAATAATTTTCTTTTGCGCTACATCGTACACGTTAGCGTCGTTTATTATTTTAGGTGTATTATTCTTAGTACTTGCAACCGTAAAATAGCGATACTGAAAAATAGCTTCTGGATTATACTCACCAGCTAAGAAATTTTTATTAATTGGATCTTTTTGATTACCAAAAACCGGTTTAGCATTATGCGGTGTCAACTGACCTTGGTTATTGATTAAGGTTGTCAATACACGATCGACTTCATTATGGCTCTGAGTGTAGCTAATTCCAAGTAATGTACCTAACGTAATAACTAGAACTACGAACAGCGCCGTAATCGACATTCCAATAAATTTCCAGCGAAATTTTTGAATCATTAATCTCACCTACCTAATTAATGAAAAACTACCGCCTTTTTCACCTACAATCTGAACTGAACTTCGAATCGATTGTAGTTTTTGTCTTAAATAAGAAATATAAATCCAGACTACCTCTTCATTAGCATCGTCTTCATCTTTCCAAACATGCGCTAATAGGTCTGAAGTTGAAAATTCTTTACCTTCATTGAGCATCAAATAATTCAAAAGTTGCGTCTCTTTACTTCCTAAGCGAATTGAATTATGACTTACTAGCTCTTGCTCAGATACATTCAAGGCTAGATCGCCAACCTCAACCTCATTAGGAGTATATTGATCATCTCGTCTTTCTTTTGAACGTAAACGAGCGAGCAACTCTTTTAATGAAAATGGTTTAGTCAGATAATCATCTGCCCCGCTATCTAAACCAGTTACGCGATCATCAATTTCTGCTTTTGCAGTAAGCATTAATACATAGGTCTTGTCGCCACTTTTACGAATTTGCTTCAGCGCAGTAATGCCATCCATAATTGGCATCATGATATCTAAGATAATTACATCATATGAATTCTTTTTAGCAAGTTCTACCGCATCTCTGCCATTAAAAACAGCATCGACATCATAATTAACGCTTTTCATTGCTGCTACCAAAACACGAGATAACTGTTCTTCGTCCTCTGCCAGTAAAATTTTCATTAAGTTAATCTTCCTCTCTAATCAAATGACGCAAGGTCTGCATGCTTACATCGCAAGACGCCAATTCATCCGCAACTCTCTTCAACTCTTTACCAATCATTTCAGGATTCTTTATCTTATGCTTATACTTCATTTCATGCTCTAAACTTGCCCAAGTATCCATTGCAATTGTTCTAAGCTGTACTTCAACGTAATAGTGTCCTGGAGTATTGCCCTCAATGTCTTTTTCAGGTCTTTCAACATCTAAAATCATGTGGTAAGAACGGTAACCGTTGGGCTTGGCATTGGTAATGTAGTCTTTTTGCTTAACAATTACTACATCATCCCAATCCTGAATCAAATCAATACAAGTATAAATATCGTCAATGAAATTACAGACAACCCGAATTCCAACGCTGTCTCGAATTTTTTTCATTGCTGATTCTGGAGTTACTGGGAGCTCTTTTCGCTGACATTTTTCAATCATGCTTTCGGGTCTTTTTACTCGACCAATTAAGTGTTCATAAAGACTGTCCCCAGTTTGCTCTTGGTGAATTTTATTTTCTTTTCTAAAATATTCCAGCATTTGATTAAGTAGTTTATCTAAAACTGGGGCGTAGCCACCATAAATGTCCATATTAAACCTTCTTTATTGATTTACTAATATTATAGCAGTCAAAGATTTTTTAATAATCACACTTACACTATTTTAAAGAATTCTTGCTTTTCATTAGAAAATCTAAGAAAAATACCAGGTTCCAAATTAATAAGCAGATTGCAATACCTAATTCAGAACTTATTACCAACCATAAGTAAACTGCTCCCAACGAGAAAATAGTTATTAGTGTAAGAAAATCACGAATGGCAAATTTACACCTATTTTTGTTATATATTTGATTAATAGTTAAGGAAAAATAGTACAAACCTAGTGAGCCAAGAATTAAGAAAAATAGAAATGATTTATTTACATTTTTTATTTGTAAATAAAGCAAAGATACTGTCGATAATAAAATCGAAACTACAATTGCGATATGACTATACATCAGCACGAAGCCCTCACTAATTTGATGATGGTTGATTAACTTATCTGATAAAATTACATAGCTCGCAAACATCAAAACTAAAGACAAAAACAAAAGTAGGACTATATCAATTAATTTATATCTTGCCCTATCTTTCCTAAAAAAGCAAAAATACTCTTAGTCCGAGTAACTAAGAGTATTTTATAAATTAATCTTCCAATTCTACATAAGTTTTAATGCTTTGAGAGACTGTTTGATAAACCGTTGAAACATGCAAGGTATGTGCTAAAAAGTCTTGCTTTTCTTCTTTAGACATGGAGCTATCAAAGGAAACTGTAATTAACATTTCACTGACAACTGATTTTCCATGGCCTAACTTAGTAGTAATTGCTTGATTTGTCACCTTGAAGTTCTTTACGTCTAGATGGTGGACGTTAGCAATCATCCCCGCAGAAATTGAGATACAGGAATTTACTGCACCAGCTAAATATTCTACTGGATTAGGAGCAACATTTTTACCGCTTGCTGATTCATCTACGATAAATTTATGTTTTTTGGTTCTATTTTCAATTTGCCAAGGAGTCCCAGTTAACTCACTTTTTACTGTATACTTTGTCATTCTTATCTCTTTTCTAAATTAATCCATGTTTTACCAAATAATCATGGGCTACTTTAGCTGGTTTTTCATGCTTAACATTAACCTGATAATTCATTTCCTGCATTTCTTGAGTTGTAATTTTACCAGCTAATTTATTTAATGCCTTTACAATTCGAAGATTTCTCTCTGCAAACTTTGCCTTCATTAACGGAGCACCTTGATAAGGCGGAAAGAATTTTTTATCATCATCAAGCATCACTAAGTTATACTTTTTAATCTCAGCATCAGTAGTGTATCCATCAACAATATTAGCTTGATTATTCGCAATGGCGTGATATCGAATGCTTGATTCAGTACTTTTAATTGAAGCAAAATCTAACTTGTAAATTTTCTTTAAACCAGGATATCCATCTTTTAAAGAAGTAAAGTCTGGATCAAAAGCCGCATGAACTTTTTTATTAACTCGATTTAAATCACTCATCTTTGTTAGATGGTTATCTTTCGCAAATTTTTGCGTTGTTGCTAAGGCATAGCCGTTTTGATAAGCCATTGGCTTTAAGTATTCCATGTCAAATTGTTTCTTTAAATCGCTTCTAGCCTCAACATAAACTTGATTTGGATCATTACCAGTCTTTTTGCCCGTTTTCACTAAAGTTTGTAAGACTGTTCCTGTAAATTCAGGATAAATATCAACCTTATCTGTTTGAAGTGCCTTGAACAAAAAAGTTGTTCCTCCAAAATTAGGTTTTAAGACTACCTTTGTATTTGGATCATTCTTCTCAATCAAATCCTTATACATATTAATTAAAATAGCAGGTTCAGAGCCCATTTTCCCGGCAATTGTAATTGTTTGCTTAGGTTCAGCGACATTCTTTGAAGTGCTGGTAAAGTGACTATATAAACTGCTTCCGCCCCAAATAAGCAAAATTCCAGCGATAATAATACTTCCCCACTTGAGTCGCTTATTATTTTTAGCAATAAATTTTAAAACGCCACTAAATACTAAAGCAAGCAGCGCAGATAAAATCGCACCCATTAGAACTTCTGTATTGTTGTTTGAGTTAATACCGACATAAATGTAAGTACCTAGTCCGCCACCACCAATCAAGGCTGCAAGAGTTGCGGTACCAATAATCATTACTAAAGCAATTCTAACTCCGGCAAAAATCATTGGCATTGCCATTGGAATTTCTAATCGCTGCAGCTTTTTCCATTTAGTCAGACCAAAAGCAGTTGCTGCTTCTTCTAAGTTATCAGGAATATCTGTTAAACCTGAATAAGTATTCTGAAAAATTGGCATTATTGCATATAAAACTAAAGCAATGATTGCAGGCGTAGTTCCAATTCCGACAAATGGTAGAAGCAAACCTAGAATTGCTAAACTTGGAATAGTTTGGATAATACCAGCAATTTGCAGTGTGAATTCAGCTGCCTTTTTATGTCCTTTTAAGATAAAAGCTAGCGGAATTGCAATGACCATTGCGATAAGAAGCGCAATCAATGAAATTTTAATATGAACAAGCGTTGTAGCCCAAATTTGATCATGTTCTGTTATCAGCATTTGCCACAAAGATTTAATCATTTCCAGCCACCCACTTTAAAAAGAAATTCCAAACGCGTTTTGGCTCAATTAGAAATTCGCCAAACTCTGTTTCTGCAATAAATAGACTATCAGGATGATTAGAACAATCCTTGATTAAATCTTGTACGCTATATACATGATAGCGAACTAAAGTATCTACCTTTGGATAAAATCTTGGATCTACTCCTAACTCACTCTTGAGCAAGGTTTCTAGATCAAGTTTTTGATTAATTCGATTCCCGGCAAAAAACTCTCGAACAAACTTTGTTGCAGGATGACGTAAAATTTCTCTGGGCTTACCCACTTGTTCTAAGACGCCTTTATGTAAAACACCAATTGTATTGCCTAGCCGAATTGCTTCCTGCATGTCGTGGGTTACAAATATCACCGTCTTATTGAGCTGATCATGGAGATTAAGCAATAAATCTTGTAATTGCTTTCTCACGACTGGATCAAGTGCAGAAAAAGGCTCATCCATAAGAACTACCTCAGGATTTGCAGCTAGCGCACGAATAATACCCACTCTTTGCTGCTCACCACCAGAAAGCTCATTTGGCATCCGATCGCAATACAATTTTGGGTCTAAACCAACTGACTTTAGTAATTCTTCTTGTTTCTTGCGTCGCTCTTTTCGACTAACGCCTTCTTGCTCTAAGACAATGGTAATGTTCTCACCAACAGTCAAATTTGGAAACAAGCTGGCCGTCTGCAAAACGTAGCCTGTTTTTTCTCTTAATTTACGTAAATCGTAGTCTTTTATTGATTTATCATCTAACAATATCTCACCTTTTGTTGGTTCAATCAGTCTATTAAACATTTTTAGTAGCGTAGTCTTGCCGCTACCACTAGGTCCAACTAAGACGAAGATATCTCCTTTTTTCACTGTAAAAGAAACATCTTTTAGGATTTCTTGATCCTGATATTTCTTCGAAATATTTTTATATTCAATCATCATTTAATCCTTATAAAAAGTGTTACTTATATTTTCTCACTACTTACAAGAAGTTGGCAAAAAGATTACACTTTTTGACTAAAAAAATAAGAATTATGTTCTTTTTTACATAATTCTTGTTTTAATTTTATTTATTCTTTTTAATAAGCTCTTGCAATTCTGATTTTGAAAAATTATCGCCATAATCTTCCATAAGCTGTTTTAAGATAAAATCATCGCTTGCTTTAAATTGCCGAGCCATTTTTATTAGTCTCTTGATTGAAGAAATTTGCTCTTTTTGTTTTCCCTGTTCCTTACCAAATTCTCTCTCATCATCTAGTCGCATCTGATAATCCATAAGTTCCTTTCTCCTTCCCGGATCAGTACCAAACTTTTTAACTTCTCGATTCAATTTTTCAATAAACTCATCTTTTGTACTTATTTTATCATGAATCAAGTCAAAAAAGCCTTGTAGACGCGGTGTAACCTCACCAATACTCCCACTCGCATTTAAGATAATTGCGTGTTGCTTAGTATCAAGCACCAATGGATTTTTTCGTTTCAACTGCTGAAAGGCAAATTCGTAGTATTTTTCATCTTGATCATATGGATCATTTGGCAAAATAAAAATCACATAAGTTTCTGGTAAATCTCGATACTTACCACCACTCATCAACAAATTCTGATCAATCATTGAAAAATAATATCGAATTCGTTGAGCAAGAAACTTATTCTGTAATACCTGTAGTTCAATGTCATATACTCTTCCTTCTTGATCATAAGCTAAAATATCCGGAATTGTCCCTCGCTTTTCAGGATGAAACTTCAATCTCTTCTGTGTTTCAAACTCAACTCGAGTAATATTCAATTCAGGCAAAATTGCCTGCAACAGTTTGCAGCAATTATCATCCTGTTCCATTACCCAGCTGAATACTGGATCATCAGTGATCTTAGCTACTAACTCGTTTTCATTTTTGCGCATAGGCATCTCCTTTTTTATGAAAAGTTTCTAATTACTATTACGCAAAAATGAAAAAAATTTTTTATCAAAAAAAGAAACTATCGATCGATAGTTTCTTTCTAAAATGTTAATAAAAAATATTATTTTTTCTTATTAGTCTTTTTATCTTCATTTTGTAATTTTTGGCCCATTGCAATGATGTACTTACGTAAATCATCTTTAATTTGTGGGTGAGATAAACCATATTCAATTGATGTTTCAAGGTAGCCTTCCTTGTTACCAACATCATGACGTTCGCCGTTAAATACGTGAGCAAATACTCGTTGAGTCTTGTTCATAGTATCAATAGCATCAGTTAATTGAATTTCACCACCACGACCAGGTTTTTGATGTGCTAAAATATCAAAAATTTCTGGAGTCAATAAGTAACGACCAATGATTGCGTAATCACTAGGTGCCTTATCAACATCTGGCTTTTCAACAAAGGCTTTAACGTTAATCAAACCTGGTTCAATTTCGTTATCTGGATCGATAACACCATACTTAGAAACTTCTTCGTGTGGTACAGGCATAACAGCAATAGTTGAAGCATGTGTTTTGTCATAGCGATCAATCAATTGCTTAGTTAGTGGAACTTTATCGTCCATCAAATCGTCACCAAGCATAACAGCAAATGGTTCATCCCCAACGAAGCTGCGAGCTCTTAAAATCGCATCTCCTAAACCAGCTGGGTGTGGTTGACGAGTGTAGTAAAGGTTAACACCTAAATTAGTAATTGATTGAGTCAAGTGTAAAAGTTCAGTCTTACCCTTTTCTTCCAAATCTTGTTCTAGTTCTGGGTTAGCATCGAAGTGATCTTCAATTGAGCGCTTGTTCTTACCAGTAACAATCAAGATATCTTCAATTCCTGATTTTTTTGCTTCCTCTACGATAAATTGAATTGTTGGTTTATCAACAATTGGTACCATTTCCTTAGGCATAGCCTTAGTTGCAGGTAAAAATCTAGTTCCTAATCCAGCTGCTGGAATAACTGCTTTTCTTACTTTCATTTTATTCTCCTCACAAAAATAAGCTTTCCATAATGTATTTTACCAAACTTACGTCAACTTATTTAGGTAATTCTTTGTTTTTTCTAAAAATTCTCAAAATCGGGCTTTGACTGTATTCAATCTTTCTACCTTTTAGTTCGTCTCCTGCTGCATTAATACAAATACCCAGCAATAATAAGAATGAACCTACATTAAGCCAAAGCATAAAGATAATAAATGAGCCTACAATCCCGTAATTTTGCCAGCGTGTCCCAAATTGTCTTAGGTATAACCCAAAGAAATATGATAAGGCACTCCAGCTTATTACAGTAAACCATACTCCTGGCCAAACCACACGTTTTTGAACTCGAATATTTGGAATTACATAGTTAATGTACAAATTCACTATCACTGTAATTAAAATTATGATCGGCCAGCGATAATTTTCTAATTTATAAACCCACCATAAGGATAGGTTAAAAATTGGAGCCAAAAATTCCATAATTTGTCTACCAAAAGTGAAAATGAAAATTATTATTGAAAATCCAACTACTAAAATTACTGATAAAGCAAAAGTGAAAGTTCTGGCTAGTAAATAATTCCACCAAGATTTTCCCTTTTCTTGCTTATCAACGCCATAAATTTTATTTGCGCCCAAGCGAATCGAATTAACCAAACAACTCAATGACCAAATTGCAACTACAATACCTAAAGAAATAAATCCACTTGAATGTTTTTTCAATAAAGCATTAACAATCGGCATAATTAAGCTTGAAACTTGACTTGGAAAAATCAATTCTAAATAACGAGCAATTGGCTTGGTATCAATACTAAATAAAGGTAAAACATTTCCAATAATAATTATGATTGGAAAAATACTTAACAATACATAATAAGCAATAATAATGGAATTTTGGTTTATTTCACCCTGGCTAATATGTTTTGATAGTAATTGAATAAAATTTGCTGTACGGTTCCTAGTCTGATTGAGAAAAGATTTCATAAAATATTTTACTTATTAATCTTCATCTAAAAAATGAGGAAGATACTTTTCATAGCCATCATATGGCTTTTGCAAAGTCAAAATCTTTGGACCGTCTGGAGTGATCGCAAAAGTATGCTCAAATTGTGCTGACTTTGAGCCATCTGGAGTTGCGTAGTAAACCCAGTCATCGTTTGGATCAGAAACAGTCTTTTGTTCAATTCTCCAATCACCACCAGCTTCGACCATTGGTTCAACAGTAATTGTCATACCTTCACGTAAACGTAAGCCGTGACCAGCCTTACCCCAGTGAGGAACTTCAGGATCTTCATGAATAGATGGTTGAATTCCGTGACCAACTAATTCACGAACGTCTCCGTAGCCATTTTCATTTTCAACGTAGTTCTGAATAACGCTACCAATATCACCAATACGATTACCAACTACAGCTTGATCAATTCCCATGTACATTGCCTTTTTGGTAACATCCATTAACTTTTGATCTTCTGCAGAAATCTTACCAACGCCGTAAGTAGTGCATGAATCAGTTTCATAGCCATCGACGTTACAAGTTACGTCAACACTAACTAAGTCGCCTTCTTTTAAGATCTTATCTTTTCGAGGAATGGCATGTGCAATTTCGTCATTGACACTAATACAAGTGCCGTATTTATAGCCTTCAAAACCTTGTTCTGAAAGACGACCACCATGTTTTTTCATAAAATCTTGAGCAAATTCTTCGATTTCCCAAGTAGAAATTCCAGGCTTAATAACATCACGTAAGCCTTCAAACATTGCTGCTAAAACGCGACCTGATTTTTGCATACCCTGAAGTTCACGTTTTGACTTAATTGTTATCATTAAAAAATCTCCTTTTTTAATATTTATATACTATTAGCATACCTTAAATAAACATAATTTAGTAGTCATTAAGACAGTCTCAACCATTCATTATAAAGCTTTTCTTAAATAATTTCTCTTAAGATTACAAACCACCAACTTTCTTTAGTATAATAGGAGAAAACGTTATAGAAAGAAGTTTTTTACATGAAAGCACAGATTGTCTTTGCCAGTATGACTGGTAATGATGAAGATATGGCAGAAATCTTAGAAGAAAATTTACAAGATGCAGGTTTTGACGTAGAAAATATTGATGTCAGTTTTGCAGATGCTTCTTCTTATCTTGATGCTGATCTTTGCGTAATGGTTACTTATACTTACGGCGAAGGTGTGATGACTGATGAATTAAAAGACTTTTATGACCAATTGGTTACTCTTGACTTATCGGGTAAAAAATTCGCCGTTATGGGGTCTGGAGATAAAACATACAAAGATCATTATTGTGAAAACGTAGATGACTTTGAAAAGGCATTTATTAAGTGCGGCGCAGTTGAAGTAGCAAAACCAGTAAAAATCGAAAACGCTGTTGATGACGAAGATATTGATTTAATTGATCAAGCTACCGAAGAAATAGTCGAGGCATTTAATGACTAAAAATCATCATAAAAGAAAGGGGCAAAAGATTACCCAAGCCCAGTTACGAGAGCTTGGAAGTAAGCTTGTTGCCAGGCACCGAAACTTTTATGTTTACGTTATCTTTGGCTTTTTAGCAGCAGTCATTAATATTGCCTGCTTTCTTTTATTTCATAATGTTTGGAAAATTCCAGTAATTTATGCCAACACAGTCGCTTTCATTATTTCTAACTTAGCCTCTTTTTCTTTTAATAAACATGGCGTCTTCATTCAAAATGTTGATAAGCAGCATGGCGTTGTTTACCAATTATGTTTATTCTTTATTTACCGAATTATCAGTTTGATTCCTGATAACTTGATTATGTTAGTTGGTATTTCCTGGCTTCACTGGAATGCTCTTTTTGTAAAAATTGTCGATCAAATTTTAGTAGGTATTTTTAACTATTTAACTACTAAATCAATTTTCCTTAATACTAGTAACAAGTTTGCTAAAAGATTTAAAGATCATTTTAATAAGAAATAATGAAAAAAGCTCCAGATTAATTTCTGGAGCTTTATTTTTATCTAAAATCTGCTGGTTTTTGATTATGTTCTTTATCAAAATAATAAGCAATTGCATCCATAATTCGATCTGAAGCCTTGCCATCTCCATATGGATTCTTAGCATTAGCCATTTCATCATAGGCATTCTTGTCTTCAAGTAAGCGAATCATTTCATCATGAACCTTATTTACTTCAGTGCCTACAAGCTTCAAAGTTCCTGCTTCAACACCCTCTGGGCGTTCAGTCGTATCGCGTAAAACTAATACCGGTTTACCAAGAGAAGGTGCTTCTTCTTGTACCCCACCTGAATCAGTCATAATAAAGTAACTTCTTTTAGCCAAATTATGAAAATCAACTACATCAAGTGGTTTAATCAAGTGAATTCGAGGGTCCCCGCCCAGTACTTCCTTTGCAACTTTTTGAACTCTTGGTGAAAGATGAACCGGGTAAATAATTTCTACATCATCATAACTATCAACTACCTGCTTCATTACTTTAAAAACGCGTCTCATCGGTTCACCTTGATTTTCCCTGCGGTGCATAGTAACTAAAATAGCTCTATTGCCAGGTTTAATCTCATCAAGAACGTCATGGTGAAAATCTTTTTTTACTGTTTGCTCTAATGCATCAATTGCCGTATTTCCAGTAACATAAATATTATCGCTTAGATGATTTTCTTTAATTAAATTCTTTTTACTTAATTCAGTTGGTGCAAAATACAAATCTGCTAAATCATCTGTCATTTGCCGATTCATTTCTTCAGGAAACGGTGAATATTTATTCCAGGTTCTAAGACCTGCTTCAACATGACCTAAAGTAGTTTGTTCATAAAACGTTGCAAGACCAGCCGCAAAGCTAGTGGTTGTATCACCATGAACCAAAACGATATCTGGACGTTCTGTTTTGATTACTTTTGCCATATCAATCAATACCTTTGAAGTAATATCTTCCAAAGTTTGATTTTTGTGCATAATATTAAAATCATAATCAGGTTTGATTTTAAAAATATCTAACACCTGATCAAGCATCTCACGGTGCTGCGCACTTACTACCGTTATTTCCTCAAAACGCTCATCTTGTTTTAGCTTTAACACTAAGGGGGCCATCTTAATAGCTTCTGGCCTAGTTCCAAAAACAGTCATAACTTTGATTTTCTTCATAAATATTTCCTCGCCTTATAGCTTATCTCTTATACTATAGCCTAATTCAATTTTCTTTGGTACTATTAGCCGAACTAATTTATACTTATATATTATAAGGAAAGTGAAATATATTATGTTTAGTTTTTTATCTCTGGCTGCAATTCTGATTACCATTATAGTGTTCTGTCTGGTTTTTCTTTTAGGAAATTCCTATCCCCGAAGGACTAAATATTTTTTAATTGGAATTATTGCCATCTTATTAATTATTTTTCTCTGGGTTGTTTTGAAAATTTTTATCAATCCATTAAAATACGTCTGATATTCAAAAAGGTATGTACTCCTTATAATTGAAGTACATACCTTTTTAATTATGACCCCGGTGAGATTCGAACTCACCTCTACGGTTTAGGAGACCATTGTTCTATCCAGATGAACTACGGGGTCAGAATCAGTTTCTACTTTAACATAAAAACTGACTTTTAACTATTAAAAATTTAATACTGTGGTAAATAGAAATTGCGTTGATTATTATCTTGTTTAGCAATCTTGTCAGCTGCAAAAACAAACGGCATCCAGATAAGAAGTGCAATTACCATATTAATAAGCGCTAAAACAATAGCACGCCAGTCATAATTACATGCTAGAAATGGTCCAATAAGTGGCGGCATTACTGTTGGAACAAAAATTTGAACCGGATTAACTAGGCCGGCCGTTGTAGCCCAATATGCTAGTGACACATTTACAAGCGGAGCAACAACAAATGGAATTAAATAAACTGGATTAAAAACTACAGGTAAGCCAAAAATAATAGGCTCATTAATATTAAATACCCCAGGTGCTACAGCCATCTTCGCTATTGTTCGATAATCTTTACGTTTAGAAAACATCAAGATTGCAATAATTAATACTAATGTACCTCCTGCTCCACCAAACCAAGCAAATACATTAAATGAATCGCGAACCCAAATATATGGAACATGCTCACTATTTCGAACAGCTGTAACGTTAATATTTTCTGGAGTTAACCACAAAGAGTCCATTACTGGAGTTAAAACGCTGATGCCGTTAATCCCAAAGAACCAAAAGATTTGAACTAGAAAGGTAACCAATAAGACGACTCCAAAACCCTGCCCCAAATTAACCAAGGGACGCTGAATAGTAGCAAGAAGCCAATTACCAAAATAAGTTCCAGTAAGCCGTTGAAATGCGTAATTAACAAAGCCAAAAATAAATACTGAAAGTAGAATTGGAATTAAAGTACTAAATGCTACCCATTCAGCATGGGGCATACTGGTATCAACTTTAAGCCGAATTCTTGCCTTATAAAATACAATAAACAAGGCAGTCCCAATACAGCCAAAAATAATAGCTGTAAATAATCCCATTGTTGAAAACTGCTTAATATCAAAAGCATTTTTAATATCAACCACATCTCCATCAATACGTAATTTCACTGAATCGCTAATACTCATTGCAAAAGCAACTAAGGAAGCAACTGAACCAGCAAAACGATTTACTTCATAGGTCTTAGCTAAGTGATAGCCCCAAGAAATCGCAAAATAAACTGCAAAAAGTGCAAATGTACCTTCCCAAATAATATTATCAATTGCGACAATCGGCTGCATCAAAGAATAAAAGGTATCCCAATGCATTTGCACTTTAGCGGCTCTAATGATGCTATTAAATAGCATTGCAATTGAACCAGCCATTGTAATTGGTAGTAAAGAAATAAAAGTATCCCGCATTGCAACTAGCCAGCGGACTTGAGCTAAGCGAGATGCAGGAGGTAAAACGTAAGTTTCAAGCCATTTAACTAAAGATGACATTATTTCTCTCCTCTGCTCTTTCGAGGATGATATCCTTTATTTTTCTTATTACGCCAACGTTTCTTTTTATGCTTTGGCTTATTTTTTTCCACCTTTTTATGCTCTTTCTTTTCTGCATTCTCTTCTTTTTTAAACTTAGGTTTTTCAGTGGTTAAACTATAGCCAGCAAAATATGCTCTTTCAATTTGATACGTACCAGCCAGCAATTTCTTTAGATTTCTAAAATCATGGTCATCCCCAAGAGTAACGACTGTTCCTGACTTATTCATCCGTCCAGTTCTACCACTACGATGCAAGTATGTATTAACTTCACTTGGTATTTCAAAATTAATGACATAACTAACATCAGGTAAATCTAAGCCACGCGCAGCTAAATCAGTCGCAAATAAAAACTTAATTCGACCTGCTCTGAAATTACTAAGCAACTTTTCACGGTTTTGCTTGCTCGTTTCATTACTTAAAACAGCAAATTTAGTCTTGCTGTGATTAAAAATTCGCGCAAATTTCATTTCAGTTTCGCTACTGTCAAAGAACAGGATACCTTTGAATTTATCTAACTTTTCTAAGCGTTGTAGAAACTGCATTTTATATTCATTTGAAACTTGCAAGAAATAATGTTTAACTTCAGACTTTTGCTCTGGGCGTACATCAACTAATAAAAAAGTATGATTAAAAAGATTTTCTGCATTTTTTGTAACTTCAGATTCTGAGGCACCAAAAAGTAAAATTTGAGCTGTTGAAGATAAATTTTGTCCTAAGGAACTCAATAAATCTAATTTTGCAAATTCTAGAATATCATCTGCCTCATCAATTACTAAGGCATTAATATCTTGATACTTAATTCGATTCTCCGATAGAAAGTCAAAAAATCTTCCTGGAGTAGCAATAATTATCTCTGGCTTTTCTTTTTTTAAACGCTCTAATTGTCTTTTTCTATTACCAGCCCCAACTAGTGCGATTGTTTTAAGTCCTAAAGCTTTGGCATAATGCAAAAGATTATTTCTCGTTTGAATTGCTAGTTCAGTTGTTGGCTCTAAAATTACCCCTCGACCGCCAATGTCTGCAACGCGCTCCATTACTGGCAATCCATATGCCAAAGTCTTTCCCGTACCAGTCTTAGCTAGTCCAACCAGACTTGCACCATTGCGTATTGCATCATACGTCCGCTCTTGAATTAAAGTTGGTTTAGTCTTGTGTTCTCTTTCTAGAACTTGTGAAACTGCTTGTGAATACATTTTACTTCCTCTATTATTGTGTTTTTTCTTGACTATATAATTGCGCATATTGCGTATTGGTACCAATGTAAGCAAACATTGTTACATCTCGATCTAAATTATCAATATTTTTAACTCTTCCATTTTGAGTGTAACACCAAAAGGCATAATGTCGCCTATCTTTTAAACTTGCTCCCGTATATAAAAATCTTGTTCCTTCTGGAAAGTAATTATGATAATGATAGTCACCTGCTATCATCGTTCTCTTGCCAAGATTATTTATCATCTGAGCAAATTCACCCATTCTTTTCCAATATGATTTCGTTAAGTGATTTGTAGCCGGTACAATCATAACTGGTAAACTGCCAGTATTAGTTCCTACTTTATTTACAAAATATTGATACTGATCCTGATTGCTGGTTTCATCACTATAGGCAATAATTGTACCAAAATTAAGATTAGTCCCCTGAAGTTGATCACGGTAAAGCAAATAATTGTCGTCAAAATACGACTTCCCCTGCGTTGAACGCAAATAAACAAATGAAATACCGTTCTTTTCTAATTTATGAAGGTCAATATAATCTTTAGTTTGATCTAATTCAATTCCAAGCACACTCATATTTGAACCACGTGGCACAGTTGTATTTTGCTTCATATTGAAATATCCCCACACTAGTCCAGAAAAGGCTAGAATGAGCAAAATAATAATACTTGGAAAAGTATATTTATGTCGATAACGATGCACAATCATCCCTCCATTAGTTATTTTAACGAACTTCTCCTTTCTATACCACTTTCACTAAAATTTAGTATAAAATGATATCAATACTAAAAGTTATAAATGAATCGAAAGGAAAGCACATATTGAAAAGACAAATTAGCTTTGGACAAGCTCTGGCAACTGTGGTGGGAACTGTAATTGGCGGGGGTGTCTTCTTTAAAATTGGTAGCATTAGTCATGAAACAGGTACACCATCTTTAACTCTTTTTGTTTGGATTCTAGCCGGTATCGTTTCTATTGCTTCTGGTCTAACAGTTTCTGAAATTGCTGCTGCACTCCCAGTTACTGGCGGATCAATTAAATATATTGAATATACTTATGGGAAAGTTTGGGGCTTTTTATTTGGCTGGGCACAAATGCTAGTCTACTTTCCTGCCAATATCGCCGCTTTAAGCGTGGTATTTGGGCAACAATTTGCTGTCTTATTTGGTTTCCCTACTAAATATGCAATCCTGATTGCTTTATTGCTCGCTCTTTTTTTAATGAGTTTAAATTTTATTTCTACCAAGTTCTCAACCAGAATGCAGTCAGCGATGACAATTCTGAAGGCAATTCCAATTGCTTTAATTGTGATTTTTGGTCTTTTTAATCCAGCTAAAATTAGTGTCAACTTACTTCCCTTAAGTTCTGGCCATAATGTTTCTTTTTGGGCTGGTTTAAGTGGTGGTTTATTAGCTGCTTTATTTGCATATGATGGCTGGATTAATGTTACCAATTTAGCTGGTGAAGTCAAGGAACCAGAAAAGAACCTTTCAAGAGCGATTATTATCGGACTATCCGCAATTACTTTGATTTATGTGTTAGTAAATTATGCTTTCTTAACCGCAATTCCTTTTAAAGAAATAATTGGCAACCAAAATACAGCTTATCTTGCCTCATTAAAGCTCTTTGGCAGTCTGGGCGGCAAATTAATTACAATTGGAATTTTAATCTCTGTTTATGGAGCAATTAATGGCTTCATGCTTACCGGAATGAGAATTCCATATACTCTAGCAAAAGATAAAATGTTGCCATTTTCAAATAAAATCGGCCGTACTAACATTAATACAGGTGTGCCGACAATTAGTGCTTTAATTATCTTGACTGTTTCCTTAATAATGATTTTTTTAGGAACTTTTGATCTCTTAACTAATATGTTGGTATTTGTCATGTGGACCTTTACAACATTAATTTCAATCGCAGTGGTAATTCTACGCTATCGTGAACCTAAGCTAGATCGTCCATATGTTGTTCCTTGGTACCCAATTATCCCCATCATTTCAATCGGCGGTGGTTTGTTTATTGTAATTAGTACCGTAATTAATGAATTTTGGCTTTCAATAACTGGAATTGGATTAACGGCTTTGGGATTACCAGTTTACTACTATATGAAGAAGCACAATCAGCAGAATTAATTTACAAATAAAGGGTTGAAACTATCTCTAACGAGCAGCTTTCAACCCTTTTATGATTGTCTATTAAAGTAATATTTTAATTATTAACGATTTAAGTTTGCCTGAATAACTTCTGGTTTTAAAACACCGACATAAGGTAAATTACGATATGCATTTAAGTAATCTAGACCATAGCCAACAACAAATTCATTTTCAACTTTTGATCCAAAGTAATCTACAACTACATCATCTTCACGACGTTCAGTTTTATTAAGCAAAGCACAGCATTTTACGCTCTTGGCACCGCGCTTAGTTAATAAATCCTTCATAAACTTCAAAGTATGACCAGTATCAACAATATCTTCAACGAGTAAAACGTCTCTATCTTTGACATCAGCTTGAACGTCAATATCTAGTCTAACTTTGCCGCTTGACTCAAAACCGTCGCCATAACTTGAAACATCCATGAAATCATTTTGCATCTTTACATTCATGTGACGAGTTAAATCCGTCATGAAATAAACTGCACCCTTTAATACACCAATGACTAATGGAAATTTTCCAGCGTAGTCTTCAGTCAATTGTTTGCCCAGTCTTTGGCAAATTTCTTCAATATCATCCTGGCTGAATAAAACACGATCAATAATGTTGTCAATATTATCACTATTTTGCATCTTAACCCTCTATATCTTTTTATAAATGCTTTGTTATTAGTAGAATTATAACATTTAATTATCAAAAAAAGCACCCATCTTATGGTGCTTTTGCCGATTATTTGGCTTTTTCTTCACTATTTTGATCGCTATCTGCTGCTTTTTTGCCAGTATCCTTAGCTATCTTAGAAACAAGGAACCAACGCATGAAACCTTGTTCAATATTTACTAACTTAAATTTAAAGCCTTCTAAGTCAACAGATTCACCCTTCTTTAAGTTAGGGTAATGTTCCATCATATAGCCACCGATAGTAATTATATCGCTGTCTTCAAAACTCTTAAGCTTAGTATGGAAGTAACGTTCAAAATCGTATAAAGTAGTCTTTCCTGAAACATGAATGTCGCCGTGATCGTCACGAACAATATATTCATCGGAAACATCATCGATTTCATCTTTGATCGAACCAAAGAGTTCTTCATAAATATCTTTATCCGTTACGATACCACTGGTACCACCATATTCATCTACTACTAGAACAATTGGAGTGTGTTTTTTGATCATTAACTTCAAAATATCTTGAATCAACATTGATTCAGGCACAGTAATAATCGCTCTAATAATTCTAGTAATGGGAACATCAGGATTCTCCTGATCTTGACTTACAATATCATATGCATAAACATACCCCACAATATCATCTTTATCGTTATCACGAACAACTGGAAAACGGCTGAAACCATCCTCAATATATTTCTTTAAAGCCGTCTTAACATTATCAGTGGCATTCAAAACTTGAAGCTGAGTACGGTCAGTCATAATATCTTTAGCAACCTTATCATTTAATTCAAAGGCACGCTCCATATATAACAAATCGTCTTTATCAAGTGAACCGCCAGTCACAGCATTACGCGATAAACGGAGAATTTCAGATTGTGAATAAACTTCACTTTCTTCATCAGCTGATTGCATTCCCAACAAATGAAGTAAGCCATTGGCGCTATGGTTAAGTAGCCAAACAAATGGGTATACTACCGTATGAAATACAGTCAAAGGAGTAACAACAGCCATCAAACACTTAACAGGCATATCAATGGCAATATTTTTAGGGACAATTTCAGTTACAACAACTTCTAAGTATGTTAATAGTACAACACCTAAAGTTGCTCCTAATACCCCGCTAGTCTTTACTCCAAACCAGGGCGTCATCTTAAATACATCAGTCAATAACTCTTCGATCGTTCCTTGACCAATCCACCCTAAAATAACACCGACCAAGGTCGTACCTACTTGAGTAGTAGATAATGATTCATTTAAGTTATGAACCATGTGTAATGCTCGCTTTAATTTCTTAGGGCTACCTTGACCGTTTGCTAGCATATCTTCTAGCTGACTAGATCTAGTTTGCACTAAAGCAAATTCGGCAACAACAAAGAATATCGCAATTAAAAACGTTATGAAAATTACAATTAAATTAGTAGTTATAGTACTTGTAGACAAGTGATCTTCACCTTTTTTATATATTAAATAATTACATCTCTATTTTAGCATTATTTCTCCGAATCAGGGATCCAGTTTGCAACTAATCCTGGATGATTGTAATTTTCTTCAATATTCTCTGATACTTGCTTATTATAAGAATCTGCTGGTAACTCAATCTTATCGCGTAAATCATGTTTTAAATCAATAAAACCTAATTTCAAAAATTTCTTATTTCGTATCTTAAAATGATAACCAGTAAAATAGGCTTTATTACCAGGAATCTTCTTACAATCTGCTAAACTAAATTTCATCACTGCATTATCTAGTTTAACAAAAGCATAATAATCATTTTTACCAAGATAAGTAACTTCTTGTTTAACAGGAATTTTTTGATAAATCGAAGGCAAATGAGAAGGTGTATTAATATCTGCCACATATTTAAATGTTTCAATTTCATTTGGATCATAATACTTTTTGGCAAAAATTTGAGCATCATATACTCTTACCATTGCAGTTAAGTAATGATTTTCCTTCATATATTCTGTTGATTCCTTATTTTTAAAATACGATAGGCCTAAAAAAATGCATAGAGTTGTAGTCGTTAGTCCAAATAAAATCGCCGTTAATTTATTTTTTACACATAAAAATGGGATTAAGCCCACAAATAAAAAGATAGTTCCTAAAATTAAAACATAGCCAGGCAAAGTGTAGTTATACCATTGATCCCAATTAGCCCACTGCTGCGGAGAAACTAATAAAGTCATCATTTTCATCCCTTTTACCATTTTTTATAATTATGCCATATTTTAATTTTATTTTAAATAAGTGGATATAAAAATCCTGAAGAACTAGAATACCTACATTCAATTCTTCAGGAAATCATGGTTAAAGATTTTTCTTAATTTTTAAAATTTCATCCAGTGGTACACGCTTAGACTTATAATCATTAATCGTTGCCTTTTTATTAGGATATCCTAAGCCAATCCCAATTCCAATTGTTTCATCTTCTGGAATATTCAAATATTTTCTAATTACTTCTGGATACTTAACAAAAGCATGTGCTGGCATTGTACTTAAGCCACGATTATTTGCAGCCAGCATTAAAGTCTGTGAAAAACCACCTAAGTCAAAGATTGACCAAGCTGGAGATTGTTTAGGAATAGTAAGAAAAACAATTACAGGAGCATTGAATAATTTTAGTTGAGCTTGATCAAAATCATCTGTTTCTCCTCGTAAGAAATAATCTAAAGTTTCACTCATTGTTGCCATGTTCTTACTTGGAAACGTATCCCATTCAACTTTTAATAATGAATCAAATTCTTCATGAGGTTCTTCATTAGCCAAAGTCTTTTCTTCGTGTTCTTTTCTAATTGCTTTTGCTACTTCACCTTCAGCAACATAAATGCGCCAAGGCTGCGAATTAAGTAAAGATGGTGTTCTTTGTGCTTCTTCGATAACCTTACGTACAGTTTTTTCACTTACTCTTTGATCCGTGAATTTTCTTGTTGCATGTTCACGTGCTAAGACATCTTTAAATTCCATCCAATCATCCCTTCAATATTTTATCAATAAAATTACACTTACATTCTATAAGCTCATTATAACAGCTATGCTGCACTTAGGATAGAGCTAATTTTAATAACTAATTAGCCATAAAAAAAGACCTAACATTTATTAGGTCTTTCTATAAAAATTATTTATTAAACTCTATTTTAAGCCATTCCATTGCCATTCTGTAACTTCAGGCATATCTTTACCATTGTCGCGAATATATTGATGGTGTTTAGCAAGCAAGCTATCCATTTCATCAATAAAGTCAGCATTCTTTTCACTTAGTTCAGGAACACTTTCGACAACATCTTTTGCTAAATCATAGCGATCCATATGGTTCAATACTCGCATATCAAATGGCGTAGTAATATCACCATTTTCTTCATAGCCATGAATATGAACATCATTCTTTCCGCGTCCACGATCAAACCAAATTGATTCCATCATTGGTTTAAAGCCGTGCCATGCAAAGATGACTGGTGTGTCTTTAGGGAAAAGACGATCGAATTCTTCATTGCTGATTGCATTCGGATTCTTTTCTGGAGACATTAATTTCATGACATCAATAACATTAATGTAACGAATCTTTAAGTCTGGGAACTTTTTATGCAATAAATCAATCGCAGCTAACGACTCAATCGTTGGTTCAGTACCAGTGGAAGCAAAGACAACATCTGGCTTAGCACCCTTATCAGTTGATGCCCAGTCAATGTAGCCAAGACCTTTATCAACTAACTTTTTAGCTTCTTCAATCGAGAACCATTGCGGACGAGGTTGCTTAGAAGTTACTAAAACGTTAATGCATTCACGATCTCTAAATGCCTTATCAGATACAGCAAGAAGTGAATTAGTATCTGCTGGTAAGTATTCATGAATTAAATCTGGACGGTTCTTTTCATAAAGGTGGGTTAACATACCAGGATCTTGGTGAGTATAACCGTTATGATCTTGTTGGAAAACAGTTGAAGTATCAACTAAGTTCAAAGCTGGATAATCATGACGCCAAGTTTGTTCTTTAGCCTTTCTTAACCACTTCATGTGTTGGGTAAGCATTGAATCAACTACGCGGCCAAATGCTTCATATGTAGCAAAGAAACCATGTCTGCCTGTCAAAACGTAACCTTCAAGCCATCCTTCATCTTGGTGTTCAGATAATTGCGAATCAATCACGCGACCTTCGCGAGCCAAGTTTTCATCATTTGGAGTATGAATATTTTCCATCCATTGACGTTTTTGATTATCTAAAAGTTGGAATAAACGGTTAGATTTAGTTTCATCTGGACCAAAACCACGGAAATTAGTTGGATTTAAGGCAGCCATCTTGTCTAAGTATTTTGCCCATTCAGCCATGTCTTGCTTTTCAACAGAACCAGGTTTATCAAATTTCACTGCAAAATCACGGTAATCTGGCATATTTAAAACTTTAGGATTAATTCCCCCATTAGTTACTGGATTCATCGCCATTCTTTGGTCGCCAGATAAGGTGTTTTCTTTAACAATTTCCTTAGGTGACCCATCTTCATTAAATAGCTCTTCTGGTTTATAGCTTTCCATCCAGTCGGTAAGCATTTCCTTATGACTCATATCACCTTGAGAAACTGGAATTGGAATTTGGTGAGCACGGAAGCTATTTTCAATTGGATTACCATCTAAGTCAAATTTAGGACCAGTCCATCCCTTAGGCACTCTAAAGACAATCATTGGCCATTTAACTAATGAATCATCGTTATTTTCACGGGCATGCTTTTGAATAGCCTTAATTTCTTCAACAACTTCATCCATTGTCTTAGCCATCTCGTGGTGAACTTCCATGTGGTCCTTGTAACCATTAAATTCGCCATCTTTATATGCAGAAACAAAATATGGCTTCCAGCCCATTCCTTCAAAGTACTTAGTTAGGTCTTCATCACTCATTCTTGAAACGATAGTTGGGTTAGAAATCTTAAAGCCATTGATTTGTAAAATTGGAATGACAGCACCGTCTTTAATTGGATTAATAAATTTACTTGAGAACCAAGAAGTAGCAAGTGGTCCAGTTTCTGATTCACCGTCACCAATTTCAACCGCTGCAATTACATCTGGATTATCTAAAATTGCACCTACACCGTGAGAAAGTGAATAGCCCAATTCGCCACCCTCATGGATCGATCCAGGTGTTTCTGGTGCAGCATGAGAAGCAACTCCACCTGGGAAACTAAATTGCTTAAATAATTTAGCCATTCCCTTTTCATCTTGAGTAATTTCTGGATAGCGCTCAGTATATGAACCATCTAAGTATGAATTAGATACCATTACTTGGCCACCATGACCGGATCCTTCAATATAGAACATGTTTAAGTTATATTTCTTTATTGCCCGATTTAAGTGCGCATAAATAAAGTTTTGTGGAACGATTGTCCCCCAGTGACCAATTGGCTTGGGCTTTACATCTTCAGCTTTTAATTCGCCTTTTAATAGTGGATTATTCATTAAAAATAGTTGACCAACTGATAAGTAGTTGGCTGCACGCCAATATGCATCGACGCTCTTTAAGTATTCTTGAGAATCGTAATTTACTGCCATAGCAAAATATCTCCTTGAAATAGTTTTCATTGCTTAATACAGTATTAATCATAATTCATCAAGCATTAAAATTCAACTTTTAAAATTATTGGGACGGTCCAATTTTGTAAATCTAATTTTAACTTTCTTCTGCTAATACCTCGCGAATCTTGATATTCTTTTTGAAATATTTCCGATACTGAGGAGCTAATCGATTATCCGTAATTAAAATATCTGCCTGCTTACAGTCCATTACCTTGTACGGGGATGATCGATCTTCTTTAAATTTATACTCTTCTGCTAGCAAAATAACTGTCTTTGTCCGATTAACTACTTCTCTTTCAATCTGGGCATCAGGATGATTAACTACAAATACACCATTCTTATTAACCGATGACGTTCCAATCACAGCAACGTCAAACTCATACTGATCAATTTCTTTCAAACTATTTAAAGAAGATGTATAGTGGTTTTCCTTATTCAAATAGCCACCTAGTAAAATCACATTAGGCAAATTATCCATCATTAAGGCTCCTGCATTATCAATTGAATTTGTCATAATTGTGGCATTCAAACCTGTTAAATAATGGCAAAGCTGCGAAATCGTAGTTGACGCATTCAAATATATTAACTTATCAGCCGTCAAATATTTTGCTGTCATTTTAGCCATCTTATTCTTAATAGGTGATAAAACATGTGCTCTAGAATTATAGTCAGGCACTGTTCCTTGCTTGATTTTCATCAATCCACCATGAATTCGAATTGCTTGACCAGTATTGGTTAACTTAATTACATCTCTTCTAGCCGTATCAAAGGAAACCTGGCATAATTGCATAATTTCACGCGTACTAATTGTTTTTCTTTCATCTAATGTACGTCTAATTAAATCTAATCTTTCAACTTGCGATTGCATCTCTCTCACCTCACAAGTCTAATCTTATCAGAAAGCCTTATCATATTTGCGTGTTTCTCTGTATTTTCAGCTTTATTCTAAGCATTTATCAGTATTTAAGAAAAGATTCACTGATAAATTTCAGCATGATGTTATTTAAATCAAGACAAACACTTAACAAAAGCTGCAATATGGGCGTAAAAACACCTTTTCATACATTGCAGATGCTAGTATTTAAGTGGCCCCAGAAATAAATTAGTTATTTAAGATAGTGAGGTCTTTATCATGTTAGAAACTACTATTACTAAACAAAATGAAATTGTTAAAACACTGAAGGATTTATATGCTAGCTTCAGCAAAGTTCAAATTAAGGCATATATTCCTCTTGAACAGACAATTTTAAAAGTTATAGCCAAAGCCGAAAATCATGATGACGCAACTGCTTGGAGTAATAAGTTAGTTATGTTTTTGCAATCTCAAATAGCGCTAAAACAAATTCCAATCACTAAGGAACAAGATGCTTTAATTAATTCTCTAAGTGAACAATGCAAAAATACTAACTTAAACTATGTATATCTGGCACCAATTAACGATAGTTTGCAATTTGATTAAACTATCCCTTCAATCAAAAAAGACATCGTTTCTCTCATCCCCCGAGAAAAACGATGCCTTATTTTTTTATTCTTGACTTAAGTTAACAAAGGTATTGTACTTCATATATTTATAGTGAATTCGCATATTCGAAACTTCAAATGGCGTTCCATCATCTAAAAAGAAAATACCTTCCATTACTCCCACTGGTTCATTAGGCGCAAGCATCAACTTGGATTGATCTTCTAATGTTGAAGGTTCAACAGTAATTGTTAAGAATGACCGTGTTACAGTTTTGTTTTGCGTATCTTCTAAATAATTAAACAGAGATCCTTTTAAAATATCTGGATTTAATTCTGGCGTAATCTTAATTGGAATAAAGCCGGTTTCAATCAAAAATGGTTGATCATCTAATAAACGTAATCGCTTAATTTGATAAACAAAGTCTGATTCTTTTAAAAAGAGATCTTGCCTTAAATCTTCATCAGCTTTAATTACTTGATAGTCTAATAGCTCAATACTTTGCTTTTTACCAGGAACACTAAAAGAATCCGTAATACCTAAATTTGATCCCTCATATTTAAAGAGAGCTTGATTCTTTAAGTAAAGAGGATTAATAAAAGTTCCACTACCCCTTTTTTTAAAGACTATTCCTTGCTGTGCAAGTAATCCCAAAGCTCGCTTCATTGATGAACGACTTACATGGTAATAATCACTTAAACTCCGCTCATCTGGTAAGCGCATATCTTCATATTCATTATTAAGTATTTTTTGTTTAATATCGCGCATTACTGAGCGATAGACTAAATCAGTCATTATTTTCTCCCGTTATTGGCAGCTTGGATACTTTGAACGAACCAAGTTGCAAACCTCTCTGTATCGACGTCGGTTGCGATTTGTGCGTTATGTTCTTTGCTTAAAAAGTCCATCACGCTAGCGCCATAAGTATAACGTCCAGCTAATTCAATTTCAACATTCGCAGGCTTCAAGGTGAAGAATTCAGGATGAAGCATTATACCTACAGCAGTTGGATCATAAATCTTAATTCTAAGATCACCATCTGGCTCATGAATATGTGAAAACATCGAATATAGCATCTTTCCAACTTCGCCGCATTCCTTAATCTTATCCATTTGATCTTGTGTCAAATGCGCCTTGTCGCCAATTTCAAGTGGAGCAACATAGACTGGTAATCCAGAATGAAAGACAATTTGAGCAGCTTCTGGATCTCCAGCAATATTATATTCCGCAAATGGACTGTGATTTCCATGACCAATATTTCCGCCCATAATGTAAACTTTAGCAATACTGTCTACTACATCAGGATACTGCTTAAATAAAAGTGCAAAATCAGTTAATGGGCCGATTCCTAAAAGAGTTACCTTTTCAGGACTACTTTTAATTGCTTCATACATTTTAGTAGCAGCAAGACCTGACATTAATAAATCATTATTTGCTTTTTCAAATTCAAAACCTGCAATTCCTGTTTCGCCATGAACTGAAGCAGCACTAATTGCTGGACGTACTAGTGGTTGATTAGCACCTTTAACTACTGGTACCTTAGTATGTAAAAAATTTTCTAAATCAAGAGTATTTTGAAGCGTGTGTTCTAAGGATACATTTCCCCAAGTAGGAACAATCATCTTAACATCAAGATCAGCTGCAAAGAGACTAATCGTCATTGCAGCTACATCATCAATTCCTGGATCTGTACTAATAATTAAGGGCTTTTTTGACATAAAGGTCCTTCTTTCTAAATTTACGTATCATATTTATTATGAACTAAGATTTGTTACAAAAAAAGACTTGAACTAGTCAAGTCTTTAAAAGTTAGATTATTTTCTTTAAAACTATCTATTTTCTTTTCTTATCTTCAATCGTACCATCGCTATGAGCAATAATAACTTCATCGCACATATCTAAGAACAATCCATGTTCAACAACACCAACTGTGCGATCTAAGTAATCTGCTAAGCCATGTGGTACAGGAGTTGGATCAGCAGCTAAGTCAATAATGTAATTTCCATAATGCGTTACATAACGCTTGCCGCTATTATCTAGACGCCATTGCGGCTTTAAGCCTTCTACTTCAAAACGTTTAAAGTTTTGTTCAGCTGAAACTGGTAGAACCTCAACTGGAAGCGGAAAACCACTTAGGCGGTGAACGAGTTTAGATTCATCAACAATCCAAATGATCTTCTTTGAGTTAATAGCGACATTCTTTTCTAAAGTTAAAGCGCCACCGCCACCCTTGATTCCATCTAGATTATCATCAACACGATCTGCTCCATCTACAGTCAAATCTGCCTGGTCAATATCTGCTAACTTATCAACTTTAAAGCCTAAACCCTCAAGTTGCTTTTTACTACGATTAGAAGTAGTAACAATATGCTTAAGACTAAAACCCTCTTTTTCTTTGCGTTCACCTAATGCATCAATAAAGAAAGCAACTGTTGACCCAGTTCCAACACCTAAAACAGAATCAGGTTCTACCATCATAGCAGCTTTAGTGGCTGCTTCCTTTTTTAATTGATCTTGTTCACTCTTATCCATTATTTAATTCTCCTTTAAAGCTTGCTCAACTACATCTCTAGTCGGAATGGATGGAAATGCACCTAGTTTTTGTACAGTAAATGACGAAGATTTAGACGCATAAACTACACTATCTTTTAAGTTGCTTAAATCAGGTCTTAACTCACTAGATAGAGCACCTAAGAAAGTGTCACCTGCGGCGGTTGTATCTACGGCCTTGACTTTAAAGGCTGGAATAATCTCTTCAATATCTTCATAAGAAACATAAGAACCACGTTCACCAATAGTGATAATTACGCCTTTAATCCCCATCTGATGAAAGACTTCACTGCTTTTCTTCATTGATTCTTCACTATCAACCTTAATCCCGGTAATACTTTCAGCTTCAGTTTCATTAGGAGTAATTAAATCGGTCAACTCTAATAATTCTTTAGGAATGTCAGTACGAGCAGGAGCAGGATTTAAAATAGTAGTTTTACCTGCAGCTCTAGCAATCTTGAAGGCTTCAATAGTTGCTTCAAGTGGAGTTTCAAATTGTGCAATCACAAAATCGCTATCTTCAATTTGATCCTTGGCATTTCTAACATCTTCAGCAGTTACATCAAAGTTGGCACCATGTTGAATAATAATCGAATTTTGACCAGATTCTTGAAGCAAGATATAAGCTTGACCAGTTTGTTCATTAGGCGTTACTGTTACATGATCAACATTAACTCCATTATCCTTAAATTGTTCAAGCATAAAGCGGCCATTGTCATCATCTCCAACACGGCCAACAAATATTGTTTCATTCTTGGCACGACTACTTGCAACTGCTTGATTTGCGCCCTTTCCACCAGCTGCCTTTGAAAATTCAGACATTGCTATTGTTTCTCCTGGTTGAGGAAGTTTCTTGATATGCATAATGTTGTCAACGTTAATTGATCCAACAATTGTAACTTTATTCATCAATTTTTCCTTTCATGCACGATCTTTTTCTTTTAATTATAGCAAAAAGGAGCATTTATTATTTATTTAAGGCAACTGATTTATAAAAGTTATCTGCCTGCACCACTAATATTTGCCTGTCCATTTTGTTTTCGGTTTCTTTTTTGAAATAAAAGTAGGCCATAATTAATTTATTTAAAGTGTTTTTCTTTATATCATAATTGATCGACGGAATTGCAACTAATGGATTGCTTGTATTTCCTATAATAAACATAAAAGTTCTATCTGATTGAGATAACTTTTTCAGTGATTGTTTAACTTCTGTTGTATCAATACTTTGCCCTGCTTTATAGGCTAAATGATATTCATGCATGGCTTTAATTGCAGCATCTTGAGCTTGTTGGTTGTTAAATAGATCCATTGTTATACCTAAATTTTTCATTTCACTTAAAAGAATATATTTAACTTATAATTTTTCTAAATCATACAATAAACGATAAAAAGGAGCAAAAATTCATTCGCTCCTTTTTTATTCTTTAAAATCTATTCACCTTCGCCAGGTCTCTTACCAAGTTCAGCTGACATCATCCAGATTCTCTTTTCAACGGCGGTATGATAAGCAATTAATAAGTCATTAGTGGAATTGTCGCCTTCATCTTCACTAATCTTAATACCACGTTCATAATCATCTCGTAATTGCTTATATGCATTAACAATTAATTGAAATCTTTCTTCCATGGATAAGTCCCAGCTGCCAACTTGATCTGGAACGTTAGTTTCTTCTAATACTTCTTCATAAGTTGAAATTGGACTACCGTTAATCTCAATTAATCTTTCTGCAACTCCATCTTGTTGTTCAGCTAATTCATCCATTACATCATCTAAATATGGGTGTAATTTCAAAAATCCTCTTCCGAGCATATACCAATGATGTTGATGAACAACCATATGCGCTTGAGTTAAATCAGCAACGATTTCATTCATAATTTTTTTAGTTTTTGGATAAGCCATAAAAATGCCTCCTTGAATAAAACAATATTTATATTTAAATCATAACTATAAAAATTAATAAAAGCTATTTATCTGCCTTATCAGTAAACAACTAAGCCAATTGCTAAAAATGCTAAACAAATACCAAATTCAATTACTAATAATTTCCAGCAAAACTTAAACCACTTATTAAAGCCGATATTCACCATCATTAAGCTCATTAAGATCAAACCAGTTGGAGCTACCAAGCTGATAAAGCCTTGTCCCCAGTTATAAGCATCAATAATACTTGCTCGGTCAATACCAACTACGTTAGCTAATGGTGCCATAATTGGCATTGAAAGAACGGCTAAACCTGAAGATGATTGAATAAAGAATCCTAAAACAATGTAGACCAAGAACATAAACCAAATGAACACTAATGGTGGCATACCAGAAACTTGTTGGCTAAAGAAGTTCATAATGGTATCGCTAGTATGACTTTCTTCCATCACAATTGAAACGGCACGCGCTAATCCAATTGTCAAAGCTACACCTAATAAGTCGCCTGCACCATTTACGAAGCTTTCAACAAACTTGTGCTCACTTAAGCCTGAAATAAAGGCAAAAATATATCCAGTTGCTAAGAAGACAACTGCAATTTCAGTGAAGTACCAGCCCTTTTGCTGAACGCCCCAAATCATTACAATAAATGCAATTGCGAAAACAAGTAATGTTAATTTTTGGCGCCAAGTAAATTCATGCTCTTGTATTGTTTGGTCTTGATTCAGATATTCTTGATCTTCCTTAACGAAATCATTATAAACATATGAAGCCTTAGGGTTCTTTTGTACCTTTTTAGCATATGCAATAACATAAATCATCCCCACAATAACACAAGTTGCCCACATGCAAATTCTTAACGGCAATGCCTCTGTAAAGTTAACACCAGCAGTATTAGAAGCAATTACAGTTGAAAATGGGTTAATAGTTGACGCCATCGTACCAATGCTGGTTCCTAAGAAGATCGTCGCGACAACCGTCATACGGTCAAATCCTGCCAGTAAGAATACTGGAATTAAAATTGGATAAAAGGCCATGGTTTCTTCAGCTAAGCCAAAAGTTGTACCACCAATGGCAATCAAGCCCATTACCAAAACAATCAATAATACTTGCTTACCTTTAATCTTTTTAGAAAGTGCCTGCATACCGGCATCAATTGCACCATTTGCGTGAACAACACCAATACATCCACCAAGAATTAAAACAAAGGCAATAATATCAATACTTTGCGCAATTCCATTTACTTGTGAAGATAAAAATTGATAAATTGCTCCACCTAGTCCTGGCTTTTTCTGATCGATCTTTTCATAAGAATCAGGAATTGCCACAGGCTTATAAATGGTACCATTAGTAAACTTCTTCACGTCAATCTTAACTTTATACTTATCTAAAGTTTTTTGAGTTGCTGCCTCTTTATGTTTACTACCATTTGGCTTAGTAATCACAAATTCCTTATTAGGTTGATCATACTCAAGCGTTGCATAATTACCCGATGGAATAAAAAACGTTAAAATCTGCACCAATAGCAGAACGATAATAATAACCGTATACGCTGTTGGAAATTGATGCTTTTTCTTTTTTTGAACTGTATTACTCATAACTTCCCCCGATCACATTTACAGTTTAATTTATAGTTTCATTATAGATTTCTTTATGAAAATTTGCACGCTCTTACATTTATCTGTACAAAAAAGACTGCAAAATTGCAGTCTTCTAATTTAAATATTTTCAATTATAGTTCAGTCATTTCATCAGTATCTTTAGTATTTAAATCAACTAATTCACCTGACATCTTATAAACAACCCACTGTGCTAAATTAACTACGTGGTCACCAATACGTTCTAGTAAACGAATTACCATAAAGTAACTTGAAGAAGCAACTGCAGCTTCTGGATCTTGTTTAATCCCAGCAATAATCAACTTACGCGCCTTCACATAATCTTCATCTACTTCGTCATCCTTTTTAGCAACTTCACGAGCTAATTTTTCATCGCCTTGAACATAAGCTTTTAAAACTTGATCAAGCATGAAGTTTACTTTCTTAGACATTGACTTAATAATTGTTTCAACTTCTGGAATACGTGGATTACCCTTTACTCTTATTGTCTCCCAAGCAATTGAAAGTGCATTTTCGCCAATTCGTTCTAAATCTCCCGTTGCCTTTAAGATACTAATTACATTTCTAAAGTCACTAGCAACCGGTTGCTGAAGAGCCATTAACTTCAAGGTTCTCTTCTCAACTTTAGTAGCAGCCCGAGAAACTTTTTGATCATCTTTTACTAGGCTTTGAGCTAATTTTTTATCATGATCAACAAAGGCTTGCGTAGCTTCCTCAATTGACTCACTAACATCAATCCCCATCCCCATAAAGCGGGTATTTAATTTACGTAATTCATCTAAAAAAACTTCATGCATCTTAAAACTTCTCCTTATTAACCAAAACGTCCATTCAGATAATCACTTGTAATCTGTTTCTTAGGATTCATGAACATATCAGCTGTTTTACCATATTCAATTAAGTCCCCACTCATTAAGAAAGCAGTATAATCGCTGATTCGACTGGCCTGCTGCAAGTTATGCGTTACCATGATGAAAGTATATTCATGCTTTAATTCAAGTAAGGTTTCCTCAATTTCACTACTTGAAATTGGATCAAGCGCACTCGTGGGTTCATCAAGCAAAATTACTTTCGGACGAACTGCTAAAGCACGCGCAATACAAATTCTTTGCTGCTGACCACCAGAAAAGGCTTGGGCATTGCGATCTAAATTATCTTTTGTTTCTTTCCAAATTGCTGCCTGCTTAAGACTTTCTTCAACGCGCTGATCAATTAACTCTTTATCCTTAATTCCAGCAATCTTTAATCCGTAAGCAATATTGTCATAAACAGAAAATGGAAAAGGACTCGGCTGCTGGAAAACCATCCCAACTTCCTTACGCAATTCTACCAGATCCATCTTAGAACCATAAATGTTTTGTCCTTCGAACTGAATATCACCGCTAATATGAATGTTGGGAATATCATCGTTCATCCTATTTAAACAGCGCAAGAAAGTTGACTTTCCACATCCCGAAGGTCCAATTAAAGCAGTTAATTCTTTTTCTTCAAAATCCAAGCTAATCCCATGCAAGGCTTCAACATTTCCATAACTTAGATGAACATCTTTACTTGTAATAATATTTTCCACAGTAAACCCCTTATCCAAAACTTCCGCGAATATAATCTTCCGTAATTTCACCCTTAGGATTAGTGAAAATATTTTCTGTTTTATCGTACTCTAGAACATGTCCTAAATGAAAGAAAGCTGTATAGTCACTAATACGACTAGCTTGCTGCATATTGTGAGTAACCATAATCATCGTATAATCGGTTCTCAATTGCTTGAGCGTATCTTCAAGCTTAGAGGTAGAAACAGGATCAAGCGCACTAGCTGGTTCATCAAGAAGCAGAATTTCAGGTTTCAAGGCAAGCGCTCGAGCAATACATAAACGTTGCTGTTGTCCACCCGACATTGCTAAGGCACTCTTATCGAGCTTATCCTTCACCTCATCCCACAAAGCAGCTGCTCTTAAACTTTCTTCGACAATTTGATCTAGCTTTTGCTTATCTTTTTCGCCATTTGCTTTTAGAGCATACGTAATATTTTCTCTAATTGATTTTGGAAATGGATTTGGCTTTTGAAAGACCATGCCAATATTTTTTCTTAATTGGTAAACATTGATATTGTTTTTATTAATATCTAAGCCGTGATACCAAATTTCACCATCAACTCGAGCAACCTTATCATTCATTCTATTAAGGCAACGTAAAAAAGTCGACTTTCCTGATCCAGATCCACCAATTAAGGCAGTAATTGTTTTTTTCTTAAATTGCAGACTAGCTCCAAAAAGCTTTTGAATACTCCCACCGTAAAAAACACTAAGGTCCTTAGTAGAAATAATTTGTTCATCTTGATCGAATTGATGAATAAAAGTAGGTGCTTCATTTACATTTTGCATAAATTTCTCCTTATGACTTAGCAGCTGTCAACTTGCGGTATAAATGGTTACCTAAGGCACGTGCACCCAGGTTAAACAAAATAACCACAATGATTAATAAAGCAGAAGTTGCAGCTGAAACAATTGTTGCATCAGGAATGATTCCTTCGGTATTAACTTTCCAAATATGAACAGCTAAAGTTTCTGCTGGGCGCATAACATTTAAGAAACTAGTTGGACTAAGCGGATTCCAATTACTATAGTCAATAGTTGATCCACTTTGACCTGCAGTATAAATTAAAGCTGCTGCTTCACCAAAAATTCTACCAGCACTTAAAATAATACCTGTTAAAATTCCAGGTAAAGCTGCAGGTAAAACAATCCCCCGAATTGTCTTCCAGTTCGATAAGCCTAAAGCAAGTCCAGCATCTCTTTGGGCTTGTGGAACACCTTCAATAGCTTGTTCAATATTACTAGTCAAAGTTGGTAGATTAAAAAATGTTAGTGCTAATGCACCAGAAATAATAGAAAAGCCAAAACCAAATTGCACTACAAATAATAAGTAACCAAATAAACCTACAACAATGGATGGTAAAGAACTCAGGATTTCAATGGTTGTTCTAATTAAGTTTGTAAACCAATTATCCTTTGCATATTCTGCTAAATAAATCCCAGCCCCTAATGCAATTGGCAAAGAAATAATCAGTGTCAAGACTAATAAATATAAAGAATTAAAAAGCTGATCTCTTACTCCACCACCAGCTTGATAAGAAGAGGCTTCAGAAGATAAAAAATGCCATGAAAGATGTGGTACACCAGAAACTAAAATATCGCCTAAAATTCCAAAAAGAATAATTACGACAATACTCACCAAGGTATAAATACCAGCCGTAGCAATTTTATTACGCGTTTTTGCATTCATTATTTCTGTCCTCTCTTTCCAATTAAGCGGACTAAGAAGTTAAAGACTAAAGACATAATTAATAATAACAAGGCTAAGGACCAAAGGGCATTATTAGGCAAAGTTCCCATCACGGTATTTCCCATTTGACTAGTTAATTGACTAGTTAAAGTAGCTGATGGACTTACTAAGTTAGCTGGCATTAAAACCGCATTACCAATAACCATTTGTACGGCTAATGCTTCCCCAAAAGCACGTGCCATTCCGAAAATTACCGCAGTCATAATTCTAGGAGAAGCAACTCGCAAAATCACCTTATAAATTGTTTGCCACTTAGTTGCTCCCAAAGCCAAAGAAGCCTTTCGGTAGTCAGAAGGAACAGCCTTTAAACTGTCAACAGTCAAAGAAGTAATCGTTGGTAAGACCATGACAAATAAAACCAAAGTAGCAGACAAAATACCAAATCCTGTGCCACCAAAAATATTTCTAATAAATGGAACAATAATTGTTAACCCCAAAAATCCGTAAACAACAGATGGAATCCCAACTAATAATTCAATTACGGATTGTAAAAAGCGCGCGCCTTTTTTAGAAGAATATTCAGTCATAAACAAGGCTACTGCAATGGCAAATGGTGTTGCTACTAAAGCTGCTAATAAAGTTACTGAAAAAGAAGTTACAATCATTGCAGCTGCACCAACATGGCTCTTTCCTTCACCTGGATCCCAGTCACTAGAAGCCAAAAATTGAAATACATTTACGTGGTCTTTAGTAAATGTTTCTAAGCCATGGAAGCCAATAAAACCAATAATTGAAGCAACTAAAATAATAATTAAGATAATAGCACAGTAAGTTAACCCCTTACCCCAATATTCTTGTCGCGTTTCTTTTGAGGGTTCAGTTAAACTAGCAACATCAACCTTGCTAGCTCCAATCTTCTTTAATTTAACATGAGGAACCTTTTGCTTATCTAAAGCAGATTCAACTACTTTTTTTAGATCTTTGTTATTCATCAAAACGTCCTATTCTTTATTTTTGAACAACATGATTATTACTATCACGTTCAACTTGCATCTTATTGATACTAATGTAGCCTAGCTTTGGCACTAAGTCATTTTGAACTTTACTACCAAGCATATAATCAATAAACTTTTGAACATTTTTATTAGGCTTTCCGTTAGTATACATATGCTCGTAAGACCAAAGATGCCAACGATTTGTTTCCACATTTTTATTCGTAGGCTTTATTTTGTCAATACTCAGTTTTTGAATATTTTCATCATTAGCATATGGGAAAGAAATATAAGAAATCGTCCCTGGCGTAGAGCTGACGATCTTACGCACAGTACCGTTAGAATCTTGTTCTTGCGCTTGAATTGGCTTTTTTCCATTCAGAATTAAGCCTTCAAAAGTTCCTCGAGTACCGCTACCTTTAGAACGATTAATTACAGTGATATTTTGATTTTTTCCGCCAACTTGTTTCCAGTTGGTAATCTTACCAGTAAAAATATCACTCAATTGCTGTCTGGTTAAATTTTTCACGCCAGCGCTCTTATTAACAATTGGTACAATACCTACAACTGCAACTAGATGATTTTGCAATTTTTTGGCGTCAATTCCTTTTTGTGTTTCAGCAAAAACATCAGAAGTTCCGATTTCAACAGCACCAGCCTGTACTTGGCTAAGACCAGTCCCAGAACCTCCACCTTGAACAACAATATTACTGTCTGGATGAGAAAGACGATAGTCATTTCCAGCTTGCTCAGCCAAAAGCTGCATGGCACTAGATCCAACAACAGTAATCTTATTGCTATTATTGTTAGCACAGCCTGTAAGTCCGATTAAAATAGCTAGCAGTCCTAAAACAGCAGCTATTTTAAATTTAAAATTTGTTCTCATCAATTTCTCCATGTAATTTACAGTATTTAACAAGAATATTTTATCATAATATCCTCTGTCAACAGAACGCATAAACTAAACAAAAGGCTAGGTTTTTCAACCTAGCCAAAAAGTTATCTATTCTCTGACATTTTCATAAACATATGAAATTTCATCGGGACGATAAACGCCATGTAGTTCTCCTACTTTAGTAAAGTTCATTTTATCAATCAAATGCTGCATCGCAGTATTATTTTCATGAGTATCAATACGAATACTATCAATATCTTTACGATTATCACGGATATAATCAATTACCTCAGTCAACAATTTAGTAGCATAACCATTGCCCGCATGCTTTGAATGAATTGCGACACGGTGTATTACCACATACTTGTCTGTATTACGAAGCCATTTACCCTTTAAATTATCGTAGGAATGATCTGGAGCTTCAACAATTGAAATGGCTCCAACAGTTTCGCCATCAGCTGAAACAGCAAGATAAGCAAAGCCTTTTTCAATATCATCTTTAATTTGATCTGGAGAAGGATAGTCTCCTTGCCATTGATCAACTCCGCGCTCTGCTAGTTGGTTTGCTCCATCCTTCAAAATTGTCATGATTTGATCATAGTCATTTATTGTAGCTTGTCTAATCTTCATTAAACTCATCCCTTTCCAACTTTTTTATCAAGAAACCATTATAAAGAAAAGCACTCTCCTTGTAAAAATAAAGTGCTTATTTAAAAGAAATATTAATATTTATAAAACTTTAGAAAGGAAATCTTGTGCACGTGGGCTCTGCGGATTTTCAAAAATTTGCTCAGGACTGCCCTGTTCCTGTAAATATCCATCCGCCATAAACCAAACTTCATCAGAAACTTCACGAGCAAACCCCATTTCGTGAGTAACGATAACCATCGTCATTCCCGAATCAGCTAAGTCCTGCATTGTCTTTAAAACTTCTCCGACCATTTCTGGGTCTAATGCACTTGTTGGCTCATCAAACAGCATTACCTCTGGATCCATCGCTAACGCCCGAGCAATGGCAACACGCTGCTGCTGACCACCAGAGAGACTCGAAGGATATTGCTCAGCCCGATCTTTCAAACCAACTTTAGCCAGTAATTCTAAAGCTTGTTTCTCAGCCTCATCTTCACTTACGCCCTTAACCTTCATTGGAGCAAGTTTGATATTTTCAACTACATTCATATTAGGAAAAAGATTGAAACTTTGAAAAACCATTCCCATTTTTTCACGTAAAACATCTAACTCTTTTTCATTAATATGCGTTAAATCTTGTCCATCAAAAACGATCTTACCACTACTTGGCTTTTCAAGTACATTAAGACAGCGTAAAAATGTACTTTTTCCTGAACCTGATGGGCCAATGATACTGATAACTTTTCCTTTATCAACATTTGCTGAAATATCTTTGAGGACTTCTTTTTTTCCAAAACTTTTCTTTAAATGTTCAACCTTAATCATTGCTGTCATTACGCTTCATCCTCTTTTCAAAGTGATTCAACAATCTCGTCAATGAGAAAGTCATAACAAAGTAAATAATCATGGCAATGAATAATGGCAATACACCCTTATAAGTTGAAGTCTGAACTAATTGTGTTTGGTACATTAATTCAGCAACCCCAATTACTGAAACCAAAGAACTGTCCTTTAATAAAGTAATAAACTCATTACCTAAGGCTGGCCAAATATTCTTTATTGCCTGAGGAATAATTACATATCTAAATGCCTTCTGACGGCTTAAACCTAGGGAACGTGCTGCTTCCATTTGTCCTTTTGGCAAAGAATCAATTCCTGACCTAATATCCTCAGCCACATAGGCTCCAGAATTAAGCCCAATGGCAATAATACCAGCAACCAAGGCTGAAAGATTAGAAATCAAATATCCAATTCCAAAGTATACAAACAAGATTTGAACCATTTGAGGCGTACCGCGAATAAATTCAATATAACAAACAGCAAGCCAATGTAAAATTGGATTCTTAGACAGGCGCATCAAGGCTAAAATGATTCCTAAAACAATACCAATAATGACAGAAAAGACAGTAATTACAATCGTGTACCAGATGCCCTTGAAGAAGTATGGAATATATTTAGCAAAAGTATTACTTTTCTTTTCCGTTTTCATATATTTGGCAGCTGCTGGAAGGTATTGTTTATTAATTAAGTCTTTCTTTTGAACATGATCAATAGTTTTATTCACCTGAGCAACTAATTCATCTTGTCCCTTTGCAATTGCTACTGCATTTCCAGACTGTGTTTCTTTCAGGTTTGAACGTACTGCAGCTAAGCTATTATTATTTTCCGCATAAGCTTTAGCGATTAATTCTTCAACGACAACTGCCGAAACCTTACCAGATTGTAAAGCTAAGACCAAGTTATTAATTTTCCCAAGACCTTTTAACTTAGAATCTTTCATTTGCGACTTAACTAAATTATATTGGTTACTTCCTGTTTGAGCACCAATAGTTTGGCCTTTAAGGCTTTGGATGCTTGTATACTTATCCTTATCTTTTTTGTTTACTAAAAAATATTCACCACTTGGCTTGTAGTAAATTTTTGAAAAAGCTACACTTTTTTTTCTCTCAGGGGTAGGCGTCATAGCAGAAATAACCATGTCTACCTTTCCTGTTTCAAGTGCAACTAACAGTGAATCAAAAGACATATTTTTAATAACAAGCTTTACGTTTAAATCTTTGGCAATGTCTTTAGCTAATTCAATATCGACTCCAACATACTTAGTCTTGCCATTTTCACTTGCTGTAAATTCTAATGGCGGATAGTCGGCGGATGTACCTACTACTAGCTCTCCACTCTTTTTAATCTTCTTTAAAACACTACCTTCTGCTACTTTCTTTTCACTAGCTGCTTGAGCTGGTTGAATAAAAGTGGCACCGAGTGAGAAGAAGAGTAAAAATGCAAAGAAAAAACTAAATAGTTTTGTTTTCTTCATTACGCTCATTCCCTCTATATTATTACTATTAAAAATTAAAAACTGAAATTTTAAGCTTTTGTTAATTATAGCGAATGAAACGCAATGAAGACAAGTAAATATTATTCTTTTAAATAAGATTGAACTGCTTTTAGACACTTTTGAGCTTCTTTTACGCCAATATTGTATACTCGTTTCAATTCCTTAGGATCTTTTTCCATCGTACCAATATCTAAAGGATAAGGAGGCCTGATAACTAACATTTTGCCTTGTACTTCTTTTTTTCTAATGTAACTAAGGACATCATTATAATCTGTTGCCCTAGTCTTCAATTTTTTTAAGACAGCAGGATACTTGTGTAATACTAACTCTAACGCTGGGTATAGTTTACTTGCTTCTTTTCGGTAAGATAGTGGCTGCGTTAAAATTACAACATTCTTCTGATAGCCAATTTTTTCAAAAAATTTAATCGGGATTGAATCTCTAATTCCCCCATCCCAATATTTACGATTACCTATCTCTACTGGCCTTGCAAAAACTGGAATAGAAGAAGATGCACGAATCCATTTTAAATCAGCCTCTTTGCCTGACAACAACTTGTGATATACAGCTTCTCCATTATCAATGTCAGTTGCCACACACCAAAAATCCATTGGATTTTTTTGAAAAGCATTTGTATCAAAGATATCTAATTTAACTGGTAGCTCTCGGTAGCAAAAATCAGCGCCATATAAATCTCCTGTCTTTAGCCACGACTGCCAACTTGATAAGCGAGGATCATGAGCATATTTAATGTTATAACGTAAAACTCTTCCTATTTGTTCAGATTTATAATTACAGCCAAATGCAGCCCCAGCTGACACACCAATTGCTCCATCAAACTTAATTTTTTCTTTCATTAAAGTATCAATAACACCAGCGGTAAACATGCAGCGCATCGCTCCGCCTTCCATTACCAATCCTTTTTTCATACTTTCGCCACCTTTATTTTTAATATTTTAGCAAGAAAAAACTGCTAGTTAAAACTAGCAGTTAAAGTTTATTTACTTTTTATAATTTTTCCTGAGAATCCACTTTCTTAATTCATCAATTAAAATTAGAGGAATTGGAATACATACTAGCATAATCCAATCATGTGCATTAAGTGGCTCTGTACCAAAGAATGACTGGAAAACTGGCACATAAGAAATGCATAGCAGCAAAACTATCTCCATAATAATTCCGATAAAGATCATGGAATTCTTGAAGAAATGCCTATTAAACATTGATTGTCTTGAATAACGAATATTTAATACTGCCGCAATCTGACAAAAGATAATTGCAGCTAAAGTTACTGTCGTTGCTTGACAATAATCCCAACCTACCACTGGCAAATTTGGAAAAATATGACCACGATAGAAATTAGCGCCAAAGAATGCTGCTGTTGCAATAATTGAAGCAATTAAGCCATACCATAAAAATGCTTTAGCTAAAACATGCTTATTAATTAAGTGATCTTTAGGTGACCTTGGAGGTCGATCCATGATACCTTTTTCAGGATCTTCCCGTCCTAATCCGAGGGCTGGAATCATATCTGTTCCTAGGTCAATAAATAGAATTTCCATTACAGTTAAAGCAAGCGGAATTGCACCACCTGAAAGCAAGAACAAGACTGAAGGAACTGCTTCAGGCATGTTTGAGTTCAAAATATAAATTAAGAACTTACGAATATTACTGTACACACCGCGTCCTTCTTTAATTGCACCAACGATAGAAGCAAAGTTATCATCAGTTAAAATCATATCAGCTGCTTCTTTTGCAACATCAGTACCAGTACCGCCCATGGCAATTCCAATATTGGCTTTCTTTAAGGCTGGAGCATCGTTAACACCGTCACCGGTAGCAGCAACAATCTTGCCCATTTTTTCATACATAGAAACAACACGATATTTTTGCTCAGGTGCCATTCTAGCAAAGACAACCTCACCTTCAAGATAATGTCTTAATTCATCATCTGGCATTGTCTTTAAAGCATCCCCTGTAATTACAGTTAAAGGCTTATCTGGATCGGTCAAACCAATCTGGCGCGCAATACTTTTAGCAGTTAAACCATAATCACCGGTAACCATCGTTACCTTAATTCCAGCTTTGCGACACTCACGAGCAGCTTTATATACTTCTGCTCTTGGTGGATCCATCATGACTGTTAAACCTAAGAAAGTAAGATTTTCTTCAACTGTCTCAATCGTTGCTGAGTCTAAATTGTTCATCATCTTTTGATCAAGATTACGTCCCGCAACTGCTAAAACACGCAGTCCATCCTTCGCATAGCCATCATTAGCTCGCATAATCTTATCTTTTATTTCCTGGGTAATAGGTTTTATCTCACCGTGTTCTAAATAAGAAGTACACTTATCAACCACACAATTTGGAGCACCTTTAGTATAGGTATTAAAACGGTGTGTGCCATCAGAGCTTTGAATTACCGTCATCATTTTTCTGCTTGAATCAAATGGTAGTTCTTTAACTCGCGGCGTATTTTTTAATTCAGCTTCAACATCAACTTTACCTTTTCGAGCAACCACTTCAAGGCATGCTTCAGTTGGATCGCCCAAGATTTGATAACGGACATGCTTTTTATCTGGTGCTTGAATTCTTGCGTTGTCTGCAAAAAAGCCACCAAGTAATACTTCTTTTAAAGTATCGTTATCTTTAGCAAAAACATGCTTCGGTCCTTCTTTAATATGGCCTCGAACAGCATAGCCTTCACCTGACACATGATAACTCTTTTCTAGTGTCCAAAGTTCCTTAACTGTCATTTCATTCTTAGTTAAAGTTCCTGTTTTATCAGAACAAATCACTGATGTTGAACCTAACGTTTCTACGCTAGATAAACGCTTAATTAGAGCGTGCTTTTTTGCCATTCGTTGAACCGCACCAGCTAAAGATAAAGTAACTGTTGGCTCTAATCCTTCTGGAATAAAGGCTACAATCATTCCCAGGGCAAAAACAAAGCCCTTTACTAAAGGATAGTGAACAAAGAAAGTAGCAATTAGGAAGAAAATAATTCCAATTGAAATTGCCAAAATTGAAATCTGCTTAGTTAAAGTATCTAGTTCCTTTTCAAGCGGACTCTTTTGTTGAGCAACGTTTTGAGTTAATTCAGCAATCTTACCGAAATCAGTATTCATACCTGTTTTAACCACAACACCGGTAATGTTGCCCTTCATCATATTAGTACCAGAAAAAATCATGTTATTAAGATCAGCATGATTTTTCTTCTTAACGTCTTCAACAGCATGTGCCCCTTTATGAACTGGGTTCACTTCACCAGTCAGTGAGGACTGATCTGCTTGAGCCGTTGTAGCTGCAATTACACGAATATCAGCTGGAATATCGTCTCCCTCTTCAAGCTTAACGATATCGCCAGGAACTAAGTCTTTAGCTAAAATCTTCTCTTCCTTACCATTTCTTATAACACGAGTATAAGAGGGAAGCATATTCGCTAAGGCCTCAGTTGCCTTATCAGCTTGAAATTCTTGCCAAAAACTAAAAATACCATTAATGATATTTACTGCCCAAATAGCAATTCCTAATTGCACTAAATCAGCACAAAAAGCAATAATACCTGCTACCCAAAGCAGAATCGCCATTAAATTAGTAAAATTAGTTAAAAATTTCTTCCAAAGTGGCTCCTGTTTTGCTTTGGCAAAAATATTCTCTCCATATTTTTGCTGCAATGTATGAACTTCATCAATTGTTAAGCCGCTTTGACTAGTATTTAATTCCTTCAGTGCATCTTCAACAGATAATTGAGCAACCTTAATTATCTCATCGTTTTCATCATTTTTAGTCAAAGTTATCACTTCTATTCCTTTTTACAGATCCATTTTAGTTCACTTTTAAAAAATATGCACATAAAGTTAATATATTAAAAAAAGAGTAGCCTTCGACTACTCTTCATTCTTTGTTAAATTTTTCTTTTGATATTTATGTTTTTCTTATCTTCCAGGCCAAGTATTAGTTGTATTCCAGCTGTTTAAGCCACCAAGCCAGCCTTTACTCATTGAAATTTTTTTAATCTTTTCAAGTAATGCTTCTTCATCTGTTTCCAAGTGAAGATGGTTAGTAAGACAAATAGTATTTATATTTTGATAAGTTGCACGGGCTTCATCTACTTCATCTTGAACATTATGTTCTAACTTGTCTAAGGCAACTTCAAGTTGTTCTAGTAAGTATTCATTGCCTTTCCTATCATAATGAGTCTTAGCAAGTGAGATAAAGTAATTCAACACTTGTTCCAATTCATTTTTCATATTTCTGTCCTCCAAAGAGTAGTTTTGTTTCCAAATATTATCATTTATTCATTAATTTTACTATCATTTTTTGTAAAACTTGAAAATGACTGATTTGACCTAATATATTACCAATTTGGTATTTAGATATATAAATTATTTACTTTTTTTAATAAGTTCTTCTTTTGCTCATACCTATATTTCTTATTTTCTATTCTTTAAGCGTTGTTGCAACTTGTCTTTCATATAATAATAAGTAATTGAGAAAATCCACATACTAGTAATTCCGATTGCAAAGTTTAGGACTACACTATCAATATTTACGAAATAGAAGAATATTTTTCTTACAAAAATTGCAAAGATTAAGCTTAGTACAACCACTATCCATTCTTCCGTATTTGTTTCCTTATTTTTAATTGTTTCAATCCATTTCATTGGTAGTCTTCCTTTATACTTTTAATTTCTTATTTTTCATTCTTTTTATAAATTCAAATACTAAATAGGCAAAGATTATTCCCCATAGGATATTCCCTAAAATTATGCAAAAAGTTAGCTGACTTCCAACTGCAAGATCACCCAAGCTAGCAAGAATACTAATTAAAATTCCGCTAAGAATAGAATAAAAAATAAGCTGTTTATCATTCATTTTCTTTCTTCTCCTGTAAAGATCTTGCTATGATTTTAGCATTTAAAAATTGGCAAAAAATAAAAAAGACCTATTTGGTCTTTTTTATGACAAATTTGGTATTTATTTACTACGTGCCAAGTTCAATAGTGCCTAGTGCTTGAATACTGATTTATCTAAAAATTAGTCAATGACAAAGTTTCACCAGCCCCAGCCCACTTGTCGAGATCTTTATCTAATAAAAGTTGCAACTTGGTCAAAGTTTCAGGCAATTTGAATCCATGTGCTACAGAATACAAATTAATATCTTGCTTTAGATTAAATACTACCTTTTGTAAATTAATTTCCTTATCCAATTTTTCAATAGCGGTGTCAATCAATTTTTGAGCTTCTGGATCAGTTGCAATATCAGAGTTTGCTTTAATCTTATCTAACATCTCTTTTAATTTGGTTTCGTTCATCTTTTTATCCTCACATAATATAATTTAATGTCGTTTTATTCTATCAAATTTACCGCTTATTCAATACCTTATCTAAAAAATATTCAAAATATGTACTGCGTACTGTCACTATTGTGGCATTACCTTGCATCAAATATCAAAATATAATGACTTTCACCTGTTACCCGATTAAATTCCTTTAATGCTGAAAAAATTCACGACAGTAATAACAAGTTGGACGTCCAATATAAAGCAAATATTCTTTATTATCGCGTTTACTAATTAAATCCTTAACTTGAGTCATATTTGATCTCAAACATTGTTTTCATATTTCTGAGGTGATACATCAGCATACTTTTCTATTTTTATTTCTTGAAGTTGTGTATTTTATACTTCTTGCGCATTTACTGGCTTAGCAAACAAAACGATAAGTAGTGTCTGGGAAAGAAGTCTATTTTTAGTTAATTCTGGATTTTTACTCAAAAGAAAAACGTTATTAAACCAAGGTTTATTAATATCAAGATTTAATAGCATTTCTTAATTTCTGAGTTTTTCCCAGATACATTAATGTAGTGATTTTCTTATTTAATTCCATGTAATCCCATCTCTTTCAAAATTTTATAAAATAAGCTTAACATTAAGTAAATCTATTAGATTTTCATATTTACTTAAATAAAGGAGAAAGTAGAAAAAGCACTAAATCAGTCATTCAAAAACTAATTTAGTACTTTCAGTTTTATTATTACTTTCTTATGATTCTTTTTAATATTTTTCCTATTACAAACGATATGGCCAAAATTAGTACGAAATAAACCCAAAATTCTATTCCATCTTTATAATTTGTTGAATTATATAATTTAACTTCAAAAACATAAATTGGCCAATACAAATAAAGTGCAAAAAAAGAAAGATCATAACCTCTTTCTAATTTTTTATTAATAGCGATAACTATTACAGTAACAATAAGAAAAATAGTTAGTAAAAGTGCTTGCAATTGATTAAAGTTAAAATAATTAAAGCCCGTTTGATACAAGTTACCTAAAAAAAGTATTACATTAATAATAGTTACAAAGAATAACATAAATCTCTATATAAATTAATTACTCTTATATCCCAGATATCCTCCAATTGCAGCACCTCCTAAGCCACAGGCAGTCATTCCCCATGGTCCGAATCCTCTGCACCAACTTACTCCGCGAGTAGCTCCCGTAGCAGCTCCTATTACAGCATTCCCCCACTTGTTTCCACCCATTACATTTCTTAATTCATGTTTTTCTAATGTTTTTAAAGCCATATTAATTCCCTACTTTCTTATCTTTCCGAATCCACCAGTAGCTGCCGTTACGCCAGCCCATGCTATTGGAACATAGTGTGCTCCAACAAAGCCACAAGCAGGACCGCAAACTGCATTTCCAAGAGCCCATCCAGCGACTGTCGCTCCACCTACTCCACCTATATTAGCAGCCAAATTATTTCTCCCACCAACTATGTTAGCCAATGTTTCAAATGATAATGTATTAAAATTTTTCATAATAAAGACCTCCTATAATTAATAATCTTTATATATTTAGCCTACTATAAAAAACAATTTATTTTTTATATGGATTAATATTGCTTACTTACTAACCAAAACAGTATATTTTATCCAAATTCGTTCCCAAAATTAAGTTTCAGGCAATTTAAATCCATACACTACAGAATACAAATTAATATCTTGCTTTATATGAAATATTGCTCTTTGCAAATCAATATTCTTATCTAACATCTCTTTTTTATTCACTTATATTTTTATCTTTAGATTAATAAAATTTTAATTTTTTATTCTATCAAATTTATCTTTTATTCAATACCTTATCTAAAAAATAGTTAAAATATGTGCTACGACCTGTCACTATTGTGGCATTACCTTGCATTCCGTACTTAACATTTATATCACTAACTATGGCAATCGAAATAACTTCATACATACTTTGCTTGTTCACATTTATTGGATAAACACCAATCTCCTTTACCTTACCAGTTAATCTACTATTCAAGCCGTCTACTGTAGGTACAGAAAAGTTTAACTTCTGCCCCTTCTTAATAGACGAGATTTTATTAGTGAGCACATAGGTAACAATCCTCACTTTTCCTTTAGCTTTCATAACAGGCATTAAACTAATCCCACTATCTTGATCAACATGAGCTACCCATTTTTGACCATGTTTTGTAACGACTTGTCCCTCATCATAGCTAACATTTTTCTGATTAATTACAACCGTTGGTTCAACAACGCCAACCGAAGAGACTGTACTCTGTCTAACAGCAAAAAAAGATCCAATAAATAAAAGTAGAACAAAAATAGCGGCTGGAATAATAATCATTGTCGAGAAATTCTTGAACTTATAGGAATAGAATTCTGTACTTTCATACTCTGTTGCATCCATCTGTACTCACCTATCCCTTCACTAAGTCATAGTAAAAACCATGCTTACTCATCAATTCGCTGTGGCTGCCTTCTTCAACTATTTGACCATGATCAATTACAACTACCTTGTCTGCCCGTTCTGCAATTGCTAGTCGATGCGCAATAAAGATAATTGTCTTATCCTTTAGCTTCATCAAATTATCAATCACTTTCTTCTCAGTAATTGTATCTAAGCCACTTGTTACTTCATCAAAAATAAATACCTTTGCAGGAGATAGTAATGCCCGGGCAATAGTTAACCTTTGTTTTTGTCCACCAGATAAAATTTTGGCATTTTCATCTAATTTTGTTTCAAATTGCAAAGGTAGATTAGCTATTTCTTGGTCAATCTCAGCAATTTGACAAGCCTTTATTACATCTTCTTCAGTGATATCTGGCCTACAACCTAACAACAAATTCTCTTTAACTGTTCCAGAAAAGATATATGGAGTTTGAGGTACATAATTTACATATGACCGCAACGTATGCTTATCAATTTCACTTGTTGCATGTCCATTTAATGTAACCTGACCTTTACTTGGCGAAAAGAAATCTACTAACAACTTAACCATCGTAGATTTTCCAGAACCACTCATTCCAACAATCGTTAATTTTTCGCCCTGGCTAATTTTGAGATTAATATCTTTTAAGACATCTGTGCCATAACCATAGCTATAATCCACATTCTTATATTCAATATTTCCTTCTAGGAGCTTACGATCTTCAATAGTAGCCTTCTGATTGAATTCACTTTTTACTTGATAGACCTCATTTAATCGATTTTGAGCAACACTAGCTGATTGAAGTCGCGGTTGTAAATTAATAATACTTTGCAAGGGATCAATGAAATATGCCAGCAATGCATTGAACGTCATTAACTGACCAATGCTCAATTGTCCTTGCATTACAATCTTTGCACCAACCCAAAGAACAATTACATTAAGAGATAATTGAATAAATGTCTTGAGTGCTGTCTGTAAACTCTCAGTCTTACTATATTTAAATGACTTCTTTAAGTAATCTACAAACTGACTATCGATTCTTCTATATCTTGTATTCTCACTATTTAAAGCTTTAATAGTTTCAATTCCTTGAATATCTTCAATAACTGAAGAACTCAAAACAGCATTACTTTCCATTTGTTCGTTATTTAGTTTTTCAAACTTTTTAGTAAAACCTAGAATTACAACTGCATAAATAGGCAAAGCTAACAGTGTAATCCCAAATAATGTCATATTTTGTGCTGCTAAGACTAATCCCATCACAATCACAATTGAGAGGTCTAAGAAGAGCGAAATAACTGTACTTGCCAAAGCGTCAATAATTCTACTTGCATCAGAAAAACGCGAAGTAATTTCACCCGTTCTTCTTGTTACAAAGAATTCCATTGGTAATTCAAAAATATGCCTGATGTATCGCAGATTTAGATCAATACTTAATCTTTGACCTAAAATATTTAATAAAAAATTCTGTCCATAAGAAAAAATTGAATTAAAGACATAAGCAATTAATAGTCCAACAGCTAAGATCGAAAGAGTCTGATAGGTTCCATCTGGAATGTAAGTATCAATTATTCCTTGAACAAAATATGAACTACAGATACTAATTATGGTCATTAATAAAGCGGCTAAAATGATGTTAATCATCAGCCGCTTTTGTTTAAACATATATGGAAAGAGAGACCATAAATTATTCTTCTTTTCTTTGATTGGTTCAAAGTCTTCGTTAGGAACCATAAAGAGTGCAACACCAGTCCATTCTTGAGCAAATTTGTCTTTTGGCATCTTTACTACACCAACTGATGGATCAGGATCTGCAATTACTAAATAATTCTTAGCATTTTTAAGAACTACGTAATAATGAAGTATTTCTCCTTGTTTTAGGACGTGGGCAATAAAAGGATATTGAATACTATTCTCATCAAATAAAGACATATCTGCTTTTACGGCTTCTGTTTTGAAATTAAATTTTTGTGCTGTCTTCACTAGTCCTAAAGCAGTTGTGCCTTCAAGATTAGTACGAGCTTCATGACGTAAATGTGCTAAAGATACGCGAGAATGATATTGCTTTAAGATCATTGCTAGACAAGCAACGCCGCAATCCATCTCATCCACTTGTGGCACGTATACGGATTTATATTTGAATAACATAAGTCTTACCTTTTACTTAACATTAATTTCTGGATATTTATTTAATAGATCCTCAACAGTTTTTCTGCAACTACGAGCGAACACTACTTCATCTCCATTAGGAAACTTTATTGTCTTTTTTGAAAAGTCGATGCTGTTGATATTATTTGGATTTACTACACAAGATTGAGATACCTTAACTAAAAAATCATTTTCTTCGTTAATTTTGGAGATATTACTTCTGAATTCAGCTACACCAGTTTCAGTTATCAAATTAACTTTGTGTTGTGAAGTACTATTTTCAAGATAATAAATAGTCGTGTCTTCAACTTTATTAACTCTCCGTCCAATTTTATAGATAAGTTCTTTTCTTCCTGATTTCATAAGATTATTGATACTTTGAACGGCGCCAGTCAAGGTTTCTTCTAATCGCTGCATCATTTCTCTTGAATCTAAGGCCTTATTAATATAATCAATAGCACCAATTCTTCTACGATAAGTTAAAGGAGCATATTTGTCATAAGCAGTAACAAAAATTATTTGTGCATTTGGATCTTGCTTTTTAATAAATTCTGCTAAGTCTACTCCGTTTTTAGCTTTTGAATTTTGACTTAATTCAATATCTAAAAAGTAAATTGCATTTTGAATATCATTAGCAACTACATAACTTACAACTTGCTCAAATGTATTAGCAACTAGCTCTAAATTGATTTCAATATTTTCGTAGACTGGATTATCATCGGTAAAGTTACTAACTGCATATTTAATATTTTTCGCTAAATTTTTTGCTAATACTTCGTCATCATCACAAACGATTACGGAATATTTCATTCTTCACTTTCCTCCTCTGGTTCAATCACGAGATAGAAATCAAAGTATCCTTCAGGCACTTCATAAGAAATAGTCATATTTTCATATTTATTTTTAATACTATTGATATTGGCTAAGCCCAAGCCAGAGTGACTTTTCTTTGTTGAATAACCGTTTTGTCGTATTTGTTTAATTGAAATTTCAGAATCACCTCGTTTATTTTGTATTTCATATTCAAATTCACCACGTTCGTTTGAATAAGCCATAATTTCAATATGAGCTTCTTGATTTTGCTCTATTAATACTTTGCTTTCTTCAATCGCATTGTCACAACTTATACCGACGATTCTGACTAAATCTATTTCATTAATATTTTTAGGCAATTTCGTAATTTCACTGCTACATTCAAAATTATATGAAATATGTTCTCTATACATTTCTGTTAACTTAGCAATAATGATACTTTTGAGAGATTTTATTTTTATATGATTAACATCTCTATATTTTTCAAATGCTTTTGCATTTAAATTGGCCTTAGTATATTCATCAAGCTTTTGGATTACTTCTTTAGTATTTCCTTCCTGTGCACTGATTTTTAATGAGTTAAACATATTTCGATAATCATGCCGAAAAGCACGTAACTCATCTTCGCTCTCTTCAAGATATTGCGCATAGTCTTGTAATTGTTTTTGCTCTTTTATTAAATTATCTTGTTGTGATTTTTTTAAAAGATGCTTTTGAATATTTATTAGTTCCACGTAAGTCGCCATAGCAAAAACTATTTGAATTAATACAAAAATTGTAAAAAACATACTTAACGATGCATTTTTCTGGGTTTGTCCATAAAAAATCATTGTTAAAGTAGTGGAAACATATAGATAGATCAACAGTCCTATAAACACATTGTGATTTTCTTTCATTAAATATGAGTGAAGATACTTATAGAAGATCTCAATTATAAAAACTGCAAGAAGTATAATACTAATTTGGACTAATAAATTAAGATAAATTATATCCTCAATATGTAAAAGCTCCATTAAGATACTACTTAGTATATCTATTATGGAATCTACAACTCCTACAATTAAAATTGCCCCAATAGCCCAATTTTTTTCTTTACTCTTTCTAAAATAAAATATGAAAAATAAAATTTCCAAAAAAGTGGCTAGTTCAACAACTCCTCCACATAAAATTGGAAGTAAGAATAACACTCCACCGAGAATCAAAATATTTTTTTTACTAGCTGCAATTTGAGAAACTCTAAAAAATATCCATAAATCAGTTATTCCAGAAATAAGCATTAAAAAGCTATAAACTAACAACATTTTTATTTCCAAATGTTGCGCGTCCAGTAAAATATACCTTTACTAAAATTTCCATTAACAAAACCATTTACTCTAGTACCACCAACAACTTCAATCATTTCTTCTTCACTCAAAGTAGTAGTTTTAACAATATTTTCTTTTCTAATTTCTTTCATTATTCTTCTCCTTAAATAATAAATATTATTTTTATGTCTTAAATATTACCATCTTTCATCCCTCGAAAATACCAAAAATACCGAATCAGTCACTTTTACGACTAATTCGGTATTTTATTATTATTCTTAAGTTATCAATTAACTATTTTTCATTAGATGTGCTCTTTTTCTCATCTAAGATCCAGTTATATTGCTTAGCAAACATTACAATTAATAAGATACTTACTACTACATATAGAGCAGTCGCAATGTAATATGCATTCGCATACCCAGCTGGCGTCTTAAGTAAGTAAAATGCTGTAAATAATCCATCAATTATTCCAATTACCGCATATGCAATCTGAACCACAGCAGTAAAGGCTGGACGCATATCTTTATCAACAATAATCATCTGTACTTCTTGCTGAATCGGCATTGTTGCATTTGCTAAACCACTACGTAAGAATAGCAAAACCCCTACAATTACAAAAAGAGTAATTCCAGTGCCGAAGTGTCGACCGTTAGCCATTAAAAACATTAATGGTGCACAAGTTAAGGTTCCAGCAGCAATAGAAACAATGGCACCTAGCTTCTTGGCTAAGAATGGAGCAAAGAAATATCCAATAAACATTGCTGCGGTCTGAAATGTATTAATTGTTGAGGTAATTCCCCGGGGAATATGCAGATAATCATTCAAATAAATTGGAATATAAGGAACAACCAATCTAGCACCTAGTTGAATACCTGCAATATACAAGATCCACATAATCGTCTTTTTATTAATCAAAGCTTCAAAAGCTTTTTTCTTCTCTTCTGGCGTTTGCGGTTTTTTCATCCCCACGGTTCGATAGTCCTTTGGCTCATCTTTAATAAAGATTGCTAATACAAAAGCAACTACATTAACTAAAGCAGTCAAAATCAATACTATTCTAAAGGCATTGGTATAATTAGCTAGATAACTTCCACTTAATTGGGCGGTATGAGCAGATAGATTAGAAGCAATATCATAAGAAATACCCTGCATCTTACTAAAGAAGTACACTACTGCTTTTCCACCGATAAAAGTTAAGATAGTTTGAGCAACTAAGTTTACAACCATTACTACTGTAAACATCTTAGTTCTGATTTCTTTAGGTACATAAGAAGTCCACATCAAAGGATACATTAAGTCATAAACTCCAATTGCAGTCCATGAAATAATGTAGGCAAACATAATAATTATTTGATTAGTTGTAATAGTAGTTAACGCCAGGAAAATAGAAGTTAAAGGCGGCAAAATCAACAAAATTTTACGATAACCTAATTCATGCACCCAAACAATCATCAACGACATTAATAATGCAGTAATCGCATTAAAGATATTCAGACCTGAAATTAATCCTGGTGCTACTATATCAAAGTATGACAAAGCCGCATCATTAGTAATTCCAGTTACCGCACCTAAAATTCCGTAAATCCATAGATATAAATAAATATTTCTCCGATATCGGGGATTCCAATTCTTGATTGCGGCTTTTTCTTGAGCAGTCAAAGTAAAACCTTCTTTTTAAAACCATATATAACACTTTCAATTTTATTTTACTTCACATGTTCAGAAAAAACACATATTTGTCAATATTATTGCCTGTAAATCTATCACAGAGCGTAATTTTAAGGTATTATTGTAATAGTTTAAAAAAGGAGATTTTAATCGTGCAAAGTAAACGCCCTATTATCATTGGAATTGCCGGTGGTTCAGGTAGTGGTAAAACGACCATTGCCCATGAAATTTATGACCAATTACAACAAGATGACCATATTTTAATTATGACGCAAGATTCTTATTACAAAAATAACGATGACTTATCAATGTCAGAGCGTAAGAAGATTAACTACGATCATCCCGATGCCTTTGACATGCCACTACTTGTTGACCAACTTCGTCAATTAATGGACTATAAGGCAGTTGAAATGCCAGTTTATGATTTTACTGCTCATACTAGAAGTGAAAAGACTATTCACACCGAACCAGCTGATATTATTATCCTAGAAGGTATTCTCGTCCTTGGTGAAGAAAACTTACGTAACTTAATGAGCATCAAGGTCTTCGTCGATACTGATGATGACATTCGTTTCATTAGACGATTAGAGCGCGACACGCAAGAACGTGGTCGTTCAGTTCATTCAGTTATTGATCAATACTTAAAGACCGTTAAACCAATGTACAATCAATTTATCGAACCAACTAAACGCTACGCTGACATCATCGTTCCAGAAGGCGGCGAAAATGATGTAGCAATTGATATGCTTACTACTAAAATTCGTTCAGTTTTAAGTAACGTTAAATAGAAATAAACCTCGTAGGTTACTCTACGAGGTTTATTTTTTTTCTACTCAACTACATTATCTCCATCTACCGTTGTCATTGTTAAAACAACGCCTGAAGGTTGTGGATCAAACGAAATATTATTTAAACCATTTGCCGTTCTTACATGGGCATATTTTAAATTTGCACTCCAAACAGTATTATTTCCTTCAATATTCTTTATTTCATAATCACTCTTAAATACAGCATGATCGAGCGTAAAGTTGCCAGCCTTTAAATTTGCGCTGCCTTCGTCAATCGTAACATCAGTTAGATTCATATCTCCATCTGTTACATTTAAAGAAATCTTAGATAAAATAGATCCCGATACTTTGATTTCGCCATCATATGTCGCTAACTTGCCATCGGCCAGATCACTATTTCGTACTGTTACATTTCCATCTGTTGATTCAAGAAGTGACTCAGCTATCGCCACTCGTCTTACTCTGACTCTGCCTTCAGTCGATTTAAGATAAGCTTTTTCAGTCTTAATATCAACTATCTCAATATCACCGCTACTAGTTTGAATATCAAGACTATCCAAAGTAGCCTTTGCAGGAATTACAACTTTTAAGTGAGCTTCTCCCTTTTCAATCAAATTCATTTTTTGCTTAAGTCGTAGTTTACCATCTTCTAAGCGAATAAGCGGTAAGTAGTGTCTTTTCCCAGTAAAATTAACCGAAAAATTCTCGCCTTGTTCAACTGTTACGTCTCCAATACTTAGCTTTATTCTTAATTCATTGAACTTTTTATCACTTAACTTTACATCAACTATCTCATCTTTTTTATTCTCTTTAGAAAAAAGCTTTTCAAAAATCATAGCCTTTCCCCCTAATCCACGACTTAATTAAATTATTATTAATTATATTAATATGATTTAATATTTGCAACTCCTAAACGCAAAAAACAACGCTGAAATTTTCAACGTTGTTTTATTTTTTATCTAATTTAAATAAATTCTTTTACTTACTACCAGGTCTCTTTTTCTTTGCAACCTTAGCTCCTTGAACCATGCTATCATTGTAGCCCCAAACCCAAGTTACGATAAATGAAACCACAATTGTTACAGCACTAGCAATCAAAAATGTATAGAAGCTAGATAAATCAGTAGGATGCTTAGGATTAAAGAATGAAGAAAATCCAATTAATCCACCAGTAAAGCCATACATTGTTCCGTGCATTAAACCAGTAACAAGGCCACCAAATGCAGAACCAATACAACCGGAAATAAATACTTTCTTATATCTTAAACTAATACCATAAACAGCTGGTTCAGTAACACCACACATTGCAGAAATAGTTGAAGCAAAACCTAATTCCTTTAAGTCTTCTTTCTTAGACTTAACAGCTACCGCTAATACGGCAGCACCTTGAGCAATCATTGATGAACAAATAATTGCGTTCAATGCACTTTCACCAGTGCCAGCAATTTGTTGGGCAACAAGCGGCACAACACCCCAGTGCAAACCAAAGATAACCAATACTTGGTAGAAACCACCAATAATAAATCCACCAATCCAGCCAGATGCATGAACTAACCAGTTGATGAAGACTGCAATACCATTAGCAACACCTTGAATAATTGGGCCGGTTACCATTAAAGTCAATGCTGAAACTACTAAAACAGTAATTAATGGAATAAAAATCATTTGTAAGTACGATGGTAGCCATTTCTTAAGCCAATCTTCACACTTCTTAGCAAGCCATGCGGCTAAAATCATTGGGAAAATTGAGTAAGTATAGTTCAAAAATTCAAACTTAATTCCGCCAACTTCAAACATTGTCTTAAAGGCTTTGCCCCATTCAACTAACTGCGGATAAACTAATACTCCACCAATTACTGCTGCGATGATTGGATCGGAATTCAATCTTTTAGCTGCGCAGTAACCAACTAGAACTGGCAAGAAGAAGAAAGCCGAATCAGCAATTGCGCTAGTAGTGATATAGGCTGTACTCTTGACACTAAGTAAACTACCTAATTGTGGCAGAGTAAGCAATGCCAAAATACCTTTAATAATACCAGCTGCAGCAATTACACCGATAATTGGACTCATTGAACCAGTGATAAATCCAATTAAATTACCAAAAGCTTTTGAAACTGGATTTTTATCGTCATCTTCTGGAGCAGGAGCTGCTTCACTATCTAAAGGTCCTAATTGCTTAACTACTTCATCAAAGACATTAGTTACTTCATTACCAATTACAACCTGATATTGTCCTGACGCATGCATCACGTCTAAAATTCCACGTTGATTTTTTAAAACGTCATCATTTGCTTTATTTTCATCTTTTAAGTAAAAACGTAAGCGTGTAATACAGTGAATTACATTATTAACATTCTCCTTACCGCCGACATTTTTAATAATAAAAGAAGCTAACTCTGGATAAGATAATTTTTTGCTTGAAGTGTCTTCTGCTTCTGCCGTCTTTAAGTAAGCCGTTGCTACAGCTTCACCAGCTTTTGCTTCACCTTCAGTTACATCAAGTCCTGAAATCTTGTCAGCTGAATTAGTAATCAAAACCATGATTGTTGTATCTAATCCCTTAGCTTTGATTTCATCTAAATCCATTTCAGCAATTTCATCACCGGCCTTAACTTCTTGACCATTTTCAATCTTAATCGTGAATGGTGCACCCTTTAAGCCGACTGTATCAACGCCCATGTGGACTAGTACTTCTAGCCCTTCGTTAGTAACGATTCCGACAGCATGTTTAGTATCGGCAACCATACTGATTTTTCCTGAAACAGGTGCTACAACCTTTCCAATAGTTGGGGTCAAACCAAATCCATCTCCCATTGTTCCTTGAGAAAAAATAGGATCTGAAGTCTTAGCTAAAGCAATAACCGCTCCAGTAGCTGGAGCTAATAAATTAGTAGTATCTTGTACCATAATTTCATTCTCCTCTTTGAAAGTATCCGCTTTCATATATCTTGATTTAAATATTATACTTGTCTGTACAAGTTGTCAATACTATTTTATGAAAAAGCTTACTTTTCTTTTAAATTAACTATTTTATAGATGAAAAAGTTTTGCTTTACTTGTCTAAACAAGTGTATATAATTAAAGACAAAGGAGGATTTTTTATGGCTCAATCTAAAGTTAGTGCTATTGCTCAAGATTTAGTTGATAAAATTAAGCATCAACAATATAAGCCTGGCGAATATCTCCCTAGTGAACATCAATTAATGGACTTATATGGTGCTTCAAGAGAAACAATTCGAAAAGCACTTACTAGCTTAACCGACCTAGGCTTAATTCAGAAGATTCGTGGAAAAGGTTCAATAGTTTTAAATCTCGATCGCTACACTTTTCCCATTTCAGGAATTAGCAGTTTTGCAGAATTGAATAATCAATTAGGACTTAAAGCAGAAACAAAAGTTTTACTTTTACAAAAAGAAGATCATTTGCCAACTGGCTTTATCAAATATTTTCCTGAAGAAAAAAACAGTACTGGTTTTCATCTTGAACGCTTGCGATTAATAGAAGGACAAGCTGATGTCTTAGATTGCGACTATTTGCTTTCTCCTCCTATTAATTCACTTCCAAAAGATGCCGCAGAAACTTCTATTTATAATTATTTAGAAAATAAAGAAAAATTAGAAATTTCCTATGCAACGAAGGAAATTTCTGTCTGTAAAGTTGACAAGAGAATTCAAGATTTACTTCAATTAGACAATAAACTTGCAGTGCTAGTTGCAAGTAGAAATTATTTAGCTGACACAACTAAATTCGAATTAACCCTGTCCTATCATCGACCTGACAAATTCAAATTTGTGGATTTTGCTCGCAGAAAAAAGATTAAATTTTAGAAAGGATTCAGCGATGAATAATTTAGGCAATAAAGTAATTTATCAAATTTACCCCAAATCTTTTTATGACTCAAATAATGATGGTATCGGCGACTTACGTGGCATCATTGAAAAAATCGACTATATCAAAAAGCTAAATGTAGACTTCATTTGGTTTAACCCATTTTTTGTTTCTCCACAAAATGACAACGGCTATGACATTGCTGATTATAAAAAAATTGATCCTCGATTCGGAACAATGAGCGATTTCGAAGAACTAGTCGCTAAATTAAAAGCAATTAATGTTAATGTGATGCTCGACATGGTTTTAAATCACTGTTCAACGGAACATGAATGGTTTAAAAAAGCTCTAGCCGGAGATAAAAAGTATCAAAAATTCTTTTATCTTAGAAAAGGTAAGGATGAACAACTACCTAATAACTGGCAATCAAAATTTGGTGGTCCAGCTTGGTCAAAATTTGGCGACACCGATTACTACTATCTCCACCTCTATGACCCAACTCAAGCAGATCTTGACTGGCATAATCCTGAAGTTCGTGCTGCCTTAATAGATGTTGTAAACTTTTGGCGTAATAAAGGAGTTCACGGCTTCCGCTTTGACGTAATCAACGTTACAGGGAAAGATACTACCTTAGTTAACTCAACAAATCCGGTGCAAGAAAAATCCCTTTATACTGATACACCAGTGGTGCAGCAATATTTAAAAGAATTAAATGCCAAATCCTTCGGTCAAGACCCAGAATCAGTTACTGTTGGAGAAATGTCATCAACTACAATTGAAAATTCAATTGCTTATACCCGTCCAGAAGATCATGAGCTTTCAATGGTCTTCACCTTTCATCACCTCAAAGTTGACTATAAAAACGGTGAAAAATGGTCTAAGATGCCTTTTGACTTTAAGAAATTAAAAGATATTATGCTTACCTGGAATAGTAAGATTGATCAAGGTGGTGGCTGGCAAGCTCTATTCTGGAATAATCACGACCAGCCTTGGGCATTAAATCGATTCGGTGATACTGGAAAATATCACAATAAATCTGCTGAGATGTTAGCTCTTGCTCTTCATCTACTACGCGGAACGCCTTACATTTATATGGGTGAAGAAATTGGTATGATGGATCCTCACTATACTTCCATGAAGGATTATGTGGACGTCGAAGCTTTGAATGCCTATGACGCATTAATCAAAAAAGGTATTGATGAAAAAGAAGCTTTTGAAATTGTTCAGTCTAAAGCTCGCGATAACTCAAGGGTTCCAATGCACTGGAATAATTCTCAATATGCTGGTTTTAGTGGCCACAAACCTTGGCTCATGCCAACAGACCAAGATAAAATTAACGTTGAAAAAGAACTACAGGATGGTGAAATTTTTAATTTCTACCAAAAATTAATTAAACTCAGAAAATCAGAAAAATTGATCTCTGAAGGTCACATCAAACCATTTTTAATGGAACACCCACAAGTTATGGCCTATGAGCGTTATTTAGATGACTCTAATGAAAAACTTTTAGTATTTGCGAACTTCTATGGCAAAGAAACTGAAGTTAAAATACCTGCTGAATATTTAAATAAGGCGGGGCATATTTTAATTCAAAATTACGATAAAAATCTTGCTTATCTTCCTTCAGCCTTGCAATTAAAGCCTTATGAAGCTTTAGCAATCAAACTTTAATTTAAGAAGATCAGATTGATCTTCTTTTTCTTTTCAAAAAAATAAAACTCCCTTTTGCGTAATTAAGATTAGAGATCTTTCTCTAATACACTTAAAGGAGTTTTCTATGGATAGGAAAGAATTAGAAAAACGGGTTGATGAAGCTGATATCACCGCTGATCCAATCTTTAGCTGGGTTAACTAACTGCCCGTCTGCAAGGATTTTTTGATTTAATGCGTGGTAAAATTAATACAAATGATAGCTTTATTCAAAAGTTACAAAGCGATGTTGAGAAATATAAAACTAATCCAGAAAGAAGGAAAGAGCTCATGGATTACCAAATGAAACTTGATGATATGCGATATGTTGGAGAAAAAACGGGAAAAGAAGAAGAACGAATTGACGCTATTAAGAAAATGATTAAGCTCAGTAGAAAATTGAATGCTAGCAATGACTTCATTTTAAAACAATTAACTGAAGATTATGGTTCATACTTCTCTCAAAAAGAACTAAAACAATTTATAAAAAATAATTAATCAACAAAAAACCACGTGAGTTCAACTCACGTGGTTTTTCATATAATTAATACTTACTTTGCAAATGCTTAGCAATCATTGAAAGCGAGAAACAAACAATGAAATACATAATTGCAATAATTACATACATTGGAATCAAATATGTCGTATTTTGACTGTAAATAATCTGTGCATGAAACAATAACTCTGGCAAAACAATAATTGTTGCAAGTGATGTGTCTTTAACTAATGAAACGAATTGTGACAGAAGGGACGGGATCATCTTATTAAGAGCTTGCGGAATGATCACATGATACATCGCCTGCATATAGGTCATCCCATTTGAACGAGCTCCTTCCATTTGTCCCGGATCCACAGCAGCAATTCCACTTCTAACAATTTCAGCAAGCATTGCTCCTTCAAATACTACCAAAGCAATAATCGATGCTACTGTTGGATTAGTAACAATTCCTAACTCTGGCAATCCAAAGTACGTAAAGAAGATTATCAGCAATAGCGGTAAATTTCTTATAATGTCAATTACAAAACCAACAATAGTTGAAAGATATTTGATCTTCACATATCGAATAAAGCCGAATACTAATCCTAGAATAAAACTCAAGGCAATTGATATTAAGGATACATATATAGTCACCCACAAACCTTGTAAGAGAAAGCGAATGTTAATCCAAGAATATGCATGAATAAAGTTTTCCATCTTTTTCTCCTCCCTAGGCTAATTTCTTTTCCAAGTGACGCATGTAGTAACTTAATGGCAAGGTTAAAATTAAGTAAAATAAACCTACAACAACATAGGTATTAATAGTTTCAAAAGATGAAAAAGCTATGACATCTGCTTGATACATCAAGTCAAAACCGGCTACAAAGGCTAATACCGATGAGTTTTTAATTAAGTTAATAAATTGATTGCCCAATGGAGGAATTACAATCTTTAGAGCCTGTGGCAAAATAACGTATCGCATTGCTTGCGTATAAGTCATCCCATTTGAACGAGCTCCTTCCATTTGTCCATCTCCAACTGAGTTAATTCCTGCCCTAACAGTTTCTGCAATAAAAGCTGAAGTATACAAGGTTAATCCAATTGTTCCAGCTGCAAAACCTGATACCTTAAACCAAATTTGCGGTACAACAAGGTAAAAAATCATTGTAATAACTAGCAAAGGAATGTTACGGAAAATTTCAATATAGACATGTGCCACTGCTCTACCAAACTTATTCGGTGCAACTTCTAATAAAGCAAAGCCTACCCCAAGAATTAAACTAAAGAACAGGGCAATTAGACTACATAAGATTGTGTTCCAAAAGCCTGATAAGAATTCAGACCAGTGATTTGTTAAAATCCCTATCACGAATTTTCAACCTCCTTAATGTTAAATCCTGGAATACCATTGAACCATTTAACTAACAAACGATGATATGTTCCGTTTTTCTTTAATTCATTTAGTGCCTTGTTAATGCGATCAGCAAAACCAGTTTGTCCCTTTTCTACAGCAATTCCGTAAGGTTCACTGGTGTAGGTACCACCAACTAATTTATACCCCTTATTTTCACTAGCAATTCCGGCAAGCAAGCCATTATCAGTAGTCATTGCTTGACCTTGTCCTGCTTTTAAGGCCGTAAAAGCTTGACCATAATCGTCATACTCTAAAACCTTTGCTTTTGGTGCAAATTTTTTAACATTATCAACTGCTGTTGTTCCCTTAACAGCTAGAGCCGTTTTACCATTAAGATCCTTAACATTTTTAATAGTTGAATTATCCTTAACTAGTAAAGATTGACCTGCAGTAAAATATGGTTCACTAAAAGTTACTTGTTTTTTACGATCGGGTGTAATTGTCATTGTTGCTAAAATCGCATCAATATTACCATTTTTAAGTAACGGAATTCTCGTCTTAGGCGTAGTTTGCACAAATTCAGCTTTTGCATTTTTACCTAACATTTGTTTAGTTAAAGCCTTTGCTAAATCTACTTCAAAACCTTCGATTTTTCCAGTTTTAATACTCATTAAACCAAATAATCGCGTATCAGCCTTAACGCCCCAAGTAATGGTTTTACTTGCTTTAACCTGTTCATAAACATTACTTGATTTTTGCTTCTTGGCACATCCAGTTAAAGTAATCAGTAAACCTAATACCAAAGGTAAAATAAAAATCTTAATTGATTTTTTCATTTTAGCCACCTAGCTTTTCAGTAATAACCTTACTTAAAAATTGACGTGCACGTTCAGTCTTAGGATGTTCAAAGAACTCTTCTGGCTTAGCATCTTCTAAAATTCTTCCTTGATCAAAGAAAATAAGTCTATCTCCAACTTCACGAGCAAAGCCCATTTCATGAGTTACAACAACCATTGTAATTCCTTGATCTGCTACATACTTCATAACATCTAAAACATCTTGAATCATTTCTGGGTCAAGCGCACTAGTTGGTTCATCAAATAAAATAGCTTTTGGTCTCATTGCTAATGAACGAGCAATTGCAACACGTTGCTTTTGCCCACCAGATAACTGTCTTGGATACATATTAGCCTTTTCTTCAAGACCCACTTTTTTCAAAAGATCCATTGCAATATCGTGGTTTTCCTTCTCTGGACGGTGTAAAACAATCTTGGGAGCTAAAGTTATATTTTCAAGCACAGTATGGTTGTCATACAAGTTAAAATGCTGGAAAACCATTCCCACATTTTTACGAATTTTGTTTAAATCCGTATGCTTATCTGCTAGATCATAGCCAGTAACCATTAAAGTACCAGAATTGATTCGCTCTAGTCCATTCATTGTTCGAATCAAAGTACTCTTACCAGAACCAGATGGTCCAATAATTGAAACAACTTGACCCTCTTCAATACTTAAATTTATATCCTTTAAAGCATGGAATTTACCATAGTACTTATTTACATGCTTAAAATCAATAATTGCAGCCATTGTGCTTCCCCTCTCTTTTTTACTCACTTTTCCATTCTACTCTAAAATTATTAAAATTAACTTTAATATAGCTTAGCTATTGCTTACTCAGACATAACTCCTTTTTTAATTTGGAGTAAAGAAAAAAGCCCCTCGCTCCTAGATTTCTCAGGACGAAAGGCTTTTTTCCGCGGTACCACCTAAATTGTCTACTTAAAGACCAACTTGACTAGAGCACAAACATGCTCCAGCGGCTAGATAACGTACCGCTTACGGCTAAACTTACTCTCATTAAAGATTTCAGCCAGCAGCATTGTAAAAGTGTCTTTCAATAATCCAGGGTCTGCTAACTTTTCCACTACCGTTAACTCACTAAAAGAAATAAATTATTTACTTTTCTTTTCATCGCTTTTTAAATTTAAATGTTGATTACATTTAATAATATTTTTTCAAAAAAGGCAAGTAAAAAATTTATTTTTCACCTTCAGCCTCTTTAATATTAAAGCCTGGAATACCGCTAAACCACTTCTTTACTAAGGCATTATACGTCCCATCTTTTTTTAATTTATTTAGAGCACGATTAATTGCATTCTTCATTTGCTTCTGTCCCTTATTCACGGCAATACCGTATGGTTCATTTGTGTATGTACCACCAACAAGCTTATAGCCTTTATTTTCAGTAGCAATTCCGGCAAGTAAACCATTATCAGTTGTCATCGCTTGCCCTTGACCTGCCTTTAGTGCAGTAAATGCTTGACCATAATCGTCAAATTCTAATACCTTTGCTTTGGGAGCAAATTTTTTAACATTAGCGACAGCTGTTGTACCTTTAACAGCTAATGCTATTTTCCCATTTAAATCTTGAACATTTCTAATTGATGAATCTTCCTTAACTAGCAAAGATTGACCAGCATAAAAGTATGGATTACTAAAATCAATTTGTTTTTTACGCTCTGGTGTAATTGTCATTGCAGCTAAAACTGCATCAATATTTCCATTCTTTAACAGCGGAATTTTGGTTTTAGCAGTAGTTTGTACAAAGCTGGCTTTAGCATTTTTTCCCAGCATTTCTTTGGTCAATGCATTGGCTAAATCAACCTCAAAGCCTTCAATTTTTCCAGTTTTAATGCTCATTAAACCGAATAAACGGGTATCAGCTTTAACGCCCCAGGTAATTTCATTGCTTTTTTTGACTTCTTGATATACATTCCGCGTATTTTTTTGACATGCTGATAGTAGAAAAACGCTCAATAAAACAGTAAATAAAGAAAAAATTCGTAGCTTTCTTTTCACTTTTTTGTTTCCCCCCTAACTAAAATTAGAGGGAAAAGATCCCTCTAAATTATTCAAATGCCATTTGGTTAGTATATAGTCCGTCGTAAAATCCACGCTTCTTAATCAGCTCGTCGTGGTTTCCTTCTTCGATGACATTTCCGTCTTTCAATACTACTATTTTATCTGAATTTAGAATTGTCTTCAAACGGTGAGCAATAACAAAGCTCGTTCTGCCTGCAATAACAGCATCCATTGCCTTTTGAATTTTAGCCTCAGTAACTGTATCAACATTAGAAGTGGCCTCATCTAAAATCAAAAATTCTGGATCAGTCAAAATAGTTCTAGCAATCGAAATTAATTGTTTCTGGCCAGTAGAAAAGACCGAATTTTCTTCCGAAACTTGAGTATCATAACCTTCAGGAAGCGTCATGATAAAGTCATGAATATTCGCTTCTTTTGCTGCTGCAATTACTTCTTCTCGACTTGCAGTTGGCTTACCATACTTAATATTCTCTTCAACTGTTCCAGTAAACAGTACTGAATCTTGTAAAACAATACCTACATTATTTCTTAAAGATTCAAGCGTAATATCACGCACATCAACGCTATCAAAGGTTACTTTTCCACTATTAACATCGTAGAAGCGATTAATCAAGTTCATAATAGTTGTTTTCCCTGATCCAGTTGGACCAACTACGGCAACAGATTTCCCCTTATCAACGTCAATTGAAACACCATGCAAAATTTCTTTATCAGCGTTATAACCAAAATGCACATTTTCAAGCTTAACGCCTTTTTCAATTCCTTGTAAAACTTTGCCATTTGGCACAGTATCTTCTTCATCTTGCTCTTCAACAGTAGCCAATCTTCTTGCACCGGTTAAAGCAAGTTGAGTCATAGAATAAATAGAAGTTAATTGAGTTAAAGGCTGGAAATATGTTTGCGAATATTCAACAAAAGCAACAATTAATCCTAAACCCACTGCTCCACTTACCTGACCGCTAACAATTAGCCATGCACCTCCACCAATTACAATAGCTAAGTTCAATAAAGAAATTCCTTGTAATAATGGGAAAAGCATTCCAGAATAAAATTGCCCCTTAAACATAGCGCTACGAACATCGTTATTATATTTTTTAAAGTTTTGAACAGATTCTTTTTGTAAGCCATTAGTAATAATAACTTTTTCACCATTAATCTGTTCATTAACATATCCGTTAAGGTCACTGATTTTATCTTGCTGCTTGTCTAAATAAATCCGTGCCTTTTTCATAATGACTAAACTAATTATCAAAATAAACGGGGTTGTAGCTATTGTAAACCAAGCCATCACTGGATTAACAATAAACATCATAATAATTGTTCCGATTAATAATGCACCTTGAGAAATAATTTCAAAAATTGCATTATTTAAGGCGTTAAAAATATTATCTAAATCTGAATTAAACAAAGATAATAACTTTCCATCTTGATGAGTATCGAAATAACGAATTAGCATCCTCTGAAACTTAGCAAATAAGTTCTCTCTCATATCATTTGTAGCGTTCGCAGTAAATTTAGACATTACCATCCAAGCAATGAACGAAGCAATAATTCCTGCTGCATAAACGCTGACCATTGAGCCAAGGGACTGATAAAAACTACTTAAATCATGACTGCGACTAGCTACTTTGCTGACAGCTTTAGTCAATTCTTGAACAGCATTTCCCAGGAAAAGCGGTCCTAAAACTTGACTTAAAGTCGAAACCAAGGAAAGGACTACAACTACCGTAACTCCTTTCCAGTAATTCTTCAGATACTTAGCAAAATATTTCAAGGCTTTTTTAGTATTACTCATCAATCTCGCCTCTCTTTTCTTTAGCTTTTTGTGTGCGATAAATATCTTGATAAATTGGAGAAGTCTTTAATAGCTCTTCATGAGTCCCTTCAGCGACGAGTTTTCCATCATCTAAAACTAAAATTTTATCAGCATTCATTACTGACACAATTTTTTCAGCAATAATTACTGTTGTAGTATCCTTTAGATCATGTTCTAGAGCCTCTTGAACCAATTTTTCAGATTTAGCATCTAAGGCTGAAGTTGAATCATCCAAAATTAAAATAGGTGGTTGACCGATTACACCGCGAGCAATAGATAAACGTTGCTTTTGACCGCCGGAGAAATTGGCTGATCGCTCTTCAACCTCATGATCGAATTCATCTGGATATTGACCTACAAATTCTTGCGCTTGTGCAATTTCTGAAGCACGCTTCAATTCATAATCGGTTGCATCTTCTTTACCTTGCCGTAAGTTAGATGCAATTGTACCAGAGAATAAAATTGCTTTTTGCAAAACCATTGAAACTGTATTACGAAGAGCTTTTTCACCAATAGTTTTTAAATCTTTGCCACCAATTTTGATCATTCCTTCAGTTGGATCATAAAGACGCGGAATAAGTTGAGCAAGCGTACTCTTACCCGATCCAGTTGCTCCAACAATACCAACCATCTCTCCTGGCTTTACTTTAAAGGAAATATTTTTCAGAGTTGGCTTATCCCCATCTGGATAAGTAAAAGAAACATTATCGAATTCAATACTACCTTTTTCTGGTGCAGCTGAAGCATTGGGATTAAATTGAACATCCGGCTCAGTATCAAGAACTTCCTTAATTCTTCTCAAAGAAACCATCCCACGGGTGAAGTTCATAATCACAAAGCCCCCAATTAAAATTGCAAAGAGCAAAGTTAAAATATAAGAAACATATGGTGATACAACAGCTACATCAGTTGGATTTAAATTAGCACTGCGGCCTACTAAAAAGACTACTAATGCAATTACTAAATAAGCAATTAGCATAAATGCTGGCATAATAGTAGAAATCCAATAACCAATTTTAATGTTTAACTCATTCAAACTATCAGAAGTCTTGTTAAATCTCTTGATTTCATTTTCACCTTGATTAAAAGATTTAACTACACGAACACCCTGTAAATTTTCCTTTACACGAGTAGAAATTTTATCCATATATTTTTGAAACTTGGCAAACAGCTGGTTCATATTTTGAATAACAATAAAGCCAACACCCATCATTAAAGCAAGCATTAATACTGGAGCCCACCAATAATGAGGAATAGTAACAATACTTAATACAAATGAACCAATCAAAATTATCGGCATTCTAAGCAGCTGCATGAACAAGATCATCATCATATTCATAACTTGGTTCATATCGTTAATTAAACGTACTACTAAAGAACCACTAGAAAACTTCTCAATATTTCCAAATGAAAAGCTCTGAATTTTTGCATAAGTTTCTTCTCGTAAATCTGAAGTTATTCCCTGGGCAATTTTTGCAGCATAATATACATTAAAAATTCCGGCAATAATCGCTAATAAACCAAGTACTACTAACCCAATCCCATCTCTTAAAACAGTATCATGATTATCAGCTAAAATTGCTTTTTGAATGTTTTCTAACAATCGCGGTTGCCATAAGGTTGCAAAAGCTGAAACCAAAATGGTGATAACTGCCAAAATAATTTCTTTACGATATTTTTTGAAATGCGGCTTCAAAATCTGCATTTATTTTTCTCCCTTCTTTCTTAAAAATTTCCAAAATGTTTCACTCCATTCTTCATTTAGAGCTACCAATTGTTTCATCTTTTGCGCACCCATCTTTTGAGCTACTTTATTTTCTATTTCAAATAAGGGTGTCATTTTTTCCTTGGCATATTTTTTACCAGATTCAGTCAACTGACAATACTTTACTCGATTGTCATCCGGATCAATTGTTAATTTCAAATAATCCTTTTCTAATAAACGATGAATCCCTTTATTAATTGATTGTTTAGGTAAGTCACTTAGATAAACTAAGTCCTTTTGTGTCAATCTTTTGCGTAATAGTAATTCATACAAGATAATCGTTAAATAAGCAGGCATGCCTTGCTGTCTATCCCATTCTTCATAAGCCTTACTACCACGAATAATCGCAAAATTTAATTTTTCTGTTTCACTTAGTTCCATGCTTTGCCTCGCAAAAATAGTCCCTGTAGATACTAATTGCTTAATTATATTAGTATCTACAAGGACTATTTGTCAATATTTTTTATTTTTATTTCCATAAAAAGTCAATTAGAAGACGATCAACCTCTTTATTTTCATGCAATTTACTGTGTTGCGCATTCTTTCCTTTTATTTCAACTTCTCGATATGATTTTGCACGTCCATTAATTAAATATTTATAACTTTGAGCAGAAGCTACAGAAACTGACCCATCCGAATTCGAGCCATCTTTCTTATTACCATAAATATTCAAAACTTCGATCTGCTTTGGATAATGTTTACGCAAAGGTAACAATTTCTTAAATCCATCACTGTAGATGTCTGGTTGCCCAGTTTCTTTATTCTTGATCTTGGCTTTTTGTCCGGCTTCTTCGCCTAAATAGCCATCGTAATGTCCAGCAATTGAAACTACTTTATTAATCTGTGGTAATTTTTTATTGTTGTAGTTCTTATTAATATAATTAGCAATCTGCAAATTTCCCATCGAATGTCCAACTAAATTGATTTTAGCGTAGTGATATTTATTTGAAACGGCAGTAATCACGTCTTTCACATAGGACGTCTTACCACTTTGATTGTCTTCTAAATTAACTTCAATAATTGGGTTCTTGGCACTTTTGGGAATAGTTCCGTTCAACTTAACAGTACCATTTTTACTTACGTCAGCTTGAACAATGGTATTAGTCGCACCGGCCTTTTTAGCCGCATTTGCCATATGCTTTTCGGCATTTACACTGGAGCCGCAACCGTGGAAGAAAAAGGTAGGAATTGTTTTAGTATTACTCAATGAAACTGTAACCTTTTTTGTTGGAATTTCCTGCGACTTTTGACTACATCCCGTTAAAACCAATAAAAATAAAGCAACAAAAAAACTAGCAAGATAAATTTTTCTCTTCTTCATAATCTTTCCTCTCACACTTACTTTTCTCTAGTATACAAGGACAATTATTAATTGAAAAATATTTATTCTCACTAGTTTACTATTGCTAAAAGCTATACTATTTTGTTACTTTTGATAAATCCTTTAAACCTGGTAAAGTAATCATCACAATGAAGCTAATAATGTATAAGGCTGATAAAAAGCCCATTACTACACCAAGATTATATCTATCCATTAAAATACCGATTACTACTGATGAAAAACCACCAATTGCTCTACCCACATTAACAATAATGTTGTTGGCACTTGATCTAATCTCAGTTGGGTACAATCTACTGATCACAGCACCGTAACCGCCAAACATCCCGTTTGAGAAAAAGCCGACAACCGCACCAATTACTAAAAGAGTAGCCATATTTTGAGCTAAGCTCAAAGTATATACCATCAAGGCAGAACCAATTAAGAAAATTGCAAAGGCTCTTCTAGGACCAAAGTAGTCAAAAATTGAACCAAAGGTCATCATTCCGATACTCATCCCAATGATAGTTGCAATCATCCAAAGACTAGAATTTGAAACATTTAAGTTTAATTGCTTTTGAACAATTGTTGGTAACCAGTTCATTAAGCCAAAGTAGCCCGCAATTTGAACAGTCATCATAATCATCAAGCCCAGTGTTTGCCAAGCAAGACGAGTCGTAGAGAACATCTTTTTAGCTACATCTGACAATAATGAATTCTTTTCACTCGCTTTAGCCTCAAGAAATTGTTCACTTTCATGAACATGCTTTCTAATAAAAATTGTTAAAACTACTGGAATGATTCCTACTAGAAATAGCATATGCCAACCAGCCGTTGGAATAATCCAAGCCGCAATCAAAGCTGCTAAAATTGCGCCAATTTGACCACCAATTGCTGCAACTGATGTCATCTTACCGATTTGCTCTTTATGAAAGTTTTCAGCAATTAAAGCAATTCCGACACCATATTCACCACCAGCCCCGATTCCTGCTAGGAAACGTAGTCCATAGATCATATAAATATTATTAGCAAAAGCCATCAAAGCAGTCGAAATCGCAAAAATAATTACCGTATGACTAAAAGTCTTAACACGGCCAATTTTATCTCCCAGAATTCCAAAAGCAATTCCACCCACTAACATTCCAAGGTTAGTAATTGTCGAAATAAAACCTGCTGCTCCACCTGATAAGTGCAGATCAGCAATCATTGAACTCATTGCAAACGATAAAAAAAGCACATCCATATTTTCAAGAGCAAAACCTGAAGAAGTAGATGCTATAACCCACTTCTGATTTTTGCTTAGACTATGTCTGTGCTTAACCATTGTATCCATATTTAATTCCTCCAAAATGAATGCTCTCTGTCATCCAATTATTTCTTCAGAATTCATTCTACTCGTTTTTTAATAATTTACAATGCCTACAGAAAAAAGACTCAAGCTAAAGCTTGAATCTTTTTAATTTAAATATTCAATTTTTTACTTAATTACTCAGCGTCAGCCATCAAATTATGAATCTTCTTTGTGAAGAAAAACATTACAACACCAAATAACACACTTACCAAACCAACAGCTAAGAAGTAAGCTACTTCAGTTTTACTTGAGTAATACTTAACAATCTGCGAATTAACAGCTTGTCCAGTTGCATCAGCTAAGAACCAAAGACTCATCATTTGCGAGCGGAATGCCTTAGGAGCTAAACGAGTTGTTACGGATAATCCAATTGGCGAAATAAGCATCTCAGCAATTTCAACAATGAACCAGGAACCAACTAACCAGAATGGGCTAACCCGTCCATTTGTTCCATAGAGCACACCTGGTAGTGCCATCCACATGTATGAAAGTCCAGCGAAAACTAAACCAGCTGCAAACTTACCAGCAGCACTCGGTTGCTTCTTCCAGTTATCCCATAGCCAAACAAAAAATGGGGTTAAAATCATAATAAATAATGGATTTAAAGTTTGGAAGTTAGCAGCAGTAAAGTGCCAGTTTCCAATATGAAGAACTGTTCTTTGCGCAGCAAACAAGGCTAAAACAACTGATCCAGATTCTTCAATTCCCCAGAAAATTGCAGCAGCAATAAATAATGGAATATAAGCCCATACTTTCGAACGTTCTTCTTTAGTTACTTTAGGACTTCTAAGCATTAAAACAAAGTAGTAAATTGGCAAAGCAATAGCCACAATAGTAATTAGGGTAATAATGTTATCGACGTTTAATTGATCTAACGCAGCCATCACACCTAAAACAGCTGCTAAAACTAAAGCACCTAAAAGAACTCTCTTCAATAGCTTATTACGAGTTGCAGGATCGATTGGATCAGTCGGCTGCATCCCATCATCAGAAAGGTATTTTCTACCTCCCCACACATATTGCACCAAGGCAAAGAACATTCCCACTGCCGCTAAAGAAAAACCAGCGTGGAAATTAAGATGATTGCCAAATAAGTTAAAACCAAATCCTTCACTTGCCCAAGGAACAAGCCAGGGAGCCAAAGCAGATCCAAGGTTAATGCCGAAAACAAAAATACTGAATCCTGCATCTCTTCTTCGATCATCTAAAGAGTAAAGACCACCTACCATGTTAGAAACATTTGGTTTAAGCAATCCAGTACCAATTACAATAAATGCAATTGAAATATATAAGCCTAACTCTGCCATTGGCAAAGCTAAAACAATGTGTCCAATCATAATTAGGACACCACCAAAGAAGACAGTACTCCTTGCTCCCCAGATTCTATCTGCTAGCCAGCCCCCAGCTACTGTAGAAAGAAAAACTAGCGAACCATAAATAGACATGATTGAGGCAGCAGTTGTTTCATCCATGCCTAGTCCGCCACGTTCTACAGCATAGTACATGTAGAAGAGTAGGATAGCACGCATACCGTAGTAACTAAATCTCTCCCACATTTCAGTGAAGAACAAAGTGGACAAACCACGTGGCTGTCCAAAGAAAGTCTTCTCTGTTGTCGAATTATTCATCAAAAATTATTCCTTTCCGTCTTTTGTGTTTTATTCACACAGAAAGGTTAATTTTATACCTATTTATAATAAGTAGTCAAATTGGTGTAGATCAATAGAGACCATTTTCAGTAATCAACTCTCTCAAAAATCGGAATTCGATCTAGAGGTGCTTCACAATTAATCCATATTCCACCGCTTCTTATAGAGCCCTTGTTAATGTCTTTCCATCGTGATCCCAATGGTAAATACACTTGTCTCCTTCGTTTTCCAAATTCAAAAATCGGTGCCACTAAATACTTTCTTCCGAACATATACTCATCTTCTATGTTCCAACTAGCCTTATCTTCAGGAAACTCAAAAAATAAAGTTCTCATGACAGGATACCCTTTTTCATAAGCTTCATTCATACAAGAATTAATGTATGACTTAAGACTTTCTCGGATATTAACTTGTTTACGTAAAATGTCAAAAGTTTCTTTTCCAAATGACCATATTTCATTAGGTGCACCTGTTCCTTCTACTTGATTATCAATTGGAAATTCATGGGGCTCTCTATCACCGTGCATTCTCAAAACAGGACAATATACTGCAAATTCAAACCACCTAATCAATAGCTCTTTAAACTCAGAATCAGTAGAACTTCCTCCATGAAATCCACCAATATCACTTGTCCACCATGGAATTACCGCTAAGCCAATATTAAGCCCGGCTTGATATTGATATTTAAACGAGCGAAAACTTGAATCAATATCACCGCTCCAAACAAGTGCGCCATATTTTTGACTTCCTGCCCAAGCTGAACGAATTAAACTGATAGGATTATTCTCTCCTTCTCTCTTTTCTCCTTCATAAAATCCTCTAGCATACAAGGCTGGGTAGATATTTCCAACTTGGGAGTTTCTCCCAAGATGTAATCGATAGTTATCAAAATCATAAGTCGAATATTCAGGTTCTGCTTCATCTAACCAAAAATGCTTAACTCCCTTTTGATAATAATTTCTTTTTATTCTATTCCAAACAAATAGACGTGCCTCAGGGTTTGTAGTATCAAAGAAAGTAGTATTGCCATGAAAAGTCATCGTAATACTTTTTCCCTTATCTGCTCGAACTAAATACCCCTTTTTGTTCATTTCATTATAATTTTCACTAGTACAATCAATATTTGGCCAAACTGAAACCATTAATTCAACATTTAGCTTTTTTAAATCTTTCACCATCTTTTCTGGATTAGGGAAATAACGTTTATCGAATTTAAAGTCACCTTGTTTTGGCCAATGAAAATAATCAATAATAATTACTGATAGTGGAATATGTAAATCATGATAATGTTTTGCTATCGAAATAACCTCATTTTGATTTCTATATCTCAGTTTACTTTGCCAAAGACCTAAAGCATATTTTGGCATCTTAGGAGAATGTCCAGTTACATCAGTATAAGCAGAAATTATTTCTTTTGGCGTATCCTCTGCACAAATCCAATAATCAATACAATCAGTGTCGATATTTTTCCACTCTGTAATGTTATTTGCAAATGTAACTTCCCCTATTCCTGGGTTATTCCACAACAAACCATATCCATAATTAGAAATCAAAAATGGGACTGTTGTTTGCGAGTTTCTTTGAGCCAGCTCTAATTTACAGCCTTTCAGATTTAATTGAGACTGCTGATACTGTCCCATTCCATATATTTTTTCATTATCATTTGCCTCAAATCTTACCGCAACTTCATATGAGCCTTTATTATTTGGGCAAAAATCTCTTGCTTTAATTTTCAAAGCGCTTGAATATTCATTTTCTTTTTGATTTAAAAATTGACTATTATTAATTTTTATCTTTCTAAAATTTCGCTCTCTCCAAAATTCCTCTAAAATTATTTTATTTTTATCATAAAAAGTGATCTTTCCATTAACTATCGTAGCTTCATCATCATTGTAAGTAACCGCAAAATTAGAATCAAAATCACTTTTCTCTGTAAGAGCCCAATTATGCATCCCGTCAAAAAAAGAGTCATGAACTCTCAGTCCATGACCCCATGGGTAAATACATAAATGTTCACCTTCATAAAAATAATCAAGAAACTGAGTATTTTTAGTATTAAACATTTTTACCTCTCTTATTTATTTTTAGTCGTATCTCCTGCACGAAAAGTTACAGGAATCATTAATCGTGAAATTTCTCTATGATCTGGATCTTCCATTTCCTTATGCAACTGTTCAACAGCTGTTTTAGCAATTTCTTCAATATTTTGTCTAATAGTTGAAATAGTTAAATGTGTATCAGGCGTTAGTTTCCAGCCATCAAAACCAATTATCTGCACCTGTTCTGGAATCTTTATATCTGCATCTCTAAATTTTTGCGTCAAAATAAGTGCGATTTCATCAGTATGAGCAAAAATTCCATACTTCTTACCGTTATTTGAAATCTCATCTATTAGACTATCAATTTTCTCTTTGTCATCAGTTTGAGAGTCGACTTCTGCTATTTCAAATTTGAGGCCATGATTATTACAATAATCTATAAAACCTGCTTTACGTGCATTCATTTCTACAGAAGAATGATTGGCTGAACCAATAAATATATATTTATCTATATTTCTTTCATTTAATTCTTTAGCTGCTATCTTTCCGCCTTCATAATTATCTGATGAAACTAGTGAAAATTGACCTGTACTTTCTTTTTCAATAGAAACGAGGGGAATATCAGAATGCACATGACTAGTTAAATCAGAATATGAGATGGAAAGAATACCGGCTACTCGTTGTTCTTCTGCCATTGTGACATAACTTTTTTCTTTTTGATAATCATTTTCTGATACACATAACACCATTTTATATCCAAGATTGTCTAAATACTTCTGAACCCAAAAAGTTAACTCAGAAAAAAATGGAGACCAAACACTTGGGACAACAAAAACCACAAAAGCTGATCTTTGCGTTTTTAAAAACCGTGCCGTATTATTTCGTACATAATTTAATTTTTTTATTGCTAAATCAATATCTTTTGCAGCTTTCGGGCGCACTTTCTTTCCATTAAGGAAATTCGAGACTGTTGCTACAGAAACATTAGCTTCACGCGCCACGTCCTTCATGTTACTCACGTTTAATTACAACTCCTTCATATGGTCTTAAATATATTGTATTTGAGACCATATCTTCTTTATCGTCATAGTTAGACAAAATCACTTTATTTTTATTTACAAAATCTTTAGGTAATTCATATTTAACCTTATATGGTACAAAAGAACAAATAACCGCAATTTTATCTTTTTCACTACTCCTAGTATAAGCAAAAACTGCCGAATCTTCAGGCGTAATTAAATCATAGTTACCATCAAGTAACACCTGATTATTATTTCTTAATTTTAGAAGCTTTTGATAAAAATGATAAATTGATTTTGGATCTTGTAAATCTTTCTTTACATTAATTTCTAAATAGTTTGGATTTACTTCTATCCACGGATTACCACTAGAAAAGCCAGCATTTTGCTGCTTATTCCATTGCATAGGGGTCCGTGCATTATCTCGTGTTTTTCTATTAACCATCTTTAAGGCGTCTTTATCAGATATACCTTTAGATTTTAAGAAACTATATATATTATGAGCTTCCAAATCCTTTAATTCATCTATATTCTTAATATGTAAATTGGTCATTCCAATTTCTTCGCCTTGAAAAATAAAAGGAGTCCCTTTTTGCAATAAAGATACCATTGCAAGCATCTTAGCTGATTCTTTTCTATATTTCGAATCATTTCCAAATCTAGAAACAATTCGCGGTTGATCATGATTACCCAAATAATTTGAATTCCATGACAAATCATTTTGCCAGCTAGTCATTGAATTACGTAGGTCACTCATCTTATAAGTAACATCAGAATACCTACCAAATTCACCGTAATCTACATGCATATGTTCAAATTGAAATACCATATCCAATTCATGTCTATCGGGTTCAACAAAAAGTCGAGCTTCCTTAGCTGTGGTATGTGGCGTTTCTCCAATCGATATCACGTCATATTTACTTAGAACCTTCTGATTCATTTCACGTAAATATTCATGAATATGCGGTCCATTAGCTGATCCATAATAATATGCACCGTATTCCTTATTATCTTCCAAAGGAGCATCTTTAAATTTACTTGGTTTAGAAATGAAACTAATCGAATCCATTCTAAAACCATCAACTCCCATATCTAGCCAGAACTTCATCATGTGATAGATATCATTGCGAACTTGAGGATTATCCCAATTTAAATCTGGTTGTTGCTTAGCAAAAAGATGCAGATAGTATTGATTTCGTTCAGGTACATAAGTCCAAGCCGATCCACCAAATGCTGAACCTAGATTCGTAGGGGCGCTTCCATCTTCTTTAGGATCGCGCCAGATGTAATAATCAGAGTATTTATTATTTTTGTTTTTTTTAGATTCTTTAAACCACTTATGTTGATCTGACGTATGGTTAACAACAAGATCCATTACAATTCTCAGATCTCTTTCATGAGCCTTCCGCAGCAACTTCTTAAAGTCATTCATTGTCCCATAAATCGGATTAATAGCTTCATAATCAGCTATATCATATCCATTATCTACCAAAGGAGACTTAAAAATTGGTGTTAACCAAATTACATTGGCACCCAAATTCTTTATATAATCTAGTTTTTCAATTAGCCCAGGTAGATCTCCTATTCCATCACCATCTGAATCATTAAAGCTTTGCACATACGCCTCATAGACTATAGCTTTCTTTTTCCAATCATTCATCTTCATCGTCCTCACTCGAATCAGTTGCTAACTCATTTACATATTTCACTTGATTTTGAGCTTCTGAAACAATTGATTGAATCTTTTCACCTGTTAAATAACCTTCAACTGGTTCCATAGTAATCGCCATTGCTAATGATAAATTCATGCCAGTGATTATATGAGTATGCGGACGACTAATATATGGGAAAAATTTTTGATTTACAGACCCACCTAATAAATCAGTTAAAACAATAACTTCATCATTTTTATCAAATTGATTAAATATTTTCTCAATTTGTCCTTCAATTGGCTTGTTATCAACGTAGGCAGATAAAACTGTCAGTTTAAGACTGTTACCTTCAAAAAATTTTAAAGCATTGGCCATTCCCTCAGCTAGAGTTGAATGTGATGCAATCACAATATGACGTTTAATATTACTCATTTTTCTTCCAATCTATTTTGCAACACCTAAGATGCCTGTTGCAGCACCAGCTAAACAAATAACAATGATCAACAAAATAATCTTAGTTGGTGTCCATTTCTTTCTGCCTAAGAGCCAGTAAACAAGACCGGTAACAGCAACTGGAAGCAAAGCAGGCATAATTTTGTCAAGAACACCACTTTGAATAGAAAGCATAACTTTCCCAGTTCTAAATTTTAATGGTGTATATACATTAACTACTGTTGGAATTAGTGAACCAACGACCATTAAACCCATGACAGAAATTGCGTCAGTAAATATATTAATTTTTTCACCTAATGATGTGATTAACTTAGTACCTGAATCGTATCCAGTTTTGAAGAACCACATTTTTAACCAATAGAATGAAAGTTGTAATAACATCCATAAAATTGCACCAACTGCATTACCCTGTAAAGCCATGTAACCAGCAATTGAACCCATAATAGTTGGAATCAAAATCCAAAAGACAGAATCACCAACACCTGAAAATGGTCCCATTAAAGAAGTTTTCAAGGATTGAACAGCATCTTTAGCCTTTATTCCATCCTTTTCTTCCATGGCCAAAGTAGCTCCTAAAATGATATTGGCCATTAATGGATTAGCATTGAAATATTTGTAATGATTATCCATTGCTTCGATGTATTCATCATCATTTGGATAAATCTTTCTTAAAGCTTTTCTCATTGAAAAAGCAACTGCTGGAGCTTGTTGAGTTTCAAAGTTATAACCTAAACCTGCGTTAAAAATCCAGCGTCTAAACATATCTTTACGTTCATGGACAGTTAATTTTTTCCCCTTTTCTGGTTGATTCAATTCTTTACTCATCGAAGTCGTCTCCTTCATCTTCTATTTTTTTCTGCGGTTTGTAATTCTTCTTTATCTTTCTTAACGGAATTAATACGGTAAATTTCATAAGTTGCTGCTAAACCTAAAATAGCGATTCCTAAAATTGGAACTTTTAAATATCCTGCTAAAACGAAACCTGCTAGTAAATAAGCTAAATATTTTTTAACTGGCATATATCTTAATAACATTCCAATACCAACAACTGGTAGCATCCCACCAGCAATAGTTAATCCATTTGTAACCCAAGCTGGAATAACATGAAGAATTAATTTAACAATTGGAGTACCAAACATCACTACTAATGCAATTGGGATAATGTATTTAAGCATCCAAACAAAAATAGTTAAATAAAAGACTCCATCCATCTTATTAAACTTCTTTTCATGAAGAAGGCGTTGTGACCAATGAGCAAAGAAGTTATTAATAATTTTGATAACAACATCTAATTGCAAAGTTAGCATTCCGACAGGTAAACCAACAGCAATTGCAGTACCGGTAGAAGCGCCAGTTCGAATAGCGATAAATACACCGACTATAGTTGCAACACCATATTCTGGGATTGATGATCCACCAATAGCTGCAACACCTAAGGACATAAGCTGAAGCGTACCACCAATTACCAAACCTACACTTAGGTTTCCCATAATTAAGCCGACTAACATACCAATGATAACTGGCCAGTTACCCGTAATCTGATTACCTGTACCGTTATCCCAAGCCATATAGGCTGCAAGTAAAATTATCAGGATGTTTTGTAATATGATAGGCATAATTAATTCTCTCCTTTATTTTTTAGTACTTCTGCAAGCGAGACTTCATTTTCATCATCTGGAGTATATTCAAAAAATACCGGAATTCCTTTCGCTGCAATTTCCTTTAAATCTGATAACTCCTGATCATCTAAAGCAACTCTCTTTGTATAAGGTTTTCTATTACCTTCTTCAAATAACGCACCAACATTAACCTTTGGAACTTCTACACCAGCATTGATTAAATCTAGAATATAATGAGGTTCTTTTACAATTAAGAAAACGGAGTGAGAATCATATTTACCATTTTTAAAATTAGTTATTGCCTTTTCTTCATTAATAATTGACATCCCTGTGCCTGTAGGCTTACTCATTCTCATACTTGCTTTTACCATTTCATTTTGACTAACTTCGTCATCAATAACCATGAATCTCTTTGGATGTAAAACTTTATTCCATTGGTTAACAGTAATTCCATGAATAAGTCTTTGATCAATTCTTGCTAATGTAATTGGCATTTTTAAATCTCCTCTATAAAGCTAAACGTTTTAACTAAAAAATATAACTAACTTTAGATGTTTTATTAACATCTCTTTTAGAACTTTAAACGTTTCAAGTTACACTTTAAATATACTATGTTTTTATAAAATTGCAAGCGTTTTCTATAAAAAGTGTTTAAAAAGTAACTATTTAATCTTATTTTTATACTAAAAAATACCGGTATATCAACGACTAAAAACATTGATACATCGGTATTTATTTATATTTTTTATTTGTTAAAAAGTTATCACTTTATATAAGAAATTTATTTTTCAGAAAATATTTAAAACGTTTTAACTAATTACCTTTTTTATAATAAATCTTACTTCCAAATGGATTAAGAACAACTTCACCTCTATCTATCTTTTTTTCAAGAAGATCCTCTAATTCTCCATCCACTTTAATCTGCTCAGACTTATCAGAAAAGTTTTGTACAAAGTAATATTTCTGATCTTTATTTTCGCGTACTTGAATTGAAATATTGCTACTAAACTTTTTAACTGGAAATTCTGGAATCAAATTAGCAGTTATTTTTTCATAAAACTTCTCTAAAAAATCATAATCGGTTCGGCAGGCAAGATAATAACCTTTGCCTGCTCCATATTCATGCTCAACTACCGCAGGAGTGTCTTGATAGAAATCACTAGCATATTTCGCTAACACTTTACCTCTACAATTAATTAGAGTCTCACAATAATCATGAGCCTTATATTCATGCCCATCAAAATTCAATGTGTTGCTTTGTCCCGGATATAAGACATCAGTCTCAAGTGGTTCTACTCCGTAAATATCTTGTAATTCTTTTGGCCATTCATTCATATAAGCAAGATCATTTTCATCTACAACACCACTTATATATGTCCCAACTACTCTACCGCCGTTCTTGACATAGCTAGCAAGTTTCTTCAAATAGGCTTTACTCATTAAAAAGTGCATCGGATCAATCAATAAGTCGTAATTAGAAAAATCATCTTCTACACTAACAAAATCAACTGGAATATCATGGTCATAAAAGTAGCGGTAATGTTTTTGCATTGTTTGCCAAATCTTTTTATCCTTACTATAGCTTTCAGCATCTTGCAAAGCCCAATAGCTGTCATAACTAAAAACGATAGCAACTTTAGCTTTGAGATAGTTGGTATCAACAATTGGTCTAATTTTTTCTAAGTCTTTGCCTACCTTAGTGACATCTTTAAAAGCACGCGTTTGCTCAGGATGGCGATGTTCAATCACAGCACCATGAAACATTTCCGATGATCCTTGAGAAGCTCGCAGTTGAAAATATAATACTCCCTGACTACCACGAGCAACATCTTGTAAACTAGCTAATTCATGCATTCCCGGTCTCTTTGCTCGGTCAACACTATGCCAATTAACACGGGAAGGTGTATTTTCCATAACTAAAAAGTTTTGATGTTTCAAACTTCTAAAGAAATCATGAATTAGACCAACATTTCTTCCAAGTTCTGCTGTAGTTTGATTATCATTTCCCCATGCAGGGTAAGAATCCCAAGAAATAAAATCTAAATGCTTCGCAACTTTTTGATAATCAAAACCAGCAAATGGATCCATTAATGGATTACCAGCCATCATATTCGTAGTAACTGGAATATTCGGCGTTATCTTTTTCAAGGGTGCAGTTTCATTATCAATAAACGAAATTGTTTGATCAGTAATAAATCTCTTCCAATCCAGATTCATCCCTTTATTACCCATCTCACTTAAAGGACTTGGTGGATTAACCTGCGACCAATCGTTATAAGTATGACTCCAGAAAGTATTCCACCAAGCATGATTGAGATTATCTAAATTTCCATATTTATTTTTTAACCACTCTCTAAAAGCATTTTTGCATAACTCGCAGTAGCATTCGCCTGAATATTCATTAGAAATATGCCAAAGCACTAGACTCTTTCTTTGACCAAAATGCTCCGCTAATTTCGTATTAATCTCTCGCACTTTTTCACGATAAATAGGTGAGGTCAAACAATGGTTATGACGACCACCAAAACCACGCTTATTTCCTAGATTATCTGTTCGAAGAACTTCAGGATATTTTTGTGCAAGCCATGCAGGTCTTGCGCCACTAGGCGTAGCAAGAACAACATGACCATTCATCTCCTCAACTCGGTCAAAAATACTATCTAGCCAAGAAAAATCATAATTACCTTCTTCTGGTTCTAATTTTGCCCACGAAAAAATTCCTACCGTCACTGTATTTATCTTTGCTTGCTTAAACAGTGCAAAATCTTGATTGATCACATCCGGTTCATCCCACCACTGCTCAGGATTATAATCACCGCCATGTAGAAATTCGTTAGTATTTAAGATACGTTTCATGACTTTATTCCTTGTTTCTTTCTATCTGCAATTTCAGAAAACGTAGCTATTCCTTTAAGATAATCATACTGCTTTTAATTCTTAATTTGTCCGTCATTTGTACTTAACTTTTGATCTTCTTTTCCTGCATCATGAATGATTAAATCAAAATTTTTCACTACATCACTATATGCTTTAATCTTGCCATCCTTCTTTTCAACAACAATTGTTCCAAGCTTTTCACCATAGTTATCAGTGATAATTGTAGAAATCTTACCGTCTTTCATTTCATATACATTGACTATTGGATGATCAGTATAGTCACACATTGTTTCATCGTTATAGCGGCCAGTAATAATTACTGAATTAGGGCGAGCTAAGAGAGGTAAAGTAAAGTCATCAAACTTCTCTTTATACCATCTACCACCTTCATAAGCTTTTCCAGTTAAGATACTAATCCACTTACCTTCGTCTTCAGGAACATAAAAAGTAGCTAAGCCTTGATCATTAAAAATTGGAGCTACTAATAAATTACTTCCAAGCATATATTGCATGTCTAAATCTTCACAGCCAGGATCATCAGGGAATTCTAAAACCATTGATCTTAAAATTGGTGTGCCATGATAATGTGCTTCATTCGACATGGCCATCAAATATGGCAATAACTTTAACTTCAGATTTGTATATTTCTTAGTATTTTCAACTGACTTTTCTCCATATAGCCATGGAACCTTATAGGTAGTTGAGCCATGATAGCGCGAATGTGAACTCAACAAACCAAACTGCGTCCATCTTCTGTATAAATCAGGTGTAGCACTAGCTTCAAATCCTGAAATATCGTGTGACCAATAGCCAAAGCCACTCATTCCAAATGACAAACCGCTACGCAAAGTTTCAGCCATTGAAGAATAATTAGATGAAGAATCTCCGCCCCAATGAACCGGATAGCACAGACTTCCAACAGTAGCTGATCTTGCAAATACCAATGCTTCTTTTTTACCTTTTACATCAGCAATAGCCTCCGTTACAACCTTGTTATACAAAAGAGTGTAATAGTTGTGCATCTTTTTAGGATCTGACCCATCAAAAAACTTAACTCCTTTACTTGGGATTCTTTCACCAAAGTCAGTCTTAAAAACATCAACACCTTGTCTAAGAAGTTCTTTTAAGTAACCTTGATACCAGCTAACCGCATCGGGATTAGTAAAATCTACAATTGCCATACCGGCTTGCCACTTATCCCATTGCCAAACATCTCCATTAGTTTTCTTAATAAAGTAGCCATTTTTCATTCCTTCATCAAACAAACGGGATTTTTGCGCAATATAAGGATTAATCCAAACACAAATTTTTATTCCTTTATCGTGAATCTTTTCAAGCAATTCTTCCGGATCAGGGAAAATATCTGGATCCCATTCAAAATTGCACCATTCTGTTGGCTTCATCCAGCAACAGTCAAAATGAAAAACTGATAATGGAATCTTTCTTTCTATCATTCCATTAATAAAGCTCATGACAGTATGTTCATCATATTTAGTCGTAAACGATGTAGTTAACCACAAGCCATAACTCCAAGCTGGCAATAAAGGTGGTCTTCCAGTTAAAGCCGTGTAATGATCTAAGACTTCTTTGTTGTCACTTCCACCAATAAAGTAATAAGACAGAGTCTGATCTGGAACAGAAAACTCTACTCGATCGACTTGCTGAGAAGCAATTTCGTAGGATACTTTCTCACTTGAATCAACAAAAATTCCATATTTGCGATTAGATAGATAAAGCGGAATATTCTTATATGACTGCATAGTCTCTGTTCCACCGTCAGCATTCCACATCTCTATCTCTTGTCCATTTTTAACAAAATTAGAAAAGCGTTCGCCTAAACCGTAGATTTTCTCACCAGGTTCAAGTACAAAGGAATTAGACATATGCACCTTACCATCTGGATCAAAAATTCTGGCAATTGAACGTGCAGCAACTTCGGCTTTTAACTCATTCTCATAAAAATAATGAAAAAGAATTTGACTACCCTTACTTATCTCAAGCTTTGTCTTTCCAGATTTAAAAATAAATTTATCGACTGTTTCTTTTATTTCCGGGGAAATATTTTGATTCTGGCTTAATTTAAAATTAGGTCCATGATCGACACTACCACGATAATTAATAATTTTAGTATTAATTATGTTTTCTCTTGGAGATGAAATTTCTAAAGTTATCATTCCATCGTCTAACGTCATTCCAGGATCTGTAATTTCTTTAAACGGCACCCAAAGAGTTAACTTGTTATCCTCAATTCGACTATCATAAATACATTGTCCATAATCAATCGAAAAGCCATCTTTAACTAACCAATTTCCATTTAAATATTTCATCTTTATTCTCCATGCTTTAGCAAACTAAGTTTATTACCATTAGTTAAAATTATCTGTTGATACCAGCTATAGCTCTTCTTCGGAATTCTTTTCAATGTTCCGTTTTGTGTGTCATCTTGATCGATATAAACAAAGCCATAACGTTTAGAATAACCATTCAACCAGCTAAGTAAATCCGTGAAAGACCATGCACAGTAACCAATTAAATCAACCCCATCGCTAATAGCTTCTTTCATTGCCATAATATGATCTGCTAAATAGTTAATCCTATATTGATCATTAACTTTTCCATCTTGAACAATGTCTTTAGCACCAAGACCGTTTTCAGTAATCATAATTGGTAGTTGATATTTTTCATAAACTTGTCTTAAGGCAATTCTTAAGCCAGTTGGATCAATTTCCCAACCCCACTTTGTCTTATCTACGTAATCATTCTCAACACTATTAAACATAGGTACTTCTGGATTCTTAACTTGATCGCCCTTAGGTTGCATTAAATATGGATCAACTTGGTTAAATTGCTTTTCTTTATTCTTTGCAGCAGGTTTCTGCAATCTATTTTCTTGAACTGTTCCACCATGATAATAGTTGATACCTAAAAAATCTGGATGCGCCTGAGGATTTTCTAGAATTGCTTGTTCTTTTTTAGTCACCTCGGGCATTAAGCCAAGATTTTCTAGTTGTTTTTTAGTAAAAAATGGATATTTTCCTCGGCAATAAACGTCTAGCCACCAATTATTATTAAAATCATCAGCGTTTAAGGCTGCTAAAACGTCCTCAGGATTATTAGTCTTAGGATAAACGGGACCATAACCAAAGCTAGGACCAATCTTACCAGTTGGAACCATTTGATGAAATTCAATAGTTGCTAATGCATTAGCCAAATTTACATAATGGTCGGCTAAAAACATCGCTTTTACATTCTGCTTCTTCGGCGGATGAGTTCCCCAACGGTATCCCATTGAAGTAAAAACATTTTGCTCATTGATTGTTACCCAATATTTAACCTCACTGCCAAACTCTTTAAATAATAATTTTGCATAGTTTACAAAAGCAGCAATCGTTTTTTTAGATTCCCATCCCTGATATTTCTCTTGTAAAGCTAGGGGTAAATCCCAGTGATACATTGTAAGCACCGGTTCTATTTCGTTTTTTCTCAATTCTTTAATTAGATGATGATAAAAATTAACTCCTGCTTGGTTAACTTTTCCTTCTCCATCGGGTAAAATTCGACTCCAAGAAACAGAAAAACGATAAGCCTTCAGTCCTTGCTTAGCCATTAATTTAATGTCTTCTTTATAGCGATGATAATGATCAACTGCAATATCACCAGTTGTACCTTTAAAAGTATTACCGGCTTGATGTGCATATTTATCCCAGATAGATGGTCCTTTTCCATCCTCTCTAGCCGCTCCTTCAATCTGATACGCAGCTGAACTCGCACCCCATAAAAAATCTTTTGGAAAATCGTCTAATTGCTTATGATACATCTTTCTTACTTCCTATATATGCCCAGTAGGCTCCATATAGACTTGCATCATTATAGAAACGACAAGATTGAATTTCTGTTTCAAAATCTGACCAATTTGGAATTTGTGCCAATCTACTTTTTAGAATTGGAATTAATTCATTATTCTGACTTAATGCTCCACCAATTAAAAATCGCTGTGGATTCAAAGTACAAGCTAAATTAAAAATACAAATTGCTACATAGCTTGCCCACTTTTCAACTACTTCTCGAACTTTTGGATTATCAAGTTCAGCCATGATTTGATATTCTTCCACCAATTCACTAGGTATTCCTCGCATGGTTGCGTAATCGCTGATTAAAGCTGATGTAGATGCCAATTCATGTGCCGTCATAAACTGATGAGCTGAATAATCTGTAATCATCATTCCAAATTCGCCTGCAGAATAGCCGGGGCCACGTAACAACTTATTATTAACAAATATTCCGCCGCCTACACCATGTCCTAAGGTGATAACTACAAAATCTTCAACGTCTTGAGCATTGCCATTTAATTTTTCTGCAATTGCAGCACAATTAGAATTATTCTCAATAAAAATTTCAATCTTTTGATCGATATACTGATGTAAATCTTCGCTAATATTATGTCCGTCTAAAAATCTTAAAGAACCTGCACGAATAGCAATTTTATCCTTTACATTGATAAAACCGGGAAAACTAATGCTAATTGCTTTAATCTTCATGTCAATCTCATCCACTAAATCAGCAATAGAATTATAAAAATCCTTGGCTGAATTTTTAGGAACTTGATATTGACCTTTTTCAGTTAAATTTCCGTTTTCATCAAAGAAACCATAACGTATAAATCTCTGACCTATGTCGAGTGTTAAGATTGCCATAATGCTTTCTCCTTTTCAGGTTAGTTAATTATCTTTACTTACGTTACAAATAAAGCATAAACTAATTATTAAATAATGTAAACACTTTCAATGAATAAAACTTGTATAATAGTACATATATTCGCAAAGGAGTTTGGCCCATGTTTATCAATAAGCATACTATGCGTCTGAATAATGAACGCTCTGTAATTAGGCATGTCATTAATTACGGTCCCATATCAAGAAGTAAGATTTCTCGTGATCTTTCGATTAATAAGGTAACTATCTCGAGCATTCTTGAAGACTTACTCTCACAGCAATATGTAGTAGAAATTGGCGAAGGAGCAAGTACTAAAAATGGCGGTCGCAAACCGAAACTAATTGAATTTAATAAAAGCTTTGGCTATTTCATCAACATCGAAATTGGCAAAGACTACGTAAATATCATGTCCACTTGGGCTAACGGCCAAATTGCAAGATTCGAAGAAATATCAATTATTGATAAAACAGATGGCCAAATTTATCAGACTATCAAGAAAAAGATAAGTAATTTTGCGTTAAAAGATACTGTCCATCACCTTTTAGGTATTTCTCTTGCTGTTCATTGTCGCGTCTTAGATAATGCTGCACAAAAGCCAATTTTAAGAGATATTGATCTACCCCAAGTTCTAGAAGCAGAATTCGGAGTACCTGTAGTTTTACTCAATAGTGCTAATGCGGCTGCAATTTTTCAAAGAGATTTTTCTTCAAATAATGAAATTAAAAATTTGATTTCACTTACTATCAATGAATCTATTGATGCTGGAGTAATAATTGATGAAAATCTTTATCTCGGCAATCAAGCTGCAGCGGGCAATATTGAAGATATGAAGTTTTTACTTCAAACAGATGACAAGGTAATTGAAATTAATCCTATTTCTTATTGTTCCCAAGACGCTATCTTAAAAGAAGTATATAAGGATAAAGGGTTAAATAATCTTTCCTTGCAACAAGTAGCAAAATTATATGTTCAAGGAAATGACCAAGTTGTTGCTTCAATTAATCAATTTATTAATGGTCTTTCGCTTGTACTAAATAACTTAATTGCTAGTTATTCTCCTAAAATTATTTTTCTCGATTCAACATTAATTGAAAATTTGCCACTTTTATTAATACAGCTTCGCAACCATCTTCCTATTTTGCAAAAAACAGATACTAAGTTAGAAATCTCACGACAATCTACCTTTGCTCCTTTGCTAGGAAGTTATTCATTCTTAATGCGCCAAGTCTTTCATCTTGGTACCAAGCGCTTACGTCTAATTCCTTAGACATAAGCCTTTTTTTATAATTTCAGAAATTAATTGTTGACATTTTCGTGGAAAGGGCTTACATTTTAGATAGTTAGTTAATTAACTTTACTTACTTAAATAATTACTGGTTATCTTTTTTCGGAGGTCTAACTCATGCAAAACAGTAAGTTCATGACCCTTATCAGGTCAAAAGTCCTGCCAGCTCTAGGAAAATTTGGCAATAATAAATATATGATCGTCTTAAGAGACGGTATGATTATCTCGGTTCCATTCACCATCTTTGGTTCAATCTTTATGATTATTGCCAACCTGCCTATTAATGGATGGAACAATATTATTAAGCCTTACCTTCCAATTTTGAATGCTCCAATTAACATGACAACTGGAATGATCGGTTTAATTGTTGCAATTGGTATTTCATATACTTTAGCTCGAGAAAATAAAATTGATAAATTATCCGCATCTGTGATCGGTGCCATTGCTTTTATTATCTGTGAATTAAATGACAAGATGGTTCTTGATCCAGCTAATTTAGGCTCAACTAGTATGTTTACTGCTATCGTTATTGCCCTTTTATCAGGAACAATTTATGATTTCTTCATTAAACATAAGATTGTTATCAAATTACCTGAATCTGTTCCACCTGCAGTAGCAAGTTCTTTCGTTTCTTTAATTCCAGCTATCGTAATCTTAGGTCTTGCTTGGGTTTTAAGATGTTTACTTCACTTAGACATCAATGCCTTTATTACTTGGATCTTTTCACCACTTACTGCTGGTCTTGGCAGTTTCTGGGGAATGGAAATTCTACTATTCTTTACTTTATTTGCTTGGACTATTGGTATTCACGGAAACAACACCGTCGGTGCTATTTCTGGTCCTGTTTATGGTGCATTTTTAATGGACAATATGCATAAAGCTATGAACGGAGCATCTGCTACTCACATTACTGCTGATGGTTTCTTAAACTTCGGTATGAACATGGGTGGTACTGGTGCTATCTTAGGATTAGTTATTTGTATGATGTTTGCTAAGAGTAAACGCTATAAGCAATTAGCTCATTTAGGATTTGTTCCATGTATCTTCCAAATTTCTGAACCTATTATGTTTGGTTTACCAGTTGTATTGAACCCAATGCTTTCAATTCCATTTATCTTAGTCCCTATGATTCTACAAGGAATTTCATACTTCTTAATTAAATTTGGCGTTATCCACATGGTAATTGCCAGTGTTCCTTGGACTACTCCTATTTTCTTAAACGGATTCTTAATCACCGGTGGTGACTGGAAAGCAGTTGTTTGGCAAGCAATTTGTTTAGCCTTTGCTGTTGTTTGCTACTGGCCATTCTTCAGAGCTTTGGATAAGCAAGCTCTTAAAGCCGAAGGTGGTAGTGAAGAGAATTCTAATGATTCAATCGTAGGTGACGCTGCAAAAGATTAAGAAATAGTTTTTAAATTAAATGTATGCAAAAAAGATGGCGTTTAAAACCATCTTTTTTAATGCGCTTTTTTTGACTTAGACATCAACTAGCCTTACTTTTAATTTGAAAAGGTATTTTTATAGAGGTGCAAAATTATGGCAAAAACAATTCCATATAACGTTGGTAAGTGGCTACCAACAGATCAAAAATTCTTTAATCAATGGCTTGGTAAGGTCTTAAAAGAAGCTGAAAATGAAGAAAACCAATACTTATTGCCACCAGTCCAAGCACTTAAACACTTAATTGAATCTGATCGCTATATTTATAACATTACCCAATTAATGTTTGATGAGATTCCAGAAAAAGACGTTGATACTCCTGCTGGAACACCACAAGTACGAAATTATCAGCAAATGCTTTTGATGCTTAACCGAATTATTCAAAGAGCCCCAGAATTTAATAAAACTGGATTAGTAGGTACACCTATTAATGCGATTTTTGATTATCCAATGGCTACAAAAGCTGGATATGTATTTTTCAATAATCCTAAAGTTAATGCTTGCTTGAAAAACATCCTAGATTATTGGGGTAAATTTCTTCAAACTTCAGACTCAACTTATGTCCTCAATACATCCGAAAATGGCTGGCTTAGCGACTACGCATTAAATGAAATGTCTAAAGTCGCATATGGAGATGATTTCTTTAATTTATTTAACTGTCCCTCTGAAGATAGAACTAAACACTTAGGCTTTACCTCTTGGGATAAATTTTTCACTAGAACCTTTAATCCGGGTATTCGTCCTGTACAAAATCGTGACGATCCCAACTCTATCGCCAATGCTTGCGAATCCGCGCCATTTAGAATTGCACACGATGTTCCATTAAAGGCTAAATTCTGGATTAAGGGACAACCTTATTCCTTAGTTGACTTACTTGACGGCGATCCGTGGGCATCTAAGTTTGAAGGTGGAACGTTATATCAAGCTTTCCTAAGCGCTTTAAGCTACCATAGATGGAATAGTCCTGTGTCTGGTATTGTAGTAAAAGCTTACAATTTACCTGGAACGTATTATGCAGAAAGCCTATATCAAGGTTTTGAAAATCCAAGAGGTGCCGATCCAGTAGCTGCTAATGATTCTCAAGCCTTTCTTACTTCCACCGCAACTAGAGCAGTTATTTTTATTAAAGCTGATAATCCTAAGATTGGTCTCATGGCTTTTGTTGCTGTAGGAATGTCTGAAGTTTCAAGCAATGAAATCACAGTAAGCGTTGGTCAACACGTTAACAAGGGAGATCAATTAGGAATGTTCCACTTTGGTGGATCAACACATGTCCTGCTATTTAGACCTGAAACTAAGGTAGAGTTCAATTTGCATGGACAAAAACCAAGTATTGCTGGAAACAACATTAAAGTCAGATCTGAAATTGCACGCGTAGAATAAAATCAGATCACACAAAAAGTGAAGGTACTTCAATGTACCTTCACTTTTTTCATACCTTTATTTATTTTTCTTGGGCCAAAAAATTGCCAAAACACAAAAAATACATCCCAGTATAAAGGCCCATATTAGCGGATAATCCCACGAAAAGAACATCCCAATATCACTTGCAGTATAGCGAACTATTAGCACCAACAAATTAATCAAACATAGCATCCAAATGATAATTGTCATTTTTCTAAAGAAACTTTTCCAGTCCATTAAATCACCTTAAAACTATCTAACTTTTCCTGCGTCATATCACGAATAATGGCAGTTGCTAAATCAACTGATGCTTTAAAATCTTTATAGGCAGAGAAACAGTATGGAGAATGTTCATAACGTACTGGAATACCAATTACTATTGTTGGAGCACCATATTCATAATAAATAGCAGCTCCATCTTGTCCTCCACCTGTTCTCACTGAGCGGGTATATGGAATGCCATTTTTATCTGCTAAATCACAAGCATATTGCTGGAATTTAGGATTTGGTAAAAATGTAGTATCCATGTCTCTCAACATCGGTCCACGCTTTAGACCTGTTTGAGATAACCATTCCGGTTCAAAAGTGTCATCGGCTGGGCAACTTTCTAGAACAATACATAAGTCTGGCTTAATCTTTCTACCAGTTACATAAGCTCCGCGAAGACCAACTTCTTCTTGACTTGATAAAGCAGCCACAACATCAAAATCAGTTTCTTCACCTTTTAAATTATCTAAAACATCGACCATTGCACCAGCACCAAATCGATCATCGAAATCTTTTCCAAAGAAAAGACCTGATTTTTCATGATATTCACACTTCACATCAACAAAAATTGGACAACCGGTATCGATCTTATAGTCTTTTATTGTTTCTTCTCTGCTTGATGAGCCAACATCAATTGACATGTCAGCTACTTCTGGAATCGAATTTCTTTCAGCTGCAGTCATAAAATGTGGTGGCTTAGTTGCAACTACACCTGGAATATACTCACCATCACGATTCCTAATTTTTACTTTTAATGCAGGAATATTATATTTTACCCAGCCACCAAGTGGCACGAATTTTATTAAACCATTTGGTCTAACCGCTTGAGTGATGAAGCCCACTGCATCTGAGTGTGCATCCATCTGAATTACAGGACGATCTCCCTTATTTTCCTTCTTTGCAGCATACACATTAAGCATGCCATCAACTGTAATATCTGCTGTATTTTTAGCATAAGTCGAAAATAATTTTACAAATTCTTCTTCAAATCCAGAGGTTGAATTTGCATCAGAGAATTCTTTTAGCATCTCAATTTCTTGTTCTTTTTTCATGATTTTTCCTCTCGCAAATACTTTTGTTTTAATTATATTTTACTTCTTTAAACTTTTTAAAGAAATTCTTTGCAAATTTTAAATCTTATGCCTAGCTTTATTTAAAAAATTAAAGGTATTCTATTAGACAAGTAAGGGAACTTCTACACCTTACTTATTCTCCCAGAATAACATACGACATTAAAAAAGCAGACTTCTATTCCCCCAGATGTCTGCTTTTTGTTTTACGGTTAAAAAATATCATAGATTTTCCTATCTTTTGTTATACTTATAGCAAAAATTCATATCTTAAGGAAGTAAAAAACATGAAAAAGCTAGTCCTAGTACTTTTTTCAACCATATTGCTCACTGCTTGCAGCAATACTTCGTCTAATAATACCGAAAATAAATCTTCCAGTTCACAATCTTCAATCACTACTTCAAAGAGGAGCAAAACAGCCACGCCTAAACCAAACTTAAATAAAAAATATCCAGGCTTTAAACTGGCTACAATTCCAGACAACTTTCAAGGTACTTGGTACCAAACTGATATCTATAGCACACAGGCTCGAAAATTTATCATTACCAAACATACAATCATGGATTCTGTGGTTTATCAAAAAACAGATCCCAACTTAAATTTGAGCCATCGTTCTGAAAAAGACAATAAAACCTATGCTGGAAACGCAACAATGGTATCTTTTGAAGACAAAAACGGCTCTCAGTGGTTACGAGCACGTGGCTTCTTAGATACTGTTGATATTATTTATATTACAGGTACTTTTAAAGGGCATCGCTGCCTCTACTTAGCATATTCATCAGGTGATATTCACAGTGCTATTTTTAAGGATCGAAAAGCTGCTTTAAAATATCGTAAATATGATTTCTCACAAGTCACTAATCCAAGTAATTAATCAATGACTAGTTGTAATTACAATTAATTACGTTATAATTATTTTTGACATTAGTTGTAATTACAACTTTTTAAGAAGGAATTCTATGAGAAAACGACCACTAGCCAATCTTCTATATCATATTGGTAAACTAGAGAATCTTTTAATTAATCAAAGATTGAGTTCAATTAACTTAAGAATGACGCATGCTCATGCCTTACGTTATATTCAAAAACATCCCGGGTGTATCCAAAAAGAAGTTGCTGAATATCTCTTTTATCAACCTGCTAGCTTTACCAATGTAGTTAAATTATTAGAAAAAAAGCAGATGATTGAACGCCGTCCTGATCCCAAGAACGGTTTAAAGAAGCAATTATTTCTTTTACCAGCTGGCAAAGATGTTCTTGATCAAGTTAATCAAGCTTTTGAAGAAGTTAATCAATTAGTCGGCACGGTAAATTCTGACACTTTAACTAAACTAGAAGAAATATCAAATAATTTAAAAAAACAAGTTCAAAGAAGGCATAATGATGAGTAAGTTTAATCCCTTATGGGAATATATTAAAAACAATAAAAATAGTGATTTCCAGTTATCCTTTGATCAAATTCAAGAGATTGCTGGTCTGCCAATCGACCATTCTTTTCTGACTTATAAAAAAGAACTCAAAGATTATGGATTTGAAGTAGGAAAGATCTCCTTGAAAAATAAGACCGTAAACTTTAAAAAGTTGGAGGAATAGGATGACAAAAAAATCTGATAAACCTATTTGGAAAAAGAACCTTTATGTCCTTTCAATTGCCGTTTTTATTGCGGGAATCGCTTTTTCAGAAATCATGCCTTTTTTGCCTCTGTATATTGATACTCTTGGTCATTTTACTCACCAGCAATTAAACTTCTGGTCTGGCTTCATTTTTTCAGGAGTATACTTTGTTTCCGCTATTATCTCGCCTTGGTGGGGAAAATTAGCTGACAAAAAAGGTAGAAAACTAATGATCTTGCGAGCTTCTCTAGGAATGGCAATTGTTCTTGGAAGCATGGGACTAGTTACTAACGTCTGGCAACTATTTTTCCTAAGAATTCTACAAGGAGTTTTTGCGGGTTTTGTATCAAATTCAAATGCTCTAATTGCTACAGAAACGCCAAAGGAAAAATCTGGTCAAGCTTTAGGAACCATGGCTTCATCTTTTACTGCCGGCAACTTGCTGGGACCATTTTTAGGAGGTGCACTAGCTTCTGCCTTTAGTTACCGTGTTACTTTCTTTATCACGGGCGGTTTATTGTTAATCTCTTTCCTTCTTTCATTATTCTTTGTTCATGAAGAAGGCTTTAAGCCCATTACTGAAAAGAAACTTGATAAAGCAAGCGGCGTCATTGCAACTCTTCGCTCTCCTGCCTTAATCTTTGGTTTGCTCTTAACAACCTTAATTATCCAGGCTGCCAATAATTCAATTAATCCGATTGTTTCACTTTATGTTAAGCAATTAATGAACGGAAATGGCAATGTCGTCTTTGTTTCAGGAATTATTGCGGCTCTTCCGGGAATTGCTACTTTCTTAGCTGCTTCTCGTTTTGGAGCGTTAGGCGACAGAATTGGTACACACAAGATTATTATTGGTGGTTTTATCGGAGCGACAATTCTCTTCTTTTTAACTGCTTTTGTTCACAATACAGTTCAGTTAGGTATTTTAAGATTTTTAGTTGGCTTTACTGATGCTTGCCTTTTCCCTCAAGTACAAACCTTGCTTACTAAAAATTCCCCGGCAGCAGTAACCGGTCGAATTTTCTCATGGAATCAAAGTGCAATGTATATTGGAAATATTGTCGGTCCTCTTCTTGGTTCCTTTATCGCTGGAATTTCCAGCTACAGCATGGTACTTATTGTCACTGCAGCAATCGTAGTCTTAAATTTAATTTTGTTTAATCTTAATGTTGTTAGAAATCTTGCCAAATAACAAAAATAGCATCCCTCATAAACTTGAGAGGTGCTATTTTTAACGACAATTTTAATCTATACTAGATAAAGAAAAAATATATAAGGATCGATTTTAGATTTATGAATATTAAATTTAAAAATAAGTCACCGAGTTAATCCTAGTAATAACGCATAAATAATTATTACTAGAAAAGAGAGAAAATTTAAACGTGGATGAATTAAATGCATTAAACCCAGATAAGAAATTTATTTCTTGGCAGACTTTATTTTTGATGGCGCTCTGTACTGTTATTGGTTTAGACGATATCATGTTCAATTTTCAAAACCAAGGAATGGCTGTCATATTCTCATGGATTGTAATGGTTTTATTCTATGTCATTCCTTACTCTTTAATGGTTGGCCAATTAGGCTCTGCCTTTAGTACAGAGGGTGGAGGGCTTTCTTCCTGGGTACGCGGAACTGATGGTGAATTCTTAGGATATTTCACTGCTTGGACTTATTGGGCTGCTTCAATTCCTTATGCTGTTGATTCAGCTAATGAAGTTATCGTTGACTTAGGTTGGGCCCTTACTGGATCAGAAAAATTTCAAGATCAAATCCCCAATTCTTTATTTGCCCTATTAACTTTTGTAACTTTTATTGTATTCATTATTATTGAACACCATTTTTCAAATTCAATGGAATTCTTGTCAACAATTGGTGGTGGGTTAATGGTAATTATGACCATTCTTTTTGTTGTTCTTGCCTTTGTAGGCTTGGCAAAATCAGGCGGTCATATGGCGACAACCAATTTTACTTGGAAAGATATTTTTCCTAAATTTGACTGGCACTATTTCTCAACGATTGCCATGTTAATCTATGCAATGAACGGTGCTGAACTAGTGGCTCCTTATGTAACCAAAATGAAAAAGCCACAATATGACTTCCCTAAGGCAATGATTGCATTAGCAGCAATGACTGCATTTTTAACAATTTTAGGCTCATTTGCTCTAGGAATCTACTTTAACGCTAATCATATGCCAAACGACTTAAAAATGAACGGTGCTTACTATGCCTTTAAGATGATTGGTCACCAATATGGTTGGGGCAATTTCCTTCTTTATCTCTGGGCTTGGACATCTTTCTTCTTTAACTGTGCGTTGCTAGCAGTTTTACTTGATGCAATGACTAGAATGTTAATTTCCGATACTGGTAGTAGCTATATGCCTAAGTTCCTTAGAAAAAAGGATAAGAATGGCTTACCAATTAATGGATATATATTAACTGTAGCTTTGTCATCATTCATTATGATCTTAGGTATCTTTTTGCCTGACATGAACGATATTTTTAACTGGTTGCTTAACTTAAACGCAATCGTTTCACCAGGTGTTACCTGCTGGATCTTCTACTCATTTATGCGGGTTAGAAAAGATTCGAAAAAATTCCCTTCAAAATATGTCTTTATTAAAAACGACAAAATTGCCTATGCTGTTGGATTAATTCTCCTTCTTGTTACTGCTATAGCCACGATTATGGGAATTACGCCACAAGATGTACCAGAAGGAAGCAGTATTTGGTGGTATGAATTAATTATTAATATTGTTGCTGTAATCGTCTTAATTGGTTTAGGTGCAATTCTGCCTGGAATCAGACACCGAGAAGTTGAATACGGTATTGCTTTTGATAAGGTTCAATGGATTTCAATGATTGCAATCACTATGTGTTCAATTATCTTCGGAATTTACCTAGGAGGATTAAAGCACTTATCTGGACGTGGAATCTACATTGCTGTTGAAGGTATATTTAGTCTACTGATTGTTTGGCTAATTGGTAGAAGAAAACCTAACCTAGCCAATGGTTTTAAGGCTGAAGAAGATTAAAGGCCCTAATAATTATTTGTTAAAGTACATTATTAATTAGAGTGAAAAAGTATATTCTGATTTTATATTGGGATATGCTTTTTTAGCTAGAATAAATTTTAAATTAATTATAAAAAATCTTACCACTTTGCGTAATAAACATATGGGATTACTTCCTCAAATATCTTTAGAGAGGACTGCTCATATGGTTAAAAAGATTGAACCATGGTTTGGGTTCACAGAAGATAAAGTGTTTGGGATGGTGATGGAAAACAAGGATTTTTGTAAATATTTGCTTGAAATCATCATTCCAGATCTAAAGATCAAGAAGATTGATTGGTTAGATAAGCAAGTTGAGATTA